>JAESGV010000007.1_pt1 | contig 999870 bp, 921 predicted proteins | sample 9269781 | NCBI WGS metagenome assembly JAESGV01 (sample SAMN15741586, study PRJNA653496) | algae metagenome | isolation source: Tildeniella torsiva UHER 1998/13D and co-occurring heterotrophs from... | place: Slovakia: Slovak Paradise National Park, Hrabusice, Kosice Region | collected 2000-01-01 | reverse complement strand
CCGACCGCTTGCCGCCCAGTCGCCGCACCCGAATGCCCTGCCCCGCCTGCTGCACCAGCCGCGCATGCAGGAAGGCCCCCCTTTTTGCAGGCGCAGGTCACCAAACCTGCCCAGCGACACATCCACCAGCATCACCACGCCCCTCCACCTCAACAACAGCGAATCAGCCCCGCAACCTCAACACAAGACCAGATGTGTGAATGCGGTAGCCCGACGGGGGGAGAGGGCTTTGCCCTACGCCGCCGGCATCGCCTGGCTGAGCCGGCCGCCCAGGCGCAGCGGCTCAATGCGCTTCGCCAGGCCCGTCGCATCGTCCGTTTCCACGAAGACGCCGCAGACCGTCGCCACGCCCTCGGCCGGCGCCAGCTTCTCGCCGGGCACCTTTTTCCAGAAGCGCAAGGCGGCGCCGCCCTTCTGCATGCCGATGACGCTGTCATAGTCGCCGCACATGCCGGCATCGGTCATGTAGCCGGTGCCGCCGACCAGGATCTGGTGGTCGGCGCTCGGCGTATGGGTATGGGTGCCCACCACCAGCGAGACCTTGCCGTCGAAACTGTGGCCCATGGCCAGTTTTTCCGAACTCGCCTCGGCGTGGAAATCCACCAGGATCGCCTGCACCGTGCCGCCCGCCCCCATGCGGTGCGACGCCAGCGCGGCCTGGACGCCGCGGAACGGATCGTCCAGCGCATCCATGAACAGCCGCCCCATGGCCTGCACCACCAGCGCCTTCCGCCCATCCGGCAGGACGGCGACGAAGGCCCCCTTCCCCGGCGTGCCCGGCGGATAGTTGATCGGCCGGATCAGCCGGGGCTCCGTCTCGATATAGGAGAATATCTCCTTGCGGTCCCAGGCGTGGTTGCCCAACGTCAGAACGTCCGCTCCGGCGGTGAAAAGGGCGCGCGCCATTTCGGGGGCCAGGCCGAAGCCATGGCTGGCGTTTTCCGCATTCACCACCACCAGGTCCAGCGCCAGGCGCTGGCGCAGTTCGGGGATGGCAGCGCCGGCGGCGTCGCGGCCGCTGCGGCCGACGAGGTCGCCGAGGAACAGGATTCTCAAACCGCGCGGGCTCCGCAGAAGATGACGCCGCCTTCCGTCGCGATGGCGGCCAGGGGGGCGTCGTCCACGCCCACGGGCACTTCGTCAACCTCCTGGCAGGCATAGGCGACGCCCACCGCCGTCGCGCCGGGCAGCGCGGCAAGGGTCCGGTCGTAATAGCCGCCGCCATAGCCGAGCCGGTGGCCGGCGCGGTCGAAGGCCAGCAGCGGCACCAGCAGCCAGTCCGGCACCAGCGGCGGCGCCTCCGGCCCCGGCTGGCTGGTGCCCATCGGGCCGCGCGCCAGGGCTTCGCCGGGCTTCCAGGCGCGGAACTGCAGGGGGTTGCCACGCCGGGGGGTCACCGGCAAGGCGATGCGGTGGTCCCTTTCGTGCAGGGCGTGCAGCAGCGGGCGGATGTCGATTTCGGCGCCCATCGGCCAGAATCCGGCGACGATGGCGCCGGGCGGCGGGGGGGCATCGCGCAGCAGGTGGGCGGCCAGGGCGGTGCCGAGGGTGGGATCGCAGGCGGCGCGGCGGGCCAGCGCGGCCTTGCGGGCCTCGGCCTTGAGGCCGGCGAGGAGTTCGGGGCAGAGCATCATGGGGCGGTGGGCGCGCGGAGGGCGAGGCCCCCCTCACCCCGACCCTCTCCCCCCCTTGGGTGGAGAGGGGGAAGCAAGGCGGCGCGCCCAGAGGGAGCGCGTGCCGGGCACCCCAGTCCAAGGCGCGAAGGCAAGCGCGCGGAGCGCGCGCCCGCCGTCTGATGGCATGAAAAAAGCTGCGGAGCCACCATGGCCGTGGGCTTGATAACCCTCCTGAGACCTGCCGGTGCAGGTGGGAACCAGATACCCGGACCACGGCCCGGACAGCGCCAGCCCCCGGAGGATGCTCATTGGCCCCGGGGGTTAAAGTGCCTCACCAACCGGGCAGCCCCGCAGGGCCACATTTAGGGTCGGTCGAGGGTCTGGGCAATGCCCTCGATCCGGTCGGCGATGCGCGCCAGGCGCTCCGCCAGCTTTGGATCGGGCTGGGGGGTCGCCATGTTCTGGCCGGCGCGGGCCTGGGAGAGGGCGACCTTCAGGTCATGCACCTCATCCGCCAGCAGCAGGGCGCCCAGGAGCAGCAGGCGGCTTTCGCCGAACTGGCCGCCCATCGCCTTGATGGAATTGACCCTTTTATCCACCTCGGCGGCCAGCGAGACGAGATGCGCCTCCTGTCCATCCTCGCAGGATACGGGGTGGCTGTAGCCGCCGACGCGGACGGTGACCTGACCCATCTACTGATCCTCTCCGAGCGCCGCGCGCAGGCGCGCAATCGTCTCGTCCAGCCGGTCCGCGATGGCAGCCACCGCGGCGCGCGGCACCCCTTCGCCGGGCGCCGCCACCACGCGCGGCTGGGCCGCGGCTTCCGCCAGGCGTTCGACCGCCTGCTCCAGCCGCGCCAGGGCATGGCTGGTCGGGTCGCCCGTCTCCACGCGTGTGCCTGACACCCGAAACCCCCAAACCCGCAAAAGCCATCTTCGCCCAACGGCGGCCACTGCGCCACATGCGCCTTGTCGCCACCGGTTCCGGCATGCTGCAACGCTTTGCATGCACGGCGCGGCGGGTCAACGGTGAGCAAGGAGTCGGCGAGCGGCCTGCCACGCGCGGTGATCCTGCGCGGCGTGGCGGAGCTGGTGGCGCTGCGGGCGCTGGTGGCGCCAGGTACGGCGCTGCTGCTCTCCGCCCCCGGCGCGGCGGGCTTCCTGGGCCCCAGCCCCTGGCGGGCGCTGGTGGCGGCCGCGCCCGGATTTTCCGATGCACTCTGCTGTGGCGATGCCGCCGGAGACGCGTTGGCCGCGTTACGGCATGGCTGCCGGATCCTGGTGCTGGATGCCGCCTGCAGCGCCTACCCCATGGTGGAAGGCGCGGCGGCGGAGATCGGTGCCATCCTGCTGCCGGCACGCCCGCCGGCGCTGGATCTGGCGGGACTCGACCTGCGGCGCGCCGGTGCTTGCGCGAAACTGACTGCCTGGCTGGCCGGTTCCGACATTCCGGCCGCATGACACCGCGGCCACCCTGCGCTAAACGCGGGCATCGCCGCCCACCTCCGAGAGGGATACGACAAGATGCGACTGACGCCGAAGGTCCAGGAAATCCTGTCCTGGTATGAGAGCGACAATCCCGGGACCAAGGCGAACCTCGCCCGCATCCTGATGGCCGGCAAGCTGGGCGGCACCGGCCGCATGGTCATTCTGCCGGTGGACCAGGGCTTCGAGCACGGCCCGGCCCGCAGCTTCGCCCCGAACCCCGCCGCCTACGACCCGCGCTACCTGTTCGAATTGGCGCTGGAAGCCGGGCTGAACGCCTATGCAGCGCCGCTGGGCATGATCGAGGCCGGTGCCGCCACCTATGCCGGCAGCATTCCGACCATCCTGAAGATGAACAGCAGCAACAGCCTGTCCACCACCAAGGACCAGGGTGTGACCGCCAGCGTCGGCGATGCGCTGCGGCTGGGTTGCTCCGCCATCGGCTTCACCATCTATCCCGGCTCCGAATACCAGTTCGAGATGATCGAGGAACTGCGCGAACTGGCCGAGGAGGCCAAGTCGGTCGGCCTCGCCGTGGTGGTGTGGAGCTATCCGCGCGGCCCGATGCTGGACAAGGTGGGTGAGACGGCGCTCGATATCTGCGCCTATGCCGCGCATATGGCGGCGCTGACCGGTGCCCATATCATCAAGGTGAAGCCGCCGACCTCCGCCATCAGCCTGGATGCGGCGAAGAAGACCTACCAGACGAGCCCGATCGACGACGACGCCACGGCGCGCTTCAAGCACATCGTGAACGCCTGCTTCGGCGGCCGTCGCCTGGTGGTGTTCTCCGGCGGCGAGGCGAAGGGCACGGAGGCGATCCTGGAGGAAGTCCGCGCCATCCATGCCGCCGGCGGCAACGGCTCCATCATGGGCCGCAACGCCTTCCAGCGTTCCAAGGAAGACGCGCTGGCCCTGCTGGCCGCGATCATCAACGTCTACAAGCACTGAGTTTCCGAATTCGCGGGGCTTCGGCCCCGCAACAGGTGAACAGCCAGGCCCGGAAGGGCCTGGCTGTTTGCGTTTCGGACAGGTCAGCGCGGGGGAGCCAGGCTCATCATATAGGTCGCCAGGTTCTCCCGCTCCTCCGCGGACATGGTGAAGGGCGGCATGCTGGCGTGCGGCCGTACCAGGAAGGCGAGGATGGCCTCCCGGCTCGGGCGGGTCTGCGCCAGCAAGACGAAGCTCGGCGTGGCGCTGCGGCGCGTGGGCTGCGCGGTCTCAGCGACGTCGTGGCAGCCGCCGCAGCGGTTGTCCGCGGTCCAGCGGCCACGGGCCGCTTCCGTATGTCCGCCGCGCAGGTTGTTGTAGGCAAGGATGCTGATCGCCAGCGCCGCGACGACGAGGCCGGCGATCAGGCCGATGCGCCGCGACCGGCGCTCGGCCGGCGTTGCCGTGGACATGCCAAATTCTCCTGGCGCCCGGGCGGCCCGCCGCCGCTCGGAACGTTCCCGGAATTTGCGCCACGGCCCCGGCCGCTTCCCTGATCTGCATCAATCCCGGCCCGCCTGCCGGCGGCGGCGGGCGGCGCCCTACCCCACCGCCAGCATCCCGTTCGCCTGCGCCGCCGCCAGCGCCGTCATATTGACGATGCCGCGCGCCGTGACGCTCGGCACCAGCACATGGATGGGCTTCGCCATGCCCAGCAGCATCGGGCCGACCTGAAGCCCCTCGCCGGCCGCCTTCAGCAGGTTGAAGCTGATATTCGCGGCATCCAGAGTCGGCATCACCAGCAGGTTGGCGGCATCCGTCAGCGGGCTGTCGGCCACCGCCCGGTCGCGGATCGCCTGCACCAGCGCGGCATCGGCATGCATCTCGCCATCCACCTCGAAATCCGGCGCCACTTCCCGCAGCAGGCGGAGCGCGTCGCGCATCTTGCGGGCGGAGGGCGCGCCGGAGGCGCCGAAGCTGGAATGCGACAGCAGCGCGGCCTTGGGTGTCAGGCCGAAGGCGCGGATCTGCTCGGCGGCCAGCAGCGTCATGTCGACGATCTGCGCCGCGGTCGGGTCCACGGTCAGATGGGTGTCGACGAAGAACAGATGCCCGTTCGGCACGATCAGGGCCGACAGCGCATAGACCCGCCCAACCCCCTCCCGCTTGCCGATCACGTCATAGGCATGGTGCCAGTGGCGGAACCAGTCGCCAGTGCCGCCGCAGAGGCAGGCATCCGCCAGCCCCGCTTCCAGCAGCAGGGCGGCGGCGACGGTGGGGCGATTGCCGACGCGGCGCCCGGCCGCATCGGGCGGAATGCCCTTGCGGCCGACCTTGGCCTTGTAGAGTTCCACCAGCGGCCCGAAGACCTCGGCATCCTGCGCCGGGTCCAGCACCCGCACGGATTCCGAAAAATCCATGCGCAGGCCCATGGCGGCGGATTTGGCGGCGATGACATCGCGACGGCCGATCAGGATTGGCTCCGCCAGCCCGTCATCCAGCACGGTCTGCACGGCACGCAGCACCCGCTCATCCTCGCCATCGGCATAGACGACGCGGGAGGTGCGCTTGCGCGCCGCCTCGAAGACCGGGCGCATGAGGTTGCCGGAGCGGAAGACGAAGCGCTCCAGCTCCTGCCGGTATTTTGGCATGTCCGTGATGGGACGGCGGGCGACGCCGGAATCCATCGCGGCCTTCGCCACGGCCGGGGCGATTTCCAGGATCAGCCGGGGGTCGAAGGGTTTTGGGATGATGTATTCGGGGCCGAAAGTCGGCGCGCTGCCGCCATAGGCTGCGGCGACCACCTCGCTCGCCTCCATCCGCGCCAAGGCGGCGATGGCATCCGCCGCGGCGACCTTCATTTCCTCGTTGATCGTGGTGGCGCCGACATCCAGTGCGCCCCGGAAGATGAAGGGGAAGCAGAGGACGTTGTTGACCTGGTTCGGGTAATCCGTCCGGCCGGTGGCGACGATGGCATCCGGCCGCACCGCGCGCACGGCCTCCGGCAGGATTTCCGGCTCCGGATTGGCGAGCGCGAAGACCAGCGGCTTCGGCGCCAGCAGCGGCAGCCATTCCGCCTTCAGGATGCGCGGCGCGGACAGGCCGAGGAAAACATCGGCGCCGGCCAGCACTTCCTCCAGCTTCCGGGCATTGGTGTCCTGGGCATAGGCGGCCTTGAAGGGGTCCGTATTGGGACGCCCCTGCCAGACCACGCCGTCGATGTCGCAGATGGTGACGTTTTCCCGCCGCAGGCCCATGGCCACCAGCAGGTCGAGGCAGGCGATCGCCGCCGCGCCGCCGCCGGTGTTCACCACCCGCACATCCTCCAGCCGCTTGCCCTGCAGCAACAACCCGTTGCGGACGGCGGCGGCGACGATGATGGCGGTGCCGTGCTGGTCGTCATGGAAGACGGGGATGTCCATCCGCGCCCGCAATGTCCGCTCGATGGCGAAGCATTCGGGAGCCTTGATGTCCTCCAGGTTGATCGCGCCGAAGCTGGGGCCGAGCGCGGCCACGCATTCGATGAACTTGTCGGGGTCGCGCTGGTCGATCTCCAGGTCGATGGAATCGATGCCGGCGAACTTCTTGAAGAGAACCGCCTTGCCTTCCATCACCGGCTTCGAGGCCAGCGCGCCGATGGCGCCGAGGCCGAGCACGGCGGTGCCATTGGTGATGACCGCCACCATGTTGCCGCGCGCCGTATAGTCCCAGGCCGCGTCGGGGTTCTTGGCGATTTCCTCGCAGGCCGCCGCGACGCCGGGGGAATAGGCCAGGCCGAGGTCGCGCTGCGTCGCCATGCGCTTGGTCGGCTCCACGCTGAGCTTTCCCGGGCGCGGCAGCCGGTGATAGTCCAGGGCTGCCTTGCGAAAATCCTCGTCCATTGCCACCTCCGGCACCTGCTATAGGCGATATCCCGCCGCGCCGCGACCCGTGGTGGTTGCGCTGGCCGCGCGCGACGGCGCGGTGCTAGGCTTTTCGCGGGACGAGGGTTTCGGGTGATGATGAAGGCCGGCAAGGACGTGCTGTGGAGCCTGGACCTGTTCGGCAGCGAAGGGGCATCCCGCGCGCCGGCGATCAAGGGCCTCGGGACCAGCGCCGTCGCGCCGGTACTGCCGGCCACCGCGGAACAGGAAGGCGCCTATCTGCGCTATGGCCGGCCGGTGCTGCAGATCCTCGCCGCCTCCGATGGCCATGCCGCACGGCTCGGCCAGATCCGCGACGTGCTGGCATCGCGCGACCCGGATTTCGATTTCGACGTGCTGCGCACCGCCATCAGCGAGTTGGAGCGGCGCCAGGCCCTTCGCCTCGCAGAACGTGATTCCCGCAGCGGCGACCACCTCTACGACCTGACCCGCGCCGGCCTTTTGCTGGCCGGCTGACGGCACCGCGCGGGAGAGCCGGAGATGGCGGAGGCCCCGCGGACCGAGACCACATCGCGCCGCCTCGACAGGCTGTGCAACGCCCCCGTCTGGTGGTCCATCGTCGCGCTGCTGACGCTGGTGCTGGCGCTGCCCTGGAGCCAGGACCGCCTGGCGGAGCGTGGCTGGCCGCCCGAGACCTTCCTCTGGCGCTACCTGTGCGTCGCCGCCATCGGCGGGGTGGTGGGCTTCGCCGAACTCGTCTCCCGCTACCGGGACGAGCCCTGGATCGTCGCCGGCAGCCCGCCCGGCCTGACCTTCATCGGCGCCAATGCGGCGGCGGCGCTCGCGGCGCTGGGGCTGCTGGAATACTACCCGGCCGTCTTCTCGCCGCCGGCGGATGGGCTGACCCGCACCCTGCTGGCCGGTTTCGGCGCCATGCTGGTGCTGCGGTCCAAGCTGCTGACCCTGCGCCAGCCCGGCGGCACAGACGTGGAGGTGGGGCCGGCCTTCGTGGTCGACTCCCTGCTGACGGCGGTGAACCGCGACGTGGACCGCCGCCGGGCCGAACGGCGCATCGGGCTGGTCACCCGCATGGCGCGCACCTTCTCCGCCCATCCCTTCGAGAAATCCGCGCCGCATCTGAAAGGCGCGCTGCTCGCCTTCCAGACGATGGATGCGGAGGAGCGGACGCGCCTGTCCAACACCATCCGCACCATGCTGACCGACCCGGAGGTGATGGCGCTGTCGAACGAGGTGAAATACGCGATGATCGGCTACGACTTCCTGACGGCCTTCGGCGAGCAGACCTTCGCCTGCGCCTTCGAGGAGCTGGAGCGTTCGATCCTGGCGGCCCCGGTGCCGCCGGCGGGATAGGAAGAAATATTTTTTCAGCGCGCGCCCTCAAAGCCGAATTCCGGTGCCGCGAAGTAAACTGGGCCGATTTCCCGGGCCCCTGGCCTTTTCCAAGAAATATCACAACCGTCACATGACCCGCCGGCGGGGGCTGATTTGCCTTGGCCAGGGGCGATGCCATCTATTGTCCACGACAGGGGAGAGCGGCCGGGGCGGCGGAAGGAAATTCCATCCGCACCAGGGCCCTCATCCTCCGCCGACACAGTATAGCAGGATCACATGTCTTCCCTTCGGGCCCGGCAGGCCCTTCGCTACCGCCCGATCTCCAAGGCTGATCTGGAGATCGTCCATGCCATGGACCTGGATGCAGACCAGGTCGACGACTACCTCGGCCCGCTTTCGGACATTCTCGCGACGGTTCGCGGCGGCGCGGCGCATTCGCTGATCGGCATCCAGGCCGAGGGCCGCATGATCGGCTTCTACGTCATCCACCCCGATCCGCGCGACGCCACCTGCTGGTGGCTCGGCTGGTTCATCCTGGCCCGGGCGCATCAGGGCCGCGGCCTGGGCCGCGCCATCCTGGCCCGGATCATGGCGGGGCTGGCCAGCGTGCCGGCCTGCCGGCGGATCAGGCTGATCGTGGTGCCGGGGAATGACGGCGCCCTGGCGCTGTATCGCAAGATGGGCTTCCGGATGGCCGGCACCCTGCCCGCCACGGGCGACCTGGTGATGGAATGCGCGCTTCGGCCCGGCGGCCCGGCGGCGGCGCATTCCGCCCTGGACGCCACCCGCCCGATTCCCGGCCGGCGCGGCCGCATGCGGCTGCGGCCCCGGACAGGGCCGCATGCCGCGCGGGTCATCGGTGTGGAACGTGGCCCGCCGGATTGCATCCCGGGCGGGCGCCCCGCCTTGGAGCCTCCGCCCCCGTGCCTTCACTGAAGCTGGAAATGCCGCGCCTTGGCGCTGGGCGAGATGGTGCGGTCGAGAAGATTCGAACTTCCACGGGGTTGCCCCCACCAGCACCTCAAGCTGGCGCGTCTACCATTCCGCCACGACCGCATATCGGGTAGAGCGCGCCTATAGCCGATGACATCGCACCCGACAACGCCCCTTCCCGCTTCCCTCGAATGGTCCATCGCCCCGGGCCGCCTGCCCTATGCGCCGGCGCTGGAGGCGATGGCCGAACGCGTCGCCGCCATCCGCGCCGGCACGGCGGCGGAGGCCGTGTGGCTGGTGGAGCATGAGCCCACCTACACCGCCGGCACCTCCGCCAGGCCGGAGGATCTGCTGGACCACCGCTTCCCGGCGGTGGCCGCCGGGCGCGGCGGGCAATGGACCTATCACGGCCCCGGCCAGCGCACCGGCTATGTGATGCTGGACCTGACCCGCGAACACGGCAGCGTCCGCGCCCGTGACGTGCGGGACTATGTGCGGGGCCTGGAGGAATGGCTGATCCGCACGCTGGACCGCTTCAACATCAAGGGCGAGCGCCGTGACGGCCGAATCGGCATCTGGGTCGCCGACCGCGCCCGCGGCACCGAGGAAAAGATCGGCGCCATCGGCGTGCGCGTGACCCGCTGGGTGTCCTGGCACGGCGTTTCGCTGAACATCGACCCGGAGCTGAGCCATTTTGCCGGCATCGTCCCCTGCGGCATCGCCGAGCACGGCGTGACCAGCCTGCACCGGCTGGGCGTGCTGGCCACGATGGAGGAGGCCGATGCGGCGCTGATGGCGGCCTGGGGCGAGGTATTCGGCTGAGCGGGGCTGTGAAGGCCCCGCCGATGTGAATCGCGCCTCTATTCGATCCGCGCGCCGGAAATCCGCACCACCTCCCTGCCCCGCTCCATATCCGTCACCAGGAAATCCCGGAAGGCGTCGGGGCCGAGGCCGACCAGGCTGGTGCCATCCGCCGTCACCCGGGCGACGAAGGCCGGGTCGGCCAGCGCCGCCTTCACCGCCTGGTCGATCCGCGCCACGATCGGCGCCGGCAGCCGCGCCGGCCCGAGCAGGCCCATCCAACTGAAATAGTCGAAGCCGGGAATCGTCTCCGACAAGGCCGCCACATCGGGCAGTTGCGCGGCACGCTCCTTCGAGGTGACGGCGATGGCGCGCAACTGGCCGGCGCGGATCAGCGGCAGCGCCACCTGCAATTGCGGCATGCCGAACATGACCGTGCCGGCGCGCACCGCATTGATGATATCCGGCGCGCCGCGGAAGGGGATGTGCTCGGCCTGGGTCCCGGTGCTGGCCAGGAACAGCGCGACGGTGAGATGCGCGGCGCTGCCGAAGCCGCCCGAGGCGAAGGGTGTGCGCGGATCGGCCTTCAGCGCCGCCACGAGGTCCGCCGCCGTCTGGATGGGGCTGTCGGCGCGGACGATGACGGCGTTGGACATGGCGAAGGGCAGGCTGATGGGCGCGAAGTCGCGCAGCGCATCATAGTCCACCCGCGCATAGAGCGCCGGATTGACCGAGAGCGAGCCGGTGCCCCAGAGCAGCGTATAGCCATCCGGCAGCGCCTGCTTGGCGACATAGGTGAAGCCGATATTTCCCGCCGCCCCCGGCCGGTTCTCGATGACCAGCGTCTGCCCGATATCCCGCCCCACCGCCTCCGCCAATTGGCGCGCATTGATGTCCGGCGCCGAGCCGGGGATGAAGGGGACGATCAGCCGGACCGGGCGGTTCGGCCAGGGGGCTTCCTGGGCCCGGGTGGCGCGGGGCGTAAGAAGGACGGCGGCCGAGAACGCGGCCAGGTTGCGGCGCGTGAGTCCCATTGTGCTGGGTTCCTTGGTGTTTCCTGCCTGGAAGCGATGCTGGCATGGCAGTGCCATGGAAGGCCAGCGTGCGTGTCGACAACCGCCTCGCGCAAGGCGCCAGATTCCCTATTTTAATTATCGGCCTTGCTGTTTTCGCAGAGTTTCAATTTTCTGCCTATCCGCGGAGGAAACTTTGTACCAACCTGGATGTTCCGCCGAATGGCAAATTTTGCATAGCGCCCGAAGATTTGACGATTGATTATCTCCCGTATCACCATTCAAATGATGCGTATCTAACAGATTTTTATGCGTCCCGCAGTCGACACCACATTGCTGGCAGCGCCAACCTGCGAAGGAACGATGAGCCTTTGATCTCTCCGCCCAATCAGATGCGTAACCCATAGAAGGTGGGGATGTATCGAATTTCCGCGGCTTCTCGGCAAAATTCGGCGTCGCAGTTTGAAGGAAGTCGCGACGCGAAAATTCCGTGACAATTTTTGTCTTGCCGGATCTATTTTCTGCTGAAAAGCCGCGCCAGTTAATCTTGGCCAGACAGACGCGGCAGACAAGAAGGCCGGCGTCACCGCAGGCCCAGCGGTCGTCCGGCAATTTGAGGGCAATTCCAAACGGTTCGTCTACCCGCTCACTTCCAACATAGCGCTCAAAACGATTTTGCTGCTTCATCCGGATAAGAACATCGCACCAGGCGACATGAAATTTTCGAAGCAATTCAGGATTTTCGACCGCATCGTCGAATGAGGCCGCCTTGGCGTGGAATTCGCGAATGTAGAGAAAAATCCGACGCCCATCGATTTCGAGCGTTCCGCCAGTCCCTTCGCCAACAGCGCGGAGATCATTGATCTCGACCTCGGTCGGCCGGTGGACAATCGATGAGGGCGGCATCCATGTCGAATCAGCAACCCAAACGCGAAGTGGCGCTCCAATCCTGGTGCGAAGGCGCTCCAGGTCCGGAAACACGTTCGGCAGCTTCACCGCACTTCCTCCAACACGCGCAACACCCGCTCACGGGCACGAGTCACGATACGGAACTCGACGCGTCGAGATCGATCCGCATCCTCAGCCCCAGTATCCTCCATACGGACAGGACGTGCCGAGGCGAGACCGTTCGCGGTAACGCTCGACCGCGCCCATTCCTGAAATCGTTCAAGCGAAGGCGTTGTCAGAACCAGTTCCAGAACCGCGCGAGTACGCCCCTGCGAAAGCTCCATATTTCGGAAGAATGCGTCAGTCGCATTCGTGGCTCCGGTCCATTCTGAGGAGGTATGTCCCTCGATCCGGACCTCCTCGATAGCATCGCGGTTGCGATGCAGCACCGCGAGGTAACGGGGTAGAAACTCATCGAGAACCCGGCGGAATTCAGCGCGTAGCCTGACTTGGCCACGCTCGAACAGCAATTCTGGAGCGCGAAACCGAATGACCAAGCGCGGGCGGTCAATCTCCGCCCCCCAACGCGGCAAATCGCTGCCTAAGGCACCTTCGAGCTCATCAGCCAGCCTCGCTTCGTCCTCAGTGAAGGCGACAACGATTTCCCTCACGCGCTGCTGTGCCTGCTGTAAATCCTTGTTCCGCTCGGCAAGCGGCAAAAGATAGCTGATGGCGATGAACAGGAAGATCACCATCAGCCCTGACATCAGGTCAGCAACCGACAGCCAGTGGTCCCCATCCTCCGTGGACGCTGGCCGCCGTTTCAGGAAATCGACACTCATACCGGCGTCGCTCGGCGGGCCACCTCGACAAGATTACGAAGCTGAGCCGTCAATGGTGTGTAGTCATCTACAAATTGGCGCGAAAGAGAAGCAAGCTGGCTGCCCAGCGCAGATATCGCCTTCGTCAATTCATCCTGCATCGCCTTGTCCAAGGCCTTCACCTGACCGTCAAGGCTTCCCGCGATACGGGTGAATTCTTCGTCAGCCGTCCGTTGAAGTTGCTGCGCGACAGCCCGGGCAATCTCCGATGCGGCTGTCTGCGCTTTCTCGCTCGTCTCGGCGATGCTGCGATTGAGTGCAGCGCCGGCCTCGACAACCGCGCCGCGGAGCGTTTCGGCGGAGGTCTCGGAAGTTTTTCGCAGCGCATCAAAACCTGATGCCAGACCATCGAAGGACTTTTGCTGTGCGGCCAGGGCCGCAGCGGCCTCAGTCGTGGCCGCCAGCATGGTCTGCTCAAGCCGGACGACCGCAGCCGCAGCGGCTTCCCCAGACCTGTTCGCCGCCTCACCAACCGTCTTTACGAAATTGCCGCTCTCATCTTTAAGGGCGGCGGCGTGAGCCTTAAGCGTGTTTTGCAGCGCTTCGCCATTGACACGGCTGGATGACAAAGCGCGTTCAACCTCTTCAGCGAAGCCCTGTGTCAGATCTTCGAGGCGCTTCTGAATCAGCGGAACCGCTTGTTCCGCCGCCGACGCCATCGAGCTGAAGCTCTTCAGGCGCAAATCAAGGTCTGCTCTGCTCTTGTCGAAGCCATCGAGCAGCGACTGCATGGTCGTGGCAGCCTCAACAAGGGCATCGGCCTTCTCCGAGATGGCAGTCAGGCTCGTGCTCGAGGCCTGGATCGCGGACGCGCCTTCGCGCAGCGCCTCCGCATTGGCTGCCATTTGGGTCCGGTAATTTTCCTGCCAGTCGAGCAACCTACCCACAGCGACGTTCAGATGCTTGAAATTCTCTCCAAACTGTTCACTTATTTTCTCGTTGAAATCCCTGATTGCGCCCTCCAAAGCCTTGACGAAAGCCTGCGTCGTGTCCTCCGAGAGCTTCGTTGAAATCTTCTGTATTTCCTCGACTACGACATTGCCTCTTTTCGCATTGTCACGCCGAACTTCCTTTATCTCGTCTGTAATATCGGTTCGCAGTCTCTGCATCTGCGTTATCAGGCTGCTTTCGCTGTCGCCGGACAACGAGTTTCGTACCTTGTCGATCGAAGCGACCATTTCGAGCCGGCCCGTCCTCGCTTCGGTCGCGATGACGCGCAAGATTGCGATTGCGTCCTCGCCTCCGGATGATGCGGTGCCGACATCCGATCGAGCGAAAATCTCGGTCGCCAACTTGACGCTGAGTCCCGCGGCCGTACCGAAGACGCTGGTGACAAAGGCCGTCTTCATGCCTTCAAGCAGACCTGGAACACTGCCGCTGATATTCGTCACATCGAATTGCAACAATCCGGCGAGGATGCCGACAAAGGTACCCAGCACCCCGGTCGCAGTCAGTATGCCGGGCGCGACGCGAGGCAGTCGGGCCAGGACGCCCTCAGTGGTGACCAAGCCAACGAGAGAAAGCGTCGTGAGGCCCAGGATCGCGATCGAAAAGCCCTGGTTCAATGGCCCATTGAACGCCGCCAGCCAGATGGCTTCGATCACACCAGAATCCTCCCGTTCTCCACCCACGCCTGCTGCGCGAACAGAATGCTGCCGCATTCAAACGGAGATTGAGTATTCCTGAAAGACCAGCACGCCCGAAACGTGACGATTAGGACACGATTTCCTGTCTAAGGATAGTTCGGTCGTGCACCAACAGGCGGCCGGGTCGCTTGCCATACTTTGAAAAGGGGAGCGTAAGGCCCTAAGGCCCGTCCTCCTCCACCTCCCACCCCTGCCCCAGAAACCGGGCCAGGACCGTTGCGTGCTGGTCGTCCGGGTAGGACTCCAGCACTTCGTCTTCCTCATCCAGCACTTCGGTTCCCGCTTCGGTGGTGACGATGACCCGTGTGGCCATCTCACCCTTCATCAGCACCGTTTCGCGCATGGCCGAAAACCCTTATCGCCCGCGGGCGGCGCCATCCCGGAAATCGCCTTCGCGCCAGCTGCGGTCCTTCTGGCCCGCGGCCGCCGCGGCGGGGCGGCGCACCGGCTGGTCGCCGCCGCGGGGGGCGCTCGGCGCGGCGCCGCGCGGGGCGCCCTGCGCCTGGCCGCCGCGGCCCTGGCCGCCGCCGCCGCCATTGCGCCCACGAGACGGGCTGTTGCGGCCGCGATTGCCGCCGGAAGGCTTCACGGCGTCCGGGCGCCCGCCGGTGCGGTGCATCGGCACGCTCACATCCTGGCGCTCATCGGTCGCAGGGATGGAGATGCGGATCAGCTTCTCCACCGCCCACAGCTTCTCGCGCTCATCCGGCGCGCACATGGCAATGGCGATGCCGCTGGCGCCGGCGCGCGCGGTGCGGCCGATGCGGTGGACATAGGCTTCGGGGGTGTCCGGCATGTCGTGCTGGATCACATGCGTCACGCCATCCACATCGATGCCGCGGGCGGCGATGTCGGTGGCGACCAGAACAGGGGCGCGGTTCGACTTGAAGTCGGACAGCGCGCGTTCCCGCTGGCCCTGGCTCTTGTTGCCATGGATGGCGTTGGCGGCGATGCCGTCGGCTTCCAGGTTCTTCACCACGCGGTCGGCGCCGTGCTTGGTGCGGGTGAAGACCAGCACGCGGCCCACGCCCTCCCCCTTCAGCAGCTCGGCCAGCTTGCCGCGCTTGCGGCCCTGCTCGATGACGATCAGCTTCTGGGCCACGCGCTCGGCCGTCGTCGCCACCGGCGCGACCTCGATCCGCACCGGATCGCGCAGGATCTCGGCGGAGAGCTTGGCGACCTCGGCCGGCATGGTGGCGGAGAAGAACATGGTGTGCCGCTTGGCCGGCAGCTTCGGCAGAATGCGGCGGATGGCAGGCCAGAAGCCCTTGTCCAGCATCTGGTCGGCCTCATCCAGCACCAGGGCATTCACCATGTCGAGGCGCGCGGAGCCCTCATCCAGGTGGTCCTGAAGCCGGCCCGGCGTCGCCACCAGGATGTCGATGCCGTTCGCCAGCGCCCGGCGCTGCGCGCCATGCGGCACGCCGCCGAAGATCACGGAGACGGTCAGGCCCAGATGGCGGCCGTAGATCTTCAGGTTGTCCGCGATCTGGCTGGCCAGTTCCCGGGTCGGGGAAAGGATCAGCGCGCGGCAGCCACCGCGCGGCGGGCGGCCCTTGGATTCGGCGAGGAGATGCAGCAGCGGCAGGCCGAAGGCGGCCGTCTTGCCGGTGCCGGTCTGGGCGATGCCGAGGATGTCGCGGCCGGCCATGGCGTGCGGAATCGCATCGCGCTGGATCGGGGTGGGGGTCGTGTAGCCTTCCTGCTCCAGCGCCTGAAGGATGCGCGGGTCGAGGCCGAGTTCACTGAAGCTCATGAAACTATTCGAGTCCGGTCATGCCGCCCGGCGACATGTCGCGGGCGGTGGGTGGCGGTGGGCCAACCCGCGTGCCGGGGCCGGTCCGATGTTGTCCGCAAAGCCGCGCCCTGTTCAGGCGAAGGCAGCGCCCCGGTCCGGGCCTCCAGGCGCCCGGTCCCCCTTTCGGAGTGACGGCGCCGGGCCCGCTCACGCGGCCGGGGCGCGGCGGGCAACCACCCGCCGACCGGGGCCTATTAGGGCAGAATCACTAACCCGACAAGAATTTTTGGCAGTGCAGCATAAAACGCCCGCTCAGCCATCCGGCAGGCGTTGGAACTCCTGGATTTCCGGCGGTGCGCCGGGCGTTTCCGTCACCCGCGCCACCCGCGCCAGCAGCGGGCCACGGTGGCAGGCGGCGATCAGGCGGCGCACGGATTCGGTGGGGCCCGCCACCAGGGCCTGCACGCTGCCATCCGGCCGGTTGCGCACCCAGCCCGCCACGCCGAGCCCGCGCGCCTGCCGCCGCATCCAGTCCCGGTAGCCCACCCCCTGCACGCGGCCCTCGATGGCCAGCAGCAGCGCCAAGGTCATGCGGGCGTCATGCGGGCGTCATGCGGGCGTCATGCCAGGGCCAGCAGCCTGGCGGCCAGCGTCACATCCGCCGCGGCCGATTCGCGCCGCGCGGCGGCTTCCGCATCCTGGCCCCAGCGCTCCTCCTGGAAACACTCTTCCAGCGTGGAGAGGCGATGCGCCTCGGCCGGCGTCAACTTCCCCGCCGCCAAAGCGAGGCCCAGCACCAGGCTGCCCAGCGCCGGCACCGCGACGCCCATGGCCGACAATTCGATCAGCCCCTTGGCGGCGACGGCGCGACGCAGCGCCGAAAGGGCCTGCGGCGGCTGGGTGATGGGCATGATTCCGGCGGTGACGCGCAGTGCCGCGTCCAGATCCCGCGCCGCCCAGGCGAGCCAGGGGTCCCAGCCGGCCGCCTGCAATTCGGCGAGGCGACCATGTTCGGCGCGATAGCACAGGAGCTCGGTCTCGCCGTAGCGGGCGATGGCTTCGATGGTCGGCTCGCGGGCCTGGGCGATGCGTTCCATGGCGGTGCCGACCACACGGGTCAGGGGCACATCCTCCGGCCGCATCTCGCCATCCTTGGCGCCGCCGGCAAGCTGCCATTCCTCCGCCAGCGCCTCCGCCAAGGGGCGGGAGTCGACGCGGATGGGGCCGCCGCCGGGCAGGCGCATCGGGCGACCGTCGAGCAGGATGGCGAAGCCATCCTCCCCTTCCGCCACCCGCGCTTCGTTCCAGAAGCGCTTCACGTCGCGGCCGCGATCAGCGGTTGCGCGACACCGCGGCGGAGCGGGTGTTCGCGGCCGGGCGGCGGCGGGCCGGGGTGGTCGCGGCGGGTGCGGCACGCTCCGGGCAGGCGGCGACGGTGACGGGGTTCAGCACGTTCCGCTCCATCGACATCTCGGCGAGCGTGCTGCCATTGCTCTGCGACATCGCAGCCTGGAACAGCGGCGTGATGTTCTGGCAGAAGCGCGAGCCCTGGCGGATGCCGTCCTGCGACTGCTCATTCGCCAGCGTCGTGATGTAGCTGTCCAGCGCGCGCTGGCCCTGGGCGCCGGCGGTGCGGCGGTAATGGGCGCGGATGGTGTTGTAGGCGCCGCCCAGCTCGCCCTGGAACTTGCGGACGAAGGCGTTGTAGTCGCCATCGCGCTGGCAGGTGATGGCGGCGACCATCAGCTGGCTCTGCAGCGCGCGCAATTCGAAGGCGGTGCGCTCGCTCGGCTGGGCGCAGGCCTGGGCGAGGGCCGGCCCACCGATGGCAACGGCGGCACCGGCGAGGAGGAGGCGGACGGTCAGGTTGCGGCGCATGGCGTGGGAGTCTCCCCTGGGGACGCCTTCCCTGCCGCATCAGCCTCGGCGACGCAAACACTGTTGCGTCAGCCGAACCCGCGACGGAGCCCCCCGGCCCCCTTGGCATCCCATGGAGACATGCCTTTACAGCATCCATGGGCAAATGCCAGCACCATTACGCGCGGTGCATCTTCACAAGATTCCAATCAGGTAGAGGATGATGATAATCGGGATTGGTAACCCGACCAGCCACAACAGAATGCCCTTCATGTGCCCCTCGCTCCTTCACGCTGTCCGGGGCATGAACGCGATGTCAGGCCGTTCGTTTCCTTTGCTGAAAACGCGCCAGCCCGGCCAAGCGCCGGTCCAGGAAGGCGATGGTCGCGGGGTGGCCCGACTCCTCGTCCTGCATCCAGAAGGCCAGGGTCGCGCCATAGATGCCGGCCAGCGTCGCTCGCCGCGTGTACCAGGAGAAATCAGCCGAGGTGTCGCCCGCCGCGCCCCAGATCGAATCGGCGGTGCGGGCTGCGGTGCGCAGCGCGCTGCCGAGGTTCCAGGGCAGCGTCTGCTGCGCCAAGGCGCGCCGGACCGCTTCCCGATGCGGCGCCGCCTGTTCCAGGCGGATCAGGATCAGGCAGCGGATCCGGGCGGGAATCTTCCGGGACAGCAGGTCCTCCTCGGCCGCCTGGGCCTCCATCTCCCGATCCGCGAGGTCAAGCCAGGCCTCGATCGCCTCGGCCGGCCCGCGCGGGAACAGCCAGTCCTGCTCCAGCGGGTCCCGGCCGAGATCCACGAGGCCGGCGGAGAGGGCCGCCCTGGTCCAACCGAGCGCCGGCACATGCGGCAAAGCGGCGCGGATCGCCTGGTCCCGTTCCTCGCTGCGTTCGATCATGCGTCTGTCTCCCCTGCCGGCTGGGCCAGACGCTCAGCCTGGGCAGCGCGATGCAGTTCCTCGTTGAAGCCGAAGCGGGACAGGTCGGTCATCCGCATCGGATAGAGCACGCCGTTCAGATGGTCCGTCTCATGCTGGATGACACGGGCGGGCAGGCCCGCGGCCTCCCCCTCCACCAGCCTGCCCTCCACATCCAGGCCGCGGAAGCGGATGCGGGCGGCGCGTGGCACCTCCCCGCGCAGGCCGGGGATGGAAAGGCAGCCTTCCCAGCCTTCCTCCAGTTCCTCCCCCACCGGCTCGATCTCGGGGTTGATGAGGGCGAGGATATTGCCGGCGCCGCCGCGCCAGACGAACAGCCGCAGCCCGACATGCACCTGCGGCGCCGCCAGGCCGAGACCGGAGGCATCCTCCATCGTCTCCGCCATGTCGGCCACAAGCCGGCGGATTTCGGGCGCGGTCGGGTCCTCCACCGGCAGAGCGGGCCGGGTGAGGACGGGGTGGCCCATGCGGGCGATCTTCAGAATGGCCATGTCGCGGGGAATCCGATGCTGCCCCCAAGGTAATGCGTGCGCGGCGGTGCGGGAGGGTCTTTCGCTCCGCACGAATCGCGTGCTATGAGGGCTACCTCGCGTCGGAGGTTCGGGGCCTTGTCCTTCGGGATTGCCCCTGGACCCGCTGACGCGCATCCGCGTTTCGCTCATCCTACCATTCCGAACCAGGAGGTTCCATCGCGTGCAGGTCGTCGTCCGCGACAATAACATCGACCAGGCCCTGAAGGCGCTGAAGAAGAAACTTCAGCGTGAGGGTGTGTTCCGTGAAATGAAGCTCCGCCGCCATTACGAAAAGCCGTCCGAGCGCCGCGCGCGTGAGGCCGCGGAGGCTGTCCGCCGCGCCCGCAAGGTGGAGCGCAAGCGGCTTGAGCGGGAAGGCTTCTAAAGCCTCTCCCGATTGCCCGCCCCTCCCCGGCGGGATGCTGCGATCAGCGAGCCGAAATACCGCGGTGCGGGGGAAAGCCCCCGTAGCCCGCGGTTTCGTGCGTCTTCACCTTTCCGCGCCAAGCGCGTCTACTACGCCTTCCTGACAGGGGATTGGGCGATGGATGGCGTGATGGACCGGGAACAGGCGCTGATGGCGCGCGCCCGGCGGGTGCTGCCGGCCGGCGGCTTCGGCAATTTTCCCAGCGATGTGATCCTGGAACGCGGCGCTGGCGGCCGGGTCTGGGATGTCGCCGGGCGCGAATATGTGGATTTCCTGCTGGGCTCCGGGCCGATGTTCATCGGTCACTGCCACCCGGAAGTGACCGAGGCGGTGCAGGACCAGCTCGGCCGCGGCACCACCTTCTTCGCCAATAACGAGCATGGCATCTCCCTGGCCGAGGCGATCGTCGAGGCCGTGCCCTGTGCCGAGCAGTTGCGATTCGTCGGCTCCGGCACCGAGGCCGACCTTTATGCCATGCGCCTGGCCCGCGCCTTCCGCCGCCGCGACAAGATCCTGAAGTTCGAGGGCGGCTACCACGGCATGTCCGATTACGGGCTGATGAGCCTGGCGCCGCAGCACCTGGCGAATTTCCCCCAGCCGGTGCCGGATTCCGCCGGCATCCCGAAATCCGTCGCTGATGACGTGCTGGTCGCCCCCTTCAACGATCTGGAGGCGGTGACGCGGCTGGTGGAGGCGCAGGGCGAGAGCATCGCCGGCATCATCGTGGAGCCGCTGCAGCGCCTGATCCCGCCCGCCCCGGGCTTTCTCGAAGGGCTGCGCGCGCTCTGCACCAAGCACGGGCTGGTGCTGATCTTCGACGAGGTCGTCACCGGCTTCCGCTTCGCCTATGGCGGCGCCCAGGAACTCTACGGCGTGACGCCGGACCTCTGCACGCTGGGAAAGACCATTGGCGGTGGGTTCCCGCTGGCGGCGGTGGCCGGGCGGGCCGACATCATGGGGCATTTCGACAAGGCGCTGGTCGGCGATGACGGCTTCCTGATGCAGGTCGGCACACTGTCCGGCAATCCGGTGGCGGCCGTCGCCGGGCTGAAGACGCTGGAAATCCTGCGCCGGCCCGGCACCTATGAGGCCGTCTTCGCCACCGGCCGGGCCATCATGGCGGGGCTTTCGGCACAGATCGCCAAGGCCGGCATCCCGGCCCAGATCGTCGGCGAGCCGACCCTTTTCGACGTGGTCTATACCGACGGCGCCGTGCGGGACTACCGCGCCACGCTGCGCGCCGACCGGGCGATGCAGGCGCATGTGAACCGCACGCTGCGGGCAGGCGGCATCCTGAAGGGCGACAGCAAGTACTACGTCTCGACGGCGCATGAGGCGCGGGACGTGAACCAGACGCTGGAAGCCTTTGCCCAGGCCATGGCGACGCTGCCCAGCTAGGTCACAACCAGCCCAGCGCGGCCGCCAGGCTGCGCAGCGACAGCAGCATGATGACGCCGCCGACCAGCAGCATCAGCGCCCGGGCGGGCAGGTGGCGGGCAATGAGGGCGGCGAAGGGGGCGGCGAGCACGCCGCCCAGCACCAGCCCCAGGATCGCCTGCCACAGCTCCAGCCCGATGGCCGCGAAGAAGGTGACGGTCACCGCGAAGGTCACGAAGAACTCGGCCGCATTGGCGGAGCCGATGGCCATGCGCGGCACATCGCCCCGGCCGATCAGGGTGGAGGTGACCAGTGGTCCCCAGCCGCCGCCGCCCGCCGCATCCAGGAAGCCGCCCGCCAGCCCCAGCAGCGTCACCCGCCCGCCCGGCCGCGCTTCCCGCGGGCGCAGCGCGCGCCACAGGATCAGCGCGCCCATCAACAGCAGATAGGCGCTGACCAGCGGCCGGATGATGTGCATCGGCAGGAAGGAGGCGACCAGCGCGCCGGCGATGCCGCCCGCCATGCCCGGCAGTGCCAGCCGCGCGACCAGCCGGGGCTGCACATTGCCCAGCCGCCAATGGGCGAGGCCGGAGGCGCCCGTGGTGAAGACTTCCGCCGCATGGATGCTGGCGCTGGCCACGGCCGGATGGGTGCCGAGGGAGATCAGCACGCTGGTCGCCGTCAGGCCATAGGCCATGCCGATGGCGCCATCGATCATCTGGGCGGCGAAGCCGACCGCGACGAAAAGCAGGAAATCGTCCATGCAGAACCCCCTTGGCCCTGCCGTGGAGTCCGGCAGGGCGACGGGCGCTTCCTCCAGCGACCCGGCCGTGATCCGGCCGGGTATACGATGTAGAGGCTAGACTACTTCTGCAGGCTCTGCACGATCTGCTGCGTCACCTTCTTGGCGTCGCCGAACAGCATCATGGTGTTGGGGCGGAAGAACAACTCGTTCTCCACGCCGGCATAGCCGCTGGCCATGCCGCGCTTGACGAAGAACACGGTCTTGGCGCGCTCCACATCCAGGATCGGCATGCCATAGATGGCGCTGGACTTGTCGGTCTTCGCGGCCGGGTTGGTCACGTCATTGGCGCCGATCACATAGGCCACGTCGGCATCCGCGAATTCGGCGTTGATTTCTTCCAGCTCATGCACCTCGTCATAGGGCACGTTCGCCTCGGCCAGCAGAACGTTCATGTGGCCGGGCATGCGGCCCGCGACGGGGTGGATGGCGTAGGAGATCTCGGCGCCTTCCTTCTTCAGCAGGTCTGCCATTTCGCGCACCACCTGCTGCGCCTGCGCCACCGCCATGCCGTAGCCCGGCACGATGATGATTTTTTGCGCATTTTTCATGATGTAGGCGGCGTCTTCCGGGCTGCCGGCCTTCACCGGCGCACGGTCGGCGGTGCCCGCACCCGGGCCAGCGGCGGCGCCGGAGTCGCTACCAAAACCGCCCAGCAGCACGTTGATGATGCTGCGGTTCATGCCCTTGCACATGATGTAGGACAGGATCGCGCCCGAGGCACCAACCAGCGCGCCGGTGACGATCAGCAGCAGGTTGCCGATGGTGAAGCCGATGCCCGCCGCCGCCCAGCCCGAATAGCTGTTCAGCATGGACACCACGACCGGCATGTCCGCGCCGCCGATCGGGATGATCAGCAGGAAGCCCAGCGCGAAGGACAGCAGCGCGATCAGCCAGAACAGGATCGGCGATCCGGTCGCGACAAAGGCGATCACCAGCACCAGCAGCAGCGCGCCGAGCGCCGCGTTCAGCATGTGCTGGCCCTTGAACAGGATCGGCGCACCGGACATGCGCCCATCGAGCTTCGCGAAGGCGATCACCGAACCGCTGAAGGTGATGGCCCCGATGGCCAGCCCCAGCGACATCTCGACCAGGGACGCGGCCTTGATGTTGCCCGCATAGCCGATCCCAAAACTTTCCGGCGAGTAGAAGGCCGCCGCCGCCACGAACACCGCCGCCATGCCGACCAGGCTGTGGAAGGCCGCGACCAGCTGCGGTAGGGACGTCATCTGGATGCGCTGCGCCAGCAGCGTGCCGATGGTGCCGCCGATGGCGAGGCCCGCCAGCACCAGCACGATGCCGCCCGCGCCCATGCCCGGCCGCAGCAGGGTCGCGGCGATCGCGATGCCCATGCCGATCATGCCGAACAGGTTGCCCTGGCGGCTGGTCTCGGGGTTCGACAGGCCGCGCAGCGCCATGATGAACAGGACGGAGGCGACGAGGTAGGCGAGCGTCGAAAGGGTCTGTCCCATGGCTCAGCTGCCCTTCTTCTTGAACATGGACAGCATCCGCCGCGTCACCATGAAGCCACCAAAGATGTTCACGGAGGCCAGCGTCACGCCGATGAAGCCGAAGATCTGCGCGGCGACGCTCTCGGCCAGGCCGGTCGCCAGGATGGCGCCCACCACGATGACGGAGGAGATGGCGTTGGTGACGCCCATCAGCGGCGAATGCAGCGCCGGGGTCACGTTCCACACCACGTAGTAGCCGACGAAACAGGCCATCAGGAAAATGGTCAGCATCAGCAGGAAAGGCTCGGCGGCGGCGGCGACCGGCGCGGCCGTCTCGGCCCATTGCCGGGCCTGCTCGGCGAGCAGCGCGGCGCGATCGGAGATCGAGGCCGCCTCATTGGCGATCTGTTGCGGGTTCATGGCGCGATCTCCTCAGGCGGCGGGGAGCGAGGCGTGGACCACGGCACCGCCGCGGGTCAGCTGCACGCCCTTCACGATGTCATCGTCCTCCGCCAGCACCGGCCTCGATGCTTCCTTGTCCCAGAAGGTGGTCAGGAAGGTCAGCAGGTTGCGCGCATAGAGCGCGGAGGAGGCACCGGAAATCCGCCCCGGCCAGTTGCGGTAGCCCAGGATCTTCACGCCATTGCCCGTGACGGTCATCTCGCCCGGCACGGTCGCCGCGCAATTGCCGCCGGCCTCGGCCGCGAGGTCGACGATGATGCTGCCCGGCTTCATGGAGGCGACCATCGCCTCGTTCACCAGGATCGGCGCCTTGCGGCCCTGCACCAGCGCCGTACAGACGACAATGTCCTGCTTGGCGATATGGGCGGCCACGACCTCGGCCTGCTTGGCGTAGAATTCGGCGGAGAGCTGCTTGGCGTAGCCGCCCGCGGTCTGCGCCGCCTTGCTCTCCTCATCCTCGTAGCCGACGAAGGTGGCGCCGAGGGACTTGATCTCCTCCTTCGCCGCCGGCCGCACATCGGTGGCGGAAACGCGGCCGCCGAGGCGGCGCGCGGTGGCGATGGCCTGCAGGCCCGCGACGCCGGCGCCCATGACGAAGACATTGGCGGCGGGGATGGTGCCGGCCGCGGTCATCAGCATCGGAAAGCCACGGTCGAAGGCGGTCGCCGCCTCCACCACCGCGCGATAGCCGGCGAGATTGGCCTGGGAGGAGAGCACGTCCATCGACTGCGCGCGGGTGATGCGCGGCAGCAGCTCCATCGAACAGGCCTCGATGCCGAGCTGGGCGTAGGTGTCCGCCATGGCACGCGTCGCGCCGAGCGTGCCGACCAGAATGGCACCGCGCGGGATCATGGCGAGTTCATCGACCTCACCCTCCCCGGTGCCGAGCGGGGCGCGCACCTTCAGCACCAGCCCGGCATTGGCCAGGGCGCTGCCCACATCGGGGGCGATCTCGGCACCCGCCTCGGCATAGAGGCTGTCCGGAAAGCCGGAGGTGAGGCCGGCGCCGGTCTCGACGGCGACCGTGCAGCCCAGGGCGATCAGCTTCTTCGCCGTCTCCGGCGTCGCGGCCGCCCGAGTCTCCGCCCCACGCCGTTCGCGCAATACCGCAACGCGCATCAAAACGACCCCCCGCTTCTGCCCCGACCAAACTTATCGAAAGTCGCCGCCATATGAAGCTGTGTTGCAACTCTTGCAAGGACGCCATTCCGCATCGGGGTCGATCGTCCGGCCTTTCGCCTGGCGTTCCATGGGGCCATGTTATCTCCCATGCTTCTTCGCGAACTCCCTGACGGCTCCCTGCTGGCGATCAGCCAGCCCATGCATGCGCTGGTCTCCGGGCAGATCGCCCGGGCCTGGGGCGCGCCCGGCTTCGCCGCGCTCGACCCCTTCGAGGATGTGGCCACCGCCTGCGCCCAGCATGATGTGGCCTGGATGGGGTGGGAGGCGGCGCCGACGCTGGATGCCGAAACCGGCCTGCCGCATCTCTTCCGTGCCGTCGGTGCCCGCAGCCATGCGCCGATGTGGGCCGAGGGCGTGGCCCGCGCTTTGGTGTCCTGGGGACCCTGGGTGGCGCTGCTGGTCAGCCGCCATGGCAGCCTGATCTATGGCAGCTATGCCGACCGCCATCAGCTGGACCGCGAGGATGCCGAGGCCGCAGAGCGCTACCTGACCGAACAGGCCGTGGTGCAGCAGAACCTCGCGCATCATCTCGGCGCCACCCCGGCGCAGGTCGAGGTGGCCGGCGCGCTGGTCGCAGTGACAGACGCGCTGAGCCTCGCGGTCTGTGGCGGCATCGAGACGGTGGGCGGCGTCGGCAGCGCGCCGATGGCAGATGGCAGCCGCGTGAAGCTCACCTTGACCGAGCAGGCGGGCGTGCTGGCCATCACCCCCTGGCCCTTCCGCCTGGCCGAGGTCACCCTGGAATGGCGCGCCCGCCGCCTTCCCGCCGGCGCGCACTGGACCGATGAGGCGGCGATGCGCGCGGACCTCGCCGCCGCCCCGGTACAGGCGCTGTCGGCGCGGCTGGTGCCGGGCTGAGGCCTGGGCTATCCGCCATATATGCGCCCGCCCCGGGTCACGGGCGGGCATTCCGGCGCGCCTCCGGTTGTCGCCCCCCGCTTCCGGCCGCGCGCCCTGCTTGAGGATATGATGGCATGACTCTCCCCATCCTTCCCCGCCGCGCCCTGCTCGGCGCCGCCGCGGCCCTTCCCTTTGCCGGGGGCGCCCTGGCCCAGGGGGAATGGCCGCAGCGGCCGATCCGCATCGTGGTGCCCTTCGCGCCCGGCGGGGCGGTGGACATCACCGCGCGCCTGCTGGCGGAACGCCTGCAGCCGATCCTCGGCCAGACCATCACGGTGGACAATCGCGGCGGCGCCGGCGGCAATATCGGCGGCGACGTGGTCGCGAAGGCGCCGAAGGATGGCTACACGATCCTGCTCGGCACGGCGACGATCCTGGCTGCCAACAAGTTCCTGTTCCGCCGCTCCATGCCCTTCGACCCGATCCGCGACCTGACGCCGGTGACGCGGGTGACCACGGGCACGGTGCTGCTGGTGGTGAATGCGCAGCGGCCCTGGCGCAGCTTCGCGGACCTGGTGGCCGCGGCGAAGCGCGAGCGCGGCGCCCTCACCATGGGCTCCTCCGGCTCCGGCACCGTCAGCCACCTGACGCTGGCGCGGATCAATGCGGCGGCGGGCATGGAGATCACCCATGTGCCCTATCGCGGCGGCGGCCCCGCCATCGCCGACCTCCTGGCCGGCAATATCGACATGATGTTCGACGTGATCCCGGCGCTGATGCCGCATGTGCGAGAAGGCCGCTTCCGGGCGCTGGCGGTGGGTTCCGCCGAGCGGGTGACCTATGTGCCGGAACTGCGCGAGATCCCGGGCATGAATGAGCTGTTTCCGAACCAGGGCATCGACATGCAGTCCTGGTACGCGGTGAACGCGCCTGCCGGCACGCCCGCCCCGGTTGTCGCTCGCCTGCACGCCGCGCTGGTGCAGATCGCGCGGTCCGATGATTTCAAGGGCCGCATGGAGCCGCTGGGCTTCACCCCGGTCTGGGACGAGACGCCGGCGGCCTATGGCACCTATCTCCAGGCGCAGGAGCGTTTCTGGCAGGGCCTGGTCGAGGCTTCGGGCGCCACGCTGGACTGAGGGGGCTAGCCCCCTCACCCAACCCTCTCCCCCTGTCAGGGGGAGAGGGCTTTATCAATGCACCAGCATCGGCTCCATGTCGTGCTGGCGGATCGCCGCGGCGGCCAGGTCGGCATTGGGCGCGGCACCGATCGGCGTGCCATCGGCGGCATGGATCGAAAAAGCCAGCGCCCCGTTCATCACCACAGGCCGCAGATAGGCCACGGCATCGGCGCCGAGCCGCGCGAAATCCAGGTTGGACAGGCTGCGCAGCGTCATCGGGCTCAACACCACCGGGCCGGCCTCGGCGCCACCATCGAAATCGGACATCGTCTTCTCCTTCCGGCACCGCCTGTTCAAGGCCGGTGCCTACCTAACGCGTGAACGCCGTCAGCTTTCCTTCAGCCTTCCTTCGGCCGCCTGCCCCACCACGGGGCGCTGCGGGCCGTTGCCGCGGGTGGCGATCTGGATCGTCTTCACCCGCACCTCGGGCAGCGGACGTTGCAGGTCGACATGCAGCAGGCCGTTATCCAGCCAGGCGCCTTCCACCTCGATCCCCTCCGCCAGCACGAAGGCACGCTGGAACTGCCGCGCGGCGATGCCGCGATGCAGGAAGATGCGGCCCTCGCTGTCATCGCGCTGCCGGCCGCGGATCACCAGCTGGTTGTCTTCCTGCGTGATCTGCAGGTCGTCCATGGAAAAACCGGCGACCGCCAGGGTGATGCGCAGCCGCGTCTCGGCGGTCTGCTCGATATTGTAGGGCGGATAGCCGTCGGCGCTTTTCTGCACCCGGTCGAGCATCTGTTCGAGATGGTCGAAGCCGAGAAACAGAGGCGAGCCGAACAGGGATGGTCGTGACATTCGATCAGTTGCCTCCTCGCTCAGGAGCGAAGCCTTGGTCCACGGGGCCCGAAGGCACCCCGCCTTCCCAATTTTGGCGCCATGGCCGGCCGTTGCAAGGGGGGCAAGGCGGGGCTACCTCTGCCGACCCTGCCCGCCCCTGACAGCCCGCCATGCGTGGGCAAGCGATCGAGATGACCTCCGCACCCGAACTCCTGCCCATCCTCTTCGTCCCCGACCCCCGGCTGCGCGCCAAGGCCAAGCCGGTGGCGGCGGGGGATGCGCGCATTCCGGACCTCTCGGCCCGCATGCTCGCCACCATGTACAAGGCCCCTGGCATCGGCCTGGCAGCGCCGCAGGTGGGGGAGATGCTGCGCCTGGTGGTGCTCGACCTGCATGAGAACGACGTGCCGGCGCCGATGGTGCTGGTGAACCCGGAAATCGTCGCGGAGAGCAACGAGCAGGCTGTGCGGGAGGAAGGCTGCCTCTCCCTGCCCGGCCAATATGCCGATGTCACGCGCCCAGCCCGGGTGAAGGTGCGCTACCTGGACCTGACCGGCGCGAAGAAGGAGATCGAGGGCGACGGCTTGCTGGCCGCCTGCCTGCAGCACGAGATCGACCACCTGGATGGCGTTCTGTTCGTCGACCACATCTCCGCGCTGAAGCGCAACATGCTGCTGCGCAAGCTGGCCAAGGAGTTGAAGCTGAAGGCGCAGGACAAGGAGTGAGCGGCAAGCTCCGCCTTGCCTTCATGGGCAGCCCGGATTTTTCGGTGCCCGCGCTGCGGGCGCTGCATGCGGCGGGGCATGACATCGCCTGCGTCTATGCCCAGCCGCCGAAGCCGGCCGGGCGCGGCCAGAAGGAAACGCCCTGCCCGGTGCATCGCGCGGCGTTGGAACTCGGCCTGCCGGTCCGCACGCCGGCCCGGGTGAAGCGGGATGTGGCGGAACATGCGGCCTTCGCCGCGCTCGACCTCGATGTCGCGGTGGTCGCGGCCTATGGGCTGATCCTGCCGCCGGCCATGCTGGCGGCGCCCCGGCGCGGCTGCCTGAACATCCATGCCTCCCTGCTGCCGCGCTGGCGCGGGGCGGGGCCGATCCAGGCGGCGATCCTGGCGGGCGACCTGGAGTCCGGCGTCACCATCATGCAGATGGAGGAAGGGCTGGACACCGGCCCGATGCTGCTGGCCGAGGCCACCCCGATCGGCCCGCGCACCACCACGCCCGAACTGCATGACGCGCTGTCGGAGATCGGCGCGCGGCTGATCCTGCGCGCCCTGGACGAAAACCCGCCCGCCACGCCGCAGCCGGAAGACGGCGTGACCTACGCCCCGAAGCTCGCCAAGGCGGATGGGCGGCTGGACTGGACCCAGCCTGCCGAGGCGCTGGACCGCCGCATCCGCGCCCTCACCCCCTGGCCCGGCTGCTTCTTCCAGGCGGGCGAGGAGGTTCTGCGGCTGCATGCGGCGGAGCCGGTGGCCGGCGAAGGCCCCCCCGGCACCTTGCTGGCGCCGGATGTCGTGGCCTGCGGCGAAGGCGCCCTGCGCCTGCTGCGCCTGCAACGCCCCGGCCGCGCGGCGATGCCGGCCGAGGCCATGCTGCGCGGCTACAGCCCGCCCGCCCGACTCGCCTAGACATGCCGCGCTACGCGCTGCTGCTGGAATATGACGGCACGCATTTCTGCGGCTGGCAGCGCCAGAACGCCCTGCCCAGCGTGCAGAAACTGCTGGAGGAGGCCGCCGCGCCGCTGAATCACAGCGTGCTTCCCGTCGCCACCGCCTCCGGCCGCACCGATGCCGGGGTGCATGCGGAAGGTGCCGTGGCGGATATCGAGCTGGCGCTGGACCTGCCGCCGGAACGGGTGCGGGATGCCATCAACTTCCGGACCCAGCCGCATCCCGTCGTGGTGCTGGCGGCCGCCCGCGTAGCGCCGGACTGGTCGGCGCGCTTCGACTGCCTCGGGCGCGGCTACCGCTACCGCATCCTCAACCGCCCGGCGCGGCCAGCGATGGAGGCGGCGAAGCTGTGGCATGTGAAGCGGCGGCTGGATGCCGATGCGATGCACGAGGCAGCCCAGATGCTGCTCGGCCGGCACGACTTTTCGGCCTATCGCGCCGCCGCCTGCCAGGCGAAATCCCCGGTCCGCACGCTGGACCGGCTGGATGTGGTGCGGCTGGGGGCGGAGGTGCATGTGGTCGCGGAGGCCCGCAGCTTCCTGCACCATCAGGTGCGCAACCTAGTCGGCACCCTGTATGAGGTCGGCCAGGGCCGCCGCCCCGTCACCTGGCCACGCCAGGTGCTGGAGGGGCTGGACCGCGCCAAGGCCGGGCAGACGGCGCCGCCCGACGGGCTGGTGTTCCGCTTCGCCCGCTACGATCCGGCGCCGGACTGGGTCTGAGGTACGGACAGCGCGGTCACGCCGCCTGGACATCCCGCAGGAAGCTGCCGACCTCGCGCCGCATATTCTCCGACTGATGCGCCACCTCGCTGGCCGCCAGACGGACGTCATTCGCGGCCTGCCCCGTCTCCCGCGTCGCCTGGCCAACGAGGCCGATGGTGTTCGTGACCTGGCCGGTGCCGTTCGCGGCTTCCTGGACATTGCGGGCGATTTCCCGCGTCGCCGCGCCCTGCTGCTCGACCGCGGCGGCGATGGCGGCGGAGATCTGGTTCACATTGTCGATGATGCCGCTGACGCTGCTGATGGCGAGCACGGCCTGTTCGGTGGCGGCCTGGATGCTGCCGATCTGGGAGGCCACCTCCTCCGTCGCCTTCGCCGTCTGGGCGGCCAGCGTCTTCACCTCGCTGGCCACCACGGCGAAGCCCTTCCCGGCCTCCCCGGCACGGGCGGCCTCGATCGTCGCATTCAGGGCCAGCAGGTTGGTCTGCTTGGCGATATCGCCGATCAGCTTCACCACCTCCCCGATCCGACGGGCGCCCTCGGCCAGTTCGCGCACCGTGCTGTCGGTGTTGCGGGCCGCGGAGACCGCCTGGCTGGTGACGGCGGTGGACTGCGCCACCTGGCGGGTGATTTCCAGGACGGAGACCGAAAGCTCCTCGGCCGCCGCGGCCACCGTCTGCACATTGCCATTCGCCTGTTCGGCGGCATCGGCGACTTCCCCGGCCTGGGTCGAGGTGCGGGCCGCGATGGTGGTCATGGATTCCGCCGTCGCATCCAGCTCCGTCGCGGCGGAGGACAGGGCGCCGATCATCTCGCCGGCACGGCCGTCGAAATGCTGGGTCAGCACGGCCAGGCGCTCGGCGCGGCGCGCCTTCTCCACCTGTTCGGCCGCCTGCACCGCGGCCATGGCATCGGCCTGCCGGAGCCCCGTCCGGCAGGTGTCGATGGCGCGGGCCAGGTCGCCGATCTCGTCCTGGCGCACCAGGCAGGGCAGGTCGAAGGCGTAGTCGCGGGTGGCAAGCTGGCGCGTCACGCTGGCGAGCCGCACGATGCGCTTGCCGACCATATTGTTGAGCCATTGCGCCGCCAATACGCAGATCAGCACCGCGGCCAGGGTGGCGATGCCGATCAGCCAGAGGGAGGTGGCGTAGGTCGCCTCCGCCTCCTCCGCCGCCGCGACCGCCATCTGGCTGGCCAGGTCCAGCAGCGAGGAGATGGCTGCCCGCAGACGCAGGGAGGTCTGCATCATCTCCCCATTGAAGTAGCGCGCCGTGGCATTCACGTCGCCGGCGGCGATGAGCGCGGCGAGCCTTCCCTCCAACGCCAGATTCGCCTGCCATTCCCGCTCGATGACATCCAGCAGCCGGAAGCCTTCGGCCGAGGTCACGAAGCTGCGGACCCTCGCCTGCTGCTCCGTGAACATGCCGCGCGCCGAGGCCAGGCGCTGGGCGGCACTGGCGCGCACGCCTTCGTCGTCGCTCATCAGGGAATTCGCCTGGCTGAGCCGGAAGCGGACGGCCGCCTCGTTCAACCGCCCGAGGGCCTCGGTCTCCGGCACCCATCGCCGGCCGAGCTGGCGGGCATCGTCCCGGATGCCGCCCAGTTCGATGACAGCGGCGACGCCCATCGCGATGACGACGAGCAGCAGGGCGCCGAAGGCGAGGGCGAATTTGGATCTCATGCGGAGATCGGCCAGGTGACGCATGGGGGGTTCGAGACCTTTGGGGGAAGCGCCGACGAGCCGGGCTAGCCTGTCCCAATAATGGTGACCACCCATTGATGTCCGGTTAGCGGCCTGGCAGCCAGCCGCCCTGTTCTCAGTCGCCGATCGAGCCGAGCAGGTCGCAGGCAGACCCGATGCAGCGGCCCGTCGCATTCACGCCGTCCAGCACCAGCCCACCGATCTGCGCGGCGAGTTCGAAGCCGGTGGACAGGGTATCCAGCTGCGAGACCGTATCCGCCGCGGCGCTGCCGGGCTCCGCGGCCTGCCTGGCACGTTCGACTTCCTGCGCGTTTTTGGCGGCGATGGCCGCTGCCTGCTCGGGGTCGATCATGAAAGCTTCCCCTCCTTGATGGTCAAGGAGTCGAAGCTGGGCAGGAATCGCGGCAATTCCATGCGCGAAGCGTGTCATCACGCGGCCAGGATCATGGCAATGCGGTGACATCAAAATAGTAGAAATGGCCCGGAGAACGGGCTGGAGGAGGGGAAGGGATTCGAACCCTCGATAGGGTTTTACCCCTATAACGGTTTAGCAAACCGTCGCCTTCAGCCACTCGGCCACCCCTCCTCAGGGTGTGAAGTTGCACGACGTATGCAGCGCGTTCTTTAGCTGGGTGGGGCCGGGGGGGCAAGCGCCCCTCGGTCGGGTCTTGCGCGGCGCGCCGCACAGGTTGAAGATTCGCCTCAAGAATGAAGGCGGCCTGCGCCGCGGGGGAAGCGAGACATGCGAATCGGCGCCTTGGCCCTGGCGGGCCTGTTTGGCTGGGCGGCACAGGCCGCCGCGGAAGTCACCCGCTTCGAGATCACCGGAACGCCGGAGCCCGCCTTCAACGGGCAATCCTTCGGCACCGCCGGTGCCTATGAGCGGATTGCCGCGCGCGTCACCCTGGCGCTGGATCCGGCCGACCCGCGCAACGCGGTGATCGCGGATCTCGACCGCGCACCCCGCAACGCGCAGGGCCGGGTGGAAGCTGTGACGGAGGTGGTGATCCTGCGCCCGGCGGAACCAATGCGCGGCAACGGCACCATGATCGTGGAAGTGCCGAATCGCGGGCGGGAGCTGATGGGCCAGCTCTACAACGACGGCGCGGCCAATGCGCTGCTGCTGAACCGTTCGCCCGGCAACGGCTTCCTGATGCAGCAGGGCTACACCATGGTCTGGGTCGGCTGGCAGGCCGACATCCCGCCGGGCGAAGGCCGCGGCGCCGGGCTGCGGCTGGAGGCGCCGGTGCTGGCGGGCATCACCGGGTCGTCGCGGGAGGAGTTCCTGTTCGACAATACCACCAGCCCCGTCACGGTCCGCCTGACCTACCCGGCCGCCAGCGAGGCCGGCGCGACGCTGACCGCACGGGTGCAGGCCGGCGATTCGCGGCAGACCCCGCCCGGCCTGGCCTTCCGCTTCCTGGACCCGCAGCGCATCGAGATCACGCGCCCGCCGGGCCTGGATGCCGGGGCGCTGTACGAATTCATCTACACGGCGAAGGACCCGACGGTGCAGGGCATCGCCTTCGCCGCGATGCGCGATGTCGCCACCTTCCTGCGGCGCGACCGCAGCGCGGCCAATCCGCTGGCGGTGGCCGGGCGGGTGGCGGTGGACCGGGCGGTGCTGCACGGCGTCTCGCAATCCGGGCGGATGGTGCGGGACTATCTGTATCTCGGCTTCAACGAGGATGAGCGCGGGCGCCAGGTGTATGAGGCGATGCTGCCGCATATCCCCGGCACACGCCGCACTTATACCAATGCGCGCTTCGCCCAGCCCGGCCGCAACCCGACCCCGCATGCGGATCGCCACTACCCGGCCGACCAGTTCCCCTTCACCTATGCGGTGACGGAGGATCACCTGACCGGGCGGCGGGACGGGCTGCTGCTGCGCTGCCGCGTCAGCGCCACCTGCCCGCGCATCATGCAGACCGACAGCGAGTATGAGTTCTGGGGCGCGCGCGCATCCCTGCTGGTGACGGACACGCAGGGCAACCATCTGGACCTGCCGCCGGAGGTGCGCGCCTATACCCTGACCGGCCACCCGCATTTCGCCGTCGCCACCGCGGTGGCCAGCCGCATCGACCGCTGCGCCCTGCCGGTGAACCCGCTGCAGGCCGGCGCGCCGATGCGGGCGCTGCTGGTGGCGATGGAGCAATGGATGCGCGAAGGCGTGGAACCGCCGGCCAGCCGCTTCCCGATGCGCGCGCATGGCACGCTGGTGGCGGTGGCGGGCGCCTACCCGGCGATTCCGGCGCTCGGCTATCGCGGCACGGTGGGACCCGCGCAACTGGTGGATAATGACGTGATGCCGCCGGTGGTGCGCGGCGAATATGCCGTGCTGGTGCCCCGGGTGGATGCGGATGGCAATGCGGTGGGCGGGCTGCGCAGCCCGGTGATCGAGGTGCCGAAGGCGACCTATACCGGCTGGAACCCCCGCGCGGCCGGCTTTGCCGAAGGGGCGCTCTGCTACAATACCGGCGCCGTGGTGCCCTTCGCCGCGACGCAGGCGGAGCGGGAAGCGGCGGGCGACCCGCGGCCCTCGCTCGCCGAGCGCTACGCCACCCCGGCCGCCTATGTGGCCGCGGTGAAGGCGGCAGCGGAGCGGCTGGCGGCAGAACGGCTGTTGCTGCCGGCCGATGTCGCCGGGATCACCGCAGCGGCGGAGGCCGACAGTCTGGCCCGCCTGCGCCGCTGACGGCGCGGGACGCCCCCTCCCGCAGGGAGAGGGGGCGGCCGGTCAGGACAGCGCCACTTCGAAGCCGCGCGCGGTGGCGGGACGGGCCATCATGCGCTCATACCAGGCGGCGACATTGGGCAGGTCGTCGAAGGGGACCTCATGGCGCTCATGCCGCCAGGCCCAGCCGAGGATCGCGAAATCGGCGATGCTGGGCTCCCCTTCGGTCGCCACGAAGTCACGGCCGGCCAGGCGCCGGTCCAGCACGCCATACAGGCGCTTGGTCTCGGTGTGGTAGCGCTTGAAGCCGTAATCGCGGGCGGGGCCTTCCGGCTGCATCAGGAAGTGATGCACCTGGCCGGGCATCGGGCCGAAGCCGCCCATCTGCCACATCAGCCATTCCGTCACGGCGACCTTGCCGCGCGTGTCCTTCGGCAGGAATTTTCCGGTCTTCTCCGCCAGATACAGCAGGATCGCGCCCGATTCGAAGACGCTGATCGGCTGCCCGTCCGGCCCATCCGGGTCGATGATCGCGGGAATCCGGTTGTTCGGGGAGATCTTCAGGAAGGCCGGCTCGAACTGCTCGTTCTTCGAGATGTTCACCGTATGGACGGCGTAGGGCAGCCCCATCTCCTCCAGCGCCACGGAGATCTTGCGGCCGTTGGGGGTGTTCCAGGTGTAGAGGTCGATCATGCGATACGTCTCCTTGCTGGAAGGTTTGATCCCACGCCCCGCGGCCGGCGAAAAGCCCGGTCCTGTGACAGCGGTGGCGCTTGACCCGGTGGCGGCTGGTTTGCGAGCCTGACCGCTGTGCAGCACCTGTCCCCCGTCGGCCCGCTTCCCTCCGGTGCCCGAGACGACGACACGCTCTGGGCGGTGATCGCCACGGCGGGGCGCAAATCCCGCGTGGCCAATATCTACCGAAACCGCATGGCGGCGCTGGAGGACCGGGCCTGGCGGGCGCAGCAGGTCGCGGCCTATGAGGATTTCCTGCGGCGATCGAAGCAGCCCGTGCCGCATTACAGCGTGGCGCCGATTCGCCGCGCCGACCTGCCCAAGGCCTGGACCCCCCTGCCCGCCTTGGGCTTCCTGCGGGGGCAGTTCATCTGACCCGCCGCTGACCGGTATGGTTGCAGGGTCACGAGGCGTTCAGGCGGCTGCAACAGCCGGCGCGGTCATCGGTTGAATCCCCATTGGCGCGCGGCACTCGCGCGCCCGGACGGGAGACAAGCGACATGACAATCAAGCTGAAGCCCCTGGCCGAGCAGGTCATCGTCATCACCGGCGCCACCTCCGGCATCGGCCTCACCACCGCCTGCCGGGCCGCGGCGCGCGGTGCCGCGGTGGTGCTCGCCGCACGGAACGCGGAGGCGCTCACCGAAATCTGCGCCGGCATCCGCGAGGGCGGCGGCCGCTGCGCCACCGTCGTCGCCGATGTGGGGGTGCGGGAGGATGTGGACCGCATCGCGGAGGTTGCGCGGCGTGAATTCGGCGGCTTCGACACCTGGGTGAACAATGCCGGCATCGGCGTCTATGCAACGCTGGAGGACATGACGCCGGAGGATCACCACCGCATCTTCCAGACCAATTACTGGGGCGTCGTGCATGGATCGCTGGTGGCCTTGAAGGAGCTGAAGGGCCGCGGCGGGGCGCTGATCAATATCGGCTCCATCTCCTCCGACATGCCGTCCCCGCTGCTGGGCGCCTATACCGCCACCAAGCATGCGGTGAAGGGATTCACGGACAGCCTGCGGATGGAGATGCTGCATGAGGATGCGCCCGTCGCCATCACGCTGATCCAGCCCTCCGGCATCGACACGCCCTTCGGCGAGCATGCGAAGAACTATATGGACGAGGCAAGCCAGGTGCCGCCGCCGGTCTATGCACCGGAGGTGGTGGCGCGGGCCGTGCTGCATGCGGCGGAACACCCGACGCGCAACCGCATCGTCGGCGGCTGGGGCCGCGGCATGGTGGCCGCCGCCCGGATGGTGCCGAGCCTGACCGACCGGATTTTTACCTATAGCTACTACAAGACCGCGAAGCAGCCGGGCCGGCCGCCGCGCGATACGCCGGCCAATCTGCACCATGCCGGCGAGGACGGGGATCGCTACGGCGACCAGGGGCACCAGTTCAGCCACAGCCTGTACAACAAGGCGCTGCGGAATCCAGGGGCGGCGCTTGGTGTGCTGGCGGCGGGTGTGGCGGCGGTGAGCGTGTTGACGCGGCCGCAGTATTATCGGGGCTGAGAGCCAGCGCCGGTGATGGTGGGGGGGAATCGGCAGCGCCGGTCGTCCTCCGCCCGTGACGTGGCTCACCTATCCAATCCGCTAGCGTGATAAGATGATGTCGCGGGACAGGCGGGTTGGGCATGGCGAAGAGCGCGGAAGAATTGCAGGCCGAGTGGTGGTCTGGCTGGTGGGAGAAGGATTTCTCCTGGAAAGGACTGGAGAAGCATCCGGTCGGTAAGAATGGGGATGTGGTTCACGGCGGGTTGCATGGGGAGATGGACCTGCAAGCCTATTGGCGGCGGGACCCGGAAACGGGCGGGGTGCGCGACGATGCCGCGATGCGGGCTGCGGGGGAGTTGGTGGCTGGGCTGGATGGGCGGGATTGGCACATCGCGCATCTGCCTTTGCATTGGCAGGACGGCGCCCCGGCCAAGGCGGAGTGGGATGAGGCGATGCGGGGCGCACTGGCGGGGGTGGTCGGCCGTCGCATCGCTACGGCTGCGGAGACTGCGACCAATCGATTGTGCAACGCCGAAGCGCCGGATGGACGGACGCAACTCTCCGGCGCGGTCCTGACCCAGGGGCTGTTCCATCCGGGTGGAACTGACCGTGTTGTGCATGCGGTATGCGACCGCACCCTCATGCCGCAGGAACGGGCCGCCACTTCAAGATGGGGCACCGGATTTTGTTGCGAATATGCAAATTTTTCCAAGGGCTCGGATTTTTCTCGCACAACCTTCTCCGGAAACGCCCGCTTCGACAGCGCAACCTTCTCAGGAACCGCCAACTTCTTCAGCGCAACCTTCTCCGGAGACGCCAGCTTCACCAACGCAACCTTCTCCGGAACCGCCAGCTTCTTCAGCGCAACCTTCTCCGAAGACGCCAGCTTCAACAGCGCAACCTTCTCAGGAACCGCCAACTTCTTCAGCCCAACCTTCTCCGGAACCGCCAGCTTCGAAAGCGCAACCTTCTCCGGAAACGCCATCTTCTTAAGCGCAACCTTCTCAGGAAACGCCAGCTTCCACAGCGCAACCTTCTCCAGAGACGCCAGCTTCTACAGCGCAACCTTCTCCGGAACCGCCCGCTTCAACAGCGCAACCTTCTCCGGAGACGCCAGCTTCGCGGCCGGCGAGTCGAAACTGCTTATCTCCTTCGGTCAGGCAAAATTCGGTCCATCAGGCCAACACAAAACCCCGCCTCGCATCAGCTTCCGAGGATGGCGTTTCAGCGGGGTGGCCGAGTTCGACGGCGCCAGCTTCGCTACCCGCACAGAGTTCGGCGCTTCCGTCTTTGCCCGGCTCGCAACCTTTCGCGACATCATCTGGCCAGACAAGCCGGCCAACTGGCACGGCATGTTCAACCAGGCCGTGTTCAAGGACCTGGCCAGCTTCCAGGGTGCCGGCCTCTCCCGCTTCGCCGCCTTCGATGGGGCAATCCTGCAAGGTGGCCTGCAGCTCGACGGCACCGACGAAGCCAGCGCGAACGCCACCTTCCAAGGCGAACGCGCCCAGGCCGCCACCCTGCCGAACCGCGAGGATGCCCTGCTGCAGCTCGAATGCGGCTGCCGCGTGCTCAAGCAGGCCATGGAAAAATCCGCCAACAAGTCGCGCGAGCAGGTCTTCTATGCCTTCGAACTCACGGCGCGCCGCCACCAGCGCGGCACCCCTTGGTGGGAGCGGCAATTCTCAAGGCTCTATGGCAGCGTGTCCGATTACGGCCGCTCCATCGGCCAGCCCCTGTTCTGGCTGGCGCTGCTGATCCCGCTCTTTACCGCTGCCTATGCGGCCCTCGCCTTCGGCTGGCGCGCTGACGCGCTGGCCAGCGTGCCGCCTCGCGAGGTCTGGGTGGAATGCCTCCACCTTTCCATGCAGCGCGTCTTCCCCTTCGGCCCCTGGACGCTGACGCCTACGCAAATGGCGGGCAACGCCGTCCAGACGGCGCTGCAAGGCACGCCCGGCTCGCTGTTCGGCTTCGCCATCCGCACCCTCGGCACGCTGCAATCCCTGTTCGCCCTGGCGCTGGCCTTCCTCGCCGGCCTCGCGCTGCGTCGGCGCTTCCAAATGAATTGAGGGTTCAGCGTCAGTGCTCTTGGGATAGCGCCTCCGCCGCCAGCGCACCCGCCGTGGCGATATGCACATCTCCGCGGCGCGCGAGTGCCTCTAGCGCCTCCGCCAGGTAACGCACCCGATGCGGCGCGCCGAGCATCCAGGGGTGGATGCCGAGTCCCAGCACCCGCCCGCCGCGCGGCTCCGCCGATAGCCGGTCCAGCGCCTCCGCCACCAGCCCCGGCCAGCCCGTCACCGGCACGCGGCGCAGCCCTAGCGTCTGCACATCGTCCCATTCGCCGGGCGGCGGCAGGGCCAGCAGGCCGGAGGCGTGGCGGTAGGGTTCGTCGTCATTGGCCCAGTCGAGGCTGTAGCCAAAGCCGGCCTCCGCCAGCAGCCGAGAGGTCGCCGCCGTCGCGCCATGGTCCTGGCCGAGCCAGCCCGTCGCGCCGGGCCACAACGCCGAAAGCCCATCCCGCACCAGGGCGATCTCCGCCGCCTCCTCCGCCTCCGTTATCCGGCTGGTCACCATGCGGCTGGCTGAGATTCCATGCGCCACCGGCTCATAGCCCCGATCGCGACAGGCGCTGACCAGTTCCGGATGGCGCTGCGCCGCCATCAGGTTCACGGCGACGCTGGCCGGCAGGCGCAGGCGGTCCAGCAGGTCCAGGATGCGCCAGGCGCCGATGCGGTTGCCGTAGTCGCGCTGGGTGTAGGTGGTCCAGTCGGGGTTGCCGCTGAAGAAGGCGCCGCGAAAGCGCGGGTCGCGATGCGTGCCTTCCGGCGGCGCGATTTCCGTGTGTTCCAGATGCAGCAACAGATAGACGGCGACGCGCCTGCCGCCCGGCCACCGAAAGTCCGGCCGGTCCGGCTGCGCGCTGTAGGGGTGGATCGCATGATCCATGCCTCTCGGCAACTTGGGCGGGATCATCCGCGCATCGCCGCGTCGTAGTGATGGGCAAGATACCAGTCGGCCATCTCCGCCCCGGTGGCGAACCACACGCCGTCATGCCCGCCGATATGGCTCAGCAGCCGGTCGAGGTGGCGGATGCGGTGCGGCCTGCCCATGATGTAGGGGTGCAGCGCGATGCACATCACCCGCGGCTGCGTCGCACCCTCCGCATACAGCGTCTCGAACATGTCGATTCCCGCGCGGCAGAAGTCATCGCCCTCCGCCGCGCCGGCGCCGATCATCACCGCGTCGTTCAGGTCCATGCTGTAGGGAATGGAGACCAGCCGGCCATTTCGCACGCGGATCGGCGTCGGCTGGTCGTCATGGTAGAAGTCGCAGAGGTAGGAGATGCCGGCTTCCGCCACCAAATCCGGCGTCCGCAGCGTGTTCGACGCGGCCGGCGAGAACCAGCCGCGCAGCTGCTTCCCCGTCATCCGCCGCCAGGCCTCGACGCTGGCCATGATCTCGGCGCGCTCGGCCTCCTCGGGCAGGTTCCAGTGGTAGCGCGTGTTGAACAGCCCGTGGCTGAACACGTCCCAGTCCCGCGCCAGCATAGCATCGAGGATTTCGGGAAACATCTCGCCGACGCTCATGCTGAAGGAGACGCTGCCACGGATGCCGTGGGCATCCAGGCATTCCATCATCCGCCAGACGCCGGCGCGGTTGCCGTAATCCTTCAGCGAATAGGACAGCACGTCCGGATGCGGCGTGCGCGGCCAGGGGTCGCGCGGGCTGCCGATCTGCGCGGGCAGGAATTCATAGTGCTCGATATTCGGACAGACCCAGACCGCCAGCCGCGCCCCACCTGGCCAGGTCAGCCTGGGCCGGAAGGGCAGCGGCGCGTGCGGGTAGCGGTCCTCCGGCGGGATCATGCCGCCAGCTGATCCTTGATGAAGCGCCCGCCCTGCATGATGGCCGACAGGTGCCTGCCCTGCCCGGTGAGCAGCGAAAGATCCTTCAGCGGATCACCCTCCACCACCACGAGGTCGCCGAAGGCGCCGGGCTCGACGGTGCCAATCTGGCCTTCCATGCGCAGCAGCTTGGCGGCGTGGACGGTGGTGGAGCGGATCACCTCCATCGCCGGCAGCACGCGGCCGCGGATGACGAATTCGTCGGACTGGTGGCGGTGCATCTCGGCCAGAAGGTCGCTGCCATAGGCCATGGTCAGGCCGGCGCGCTGCATCTTCTCCAGGCTCGCCAGGCCGGCCAGCCGCACCGTGTCGATCTTCGCCACGCTCTCGGCGCCGAGGCCGAAGCTGGCGCCCTCATTCTTCAGCGCCTCATAGGTCACCAGCGTCGGGCAGGCGATGGCGCCGGCCTTGGCGGCCTTGCGGGCGGTCGCTTCCTCGATGAGGTTGCAATGCTCCAGGCTGCTGACGCCGGCATCGACCGCGCGGCTGATCGCCTCATCGGTGTAGAGGTGCGCGGCGACGTAGGTCTGCGCCATCGCCGCCTCCTCCACCGCCGCGCGCATCTCGTCCATGGAATAGCCGAGGAAGGCGATCGGGTCGGTGGGGGACGCCACGCCGCCATTGGCCATGATCTTGATATAGTCGGCGCCGGCCTTGATCTCCTCCCGGCAGGCGCGGCGCACCGCATCCACGCCATCGGCGATCCGGCCGAGGCAGCCGAGGCGGGATTCGAGATAGGCCATGTCCCGGCCGTCAAACCGGCCGCGGCCATCGCTATGCCCGCCGGTCGAGGAAATCGCCTTGCCGCAGAGCACCATGCGCGGCCCGTCGAAGCCGCCCTCCTCCCAGGCCATGCGCAGGCCCTGGGTGGCGCCGCCGAGGTCGCGGATGGTGGTGAAGCCGCGCATCAGCATGGCGTTCATGATGCGCGACGACCGGAAGGCGATCACCGCATCCGGCAGCAGCGCGTTCAGGCCGAAATTCACCGTGGTGGAGATGACATGCACATGCGCGTCGATCAGCCCCGGCATCAGCGTGCGGCCGGCGAGGTCCACCTGCCGGGCGCCGGTGGCGCTGATCGGCTTGTCGGAGACTTCCTTGATCCGCCCGTCCTCCACCAGGACATGGCCCTCGATCCCCCCGTCGACACGGCCATCGAGGATGCGGGCATTGGCGAAGAGGGTGGCGGACATGGCGGGCTCCGGTCGAGACTGTGCGCCAAGGCTAGACCGGTTTGAGGCGGCGGGGGAGACGGGGGCTTCAGCCCAGACGGGCAAGCCAGCGCCGCGTTTCCGAGGGCGTGCGCAACCGGTGCTTCCTGGCATGGTCGAGGGCAGGTCCGGCGAAGATCTGCTCCCGCCTCGCGCCGGCGCTGCGATAGGTGTCCCAGCTCCAGCGAATGGGATGGTCCTTCCGCAGCCAGCGGCGGAAATCCTCCCGGTTGCCGGTGCCCGGCCATAATTCCCCGCCCGACAGCGCGCGCAGGAAGGACCTTCGCAGCACACGGGCCATGATGACCGCGCGCGAATAGTCGAGCCAGACCACATCCGTCGCGCGCGGCAGGATATGCGGCTGGGCGCCCTTCGAATAATTGCCGTCCGTCACCCAGTCCTCCCGGTCCACGGCCTGGGCGACCAGGCGCGACCAGGTCTCGGGTTCCTCCAGGCTGAGGGCGCGCCAGCCAGGCTGCCAGTTCAGCGCGTCCAGCTCGATATGCGGGATGCCGAGGCGGAGCGAGAGGGTGCGGGCCAGGGTGGATTTCCCGGCGCCGGAATTGCCGATGACCGCGATGCGACGGCCCTGCAGGATCGTCTCTGACATGGCCTCACGACTTCGCATCCGGTGGGAGGCGGGTGGTATCCGGGACCGCGCCGGGGAGTCCATCCCCGTGCCGATTCAGAACCCGATCCCCTCCTCCGCCAGCTTGGCGCGGATCAGCGCCTTCGGCACCTTGCCGTAGCCGGATTTCGGCAGCGCATCCCACAGCACGATTCGCAAAGGCTGCTTGTAGCGGGCGATGCGGGGGACGAGATGGGCGAGCAGCGCCGCCTCATCCACATCCATCCCTTCATGGCAGACCACGCAGGCGATGCCGGCCTCGCCCCATTTGGGATGCGGCAGGCCGACCACCGCGGCCTCCGCCACCGCCGGATGGGTCAGCAGCGCTTCCTCCGCTTCCCGCGGATACACATTGGAGCCGCCGGAGATGTACATGTCGGACGCCCGGCCGGTGATGAACAGGAAGCCGCGCGCATCCAGCATCCCGAGGTCGCCGGTGTGGAACCAGCCGTCCAGGAAGGCCTTGCGGGTCGCCTCCGCATTCTCGAAGTAGCCGGCGAAGACGGCGGGGCCGCGGACACAGATCTCGCCGATCTCGCCGGGCTTCTGGCGGCGGCCGGACTCGTCGAGGATGGCCACCTCCATGCCGGTGCGGGCGACGCCGCAGCTTCCGGCATTTTCCGGCAGATGCTGGTCGGGCCGCAGCACGGTGATATTGCCGGTGACCTCGCCGAGGCCGAAATACTGCACCAGGCAGGGGCCAAGCTTCTGCAAGGCCGCCTGCTGATCGGCGTCGTACATCGGCGCGCCCGCATAGATCACATGGCGCAGGCTGGAATGGTCGTGCCGGTCCACCGCGGGGTGACGCACCAGCGTGGTCAGGATGGTGGGCACGGTGAACATGTTGGAGACGCGGTGGCGTTCCACCAGCGCCCAGGCCTCGGCGGGGTCGAATTTCTCGCCCGACAGCAGCACCGTCGCGGCGCCGCGCGCCACCTGCGAAAGCTGATGAATGCCCGCGCCATGCGACAGCGGCGCCACGACCAGGGAGGCATCGCGCTCCGTCAGGCCGGGCATCAGGTCGGCCAGGTGGTTGGTGACGACGAAGGCCATCTGCCCATGCGTCAGCACCGCCGCCTTCGGCCGGCCCGTGGTGCCGGAGGTGTAGAAGAACCAGCAGGGATCGGCGTATTCGACCTCCGCCTCATGATCCGGCGGCGGTGGCGTGGCGGCGGCGAGCAGGGTTTCGTAGTCCAGCTCCCCCGGTCCCGCATCGCCGAGCGCGACGACATGGCGCAGATGCCGCGATTCCGCCCGCACCGCCTCGGCATGCCCGCCAAAACCCGCATCCCGCAGCATCACCACGGCGCGGGAGGAGGCGCCGAGATAGGCCACCTCCGCCGGGGTCAGCCGGAAATTGGTCGGCACCCAGACGGCGCCGATCTTGAAACTGGCAAAGAGACTTTCGAGCATGGCGTTGGAATTGCGCGCATGCACCAGCACCCGGTCGCCCTTGGCCACGCCGAGGCCCCGCAGCGCCTGGGCCAGGCGGTCCACCCGCGCATCCAGCTCCGCGAAGGTCCAGGCCTGGCCGCGCCAGACCAGGGCGGGATGGTCCGGCAGCCGCCGCGCCGTCTGCGTCAGCAGCCGCCCCAGATTCATCGCCGTCGCCGGACCCATCGCGCCCCTCCATCCCTTTGAGGGGCAGGATAGGGGCTAAACCGCCTCCGGCTCCAGGCGCGGGGCGACAGCCATGCGCGGTGCGAAACTGTGGGCGTCGGCCATCTGCCAAGCCTCCCGGAAGCGCGCATCGCTGGTGCCGCGCAGCAATTCGCCCGGGGCGAGTTCGGGGAACAGCTCGGCGAAGCTGCGCACCTCCTGCGCCGAAACGCGGCGGAAGAAATGCTGGGGACGGAGCTGGCTGGGATGGTCGAGGCCGGCGGCCGCCACCAGCTCCGACAGCGCCGCCACCGTCGCGGCCTGGAACTGGGTGACGCGCTGGGTCTTGTCCGGCACCACCAAAGCGCGGGAACGGGTCGGGTCCTGCGTCGCCACGCCGGTCGGGCAGCGATCCGTGTGGCAGGACAGGGAATGGATGCAGCCCAGCGCGAACATGAAGCCGCGCGCCACATTGCACCAGTCGGCACCCAGCGCCAAAGCGCGGGCCATGTCGAAGGCCGTGGCGACCTTGCCGCTGGCGCCGATCCGGATGCGGTCGCGCAGGCCGATGCCGATCAGGGCGTTGTGCACGAAGTTCAGACCCTCCCGCATCGGCATGCCGAGATGGTCCATGAATTCCAGCGGCGCCGCGCCAGTGCCGCCCTCGGCGCCATCCACCACGATGAAATCCGGCGTGATGCCGGTTTCCAGCATGGCCTTGCAGATCGCCAGGAATTCCCAGCGATGGCCGATGCACAGCTTGAAGCCGGCCGGCTTGCCGCCCGACAGGCGCCGCATCTCCGCCAGGAAGCGCAGCAGCTCCACCGGCGTGGCGAAGGCGCTGTGGGCGGCCGGCGAGATGCAATCCTCCCCCATCGCGATGCCGCGCGTGGCGGCGATCTCGGCGCTGACCTTGGCCGCCGGCAGCACGCCGCCATGGCCGGGCTTGGCCCCCTGGCTGAGCTTCAGCTCCACCATCCGCACCTGCGGCAGCGTGGCGTTCTGCTCGAACAGCGTCGGGTCGAAGCGGCCCTGCGCGTCGCGGGCGGAGAAATAGCCCGAGCCCAGTTCCCAGATCAGGTCGCCGCCACCCTCCCGGTGATGCGGGCTCAGCCCGCCCTCCCCGGTGTCATGGGCGAATCCGCCGGCCTTGGCGCCGCGATTCAGCGCGCGGATGGCATTGGCGGAGAGCGAGCCGAAGCTCATGGCGGAGATATTGAGCAGGCTGGCGCTGTAGGGCTGGGCGCAATCCGGCCCGCCGATCATCAGCCGCGGCGCGGTTTCCGCCACCGGGCGCGGCGCCATGGAATGGTGCAGCCATTCGAAGCCGTCCTGGTAGACATCGTACTGCGTGCCGAAGGGCCGTTTGTCGAGCTGGCCCTTGGCGCGCTGATAGACCACGGCGCGCTTGTCGCGGGAGAAGGGGGTGCCGTGCTTCTCATCCTCGAAGAAATACTGCCGCATCTCCGGCCGGATTTCCTCCATGATGAAGCGGAGATGCGCGGCGATGGGATAGCTGCGCAGGATGGCATGGGTCGGGTGGAACAGGTCCCGGAAGCCCCGCGCCGTCAGCCCGCCCAGCACCAGCAGAAGCGGCAGCAGCCAGGGCCAGGCACCGGGCGCGAGCGCCAGGCCCAGCAGGCAGCCCAGGGTGGCCAGCACCACCAGCGTCAGCGTGATGTAGCGCGGCGAGAAGATCAGGATCCGGCTGCGGGGCATGTTGTTCCTCCGAGGTCCGCCACCCTATCGGGCAGACCTCGCGAATCCGTTACGACGCTTGCATGACAGGCCGGCGAAAGATCAGACGGGCCGGTCGCCCTTGTTCACCTTCAGCGTCCGGTTGTCCGCAGCCGGCAGCATCTTGGCGGGGTCACGCGTCACCACGATATCGAGCACGGTGGGCGTATCGGTATTCTCCAGCCCGGCCTGGATGGCGCCGGCCAGCTTTTCCGGGTCCTCCACGCGGATGCCCTGGCAGCCCATGGCATTGGCGATATTGGCGTAGTTCATCTCCACCAGGTCGCTGGACTGGTAGCTGCCGGGGCCGAAGACGGCGTGCTGCAGCGCCTTCACATAGCCGGAGGCGGCGTTGTTGAAGATGCAGGCGACGATCGGCGCGCCGACCCGGCGGGCGGTTTCCAGGTCGCCCATCGACATATTGAAGCCGCCATCGCCGGTCAGGGAGACCACGCGCCGCCCCTTCCCCACCCCGATCTGCGCCCCGATGCCACCCGGCACGCCGTAGCCGATGGAGGCAAAACCGCGATCCGCGACGAAACCGCGCCCGGCCCGCTTGGTGTCGAACAGCAGCCCGCCCCAATGGCCGGCAAAACCGCCATCGGCGACCAGCACGGCATCCGCGGGAAGGATCTTGTTCAGCTCGCCCATCAGCCGCCCGACATTGATCGGCGATTCCACCGATTCCAGGCGGTCCTTCGCGGATTCCAGCCAGGCGGCCATGCGCTTCGGCACCTCCGCGCACCAGTCCGCGCGGCGATCGGCGCGCGGGCCGAGTTCCGCCAGCAGATCCTCCAACCCGCAGCGCGCATCGCCCACCAGCGCCACATCCTGCCGCGTGGTGCGGCCGATTTCCTCGCCCACGATATCGAGGTGGATCAGCGGCACGCCATTGGGCATCAGCGAGAAACGCCTGGTCGCGATCTCGCCCAGTTTGCAGCCAACCACCAGCAGGCAATCGCTCATGCCGATCAGGTCGTTGGCGATGCGGGAGTAGCGGCCGAAGACGCCGGCCGACAGTTCATGGTTGCAGCCGAGGGCGCCCTTGCCGGACATGGTATGCGCCACCGGAATGCCCTGCGCCTCGGCGAGTGCGGCCAGGGCCTCATAGGCCTCGCTGATATGCACGCCGCCGCCGGCCAGGATCAGCGGGCGTTCCGCCTTGGCCAGCAAGGCCGCGGCCCGCGCCAGGTCGTCCCGCGCCGGGCGCGAACGGCGGGCCTGGGCGCGCAGCGTGCCCGGGTCGAACCAGAAATCGCTGGCGTCGAAATCATGCTCGCCATGCGCGATATCCTCCGGCACCGCGATCAGCACCGGGCCGGGCCGCCCGGAGGTCGCCACCGCAAAGGCCCGCCGGATATGTTCGGGGATGCGGGAGATGATCTCGACGCGGATCGCCTCCTTCACCAGGGGCCGCAGCACGTCGAACTGCCGCGCCTCCTGCGTCATGTTCTTCCAGGCGTGCTGGCGGTTGGCGTCGCCGATGATGGCGACCATCGGCATGCCGGCATTAAAGGCCTCCGCCAGCCCCGTCGCCAGATTGGTCGCGCCCGGCCCGAGCGTGCCATCCACCAGCCCCGGCCGGTTCGTGACCCGGGCATAGGCATCCGCCGCGAAGGCGCCACAGCGCTCATCGTTGATCAGATGATGCTGCACGCCGAGAACGCGGCAGGCCTCGTAGAAGGGCAATAGTTGAAAACCGCCCATGCCGAACATCGGCCCCGGCTCATGCAGCTTCAGCATCTCGGCAAGCGCGGCGCCGCCGCTCATGCGGCGTGTGGCATTGCCATTCGTGGGGGCAGACATGGTCACAGGCTCTCCAGGATCTTGGCGACGAAGTCGCGGGTCGAAAGGCCGATGCAGCCGCCACGGGCCTCGGCAGGGCCGTTGAGGGCGGAGATATAGCCATCCTCCCAGCTGCTGGTCGCATCGCCGATGCGGGCGGAGAAGGTGGAGACGGTGGCGGCCGCGATGCCCCGCGCGGCCAGCGCCGGCAGGCGGGACAGGCCGGCGCGGTCGATGCCGATGCCGGCGTCGTTGTAGATGGCGGCCAGAACATCCGCCTTTACGGCGGTGGCGGGACGGCCGCCGAGCAGGCCGCCATGCGATCCGGTGACGACGATCTGCCCCGCATCCTCCGGCCCGACCAGGCCGTTCGAGTCGAGGGCGATGACCCGCACGCCGTTCTCCACCGCAATCTCCCGCCGCGCCTCGTCCATGCCGCCGGGTGCCTCCCCGGCCGGCAGGCGGGCGGCGAGCAGCAGGTCGAGCGCGGTGGTCACGCGCATCCCCTCCCGCAGCCCCAGCGCCATGGCCGGGCCATTGACCGTGGAGAGCACGCCGCGCGCGACCATGTTGGCGCCATCGCCAATCCTGGCGCTCTCATGCGCCACGGCGGCAGCGGGGATGAAGCGGCCTTCCAGCCAGAAGATGCCGCTCACACCGGCCCTTTCGCGGCCGATCCCCGCATCATGCAGCAGCAGCCCGGCCACGCCCTTCCGGGCGGCATACCAGGCGGCATAGACGGCCCCATGGCTGGCGCAGCAGGCCACCAGGCCCCGCGCGCCGTCATCCAGTTGGGTCACGCTGTCCAGCACCAATGGCGCCGTATCCGGCATATCCTGCCCTCCCCTGGCTTGATTCCTTCGCGCGCTGCCGCATCCTCCGCAAGCCCCCCGGCCAGAAGGGGGTGAATGGGGGAAGGCGGATGACCAGGGCCGGCGACAACCGCGCGCGACTGCTCGCGCTGTATACCACAATGTGCCGTATCCGCGCCTTCGAGGAGACGGCGCTGGCCGCCCACAAGGCCGGCGAGATCCCGGGGCCCCTGCATGTCTCCATCGGGCAGGAAGCGGTGGCGGCGGGCCTGTGCGGCAATCTGCGGCGGGACGACCGCATCACCTCCAACCATCGCGGCCATGGCCATGCCCTGGCCAAGGGCGCCGGGGTGGCGGGGATGATGGAGGAGCTGTTCGGCCGGGCCGGCGGCCATTGCCGGGGCAAGGGCGGGTCGATGCATATCGCCGATTTCAGCGTCGGCATGCTGGGCGCCAATGGGGTGGTGGCCGGCGGCATCCCGATCGCGGTGGGCGCGGCGCAGGGGCTGAAGCTGCTGGGGCAGGATGCCATCGTCGCCTGCTTCTTCGGCGATGGCGCGATCAATCGCGGCCCCTTCCTGGAAGGGCTGAACTGGGCCGCGCTGTATCGTCTGCCGGTGCTGTTCGTCTGCGAAGACAATGGCGTCGCCGCCTTCACCGCCACCGCCAGCGTCACCGCCGGCCCCGGCGTGGCCGCGCGGGCGGAGGCGCTGGGCGTGCCGACCGTCACCGTCGACGGCAATGACGCGGCGGCGGTGGACGAAGCCGCGGCGCGGCTGGTGGCGGAGGTGCGCGGCGGCGCCGGCCCGCGCCTGCTGCACGCCAGCACCTATCGCATCACCGGCCATACCAGCACCGACCCCGCCGCCTGGCGCGATCCCGCGGCGGTGGAGGCCGCCCGCGCGGCGGAGCCCATCGCCAGGCTGCGCGGCCGGCTACTGGGCGAAGGCGTATCGGCCGCCACGCTGGACTCCCTCCAGGGCGATGCGCTGGCGGAAATGGCAGCGGCCCGTGCCTCGGCCTTGGCCGCGCCATGGCCCGATCCGGCCGTGGCCTGGGAAGACGTGCAGGATATCGGCGCCGTGGCTGGGGAGGCCTGACATGCAAAGCATCACCCTGGTGGAAGCCGCCCGCCGCGCCGCGCTGCAGGAAATGCGGCGGGATCCCAGCGTCTGGGTGCTGGGCGAGGATGTCGCCCGTGGCGGGCTGTTCGGCCAGTATCGCGGCTTCCTGGAGGAATTCGGGGACCAGCGCGTGGTCTCCACCCCGATCAGCGAAAGCGTCATCATGGGCGCCGGCCTCGGCGCCGCGCTGGTCGGCACGCGGCCGATCATCGAGATGCGGATCTTCGACTTCGTCATGTGCGCGATGGACGAGCTGGTGAACCAGATCGCCAAGGTGCGCTACATGTTCGGTGGCCAGGCGAAGCCCGCGGTGGTGATCCGCATGCCGCACGGCATCTGGCGCAACTCCGCGGCCCAGCACTCGCAGATGCTGGAATCCTGGTTCACCCATATCCCGGGGCTGGTGGTCGCCGTGCCGTCCTCCCCGGCGGATACCGCCGGGCTGCTGGTGACGGCCATCCGCAGCGACGACCCGGTGCTGTTCTTCGATCCCAAGAACCTGTTCCCGCTGACCGGCCCGGTGCCGGAGGTGATCGAGCCGATCCCCTTCGGCCAGGCGCGCCGGCTGCGGGAGGGTGGCGACCTGACCCTCGTCACCTGGTCCGCCATCGTGCCGCAGGTGGAGGAAGCGGCGGCGCTGCTGGCGGCGCGCGGCATCACGGCCGATGTACTGGACCTGCGGACGCTGTGGCCCTGGGACGAGGCGGCCGTCGCCGCCTCCCTCACCCGCACCGGCCGGCTGCTGGTGGTGCATGAGGCGGTGACCACCGGGGGCTTCGGGGCGGAGGTGGTGGCGCGGATGGTGGAACGCCTCGGCCCCGGCGGGCTGAAGGCGGTGGGCCGGCTCGGCCAGCCCCGCGTCCCGGTGCCCTTCGCGCCGCCGCTGGAGGAGGCGCTGAAGGTGGACACGGCCAAGATCGTCGCGGCGGCGGAGGCGCTGATGCGACGGTAGGTGCCCATCATGTCGACATGATGGGCGCAATCCGGCGCGCATTCCTCACAGCAGACGCATTTTGCGCCTTCATGTTGACATATGGTGTCCCGCAACCGATGGTTCCCAAAACCTGAGGAAACGGTGGGACACGCATGGCCACGCCCAAAAACCTGATCGTCATCATGTCGGACGAGCACAATCCCAAATGCCTGGGCCATGCCGGCCATCCGGTGGCGCATTCGCCGAACCTGGATGCGCTGGCCGGGCGCGGCACGCGCTTCACCGCCGCCTATACCCCCTCCCCCATCTGCGTCCCTGCGCGCGGCGCCTTCGCCACCGGCCAGCCGGTCCATGTCAGCAAATGCTGGGACAATGCCATCGCCTATGACGGCACCATGCCGTCCTGGCACCACGCGCTGCGCGACCGCGGCCACCACGTGACCTCCATCGGCAAGCTGCATTTCCAGGGCCATGCCGGCCAGGATTACGGCTTCACCGAGATGATCATGCCGATGCAGATCACCAACGGCACCGGCGACGTCACGCTGCTGATCCGCGACCCGGACGATGTCCGCGAACAGGCGGCGAAGAAGCTGCTGGCGCAGTCCGGTCCCGGCGAGAGCGACTACACCCAGTACGACCGCCGCGTCACCGCGGCCGCCCAGGCATGGCTGCGGGACACGGCGACAAAGCCGCATGACAAGCCATGGGTGCTGTTCGTCTCCATGGTCGCGCCGCATTTCCCGCTGACCGCGCCCACCGAGCATTTCGCGCGCTACGCCGATGCGAAGCTGCCGCGGCCGAAGCTGTGGGACGCGCCGGAATCCGAGCGCCTGTCGCACCTCGCCATCCGCAACTACGCCCGCCGTTCCGACCACTACCGCCACTTCAAGTCGGAGGCCGATCTGCAGCGCGCGCTGGCCGGCTATTACGGGCTGGTCTCCTTCATGGACGAGAATGTCGGCAAGATCCTGAAGGCGCTGGAGGAGGCCGGTCTCTCCGACGACACCCGCGTGATCTACACCTCCGACCACGGCGACAACCTCGGCACGCGCGGCCTCTGGGGCAAATGCACCATGTATGAGGAAAGCGCGGGCATCCCGATGATCCTGGCCGGGCCGGACGTGCCCGCCGCCATCGCCTGCCCGACGCCGGTGACGCTGCTCGACGTCTCCGCCACCATCCTCGATGCCGTGGGCGCGCGGGATGCGATCGCGGCGATGGGGCTGCCCGGCACCTCGCTGCTCGATCTGGCGGGCGCGCCGCCGCGCGATATCGCGGCGCTGTCGCAGCTGCACACCAATACGCCGGACGGCTTCTACATGCTGCGCACGCTGCGCCACAAATACGTCCATTACGTCAATGCACCGCCCCAGCTCTTCGACCTGGAGACGGATCCGGAGGAGCTGAACGACCTCGCCGCCGATCCGGCGCATGCCGCCCTGCTGGCGGAGATGGAGGCGCGGCTGCGCGCGCTGCTGGACCCGGAGGCGGTGGATGCGGAGGCCAAGGCGGCGCAGGCGGTGATGATGGAACGCCATGGCGGGGAGGCGGCGATCCGCGCCAAGGAACGCATGGCCTATACGCCGCCGCCGGTGGCCGCGTGATGCGCGCTGTCGTCACCGGCCGGCGCTCCCTCCTGGCCGCCGCGCCCGCCTTGCTGCTGTCGCGCCACGCGACGGCGCAGGCCTATCCCGACCGCCCGATCCGCATGGTCGTCGCCTATTCCGCCGGCGGCGGCACCGACCTGATGGCCCGCGCCGTGGCCGGCAAGATGACGGAGATGCTGGGCCAGAGCATCGTCATCGAGAACCGCGCCGGCGGCGCCGGCACGGTCGGCACCGTCTCCGTCGCCCAGGCGCGGCCGGATGGCTACAGCCTGCTCTTCGCGACGGGCAGCGAGATGTCGCTGAAGCCGCTGCTGGAAGGCAACCTGCCCTACAACACCGATCGCGACTTCACCCCGGTCGGGCGCGTCGGCATCACCCCGGTGGTCTTCGCCGTGCACCCCTCCGTCCCGGCGGAGACCATGGCGGAATTCCTGGCCCTGGCGCGGGCGCGGCCGGGGCAGATGAATGTCTCCAACTCCGGCATCGGCGGCATCATGCATCTCACCGCCTCCGCCATCGCGGTGAAGGCGGGCATCGAGGTCACCCATGTGCCCTATCGCGGCGCCGCCCTGGCCGTGGCGGATGCGGCGGCGGGGGTGGTGGAGGCCACCGTCTCCGGCCTTCCGCCCGTGCTGGCCCAGGCGCGGGAGGGGCGGCTGCGAATCCTCGGCGTCTCCACACCCAGCCGGAGCAGCGCGATTCCGGAGGTGCCGACACTGGCGGAATCGGGGCTGGCGGGCTTCGACATGTCGAACATCGTCGGCATCGTCGTGCCACGCGGCACGCCGGAGGCCATCATCGCCCGCATCAACGCCGCGGCGAATGCAGCGGTGGCGGATGCGGAGGTGCGGCGTATCATGGTGGCCAATGGGGCGGATCCGGTGGGCTCCACCCCGGCGGAACATGCCGCGCTGATCGCCGCCGAAAGGGCCAGGCTGCGGGAGGTGGTGCAGCTCACGGGCCTCAGGATGGAGTGATGGCGGAGACCGGCTTCGAAACCCGCGCGGCGCAACTGGCCCGCGCCCTGGCGCAGCAGATCGAGACCGGGCGGCGACGCCCGGGCGAGCGGCTGTGGGAGGAGGAGCTGGCCGCCGAATTCGGCTGTTCCCGCGGCACGGTGCGGGAAGGCCTGGCATTGCTGGCGCAGGATGGGCTGGTGGTGCCGGCGCCGCGGCGGGGTGGCGTCTGCGTCGTGGAATTCAGCGACGACGACCTGGCCGAGATCTATGACATCCGCGCCGCCCTTTTCGCCCTGGCGCTGCGGCTGTTCGTGGAACGCGCGACGGCGGCGGAGCGGGAAGCCTTCATCGCCTTCCGCGAGGGCCTGTGGTGTGGCCTGCCGCCTGAGGAGGCGAGGCCGGAGGATTGCACGGCCGTGGGCGGCCCCTCCGTGCTCTACATCCTGGAACGCTGCGGCAGCCCGCGGCTGGCGGAATCCTATCGCCGCGTGGCGCTCCAGGCGATCCGCCTCTATGCCCCGCTGCATTACCGCACGCCGGAATCCCGGGCGCAGTGGCGCACCCGCTCCGCCATGCTGATCGCGGCCGTGCGGCTGGGCGATGGCGCGGCGGCCGAAGCCGCGAGCCGCGCGCTGATCCTGGCCAACAAGGTGGAATTGCAGAAATCGCTGGCCGAAGGCCACCGCCCCCCGGCGGCCATCGCCGACCCGCCGCGCACGAGGCGGGCGGGATAGGATCAGGCCGCGCGGCGCAACGCCAGATGGGCGGTCAGCCCGCCGAGGCCCGCCAGCGCGATCGCCCCGCCCATCGCCAAGGCGGAGGTGCCGCCAAAGGCGCCCAGCACAGCCCCCACCACGGCGCCCACGCCGAATTGCAGGGTGCCCATCAGCGCGGAGGCGCTGCCCGCCATGCGGCCCATGGGCGCCATCGCCAGCGCCGTGCTCAGCGGCAGCACCGATCCCATGAAGGCCAGGAACAGGAAGAAGGCGGCCAGCAGCGGCACCAGCGCGCCGCCGGCGACCGCCAGAAGCACGCCGACGCTGGCGGCAGCCAGCAGCGACAGGGTGATGACCAGCAGCTTCGACGGCGCCTGCCGGCGCACCAGGCGGGCGATGACTTGGCTCGCCAGGATCAGGCCGAAGGCATTGCCGCCGAAAGCCATGCCGTATTGCACCGGCCCCAGCCCATGCACCTCCATCAGCAGGTGCGGCGAGCCGACGAGATAGGCGAACAGCCCGGCCATCGGCAGCGCCCCGGCCAGCGCATGCGCCAGGAAGCGACGATCCTTCAGCAGGCTGAGATAGACCAGCAGCACCGCGCCGAAATTGTCCCGCCGCCGGCGTTCCGGCGGCAGGCTTTCCGGCAGCCAGGCCTGCATCACCACCAGGGCCAGCACGCCATAGATGGCCAGGAACCAGAAGATGGCGCGCCAGCCGAGCGCCGCCAGCATCCAGCCACCGAGCATCGGCGCCAGGATCGGCGCCGCGCCCATGGCCAGCATCAGCATCGACATCATCCGCACAGCACCGCGTTCATCACACAGGTCGCGCACCACGGCGCGCGCCACCACCACGCCGACACAGCCGCCCAGCGCCTGCGCCAGGCGCAGCCAGACCAGCGCATCGGCGGAACTCGCCAGGGCGCAGCCGATGGAGGCCAGGGTATAGACCCCCATGCCGACGAACAGCGGCACGCGCCGCCCCAGCCGGTCCGACAACGGCCCGTAGACCAGCTGCCCCGCCGCCATGCCCAGCAGGAAGACGGCCAAAGTGCGCTGGATGGCCGCCGGGCTGGCGCCGAGATCGGTGCCCATGGCGGGGAAGGCCGGCAGATACATATCGATGCCCAGCGGGCCGAGGGCGGTCAGCGCGCCGAGAAGAATGGCGAGGCGCCGGTAATGCTCAGGCATCGGGTCCTGAACCTTTGCTGCTATGCAGCATTTTCCTAGACCCACGCCTTCGCACCGTCCAGCGCGCACCGCGTGTGGCCGCCATGCGGCCCAGCCTCGGCTGTCGCCGGCTTAGCACGCCAAAGCGCCACCCCGGCCCCGCTCAGCCGAGGTTGCGCGGGGCGCAAAGGCGTGTGTAGCCTTCGCCTGCGTAGTCGCCGGCAAAGGCGGCACGCGGGGGAGACGAAAACGATCATGGCAACGGTCTCGGTGCGTCGTGCGCTCAAATCCTTTGGCACCACGCGCATCCTGCACGGCGTCGATGTGGAGATCGCGGATGGCGAATTCGTCGTCCTGGTCGGGCCATCGGGCTGCGGCAAATCCACGCTGCTGCGGATGATCGCGGGGCTTGAGAACATCTCCGGCGGTGAGATCGCGATCGACGGGCGCGTGGTGAACAACGTGCCGCCGAAGGACCGGGACATCGCCATGGTGTTCCAGAACTACGCGCTCTACCCCCACATGACCGTGCGGCAGAACATGGCCTTCTCCATGAAGCTGGCCAAGGCGCCGGCCGATGTGATGGAAGCCGAGGTGCAGCGCGCCGCGAAGATCCTCGGGCTGGACGTGCTGCTGGACCGCTACCCGCGCCAGCTTTCGGGCGGCCAGCGGCAGCGCGTGGCGATGGGCCGCGCCATCGTGCGGCATCCGCAGGTGTTCCTGTTCGATGAGCCGCTGTCGAACCTCGACGCCAAGCTGCGCGTGCAGATGCGCTCCGAAATCCGCGAATTGCAGCAGCGGCTCGGCACCACGACCATCTACGTCACCCATGACCAGATCGAGGCCATGACCATGGCCGACCAGATCGTGGTGATGAATGGCGGGCGGATCGAGCAGGCGGGCGCGCCGCTGGCGCTGTATGACAAGCCGGCGAACCTGTTCGTCGCCGGCTTCATCGGCAGCCCGGCGATGAACCTGCTGCCCGGCAAGGTGACGCCGGAAGGCTTCCGCACGGAAGGTGGCGCCCTGCTGCCCCTGCCGCCCGGCGCGCCCGCCCACGCCACCACATACGGCATCCGGCCGGAGCATATGAGCCTGTCCGAGGACGGGGTGGAGGGCACCATCGTGCTGGTGGAGCCGACCGGATCGGAAACCCAGGTCACAATGCGCCTCGGTGAGACGGTGGTGACGGGCGCCTTCCGCGAACGCGTGCAGGGTCGCCCCGGCACGACGCTGCGGGTCATGCCGGACCTCTCCCTGGTGCATCTGTTCGGTCCGGATGGAGAACGCCTGCCGAGCTGACCACGCCCAAAACAAACAAGGAGGAAATCAAGAAAAATGACCCATCTGATCACCCGCCGCGCGGCGCTGGCATTGACCGGCTCCGCAATCGCCGCCGGCACTGCCGGCGCGCAGGGAATCCCGACTCAGCCCGCCCCGCCGCTGAACCTGCCGATAGAGCGTGGCGCCACGCTGCGCATGCTGCGCCCGGTGCGCTTCGTGCAGCCGGATGAGGAAGTGTTCCGCGCCAACTGCGCCCGCTTCGCCCAGGCGAATGGCGTCGAAGTGCGCGTCGACTTCGTGGGCTGGGAAGACATCACCCAGCAGACCGCGGTCACGGCCAATACCGGCGCCGGCCCCGACCTCATCATCGGCTTCAACGAGGCGCCGCATATCTACGCCGACAAGCTGGTCGAGCTGACCGATGTCGCCGGCTATATCGGCACGAAATACGGCGGCTGGAAGGCGATGGCCCAGCGCTACGGCAAGCGTGCCGGCAGCGAATCCTGGCTCGGCCTGCCCTTCGGCGCCTCCGGCGGCCCGCTGGTCTGGCGCAAATCCTCGGTCAATGCGGCGGGCTTCGAGCGGCCGCCGGAAGACCATGCCGGCTTCCTCCGCCTCTGCCAGGCGCTGAAGGCCGCAGGAAAGCCCGCCGGCTTCGCGCTGGGCAATGCGGTGGGCGACGGCAACGGCTTCGCGCAGTGGCTGGTCTGGTCCTTCGGCGGCTACCTGGTGGATGAGAACAACGAGGTCGCCATCAACAGCCGCGAGACCATCGCTTCGCTGGAATATCTGAAGGAGCTCTATGCCACCTTCATCCCCGGCACGATCGCCTGGGGCGACATCAGCAACAACCGCGCCTATTCGGCCGGCGAGTGTCACCTGACGGCGAATGGCGTGTCGCTGTACTTCTCGCTGAAGAACGACGCGGCCATGCGGTCGATCGCCGATGACACGGAACATTCGCTGCTGCCGCTCGGTCTGCAGCAGACCTCGCCGATGGCAGGCCTGACGCTGAACGCCATGGTGTTCAAGCACAGCCGCTTCCCGAATGCGTCCAAGGCGCTGCTCGCCTTCCTGCTGGAGACGGAGCAGTACGATCCCTGGCTGCAGGCGAATCTCGGCTACTGGTCGCAGCCGCTGAACGCCTATTCCAACAGCGCCGTCTGGAACTCGGACCCCAAGGTCTCGGTGTTCAAGGGCGTGATGGATACGACCTTCTACGCCGGCTACAAGGGCCCGATCAGCCAGGCCTCGGCGGCGGCGAATGCCGACTACGTCATGGTGCAGATGTGCGCCTCCGTCGCCTCCGGCCAGGCGACACCGCAGCAGGCGGCGGCCGAGGCCGAGCGCCGCGCCCGCCGCTTCTTCCGCTCCCGCCGCTGACAACCTGAAACGGCGCCCGCATCGCGCGGGCGCCGTTTCCCTTCCGGGAATCCAAAATGTCCGCGACAACAGCCGCGCCGGTCTGGACCAAGATGCGCCCCAAACAGGGCGCGCTCTCGCGGTTGTTCGACTGGAAGCCGTTCCTCGCCTTCGTCTGCCTGCTGCCCGCCGTCGGGCTGCTGATGACCTTCCTGACCTATCCGCTGGGCCTCGGCATATGGCTGGCCTTCACCGACACCACGATCGGGCGCGAAGGCATCTGGGTCGGGCTTGAGAACTTCATCTGGCTGATGGACGACCCGATCTTCTGGAACGCGGTCTTCTACAGCGTGTTCTACACGGGCATCGCGACCATCGGGAAGTTCGCGCTCGGACTTTGGCTGGCGCTGCTGCTGAACCAGCATGTGCCCTTCAAGTCCATGCTGCGCGCCATCATCCTGCTGCCCTGGATCGTGCCGACCGTGCTCTCCGCCATCGCCTTCTGGTGGATCTACGACCCGCAATTCTCCATCATCTCCTACGTGCTGGTCGATGGGTTGGGCTGGCGCGACACCAATGTGGACTTCATCAACACAGCATGGCCGGCGCGCTGGTCGCTGATCGCGGCGAATATCTGGCGCGGGATTCCCTTCGTCGCCATCTCGCTGCTGGCAGGCCTCCAGACCATCTCGCCCTCGCTCTACGAAGCGGCGCTGCTGGATGGCGCGAGCGCCTGGCAGCGCTTCCGCTACATCACCTTCCCGATGCTGCTGCCGATCCTGGCCATCGTGATGACCTTCTCCATCATCTTCACCTTCACCGACTTCCAGCTGGTCTACGCCATCACCCGCGGCGGCCCGGTGAATTCGACACATCTGTTGGCCACACTGGCCTTCCAGCGCGGCATCCAGGGCGGACAACTCGGCGAGGGCGCGGCGATCGCCGTCTCCATGATCCCGTTCCTCGTCTTCGCAACACTGTTCAGCTATTTCGGCCTGGCACGGCGCAAGTGGCAGCAGGGAGAGGGCAATGACTGAGGCCGCCCCCATGGAAAAGATCGCCGTGACGACCGCCGAGGCGAAATCCACCAACACCTCCTCCGCCCAGCCGGAGACGATGGCCTGGGACAGCAAGTCCCGTCGCTTCGTCATGCTCTATCTGCCGCTGTGCTGCTTCCTCATCATCCTGCTCTTCCCCTTCTACTGGATGACGGTGACGGCCTTCAAACCGAACGCCGAGCTGTACAACTTCGCCGAGCACAACCCGTTCTGGATCAGCTCCCCGACCCTCGACCACATCCGGCTGCTGCTGTTCAACACGGCCTATCCGAAGTGGCTGATGACGACGATGCTGGTGTCGATCTGCGCCACCATCCTGTCGCTGTTCGCCAGCACCCTGGCCGCCTACGCCATCCAGCGGCTGCGCTTCAAGGGCAGCCAATATGTGGGCCTGGCCATCTATCTGGCCTACCTGGTGCCGCCCTCGATCCTGTTCATCCCGCTGGCCACCATGGTGTTCCAGCTCGGCCTGTTCGACACGCCCTTCGCGCTGATCCTCACCTACCCGACCTTCCTCATCCCCTTCTGCACCTGGCTGCTGATCGGCTACTTCAAATCCATCCCCTTCGAGCTGGAGGAATGCGCGCTGATCGACGGCGCCACGCGCCTGCAAATCCTGTGGCAGATCACCCTGCCGCTGGCCGTGCCCGGCCTGATCTCCGCCGGCATCTTCAGCTTCACCCTGTCCTGGAACGAATTCATCTACGCCCTGGCCTTCATCCAGAGCAGCGAAAACAAAACCGTCCCCGTCGCCATCCTGACCGAACTCGTCACCGGCGACGTCTACCAATGGGGCGCACTGATGGCCGGATCCCTGCTCGGCTCCCTGCCCGTCGCGATCTTCTACTCCTTCTTCGTCGACTACTACGTCAGCTCGCTAACCGGCGCCGTGAAGGAGTAGCGGGTGGTTTTGCAGGGGGCGCTGCCCCCTGCACCCCCGCCAAAGGGACAGTGGTCCCTTTGGAAACCCATTTAAGGAGTAGGTGGAAGGAGGGGCACAACACGACCGCCTGTCCCGAAGCGCCCTCCACACCCCTCCTTCCACCTACTCCTCAGTCGAGGGTTCGAAGGGGCCACTGCCCCTTCGCGGGAGGGTGCAGGGAGGGCAGCGCCCTCCCTGCAAGCAACCGCCACGCCTTTACAGCTTCTGGTTCAGCGCCGCGACGTAGCTGCGGTTGTGGGTGGGGGTGATCCAGACTTCGTTGATGGTGACGTGTTTGGGCAGACAGGCGATGTAGCGGATGAGGTCGCCGACGTCGGCGGACTGCACCATTTTGGCACGTTCTTCCGGGCTGACCGGGTTGGGGCGTTTGTCGAGGATGGGGGTGGCGACTTCGCCGGGCAGCAGGGCGCAGCTGCGGATGCCGTTGATGCCTTCTTCCATGTTGATGGTGTGGCTCATGGCGACGACGGCGTGTTTGGCTGCGGTGTAGCCGGCGCCGGAGAGCATGGAGATGTTGCGGCCGGCCATGGAGGCAGTGTGGATCAGCACGCCGTCCTTCTGGGGCCGCATCAGGGGCAGCGCGACGGTGACGGCGTAGAAGGCGGAGTTGAGGTTGCCGCGCACCAGCTCGTCGACGCCTTCGGGGCTGAGAACGGCCCAACGGCGCGGCTGGATGTTGAGGCCGGCATTGTTCACCAGGATGTCGAGCCGGCCGAATTTTTCACGCAGGAAGGCGCCGATGGCCTGCACGGCGGCGGAGTCCATCATGTCCGCGGCTCGGACATGGGCCTTGCCGCCCTGGGCGGTGATGCGCGCGGCGACGTCGGTGAGCGGGGCTTCGCGTCGGCCGGTCAGCACCAGCTCGGCGCCTTCCTCGGCCAGTGCCAGCGCGGCGGCTTCGCCGATGCCGCTGCCGGCGCCGGTGACCCATGCGATCTTTCCTGCGAGACGCGCCATGGTGTTTGCTCCTTTTTCTTGAACGGGGATGCAGCGTAGCAGCGGCGCCGACGCTTGTCGGCCCCCCGGACGCATGCGAGCCTTTGCGAAAGCAAAGGGGAAACGCAGATCATGACGAAGCCGAGAATCCTGACGCCTGCGGGCGCGTCCTTCACCACGGCCGGCGGTGGCTATGGGCTGGAGATGGAGGCGCTGGAGCGGCTGGGCGCCGAGATCGTCGAATGTCCCGCGACGGAGGAGGGTTTCATCGCCGCGGCGCCGGAGGCTGATGCGGTCTATGCCAAGGGCATGCGGATTTCGGACCGCATGATCGCCGCGCTGACCAAGGCGAAGGTCATCACCTGCGCCACGGTCGGCGTGGATTATGTGGATGTGCCGGCGGCGACGGCGAAGGGCATCGCGGTGACGAATTGCCCGGACACCTTCATCGAGGAGGTGGCCGATCATGCGATGATGCTGCTGCTGGCCACGCATCGCCGCTGCATGGAACAGGACCGCATGGTGCGGGAGGGGCGCTGGGCGGAGGGCCGGCCGCAGCTCTCGAAGGTGCCACGGCTGATGGGCCAGACGCTGGGCTTCGTCGCCTTCGGGCGCGTGGCGCGGCTGGTGGCGCTGCGGGCCAAGGCCTTTGGCCTGCGGATGATGGCCTATGACCCCTATGTGGATGAGTTGACGATGTCGGCGCTCGGCGTGGTGCCGGCCAGCCTGGACCAGGTGCTGGCGGAGTCGGACTTCGTCTCCATGCATGCGCCGGACACGGCGGAATCGCGCAAGATGCTGACCACGAAGCATTTCGCGCGGATGAAGAACACCGCCATCTTCATCAATACCGGCCGTGGCCCCACGGTGGACGAGGCCGCGTTGATCGCCGCGCTGGAAAGCAAGGCGATTGCCGGCGCGGGGCTGGATGTGTTCGAGGTGGAGCCGGTGAAGCCCGACAATCCGCTGCTGCGGATGCCGCATGTCATCCTCTCGCCGCACAATGCCAGCGCCTCCGCCCGATTTGATGAGGCGCGGAAGCGACGCGCGGGGCAGGAGATGGCCCTTGTTCTGTCGGGACGCTGGCCCATGTCCTGCGTCAACCCGACGGTGCTGCCCGATTCCGGCCTCCGGCGCTGGCAGCCTTATGCGATGGAGCGCGGTCCCAATAGCTAGCGGGGGAAGGTTCCCCCGCCTTCGCCTCTGTGCGATGGACCGCCCCAAGGATTGCAGCAGGAGACACGCATGTATCCCAATACCCAATTGTTCATCGACGGCACCTGGCGCGATGCGCGCGGCGGCCGCAGCCTGCCCGTGCTGAACCCGGCGACGGAGGAGGTGATCGGCCAGGTCGCCCATGCCGGCAAGGACGACCTCGATGAGGCGCTGGAGGCGGCGGCCAAGGGCTTCGCCACCTGGAAGAAGGTTTCGGCCTTCGAGCGTTCGAAGCTGATGCGCAAGGCGGCCGACATCTTCCGCGGCCGTGCGGATGCCATCGCCAAGATGATGACGCTGGAGCAGGGCAAGCCCCTCGCCGAGGCGAAGATGGAAGTGATGGCCGGCGCCGATGTCATCGACTGGTTCGCCGAGGAAGCCCGCCGCGCCTATGGCCGTGTGATTCCGGCCCGCGCCGAAGGTGTGTACCAGCTTGTGGTGAAGGAGCCTGTGGGCCCCGTCGCCGCCTTCACGCCCTGGAATTTCCCGATCAACCAGGTGGTGCGCAAGCTCTCGGCCGCGCTGGCCACCGGCTGCTCCATCATCGTCAAGGCGCCGGAGGAGACCCCTGCCTCCCCGGCCGAGCTGATCCGCGCCTTCGCCGATGCCGGCCTGCCGCCGGGCGTGGCGAACCTCGTCTATGGCGTGCCGGCCGAGATCAGCGAATACCTGATTCCGCATCCGGTGATCCGCAAGGTGACCTTCACCGGCTCCACCCCCATCGGCAAGCAGCTGGCGGCGCTGGCGGGCCAGCATATGAAGCGGGTGACGATGGAGCTTGGCGGCCATGCGCCGGCGATCGTCTTCGACGATGCGGATCTGGAGTTGGCGGCGAAGACCCTGGCTGGCGCGAAGTTCCGCAATGCGGGACAGGTTTGCGTCTCTCCCACGCGCTTCCTGGTGCAGCAGAAGTCCTATGCGGAATTCGTCGAGCGCTTCACCGCCATCGCCAAGGGCATGAAGGTCGGCGCCGGCATGGATTCCGACACGCAGATGGGTCCGCTGGCACATGAGCGCCGGGTGCCCTGGATCGAGGGTCTGGTCGCCGATGCCCGGCAGCGGGGCGGCGAGGTGCATACCGGCGGCGAGCGCATCGGCAACAAGGGCTATTTCTACCAGCCCACCGTCATCACCGGCCTCGGCAAGGATGCCCGGATGATGAATGAGGAGCCCTTCGGCCCCGTCGCCATGATCGCGCCCTTCACCGATCTGGAGGATGTGGTGGAGGAGGCGAATCGCCTGCCCTTCGGCCTGGCTTCCTACGCCTTCACGCGCAGCGCGAAGACGGCCAATGCCCTGGCCAACCGGGTCGAATCGGGGATGATGACGATCAACCACCTCGGCCTGGCGCTGCCGGAAGTGCCCTTCGGCGGCATGAAGGACAGCGGCTACGGCTCCGAGGGTGGGTCGGAGGCGATCGAGGCCTATCTGAACACGAAGTTCGTCAGCCAGGCGGGGCTGTAAGGCCCAGCCAGAACCGCGGGGGGAGGTTTACTCCCCCCGCCGGCGGACCGGCTTCCTGGCCGGTCCGAGCGCCCGAATTGGCGCCTGAGGGTCGCTATTAAGCCTTCGCGGCCTTGCGCTTGGCCTTCTTCATGGTGGCCAGCGCCGATTCCTTCAGCGCCTTGCTGGCCTTGAAGCGCACCGTGGCGCCGGCCTTCACGGCCACCTTCTCGCCGGTACGGGGGTTCAACGCGGTGCGCTTCGCCGTCTCGCGCACGCTGAAGGCGCCGAAATCGGGAATGGTGAAGCGGCCGGACTGCACGATCTCGGCCTTGATCGCCTCGATGATCTCGCCGGCGAGCCGGCCGGCGGCGTTGGCGGGCATTTCGGTGGACTGGATGATGACGTCGGTCAGAAACTTCTTCGACATGCCAAGGCTCCTTGCAGGGTCGGTCGCATAGCCGGAACTGGCGGCGCTGTCAGGATGCGATCTGCGCGGCCTGCCGGAATTCAGTCGCCGGTGGCGAAAACCCCGACAGGCATTCCATCGAGCGCATCCGCCACCCTCAGGGCCGAATCGGGGCTGAGTGGCCGGCCCGTCAGGATGTTGCGCCAGGTGCCGCCCCCGGGCGAGGGCAAAATCGTCTCCTGCCAGTCCAGATCAGCGGGAAAGCGGCGCGCGACCAGGAACAGGGCCTCCCCCCCATGCCGCCGCGTGAAGGCCACCACGGCATCCCCCCCTGGGCCGCGCGCCAGAAGGGGCTGGTAGTCGCCATGGGCATAGAGGCCGGGTCGCGCCTTGCGATCGGCCAGCAAGGCGGCCGTCAAGGCCAGTTTCAGGCGACCGTCCGGCTCGGCCGGCAGGGCGCCCTGGGCCAGGGCGGTGCTCACCTCCTCCAGCGCCAGGGCGCGCGCTTCATGGTCGACGGGGCGGCGGTTGTCCGGGTCGACCAGGCTGAAATCCCACATCTCGGCGCCCTGGTAGATGTCCGGCACGCCGGGGACGGTCAGTTTCAGCGCCGTCTGCACCAGGCTCGCCGCCGCGCCCAGCCGGGCGACGCGGTGCTGGAAGGGCTCGAAGGCCTCCAGGAAGCGGCGGCTGGCCAGGGCGTCGCGCACCAGGGCGGTGGTCGCCGCCTCATAGGCGATGTTGGGCGAGGCCCAGTTGGAATGGCGCTTGGCCTCGCGCAGCGATTTCATCATCGCGGCCTCCAGCCTTGGGCCAAGCTCGGGGTCGCTGGGATCCCAGATGCCGAGCAGAAGCTGGTAGAACAGATAGGCGTCGTTGCGATCCGGCCCCGCCCCCTCCCCCTCCGGCCGCAGGATGGCGTGCCAGTCCCGCACCGCCGCGGCCCATTCCTCCGGCATGGTGGCCAATACGGCCAGCCGCGCCCGGGTATCCTCGCCCCGCTTGGTGTCATGGGTGGAGGTGGCGAGCATCGCCTGCGGCCAATGCGCTGCGCGTTCCGCATTCGCGGCGTGGAAGATGTCGAGGCTGACGAAGGGGTGATCGGGATGCCCGCCAACCTCATTCGCCGCGACCAGCCGGTTGTAGCGGTAGAAGGCGGTGTCCTCGAGGCCCTTGGCCATGATCGGGCCGCTGTATTGCTGCACCCGCATGGCGAATCGCTGCACCGCATGCCGGCTGAAGCCGCTGCGCGGGGCGGCGACCAGGTCGGTGGTCAGAAGGCCGTGCAGGAAGTCGAAGACGCTCGGGTCGAGGTCCGGCTCCTGACGCCTGGCCTCCGCCACCGCGGTGTCGATCGCCTGGCGGTCCTCGGCGCCCGGGGGTCCCTCGGCATCGACATAGCTGCGATAGACCTCGAAGCCGGCGACGATGGCGGCCAGGCCGCGGCTGAGGATGTTGCGGGTGAAATCGGCCGTGCGCGGCGTCTGCCGCGCGATGCGCGCGGCCTCCCGCGCCAGCATCTGCAATTCGCCGGTCATCTCATTGCGCATGATGCGGTGCTTGCAGTCGCGGGTGATGGCGTCGAAATCGCCTTCCGCGCCGGTGAATTCGGCATAGCTGCGGGTCAGCCCTGGCTCCCCGGCCGGGTCCAGCATCAGGCCCAGGACGAGGTTGGCGAATTCGTAGCCCGTGGTGCCCTGCACCGGCCAGTCGGCGCACAGCGCCTCATGCCGGGCCAGGATCTTCTCCACCACCAGGTAGAAGGGGCGCGGCGCGGCCCGGCGCAGTCGCAGCAGATAGGCCTTGGGATCGAGCAGGCCATCCACATGGTCGATCCGCAGCCCGTCCAGCGTGCCATCGGCCAGAAGCTCGAAGACCAGGCGATGCGCATGGTCGAACAGCTCCGGCAGCTCCATCCGCAGGCCGGCGAGTTCGTTGATGTTGAAGAAGCGGCGGTAGTTGATGTCATCCGCCGCGACACGGAAATGCGCGGCGCGCCAGTGCTGGTCGCGGATCAGCGCATCCAGCCGGCGCCAGCTTCCGGCCTCCCCGCCCCGGCCGTTCAGCGCGGCCACCGCCTCCCGCACCGCCCAGGCCACCATTTCATCCTCGGCCACCAGGGCGGCGAGTTCCGCCTTCAGGTCGCTGGCGCGGGCGACGATGCGGGGCCGCCAGTCCTCCAGCCCGGCGAAGGCATCGCCCAGGCGTTCCAGCGCCGGATGGGCATCGCCCAGGATGCGGCCGTAGTGCAGGGGGCGGATCGGCAGCTTGTGGGTGCCATAGGCCCAGACGGCGAAGCTGCCGGCCTCCGCATCGAAGCGCAGTTCGAGCTGACCCGCTTCCAGCACCGCGCCATATTGATCGCCGAGGAAGGGCACCAGCAGCCGTCCCGCGCGCCAGTCGATATCGAACCAGCCGGCGCAGTCGGATTCCGGCCCCCATTCCAGCACATGCAGCCACCAGGGGTTGTCGGCACCGCCGACGCCCATGTGGTTGGGGACGAAATCGACGATCTGGCCGAGGCCATTGGCCTTGAAGGCGGCGACCATGGCGCGGAAATCCGCCTCGCTGCCCAGTTCGGGATTCAGCGCATCGTGGTCGACGATGTCATAGCCGTGGGTGCTGCCCGGCCGCGCCTTCAGCCAGGGGGAGGCATAGACATGGCTGATGCCGAGCCGGGCGAGATAGGGCGCCAGCCGCGCCGCATCGGCAAAGCGGAAGCCGGCATGGAATTGCAGCCTGTAGGTGGCGCGGGGGATCACGGTCTCGGTCATGCCTGTTCCTCGATCGACCAGCGGAGCGACCAGGGGTCGCCCGCCTGCCCTTCCCGCCAGATCACGCGGCCGCCTTCCGGCGGCATATCGGCCAGTGCCTGGGCTGAGAGATTGGCCAGCAGGGCCAGCACGCCACCGCCTGCGATATCCCAGCGCAGCGCGACCGCGCCCGGTGCCAGCACGCGCCAGGCGGCGCCACGGGTGATGCGCGGCAGGCGCGGGATGATCTCCGCATGACGCACCGCCAGGATGGCGCGGTGCCAGTCCAGCCAGGCGGCATGCGGCGGCTTCATCCGATCCTCCCAGCGCAGCTTGGCCGAGGCGAAGGTGGATTCGGCCAGCGGGTCCGGGATGCGGTCGCGGCTGGCGGGATCGGCGAATTCCGGAAACCGGGCGAATTCGGCCCGGCGGCCCTCGCGCACCGCATCGGCCAGGTCCGGGCCGAAGTCGCAGAAGAAGGGAAAGGGCTGCGCCGCGCCCCATTCCTCGCCCATGAACAGCATCGGCACCTGCGGCAGCAGCAGCGCCACCGCCGCCACGGCGCGCAGCGCCTCCGGCGGGGCGATGTGGCAGAGGCGGTCGCCGAAGGCGCGGTTGCCGATCTGGTCATGGTTCTGCACGAAGGCGATGAAGGCGGTGGGCGGCAGTTCGGCGCTGGGCTCGCCGCGCGGATGGCCGCGATAGGGCATCATCTCGCCCTGGAAGGCGAAGCCCTCCGCCAGCGCCCGGGCCAGGCGTTCGCTGTCGCCGTGATAGTCGGCGTAGTAGCCGCTGGATTCGCCGCTGGCCGCGACATGCAGAACGTGATGCACGTCGTCATTCCACTGCGCGGTGTAGTGCTGGGGGTCCCCCTCCGCATCGCGGAGCAGGCGGCGGGCCTCGTTCTCCTCATTCTCCAGGATCAGATGCACCGGCCGCTCCGGCACCGCCGCGCGCAGCCGCGCCGCCAGCTCCTCCAGAAGGTGGGTCGGGCTGTCGTCCAGGATGGCGTGGACGGCATCCAGCCGCAGCCCGTCCAGGTGGAATTCGCGAATCCAGTACAGTGCGTTGTGGATGAAGTAATCGCGCACCGCGGCCGCCTGCGCGCCGTCGAAATTCAGCGCGGCGCCCCAGGGCGTCTTGTGCCGATCGGTGAAGGCTTCCGGCGCGATGGCGTGGAGATAGGCGCCCTCTGGCCCGAAATGGTTGTAGACCACGTCGAGCAGCACCATCAGGCCGCGCGCATGGGCTTCCTGCACCAGCGCCTTGAAGTCCTCCGGCCGGCCATAGCTGGCATCCGGTGCGAAGGGCAGGACGCCGTCATAGCCCCAGTTTCGCGCGCCCGGGAAATCCGCCACGGGCATGATCTGGATCGCCGTGACGCCCAGTGCCGCGATATGATCGAGGCGGTCGATCGCCGCCCGAAAGGTGCCGGCTTCGGTGAAGGCGCCGATATGGATTTCCATGATCACCGCCTCCGCCCAGGGGCGGCCGCGCCAACCGCCATCGGTCCAGACATGGGCGGCGGGGTCGATGACCTCGCTCGGGCCGTGCACATCCTCCGGCTGGTGGCGGGAGGCCGGGTCGGGCACGCGCAGGCCATCCGGCAGCACGAAGCGGTACAGGCTGCCGGAGGCGGCGCGATCCGTGGTCAGCGCATGGCAGCCGCCGTCCTCCGGCCGCATGGGAATCGACGCCTGGCCTTCAAGCTCCAGGGAAACGGCGGCATGGCCGGGCGCCCACAGCCGAAAGCGCACACCCTCCGGCGTCAGGGCGGCACCGAAGGGCATGTCATGGGCATGTGGGGCAGGCGACGTCACGGAAGGGAGGTTCATGGCCGAAAAACCGGCCGCGCACCGCTTCGTTCCCCAGCCGGGCAAAAATTTTCGCGGTGCAGCACCGGAACGCCTGGCGCCCTGGGCTGTTGTTGCGCTGCGGGATCCGGTGCGAGCCGGGTCCGGTTCAGCCATGCAACGGGGGATATGGATGCGGATCAGGCCAGGCGTGGCGATGCCACAGGTGATGCGCCGTTCACGGATGCGGGAGGGCCTGCCACATCCGCTTGGGGCGAACTGGGATGGGCTGGGTGTGAACTTCGCCCTGTTCTCCGCCAACGCCACCAAGGTCGAGCTGTGCCTGTTCGACGATGCCGGCGAGACCGAGCTGGAACGGCTGGAACTGCCCGAATATACCGACGAGGTCTGGCACGGCTATCTGCCGGATGCCCGCCCCGGCACCATCTATGGCTACCGCGTGCACGGGCCCCATGCCCCCGATGCCGGCCACCGCTTCAACCACTACAAGCTGCTGCTCGACCCCTATGCCCGCGCCATCGTGGGCGATCTGAAGCATGGGCCGGAGGTCTTCGGCTATGTGCTGGAATCCGGCGACGACCTGACCTTCGACGAGCGCGACAGCGCCGCCCATATGCCGAAGTGCCGCGTCATCGACCCGGCCTTCACCTGGGGCCGGGAACGCAGCCCTTCCGTGCCCTGGGACCGCACCATCATCTACGAGACCCATGTGAAGGGCCTGACCAAGCGGCACCCGGCCCTGCCGGAGGAGATGCGCGGCACCTATGCCGGCCTCGCCTCGGCGGAGGTGGTGGATTACCTGCGCAATCTCGGCGTGACCTCGGTCGAGCTGCTGCCGATCCACACCTTCGTCAACGACCAGTTCCTGCAGGACCAGGGCCTCAGCAACTACTGGGGCTACAACACCATCGCCTTCTTCGCGCCCAGCCGCCGCTACGCCCGCAACCCCGCCTTCGCCTTCTCCGAATTCAAGGAAATGGTGGCGCGGCTGCACGATGCCGGGCTCGAGGTGATCCTCGACGTGGTCTACAACCACACGGCGGAGGGCAATGAGAAGGGCCCGATGCTGTCCTTCAAGGGCATCGACAATGCCAGCTACTATCGCCTGCTGCCCGACCAGCCGCGCTACTACATCAACGACACCGGCACCGGGAACACGCTGAACCTGGCGCATCCGCGCGTGCTGCAGATGGTGACGGACAGCTTGCGCTACTGGGCCACGGAGATGCGCGTCGACGGCTTCCGCTTCGACCTGGCGACCATCCTCGGGCGCGAGCCCTATGGCTTCGACGAGGGTGGCGGTTTCCTCGATTCCTGCCGCCAGGACCCGGTGCTCTCCGCGGTGAAGCTGATCGCGGAGCCCTGGGATTGCGGGCCGGGCGGCTACCAGGTGGGCGGCTTCCCGCCCGGCTGGGCCGAATGGAACGACCGTTTCCGGGACACCATCCGCGCCTTCTGGAAGGGGGATGAGGGGCAGACCTCGGACGTTGCCAGCCGACTGGCCGCCTCCGGCGACCTGTTCGACCGGCGGGGCCGCAAGCCCTGGGCCAGCGTGAACTTCATCACCGCGCATGACGGCTTCACCCTGCATGACCTGGTCAGCTACGACGACAAGCACAATGAGGCGAATGGCGAGGGCGGCCAGGACGGGCATGAGCACAACCTGTCCTGGAACCATGGTGCCGAGGGGCCGACCGACGACCCCGAGATCATCGCGCTGCGCGAACGCCAGAAGCGCAACATGCTGGCGACGGTGCTGTTCTCCCAGGGCACGCCGATGCTGCTGAGCGGCGATGAATGCGGCCGCACCCAGCAGGGCAACAACAATGTCTATTGCCAGGACAATGAGCTGAGCTGGATGGACTGGACCGGCGTGACGGAGGAGGGCCGGGCGCTCGCCGCCTTCACCCGCAAGCTGATCGCGCTGCGCCAGAATTTCCCCGTGCTGCGCCGCGCCCGCTTCCTGAACGGCATGCTGAACGAGGAACTCGGCGTCCGGGATGTGAGCTGGCTCACCCCCTCCGGCACCGAGATGGAAGATGGGCATTGGGATGACCCGCACGCACGCTGCTTCGGCATGCTGCTGGATGGCCGCGCCCAGGCCACGCGCATTCGCCGCCCGGCGGGTGACGCCACGCTGCTGCTGGTGCTGAACGCGCATCACGACGTGGTTGAATTCGCCCTGCCGGAACCGCCGGCGGGCCAGCGCTGGCTGCTGCTGGTGGACACCAACAAGCCGGAACTGGATGAGCCGGAGCCCTTCGAATTCGGCCATCCCTATCTGGTGACCGGGCGGTCCCTGCTGCTGCTGGTGCTGCATCCCGAGGCTGGCGGCCGGTCCATCCTGACCGCCGCGCGCACCGCGCTGCTGGCCGGCACCACGCCGCCGCCCTTCCCTTCGGAAGGGTGATCTGCTGCCCTTCCCGCAAGGGAAGGGCGAGCTTCTCATACCAACGGCCGTTCCGCGTGACCGCTCCAGGGCCGCTCAATCGGTCGTGCCGGAGGCACGCCTGCCGGTCATGCCGTAGGCAAGCCTGCGGCGTGACGCATAAGCCGCGGCGGCCTGGTCGGGCCGGTCAAGAGACCGGTCCGCCGGTATCAATCGATGAACAGGTGCATGCCCTCCGGCACCGTCTCGGCCTGCTGGCCGCGCAGCAGGCGTTCCAGCACCTCCAGCGCCGCCGGCAGGTCCTCGGCGGCGTAGGGCTTCGCGAGGCAGGCCTTGGCGCCGCTGTCCTCCATCTCCTGCCGCCAGGACGGGCCATGGCCGGTGGCGTAGAGTACGCGGGCGCCGGCGGCAGCCAGGGCCTCGCCCACGCGAAGCCCGCTGCCGCCACCGGCCAGATCCAGGTCGACCACGGCATAATCCGGCGCCGGCTGCTGCGCGCTGCGCAGGGCGGAGGCTTCGTCCTCGACATTGCCGACAACCTGGAAGCCTGCCCGGGACAGCGCCTGTTCCGCCGCCATGGCGGTCAGGCGATCATCTTCCACCAGAAGCACGCTGCGCGATGACATCGAAGGTTCCTCCTGTTGTGTCAGCCCTGAAGCAGCCAGACGGAGAACAAGCGATCCGGATCGGTCCACATGGCGGCATCGCGCCAACCGGCGGCGGCGGCGAGCGCCCGCAGTCCCTCGGCGCGGTACTTGTGGCTGCTTTCGGTGTGGATGCTCTCCCCCGCCGCGAAACGGATGGTCTGGCCGCCGAGCCGCACCGCCTGGGCGCGACGCGCCACCAGATGCATCTCCACCCGTTCCCGTGCCGTGTTCCAGCGCGCCCTGTGGAGGAAGCCTTCCAGGTCGAAATCCGCCCCGGCCTCGCGATTCAGCCGGGTCAGCAGGTTCAGGTTGAAGGCTGCGGTGACGCCGGCGCTGTCGTCATAGGCGGCCTCCAGCACCTCCTCGCCCTTCACCAAATCGGCGCCCAGCAGCAGCCGGCCGCCCTGCCCCAGCGTCGTCCGCGCCCGGGCCAGGAAGGCGACAGCCTCCGCCGGTTCGAAATTGCCGATGGTGGAGCCGGAGAAGAAGCCGAGCCGCGCGGCGCTGCCGCCGCCATGGTCGGGCAGGTCGAAGGGCCTGGTGAAGTCCGCGACAACCGGCCGCACCGGCAGGGTGGGAAAGGCCGCCTCGACCCGCTCGGCGACCTGGTCGAGCCATTCCGCCGCGATATCCACGGGCAGATAGGCCCGCGGCGCCTCCAGGGCCTCCAGAAGCTGCACCGCCTTCACGCCATCGCCCGGACCGAATTCCACCACCACGGCGCCAGGGCCGACCGCCCGCGCAATCTCCGGCCCATACTGGTCGAGGATCCGCATCTCGGTCCGCGTCGGGTAGTATTCCGGCAGGCGCGTGATCGCCTCGAACAGCCGCGTGCCCTCGGCGTCGTACAGCCACTTGCAGGGCAGGGTCTTGCGCGGGGCTGTCAGCCCCGCGAGGGCATCGGACAGCAGCGCGGAGGGGCGTTCGGTAACGGCGCTCATGCCGCATCCTCCGCCAGCCGCAAGCCGGTGAATTGCCAGCGCGCATCGGGTGGGAAGAAGTTGCGGTAGCTGGCGCGGGAATGGCCGGGTGCGGTGGCGAGCGAGCCGCCCCGCAGCACCATCTGGTTCACCATGAACTTGCCGTTGTATTCGCCGACCGCGCCTTCCCAGGGCCGGAAGCCCGGATAGGGGCGATAGGCGCTGCCGGTCCATTGCCAGGCGATGCCCTCCGCCTCAGCGAAGCCGGGCCGGGTCGCGGCGGCCTCCCATTCCTGTTCGGTCGGCAGGCGCTTGCCGGCCCAGCGGGCGAAAGCGTCGGCCTCGTACCAGGAGATGTGTCGCACCGGGCCGGCGGGATCGAGCGGGCGCAGGCCGCCCAGCCCGAACTGCCACCAGGCGCCGTCGCGCCGTTCCCAATGCAGCGGCCCGTCCCAGCCCGAAGCCTGGCAGGCCGCCCAGCCATCGCTCATCCAGAGCAGCGGCTGCCGGTAGCCGCCATCGGCGATGAAGGCGCACCATTCGGCATTGGTCACCAGCCGGTTGGCGATGCGGTAGGGGGCGAGATAGCTGCGGTGACGCGGCGTCTCGTTGTCGAAGGCATAGCCGATGCCGTCATGGCCGATCTCCACGACGCCCTCGGGGCCTTCCAGCATTGCCGGCGGGGCCGCATCGGCCGTGGGGTCCTGCCAATCCGCGTCATAGGCCGGGCGCAGCGGGTTCAGCGACAGCGCATGCAGCGCATCGGTCAGCAGCAACTCCTGGTGCTGCTCCTCATGCTGCAGGCCGAGTTCCGTCAGGCCCAGCACCTCCGGCCCCGCATCCCGCAGCAGCCGCCCCATGGCGGCGTCGATGGCCTGGCGGTAGGCGGTAACGGCCGCATTGTCCGGGCGCGTCAGCATGCCGCGCTGCGGCCGTGCATGGCGCGGGCCTGCGGCGACGTAGTAGCTATTGAACAGCCGCGCATAGTCCTCGCTGACACGCTCGGCCCCGGGCAGATGCGGCAGCAGCAGAAACGTTTCGAAAAACCAGGTGGTATGGGCGCGGTGCCATTTGGTCGGGCTGCAATCCGGCATGGATTGCACCACCTGGTCCTCCGGCGAGAGCGGCGCGGCCAGCGCCTCCGTCCGCGCGCGAACGGCTTCGAAGCGGTTGAGCAGGGATTGCGGCGCCGAAGCACCGCGCGAAATCTGGTTCATTGTGCCGGCACGCCTTCCGCCCTGTGGCGCGCGCCGTGGAAGCTGGCGCACGGTCTTGGCGGAAGAACGCCTCGGCGGTTGGGGAGTTGCCCCCCTGAGTTGTCCCTTGGGCCCTACTCCAGCACCTCCTCGACCTCTGGCGCGTCGGCCCGGCCGTACAGGTAGAAGCTCTGCGGCCGCTCCGGCGTCCAGTCGGGGTCGTCCCAGGCGATCATCTTGCCGGGGTTCAGCAGGCCATGCGGATCGGCGACGCGCTTGAAGTCGAGCTGTTCGGAATCGATCCGTTTCATCCCGCCCTCCTCCAGCGTGAAGGCGTGCGGGTTGAAGATCGGCGCGCCGGCATCCTCATGGATGCGGATGATCTCGCGCAGGCGTTGCTCGGTGGTGAAGCGCACCAGTTGCAGGCCGAAGCAGGAGACGACGCCGCCGAGGCGGACGAATTCCAGGTGCTGCATCACCTCGTCGCCGAACAACGCGTCCATCTTCGCGATGAGGTCGAAGTGGTGCGGCGCGGGGAACAGGGTCTGCAGGTAGGTCAGGCTGCGATCCACCTTCAGGGCCTGCAGCGTGGTGTGGTTCCAGGTGAATTCATACAGCGGCGTTTCCGCGGATTCGGTCGGCGCGGCATAAACCTGGCGGCCACCGAAGCGTGCCAGCAGCGGCGGCAGCAGGTCGAGGAACGGCTCCGCCACCATCACCAGCGCGGCCGCCTTGCCGGGGGCCAGCATCTGCATGAAGGGCTTGAAGTAGGTCTGGGCCACGCCGGGCGCGACGACGCCCGCCATCTTCTTCACGATGCCATCGCTGGCGACCAGCGCCTCCGAGAATCGCGCAGCCGCGATGGTGTCCGGGAATTCGGCGAGCACATCCACCCAATCCCAGGCCGGTGCGAGCGGCATTTCCAGCTCGGTGATCACGCCGTTGGTGCCATAGGCATGGTTCGCCTTGTCGATCTCGGCGCCACGCAGCTCCAGCACCCGCGGCTGCGCCTCCATCGTCACCACGCGAAGTGCCAAAATATTGCCGGGCTCGCGCAGCTTGCCGTAGGTGCAGGACCCGATGCCGGAGGACCCGCCGGCGATGAAGCCGCCGAGGCTCGCCGTGCGCTTGGTGGAGGGGTGGAAGCGTAGTTCGCCGCCCACCTCGCGCCGCGTCACCGCATCGAGGTCGATCAACTTGATGCCGGCCTGCGCCCGCACCACGCCGGGTTTCGTCCAGACCACGCGGTTCAGGCCCATCAGGTCCAGCACGATGCCGCCCTTCAAGGGCATGGCCTGGCCGTAATTGCCGGTGCCGGCGCCGCGCGGCGTCAGCGGCACCTGGTGCTTCACGCAGGCCGCCATGATGGCGATGACCTCCGCCTCGTCCCGCGGGCAGGCCACCGCCTCCGCCGTCACGCCGTTCAACTGGCGCTTGAGCACGGGCGAGTACCAGAAGAAGTCGCGGGAGCGCTGGCGCACCAAAGCCGGGTCGGTGATCCAGTCGATGGCCGGCAGTTCGGCCATCACGGCGTGAACGGTCATGGCGCCTCCACAGGAACGAAATCGCGCATCTTGCCGGGGTTGAGCAGGCCGAGCGGATCGGTGCGCTGCTTGAAGCCGAGCTGGTCGCCGGGCACGCGGCGGTAGTTGCTGCCTTCCTCGATGGTCAGGACATGCGGATTGGCGATGCCGATGTTTTGGGCCTCGAAGGCCGCCATGATCTCGGCCAGGCGCCCCGCATTGGTCCAGCGGATGACGGGCAGGGCGGACATGGTGAGGCGGCCGCCGAAGCGGACGCATTCGGTGTGCATCCAGACCTCGTCGCGGAAAGGGATGCGCACGGCTTCCAGGGCTTCGAGCGTGTTCTCGAAGGGAAAGCGGCATTGCAGGTAGGTGACGCCGCGATCGCGCTTGAGCACCTGGAGCGTGGTGTGGTTCCAGCAGTATTCGTAGAAGGGCGTCGCATCGCCATCGCGTTCGGCGGCGACCGTGGACTGCTCCGCGACGATCGTGCCGCCGTGTTCCGCGGCCAGTTCGCGCAGCGCCAGCAGCGCGGCGGGGGCGACCATCACCAGGGCCAGCGCGTGGCCGGCCGGCACCGCATCCGCCAGCCCGCGGAAGAACGGCGGCAACTGGCTGTCGAAGACGCCGCACATCTTCTTCGGGATGCCGTCCGCAAAACTGAGTTCCAGCGCGAAGCGGCTGGCGGGGACGAAGTCCGGGAAGGCGATGGCGACGTCGCGCCAGTCCTGCGCGGGCGTCAGCGGAATGCGGATGCGGGTCAACACCCCTGTCGTGCCATAGGTCCGGTTCACCGGATTGGCCGCCGCGCCCTCCAGCTCCAGCACCTGCGGCGGATCCGTCATGGTGGCGACGCGCGCCCCCAAAAGATTGCCGCGCTCGCGCATGGTGCCGTGGCTGATGCCGCCCACCCCTGCCCCGCCGCCGGCGACGAAGCCGCCGATGGTCGCGGTGCGCTTGGTGGAGGGCCAGAGCTTCAGCTCCCAGCCGCGCTCGCGCGCCCAGAGGTCGAGGTCGATCATCTTCGCCCCGGCCTCCACCTCCACCACCCCATCGGTGATGGCGATGGGCGCGGCCATGGCCGACATGTCCAGCACGATGCCGCCTTCCAGCGGCACGCATTGCCCGTAATTGCCGGTGCCGCCGCCGCGCTGCGTGACGGGCACGCGGGCCGCCCGCGCGGCGGTGAGAACGCGCAGAACTTCCGCCTCATTGCGGGGTTTGGCGTAAAGCTCGGCGGACTTGCCGTCGAGCTGCGCTTTCAGGATCGGGCTGTACCAGTAGAAATCGCGGCTTTTCTGGCGCAGCAGGGCGCGATCGGTCGAGGTTTCGATCCCGTCCAGTGCCGCGACAAGGGCTGCGATGTCAGCCATGCGGTGACGGTTCGTTGGCGAGAAAGGCCTCGGCATCGAAGGCGGCGACCTGGCCCCAGAGCGTCGCCATCTTCTCCGCCGCGAAGTCCAGAAGCTGTTCGCCGATCTCGGTGGTGGCGAGCGAGGCATCGCCCACCGCGCCGGCCGGGTTCAGGTCCTGCGCCTGCCAGGCGAGCGGCGCGCCGGCATCGGGCGCCATGTTCGGCGCGATGTTCGAGACGCCCTGCCAGCGGCTCACGAAATTCACCGCCTTGTCCATGTGAACGAGGTGCGGCGTCAGCGCGAGCATCACCGAAGTCTCATCGCGGCCGGCATGAATGCCGTACTTGCCCTCCACCGGGTCCTTCAGCGCCTCCGGCTTGCCCATCCGCGCCCACATGGCGTTGATCGCCAGGATTCCGTGCTGGATGCGGATGCGGCGGCAGGCGATGTCGAGGACCGAGACATTGCCGCCATGGCTGTTGACGATCACCAGCCGCTTGACGCCGGCGCGGGCCACGCTGGCGCCGATATCGGTGACCAAGGCGAGCAGTGTCTCCGGCGTGGTGGTCAGGGTGCCCGGGAAGCGCAGATGCTCCACCGAACAGCCCACGCATTGCGTCGGCAGCACCAGCACCGGCAGATCGGCCGGCGTCACGGCCAAAGTGCGGGCGATGACGCCCTGGTTGATGGTGGTGTCCACGGAGACCGGCAGATGCGGCCCATGCTGTTCGATGGAGGCCACCGGCAGCACGGCGACGGTGTTGGCCGGCAGGTCCTTGAAGGCGGGCCAGGGCAGGTCCTGCCAGAAACGGGTGGGAAGCGGGGCCATGGCGGGACCTTTCGTGACGGGAGCGCAGATGGGGTGATATCCCGCCGACGCGAGGGGGGCGAGAGGGGCTTTCGGCAGCAGGCAGCACCACGGCCGCGCCGGCTTGCCCGCCCGTCAGGCACACCGCCGAAAATATGCGCAAAACGGCGCCACGACAGGCGTTGCGGCCCGCTGCGCGGGCATCTCCACGCTTGCCCCCCGGCCGCCGCTTTCGCACCCTTGCGCCAGCAAGGAGAGACCCAGCCATGCGCCCGAGCGAAACCCCGCTGCTGCGCCGCTTCTGGTATCCGGTGATGCCGGTCGGCCTGTTGTCCGAAGGCCCGAAACCTTTCCGGCTGCTCGGCCAGGACCTGGTGATCTGGCTGGATGGAGACGGCAAAGCCGCGGCGATGGATGACCGCTGCTGCCATCGCACCGCGAAACTCTCCAAGGGCTTCTACACCTCCGGCCGCCTCGCCTGCGGCTATCATGGCTGGGAGTTCTCGGCGGATGGCCGCGTCATGCGCGTGCCGCAGCGGCCGGTGGACCGGCAGGGCGCCACCAATATGCGCGTCCCCTCCTACCGCGCCGAAATCCGCTACGGCCATGTCTGGGTGGCGCTGGAGGAGCCGCTGTATCCGCTGCCGGATTTCGAGGAGGAGGGCCTGGGTTTCCGGCGCATCGACGAATTCTATGAGACCTGGACCTGCGCCGGCCTCCGCCTGATGGAGAACAGTTTTGACAATGCCCACTTCGCCTTCGTCCACCGGACGAGCTTTGGCGACCAGGGGCACCCCGAACCCGCGAAACTCGAAATCGAGGAACACGAGGACGGCTTCATGATGATCACGGAGATTCCGGTGCGGAATCCCGAGATCCAGAAGAAGGTCCTGAACATGGAAAGCGACACCACCGTCCGCCACATGCGCGGCCGCTGGTACGCGCCCTTCCTGCGCAAGCTGCGCATCCAGTATCCGAACGGTCTCAGCCACTCCATCGTCACCTGCGCCACGCCGATCGACGATGGCACCTCCATGGTCGTGCAATTCGTCTTCCGCAACGACACGGAGGACCAGGCCAAGGCCGCCGACGTCATCGCCTTCGACCGCATCGTGACGGATGAGGATCGCGACATCCTGGAAAGCACGGACCCCGACGTGCCGCTGGACCAGACGGGCATCGAGATGAACATGCCCAGCGACCGCCCCGGCGTGCTGATGCGGCGCATGCTGGCGCGCATGATCGCGGCGCATCAGCCGGCGCTCGAACCCGCGGAGTAGCCCAGGGGCGGATTGACCTCCGGCGGTCCGTCGCCGATGGACGGGCCAACCGGAGGACCCGCATGCCCAAGCCCGAAATCCTGCTGCTGAGCGACATGATCCAGCCCCCTGCCCTGGCGGAGCTGGCGCAATTGTTCACCGTCCATGACGGCCGCGATGTGGCGACGCTGGATGCCCTTCTGGCCACCCATGGCGCCAGCATCCAGGGCATTGCGATCTCCGGCCGCAACAGCGTGGACCGCGCACTGCTGGCCCGCCTGTCGGCGCTCCGCATCGTCGCCTGCTTCAGCGCCGGCATCGACAAGGTGGACACGGCCGCCCTCGACGAACGCGGCATTCCGTTGACGAACACCTCCGCCGTGCTGGCGGAGGAGGTGGCGGACCTCGCCATGGCGCTGCTGGTGATGGCGCGGCGCCGGCTGCTGGCGGCGGATGCGCATGTGCGCTCCGGCGCCTGGGCCGCTGGCCAGGACTTCCCCTTCGGCCGCAGCTTGCAGGGCGCGCGGATGGGGCTGCTCGGCCTCGGCCATATCGGCGCCGCCATCGCGCGTCGCGCCGCCGCCGCGGGGCTCGCCCTGCGCTACTGCACCCGCAGCCAACGGCCGGGGCTGGACCTGCCTTGGCGCGCCACGCCGCTGGCCCTCGCCCAGGACAGCGACATCCTGATGGTCGCGACGACGGGCGGCGCCGCCAACCGCAACCTGGTCGATGCCGCCACGATCCGCGCCCTGGGGGCCAGCGGCACCCTGGTGAACATCTCGCGCGGCGAGGTGGTGGAGGAAGCGGCGCTGCTGGCGGCGCTGGAGGATGGCGGGCTGGGCTCGGCCGGCCTCGATGTCTTCCGCAACGAGCCACGAGTCGATCCGCGCTTCGCCGCCCTGCCGAATGTCGTGATGGCGCCCCACATCGCCAGCGCCACGGTGGAAACCCGCGCCGCCATGGGCGCCCATGTGGTGCAGTCGCTGCGGCAGGTGCTGCTGCCGTAGCGCCGGTGCCTATCCCAGCCAGTCCGGCCGCGGCAGCGCCTGATAGGCCTCGCGCAGGCTTTCGGACCAGCGCTGGCGCAGGAAGGCGAAGTAGGGATCATCCTCCGTGATGCGCCGGCGCAGCGTCACCGCCAGCGCATCGCGCCCGATCACCGTCAGGTCGATCGGCAGGCCCACCGTCAGGTTGGACCGCAGGGTGCTGTCCATGCTGATGAGTGCCAGCGTCACGCCATCGGCCAGGGGCGTCGCCGGGCTCAGCACGCGGTCCAGGATCGGCTTGCCGTATTTGTGCTCGCCGATCTGGAGGAAGGGCGTGTCGGCCGTCGCCTCGATGAAATTGCCGGCGGCATAGACCAGGAACAGCCGCGGCGGCGCGGCGCCGATCTGCCCGCCGAGCAGGATGGAGACATCGAAGCCCAGCCCCTGGCTGCGCAGCCCCGGCCCATCGGCCTCGAACACCTCCCGCACCGCGGCACCCACAAGCTGCGCGGCGCGGAACATGCTGGGAACCGTGGCGAGGGTCAGCACCTCCCCCTCCAGCCGCACGCCTTCCTGCAGGCGGTTCCACACCGCCTGAGTCACCGCCAGGTTGCCGGCCGTGAGCAGCACCAGCGCACGCTCGCCCGGCTTCTCGTGAACGAAGGTCTTGCCGAAGACGGAGATGTTGTCGACGCCCGCATTGGTGCGGGTGTCCGACAGCATCACCAGCCCGGCATCCAGCAGCAGCCCGACGCAATAGGTCATGCGATCATCCGGTATAGGTCCAGCGGGAACAGGCGGTGCGGGACGGCATGTCGCCCTCCACGGCCAGGGTCATCACGACCTGCCCGGATTTCGCGCCCGGCCGGCCGCCGCATTGCTCCCATACCACATCCAGGCTGTACTTGCTCTGCTCCAGCACGCCCTGCGGATTGAGGAAGCCGAGCGAGACGCAGCCCTCGAGGTGGGAGGGGTAGTTGGCCGGATGGAACAGGATGTTCTTCTTCGTCGCCTCCACCGCCGTGCCGAGCCAGGGGTTGAGGACGTAGGCGCCGTATTTGTCCATCCAGTACATGCTGGAATTGCGGTAGGTCTTGCCGCCCTGCATGTGCATGTAGCCGTCCATCCGCTCGATCGTCTCGAACATCAGGCCATGGACCCACAGCTCGCCGACCAGCCCATGCGCCACGGCGGTGCCGCCCTGGCCGGTGCTGTACTCGTTCTTCACGTAGCTCTTGCCACGCACATAGGTGACGGTGACGCTGCTGGCCATGAAAGGTCGGGCTCCGCACTCCTGAGGCCATCAGGCTGCGGGATCATCCCGCGCAGTTCAACACGGCGGCAGCCGCCGTGACATGCGGCGAAACAGTCTCACCGTTGCGGCAACAGGTATCATATCAGCGGACCGGTCTCTTGACCGGTCCGAGCGCCCGCATGGGTGGGCGCCGCCCTAGCGGTCCAGGTACAGCGCGTGGATGGCGTTGCCGAGCTCGATGTTCCGGTCGATCTGCGCCGTCAGCCAGCCATGCAGCCCCTGCGCCAGGATGTCCGGCATACGGCCCCGCGTCAGGCGGTCCTGGATCTCGCCGGCGATGCGCTGCGGTTCGCCGCGCCGCCCGCCCGTGGCCTCGGCGATGCCCTCCAGCACCCGCTGCACGCGGACGTGGCAGGAGACGAGGGAGCGTGGCAGCTCCTGCCGCATCACCAGCAGCTCCGCCACCAGGTCCGGCCGCAGCCGCGTGTGGTACAGCCACTGGAAGGACCGCAGCGCGGAGACGGAACGCAGCAGCGCCTGCCACTGGGCATAGGCCACCGCCCCCTCGCTGTCCGGCCCGCTGAGCGCGCGGTGCTTCGAATCCAGCAGTCGGGCGGTGTTGTCCGCGCGTTCCAGCATCACGCCGAGATGCACGAACAGCCAGCCCTCGTCGCGCAGCATGGTGTCCGCCGCCGCGCCATTGAACAGATGCGCGCGCGCCCGGACCCAGTCGAGGAAGCCCGGCAGGCGGTCCGTGTCGGTGGCGGTGGGGGCAAGAAGCCGCATTTCGCGCCAGGTGTCGTTCAGCGCCTCCCACATATCCACGGTCAGCGCGGTGCGCACGGCGCGGCCATTGCCGCGGGCGGCCTCGATGCAATTGGCGATGGAGGCGCCGTTGCGCGGGTCCAGCGCCAGCCAGCGGATCACCGCCTCCCCGGTCACGGCCTGGTGGTGTTCGCGGAAGCCCGGCTCGGCACCGGCGGCGACCAGCAGGCTGTGCCACTCATCCTCCGGCCCATCCGCATCGGCGCCCAGGCTTTCGCCCAGCCCGGCCATGCGCAGCGCGACCTGCATGCCGCGCGCGATATTGCCGGCGCGCTCGGTGTAGCGGCCCATCCAGTAGAGGCTGTCAGCGGTGCGGGAGAGCATGGTTCAGCCCCCCGACTGCGACTGGGATTGCGACTGGGACTGCATGCCGCCACCCGACTGGGATTGCGATTGGGACTGGCTGCGCGGCGGTCCGTCCTCCACCACCCAGGTGTCCTTGGTACCGCCACCCTGGGAGGAGTTCACCACCAGCGAACCCTCCCGCAGCGCCACCCGCGTCAGGCCACCCGGCACGATCCGCACCTCCTTCCCCGTCAGCACATAGGGCCGCAGGTCGACATGGCGCGGCGCCACCGCGTCGCCGGCCAGGCAGGGCACGGTGGACAGCGCCAGCGTCGGCTGGGCGATGTAGTCCGCCGGGCGTTCCAGGATGCGGCGGGTGAATTCGGCGCGCTGTTCCGCCGTGCTGTGCGGCCCGATCAGCATGCCGTAGCCGCCCGAGCCGCGCGCCAGCTTCACCACCAGCTCGGCGATATGGGCCAGCACATAGGCGCGGTCTTCCTCCCGCTCGCAGAGGAAGGTCGGCACGTTTTGCAGCAGCGGGGTCTCGCCCAGGTAGAAGCGGATCATCTCCGGCACGAAGGGGTAGATCGCCTTGTCGTCGGCGATGCCCGCGCCCGGCGCATTGGCCAGGGTGACATTGCCGGCGCGATAGGCGCCGAAGATGCCGGGCACGCCCAGCATGCTGTCCGGGCGGAACACCTTCGGGTCCAGGTAGTCGTCATCGACGCGGCGGTACAGCACGTCCACCCGGCGCGGCCCGCCGGTGGTGCGCATGAAGACCACGTCGTCCTCGACGAACAGGTCGGCGCCCTCCACCACCTCCACGCCCATCTCGTCGGCCAGGAAGCAGTGTTCGTAATAGGCGCTGTTGAAATGGCCAGGGGTGAGGATGGCGACGCTGGGCTCCCCCTTGCAGTTCGGCGGGGCGGCTTCCTTCAGCGTCTCCAGCAGGTCTTCCGGATAGTGGCCGACCGGGGCCAGGCGGTGATTGGCGCAGAGCGACGGGAACAGCCGCAGCATCGCCTCCCGGTTCTCCAGCATGTAGGAGACGCCGGAGGGTGTGCGGCAATTATCCTCCAGCACGTAGAAATCATCCGCCCCGGTGCGCACCAGGTCGATGCCGGAGATATGGCTGTAGATGCCGCCCGGCGGGCGGAAGCCCTGCATCTGCGGGCAATAGGCCTCGTTCTCCAGCACCAGGGGCTTCGGGATCAGCCCGGCGGCCAGGATTTCCTGCTTCCCATAGACATCGGCCATGAACATGTTCAGCGCCTTCACGCGCTGCGTCAGGCCGAGCGACAGCCGGTTCCATTCGCTGCGGGCGAGGATGCGGGGAATGACGTCGAAGGGGATCAGCCGTTCCGGGTCGCCGCCCTCGCCATAGACGGCGAAGGTGATGCCGACCCGGCGAAACAACGCCTCCGCCTCCGTCCGCTTCGCCGCCAGGGCTTCCAGCCCATGCGCCTGGAGCCAGGCAGCTATGCCGGCATAGGCGGGGCGCACGGCGCCATCTTCATGCATCTCGTCAAACGCGCGGCCGGTTTCAGTCACCTTGAGAGTCCAGAATTCCCTGTCCTGAGATGACCTTGGGCGAAATGGTGCCGCCTGGGAAGGGGCGCGAGGGGCTTCCTAGGCCGGTTCGGCGCCGTTCCTGCCCGTGGCATGGGCGGGCGCTGCCCCGCCGGGGTGCATCGCCACCTCCCGCACCAGCTTCGCGCGCAGCGCCCGGGCGAAATCCCGCCGGTCCTCCGCCCGCATCACGAAGGCCCCGGGGCCGCCCATGACATCCCGCTCATAGGCCGCGGCCAGCCGGCCGCCGGACCAGGCGGAACTGGCCTCGATCGCCAGGCCGTTCACCACGATTCCCTGCGCCACGGCGAAATCCCGGGCCTCCGGCGCCGGGATCAGGCTGCGGATGTCGGGGCCGTCGCCGGAGACATCGATGGTCCGGGCTTCCGCCCGCCAGGGGGCGGCGGCGATCAGGGCGGTGGCGTGGAGGATGGCATCGCCGATGGCGTTGTAGGATTGGCGGGAACGCGGGGCGTCGCGCAGCGCCGTGGCGGCGGCCGCCGCGCTGGCGGCATCGGCCACCCGCAGCCAGTCCACCACCGTCGCCGCCCCGCCGGGCGAGCCCCATTCCACCATCGCCACCCCGATCACACCCTGGGGGCGGGAGCGGATGGCGCCGAGCACGGCGGGATGGGCGATGGCCTCCGCGATGCCGTCCCGTTGCAGGGCGAATTCATCGGCGTCGATGGAGCCGGAGGCATCCACAGCCAACACCAGCAGCAGGTCCACCGTGCCAGACTGCGCGCGGGCCGGCGCCGCGATCAGCGCGGGTCCGGCCAGCAGGGTCCGGCGCGGGATGCTCATATGGCGATGGCATAGGCCGGGCGGCGCGGATCGGCCCCGGCGCGTTTCAGCCCGGCCTCCCGGTCGTCCAGCACCACCTCGACGCTGCCCGCCAGCCAGGTCATGTCCGGCCAGTCCTTCACCTCATGCCCCATCGCCGCCAGCGTCGCGCGGACCTCCGCCGGGATGCGGGATTCCACCGCCAGGCGGCCGGGGAAGTATTCATAGGGTGCGAAGGAGGAGGGGAAGGAATAGCTGGCGAAGCGCGGCGCCTCGATCGCCTCCTGCACCTCCATGCCGAAATGCAGGATGTTCAGCATGACCTGCAGCATGGCCTGGATCTGCACATCGCCGCCCGGCGTGCCGAAGGGCATCACCCCACCGTCCTTCGTCACCACCATGGCCGGATTCGGCGTGAGGCGCGGCCGCTTGCCGGGGGCGACGCCGGCGGGGTGGCTCGGGTCCGGGCGGTTCTGCGTGCCGCGGCCCGAAATCACCAGGCCGGTGCCCGGCACCACGGGCACGTTCCACGACCCGTCGGAGGGTGTGGCACTGAAGGCATTGCCCCAGCGGTCCACCACCGCGACGTAGGAGGTATCCGCCTCCACCTTCGGCAGCTCTTCCGGACAGGCCTCCGGCAGGGCGTTGCCGCGGCCGAGGATGGCCTCCGGCAGGCCTGGATGGGCGCGGGCCAGGTCGATGGCCGCCGCCCGCGCGGCGATATGGCCGGGGGACAGAAGCTGTTCCAGCGGCACATCGACCATGGCGGGGTCGCCGAAATGGTATTCGCGATCGGCGAGTGCGCCCTTCAGCGCCTCCACGATCCGGTGGATGTAGTCGGCCGAATTATGCGCCAGCCCGTCCAGGCCCAGGCGCTCCACGATCAGCAGCGCCTCCGCCAGCGCCGGCCCCTGGCACCAGGGGCCGCAGGTCAGCAGCGTATGGCCGCGCCAGTCCCGCGCCACCACGGGCTCGATGCGGGACCGGTACTCGGCCATGTCCTCCGCCGCGAGGAAGCCGCCCTCCGCCTGGACGAAGCGCACCACCTCCCGCGCCAGGTCGCCCTTGTAGAAGGCGTCATGCGCGGCCTGGAGACCGGCCTGGCGGTCGCCGCCGGCGGCGCGTTCCTGGTCCACCATATAGGACAGGCTGCGGGCCAGATCGGCCTGGACGAATTTCTGGCCAATGACCGGAACCGCGCCACCGGGCAGGAAGATGGCCGCGTTCTGGGCCCAGCGGCGGTATTCCGCCTCATGCGCCGTAATGCTCTCCCGCAGCAGCGGGTACATGGCATAGCCCTCGCCGGCGAAGCGGATGGCGGCGGCGGCGATCTCGCCGAAGGTCATGGTGCCGTGGCGCGACAGCGCCTGGATCCAGGCATCGGGCGCCGCCGGCACCACCATGCGCCGCACGCCGGGGGGCATCTTGCCGCCATGTTCGCGCATGAAGACATCGGGCGGCGTGGCGCGCGGCCAATGGCCCAGGCCGGCAATGCTCTCCACCGTGCCATCCGCCTTGCGGATCAGGATCGGCGCGACGCCGGCCACACTGACCAGGTCCGGCTGAAGCACGCCCAAAGCGAGCCCCGCCGCGCAGCCCGCATCCACGGCATTGCCGCCCGCTTCCAGGATGGCGAAGCCGGCGGCGGAGGCCAGGTAGTGGCCGGCGCTGATGGCGTGGCGGGTGCCGCTGATGGTGGGCCGGCCGGCGGGCGGGAGGGTCATGGAGGGCTTCCTGCTATTGGGATGCAGGCTCCACGCAGGCCGATCCCCCTGTCAACTGGCGCCCCTGTCAACCGGCGAGCGCCTTCAGGCAGGCCTCGAAGCCGGTGAGGTCGCTCCAGCGCGCATCCGGCGGAACCTGGCGGCGCACCAGCAGCCCGCCGGCCGCGCGGATGCCGCCCTCGATCATCAGGTTGTCGGCCAGCCCGTGATTCTCCAGCGCCATGCCCGCATCATCCACCCAGCGGCCGGCGACATTGCGGCGGGCCGGGGCAGCCATCAGGCCCAGGGTGCGATCGGTGAAATCCGCCGCGTCATTGGTGTAGCCCGCCACCCTGCGACCCAAGGCGCGCATGAAGCCCAGCTCATAGACCGTGCCGGGATCGGCGGAGGGGCCGCGGAAGGGCGTGAGATTCGCCACCAGCGCGTCGCAGCCGCGCATATGGGCTTCGTTGCGGCGATAGATGGCATACCAGAGGGCACCATCGATGACCTCGTCCGGATGCGGATCGGCGGGAAACACCCCCTCCAGCCCGTAGCGGGCGCAAAGCCGCTTCTTGGCGGCCCCCATGGCGGCGGCATCGGGCAGGAAGACATCGGGACCGGCGAGATAGACTTTCATCGACCCATCATGCCCGATCCGGCGCCGATTGCGGAGCCAGGCCGCGCCGCGCGGGCTTGCGGTCGGGCCGCTGCGCGCGTGCAATGGGCCGCGATGGACCTCGAAGCCGAATACAACAACCGCGCCCGCGTGCCGGACCACCCGGCGCATATCGCCGCCTGGACCCGGGATTCCGCCGCCTGGCGCGCGGAATGCCCCCGCGCCGAGCTTGACCTGTCCTATGGGGCCAGGGCGCGCGAGAAGCTCGACCTGTTCTGGCCAGAGGCCGGAAGCCAGGATGCGCCGATGGCGATGTTCATCCATGGCGGCTACTGGCAGGCGCTGGGGCGTGATTCCGCCTCGATCTGCGCGCGCGGGCTGAATGGAAGGGGTGTGGCGGTGGCCGTGCCCTCCTACGACCTCTGCCCGCATGTGATCCTGGCCACGATCGTCGACCAGATGCGCGCGGCGGCGGCGATGCTGTATCGCCGGCACGGGCGGCGCATCCTGGCCTGCGGCCATTCCGCCGGCGGGCATCTGGCGGCGATGCTGCTGGCCACCGACTGGCGCGCCTTGGACCCGGCCCTGCCGGCGGACCTTGTCCACGCCGCCCTGCCCATCTCCGGCGTCTTCGAGCTGGAGCCGCTGCGCGCGACCAGCATCGGCACCGCGCTCGCGCTCGACGCGGCGGAGGCGCATCGCCTGTCGCCGCGCTGCCTGCCACGCCCGGCCGGCGCGTTGCACATCGTGGTGGGCGGCGACGAAAGCGGCGAGTTCATCCGCCAGAGCCGCGACATGGCCGCCGCCTGGGGTGGCGGCTTCGCCACGGAGGCTGGGGCCGACCACTTCACCGTGCTCGAGCCCCTCGCCGAGCCGAACAGCCTGCTCGTGCGGCGCGCAAAATCGCTTGCATCCGCGTGATGCTTGAAGCCTAAAATATCTCGGGAGACGGAGGGAGTATCATGAGCATCCAATTCGGCCGGCGCCATGCGCTGGGTCTTGCGGCTGGTCTGGCGACCAGCGGGCTTGCGGCACCGCTTGTCGCGCGCGCCCAGGCGGCGCCGGTGAAGATCGGGCTGGTGGCACTCGCCTCCGGCCCCGCCGCCTCGCTCGGCAACCATCTGCGCGACGGCTTCCTGCTCGGCATGCGGCATCTGGAGAACAAGCTGGGCGGCCGCGCGGCGGAGGTGCTGCTGATCGATGACGAGCTGCGCCCGGATGCGGCGGTGACCAAGGTCCGCGCCGCGCTGGAACGCGACAAGGTGGATGCGGTGGTCGGCGTGGTCTTCTCCAACATCCTGGCCGCGATCATGCGCCCGGTGACGGAATCGCAGACCTTCCTGATCTCGACCAATGCCGGCCCCTCCCCCTTCGCGGGCCGGGGCTGCAACCCGTATTTCTTCGCCACCTCCTATGTGAACGACCAGAACCACGCGGTGATGGGCAAGGCGGCGCAGGATGCGGGCTATGGCCGCGTCATGCTGCTGGTGCCGAACTACCAGGCGGGGCGTGACTCGGTGGCCGGCTTCAAGTCGGAATACAAGGGCACCATCGTCGACGAGATGTACACGCCGCTGACCCAGATGGACTTCTCGGCGGAGCTGGCGCGTATCGCCGCGGCGCGCCCCGATGCGGTCTTCACCTTCATGCCCGGCGGGCTCGGGGTGAACCTGGTGCGGCAGTATCGCCAGGCCGGCCTCGCCAATATCCCCTTCCTGTCGGCCTTCACGGTGGACGAGGCCTCCCTGCCCGCGCAGGGCGAGGCGGCCATCGGCTTCCAGACCGGCACGACCTGGACCCCGACGCTGCCGGGCGAGGAAAACGCCCGCTTCGTCCGCGACTTCGAGGCGCAGTTCAACTACGTGCCGGCCAGCTACGCCGCCCATGCCTATGACGCGGCGATGCTGCTGCACAGCGCCATCGGCAAGACCGGCGGCAACCTGGCCGACAAGGCGGCGCTGCGCACGGCGATCAAGGCGGCGGATTTCCGCTCCGTCCGCGGGCGCTTCGCCTTCGGCGCCAATCATTTCCCGGTGCAGGATTTCTGGCTGGCCAAGGTGGCGCAGCGGCCGGATGGCAAGTTCCAGACCGAGCATGTCAGCAAGGTCTATGACAACGTCACCGACCCCTTCGCGGCGCAGTGCCGCATGCCGGCGGGCTGAGGACCGGCGCGGGATGTCGCTGACACTGCTGCTCGTCCAGGGCCTGAACGGGCTGCAACTCGGCATCCTGCTGTTCCTCATCGCGGCGGGGCTGACACTGGTCTTCGGGGTGATGGATTTCATCAACCTCGCCCACGGCGTGCAGTACATGCTCGGCGCCTACTTCGCCGCGCATTTCGCCGCCGCCACCGACAGCTTCTGGCTGGCCCTGCTGCTGGCCCTGCCGGCGACCCTGCTGGTCGGGCTGGTGCTGGAATTCCTGGTCTTCCGGCACCTGTATGACCGCGACCACATGGCGCAGGTGCTCGCCACCTTCGGCGTCATCCTGATCCTGAATGACGGCGTGCGCTGGGTCTTCGGCTCGGCGCCGCTGCAGGTGCCGATGCCGCAGGCGCTGACGGGCGGCTTCCCGATCATGGATGGGCTGCTCTATCCGCATTATCGCCTCGCCATCATCGCCGGTGGGCTGGCCACCGCCGGGCTGCTGTGGTGGCTGGTGGAGCGCACCAAGGTCGGCATGCTGATCCGCGCCGGCGCCACGAATGCGCCGATGGTCGCGGCGCTGGGCGTCGATATCCGCCGGCTGTTCATGGTGGTCTTCGGCTTCGGCGCCATGCTGGCGGGCTTCGCCGGGGTGATGGCGGCGCCGATCCTCTCGGTCGAGCCGGGCATGGGCGACAACCTGTTGATTCTCGCCTTCGTCGTCATCGTCATCGGCGGCATCGGCTCCGTGCGCGGCGCCTTCCTGGCGGCGCTGCTGGTCGGGCTGGTGGAGACGCTGGGGCGGTCGCTGATGCCGGATGTGATGCGGCTGTTCCTCGACCCCAGCGCGGCGCGGCAGGTCGGCGCGGCGCTCGCCTCCATGCTGGTCTACATCGCCATGGCGGCGATCCTTGCCCTGCGGCCCGCGGGCCTGTTCCCGGTGCGGACCGCCTGATGCAGCGCTGGAAGCAGGAAGTGCCGGCGCTGTTGCTGCTGGCCGGCCTCGGGCTTGCCCCCTTCATCGGCTTTGGCGAGGGCTATGTGCTGACGCTGCTGGCGCGCGCCATGATCCTCGCCATGGCCGCCGTCTCGCTCTCCTTCATCGTCGGCGGCGCCGGGCTGGTCTCGCTGGGTCATGCGGCGATGCTGGGCTTCGGCGCCTATGCGGTGGTGATCCTGGACGATCTGCAGATCGTCGAGGCCATGGTGGTGCTGCCCATGGCGATGCTGGCCGCCGCCGGCTTCGCGCTGGTGACGGGGGCGGTCGCCATCCGCACCAGCGGCGTCCATTTCATCATGATCACCCTGGCCTTCGGCCAGATGGCCTATTTCACCGCCACCTCGCTTTCCGGCTATGGCGGCGACGATGGCTACACGCTGTATGCGCGCAGCGAGGTGAATGGCTCGCGCATCCTGTCGGACCGGCTGGGCTTCCACTTCATCTGCCTCGGCGCGCTGACGCTGACCTGGCTGTTCTGCCGCATGCTGCTGGCCTCCCGCTTCGGCCGCGTGCTGCGCGCGGTGCGCGGCAATCCGATGCGGGCGCGGGCGCTGGGCTTCTCGCCCTATCCCTACCGGCTGGTGGCCTATGTCATCGCCGGCGCCATCGGCGGCGCGGCGGGGTTCCTGTTCGCCAATGCGACGGAATTCGTGGCCCCGGCCTATATCTCCTGGCAACGCTCCGGCGAGTTGCTGTTCATGGTGATCCTCGGTGGCATTTCCGGCCTGCAGGGCGCGCTGCTCGGCGCACTGGGCTTCGTGCTGCTGGAGGAGTGGCTGTCCCATCAATGGGAGCATTGGCGCATCGCCTTCGGCGTGCTGCTGATCCTGGCCGTGCTGTTCCTGCCGAATGGCCTCGCCGGCATCCCCAACCAGGTCGCGCGGATGTTCCGCCGTGGCTGAGCCGATGCTCTCCCTGCGCGGCCTGCGCAAGAATTTCGGCGGGCTGGCGGTGACGGATGACGTCACGCTGGATGTGGCGCCCGGCGAGATCCACGCCATCATCGGCCCCAACGGCGCCGGCAAGACCACCCTCATCAACGAGATCAGCGGCGTGTTGCCGCTGGATGCCGGGCAGATCCTGTTCGACGGGCGCGACGTCACGCGCCTGCCGCTGCATCGTCGCGCCCGGCTGGGCCTGGCGCGGTCCTTCCAGATCACCTCCATCATCCCGGATTTCTCCGCGCTGGAGAACACGGCGCTGGCCGTGCAGGCGGGCGATGGCAGTTCCTTCCGCTTCTTCCGCCCCACCATCCGCGAGGCCCGGCTGAACGCAGCCGCCACGGCGGCGCTGGAATCCGTGGGTCTCGCCCATCGCGCCGCGACGCCGGCGGGCGCGATGAGCCATGGCGAGAAGCGCCAGCTGGAACTCGCCATCGCGCTCGCCACCCAGCCGCGCCTGCTGCTGCTGGATGAGCCGCTGGCCGGCGCGGGGCCGGAGGAGACGGAGCGGCTGATCGGCATCCTGCGATCCCTGCGCGGCCGCTACACCATCATGCTGGTCGAACACGACATGCAGGCGGTCTTCGCTTTGGCGGATCGCATCTCCGTCCTCGTCTATGGCCGGCTGATCGCGACCGGCGGGCCCGAGCTGATCCGCCAGAATCCGGAGGTCCGCGCCGCCTATCTCGGCGAGGACGACATTCCCCTGAGTGGCGCCCCATGCTGAGGCTGGAACAGCTCACCGCCGGCTATGGCGGCAGCCAGGTGCTGTTCGGCCTGGATCTCGCCATCGCTCCGGGTCAGGTGGTGGCGCTGCTCGGGCGCAATGGCATGGGCAAGACCACCACGATCCGCGCGGTGATGGGCCTGCTGCCCAGCGTGGGCGGCCGCATCTGGGGTGGGCAGGTGGTGCTGGATGGGCGCGATGTGGCCGGCCTGCCGGCACATCGCGTGGCGCGCCAGGGCCTCGGCCTGGTGCCAGAGGGCCGCCAGGTGTTTCCGACCCTGACGGTGGAGGAGAACCTGCTCGCCACCGCCGCCAACCGGGCCGGCGGCACGGCGCGCTGGACGCTGGAGGCCGTCTACGCCTTCTTCCCCCGCCTGCGCGAACGCCGCCGCAATCCGGGCGCCAAGCTGTCCGGCGGCGAGCAGCAGATGGTCGCGATCGGCCGCGCCCTGATGACCAATCCGCGCCTGCTCATCCTGGATGAGGCGACGGAGGGCCTGGCGCCGCTGATCCGCGCCGAGATCTGGTCGGTGCTGGCGCAGTTGAAGGCGGAGGGGCAGGCGATCCTGCTGATCGACAAGAACCTCGCCGCCGTCTCGCGCCTCGCCGACCGGCATGTGGTGATCGAGAAAGGCCGCACGGTCTGGACCGGCAGCAGCGCGGAACTGGCGGCCTCCCCACAGGTGCGGGACAGCTACCTTCAGGTCTGAACGAGTTGGATGCCCTCGCCATAGCGTGCGACGAGCGGATCGGCGGTGACCAGCACGGCGCCTTCGGTCTGCGCCTGGGCCACCAGCATCCGGTCGAACGGGTCCTTGTGGATCGTCGGCAGCCGGGCCAGGGCGGCGGCGTGTTCGCTGGTGACCGCGATCTCGCGATAGCCCGCATCCAGAAGGCCGCGCCGCAGCCGGCGTGGGTCCACCACGAAATCCGCGCGACCGAGGCCTGCCTTGATCGCCACCTCCCATACCGAGGCCGCGCTGAAGGCGAGCAGGTTGCGGGGGTCCTCGATCAGGGCGCGCGCGGCCCCCGGCAGCCGCTCCGGCAATCCTGCGGCCCAGAGCAGAATTTGTGTGTCGAGCAGATACAGGCTCACCGCCCCGCCTCGAACAGCGTCGCGATCTCCTCGCCGCCCAGACTGTCGAAATCATCCGGCACGGAGATTTCCCCGGCGAGGAAGCCCAGGCGATTCTGGCCGGCGCGCGCCGCCTGGTCGAGCGGCGTGACCTGCACCAGGGGCCGCCCTGCCTTGGCAATGACGAAGCTCTCGCCCTGCGCGGCCTGGTCGACGAGTTGGGACAGGTGGGTCTTGGCCTCGTGGATATTGACCTGGCGCATCGGCATTCCCTCGGACCTAGTCGATAAGACTTAGTCCGCTGCCCGGGGAAATCAACGCCCGCCAAATTCCTCCGGCAGCACCGCCGCCAGATGGTCGAAGACCGCCCGGAAACGGCGGCCCTGGCGGACATCGGCATGGGCCACCAGCCAGACGGCCTGCTTCGGCGCGAATTCGGTCACCAGCAACCGCCGCAACTGCTCCGACCGGGCGCCACGCCGGACCTGCATGATTCCGATGCCGATGCCCGCGCGCACCGCCGCATGCTGGCCGATCATGCTGTCGGAGCGGAAGACGAAGCGCCAATCCTCGACGGGCAGCTTCAGGCGCTCCGCCACGCGCCGGGCGAAGGTGTCTCGGTCGAAGCCCACCATGCGGTGGCGTGACAGGTCGGCCAGGGTCTCGGGTTCGCCATATCGCGTGAGATAATCCTCCGCCGCGAAAATACCGAGTTCCAGCGTGCCAACCTGCCGGGCGATCAGTTCCGGCTGGTCCGGGCGGGTGAAGCGGATGGCGATATCGGCGTCGCGGCGCAGGAGATTCTCGATCTGGCTGCTGGCCAGCATCTCGATGGTGATGGCGGGATGCGCATCCAAAAAGGGCCGTAGCAGTTCCGGCAAACGCTCCGCGCCAAAGGCCTCGCTGGTGGTGATACGCACCTTGCCGCTCGGCGCGTCCAGCCTGCCCGTCATGGCGGCGGCCAGGGCCTGGACCGACTGCTCCAGCGTCGCCGCGTGTTCCAGCAGCGCCGTGGCACGATCGGTCGGGCGCAGGCCCTGCGGCGTGCGGTCGAACAGGGCCTCCCCCACCGCCTCCTCCAGCGCGCGGATCTGGCGGCCGACGGTGGGCTGGGTGAGTTTCAGCTTCAGCGCGGCGGCGGAGAGGCTGCCATCGCGCATCACCGCGACGAAGGCCTGCAACAGGCTCCAGTCCAGATGGCCGGGGGTGGTCATGCCCCCATGCATCCGCGCATGCCCGGCGAACGACAATGGGCAATCCCGCGCGGCGCGGCGCGGCGGCATCTTCCCGTCACCGGTAGCGACATCGGGTCGACTGCCTCACAGACTGGAAAGATCGCAGAGATGACCACCACCATGCGCAGCCTCCTCGCCGCCACCGCCCTGCTGGCCGGCCTGTCCGCCCAGGGCGCCTTCGCCCAGGACATGTATCCGCGCACCGTCGGTTCGGGCGAGAGCGCGGAGATCGTCTATGGCCCCGGCCCGCAGGGCAATATCCTCGGTGGCGGCGCCGTCGCCCTGCGGCAGGTGACGGGCGACGAGGCCGTCGTGACCTATCTGGATGACAGCTTCGTCCAGACCGCCCCGGCCGGTCGGGTGCCGATGGTGTTCAGCCGCGGCGAGAACAGCCTGCGCGTCGAACTGCCGGCCCCTGCCCCGCGTGGCTGAGGCCGGACCTGAAGCGGGCGGCCGCTACTCCGCCGCCCGCTTCAGCGGTGCATGGCTTTTCGGCCGCGACTTCAGCTTCATCTCCCGCAGCTCCGCCTGATCCTTCGCCGCGTTGCGCAGCGCCGCATCCTGGCCCCAGCGATATTGCGGCGGGCAGGCGACATCGCGCACACCATATTGCGCGGCGGCATGCAGGGTGAAGAAGGGGTCGGTCAGATGCGGCCGCCCGAGCGCCACGAGATCGGCGCGCCCGGCCGCCACGATGGTGTTCACCTGGTCGGCGGTGGTGATGTTGCCCACGCACATCACGGCAACCCCCGCCTCGTTCCGGATCATATCCGCCCAGGGCAGCTGGAACATGCGGCCATAGACCGGGCTGGCATCGGCCACCGTCTGGCCGGTGGAGACATCCACCAGATCGACGCCGGCCGCCGCGAAGGCGCGCGCGATCTCCAGGCAATCCGCATCGGTGAGACCGCCTTCCGCCCAGTCGGTGGCGGAGATTCGCACCGACATCGGCTTCTCCGCCGGCCAGACCGCGCGCAGCGCCGCGAAGACTTCCAGCGGATAGCGCAGCCGGTTCTCCAGGCTGCCGCCATAGTCATCGCTGCGCTGGTTGGTCAGTGGGGAGAGAAAACTCGCCAGCAGATAGCCATGGGCGCAGTGCAGCTCCAGCATGTCGAAGCCGCAGTCCAGGCCGCGCTGGGCGGCCGCGACGAATTCCGCCGTCACCGCCTCCATGTCCTCCCGCGTCATTTCCCGCGGCACCTGGCTGTGGCGGTAATAGGGGATGGGGCTGGCGGAGATGATGGGCCAGGCGCCGGCTTCCAGCGGCTGGTCCATGCCTTCCCACATCAGCTTGGTCGCGCCCTTGCGGCCGGCATGGCCGAGCTGCAGGCAGATCTTGGCGGCCGAGGTCGCGTGAACCAGCGCGACGATGCGCGTCCAGGCCTCCTGCTGCGCGTCGTTCCAGAGGCCGGCGCAGCCGGGCGTGATGCGGGATTCGGCGGAGATGCAGGTCATCTCGGTGAAGACCAGCCCGGCGCCGCCCATGGCGCGGGCGCCGTAATGGGCAAGGTGGAAGTCGCCCGGCACGCCATTCACCGCCGAATACATGCACATGGGCGAGACGACGACGCGGTTCGCCACGGCCATGTCGCGCAGCCGGAAGGGCTGGAACATCGGCGGCTTTTTCGGGTCGCCGCCCACCTCCTCCGCCACCGCCTGCTGCGTCTCGGCCACGAAGCCGGGCGCGCGCAGCGCCAGATTGTCCCAGGTGATCGCCTTGCTGCGGGTCATCACGCCGAAGGCGAAGCGCGTTGGCGAGAAATCCCAGAAGCGCTTCACATGTTCGAACCAGACGAGCGAGACATTGGCGGCGTGCTGCGTCTTCTCCACATCCTCCCGCCGCCCCGTCTCGAAGGCGTGCAGCGCGCTGGCGACGTCGCCATGGGCGAGGAATGCCTGGTGCAGGGCGATGGAATCCTCCATGGCCAGCTTGGTGCCGGAGCCGATGGAGAAATGCGCGCTGGCCTTGGCATCGCCCAGCAGCACGACATTGCCGCGCACCCAGCGGGCGCATTTGATGGTGGGAAAGCGGCGCCACTGGCTGCGGTTGGTGACCAGGCGGTGGCCCTGCAATTCCTCCGCGAAGACCTTCTCGAGGAAGGCGGCGCTGGCCGCCTCGTCCATGCTGTCCAGCCCGGCCTTGGAAAAGGTCTCGGGGTCCGTCTCCAGCACCCAGGTGCTGGCGCCCGGCTCATACTGGTAGCAATGGGCGATGAAAATGCCGTGCGGCGTTTCCTTGAAGAAGAAGGTGAAGGCGTCGAAGGGCCGGGTGCTGCCCATCCAGGCGAAGCGATTGGGCCGGAGGTCGACCTCCGGCTGGAAATGCGCGGCGAAGCGTTCGCGGATGGGGGAGTTGATGCCATCGGCGGCGACGATCAGGTCGGCATCCGGGAAATCCTCCGGCGTCGCCTCCCGCCGGAATTCCAACTCCACGCCCAGTTCGCGGGCGCGTTCGGCGAGGAGCATCAGCAGGGTGCGGCGCGAACAGCCGCAGAAGCCGTTGCCGCCGACGCGATGTTCCTGGCCCTTGGCGACAATGGCGATGTCGTCCCAATAGGCGAAGCTCTCGGTAATGGCGCGGTAGCTCGGTTCGTCCGCCTTCTGGAAGGCATCCAGCGTCGCGTCGCTGAACACCACGCCGAAGCCGAAGGTGTCCTGCGCCTGGTTGCGCTCCACCACCGTGATGCGCGATTGCGGGAAATCCCGCTTCATCAGGATCGCGAAATACAGGCCCGCCGGGCCGCCACCGATCACCGCGATGCGCATGGGCACCTCCTGGCCGCTTCTGCAAGATAGTTTAGGCTTCAAACATCTGAGCTTCAACCGGATGTTGCATGGCGCCGCGCAGATGTTTTAGGCTTCAAGCATTGGAGGCGTGATGCAGGCAGGGTCACTCCAGGGCAGGACGGCACTCGTCACCGGCGGCGGCAGCGGCATCGGGGCCGCCTGCGCCGCGGCGCTGACGGCGGCCGGGGCCCGGGTGACGGTGCTGGGGCGGCGGGAGGCGCCGTTGCGGGCGATGGTCGCGGCCGGTTCTGCGGCGGATGTCATCGTGGCCGACATCAACGCCCTGCCCGCCTTGCCCCGCTTCGACCTGCTGGTGCATGCCGCCGGCGTGGCGGAAAGCGCGCCCTTCCTGAAATCCGATGCCGCCATTTTCGAAAGGCTGTGGCGCGTGAATGTGCTGGGCGCGGTCGCCGTCACCCAGGCGGTGCTGCCGGGCATGCTCTCCCAGGGCTTCGGGCGGGTGGTGATGATCGCCTCCACCGCCGCGCTGAAGGGCTACCCCTATGTCACGGCCTATGCCGCGTCGAAGCACGGGCTTCTCGGCCTGGTGCGGTCCCTGGCGCAGGAGGTGGCGGCCAAGGGCGTCACCGTGAACGCCATCTGCCCCGGCTTCACCGAGACGGACATCGTCGCGGAGAGCATCGCCCGCATCATGGACAAGACCGGCCGCGACGAGGCCGCCGCCCGCGCCGAACTCGCCCGGCACAATCCGCAGCGCCGCCTGGTGCAGCCGGCGGAGGTCGCGGCGGCCGTGCTGGCGTTGTGCGGGCCGGCGAGCGGCGCCATCAACGGCCAGGCCATCGCGGTGGATGGGGGCGAGACATGACGCCGGATGACAGCCTGCCGCCGCTGGTCGATGCCGAGACAGCACTGGCCCACGCGCCCCCCGGCCATAAGGACGAGCTGCGCCTCTGGCTGCGGCTGTTGACCTGCACCACGATGATCGAGGGCGAAATCCGCAGCCGGCTGCGGCGCGATTTCGACACCACCTTGCCCCGCTTCGACCTGCTGGCGGCGCTGGACCGCGCGCCGGAAGGGCTGACGCTCGGCGAGGTCTCGCGTCGCATGATGGTCAGCAACGGCAATGTCACCGGCCTCGCCGCGCGGCTGGAGGTGGAGGGGCTGGTGGAACGCCGCGCCCGCCCCGGCGACCGCCGGGCGCAACTGCTGCGCCTGACGCCCAAGGGCCGTCGGGAATTCGCCCGCCAATCCGCGGCGCATGAAGGCTGGATCGCGGAACTTCTCGCGGGCGTGACGGCGGTGGAGCGCGGCGCGCTGTTCCGCCTGCTCGGCCATACCAAGATCTCGGTCCGCAACGCCCTGCCGCCGGAGCCCACAGCATGATCCACGCCATTTCCGGCCAATTGTCCGACTACGCCGCGCAGCATGTGAAGCTGGAGGTTTCGGGCCATGTCGCGACGCTCACGCTGAACCGGCCGGAGCGCAAGAACCCGCTGACCTTCGACAGCTATGCGGAGCTGACGGCGATTTTTCGCGCGGCCGTGCATGACGATGCGGTGCGCGCCTTCGTCGTCACCGGCGCCGGCGGCAACTTTTGTTCAGGCGGCGATGTGCATGAGATCATCGGGCCTCTGCTGGATCGCGACACGCGCGGGTTGATGGCTTTTACCGCTATGACCGGCGACCTGGTGAAGGCGATGCGCGCCTGCCCACAGCCGATCGTGGCCGCGGTGGACGGCATCTGCGCTGGCGCGGGCGCCATCATCGCCATGGCGTCGGACCTGCGGCTCGGCACCGCCCGGACCAAGGTCGCCTTCCTGTTCAACCGCGTCGGCCTCGCCGGCTGCGACATGGGCGCCTGCGCCATCCTGCCACGCATCATCGGCCAGGGGCGGGCGAGCGAGCTACTGTATCTCGGCCGCTCCCTCGGCGGAGATGAAGGACTGGCCTGGGGATTCTTCAATGCGCTGCATGCGCCGGACGGCGTTCTGGATGCGGCGGCGGAGATGGCGCGCGGCATCGCGGAGGGGCCGGCCTTCGCCCATGCCATGACCAAGCGCATGCTCGCCATGGAATGGGCCATGTCCATCGAACAGGCCATCGAGGCCGAGGCGGTGGCCCAGGCGCTGTGCATGACCACGCAGGATTTCCGGCGCGCCTTCGATGCCTTCGTGGCGAAGCAGCGCCCCGTCTTCAAGGGCGACTGATGGCCGACCTCACTTTCCTCGACTGGCCCTTCTTCGAACCGCGCCATCGTGAATGGGCGGCGGAGGTGGAGGCCTGGGCGGCGCAACACGCCGAGGCGCTGTCCGACGAGCACGATGCGGATGCCAGCGTCATCCGCCTGGCCCGCGCCATGGGCGATGCCGGGCTGCTGCGCGTGCCCTGCCCGGCGAACGGGGTGCTGGATGTGCGGTCGCTCTGCATCGCGCGCGACATTTTGGCGCGGCACAGCGGCCTCGCGGATTTCGCCTTTGCCATGCAGGGCCTCGGCACCGGCCCGGTGACCTTGTTCGGCAGCGCCGCGCAGCGGGAGCGCATGCTGGCTGGTGCGCGCGCCGGCACCGCGCTGGCCGCCTTTGCGCTCAGCGAGCCGGAGGCGGGCAGCGACGTGTCCGCGCTCGCGCTGACGGCGACGCCCGATGGCAACGGGCATTACCGGCTGAACGGGGAGAAAACTTGGATCAGCAATGGCGGGATTGCCGCCAGCTACGTGGTCTTCGCCCGCACCGGGGAAGCCCCCGGCGCCAAGGGGTTATCGGCGTTTCTCGTCCCCGCCTATACGCCCGGCCTGACGATCGCCGAGCGCATCGAGGTAACGGCGCCGCACCCCCTCGCCCGCCTGAAGTTTGCGGATGTGCGCGTGTCCGCCGAGGACATGCTCGGCAAGCCCGGCGACGGCTTCAAAGTCGCCATGTCCACCCTCGACGTGTTCCGCGCCACCGTCGGCGCCGCCGCGCTGGGCTTCGCACGCCGCGCGCTCGACATGACGGTGACTCACGCGGACTCGCGCAAAATCTTTGGTGGCACGCTGTTCGACCAGCAGATGTCGCAGGCCGCTATCGCCGACAGCGCGACGGATGTCGAAGCCTCCGCCCTGCTCGTCTATCGCGCCGCCTGGCTGAAGGATTCCGGCACGCCGCGCGTGACCCGCGAAGCCTCCATGGCCAAGCTGCACGCCACCGAGGCCGCGCAACGCTGCGCCGACCGCAATGTGCAGATCCATGGCGGGCTTGGCGTCACCAAGGGCCACAAGGCCGAGGAACTGTACCGGGAGGTCCGGGCGCTTCGTGTCTACGAAGGCGCCTCCGAAATTCAGCGCGTGGTCATCGCGCGGGCTGAACGCCAGCTTCGCACGTCACTCGGATAGAACGAGGATGGACGAAATGCATGACAGCTTCTGCCGCGACCGGCTTCCACCGCCGGACCAGTGGCCGGACTTTCTTCTCGACCGGCCGGAGTTCCAGTATCCGCAGCGCCTGAACTGCGCAGTCGAACTGCTGGACCGCAACATCGAACGCGGCCGCGGAGACCATCCCGCGCTGATCACGCCGGCCGAAACGCTGACCTACACGCAGCTCGCCGATCGTGTCGATCGCATCGCCCGCGTGCTGGTCGAACGTCTCGGCATGCGGCCCGGCAACCGCGTGCTGCTGCGCTCGGCCAACAATGCCTGGATGGTCGCTGCCTACTTCGCCGTGCTGAAGGCCGGCGGCGTGGTGGTCGCCTCCATGCCACTGCTGCGCGCCAAGGAACTGTCCCAGATGCTGCGCAAGGCGCGCATCACGCATGCGCTCTGCGATGCGCGGCTCGCCGATGAACTGCGCAAGGCGGATGGCCCGGACCTCAAGCACCTCGTCACCTGGGACGATGGCATGCTGGAGGCGATGGTCGCGGAAGCCGCGCCCGGCTTCCCGGCTTATGACACCGCCGCCGACGACATCTGCCTCATCGGCTTCACCAGCGGCAGCACCGGCGAGCCCAAGGGTACGCTGCATTTCCACCGCGACATGCTGGCGATCTGCGACGGCTATGCGATGCAGGTTCTGAAGCCGGAGCCAAGCGACATCTTCATCGGCTCCCCGCCGCTCGCCTTCACCTTCGGCCTCGGCGGGCTGGTGCTGTTTCCCTTCCGTGTCGGCGCCACCGCCGTGCTGCTGGAACGCGCGCCGCCCGAGGATCTGCCCGCCGCCATCGCGCGCCACCGCGCCACGGTCTGCTTCACCGCCCCCACCGCCTGGCGCGTCATGGCCGGCCTCGCCGGGCAGCACGACCTGTCGTCGCTGCGCAAATGCGTCTCGGCCGGTGAAACCCTGCCCAAGCCGGTCTTCGATGCCTGGCTTGCCGCCACGGGCCTGAAGCTGATGGACGGCATCGGCGCCACCGAGTTGCTGCATATTTTCATCAGTGCCACGGAAGACCAGATCGTGCCCGGCGCCACCGGCCTGCCCGTGCCTGGATACGTCGCGCGCGTGGTGGACGACCAGGGCGCGGAAGTCCCCCGCGGCACGCCCGGGCGCCTCGCCGTGAAAGGGCCGACCGGCTGCCGCTATCTCGACGATCCACGCCAGGCGCAGTACGTGCAGAATGGCTGGAACATCACCGGTGACACCTACATCCAGGACGCAGATGGCTATTTCTGGTACCAGGCGCGGAACGACGACATGATCGTCTCCGCCGGCTACAACATCGCGGGGCCGGAGGTGGAGGCGGCGCTGCTCGCGCATCCCGCGGTCGCCGAATGCGGCGTGGTCGCCGCGCCGGATGCCGAGCGGGGCATGGTGGTGCGCGCCTATGTCGTGCCGAAGCCGGGCTTTGCCGCCGATGCAGTGCTCACGAAGGCCTTGCAGGATCATGTGAAGGCTGAGATCGCGCCCTACAAATACCCGCGCAGCGTGGTCTTCGTCGACAACCTGCCGCGCACCGAAACCGGCAAGCTGCAACGCTTCGCCCTGCGCCAACAAGCGGAGTCCGGCGGATGAGCCGTCCCACCCCCCTGCCCTTCTCCGCCTTGCCCGCCGCGGCCTTCCACGCCACCCAGCGCGTGCGCTTCGGCGATTGCGACCCGGCAGGCATCGTCTTCTTCCCGACCTGGTTCGCCATGGCCAATGGCGCCATCGAGGATTTCTTCGAGTCCGAACTCATCATCGACTTCCACGCGCTGCACGCCACCCGCCGCATCGGCACCGGCTTCGCCCATGCGGAGGCCGATTTCTTCGCCCCCGGCCTGATGGGCGACCGCGTGACGCTGACGCCGCTGCTGACGCGCATCGGCGGCGCCTCCTACAGCATCACCATGCATGTGCATCGCGGGGAGGAGGAGTTGCTGCGCATGCAGCTCATCACCGCGACCACCGATCTCGATGCCCGCCGCGCCGTGCCGATCCCGGGCGACCTGCGCGCGGCACTGGCCGCCTATCAGGGGCGCTGCGCATGAGCCAATCGCCGCTGACGGCCCTGCAGCCGCCCGGCTGGCCCGCCCCGCGCGGCTATTCCAACGGCATGATGGGGCGCGGCCGCATCGTGCTGGTGGGCGGTCAGATCGGCTGGGACGCCCAGGGCGTCTTCGCCGAGGGCTTCGTCGGCCAGGTGCGGCAGGCGCTGGCCAATATCCTCGCCGTGCTGGCGGAAGCCGGCGCCGGGCCGGAACATATCGCGCGTCTCACCTGGTATGTGGTGGACATCGCCGAATACCGCGCGAGCCTGGCGGCTCTCGGCCCGGCCTATCGCGCCGTGATGGGTCGCAGCTTTCCCGCCATGGCGCTGGTCCAGGTGGTGGCGCTGGTCGAGCCCGAGGCACGCGTCGAGATCGAAGCCACGGCGATCCTGCCGGATTGAATCCAGCCCTCGCGTGGAAACCATGGGTTATCGCGCGATGTTAACTTGTCGGTCGATACACGGCCTGCGCAGTCTGGGCATCTTCGGCAGGCCGCTGGGAAGCCCCTTCCAAGCGCGCGGAAAGTGGGCCTTCGCCCATTTCGCGCAGCCTGCCATGGCCCAGGATCGAGACGGACGATGGCGTGGATGATGTGAGCCTTGAACCGTATCGTCGCATGGCGGAAGCGCTCGACAGCCTCCACATCGCTCTGTGTCTCTTCGACGACCAGGACCGCGCCCTGCTCTGGAACCGCAGCTTCTTCCGGCTGTTTCCCGAGCATCAAGGGCATCTTTCGGTCGGCGAGCACTATTCGGAAAACCTCCGCCGCTTCTACGCAACGCGGCTGAGCCCCGCCGAGATGGGCAGCATGGCGCAATGCGTGGCGGAGGGTGTCGCCCGCCACCGCGCGCAGACCCAGCCCTTCATCTTCGAGCATCGCAACCAATGGGTCCGCGTCGTGGCGGACCCGGTCCCGGGAATCGGCCGCCTGCGCATCTGGACCCCGATCGAGGCGCCGAGCAAAGGCGCCCTCACATTGGGGCCGACCGGCACGCTGCTGCCCGAACTGATGTCCTTCTCCGCGGAAGATGGGGATGGTGCGACCATCGCCGGTAATGATGGGGAGATTGTCTCGGCCAATTCGCGCTTCGCCGGCTTCTTCGATCTTTCCGGGCCGGAACAGGCGATCGGCCGGACGCTGGCGGAGATCCTGGCGACCGCCTGGGCGCAGACGTCCGAAACGGCAGCGGCGGCGGAGCCACGGCTGCAAACCCTGGCGGAGGCCGAGCGCTTCACCGGCGCGCCCTTCGAACTGCCCCTGCCCGGCGACACATGGCTACGGGTGCTTCAGCAGCGCACGCCGGACGGCAAGCTGTTCAGCACCTATGCCGATATCTCCGCCACCAAGCGGCTGCAACGCGACCTGGACCAGGCGCGCCAGTCGGCGGAGGCGGCAAGCCGCGCCAAGGACGGCTTCCTGGCGACGGTGAGCCATGAGTTGCGGACACCGATGAATGGCATCCTCGGCATGCTCGATGTCCTGGATGACGGGCGGTTGGCGGAGGACCAGCGCGAGCGGATCGGCCTCGCGCGGCAATCGGCGGAGGCATTGCTGGGCCTGCTGGACGACATCCTGGCCTTCTCCCGGCTCGAAGCCGGCCACACCAGCATGGAATACGCCCCCACGAGCCCTGCCGCCATCCTCGGCGAGGTGACCCGCCTGCTGCAGCCAAGGGCGGCGGCGAAGGGGCTGTCGCTGCGCTGGTCGCTGGATGCGAATTTGCCGCAGACGGTGATGTGCGACCCGCTGCGGCTGCGCCAGATCCTGTTCAACCTGATCGGCAATGCGGTGAAGTTCACCGAGCATGGCGAGGTCAGTGTGGTGGCGCAGCAGGGTCGCGACGCGCCGGAGGGGCAGGTGCTGCTGGCCTTCGAGGTGCGCGACACCGGCATCGGCATTCCCGCCGCGGCGCAGGAGGCGATCTTCGATCCCTTCGTCCAGGCGCATGGGGGCATCGCGCGGCGCTTCGGCGGCACCGGCCTGGGTCTGGCGATCTGCCGCCGCCTGGTCCAGGCGATGAACGGGACCATCGGCGTGGAAAGCGAGGAGGGGCGCGGCAGCACCTTCTGCTTCGCCATCGCCTGCGCGCCCCTTGCGGTGCCAGCCTCCCGGGCCCGCCTGCCGGCCGGGAGCGCCTTCATCACCACGGCCGTGCCCCGGCGGGTGCTGGTCGTCGATGACCATCCGACGAACCGGGAAGTCGCCCGGCTGCTGTTGCAACGCCTCGGCATGGCAACGACCACGGTGGCCAGCGGCGCGGAGGCTCTGGTTGCCGGCAGGGAGGCCTTCGACCTGATCCTGATGGATCTGGAAATGCCGGAGATGGATGGCTATGCGACGACGCGCGCCATCCGCGCCAGCGGCCTGCCGGTGGCCACCACGCCCATCGTCGCACTGACGGCGCATGTCGGCGTGCAGCACCGTGCCCGCTGCCTGGAGGTCGGGATGCAGGGCTTCGTGTCCAAGCCGATCCGCATCGACCAGCTCTCAGCCGCCATCGAGGAAGCCCTGGCGGCACAAGCGGCCGTGGCACCGCCGACCCGGTTGGCGCCGCCGGCGGCCGAGGCGCCGGCGCTTCTGAGTGATGGCGCGGCGGCCCTCGCATCGCAGCTCGGCGCCGCGGACTGGGCGGAGCTTGTCGCGGAGTTCGAAAGCCAGTGCCGCGCGGACCTGGCGGAGCTGATGGCGCTCGCCGGCACCGGGGCGCATCGGAAGACCGCGCATCGCATGAAGGGCGTGGCCTGGAACCTGGGCGCCCAGCGCCTGGGCGACCTCGCCGCTTCGCTGGAACACCGGCCCGGCCCCGAGGTCGGGGCCTGCCGGCCGGAGTTGGAACAGCTTCTGCAGGCGACGCTTGGCGCGCTGCGCCAGCTCGGTGCGGCTCAGTACAGGTTCGCCGCCAGCCGCGCCGGCCCCTGCGCATCATAGCTGTCGCCATCGAAGGCGCCGGCGGTGGCGGATTTCAGGAACTGGCCGGCGGTCGGCACCCCGGCCGGGCGCGGCGTGTCACCCCACAGGCCGGAACGCATCAAGGCGCGGGCGCATTGGAAATACACTTCCTCGACGCGGATGCGCAGCACCGTCGCGGGTTCCTTGCCCTGCTCCGCCAGCGCGGCGCGCAAGGCGGGGTCGGTGGTGATGCTGGCCCGGCCGGCGACCCGCAGGGTTTCCCCCACGCCGGGGATCAGGAACAGCAGCGCCACCTGCGGATCGGCGACGATGTCGCGCAGCGCGTCCAGCCGGTTGTTGCCGCGCCGGTCGGGCAGCGCGACCTCCGTGCCCGACAGGACGCGGACGAAGCCCGGCGCGTCGCCGCGCGGCGTGCCGTGCACGGCGCCATCGGCGCCGCGGGTGGACAGGATGCAGAAGGGGCTGCGCGCGATGAAGTCGCGGCTCGGCACATCGATGTCGCGCCGCACCTTCAGCACGGAATTGCTGTTCACCTCGCCATACAGCGCTTCCAGCGCCGCCAGGCTCGTCACCGCATGCGGGTCCTGCATCGCCCTCAGTCTCCTATCGGCGCAGCGTCGGCGCCGGCTGGCCATCCAGCACCACATTGACCACGGCCGGGCGGCCGCTGGCAAAGGCACGCGAGAGGGCCGGCGCCAGCTCGGCGGCCTGGGTCACATTCTCCCCATGCCCGCCCAGCGCCGTGGCGATCAGGTCGTAGCGCGTGCCGGGGGCGAGTTCGCAGCCATGGGCGCGGTTGGCGCCATAGTCGCGGATCTGGATCTGGTGCTCGGCATTCCAGCGGCTGTCATTGCCGACCACGGCGACGAAGGGCAGGCCGTGCCGCGCGGCGGTGTCCAGCTCCGCCATGTGGAAGCCGAAGCTGCCATCGCCCATCAGCGCGAGCGTGGGCCGCGCCAGGGCGGCGCGGGCGCCGATGGCGAAGGGAATGCCGACGCCGATCGCGCCGGCCACGCCGTTCACGATGCGGGTTTCCGCCCGCACCATGGCCATGCCCCATTGGCCGATCTCGCCGCCGTCGCAGACGAAGGTGGCGCCATGCTCCGCCACCGCCGCATTCACCGCATGGCCGAGCGTGGCGGAGCGGATCGGCCCTGCCGGCGCGCCGGCCAGCGCCGCCCAATCCGCCGGGCGCCACGCCACCGCCTGCCGAACCCGGTCCGCCCAGCCGGTCTGCGCGGCGACGGGCTGCATCACCCCAGCCAGTGCCGCCACCGACTCCGTCGCATCCGCCACGGCGGCGAAGACCAGCCGGTCGCCGACCAGCCGCTGCGCCCGCGCGACGATCTCGCCCTCCGGCTCCAGCACGATCCAGCGGCAGGTGGCGGGGGCGGCGCGGCCGAATTTCAGGGTGAAGTCGAGCGGCTTGCCGAGCAGCACGATCAGATCGGCCTCCGCCAGCACCTCCGGGAAGGCGCCCAGCGAGGGGTCGGCCAGGCCGCGCGGGGACTGCATCGGCACCACCGGCAGGCCGCTGGCCGCCGCCAGGGCGGCCTGCGCCACAAAGCCGATGGGCGTGCAGAGGGCGGGCGGCGCGATCAGCAGCGGTCGCGCTGCCGCCGCCACCGCCTGGGCCACCAGCAGGGCGGAACCGGCGCCAAGCGGCATCGGGCGTCGGGCGAAGGCCGCGGTCACCGGGACATCGGCCGCCTCGACCTCCGCCTCCAGCACATCGGTCGGCAGGCTGACATGCACGGGGCCGGGGCGGCCGCCGAGCGCCGTGGCGAAGGCGCGGGCCATGTCGCCGGCCAGGCCCTGGGCCGTCTGCGCGGTCCAGGAGGCCTTGCTGATCGGCGCGGCCAGCGCTGCCTGCGGCACTTCTTGGAAGGCGCCATTGCCGAGGTCGGCCAGCGGCGCATGGCCCGAGAGCAGCAGCACCGGCACCTCTCCCGCCAGGGCGGAACACAGCGCGGCGGTGGCATTGGCATGGCCCTGCCCGCCGGTCACCAGCGCCACGCCCACCTGCCCGGTCAGCCGGGCATAGGCATCGGCCATATGCACCGCCGCCGCCTCCTGGCGGGTATGGACGATCTCGATGCCGGAGCCGACCAGGGCGTCGAACACCTCCATGATATGGTTGCCGGACAGGGTAAAGATCCGCGTCACCCCGGCGGCCTTGAGCCCCCGCACCAGAACATCCGCACCGCGCAACGCCATCGTTTCCATGCTCCCGATCTTGCGGGGAAAGGACCATGCGCGCCCGGGTTGCACAAGGCGGGGGCTGGCGCACGGCGCCGGAGTGCGGTTGTTTCGGCCAAGCGCATGATCCGGAGCTTCCATGCCCACCGAATATCTCATCCTGCTTGGCGGCTGCTTCGTCGCCGCCTTCGCCTCCGGCCTGGCGGGCTTCGCCTTCAACCTGGTGGCCGCCGGCATCCTGTTCCACTGGCTGTCGCCGCAGGAAACGGCGCCGGTGCTGGTGGTGGGGTCGCTGCTGATCCAGCTCGGCACGCTGGGCGCCATCTGGCCCTCCGTGCGCTGGCAGGTGCTGAAGCCCTATGTGATCGGGGGCGTGCTGGGCACGCCGCTCGGCGTGCTGGTGCTGGCGCATGTGGATGCGGGGGCGATCACCGCCGGCGTCGGGCTGCTGCTGGTGGCCTATGCCGGCTGGGCGCTGTTCGGCCTGTTCCGCAAGCGCCAGCAGGAAGCGTTGCGCGCCGGCGCGGGGGCGGATGCGGCGGTGGGCTTCGCCAGCGGAATCCTGGGCGGCATCGGCGGCTTTTCCGGCGCCTTGCCGGCGATGTGGGGCGATCTGAAGGGGCTGCGCAAGGATGAGGCGCGGGCGATCTTCCAGCCCTTCATCGTGGTGATGCAGATGGTGGCCGCCATCGGCCTGCTCGCCGGGGGCTTCTTCGGCCGCGAATCGGCGCGCATGCTGCTGATCGCCCTGCCGGCGCTGCTGCTCGGCGCCTGGCTCGGCGTGCTGGCCTATCGCCGCATTCCGGCGGAGGGATTCCGGCTGGTGCTGCTCGGGCTGCTGCTGGCCTCGGGCCTGTCGCTGGTGCTGTGAGGAGGCTGCCGCCCATGTCCCGTCGAATCGCCCTGCTGGCGCTGCTGCTGATGGCGACCGCCCTGCCCGCCTTGGCCCAGCCGACCCAGACGCCGCCCGCCGAGGATTGCGGCTGCGGCGTGCCATCCTCCCCACGCGGGCCGCGCTGAACGGTCCGGCCGGGGCTTGACCGGCCGGAAGGCGCGACACTAGCTTTCCCTCATGGGGCCTCCGCGATCGCCCCATCAGGCATCCGCCCAAGCATCGCGTCCAACCGCACTTTCCGGGAATGGACGCCCATGCCTGACTCCCCTTCGATATCGCCCGATGCCCTGGCCCGGATGCTGGGCCTGCCCGATGCGCCGCATTTGATTGATGTGCGGCTGGCGGAGGATGCCGCGGCCGATCCGCGCAGCCTGCCTGCCGCCCTGGCCCGGGACCACCGCAGCATCGCCGACTGGGCGCCCGCCCTGCGCGGCCGGCAGGTTGTCGTGGTCTGCCAGCGCGGCCTGAAACTGTCGGAGGGCGCCGCCGCCTGGCTGCGCCACGCCGGTGCCAAGGCCCGCGTGCTGGAGGGCGGCTTCGCCGCCTGGCGCGCCGCGGGGCTGCCCCTGTTCCGCGACGCGCTGCTGCCGCCACGGGATGCGCAGGGCCGCACGATCTGGGTCACCCGCTCCCGTCCGAAGGTCGATCGCATCGCCTGCCCCTGGCTGATCCGACGCTTCATCGACCGCCAGGCGGTGTTCCTGTTCACCGCCGCCTCCCAGGTCGCGGCGGTGGCCGAGCATTATGGCGCGACGCCCTTCGACATCGATGGCGTCTTCTGGAGCCACCGCGGCGAGACCTGCAGCTTCGACACGCTGCTGACCGAATTCGGCCTGGCCAGCCCCGCCTTGCAGCGCCTGGCCCTGCTGGTGCGCGGCGCCGACACGGCCAGGCCGGATCTGGCACCCGAATCCGCCGGGCTGCTGGCCGCCTCGCTCGGCCTGTCCCGCCTGCATGGGGATGACCTGGCGCAGCTTGACGCGGGAATGTCGCTTTATGACGCCTTCTACATGTGGTGCCGCGATGCCACAGAGGAAACGCACAACTGGCCCGCCCGGAGGACCGCCTAATGGAAACGCCGCAGCGCACCGACTTCCCCAGCTTCCGGGAGGCGCTGAAAGTCTGGTGGCGGATCGGCCTGCTCTCCTTCGGCGGCCCTGCGGCCCAGATCGCCGTCATGCACCGGGAGGTGGTGGAACAGCGCGCCTGGATCTCGGACGCGCGTTTCCTGCACGCGCTGAACTTCTGCATGCTGCTGCCGGGGCCGGAGGCGCAGCAATTGGCCACCTATCTTGGCTGGCTGATGCATGGGGTGCGCGGCGGCCTGGCGGCGGGGCTGCTGTTCGTCCTGCCAGGTGCGGCGGTGATGCTGGCGCTGTCCATCCTTTACGTCACGCTCGGCACCGTGCCGCTGGTGGCGGCGCTGTTCTTCGGGCTGAAATGCGCGGTGCTGGTGGTGGTGGTGGAGGCACTGCTGAGGGTCGCGCGCCGCGCCCTGAAAGGGGCCCTGCCCTGGCTTCTGGCAGGGCTGGCCTTCCTCGCCCTGTTCGCCCTCGACTTGCCCTTCCCCGTGGTGGTGCTGAGCGCGGCGCTGGCCGGCTTCCTGTTGCCGGAGGCCTTCGCCGGCGGCGGCCATGGTGCGGCGCAGGCCGGGCCGCCGGCGATGCTGGATGCGGTGATCCTGGCCGATCCGGGCCGCATCCCCCGCATGGCGCGGCAGGCGCGGACCGCCGGGCTGGTGGCCCTGGTGCTCTGGGTCTGGCCCGTCGCCCTGCTGTTCGGCAGCACGCCCTGGGGAGACATCGCCTGGTTCTTCTCCAAGCTCGCGGTGGTCACCTTCGGCGGCGCCTATGCCGTGCTGGCCTATGTGGCGCAGGAGGCGGTGGAGGGCTACGGCTGGCTGACCGCCGCCGACATGCTGGCCGGCCTCGGCCTGGCGGAGACGACGCCGGGGCCGCTGATCCTGGTGCTGCAATTCGTCGGCTTCCTCGGCGGCCATGCCGCGCAGGGCATCGTGGGCGGGGTGCTGGCCTCCCTGCTCGCGCTCTGGGTCACCTTCGCGCCCTGCTTCGCCTGGATCTTCCTCGGCGCGCCCTTCGTCGAGCGGCTGCATGCGGAGCCGCGGCTGAAGGCGGCGCTGGCGGGGGTCACGGCGGCGGTGGTCGGCGTGATCGCCAACCTCGCGCTGTGGTTCGGGCTGCGGGTGCTGTTCGCGCGGGTGGAGAGTGTTTCGGCGGGGCCGATCAGCATCGGCGTCCCGGTGCTGGACAGCCTGAACACCGATGCGCTGCTGCTGAGTGCCCTGGCCGCCGCCTGCCTGTTCGGGCTGCGGCTCGGCCTGCTGCGCACCCTCGGGATCACCGCGGCGGCGGGCTTCCTGATGCGGGCGATGGTGGGCTGAGCGCCGCCAGCGTCTCCGCCGAAAGGATGCCCAGCAGCGCGCCGCCGCGGGCGAAGACCGCCAGCGCCCCTTCCGGATAGGCGGCCTGGGACAGCCCCCGGCCGAGCATCATGCCCAGCGGCACGATGTGCCCCACCAGCACATCCACCGCATCCGGGGCGGAGGGCTGGCCGCTGCGGCTTCGCAGCCAGGTGATGTTGCGGGACAGCAGCGTCGGGTCCGGGGTGTAGTCATCGGCCGTCAGCCTTGGCTCCACCACCACGCGCGGGCCGAAGGCCAGTTCGGCCGTGTCGCGGGCGCGGAAGACGGGGCTGGTCAGCACCTCCCCCAGCCGCAGCCCCAGCGCCGCGAAGGACTGGCCGAGGCGCCGCGACTGGGCACGCCCGGCCTCCGACAGGTTGCGCTGACCGGCACGGTCATCAAGGCGGCCCGTATCCGCCTGGCGGCGATCGGTGATGCCGTGCCGCAGCACGACGACGACACCGCCGGCCCGCAGCGCGGCCAGCAGCGCCACCGCTTCCGCCCCCTGGGCAGTCGCGCCGAAGGCGGCCGGCGCCAGCAACCATGCCGGCGCGGCCAGAAGGGTGCGCCGCCGCATCAGGCGAGGGTGAAGGCCTCATGCACGGCGGTCTTGATGCCGCCGCCCACCACCGGGCCGCCACCGGCCACATAGATGAAATCGCCGATGGTGACCGCGCCCATGCCATGGCGCGGCGTCGGCATCGGCGCATGGTGCTGCCAGGTATCGGTGGCCGGATCGTAGCTCTCCATCTGGCCATGCACCCTGCCGGTCAGCACCCGGTTGTCGAACCAGCCGCTCTCGCCGCCCATGGCAAAGAAGCGGCCGCGATACAGCACCAGGCCGTGGCCGGAACGCGGCGTCGGCAGCGGCGCGCGCTCCACCCATGTGTCCTGGGCCGGCAGGTACACATGGTGCAGGCCGGTATTGTATTCGAAGGTGTTGAAGCGGCCGCCGATGATGTGGATGGCGCCGTCATGCGCCAGCACGCCGGAATGGTCGCGGGCGCCGGGCAGCGCCTTCCGCATCTCCCACTTGTCGGCCTGCGGGTCATAGACCTCGTGCCAGCCGACCGAGGCGCGTTCCTGTTCGGGCTCCGAGGCGCCGCCGATATGGTGGATCTTGCCATCCAGCACCGCCAGCGCCCCGGCGCCGCGCGGGCGGGGCATGGGCGCGATCCTGTCCCAGCGATCCGCAGCCACGTCATAGGCGAAGGCCAGGGTGTCGGCGCCGCGATTCTGGTTGCTGAAGCCGCCGAAGGCATAGACGCGGCCGGCATGGGCGACGACGCCCACATGATTGGCGCCGCGCGGCAGGCGCGCGGCCTCCTTCCAGCTATCCGCCGCCGGATCGTAGATATGGTGCCAGGTGTTGTTCACCTGCTGCTCCGCATAGCCGCCGACGACATGCAGCTTGCCGGCCCATTCCGCCGCCCAGGCCATTTCCGTGCGCGGCAGGGGCAGCGGCGCGCGCTGCACCCAGCGGCCGGGCGCACCCGCCGGGGCGGGGCTGTCGACGAAGCGCTGGGCGTATTGCGCCGGGGTCAGGGTGACCGGCCCCTGGCCGCGCAGCGGCGCCATCCGGTCGGGCGGGATCACCAGCCCATGATGCGGCGCCGGCGCGGCCTGCTGTGCCGAGGCCAGCTTCGCGCCGCCCAGCAGCGCCACGGCGCCGCCAAGAACCCGTCTCCGCTCCATCATCCCCTCCACCCCAGACGGAATCCCACATGGGAGGACGCCGCGATAACGGAAAGGTATCGGCAGAATGACCCTCCTGTCACGTCGCTGCGTGGCGCCTTGCGCGAACCCGGTCGCTGTCACCACGTTGATGCTGTCCGAGGCCCGGTTCCGTCCGCCTCATGACGTCAGGAGACTCTCGATGCGCCCACCCCGTCTTGCCCTGCTGGCCGCGCCGCTGGTGCTGCTGGCCGCCTGTTCCGATCCGAATGACCGCAACCAGCGGGCGCTTGCCGGCGGTGCGCTGGGTGCCGGCGCGGGCGCCCTGATCGGCTCCGTCACCGGCAGCGCCGGGCGTGGCGCCCTGATTGGCGGCGCGCTGGGCGCGGTGGGTGGCGCGCTGACCCCGGCGCCGGAGCCGGATCGCATCCCGCCCGATCCCTATGTCGCCCAGCAGCGGGACCCGCGCTATGGCGGCTGGTACGACCAGTACGGCAACTGGCACCAGGGCGCGCCGCCGGCCGGCTACCAGCCGAACTACCGCTAGATTCCGGAAGCTGGCAGCGGGGCGAAACAAAGGCCCCGCGCCAGCAAGCCGGTGATGAGCGGCTCCAGGATGCCCGCAAAAGGTTCGCGGCGGCTACGCACGCCCCAATGCATCACCAGCACCTCGCCGGGCCGGATATTCGCCAGGTTGCGGCGCAGCAGGGCGGCGTTCGGATGGGCGGCGCTGTCGAGTTCATCGCCCAGGAAGCCATTCCGGCTCCAGCCCTGGTGCCGCAGCCCACAACCCGCGGCCAGTGCGACCGCATTGCGGGTGACGATGCCGCCCGGGGCACGCCACAGCGGCAGCACCCGCGCTTCAGGCGCGAAGCGGCGCAGCGTGTCGACAGGGCGGGCCAGTTCCGCGCACATCGCCGCCTGGTCCAGCACCTCCTGCCCCTGCCCGCGCCGCGACCGGAAGGTGGTGCGCCCCGGGCCGGGGTCGCCGGCAAAATACCAGTGGCGCCAGGTATGGCTGGCGAAGGCGTGGCCCTCCGCCACCCTGGCGCGCCAGAAGGGCGCCCAGGATTCCGACAGGCTGGTATCGCCGCGAAAGGTCGGCTCATCGGCGATGAACAGCGTCGTTGTCACGGCATGGCGTCGCAGGATGGCGGCGATGGCCTCCGCCTCCCGGCTCCAGCCGGTGTCGATGGTCAGGTAGACTTCGCCGCGACAACCGGGGGGTGCCAGCTGGGCCAGGGCCGGCGCCGCCAACAATCCCGCCGCGCCGGCCAGGAGTCCTCGTCGCCGCATCATGGCGCCCGGTGCAGCGCCGCCGGCAGCAGCGGAATGCTGCCGGGCACAATCGCCACCGGCGGCGGCGGTGCCAGCCCCGGCCGGCCTGGCAATGGCGCCGCCATCGGGCGGGTGCCGGAGACGGCCCCCGGCTGCGCCAGGGCAAAATCCGCGCCCAGGCCGATCGCCTTGTAGAAGATGCCATGCGGGGAGCGGCCGACGCGCATGGTCTCCACCGTATCGGCCTCCGGATCCAGCACCGCGACCCGGCCCGACCAGCGCAGGGTCATCCAGACGCGGCCCTGGGGATCGAAGGTCAGACAGTCCGGCCCACCCGGAATCGGCCACCAGCGCCGCACCGTCAGCGTCTCCGGATCAATTTCCGCCACCCGGCTGTCCACCCGGCTCGTGGCGAACAGCGCCTGCCCATCGGGGGCCGGGTAGATGGTATGGGCGCCACGGCCGAGGGTGAAGGCCTCCGCCACCTCCCGCGTCGTGGGGTCCAGCGTGACGAAATGGGTGCTGCCCATGATGCCCATGACCAGCCTGCCGCGATGCCAGATGATGCCGGCGGGCTCCGGCCCCACCGGCTGGACCCAGGCCTGGGTCAATGTGGTCAGGTCGAAGGCTGCCACGGTGCCGTCGCCCTGGATGGTCACATAGACCATCAGGCTGTCCGGGCTGAAGGCGACATGGCTGGGCTTGTCGCCGGGACGAAAGCGGGCGCGCAGTTCCAGCGTCTGCGCATCCAGGATGTCCACCTGGTCGCGGCGCAGGCTGGCGATCACCAGGAAGCGGCCATTCGGGCTGAATTCCAGGTGGTAGGGGTTCGAGATTGGCGCGCGCCGCTGCACCGCGCCGCTGGTCGGGTCGAGGAAGAACACCTCGTTCCCCCCGGAATCCGCCACCAGCAGCGAGGCGCCATCCGGCGTCACCACCATATGGTGCGGTTCCCGCAGCACCGGAATCCGATTCCGCTCCTGCCGTGTCGTCGCGTCCAGCACCGAAATGGTGGCATCGGCCGAGTTCAGCACATAGACGAGGTCGGCGCGCGCCACGCCCGGCAGGATGAGCGCGAGAAGCAGGGCAATGGGGCGCCAAGCCAAGGGAGCGGACTTTCTGGTTTCGCAGCGGGCAGGCAGCGGGTTCTGCCGGCGGAGAGTCGGGCGCCGCCGGGCGCCTGTCCAGCACCCGGCGGTGGTGCCGGCGCTTATTCCGCCGGCTGGAACACCATCGCAACACCATTCATGCAGTAGCGTTCCCCGGTGGGGGCCGGCCCGTCGGGAAAGACGTGTCCGAGGTGGCCGCCGCACCGGGCGCAATGCACCTCCGTCCGCGTCATGAAGAAGCTGCGGTCGGTGGTGGTGGCGATGCCGCCCTCCAGCGGCCGGAAGAAGCTGGGCCAGCCGGTGCCGCTCTCGAACTTCGTCGCATTGTCGAACAGCTCATGCCCACAACCGGCGCAGGCGAAGACGCCGGGCCGCTTCTCGGTCAGCAGCTTGCTGGTGCCGGGACGCTCCGTGGCGTGCTGGCGCAGCACCCGAAAAGCCTCGGGCGGCAGTTCGGCGCGCCATTCGGCTTCCGACTTCTCCACCGGGAAGGTCTCGGCCGGCTTGTCCTTGGTGAACAGACCCATCTTGTATCCTCCTCAGGCGGCCGCGGATTTCAGGCGGGCGGCGAATGTCTTGCGGAACTTGGCCACCTTCGGCGCCACCACCACGCGGCAATAGCCCGACCAGGGGTTGCGGGCGAAGTAGTCCTGGTGCTCGGCCTCGCCGGGCCAGTAGTCGGTGGCCGGCTCCAACTCCGTCACCAGGGGCGCGCCCCAGATGCCGGCGGCCTCGATCTCCGCCATCACCGCCTTCGCCGTCTCCGCCTGTTCCGGCGAATGGGTCTGGATGATGCTGCGGTATTGCGGGCCGACGTCGTTGCCCTGGCGGTCCTTGGTGGTGGGGTCGTGCAGGGTGAAGAACATGCGCAGCAGGTCGGCATAGCTCAGCACCGCCGGGTCGAAGTCCACGCGCACCACCTCCGCATGGCCGGTCTGCTTGCCGCAGACCTGCTCATAGGTCGGGTTGGGCACATGGCCGCCGGCATAGCCGCTTTCCACGCGCGTCACGCCGTTCACATGGCGCAGCGCGCCCTCGATGCACCAGAAGCAGCCGCCACCGAGCGTGGCGGTTTCAGTCGTCATGGTCGGGGATCTCCTCGGTTGGACCGGTATATGGGCATTTCGCCGCATCGGTGCAGGGGGTTCCGCTGGCGCCGTGAGTTCGGCACCCTGGTGGCATGACCCAGCCTGATCCCCGCCTCGCCCCCCGCCTGGCAGAGGCCGCCGCCTTCGCCGCCGCCCATGAATCCCCCTTCCCGCGCGACCTTCTGGCGCATCTGGAATCCGGGCATTTCGAGCCGGCCCCCTACAATGCCGTGCTCGGCCCGGTGTTTCCGCGCGGCGCGCCGAACGGGCTGGTGCAGCAGCGTGGCCAACGCCTGACCTCCTGGGGCGATACGCGCCAGGCCGACATGACCTTCAGCGCCGCGAAATCCTACCTTTCGCTGCTCGCCGGCATCGCCCAGGCGGATGGGCTGCTGCCCGATATCGACGAGCCGGTCCGCGCCCGCATCCAGGATGGCGGCTTCGATTCGGACCAGAATGCCGGCATCACCTGGCGCCACCTGCTGACCAATACCAGCGAGTGGGAGGGTGAGCTGTTCGGCAAGTCCGACCGCATCGACCGGGGGCGGGAGCTGGCGCGGGAGGGTGGCGCGCAGAAGCGCATGGACCGGCCGCTGCATGCGCCGGGCACCTATTGGGAATACAATGACGTGCGGGTGAACCGCCTGTCGCTGTCCCTGCTGCACCTGTTCCGCCGCCCGCTGCCGGAGGTTTTCGCGGAGCGCATCCTGGACCCGATCGGCGGCAGCCGCGACTGGACCTGGTACCCCTACGACAATGCCTGGGTCGAGATCGACGGCCAGCGGCTGCCCTCCGTCCCCGGCGGCACCCATTGGGGCGCCGGCATGCGCATCCATGCCGAGGATCAGGCGCGGATCGGCCAGCTTGTCCTGCAGAAGGGCGAATGGAATGGCCGCCAGCTCGTCCCGGCGAGCTGGATCGCCCAGTCCCTCACCCCCTGCCCGCTCAACCCGGCCTATGGCTTCCTCTGGTGGCTCAACGGCGCCGGTCGCTGGCCGGAGGCACCGCGCGATTCGGTCTTCGCCATGGGCGCCGGCGGCAATGTCACCTGGATCTGGCCCCGGGCCGAGGTGGTGGCGGTGCTGCGCTGGGTGCATCCGGATGCGGTGGGGCCGTTCTGCGCCAAGGTGGCCGCGGCGCTGGGCTGAGAGCCCGCCGCGGGATGGGGGGCCAGCGAGGCCCCTCGCCTCGCGGCATCACAGGCGCGGCATTCCCCCGAAAATACATGAGAAGTCGAATTAAATAGTTAGGCGATTGTCGCCCGGCAGCGTATCTACTTGCATACGAACTGCCTGACGCTCTTCAAGGGCGTCACCAGTCCCAGCCCCCCGATCGGGCGGCTGGTCCCCCAAAGCTCCCGTTTTCCCAACATGGTCCATGCGGCGGCAGCACAAGCTGCTGTTCCGCGCGGCTGTTCGGCCCTGCCCTGCGGCGACCTTGCCATGGCGATCCCATCGCCACGGCAAGTCTCCGGACAAGGCTCGGAAGACGTGTCCACGGCAAGAAAGAGAATAAAATGGCAACCGTCTTCGTGAACCTCGGCAATACCGACAATACCATCACCTTCGGCGATGACGACCACATCGTCACCGGCCAGAACGGCAACAACACGCTGACCTTTGGAGGCGGCCAGGATTCCCTGACGCTGGGCGATGGCAACAACACCCTGACGCTGGCCGGCGGCGCCGATCGCATCACGGCCGGCGGCGGCAACAACACCATCACCGTCTCCGGCCTCAGCGACAGCCGCATCGTCCTCCAGGGCGGAAACAACACGGTCTCCGTGGCCGATGGCGCGACCATCATCCAGGCCGGCAACGGCATGAACACCCTGACCGCCGGCGACGGCATCAACCGCATCGTGGCTGGCGATGGCGTCAACGCCATCACCAGCGGCGACGGCAACAGCCGGGTCGTGGTCGGTGACGGCGACGCCAACACCATCACGGTCGGCACCGGCGCCAACCGCATCGTCCTTGGTGACGGCACCGCCAATACGCTGAGCGCCGGCGGCGGCGGCAACATCGTTGCCGTCTCCGCCGCGGCCCTCGGTACGGATTCGATCCGCGGCGGGCTGGAGACCGGCGATGGCAGCGGCAACGCCATCAACCTGGCCACGGCGGGCCTGGTCGGCGTCACCGGCGTCAGCGGCTTCGAATTCTTCCGCCTGTCGCAGGCCGGGGCGAACAGCATGACCCTGACCGATGCCAATTTCGCCCGCCTGCCCGGCGGCGAGATCACCGTCTTCGGCGGTGCCATGGGCAATACGGTGGATGCGTCGTCGCTCACGGCCGCCAATGGCGTGCTGGTCCGTGGTGGGGTTGGCCTCGATGTCTTCACGGGCGGCGCCGGGGTGGACACGCTGAGCTACACGGCCAGCAGCGCCGCCATCTCGATCAACCTCGCCACGGGGCTCGCCTCCGGCGGCGACGCGGCCGGCGATGTGTTCAGCGGCTTCGAGAACGTGCAGGGCGGCAGCCAGGCGGACCGCCTGGTGGGCAATGCGCAGGCCAACCTGCTGGAAGGCGGCGGCGGCAACGACCTGATCAACGGCGCGGCTGGCGACGACACGCTGCTGGGCGGCGCCGGGGTGGATACCATCAATGGCGGTCTCGGCGCCGACCGCATGGAAGGCGGCAGCGGCAATGACCGCTATGTGGTGGACAATGCCGGCGACGAGGTGATCGAACTCGCCGGCGGCGGCAGCGCCGACCTAGTGCTGTCCAGCATCAACTTCACCCTGGGGGCAGAGGTCGAGAACCTCAACCTCCTGGGTACCGCCGTCAGGGGCACCGGCAACGATCTGGGCAACCGGATCATGGGCCAGGATGCCGACAACCAGATTTTCGGCGATGGCGGCAACGACACGCTGCTGGGCGGCGCGGGCAACGATACGCTGGTCGGCGGGCTGGGCGCGGACCAGTTGACGGGCGGCACGGGAGACGACGTCTTCGCCTTCATCACGGCGCCCGGGACCGGCGAGGTCGACACCATCACGGACTTCACCGTCGGGTCCGACAGGATCATGCTCCTGGACAACGTCTTCCGGACGCTGCCGGCCGGGCCGCTGGACGCCGACGCCTTCTTCCTGGGCACGGCGGCGGGCGATGCGGAGGACCGCATCCTGTATGACGCGGCGACCGGTATCCTCGCCTTCGATATGGATGGCACCGGCGCAGGCGAGGCCGTGACCTTCGCCATCCTGTCGACCGGACTGGCGATGTCGGCGTCCGACATCCTCGTCTTCGGCTGAACCTGCCCCGGGGGGGGGGAAGGGGGCGGGCTGGCGGCGTGGCGCCCTCCCGACGCGATGCCTACCCCTTCCCCTCTGGCGCAAGGCTTCGCCTGCCGTCATTCTCCCGTCAGAAATCCCACGGAGGAAGACAAATGCAGCGCCGCCATCTTCTGGGCGCCCTCGCCGCGCCCGCGCTTCTGCCCGGCCTCGCCCGCGCGCAGGAGGCCTGGCCCAGCCGGCCGATCACCCTGGTCGTGCCATGGGCGCCGGGCGGGTCCAACGACGTCGTGGCGCGCCTTGTCGCGCCGCTCCTGTCGGAACGCCTCGGCCAGTCGGTGGTGGTCGAAAACCGCGCCGGCGGCGGTGGCTCCATCGGCATGGGGATGGTGGTCCGGGCGCGACCGGATGGCTATACGCTGCTGGTCTCCTCCGCCTCCAACCACGTCTTCCACGCCCTGGTCTCGCCCGACCTCGGCTATGACGTGCGCGAAGTCCTGGCGCCGGTCGCCATGATGGTCGATGTGCCGAATGTGCTCGCGGTACATCCGGGTCTCGGCGTGACCAATGTGCAGGAGCTTCTCGTCAAGATCCGGGAAACGCGGGGCGGCATGTCCTTCGGCTCCTCCGGCACCGCCTCCTCCAACCACCTGGCGGGGGAGCTGTTCCGGATGATGTCGAATACCGAGATGGTGCATGTGCCCTATCGCGGCGGCGGGCCGGTGGCGACGGATCTGATGGCCGGCACCATCCCGATGGCCTTCATGAACCTGCCGACCGTGGTCGGCCCCGCCCAGTCCGGCCGCATCCGCGTCATCGGCGTCGGTACGGCGGAGCGGGTGCGCATCCGGCCGGATATCCCGACCATCGCGGAACAGGGCCTGCCGGATTATTCGGTGCGAAGCTGGACCGGCCTTTTCGCCCCCCGCGGCACGCCGGAGCCGGTGGTGGCGCGGCTGGCGGAGGAGATGCGGCGCGCCCTCGATTCCGATGTGGTGAAGTCGCGGCTGACGGCCCTGGCCAGCGAGCCGATCTGGATGAATCCCGCGGAGACCGGCGAGTTCGTGCGCAAGGAGTTCGAGCGCTGGGGTCCGGTGGTTCGCGCTGCCAACATCACCACCGGCTGAACGTGCCGCCGGTCAGGCGCTTCCGCCTGGCCGGCTCGCCGCCGCATAGGCGTCCAGCACCGCCGCCGCATCATAGCCCGCGCGACCGGCGAAATCCCCGCGCAGGCCGAGCGCGGCGGAGGCCCGCAACCGGGAGGCGGTGGCCCGCGTCATCACCGGGTCGAGGCCGAGTTCCGCGATACCCTCGACCACACCTTCCATCTCGACAGCCCGGCGTTCGGCATGCAGCACGTCGGTGCGGATGCACATGTCGGCGAAGCTGCTGAAGCTCGCGGCGTCCATCGGCCCGCAGATGCCGCGCAGCGCCTCCGCCCGCACACCGGCGAGGGAGGCGGCGGTCAGCGCCTCCACCAGCAGCGCCTCCATCCCCTTGGTCACCACGCTGCGCAGCATCTTCACCGCCGCCGCGGCGCCCGGCTCCGGCCCCGCCGCCTCGATCGTCAGGCCGAGTGGGGCGAAAAGGGCGATGAAGCGGTCCAGCCCGTCGCCGGAGCAGTACAGTGGCACGCCTGCGCCATAGAGGCTGACGGCGCCCATGAGATTGGCATCGACGAAGCCGATGCCCCGCGCGGCGCAGGCCGCCGCCACCTGGCGCTTCTGGCCGGGGGTGGAGGCGTTGATATCGACCAGCAGCGCGCCCGGCCGCGCCGCCGCGGCGATGGCGAGGCCGACCGGCAGCGCGGTCGCCACCACCACGGCGGAGACGATGACATCCGCCGTGGCGAGGTCGGCCAGGCGGTCCACGGTCTTTGCGCCATGGGCCGCGACCTCCATCCGGAAGTCTGCCGAATAGGGCGGGTGGTTGCTGCGTCCGTCGCAGAAGACCGGCATGGCGGGGGCGCCCTGTTGGGCGAAATGGGCGGCGAAGCAGCGGGCCGCCTCGCCGAAGCCGACGAAGCCGATCACGGGGGGCATGGACCTCTCCTCAGCGGTGCCGGGGAAGGCTAGCGAAGCGGCGGGCTGGAGTCCATGAAACGGTTCATCCGGGCTCGCGCCGCGCCAGTTGCCGGTGCAGCAGCATCACCAGCAAGGGCGCCAGCCAGGCCAGGGCGATGCTGGCACCGACCATCCAGCCCATATGATCCACCCCGCCATCCGGCCTTTCCCGCAGCACCAACGTGGAGGCGGCGGCGCCCAGCCCCTGGCCGAGGCTGGTGGTGGCCGCGACCAGGCATTGATAGGTCATGCGCTCCGCCGGCAAGGCCACCCGCGTCGCGCTGCCCTGCGCCACCGTGCTGCGCGCCAGTTGCACCGCCAGCACCGTGCCCAGCAGCACCGTGACCAGCCAGAGCGGCCCCGGCAGGGCGAAGGCGGCCACCAGCACCGTCGTCAGCACGCAACCCACGGTGAGCGAGGCCGGCAGCACGCCCACCCGGTCCATCAGCGTGCCGGTGGCGCGCGTGGTCACCACCGCCAGCACCCCGCCGATCACATAGATCAGCCGCAGCCCTTCCTCGCTGATGCCCACATTCCCCAGCGCATAGGCGGCGATATGCGGGGAGACCAGCAGCGTGGCGAAGGAGGCCGCGCCGATCAGCGCCAGCCCGGTGATGCTCTCCCCCCGCCCCAGCAGCCGCAGCAGGCCGGAGACGGTGACCTTCGGGCGTGGCGGCGGCGGTGGCTCGCCCGGCCGTTGCCCCAGCAGATGCCAGACCGGCCAGAGCAGCAGCAGGTACAGAACGCCAACCGCCAGGATCGGTGTTCGCCAGCCGCCGGCGGAGGCGCTGAGCACCAAAGCCAGCGGCAGCCCCACCACCAGCGCCAGCCCATAGGCACCGGTCACGCTGCTGACCGCGCGGTTGCGCCGTTCCTCCGGCACCGCCTCCGCGATGCTGGTCACGACGGCCGCCATCAGCGGCCCGGCAAAGGCCCCGGCGCAGACCCGGGCCAGCAGCAACAGCGGAAAATTCGGCGCGAGGCCGGTCGCCAGCGCGAAGATGCCAAGGCCGCAGAGCGAACCCAGCACCACGACCCGCCGGCTGACACCCCCCAGCAGCAGCGCGCCCACCAGCCCGCCAATGCCGGCGGCGATGGTGTAGCTGGTGGTGGTCAGCGCCGTATCCTCGACCGGAACGCCGAGGTCGCGGGCCAGGAAGGGTCCGAGCGGGAAGAACATCACCGCGCCCAGCGCATTGGCGAAGGCGATGGAGGCCAGCAGCGGCACGGTGATGGCGGCGCGGCGGCCGGCGGATTCGGACGTGGGAGGCCTCCGCTTTCCAGGCGATGCCTGCTATGAACCGGTTCACAACAGCCGCGTCAAGCCGGCCGGATCGCGGGAGGACCTATGAAACGGGCGAAGATCGGCGATGTGGCGCGGCAGGCCGGCGTGGCGGTGGGCACCGTCTCCCGCGTGCTGAACGGCCATCCCAGCGTGGCGGCGCCGTTGCGCGAGAAGGTCCAGGCCGCCATCGCCGCACTGGGCTATGAGCGGGACACCATCGCCCAGAGCCTGCGCGGCGGCCGCAGCGGCCTGGTCGCCTGCGCCATCCGCGACTTCGATATCCCCGCCTTCGCCGGCTTCATCAAGGAGGCCGAGCGCCTGCTGCGGGAGGCCGGGCACACCCTGATCCTCTCCAGCACCGGCAACCGGCCGGAGGTGGAGATCGGCCTGCTGCAGGCCTTCGCCCGCCGTCGCGTCGACGGGGTGATGATGACGATCAGCGACGAGGCGCATCCCGGCGTCCTCCAGGCCCTGGCGGAAGCGCCGATGCCGGTGCTGCTGATCGACCGCGACCGCATCGCGACCCATGACCGAGTCACCGCCGACCACCGCGCCGGTGCCAGCCAGGCGGTGCGCCACCTGCTCGGCCTCGGCCATCGCCGCATCGCGATGCTGGTCGGCGATACCAATGCCTTTCCCTCCCGCAGCCGCGTCCAGGGCTTTTTCGAGTCTTTCGCGGAAGCGGGGGTGGCGCCGGAGCAGCGCCTGCTGCGGGACCGGGTGCTGTCGCCGGAGGATGCGTTCCGGGAGACGATGTCGCTGATGGGCCTCGCCGCGCCACCCACCGCCATCTTCGTCGCCGCCATGGACATGCTGGGCGGCGCATTGCGCGCCCTGCGGGCGCTGGGCTGCGTGGTCGGTCGCGACGTCGCGCTGGTCGCCGGCAGCGATTCGGAACTGGCGGAATTCCACGCCCCGCCCGTCACCGCCCTGCAATGGGACCTGCCGGAAATGGGCCGCCACGCCGCCGCCATGCTGCTGGAACGCATGCAGGGCACGGCGCCGGAGGGCTTTCGCTGCCTGAAACTGCCGACCCGGCTGGTGCTGCGCGAAAGCTGCCGGGCGCTGCCCGCCGCCGGCTGACACAGCCGGGCGATCGGCGGGCGGTAAGTCACGCGCATTTGCAATTGCGATTGACTCGCAACTGCGGCGGGATCACAAGGGCGGCGGGGACGCGCTCCGCGACCCTGAACCGGCTCCTCCCGCCTCAACCGGGTGGCCGCCACAGGACCATTTCCAACCATGGAGACCACCCACCGTCGTGGCGCAGCGCGCTCGCGCCGCGCACGCCTGTTGCTGTCCGCCCTGCCCTGGCTTCTGCCTGCCGCCGCGCTCGGCCAGAATGCCTCCGAACAAGACCCGCTGCGCCTGCCCCGGATCACGGCGGAGGCCGATCGCGCCGCGCCGGAAGCGGCCCGCCTCGCCGACGAGGTGCCCTCCGTCCGCATCCCGCGTGCCGTCTTCGACACGCTGCCCAGCGAACGCGCCAGCGACATCCTGCCCCGCCTGCCCGGCGTCGTGACCTCCGGCCCGCCGGGCGAGGCGAAGTCCTTCGGCCTGCGCGGCCTGACGCCGGACTATACCCGCGTGCAGGTGGACGGGCTGCAACTGCCCTCCGGCGCGCAGGGCCGGGCGCTGGAGCTGATGAACCTGCCGGGCTTCCTGCTGGAGGAGGTGGGCATCCTGCGCAACCCGGATGCCAGCACCGATTCCGACGGCATCGGCGGCCGCGTCTCGCTGCGCCTGCGCGCCTTGCCGCAGCAGGATGTGACGGAGGTGCGGCTGGCCGCCGGCGGCCGCGATTCGCTGTTCGACGGCCGGCACTTCACCACCAGCGCGCTGATGGCCCGCCGCTTCGGCGAGGGCTTCGGGGTGATGGGCGCGGTCACGCTCGACCGGCGCCAGATCATCAAGGTGAAGGATTTTTCCGAACGCACCTTCCAGGGCGGGCCGGGCGGCGCGGGCCAGTTGATCGACGAATCCGAGCCCAGGGATTCCCGGAACCTCGACGCCTTCCTCAATCTCGGCTGGCAGTGGGATGGCGGGCAGCTCACCGTCCGCCCCTTCCTGTTCGACGAGACGCTGGACAATGCCCGGCAGCGCGACACCTATCGCCGCCTGAACCGACAGCTCATCAGCCGTACCAAGGGCGAGGGCGATGAACGGCTGACCCTCGGCGGCACCGCCATCAGCCTGCGCCAGGCTTTGGGCAGCCAGGTGACCATGGAGATGGACGCTGCCTTCTCCCTCGCCGATTTCAACAGCGAGAACACCACCCGCGTGACCGGTGCGACCGGTGCCTTCTCCGAGGCCTCGCGTGAACGCAGCCGGATCGACGACCAGCAATACGACCTCGGCCTGCGCTTCGCCTGGCGGCCGCCGGCCCTGCCGGGGCATGAGCTGCGCACGGGCGTGCAGGTCCGCCACCTGTCGCGCGACAGCGACGCGGATCTGTTCACGCTGGATGCGCAGGACCGCGTGACGCAGACCGCGACGAATCTCGCCCGGTCACGGGACGCCGACTACACCGCCAGCGAGACCTACCTCGCCGGCTTCGTGCAGGATCGCTGGACGATCGGGCGGCTGACCATCTCGCCCGGCCTGCGCCTGGAACAGGTGCAGCTCGATCTCGCCGGATCGCAAGGCAGTTCGACGCCCGGCTATACGGATGTGCTGCCCTCGCTGCCCGCCGTGTTCCGCCTGACCGACACGCTGTCGCTGCGCGGCGCCGTCAGCCGCCAGGTCAACCGCCCCTCGCTGCAGGAGCTGGCGCCCGGCTTCACCGTGCGCGGGCCGCGCAGCTACTACGGCAATCCGGATCTGGAGCCTGCGCGGTCCTGGTCCTGGGATGCGGGCGTGGAATATGCGACGCGGGATGTCTTCCTCTCGGCCGGCGTCTTCCTGCGCCAGATCACCGATGTGGTGGAAGCGGCGGAGGTCGCGACCAATACCTACAACTATTCCAATGTCGGCAATGGCCGGGTGAAGGGGCTGGAATTCGAGCAGCGGCTCGGCGCCAGCCTGCTCGGCATGCCCGCCCTGGCACCGCTGACGCTGCGGCTGAACCAGACCTTCCTGGACAGCCGCGTGAACGACCCCGCCACCGGCCCGCGCCGCTTCAGCGAGGTGCCGCGCTTCGTCGGCAATGCCGGGCTGGAATGGAACGACCGGCAGGCGGGCACGGTGCTGGCGGCCAATGTCACCTACACCTCCACCCGGCTGATCCGCAGCTACCAGGGCAGCGGGTCGCAGCTCTACAAGGAGATCAACCCGACCACCTTCCTCGACCTGTCCGCGCAGCAGCGGGTGGCGCCGGGCGTGGTGGTCTTCGGCACGGCCCAGAACCTGCTGAACCAGAACCGCGACGAATTCGAGATGACGGACGACATCCTGTCGCGCCGCGCCACGATCGACAGCGGCCGGACCTTCTTCGTCGGGGTAAGAATTAGTTTGTAGTGCTTGACGCAAACTCAGTTGCGAGGCATTCTCATTCGTGGGGATGCCTTCCGCAACCCTGAACAGCGACCGCCAGCGACCCTTGCGAGGGCGCCCCGGCCACAGGGCCGGGCCGGTCGCCGAATTTGGAACACCCCATGGACATTCATATGACGGCCGCCACCGGCGTGCTGCCGCGCGATTCCTCCGCGATCGAGGCGGCCGCGCGCGCCGAGGTGAAGGCGACTCTCCGCCTCGATGACGCGATCCTGGTCGCCACCCAGGCCGGCCTGCTGCGCTACGAATCCGGCCAGAAGCTGGCCCCCCTGCCCGGCCTGCCGGCGGAAGAAGTCCGCGGCCTCGGCCCGGCCCCGGGCGGCTTCGTCGCCGTGATCGGTCGCCGCGTGCTCCAGGCCGATGGCACCGGCCGCGTCCTGCGCTGGATCGAGGGACCCGAGGGCGAGAAGCTCGGCCCGGTCACCGCCGCCTCCGGCCGGATCCTCGCCGGCAGCAAGACCGGCGTCTTCGCCTTCGGCGAGGCCGGCTGGACCCGCCTGCTGGGCGAGACCGGCTTCGAGGTGATCCGCATCTGGGAACAGCCCGGCCGCATCCTGGTCACGGTGAAGAAGCAGGGCATGCAGCGCCTGCCGGCCCTGGCCGAGAGCCTGGATGGCGGTGTGAGCTGGACCGTGACGGAGATGGGCGATTACGGCGACATCGTCGTCGCCGCCGATGCGACGCGCATCGTCACCAAGTGGCGCGGTGCCCGGCCGCGCACGGCGATGCCGGGCGGCTACAAGAAGCACCCGATCACCGCCGCCGAGCTGCGCGCCGATGGCGGCGTGCTGGTGCTGGATGGCGACAAGGCGGAGATCGCCGGCCCGGGCCGCCGCAAGGCCGAGATCTTCCACCCGGCGCTGGCCGATGCGGAACATGTGCATCTGCTGCCGGAAGGCATTCTGTTCGGCGGCGTGCAGGGCCTGTTCCTGTTCGACCCGCTGCGCCATCGCGTCAGCGACCTCTCGGCCGGCCTGTTCACCGACCGCACCCTCGGCAAGCGCAAGCGGCTGTTCGCGCTGGATGGCGCCAATGTCCTCGCCACCTGCTCCTTCGGCAGTTTTTGCAGCGCCGATGGCGGTGTGAGCTGGCAGAAGGCCGATTCCGAGTGGGATGTGCTGGACGCGGAGCGCATGGCGCGCGCGGAGGACGGCCGCTGGTTCCTGCTGACCCAGCGCGGCCTGTTCGTCACCCGCGACAACGGCGCGCGGATCGACTACCTGAAGCCGAAGCTGGCCAAGGGCGTCCGCCATTTCGGCGAGCTGCGCAGCCTGGCGGTCGGTGCCGGCAGACTGTGGCTCGGCACCAAGCAGGGCCTGTTCAGCGCCGCGCTGGACAATCCCGAGCATCTCGGCCCGGTCGATGCGGTGCCGGCGGCCTCCATCGAAGGCCTGGCCTTCACCAAGGACGGGCTGCTGATGGCGGTGGATGGCCACGGCCTGCTGCGGCTGGACGCGGCCGGCGCGGTCGCACCCTTCGCCGATGTGGCGCTGCATGAGGCGAGCTTCGTCACCGATGGCGCGACCCTGCTGGCCACCGCCGAGGACGGCTTGGTGGCGATCGCCGCCGATGGCACGACCACCGACGCGACGCCGGAGGGCGCCATGGGCGGCGAGTTCAGCCTGACGGCGCGGGAGGATCGCATCCTGGCCTGGAACCGCAAGGCCGCCTGGCAGAAGCGCCAAGGCGGTGCCTGGCAGGCCGTGCCGGGCTTCCCCGCCGGCGTTCGCTCCGTCGCGCTGCTGCCGGATGGCACGGCGCTGCTGACCGACCGCGCCCGGGTCTCCGGCTTCAGCCTGCCCGATGCCGGGTGAGATGGTGATGGGGGCGGCACGCGCCGTCCCCGCGCATCTCGCGGCGGAGATGGCGGCGACGCTCTGGCGGCTGCGCTGGTTCGTCGCCGCGCTGATGGCGGCCCTCGCCGCCAAGGCCGCCGCCATGCCCGCCTATGCCTGGCTGGCGCGGGACGCCGTCGCGGCGCTGCGCCTGCCGGAGGCGACGCTGGGCGGGCTGGTGGCGGACCTCGCCCCGGTCGCCGCCGCTGTGCTGCTGGCCGTCGCCTGCTGCGAATTCGCGGAGAAGATCGCCTCCAAGGCCATGGAGGCGCGCATCCTGGTCAATCTCCAACGCACCTACCTGGAACGCCGCCTGGCGGAGGATGCGCCGCGCGATGTCAGCCAGGTGCTGTTCGGCTGCGAGGTGGCGCGCAAGGGGTTCGAGGCCGTCTACAAGGATGGCTGGCGTATCCCGGCGGAGATCACGGGCGTGCTCGCCTGGCAGTTGACGCTGGGCGCCGAATGGGTGCCGCTGATGCTGGCTGCCGTGCTGCCGGCGCTGGCCTGCGTCTGGCTGCTGGGCCATCGGCTGGAAGCGATCAGCGGCCAGATCCTCGGCTGGCAGCGGCATATCGCCGCGACCACGGGACGCGGGCGGGAAGGTGATTTCGCCGCGACGCAGGAACGCATCTTCCGCGGTACGCTGCGCTTCGAGGTGCTGAAATGGCTCACCGAGCGCGGGCTGGATGCGATGTTGTGGAGCTTCGTCGGTGCCTCCGCCCTGCTCGCCTGGTACCTGGCGCCCGCCTTGCTGCCGGGCGGCGGGGAGATTGCCGGCGCCGCGGCCTTCCTGGTCAATCTGCGGCTGCTGATGAAGCCGCTGTCGGATATCGGCAAGGTCTATGTGAAGTGGCGTGAGGCCTCGCCGGCCATCGCCGCGGTCTATGGCCGGCCGGAACGCCTCGCCTGACGCAACAACCTTGCGCGCTGGCCAATCCTCCCCACAGACTGTTGGATTGGCCAGGGAGGGCTTTGGATGACGGACGGCACCGACTATGTCGAGCTCGCGCGGATCTGGCGCGGGCCGGTGGTGGAAAGCGTGCATCGCGGCACGGTGGTGGTGACGAATTTCGAGGGCAAGCTGCTCGGCAGTTGGGGCGATGCGGGGCTGATGACCTTCCCGCGCTCCGCCCTCAAGCCCTTCCAGGCGATGGGGCTGGTGGAAAGCGGCGCGGCGGAGGCCTTCAACCTCAGCGACGAATACATCGCCATGGCCTGCGCCTCGCATGATGCGGAGCCCTTCCAGGTCGGGCTGGTCGGCGACTGGCTGGGCCGGCTCGGCCTGACCGAGGAGGCGCTGGTCTGCGGCCCGGCTTTGCCGCGGCGGGAGGCCGATCAGGCGACGGCCTTCGCCAATGGCGGGGCGCGGCGCATCTACCACAACTGCTCCGGCAAGCATTGCGGCTTCCTGACCGTGGCGAAGCATCTCGGCGCCGGGCTGGACTATGCCGATCCGGCGCATCCGGCGCAGAAGCTGTATCTGTCGATCCTCTCCGACTATCTCGGCCGGGATGCGACGAAGCTGCCGGTCGGGCGCGATGGCTGCGGCCTGCCGGCGCTGGCGATGCCGATGCGCGACCTGGCCAAGGCGGTGGCGCGGCTCGGCCTGGGCTATTCCCCCAATGCCGCACGTCGCGCCGCGGCGAAGCGGGTGCTGGGCGCCATGGCGGCCTTTCCGGACCACCTCTCCGGCCTCGATTCGCCCACCTCCCGCATCGTGCGGGCGACCGGCGGGCGCGTGGTGGTGAAGGGCGGGGCGGAGGGCTTCCTGCTGGCCGCCGTGCCGGATAGCGGCCTCGGCATCGCCATCAAGACGGCGGATGGCGCGGCGCGGGTGAAATACGGTGTGCTGGCCCGCACCCTCGGCCATTTCGGCGTGCTGCCGGTGGCGGAGGCGGAGGCGCTGATCGATGCGGTGAACCCGCAGATCACCGACAGCACCGGCGCGCTGGTCGGCGGCACGGAGATCGTCTTCGAGAAGCCGGTGCCGACCAGCGAGACCAAGGCGACGCTGGGCTTCTGGCTCGGGGGTGTGAAGGAAGCCTTCTTCTGATATCCGGCGGACGGCGCGTCACCAGGGCGTGCCGTCCTTCCGGGTGAAGCGGCGCACGCCATCCGCGCCGGGCCCGACGCGCATGTCGATGTCGGGATATTCGGAGACCTCGCCCGGCATCCGGCTGCCCACCACCAGCAGCAGCACATCGCGATCCGAGCGATTCAGCACGCAATGGCCATCCCGATGCCCAGCCGGAAAGCCGACGCACATGCCCGCGCGCAGCGGCTGTTCGCCGGCATCGCTGTGCAGCACCGCCTCCCCTTCCAGCACATAGACGAACTCATCCTCCTTCAGATGCCAGTGGCGCTGGGAGGATCGGCCGCCGGGGACGATGCGGGTCAGGTTCACGCCGAACTGGGTCAGCCCCGCCACATCGCCCAGCTTCCGATTCCAACGTAGCCGCGCTTCCGCCGCGAAGGGCTCGGGATAGGTGGTGGCGTTGCTTTCGGGGATGCTGAGCGGGTCGAAGGGCGTTGCTGCGGTCATGGCGGGTCTCCGGTATTTCGAGCCTCGCCGAAGCATCGCCGCCCGTCCATCGGGCAGGATGCGCCAGCGCCGGGAAGGACCATGCCATGATCGCCGTCATCTTCGAGGTATGGCCCGCCGAGGGCGAGCGCCAGCACTACCTCGACCTTGCCGCCGCGCTGCGGGCGGAGTTGCGGGAGGTGGATGGCTTCCTCTCCATCGAGCGCTTCGAATCCCTCACCGAGCCCGGCAAGCTGCTGTCGCTGTCCTTCTGGCGGGATGAGGCCGCGGTGGCCGACTGGCGCAGCCGTTCCGCGCATCGCGCGACGCAGGCGGAAGGCCGTGCCGGCGTTTTTTCGAACTACCGGCTTCGGGTGGCCGGCGTGCTGCGGGACTATGGGATGCGGGACAGGGATCAGGCGCCGGCGGATAGCCGGGCGGCGCATGGGGGGTAGCGCGCGGCCTACCCCATCGCCGGCATCGCGCGCCCGGCCACCAGCCGCAGGATGCGCGTCGGGCGTTCCACGCCGATCAGGCGGTGGACGATCAGGATCACCGTGCGCCCGGCCGTCGCCTCGCCCAGCGTTTCCAGGAAGGCGCGCTCCGTCTCCGGGTCCAGCCCGGCCGCTGGCTCGTCTAGGATCAGCACCGGGGCCTCCGACAGTAGGGCGCGGGCCAGCACCAGGCGGCGCGCCTGGCCGCCGGAGAAGCGGGCGCCGGCCTCGCCGCAGCGGGTGGCGAGGCCCTCCGGCAGGCCACGCACCAGCTCCCCGATCCCGGCGCGGTCCAGTGCCTGCCACAGCGCCACCTCCTCCGCTTCCGGCCGGGCGAGGCGCAGATTGGCCTCGATGGTGTCGTCGAACAGGCGGGCATCCTGGGTCAGGCAGGCGATGCGGCCACGCACCGCATCGGCGGCGAGCGTCGCGATCTCTACCCCGCCCAAAGTCATGCTGCCCGATTGCGGCGCGGCCAGCTTCAGCAGCAGCGAGGTCAAGGTGGATTTACCGATGCCGGAGGGCCCGAGCAGCGCGATCCGTGCGCCTTCCGGCACATCCAGGTCCAGCCCGTTGAAAACCGGCGGGCGGTCCGGTGCCCAGCCGAAGTGCAGGTCGCGGATGCGGATGGCATGGCCCTTGGGCAGGGCGGCCGGTGCCTCCGGCTCCGCCACCGGGGGCGACTGGTCGGCGGCCTCGAACAGCCGGCGGGCGGCGGCGGCGGCGGCGGCCAGGGCCGCGCCGGCGCGCGGCATCATCCCCAGCGCCTCGGCGGCCGCCAGGGCCAGGAACAGGCCGAGCACGGCGGCGGCCACCCCCGCCTGTCCCATCGCCAGCCCATAGGCCAGGGCGCCGAGCATCGCCGCCTGGGTCAGCAGCGCGCCGGCCGCGCCACCCCAGGCACCACGCCGGGCGAGGCCGCGCTGGGCGGCGGACAGCGCCGCACCCTCCCGCGCCACGCGATCGGCGGCGCGGGTCTCGGCGCCGGCGGCCAGCGTGTCCTCGATGCCGGTCAGCGGATCGACCACGGCGGCGCGCAACGCGCCCTGCTGTTCCGCCACGCGCTGCCCGGCGGCGGCGGCGCCCGGCGCCAGCAGCGGCGGCAACAGCAAGGCGAGCGCCAGCGGCACCGCCACCAGCGCGGCCAGGACAGGATCGATGGCGCCGAGCAGCAGGGCAATCGCCAGCACCGCCGCCGCCCCCGCCGCGCCCGGTACCACGGCGCCGAGATAGACCCGGTCCAGCGCATCGATGTCGGAGACCAGCCGGCCCAGCAGATCGCCCGCCCGCCGCATGCCGAGGCCAGCCGGCAGCCGCGCCGCCAGCCGGCGGAAGAACCAGATGCGGGTATCGGCCAGCGCCCGGAAGGTCGCGGCATGGGTCACCAGCCGTTCCAGGTAGCGCAGGATGGGCCGCAGCACGATCACCGGCCGCAGCCAGATCAGCGCCGCCGCGCCGCCGGCGAAGACTGCCGATTGGGTCACCCCCTCCGCCACCCCGCGCCCGGCGAGACCCAGCAGCGCCAGCCCCGCCAGGACGGCGGCGCAGGAGGTGACGATGCCGGCGATCAGCCAGCCCGCACGGCCACGCCAGAGACCCAGGATGCGCAGAAGGTCCGCCGTCATTCGCCCGCCATCCGCGGCCCCGCCACGCGCCCCGCGGCGATTTCCAGCACCCGCCCCAGGCGCTGCGCGGCGCGGGAATGGCTGGCGACGATGGCGGTGCGGCCGGTGCAGAGGCGACGCAGGCTGTCCAACACCTCCGCCTCCGTCCCCGGGTCGAGATGCGCCGTCGGTTCATCCAGCAGCACCAGCGGCGTGTCGCGCAGGAAGGCGCGGGCGATGGCCACGCGCTGCGCCTGGCCGCCGGACAGGCCGAAGCCGCCCTCCCCCACCAGCGTCTCCAGCCCCTCCGGCAGCGCCTTGGCGAAATCGGTCACGCGGGCGGCGGTTGCGGCGGCCTCCACCTCGACAGCCGTGGCATCGGGCCGCGCCAGGGCGATGTTCTCCCGGATCGTCGCGCGGAACAGATGCGCGCGCTGGCCGACATAAGAAGAAAGGCGGCGCAGTTCGGCCGGGGTCAGTTGCGTGGCGTCCTGGCCATTGAGCGAAATGCGGCCCGAATCCGGCCTGCGGAAGCCCATCAGCAGCCGCAGGATGGAGGATTTGCCGGCGCCCGAGGCTCCGGCCAGCACCACCGTCTCTCCGGGCACGGCGCGGAAGGTCACGCCATCCAGCGCCGGCGGGCGGGTCGGGTCGTAGGTCAGGCGAACGTCCTGGAAGCTGACCACCAGCTTGCGCGGCATCTCCTCCAGCACCAGCCCGCCCGGCGGCTCGCCAGCCAGCAGCGGGGCCAGTTCGGCGGCGGCGCCATTGGCGGCGCTGCGCTCGTGATAGGCCTGGGAGAAGGCGCGCAGCGGTGTGAACAGCGCCGGCACCAGCAGCAGGCAGAAGATGGCGCCCGCCGGATCGGGGTGGTTCTGGCCGAGCACCGCACCATGGCGGATGGCGAGGCAGGCGATGGCGCCGGCGGCCAGCGCCTCCATGGATGCCGAGGACAGGAAGGCGACGCGCAGCACCCGCATGGTGCGCTGGCGCAGATCCTCCGCCGCCACGCCCAGCGCCTGGGCCTCCGCCTCCTGCCGCCGGAACAGCACCAGGGTGGGCAGGCCGCGCATGCGGTCGAGGAAGCGGCCGGAGAGCATGTCGAGTGCCGCGAATTGCCGCTTGCTGGCCTGGGCGGCGCCGATGCCGGTGACGGCCATGGCGACCGGCACCAGCAGGGCGGCGACCAGCAGGATGGCGCCGCTGGTCGCATCCACCATAAAGGCGGCGCCGGCGACCAGCAGCGGCGCGGCGATGGCCAGGGCCGCGGCCGGCAGCCAGCGCGTCAGAAAACCCTCCAGCGCCTCGATCCGGTCGACCACCAGCGCGGCGCGTTCGCCGACGCCGCGATTGTCCTCGGCGCCCTGGGCCAGCAGGCGTTCGAAGGCGGCGGCGCGGAGCCGGGCCTTCGCCGCCTCCCCGGTCGCCATCAGCGCCCGTTCCTGCGCCATGCCGAGCCCGGCCGAGAGCAGCGCCAGCGCCGCGACGGCCGCCAAGGCCGGCCAACCCGCCGCGCCATACCCCAGGAGCTTCGCGATGAGGCCGGCGATCAGCCAGGCCTGGGCAATGCCGAGGATGACCTGCGCCAGGCCCAGGCCCAGCGGCAGCCCAAGACGCCCGCGTGCCGCGCGCGCCTCGCGCCGCAGCAGCGCGGACGCCGCATCCCCCCCCTGTCGGACCTCTGCCATATCGGCACGGACCATAGGCCAGCCGCGCGCGCCGGTCATCCCACCCTGGGCGCCGAAGCCTTGCCGAAAGACGCTAAATCACCAAGCTGCCGGGCGATGAAGGACGGAGGCCCCGATGCTGCCCACCCATGGACGCTACGACTACGCCCCCTGGCAAGGTCGCACGCCCTATGCCTGGCCGGGCGGCGCGGCGCTGGCCGTCTATCTCGGAGTGAACCTGGAGCATTTCGCCTTTGGCGAGGGACTCGGGGCGGAGCTGGCGCCGGGCGGGCCGCAGCCGGATGTGCTGAACTTCGCCTGGCGCGACTATGGCAACCGCGTCGGCGCCTGGCGGCTGCTGGCGCTGCTGGATGAGCTGCGCCTGCCCGCCACGGTGCTGGTGAACAGCGCCATGTATGACTACGCGCCGGAACTGCTGGCCGCGCATCGCGCACGGGGCGACGAGATAGCGGGCCATGGCCGCACAAATTCCGAACGCCAGTCGATCCTGCCGGAGGCCGAGGAAGCCGCGCTGATCGCCGAATCCAGCGCCGCCATCCTGAAGCATGAGGGGGTCGCCCCCGCCGGCTGGCTCAGCCCCTGGATCGCCGAAAGCCGCGTGACGCCGGATCTGCTGGCGGAGGCCGGCTACCGCTACAGCATGAACTGGTGCGCCGATGACGCGCCGGTCTGGATGACCACGCGGGCGGGCAAGCTACTCGCCATGCCCTATCCGCAGGAGGTCAACGACATCCCCGCCGTGGTCGGCCGCAAGGACGGTGCGGCGGATTTCGCCGACATGATCCTGGACGATTTCCACGAACGATTGGCGCAGGTGGCGGATGGGCTGCCGCAGGTGATGGGGATTGCCCTGCATCCCTATATCATTGGCCAGCCGCACCGCATGCGGCACCTGCGCCAGGCCCTCACCGAGATCGCCGCGCATCGCGACCGGGTCTGGATCACCACGGCGGGCGGCATCTTCGAGCATGTCGCCGCGTTGCCCCCAGGTATTGTTCCCGGATCGGAGTGGGCGACGTGAAAAAGACCGTCATTGGGCTTCTGCTACTGCTGGGTGCGTGCGCAACCGCCCCGACCCGGCCCCCGGTGGCCAGCGTGCCGCAGGTGGATCTGGCGCGCTATGCCGGCACCTGGTTCGAGATCGCCCGCTTCCCCAACAGCTTCCAGGATGGCGGTCGCGGCTGCGTGGCGACCACGGCCACCTATACGCCGCAGCCGGATGGCCAGGTCGGCGTGATCAACCGCTGCCTCGCCGATGACGGCACGCCAAGGGTGGCAGAGGGCAAGGCCTATGCGGTGGAGGGCAGCGGCAATGCCCGGCTGCGGGTCAGCTTCTTCTGGCCCTTCTACGGCGACTACTGGGTGATCGGGCTGGACCCGGCCTATCGCTGGGCCGTGGTGGGTGCGCCAGGGCGCGACTACCTGTGGATCCTGTCCCGCAGGCCGAGCCTGGCGCCGGGCGACTACTCGGAGGCGGTGGGTATCGCGGCACGGCAAGGGTTCGAGGTGACAAGGCTGCAGACGACGCCGCAACCCTGAGGGCCATCATTAAACCTTTTGGTTGACTCTTTGATGCTTCCTCCTCATTCTCAACCTCGTGGTTGAATATGAGGAGAAAGAGTGCGATGCGCCAACTGATCGCCGGGATGAAGATCTCGCTCGACGGAAAGATGGAAGGGCCGGATGGCCTCGCCGACTGGGTCGAGGCCTGGTCGGAGGATTACGGCCTGACGCCGCGGATCGATGCCTGCATCCTCGGCGGCGGGATGTATCCCGGCTATGTCGCCTATTGGACCGGCATCCTGGCCGATCCCTCGCAGCCCACGCCGGCGACGGGGCGCCCAGCCTCGGCGGGCGAACGGGCCTGGGCCAAGACCATCGGCGGCCTGCCGCATTACGTGCTGGCGCGCGAATTGCCGGCGGAATGCCTGCCGGGCACGCAGCGCCTGGACGGGCCGGCGGCGGTGGCGGCGCTGAAGCGGCAGGCGGGGCGCGATATCTATCTGGTCGGCGGCGGCCGGACCACGGCGAGCCTGATCCAGGCGGGGCTGGTCGATGAACTGCGACTGCTGGTCTATCCGCTGGTCGCCGGCCCTGGCACCCCGCTGTTCGGCGACGCCACCCAGCGCCGCGGCCTGACCCTGCGCCAGGCCGAGCCGAAGCCGGATGGGCGGGTGCTGCTGGTCTATGGCGCCGGCTGATCAGCCCAGTTCGAGACTCATGATGCCGAACAGGCGTTCGGACCGGATGGTAGGCGCCGGCCCGGTATACATCCGCGCCGCCTCGAAGCCGGGCGTCAGGCCGAGGGATTCGGCCAGCGCCACGGCGGCGCGGTGCGGTTCCGGCACGTCGAGGAAGACCGGGCCATCCGGAACCGCGGCGAGGAGCGCGGCGACCAGCGCCTCGGCGACCTGCGGCGTCTCCGCCACCAGGGGCCCGAATTTATGGCCCTCCCGCGCCGGGCGGATCACGCCGAAGCCGGTGACCGCGCCATCGGCCACGGCCGCCAGGGCGACATGGCCGGGCTGGGCGATCCAGGCGCGGAGATAGGATTCCCGATCTGCCGGGAAGACGCTGCGGTCCAGCGCCGCCAGGGCCGCGAAGGGCACGGCGCCCGCCGGGACGATGCCGAAGGTCGGCGCCGGCGGGCGGATCGGCAGGCCGCCGAAGCGGATATTGTTCCAGGCGAGCGTGAAGCCGGATTTGCGGTAGTTGTCCTGCTGCGCCACCACGCCATCCAGGCCGATCAGCCGGCCCTCAAGCTGCGCCATGGCGGCGCGCCAGACCGCCATGCCGTGTCCCTGCCCGCGCAGCTCCGGCCGCGCGATGTAGAAGCCGATGAAGCCGAAATCCGCGCCGTAGCGCGTGGCGGAGATCAGGCTGAGCAACGCCCCGTCCTCCTCCATGGCCAGGAACAGGCCCGGGTCCTGCGTCAGGAAACAGGGCAGGTCCGACAGGCCGGGGTTCCAGCCCTCGGCCGCGGCCCATTCGACGGCGGTGGCGGCCTGCGCCGCGCTCAGGGTGATGAGGCGTGCCATGTCAGTGCATGATGTCCCCGCCATTGGGTGACAGCGTGGCGCCGACGAAGAAGTCGCCGCCGGGCGAGGAGGCCAGCAGCAGTGCCGCCGCCGCGATTTCCTCGGGTTGGCCGACGCGGCCGATCGGCAGTTTCGCGCCAATGCTCGCTGCCCATTCGGGACCGAGTTGCGCGGTGAGATCGGTGGCCACCGGCCCCGGCGCGATGGCATTGACCAGAATGCCCTTGGGCGCACCCTCATGCCCCAGCGCGCGCGTGAACCCGATCAACGCGGCCTTGGCGGTGCAATAGGGCACGATATTCGCGGCCCCCTTCAGCCCGAGCTGGCTGGCGGTGGTGATGATGCGGCCACGGCCGCGCGCCGCCATGCCATCCCACACCGCCTGGGCGGCGAAGAAGCTGGCCTTGACGTGGACGTCCATCACCCGGTCGAACATGTCCTCCGTGATCGTGCCGATCGCGCCGCGGATGTTCAGGCCGGCATTGTTCACCAGGATGTCGCAGGGACCGAGCTGCGCCTGCGCGTCGGCGATGAAGCCACGCAAAGCGGGCAGGTTCGAGACGTCGAGCGACAGCGCGAAGGCGCGGCGGCCGAGCGCGGTGATGCCGGCGGTGACCTCCGCCGCGCCCTCGGCGTCGTTCAGGTGGCAGAAGGCGATGTCGGCGCCTTCGCGCGCGAACAGAAGCGCGATGGCGCGGCCGATGCCGCGGCTGCCGCCGGTGATGATCGCCACCTGGCCGGCCAATTGTCCACTCATGCCAATAGTCTCCGCATTGCCGCGCCAAACTGGTCCCGAATGGCCATGGCGTCGATATGCCGCCCGGCCTCGACCACAGCGCGGCCACCCACCAGTACCGTCTTTACCGGGTTGGACTGGCCGCTGAACATCCAGGCATCCAGCAGCGCATCACCCTCGCGCCCAATCAGCGTCGGGTGATCCGTATCCAGTTCCACCAGATCGGCGCGCATCCCCGGCGCGATGGCGCCGAGCTTACGGCCGCTGGCCTGTGCGCCACCGGCCAGCGCGGCATCCAGCAGCGTCCGGCCCGGATGCGGATTTTGGTCCGCCGTGGCAACCGAGCGGGAATTGTCACGCAGGCGCTGGCTGGTTTCCAACTGGCGCAGTTCCTCGCGCGGCGCGGTGCCGACATGGCTGTCGGTGCCGATGCCGAAGCGCCCCTGCGCCGCCAGATAGGCGGGCAGCGCGAAGATGCCGTCGCCGAGCGAGGCCTCGGTCGTCGGGCACAGCCCGGCCACGGCGCCGGAACCGGCGAGGCCGGCAATCTCGGACGGGTCCATATGCGTCGCATGGATCAGCACCCAGCGTGCATCCAGCGGCGCGTTGTCCAGCAGCCAGCGTACCGGCCGCGCGCCGGTGGCGGCCAGGCATTCCACGACCTCCTTCGGCTGTTCGGCGGCGTGGATGTGGATGGGGCCGTCGAAATCCTGCACACCGCGCAGCATCTCGGGCGTCACGGCGCGCAGCGAATGGGGCGCGAGGCCGAGTGCCATCTGCGGGTCGTCGCCGATCGCCGCGCGCGTCGCCTCGACAATCGCGAAGAAGCCGTCGAGGTCGTTGAGGAAGCGCCGCTGCCCCTCATGCGGTGCCACGCCGAAGATGCCGCCATGGCAGTACAGCGAAGGCAGCATGGTGAGCCCGATACCGGTCCGCCGCGCCGCCGCGATGTTGCGCAGCGCCATCTCGGCGCGGTTGGCATAGGGCGTGCCATCCGGCTGGTGATGCAGGTAGTGGAATTCGCACAAACTCGAAAAACCGTGTTCCAGCAGTTCGACGTGCAACTGCGCCGCCACGGCCTCGGCATCCTCGGGCGAAAAGCGGCCGACGAAGCGGTACATCGTCTCCCGCCATGTCCAGAAACTGTCCTGGCCCATCGGGCTGCGGCGTTCGGCGCCGCCGGCCATGGCGCGCTGGAAGGCGTGGGAGTGCAGGTTCGGCACGCCGGGTATCACAGCGCCCGCAAGGCGCCGCACCCCTGGTGCCGTGGCACCCGGCGTCACGGCCCGGATGTCACCCGCAGCATCGGTCTCGATCAGGACATCGCTGGCCCAGCCTTGCGGCAGCAGCGCGGAGGCGGCGAGGATCTGGCGCATCATGATATCCGCATGCCTGGATGTGGGGCTTCGCGCAACCGGGGCGTGGAGCGGCCGGTGAAGGCGTGGCGGTCGCCCGGATAGGTGAAGCGTACGGCGGTGACGGGCTGGCCCTCGCGGCGGCTCAGCCGGTCCAGCACGAGGCAGGGCGCGCCTTCCGCCATGGCCAGCAGCGCGGCGGTGGCGGCGTCGGCGGCGAGGGCGCCGATGCGGTGCTCCGCCTCGGTCCAGGGCACGCGTTCCAGCAGCCAGGAGCCGGGGGGCGCGGCGCCGAAATCCTCCGCCGCCGCTTCCGGCACCGCGGCCAGGTTGATCAGACGGTCCTCAATGGCCTGCGGCACCGCGCCCGCCATGTGCCGCACCTGCAAGGCGAGCACGCGGGCGCCGCGCGCCAGCGGGCCGAGCCGCGCCTTGTCGGCGGCTGTCGCCGGCCGGGTGGCACGGCGCAGTACCGCATGGGCATGGCCGGGGCCGAGGGTCGCCCGCATGTCGGGGATGCCGAACAGCGATTCCTCGGCACGCGGGGCGGCGACGAAGCTGCCCGCCTTGCGCCGGCGCACCACCAGGCCCGCCGTCACCAGATCGGCCAGCGCCCGGCTCGCCGTCATCCGGGCCACGCCATGTTCCGCGACCAACTCCGCCTCCGACGGCAGCTTGTCCCCGGGGCGGAGTTCGCCGGAGAGGATGCGGGCCTCGATCTGGGCACGGATGGCGGCGTGGCGGGTCATGCGATTATGTCTAGACATATTCTCGTCCATTCGCAATGCTGTCGGCGAGCAACGGAGCCCCCCCGATGACCGATCCGCGCCGCCGCAATGCCCCCGCCATCCGCAGCCCGCGCGGGCTGGAGCTGAGCTGTCGCCACTGGACCACCGAGGCGGCGATGCGGATGCTGATGAACAACCTCGACGACGAGGTGGCGGAGAAGCCGGGCGAACTGGTGGTCTATGGCGGCATCGGCCGCGCCGCGCGCGACTGGGACAGCTATGAGCGCATCGTCGCCACGCTGAAGCGGCTGGAGGAGGACCAGACATTGCTGGTCCAGTCCGGCAAGCCGGTCGGCGTCTTCCGCACCCATAGCGACGCGCCGCGCGTGCTGATCGCCAATTCCAACCTGGTGCCGCGCTGGGCGACCTGGGAGCATTTCTCCGAGCTCGATCGCAAGGGGCTGATGATGTACGGCCAGATGACCGCCGGGTCCTGGATCTATATCGGCAGCCAGGGGATCGTGCAGGGCACCTACGAGACCTTTGCGGAAGCCGGCCGCCAGCATTTCGGCGGCGACCTGGCTGGGCGCTGGATTCTGACGGGCGGGCTCGGCGGCATGGGCGGGGCGCAGCCGCTGGCGGGCGTTTTCGCGGGCGCCTGCGTGCTGGCGGTGGAATGCCAGCCCTCCTCCATCGAGAAGCGGCTGGAGACGAAGTATCTCGACCACAAGGCCGATGATCTCGACACGGCTTTGGCGATGATCCGCGAGGCCTGCGCGGCGAAGAAGGCGATCAGCGTCGGCCTGCTGGGCAATGCGGCGGAGGTGTTTCCCGAGTTGGTGCGGCGCGGCGTGGTGCCGGATATCGTCACCGACCAGACCAGCGCGCATGACCCCGCCAATGGCTACCTGCCCGCCGGCTGGTCCCTGGAAAAGTGGCAGGCGATGCGGGAAAGCGATCCGGCCGCCGTTGCCGCCGCGGCGAAGCATTCCATGGTGGCGCATGTGCAGGCCATGCTGGATTTCCAGTCACGCGGCGCCATCGTGATGGATTACGGCAACAACATCCGGCAGATGGCGAAGGAGGAAGGTCTTGCGAATGCCTTCGACTTTCCTGGCTTCGTCCCGGCCTATATCCGGCCGCTGTTCTGCCGCGGCGTCGGACCCTTCCGCTGGGCCGCGCTCTCGGGCGACCCCGAGGACATCCGGCGCACGGACGCCAAGGTGAAGGAACTGATCCCGGAGGATCGGCACCTGCATAACTGGCTCGACATGGCGTCCGAAAGAATCGCGTTCCAGGGTCTGCCGGCGCGCATCTGCTGGGTGGGTCTGGGCCAGCGGGACCGGCTGGGCCTCGCCTTCAACGAGATGGTGGCGCGCGGCGAGATCGGCCCCATCGTCATCGGCCGCGACCACCTCGATTCCGGCGGCGTGGCCTCCCCGAACCGGGAGACGGAGGCAATGCGCGATGGATCGGATGCCGTCTCTGACTGGCCCCTTCTCAACGCGCTGCTGAACACCGCCTCCGGCGCCACCTGGGTCTCGCTGCATCATGGCGGCGGCGTCGGCATGGGTTTTTCCCAGCATGCCGGCATGGTGATCGTGGCGGATGGGACGGAGGCGGCGGCGCGGCGGCTCGCCCGGGTGCTGTGGAACGATCCCGCGACGGGCGTGATGCGCCATGCCGATGCGGGCTATGACATCGCCCTGGATTGCGCACGAGAGAAGGCCCTCGACCTGCCGGGAATCCTGCGATGATCGACCTCGCCACGCTGCGCGCCGTGATGGGCGGTGCGCGCTTCAACCTGCCCGAGGGCTGGCGCGAGGCCACCGAACGGGGCGCCTCGGTGCTCGCCGCGCGACTGGCCGAGGATGGCCCGATCTACGGCGTCAACACCGGCTTCGGCAAACTCGCATCAACGCGCATCGCGCCGCAAAAGCTGGCGCAGCTGCAGCTCAACCTGCTGCGCAGCCATGCCGCCGGCACCGGCGCGCCCCTGCCCGCGCCGGTGGTGCGTCTGGTGCTGGCGCTGAAGGCGCTGTCCCTGTCGCGCGGCGCCTCGGGCGTGCGGGTCGAGGTGGTGGAGGCGCTGGCAGGACTGCTCGCCGCCGATGTGCTGCCGGTGATCCCCGCGAAAGGTTCGGTCGGCGCTTCGGGCGACCTGGCACCGCTGGCGCATCTCTCCCTCGTGCTGGTCGGCGAGGGCGAGGCATTCGCCGATGGCACCCGCATTTCCGGCGCGCAGGCGCTGGCGCAGGCCGGCCTCGCGCCGCTGACCCTGGGCCCGAAGGAGGGGCTGGCGCTGCTGAACGGCACGCAGGTCTCCACCGCCATCGCACTCACGAACCTGTTCGCGGCCCAGGACCTGCTGCACACGTCGCTGGTGGCCGGCGCGCTCAGCGTCGATGCGGCACGCGGTTCCGACACGCCCTTCGATGCGCGCATCCACGCGCTGCGCGGCCAGCCGGGGCAGATCCGCTGCGCCGCCGCGCTGCGCGGGTTGATGGCCGGCAGCGCCATCCGCGACAGCCATCGCGAAGGCGATACCCGCGTGCAGGACCCCTATTCCCTGCGCTGCCAGCCGCAGGTGGCCGGCGCCTGCCTCGACCTGTTGGACAACGCCGCCACCGTGCTGCGGCGGGAGGCGAATGCAGTCACCGACAATCCGCTGGTCATGGCCGATGGCGACATCCTCTCCGGCGGCAATTTCCATGCGGAGCCGGTGGCCTTCGCCGCCGACACCATCGCGCTGGCCCTGGCCGAGCTCGGCGCCATCAGCGAGCGCCGCATCGCGCTGCTGGTGGACCCGGTGCTGTCGGGCCTGCCCGCCTTCCTGGTGGCGGAGGGCGGGCTGCATTCCGGCTTCATGATCGCCCAGGTCACCGCCGCCGCGCTGGTCGCGGAGAACCGCGCGCTGGCCACGCCGCGCAGCGTCGACAGCCTGCCGACCAGCGCCAATCAGGAGGACCATGTCAGCATGGCCACCGGCGCCGCGCTGCGACTGGGCGAGATGGCGGAAAATCTGTCGTCCATTCTCTCCATCGAACTGCTCTGCGCCGCACAGGGGTTGGAATTCCATCGGCCGCTGACGAGCTCCGCGCCCCTGCAGGCCGCACATGCCCTGGTGCGCGGCGTCGCGGCGCCCTGGGATGCCGATCGTTTCATGGCCCCCGACATGGAAGCCGTGCGCCTGCTGGTCCAAGGTGGTGCCTTCGCCCGGCTGGTGGAGTTGCCCGCATGACCTTCGACCGCGTCTGGCTCGACGCCCATCTCTGCACCATGGTTTCCCGGGACGGCGACCCGCTCGGGGTGATCGAGGATGGTGCGATCGCGGCCAAGGATGGGCGCATCGCCTGGGTTGGTCCTCGCGCCGACCTCCCCGGCGGCGCGGAGATCACGACACGCTGCGACGGCGCCTGGATCCTGCCCGGGCTGATCGACTGCCACACCCACCTCATCTTCGCCGGCGACCGCGCCCGCGAATTCGAGATGCGGCTGGAAGGCGCCAGCTACGAGGCCGTCGCCAAGGCCGGCGGCGGCATTTTGTCCACCGTCCGCGCCACCCGGGAGGCGAACGAGGAGGCGCTGGTGCAGGCCGCCTTGCCGCGCCTCGACCAGCTTCTGGCCGAAGGCGTGACCACGCTTGAAGTCAAATCCGGCTACGGGCTGGACCTGGAAACCGAGGCGCGAATGCTGCGCGCCGCGCGACGCCTGCCTGGGCTGCGCCCCTTTGCCTTACAGACCAGTCTGCTCGCGGCCCATGCCGTGCCACCCGAATATGCCGGCCGCAGCGCCGATTTCGCGCGCCACGTTGCGGAAGACATCGTGCCAGCTATCGCGGCGGAGGGGCTGGCCGATGCGGTGGATGCCTTCACCGACAGCGTCATCGGCTTCGACACCGAGCAGACATCCTGGGTGTTCGATGCCGCACACCGCGCCGGGCTACGGACAAAACTGCATGCGGATCAGTTGCGCGACGATGGCGGCTGCGCCCTGGCCGCCCGCCACAACGCGCTCTCCGCCGACCATATCGAATATGCTAGCCCGGAAGGCATCGCCGCGATGGCGAAGGCCGGCACCGTCGGCGTGCTGCTGCCGGGCGCCTTCTACTTCATCCGCGAAACCCACTTCCCCGACATCGCCACGATGCGCGCCGCCGGCCTGCGGATTGCGCTGGCGACGGATCTCAACCCCGGCTCCTGCCCCGCACCCTCCCTTCTGCTGATGCTGAACATGGGCTGCACCCTGTTCCGGCTGACAGTGGCGGAGGCGCTGGCCGGCGTCACAACCCACGCCGCCGCGGCGCTCGGCCTCGCGGATCGCGGCAGGCTGTCGCCCGGGCTGCGCTGCGACCTGGCGCTCTACGGCATCTCCCGCCCCGCGGAGCTTTGCTACTGGATCGGCCGCAATCCCTGCCTCGGCCGCGTGGTGGGCGGGGCATGACGCCGGAGGCCATGCAGGCGCGGCTGCGGGAAGGCCTGCCGCTGGCCGATGCCTGGGCGGTCGAGGTTCTGGGCTGCGCGGCGGGCAACGCCCTGCTGCGCCTGCCGCCGCGCGACCTGCTGCTGCGGCCCGGCGGCACCGTCTCCGGCCCCGCGCTGATGGGCCTGTCCGACATGGCGATGTGGGTGGCGCTGCTGAGCATGACGGAAGGGCGCGACGAAAGCCGGACCATCAACCTCGCCATCCATTTCCTGCGTCCGACGCCGGCCGGCGCGGTGCTGGCGGAAGCGCGCATCCTGCGGCGTGGCCGCACCCTGTCCTATGGCGATGTGCTGCTGCGCGCGGAGGGGGCCACGAATCCCTGCGCCCATGTCACCAGCAGTTGGGCGAATGTCCCGCCGGGATAATGCGGCTTCCCTTTTCCGCCCCGCTGCGCCACCTCTCGCCCGGATGAGGGGAGTGCAGGATGCGTGATGATGCGGGCCACCGCGAAGGGATGCCGCGGCGTGCCCTGCTCGCCATGCCGGCCGGCCTCGTCGCCGCCAGGGCGGATGCGGCCGTGACCGGCGCGGATGCGCTGCTGCTGGTGATGGGCGACCTGCATTCGGCGATGGAGCGTGCCGCGGCCCTGCTGGGCGTGGTCGATGCAGCGCTGGCCGCGCATCGCGGCGTGCCGGCCTTCATCCTCATCAATGGCGATGTCTTCGAGCGTGGCAATGCCGTGGCGCGTCGCAGCGCGGCGGTGGCGGATTGGAGTTTCCTCGCCGCGCTGCGCCGCCGCGCGCCGGTCGTGCTGAACATCGGCAATCACGAGACGGCGCTGATCGACGACCTGGCGGAAGTGGTGGAACGCGCCGTCGCCCTGGACCTGCGCGTCGTCTCCAATCTGCGCGACCGCCGCAGCGGCCTGCCCTTCGCCGAGGTCTCGACGCATTTCGACCTGCCGGGCCGCCGCGGCCTGCGCGTCATCGGCATGGCGACGGATGAGGCCGCCACCTACCGGCCGGAGGCGCGCGCGCTGATCGACATGCCCGAACCCGTCGCCTGGGCGCGCGAACGCCTGCCGGCGCTGTTCGCGGCGGATGAGGTGCGGGTGCTGCTGAGCCATGCCGGCGTCGCCGCCGATCGCGCCATCCTGCCGATGCTGCCGGGCGGTACCTTGCTGGTCGGCGGGCACGAGCATCTGCGCTTCACCCATGCGGCGGGGGCGACGCGCTATGTGCATACCGGGTCCTGGAACCGCTTCCTGACCCTGGTCGGGCTGCATCTCGGCCAGCCCATCCCCCGGCTGGAATTGCGGGAGTTGGCGGTGGAGCCGGGCCAGGCGGAGGATGCGGACCATGCGGCCCTGGTCGCACAGGTGATGGCCGCCCATGCCTCGGCCGAGGATGCGGAGGTGCTGTTCGACCTGGACCGCCCGCTGCCGCTGGCGGCCGCGGCTCGCCGGGCCTGCGCCGCGCTGGCCGCTGCCACAGGCAGCCGGGCCGGACTGCTGGGCCATACCGGCTTCGGCACCGGCCTGCCCGCCGGGCCGGTGCGGCGGCTGGATTTCGATGCCTTCCTGCGCTTCGACGGGCCGGTCTTCCGCGCCGAGGCCGATGCCGCGGCACTGGCCGCCATGGCCCCCCGGTTGAACCAGGATGGCGCCACGCCGCTGGCCGCGCGGATCGGCGATTTCTGCCATGCCGATCCCTGGCCGGCAGGACCCGGTCCGCTGGCCAGCAATGGCTGGGTGCGGCTGCATGCGGCCCGCTTCCTGGGCGATCCCGCGCCGCATTTCACGCCGGTGCCCGGGCTGATGCTGAAGCCCCTGGTCGAGGCGGCATTGCGCGCGGGGCGATAACACCGACGCCAAGTGGCGCGTGCTGTCGCCGATTCGTCTTGAAAATGTCCCAAAGCGGGGCCAGGATTCATCCCAGAGGCCCGGGTCCCTCTGGCGAGATGCCCCCCGGCGTACCGCGATGTCGGGCCTCCCACAAACCGCCGCGCCCCCGCGCAGCGACGGAAGCGGAGGCTGAGGGCGTCATGGATGGTGGAATCAGCGCGTCAGGTGGTGTGCTGAAGCTGAGTCTGGTGGAGCGTTTATCCGACCTGGAACGGCTGATCGCCGCCGAGCGCGCCCGATCCGCACCGGATGAGGCGTTGATCCGGCGGTTGTCCCGGGAAAAGCTTCTCGCCCGCGACCGCATGGCCGCCCTGGCCGGCTGCGGCATGCCGCGCTGGGCGCGGGAGGATGGGGTGCCGGGGTAGTTCCTACGCCCGGCGGCCGGTGAACAGCACGGCGACCAGCATGGCGGAGACGGCCAGCACCACGCCGGCCAGTTTCGCGACGCCCAAGGGTTCATCCAGAATCAGCACGGACATCAGCACGGCCGCCACCGGGACCATGGTGGTCAGGCAGGCGGTGCGCGTCGCGCCCATCAGTTCCCCCGCCCGCGCATAGAGCGTGGTGGCGATGGCGGAGGACAGCACCCCCTGGGCGAAGCCCTGCAACAGGCTGGATTCCCACGGCATATGCGGCACCGCGCCGCCGCCCAGCAACAGCCAGGGCGGCAGCAGCACCAGGGCCGAGAGGATGCACATGGCGGCATTGCCGGCGAGCGCCGGAATCCGCCAGCGCCGCAGCAGGACCGTGAAGGCGCCCCAGACCGTGCCGGCGCCCATCAGGATGATATCGCCACGCCAGGCGCCCGGATGGCTGCCGCCGATGCCGTCATAGCCGATCAGCAGCACGCCGCAGGCGATGAAGCCCAGGGCGATGGCCCGTCCGCGCGTCGGGCGTTCGCCCAGCAGCGGCACGGCCAGCACCGCGCCCATGACGGCGGCGGTGATGGGGGCGACGGTGCCGCCATGGCTGGCCGGCGCATGCACCAGGCCCCAGCCGAACAGCAGCGCATTGGCCGCGCCGCCGGTGGCCACCAGCCCCATCAGCTTCGGCAGCCCGATCCCGGCCAGCACCTGCCGCGCCTGCCAGGCAAAGGGCAGCAGCACCAGCGCGGCGAAGCTGTAGCGCAGCACGGCGAGGTCGAGCGGCGAATAGCCGGCCACGGCGCCGCTGCGCGCCACCACCGCCTGGCCACCCCAGGTCAGCGCCGCGGCGACACCGAAGATGAGGCCGATGAGGACATTGCGTCCGGGCCCGGTCACGCTGGCAGGGTCATGTGATGCACGCGGCGGACCCTACGCCGCCCTGTCGCCCCTTCCCAGAGGGGGCGACCCTCAGGCGGCGTGGATCTCGTTCACGTCCTGGCCGAAGCGGTCGAAGGCGACGCCGTAGCAATGGATGGAAATGGCGGTGCGGCAGGACAGGTTGGCCAGGCGATGGATCAGCGCCGGATCGGCCGGGCCATGGCTGCCCTCCCCGCGCATCAGCAGCTTCGTCGCGGCCGGCACCGGCAGGTCGCCGTCGGCCTGGGTGTAATAGGTTTCAGTCAGCGCGCCCTGGTGCACGGCGAAGGCGCACCAGGTGCGATGGGCATGCACCGGGGACATCTGGCCGGGGCGCCAGACCAGCGCCACCACGGCATAGCCGCCGGCCGGGTCGCTGTGCAGCAGGTGGCGCACATAGCGGTCCGGGCAACAGGGGCAGTCCAGACCCTCCAGCAGCGCGGGATCGGCGGCGAAGGCCTGGATCGCGGCGGCCACGGCGCCCGGCCGATCATGCTCCGGCAGCCGGGCGGCCGCGTCGATGCCGGCGAGCATGGTGTCACGGGGCGGAAGGCTGCGGATGAAGGTCATCGGCGTGGGATTTCCTGTTCAATGCCGAGGATAGACCAGGAATTTTTCACCACGCAACTCAAAAAGAGAGTGAGTTTCCAAATCCACCCCCATCCGCGCCACCTTCATCCTGCGGCCCGACGCCCCCTGGTCGATCCCGGCCCGCGCGCTATGGTGTGGGATACAAGTTACGGAGCTTCCGCCATGCGTCGCCGCACCCTTCTCGCCGCCGCCGCCCTTCCCCTTCTCGCCACGCCGGCCCTGGCGCAGACCGCGCGCCGTCCGCTGCGGCTTGTGGTCCCCTTCCCCGCCGGCGGCACCGCCGACCTTCTGGGCCGCCTCGCGGCGCGGGAGATCGAGGCCGCGCTGGGCAGCCCGGTGGTCGTGGAGAACCGGGCCGGCGCCGGCGGGGCCATCGGCTCCGATTCCGTGGCGCGCGGCCCGGCGGATGGCAGCACCATCCTGCTGTCCAATATCGCGTCCCAGGCCATCGGCCCGGCGGTGAACCGCACGGTGCCCTACAATCCGGTGACGGATTTCCGCCATATCGCGCTGGTCGCGGCGGTGCCTTCCGCCATCGCGGTCGCCGCCGACGGGCCGATCCGCACCATGGCGGACCTGGTCGCGCGGGCGAAGGCGCAGGCGGGCGGGGTGCGCTTCGGCTCCACCGGTATCGGCACCTCCAGCCATGTGAAGCTGGAACTGCTGAACCGTGCCGCCGGGGTGGACATCACCCATGTGCCCTATCGCGGCAGCGCGCCGGCCACCACCGATGTCATCGGCGGGCAGGTGGAAGGGCTGATCGCCGCCGTGCCGGATATCGGCAACAATGACCGCCTGCGCCTGCTGGCCATCACTTTGCCTGATCGCGCCGCCCGCTGGCCGAATGTGCCGACGGTGGTGGAGGCCGGATTCCCGTCGCTGGTCGCCACCAACTGGTTCGGCCTGTCCGGCCATGCCGGCATGCCGGCCGAGGCCGCCGCCGAGATCAACCGCGCCGTGGTCGCCGGGCTGAACACCCCCACCATGATCGACCGCCTCGCCCAGCTCGGCGCGCCGCCGAACCGGATGAGCCCGGCCGAATACAGCGAGATGGTCTCCAGCGAGGTCACCCGCTGGGCCGATATCGCGCGCAGCGCGAATATCCGCGTCGAATGAGCGGCGACGAGACGACCGCGGAGCTGGAAGCCCGCCTCGCGGAGGTGAAGGCCAAGCGCGGCTACCTGCTGCCGCATCACGGGCTGATGGCGCTGGCTTTTCCGAAATTGCTGGCCGGCTACGACGCGGCCTACACCGCGCTCGCCCTGGATGACCGGGTGCTGAGCCATCACGACCGGGAATTCGTCTGGATGGCGGTGCTCGCCGCCACGGACGAGGCATTGGCGACGCATCACATCGCCAAGTTCCGTGCCGCCGGCGGCACCGACGCCATGATCGGGGCCGCCTTCGCCTCTGCGGCCTACGCCATCGGCGCGGAGGCCTTCGACTTCGCCGCGCGCGACTGGGGCCGCCAGCTTGTACCCTTCGACCCGCAGGCGAGCTATCTGGCGACGCTGCGCATCGTGGCGCCGGCCGCGCCGATCCGGCTGGTGCATCTGGCGGGCCTCGCCGTGCAGGTCTGTCGTGCCCGCTGGCGGCCCTTCGGCTGGCATCTGCAGGCGGCCTATGCCGATGCGGTGGAGGAGGAGGCGATGGCGGAGGCGATCAGCCTCGCCATGTTCCCCGGCAGCGTGCCGCGCTTCGTCGAGGCCTGTGGCCATTGGCGCGGCCTGATCGCCGACGGCACCCTGCCCGCCAGCCCCCGCTTCCGGGCCTGGGCGGCGCTGACCGGCCAGGGCGGGCATGACGAGGCGGCGGGGCTGGCCCCGTCGGGCTGAACTACAGCCGCGCCAGCACCGCGTCACCCATCGCCACCGTGCCCAGCACCGCCTCTCCGGGCAAGGCGATGTCGGCGGTGCGGGCGCCGGCATCCAGCGCGGCGGTCACCGCCCGCTCCAGCTCCGCAGCCGCCGCCTCCGACCCCGCCGACCAGCGCAGGAGCTGGGCGGCGGAAAGGATCGCGGCGAGCGGATTGGCCAGGCCCTTGCCGGCGATATCCGGCGCCGAGCCATGCACCGGCTCATACAGCGCCCGCCGACGCCCATCAGGGCGCGGGGCGGACAAGCTGGCGCTCGGCAGCAGGCCGAGGCTGCCGGCGAGGCCGGCGGCGGCATCGGATAGCAGGTCGCCGAACAGGTTGTCGGTCAGGATCACGTCGAAGCGCTTCGGGTCGCGGTTCAGCATCAGCGCGCAGGTATCGGCCAGCATGTGATCCAGCCGCACGTCGCGGAATTCGTCATGGTGCAGCGCCGTCACCACCTGCCGCCACAGCGCCCCGGCCTCCATCACATTGGCCTTGTCGACGCTGGTCAGCACCCCGCGCCGCCCGCGGGCGAGGGCGAAGGCGAAGCGGGCGGCGCGGATGATCTGGTCCTCGTCATAGACATGCGTGTTGACGCCGCGCCGCCGGCCATCCGCATCGCGTTCGACACCGCGCGGCTGCCCGTAATAGACGCCGCCCGACAGCTCCCGCACGAAGCACAGATCCACCCCGGCCAGGGTGCGCGGCTTGAAGGGGGAGACCTCGTCCAGCGCCCGCTCGGTCCGCACCGGACGCAGATTGGCGAACAGGCCCAGCCGCTTGCGCAGCGACAGCAGGCTGCCGCGGGCGCGTTCCTCGGCCGGCATGCCGGCGCGGTCCAGGCTGTCCACCGCGCCGAACAGCACCGCATCGGCGCGATCCACCGCGGCATGGGTCTCGGGCGGCATCAGATGGCCGGTGGCCCGCCAGGTCGCGTTGCCATAGGGCCGTTCCTCGATCTGCATCGGCAGGTCGTGCTTCGCCTGCATGTGGCGCAGCACCCGCAAGGCCTGGGCGGTCACCTCCGGCCCGATGCCGTCCCCGCCCAGGACCAGGACGTTCAGCGGCGGGTTGGCGGCGGATGCGGTCATGAATGCGGGCTCCGGTGACATGGCGGGCGCGCATGGCGCAGATGCGGGGCGCATCCGTCAAGCCGGCGGAACGCGATCCGCCGCTTTGCGGGGTTGGGGGGAAGCATGCCAGGATGCCAATCCGATGCAGGACGCCGATCCCCAGCCCCGACCCGCCGTGCTGGTGCTTGGCATGCACCGCTCCGGCACCTCCGCCCTCACCCGCGTCCTGTCGCTGCACGGGCTGGCCCTGCCGGCGCGGCTGGTGGGGGCGCGGTCGGACAACCCGCGCGGCTTCTGGGAATCGGCCGAGGTGGCCGCGCTGAACGACCGCGTCCTGGCCGCCATGGACAGCAGCTATGACGACCCGCGCCCGCTGCCGCGCGGCCTGCTGCCGCCCGAGCGCCTGGAGGGCTTCATCACCGAGGCCGCGGAGCTGCTCGTCGCCGAATTCCCCGGCGAGTCGCCCTTCGTGCTGAAGGACCCGCGCATCTGCCGCCTGCTCGGCATCTGGCTGCCTGCCTTGGTGCGCTTCGGCACCGCGCCCCTGGCCCTGATCCCGGTGCGCAACCCGCTGGAGGTCGCCCGGTCCCTGGAACGGCGGGAGGCGATGCCGAAGCGGCGCGCTTTGCTGCTCTGGCTGTCGCATGTGCTGGCGGCGGAGCGCGACAGCCGCGCCTTGCCCCGCGCCGTGGCGCATTACGATGACCTGCTGCGCGACTGGCGCGGCTACCTGGCCCGACTCGGCGCGCCGGTGCGGCCGGAGGCGACGCCCGCGACCGAGGACTTCCTCACCCCCGCGCTGCGCCACCATGAGGCGACGACGGACGCGCTGCTGCGGGATGCGGCGGTGCCGGCGCAGGTCAAGCGCGTCTACGCCGAGCTCCGCCGGGCGCCAGGCGAATCCGGGCTCGACCCGGAGCCCTTCGCCGCCGCCGCCGCCTGGCTAGAGGCGCAGCGGGATTTCGGCTGAGAGCGACGAAGCCCGCCCCTTGCGGAAAACCGGCGCCGGCCCCCATGCTCCGCCCGGAAAAACAGGCCGGCCGTCGAAGGCGCGGCGGAATGGGAGGGGTTCTGCATGACCAGTCTGATCACCCGGCGCCTGGCGCTGGCCGCCGCCGCCGGGGCGCTGACCGCGCCGCATGTCGCCCGGGCACAGCGGGGCTACAAATCCGAATACAAGCTTTCGGTCGTCGGCAACCGCACGATCCCGCTGGCCGATGGCGCCTTCCGCTGGGCGGAGCTGGTTACCGAACGCTCCGGCGGGCGGATCAATGTGAAGGTCTATCCGGGCAGCCAGCTGGTCGGCGGCGACCAGACGCGGGAACTGGTGGCGATGCGCCAGGGGGTGATCGACTTCGCGGTCTTCTCCACCATCAACATCTCCCCCCAGATCCGGGAGATGAACCTGTTCTCCCTGCCCTTCCTGCTGCAGGACAGCCGCGGCTTCGACGCCATCATCAAGGGCCCGATCGGGGCGGAGCTGTTCCGCACCCTGGAATCGCGCGACGTGCAGCCGGTGGCCTGGGGCGAGAACGGCTTCCGCGAGATTTCCAACAGCCGTCGCGCCATCCGCACGCCCGAAGACCTGCGCGGCATGAAGATCCGCTTCGCCGCGGGCGCCATTTTCTCCGAGATCTTCACCGCCCTCGGCGCCAATCCGGTGCAGATGTCCTTCGCCGATCTGCAGCCGGCGCTGTCCACCGGCGCGGTGGATGGACAGGAGAATCCGGTGAACCTGTTCCTCGGCTTCCGCATGGACACGCTGGCGCAGCGCCACCTGACCATCTGGAACTACGTCGCCGATGCCGGGATCTTCCTGCTGACCAAGCAGGTGCTGAACAGCTTCTCAGCCGAGGACCAGGCCCTGGTCCGCACCTGCGCGCAGGAAGCGGCGCAGGAGCAGATCAATGCCAGCCGCAAGGGGCTCGGCGCCGGCGGCGACCGGACCTCGCTGGATGAGCTGGCGCGGCGCAATGTGACGGTCACCATCCTGTCGGATGCGGAAAAGCAGGCCTTCGCCCGCGCCACCCGCCCGGTCTACGACAAATACGCGCAGACCGTGGGCGCCGACCTGGTGCGCCGCACCGAAGCCGCGGTGACCGCCGCGCGCGCCTGAACTTTCGGGGCGCGCGGGGCAAGCCTCCGCGCGCCGCCTGCGGGACATTCCCATGACCGAGCACGCCGACATCCAGGCCCCCGGCCTGCAGCTGGGGGAAGCCCCGCCGCGCATTCCCGTGACGGTGGAAGGCGCGATCGGCGCCGCCATCATGGGGGTGCTGGCGCTGATCACCTTCGCCAATGTGGTGGTGCGCTACTTCACCAACGTCTCCTTCGCCTTCACCGAGGAATATTCGGTGGCGCTGATGGTGGTGATGGCCTTCGTCGGCGCCGCCGCCGCCTTCGGCAATGACCGCCATATCCGCATGACCTTCTTCACCGAGCGCCTGCCACTGCGTGCGGCCCGGCTGGTGGAGCAGTTCGTGCTGCTGGCCTGCCTGTTCATCTTCGGCTGCATCGCCTGGTATGGCGCCTGGTACACCTGGGACGAGTATCGCTTCGAGGTGCTCTCCCCCGGCCTCGGCGTGCCCTCCTGGTACTACACCGTCTGGATGCCGTTGCTTTCCGCCGTGATATGCCTGCGCATCCTGGGCCGCATGGTCCGCGTGGCGAAGGCCGGCTAGCCATGGTGCTCGAAGGCTCCCTCATCCTCCTCGGCACCTTCTTCCTGCTGCTGTTCCTCGGCGTGCCGGTCGGCGTATCGCTCGGCCTGGCCGGCTTCCTGGTCATTGCCATCGAGGGGCTGGGCATCATGGCCCTGCCCACCAACATCTGGACCGGCATCGCCAAATACCCGCTGCTGGCGCTGCCGATGTTCGTCCTCGCCGGCATGGTCTTCGAACGGGCCGGGGTGGCGGCGCGCCTCGTCATCTTCGCCCAGGCGCTGGTCGGCCCGCGCCGTGGGGCCCTGGCCATCGTCGCCGTACTGGTCTGCCTGATCCTCGGCGGCATCAGCGGATCGGGTGCGGCGGATTCGGCGGCCGTGGCCGCGGTGATGCTGCCGGCGATGCTGAAGGAAGGCTATCCGCGCGCCTTTTCCGCCAGCCTGATCGCCGCCGCCGGGTCCACCGCCGTGCTGATCCCGCCCTCCATCCCCTTCATCGTCTATGCGGTGCTGGTGCCGGGCGTCTCGGTGCCCGCGCTGTTCCTCGGCGGCGTCATCCCCGGGCTGCTCGCCGGCCTTTCGCTGCTGGTGCCCGCCATCCTGCTGGCCCGCATCCATGGCTTCGGCCTGCCCGACACCAGCCACGCCCTGCCGCCCCTCTGGGCCTCCTTCAAGGACGCCATCTGGGGGCTGCTGGCGCCGATCATCATCCTGGGCGGGCTGCGCTCCGGCGCCTTCACCCCGACCGAGGCCGCCGTCGTCGCCGTGTTCTACGGCCTGTTCGTCGGACTGTTCATCTACCGCGTGCTGCGCTGGGTGGATATCTACACCACGCTCCGCGACAGCGCCGAGATCAGTGCCGTGGTGCTGATGATCATCGCACTCGCCAGCATCTTCGCCCATGCCGGCAGCACCGTGGGCGCCTTCGACGCCCTGGCCCAGACCCTGGTCGGCATCACCGGCAACGAAACCGTCATGCTGCTGATGATCACCGCCCTGGTGCTGGTCGCCGGCATGCTGATCGACGCGATCTCGATCTTCCTGGTCTTCCTGCCGATCCTGCTGCCCATCGCCCGCAGCTTCGACTGGGACCTGACCTGGTTCGGCATCCTGCTGACCATGAACGTGGCCATCGGCGCCTTCACACCGCCCATGGCCGTGAACCTGATGGTGACCTGCAAGGTCGCCAACACCTCCATGGAATCGACCATCCCCTGGGTGATCTGGTTCGTCCTGGCGATGCTGAGCGCCCTGCTCCTGGTCGCCTTCATCCCGGAGCTGGCGTTGTTCCTGCCACGGCTGTTCGGGGATCTCTGAAGCGGCATGCGTGGAGGTGCGGTCGGCGGAACGTCCGAATCCCGCGATCCAGCAAAGCTCGACCAGGATGCCTGGGCGAAGGCATCATGGTCCGGACGCCTGGCCGCGCCGCCCAGGCACCCTCGCCTGCCGGGCCTCCAGCGCCGCCCGCCGCTCCTCGATGCGCGGCCGTTGCCAGGCGGGCGCCACGGCAAGCGCGCGGTCGAACAACCGGAGGCCCAGCGCCGGATGCCCTGAGCGACCGCAATGGATGGCGAGATTGGCAAGGTACACGGCGGAGCAGGCGCGGTGGGGCCGTTCGAAGTGGCGCGCTGGAATTGTGCCGTGTTCAAGGAAGGCCAGCACCAGCGCCGACAGCAGCCCCATCTGGGACAGCGCCTGCGAAACCGGGTGCCCGCCTCGTGGCACCGGCACAATGCGGGCCTCCGGGAAGGCCGGCAGCACCTCAGCCTCCAGATAGGCCTGGTCGAGCCGGGTCAGCGGGTCGTAGACCACCAGCATGGTCCCGCTGCCTTTCGGCGCGTCCGCCAGATGGATATGCCGCAGCGGCACCGTGCCGCGCCGCGGCGCCGCCGCGGTCGCCGGCAGATTCGGCAGGATCGACACACGCGGCGACAGTGCCAGCGCCGATGCGTCGATGGCGCCGGCGAACAGCAGGGCCGCGAAGCCACCCATGCTCACCCCATAGGTGACCACGCGATCGTATGAACTGGCCACAGGCGCGACGGCAGCGCGGAAGGTTTCGACGGAAAGGTCCTGGTACCACAGCTCCTTGCGCTTGCGGACCGTCACCACGTCATGGCCCGACTTCAGCAGGAAGTCCTGCCCGAATCCTGGCTTGTCCAGGTCGTTCAGGAACATCTCGTCGAAGGTCACGGCCAGTACGCGGCTTGCCTGCCGCGATGTGCGGTGGTGGCGGATCAACGAGTGGCCGTTGTCCAGCAGAAGGGTGGTCATGGCGTCCGCGCGCGTCCCCGCCACAGGTCGCCCACCCGGCAGCCCACCGGATCAGGCAGGGTCTCAGCCGGGGACGCAGGGCGCCCCCGGCGGGTTGCGTATTACAGGCTCATATCCAGGGCCGGCTTCGCGTCGGCCGGCAGAGGGCTCTCATAAGGCTTGCCGCCGGTGCGCTTGGCGTGGTCGGCCTTGGCTTCGGTGATGATGCTGGGGTTTTTCAGGGCGTCGATGGCGGTGCCGGCCATGACCTTGGCGACGTGGATCATGCCCTTATGGGCGGCCGGCAGTTTGCCCTGGCCGGTGAGCTGCCAGGAGTGGAAGGGCGTGCCTATGGCGCAGGTGGCGCCGCGGGCCTGCACGGTCGGCACTTTCCAGGAGACGTCGCCGACATCGGTGGAGCCGATCATCGGCACGCCCTTGGCGTTCTCCGGCACCACCTGCTCGCAGAGCACCTCACCCTCGCGGGGCTCGACGCCAACGCGGCGCCAGGCGGAGAGGATATCCTCCTCCGACAGCGTGGCCTGGAACTCGGCGGCCTTGGCGCGGTCGGCATCGTCCCATTCCGGCGCGCCGAGGCGATCCAGATTGGCCTGCATCGCCTTGTCCAGCGGCGCATTGGCCATCAGGTTGGAAACGGCGGAGACGACGCGGGTGGAGACGGTGCATTCCGTCATCAGCGCCGCGCCATCAGCGATCTTGCGCACGCGGGTGACCATGGCGTTCAGCTCGGTCACGTTGCGGGCGCGGATCAGGTAGCGGACCTTGGCGGTGGACTGCACCACATTCGGCGCGATGCCGCCGGCATCGAGATAGGCGTAGTGGATGCGGGCGTCGCTCGGCATGTGCTCGCGCATATAGTTCACGCCGACATTCATCAGCTCCACCGCATCGAGCGCGGAGCGGCCGAGATGCGGCGCGGCGGCGGCGTGGCTGGCGCGGCCAATGAACGAAAAATCGATGCGGGTATTGGCCAGCGAGATCATGTCATCCACGCCGGCGAAGCTGGCCGGGTGCCAGGTGATGGCAATGTCGACATCGTCGAAGGCGCCGTCGCGCACCATGAAGCCCTTGGCGGCGCCACCTTCCTCGGCCGGGCAGCCGTAGTAGCGCACGCGGCCCGGGAGGCCGTTGGCCTTCAGCCAATCCTTGACCGCGGCGGCCGCCATCAGGCTGGCGGAGCCGAGCAGGTTGTGGCCGCAGCCATGGCCGCGCGTCTCGCCCGGAACCGGGCGGGGCTCGGTCACGCCGGCTTCCTGGGACAGGCCCGGCAGGGCGTCGTATTCGCCGAGGATGGCGATCACGGGACCGCCCTCGCCCGCCTCGCCCATCACCGCGGTGGGGATGCCGGCGACGTCGGTGGTCACCTTGAAACCTTCGGCCTCCAGCATCGCCTTGTGCTCGGCGGCGGAGCGGTGCTCGTCATAGCAGAGTTCCGGCATGCCCCAGATCTTGTCGGCGAGCTCCACATAGGGCTCGCGGCGCTGGTCGACGAGCTGCCAGATCTGTTCCGAATTCTGCATCACGGGGCTCCCTTGCCTATGACGGCTTTATGGCGCGGATCGGCGGGACGGGCCAGCGCCGGGTCAACTTCCGGCCGCCTGGGGCGTTGGGGAACGAGGCTCTGAAGGGAGACGACATGCAAATCCAGGTGAACACCCCGGACGGCGCCGGCGGCGCGGATCTCGGCGCCCGCGTGGAACAGGCGGTGGTCGAGGCGATGGGTCGCTTCAGCGACCAGGTCACGCGGGTGGAGGTGCATCTCTCCGACGCCAATGCCGACAAGGGCGGGGAGGACAAGCGCTGCATGATCGAGGCGCGGCCCGTGGGCAAGGCGCCGGTTGCGATCACCCATCAGGCGGCGACGGTGCCGATGGCGTTGCGCGGCGGGCTGAACAAGCTCACCCGCAAGCTGGACAGCGTGCTGGCCGCCCGCAGCGATCACAAGGGCGCTGCCTCGGTACGGGACAACGAGCTGAGATAGGTCTCAGCTCCAGGCGGGTGTCACGCCAGGGGGTGGGGAATAGGGCAGGTCGCCACGGGCGAGCACCGCCTCCCTGCCCCCGTTTTCCGCCAGGATCCCGGCCTGGCGGGCCTTCACGGCGGCGTCGATATCGGCCGGGTCGCCGCCCAGCCGTTGGCGCAGGCTGATCTCCATGCGGGCGATCAGCAGCGCATTGGCGGGATCGGTGGCCAGGTCCACCAACTCCTCCGGATCAGCCGCCAGGTCGAAGAGCTGCGGCGGATAGCTGGCATAGCGCACGTATTTATAGGGGCCGTCGCGCAGCATGAAGGCGGCTTCCCGCGACCCGCTGGCGTGATAGGCGGACAGCGCCACGCGATCCGGCGCCGCGCCGAGCGCGATCTGGAACAGCGATGTCGCATGCGGCGGCGGTGCCTCCGCGCAGCCCACCGCCTGCAGGGCGGTGGCGCCGATATCGGTCAGGCAGACCGGGATGGCCGAGACGCGGCCGGCGGGCACGCCGTCCCCCGCCAGGATCATCGGCACGCCGACCGCCTCCTCATACATCACGCTTTTGCCCCAGAGGCCGCGTGCGCCGACATTGTCGCCGTGGTCGGAGGTGTAGAGCACGCGGGTGGTCGCCCCGAGCCCGGCGCCTTCCAGCGCGCCCAGGATCTTCCCCACCTGCTCATCCATGAAGGAGACCAGCCCGTAATAGCCGGCCATCATCCGCTGCACCGTGGCCTCGTCCCGCACGCTGGCATCGTAGGGGATGGTGGTGGCGTAGTCCTGGATGAAGGGGTGGGTCGGGCGCTGGTCCTTTGCGTAGAGCTTGGGCATCCCCACCACCTCCGGCGGGTAGCGGTAGAAGTGCTCGGGCGGCGCGGTCAGCGGGAAATGCGGCGTGACCAGGGACACGAACAGCACCCAGGGCCTGTCGGGCGCGGACTTCGCCCTCTCCCGCAGCCAGATCTGCGCGGCGGCGGCGATGTCGCGGTCGTAGCGGGTGTAGTCGCTCTCGCCCGGGCCGGCGGCGGCGGACATCTTGGCGGCGCCCTTGCGGGCGGGCGCGGTCTCGTCGCGGATCAGCGCCAGCAGGTCGCCCTTGCCGTCCACCACGTGCATGGCGAGCTTTTCCTCGGAGAAGCCATGGTCGTCACCCGGCTGGCCCCGAAAATGCAGCTTGCCGATGGAGACCACCTCATGCCCCGCATCGCGCAGCGCGTGGTGCCAGGACCGGATGGCGCCGTCATAGGGGTCCGCATTGTCGGCATAGCGGCCCATCTCATGCAGCGCCTGGCCGGTGGCCAGCGCGGCGCGGGCCGGCACGCAGATGGGGGAAGGCGTATAGGCCGCGGCGAAGCGGGTGCCGGTAGCGGCCAGGCGGTCAAGGTTGGGCGTCTGGACGAAGGGGTGCCCGGCGCAGCCCAGCGCGCGGGGCGCATGTTCATCGGACAGGATGATGAGCAGGTTCTGCGGGGTAAATGGCGCGGCAGGCTCGTTAAGCATCTGGCAATCTTCTCCCGATGCGTTCATATTGCGCGCGATGCGGCAGGTGGAAAATCCCCCTGGCCCGCGCGCCAACAGGGCGCCTCTCCCAAACATCGCGCCAGGATGGCGCCCGGAACCACGCCAACAGGGCGTGCGAAGACCCCGCGCCAAGAAGGGCGCCGAAATGCCCGCGCCAGGACGGCGCCAAACCCCGCGCCAACAGGGCGCCGAAACCTTTGCGCCAGGACGGCGTTCCGGGCGGCGCGCCAGAAGGGCGCCCGCGTCATGCGCCAGGACGGCGCCCGCATCACCCCCGGGCCAGGACGGCCGACGGGACTTCATGCCAGGATGGCGCCCCAATCCCGCGCCAGAATGGCGCCCCGTCGCCAAAGGGCCTTGAGATGCCGGAGCTTTCGCTGACCTCGATCGTGCTGATCGCACTGCTGTTGCTGGCGGTGCTGACCGTGGCGCAGGGCATCCGGACCGTGCCGCAGGGCCAGGTCTGGACGGTGGAGCGCTTCGGCGCCTTCACGCGCCTGCTCTCCCCGGGCCTCAACCTCATCATCCCCTTCGTCGACCGCGTCGGCCACAAGCTGAATGTGCAGGAGGTGGTTCTGGATATCCCGGAACAGTCCGTCATCACCAAGGACAATGCCACGGTCGCGGTGGATGGCATCGTCTATTACCGCGTCATGGATCCGGCCAAGGCCGCCTATGCGGTGCAGGACCTGACCCAGGCGCTGGTCGCCATGGCGATGACCAATATCCGCGCCGTGATCGGCGAGATGGACCTGGACCAGACCCTGTCCTCCCGCGACCGGATCAATACCTCGCTTCTCACCATCCTGGACGGCGCGACCGATCCCTGGGGCGCCAAGGTCAGCCGGGTGGAGATTCGCAAGATTGAACCGCCCGAGACGCTGATCCGCGCCATGAACCTGCAGATGACGGCGGAGCGCGAGCGCCGTGCCAGCGTCGCCAAGGCGGAAGGCGAGAAGCAGGCGCTGGTGCTGCAGGCCGAGGGCCGCCGCGACGCCGCGATGCGCGACGCCGAGGCGCGGGAAGCCCTGGCCCAGGCCGAAGCCAATGCAACGAAGATGGTGGCGGAGGCCGCCGCCGGGGCGGGCGCCGATGCGCTGCGCTACTTCATCGCGGAGAAATACGTGAAGGCCTTCGAGGCGATGGCCGCCAACCCCTCCTCCCGCCTCGTCGTCGTGCCGATGGAAAGCGCGGCGCTGGCGGGTGGCATCACCCAGGCCATGGAATTGCTGCGCGGCGCCGCGCCACTGCCGCCACCGGCCACGCCGGGCGGCGGCGGCGTTCCCGGCGGCATGACGGGGGGGCGCCCGTGGAACCGGGCCTGATCTGGATCCTGATCGGCCTGGTGGCGCTGGGCGCGGAACTGCTTTTGCCGGGTGTCTATATCCTGTGGGCCGGGCTGGCCGCGGTGGGGACGGGGCTGCTGATCCTCGCCGTGGGTGATCTCGGATTCGGGCTGGATGTCGTGGCCTTCCTGGCGCTGCTGGCGGCTGGCATCGGTGCGTCGCTGATGCTGCGACGCTTTCGCGGGCCGGCGGCGGAGGTGAATGTACCGGGGTCCGGCTTGGCCGGGCGCATCGCGACCCTGGTCCGGGGCAGCGACGGGACGTTGCGGGTGCGGCTGGGCGACAGCGAATGGCCCGCCCGCCTGCCGGCCGGAATCCTGGCGCCCCCGATCGGCGCTTCGGTGCGGGTGGTGGCTGTGGAGGGGGTGGTACTGGTGGTGCGTCCCGATGGTGGCCGGATTGGCTGAGATGATGATGTCGGCAATCCGCCGCGCCCTGCTTCCGGGTGCCCTGCTGCTGGGCAGCCTGCTGCTGCCCGCCCCGGCCTTGGCCACCTCGGACCCGCTGGAGGGATGGAACCGACGGGTCCATGGCTTCAACCGCCTGGCGCAGAACTGGGTCCTGGACCCGATCGCGACCGCCTATGTCACCCATACCCCGGCATCGCTGCGGCAGGGCATCGCCAATGCCTTCGCCAATCTGCGGGAGCCCCTGACCGCGCTGACCGGCCTGGCGGCGGGGGATCTCGACCTCGCCTGGCATGCCACGGCGCGCTTCGGGATCAATTCCAGCCTGGGTTGGGGCGGGGTGCGGGACGCCGCGGCGGAACGGGGCTGGCTGCGCCGCACGGCGATGCCGGCCGATGCCCTCTGCGCCTGGGGCGTGCCGAGCGGACCCTATGTGGTGCTGCCGATCCTCGGCCCCTCCACTGTGCGTGATGCCGGGGCGCTGCTGGCCAGCAGCACGGGCCTCGCCCATGTGCTGGGCCCCCAGGTCTTCCTGCCCTGGCGCGGCGGCGACCTGCTGGTGGAATACAGCGCCATCGCGCCGGAGATCGGCCGGGTGGAGGCCAGCGCGCTCGATCCCTACGCGGTCTATCGCAGCGCCTATCTCCAGCGCCGCGCCGCGGCCTGCGCGACCGACCGCGCCGCCATTGCGGCGGCCGAGGCGGCGGAACTGGCGGAGGCGGATTGAGTTCAGCGTATGGTACAGCGGATCGGTCTCTTGACCGGTCCAGGCGCCCGAATGGGCGCCGCCGCCTATGCGTCCTGCCGAAGGCCTGCCTTCGCCGCCCGCCGCGCCCTCGCCTGCGGCACCACTGGGTGAAGCCCGGATCGGTCACGCGATAGGGCCGCTGGTATAATGCAGGCCGCCGTGCACCTCCTGGCTTGAAGCCATTGCGCAACCCGGCATAGCCTCCCCTCCAAGCCCCTGGGAGCAACCCGGGGGCAGAGGAGGAGAGACGATCCCATGACCCTGCTGTCCCGCCGTTCCCTTTTGGCAGCCAGCGGCGCCGCGCTGGCCACCCCGCTGGCCGCGCCAGCACTTGGCCAGGGCAATTGGCCCTCTCGCCCGATCCAGCTTCTTGTCCCCTGGGGCGCCGGCGGCGGCACGGATGCCACGGCGCGCATCGTCGGCAGCCTGCTGGAGCGGGATCTCGGCCAGCCGGTGAATGTGGTGAACCGCACGGGTGGCTCGGGCGTGGTCGGCCATTCCGCCATCGCGACGGCGCAGCCGGATGGCTACACCATCGGCATGATCACGGTGGAAATCACCATGATGCACTGGCAGGGGCTGACCCAACTCAACCCCGGCTCCTACACCCCGCTCGCCCTGATGAACTCCGACCCGCCGGGCGTGCAGGTGAAGGCCGATTCGCCGTACCAGGACATCAAGGCGCTGGCGGATGCCATCAAGGCGCGGCCGGCAGGCACCTTCAAGGCCAGCGGCACCGGCCAGGGCGGCATCTGGCACCTGGCACTGGTCGGTTGGCTGCAGGCGATGGGGCTGCGCGGCGACCATGTGCGCTGGGTGCCCTCCAACGGCGCGGCGCCGGCGATGCAGGAACTGGCGGCGGGCGGTGTCGACATCGTCACCTGCTCGGTGCCCGAGGCGCGCGCCATGCTCGATGCCGGCCGGGCCAAGGCGCTGGCGATCATGGCGCCGGAGCGCAACCCGATGTTCGCCCAGGTGCCGACGCTGAACGAGACGCTGGGGATCAACTACTCGGTCGGTGCCTGGCGCGGCATCGCTGGCCCCAGGGGCCTGCCGGCGCCGATCGCCCAGCGCTACGGCGCCGCGCTGCGCAAGGTCTATGACAGCACCGAATTCAAGGAGTTCATGACCCAGCGCGGCTTCGGCACCGTCTGGCAGGACGCGAACGGCTTCGGCAGCTTCATGGCCGAGGGCGACCGCGCCATGGGCGAGGCGATGCGCGGCGCGGGCCTGGCGCGCGGCTGATTCCTGCGTCGTCCGGAAGGGCTGGCCATGCGTATGAACGACGCCCTTCTGGGCGCGATCCTGCTGGGATTCGCGGGGTGGATCTGGTGGCTCACCAGCTTCTTCCCCGCCTTCCCAGGCCAGGATTACGGACCGAACCTGTTCCCACGCATCCTCGCCACGGGCATCGGCCTTTGCGCGCTGGTGCTGCTGATGCGCGGTCTGCGGAACCGGGCGCCGCTGCTGACGGTGGAGGGCTGGGTGCTGCAGCCCGCGCGGCTGATCTCCTTCCTGCTGATTCCCGGCGCCGCGCTGGCCTATATCCTGGTCTCGGAGCCGCTCGGCTTCATCCCCACCGCCTTCCTGCTGCTGCTCGGCCTGTCGCTGTGGTTCCGCGCCCGGCCGGTGGTGGCACTGCCCGTCTCGGCGGGGATGACGCTGCTGGTGCATTGGTTCTTCGCGGGGCTGATGCGCGTGCCGCTGCCGCGCGGCATCCTCGACAGCGTCTTGTGAGGAGGGGTCGATGGACGCCGTGATCCAGGCCTTCGGGCTGGTCTTCGACCCCTTCGTGCTGGCTGTCATCGCCGTCTCCGCCGTCTTCGGCATGTTCGTCGGCGCCATGCCGGGGCTGACGGCGACCATGGCGACGGCGCTGCTGGTGCCGGTGACCTTCTTCATGCCGCCGGTGCCCGCGCTGGGCGCCATCGTCACCGCCACCGCCATGGCCATCTTCGCCGGCGACATTCCGGCCGCGATGCTGCGCATGCCGGGGACGCCGGCCTCCGCGGCCTATGCGGACGAATCCTACGCCATGACGCAGAAGGGGCAGTTGAACCTCTGCATGGGCGTCAACCTTGTATTCTCCGTGGCCGGCGGGCTGATCGGCGTGTTGGTGCTGATCGCCTTCGCACCGATGCTGGCGGAGGTCGCGATCAACTTCTCCTCCTATGAATATTTCTGGTTGGCCTGCCTTGGCCTGACCTGCGCCGTCTTCATGTCCAATGCCGACCCGGTGAAGGGGTTTCTGTCGCTGTTCTTCGGGTTGCTGCTGGCGACCGTGGGTATTGACCCGGCCGCCGGCTTTCCGCGCTTCACCTTCGACAATGTCGACCTGATGTCCGGAGTGAATTTCGTTGCCACCATGATCGGCATGTTCGCGGTCAGCGAGTTGATGCGCGGCGCCGTCACGGTGGATGTTGCGGCGAAAGTCGTGACCCAGGCGGTGGGCAGCCTGTTCCGCGGGGTCGGTGGCGTGTTCCGCCGCTACTGGTGGAATTTCCTGCGCGGCAGTTTCATTGGCACCGCCATTGGCGCCCTGCCCGGCGCTGGCGCCGACATCGCCGCCTGGATCAGCTATGCCGTGGCCAAGCGCTTCTCGAAGCAGCCGGAAAAATTCGGCACCGGGGAGGTGGAGGGCATCGTCGATGCGACCTCCGCCAACAACTCCGCGCTGGCGAGCGCCTGGATTCCGGCACTGGTCTTCGGCATACCGGGCGACAGCATCACCGCCATCGTCATCGGCGTGCTGTACATGAAGGGCATGAATCCGGGCCCGACGGTGTTCCAGGAAAACCCGCAACTCATCTATTCGGTGTTCCTGATCTTCATCCTGGCCAACCTCCTGATGTTTCCGCTGGGCTGGGCAGCCATCAAATCGGCGCGCCAGATCCTGCGGGTGCCGCGCAACCTTTTGCTGCCGGTGATCCTGCTGTTCTGCCTCGTGGGCAGCTTCGCCATGACCAACAGCCTCTATGGCGTGGTGCTGATGCTGGCCATGGGCATCCTGGGCTGGATCATGGAGGAGCACGGCATCCCGGTGGCACCACTGATCCTCGGCCTGGTGCTGGGCGAGATGCTGGAACAGACCTTCGTGCAGTCCATGATCAAGGCCGATGGCGCCTTCCTGGAGTTCTTCAGCCGTCCGATTGCCGGCACACTCGGTGTCGCCACCCTGCTGATCTGGCTGATGATGCTGGCGCGCGGCTTTCGCCGGGCACCCACGCCGGCGGCTGCATGACGCCGCTGCGCTCGGCGGACGATCTGGCGCCGGGGATGGTCTTCGACCTCGGCGGCTTCGTGCTGCCGCGGGCGGAGGTGCTGGACTTCGCGGCCCGCTGGGACCCGCAGCCCTTCCACCTGGATGAGGAGGCGGCGCGCCATTCGGTGTTCGGAAGGCTGGTGGCCAGCGGCCTGCATACCTACTCCGCCGCGCTCAGCCACCTGATCCGCAGCGGGCTGCTGGCCGAGATCAACCTGGCCGGTGGCGGGGCGGAGCTGCGCTGGCCGGCCCCGCTCGACCCCGATGAGCCGGTGACGATGCGCCTGGTGGTGGAGGAGATCCGCACCAGCCGCAGCAAGCCCGGAATGGCCGTGGCGAAGCTGCGATACCTGGTGGCCACGGCGCGCGACGGCACGCTGGTGCTGGATGTGCTGGGGACGCATTTCCTCAAGCGCTGATACCCCTGCTGCATGAAGCCAGACCCGGGGCGTTGATGGCGGCCACGCCCTTCGCCGCGCCGCATCGGGCAGCGGCGGGGGGTCCTCATATGCGCCACAAGCCTCTGCCGCCTGTCGGGATCGGGCCGCGTTCTTTATGAATTCGTTGGTCAGGCCAAGCGCTTCAGCCAGCTTTGGTCGGCGCGGCCAAGAGAGACTTCATGTAGCTGCGCGTGGCGCGCCCACACCACAGATCCATCAGGCTGCCGACATCCAGCGCGAAGCCGCCGGCCCGCCGCACCTCGTCGCAATAGATCTTGCCGCACGGCCCCGCACCGACCAGCACACAGTACTGAAGCGCACCGGCACGGATCCGCCCGATGACGTCGTCGAAGACGTCCGGAAAATGCTGCACATCCTTGTCCTGCGCCGCCTTGTCGCTCGCCCAACGATACTCGCTCGGCACCAGGGTGAGATCGAAGCTCGTGCCGCCAAAGACATTGCCGAGCACCCGGTCGAGACCTGGATTGCCGGAGATGAGGGTGACATTCCGGCTCCGACGGATCAGGTTCACCAGGAATCCGGCCTGATGCATGCCGATATGGACATTGGTATCCGTCAGCGTCTGTCCGGCTGATCGGTGCGGCGCGATCAGGTGGCTCAGCAACCGGCGCTCGAGGATATTGATCTCCTCCTTCTCGGCCAGGTTCAAACGGGCCTGCGCACCCAGGCTGAGGGCGCGGGCCGCGGCCGGCAGCGGATCGACGAAGCGCACCCGGTGCGTGCCAACGACATCCGCACCAAGGATCGCAGCCTCGAGGCCCGCGCGGAGGCGCGCATATTGATCCAGTCCGACAGCCCTCGCCCCGAAGAAATGCTCCATCCACCGCGCATGACGCACCGCATGGACCATTTCGGGATAGCCAAGGACCGCCGATTCACCATCGCCCAGCCGTATCAGGCTGAAGCACTGCTTGCGCGCGAAGGCATCCTCGGCGCGCTGGATGACCTCCTTGTAAGGCGCCAGCGCGATCTGCTCGGCCGCGAGGTCCTCGGCGGGTACCGTCTGATCGTGCATGCAAGTTCCCTTAGACAAGCGCCTGGCCAGGCTGATCGACCCGGCTCCACATCCTGCGGGAGCTCGCTGCTGGCCATAGTCGGCGCGTCCATGGTCGAGCCCGCGAAAAGCCGCACCGGCTAAAAGTTATCGCCAAACCACATCACCGGCAACGTCGCACAGGCATGCCCTGCGAGGCCTCGGCTCCGGAGCCGCGGGGAATGAAATGCGCGACGCGGCGAAGTGCGTGAGGACGCAGACCATGCTGGCCGTCATGGACTTAGGACCGCAAACGCAAAACGGCGCGGAGGTTGCCCCCCGCGCCGCTTGCGTCACCAATCCCGGAAAGGGATCAGGCGGACTTCTTCATGATCTCTTCGGCGACGTTGCGCGGCACCGGGTCGTAGTGGTGGAACTGCATCGAGAAGCTGGCGCGGCCCTTGGTCATGCCGCGCAGGTTCGAGATGTAGCCGAACATTTCCTTCAGCGGCACATGCGCCCGCACGATGACCGAGGTGCCGGCCATGTCCTGGGACTGGATGACGCCGCGGCGGCGGTTCAGGTCGCCAACGACGTCGCCGACATGGTCGGACGGCGTGGTGACTTCCACATCCATGATCGGCTCCAGGATCACCGGGCCGGCCTTCTTCATGCCTTCGCGGAAGCAGGCCTTGGCGGCGATTTCGAAGGCGAGCGCGCTGGAGTCGACGTCGTGGTACTTGCCGTCCACCAGGGTGTACTTGAAGTCCACCGTCGGGAAGCCGGCCAGCACGCCGGTATCGGCCTGCACCTTGATGCCCTTTTCCACCGCCGGGATGTATTCGCGCGGCACCGAGCCACCGGTCGTGCCGTTGACGAACTCGACGCCCTCGGTGCGCTCCTTCGGCTCGAAGACGATCTTCACCTCGGCGTACTGGCCCGAGCCACCCGACTGCTTCTTGTGGGTGTAGGTCTCGGTGTGGCTCTTGGTGATCGTCTCGCGATAGGCCACCTGGGGCGCGCCGATATGCGCGTCCACGCCGTATTCGCGCATCAGGCGGTCGACGATGATCTCGAGATGCAGCTCGCCCATGCCGGACAGGATGGTCTGGCCGGTCTCCTGGTCTGTGCGCAGGCGCAGGCTGGGATCTTCGCCCGCCAGCTTCTGCAGGCCGAGCGTCATCTTCTCGACGCCCTCCTTGGTCTTCGGCTCGACGGAGATGTCGATGACGGGCACCGGGAAGGCCATGCGCTCCAGGATCACCGGGTCGTCCGTCGACGCCAGCGTGTCACCCGTGCCCGTGTCCTTCAGCCCGACGAAGGCGGCGATGTCGCCGGCGAAGACTTCCTTGATTTCCTCGCGCTTGTCGGCGTGCATCTGGAACATGCGGCCGATGCGCTCGCGCGAGTCCTTGGTGGTGTTCTGCACCATGTCGCCCTGTCGCAACGTGCCGCGATAGACGCGCACGAAGGTCAGGTTGCCGTACTTGTCGTTGATGATCTTGAAGGCGAGGCCGGCGAAGGGCGCGTCCGGATCGGCCGGGATCGAGCGACGCTCCTGCGTCTCGTCCATGCCCTCATCCGGCGCGACCTTGATGCCGGGCACGTCGATCGGGCTCGGCAGGTAGTCGAGCACGGCATCGAGCAGCGGCTGCACGCCCTTGTTCTTGAAGGCGGTGCCGCAGAGCACCGGGCGGAACTCGCCCGAGATCGTGCCCTTCTTGATGCACTTCTTCAGCGTCTCGACGGTCACGTCGCCGTTCGCGAAGTATTCCTCCATCGCCGTCTCGTCGATGCCGACGGCGGTGTCGACCAGCTTCTGGCGATACTCGGCGGCCTTTTCCTTCAGGTCGTCCGGAATCTCCTGGTATTCGTAAAGCGCGCCGAGCTCGTCACCCTTCCAGATGATGGCCTTCATCTCGACCAGGTCGACGACGCCGATGAAGGTGTCCTCGATGCCGATCGGCAGCTGCAGGGTCACCCAGTTGATGCCCAGCTTCTCGGTCAGCGTGTCCGCGGCGCGATAGAAATCGGCGCCCGTGCGGTCCAGCTTGTTGATGAAGATGATGCGCGGCACGTTGTAGCGGTCGGCCAGGCGCCAGTTCGTCTCGGACTGCGGCTGCACGCCGGCCACGCCCTCGATGATGAAGATGGCGCCGTCCAGCACGCGCAGCGACCGGTTGACCTCGATGTTGAAGTCGATGTGGCCGGGGGTGTCGATGACGTTGATCCGGTGATCCTTCCAGATCGCCGTCACGGCGGCGGAGGTGATGGTGATCCCCCGCTCGCGCTCCTGCGCCATGTAGTCCGTCGTGGTGTTGCCGTCATGGACCTCACCGATGCGGTGGGACTTGCCGGTGTAGTACAGGATCCGCTCGGTCGTGGTGGTCTTACCGGCATCGATATGCGCGGTGATGCCGATGTTGCGGATCAGGGCCAGTTCAGTGCGCGCCACGATGGGTCTCCATAGGCGAAAGCGGGTCTGACCACGAGCTTACGCCCGTTGCCACCCGCGCAATGATTTCGAGTATAGTTTCTCGCGCCGGGACATGCCCTCTCCGGCCGGCTTTTGCAAGCGCTGGCGCTCGCAGGACAGGGTTGCGAGCCCATTTGGCACCCAGGTCAGGGGATACGCTGCGGCAGGCTCCGGATGCCCAGCAGGTCCCAGGCCGCCGCACGCGCCATGGTCCGGCTGGGCTGCTGGGCAAAGGCCGAGAGGCGCAACCGCGCCGCCTGCACGCGCCGCCCGGCCAGGGCCGCGCCATCTGCCGCCAGCGCCAACTGGCTGGTACGGCACAGGCGCAGCGCGGTCTCGTCCAACTGGCTGACGGCCTGGGCATAGGCCTCGGCCACGCGCTGGTTCGCCGCGCGCCGCGCGACGCCTTCCTCCCCCTCCGGGTCCAGCGCGCGGATCATGCGGTCCGCCAGGGGGCGCGGCAGGCAGCCGACCGGGGCGCAGGCGGCCAGATGCAGCCAGAGATCCCAGTCCTCGGCCCGCTGGAGCTGTTCGTTGAAGCCGCCCACCGCCCGCAGCAGCGCGGTGCGCGCCATGACAGTGGAGGTCGCGACCAGCGGCTCGGCATAGATCGCCGCCTGCGCCTCCCGGTCCAGGATGAAGGCCTCCCGGCACATGGCGTGGCGCGCCGCGAACTGGCCGCACTGGCCGAAGCCGGTGGCCAGTTCCATGCCATCCTCGGCGAAACGGCGGTGGTCGGTGAAGGAGAAGCCCATCTCGGGATACAGCCGGTGCAGTTCCATCTGCGCGGCGATCTTGCCGCGGCGCCAGCGGTCATCGGCATCGAGGAAGGCGATCAGTGGCGCCCGCGCCACCGCCAGCCCGGCATTGCGCGCCGTGGCCGGACCTGCGCCGGGGGTGGAGATGGCCCGGATCCGCGGATCGGCGGCGGCCGTTCCGCGCAGATACTCCGCCGTGCCGTCCTCCGACCCATCATCGACCACCACGATTTCCAGCCAGGGCAGCGCGCCGAGGGAGGCAATGGCCCCCGGCAGCCAGCGGAGCGCATTGCGGGCGGGAATGACGACGGTGAGCCTGGGCTGGCGTTGCACGGGCGGCCTCTCGATCTGCATCGCCGGCTCCCGGATTGGAAGCCGACGGGCAGCGCCGTGCAGGAAGCGTTCCGGCAATCCGCGTCGCAAAATGCGAATCACGGTCCGGAGGGGGCCGCCCGGCCCCATCGGAATCAGCGCGCGCCGTAGCGCAGCAGCATGGCCCGCAGCGGGTCGGAGCCAGGGTTGTGCGCCTCCATCGCCACCACGATCTGCCGGGCCGAATAGCCGCGCCCGTAATAGGCGGTGGCGGAATTCGGCCGGTAGGACATGACGGAGCCGGAGAGGCTGATGCCGGCGAAAAGCCCGCGGGACTTGGCCACCGCCACGATATCGGCCCCGGCGGCCGCCGTGGTGCTGCCCTGGATGCCGCCGCCGATGGTGGCCAGCGCCAGGGAAGCATCCGCCCCCACCTTGAACTGGCTGTCCATCACCGCCTGCAATCCGCGATCGGTCATGATCATCATCGCGACCATCGCATCCTGCACGCCGATCTGCAGGCCGAAGCTGCCCGAGCCCAGCCCATAGAAGGCCGGCGAGGACCAGGACCCGGCGCCATCCCGTCCGACCAGCACGCAGGACCCGCCCTCGCCGCCGAAGATGAAGCCGGCGCGGAACACCCTGGGGCAGACCATCACCGCCCGTGCGCGCTGGAGGAAGCCCACCGCATCCCCCGCGGTGTCGCCACTGGTCATCAGTTCCTGCACCGCGAGCGTCGCGCGATCGACCAGCGCCTGCTCCTCCTGCTGCGCCGCGGCCGGCAGCGCCCACAGGAGTCCGATGGCGAGCATCATCCCACGGAACATGAAAAGCCCCCCACAACCCTATGTCAGGGCTCAATCTACATGAGGGAGACTCGGGTGTCCAAGGTTCCGCGGCCCGGCCGGGCGTTCAGGCCGGACCCGGCAGGGTGAAGGGTTCCTCATTCACCGCCGCCACCCGCCAATCGGCGCCATGCCGCTCCAGCCGGGTCAGGGACAGGTTCTTGACGGAGAAGATCAGCGCCTGGTGTGGCGTCAGCCCCATCGCCTGGGCGATGGCGGCGCGGATCGAGCCGCCATGCGCGACGATCACGATGTCGCGGCCCGGCGTCTCCGCCACCAGCCGTTCGAGCGTGGCGGCGACGCGTTCCACCACCTCGGCGAAGGATTCCCCGCCCGGCGGCTTCTCCTCCCCGGCATGGGGCCAGAAGGGATGCGGCGGGTGGCGGATCAGCTCGGCGAAGCGCTCATGCGACAGGCCCTGCCACTCGCCGAGATACTGCTCGGCCAGGTCCGGCTCCACCTCCAGCGGTGCCTCCGCATGGCCGGCGGCGAAGATGGCGGCGGCGGTGGCGCGGGTGCGGGACAGCGGCGTCACCACCCAGCGCGCCCCCTCCGGCAGCCGGTTGGCGAGCCAGCGATAGGCCGCTGCCTCCTGCCGCAGGGTCAGCTCGCACAGCCCCACATCCATGCTGCCGTAGACAACGGCGCGGGCGGAGGGCTCGACCAGCGCGTGGCGGACGAGGAAGAGTCGGGTGATCTGCACGGCGCGGGTCTATCCCAACTTCGGGAGCGGGGAAATCATCCCAGGCCTGGAATTGTGGGCACGCGGGACGTTCAGGCGAAGCCGCGCCGTCGCTCCACCAGCGGGCCCTGGAAATGCCGGATGCCAACCTCCCACCCCCAGGCGATGGCGGCGGGCCGATCCACACCGGCCAGGATCACCGTCTCCGGCCGCCGCAGCAGCGGCACCAGGGACGCCGGGACGGCGACCGGCAATTCAGGGGTCCAGCGCAGCCGCACCAGGTCCAGGCCGAGCCGATCCGGCGGCAGCAGCGCCAGCAGATCGGCCGAGGCATCGTCCAGCGCCAGCCGGTAGCCGCTGCCCCGAATCTCATCCCGCGCCGCAACGAAGCCCGCAGGGTCGGCCAGGATATCGGCGGGGCGGAAGGCCAGGGTGATGTCGTGCCGTCGCCCGGCCGGAAGGCTGGAATCGAAGCGGCGGAAGGCGGGCGAGGAGATGGTCGCCGGCCCCACCGGCAGGCCGACGCGCCGCCAGCCGAGCTGGGCGGCCGGCCGGCCGATCTCGGCCAGCATCCGCAATTCGGCCAGCCGCGCCAGCCGGCGTTGCAGGGCGGAGCAGCCTGTGACGTCGACGCCCGGCAGCACCGCCTCCGCCAGGCTCGGCCAGGCGATGCGCCGGTCCTCCCAAAGCGGCTCCGCGGGCTCCCCATCCGGGTCCAGCAGGCAGACATTCTGAGCGATCGTCACCGCTTCCAGGTCGGCCTGGGCCAGGGCGCGCTCGGCCATGGCGAGGTCGAAGCTGGTGATCGGCACGGTATCCGCCACCGGCCGCAGCTTCTCGGTGAAGGCGGCGAGGCCCAGGCTGTCCGCCGTGACCGCCAGCAGCCAGGCCGCCCCATCCGGCAGTCGCATGGCCTGCACCGCATGTGCCGACGCGGCATCCAGCGTGCCGAGCAACGCCATGCGCGCATGTCCCAGCGCCAGCCCTGGCGGCACGGCCACGGCGACGACATCGCCATTCGGCAGGTCGAAGACCCGCGTGCGCGCCGCCGCCAGCACAGGTTCCAGCGCATCGCGCAGCAGGCGCTGGTGATGCGGCTGGCGGATCTCCGGCCCCATGCCGGACAGGCGCAGATGCAGCACCTCCCGCACCGCATTGGCAGCGACGCTCTCGCGCACCAGCGCGGCGAGCTCCGCCGCCGCGCGGACGCCGCCGGCCCGGCGGTCGCCCTCCATCTCGCCGATTCTCATGCCCGGTACTTCATGCGGCGGGCCGTGCCGGCTGGGGCCTTGGGGCCATGCTGCCCGCGAGGACATTGGGCAGCTTCGCCGAGAGCGGCGCGGGCAGCGCCGTGGCGGCGCCGCCTTCGACGAGTCGCAGGCCAAGCCGGGCGGCCCAGTCCAGCGCGGCCCTGTCCTCGGCGCCGGACAGGATCAGCCTGGCCGGATCGACCCGGCGCAGCGCCTCCGTCACCTCGGGCGTTGCCAAAGCGGGGGACCAGGTGAGGCGAAGCCAGTCCACCGGCAGCGTCTCGATCGCCATCAGCCGCAGCGCGGTGGCGGTGATGCCCTCGATCTCCAGCTCCCAGCCCTGCGCGGCTAGGCTGGCGCGGCGGGCGGCGAGCATGGCGGGGTCGGCCGCCACCTCCAGGCACATTGTGGCGACCAGTCCGCCACGTCCGCCGCCACCGCCATCGCCACCCTTCCCGCTGAAGGGTGCCAGCGGCACCGGCAGGTGCAGCGGCCCGGGAAGGCTGCTGCCCATCAATTCGCGGCGCTGCAGCGGGTCGCCGATGGCGATCAGCAGCCGGCTGGCCAGGCTGCGCGACGCATGTTCCAGCACATCGCCATCCGCGCCGAGGCCGCCAAGCAAGCCGGCCAGTGCCGGCCGGTCGATCCACAGGCGCAGGAAAGCCGGCCGCGCCGCGATCCCGGAGGCATCGAGCCGCATCCCCATCGCCCGGCGCGCCACCTGGGCCAGCGGCAGGTTCCGCAGCCAGACATCAAGGCCCGCCAGGTCCGGCGCGCGTCCGGCCGCGCTGGCCGACCCGGCTTCCGCCCCCGCCGCGTAGTCCAGCAGCGCCGCCGCATCGCGTTCCAGCGACCAGGCGCTGGTCAGGGGGCCGCCGAGCAGCCGGTCCAGCAAGGCCCGAAGCCGCGCCGCGCGCCCGGCCTCGGCGCCGATCAGCAACAGGTCCTGCTGCGCCCCCTCCGTCACCACGCCGCCGGCGGCCAGCGCACCTTCCTGCAGCAGCGCAAGGGCCACCCGCCGGCGATGCGGGACCATGGGTGGCACCCGCAGCACCACCCGCCCGGCGGCATGGCGCAGGGCCTCCCGCATCACCGCGAGCAGGGGCGCGTTCTGCGCCGCCGTGGCGGATGGAGGTGGGCCTTGATCCTTCAGGGCGAGACCGTCTGGCATGTGTCGGGAACCGTGAGGTCGGGATGGCGAAGGCGCCCCCGATCCGCGTAGAATTCGCCAGCAATGCCTGCCAAAGCCTTAATCAACCTGCTGCCGGCCCCCGCCTCCCTGCCGCAGGGGTTGCGAATCTATGCCATTGGCGATGTGCATGGTTGCGCGCTGGCCCTGGCGGCGCTGCATGACCTTGTCTCGGCCGACCTGGCGGCCCGCCCGGTGGCGCGGCCGCTGCTGCTGCATCTGGGCGATTATGTGGATCGTGGGCCGGACAGCGCCGGGGTGTTGGCGCGGCTCGCCCATCCCCTGCCCGGCCTCGAAACGCTGAATCTGCTCGGCAATCACGACCGGATGATGCTGGACGCCTTGGCCCCGAATGCCACCGAGGATCAGCTGGCGCTCTGGCTGCTCAATGGCGGTGTCGCCACGCTGGAAAGCTACGGCGCGACGCCCCGCGACCGGGAGAGCTGGCGGCGGGTTCCGGACGTGGATCTGGCCCTGCTGCGCGTCTGCCCGACCAGTTTCGAGGCCGGAGGCTATGTCTTTGCCCATGCCGGCATCCGCCCGGGCACCCCGATCGCCGGGCAGGACCCGGCCGACCTGCTGTGGATCCGGGAGCCTTTCCTGTCCTGGCGCGGCGCCCTGCCGGCGGTGGTGGTGCATGGTCATACCCCGGCGGCAGCGCCGGAGGTGCGGTCCCACCGCATAGGTCTCGACACCGGGGCGGTTTTTGGCGGCCCCTTGACATGCGGCGTGCTGGAGGCGGATCGGATCGGCTTCCTTCAGGTGTGATCACGCGGGGTGACCGTTTGTTTCCGAGACCTCACGGGCTGCCTTGCGCGCGATACGACGATTGCGCTACGCCACGGTGATGCAAGGCCCCGCGCCCGCCGACCTTCCCACGCCCGAAATCCCCGTCGGCGACCTCGTCGAGGCCGTGCGCCAGCTCAAGCGCGCCTCCGTGCTTGTCGTCGGCGACGCCATGCTCGACCGCTACGTCTATGGCCAGGTGGAACGGGTGAGCCCCGAGGCCCCTGTCGCCGTGCTGGCGGTGGAGCGGGAGGTCGCCATGCCCGGCGGTGCCGGCAATGTGGTGCGCAACCTGACAGCACTGGGCGCCGCGGTTGCCTTCGTTTCCGTCGTCGGTGACGACCAGGCCGGCAGCGACCTGACCGGGCTGATCGGCGGCCAGCCGAATGTGGAGCCCTGGCTGCTGGTGCAGGGCGGCCGCGCCACCACGACAAAGACCCGCTTCATCGCCGCCGGCCAGCAATTGCTGCGTGCGGACCATGAGATGGCCGGCCCGATTCATCCCCGGCTGGCGGAGCGTCTGGTGCGCATCGCCGCCGATGCGGTGGCGGCCACCACCGTCATGGTGCTGTCCGACTACAACAAGGGCGTGCTCTCCGGCGACACGGCGCAGCGCCTGATCGCGGCCGCCCGCAGCGCCGGGCGGCGCGTGGTGGTGGACCCCAAGGGCGTCGATTACGCGCGCTATGCCGGCGCAGACCTCATCACCCCGAACCGCGCCGAGTTGAAGCAGGCCACCGGCATGCCGGTGGACACGGAGGCCGCGCTGGTCGCCGCCGCCCAGCGGCTGCGCACGGATCACGGCTTCGGCGCCGTGCTCGTGACCCGCAGCGAGGACGGCATGACCCTGGTCGATGCCGCCGGTGCCCGCCATTTCCCGGCCGAGGCGCCCGAGGTGCATGACGTATCCGGCGCTGGCGACACGGTGGTGGCGGTGGCCGCCGCCGGCATCGCCGCCGGCCTCGCCGCCCCGGTTGCCGCCCGTCTCGCCAACATCGCCGCCGGTATCGTGGTCGGCAAGATCGGCACCGCCGTGGCGCGGGAGAGCGACCTTCTGGAGGCGCTGACGCCGGAGCGTGGCGCGCTGCGCAAGGTGCAGTCGCGCGCCCAGGCGGTGGAGCAGGTGGAACGCTGGCGCCGCCGCGGCTGGCGCGTCGGCTTCACCAATGGCTGCTTCGACCTGTTGCATCCCGGCCATGTGCATCTGCTGGAACAGGCGCGGTCCTGGTGCGACCGGCTGGTCGTGGGTCTCAATGCCGATTCCAGCGTCAAGCGGCTGAAGGGCGAGACCCGGCCGATTCAGGGCGATGCCGCCCGCGCCGCCGTGCTCGCCTCCCTCGCCTCGGTCGACCTGGTGACGGTGTTCGAGGAGGATACCCCCCTGGAGCTGCTGCGCCTGCTGCGACCGGAAGTGCTGGTGAAGGGGTCCGACTACACGGTGGACCAGGTGGTGGGCGCCGATCTCGTCAGCGAATGGGGCGGCCAGGTGCGCCTCGCCGCGCTGCTGCCGGGGCAGAGCACCACGGCAACGGTGGCGCGCATCCGCGGCTGAGCCGCTATTCCGCGCGCAGTGCCGCGCGGATCTCCGCCTGTCCGGCCGGATCCTGCAGGCCAGCGAGCCGCCCGGCGGCCACCATGGCATAGCGGTGCAGCAAGGCACGGCGGCGCGCCGGTGCCAGGGGATGGGTCGGCGCTTCCCGCACCAGGGTGGCGTCAGGCCCTTCCGTCACCAGCAGGCCGACCTCCTCCGGCAGCAGCGCATCGGGGAAGTCCAGGTCCACGGCGAAATACAGCCGGTCGCAGAAATCGCGATATTCGGGCCATTTGCCGTCGCTGAGGAAATCCCGCGCGCAGGACTTCACCTCCACCACCGCGAAGCCGCCATCCGGCAGCAGCGCCAGGATATCCGCCCGCCGCCCATTCGGCAGCGGCATTTCCCGCACCGGTGCCCAGCCACGCTGGGCACAGAAGCGCGCGGCGGCACGGCAGACGCTCAGCGTTCGCTCGGGAATGGTCGGCGGGGGGAGCAGGGCCTGAGACATGCCCCATGTTCGTCTTGCGTTCACGTCTCAGTCAAGCGGTGAACCCCCTGCGGAACCATTGGCGTCACCGCGCGTGTAGGCCGCATGGTCGCAACCCGTTTTGCCGTCGCCGTGCACATCCTCATCCTCCTGGCCACAGCGCCGGGCGGCCAGCTCACCAGCGGCCGGATCGCGGAGAGCGTGGGGACCAACCCTGTCGTCATCCGCCGGCTGGCCGGGCAGCTCGCCCGCGCCGGGCTGATCCGCATCCGGCGCGGCCCGGGCGGCGCCGAGCTGGCCCGGGCACCGGGGGCGATCACCCTCGGCCAGGTGTGGCAGGCGATGCGGCGCAAGGGATTGCCGCTGCTGCCGGTGCATCGCGGCCCGGCGGGGGCGAACGCGGCCCCGGCGATCCCAATCCTGCTGCGCGGGGTTTTCGATTCGGCGGAGGCGGCGATGGAGGCCGATCTGGCGGCGGTGACGCTGGAGGAACTCTGCCAGCAGATGCGACAGCCGCAGCCGGCCCAGGCGGAGGCCGTTCAGGCCACCTGATCGAGCCCGGCGCGCAGCGCCTCCGCCTCCGGCCCCGCGCCGTCCAGCAGGCCGTGGCGCAGGAAGAAGTCGATCAGCACCAGGTTGACGTTGAACTTCACTCGGTCGCGGTCGCGCACTTCCTCCAGCACCCTGGCGGCCGGCCAAAGCTCGAAGCGCTCCACCTCATCGTCATTCGGGCGCGGTACCACCCCCTCCGGCAGTTCCAGGTCGTGGCAATGCAGCACGTCCCGGCGCAGCCCCTCCGGCGCGGCCATGACATAGGAAACGCGCCCGACGGGCACGGCCCGGGCCGCGATCTCCGGCGGAATGCTGGCTTCCTCCGCCGCTTCCTTCACCAGGGTCTCGGCGGGTGACAGCCCTGCGGGAACGCCGCCCGCCACCACATTGTCGAGCTGCCCCGGCGCCACAGATTTGTGCCGGGATCGCCAGCCGACCCAGAGATGCAGGCCGTCCGGCCGCCGCACGAATCCGTTCACATGCACGCCCTGGGACATGGCGCCGAAGGCCGGCATCGCGCCGCGGTCCAGCTGCGCCAGCACCGGGCCTTCGGGCGCGGCGCGGATGTCGAAGGCCTCGCCGCGCAGGGTCAGGTGGCCCCGCGCCGCCAGGCCGCGCACCACCATGGCCAGGGCCTGGCTGCGCGCCCCCGGCGCCCGCAGCCGCCCGGCCAGCGCCACGCCCTGGTGGTCGAAGTGGAAATCGCGCGGGTAGAAGGCCAAAGCGCGGGCCAGGTCGACACCGACCCAGCCGACCTGCTCCTCCCCGATCCGGAAGCGGATGAGATTGGCCGGGGAGGCGATGTTGTTGCAGGCGGCGATATGCCGCTCGAAACGGGCGAAGTCGGTCGCGGGGGGCTGCATGACGCCCCTGTAGCGCGCGCCACGCATGGCACGGAAGCCCAGTCGGCGGTTTGCGCCGGGCGCCGCAGGCCCCACCTTGGCATCAACCTGCTCCCGGAGCTCCACGTGCCACAAGATTTTCCCCGCGAGCGCAGTCACATGCGAACGCTATTGACGCTCGCCCCCTATCTCTGGCCGCAGGGTGAGCCCGGCCTGCGCTTCCGCGTGGTCGCCAGCCTGGTGCTGCTGGTCTTCGCCAAGGCCGCCAATGTCGTGGTGCCGATCGCCTTCGCCCGCGCGGTCGATGCCCTGGCGCCGGAGGTAGGGCCGGCCGGGACCATCGCCGTGGTGCCGATCGCGCTGGTGCTCGCCTATGGCCTGCTGCGCCTGACCAGCAGCGCCTTCAACGAGGCGCGCGACGCCATCTTCGTGAAGGTGCAGGCCCGCGCGACCCGGCGAATCGCGCTTCAGGTGTTCCAGCACCTGCACGCCCTGTCGCTGCGTTTCCACCTGGACCGGCAGACCGGTGGCCTGTCCCGCGTGCTGGAACGCGGCACGCGCGGCATGACCTTCGTGCTGGATTTTCTTCTATTCAACATCGTCCCCACCATCTTCGAGATCCTGCTCGTGGCGGTGATCCTCTGGGGAATGTTCGACTTCACCTTCAGCTTCGTCATCCTGGTGACGGTCGGCATCTACATTGCCTTCACCCTGCTGTTCACCGAATGGCGCCTGCGCTTTCGCCGGGCGATGAACGACACGGATACGGAAGCCAATACCCGCGCCGTCGACAGCCTGCTGAACTTCGAGACGGTGAAGTACTTCGGGAATGAGCGCCATGAGGCGCGGCGCTACGACGCCAGCCTGGAGCGGTATGAGCGGGCCTATTCCCGCTCCGAGGTCAGTCTGAACGCGCTGAACTTCGGCCAGCAGGCCGTGATCGCGCTCGGCCTGACCGTGGTGATGATGATGGCCGCCAGCCGGGTATCCGGCGGCGGGATGACCGTCGGCGACTTCGTGCTGGTCAATACCTACATGATCCAGCTGTTCCAGCCGCTGAATTTCCTCGGCTTTGCCTATCGCGAGATCAAGCAGGGGCTGGTGGACATGGAGGCCATGTTCACCCTGATGCGGGAGGACCGGGAGGTCGCGGACGCGCCCGACGCGCCCGCCCTGGTCGCGACAGGCGGGGAGGTGCGCTTCGAGGATGTACGCTTCGGCTACCGGCCGGACCGGGAAATCCTCAAGGGTGTCAGCTTCACCGTGCCGCCGGGCCGGACCCTGGCCATCGTCGGCCCGACCGGGGCCGGCAAATCCACCATCAGCCGCCTGCTGTTCCGCTTCTACGACGCCACCGGCGGCCGTGTGCTGATCGATGGGCAGGATGTGCGGGCGGTGCAGCAGGACAGCGTGCGGGCGGCCATTGGCGTGGTGCCGCAGGACACCGTGCTGTTCAACGACACCATCCGCTACAACATCGCCTATGGCCGCCCGGATGCGAGCCAGGAGGAGATCGAGGCCGCGGCCCGCGCCGCCCAGGTGCACGACTTCGTCCTGCGCCTGCCGGATGGCTATCAGACCAAGGTGGGCGAACGCGGGTTGAAGCTCTCGGGCGGGGAGAAGCAGCGGGTCGCCATCGCCCGAACCCTGCTGAAGAACCCGCGAATCGTCATCCTGGACGAGGCGACCAGCGCGCTCGACACCCGCACCGAGCAGGATATCCAGACCGCGCTGCGCGATGCCGCGCGGGGCCGCACCACGCTGGTGATCGCCCACCGCCTGTCCACCGTGGTCGATGCCGACGAAATCCTGGTGCTTCAGGAAGGCCAGGTGGCCGAGCGGGGCTCCCACGCCGCGCTGATCGCCGCCGATGGCCTCTATGCCGCCATGTGGCGCCGGCAGTCGGAGGCTGTGGCCGCCGCGGAAGCCGCCGCCGCCGCCCAGGCCGCGGCCGGGTTGCCCGCCTGACCGTCAGCACAGGAGCGCGCGAGGGGTTTCCTCGCCGCGCTGTCCTGCCTATGTCCCGATCCATTGAGGAGGCCACCTATGCAGTTCGACCCCCAGGGCGTGGCCCCGGAAGATCTGAGCCACGCCGGTTCGGTGGTGGACAAGGCGATCGAATACATGCTCGAGCAGGGCATCATGCCGATTTCCATCGCCTCCGCCCTGCTGGGCGGTTCGCTGGGCATGCTGGCGCGCAGCATGGATGACCGGGCCGTCGCCGGCGTGCTGCGCAGCGCCCTGGCCTCCGTCGAGGGCGGGGAACTGGCGGAGATGCGCCGCGCCGCGGCGGAAGGGCAGAGCGGCGGAAATTGACGCCGCACCGCCGCAGCAAGGCTGTCACGATCAGGCAGCGGACTTGACGAGTGGGGCACGATCCGCGATAGCCCTCGCTCCGGACCACCTCCGCGCGCGGCCGCCTGGCCCCTTCGGCCCAGGACCCGCGCGCGCGCTTTTCGGGATTGATGTGTCATGGCCCGCCGCTGCGGTATTACCGGCAAGGGCGTGCTGACGGGTAACAACGTCAGCCACGCCAACAACAAGACGCGCCGGCGTTTCCTGCCGAACATGCAGGAGACCTCGTTCTTCTCCGACATCCTCGGCACGCCGGTCCGGATGCGCCTGTCGGTCAACGGCATCCGCACCGTCGAGCACAATGGCGGGCTGGACTCCTTCCTGCTCGGCACGCCCGATCGGCGCCTGCCGGTGGAGGCGCAGGTGCTGAAGCGCCGGCTGGAGCGCGCGCGGGACAAGAAGGCCGCGGCCTGATTTCCGGGCGGGGCGTCTCACGCCCCGCCTTATCCTGAGGCCGGTTCTTGCTGCGACAGCACGAATGCGTGTGCGTCAAGTTCCGGCGACGTAGCGTTAATGAATTGTCAATCCGAATCGCGGCATGTTTCCGCGATGTGGACTGACACCACCCTCCTAACAGCCTTGCTCCTGAGCGGCCCGCCTGTTGCCATCGGGCTCTGGGTCCATTCGACCCTGACAGCTGCGCGAAACCGTGTGGCCTCGGCCGAAAGGCTTGCTGCGGCCCGCGGGCGGTGCCTGTCCCTGGCCGCACAGGAACTGCGAGGCCCCGGCCTTGCCCTGATGGCGACAGCCGATCACGCAGCGGCCACGCGGCCCGGCCAGGACAATCCGATCGAAGCGGTGGCGCAGCAACTGCTGCGACTCGCGGATGACCTTGCGGATTTCGCCACGGAGCCGGCGCCTCGCACCCTGCATGAGGCCCCTGCCCTGCTCGGCCCCGTGGTCGATGCCGCCATCGCCAATGTGGCGGCCCAGCTTCGCCCAGGGCGGCGCCACTGGAAGATCGAGCCAGGCCTGCGCAACCTCAAGGTCCATGCCGACAGCCGCGCGCTTGAAGGCGCGCTCTCCGCCCTGCTGCGCCGTGCCGCACGCCATTCGCGCGATGGCGATGTGGTCGCCCTGCGCCATGTCCTGGGCGCCGAGACCGTGGCGATCGTCGTGGAGGATGAGGGTGACGGACTGCCGGCCCAGGACCTGGTGCTGGAGGCTGCCAGCGGCACCCCGGCAGGGACGATCGGCACAGCCAATGGCACGCGTGGGCTCGATCTGGGCCTGACCCTTGCGCGTTCCCTGGCCGCGGCACATGGCGGCGATATCCGCCTGGAAAGTGCGCCAGGCATCGGCGCGCGTGCCTGGCTCACCTTGCCCCGCACAAGGGTGCTGAGCCCGGCCTGACTACAGCGTGAAAAGCAGCAGGATGGTCGACTGCAGGATGCTCTCATTGTCGTCCGAAATCACCGCGACCAGCAGTCGCCCCCGCCAGGGCAGGACGGCGACACCCTCGTAATTGTCGACCGGCAGCGGCGCGGCAAAGCGCAGCAGTTCCTCGCCTTGCAACACCGGCGCGGACCAGGCGGAGGGCGCCAGGCGCACCAACCGGCCGGCGAATCCACCGAGCAGGCTGAAGCCGCGCTCCAGCACCAGCGCCCCGCCATCCGGCAGAGCCGCCGCATCCACGGGATCCAGTCGCGGTGCGGGGCGATAGGAGATGCGCTGCCAGCCCCCCGGCCGGCCGATCCAGCCCTGCCGGTCGGCCGGTGTGTCGGGTGGCGCAAGCCCCTCGGACAGGGCGAACCAGCGCCCGTCCGCCAACACGGTCAGGGATTCCAGTGCCGCGTTGCGCGGCGAGCGCTGCAGCCCGGGCGGCGGCGGCACCTCCCGCCCCGGCCCGGCCAGATCGCGATGCTGCTGGATGCGGTGCCGGCGCTCGAAGCCGATCAGCCAGGACCCGTCGGGAAGCCCGACCAACGCCTCCGCATCGCCATTGGTGCCTGCCAGGGGGCGCCCGGCGCCATCCCGCAATGGTCCGCTGCGCAGCAATGAGAGGCCCTGTGGTCGCCCGCCCTCATCCAGCGCTAGCCGCATCTGCGCGAATCGGCCACGGTCGCTGATGCTGGTCAGAGTAAGGTCAGGCGCCAGATGCAGACCGGACAGGCCGCCAAAGCCCAGCACACCGGTATTGACCTGCAGGCCGCCCAGCAGCCGCAGCGGTCCCGTGCTGCCTTCCGGCAGGTCCAGCCGCCGGGCCAGCATCGGCCCTTCGGTGCCGCCGGCACAACCCGGCAGCGCGGCCAGGGCCGCGGCGAGGAAAAGCCGGCGGCGGCGGATCAGGCGATCTGCGGTGCGCGTTCCGACGCGGCCCGCTGCCAGGCCATCGCCGCATCCTCGTCGAAGAGCTCGGCGAGCTTCTTCATCATGGTGCCGCCCAGCTCCTCGGCATCCACGATGGTGACGGCGCGGCGGTAGTAGCGGGTGACGTCATGGCCGATGCCGATGGCGATCAGCTCCACCGCCTCCCGCCCCTCGATCTCGCCGATCACCTTGCGCAGATGGCGTTCCAGGTAGTTGCCGGGATTGACGCTGAGCGTGCTGTCATCCACCGGCGCGCCGTCCGAGATCACCATCAGGATGCGACGGTGCTCGGTGCGGGTCAGCAGGCGCCTGTAGGCCCATTCCAGCGCCTCGCCGTCGATGTTCTCCTTCAGCAGCCCCTCGCGCAGCATCAGCCCGAGATTCTTGCGGGCGCGGCGCCAGGGCGCGTCTGCGGATTTGTAGATGACATGGCGCAGGTCGTTCAGGCGGCCGGGATTGCGCGGCTTGCCCTCCTGCACCCAACGCTCACGGGACTGGCCGCCCTTCCAGGCGCGGGTGGTGAAGCCGAGGATCTCGGTCTTCACCGCGCAGCGTTCCAGGGTGCGGGCCAGGATGTCGCAGCACATGGCGGCGACGGTGATCGGCCGGCCGCGCATGGAGCCCGAATTGTCGATCAGCAGCGTCACCACCGTGTCGCGGAAATCGGCCTCGCGTTCCCGCTTGTAGGACAGCGACTGCATCGGGTTGACCACGACGCGGGCCAGCCGGGCCACGTCCAGCAACCCCTCCTCCAGGTCGAATTCCCAGGCGCGCTGCTGCTGCGCCATCAGCCGGCGCTGCAGGCGATTCGCCAGCTTGGACACCACGCCCTGCAGATGCGAAAGCTGCTGGTCGAGCTGCTGGCGCAGACGGGCCAATTCCTCGGCATCGCAGAGGTCGTCGGCCTCCACCACCTCGTCGAAGGCCTTGTTATAGGCGCGGTAGACGGAGGCATCGTCGGTCGCAGGCACTTCCTTGCGCTGCTGCGGGCCGCCCGGGCGGTCGTCGCCCTCCGCCGCGGCGCCTTCCTCCTCGCCTTCCTCGCCGTCATCCTCGGCGCTGTCGCCCTGCATGGTCTCGGGCTGGGCGCCGAGCATGCTCTCGGTATCCTGGGCCTGGGATTCACCCTCGCCGGACTGGTCCTGCTGCGAGGTGGTCTCACCGCCCTCGCCTTCCTCCTCATCCTGCTCGGCCTCGGTCTCCACCTCGGCCTCGGCCAGGTCGAGGGCGGCCAGCAGCTTGCGCGCGGCGCGGCCGAAGGCGTCCTGGTCGCCGCTCTTGTCGGCCATTTCCTTCAGCGCGGATTCGGCCGATTCGCCGATGGTGTCGCGCCACATCTCCAGAACCCGCTGCGCCGGGGCCGGGGCCGGCTGGCCGGACAGCCTTTCGCGGGCCAGCAGGCCGAGCGCGGCGGCCAGCGGCAGCTGGTCCTTCCGCGTCATGCGGTCGTAGCCTTCCGACTCGCACTGATCGGTCAGGCGGGCGCGCAGATTGGCGGCGACGCCGGACATGTGCTGGCTGCCGACAACCTCGACCCGCACATCCTCCAGCGCATCGAACACCTCCCGCGCCTCGCGCCGGGCGGGGATGCGGTTGGCGTGCACGCCCTCATCATGGTGGCGAAGCTTCAGCGCGATGGCATCGGCCGCGCCGCGCAGCTTGGCCATTTCGGCCGGCGGCAGGGCGCGGGTCGGCAGCGGCAGGCGGGCACGCTTGCCGGCGAGGCCGGAAGGGCCCGGCTGGTAGGCGACCTGCACTTCCGGCTGGCGCGCGATGGCGCGCACGGCGCCGGCGGTGGCCCGCTTGAACTCTTCCTGCCGCGTCTGGTCGGGCTTGCCGGTCACGAAGCGGGTTCTCCCAAGGCCATGGCGCGTTGCCGGGCCGGTCGGGCTTCCAGCCTGGCCACGTAGCGCATGATATTCGGACCGGCCCTCAGCATGCCGATCTGGTTGCAGAAACACAGCAGCCCGCCGACCACGAGGTCGGCAGCACTGAAATCCTCGCCCAGAAGGAAGGGGCGACCTTCGAGCGCCGTCTCGATGCGGGCCAGGACCTCGGGGAAAGGCGGCCAACCCTGGGCCATGGCCGGCGGGGGCGTCGCCCTTGGGAAGGCCATGTCCATCATGGCCGGCTCCGCGGCACCGGGGCCATAGGTCATCCAGAACTGATAGGCGGCGCGATCGGCACTGCCGATGGGCGGGGCCAGCCGTGCCGCCGGCACCAGATCCGCGACATAGGCGGCAATCGCCGCGACTTCCGTCACCACCACCCCGTACCAGTTGCCGTCCGGGCCCCGATCGACCAGGGCCGGAACCTTGCCGCCGGGATTGACCATCAGGAAGTCGGCGAGCTTGTGCGTCCCCGCTTCCAGGTCATGACCGTGCAGGGCATAGGCCACCCCCGCCTCCTCCAACAGCCAGAGACTGCTGGCGGAGCGGGATCGGGGGGCATGATGCAGCAGGAAGCGGGGCGACATGCTGTGTATCAGCCCGCCTTGCGCAGCGAGCTGCCGGTCGGCAGTTCCTCGTTGAAGCAGCGCTGGTAGTATTCGGCCACCGTGCCGCGCTCGGCCTCGTCGCACTTGTTCAGGAAGGTCATGCGGAAGGCGAAGCCGATATCGCCGAAGATCCGCACATTCTCCGCCCAGGTGATGACGGTGCGCGGCGACATGACGGTGGAAATGTCGCCGGCGATGAAGCCGGCGCGGGTCAGGTCGGCAAGCGCCACCATCGCCTCCGTCTGCCGCTTCATCTTGGCGTCCTTGTCGTCCCAGCCGAGCTTGGCCATGACGATGGCGGTTTCCTGCGCATGCGGCAGGTAGTTCAGCGTGGCCACCAGGTTCCAGCGGTCCATCTGGCCCTGATTGATCTGCTGCGTGCCGTGATACAGGCCCGTCGTGTCGCCCAGGCCCACGGTGTTCGCCGTGGCAAACAGGCGGAACATCGGATGCGGGCGGATCACCTTGTTCTGGTCGAGCAGCGTCAGCTTGCCCTCCACCTCCAGCACGCGCTGGATCACGAACATCACGTCCGGGCGGCCGGCGTCGTATTCGTCGAAGACCAGGGCGCAGGGGTGCTGCAGGGCCCAGGGCAGGATGCCCTCACGGAATTCCGTGATCTGCTTCCCGTCCTTCAACACGATGGCGTCCTTGCCGATCAGGTCGATACGGGAAATGTGGCTGTCCAGGTTCACGCGGATGCAGGGCCAGTTCAACCGTGCCGCGACCTGTTCGATATGCGTGGACTTGCCGGTGCCGTGATAGCCCTGGACCATCACGCGGCGGTTGAAGGCGAAGCCGGCCACGATGGCCAGCGTCGTCTCCCGGTCGAAGCGGTAGGTGCTGTCGATCTCCGGCACATGTTCGGTGCGGCGGCTGAAGGCAGGCACCACCATGTCGCTATCGATACCGAAGACGTCGCGCACGGCGACCTTGATATCCGGCTGGTCGATCGCGGAGGTGGGGTTGATCTCGGCGAGGCTGGCGGCCTTGTTCATATCTCGGTCCGGCTGTGACATCGATTGCAATCCTAAGGCGCCCGGACGGGCGCGGCTACCCGGCAGAGGCGGGTGCGGGCATCGCTTTGCCCGGAAGTTTACGTCGAACGAGGCTGTAGGCGCGATTGATGTCCTTCAGCCGCTCCTCCGCCTGGCGATCACCGCCATTGGCATCGGGGTGGTAACGCTTGGCGAGTTCCTTGTAGCGGGTGCGCAGCGCCAGGGAATCGATCGGCCAGCCGAGGCCCAGCACATCCAGCGCGGCGCGCAGTTCCGCCGGCGGCTCATCCGGCCGTGGCTGGCGGGCACGGCGCTGGGCATGCAGCGGGGTCGCGCCGAGCACGCCCAGCGGGTCGCGCAGCGCCTCCGTATCGAAGGGATTGGCACCGCCGAGCCGGCCCAGTGGCCAGGTCGGCCGCTGCCAGCCGCTGTCGGATCGCAGATTGGCCTCGATCTCGCCAGGGCTCATGCCCTTGTAGTAGTCCCAGGCCCGGTTATAGGCGCGCACATGTTCCAGGCAGAACCATCGGTATTCGTTGAGCGTCTTGCGGTCGCGCGGGGCGCGGTATTCGCCGGCCTCTGCGCAGCCCGGCTGCTCGCAGAGCCGCAACGGCGCCTCCGGCTCCGCGGTCAGTGTTCCGATGCGGTCGCCACGTCGCGCCATGGGGGTCTTATGGTCGCCGCATTTCCCCGGCGCAAGCGGGCGGCGCGCATCGGGGCCATGCCTCGCAGGCCCATGGCAAAGCCGCGGACCCGCCCCATATGCAGGAAGGATACATGATGACCCGAGCCGAGCGCATCGCAGCAAGGCTGCGCGAGACCTTTGCCGCCGCGGAGGTCGCCGTGCAGGACGACAGCGCCCAGCATGCCGGCCATGCCGGCGCCCGGCCGGGCGGGGAGACGCATTATTCGGTGCGCATCGTCTCCCCTGCCTTCACCGGCCTCAGCCGCGTCGCCCGGTCCCGCGCCGCGCATGAGGCGCTGGCGGTGGAATTCGAGACCGGCCTGCATGCGCTGTCGCTGCGGTTGCTGACGCCGGAGGAGGCGACAAAGGGCTGAAGCCCTACTCCGCGCCGCCACCCTCCCGGTGGCGCCGCACCACCGGGCTGTCCTCGGCATAGGCGTAGCAGCTTCCGATCGGCAGTCGCCGCGGTGGCGGAGCTTCGGAGGTGTCGCCGTCCGCGATCGCCGCCGCACGCCTCGCACGGTCGCGGCGCCACTTCCAGGGGGCGATGGTCTGGTAGGCCACGGTCGCCATCTGGGCCATCACCTCCCGCAGATGGGTGCAGCCGAGCACGCCGCCGATCCGTTCCTTCACCGCCCGGTTGAAGCCCGGGCCGATGGAAACGCCGGCCAGGCGGCTCATGCTCAGCGCGGCCTTGGGGCAGATATCATAGGGCGTGAAGTCGGAAACGGCCTCGCAGGCGTGGATCATCATCGCCTCGTCCACCGTCAGCCGCACCCACATGCCGTGCAACTGGTCGCCGGGCGCCAGCGTGCCGCGGTCCATGTTGTCGAAGGGGTAGGACTTGGTGTCGACGAGATGTGCCTCGATGTCGAACAGCCCATCGGTGCGCTGATAACCATCCAGGGTGATCTGGCGGCGGTGCAGCGGAACGCGCGGAACCTCGGGCTCGGGAAGCGGCATCGGGCAGGGATCCCCGGATGGTGCAGTGCAGCGCCCGGGTATCGCATGCGTTTGCCACGACAGGAAGGCTACGCCGCCGCGCCCTCATCCCGCAGCAGGGACATGACGGCGGCCGGCGGAACGTCCGATGTCGTGAAGGCATCCCCCGGCCCGCGCAGCAGCACGAAGCGCATGGCGCCGTCCCGCACCTTCTTGTCCTTGCGCATCCGCGCCATCAGCCGTTCCGCGGAGAAGCCGCGTGGCAGGTCGCCGATCCGCGACGGCAGGCCGCAGGCCTGCAGATGGGCGATCACCCGCCCCGGCAGTTCCTGGGAACAGAAGCCCAGCCGGGCGGAGAGCGAGGCCGCGAGGCCGAGGCCGACCGCCACCGCCTCTCCATGCAGCAGCGTGCCGCCATAGCCGCATTCGGCCTCGAAGGCATGGCCGAAGGTATGGCCGAGGTTGAGCAAGGCGCGGCCGCCCTCGGCGCTTTCCTCCCGCTCATCCGCCGCCACCACGCCGGATTTCAGGCGGCAGGATTCCAGCACGGCATGGGCCAGGGCGGCCGGATCGCCGGCCACCGCCCTCGCACCCTCCGCCTCGCACCAATCCCACAGCGCGCCTTGCAGCAGCCCGTGCTTGGCGACCTCGGCATAGCCCGCCCGCAATTCGCGCGGCGGCAGGGTGGACAGCACGGTCGTATCGGCCAGCACCAGCAAAGGCTGGTGGAAGGCGCCGACCAGGTTCTTGCCGAGGCCGAGATTGATGCCGGTCTTGCCGCCCACCGAACTGTCCACCTGCGCCAGCAGGGTGGTCGGCACCTGGATGAAGGGCAGGCCGCGCAGCGCCACCGCCGCGGCGAAGCCGGCGAGGTCGCCCACCACGCCGCCGCCCAGCGCGACCACGGCGGTGCGCCGGTCCGCCCCGGCGGCCAGCGCCGCCTCCACAACCTTTTCCAACTGGGCAAAGGACTTGCTGGCCTCACCCGGCGGCACCTCCACGGTCGCGACCAGGGTGATACCGGCCTGTTCCAGCCCTGCCCGCAGCGCCGGCAGATGCAGCGGCGCCACGCTGGCATCGGTCACCACCACCACGCGGCGTGCCGGCAGGACGGGGGCCATCAGCGCGCCGGCGCGTTCCAGCAGCCCATCGCCCACCACGATGTCGTAGCTGCGTTCCGACAGCCGCACCTTCAGCCGGGCCGGGTCGCGATGCGCCACCAGCGCCTCCATCACCCGCTTGGTCGTCGTCTCGGGCGGTTCGTCCGTGCAGTCCACGATCACTTGGGCCTCTGCGAAGGTCGGGTGGCGCGCGACCATCAGGCGCTCCAGCACCTCGCGCGGGTCCCGGTTGAGAAACATCGGACGGTGGTCCCGCCCCGCGACGCGGCGCAGCAGCACCGGCAGGGTGCAGCGCAGCCAGACCGCCAGGGCGCCCGATTCGCGCACCGCCGCGCGCGTCCGCGCATCGGTGAAGGCGCCGCCGCCGGTGGCCAGCACCAAGGGCGGGCCGGCCAGCAGCCGGGCGATGACGCGGCGCTCCCCATCCCGGAAATGCGGCTCTCCATAGCGGCTGAAGATCTCGGTGATGGGCAGGCCGGCGGCCGCCTCGATCTCCGTATCCGCATCGAGAAAGGGCAGGTCGAGCCGCGCCGCCAGGCGCTTGCCGATGGAGGATTTGCCACAGCCGGGCATGCCGACCAGCACGATGCTGCGCGGCGAAGGGGAGAAGGCCACCGGCTCCGTCAGGAGGGCGTCGGCATGGGGCCAGTTCGAAAGGGCGCTGTTGCGTGACACGGTGGCGGAGGCTACAGCACTTTCCGCCTGGACGTAATCGTCCGAGCCGGGTGTATACTGTGGATTCAGTTGCTTCGAGAAGGAAGCTTCCCCCCACGGACGCCCGGTCCCAGGAGGGGCTACCGTGCCTGTGCACGGCCCCAGCGCGCGAGGATCCGCATCCACGATGTTTCGTCACCCTCTGCTCCTGCTGGCCGCCGTCATCTTTGCGCTGCTGGTGGTCGGGTTGCTGGGCATAGGGGCCTTCCCGCCTTCCGTGGCGCCACAGCCGGTGGAGCGCAGCGTGCCCGCCGAGCGCTTCGGAACCCGCTGACGCCGCCATCATGGATCGGCACGCGGAAGCCTTCCTCGAAATGCTGGCGGCCGAGCGTGGTGCGGCCCGCAACACCTTGGCCGCCTATGCCGCCGACCTGGCCGATTTCAGCGCCCATTGCGCGCCGCGAGGCATCACCCCGCTGACCGCCGATGCCGGCACCATCCAATCCTATCTGCGCGCCCTGACCGATGCCGGCTTCGCCGCCCGCACCGCCGCCCGCCGCCTTTCCGCCCTGCGCCAGTTCTTCCGCTTCCTGGTGCAGGAAGGGCTGCGGGAGGAAGATCCGACGGCGCTGGAGGAAGGCCCCCGCCTTCCCGCCAGCCTGCCCAAGCCGTTGGCGGAGGCGGAGATGGACGCTTTGCTGGAAGGCGCCGCCGGGCTTCCCGGCAACCGTGGCCCCTTCGCTGTCGCGCTGATCGAACTGCTCTACAGCAGCGGCCTGCGGGTCAGTGAGCTGGCCGCCCTTCCCGCCAGCGCGCTGCGGCCGAGCCAGCCGCTGGTCACCGTGCGCGGCAAGGGCAACAAGGACCGCCTCGTGCCGATCTCCACCCGGGCGCGCACGGCCGTCCAGGCGGCACTGGAGGCCAGGCCTAACTCGGACAAACCCTCGCGCTGGCTGTTTCCCTCCCGCGCAGCGGAGGGACATGTGACCCGCCAGACCATCGGGCTGATCCTGAAGGATGCGGCGCTGAACGCCGGGCTGGACCCGGCCAGGGTCAGCCCGCATGTGCTGCGGCATTCCTTCGCCTCCCACCTCCTGGCTCGCGGCGCCGATCTGCGCAGCCTGCAGGTGCTGCTGGGGCATGCGGATATCGCCACCACGCAGATCTACACCAAGGTGCTGGAGGAGAAGCTCCAGCGCCTGGTCCAGGACCATCACCCGCTTGCTGTGCAGGAAACCGCGCCATGACCGCCGCCGCCCTCGCCCGTCTGCACCGCAGTGAGCTCGCCGTGCCGGCGATCCGGCCGGAGCTGTTCCCCAAGGCCGCCGCCGGCCCCGCCGATGCGGTGTTCCTCGACCTGGAGGACAGCGTGCCGGAGGCCGAGAAGGATCGCGCCCGCGCCAATGCCGTCGCCGCGCTCAGCGGCATCGACTGGGGCCGCAAGATCCTGGCGGTGCGGGTGAATGGCCAGGACACGCCGCATTTCTACAAGGATGTGATCGCCCTGCTGGAAGCCGCGGGCGACCGGCTGGACGTCATCATGATCCCTAAGGTCGGCGATCCGCGGGAGGTCTTCGCCGCCGACCTGCTGTTCAGCCAGATCGAGGCCAGCGCCGGCCGCGCCCGCCGCGTCGGCCTCGGCCTGGTGATCGAGACGGCCAAGGGCCTGGCGAATGTGGAAGCCATCGCCACCGCCTCCCCCCGCAATGAGAGCCTGCATCTGGGCGTCGCCGACCTCGCCGCCAGCCTCGGCATGCGCACCACGGCGATCGGCGGGCTGAACCCGGACTACGCCAGCCCGGCCGGGCTGCTCGACCCATGGCATTTTGCGGTGTCCCGCGTGATCACCGCCGGCCGCGCCGCCGGGCTGCGGCCGATCGACGGTCCCTATGGCGATTTTCGCGATGCGGAGGGGCTGGAGGCCGCGGCGCGCCGCGGCCGGGCGCTGGGCGCCGAGGGCAAGATGGCGATCCACCCCAACCAGGTCGCCACGCTGAACGCCGCCTTCCAGCCGGATGAGAAGGAAGTCGCCCAGGCCCGCCGTGTGCTGGCGGCGATGGAAGCCGGGCGCCTGGAAGGCCGCGCCGCCGTGGCGCTGGATGGCAAGCTGTTGGACATCGCCTCCATCCGCCAGGCGGAGGCGATGGTCGCCAAGGCCGAACGGGCCGTCTGAGGCGATGGTGCCCACCGCCGAAAGCCTCGCCCACCTGATGGGCGGCGCCATCACCGATGTCGCCGGCATCAAGGTCGGCCATTTCACCGAGACCCGCCGCCCCACCGGCTGCACCGTGATCCTGACGGAGGAAGGTGCGGTGGCCGGCGTCGATGTGCGCGGCGCCGCGCCGGGGACGCGGGAGACGGAGCTGCTCGACCCCTCCAACCTGGTCGAGCAGGTCCATGCCGTGATGCTCTCCGGCGGCAGCGTCTTCGGGCTGGAGGCGGCCACCGGCGTGGTGCGCTGGCTGGAGGAGAAGGGCATCGGCTTCCCCGCCGGCCCCGCCACCGTGCCGATCGTGCCGGCCGCCATCCTGTTCGACCTCGACCACGGGGACCACCGCATCCGGCCCGATGCCGCCGCGGGCCATGCCGCCTGTGCGGCCGCGACCGATCAGCCGCCAGCGGAAGGCTCGGTGGGGGCGGGGACCGGGGCGACGGTGGGCAAGCTGTTCGGGGCACCCAGGGCGATGAAGGGTGGCATCGGCACCGCCTCCGTGAAGGTGGGCTCGGTCACGGTCGGCGCCATCGTCGCGGTGAATGCGGTGGGCGATGTGGTGGACCCCGCCAGCGGCAGCGTCGTGGCGGGTGCGCGCGACACGGCGGAAGGCCGGGACCGCATCGGCACCGTCGCCAGCATCCTGCGGGGCGACCTGCCCGCCATTCTTCAGGCCGGCATGGCGACCACCATCGGCGTCGTCGCCACCGATGCCACGCTGACCAAGGCACAGGCCCGACGCCTGGCCCAGGTGGCGCATGATGGCTTGGCCCGCACCATCAACCCGGTTCACACGATGTGGGACGGCGATACGATTTTCGCGCTGGCCACCGGCAAATCCGGCCAGGCGGGCAACATGACCGTGCTGTCGGTGATGGCGGCGGAGGCCATGGCGGCGGCCGTGCTGCGGGCCGTGCTGCACGCCCGCGCCATCGCCGGCCCGGGCGTCCCGGTACTACCGACGGCGTCGGAGCTCGGCTGACATCAGCCCTTGTGCACGCGCAGCGGCCCGAAGCTCTGGCTCACGGGCATGACCTGCAAGGTGTTCACATTCACCCGTGCCGGCCGCGTCGCCACCCAGTGCACGGCATCGGCGATATCCTCCGGCAGCAGCGGGTCGGTGCCGTCATAGGGCGCGGCGGCCTTCTCCGCGTCGCCCTTGAAGCGCACCGCGCTGAATTCCGTGCCACCAACCAGGCCGGGCTCGATCTCCGTCACCCGCACCGCCGTGCCGAACAGGTCGGCGCGCAGGTTCAGGCTGAAATGCCGCACGAAGGCTTTCGTCGCGCCATACACATTGCCGCCCGGATAGGCGTATTCGCCGGCGGTGGAGCCGATATTCACCACATGGCCGCGATTGCGCGCCACCATCCCCGGCAGGATGGCGCGGGTCACATACATCAGCCCCTTGCAGTTGGTGTCGACCATCGCGTCCCAGTCATCGAGGTCGGCGCCCTGGGCAGGGTTCAGGCCGAGCGCCAGCCCGGCATTGTTCACCAGCAGGTCGATCTCCATGAAGCTGGCGGGCAGTCCCGCCAGCGCCTGTTCCACCGCCCCGCGGTCGCGCACATCCAGCATCACCGCATGGCAGCGCTCCGCGCCGAGTTCCGCCACCAGCCCCTCCAGCCGGTCCTGCCGCCGACCGGCCGCGACGATGCGCCAGCCATCGGCGGCGAAACGCCGGGCGATGGCCAGGCCGAAGCCGGCGGTGGCGCCGGTGATGAGGGCGATGGGGACGGTCATCTGCAATCTCCGAGGAACGCGCGGCACGCGCCGCCGCGATCATCGTAGAAGTCGGGGCTGCGGCTTGCCAGACGCCCCCGCGCGAGGCCCACCGGACCCTTCGGGCGCGGAGCGGTGTGCTATTCCAGGCGGACGCCCGTGCGCTGCACCACCGCCCCCCAATGCTCGATCTGCTGGGTGAAGAAGCCGGCGAAGCTGTCGGGGTCGGAGGTGACGATGCGGAATCCCAGCCGATCCGCCCAGCCACGCATCGCCTCCGCCGCCATGACCTCCCGCACCCCGGCGTTCAGCCGCGCGACGATCGGCGCAGGTGTCTGGCCCGGCGCGAAAAGGCCGTGCCAGATGTTCACGGCGTAGCCCGGCAGTCCGCTCTCCGCGACGGTCGGTAGTTCCGGCCAGGCTGGCGCGCGTTCGGCGGTGGAAGTGGCCAGGCCGCGGATCCGCCCGGCCTCGGCCAGCGGCTTTGCGGTGGAGGCCGGATCCATCACCAGTTGCACCTCGTTCGACTGCAACGCCACGAGATAGGGGGACGCGCCGCGATAGGGGATATGCGTCATCTGCACCCCGGCCCGCGTGGCGAAATCGGCAAGGGCCAGATGGCCGGAACTGCCGACACCCGCCGTGCCGTAATTCACGGCGCCAGGATTCGCCTTCGCATGCGCGATCAACTCGGCGACGCTGCGCGCCGGCATCGCATTGCTCACCATGAACAGGAAAGGTGTCTCCGCCACCTGTGTCACCGGCGTCAGGTCGCGGCGCGCATCGTAGCTCAGGTCGCGCCGCAGTGACGGTTCGATGGCGACGGCGGCGGTATGGAACAGCATCGTCGTGCCGTCCGGCGCCGCACGCGCGACCGCTTCCACCCCCACCGCGCCGCCGGCGCCGGAGCGGTTTTCCACGATCACCTGCGTGCCGAGCACAGGACCCAGCCGCTCCGCGATGGCGCGGGCGACGATGTCCGTATTGCCGCCCGGCGCGAAGGGCACGACGATCCGGATGGGGCGCGTGCCCTGTGCCAGGGCCGGGGCTGCAAGGCCGGTCGCGGTCGCCGCCAGCAGCAGGCGGCGGGAAAGCATGGTCATGGCGTCCTCCTTCACTCGGCGCGGATATTGGCGGCGCGGATCACGCCGCCCCACAGCGCGACATCAGCCGCGACACGTTGGGACAGTTCCTGCGGGGTGCTGGAGCGTTGCGCATAGCCCAGTTCCTGCAACCGCGCGGCCAGCTCGGGCCGCGCCAGCGCCTTGACGAAGGCGGCGTTGAGCTTGTCGCGGATCGCATCCGGCACGCCGCGCGGCCCGAACACGCCCATCCAGCCGACGATCTCGAAGCCGGGCTGGGTCTCGCCGATGGTCGGCACCTCCGGCAGCAGCGGGTGGCGCGCCCGGCCGGTTGTGGCGATCGCCCGCGTCTGCCCGCCACGCAGCGTGGGCATGGCGGTGGAAGCGACGTCGAACATGAAGTCGACACGCCCGCCGAGCAGATCCGCCAGCGCCGCGGCGCTGCCACGATAGGGAACATGCAGCCAGCGCACCCCGGTCGTGCTGCCCAGCAGTTCGGAGGACAAATGGTTGCTGGAACCGATGCCGGCGGAGGCATAGGTCACGCCATTCGGCGTGGCGCGCGCGCGATCCTGAAGATCGCGCAGGCTGCGCACCGGGGAGGCCGCCTGCACCAGCAGGATGTTGTCGTATTCGGTCAGCACCGAGATCGGCGTGAAGTCCCGCAGCGGATCATAGCCGACATCCGTACCCAGCGACGGATTGACCGTCATCGTGCCGGTATTCGCCAGGCCGATCGTATAGCCATCCGGCGCGGCGCGGGCGATGCGAGCGACGCCGATGCTGCCACCGGCGCCGCTGATGTTCTCGACGACGACAGGCTGGCCGAGTTCCTGCCGCACGATCTCCAGGATCGGCCGGCTGATCACATCGGTGGCCCCGCCGGGCGGGAAGGGCACGATGTAGCGGATCGGCCGGGTCGGCCATTCGGCCTGGGCGGATGCCGCGGCGGGCAGGCCCGCCGCCAGGGCGGCAAGCGCCAGCATCCAACGCCGCGGAATGCGGGAATAAGCGGACATTGATTGTTTCCTCCGTATGGGTTTGCTCCGGGCCGTCAGCCCGGCGGCAGCACCATCACCTGTTCCTTCAGCAGGAAGGTCTTCACCTCGCCCAGGAAGGTCGCGCCATCCGCGAACCAGCGCTTCGCCTCGGGCGAGGCGACCATCGCCCGCCGCGCCGCCAGATCCTCACACCAGCTCTCGGCGAAGCCGTCGATGGGCGAGGCCATGGGCAGGGGCGGAATGTCGTGGCGGAACTGTTCCTCAACGACGCCGGACAGCACGAAACCTTGCAGGCCCGGCACCTGGGAGGCCATCGCCGCATGCCGCTTGCGCCAGGCCTCCTGGAACGCCTCGGAGGTCGCGTCGGCGCGCCGGCGAATGACCGTCAGCGCCTTGATCTCGGGACGCTTCGCACGCGGAACCGGCAGCACGACCTGTTCCTCCGTCACGAAGGTGCGGATCGCACCGATGATGCTGGCGCCGTCGCCATGCCAGCGCTTGCCCTCGGGCGAGGCCGCGGCGGCGGCGCGCGCGGCGAGGTCGTCGAACCAGACCTGGGCGATGCCGTCGAACGCGCCCATCTCGAGCGCCGGAACATCGGAACGTCCATGCGTCTCGACCGGGATGTTCAGGATATAGCCCCGCACACCCGGCACATCGCGCCACATCGGGGCATGAACCTCGCGCCAATGGTGCTGGAATTCCTCCGGCGAGAGACCGGGGCGACGCGACAGGAAGCTGATGGATTTGAGCACGCGGACGTTCCCTTCTCAGCGCCGTGCCTGAAGCCGGCGGCGCATTTAAAGGTCATATGATTGGACTTTTGGTCCAGGCGCAAGATGACAGGCGGATCACTGCCGATCGCGCAACGACAAGGTCTAGGACCTGTGGACAGTTGGGTTGCGGGCGCGTCCGGCGGTGCTTTTCCGCGCTGGGTTCGTCAGCCATGCTCGCCGATGGATAGCCATCGGCTCCGCTGGCTTCCTTCCCAGCACGAAAAACCCCTCGCCGGCCGCATCCCGGCCCCAACTGTCCACAGGCCCTAGCCGACCCGAAGCAGCCTCGGCCCATGGGTACGCAGCCAGGCGACGGCCGCCTCCCGATGCGGCGTCAACCGCGCGACCAGCGCCCAGAACCGGGCGGAGTGGTTCATCTCCCGCAGATGCGCCACCTCATGCGCCACCACATAGTCGAGCACCCAGGCCGGTGCCATCACCAGGCGCCAGGAGAAGGCGAGCGTGCCGTCCGGCGCGCAACTTCCCCAGCGGGTATGGGTATCCTTGATGAGAATGCCGCGCGGGGTGCCGCCCAGCTTGGCCGCATGCGGCCCGACCAGCGCGGCGATGCGGCGCTTCGCCTCCGCCCGCAGGAAGTCGGCCACGCGGCGTGGCAGGAAGGCGGGATCGCCAGTGATGATCAGGTCACGGCCATCGAGAAAGGCGCCACCCCGCGCTTCCTCCTCATGCCGTATGCGGAATTCCTGCCCGCCCAGGGTGATGCGCCCACCATCCACCAATGGTGTGGCCGGGGCCAGCGCTGCCAGCCGGTCCAGCACCCAGGACCCGTTCTCATGCAGCAGCGCGAGGCCGGCACGTCGCCCGGCGCGCGGCGGCAGGATCACCACCACCGCCCCCCGGCGCGGGCAGATGCGCAGCGAAACCTGCCGCGCCCGCGCCGTCGGGCGCCATTGCACCCGGCATTCCCCGCTTTGCCCCGCCACGGCGCCCGGCAACACGACGATTTCCAGTTCGGGCAGGTTCATTGACCCAATGATGTCGCAAGGCGGGGCACCGCCGCAACAGCGGCGCCCCCGCGACTCAGCCCGCCAGGGCCTTCAGCTCAACCTCGACGAAGGAGAGCTTCTCGGTCCCGGCATTGACCACATTGTGCTCCACCCCGGGGTCACGGGTGTAGGAAACGCCGGCGGTCAAGGTGGCATTGGCAGTGGCGCCGCCCGGCAGTTCCAGCAGCAGCGTGCCGTCCGTCACCGGAATCACCACATAGCCCCAGCCATGGCGATGCCAGCCGGTCTCCGCGCCGGGATCGAAATCCCAGCGCGTGACGCGGACCATGGCGTCGTCCTGCTGCACGGTGCCGATGGCCGGCGCGCGGCAGGTGAGCGGGGTGCTCACTCCGCGGCGGCCTTCATCCCAAGGCCCGGCAGCGGCAGGGCGCCGGCCGCTTCCATATTGTCCCAGGCCTTTTGGCCGGCCTCGGCCGAGAGCGGCAGGTGCGGCGGGCGGATGTTGCGCCAGGCGCTGTCGCCGGTGGCGCGGGCGATGATCTCGCGCAGGCCGGGGATGAGCGGGGAGGCCGTGGCGGCCTTGCGGGTCGCGTTCAGCACCGCCTGCGCCGCATCGGCTTCAGGCCCGGTGCGGTGCTTGTAGACCAGGGCGCCGAAGCGCGCGTTGACGTTGCCCGCCGCCGTGATGCAGCCCGCGCCGCCTTCCGCCAGGATCTTCTGCACGAACTCGTCGGAGCCCGAATAGACCTCGAAGCCGTCCTTCGCGAAGGCGTCGATCATCGCCTTCATATTCGCATAGTCGCCGGAGCTGTCCTTCACGCCCTTGATCTGGCCCGGGAACGCCTTCAGCAGGCGGCCGATCAGATCCAGGCTGAAGGGCACCGCGGACTGCTGCGGGAAGTGATACAGGTAGATGGCGATGCCGCCGCCAACTCGCTGAACCAGCTCGGAGAAATACGCAAAAAGCCCGTCATCGGAGGGCGCCTTGTAGTAGAAGGGCGGCAGCACCAGCACGCCGCGGCAACCCTGCGCCTTCGCATGCTTGGTCAGCTCCACCGTATCGGCGAGCGAGGCGCAGCCGGTGCCCGGCATCAGCTTGGTGGCCGGCACGCCGCGGGCGATGATGCCTTCCAGGATCTGCTTGCGCTCCTCGAAGCCGAAGCTATTCGCCTCGCCGGTGGTGCCGAGGATGCCCAGGCCGTTGCAGCCATTCGCCAGCAGCCAGTTGCAATGGGCCGCATAACGGTCGAGGTCCGGCGAGAAGTCGGCCTTCATCGCCGTCAGGGCGGCAGCGTTCACGCCGCCGAAAAGCGCTTCTTTCATCGGTTCGGGTCCTTCCCGTTGGTCATCGATCCGCCCGCCTCGGGCGGGGTTTGGGCCGTGCCGCCGGCGGCCAGTTGCCCGGCCAGTCCACGGCATGGTCTTCCAGCGCCCCGGCATCCCGTTCCGCCACGCTGCGGCCGCGCACGGAGACGCCGGCCGCATGCACCGTATCCCGCGTGCCGGAGACCAGGGGATGCCACCAGGGCAGGTCCCGCCCCTCGGCCAGCAGGCGATAGGCGCAGGTCGGTGGCAGCCAGTCGATCGCGGCGACCTTGGCCGGGGTCAGCTTCACGCAGTCCGGCACCATGGCCTTGCGGTTGGCATAGTTGCGGCAGAGGCAGCTTTCGCCATCCAGCAGCCGGCAGGCGACGCTGGTCCAGACCAGTTCCTCGGTCTCCGCATCGCGCAGCTTGTGCAGGCAGCAACGGCCGCAGCCATCGCACAGGCTTTCCCATTCCGGGCGCGTCATCGCGCCCAGGGTCTTGGTCCGCCAGAAGGGTTCGGGGCCTGCCATCAGCGGCAACCTATCCTGTGCGGCCCCGGCTGCAAACGGCGCCGCGCCCCGGCGTGGCTCAGCTTTCGGCGGTATCGCGGAAATAGGGCTCGACCGTGCCCTTCAGCTTCAGGGTCAGCGGCTGGCCCTTGCGGTCCACGGCCTTGCCGACGGAGACCCGCACCCAGCCTTCGCTGACGCAGTATTCCTCGACATTGGTCTTCTCGACCCCGTTGAAGCGGATGCCGATGCCGCGCGCCAGCAGCGCCTCCTGATGGAAGGGGCTGCGCGGGTCCACGGAGAGGCGGTCGGGCAGGGTTTCGGGTGCGTCTTCGGTCATGCCGGGGTGGTAGTCGCCGCGGGGCGCGCTGCCAAGGGTTCCTGCAAGCGCCGCAGCGCCGCCAGGAAACGCGAAGCCGCGAGTTCCGGCGGCCAGGGCTGCCATGGGGTGCCGCCGAACTCCGCCACCAGCGGGTCCGTGGCCATCACCGCCGCCCGGATGCCGAGCGTGGCGCGCACTTCCGTCTGCGACCAGCCGGCGACATGCACCGCCTCCGCCGCCGCCATCGCCACATCCAGCTTCTTGTGCAGTTTTTTTTCAATCGGGTCCCAGGGCGGCAAGGCGTAGCGCTGGGCCACCACGGCGGACAGCCGGTCCTGCAGGGCCAGGAAGCCGGGGCCGAGGAAGGGCTTGAGGGGGGAGATGCAGTCGAAATTGGTCAGCCCCTCCTCCGCATCATGCAGCAGTTCCCTCAATGCCTCCGCCCGCCCAGGCGCCGGCTTTGTTCGAATTCGCAGTGCGAGTACGGCCAGCGAATGCTGCGCGACGGACAGCGGCGCACCTGGCCAGATGGAATGCCCACCCCAGCGAAAAGTCCGGGACAAGCCGGTTGCCAGGTCCTCATCCGTCCAGTCGAAGGGCGTCGGCGCCAGCAGGTCCAGCCGGCGGCCGGAGGGCAGGCGGACCCAGGCGCGGGCAGTTCCGCTCAAGGCGCCGTCAGGTCGAAATCGGCGGTCACGGCCAGATCCTCGCTGAACCAGGACCGGATCGCCGCCTGCCGCTGACCGCAATATTCGGGGTGGCCTTCCGCATCCAGCCGCATCGTCAGGTCATGGCCCGGCACCAGCAGCGTGCCCGGCACCGCCCGCCACAACGACCAGATGCCGGCCATCGAGGATTCGGAAGCCGCCGCATCCATCGTCATGTCGGCGGCCATGGAGAGCATCTCCGCCCGGTTCTTCGCCGCATCGCCGCTGAAGATCACCGGCGGGTCGTTGCTCGCCATATAATAGACGAGGCAGCCCGGCGTATGCCCCGGCGCGGCGATGGCATGGATGCCCGGCAGCGGCTCATCCCCCGCCGCGATCCGCCGGGTGCGCGGGCTATTCGCCAATTCACGCACATGCAGCTCCGGCAGGGCGTTGAAATCCCAGGGTTCGGCCTCCGCCCAGGCCATCTCCTCGGCGCCGATCCAGACGGTGGCATGGGGGAACAGGGGGGCATTCACGCTGTGGTCCCAATGCGCATGGGTCAACAGGATGTCCGTCACATCCTCCCGCCTCACGCCCCTTGCCGCGAGCTGTTTCGCCAGTTCCGGGCGCACGCCGAAGGACCCCACATCCACCAGGGCCACCCGCCCCTCCCCGCGCAGCAGGGCGATGGTGCTCCAGCCCAGCGCGCCATGGCAGACCGATTTGCCGGGATAGCCCTGCACCAGCACGTCCAGCGTATACATTCTATGCCCCTCGATCCGCGCCGCCACAGTAGCGGGGTTGCGGAGGGCGCCAAGCCGGCCGATCTTCCGGCGGCCCATGAAGTTCCTGCACGCCGCCGATATCCACCTGGACAGCCCGATGGCCGGATTGCAGGCGCGCGGCGACCTGCCGCCCGATCTGCTGCGCGACGTCACCCGCCGCGCCTTCGCCGCCCTGATCGACCTCGCGATCGCCGAGGATGTCGCCTTCGTCATCATCGCCGGCGATCTGTATGACGGCGACTGGAAAGATTTTTCCACCGGCCTGTTCTTCGCCGCCCAGATGAAGCGCCTCGCGCGCCCCTGCTTCCTGCTGCGCGGCAACCATGATGCGCGTAGCGTCATCACCAAGGGCCTGGCACTACCGGCCAATGTCTTCGAATTCTCCACCCGCCGGTGCCAGACGCATGAGCTGGGCGAACTCGCCATTGCCGTCCACGGCCACTCCTTCGCGGAACGCGCCGAGCAAAGGGATATCTCGCTCGACTATCCCGAGCCACGCCGTGGCTGGCTGAACATCGGCGTGCTGCACACCTCCGGCAACGATCCGGGCGAGCACGAGACCTATGCGCCCTGCGATCCCGGAATGCTGCGGCTGAAGGGCTACGACTACTGGGCGCTCGGCCATATTCACCAGCGCCAGGTGCTGTGCGAGCGCCCCTGGATCGTCTTCCCCGGCAATATCCAGGGCCGCCATATCCGCGAATCCGGCGCCAAGGGCTGCAGCCTGGTGACGGTGGAGGATGGCCAGGTGGTGGCAGTGGAACATCGCGCCGTGGACATGCTGCGATGGGCGATGCTGGAGGTGGAGGCCACCGAAGATTCCACGCTCAGCCGCCGGATCGCGGAGGCCGTGAGCGCGGCGCTGGCCGCCGCCGAGGACCGGCCCCTGCTGGCCCGACTGGTGCTGACCGGGGATGCCGTCCCCGGCCTGGCCAGCGATGCCGAACGCCTCGCCGCCGAATGCCGCAACGCCGCCATTGAGGCGGGCGGCGAAGTGCATGTCGAGGCCGTCCGCCTGCGCACCCGCCCGTCCCGCAGTCTGCCCGCCGGCACGCTGGCGCCGCTGCGCGCGGCCTTCGAGGCCGGCCTCGCCGAGCCGACGCGCGTCGCGGCACTGCTGGCCGAAATGGCGGCGCTGCGCGCCAAGGTGCCGGCGCCGGCACGCGATGCGCTGGACCTGCCGCAGGATGCCGAGGCGCTGGCGCAGCTCGGCGCGGAGGCCTGGGAGTTGGCCGCCGCCGCCATCGCCGCGGAACAGCCGGCGTGAGGCTGCTGCGCCTCGACCTGCTGCGCTACGGGCATCTGACCGACGCGCGATTGGATTTTCCGGAAGCCGCGCCGCTGGTCGTGGTGCTGGGCGCCAATGAGGCCGGCAAATCCACCGCACTCGCCGCCATCGGCGATGCGCTGTTCGGCTTCCCCGCGCGCAGCCCCCATGCCTTCCTGCACGAGACCAGCGCCCTGCGCCTGGGTTTCGAAATCCTCGGCCAGGACGGCAGCCGCACCGCCTTCCTGCGCCGCAAGGGCAACAAGAACACGCTGCTGGACAGCGCGGAAAACGCGGTGCCGGAGGCCACGCTGCTGCGCCTGCTCGGCGGTGCCAGCCGGGAGGTGTTCAAGACCACCTACGGGCTGAACGGCGTCACGCTGCGCGACGGCGCGCTTTCCCTGTTGCAGAGCGGCGGCGAGGCCGGCGAGAGCCTGTTGGCCGGCATGGGCCTGCCGCATCTGCGCAAGGCGCTGGAGCGGCTGGATAACGAGGCCAAGGCCCTTCATGGCGACGGCCGCGGCAAGCGCGCTTTGTCTGCCGCCGCGGACGCCTGGAACGACCAGCGCCGCGCGGCCGAGGAGGCGTCGGTGCGGCCGCGCGACTGGCTCGCCGTCACCGCCGAGTTGGAGGATCTCTACCGCCAGCGAGAGGCCGCCACCGGCGAGGCCGATGCGCTGACCGTCGAATCCGCCCGGCTGCACCGCACCCGGCGCGTGCTGCCGCTGCTGACCGCCCTCGCCGCCCGCCGCGAAGACCTCGCCGCCGTCGCCGACGCGCCGGACCTGCCCGGCGGCGCCGCCGACACCCTCGCCCGGCTGATCGAGGCCCACCGCCTCGCCACCGAGGACCTGCGGCGGGAGACGGCGGAGGCCGAGCGCCTTTCTCGCGAACATGCCGACCTGCCGGGGGACGGCGCGGTGCTGGAGGTGCAGGACGCGATCGACCGGCTGGCCGAACAGCGCGCCAGCATGGTCCAGGCCGAGGCCGATCTGCCGGAGGTGCAGCGTAAGGTGGATGGCTACCGCGCCGAGGTGATCGAGGCCGCGGCCATCCTGGGCAGCGAGGCGACGCCGGAGGCGGTGCGGGATGCGCTGCCGAAGGCCGCCGACCGCGCGGCGGCCCAGGCGCTGATCCGCCGCCGCACCGAACTCACCACCGCGCTGCGCACGGCGGAGGACTCGCTGGCCGAGGCCGAGCGCCAGAGCGACGCGGCGCAAGCGAAGCTGGCGGCCACCGCCGCGCCACCCCCGACCGCGCCGCTCCGTCGCGCCATCGACGCCGCCCGGGGAGAGGGTCCACTGGATCGGGAGCTGGCGGCGGCGGAGCGGGCGCTGGTGGATGCGATACGGCAGGCGGACACCGCGCTGGCGGCGCTGCCGCTCTGGTCCAGCGACCTGGCCGCGCTCGCCGCCTGCAAGCTGCCCTTGGCCCCGGCGGCGGAGGCCGCCGCGCAGCGCCTGGCCGCCGCGAACAGCGAGCTGGAAGCCGCCCGCGACGCGGAAGCCGCGCTGGCCGCCGAAATCGCCGCGCTGGAGGAGGCGGTGAACCATCTCGCCCGTGGCGAGACGGTGCCGACCCGCGCCGTGATCGCGGCCGAACGCGACCGCCGGGACGAGGCCTGGGCCGCACTGCGCCACAGCCTGGACCACGGCACCCCCTCGGAATCCGGCCTGCCCGACACCTTCGAAACCCTGCGCGACAGTGCCGACCGACTGGCCGATGCCCGCGCCGACGATGCCGCGCGGGTCAATGACTACGCCGCGAAATCCGCGCGCCTCGCCTTGCTGTGCGCCCGCCTGCCGGATGGCGCCGCCGCGCGCCGCAGGGCGGAGGAGGTCGCTGCCGCGGCGGCGGCCGCATGGAAGGCGCTGTGGCAGCCCAGTGGCGTCGTGCCGCAGGATGCGGCGACCATGGCCGAATGGCGTCGCGCCCGCGCTGAGGTGCTGGGGCTCGCCACCGTCGCCGAGGAGATGCGGCAGAAGCGGGATGCGCTGGCCGCGCGCCATGCCGCAGCGCTGGCACTGCTGCCGGAGGGCGTCCCGGGCGACAGCCTCGCCACGCGGCTCGGCCGGGCACAGGATGTGCTGGAGGCCGCGCAGGCCGCGGAGACAGCGCATCGCAACCTCGCCAGCAGCGCCGCCGATGCCACCAAGCATGCCGAGGCCGCGCGCCTTGGCGTGACGCGGGCGCAGGCGGCATTGGACGCCTTCGAACCGCAATGGTGCGCCACCACCCAGGCGCTGGGCATGCCCGCCGAGGCCTCGGCCGAGGCGGTCGAGGCCGCGCTCGGCGCCTGGACGCGCGTGGCGGAGGCCGCCAAGGCCTGGCGCGGCGATGCCGCCCGGATCGCCGACATGCGGGGTGCCTTGGAGCGCTTCGCAGAGGCCACGGCCGCCCTGCTGCAACGCCTTGCTGCGCCACAGGACGATCCCGCGCCCCTGGCCGTGGCCCAGCTTGCACGCCGCCTTGCCAGGGCGCGGGCGGCGGATACGCAGGCTGCCTCGCTGCTCAAGCGCCTGCGCGAACGGCAGCAGGCCGCAGCCGCGGCGACCGACCTGCGCGATGCCGCCGAGCGCGACCTCGCCACGCTGCGGCAGGCCGCGGGCGCCGCCGATCTGCCGGCGCTGGAAGCGGCGATCGCCCGGGCCGCTGCGCGCGACGATCTCCGCGGCGCCATCGCCAGGCTGGAGACGGAACTGCTCGCACAGGGCGATGGCCGTGACGAAGCGGCGCTGCGGGCGGAGGCCGAGGGCACCGATACGGATGCGGCTGCGGCCCGCCAGCAGCACATCGATGCCAGGCAGGCGGCGCTGCGCGAAAGCCTCACCAGCCTCGGCGCCCGCCAGCAGGATGCCGAATCCCGCCTGCTCGCCATGCAGCAGGGCCATGACGCCGCTGCCCATGCGCAGGAGGCCCGGCACCATCTGGCGGAGGCCGCCGCCGCCGCCGAGCGCTATGCCCGGCTGCACCTCGCCCGCAGCCTGCTGCAGGCCGGCATCGAGCGCATCCGCCAGGAACGCCAGGGCCCGCTGCTGCGCCGCGCCGGCGAACACTTCGCGCTGCTGACGGAGGGCCGCTACACCCGCCTCACCACCGATGAGGACGAGGCGGGCGGCACCCTGCTGCGCGCCGTGCGCGACGACCGCACGGAATGCCCGGTGGAAGCGTTGAGCGAGGGCACGCGGGACCAGCTTTACCTCGCGCTTCGCATCGCCGCGGTGGAGGCGCAGGCCAGCACGGCGGAGCCCCTGCCCTTCATCGCCGATGATCTGCTGGCGACCTTCGACGATGCCCGCGCCCGCGCCGCCCTGGCGCTGCTGGCCCGGCTGGGCACCACGACCCAGACCATCCTGTTCACCCATCATGCCCATCTGGCGGAGTTGGCGGCACGGCAGCCTGGCGTGGTGGTGCGGGAGATGCCGCACCCCTTCCAAGCGGCGACGCCGGCGGCCTAAGCTGGCCCAAATGGAGGACAACGAACATGGACGCCACCACGCTGCCGCCGGTGCTCCGCCTCGCGCCCGATGATGGCGTGCTGATCGCCCGCATCGCCCTGCCGCCGGGCACCAGCGTGGTGCCGGGGATCGTGGTGGGGCCGAAGCGCATCCCGCCCGGCCACAAGGTGGCGATCCGCCCGCACGCCCCGGGCGATGAAATCCGCCGCTACGGCCAGATCATCGGCTTCGCGACCGAGACCATCGCGCCGGGCGATTGGGTGCACACCCACAACTGCGCCATGGGCGATTTCGCCAAGGACTACGCCTATAGCCGCGAGGTGAAGGCGACAGCCTATGCCAATACCCCCGCCAGCTTCATGGGCTTTCGCCGGCCGGACGGGCGCGCGGCGACACGCAACTACATCGGGATCGTCACCAGCGTGAACTGTTCGGCCCACGTCGCCGACCTCATCGCCGATGCCTTCAAGCGCAACCCCTTCGCCGGCACCGACCCGCTCGCCGACTTTCCCAATGTCGACGGCGTGGTGGCGCTGACCCACAAGACCGGCTGCGGCATGACGGAAGGGGAGCCGCTGCGGCTGCTGCGGCGGACCCTGGCGGGCTATGCGCGCCATGTGAATTTCAGCCATGTCATCGCCATCGGCCTGGGCTGCGAGGTGAACCAGCTCGGTGGGCTGCTGGAGGAACAGCGCCTCGCTGGCCGTCTGCGCAGCATGGACATCCAGGAGATGGGCGGAACCCGGAAGACCGTGGAAGCCGGCATCGCCTTCGTGCGCGGGGTGCTGGCCGAGGCCAATGCCGCGCAGCGCGTGCCGATCCCGGCCAGTGAGCTGGTCATCGCCCTGCAATGCGGCGGCAGCGACGGCTATTCCGGCATCACCGCCAACCCGGCGCTGGGCTATGCCAGCGACCTGGTGGTGCGGCATGGCGGCACCGTGATCCTTTCCGAAACGCCGGAAACCTATGGCGCGGAGCACCTGCTGACGCGCCGCGCCGTCTCCCGCGAAGTGGGCGAGAAGCTGGTCGATCTCATGCGCTGGTGGGAGGATTACACGGCGAAGGAAGGGGCGGAGATGAACGCCAACCCCTCCCCCGGCAACAAGGCCGGCGGGCTGACCACCATTCTGGAAAAGTCCCTCGGCGCCATGGCCAAGGCAGGCAGCACCAATCTGGTGGAGGTTTATCGTTACGCGGAGCCGGTGACCGCGAAGGGCTTTGTTTTCATGGACACGCCCGGCTACGACCCGGTCGCCGCCACGGGCCAGGTGGCGGGTGGCGCCAACCTGGTCTGCTTCACCACCGGCCGGGGCAGCGTCTTCGGCGCCAAGCCCGCACCCTCCATCAAGCTCGCCACCAATACGCTGATGTATGAGCGCATGTCGGAAGACATGGACGTGAATTGCGGCACCATCGTCACCGGCGAGGAAAGCATCGAACAGGTCGGCCAGCGCATCTTCGAGCTGATGCTGCGGGTCGCCAGCGGGGAGCGGACGAAAAGCGAAAGCTACGATTTCGGCGGCGCTGAATTCGCCCCCTGGGTGATCGGCGCGACGATGTGACGCCGGCGGGGCGGGCGGCATGAACAGCTTCAGCTTCACCCCACGCCCCGTCCACCCCGCCCTGCGCGGCCTCGTGCGCGGCTACTGGCATTATGAGGAACAGCGCGACGCCCCCCAGCGCCGCCGCGAAATGCCCTGCGCCGAGGCTGTGCTGCTGATCAATCTCGGCCCGCCCATCGCCGTGTCCTGGCCCGACCCGACGCACGAAAGCCGCTTCGACACCGCGGCCGGCTTTCTCGCCCGCCCGCACCCCGCCTCCGCCCGCAGCTACATGCCCGGCCATCAACGCGGCCTGCAGGTGATGCTGACGCCGCTGGGCGCGGAACGGCTGCTGCGCAGCTCCCTGTCCGGCGTCCCGGCGGCGTTTTTCGATCTGCGCGACAGCCTCGGCCGCGACGGCCCTTCCCTCGGCGCCAGGCTGGCCGAGACCACCAGCGCGAAAGCCTGCCTCGACCTGATGGAAGCCGAGCTGCTGCACCGCCTGGCCGATGACACGCGACCGCCGGACCGGGTGGCGGAGGCCTGGCGGCGGATCGAGGCCAGTGCCGGCGGCCTCGGCATCAACGGCCTGGCGCGCGACCTGGGCTGGAGCCGCCAGACCCTGGTCCGCCAATTCCAGGCGCGCACCGGGCTGACGCCCAAACTCGCCGCACGGCTGCACCGCTTCGGCGCCCTCATCGCGCGGTTGCCGGAAGTACCGGAGCAAGGCTGGGCGGGGCTGGCGGCGGAGCTGGGCTATGCCGACCAGTCGCATCTCATCCGCGACGTGCGCGACTTCACCGGCCTGACCCCGGCCGCGCTGCTGCGCCGCCGGCTGCCGGATGGGCTCGGCTTCGCGGTGTAGCGCGACAAATCTCCAATCCCGCACGGGCCGCCTGGGGTTAGCGTCGGGCTCCAAGGCCAGGAGACCTCGACCATGACGGAAGCAAGACCCGGCACGCTGTGCCCATGCCTGCGCTACCAGGACGCGCCGGCGGCGCTGGACTGGCTGGAACGCGCCTTCGGTTTTCGCCGCGGGCTGGTGGTGGCGGACGACAAGGGCGGCATCGCCCATGCGGAGCTGCATCTCGGCGCCGCCGGGCTGGTCATGCTCGGCTCCGTGCGGCCGGACGGCTTCGGCAAGGCGCCCGGCCAATTGGGGAACATCACCGGCAGCATCTACATCCGCACCGCCGACGCCGATGCGGCGCATGACCGCGCCGTGACGGCGGGGGCGGAGGTGGTGCGGCCGCTGGAGAACACCGACTACGGGTCCCGCGATTTCTCGGTGCGCGATCCGGAGGGCCATGTCTGGTCCTTCGGCACCTATTGGCCGGCGACTCCGTGAAGGTTTCGTGTCAGCCTCGATCCGACCTTGCCGGCCATCGGGGCGAATGCGACGCCGACGCGCCGCGGATCAGCGCGGCACAGTCGAACGGCCCCGATCCCATGCGCATCTCGCTCCGCACCCTGCTGCTCACCAGCCTCTGCGCCCTTCCCGCGGCGGCGCAGCAGGCCCCGGTCTTCAACCGCATCGCGACGATCGAGGCGGTGCGCATGCTGCCGCCGGATCGCAACCGCGCCGGCCGCTCCATCGCCGAGATCGTCACCGCCTCGGCCGATGGCAATACGCTGATCTATGTCGATGGCGGGCAGCGCGGCCTGGGTTTCGTGGACATCGCCGACCCCACCGCGCCGCGACCGGCCGGCTTCCTGCCGCTGGAGGGCGATCCCACCTCCGTCACCGCGCGCGGCGCCCGCGCCTATGCCGTGCTCGACACCTCCCCCAACAAGGCGGCGCCCAGCGGCCATGTGGTGGTGGTGGATATTGCCGGCCGGCGCGTCGAACAGCGCTGCGACCTCGGCGGCCAGCCCGATGCGGCGACGATCAGCCCGGATGGCCGCACACTGGTCGTGGTGATCGAGAATGAGCGCGACGAATCGCTGGAGCGCGGCCGCATCCCGCAACTGCCGCCGGGCAACCTGACCCTGCTGCCGATCACCGAGGCGGGGCTGGATTGCGCCGCCCTCCGCCGCGTGGACCTGACCGGCCTCGCCGCCGTGGCGCCGACCGATCCCGAGCCGGAATTCGCCGATGTGAATGGCCGTGGCGAGGCCGTGGTGACGCTGCAGGAAAACAACCACATCGCCATCGTGAACCTGGGGGAGGGCCGCGTCGTCGCGCATTTCAGCGCGGGCACGGTCGATCTCGACCAGGTCGATGCGCGCCGCGACAACGTCATCCGCCCCATCCAGCGCCTGACCGGCCTGGTGCGGGAACCCGACGCGGTGCGCTGGCTGGATGATGAGCGCTTCGTCACCGCCAATGAAGGCGACATGGTCACCGGATCGCGCGGCTTCACCATCTTCCGCCGCGACGGCACGGTGGAGTGGGATTCCGGCAACCTGCTGGAGCATCTGGCGATCCGCACCGGCCATTACCCGGAGGCGCGCTCCGCCGCCCGCGGCAATGAGCCGGAGGGGGTGGAGGTCGCCCGCTTCGGCGACCGCCGGCTGATCTTCATCGGCTCGGAACGCGCCTCCCTCATCAGCGTCTGGCAGGATCGCGGGCCGGGGCAGGCGCCGACCTTCCTGCAGGTGCTGCCGACCGGCGTGGCGCCGGAAGGGCTGCTGGCCATCCCCTCGCGCGGGCTGCTGGTCGCCGCCGGTGAGGGTGACAATCCGGAAAGCGGGCTGCGATCGACCCTGTCGATCTACCGTCTCGGCGATGCGCCCGCCGCCTATCCCACCCTGCTGTCCGAGAATGGGCCGGCGGGCACGCCGATGCCCTGGGGCGCGCTGTCCGGCCTCGCCGCCGACCGCGCGGTGCAGGGCCGCCTCTATGCGGTGACCGACAGCGTCTATGCCGAGGCGCAGATCCTGACCCTCGACGCCACCACGACGCCCGCCCGCATCACCGCCAGCCTGACGGTGACGCGCGATGGCCAGCCCGCCGCCAATCTGGATATCGAGGGCATCGCGACGCGCCCCGGCGGCGGCTTCTGGCTGGCGTCGGAGGGCAATCCGGAGCGGGCGCAGAACAAGACCGCCAATCTGCTGCTGCGCGTCTCCGCCGCCGGCGCGATCGAGGAGGAAATCGCCCTGCCGGAGGCCCTGGCCAGCCGCGCCCTGCGCTTCGGCTTCGAAGGCGTGACCGTGACCGGCGAAGGTGCGGCCGAGACGGTGTGGATCGCGGTGCAGCGGCCCTGGACCGGCGATCCGGCGAACCACGCCATGATCCTGCGCTATAAGCCCGCGACCCGCGCCTGGGGCGTATTCCACATGGCGCTGGAAGCGACGCCGGCCGGCTGGATGGGGCTTTCGGAAATCACCGCGGTCGGCCCGGATCGCTTCGTGGTGATCGAGCGCAACAACCAATGGGGGGAGCCGGCGATCAAGCGTCTGGTGCTGATCTCGACGGCCGGGCTGACGCCCGCCGCGCCGGGCGCCGCGACCGTGCCGGTGGTCACACGCCGCCTGCTGCGGGACATGGTGCCGGATGTGGCCGCAGGCGGCGGCACGGTGCTGGAGAAGTTGGAGGGCTTCGCCATCGACGCGGCGGGGAATGCCTTCGCCGTCACCGACAATGATGGCGTGCAGGGCGCCTCCGGCGAGACGCAGTTCCTGCGGCTGGGTCCGCTGCCGCTGGATCGCTGAGGCGCTTCAGCGGAGGGGCGAAACCGGCCCCCGGTCGATGCGGGTCAACACCTCGTTGACCCCACGATAGCTCGCCTCGATCTCCGTGACGCCGCGGGCGGCAAGGCGCCGGGCGTGCATGGCGTGATAGGCCTCGGCGGCGGCGCGGCTCTCGAACAGATAAACGCCGCCGGCGCGACCGGCGGCGGGCTCCTCCGTCCAGATCTTCCAGATCAGCCCGGCCTGGCCGGCAATATCCTCGGCCAGGGGCTTCAGCGCCTCCGTCCGCTCCGGTCCGAAGGCGCTGTTCGGGAAGTCGAAAATCAGGACGGTGGGACCGTCCTGCATCCTCAGGGCGCCGGCGGGGCGGCCGGGGCGTTCAGGTCGAGGAACTTCAGCGGGCGCCAGCCGGACACGTTGTTGGCCTCGAAGCTCAGCTTCCAGGTGCGACCGCTGCTGCTGTCGACCAACACCACGAACATGCCGGTGCCCACGGGGCAGGCGACAACCTGGTAGCGGCCATTCTCATTCGATTCGGACATCACGCGACACTCCTGACTGCTCTCGTCACGCGTAAGATACAGTGCGCTGCACCTGCTCGCCAAGTCCCTGAATCGACAAACGCATGCTTTGTCCCGATTTTAGAAACACAGGAGGCTTCTGCCCAAGACCAACACCAGGCGGCGTCCCGGTCGAAATTACATCTCCTGGATGCAGTGTTATGAAATGAGACACGTAGGAGACGAGATGTCGCACGCCGAAGATCATGGTGCGCGTCGATCCGTCCTGCATCCGCACGCCATCGACATCCAGCGTCATCGCCAGGTCTTGCGGATCCGCGATTTCATCCTTCGTCACCAGCCAGGGGCCAAGCGGACCGAAGGTGTCGCAGCCCTTGCCCTTGTCCCAGGTGCCGCCGCGCTCGATCTGCCATTCACGCTCGGAGACATCGTTGCACACGGCATAGCCGGCGACATGCTCCATCGCCGTTTCCTCCGGCACGCATTTCGCGGTGCTGCCGATGATGATGGCGAGCTCGACCTCCCAATCCGTCTTCACCGAGTCCTTCGGGATCATCACATCATCGTTCGGCCCGCAGAGCGCGCCGAGTGACTTCAGGAAGACGATGGGCTCCTTCGGAATCGCCGCCCCGGTTTCCGCCGCATGGTCGGCGTAGTTCAGGCCGATGCAGATGAAGTTCTTCATCCCGGAGACGGGCGGGCCGATCCGCGGGGTGCCGGTGACGGCCGGCAGGCTGGCGGGATCGAGGGCGGCGATCTGGGCCAGGCCGGCGGCGGACAGGGCCACCCCCGCCAGATCCGGGATCACGCCCGAAAGGTCACGGATGGTGCCGGAGGAATCCAGCAGGCCGGGTTTTTCCTGGCCCGGGGGGCCATAGCGCAGGAGCTTCATGGGAACCGCCTATAGTCGTGTTGGGGGGATTGGGGAATTACAGGGTCCAGCCGCCATCGATCAGGATGGCCTGGCCGGTGACGAAGGCGCTTTCCTCGCTGGCGAGATAGACGGCCAGCGCCGCCATTTCCTCCGCCGTCGCCAGCCGGCCCATCGCCTGGCGCGCGACGAAGGCGGCCCGCGCCGCCTCCTCGCTGCCGGCGGCGGCTGCATTGGCGGAGATGCGCTCCCCCAGGCTCGGCGTGTCCACCGTGCCCGGGCAGATCGCGTTGCAGCGGATGCCCTGCGACACGTATTCGGTGGCCACCGACTTGGTCAGGCCGATCACCGCGGCCTTGGTGGTGCCGTAGACGAAGCGGTTCGGCGCGCCCTTGATCGAGGAACAGCCGGACGACATGTTGACGATCGTGCCGTGCTTGCGTGCCAGCATCCCCGGCAGCGTGGCCTGCACCATCTTCCACATCGCACGCACATTCAGCGCGAAGCCAAAGTCCCATTCGGCGTCGGTCGCCGTCAGCACCGTGTTCTGGTGCACGAAGCCGGCGCAGTTGAACAGGATATTGATCGGCCCCGCCGCCGCGATGGCGGCCGTGATCGCCGCATCGTCCAGCACATCGAGCCCCTGGGTTGTCAGCCCCGGCGCCGTCAGGTCGGCGAGCTTGCCGACATCCTTGTCGGTGGCGATCACCGTCGCGCCCTCGGCGGCGAAGGCGAGCGCGGTGGCGCGCCCGATGCCCTGCGCCGCCGCCGTCACCAGGCAGCGCTTGCCTGCCAGTCGTCCTGCCATGGACCCGCTCCTCAGTGGTTGTGCCGGCTTTCGCCACGCGTCTCCAGGATGTTGAGGAACAGCGTCGCCGGTTCCAGGCAGCCGCCGGTGCCAAGCTGGCCGACCATGCTGCGATAGATCTCCTCCCACGGCGTCTTGTGCAGCAGCACCGGCGCGGTCCAGGCGGCGCGCCGCGCCTCCATTTCCTCCGCCGGGATCAGCACATCCACGCGCCGCGCCTTCAGGTCGATGCGGATCGGGTCGCCATGCTTCAGCAGGGCGAGGCCGCCGCCCACCACCGCTTCCGGCGTGACATTCAGGATCGAGGGCGAACCGCTGGTGCCGGACTGGCGCCCGTCGCCGATGGTCGGCAGCGCCATGATGCCGCGCTTGATGAGGGCGGCCGGCGGCTGCATGTTCACGACCTCCGCCGCGCCGGGATAGCCGACCGCGCCGCAGTTCCGCACCACCAGCACCGTCGTCTCGTCGATGCCGAGGTCCGGGTCCTCGATGCGGGCGTGATAGTCCTCGGGTCCTTCGAAGACCGCGACCTTGCCCTCGAAGACGTCCGGATTTGTGGTCAGGAAGCGCTCCCGAAACGCCTTGTCGATGACGCTGATCTTCATCACGGCGCTGTCGAACAGATTGCCGGACAGCACGATGAAGCCCGCATGTTCCTTCATCGGTTTTTCGAATGCGCGGATCACTTCGCGGTCCGGTTCGGGCAGCCCCTCCAGGTTCTCCGCGACGGTCTTGCCGGTGACGGTCATCACGTCGCCATGCAGGATGCCTGCCTTCAGCAGTTCCCGCATCACGCCAGGCACGCCGCCCGCGCGGTAAAAAGCCTCGCCCAGGAAGCGGCCGGCGGGCTGGCAATCGACCAGCAGCGGCACATCGGCGCCGACGCGCTGCCAGTCGGACAGGTCGTGCTCCACGCCCATATGCCGCGCGATCGCCACCATATGCACCGGGCAGTTGGAGGAGGCGCCGATGGCGGACGCCACCATCACCGCATTCTCGAAGGCCTTCTTCGTCATGACGTCGGAGGGGCGCAGATTGGCCTTCACCATCTCCACCGCGCGCACGCCGGTCATATAGGCCATCTGCGCGCGCTGCCGGTACGGGCCGGGAATCGCCGCGCTGCCCGTCATCGTCATGCCCACGGCTTCCGCCAGAGAGTTCATCGACAGCGCCGTGCCCATCGTCGAGCAATGCCCGACCGAGGTGGAGGACGAGGCCACCATCTCGATGAAGCCTTCATAGTCGATCTCGCCGGCGGCAAGCTGCTTCCGCGCCTCCCAGACGATGGTGCCGGACCCCGCGAGGCGGCCATGCCACCAGCCATCCAGCATCGGCCCGCCCGGCAGGGCGATGGCCGGGATGTTCATGGTGGCGGCGCCCATCAGCATCGCCGGCGTGGTCTTGTCACAGCCCGTGGTCAGCACGACGCCGTCGATCGGATAGCCGTGCAGGATCTCCACCAGCGACAGGTACTGGAGGTTCCGGTCCAGCGATGCGGTCGGTCGCTTCAGCGTTTCCTGGATGGGATGCACCGGGAATTCCAGCGGCACGCCACCGGCATCACGAATACCGGCCTTCACCCGCTCCGCCAGCGCGATGTGATGGCGATTGCAGGGGGAGATGTCGGAACCGGTCTGGGCGATGCCGATCATCGGCCGCCCCGACTGGAGCTCTGCCCGCGTCATCCCGAAATTGAGCTGACGCTCGATATAGAGCGAGGTCATCCCCGGATCCTGGGGGTCGTCGAACCAACGCTGGCTGCGCAGGCGGAACGGCTTCTTCGTCTGGTCGTGGTCGTCCATGGGCCCCCTCCCCTTCGGCTGTCGCCGTTGGGGGGAGTGAGGCCCCACGCCGCGCTTTCGTCAACCTCTCCCCGGCACGGCGGGGTCAGGCGGCCACGGCCGCCCTACCCACGCCTCGTGAATCCCGCGGAAATCCGCGCCGCTACTCACCCGCATCGATGGTGATGGCGCTCAGGGCCTGACGCTCCAGCCCATGGCGGGCGAGGATCTCGCCGTAGGTGCCATTGGCAATCAGGCGCGTGAGCGCGCCGGCAACTGCATCGCGCAGCCCGGTCTGCCCCTTGTCGAAGGCCATGCCCGACAGGTTGCGGGAGATCGGGTCGCCCACGGTGACGAAGTTGCCGGGATTCTGCCGCGACAGATACACCACGAATTCCGCGCCCAGGATGGCACCATCGGCGCGTCCCGCCATCAGGTCCGTGCGGCTGGCGGCCGCGCCGTCGGAGCCGATGACGCGCATCGGCGGCCGGCCCTGCGCCACGCAATTCGCCTGGCTCCAGGCCTGCGCCTGCGGGAAGTAGTTGGTGGTGCGTGGGGTGGAGACGGAGCGGCCGCAGAAATCGGTCGCCTGTGTCGCGCCGCGCTGCATCGCCGTGGTGGTGAAGATCTGCGCGCCGGTCGAGACCACATCGACGAAGGTCAGCCGCTCACGCCGCGCCGGCAGGTCGGTCATGGCGCTGCCGCTGAAATCGACGCGAGACGTAGTGATGGCCGGGATGAGCTGCGCGAAGGCCAACTCCTCCCACCGCACTTCCAGGCCGAGCTCCCGGCCGATGGCCAGAACCAGGTCCACATTCACGCCGCGGCGTTCATTCGTCGCCGGGTCCTTGTAGGCCATCGGCGGATAGGTCGCCTCGATGGCGACGCGCAGGAAGCCCTGCTGGCGGATCGCCTCCGGCACCGGCTGCGCCGCGGCGGGCAAGGAAAGGCCGCCGACCAGAAGGGCGGCGGCGAGGAGGGTCTTTCGGATGGTCATGCGGATGCTCCTGTCTCGGCCGCCTCGCAGGCGGCGTAATGGGCGGCGATCGCCTCGCCGGTGGTGATCCAGACATCGCCATGCCCCTGCGCGTAGCGCAGGAAATGCCGCAGCAGCCGCAGCCGCATCGGCCGGCCACTGCATTGCGGATGCAGCACGGTGGTCACCATGCCGCCCCAGTCGCGCACCTCGTCCAGCTCATCCTTCCAGATCGACAGGACGTGCTCCTTCGGCATCATCGGCCGCGGGCTGTAACGATGCGACAGGCCGAACAGCCAGTCGTCATAGACCATGGTCACCGGCAGCTCGATCAACCCCGGCCGGCCATCCGCCAGCAGGTGGCGATAGGGCCGCACATCGTCGCGCCAGGACGATGAATAGACCAGGCCGCGCTCCTTCAGCAGCACGCGCAATTCCTCACAGCTTTCGCCGGAGGGGGCGCGGTAGCCCTTGGGCACGACGCCGAGCCGCCGCTTCAGCGTCTCCAGCGCCCGGTCCACTTCATCGACCAGGCGTGGATCGCCAGGCTGCGGCATCAAGTGATGAAAACCGTGATGGCCGATCTCATGCCCGGCGCGCAGGATGGATTCCGCCATCGCCGGATGCGCTTCGACCGACCAGCCGGTGATGAAGAAGGTGGCACGCAGGGAAAGGCTCTCCAGCATGGCGAGCAGCATGCGGACGCCGATACGGGCCTCGTAGCCACCATAGGACATGGTGACGAGTTCCTCGTAGCGGGACGGGTCCTTGCCGGTCCAGGCGGTTTCCGCGTCCACGTCGAAGGACAGGAACATCGCTGCGCGCTGGCCCTGCGGCCAGGGATATTCCGGCGCCAAGGCGGCGCGGTTCGCCGGCAGGAGGGGCAGGTCGTCGTGCGTTTCGTACATCGGAATATCCGGTTCTGTCGTTCAGGCGAGCACGGCGGAGATGAAGGCCTGGGTCCGCGCCTCCCGCGGCGCGCTCAGCACCTCGGCGGGCGTGCCGGTCTCGACGATGGCGCCGTGGTCCATGAAGACCACGCGGTCCGCCACCTCCCGCGCGAAGCCGAGTTCATGCGTCACCACGATCATCGTCATGCCTGATGCGGCGAGTTCGCGCATCACCGCCAGCACCTCCCCCACCAGTTCGGGGTCGAGCGCGCTGGTGGGCTCGTCGAACAGCATCAGGCGCGGCTTCATCGCCAAGGCGCGGGCGATGGCGACGCGCTGCTGCTGGCCGCCGGAAAGCTGCGCGGGATAGCTCTCCGCCTTCTCCGCCAGGCCGACGCGGGCGAGCAGGGCACGCGCCTCCGCTTCCGCCTCCGCGCGCGGCTGGCGCAGCACCTGCACCGGACCCTCGATGATATTGCCGAGCGCGGTCAGATGCGGGAACAGGTTGAAGCGCTGGAACACCATGCCAGTGGCGCGGCGCTGGCGGGCGATCTCGGCCTCCGACAGCCGGTGCAGCCGCCCCTGCGCCGCGCGATACCCGGCGAGCTCGCCATCGACCCAAATGGCGCCTGAGTCAGGCTCGACGAGCTGGTTCACGCAGCGCAGCAGCGTCGTCTTGCCGGAGCCGGAGGCGCCGATGATGCAGACCACCTCCCCCGCCGCCACATCCAGCGAGACATCGCGCAGCGCCCGAAAATCGCCGAAGGATTTGTTCAGGCGCACCAGGGAGACCAAGGGCCGCATCGCTCAGCGCCCCCCCGCCGAGCCGCGTGAGAAGCGGCGTTCCAGCAGCATCTGCAAGGGCGTCAGAATGGAGACGACCAGCAGGTACCAGAGGGCGGCGACGATCAGCAATTCGATGACATGGGCATTGGCGTAGTAGATGTTCTGCGCGCTGTGCAGGATCTCGGTGAACTGGATGACGCTGGCGAGCGAGGTCAGCTTCACCATCCCGATGAACTCATTGCCGAGCGGCGGGATGACCACGCGCATGGCCTGGGGGAAGACGATGCGGCGCAACGCCCGCAGCCGGGTCATGCCGATCGCCTTCGCCGCCTCATACTGCCCGGTATCGACGGAGAGCATGCCGGCGCGAAAGACTTCCGAGGTATAGGCGCCCTGGTTGATGGCCAGGCCGAGCAGCGCGGCGAAGGCCGGCGTCATCACATCCACCGTGCGCACCCAGCCGATGCCCGGCAGGCCGATGGTCGGGAAGATCAGCGCCAAGTTGAACCACAGCAGCAGTTGCAGGATGATCGGGGTGCCGCGGAACAGCCATGCGTAGCCCAGCGCCACGCCTTGCAGCACCGGGTTGCTGGACATGCGCATCACCGCCGCCACCACGCCCAGCATGATGCCCAGCGCCATCGCCGCCACCGCCATGACCACGGTGTTGAGCAGCCCGCTGAGGATGGTGGGCGCCGTCAGGAACTGTCCCACCACATGCCATTCGATCTGCCCCACCGCGAAGGCGCGGCCGAGGCTGGCGAGCAACAGCAGGATCACCGCCACGGCGGCCCAGCGTCCCCAGTGCATGCGGCGCACCACGACATGATCCGAAAGGTCCGGCAGGTCGCTGTGCGGAACAGCCGCCATCAATCTGTCTCCAGGGTAAGGGGAGAAGGAGGCGATTCGGCTGCCGCAACCCTCATTGTGAAAATTGGATCATCTTCCGCCGGGGCTGGCAAGAATGGATCGCGTCGTCAGACGGCCGCCACCGCTTCCCGGATCAGCGCGCCCCTGATCTGGCAGAAATCGGCGAAGGCCTCGACAAAGCCCGCGCATTCCTCCGGCCCCACCATCAGCGACAGGGCCAGCATGCCGCGCCGCGCGATGTAGTAGCCGCGGTCCAGCAGATCGAGGAACAGCAGTTCCTTCAAGGCCTGGTTGCCGCGCGCCGCTTCCTCCGCATCGCGCGGGGGCGCCGCCATGAAGTGAAAGGCCATCATGCTTCCGCGCCCGGTCACGCGGATCGGCAGGTCGCCGGCCGCGGCCTGCAAAGCCTCATGCAGCGCATCGCCGCGCGCATTGTGGGCCACGGCGACCTCCGGCGTGTAGATCTCGGACAGGGCGGCGATGCCGGCGGACATGGTCAGCGTGTTGTTGTTGAAGGTGCCGGCATGCGGCACGGCATCCGGGCGGCGCGGGTCGAAGATCGCCATCAGGTCGGCGCGGCCGCCAAAGGCGCCGAAGGACATCCCGCCGCCCACATATTTTCCGAGTGTCGTCATGTCCGGCGTGACGCCGGTAAGTTCCTGCAACCCGCCTGGGGCGAGGCGGCTGGTCATCACCTCATCGAAGATCAGCACGGCGCCCGTTTCATCCGCCAGAGCGCGCAGGCCTTGTAGAAAAGAATCCTCCGCCGCGATGCAGCCGCCGCCGCCCAGCATCGGCTCCAGAATGATCGCCGCCAGGTCGCCAGCATGTTCGCGCGCCAGCGCCGTCGCTTCCGCCAGGTCGTTGTAGCCGGCCAGCACCACTCTGTGCGGCACGTTGATCGGGTTCGCGCCGGGGCCGAAGGTCATCAGGCCGCCGTGATAGCCACCGCGAAAGCCGAGGATCGTCTTGCGACCTGTCGCGATGGTGGCGCAGGCCAAAGCGAGCAGGTTTGCCTCGGTGCCCGAATTGGTGAAGCGCAGCGTCTCCAGCGAGGGAAAGCGGTCGCGCACCAGCCGGGCGAATCGCGCCTCGAAGGGGTTGTGCGCGGTCAGGTTCACGCCGGTATCCAGCGCCCGCAGCACGGCCGCGCGAATCGCCGGATGCGAATGGCCGAACAGGCCGGCGGTGAACTCGCCGATCATGCTCACATAGCTGTGCCCGTCCAGGTCGCGCACCCGGCATCCCTGCCCGCTCTCAGCCGTGAAGGGAAAGGGGCCGTGGAACAGCACGCTGCGGGTATTGCCGCCGGGCATCACCTGCGCGGCTTCGGCATGGCGCGCGGCGCTGGCGGGGCGGCGGGCGGCGTAGACCTCCCGCGCCTCGACCAGGGCATCTTCCAGCACGGCGTTGCGGACGGACATGGCACTCTCCTGCGCGAGTGCCGAAAGGCTATTCCGCCGCGTCGCGGGCCGCCAGACCGGCCCGAATCTCCGCCCCATGTTCTCCAAGGGCTGGCGCCGCCTTGCGCACGGCCGGCGGTGTGTCGGATAGCCGGAAGGGCGTTGCGAGCGTGGCGCGAAGCCCGGCCGCCGCGCCGGGAATTTCGGCGACCACACCCATCGCAGCCGCCTGGGGATGCGCCAGCGCCTCGTCATAGGACAGTACCGGCTCGGCCGGGATGCCGGCGGCGGTGAAGGCCGCCAGCCAATGATCGCGCGGCTTCTGGCGCAGCCGGGGCGCCAGGATCGCAACCAGCGCCTCGTTGTTCGCCACGCGATCGGCATTGGTGGCGAAGCGCGGATCGGCCAGCAGTTCCGGCATCTCCAGGATGCCGCAGAAGCGCTGCCAGAAATGCGCCTGCGCTGCGCCCACCGTCATCCAGCCATCGGCGGCGGGAAAGGCGCGATAGGGCGAATTGCCGCGATGTGCCTGGCCGAGGCGTTCCGGCCGCGTGCCCAGCGCCAGCACATGCGCCGCCTCGTACACACCCAGCGACAGGGCGGAGGTGAACAGCGCCGCCTCCACCCGCTGCCCCTGCCCCGTGGCGTGGCGGGCATTCAGCGCGGCCAGGATGCCGATCGCCGCCTGCATGCCCGCCGTCAGGTCACTGATGGCAATGGGCAGGCGGTGCGGCTCGCCCTCCGCTGGCCCATTGCCGGCCATCAGCCCGGCCATGCCCTGGGTCATCAGGTCGAAGCCGCCATGCCCGGCCCAGGGGCCGGACTGGCCGAAGCCGGAGATGCTGGCGAGGATCAGGCGGGGATGCGCCGCATGCAGCGCCTCCCAACCCAGACCCATGCGGTCCAGCGTGCCGGGCCGGAAATTCTCCACCAGCACATCGGCCCGGGCCACCAGCGCCCGCAGCGTCGCCGCATCGGCCGGATCCTTGGCATCCAGCACGATGCTGCGCTTGTTGCGGTTCCAGACATCGAAGGGCGCGCTGCGGCCATCGACGAAAGGCGGCATGCTGCGCGCCTCATCGCCCACGCCCGGCCGCTCCACCTTGATGACATCGGCGCCAAGATCGCCGAGCAGCATGGTGCAATAGGGGCCGGAGAGATGCGTCGAAAGATCGACGACGGTGATGCCAGCCAGCGCGCCCCCCATGGCGTCAGGCGGCCACGATCAGGTCGCGCGGGCAGTCCTTCGTCCAGTGATGGTTGCCATCCTCCGCCACCAGGAAGGTCTCCTCCGTGTGGTGGCGGCAGCCGTCATGGTAGTAGCTGTATTCCACGCAGAGCACGGAATTGGCTTCCACCACCGTGCGGTTCACCGCGTTCATGCGCGGCTGCTCATGGCTGCCGAGGCCGATGCCATGGCCGAGAAATTCGCGCGGAAACTTCTCAAGGTACTTGCTGATCTGCTTGTAGCCGCGCTCAAAGATCTCGCCGCCCGTCACGCCGGGGCGGATCCAGGCGCAGAGGTCGAGCTGCACCTCGTTCAGCCATTTCCAGATGTCCTGTTGGCGCTGGCTGGCCTCGCCGATGAAATAGCTGCGCACGAAGTCGGCGGAGTAGCCGAGCACATTCGCGCCCATATCCACCTTCACGAAGTCGCCGCGCTGCAAGATGTAGTCGCGCGGAAAGGGATCATGCGCGGCGAAGGAATTGGCGCTGCCGGCTGCGACATTGATGAAGTTCACCGCGGTTGCGCCTTCCTGCAGCATGGTCAGGCAGGCGGTGCGGTGCAGGTCGGTGTCGGTGGCGCCCGGCTTGATGGCGGCGCGGAAGGCGGCATGGGCCTTCACGGTGATCTCGGTGGCGCGCTTCAGCCGGCGGATTTCCTCCGGCGTCTTCACCATGCGCACCATTTCCATGTCGAAGGAGATGTCCTCCACCATGTTGCCCTCCAGCAACCCGTCCAGCACGGTGCGGAAGCCGCTGGTCAGATTGTCACCCTCCGTACCGACCTTCATCCCCTTCACGCCGCGTTCGGTCAGGATCGCCTTCGCGGCACCCGCAAAATCGTCGTAGAAGTGCGTGTCCACGTCGGTGAAGAATTCCGCCATGGCATAGGCGCGGACATCCTCGATCCAGGTCAGCGTCATCGCCAGATGCAGGTCGACGGCCGCCACCACGAAGGCCGGCTTCTTCGCAGGGTCGCGGAAGTAGAAGACGCAGAAGGGGCGGTAGCCGAGGTTGCCGCCATTGTGGAAGAACTCGCTGATGTAGCGGGAATTCTCCACGCCGCGGACGATGACGAGGTCGAGGCCCTTGCGGTCCATCATCGCGCGCATGCGGGTTTCGTTGAAGATCGTCGGTGTTCTGGACATGCTTTTCCCATCCCTCGCCCGCAGGCGCAGTGACCCTCAGTCAGGACGCGGGCCTGTGGCCCGCGCCGTCGTCAATCCAGGCGCAGCCCCGTCTGCTGCACCCAGTTCAGTCCAGGCGCAGGCCTGTGGCCTGCACCACGCGGCGCCATTTTGGCACCTCCTCCGCCAGGAAGGCGCCGAGCGCCTCCGGCGTCCCAGGCGCCGGCTCAAAGGCCTGGCGCTTCAGGAATTCCTGCACCTCGGGCATGCGGATCACAGCGGTGATCTCGGCATTCAGCCGCGCCAGGATCGGCGCCGGCACGCCGGCCGGCAGCAGGAAGGCCTGCCAGGAATTCACCACCACGCCCGGCACCACCTCCGCCATCGTCGGCACATCCGGCGCGAAGGGCGACCGCGCCTCGGAGGTCACCGCCAGCGCCCGCACCTTGCCCTCCTGGATGAAGGGCAGCGCCGCCGGCAGGGTCATGATGCCGCCCTGGATATTGCCCGCCACCGTGTCCTGCACGGCCGGCCCGCCGCCGCGATAGGGCACATGGGTCAGCGGAATGCCGGCATGGACCAGCTGCGCCACCGCCATATGCCCCGGCGAGGCGGTGCCGGCGGAGCCGATGTTCATGGGCGCGCCCGTCTTCGCCAGGGCGATGAATTCGGCGAAGCTCCGCGCCGCCACGGAAGGATGCACCACCAGCACCTGCGACAGCGTCGCGATCATGGTCAGCGGCTGGAAGTCGCGCAGCGGGTCGAAGGGCAGGTTGGCGAAAAGGCTTGGATTCACCGTCAGCGGCTCGCTGGCGATCAGGATCGTCAGGCCGTCCGGCCGGCTTTTCGCCGCCGCGTCGAAGCCGATATTGCCGCCGCCGCCGCTGCGGTTCTCCACCGGCACCTGCCAGCCCAGCCTTTCCCCCAGGTGCCGCGCCGTCAGCCGCGCCAGGATGTCCAGGCTGCCGCCAGGGGCGGAGGGGACGATGATGCGGATCGGCCGTCCGGGAAATTCCTGCGCCCAGGCGGGTGCGGCAAGGCTGCTGAGGGCTGCGGCAAGCGCCGCGCGGCGGGTGATGGGCATCAGCCGGCTCCTGGCTCGGGGTTCAATCGACGATGAAAAGCTTCGCCCCGATGGCGGTGCGGCTGCGATGAGGCTCCGCATTCTCGGCCACCTGGTAGGAACAACCCTCCCGCATTCTGAAGACGCGGCCATCGGCCAGTTCCGTCTCCAATTCCCCTTCCAGCACCAGCAGCACATGGCCACGGGAACACCAGTGGTCGGCCATGTAGCCGGGGGAATAGGTCACCATCCGCACGCGGATATTGCCCACCTCCAGCGTCCGCCACAGCGCATGGCCGGTTTCACCCTCATGCCGGGTCTCCGGCCAGCCGGACCAGTCCGCCACCTGGAAGGGCACGCCCTCGATGATCATGACGCTGGATCACCCCTTGCAAAATTTTCTGCGTGTCAGTTGCATACCAGACCGTTGACGGCGATGCCGCAAGCAGAAAATGTAGCGCACCCTGATGCCGTGGAGGCATCGGGACCGGAGGCCATGCCATGCTCCCCCCAGGTTTGCGCTGCTTCCTCGCCGTCGCCCAGGCCGGCTCGATGCGCGAGGCCGCCCAGCGCCTGCGCCTCGCCCAATCCGCCATCAGCCGCCGCATCCAGCAGTTGGAGGAGGAGCTGGGCGTGCAGCTTCTGGAACGCGGCGCGCGCGGCGTCGGCCTGACCCCGGCCGGCGAGATCCTGCTGCATCACGGGCGGGAGGCGACGCATCTGACGGAGCGGCTGCGCGCCGACCTCGACGCGCTGCGCGGGGTGCGGCGTGGCCATGTGGTGCTGCGGCTGGTGGAAAGCTTCGCCGCCAGCGGGCTGGCCGCCGGGTTGGCCGCCTTCCGCGCCGCCTATCCGGCGGTGACGCTGGATATCGCCGTGGTGGGGTCGGAGGCGATCCTGGCCGCGTTGCACGACCGCACCTGCCATCTCGGCATCGCCTTCAACCCCAGCGCCGATCCGGAGGTGGAGGTGCTGGCCTCCGCCGCCGAGCCCTTCGCGGTGATGCTGGCGCCGAACCACCGCCTGGCCGATTCGCCGAGCCTGACACTGGCCGACCTGGCCGGCATGCCGCTGGTAGCGCCGTCGCATCTGGGCAGTTCGCGCGGCCTGTTCGACACCGCCTGCCGCGCCGCCCGGGTGCCGATCCGCCCGGTGCTGGAAACCAATTCCCCCCATGTCGCCGCCGCCTTCGTGGCCGATGGCAAGGGTGTGGCGGTGATGGTGCCGCGGGTGCTGGCGCTGCATCTGGAACTGGGCAAGGTCCGCGCCGTGCCACTGGCCGATCCGCTGCTGAATGGCGGGCGGATTGCCCTGCTCGCCCGCCGCGGCCGCCGCCTGCCCGCGGCGGCGGAGGCGCTTTCGGCCAGCCTGGCGCGGGTGCTGGAACAGGCCGCCTGAACCGCCCCCGCCCAAGGCTTGCTCGCTTGCTGTGCCGGCAGGCACGGCGATTGCTTGGCTTCCAGCGGTACGCCGCCACCGGGGGCAGCGCAGGGAGTATGCCGCGTGAATGACGCCAAGACGGATCTGGGACGCAAGATCCTGAAGCTCAAGAAGACGAAGGACCTGAAATGGGCCGACCTCGCCAGCCGCATCGGCATGTCGCCGAGTTGGACCTGCGCGCTCTGCATGGGCCAGATGAGCGCCGAGCCGCACCACGCCGAGGGCTTGGCCGAAATGCTCGGCCTGGATGAGGAAGAGGCCGCGACGCTCTGCGAAATCCCCTATCGCGGCGCCATGCCGATGCCGCCGAGCGACCCGCTGATCTACCGCTTCTACGAGCTGGTGATGGTCTATGGCACCAGCTGGAAGGAGATGATCCAGGAGGAGTTCGGCGATGGCATCATGTCCGCCATCGACTTCGATATGACCCTGGAGCGCCAGCCGGACCAGAAGGGCGACCGGGTGAGGATTGGCATGACAGGCAAGTTTTTGGCCTATAAGCGCTACTGAGCACGAACCTTGGCCGGTCGTCCCGCGCTGCCTATCTACAGGGTCGCGAAGGGGCAGGACGATGGCGAGCGGCTGGGCGCCGGATGGCGCGGTGCAGGATCAGATCGACGACACGGTGCGGGACGGCATTCTGCGCGCCCGCGCGCGCATGACCGCCGGTCCTGGTGAGATCCACTGCGTGGAATGCGGCGAGGAAATTCCGGAGGCGCGGCGTGCGGCGCTGCCGGGCGTGCGCACCTGCGTCGCCTGCCAATCCGCCCGCGACAAGCGCCCCACCGCCTTCGGCATCAACCGCCGCGGCAGCAAGGACAGCCAGCTCAAATAGCGGTGGCGAAGGCGTCTCGCTGCGCCGGGGTCATGTGCAGGCCGAGGCGGGAGCGGCGCCAAAGGATGTCCTCCGCCGTGCGGGCCCATTCCTCCCGCATCAGCCAATCCACCTCCCGCTGGGTCAGCCCGGCGCCGTGGTCCTGGCCCAGATCGGCCAGCGAGGCCGCCTCGCTCAGCAGGTCCGGCACCTCGCTGCCATAGGCGCGGACCAGCCGGGCGCGCAGCGGTGACGGCAGCCAGGGAAAGCGGGCGGCGATCTCCGCCTCGTAGCCGGGCAGGTTGCGCCCACCGAAATCGCCGCCCGGCAGCGCCGCCCCCGCCGTCCAGGCCGGCGCCTGTCGCCCCAGCGCATGGGTAAGCTTCTCCACCGCCTCCTCCGCCAGCCGGCGATAGGTGGTGATCTTGCCGCCATAGATGCTGAGCAGCGGCGCCGCGCTGTCATCCAGCTTCAGCACATAGTCGCGGGTGATGGCGGAAGGATCGTCCGATCCGTCGTCGTACAACGGCCGCACGCCGGAATAGGACCAGACGATCTCGGCCGGCGTCACCGCGCGCCTGAACTGGCGGCTGACGGCGGCGCAGAGGTAGTCGGCCTCCTCCGGCGTGCAATGGGCCGTCGCGGCATCGCCCTCATGCGGCACATCGGTGGTGCCGACCAGGGAAAAGCGCCCCTGATAGGGGATGACGAAGACCACGCGGCGATCGTCGTTCTGCAGGATATAGGCCTGCTCACCCTCATACAGCGCCGGGAGAACGATGTGGCTGCCGCGGATCAGGCGCACGCTTCCGGCGCGCTTCGCATGGGTCGCATCCTGCGCCGCCATCACCCAGGGGCCGGCGGCATTGACCAGCGCCCTGGCGCGCAGCGTCTCCTCCGCCCCATCCCCGGCGCGCAGCCGCACGGTCCAGCCATCGGCGTCCCGGGCGGCGTCGACGAAAGCGGTGCGGGTGCGGATGCTGGCGCCGCGGCGGGCGGCGTCCTTGGCGTTCAGCACCACCAGGCGGCTATCCTCCACCCAGCAGTCCGAATAGGCGAAGCCATTCGCAATCGTGGGGGACAGTGGTGCGCCATAGGGGTGCTTGCGGAAATCCAGCCCCTCCGCCCCCTTCAGGCTGACCCGGCGGGCCAGGTGGTCATACAGAAAAAGCCCGGCGCGGATCAGCCAGCGCGGCCGCATCTCCGCCCGGTGCGGCAGCACGAAGCGCATCGGCCAGACGATGTGGGGGGCGATGCGCAGCAGCACCTCGCGTTCGGCCAGCGCCTCCCGCACCAGGCGGAATTCGTAATGCTCCAGGTAGCGCAGCCCGCCATGCACCAGCTTGGAGGAGTTGGAGGAAGTGCCACCGGCCAGGTCCCCCCGCTCCACCAGGCATGTGGAAAGGCCGCGCCCGGCGGCATCCCGCGCGATCCCCGCGCCATTGATGCCGCCGCCAATCACCAGCAGGTCGAAGGACTGTGCCATGGCGCTGTCATGTGGGGCGGCGCGATGGCTGACAAGCCCCGTTACTGGCTGCGACGGCTCAGCGAGACCGCATAGGCCTCCGCCCGGATGGCCAGGATCGGGTCCGCGGAGGGTTCGATCCCACTGGGCAGCAGGGTCGGGTTGAACAATTGCCCGTCACAGGGGCCTGGACCACCGGGCGACTGCACGCCGGTGATCCGCAGCCGGCCGACCTCCACCGTCTGCCGGTCCGCCGGCCAGGCGGTGACCGCATCCGTCAGGTTGTCACCCGGCTGCGGGAATTGCAGCAGCACGCGCCATTCCGCGGGCGCCTGCGCCACACGCTGGCGCATTTCCGCTTCCAGGAAGGTGGCGCCCCGCGCCTGGCGTTCCTCCGCAGTCAGGCCGACCCGCCCTGCGACCGGTTCGAAGGTCCAGCGCGCATGGCGGGCCATGCCGCGGCGATCGGTCAGGACGAAGCTGTTCACGCCGAAATAGGGCGCGGTGGCGTAGCTGGCCGGCGGGGCCGTGTCGCGCAGATAGGCGATCTGCGGCATCCAATCCGGATTGGCGGCATTGGCCGCCGCCACGGCCTGGGCATTCATCTGCCGCGTCGTGGGGTCCGGCGCCCGCACGCGCAGGAAATTGACAAAGCTTTCCGGCGTGCGCGCGGTGAAGACGGGTGTGTTGATCAGCACGAATTCATGCGGTTCGCCACCCGGCCCGGACAGGGACAAGGAAAGGCCGCGCACGCTCGGTGCGTTCTCGGGCGCCGCGGGGTTGCCACCCCCCACCGAGAAGCGGGCCACGACCGGGGATCGCTCATTGGGCTGCAAGGTGCTGGCGGTGGTGTAGCGGGCGCCGTTCCGGTTGGCGACGAATTCGCCGGTGGCGCAGAAGCCGCGCGCCCCGCTGCGGCGGGCGGCGTGACGGCCGAAGACGCCTTCCAGCCCATCGACCAGTTGTTCCGCGACACTGGCAGGCTGTTCGGGTGAAGCTGCTGCCTGGCTGACGGGCGCGGCGGGCGTGGCGCAGGCGGCAAGCGTGAACAGCGCACCGCCCAAGGCGGCTCGGCGGGTCGTGACGATTTGCATGGCAGATGGGCCTCCCTGTTGGTCCCATCCGCGTTTCGCGCAGGCTCCGCCCGCGATTACGACCGAAAGGTTCCGGCCGGGCTACATCTGGAGATTCGCCGTCCGCACGACGGCCTTCCAGCGCGCATCATCGCCCCGCATCACCTCCGCCAGCTGGGCCGGCGTCTTGAACCAGGGCTGAAGCCCGGCGCGGATCAGCTTCTGCTGCAGTTCCGGCTCTCCCAGGGCGGCGGCGCTCTCCGCACGCAGACGGTCCAGCACCGGCGCCGGCGTCCCCGTCGGGGCGAAGAGCGCGATCCAGGAGGAATAGTCGTAGCCCGCCACCCCCTGCTCCGCGACGGTCGGCACCTGCGGATATTCCGGATGGCGTTCGGGGCCGGCGAAGCCGAGGAAGCGGATATTGCCGCTGTCCTGGAAGGGCAGCGCCAGGGTCTGGGCGATGAACATCACCTGCACATGCCCGGCCGCCAGGTCCGCCGCCGCCGCGGCCGCGCCGCGATAGCCGACCTCCGTCATCTTCACCCCGGCCATGGCCATGAACATCTCCGTGGCCAGGTGCTGCGGGCTGCCGGTGCCGCCGGAGGCGTAGTTGAGGTCCCGCGTCTTCGCCAAGGCCACCAGCTCCGCCACCGTCGTCGCCGGCACGTCCTTATGGACGCCGAGGAAGGTCGGAATATTGGCGATGCCGGCGATCGGCTGGAAATCGGCGAAGGGATCGAAGCCCAGGCGCCGGCGCTGGACATTCGGCAGGATCGTCAGGATGGAATTGTTCAGCGCTGCCAGGGTGTAGCCATCCGCCGTGGCGCGGGCGGCGCGCTCGGCGCCGATCAGCCCGGCCGCGCCGGTCAGGTTCTCCACCACCATGCGCTGGCCCAGCTTTTCCGACACCCGGTCGGCCATGATGCGCAGCGCGATGTCGGAGGCGGTGCCGGCCTGGAGCGGCATGATGATGCTCACCGGGCGGCTCGGCCAGGGTGCAGCCTGGGCCAGGGCCGCCGTTGGGCCGGCCCCCAGCGCAGCGATGCCGGCGAGCAGTTGGCGGCGCGACGACACGCCGAAGGGAGCGCAGGGCTGATGGCGCTGCTGGGTCATTCTTGGTTCCTCCGCCAGGCTAAGGGGTCCGGCGGCGCCATGTGGACATTGGGTGATTGGTCTGTCAATTGGTTTGTCATTGGGTGGGAATGGTCGGGGAGAACGGGCCGTGCAAATCGCCATGGCGGGCTATCAGGGGGCAAGTTCCGTGCATACGCGGGCGCTGCGCGCCCTGGCCGCGACGCTGTCCGGGCAGGGCTTCGCGCCGGAGGTGCTGGACGACATCACCTCGGCCGGCGGCACGGCGCGCGGGCTGTTCGATGCGGTGGAGGCCGGGGACGGGCGGCAGCTCTGCTACATGGCCTCCGGCTATCTCAGCGCGCGGGTGCCGGCGCTGGGCGCGCTCGACCTGCCCTATGCGGCGCCGGACCGCGCCCGATTGTTTGCGGCGCTGGATGGCGCGGCGGGGGCGCATATCCGCGCGGCGCTGGAGGCCGGGACAGGCCTGCGGCTGCTTGGCTTCTGGGATAACGGGCTACGCCACCTGACCAATGCGCGCCGCGCGATCCGGACCCCGGCCGATTGCGCGGGCCTCGTCATCCGCACGCTGGACAACGCCACCTACCAGGCCGCGCTGGCCGCGATGGGCTTCCGGCCGGTGGTGACGGATGTGGCAGGGCTGCGCGCGGCGGTGGCCAGCGGCGCGGTGGATGCGCAGGAGAATCCGCTGACCAACCTGCTGGGCTTCGGCCTGCAGGCGCATCACCGCCATGTCAGCCTGACCGGGCATATCCAGGGCGTGGTTCTGCTGGCCTGCCACGCCGCCTGGCACGATGGCCTGCCGCCCACCGCGCGAACGGCGCTGCACGAGGCAGCTCGGGCGGCGACGCTGCGGCAGCGGCAATGGGCGGCGGAGGAGGATGCGCTGGCGATGCAGGCCCTGGCGGCGGAGGGCATTTCCGTCCTCGGCCCAGAGGATATCGACCTGCCGGCTTTCCGCGCCGCCTGCGCGCCGGTGGCGGCAGAAGCGGCGAAGGATCTGGATCCGGCCTTGCTGGCTGCCTTGCGCTAATCCTCGGCCAGCGCCCGCGCGGTGCTTTCCAGGTGCCGCCGCATCGCCTCCGCCGCGCCGCGCCGGTCACGGCTGGCGATGGCGGCGATGATGGCGTCGTGCTCGTCGAAGGAGTGGTAGTCGGCGGAGGGACCCTCCGGCCGGCGCGCCAGATGGCCCCAGACCACGGCGCGGCGCACGCCATTCACCAGCCGCTCCACCTCCAGCATCAGCCGGTTGCCGGAGGCTTCGGCGATCAGCTCATGCAGGCGGAAATCCGCCTCCTCATAGGCGGCCCAGCTCGGCGCGGCGCGGGCGGTGGCGGCCAGGCGGCGCAGCTCCGCGATCTGGGCGGCGGTGGCACGCAGGGCGGCGAGGCGGGCCAGTTCCGGCTCCACGATCAGCCGCGCCTCCATCGCCGCGGGCGGGCTGGTGTCCTGGGCCAGGTCGCGGATGTCCGGCCGCCCCGGAACGCCGGGCGCTGGCTGGGCGCGGGTGGCGAAGGTGCCCTTGCCGACATGGCGCCAGACCTGGCCCTCAGCTTCCAGAACCGCCAGAGCCTTGCGCACCTCGCCACGATTGACGCCAAGGCGCGCGGCGATCTCGCGCTCCGGCGGCAGGCGGCCGTCCTCGGGCAGCGCTGCGCCCATCAGCCCATGGCCCGCCAGCCAGGCGCGCAGTTGCGGCAGAACGCCGCGCGGTTCGAGCACTCCATCCATGCCGCATGGCGTAGCGGGGCGGCGCGCCATTGGTCAACCAATTCTTCACGCCCGCCCGCTGACGCAGCCATCGCTTGCATTGGTTCACCAATCTGCCAATATGGCGCACCAATTTGGGCCAATGCGCCCTTCAGGAGCCGCCGCGATGTCCACCTCTTCCCCCGGCGTTCGCACGTCCCCCGAGATGCCCATCCCCAACCGCATGAAGGCCTGGGTACTCGGCGGACCGGACGAGCTGTTCCAGACCACCAAGCCGGTGCCCATGCCCGGTCGGGCGGAGGTGCTGGTGCGCATCGACGCGGTGGCGATCTGCGCCACCGACCTCGAGATCATCCACTACGGCTCCCCGGCAAAATTCCAGGGCGGCCTGCCCTTCAATAAGAACTTCACGCCGGGCCATGAATACATGGGCACCGTCGCTGCCCTCGGCCCGGGGGTGGATGAGTACCGGATCGGGGAACGGGTGACGGTGGAAATCCACGCCGGCTGCGGCCAGTGCAAGCGCTGCCGCCAGGGCATGTACACGGCCTGCCTCAACTACGGCCAGAACTACGGCGATGTGGACAAGGGCCATCGTGCCAATGGCTTCACCACCGATGGCGGCTTCTGCGAATACCAGGTGAACAATATCAACACCCTGGTCCGCGTGCCGGATTCCATGACCGATGAGGAGGCGACGCTGGTCGTCACCGCCGGCACCAGCATGTACGGGCTGACGGAACTCGGCGGGCTGGTGGCGGGGGAGAGTGTGGTGGTGATCGGCCCCGGCCCGATCGGGCTGCTCGCGGCCGGCGTTGCCAAGGCGCTGGGCGCGACCCCCGTGGTGCTGGTCGGCACGCGGGACGGGCGGCTGGAGATCGGCCGCAAGCTGGGCGCCGATCGCGTGGTGAATGTGAAGAACGAGGATGCGGTGGCGGTGGTGAAGGAGCTGACCCGAGGGCTCGGCGCCGACTACGTCATCGAATGCGCCGGCACGCAGGACGCCATCAACATGGCCACCGCCATGGTCAATCGCGGCGGCAAGATCTGCCTCGCCGCCTTCCCGCATGACCCGGTGACGGTCGACCTGCCGCAGATCGTGCGCAACAACGTCTATCTCTATGGCATCCGCGGCGAAGGCCGCAGCGCCACGCATCGCGCCATGGCCTTCATGGCGGAGCGTCGCTTCGATGCGCGGCTGGTCCATACCCACAGCTTCCACCTGGACGACCTGCCGGAGGCGCTGCGCCATGCCCGCGACCGGGTGGATGACGCGATCAAGGTCGTGGTGAAGACGCGCGGCGCCGCGGCGCAGCGCCTGGCCGCCGAGTGAGGAACGCCGAGATGACCCAGGAAACCCCTACCCTTCCCGCCCCTAACGGCTGGCCCGAGGCACTGCGCCAGGAATTCCTGGACAACCAGTTCAATGGCTGCGTCGGCAGCATCCTGGTCTCGGAAACCGATAAGCTGCGCGTCTGGCATCTGCGCCTGCCGCCCGGCAAGCGCTGCAACTTCCACCGCCATGTGCTGGACTATTTCTGGACCGCCCATAATCCCGGCAAGGCACGCGGCTACTACCATGACGGCCGCATCGTCGATGTCACGCATCACGCCGGGGAAACCAAGCACTTTACCTTCCCCACCGGCGAATTCTTCGTCCATAGCGTGGAGAATATCGGCGAGACCGAGCTGCTGTTCACAACGGTCGAGTTCAAGGACAGCGGCAACACGCCCCTGCCGGTGCCGGCCGAAATCCGCCTCCAGGCCGCCTGAACCTACCGCCGGATCAGGATGTAGTTGACCGTCAGGTCGATGGTCACGCCCGCCGGGTCGGCCGGCGGCGGGAAGGCCGGCAGCTGGGCACCGCTGAATGGAAAGGTGGTGCCGAAGTTCAGGGAGGGTGAGCCGGAGGGGGTGATCAGCCGCACGCTGCGCACCTGCCCATCCGGCCCCGCCACCACCCGCACCCGCACCGTGCCGGATTCACCCTGGCGCAGCGCCTCCATCGGATAGGACATGTTGCGGTCCAGCCAGCGCCGGAAGGCGCCGCGCCAATCCGCGCCCACCTGCGCGCCGCGAACCTGGAGGTTGGCATCGGCATTGGCCTCCCCCCGCAGGATGCGCGGATCGACGCTGAGATCGAGGCCGCGCGCCGTGGGGCGGCCAGCCGGCACGCTGGGCCGCGCCGGCGCGTTGAAGGACAGGCCATCCGGCGCCCAGATCACCCCGGGCGGCAGGGCGGGCGCGGCACGGCGGGCAGCTGCTGCCGGCCGTGGCGGCACGGGCGGGGCCGGCGGAGGTGGCGTGGGCAGCGCCTCGGCGGGCGATTCGTCCGCCGGGGTCGGCTCCGCAGGCAGGGATTCGGACTGCCGAGGCGGCGGAGGGACAGGAAGCGGCGGCTCCGGCCTGGGTGGCTCGGGGCTGGGTGGCTCGGGGCTGGGCGCAGTCGGCTGGGGTGGCGCTGGCTGGGGTGGCGCTGGCCTCGGCGGTTGGGGCGGTGGCGGCTGGGGTTGCGGCAATGGCGGGGTGGCCGCGGGTGGCGGTGGGGCGGGTGCGGAGGGCGGTGCCGGGGCGAGGCCCTCCGGCGGCTCGGCCGTCGGCTGTTCGGGCTGCCCGCCCTCGAACACGACCTCGATGGCCGGCGGCGGCAGGTCACGTAATTCGCGCGGCGGCAGCGCCAGATACAGCGCCAGCACCCCATGCAGCAGCAGAGAAGCGACCAGCCAGGCCAGGATGCGCCGCCGACGTCCGCCGCGCCCCGCAGTCGCCCGCATCGGTGTGACAATCGCGCCTTGTCCCAGAGGTGGCGGATCGCGCCGAGGGACCTGGCGCGGCGCCTTGCGAAAATGGGGCATGGCGCGGGTCGGGCGACGGTGGGGTGAGAGGTCTGCCAAGGGATCCGTTGTGACGTTCGGCCCGGCATAGAGGATTCCGCGATGCCGCGGAAATCAGCCCCTGGTGACGAAATGTGCCGCCGACGCCGACATCACATATGCACCCGCCCGGAAGAGCCCATCCCGGGCGGCGTGCCTCAAACGGAACCGCCTCCGGCGAAGCCGGGGCGGTTCACCTCTCAGGCGGCCTGGATCGCCTGCCAGATCCGCTCCGGCGTCGCCGGCATGTCGATGTGCCGGATGCCGTAGACCGAAAGCGCATCGACCAGCGCGTTCATCACCGCTGGCAAGGACCCGGCACAGCCGGCCTCGCCGCAGCCCTTGGCGCCCAGCGGATTGGTCGTGGCCGGGACCGCATGGCTCACGAAGCCGATGGAGGGCATGTCCCCGGCCCGCGGCAGCGCATAGTCCAGGTAGCTGCCGGTCTGGAGCTGACCGTCCTCGCCATAGCCGACGCTTTCCAGCAGCGCCTGGCCGATGCCCTGGGCGATGCCGCCATGCGCCTGGCCGGCCACCAGCATCGGGTTCACGATCACGCCGAAATCGTTCACCGACATGTAGCGGTCGATATGGACGATGCCGGTCTCCGGATCGATCTCCACCTCCGCGATATGGCAGCCATTGGGATAGGCCTGCGGCGCCTGGTCGAAGACATGGGTGACGTCGAGCGTCGCCGGCACACCCTCCGGCAGGCTCGGCGCCTGCCGCAGCCGGGCGGCCAGTTCCATGATGCCGATGCCGCGGTCGGTGCCGGCGATCAGGAAGCGGCCCTCGCCGCCCTCCGGATGGGCCTCGAACTCGATATCCGCGGCCGCCGCTTCCAGCGCCCAGGCGGCGGCCTCGCGCCCCTTCTCCACCACCAGCTCCGCCGCCTCGACGATCGCGGCGCCGGAGGCCATCAGGGATTTGGAACCGCCGGTGCCGCCGCCGGCGATCAGCTCGTCGGAATCGCCCTGGAGCAGGCGTATCTGGTGGAAGGGGATGCCGATCGACTGGTGCAGCACCTGGGCGAAGGCGCTCCAATGGCCCTGGCCGTAGTCCAGCGTGCCGGTGATGATGGTGACGGTCCCATCCGCCTCGAAGCGGATGCCACCCTGTTCCTTGGTCGGCGGGGCGGTGCATTCCAGGAAGTTGCCCAGGCCGAGGCCGCGCAGCATCCCGCGCTGCGCACTCTCCGCCTTGCGGGCCGGGAAGCCCGCGACATCGGCGGCTTCGAGCGCGCGGTCCAGCAGCGCGGTGAAGTCGCCACCGTCATAGATGCTGCCGGAAGCGGCGGCGTACGGGAATTCGGCGGGCTGGATGTGGTTGCGGCGCCGGATGTCGAGGGCGCTGATCCCCATCTCCAGCGCCGCCGTCTCGATCAGCCGCTCCATGAAGTAGTTGCCCTCCGGCCGCCCCGCGCCGCGATAGGCCGAGACCGGGCTGGTATTGGTGAGCAGGCTGCGGGTGATGACCTCGATCAGCGGCGTGCGGTAATTGGCCTGGACGTTCTTCCAGAAATTCGCCGTGGCCATCAGCGGCGCCACGGTGGAGAGGTAGGCGCCCATATTGGCGAAGGAGGTCAGCCGCACAGCGAGGAACCGGCCCTCCGCATCCAGCGCCAGCTCCGCATCCACCTCATGGTCACGGCCATGCTGGTCGGAGAGGAAGCTGCTGGTCCGTTCATCGGTCCACTTCACCGGCCGGCCGAGCTCCTTGGCCGCATGCAGCAGGCAGAGATATTCGGGATAGGCATTGGCCTTCATCCCGAAGCTGCCGCCGACATTGCCGGTCAGGATGCGCACCTTCTCCTTCGGGACCTTCAGTACCTCATTCGCCATCTGGGCGCGCAGGCCGAAGACGCCCTGGCAGCCGACGCGCAGGACATAACGGTCGTCCTCGAAGCTGCCGATGGCGCTGCGCGGCTCCATGGCGCAGACCACGATGCGGTTGTTGCGCAGCGACAGGCGGGTGACATGCGCGGCCTCGGCGAAGGCCTCCGCCACCTTGGCGCTGTCGCCCTGCTGGAAGTCCAGCACCTCATTGCCCGGGATGTCGTCATAGAGTTGCGGCGCGCCGGGGGCCGCGGCGGCGGAGGCCAGGGTGACGGCGGGCAGGGAATCGATATCCAGCTCCACCATCTCCGCCGCGTCCTTGGCCTGGGCACGGGTCTCGGCCACCACGAAGGCCACGGGGTCGCCCACGAAGCGCACCTTGTCGGTGGCCAACGCCGGGCGGTGGGTGCTGCGCAGCGGCGAGCCGTCGCGGTTCTTCAGCGGCATGCCGCATTTCATCAGGCCATAGCCGGCGGCCGCGAGGTCCGCGCCGGTCCAGACGCCCAGTACGCCGGGCATTTCCCGCGCCGTTTCCGTGCCGATGCCGCGGATCACGCCATGGGCATAGGGGCTGCGCACCATGACGGCCCAGACCTGGCCGGGCAGCGCGATGTCATCCGTGTAGCGCCCCTTGCCCGTCAGCAGGATGGGGTCCTCGGCGCGGGGAACGGACTGTCCGATGCCGAACTTCAGGCGGGTGGGGTCCAGCATATTGGTATCGGGCATCAGAACCTCGCGGCGGTTAGGCAATGGAGATGGGGAGCGATCGGCGACGGTCCATGATCGGACGCCCGGGCCGGATGGCCAAGCCTCACGGCCGGACTGTCTGCCGCAGCCAGGCCGCATAATCGGCATAGGCCGCTTCCGGCGTGAAGACCGGCGCCCAGCCGAGCGCGGCAGCCCGGTCGATGGCCATCAGCCCACGCGGCCTCGTCTCGTTGAAGGAGATGTTCGGCACCTCCCCCGGCGCCGCATGGCGCCAGGAAAAGCCAGGCATGGCGGCGGCGAGAGCATCGCAACAGGGGCCGGCATGCGGCGCCCAGTCCTGCGCGGAGGCCAGGTTGAAGACCCGCCCGGGCGGTTCGGTGCAGTCCAGCAGCGCCAGCAGCCCGGCGACGAGATCCCGCACATAGATCCAGTCGTAGCGCGGCAGCGGCGCCGGCGGCAGGATCGCCACCTCCCCGCGCAGCGCTGCCTGGGCGATCGCCAGATGCGGGCTAAGCGTGTCGCGCAGCCCGGTATCCCGCTCCCAGGGCCCAAAGGTCGCGCCGATCCGCGCCGCCACCGCATCCAGGCCCCAGAGCCCGGCCAGCCGGAGGCCCGCGCGTTCCACCGCATATTTGGTCACGCCGTAGAGGCTGATCGGCATACAGGGCGTGGTGACCTCGTCCAGCAGCGGATAGGCATAGGCGGATTCGCCATAGACGGCGGAGGAGGCCGGCAGCACCACGCGTCGCACCGTGCCGGCATCCCGCGCCGCTTCCAGCGTGGCGATGACGCCCTGCAGATTCACATCCAGCACCAAAGCCGGTGCCGCCGCCTCCCGCGCCGGACCGGCGGTGATGGCGGCGAAGGGGAAGACGCGGTCGATCCGGCGGTCGGCGAACAGCCGCGCCAGGGCGGCCCGGTCACGGACATCGCCGGTCACTACTTCCAGCCGACCGGGCAGCCGGGCGAAGACGTCGCCCGCGGGTTCCGGCAGCGCCGTCTCCTGCCCGAACACCACCACATGCTCGCCACGGGTGAGCAAGGCCTCGACGAGGTTCAGGCCGACGAAGCCGGCGCCTCCGGTGACGAGGATGGCGGTCATGGCAACTCCTTGAGACACGCGAATTTGGCACCGGCCCCTGGATATCCCGCGCCGCCCGCCGCAGTAAGCCATGCATGAACAATGCCGCCCCGCCGACAGACGTGCAGAACTCCTCGGTCACCATCATCGGCGCCGGGCCGGCGGGCCTGATGGCGGCCGAAATCCTGGCCCAGGCGGGGCTGCGGGTGACGGTCCACGACCACATGCCCTCGGTTGGCCGCAAGTTCCTGATGGCCGGGCGTGGCGGGCTGAACCTGACGCATGGGGAGGCGCTGGAGACCCTGCTCGGCCGCTACCAGCCCGCCGAGCCCCTTTTGCTGCAGGCCATTCGGGACTTTCCGCCAGCCGCCCTGATCGCCTGGTGCGAAGGGCTGGGCGTGCCGACCTTCGAGGGCAGCAGCGGCCGCATCTTCCCGACCAGCCTCAAGGCCTCGCCCCTGCTGCGCGCCTGGCTGGGGCGGCTGAACGGGTTGGGTGTGGAGATCCGCACCCGCAGCCGCTGGACCGGCTTTGACGCGCAAGGGCACCCCTGTTTCGAGGGCGGCGCAGGCGAGCGATCGGACGCGACCATCCTGGCGCTGGGCGGCGCCTCCTGGCCCCGGCTCGGCTCCGACGGGCTGTGGCCGGCCCAGTTGCCGGAGGCGCGCGCGACTCCCTGGGCGCCGGCCAATATGGGCTTCACCCTCGATTGGTCGCCGCATTTCCGGGAGCGCTTCCAGGGCATGCCCCTGAAGCGCATCGGCCTGCGCTTCGCCGGCCGGACCCTGCGGGGCGAGGCCATGGTCACCAGGACCGGCCTGGAGGGTGGCGCACTCTATGCCTTGTCCGCGCCGCTGCGACAGGCGATCGGGGAGATGGGAGAGGCGGGGATCGAACTGGACCTGCGCCCCGATCTCAGCGCGGCCGTGGTGGCGGAACGGATGGCGGCGCGGCCGCGCGCGGAATCGCTGGCGAATGGCCTGCGCAAGGCGCTGGCCTTGCCCCCGGTCGCGATCGGGCTGGTGCAGGAAGCCCTCCGCGCCGGCGCCTCCCCCCCGCCGGTGGCGCAGCTGGTCAAGGCCTTGCCGCTGCGGTTGACGGGTATTGCCCCGATCGAGCGGGCGATTTCCTCGGCCGGCGGCCTTGCCTGGTCCGAATTGGACGCACGACTGATGCTGCGCAGCCGCCCGGGCGTCTTCGCGTGCGGCGAGATGCTGGACTGGGAGGCGCCGACCGGCGGCTATCTGCTGCAAGGCTGCTTCAGCACGGGTGTCGCCGCCGCGCGTGGCGCGCTGGACTGGCTCGCCGGGCAGCACGGCTGAGCGGCTATACCGGCACCGCGCCCGGCGGCTTCAGCGCCATCAACACGAAGGAGCTGCGGGTCTCCTTCACCCCCGGCATGCGCAGCAGCGCCTTGAGCGCGAAATCGGCATAGGCCTCGAAATCCGCTGCAACAACATGCAGCATGTAGTCCATGCCGCCGCTCATCGCATAGGCGGCGATGACTTCGCCCCGCGCGGCCAAGGCCTTGTGGAAGGCGGAGGCGACCTCCTCGGCATGGGAGGACAGCGCCACCTGCACGAAGGCCTGGATCGGCAGGCCGACCCGGCTGGGTTCGACCACCGCGGCATAGCGGGCGATGACTCCCGCCTCCTCCAGCCTTCGAATTCGCCGCAGACAGGGGGTGGCGGAAAGGCCGACCTGCTCGGCCAGCAGCGTCACGGCGATGCGGCCATCCTGCTGCAGCAGGCGCAGGATGCGCCGATCGATCTCATCCAGGGCAATGGTGGATTTCGCCATTTTTCAGACCTTCCTTGGCGACATCACGAAAGCACACCCACTGTTGGAAGGAAATTCGCCGGAATTCACCGCGCGGGATGGCGTATTCCTGATGCCTCACCGGATGACGGAGAAGCGCCATGGATGTCCCGCCCGATCGCAGCGCCTATGCCGGCCAGATCTCCGAGGCCAACCCAATGGGCACGGATGGCTTCGAATTCGTGGAATACACCGGCCCGGACCTGCCCTATCTGGAGACCCTGTTCGCCCGCCTGGGTTTCTCTCCCGTGGCGCGGCACCGGTCCAAGGCGGTGACGCTCTGGCGCCAGGGCGATATCAATTTCATCCTGAACGCGGAGCCGGAGAGCTTCGCCCAGGCTTTCGCCCGGGTGCATGGCCCCTGCGCCTGCGCCATGGCCTTCCGGGTGGCGGATGCTGCCCAGGCCTATCAGCGCGCCATCGCGCTCGGCGCCAAGCCGGTGCAGGGCAGGATCGGCCCGATGGAGCTGAACATCCCGGCCATCGAAGGCATCGGCGGGTCCCTGCTGTATTTCGTGGACCGCTATGGCCCGCGCGGCAACATCTACGACGTCGACTTCCATTGGACCGGCGAACGCGACCCGAGCCCCAAGGGCAGCGGCCTGACCGTAATCGACCACCTGACCCACAACGTCCATCGGGGCCGCATGGATGTCTGGTGGCAGTTCTACGCCAAGCTCTTCAATTTCCGTGAGATTCGCTACTTCGACATCGAGGGCAAGCTGACCGGGCTGAAGTCTCGCGCCCTCACCTCCCCCTGCGGCCAGATCCGCATCCCGATCAATGAAAGCTCGGACGACCGCAGCCAGATCGAGGAATTTCTCCGGGCTTATGGTGGCGAGGGCATCCAGCACGTCGCCCTCGGAACCGCCGACATCCATGCGAGTGTCGAGGCGATGCGCGCGGCCGAGGTGAAGTTCCTGGACACGCCCGACACCTATTATGAGCTGCTGCCCAACCGGCTCCCTGGCATCGAGGCCGGGATCGACCGGCTGCGGCGCAACCGCATCCTGATGGACGGGGCACCGACGCCCGAGGGCGGCCGCCTGCTGCAGATCTTCACCGACACCGTCATCGGACCGATCTTCTTCGAATTGATCCAGCGCCAGGGCGACCAGGGCTTTGGCGAGGGCAATTTCCGCGCCCTGTTCGAAAGCATCGAACTGGACCAGATCCGCCGCGGCGTGCTCAAGCCGGCGGCGGCCTGAGCGCACCGCGCGGCAGGTCATCCAGCCGCGCCTGCATCCGCTCCAGCTGCTCGGCCCGCGCCTGCTTGCGGAGCCGCGCCGCCTCCTCCGCCACGGCGCTCTCGGCGCGGGAGGCGGCGGCGACCGCATCGCGCAGCGGCAGGATGCCCGCCGCAATGGCATCCCGGCGGGCGGCAAGCTGCGCCACCCGGGACTGAACGGCGGGCAGCCATGCGGCATAGGCCTCCGGCGCCGCGCCCGCCCTTTCGGACTCCCGCATCGCTTCGGCGCGCTGCTGGGCTTCGGCCGCCTGGCTCTCCTGCGCCAAAGCCTCCCCGAGCCGGCGGCGCGCCGCATCCAGCTCGATCCTGCGCAGCAGTCGCAGGGCCTCGATCGGGCTAGGCCGGGCCATCGGACAGCGCCTCCGCGAGGCGGGCAAAGGCCTCCTCCAGGGTTGAGACCTCGCCGCGCGCCTGGTGCAGCATGGCGTCGATGCGCGGCGCCATGCGCAGGGCCTGATCGACCGACGCGTCGGTGCCGGCGCGATAGGCGCCGAGCCGGACGAGGTCCGCAACCTCGTCCCGCAGCGACAATATCTTGCGGGCCTGGCGCACCAGCACCGCCTGGTCCGGCGTCAGGCAGCCCGGCACGCTACGTGACAGGCTGCGCAGCACCTCTACCGCCGGGTAGCGGCCCGCCTCGGCGATCCGCCGCTCCAGCACCGCATGGCCGTCGAGGATGCCGCGCACGGCGTCGGCGATGGGCTCGTCATGGTCATCGCCCTCCACCAGCACCGTCATCAGGGCGGTGATACTGCCGGCACCGGGACCGCCCGGGCCGGCCCGTTCCAGCAGCGCGGGCAATTCCCGGAAGACGCTGGGCGGATAGCCGCGGGTCGCGGGCGGCTCCCCCGCCGCCAGGCCGATCTCGCGGCAGGCCAGGGCAAAGCGCGTGACGGAATCCAGCAGCAGCAGCACGCGATGGCCGGCATCGCGGAAATGCTCGGCCACCGCCAGGCTGGCATAGCCGGCCTCGCGCCGCAGGGCCGCGGGGGCGTCGGAGGTGGCGCAGACGACAACACTGCGTGCCAGACCCTCCGGCCCCAGGTCGTCCTCGATGAATTCCCGCAATTCGCGGCCGCGTTCCCCGATCAGCCCGAGGACCACCACATCGAAAGCCGCAGCCCGCGCCATGGTGGCGAGGAGGGTGGACTTGCCGATGCCGGAGGCGGCGAAAAGCCCGATCCGCTGACCCTCCCGCATGGTGCAGAAGGTATCGAGGACCCGGACGCCGACCCCGACGGGCGGGCCAAGGCGCTGCCGTGTGGCCGCCGGAGGGGCGGCTGCGCGGGTGGGCCGAGAGTGCTGGCCGCCGAGCAACGGTCCCTTGCCATCCAGCGGGCGGCCCAGCGGGTCGACCACCCGCCCGAGCCAGCCCTGCCCCACACGCAATCCTGGGCTTTCGAGTGCAACGACCTCGTCGCCCTCGGCCATGTTAGATGTCTCGCCGAAAATGACGGCGCGCGCCGAGGAGCGCCCGATGCTGACAACCTCTGCCAGAGACGGTTCGGCAGATCCCCTGAGTTGAATACCGAGCCTTTCTCCGATTGCGAGGCTGGGTCGAATTCCCGCAACATCCACCGCGAGCAGGTCGGCGGCCTGGACGATACCGCGACGCTGGTGACGTGGGATTTGGCGCAAGGCACGGGCAGCGGCCCACCATTCCTTACTTTTCATGGAATGTCTAAAAATGTCATGAACAGCTATTTTCCCGTTTATACCTTAGGTATGATGCGTTTTTTCGGTGAATAACCCCTTCACAAATCGCGTAGAAGTGGTATTCCTACACGCATCCGGTGTGTGGAGGCGTTCCATGCGTGTCCTTTTGGTTGAAGATGATACAATTGTCGCGCGTGGTGTCACTCTAGCGCTCAAGGCCTCGGCCATGATCGTGGACACGGCCGACACGGGCGAAGAAGCCCTCGAGCTTGCCAGGCTGTATGACTACGACATCGTCATTCTCGACCTCATGCTCCCCGACATGGAGGGCTACGAGGTTGTGCGAAGGCTTCGCGCGGCACGCCTCGAAACGCCTGTTCTGATCCTCTCCGGCCTGACCAGGCCGCAGGCGAAGATCCGCGGCTTCGGCATGGGGGCCGACGACTACATCACCAAGCCCTTCGATCAGCAGGAGCTGGTGGCCCGCATCCAGGCCATCGTCCGCCGCGCCAAGGGCTTCAGCCAGCCGACCCTCTCGGTCGGTCCGCTGACCCTCAACCTGGGCTCGCGCGAAGTTCTGGTCGATGGGCATGCGGTGCACCTGACCGGCAAGGAATATGCGGTTCTTGAACTCCTCACGCTTCGCAAGGGCGTGGTCCTGACGAAGGAGGCGTTCCTGAATCACCTCTACGGGGGAATGGATGAACCGGAGGTGAAGATCATTGACGTCTTCATCTGCAAGCTGCGCAAGAAACTGGCCAATGCGGGTGCGGCGGAACTGATCGGCACCGTCTGGGGGCGTGGTTACGTCCTGCGCGAGCCGAACAACACGGTTCGTCTGCCTGCGGGCCCGGATGGCCGTGGCGGCCCGGCAAGCGCCGCCGCCTGAAGGCGCACTCCGCCGATAATCTCCACCCAGTCCAGTTCATGGCCTGGGTGGCAGACGGTGTCATGACAGCCTGATCTTCAAACCCGGCCTCCCTCGGAAGCCGGGTTTTTGCTTGCCATGACGGACCACGCACCCATCGGGCGCATGGTCCGTTCCTGGCCGCCAGGCGCGTTTTGTCAGGCCGCGGCTTTTGTCAGGCCGCAGCGCGCTGGGCGGATATCCCATAGGCGCCACGCTCGCCGGCGATCGGCACCAGGCGGTCGGTCAGCCCAAGCACCGTCTCCGCCCCGCCCAGATACAGAACGCCATCCGGCGTCAGTCGCCGCGCGAGCGCATCGAGAACGCGTGTCTTGGTTGGCGCGTCAAAATAGATCAGCACGTTGCGGCAGAAAATCGCGTCGAAGCGACCCAGCGACGACAGATCGTTCAGCAGGTTGCGCTCCTCGAACCGCACCATCGCCGCCAGCTCCGGCGAAATCTTCCACTTCGCGCCATCCTGCTTGAAGTGCTTCACCAGCGAACGGATCGGCAGGCCGCGCTGCACCTCGAACTGCGTGAAGATTCCCTGCCGCGCGCGCTGGAGGATTTCCGCCGAGATATCCGTCGCAAGGATCTCCACGCGGCAATCCTTGCGCGGTCCCATAGTGTCAGCCACCAGCATGGCGATCGAATAGGGCTCCTGCCCCGTCGAGCAGGCGGCCGACCAGATCCGCAAGGGCGCGCCGGGGGATCGGGAGGCGATCAGCCGGGGCAGGACCTTGGTCAGATGCTCGAAGGGCTTGCCATCGCGGAAGAAGGACGACTCATGTGTCGTCAGCGCCTCCACCACCGCGCGCTCCAGCGCCTCATCCGGCCGTCGCAGCTTCTGGCCCAGCGCCGCGAGCGAGGCCAGGCCGAAGCGGCTCAGCACGGGCCCGAGGCGGGTTTCCAGGAGATAGGCCTTGTCCGAGGTCAGCACGATGCCGGAACGGCGTCGCACAACTCCGGCAATCTCAGCGAAATCGTCGTTCGTCATGTCCGCTTTCCGTCTGCGCCAGCCGCAAGGATGCGGCTCGCAATGTCCTCGACACTGAGGATCGCCGAGGCGATCCCGGCCTTCGCGACCGCACCGGGCATGCCCCAGACGACCGAACTCGCTTCATCCTGCGCCAGGACGGCGCCCCCTGCCCCGGCCACGGAACGGCAGCCTGCAAGGCCGTCGCTACCCATGCCGGTCAGGATCGCCACCAGCAGTCGCCCCTGGCACGCCGCGACCAGGCTGCGCAGCATCGGGTCGACCGCCGGGCGGCAGAAATTCTCGGGCGGGCCATCGCCGAGTTGCGACACCAGGCTGCCCCCCACATCCTTGATGAGAAGATGCCGATCGCCGGGCGCCAGATAGAGGCGGCCTGGCAGCAGCTTCTCGCCGTCCTTCGCCTCGCTGCAGGGCAGCGTGCCGATGCGGTTCAGGTGATCCGCCAGCAGCGTGGTGAACCCCGCCGGCATGTGCTGCACCACGACCACCGGCATGCCCAGAGGACGATCCAGTTTCGCAACGAGACTGGCCAGCGCCTGCGGCCCACCCGTGGAGGAACCTATGGCGATCACGCGCGGCTTGCCGGCGATGACTGCCGGACGCGCCGCCAAGGCGTAGCGGGGCGCAGCCACCGGGGCAGCGCGGGAGGCAGGGCGACGCATGCGCGCCCAGCCCTTCACCTTGGCGACCAGCTCCGCCTGGAACTGCCCGCCATTCATGCCGCCTGCCGCCGCGGAGGGCTTCGGCACGTAGTCGACCGCCCCCGCCCGCAGCGCCGCCATGGTGGCCGTCGCGCCGCGCTGGCTCAGCGCACTGGCGACGATGATCGCCGTCTGCGGCGCCGCCTTCAGCAGCAGCGGCAGTGCCGTCATGCCATCCATGCGCGGCATTTCGAGGTCGAGCAGCACCACCTGCGGCCTCTCCGCCACGGGCATGGCCGTCAACTGTGCGAGCGCGTCGCCGCCATCGGTCGCCCGGGCGATCACCTTGATGTCCGGATCCGTTGCCAGCATCCGCGACATGATGGTGCGCGCCGCGGCGCTGTCGTCGCACAGCAGGACCCGGACAGGCCCGGCGCTGATCACGCCGCCGCTGCCTGCAGCAATCCGAGCTGCGTCAGCTTGCTGCCCAGGATCTCGGCATCGAAAGGCTTCATCACATATTCCTGGGCGCCCGCCTCCAGCGCCTCGACGATGCGCTCGAAGGCGATCTCCGTGGTGCAGAGCACGACGACCGGATGGTCGCGGCCGAATTCGGCACGTGCCGCGCGCAGGAAGGACAGGCCATCCATCACCGGCATGTTCCAGTCGAGCAGCACCAGTTCCGGCAACAGCTCGCGGCAGGCGATCAATGCCTCGCTGCCATCGCCCGCCTCGCGGACGGTGAAGCCGAAGCCTTCCATGAAGCGCCGCGCCGCCTTGCGCACGACACGGCTGTCATCGACGACGAGGCACTGGCGCACCGCCGCCTGGTCCATCGGGGCGCTCATCGGCCACCGCCGATCGCGAGCACACGCTCGACATCCAGGACGATCAGCAACTGCCCGTCCCGGCGATGCACGCCGCGCGAAACCTCGCGCCAGACCGCATCCAATGTCGGGGGATTGGCCGCCGAATCCTCCTGGCGCAGCGGCACCACCTCACCAACCGCATCCGCCAGCATGCTGTAGAGTTCGCCGGCCATTTCGACCACGATGCTCATCGGCTGGATGTCCGCCGGCCTGGGCGGCAGGCCGAGCCTGCGTCGCAGATCGACCGCGGTGACGATGCGTCCGCGCAGGTTCAGGCTGCCCGCCACTTCGGGCGGCGCCAGCGGGATGCGTGTGATGACCTGTGGGCCGAGCACGTCGCGCACGACGAGCACGGGGACACCGCAGGCCTGACCCGCCACGGTCAGGGTCAGGAAAAGATCGGCGTCCGTGACTGCCGATTGGGTTGCTTGGGTACGCAAAGCCAGATCCTCCGCTTCAGGCCGCAACCGGCACGGCAAGGCACTCGGCGAGGCTCGCGAGCAGGGCTTCGCGGTCATACTTGCCGACATAGTCGGTGAAGCCCGCCGCCCGGCCGCGTGCCACAGCCGCCGGATCGACCCGCCCGGTCAGCGCGATCATGGGCAGTTCCTGCCAGGCACCACCGCCACGCACGTCGCGGGCAAAGGCATAGCCGTCCATCTCCGGCATCTCGATATCGGACACGATGGCGTCGAAGGCCTCGCCCCGCTCCCGCAGGCGCAATGCCTGGACCGGACCTTCGACCGCGACCACCTCGTAGCCCTCGGCCGCCAGGGCCGGCACGACCAGTTCGCGGAAGAAGGCGCTGTCTTCCACCACCAGCAGGCGTCGGCTGACCGAAGCGGAGGCGGCAGGGCGGAACCAGTCGCCGCCGCCCTGGCCGAGCCACCAGGCCGTGTCGATCACGTCCGTCACCTTGCCGGCGACCACCGCGGAGCCCAGGAAGCCGGGCCGTCCCTGGCCCGCCTGCACGCTCAGCGCCTCATCGACCACGTCGAGGATGGCGTCGACCATGATGCCAAGGCTGCGCTCGCCCTCGCTGAAGACCAGCACGGTCTGGCGGGTGCGGCCGCTCTCGGCCGGCGCGAAGCCGCCGGACATGGACAGCAGCGGCATGAGCTGCCCGCGATACTGCACCACCGGCGTGCCGCCCGAATTCTCGATCTGCTCGACCGGAATATCGTCCAGCCGCGCGATGAGGCCGAGTGGCACCGCCTTCGGCGTCTCATCGCCGGCCCGGAACAGCAGCAGGGAGGTCTTCTCGTTCGAGCGCACGGCGCTGGCCGCCTTCCCTTCCGCGGCACGCGCCCCGGCACCATCCGCCACCACGCCGGTCACCCGGGCAATGCCGTTCGGATCGAGGATCATGATGACGCTGCCATCGCCGAGGATGGTGTTGCCCGAGAACATGCCGATGTGGCGCAGGATCGGCGCCACCGGCTTCACCACGATTTCCTCGGTGTCGAACAGGCGGTCCACGATGATGCCGAAGACATTGGCACCGACCTGCGTGACCACGACGAAGCCGGTGTCGCCATTCTCACCGAGCTCCGGCGCCGCACCCTCATCAAGGCCCAGCACACGGCCGAGGGAAACCAGGGGCAGCAGCCGATCGCGCAGGCGCAGCACCGGCGCGTCCTTGATCCGCTCGACGCGGGAGCCGGAGCCGCCGCCGACACGCACCAGTTCCAGCACGCCGATCTGCGGGATGGCGAAGCGTTCGCCCGCAACCTCCACGATCAGGGCGGAAACGATCGCCAGCGTCAGCGGGATCTTGATGATGAAGCCGGTGCCACGGCCTTCGACGGAGCTGACGTCGATGGTGCCGCCGATCCGCTCCACATTGGTCTTGACCACGTCCATGCCGACGCCGCGGCCCGAGACGGCGGTGACGGCGGCGGCGGTGGAGAAGCCCGCGCGGAAGATGAAGCGGTGGATCTCCGCCTCGCTCATCCCGGCGATCTCCGCCTCGCTGGCCAGGCCCTGGGCCACGACCTTCTGCCGGATCCGCTCGATGTTCAGACCACGACCATCATCGGAGATCTCGATGAGGATGTGTCCGCCCTCGTGATAGGCGTTCAGCATGATGCGGCCGGTTTCGGACTTGCCGGCACGGCGCCGATCCTCCGGACCCTCCAGCCCATGGTCGCCGCTGTTGCGGACCATATGCGTCAGGGGATCCTTGATCAGTTCCAGCACCTGCCGATCCAGCTCGGTGTCGGCGCCGCGCATCTCCAGGTCGATCTTCTTGCCAAGTTCGATCGACAGGTCGCGCACCAGGCGCGGCATCTTCGCCCAGGCATTGCCGATCGGCTGCATGCGGGTCTTCATCACCCCGTCCTGCAGGTCGGAGGTGATGTGCGACAGGCGCTGCAACGGCACGCTGTAGGCGCCATCGCTGCGGGCGCGGGACAGCTGCATCAGCTGGTTGCGGGTCAGCACCAGCTCGCTGACCAGCATCATCAGATCTTCGAGCACGTCGACCGAGACCCGGATGCTCTGCGGGGGCGCACGGCCACCGGCATGCTCTTCCTGCGTCGCCTCGCCCGCCGATGCGGGCTTCGATGCAGGCGCGGGCTTCGGCGTCGCCATCTCGACCGCAGGCGCGGCGGGCTCGGCCGGCTCGATCGCCGGGGGCACGTCCTTCGCGACCACGTCGAACTGCGCCTCGATCTCGGCGGCATCGGAGGAGGCCGGGAGAGCGCCACTGTCACCGCTGGCGGCAGCGTCGAGTTCGGCGATCAGCGGGACATCGTCGCCGGCGGGTTCGGTGCCGCCGGTCTCGAGCGCGCCGACGATCTCCTTGATCCTGTCGAGCGCGCGCAGCACCAGGCTGACGCCGGCGGGCGTGACCGTCAGCACACCATCACGGTACAGGCCGAGGATATTCTCCGCGGCATGTGCGACCCGTTCGAGTCGGGAGAGGCCCAGAAAGCCGCAGGTTCCCTTGATGGTGTGCACGAGTCGGAAGATTTCCGACAGCGTGGGTTTGTCACCGGGGGATCGCTCCAGCCGCAGCAATGCGACGTCAAGCGCGACCAGGCCTTCATGTGTCTCGGTCAGGAAATCGGCGAGCAAGTCGTCCATTCGGGGCTCCGGCGCCTAATCTTCCCCGGAGCTTGCCCGAACAGGCCGAATTTTCGGTAAACGCGCCGTGATTTGGCGCGCTTCCACATTTTCAGTTGCGCGTCTCCAGGGTCAGCATCAGCGGCGCGGCACCCGCGGCCCCCATCAGCATTTCGAGCTGGACCCCGGCCGCCGCGGCGACGCCCAGCAGCAGGGGCACCGAGACACTGCGCGGATTGACCGGCACGGCATCGCCCGCCAGCCCGGCCGCGAGGCCCGTGGGCCAGGCGGCACCCGGGCCATCGGGCCAGATCGAGAGCCCCCCCACCGGATCACCCCCCATCCGAGCCACGCCGCCACGCGGCAGGGCATCCACTGCCATCCAGGCCGCAAGCAGCATCGCCTGCACGAGATGGGCCGGAAAGACCGCCGTGGCCTCCAGATCCGCCAGGTCGATGGTCGCGCGCCGGCCGAGCGTCAGCCCCTCCACCATCTGCGCGATCTCCTCCACCCGGCAGTCGCCGCAACCGGCACCTATGGCGGCGCGGTAGAAGCGGATGCGGCGATCCATGATCCGGGCCGCGTCACGCGCGACCTCCATCGCGTCGTCACCTGGCCCCTCCAGCAGGTCGAGCGCACCTGCCAGCGCACCGGCAGCCCCCCCCAGGTCATGGCAGAGTCTCGTGCAGACGGCCTGGGCCAGTGCGATGTTGTCAGGCAGCATTCATTCCTCCGCGGAGCAGGAGCCGGCCACGACGGTCGGCCCAGGAACCAGGCTTTCGGCATACCGGCGGCAGGTTGCCAGATCACCAAGACGATGTGGCAACTCCCTGTCCAGGTCCCGCGCCGGGCTAGGCGAGGGGCCACGAGCATGGGTAGCATCGGCCCGTGTGGTCAGAACTTTCACCCGGCATGCGCGTGCGTCATCCCCAATGCCCGGAATGGGGCATTGGACAGATCCAATCTGTTGTCGGACAACGCGTAACCGTCAACTTCGAGAATGCGGGAAAGGTCATGATCCGCAGTGACCTGATCGCCCTCATCCCCCTGGAACCGAACGAGTCTTGACCGATATACATCTGGAAATACTGGGTTTATTTCGGTCCTGGCAGATCTACGCCGCCATCGGCATCACCGCCGTCGCCGGGCTGATGCGGGGTTATTCCGGGTTCGGTACGGCCGTGCTGCTGGCGCCCGCCTATTCGGTTCTCTGGGGTCCGCGAATCGGCATTCCCGTGATGCTGCTGATGGAGCTGGTCGTCTCGCTGCAACTGGTGCCGCGGGCGATCAAGGAGGCCAACCACCGCGTCATCCTGCCGATCGGCGCCGCGGCCTGCCTGGCGACACCGCTCGGAGCCTTCATTCTGCTGACCGCCGACCAGGACCTGCTGCGGCGCTTCATCGGCGGGCTGGTGCTGGTGTTCGGGCTGCTGATGATGTCGGGCTGGCGCTACCATGGCTCCCGCCCCCTGCCCCTGAACCTGCTGATCGGCAGCCTGGCCGGGCTGTTGAAGGGGGCGACGGGGATGAGCGGGCCGCCCGTCATCCTCTACCTGCTGGCGGGGCCGGAGGCGGCGCGCCAGCATCGCGCCAATCTCATCCTGTTCTTCGGCACCATCGCCATCATCTCCGTGATCCCGCCGGCGATCGGCGGATTGATGGGCTGGGCCGTCCTGGCCAAGGCATTGCTGTTGCTGCCCGTGATGATGCTCTGCGTGCCGGTCGGCGCAAGGCTGTTCCGCGTGTTGCCGGAACGCTGGTACAAGCGGATCGCGCTGGTATTCCTGGTCTCGACCGGCGTCATCGCATTGCTGGCCTGACGGGGCGGGGCTTGCGCGCGGAGGGGGGGGCGGACCAAATGCTGTCCGACACCAGCCTGCGCCTCTGCCCGAAGGACTCCAGATGATCGACCCGTTCGGCCGAAGGGTGAGCTACCTGCGCGTCTCGGTCACCGACCGCTGCGACCTTCGCTGCGTCTATTGCATGGCGGAGGACATGACCTTCCTGCCCAAGGCGGAGGTCCTGACGCTGGAGGAGCTGGATCGCCTCTGCGGCGCCTTCATCGGCCTCGGCGTGGACCGCATCCGCCTGACGGGCGGCGAGCCGCTGGTGCGGAAGAACGTGATGAGCCTGTTCCGCAGCCTCGGCGCAAGGCTTGGCGAGGGTGGGCTGCGGGAGCTGACCACCACCACCAATGGAACTCAGCTTGTCCGCATGGCGGGCGACCTTCACGCCGCCGGGGTGCGGCGCATCAATGTCAGCATGGACACGCTGGACCCGGCGACATTTGCCGCCATCACCCGCTGGGGCAAGCTGGAGCCCACGCTGGACGGCATTTTTGCCGCCAAGGCCGCGGGGCTGGCGGTGAAGATCAATGCCGTCGCGATGAAGGGCGTGAACGAGGATGAATTCGACCGCATGATCGCCTGGTGCGGCGAACACGGCTTTGACCTTTGCCTGATCGAGACCATGCCGCTGGGCGAGATTTCGGCCGACCGCAACGACCAGTACCTTCCGCTGTCCAGCGTGCGGAGCAGGCTGCAGCGCAACTGGACGCTGGACGAGACCGATTACAGCACAGGTGGCCCGGCACGTTACTGCACGGTGCGGGAAACCGGGCAACGAATCGGCTTCATCACCCCGATGACGCATAATTTCTGCGAATCCTGCAACCGGGTGCGGCTGACCTGCACCGGCACGCTGTATATGTGTCTGGGACAGGACGATTCGGCGGATCTGCGCCGCCACCTGCGCGATCCGGACCTCGACGAAGCGGGGCTTCAGCAGGCGATCCTGGACGCGATCGCACGCAAGCCGAAAGGACATGATTTCGTGATCGACCGCACCCGCCGCCAACCCGCCGTGGCCAGGCATATGAGCGTAACGGGCGGCTGATGTTGCAGGATGCTGCCGCTGCCCTGACCATACCGGGGCTGCCGGACTGGTCCGGCTTTGTCGTGCTGGTTCTGCTGGCGCTGGTCGGTCTGGCCTATCTGCTGATGCCCTTCAGCGTCTTCGGCGTGAAGGGTCGGCTGGAGGCGATTGAGACCCAGCTCGATGAAATCCAGGCAGAGTTGCGCAGCCTGGCGCCGCGCCTGCCGGAGGCCACGCGCCGCCGTGCGCCCGTGGAGGATGATTGGGCCGAACCGCCGCAAGTCTCGCGTGCCGAGGCGACCGGACCACGCATGCGCCCGCCGGTCCCGCCGCCGGCAACCTGGCCGGAGGGTGGCGGCGCCAGGCGCGCCGAGCCCCGGCTCGACTGGCCGCGCCCACCTCGCTGAGGCGCCCCTTGCCGGGACGGGGCAAGCGGGGCTTGATGCCGAAGCGTCGAAGCAGGAGCTTTTCCAGAATGCGCGTTGCTGTCGTGCAGATGAACCCCGGGCACGACAAATCAGCCAATATCGCCCAGGCGGAACGGCTGATCGATGCGGCGGTCGCGACGGAGCGGCCCGGCCTGGTGGCACTCCCCGAAATCTGGACCTGCCTCGGCGGCGACCGGGCGACACGCCACGCCGCCGCGGAGCCCCTTCCCGAGGCCGGCAGCCCGGACCCGGGTGGCGAGGCCTATGAATTCCTGCGCGGCATGGCGCGGCGGCACGGCATCCACCTGCATGGTGGCAGCATCGGCGAACGCGGTCCCGAAAAGCTCTACAACACCACCCTGGCCTTCGGGCCGGATGGCCAGGAACTGGCGCGCTACCGGAAGATCCATCTGTTCGACATCGTCACCCCGGATGGCGCCGGCTACCGCGAAAGCGCCACCTATGGCGGCGGGCAGGCGGTGGTGACCTACCAGGCCGGGCACATCCGGGTGGGTTGCGCGATCTGCTACGATATCCGCTTCCCGGAGCTGTTCCTGGCCCTGCGCCGGGCCGGCGCGGAACTGATCCTGCTGCCCGCCGCCTTCACCGTGCCGACCGGCCGGGATCACTGGGAAACCCTGATCCGCGCGCGCGCGATCGAGACGCAATGCTGGTTCGCCGCGCCGGCGACCTGGGGGGAGCATCAGGAACGCGGTGGCCCGCGCCAGACCTATGGCCACAGCCTGATCGTCGATCCCTGGGGCCGCGTGGTCGCGCAACTGCCGGAGGGCACCGGCTTCGCCGCCGCGGAAATCGATCAGGCCGCCACCGCCCGCATACGCCGCGACATGCCCGTGCTCGAACATCGCGATGCGGCCCAGGTGTCCTATTGAACCGCCGCAGCTGGCGGGTTGCCGGACGGTCGGGGTGAGCGGCCTCGCCCCCCTGCCCGATGGGCTGGCCCTGGCCGGCCGGATCGCTTTCCTCGCGGCGCCGACCGACCAGGCCAATGAGGCGCTGGGTCGCCTGGCCGCCGACTATGGCAATGCCGCCCTGGACGATGCCAGCGTGGTGGTGGCGCTTGGCGGCGACGGCATGATGCTGGAGACACAGCATCTGCTACTGGGCCGCAACCTGCCGATCTACGGCATGAATTGCGGCAGCGTCGGCTTCCTTATGAATGATTTCCGGGAAGATGGCCTACCCGACCGGCTCGCCCAGGCCCAGGCGGCAACCCTGCACCCGCTGCGCATGCGGGCCTATGTCGGCATCGGCGACCCGGTCGAGGCGCTGGCGATCAATGAGGTCTCCCTGCTGCGGGAAACGCGGCAGGCGGCGAAGATCCGAATCCTGGTCGATGGCAAGAAGCGGCTGGAAGAGTTGATCTGCGACGGTGTGCTGGTGGCCACCCCGGCCGGCAGCACCGCCTACAACCTCTCGGCGCATGGCCCGATCGTGCCGTTGGGAGCCAACCTGCTGCCCCTGACCCCGATTTCCGCCTTCCGCCCCCGCCGCTGGCGCGGCGCGCTGCTGCCGGCAGAGGCGCGCGTGGTGTTCGAGGTGCTGGAGCCGGAGAAGCGCCCGGTGGCCGCCGTGGCCGACTATACCGAGGTGCGCGACGTCCGCCGGGTGGAGGTTTGGGAGGATCGGCAGGTGTCGCTGACCATGCTGTTCGATCCCGACCATGGCCTGTCCGAACGCATCATCGCGGAACAGTTCACCGTCTGACCCGCGGCCCGTGCCGGGCTGCCACGCCCGCCCAAAGGTTGACGCCAGCCGTCGCTTCTGCGATCCGCCCGCCCACCTGGCATGCTGCGCCGGGCCGATATGGAACCCTGGCGGAACATCGCCGCCAGGCAGTCAGGCCGGACATGGAAACCTTGACGACCGTGCCCCTTCCCGCCGACCCGTCAACCCCCGCGGAGACCGGTGGACCCCTGGTGCTGGCGTTGCCGAAGGGCCGGATCCTGTCCGAACTCGCCCCGCTGCTGGCCCGCGCCGGCATTACCCCGGCGGCCGATTTCGCCGATGAGGGCAGCCGCCGCCTGCGATTCGAGACCAACCACACCAATCTCGATGTCGTTCGCGTGCGTTCCTTCGACGTCGCGACCTTCGTCGCCCATGGCGCCGCCCATATCGGCGTCTGCGGCGCCGATGTGCTGATGGAATTCGACTACGACCAGATCTATGCGCCCCTCGACCTGGGCATCGGCCGCTGCCGCGTCTCGGTCGCCGAGCCGGTGGCGCTGGCGGCGCGGGAGGATATCGCCGCCTGGTCCCGCGTGACCGTCGCCACGAAATATCCGACCATCGCCCATCGCCATTTCGCTGCCCGCGGCATCCAGGCGGAAGTGGTCCATCTGAACGGGGCGATGGAACTGGCGCCGTCGCTGGGTCTCGCGCGGCTGATCGTGGACCTGGTGCAGACCGGGTCGACGCTGAAGGCCAATGGGCTGGTCGAGACCGATGTGATCGCACACATCTCCTCTCGCCTCATCGTCAACCGCACCGCGCTGAAAACCCGGCCGGAGGCCATCGGGGCCTGGATTGCGCGGTTCCGGGCCGCGATGGCGGAGGCGCATTCGCGATGAAGTGGCTGAATACGCAGGATGCGGGCTTCGAGGCCGACTTCCAGTCGCTGCTGGATGATGCCCGGGAAACGACCAGCCGTGTCGATACCGTCGTCTCCGGGATCATCGAGGACGTCAGGCGCCGCGGCGATGCAGCACTGGTCGAGCTGACCGCGCGGCTCGACCGCTGGGATGCCTCCGATGCGGGCGCCTTGCGCATCACCTCGGCCGAGATCGATGCGGCAGCCGCCTCGGTCCCCGCCGAGCAGGCCGAAGCCCTGGCCGTCGCCGCGCGCCGGATCGAGGCCTTCCACCGAGCACAACTGCCGCGCGACCTGGAGATGACGGATGCCGAGGGCATCTGCACCGGGCTGCGCTGGAATGCCGTCGACGCGGTGGGTCTCTATGTCCCCGGTGGCAAGGCCGCCTACCCCTCCTCCGTCCTGATGAACGCGCTGCCCGCCCGGGTCGCCGGCGTGGCGCGCATCGCCATGTGCGTGCCGACGCCGGATGGGGCGTTGAACCCGCTGGTCCTGGCCGCCGCCCGCCTGGCGGGGGTGACGGAGATCTGGCGCCTCGGTGGAGCCCAGGCCATCGCGGCGCTGGCCTGGGGCACCCGGCAGGTGCAGCCGGTGGACCGCATCGTCGGCCCCGGCAATGCCTATGTCGCGGAGGCGAAGCGCCAGGTCTTCGGCCGCGTCGGCATCGACAGCATCGCAGGCCCCTCCGAGGTGGTGGTACTGGCCGATGGCGCGAATGACCCGCGCCATGTCGCTTTGGACCTGCTGGCCCAGGCCGAGCATGACGAGGCGGCGCAATCCATCCTCATCACCGACGATGCCGGCTTCGGTCGTCGGGTGGCCGAGGCGGTCCAGCTCGAGCTGGCCAGTCTGCCACGCGCTGCCATCGCCGGAGCGTCCTGGGACCTGCACGGCGCGATCATCACCGTTGCCGACTGGTCGCAGGCCGTGGAACTGACGAACCGGCTGGCGCCGGAGCACCTGCAGATCATGGTCGAGTCGCCCCGGCAGTTGCTGGCGCAGATCCGCCATGCGGGCGCGGCCTTCCTCGGGCGCTTCTGCCCGGAGGCGCTGGGCGATTATGTCGCCGGCCCCAACCATGTGCTGCCGACCGGGCGCACGGCACGCTTCGCTTCCGGCCTCTCGGTGTTCGACTTCCTGAAGCGGACCACCTGGGTGGAGGCGGATGCCGCCGCCATGGCCGCCATCGGCGGCGCGGCCGTCACCCTGGCCAAGGCCGAAGGCCTTGATGCCCATGCGATGAGCGTTGCGGCCCGGATGGGAGGTTCTGACAAGCGTCCTTGACCGAAGGCGCCTTGACGCCCATGTTCCGCGCCGCTTTGCGCTTTGGCGCGAATAAATCTCACATCCGCGCTTTGCCGGCCCTGGCCGAGCCGGATCTCATGACCTTGATGAAGGATCTGCATGTCGAAAGAGGACATGATCGAGTTCAGCGGCACCGTTGCGGAGCTGCTGCCCAACGCGATGTTTCGCGTCAAGCTCGACAACGACCACATGGTGCTGGCCCATACCAGCGGGAAGATGCGCAAGAACCGCATCCGCGTCCTGGCCGGTGACAGGGTCAATGTGGAAATGACGCCCTATGACCTGACCAAGGGGCGCATCACTTTCCGCTTCAAGTAGCTGCCGCCTTGCCGACCATGCTCGGCACCGAAAGGCCGCGACCCGCCCTTCTGCTGGCTTCCGGCAGTCCGCGCCGAATCGAGCTTCTGGCCCGGATCGGCGTGACACCTGACCAGGTGCGGCCGGCCGATATCGATGAAACGCCTCGCAAGACGGAGCTGCCCAGGCAGCTTGCCGAACGCTTGGCGCGCGCCAAGGCCGAGGCTGTTGCCGCCCAGGCCGTGGACGCGCTTGTGCTCGCCGCGGACACGGTCGTGGGTGTGGGACGCAGGATCCTCGGCAAGCCGGCCGATGAGGCGGAGGCGGCGCGCTTCCTTGGCCTTCTGTCGGGGCGCCGGCACCGGGTGATGACCGCTGTCTGCCTGTTGCAGCCGGGCGGGCGCCGCACCTCGCGAATGGTCACCACGATCCTGGCGTTCCAGCGCCTGACCCAGGCGCAGATCGAGGATCATGTCGCCTCGGGCGAATGGCGCGGTGTGGCCGGCGGCTATCAGATCCAGAAGCGCGCCGAGATGTATGTTCGTTTCCTCTCCGGCAGCCATTCCAACGTCGTGGGCCTGCCGCTGTTCGAAACGGCGCAGCTTCTGCGCGGGGCCGGCTGGCTGCGGCCATGAGCCGGGACGCGGTGATCCGCGTCAGTGTCTCGCCGGGCGAAGTACGGGTGGCCGGCCTGCTGAACGACCGGCTGGAGGCCGCCTGGGTCGAGCGACCCTTCCAGCCCGATGGCGTGGGAGACCTCTATCTCGCGCGGGTTTCCGCCATTTCCCCGGCCATGAGCGGCGCATTTCTCACCCTGTCCGAGGGCCTGAGCGGTTTCCTCCCCGAAAGCGAATTGCCGCCCCCCCGCCGCCCCATCGCTAAGGCCTTGCAGGATGGGCTGGCGCTGCCGGTGCGCGTCACGCGCGCGGCACAGGGCGGCAAGGGGCCACGCGTGACGGCGCGGCTGAAGCCGCCTGAACTGGCGCTGGCGGAAGGCGCTCGTGCGCCAGCCCTCCTGAAGCGCGGCGACGATGCGGCCCTGCGGCTCGCCCGGGCCTGGCGCGACGCGCCCATCATCACCGATGGCGCGGCCATGGCGGCCGCCTTGCGGGCCAGCCTCGACCATGGACGCATCTCCCTGCACCACGGCGCGGTCTTCGATGCGGAGCTGGAGGAGGCCTTCGCCGAACTGGCCTCCCCCCGCGTCGTCCTGCCCGGCGGCGCGAGCCTGACGATTCACCCGACCCCGGCGCTGACCGCGATCGATGTCGATGCGGGAAGCGTCGCCGGCTCGCGCGATGGCATTGCGCATGAGCGGATGAACATCGTTGCGGCGCAGGAGGTGGCGCGTCAGATCAGGCTGCGAAACCTGGCGGGCGCCATCCTGGTCGACTTCGCCGGGCTTTCGGTGCGACGACGCGAGACCCTTGTGGCCCCCCTGGCAGAGGCGTTGCAGGGCGACCCCCTCGGGCCGCGGCTCCTCGGCATGACGCGGCTGGGGCTGATGGAGATCGTCCGTCCCCGAATCCACCCGCCGCTGCATGAGGTGCTGGGCCTGCCGCCCACCGCCCTGACCCATGGACTGGCCGCCTTGCGACAGGCGCTGCGCGAGGTCTCGGCACGCCCTGGCTCAGCGCTGCGGCTGGTCGCGGCACCGGAGTTGGTCCAGGCACTGGCCGCGGCGCCGCATCTGCTTGACACCTATCGCCTGGCCGCCGGCCGTCCTCTGATTCTCCTGCCCGATAGGGAATTGAGGCTCGGCGAGGAGCGAATCGAGGAGTTGCCTGCATGACCCAGCCGCCGCAACGCCCGCCGCGCGCACGCCGCTGCCCGATCTGCGACAAGCCGGTTGCATCAAGCCAGAGCCGCTTCTGCTCGGAGCGATGCTCAGCCGTGGATCTCGGCCGCTGGCTGGGCGGACATTACGCTATTCCGGTGCGCGAAGAGGATGAAACTTCCGAGGAACCCTGAGCCGCGGATGGGTGGACAGGCCCCCGCCCATCGGCTATCAGGCCGGCCTCTGCCGCTGGAGACGGTTCGCCGATCCGCGCTTGGGCCCAGGTAGCTCAGTTGGTAGAGCATGCGACTGAAAATCGCAGTGTCGGTGGTTCGATTCCACTCCTGGGCACCATTTATCCCTCGGCCTTACGCAAATCCTCCGCTTCACGCGCCTTGGATCTAGCTCGGCTCATCCGCTGACCACAGCCCGCTCTTCAGGCCGGCGAGGGTCAAAAGCGCTTGCCGACGCACCATCGGAATTTGCCCGACAGGCCCCGCCAGGCGATCGCGCAGCCAGCCCAGCCCTGGAATGTCGGACTGGAACACCGGAGTCAGCGCACGGCTTGCCAGACGGTAGTACGCCGTCCGGCGGCGCCTCGCCTGCCAATAGGCGCCAAGCCGGTTCATGATCGGCCCGTCGCGCCGCAGCGCCTCGGCCAGCGCCTTGGCGTCGCGCAGGGCCTGGGTGGTGCCCTGGCCCAGTTGCGGGCTGGTGCCATGCGCGGCATCACCCATCACCACCATGCGGCCATCATGGGGCGGTGCCGCCCAGACATCGCGGTAGGTGGCGTGTTCCACATCGGCATGGGTCAGGCCGCGCAGCAATTCCCCAGCCTCGGGCCAGGTCCGCGCCACCTGTGACCGCCAATCCTCGAAGGGTGCGGCACGCCAGGCCGCCACCCGGTCGTTGCGGATGCTCCAATACAGCGCGCCAAGCTGCTCGCCATCCGACAGGCTGATGGGAAGCACGCCCAGCATGACGCCCGTGCCGTCGCAGCGCTGCGCCAGGACATCCAGCGGCCAGCCTGGCGGCAACCGCACCGTCGCCCATAGGCAACCCCAGGGGTAGAGCCGCGTGCGATAGCCGGGGCGCCCGGTCCAAAGCCCCGCATGGGTGCCGGCCGCCACGACCAGCAGGTCGAAGTCCAACCTCTGCCCATCCGCCAGGGTGGCCTGCGCCATATCCGCCGCGCCATCCAGGCTCTCGACGCTGCACCCTTGCCGCAGCTCGGCGCCCGCCTCCAGCGCCACATCAAGCAGTGCCGCCCAGATGGCGGGCCGCGTCAGCCCCAGCCCGTAGAGCCCCGGCGCCAGATCCGCGTAATGCAGGTCGAGCAGCTTGGCCCCGCCGTGCGCGCGGCTGTCGAGGTGGCGGACCGGCGCGCCCTGCGCCGCGACGGGCTGCAGGGCGCCGAGTTCCCGAAGGATGACGATGCCGGGCGGCTGCAGCAGCAGCCCCGCGCCGATGGGCCGCGCCACCCGCGCGCGCTCCAGCACCACGACGGCATGCCCGTCGCGGGCCAGCAGCGCGGCGCTCGCGAGGCCGCAGAGGCCAGCGCCGACGATTCCGATGCGCAAGCCCAGGGCGGCCTTCTTGCTGAAAAGATGGCATCAGCATGGAAGGGTGGCTGCGGTGCGACAAGGGCCGTTGCGCTGCCAAATGCTCCAAAACCCCTTGCGAAGCCACCCGGCTTGCGTGACGGTCGCGACAACGGTGCCGCTCCAGAAGGAATCCGCCTTGGCCTATGCGCTCCAGCAACTGATCAACGGCATCAGCCTCGGCATGATCTACGGCCTGATCGCGGTGGGCTACACCATGGTCTATGGCATCATCGGCATGATCAACTTTGCCCATGGCGACATCTTCATGGTGGGCGCCTTCGTGGCGCTGATCGCGATCACGCTGCTGACCTCCAGCGACCTGATGGGCGGGCCGGCGGCCATCATCCTGGTGCTGGCGATCTCCATGGTCTTCACCGCGCTGTATGGCTGGACGGTGGAGCGGGTGGCCTACCGCCCGCTGCGCGGCAGTTTCCGCCTGGCGCCGCTGATCTCGGCCATCGGCATGTCGATCGTGCTGCAGAACTTCGTCCAGGTCAGCCAGGGCGCCCGGGTGAAGCCGCTGGAGCCGCAGATCCAGGGCGGGATCGAGCTGATGCGGGACGGCAATTTCGTGGTGCAGCTCTCCTACATGCAGATCCTCATCATCAGCTCCACCCTGGCCGTGCTGGCCGTCTTCACCTGGCTGGTCACGCAGACAGCCCTGGGGCGGGCGATGCGGGCCTGCGAGCAGGACCGCAAGATGGCTTCCCTCCTGGGGATCAACACCGACCGCACCATCAGCCTGGCCTTCGTCATCGGCGCGTCCCTGGCTGCGGTCGCCGGCACGCTTTATCTGCTGCGCTACGGCATCGCCGACTTCTTCATGGGCTTCATCGTCGGCGTGAAGGCCTTCACTGCCGCGGTGCTCGGCGGCATCGGCAGCCTGCCCGGCGCTGTGCTTGGCGGATTGCTGATCGGCCTGATCGAGACCTTCTGGTCTGCCTATTTCTCCGTGCAATACAAGGATGTGGCCGCCTTCAGCATCCTGGTCCTGACCCTGGTCTTCCTGCCCACCGGCCTGCTTGGCCGGCAGGAGGTCGAGAAGGTATGACGGCGCCTCTCATGGCGGGACGTCTCGGCGCGGCGCTGCTCGATGCCGGCAAGGCCATGCTTGTGGCCTTCGGGCTGTTCGTGGTGATGGTCGGGCTCCGCACCGATGTCAGTTCGAGTGGCGCGCTGCTGTTGCGCACCCGCTGGATGGATGTGGCTCTGCTCTGCGCTGCGGTCTTCGTGCTGCGCCTCGCCATGGCACTCTGGGTGCGGCCGCGCCTGCCAGCCGCCGGCTCGGCCTTGCTGGGCACAGGGCTGACCCGCGCGGGGCTGCTGTTCGGGCCGGCGCTGCTGGCCGTCGCACTGGTGCTGCCCTTCATCCCCGGTATCGGCCGCTATGAACTCGACCTCGGGATCCTGGTGCTGACCTATGTGATGCTCGGCTGGGGGCTGAATATCGTGGTCGGGCTCGCGGGGTTGCTGGACCTTGGCTACGTCGCCTTCTACGCGGTCGGGGCCTATTCCTATGCGCTTCTGGCCCAGTATTTCGGCCTTTCCTTCTGGCTCTGCCTGCCGCTGGCGGGAATCCTGGCGGCCTTCTGGGGCGTGCTGCTCGGCTTTCCGGTGCTGCGGCTGCGGGGCGACTACTTGGCCATCGTCACGCTGGCCTTCGGCGAGATCATCCGCATCGTGCTGCTGAACTGGGTCAGCCTGACCGGTGGCCCCAACGGCATCTCCGGCATTCCACGCCCGACCTTCTTCGGCCTGCCCTTCAGCATGTCGGGCGGCCCCGGCACCTTCGCCGGCTTCTTTGGGCTGGAGCCCAGCCCCTCCCACCGCGTGATCTTCCTGTACTACCTGATCCTCGGCCTGGCCCTGCTGACCAACTGGGTCGCCATCCGCATCCGGCGCCAGCCCATCGGCCGGGCGTGGGAGGCGCTGCGCGAAGACGAGATCGCCTGCCGGGCGCTCGGCATCAACATCACCAATACCAAGCTGACCGCCTTCGCGCTGGGCGCCATGTTCGCGGGCTTCGCCGGCGCCTTCTTCGCCACACGCCAGGCCTTCATCAGCCCGGAAAGCTTCACCTTCATCGAAAGCGCCATCATCCTGGCCATCGTGGTGCTGGGCGGCCTGGGCAGCCAGATCGGCATCGCCGTCGCCGCCATCGTCATGATCGGCGGGTTCGAGCTGTTCCGCGACCTGGACGAATACCGGATGCTGGTCTTCGGCGCGGCCATGGTCATCATCATGGTGGCGCGCCCACGCGGCCTCGTCGGCTCCCGCGCCCCAAGCGTGCTGCTCGGCGAGCGGCGGCGCATCGATGCGAGCCTCGTGGGCGAGGGCCGCGGATGAGCGCCGTGGCGGAGGCGGAAGGCCGCGAAATCCTGCGGGTCGAGGGGCTGAGCATGCGCTTCGGCGGCCTGCTCGCCGTCGATGCGGTGGATTTCACGGTCCAGCGCGGCAGCATCACCGCGCTGATCGGTCCGAACGGCGCCGGCAAGACCACGGTGTTCAACTGCATTACCGGCTTCTACCGTCCGACCGGCGGCCGCATCCGCTTGCGCCGGGCGGATGACAGCGTCGTCGAACTGCAGCGGCTGAAAGACCACCGCATCGCCCGCGCCGGCGTCGCGCGCACCTTCCAGAATATCCGGCTCTTCGCCGGCATGACCGTGCTGGAGAACCTGCTGATCGCCCAGCATCTGAAGCTGCAAAAGGCCACCGGCTTCGGCATCGGCGCCATGCTCGGCCTGTCCGGCTACAAGGCGGCGGAAGCCCAGGCGATCGCTCAGGCGGTGGACTGGCTCCGCGCCACCAATCTGCTGGACCGCGCCGACGACGCGGCCGGCGCCCTGCCCTATGGCGCCCAGCGCCGGCTGGAGATCGCGCGCGCCATGTGCACCGGCCCGGCCCTGCTCTGCCTGGACGAGCCAGCGGCGGGGCTGAACCCGCGCGAATCGGACGACCTGGCCAGGCTGCTCGCCGCCATCCGGGATGGCACGGCAACGGCAAGCGCGCCGACCTCGGTGCTGCTGATCGAGCATGACATGGGCATCGTCATGCGCATCTCCGATCAGGTCGTGGTGCTGGATCACGGCCGGAAGATCGCCGAAGGGCCACCCGACAAGGTCCGCAACGACCGCCACGTCATCGCCGCCTATCTGGGCGAGGAGGAGGCCTGATGGCCGGCACGATGCTGGAGGTAGACGGGCTGGCCACCGGCTATGGCGCGGTGGAGGCGCTGAAGGGCGTGTCTCTGCATGTCGAGAAGGGCGAGATCGTCACGCTGATCGGCGCCAACGGCGCCGGCAAGTCCACCCTGCTGATGAGCATCTGCGGCGATCCCCGCGCCCGCACCGGCCGTATTCTGCTGGACGGCCAGGACATCACCGCGAAACCGACGCATGAGATCATGCGCAGCGGCGTCGCCCAGTCGCCGGAGGGCCGGCGCATCTTTCCGCGCATGACGGTGCTGGAAAACCTGATCCTTGGCGCGCAGGCTGCGGGGCAGGACCCGGCCCCGCAACTGCCCAAGGTCTTCGCGCTGTTCCCGCGGCTGGAGGAACGGCAGTCGCAGCGCGGCGGCACGCTTTCGGGTGGTGAGCAGCAGATGCTGGCCATCGGCCGCGCCCTGATGTCCCACCCGCGGCTGCTGCTGCTGGACGAGCCCTCACTCGGCCTCGCCCCCCTGATCTCCCGGCAGATCTTCGCGGCGATTCGCGAACTGAATGAGCGGGAGGGGCTGACGGTGCTGCTGGTGGAGCAGAACGCCAACCAGGCGCTTCGCCTGGCCCATCGCGGCTATGTGCTGGTGACCGGCCGCATCACCATGAGTGGCAGCGGCGCCGAATTGCTGGCCCGGCCGGAAATCCGCGACGCCTATCTCGGTGGCGGGCACTGAGTGCTGCCAAATCTCGTTGATCGGAACCTGCGCCCGCCGAAGGCGCGCGAGCGGCCGAACGGCCGCCGCGCCAAGTGGCGCGCAGCCAAGCGCGCGGAGGCGCGCGCTGGCGATTGCGGGCGGATCGGTCGCGATCCGCGGATTTGATATCAGTCCGGCCACCCCGCCATCGCTCGCACCTCCGCCGGGCTGGCGCCCTGGCGCCGCAGGTCGCGCAGCGTCGCCGCGCCGTCCCGCTTCGCCAGCCGCCGTCCCGCGCCATCCGTCAGCAGGGCGTGATGCGCATAGGCAGGCTCCGGCCAGCCCATCAGATGCTGCAACAGCCGGTGCAGGTCGGTCGCAGGCAGCAGGTCCACGCCGCGCGTCACCAGCGTCACCCCATCCCGCGCATCGTCGTGGGTGACGCAGAGATGGTAGCTCGCCGGCACCTCCTTCCGCGCCAGCACCACATCGCCGAAGCGGCCGGGATCGCAACGCAGGCGGCCCGTACCCCCCTCCTCGAAATCCAACGGTGCCTCAAGGCCAGCCAGCGCGCGGCCCATATCCAGGCGCAGCGCATGCGGCTCCCCCGCCGTCAGCCGGCTTTGCCGCACATCGTCCAGCAGGCGGCGGCAGGTGCCGGGGTAGAGCGGCCCATCCGGGCCATGCGGCGCCGCCGCGCTGCCGGCAATCTCCCGCGCGATGTCGCCGCGGCTGCAAAAGCAGGGATAGAGCAGCCCCCGCCCGGCCAGCGCGTCCAGGGTCACCCTGTAATCGGCCATGTGCCGCGACTGCACCCGCACCGGCCCGTCCCAGTCGAGGCCCAGCCAGGCCAGATCCTCAAAAATCGCCTCGGTGAATTCGGACCGGCAGCGGGTCGCGTCGATATCCTCGATCCGCAGCAGGAAGCGCCCGCCGCCGGCCCGCGCGCGACGCCACCCCGCCAGGGCGGAATGGGCGTGGCCCAGATGCAGGAAACCCGTCGGGCTGGGCGCGAAGCGGGTGACGAGGGGCCGGGGCGCGGTCATCCTGCCCGGGCGTAGCGGACGATCGGCAGAGGGAGCAAGGGATGGCGGATGGATGGGATGGGCCGCGCTGGGGTCCTGCCTCGGGCGGTGCCCCGCGCAAGCTGGTGCTGCTGCTGCATGGCGTCGGCGCCGATGGCTTCGACCTGATCGACCTCGCCCCCGGCTGGGGCAAGGCGGTGCCGGAGGCGCTGTTCATCGCCCCGCATGCACCGGAGCCCTGCGACATGGCGCCCTACGGCCGCCAGTGGTTCAGCCTGCAGGACCGCTCCCCCGCCATGATGCGCGCGGGGGCGGAAGCCGCCACCGCCTGGCTGCGCCCGCATGTGGAGGCGGAGCTGGCGCGCCTCGGCCTGACCTCCCGCGACCTGGCGCTGGCGGGGTTCAGCCAGGGGGCCATGATGGCCTTGCAGGCCGGGCTATCCTGGCCCGGCGGCTGCGCCGCGATCCTGGCCTATGCCGGCGCGCTGCTCGCCCCCGACTCGATTCCCGCGGCCGGTCCGCCCATCCTGCTGGTGCATGGCGAGGCCGATGAGGTGGTGCCCCCCGCCGCCAGTCGCCGGGCCGAACAGGCGCTGCTTGCGGCGGGGCTGGCGGTGGAGGCTGTGTACCGCCCGGGGCTGGCGCATGGCATCGACGAGGTCGGCATCAGCCTCGGCGCGCTCGCCTTGCAGCGGGAATTGGCGGGCGGCGCATGACCGCCGCGTGAAACCTCCAAAACCGGCGGTTGCGCCTGCGAAGCGGCCCTGGCATGAAGGTTCGGTCAACGCGGCGCTGCCACAGAATATGGGGCTTTGCTAACGTTTGTGGCCCCAGGGCTGGGTATGTGTCGCCATTCATAGGAGTGGCGCTTGCCTGACGGCGGACACTTCCAGATCGGCCAGTCCTTTCCCGCGCTCGTGCTGAACGCGGACTTCCGGCCACTGTCGTATTTCCCCCTCTCGGTCTGGGCCTGGCAGGATGCTGTGAAGGCTGTCTTTCTGGACCGCGTTTCGGTGCTGTCGGAATATGAGGCCTCGGTCCATTCGCCCAGCATGACCATGCGCCTGCCGAGCGTGATCGCGTTGAAGGACTACATCCCGGCGGCGCGCCGCCCGGCCTTCACCCGCTTCAACGTCTTCCTGCGCGACAGCTTTGAATGCCAGTATTGCGGCGAGGGCCGCCCGACGCCGGACCTGACCTTCGACCATGTGGTCCCCCGCAGCCGCGGCGGCCGCACCACCTGGGAGAACGTCATCACCGCCTGCGGCCCCTGCAACCTGCGCAAGGCCAACAAGCTGCCGCGCGAATGCCGCATGTTCCCGCGCCAGGAGCCACGCCAGCCCACAAGCTGGGAATTGCAGGAGAATGGCCGGTCCTTCCCACCCAACTACCTGCATGAAAGCTGGCGCGACTACCTGTACTGGGATAGCGAGTTGGAGAGCTGAGGGATCACACCCGCTCGCTGACCTTGATCGCCACCTTGCAGCCCGCCTTGATGGCGGCGCTCAGCAGCTTGTAGGCGGGCGCCAGCTCCGCCTCATTCTCCAGCCCGATGTCGCGGTGTTCCAGCTCCTCCTGCCGGAAGCGTTCGATATCGGCGCGCAGCGGGGCCTCATCCTCGCCCAGGGTGTCGAGCTGAGCGCGGTAGTGCTCGTCGATCGCCTCCTCCACCGCCACGGTGCAGGCCATGGCGCCGCGATGGCCCAGCAGGGCGGTGGCCGCACCCAGCGCGAAGCCGGCCACGTGCCAGATCGGCAGCAGGGCCGTCGGCCGCACACGGCGCTGCCCGATCAGACGGGTGAAGGTGTCCAGATGCACCTGTTCCTGCGCCTTCATATGCTCCAGCACCGGCCCGTATTTGGTGCGGCCGAGCACGGCGAGCTGGCCCTCATAGATCCGCTTGGCGCCGTATTCGCCGGCATGGTCCACCCGGATGGTCCGGGCCAGATAGTCGCGCGGAGTCGGGTCGCCCGGCAGGCGGCCCTCGGCGGTTTCGCGGTTCGGCATCACACCCTCCCTGAACGTCCGGCCTGGCGCCAGGTCCAGCCGGCCAGCAACAGGGCATAGATCAGGTTCATCGTCGCGACGGAAAGGGGCAGGCCCGGAATCAGATAGGCGGGCTCGTCGCAGGGCTTGCTCGGCAGCGGCGTCAGGCTGGCCAGCAGGTCATCGACACTGGTGCCGCTGCCGACACTCGGCGCCAGGCAGGAGGGCAAGGGCGAGGGCCACCAGCCTTGCTCCACGCCCACATGCAGGGCGGCGATGGCGCCGGAGACGGCCACGGCCAGTGCCGCGGCGCGCAGCAGCCAGGCGCGCCAGGGCACCGGCAGAAGCCCCGCCAGCACGGCCAAGGTCGCCGCCACCCAATAGGGCCAGCGCTGCCAGAGGCAGAGCGCACAGGGAGCCAATCCGGGCCAGCGCTCGAAGCCCATGGCCATCAGGGGGGCGGCGGCGGCCAGGGCCGCGACAAGGAAAGGGGGGATCATCGTGCCTCCTTCATCGGCCAGCCCGGGGCGGACGGCAACTGGACCCCCTGCGCCCCGCGCCCTAACGTGCCGCACAGGCTGGAGGGGAAGACGGAAATGCTGCGAATCTGGGGACGCGCCAACTCATCCAACGTCATGAAGGTGCTGTGGCTGTGCGAGGAGCTCGGCCTGCCCTTCGAGCGCATCGACGCCGGCGGCGCCTTCGGCCGGACGCGGGAGCCGGACTACCTGGCCAAGAACCCCAATGCCCTGGTCCCCACCATCGAGGAGCCGGACGGCTTCGTCCTGTGGGAGAGCAACGCCATCCTGCGCTACCTGGCGCGCGGCAAGGCGCCGGGGAATCCGATCTATCCAGCCGACCTGCGGCTGGCCGCCGATTGCGACCGCTGGATGGACTGGCAGCTCGGCACGCTGAACCGGCCGATGACCACGATCTTCTTCACCTATGTCCGCACCCCCGAGGCGGATCGGGACTGGCCCGCGACCAATAAGGCGCGCGCCGAGGCCGAACAGCTTTGGGCCATGCTGGACCGGCACCTGGCGGAGCGCCCGTTCATCACCGGGGACGACTTCAGCTTGGCCGACATCGCGCTGGGCATCTACGCGCATCGCTGGTTCGCCATGCCGATCGAGCGGGCCCCGATGCCGGCGCTGGAGGCCTGGTACCAGCGGCTGCTCGCGCGCCCCGGCTGCGCCAAATATGCCTCCGGCCCCCTCAGCTAATCCCGCTCAGCGGCTGGCGCCGGGGGTCCAGGGGATGTCCCCCGCGCCATTGCCGTTCAGCCGGCGCGACAGCACGAACAGGTGGTCCGACAGGCGGTTGAGGTAGCGGATCACGGCGGGATTCACCGCCTCCTCCGCCGCCAGCGCGACCACGTCGCGCTCCGCCCGCCGGGCAATGGTGCGGGCCAGGTGGGCATGGGCGGCGCCGGGTGTGCCGCCGGGCAGCACGAAGCTGCGCAAAGGCGGGATCGGCCGGTTCATCTCGGCCAACTCCGTCTCCAGCCGCAGGCATTGCAGGTCAGTGACCCGCAACCGATCGTCCCCGATTCCGGGAACGCAGAGATCAGCGCCGAGATCAAACAGGTCGTTCTGGATTCGCGCCAGCATGGCATCCGCCGCCGGGTCGCCCCCCAGATGCAGGCGCAGCAAGCCGATCACGGCATTCGCCTCATCCACCGTGCCATAGGCCGCCACGCGCAAGGCATCCTTGCGGACCCGCGTTCCGTCGCCGAGGGAGGTTTCCCCCGCATCGCCGCCACGGGTCATGATCACGTCCAGCCTTACCATCTGCGGTCTCCTTCGAGCTGGAACGTGATGCCTATGGCGGTGGAGGAAAAGACCGGCACGCCATCGCGCATCGCCGGTTCGAACCGCCATCGCCGCACCGCCTGCATCGCCGCCTCGTCCAAAGCGGGATAGCCGGCCGAACGCAGCACGCGGACATCGACGACCCGGCCGATGGCGTCAATCTCGACCCGCAACGTCACCTGCCCCTGCTCATTCCGAATGCGGCTGCCATAGGGGTATTCGGGCGGCGGATTGGATGCCCCCGCGGCCTGGCGCGGCGGCACCACGGCGCCAAGGGCCTCCCCCGCCCCCGTGGCCATCGGCGGCGTCGTGGCCGCCGCGCCACTGGCGGTCGGAGCGCTGGGCGCTTCACGGGCCGGCGGCGCGGCGGCGGCGCGCGGCGAAGGGCGCGGCGCGGGTGGCGGCGGAGGAGGTGGCGCCGATGGCGGCGGCGGAGGCAGGGCCTCCGCTTCGGCCTGCGCAGGCTCCGGGGGCGTCGGCTCGAGCGGCGCAACGGGCGGCGGCTCCGGCGCGGGTAGCTCGGGCGCGGGTAGCTCAGGCGCGGGTGGTTCCGGCATCGGGGGGCTGACGGGTGGTGGCGGCGCTGGAGGCTCCGGCGGCGGAGGCTCCCTGGCCGCCTCGCTGGACCCGGCCGAATCGGCCGAATCGCCCGCGCCAGGCGATGGCTCGGCCCAGACCAGCGCCACCTGCTGCTCCGCCGCCGCCGGCAGGGGTTCACGCTGCATCATCATCGCCGCCAGCACCGCGGCCGCATGCAGCAGCACCGACAGCGCGAGCCACAGCGGCACCCGCCCTGGCCGGCGGCGCCGAGGAGGCAACCGGCGCGACCGCGCAGCGATCGTCACAGGACCAGGACGCCGTGATGCTTGGCCTTGCCCTCCGGCTCCACATGGATGGTGATGACGGCGGTATCGAGCTGCGCCTTCAGGGCGAGTTCGATTCGATCGCAGATGCCATGCGCCTCCGTCACCGTCATATCGCCCGGCACCACCAGGTGGAATTCGACGAAGGTGTAGCGGCCGGACCGGCGGGTGCGGAGGTCATGCACCTCGATCGCGCCCACGGCATGCGCAGCGATCAGGCTCCGGATCTGACCGAGCTCCGCGGCCGGCGCCGCCTCGTCCATCAGCCCGCCGAAGGATTCGCGCATCAGCCGCCAGCCGGAGAACAGGATGTTCAGCGCCGTCAGCGCCGCCATCAGGGGATCGATCCAGGGCAACCCGGTCAGGGCCACAAGCGCCACACCCAGCAGCACGCCAGCGGAGGTGATGACATCCGACAGAAGGTGACGGGCATCTGCCAGCAAGGCGGGCGACCGGGCGGCGCGGCCGCGCCTGAACAGAACGGCGGCCCAGCCGGCATTGATGGCCGTCGCGATGGCCGAGACGATCAGGCCAGCCACCGCCTGTTCCAGCAACCGCGGCGTCAGCCAGGCCTGCCAGGCCTCGTGCAGGATCAGCAAGGCGGCGACGCAGATCAGCACCCCTTCCAGCACTGCCGAGAAGTACTCGGCCTTGGCATGGCCATAGGGGTGGTCGGCATCGGGAGGCTTGGCGGAAACGCGGATGGCGGCCAGGGCTGCCAGCGCGGCCGCGACATTCACCACGCTTTCCAGCGCATCGGCGAACAGGGCGACACTACCGGTCAGCCACCAGGCGCCGGCCTTCAACCCGAGCACCAGCAGCGCGATGCCGACGCTGGCCAGCGCGAAATGTTCGACGCGGGTCATCCGGGATGGCCCTCAGGCGGAGCGGGGCATGGGGGTATGGCAATCAGACGCACCGAACCGCTCTCCGCTGGATCGCGGCTTGATGCCCTGCCTTCCCCCCGCCCCGCAACCACCCAGCGCCGATCAGACCGAGAAGTACTTGGCCCGCGGATGGTGCAGCACGATGGCGCTGGTCGACTGCTCCGGATGCAGCTGCCACTCGTCGGAGATGGAGACGCCGATCCGCTCCGCATCCAGCAGCTTCAGCAGGGGCTCCTGGTCCTCCAGCTTCGGGCAGGCCGGGTAACCGAAGGAATAGCGGCCGCCGCGATAGGATTGTTGCAGCATCTTGTCCATGTCGCGGTCATCCTCCCCGGCGTAGCCGAGTTCGGCACGGATGCGCTTATGGACGTATTCCGCCATCGCCTCCGCCATCTCCACGGACAGGCCGTGCAGGTACAGGTAGTCCTGGTAGCGGTTGTCCTCGAACCATTCGCGCGCGATGTCGGAAGCCTTCTGGCCGACTGTCACCACCTGCATGCCGATCACGTCGCGGGACTGCGGCCCCTCGTCGATATCGCGCACGAAGTCGGCGATGCATTCGCCGTCCGGCTTCGGCTGGCGCGGCAGGTTGAAGCGGCAGACCTCCGTCACGCCGTCCTCGGCGAACAGCACCAGGTCGTTGCCCTGGCCGGCGCATTTCCAATAGCCGTAGATCGCCTGCGGCCTGAGGATCTTCTGGTCCTCCGCCAGCGCCAGCATGCGCTTCAGCACGGGGCGCAATTCCTGCTTGGCCCAGCCGAGGAAATCCTCCAGCGACCGCCCGGCCTTCCGGAAGCCCCACTGGAATTGGTACAGGCTGCGCTCGTTGATGAAGGGGATGATCGCCTTCGGCGGCGCCTCCACCACCCGCGCGCCCCAGAAGGGCGGCACCGGCACGGGGCTTTCCGCGGCGACGCGGCGGCGGCGTTCCTGCGCATAGCCCAGATCGACTGGCGCGAAGCCGCGCGGATCGGCCTGGCCAAGGGTGCGCTTCTCGTTCTTCGCCTTGCCCACGCGCTTGGCCTGCAGGGCTTGGAGGTAGTCCTCGAAGCCATTGCCCATCACCTTGTCCATCAGGTGCAGGCCGTCGAAGGCATCCCGCGCATAGGCCACGCGCCCGCAGGCATAGGCCTTCACGCAATCATCCTCGACATAGTTGCGGGTCAGCGCGGCGCCACCGAGCATCACCGGAATGTCGATGCCCTGCCGGCTCATCTCCTCCAGGTTCTCGCGCATCACCACGGTGGATTTCACCAGCAGGCCGGACATGCCGATGGCATTGGCCCGGTGTTCCTTCGCCGCGGCGACGATGTCGATCAGCGGCACCTTGATGCCGAGATTGACGACCTTGTAGCCGTTGTTGGTGAGGATGATGTCGACCAGGTTCTTGCCGATGTCGTGCACATCGCCCTTCACCGTGCCGAGCACGATGGTGCCCTTCTCCTGGCCCTCGATCTTCTCCATGAAGGGTTCGAGATAGGCGACGGCGGCCTTCATCGTTTCTGCCGATTGCAGCACGAAGGGCAGCTGCATCTTGCCGGCGCCGAACAGCTCGCCCACCACCTTCATGCCGTCCAGCAGCACGTCGTTGATGATGGAGAGCGGCGTATTGCCCTGGTCGAGCGCCACCTGCAACTCCTCGCCGAGGCCCTTGCGGTCGCCATCGACGATGCGGTCCTTCAGCCGGCCCTCGACGGTCTCGGCGCGGACCTTCTTGACGTTGTCCGCCGCCTTCCGGCCGGAGAAGATCTCCAGCACCTTCTGCAAGGGATCGTAGCCTTCGCGGCGGCGGTCGAAGATCAGATCCTCCACCACCTCCACCTCCTCCGGCGGAATCTGGTGCAGCGGCTTGATCTTGGAGACGTGGACGATGGCGCCCGTCATGCCGGCCTTCACCGCATGGTCCAGGAACACGCTGTTCAGCACATGCCGCGCGGCGGGGTTCAGGCCGAAGGAAATATTGGACAGGCCGAGGATGATCTGGATGTCCGGAAACTTGTCCCGGATCATGCGGATGCCTTCCAGCGTCCAGAGGCCGAGCTTGCGGTCGTCCTCATTGCCCGTGGCGATGGTGAAGGTCAGCGGGTCGATCAGCAGGTCGGATTGCGCCAGGCCGTATTTGTTGCAGGCGAAGTCCACCAGCCGCGTGGCGATGCGCAGCTTGTCCTCCGCCGTCTTCGCCATGCCGACCTCGTCGATGGTCAAGGCGATGACGGCGGCCCCGAACTTCTTCGCCAGCTTCAGGCGATCATGCGCCGCTTCCTCGCCATCCTCGAAGTTGATCGAGTTGATGATCGGCTTGCCGCCATGCAGCTTCAGCGCGGCCTCGATCACCGGCGTCTCGGTCGAGTCGATGACGAGGGGCGAATTCACGCTGCTGGTGAAGCGGCGGATGACCTCGTCCATCTCCTGCGTCTCGTTGCGGCCGACGAAAGCGGTGCAGATGTCGAGCGAGTTCGATCCCTCGGCAACCTGCTCGCGGCCAATCGCAACACAACCATCCCAGTCATGCGCTTCCTGCCGCTGGCGCCACAGCTTGGAGCCATTGGCGTTGCAGCGCTCGCCGATCGAGAAGTAGCTGTTCTCCTGCCGCAGGGATGTCGCGCCATAGAGGCTGGCGACGGAAGGCACCCAGACCGGCTTGCGCGGCACGGGCGCCGGGCGATGGCGCGCGCCGCCCAGCTTGCGCAGCAGCCCGTCCAGCGCCTGGATATGCGGCGTGGAGGTGCCGCAGCAGCCGCCGATCAGGTTCAGCCCATCCTCCAGCACGAAGCGTTCCATCCAGCTCGCCAGGTCCTGCGGGCTCAACGGGTAATGGGTCTTGCCGTCCACCAGCTCCGGCAGGCCGGCATTCGGCTGCACGCTGATGAAGCCCGGCCAGTTCTGCGACAGCCAGCGCACATGCTCCGCCATCTCCTGCGGGCCCGTGGCGCAGTTCAGGCCGATCAGCGGCACGTCGAGGGAATGCACCACCGTCGTGGCAGCGGCGATATCAGGGCCGACCAGCAGCGTGCCGGTGGTCTCCACCGTCACCTGCACGAAGATCGGGATGTCCGACTTCGCCCGGGCTCGGGCGATCTTGGCGGCGTTCACAGCGGCCTTGATGAACAGCGTGTCCTGGTTGGTCTCGGTCAGCAGCGCGTCGGCGCCGCCGGCAATCAGCCCCTCGCATTGCAGGACCAGCGCGGCTTCCAGGGCGTCGTAGCTGATATTGCCCAGGCTCGGCAGCTTGGTGCCCGGGCCGATATCGCCGATCACCCAGCGGTGCCGGCCATCGGCGAAGCTCTCCGCCGCTTCCCGCGCCAGTTCGACCGAGAGCTTGTTGATCTCGAAGGCCTTGTCCTCCAGCTCGAACTCCCCGAGCGTGACGGGGGAGCCGCCGAAGCTGTTGGTCAGCACCATGTCGGCGCCGGCCTCGTAATAGCCGCGGTGGATTTCGCGGACGAGATCGGGGCGCGAGAGGTTCAGCACCTCGGTGCAGTTCTCCTTGCCCCAGAAGTCCTTTTCGGTGTCGAGCGTCAGCGCCTGGACACGGCTGCCCATGCCGCCATCGCAGAGCAGCACCTGATCCTTGAGGGCGTCGAGAAGATGCGGGCGGGACATAGGGGATGGACCCTTCAACGAGACGAGACGGAAACGGGGACAGTCTTGCGCTGCGCCGGCCATAACCGCACGGGCAGTGCCCCATCGACGCTATGCGCACCGCGCAGCGCACAACCTGCGGCGCCCAGCCATCCGGCCAGCTGGGCGTCGTCGAAGCCCGGCCAGCGATGCGCGTGGCGGCCCAGCAGATCGGCCCGCGCATGCGGCGCCAGATCCACCACCACAAGAATGCCGCCCGGATTCAGCACCCGCGCGGCCTCGGCCAGGGCGGCGGCGGGATCCTCGGCGTAGTGCAGCACCATCTGCAAGGTCACCACATCGAAGCCGCCATCGGGCAGCGGCAGGCGGTACATGTCGGCCTGGCGCACGGCGCAATGGCTCAACCCGCGTTCGGCCAGCCGGGCGCGGGCCAGGGCCAGCATCTCCCGGCTCGCATCCACGCCGAGGGCATGGGCGCAGCGGGGCGCCAGCACCTCCATCAGCCGCCCCGTGCCGCTGCCGATATCCAGCAGACGCTCGAAGCGTTCGGGCAGGGCCTGAAGCAGTGCCGCCTCGATCGCTGCGGCCGGAAGCTCCAGCGCCCGCATCTCATCCCAATCGGCACCGTGGCGGCGAAAGGCGTCGGAGGCGATGCGCGCGCGTTCCGCCGCCAGCCTTGCAGCGGCGCGACGGTCGGCGGCCAGAAGCGGGTCTTCCTCCGGCAGGCGCGCCAGAATCTGGCGGACGAGGTCCGCATGGGCCGGAAGCTGGAAGAAGACATTCGCCCCTTCGGGCATCCGCTCCAACAGCCCCGCTTCCACAAGCAGCTTCAGATGACGCGAGAGTCGAGGCTGCGACTGCCCCAGAATGCCGCAGAGGTCGGACACACAGAAGGCGCCGCGGGCGCAAAGCGACAGCAAGCGCAATCGGGTCGGCTCGGCCGCGGCGCGAAGCTGGGTGAGCAGTTCATCCATGGCTTGCAAATGACATAAAGATATCCTTATGTCTAGCTATGAACTGGACCCTGGATGCCCGCCTCCCCCTGCGCCTGATCGCACCGGCCGAGTGGCCGGCAGCGAGGACCACCGCGACAGACCCAGGGATCGCCCTGCTTCTGGCGGAGGGGCTGGAGGGAATCGACACCCAGGGTGTGCCGGCGGCGCGCTTCCGGCGCAACGGCCCGCGCCATGCCCTCGCCTGCGCCTGCTGCGCCGGACGCCCACCGGTGGCCGAGGCGCTGGACCGTCTGTTCCAGGCGCGCGTCCGCGGCGCCTGTGCCTGGTTTGGCAGCGTTGTCGCCCTGGTGCCGGATGACGAGACGCGGGCCGAGATCGAGGCGGCCCTGCAGGGCGATGCCCTGACACGCGCGCGCTTCAAGCCTGGCTGAACGCGCCGCAACGTCGGTTCAGCCGCAAGTCGCCTCCACCCTGCCCAGGGCGCCGAGGGATGCGGAGATCGGCCCGGTGACCAGCAGGGGCGGCGTCAGCCCCGCCACAACCAGGAGCCCTCCCGCCGGAAGGCCGCCCAGACGCCGGGCGAAGGTGGCTGCCTCCTCGAATGCCGCGGCGAGATCATGCCGCACCGCCTTCCGTGCCCCCCCGGACGGCGCCAGGCTGGCAGGCACCGTGCCCGGTGCGAGGCGCTTGCCGCGACCGGCCACGACCAGCCCCAATCGTGCCAGATCCGCCGTCAGGGCGATGGCGTCGGCGGCATCTTCCGCATGGCGGGTCCCGGAGACGTCAATCGCCGCGTGCAGCGTCGCGAAGACGGGCGGCGTCGTGACCTCTGCCAGTAGCGGCTCGGCCAATACGCCGATCGCAGCCGCCGTCAGTTGCGGGTGACGCAGCGCATCCAGCGCGATGGTCGCGCCCTTGGGCAGCAGCCGTCCCTCGATCATCGGCCCCGCCAGCGGCAGCGCGCCCGGGCGATACAGCAGCCGGACGCCGCAGGGCACAAGTTCCAGCTGCTCCAGCACAGCCAGCGCCACCGCCTCGGCCTCCGCAAGATCGCGCGGCGCGATCTCAGCGGGCAGCGCGGCCAGCGGGTTGCCGGTCTCCACCGCCTCCGCCAGCCAGCGTACGGCCGCCTCGGGCGACCAATCCTGCGCGTCCAGCATCAATTCAGCGGCGGGAGGCTGATTTCCTCCTGCTCGGTGAAACCGCCCGGCGGTGGCGCATCCAGCATGCTGGGCGCACCCGGCACGGGAGCGGAGCCGCCATAGAGGGTCTCGGGCAGCCAGGTGACCAGGGCGGGAAAGATGTAGACCAGCGCCATGCAGAAGATGACGATGTAGATGAAGGGCATGCAGCCACGGAAGATGTCGCCCAGGCTGACATGCGGCGGCGCGACGCCCTTCAGATAGAAGGCCGCCATGGCCACGGGTGGCGACAGGAAGGATGTCTGCAGGTTCAGCGCGATCATGATGCCGAAGAAGATCGGGCTGACGCCGAAGTCGTCCAATAACGGCAGGAAGATCGGCACGAAGATCACGATGATCTCCGTCCATTCCAGCGGCCAGCCCAGGATGAAGATGATGACCTGCGCCAGAAGCAGGAAGGTGAAGCTGTTCAGCGGCAGGGATTTGACGAATTCCTCCACCACCGACTGCCCGCCAAGATAGCCGAAGACGGAGGAGAAGATGTAGCTGCCGACGAACAGCCAGCAGACCATCGCGCTGGTCCGGGCCGTCAGGAAGACGCTCTCCTTCAACTTCTGGAAGGTGAAGGCGCGATAGACGATGGCCAGGAACACGGAACCGAGCGATCCCATGGCCGCCGCTTCGGATGGCGTGGCAATGCCGAACAGGATGGATCCCAGCACCGCCGAGATCAGGAAGGCGAGCGGGAAGAAGGAGGTCAGCAGGGCAAGGATGACCTGCGGCACCGGCACGGCCACCGCATCCGGCGGCAGCCGTGGCGCGCGCTCCGGCTGGAAGATGCCGACACTGACCGCGTAGATCACGTAGCACAGGGCCAGGGTGACGCCAGGAATGAAGGCCGCAGCATAAAGCTGCACCACCGAGACGCCCGCCGTCGCGCCATACAGGATCAACATGATGGAAGGCGGGATGAGAATCCCCAGGCAACCGCCGGCGCAGGTCACGCCGGCCGCCAGCCGAGGGTCGTAGCCCGCCCGCAGCATGGCCGGGAAGGCCAGCAGCCCCATCAGCGTCACCACCGCGCCGACAATACCCGTCGCCGTGGCGAACAGCGCGCAGGTCACCAGCGTGGCGACGGCCAGGCTGCCTGGCACGTTGCGACTGGCCATCTGCAGGGCGCGGAACAATCGGTCGAGGATATTTGCCCGCTCGATGATGTAGCCCATGAAGACGAAGAGCGGGACGGAAATCAGGACGTCATTGCTCATCACCGCATAGGTGCGCTGCACCAGCAGGTCGAAGACCCGCTCCTGCATGCCGAGATAGCCAAAGAAAAGCCCCATCGCCATCAGGGTGAAGGCAATGGGAAAGCCCAGCATGATGAAGAAAAGAAACAGCAGGAGCTGGGTCAGCCCCAGTGAGGCATCACTCATGGCGTTCGGGCCCCAGGCTCAGGAATGCGGGTGACGGGGTTCAGGATGGCGGGAGGCGTCGGGGGTCTGGGCCGCCAGAACCAGCGCCGCCTCGCCACCGCGCGCCATCTCCGCCGCCAAGGCCTCAGCGCCCTTGGCTTCGGCCGCGGCAAGGATCTGCTTCTCCAGTTCCTCGACGTCAGACAGGCGCTGCGGCCAGGACCCGCTGCGGATGCATTGCACACAGCGCACCACCTCCACCACGCCTTGCAGCAGCAGCAACAGGCCGACGATGGGGATGAGGAACTTGAAGGGCCAGATGATGGGCCCGTTCGGGCTCATGCTGGACTGTTCGTTCTGCGCCCAGGACTGCATCGAGAAATGCCAGCCGGAGATCATGAAGGCGAGAATGGCAGGGAAGAAGAACAGGAAATACAGAACCAGGTCAAACTTCGCCTGCAAGGCGGGCCGGAACATGCGGTACAGGAAGTCACCCCGCACATGGCCGTTGCGCGACAGCGCATAGGCGCCCGCCATCATGAACAGCGTCCCGTACAGCATATAGGACGTGTCGAAGGCCCAGGTGGTCGGCGCGGCGAAGAACCGGCGGGCGGTGACGTCGTAGACGATCACTCCCGTCAACACCACGACGCTCCAGGCAAAGACCTGGCCGACGATGGTGGAGAGGCGGTCGATGCCGATCAAAGCTCGCTGCATGGAATGGGGCCTCTGGCGATGACGGCAGCGCCGGATGGGTCCAGGCCCGCCGAGGAGCGGGCCTGGCAGGCGGAATCAGCCCCGGCGGGCGAAGAAGTGGTTGTAGGAGATCACCGGGCTGGCCTCGTAGCGCAGGAAGAAACCGCCCACTCGGCGGCACCAGTCCCGCTGACTGTCGCAGACCTTCTTGAAATAGGGACCATTGGCGGGGGTGGAGGCATCGGCCTCCAGCCGCTGCACAACGGTGTCCCAGGCGCGCAGCTGTGCATCCAGCACCGCGCGCGGCGTCGCCTGCACATTCACGCCGGACTGCGCCAGCGCCACCAGATCCTTCGAATAGCGGTCCTGAAGCTTCCAGGACATGTCGGAGGATGCAGCCTCCGACGCATGGCGCAGAACGGCCTGCAACTCCGCCGGCAGCCCGTCATACTTGCCCTTGTTGAACAGGATCTCGAAGGATTCCGTCCGCTGGTGGAAGGACTGGATCATGTAGTTCTTCGCCACATCGGCGAAGCCCAGCACGCGGTCGGAGGACGGGTTGTTGAATTCCGCGCCGTCGATCACGCCACGCTCCAGCGCCGGCACGATCTCCCCGCCCGGCAACGCCACCACGGCGGCGCCCATTTCGTTGAACAGGTCGGTGGCGAGCCCCACGGTGCGGTAGCGCAGGCCGCGGATCTGCTCGACGCTGGTGACGGGGTTCTTGAACCAGCCCAGCGGCTGGGTCGGCATCGGGCCGCTCTGGAATCCCACGATGTTCAGCCGCAGGATGTCGTTGACCAGCTCCTTGTACAGGGCCTCGCCACCGCCGTGATAGAACCAGCCGAGAAGCTGGTTGGCATCGCCGAACCAGGGGGGAGAGGTGCCGAACAGGCTGAAGGCCTTGTTCTTGCCGAACCAGTAGGCGGAGACGCCGTGACCGCCATCCAGCGTTCCGGCATGGACGGCATCCATCAACTGGAAGGCCCCGACCACGGCACCGGCCGCCAGCAGTTCAAGTCGAAGCCGCCCCCCGGCCATCGCATTCACGCGGGTGACATAATCCTGCGCGAATTCATGGAAGATGTCGCGCTGCGGCCAGGTGGACTGGAAGCGCAAAACCGTGGTCTGGGCCCGGCTGACATTGGGGGTGGCCAGCACGGCCGTTCCGGCCGCGCCCACAGCCGCCGCCTTGAGCAGGCCACGGCGACCGCCTGCACGCGTGTTCGTCTCGCTCATGTTTCTTGCCCTCTGGACGTGCCCCTGCCCGCTTCAGCGGGTCAATCGGCGCATTGCTCCGCTTCCTCATTAGGCATCGAAGCAATTATACGCAATGCCCCTGACGGGGCGGGCGCAATGCCCGTGACGGGGTGGGTCCAGAGGTCGTTACTTCGTGACGAAGGCCTTCTCGACCACGAAGGTCGCGGGCCGGTTGTTCGCCCCCTCGGTGAAGCCGCGATGTTCCAGCAGCACCCGCATATCGGCGTTCATCGCCTCACTGCCGCAGAGCATGGCGCGGTCCCGTTCCGGCGAGATGGGCGGCAGGCCGAGGTCGGCGCAGAGTCGGCCGTTCTCGACCAGCGTCGTCACCCGCCCCTGGTTCGGGAAGGCCTCCCGGGTGACGCTCGGGTAGTAGACAAGCTTGTCCTGGACCAGTTCGCCCAGCAATTCATGTTGCGGCAGATCGGTGGAGATCAGTTCCCGGTACGCAAGCTCCGCCACCTGCCGCACCGTATGCACCACGACGACCCGGTCGAAACGATCATAGGTCTCGGGATCGCGGATCAGGCTCAGAAAGGGGGCCAGGCCGGTGCCCGTGGCAAACAGCCACAGCGTGCCGCCCGGCAGCAGATTCTCGATCAGCAGCGTGCCGGTCGCCTTGCGGCCAATCAGCACCCCGTCGCCCGGCGTGACGTGCTGGAGGCGCGATGTCAGGGGGCCGTCCTGCACCTTGATGGAGAGGAATTCCAAGGTCTCCTCCCAGGGCGGGCTGACCAGGGAATAGGCCCGCACCAGCGGCTTGCCCTCCACCATCAGGCCGATCATCGCGAACTGCCCCGCGACGAAGCGGAAGCGCGGATCGCGCGTGCAGGTGAAGGAGAACAGCCGGTCGGTCCAGTGATGGACGGTCAGGACCCGTTCCAGGTAGAATCCGGGCGGGGCGGTCTCGATCGGGGCGGGTGCGCTGGGGGAGGACATGCCGCCGATATGCGACATAGCCGGCCCTGCTGCAATGCGATTGAGGGGGCCATCCGGTTCCGCATGTCTCGCCGTGGCGCCCGTGCTGCGGCATGGTGACAGGGACACGGAAGGACCGGCCTCAGCGAATGACCGAACTGCCCCCCGTCGGCGAGACCGTCGATGCCACGCCCCGCCCCCTGCCCGCCCGCATCCCACATCGCGGTCAGTCCGTGACGCTGGAACCGCTCGCCCTGCGCCACGCCGCCGAGCTCTGGGACGCCGCCCAGGGCGACCCGCGCGGCGATGGCTGGGCCTATATGGGCTATGGTCCCTTCGCGGATGCGGATGCGATGCGCCGGCATGTGGCCGGCTTCGCCGCCCAGCACGACCCGATGGCCTGGGCGATCCGCCCGCATGCCAGCGGCGCAGTCTCCGGCTGGCTGACCCTGATGGAAATCCAGCCGGCCAATGCCGCGATCGAGATCGGTCACATCTGGTTCGCCCCCCGCCTGCAGCGCACCCGCGCGGCGACGGAGGCGATGTTCCTGCTGATGCGGCATGCGATGGATGATCTCGGCTATCGCCGACTGGTCTGGAAATGCAACGCGCTCAACGCCCCCTCCCGCCGCGCCGCCGCGCGGCTGGGCTTCGTGTATGAGGGCGAATTGCGGGCGCATCTGGTGGTGAAGGGACGGCGGCGCGACACCGCCTTCTTCTCCATCCTGGCGGAGGAGTGGCCGGCCCGGCGCGACCGGATTGCCGCCTGGCTGGACGATGCCAATTGGGATCATCAGAACCGTCCCCGGCAATCCCTCACACAAGCGCATCCGCCATCCGCATCCTGACCACAATTCGGGGTTGGGCGATGCAGTGGAACGACAACCGGCCCTGATGTAATGCGATAGCGCACCCGGCCACCTGCGAGCGAATCCGGCCGGGGATGATGACGGAGGCCAGCCATGCCGCGTGCCATTGACGATCAGGTGGGCGCCTTCGTCCCCGGCCCGAGGGTTGAGCTGGCCGGCGCGGCGGAGGGTCCCCTCGCAGGGCTCGATTTCGCGGTCAAGGACCTGTTCGACGTGGCGGGCGTGACGACCGGCTATGGCAACCCGGACTGGGCCCGCACCCATGCGCCCGCCGCCGCCACGGCGCCCGTCATCCTCGCGCTGCTCCAGGCCGGCGCCGATCTTCGCGGCAAGACCAAGACGGTGGAACTCGCCTATGGCCTGACCGGCGAGAATGTCTGGTACGGCACGCCGATCAATCCCGCGGCACCGGATCGCTTTCCGGGCGGGTCCTCCTGCGGTTCCGCCGCGGCCGTGGCGGCCGGGCTGGTGGATTTCGCGCTGGGCAGCGACACCGGCGGTTCGGTGCGTATCCCGGCCAGCTATTGCGGCCTGTTCGGCATCCGCCCGTCCTGGGGCGCGGTCAACCTGACGGGCGCCTGCCCGCTCGGCCCCAGCTTCGACACGGCAGGCTGGTTCGCCAGCAAGGCCAGCGTGCTGCGCGGGGTCGGCGAGGTGCTGCTCCCTCACAGCGGGGAGTCCAGCCTCGGCCCACTCATCAAGGTGCAGGAGGCCTGGGTGAATGCGGTGCCGCAGACCGCCACGGCCCTGGTCGGCGCCTTGGCGATGGTCGAACGCGTGCTCGGTCCCAGCCTGTCCATCCACCTGGCGCCGGAAGGCCTTGCACAGGTCTTCGAGAATTTTCGCGCGGCACAGGCAGAGGAAGCATGGGCCAGCCTCGGCACCTGGGTGGAGGCCACGAAGCCCGCCTTCGGTCCTGGCGTGGGCGAGCGCTTTGCCGCCGCGAAGGCGACCGATCCGGGCCTCGCCGCCAGCGCAAGGCAGTTTCGCCAGGGCTTCAGCCAGCGCCTGCGCGCCCTGCTGGCGGGTGGCGCGGTGCTGATCTACCCGACATCCCCCGTCCCGGCGCCTCGGCTGGACGTGGATGGCGAGGCGCAGCAGGCGGTAAGGGAACGCACGATGGGCGTCACGGCCATCGCCGGCCTCGCCGGCCTTTGCGAGGTCACCCTGCCGGCCGCCCGGGTCGAGGGTGCTCCTGTCGGCCTGTCGCTGGCCGCGGCGCCGGGACGCGATCGCGCCTTGCTGGCGGTGGCGGAGCAGGTGGCGGCGGAGTTGCGCCTGCCGGTCTGACGGCATGGACCGCGACCGGCGTCGCTCCCGGATTTGCAACCGGCCAGGCGATACCGCCCTGGGCGGTATTGCTGTAGTCCTGACCCACCGCTGATCCTGGGACACCCGCAACATGCTGATCCGCGACGCCACCTCCGCCGACCTGCCCGTCATCACGGCCATCTACGCCCATCACGTGCTGGTCGGCACGGGCACCTTCGAGGAGGAACCGCCATCCGAAGCCGAAATGGCCGCCCGGGTCGCGAAAGTGCAAGGCGCGGGCTGGGCCTGGCTGGTTGCGGAACTGGACGGGGTCGTCATCGGCTACGCCTATTTCAACCAGTTCCGGGAAAGGTCGGCCTACCGCTTCGCCGCCGAGAACTCGATCTATGTCCGGGATGATGTGCGTGGCCAGGGCGTCGGCAAGGCCCTGGTCGAGGTCCTGCTGGAACGCGCCACGGCCTGCGGCTTCCGGCAGATGCTGGCGGTGATCGGGGATTCGGAGAATGTCGGCTCCATCGGCCTGCACATCTCGCTGGGCTTCCGGCAGGCTGGCGTGCTGAAGGCTGCGGGGCTGAAATTCGGCCGCTGGGTGGATGTGGTCTTCATGCAGCGCGCCCTTGGCCTGGGCGATCGCGCCCTGCCCGAGACCGCCGCCTGATCCTCCGCCCCTGCTATCCCGCCAGGAAACCCAGGAGAAGCGCCACCACCCACAGCACCAGCGCCGCCGCGCCGACCTGTTCGGCATGCCACAGCAGACGCTGGCGCAGTGTCGCCGCCATAAGGCGCTGCGCCTCGGCGGGCGGCAGGCTGCGCGCCAGGATGGCGGCGTGCTCGGTCAGCAGCGACCACAATTCGCTGCGCCGCATGTTGCGATGCGGCGTGCGCCAGGCGGTCCAGATCAGCCCGAGGCACACCATGGCCAGCAGATTGCCTCCGGTGCGCAGCGCAAGCGCCATGTCGAAGGACAGCGCCAGCATCAAGGTCACCACTGCCAACCCCGCGAAGCTGAGGGCCCGGCGGATGCTGTGATCCGCCAATGTACGCATCATCTCCATCCGACTCTCCTCGCGCCGCATCCTGCGGCGCCGCCTGCAAACCGGGCTCCATCATCATGCGGGAAGATGCGCCGCCTGTCCCGTCAAGCGATGGGGATGTGCCTCGGTTCCCACCACTGACCGGTCGCGCCCCTGTTCCCGCAGGATCGTCACTCTCGCCAGGATTGTAGCTTGCGATAGATGGTCGAAGGATTGACGCCCAGCATCGTGGCTGCCCGTGGCACATCCTGACCCGTTTCATGCAGCGCGGCGAGGATGTGGCGCTTCTCCACCTCGGCCAGCGGCAGGAACGCCTCCGGCTCCCGCGGCGTCTCGTCTCGTGGCGGTTCGGGGGACGGAGCGGCCTGCGGCCACGCGCTGTCCAGGACCGCCGGGGCCGGCCCGGGTTCAGGCATGAGGGGCGGCGCATCCGCCACCACCGCGGCACCAACCACGGGCGGCGTCGAGGCGCGTGACGAACGCAGCAGCATGGGGGGCAGCATGGCGCGCTCCACACGCTCCCCATCATGGAGAACCACGATGTTGCGGATCGCATTCTGCAACTGCCGCACATTGCCCGGCCAGGAATAGCTGGCCAACGCCTGCTCCGCCTCCCGCGTGAAGCCGCGGAAGCGCTTGCCCTCCTCCCGCGCGAAGGTGACCAGGAACTGCCGCGCGATCAGCAGAACATCGTCGCCCCGATCGCGCAGCGGCGGCAGTTCCAGCGGCACGACATAAAGGCGGTAATACAGATCCTCCCGGAAGCGCCCGGCCTCCACCTCCGCCCAGGGGTCGCGGTTGGTGGCGGAGACGATGCGGACATCCACCTTTTCCGCCTTCGAGGCGCCAACCGGCTGGAAGGTGCCGGTCTGCACGAAGCGCAGCAGCTTGACCTGCATGTCGAAGGGCATGTCGCCGATCTCATCCAGGAACAGGGTGCCGCCATCGGCGAGGCGGGCGGCGCCCGGGCGGGTTTCGGTCGCGCCGGTGAAGGCGCCCTTCACATGGCCGAAGATCTCCGATTCCAGCAGGTCGCGCGGAATGGCGCCGCAGTTCAGGGCGATGAAGGGCCTGGCGCGGCGCGGGCTGGCGCGGTGCACCGCATCGGCTGCCAGTTCCTTGCCAGAGCCGCTCTCCCCCGTGATGAAGACATTGGCCTTGCTGGCGGCGACGCTTTCGATGGTGCGGTACACCGCCTGCATGGCCGGGGAGGCGCCGATGAAGCCGAAAAAACGGTCACGACTGAGCTGCGCCTTCACCGCGCGCAGTTCCGTGGCCAAGGCGCGCTTTTCCAGCGCATTCTGAAGGGTCACGGTCAGCCGCGTCTTGGCGAAGGGCTTGACGATGAAGTCCACCGCACCCTCGCGCATCGCCTCCACCGCATGGTTCACGCTGCCATGCGCGGTCACGACGATGATCGCGGCCTCCACACCCGCCGCGCGCAGGCGGCGCATCGCCTCGAAGCCGGAAAAATCAGGCAGTTCCAGGTCCATCAGTATGGCGTCGGGCTGCCAGCCCAATCCCTGCTCCAAGGCATCCGCGCCGGTTTCGGACACACGGATCTCATGCCCCAGATCGCGCAACAGCGCCCGGGCGACCTCCGCCTGGGTCGGCGTGTCCTCGACGATCAGGACCCGCGCTGCGGCTGGGGCCATCGGGCCCTAGGCGCTTCCCGGCGGATTGTCCGCCAGGGCTGCGAGTTCCGCCAATGCCGCAGCGGCCTCCTGCCGCACCTGGACGGCAAGGGCTCGCGGGTCGGCAGGGTTGCGCGGATCCATGGCGATCCGCGCCACATGCTCCAGCCGCAAGGCTCCGACAGCCGCCGCGGCACCAGCCAGGCTGTGCGCCGCACGGCGATAGCCATCCTCGTCACCGGCGGCGACGGCGGCTTCGAGAAGCCGTGCCAGCCGTCCCAGATCATCCTCGAAGGTGCGGAGGATCCGCACGAAATCGTCACGAGGCAGTTCTGAGGCGAGTTGACCAGCGATATCCGGGTCTATGGCGTTCACGACTGATCTCTCGCATTCTGCGGCGGTGGGGTCAACGCATCCGAGGTGGTCGGATATCGCGGCTCAAGGGGCCACACCCGCGAGTCACCCTATGTCACGAAACCGCGTTGGGGCGGCTGGCTCCGCCGATGCTAGGCTGCTGCCCATGAGCACTCCGGGCCATATCGCCGCCATTCGCTTCGGTCTCGGCCTCCGGCACGGGGAAGCGCCACCCGCCGACCCGCAGGCCTGGCTGCGGGCGCAGATCGACCATCCGGGCGCCCCGCCGGAGGGTCCATCCCTCGCCGAGGCCATGGCCGTGCGCGGCGCCGACATCGCCGCCCGCCGCCCCCGCGATCCGGTGGGCGACCCGCAGCAGACGCGGCGCGCCCTGGCGCAGCTGATCCGCGCCGAGTCTCTGGGCTACGTCCAGCGTCGGCTGACCGGGGAGCAGCCGTTCCGGGAACGATTGGTCGATTTCTGGATGAACCATTTCACCGTCAGCCGCCGGGCCGGCAGCCTGACGTCGCTGGTCGGCAGCTATGAGCGGGAGGCGATCCGCCCCCATGTCACCGGCCGCTTCGCCGACATGGCCGTTGCGGTGGCGCGGCATCCAGCCATGCTGATCTATCTGGACAATGCGGGATCCATCGGCCCGACCAGCGCCAATGGCCGTCGCACCCGGCGCGGCCTGAACGAGAACCTGGCGCGGGAGATGCTGGAACTGCACACCCTGTCCCCCGCGGGAGGCTACACCCAGGGCGATGTGCAGGAGCTGGCGAAGATCCTAACCGGCTGGTCCTTCGCCAGCGGCGCCGAACCTTATGGCTTCCAGTTCCGCACCGCCTCGCATGAACCCGGCGACAAGCACCTGCTCGGCCGCCGCTTCGGCCCTGGTGAGGCGGAGGGGGAGAAAGCGATCCGCTTCCTGGCCGAGCACCCGGCCACCTGGCGGCATCTGGCGGTGAAGCTGGCCCGGCATTTCGTGGCGGATACCCCACCACCCGAGGCCGTCCGGGCGCTGGAGACGGTGCTGCGGGACAGCAAGGGCGACCTGGCGGCGACCAGCCACGCGCTGATCGCCCTGCCCCAGGCCTGGGACCCGCCACTGACCAAATTCCGCCCGCCGATCGACTACGTCATCGCCGCCGGCCGCGCCCTGGGCGTGGCGGAGGCGCAGGCGGGCCAGATGCTCAATGCCTTCACCAATCTGTCGCAACCGCTGTGGCGGCCGGAGCAGCCGATCGGCTGGCCCGACGTCGCCGCGGACTGGGCAGCGCCGGAGGCGCTGATGCGACGCGTGGACTGGGCCTATACCATCGCCGGCCGGGCCGGACGCGGGGTGGACGCGGCACAGGCGGTGGAAACCGCCCTCGGCCCGCTGGCCCGGGCGGAGACGGTGACGGAAATGCGCCGCGCGGGGTCGATGCGCGACGCGCTGACCCTGCTGCTCGGCAGCCCGGAGTTCATGCACCGATGACCGATGCGCCCCATGCCCATTTCCGCCCGACCCGTCGCGGCCTGCTGCTCGGCCTCGGCGCCAGCTTCGCCGTCGGCCCGGCCCGGCTTGCCTTCGGCGCTGCGCCGGGTGACCGGCGGCTGGTCGTCATCCTGCTGCGCGGCGCGCTGGATGGCCTGTATGTCGTGCAGCCCTATGGCGATCCGGCGCTGGAAGGTCTGCGCGGCCGGCTGAAACTGCCCGAGCCTGGGCAGGAGGACGGGCTGCTCGACCTCGGCGGCAAGTTCGGCCTGCATCCGGGCCTCGGCCGGCTGCATGCGATGTTCGCGGGGAACGAGGCGGCGGTGCTGCATGCGGTGGCCGGCCCCTATCGCAGCCGCAGCCATTTCGAGGCCCAGGACATGCTGGAAAGCGGCGGCGAACAGCGGCTGGCCAGCGGCTGGCTGAACCGCGCGCTGGAGGCCCTGCCCCGCGGCGGCCAGGGCCCCGACCAGGCCCGGGCCGGGCTGGCGGTCGGCACCTCCGTACCGCTGCTGATGCGGGGGCCCGTGCCGGTCGGCGCCTATTCCCCCCCCGGCCTGGAACGCCCGGCCTCGGAGCTGATGTACCGGCTGGCGGCCTTGCAGGATTCGGACAGCATGCTCGGCCGCGCCTTCGCCGAGGGCATGCGCAGCCGGGGCTTCGCCAGCCAGGCGCTCGGCATGGTCGAGAATGACCGCGAACGCTCCGTCTTTGCCAATCTCGCCGGCGCCGCCGGCCGGCTGATGGCCGAGCCCGGCGGGCCGCGTGTCGCGGCGATGGAGCTCGGCGGCTGGGACACCCATGTGCAGCAGATGAACCGCATCATGGGACCGCTGCGGGCGCTGGATGATGGGCTCGGCGCGCTGAAGGAAGGGCTCGGCGCGGAATGGGCACGCACCGCCGTGCTGGTGGTGACCGAATTCGGCCGCACTGCGCGGGTGAACGGCAATATGGGCACGGATCACGGTACCGGCGGCGTCGCCTTCCTGGTCGGCGGCGCCGTGGCGGGTGGCCGCGTCATCGCCGACTGGCCGGGCCTCGGCGAGGACAAGCTGTTCGAGAATCGCGACCTGCAGCCGACCCAGGATGTCCGCGCCATCGCCAAGGGCCTGCTGCGCGACCATCTGCGCCTGCCGGAGGCCGCCGTTGCGGCCGCCTTCCCGGGCAGCAATGCGGTCACAGGCCTGCGCGGCCTGGTCCGCACCTGAACGAAAAGCAACCTGTGGCCCTGGCGTCGCGTTATTGTTCCGAACAGGAACAGGACCCGCCGTCATGGCCGAACGCTTTCCGATCTATCGCTACGAAACCCGGCACGAGGATGCCCCGGCCGAGACGCGCTATTCCTTCGCCCCGATGGAGGGAGTCGGCTATGCCGGCCGTGGCAGCGCGACCGGCGCCGGAAATGCGGACACCCCTGCCACCGAGGCCCGCCCCGCCGGCCATCTGGAGGCGCCGGCCGGCACACGGATCGTGAGCGTCGAGCCGCCCACACTGGAAGTGCCCGGCCAGGGGCAGGTGGACGTCTCGGCCATCATCGGCGTGACGGAGGGTGAGGTGACGGCAGCCGGGCGGCTGGTGAGCTGGCATCCGGGCTGAGCTGGACAAGCCGGGGCGGGCGCGCCACATGCGCGCGCCATGCCCCCCACACCAGCTTTGCGAACCGATGATTTCGACTACGCGCTGCCGGATGCCCTGATCGCCCAGGCTCCGGCGCGTCCGCGCGATTCGGCCAGGCTGCTGGTGGTGCGACCAGACGGGCTGGACGACCGGGGCGTACGCGACCTGCCCGCGCTGCTGTCGCCTGGCGATCTTCTGGTGGTGAATGACACACGGGTGATCCCGGCCCGTCTGCACGGGCTGCGCGGCGCGGCGCGGGTGGAGATCATGCTGAACCGGGCGGAGGGCTGCGGGCTGTGGCATGCGCTGATCCGCAATGCCCGCCGTCTGCGCCCAGGCGACGAGGTGCGGATCGACGGCGCGGAGGATTGCACGGCCCGCGTCGTCTCCCGCGACGGCGGCAGCGCCATGCTGGATTTCGGCCCGGACCAGGCGGCCCTGGCCGCCGCGTTGGAACGCGCCGGAGAAGTGCCGCTGCCGCCCTATATCCAGCGGGAGGGCGCGCCCGGTCCGCAGGATGCGGCGGACTACCAGACCATCTTCTCCCGCCACCCCGGCGCCGTTGCCGCGCCCACGGCCAGCCTGCATTTCACCGACGATCTGCTGGCCGCCCTCGATGCGCGCGGAGTCCAGCGGGCCACGGTGACGCTGCATGTCGGCGCCGGCACCTTCCTGCCGGTGCGGGAGGATGACCCCCGTGCGCATCACATCCACCAGGAATGGTGCGAGGTCCCGGATGCCACCGCTACCGCGATCAACGCCGCCCGTGCCGAAGGCCGCCGTGTGGTCGCCATCGGCACCACGGCCCTGCGCACCCTGGAAAGCGCGGCGACGGCGGATGGGACGGTCGCGCCCTTCCGTGGCCTCACCGGCATCTATATCCTGCCCGGCCACCGCTTCCGCAGCGTGGATGCGCTGCTGACGAACTTTCATTTGCCGAAATCGACGCTGCTGATGCTGGTCTCCGCCTTCGCCGGCACGCGCCGGATGCGCGCAGCCTATGCGCATGCCATTCGGAACGAGTACCGCTTCTTCTCCTACGGCGACGGCAGCCTGCTGTTCCGCTGCGACCAGGACTCTGCCGAATGACCCTGCATTGGAAGATGGCCGCGCGCGACGGTGCGGCGCGCGCCGGCATGCTGCACACGGCACATGGCGAAGTGCCGACGCCGGTCTTCATGCCGGTCGGCACCGCCGGTACGGTGAAGGCGATGACGGCGGATGCGGTGCGCTCCACCGGGGCGCGCATGGTGCTCGGCAACACCTACCACCTGATGCTGCGGCCAGGGGCGGAGCGGGTGGCGCGGCTCGGCGGACTGCACCGGATGATGGATTGGCACGGGCCGATCCTGACGGATTCCGGCGGCTTCCAGGTGATGTCGCTCTCCGGCCTGCGGAAGCTGGACGCCGATGGCGTGACATTCCAGAGCCACATCGACGGGTCAAAGCACCGCATCACGCCCGAGCGCAGCGTCGAGATCCAGCACCTGCTGGGCGCTGACGTGACCATGTGCTTCGACGAATGCACCCCCTTCCCCGCCACCCATGACCAGGCCGCCGACAGCATGCGCCTGTCCATGCGCTGGGCAGCCCGCTCACGACAGGCTTTTGTCGCGCGCGAGGGCCACGGGTTGTTCGGCATTGTCCAGGGCAGCGTCTTCGAGGATCTGCGCCGCGAAAGCGTCGAGGCACTGACCGCCATCGGCTTCGAGGGCTATGCCATCGGCGGCCTCGCCGTGGGCGAGGGCCAGGCGGAAATGCTGCGGGTGCTGGACTTCACCGCGCCCATCCTGCCGCAGGACGCACCGCGCTACCTGATGGGCGTTGGCACGCCATCCGACCTGATCGAATCCGTCCGCCGCGGCGTCGACATGTTCGATTGTGTGATCCCGACCCGCTCCGGCCGCACCGGCCGCGCCTATACCAGCCGGGGCGTGCTCAACATGCGGAACGCGAAGCACGCCGAGGACACCCGTCCGCTGGACCCGGATTGCGACTGCCCGGCCTGCCGCAACCATTCGCGTGCCTATCTGCATCACCTGATCAAGGCGGAGGAGATGCTCGGCCCGATGCTGCTGACCTGGCACAATATCCGCTACTACCAGACCCTGATGACCCGGTTGCGCAACGCCATCCTGGAGGGTCGCTTCGATACGGAGGCCGCGGCGATCGAGGCCGGCTGGGCAGCCGGCGACAGCGGCTAATCCGGCTTCCACCCCGACAATTCCCGATAGACCCGCGCCACCGCCGGTGGCAGGGAGGCGGGCGGGCCGGGACTGGCCCAGATGAACTGCCCCCCGCCCCGGCTCAGGCCGCAGGTCATGTTGCCGGCGCTGCCACGGCGCGCCCGGTCGAAGCCGGCAGTGTCCAGGGCCGCCGACCAGCGGCGGTAGGCCGCCGGATCGGTGCCCCTCGGCGTTTCCTGATCCGGCACGCCGGCCCTGGGCCGCCGCAGTCCGGTCACGGTGCCATCCGCGTCGATCCGCGTCCCGCCGCCACCCCCCGTCACGCCGCCATAGCACCAGGCGGTGATCGGCGGCTCTCCGGCCCCGCCCAGCAGCACGGCCGCCAGCACCAGCATCGCCATCCGCTCCGCCATTCTCGCCCCCGCCCCCCGTCGCTGCTATAGGCCTGCCTGAACCCCACACCGGTCCGAGGCTAGAGGATTTTGGCGGCGACAGGCGCTCACGGTTCCGCGGCGGCGGCACCTTCCATCTCCACCGACACCAGCGGCCTGACCCAGCTCGGCCGCCAGGCTGCCGCGCCCGATCATCCGGATGCGGCGGTGCTGGAACGCGTGCCCAATCCGCATCCCGGCACCCGCTACTGCGTGCGCTTCACCGCGCCGGAATTCACATCTCTGTGCCCCATGACCGGCCAGCCGGATTTCGCGCATCTGGTGATCGACTACATCCCCGGCGACTGGCTGGTGGAGAGCAAGTCGCTGAAGCTCTACCTCACCTCCTTCCGCAACCACGGCGCCTTCCATGAGGCCTGCACCGTGGGCATCGCCCGGCGGCTGATTGCCGAGATCGCCCCGGAATGGCTGCGCATCGGCGGCTATTGGTACCCGCGCGGCGGCATCCCGATCGACGTCTTTTTTCAATCCGGCGAAGCCCCTTCCGGAGTCTGGATTCCGGCGCAGGACGTGCCCGGGTATCGTGGCCGCGGCTGACGACATTCGGGCCGAGGCCCTGCGCCTCGGCTTCGACGCGGTCGGTTTCGCCCGCGCCCATCTGGCACCCGAAATGCGCGAAAGGCTGGGGCAGTTTCTGGCGGAGGGCCTGCATGGCGACATGGGCTGGATGGAAGCCCGCGCCGACCAGCGTGCCCATCCCCAGGCGCTGTGGCCGGAGGCGGTCAGCGTCATCTCGCTCGGCCTGAACTACGGGCCGGAGACGAACCCGATGGAAAGCCTCGCCTGGCGCGATCGCGGCACCATCAGCGTCTATGCCCGCAACCGGGACTACCATGACATCGTCAAGAAGCGGCTGAAGGCGCTCGGCCAGTTCATGGCGCAGCGCTTCAAGCACCAGCCGCTGAAGGTTTTTGTCGATACCGCGCCGGTGATGGAAAAGCCGCTGGCGCAGCAGGCAGGGCTGGGCTGGCAGGGCAAGCACACCAACCTCGTCTCCCGCAGCCACGGCTCCTGGCTGTTCCTCGGCGAGATCTTCACCACGCTCGACCTCGCCCCGGATGCGGCGGAGCGGGATCATTGCGGGTCGTGCCGCGCCTGCCTCGACATCTGCCCGACCGACGCCTTCCCGGCGCCCTACCGCCTCGATGCGCGACGCTGCATCTCCTACCTCACCATCGAGCACCACGGCCCGATCCCGGAGGAGTTGCGCCCGTTGATGGGCAATCGCATCTATGGCTGCGACGACTGCCTCGCCGTCTGTCCCTGGAACAAATTTTCTCGAATCCACGCGGAGCCGGCATTCCTGCCACGAACGGATCTGACAGCGCCGCGCCTCGCCGAACTCGCCATTCTGGACGATGCGGCATTCCGGCAAAAATTCAGCGGCAGCCCGATCAAGCGCATCGGGCGCGACCGCTTCGTCCGCAACGTCCTTGTCGCCATCGGCAATTCGGGCGACGCCTCACTTCATCCCGTCGCGCAATCGCTGTGCGAGGATGCGAACGAAACCGTGGCGGATTGCGCCCGCTGGGCCACCGAAAGGCTTGCCACATGAGGGAAGATGCCGCGCTGGTGCTGTTCAGCGGCGGGCAGGACAGCGCCACCTGCCTGGCCTGGGCGCTGGACCGCTTTGGCCATGTGGAGACGCTGGGCTTCGATTACGGCCAGCGGCACGTCATCGAATTGCAGGTCCGCGACGCCGTGCGCGGTGCCATGACGGCGCAGGCGACCTGGGCGCCGAAACTCGGCGAGGACCATGTGCTGGACCTGCGCGCGCTGGGTGGCATCAGTGACACCTCCCTGACGCGGGAGGTGGCGATCGAGATGGAAACGGGCGGCCTGCCCAATACCTTCGTCCCCGGCCGCAACCTGATTTTTCTCACATTTGCCGCCGCGTTGGCCTATCGGCGCGGGATCAAGAACATCGTCACCGGCGTCTGCGAGACGGATTACTCCGGCTATCCCGATTGCCGCGACGACACCATCAAGGCGCTTCAGGTGGCCATCAACCTGGGCATGGAACGCCGCTTCGTGCTGCACACGCCGCTGATGTGGCGCGACAAGGCGGCGACCTGGCAGTTGGCGGAGACACTCGGGGGCGGCGCCCTGGTCGAGGCGATCCGCGAACTGACCCATTCCTGCTATCTCGGCGACCGCACGCCGCATGACTGGGGCGCCGGCTGCGGCACCTGCCCCGCCTGCGAGCTGCGCGAAGCCGGCTGGAGACGCTACAAGTGCAACTGACCCTTCGCCAACAAGGTTTCGCCTTCCTCGCCGGCTTCGCGCTGTGCATCCCGGCCGCGAATTGGCTGATCGGGAATGTCGGCACCTTCTGCGTGCCGAACGGCCCCTGCCTGATCCCCGTGGCGCCGGGCATCATGGCGCCCTCGGGCGTGCTGATGATCGGGCTGGCCTTGGTGCTGCGCGACATGGTGCAGCGGCGGCTGGGCGTGAACTGGGCTTTCGGGGCGATCCTGGCCGGCACGGCGCTGTCGGCGCTGCTGGCGCCGCCTTCGCTGGTGCTGGCCTCCGCGGTGGCCTTCCTGATCTCGGAGATGGCGGATCTGGCCGTCTATACGCCCTTGCAGAAGCGCGGGCTGGTGCGGGCGGTGCTGGCCAGCAGCCTGGTCGGGCTGGTGATCGACAGCGCCTTCTTCCTCTGGCTGGCCTTCGGCAATCTGGACCTGCTGCCGGGCCAGGTGTTGGGCAAGCTGTGGATGGTGCTGGCGGCGCTGCCACTGGTGCATTGGCTGCGGCAGCGCGATGCGCAGCAGGGGCTCGCCTGATGAAGATCCTGGTCGTCCGCAACAGCGAGACCGCGCCGGAAGGCGCCTTCGGCGACTGGCTGCGCCGACAGGGCCATGTGCTGGAGGTGGTGCGCGGCGAGGATGTGACGGAAGCCCAGATGCGCGATGCCGAGCTGGTCGTGCTGCTCGGCTCCCCGCGCGCCGTCTACCAGACCGACATCCCCTGGATCGCCGGCCAGCGCCCGATGGTCGCGGCGCGGCTGGCGGCCCAAAGCCCCACCATCGGCATCTGCTTCGGCGCCCAGATGATGGCCGCCGCCGCCGGGGGTGAGGTGATGCGCAACCCCGACGGCACGTTCTTCCGCGGCTGGCGCGGCATCGACGACACGGCCGAGCCGGCGCTGGAAGGCCCCTGGCCACGCTGGCATGGCGACGTCATCACCCCGCCGCCGGGCGCCGAGGTGATCGCCCGCGACGCCGGCACCGTGCAGGCCTTCCGGCTGCCCAAGGCCATCGCTGTGCAATTCCATCCGGAGGCGACGCCGGAGCTGTTGCAGGACTGGGCGCGCCTCTCGCCCCCCGGCGCCGCCGACCCGGCCGCCCTGGCCGAGGACAGCGACCACCTCTTCCCGGCCCGGGCCCAGGCCCGCGAAAAGCTGTTCGCCATGCTGCTGCGGGACGCCGGCGTGTGATCCCGGTGCTGGAGACGGCGCGGCTTCGGCTGCGGCCGCACAGCGTCCAGGATTTCGACGTGCTGGCCGCGATCTGGGCCGATCCGGAAGTCACCCGCCATATCGGCGGCCGGCCCTTCACGCGGGAGGAAAGCTGGGCGCGGATGCTGCGCTATGCCGGGCTCTGGCCGCTGTGCGGCTTCGGCTACTGGGCGGTGGAGGATCGCGCCACAGGGCGCTTCCTCGGCGATGTCGGCTTCGCCGATTTCCAGCGAGACATGAACCCGCCGGCGCCGGCGCTGCCCGAGATCGGCTGGGTGCTGGCGCCGCATGCCCATGGCCGTGGCGTGGCGACGGAGGCGGCGACGGCCGCGCTGGACTGGCTCGGCCGCGACTGCTTCTGCATCATCGCGCCGGAGCATGCCGCATCGCTCGGCGTCGCGGCGAAGCTGGGGTTCTGCGAGACGGGGTTGGCGGGGTATCGCGCCTCCCAGGTGAAGGTGCTGCTGCGCGGTGCCTAGGCGGCGTGGACAAATTCAGCGGAGCGTTTCAACGCTGACCAACTCGATATTGCCGTCGAATGGCGCGACGTACGCGGTGATGTTGTCGGAGAACTCGTCGGTCAGGTTGAGTCCCTCGGGATCGTAGTCGTTGTCGGCAACCAGCCTCAGCTTGCCGTCCACGAAGGTGCAAACGACATTTTGCTCGTGCGGATAGTGGAGCCGGAACGCCGCGGTGATGTCGCCCGCCGCCTTGTCGCCAGTAGCTGCGGGAACGCCATGGCATTCAAGAGTGATGCGATACATACGTCCATGATCCTGACGTGCCGACACATGCCGGGAAGCAAGGGCTTCCTCGGCATGGTCCACCTCGCCACCGCTAAATACTGGCTCAAATTTGCCCACGCCGCTCAGTCCGGCTGGATATTCGCCGCGCGCACCAGCCCGCCCCAGGTCTCTACCTGCCCCTTGAAGAAGGTGCCGAGTTCGGCGGGCGTCGACAGAACCAAGCGCGCCTGCTGGGTTTCCGTCATCACCGTCTTCGCCCGTTCGTCCGACAAGGTCTCCCGCAGCGCCGTATTCATGCGGTTCACCTGGTCGGCCGGCGTGCCCTTCGGGGCGAAGACGGCCCACCAGGCCTCAGCCTCCATATTGGGGAAGCCGGCCTCGGCGGCGGTCTGGGTCTCCGCCAGGCGGGACAGGCGCTGCGGGCCGAACTGCAGCAGCGGCCGCAGCGAGCCCCCGGTGATATGGGGCAGCAGCAGCGCGGCGCTGCCGATCATCATCTCCACATGCCCGGCCACCGCGTCGTTCACCGCGAGGCCACCGCTGCGATAGGGCACATGGGTCATGCGCGCGCTGGCCGCCTCCCCCACGCGGATCATCGACAGATGGCCCAGCGTGCCATTGCCGGTGGAGCCGTAGGACACGCCATCGGGCCGCGCACGCGCCGCCGCGATCACCTCGGCGAAGGTCCGATAGGGCTTGTCCGGCCGCGTCGCCACCGCATAGGGCGAACCGCCGATCAGCATCACCGGGTCGAGGTCGGTCAGCACGTCGAAGGGCGGGTTGCGCAGCAGGGCCGGGATGGTGGCGTGGCTGTCAAAGGTCAGCAGCCAGGTCTGGCCATCCGGCCGCGCCTTGGCGACCATGTCCGCGCCGATGGAGCCTGCGGCGCCGGACCGGTTTTCGACCACCACGGAAGTCCCCAGCCGCTGCTGCAAGCCCGCAGCGCAAAGCCGTGCCACCGCATCGGTGGAGCCGCCCGGGCCGAAGGGCACGATGATTCGGATGGGCGCGGACTGGGCGCGGGCCAGTCGGGGCGCGGCCAAAAGGCCAGCCATGGCGCCGAGTCCCGCGCGGCGGGTGATCTGGTTCATTATCGTTTCCTCCCGACGGCAGCCTCTACCGGGCCGCCGTTACCAAAAAGCCTGCCGGCGCCGTCAGGTGCCGTGCGTGCTAGTCTCGAACAATTCCTCCACCCGAACCGCCTCGGCGGTCAAGCCATCGGCCTTGGCGTAGCGGCACATGGCCTCGATCTCCGGCCGGTTGCGGCCAAAGCCATAGGGCCAGGGATCGCCGCCCATCATCTCGATCTGCGCCGTCGCTGCCGCGGCGATCCAGGGCAGCGAGACGCGCAGCACATTGACCAGGGCGAGGTCGGCCACGGCATGCGCCTTGGCGGCGGCGAAGGCCTCGAACACCGCCTTCGGCAGGTTGGGGCGGGCTTCCACCAGGTCGCGGCGGATCGCCATGCAATGCATGATCGGGAAGAAGCCGCTGGCGCGCCAATAGGCCTCCTCCTCCGCCCGGCTGTCCGGGAACAGCCGTGCCACGGGGGCGCTGCCATCCAGGAAGCAGGCGGGCGGGCGCGGCCCGATGAAGGCATCGATCCGACCATCGGCCAGCATCGTCTCCAGCGTCTCGCCTTCCGGGATCACCTGCATGTCGATCTCGGGCGGCAGCGACAGCGGCGTGCGCTCGCCAGCCGAGCGCCAGGACATGGAGGAGACCGGCACGCCATAATAGGTCCGCAGCATGCCGCGCACCCACATCGCCGCGGTCTGCTGGTACTCCGGCACGCCAACCACACGCCCCGCCAGGTCCTTCGGCCCGGTGATGCCACGGTCGGTGCGGATGTAGATGGCCGAATGGCGGAAGGCGCGGGAGGGAAAGACCGGCACGCCGATATAGCGACTGTCGCCCCGCGCGACGGACAGGATGTGGCTGGCCATCGACAATTCGGTGATGTCGTAGCGCGCCTCCCGCATCGCGATGCGGAACAGATCCTCCGGCTCCCCGGCCGTGGTGGAGACATCGAATCCATCGATCTTGATGCGGCCATCCAGGATCGGCTGGGTGCGGTCGCTGCGGGTGCAGGCCAGGGTCAGGATCGGCATCAGGTCTCCAAGGTTTTGGCTATGTTTTCGGCCGTGAACGGCCAGTGCCGGACCCGCACGGACAGGGCGTCGGCGATGGCATTGGCGATGGCGCCGATCACCGGCCCCATGCTGCATTCGCCCGCGCCGAGCGGCGGCGCCTCCGGCCGCGGGATGATTGCAGCCTGGATGCGCGGGACCTCCGAAAAGCGCAACACCGGGTAGGTCTCCCAGCTGTCGGAGGTGATGGTGCGGGCATCGTGGCGCAGCGCCTCCATCAGGCACATCGAGGTCGCCTGGATGGCGCCGCCCTCGATCTGGTTCAGCGTGCCGTCGGGGTTGATGACCTCCCCCACATCGGTAGCGAGCCAGAGCCGGCGGCAAAAGACGCGTTCCGCCGCCTCGATCTCCGCCACCGCCGCGCACCAGGCGCCGCTGCCCTTGTAGCGTGCGACGGCAAGGCCGTAGCCAAAACCTTCCCGCTTCACGCGACCTTCCCAGCCGGCCATCGCCGCCGCGCGCGCCAGCACGTCCCTTGCCCGGGCGTCGTCGAGGTGGCGCAGGCGGTAGGCCAGCGGGTCCACCCCCGCCTTCTCCGCCAGCTCGTCCATGACCGATTCGATGGCCCAGACATTCACCAGCGCGCCGAGGCCACGCAGCGCGCTGCTGCGGATCGGCATCTGCGACAGATGCGTCATGCCGATGTTCACGGCGGGGATGTGATAGCCCGGAATGGCATTGCGCTGCGCCCCACCGCCGCCGGCCAAAGGCGGGTTGATGGCATTCGGCACGGCGAAAGGCTCGGCCAGCATGGAGGCGGCGAGCAGCGTCGGCAGCTTGCCACGCCCGGGCCGGCCGGAATGGCCGTTGGAGGTGACCTGCTGCGACCAGCGCAGCAGGTCACCCTCCGCATCCGCCTCGGCCTCCACCCGCACCAGCATGGCCGGCGAGGCCGGGCCCCAGCCGAGTTCCTCCGCCCGCGTCCAGAGCAGGCGCACGGGGTGGCCGGGATAGGCGCGGGCGAGCAGGGCGGCCTCCAGCGCCACGTCATCGGCGCCGTTATGGCCGTAGCAGCCGGCGCCCTCGACATGCTGGATGTGGAAGGCCTCGGCCGGCAGGCCCATGGCCTTCACCAGATCGGCCCGCAGGTTGTAGATGCCCTGGCTGTGGCTCCAGATCCGCATGATCCCGCCATCCCATTGCGCCAGGGCGCAGCAGGTGCCGATGGAGCCATGGGTGATGAAGGGGCGGAAGAATCGCGCCGCGACGCGATGGGTGGCGGGCGGTGTTTCCGCGGCACGCTCCAGCACGGTGCTGTGCTCGCCCGGTGCCTGTTCCAGCCAGGCCTCCACCGCCGCATCCTCCGGCAGCGTGTCCCCGGCCTGCCATTCGGCACGGCCGGCGACACGCAGGGCCGCCGCCTCCGCATGGTGTTCCTGCGGCGCCAGCACCGCGAGGAAGCTGCCATCGCGATGGAGGATGGCGCCGCCGGGGAGCGCACCCTCCCGCAGCGCCACCAGCGTCGCGCCGCGCGCCACCGGCCGCACCACCCGCGCATGCCAGAGGCCCGGCAGCCGCAGGTCCTGGATGAATCGCGGTGCGCCGAAAATCTTCTCGGGCAGGTCGAGACGGGGCGCGGAGGTTCCGGCGATGCGGCGCTCGCCCGCCAGCTTCGGCATGACGCCCGGCGTCGCCTCCACCGCCAGCAGGTCGGCCCCGGCCAGCGACCAGTAGCTGCCCAGCACCCGCCCATCCGGGGTGACGAATTCACCGTCGCGCACCGCGATATCCTCCCGCGACACGCCGCTGCGCTGGGCAATGACACTGACGAAGATGCCGCGCGCCTCGGCGCAGGCATGGCGGATCGCCATGCCGGATTCCTGCACCGAGAGGCTGCCGCTGGTCACCGCCTCATCCGGACTGTACGGCGTGGAGGCGGCCTGCATGCGGATGCGCGGCAGGGCGACGTCCAGTTCTTCCGCCGCGATCTGGGCGAGTGCCGTCAGTATCCCCTGCCCCAGTTCCACCTTGCCCGGCGTGACCACCACCTGGCCCTCCGGCAGCAGGCGCAGCCATTGGTCGAGGCGGCGGTTCACATGCAGGCTGCCGGGCAGCTTCGGCCGCCCATCCGCCACGGGACCATGAAAGGCGAGGTTCACGGCGCCATCTCCGCCGCTGCCCGCAGGATCGCGGCGACGATGCGGTTGTGGCTGCCGCAGCGGCACAGATGCGGGTCCAGCGCCGCGCGCACCGCCGCCTCATCCGGCCGCGGCGTCTCCCGCAGCAGCGCCACGGCACGGATCTGGATGCCGGACAGGCAATAGCCGCATTGCCCCGCCTGCATCTCCAGCAGCGCGCGCTGCACCGGGTGTGGCGCCTCCGCCGAGCCCAGCCCCTCCACCGTGGTCACGCGCCGCCCGGCGACGCTGCCGACCGGCAGGGTGCAGGCATAGTTCGGCTGGTCATCGACCAGCACGAGGCAGGCGCCGCATTGCTCCGCCCCACAGCCGAAGCGCGTGCCAGACAGGCCGAGCGGCCCGCGCAGCGCGGCGAGCAGCGGGGCCTCGCCCTCGATCGGCGCGGCCACCGCCACGCCATTCAGGTTGAAGGCGATGCTGCCCGGCTGGGCCTCCGCCGCACGACGCATACCGGCCATCAGGTGGGCGTCATCTTTGCCATGCGGATGAATTCCGCCTGCCGCGTGATGTCTTCCCGCAGGTAGCGATCGAAGGCCTCGATGCTCATCGCCATCGGCTGCGCGCCAAGTCGCGCCTGCGCCGCCGCCGTCTCCGGCAAGGCGAGGATGCGGTTGACCTCCGTGTTGATGCGCTGGCGCAGTTCCAGCGGCACTGCCACGGGCGCCATGAAGCCGAGCCAGATGGAGGCCTCGTAGCCCGGCAGCGTCTCCGCCACCGCCGGCAGTTCCGGCATCAGGGAGCTTCGCTGCGGGCCGGTCGTGGCCAGGCCGCGCACGCGGCCACCCTCGATCTGGGTTCGCATGGTGGGAATGGCGTCGAACATGATCGGCACGGTGCCGGAAATCACCGCCGTGCGCGCTTCATTGGAACCGCGGAAGGGCACATGGGTCGCCGTGGCGCCGGCCATCGCCAGGAAGACCTCGCCGGCCACGTGGTACGGCGTCCCAGGGCCGGAGGAGGCATAGTCGTACTTCCCCGGATTGGCCCGCAGCAGCGCGATCAGCTCCTGGAGATTGGTGGCGGGGATGGAGGGATGCACGGCCAGAACGTGATGGGCGATATTGATGGCGGCCACGGGCGCGAGGTCCCGCATCAGCACATAGGGCCGGTTCGGCAGCAGCGTTTCGTTCGCCGTATGGGTGTTCGACATCAGCAGCAGCGTGTGGCCATCCGGTGCGGCTTTCGCCACCGCATCGGTGCCGATGCTGGCACCCGCGCCGGGACGGTTTTCCACCACGAAGGGCTGGCCGAAGGCCTGCGACAGCGGCTCCGCCAGGAAGCGCGCCGCGACATCCGCCGACCCGCCCAGGCCGAAGGGGACCACGATGCGCACCGGCCGCGAGGGCCAGGTCGCCTGCGCACGCAATACGCCCGGCGCCGCCAGGGCGCCGATGGCCCCGCCCAGAATCAGCCTGCGTCCGATCATGTGCTTGTTCCTCCCGTGCAATCGATTGAGCGGAAGATCGCCCCGGATCACCGGAAGGGCAAGGGGCCATTCAGAAGCGCGCCATCTGCCCCTGTACCCGCGCCAGGAAGGCTGCGCGTCGCTGGTCGCTCGCGCGATTCATGTCGTACAGCGGGTGGTAGTCGATGCGGGCACGCCCGGCGGTGATGATGCGCAGATAGCGCGTGACCGCCTTGCGCGGCGGATCGCCCACCAGCATCGCCGTCCAGCGCGGCCGGCCATAGGTGCTGATGCCGGCGATCCTGCGGATATGCAGCAGGTTCGGCCTGGCCACCCCCGCCTCCAGCCGGAAGGACACGCCGGGCAGCAGCACGCGGTCCATCCAGCCCTTGAGGATCGCCGGCAGGCCGAAGCACCAGGTGGGGAAGGACAGCACCAGCGCCTCCGCCTGTTCCAGCCGTCGCACGTAATCCTCCACCGGCGCACGGTTGGCCGGCACCTCGTGATAACCGCGCCGTTCCGCAGCGCTGAGCACCGGATCGAACCCCTCCGCATACAGGTCGCACAGATCGACACTGTGGCCGGCCTGACGCAGCCCCTCCCGCGCCGCATCGCGGATCGCGGCGTGGAAGCTCTCCTCCAACGGATGCGCATAGAGGTAGAGAACGCGCATCAGCCGGCGCCCGCGATCACGGCGATATCCTCCGCCGCCAGTTCCACCGGCGTGCCGTTTCGGATCAACTCGGCAAAACCCTCATTCGGCGTCATGAAGGTCAGGCAGTACAACTTCTCCGCCGTGTCGTTCACCACGACATGCTCGACGCCCGGCCGCAGCACGAAGGCGTCGCCCGGCCCCACCGGCATCTCCACCCCATCCGCATAGGCCTTGCCCGAGCCCTTCAGGACGAAGAAGCATTCCTCCGCCATGCTATGCGTATTCGGTGGCGTGCGCCCGCCCGGCTCGAAGATCTCCACCACCAGTGTGAAGGTCACGCCATCCGTCAGCGGATCGAACAGGCAGGCGAAATAATTGCTGTCGCCGGGCGCGATGCGGAAGCCGCGCAGATCGGCGGCACGCCGGGCGAGGACGGGAACAGACATCATTGGAACAGAACTCCATTGCGGCCACGGGCGCGATCATTGCATGACCCATGCCAGGACCACACAGGCCAGCCCCGATGCGCGTTCTGATGATCTACTGCCACCCTCGCCCCGACAGCTTCTGCGCCGCCCTGCGCGACGCCGCCCGCGCGTCGCTGGAAACCGCCGGCCATGAGGTGGAACTGCGCGACCTCTACGCCGAAGGCTTCAACCCGGCACTCTCCACCGAGGAACGTGGCCGCTACCACAGCGTCACCGACAACCTCGCCGGCGTCGAAACCCATGTGCGCAGCCTGCAACAGGCCGATGCCCTGCTGCTGGTCCACCCCACCTGGTGGTACGGCATGCCTGCGATGCTGAAGGGCTGGTTCGACCGGGTCTGGGCACCAGGCGTCGCCTTTCAACTCGGCGAGGGCGCCATCACCCCCCTGCTGACCAACATTTCCCGAATTGGCGTCATCACCACCTATGGCTCGCCGCGCTGGCTGCTGTGGTACATCGGCCACCCCGACCGCAAGCTGGTCAACCGGGGCATCCGCCGCCTCTGCGCCAAGAACTGCCGCACGGACTGGTACACGCTGACCCGCATGGACCAGCGCACCCAGCCGGAACGCGAGGCCTTCCTGGCCCGGATCGGGCGGGAGATGACGCGCTGGTAACCCCCTGCGCGACAACATGGCAGGCGCCATGATCCTCCGTTAGGCTCAGGGAATAATCGGCCTGACAGGGAGGAACAGTCAATGAATACAATAACCTTCGCGCGGCGTGCCGCGCTGATGATCGGATTGGCGATGGCAGCCCTGCCGGCCCTTGCGGCCGAATTTCCCACCCCGCGCGACGGCAGCTGGGTGGCGCGGGATTTCCGCTTCCACACCGGGGAGGTGATGCCCGAGCTGCGCATCGGCTACACCACCGTTGGCGAGTCGGGCGGCATCCCCGTACTGGTGCTGCACGGCACCGCCGGCTCCGCCCGCAACATGCTGAGCCAGGCCTTTGCCGGGCAGTTGTTCGGAGAGGGCCAGCCGCTGGATGCGCGGCGCCACTACATCGTCATCCCCGATGCCATCGGCACCGGCCGGACCACGAAACCCTCCGACGGGCTGCGCGGCGCCTTCCCGCGCTACAATTACGACGACATGGTCTCCGCCCAGCACCGGCTGGTGACGGAGGGCCTTGGCATTCCTCGCCTGCGGCTGGTGATCGGCAATTCGATGGGCGGCATGCACGCCTGGCTGTGGGGCACGAACTACCCCGATGTGATGGATGCCATCGTGCCCATGGCATCGCAGCCCACGGAGATGTCGTCCCGCAACTGGATGCTGCGGCGGCTGATGGTGGAATCGGTGCGGCGCGATCCCGGCTACAATAACGGCTTCTACACGCAGCAGCCGGCCTCGCTCGGCATGGCGAATGTGTTCTTCGCCACGGCGACCAATGGCGGCACGCTGAACCTCCAGCGCATCGCCGCCACGCGCGACGCGGCAGACCGGCTGGTGGAGCAGCGGCTGGCGGCCGCGCCGCCGGCGGATGCGAATGACTTCGTCTACCAGTGGGATTCATCCCGCGACTACAACCCGGCGCCGCGGCTCGACCGCATCAAGGCGCAGGTGCTGGCGATCAATGCGGCGGATGACGAGCGCAATCCGCCGGAGACGGGGCTGATGCAGGCCGCCATGCAGCGGGTGGCGAATGGCCGCCTGCTGCTGATCCCCGCCAGCGCCGACACGCTGGGGCACGGCACCACCGGCAACGCCCGCTTCTGGGCCGAGGATCTGCGGACCTTCCTGCGCGGGCTGGAATAGCCAGCGCTATTCCACCACGCCGACCGTGGCATCCAACTCCCGCCAATCCGGCGCGCCGGCCTCCAGCACCTGGCCGGCGCGCAGCACGATGCGGTCGGATTGGGGGCGGGACAGCAGCTCCGTCATGAAGCGGGCGCTGTAGAGTACCAGATCCGCACTGGCACCCACGCGGATCGTGCCGTGGTCCCTGGCAAGGCCCATGGCTTCCGCAGGGCGCACCGTCGCTGCGGCGGGCCAACGGGCAAATGGGTGATCGAGGTGGAGGATGCGGGCCGACTCGCGAAACACCTCGGTCATGTCGAGGTCGCCATAGGCATAGAACGGGTCCCGCGTGTTGTCGGAGGCGACGGAGACGCGGATGCCGGCCGCCTGCATCTCATGCACCAGCGTCACGCCGCGCCAGCGCGGCGTGCGGTTCGCGACACGGTCCTGCAGGTACATGTTGCACATCGGCAGCACGACGATGTCGATGCCCGCCTCCGCCACGCGGGCAATGGTCTCCCGCGCGAAATCCTCCGGCTGGATCGAGAGGGAACAGCAATGGCCGCACTGGATCTTGCCGCGGAAGCCGCGCTTCAGGGCCGTCAGCGCAATCTCCCGCAAGGCGCGCGCGCCGGCTTCGCCGGACTCATCGACATGCAGGTCGAGGTCGAGCCCGCGCGCTTCCGCGAGGGAGAAGAAGTGGTCCAGTTCCGCCTGGAAGTTCTCGGGCAGGGCATCGTGGATGCCGCCGGTATGGCGGGTGACCATGCCGAGCACACCGCCCGCTTCCGCGACGGTATTGGCGAGCGTCTCCCCATCCGGCCCCGCGAAACGGTCGAGAGGGCAAATGGAGGACATCTGGAGGGCGATGCGCCCGGCCCAGGCGTCGCGCAGCTTCCGGAAGACGCGCCAGGTGGTCAGGCCGTGTGGCAGGTAGGTGTCGAGATGGGTGCGGATGGCGACCGTGCCATGGGCATGGGCGCAGCGCAGCGCGAAGTCGGCGCGGGCTTCGATATCCGCCTCCGACCAGGCAGCGCCGCGATCGCCCATCACGGCCTGGATGGCGCCGGCAAAATCGCCGGTCGGGTTGCGGGTGCGGGGCCAGATATGGCCCTTGTCGAGATGGGTATGGGCGTCAAGGAAGCCGGGCCAGACCTGACCGCCGCGCAGGTCGATGCCGGCGGGCGCCGTGCCCAGCGGCGCGAGCGCCGCGATGCGGCCGTGCTCGATATGGAGATCCAGGCGGATCAGCCCGTCCACATCCTGCAGCGCGTCCAGCCCTTGCGTGAAGGCGGCATGGGCGCGCGCATTGCGCAGCCAATAGCTGGGACCGACAGACGAAAATTCGGCCCTCATCGGCGTTCCTTCATGGGCGGTCCCTTTGGGCGCTCTCATGCCAATGGCGCAGGCAGAGATGGGAGATCAGGCTCATCGCCAGGAAGATCGCGACGCCGGTCAGCGAGATCAGCAGCAGGGCCGCGAACATCTTCGGGATCTGCAACTGGTAGCCGGCCTCCAGGATGCGATAGGCGAGGCCGGAGGCGCGCCCGCCCGTGCCGGCCACGAATTCCGCCACGATGGCTCCGATCAGCGCCAAGCCGCCGGAGATGCGGAGGCCGGCGAGGAAGAAGGGCATGGCGGTCGGCAGGCGCAGATAGCGCAGCACCTGCCAGCGACTGGCGCGATACAGCCGGAACAGATCCACCAGATTATGGTCGGCGCTGTTCAGGCCGAGCGTGGTGTTGGACAGGATCGGGAAGAAGGCGACGATCCAGGCGCAGATCAGCAGCGCGATGCGGATATCGTCGACCCAGATGATGATGAGCGGCGCGATCGCGACCACCGGCGTGACCTGCAGGATCACCGCATAGGGGAACAGCGACAATTCGATGATGCGCGACTGCGCGAACAGCACCGACAGCAGCAGCCCCAGCGCCGCCGCGACGAACAATGCGGCGAAGGTGATCTGCAGGGTGATGAGCAGGGAGACGGAAAGCGACGGCCATTCCCGGATCAGCGTCTCGAAGACCAGGACAGGGCCGGGCAACAGGTAGTGTGGAATCTCGTTGATGCGGACCACCGCTTCCCAGCCGACCAGCGCCAGCACGCCGATCAGGGTCGGCGCGATGATGCGCAGCCAGGCTTCGGCGGTCAGCCCGAAATGCCGGGCGGCGCGGTCCTGCACCGGGGCATCGGCGGCCTCATTGGCCGAGAGCAGAACCGTCATTCTTCCATCGCCCGATGCAATGCGGCCGAGATGTCGCGGCAATGCGCGGCATAATCGGCGGATGTCCGAAACGCCTCCCCGCGCGGATGCGGTGCGTCGACGCAGAGATCCTCCACCACCCGCCCCGGGCGTGCCGCCATGACGACGACGCGGCGGGAGAGGTAGACACTCTCGAACACCGAATGGGTGACGAAGACGGCCGTGAAGCGTTCCGCCTGCCACAGCGTCAGCAGGTCGTTGTTCAGCTTGTGGCGGGTGATCTCGTCAAGTGCGGCAAAAGGCTCGTCCATCAGCAGCAGGCGCGGCTTGGTCGCCAGCGCGCGGGCGATGGACACGCGCATCTTCATGCCGCCGGACAGCGCACGCGGATAGCTGTTCTCGAACCCCGCCAGGCCGACGGAGGCCAGCGCATCCCGCGCCCGGCGCTCCGCCATGTAGCGTGCCATGCCAGCCAGGCGCAGCGGCATCATCACGTTCTTCAGCGCGGTGGACCAGGGCATCAGCGTCGGCTCCTGGAAGACGAAGCCGATATCCCCGGTCTCTCCGCCGCCGGCCATCTCGACGCGGCCGGAGGATGGCGGGATCAGCCCTGCCATCATCCGCAGCACGGTGGATTTGCCGCAGCCGGAGGGGCCGAGCAGGGAGACGAAATCCCCCCGCGTCACCGACAGATCCACGCCCCGCACAGCGAGCGTCCCGTTGCCGTAGCGCTTGGTCACCCCCTCCAGCGTGATGACGGAGGCCGGGCCCTTCGGCTCCGTCTCAGGCAAGACCGACCCGCTTGTTCACGAAGTCCAGGCTATAGGCCTTGGTGTAGTCCAGCCCTTCCGGATAGCGGCCGACGTCGCGCATGCCTTCGTAGAAGGACTTCCAGCGCGCCTCGGTCATGGCGCCGATGCCGAGTTGCAGCGAGTCGCCCGAATGCACGATGCCGGCCTCATTCATCACCCGGACGGCATAGGCGATCTTGGCATCGTCCATTTCCGGATTGTCGCGCTTGATCGCGGCATTGGCGGCGGCGACATCCTGGCCGGCCATGTAGCTGGCCCAGCCCTCGATCGTCGCATTGACGAAGCGCTGCACCAGGTCCTTCTTCTCCGCCACCATGCGGCGGGAGACGTCGATGGTGGTCTGGTAGTTCTGGTATCCGGCATCCGCGATCAGGAACACCTTCGGCGTGGCACCGGCCTGCTGCGCGGCGAAGGGCTCGGAGCTGATGAATCCCTGCTGGATCGCCATGCGATCGGCCATGAAGGGACCGACATTGAAGGTGTAGGGCCGGATCTGCTCATCGGTGAAGCCGAAGCGGGCCTTGAGAAACGGCCAGTAGGTGACGCGGCCGGAGGCGCCGATCAGGATCGGGCGGCCCTTCATGTCCTCGAAGGAATTGATGCCATTGCCCTCATGCGTCATCAGGATCTGCGGATCCTTCTGCATGATGGCGCCGATGGTCAGGAAGGGCAGGTTCTCCCGCACATAGTTCAGCGCCTGGAAGCCGTTGGACATGATGAAGTCCACCCGGCCCGCCAGCAGCAGTTGCGAGGGGTTCTGCTGCGGGCCGCCCATGCGGATTTCGCAATCGATCCCGTGCCGCCGATAGATGCCGGCGGCGACCGCCTGGTAGTAGCCGCCATGCTCGGCCTGGGCGCGCCAGTTGGTCTGGAACGAGACCTTGTCCAGCGTCTGTGCCAGCGGCACCCGAACGCCCGCCACCGCGGTCAGCGCCAGGGCGGTGCCGCCCGTCAGCAGGGCGCGACGTTCGAAGCGATAACGTGTCCGCATTCGCAAATCCCTCCACTCCAAAGCCCGCGGCGTCGCGCCGCAACCATTCCTGTATCAGGGGAGGCGATGCGCGGCGGCAAGGGCAGGCAAGGGTCATGCCAGCCTGAATGCTGGACGGGCAGCGCCGGCCTGCACGTGACGTCGCCTCGCCACGCGGCATTCGCTCTTTTTTTAGGCAATAGAGACGCGGTGTGGTGCCCCGGCAGCGATCATCACGGCCCCCACCCGCCCTGGCGCCGTGGCATCCGGTTTGCCAGACTGGGCGGGTGACCGACCCCCATCCCCATCTGGTCCTCGACCGGTTGACCAAGCGCTACGGCACCCAGGCGGCTGTCGATGGCGTCTCCCTTGCCGTCGCGCGCGGCGAATGCATTGCCCTTCTCGGCCCTTCCGGCTGTGGCAAGACCACCACGCTGCGGCTGGTGGCGGGCTTCATCCTGCCGGATGAGGGCCGCATCCTGCTGAACGGCACGGCGATCGAGCGCGCCCCGCCGCATCGCCGGCAGATCGGCATGGTGTTCCAGAACTATGCCCTGTTCCCGCACCTGACCGCCGCCGGCAATGTCGCCTTCGGGCTGGAGATGCGGGACGTGAACCGCGCGGAGCGCGACAAGCGGGTGGCGGAAGCCCTGGCCATGGTGGGCCTGGCGCATCTGGCGGACCGCTACCCGGCGCGCATGTCCGGCGGCCAGCAGCAGCGTGTGGCCCTGGCCCGCGCCTTGGTGATCCGCCCCGACCTGCTGCTGCTGGACGAACCGCTGTCCAACCTCGATGCCGGGCTGCGGGTGGAGATGCGGGAGGAGATCGCCCGGCTGCGCGACGCCGCCGGCATCACCACCCTGTTCGTCACCCATGACCAGGAGGAGGCGTTGGCGCTGGCCGACCGGGTCGCGGTGATGGATCGCGGCCGCATCGTCGAATGCAGCCCGCCCGAGGATCTGACGGAACGGCCACGGCACCTGTTCACCGCCGGCTTCCTGGGCGCCCGCAGCGTGCTGCCCGGCCGGTCCGAAAGCGGCTTCTTCGACGCCGGGGGCGGGCTGGTGCTGGCGCTGCCACCGGAGGCCCCTGCCCGCCCGACCCATCTGGTGCTGCGCGCCGCCCGCATGGCCCTGCTGCCGCCCGGCGCCACGCCGGCCAGCGTCACCGTCACCGCCACCACCCGCCTCGATGACAGCACCCATTACGAGGTGATGCTCGGCGACCGCACCATCCGCGTCCATCGCCCGAGCGCGGAGCCGGTCTTCGCCCCCGGCACGGTCCTGTCCCTCGCCGTCCCCAATGACTCGATCGCCTGGATCGAGGATTTTTCCGAAGCCACCGGAGCCACGATATGACCTTCGCCCCCACCCGTCGTGGCCTTCTGGCCACCGCCGCCTTGGCCGCCCCCGCCATCTGGGGCCGCGACGCCGTCGCCCAGATCCGCCGCGGCGATGAGCTGACCGTCGGCATCTGGGGCGGGGCGCAGGAGCGAATCACCCGGCAGTATTGCGTGGAGCCGCTGGAGCGGCAGCATGGGGTGAAGATCAACTACGTGCTGGGCGGCACCACGGAACGCCGGGCGCGGGCCTATGCCGAGCGCGGCCGCCCCTCCTTCGACCTGCTCTACCTGAACATCTTCGAAAGCCGGCAGGCGGTGCGCGATGGCGTTACACTGGCGCCGAGCGCCAATGTGCCGAATTTCGAGCATCTGTATCCGCTGGCGCGGATCGGCGGCTATGGCGTGGCCTTCAATCCGGTGACCATCGTCTATGACCGCCGGGCCGTCGCGGCGCCGATGACCTCCTGGAAGGATTTCTGGCGCGATGACCTGAAGGGCAAGGTGATCTGGCCGACCTATCCGGGCGCCCAGGGCACCGCCGGGCTGCTGATGGCCGCCAAGGTCTGGGGCGGATCGGAGACCAATATCGACCCGGCCTTCCGCAAGATCGCGGAGCTGAAGCCCTTCGCCGCCATCCAGGGCAGCCAGGACCAGCTCTATGGCATGTTCGACCAGCGGGTCGGCGCGGCATCGGTGGAATTCGGCAGCTTCACCCGCACCTATGCCGAAAGCCGCAACCCGAACATCGTGATCGCGGAGCCGGAGGAAGGCCAGGCGGTCGCCGCCAACTACGCCTGCATCACCACCGGCACCCGCAACCAGGCGCTGGCCGAGGCCTTCGTGAACCTTCACCTCAGCCCGGAATGCCAGAAGGCCTATGCGGAGCAGACCTATTACAGCCCCACCATCCGCAACATCACCTTGCCGCCCGACCTCGCCGCCAAGCTCATCATGGGCGAGGAGTCGGTGGCCAAGTTGATCGACTTCGACTGGGACCTGGTGATCCGCAACCAGGGCCGCTGGTCCAGCCGCTTCACCCGCGAAATCGCGGGCTGAACCTTCGGGACTGACGGGAATGCAGGATTCCAGGCGGGCGGGGCTTCTGGCCCTGCCCTATCTGCTGTGGCTTCTGGCCGCCTTCGCCGCGCCACTCAGCGCCGTCGCGCTGCTCTCCGTGCAGGAGAGCAGCGAGATGTTCGCGCCGCTGTCGCTCTGGCCCTCCGCCGCGCAGTATGAGGAGATCCTGCTCGACGTCTTCTTCCAGCGGCTGCTGCTGAACACCATGCTGCTGGGGCTGGCGGTGGCCGGCGTTTCGGCGCTGCTTGCCTATCCGCTGGCGCTGTGGCTGACGCGGCTTTCGCCCCGAGGCAAGCCCTTCGGCTTCGCCATCATCCTGGTGCCGCTGCTGACCAATGTGGTGGTGCGCTCGCTCGGCATCATCCTGCTGCTGGCGCCGCAGGGCGTCGTTTCCAACCTGGCGCAGGCGCTCGGATTCCCGCCGGTGAACCTGTTGTTCGGCTGGTTCGCCGTCGGCGTCTCCCTGGTGCAGGTCTTCCTGCCCTTCATGGTTCTGGCGCTGTATGACGTGCTGGAGGCGCAGGAGCGACGGCTGGAGGAAGCGGCGGCGGGGCTCGGCGCGGGGCCCGCGATGCGCTTCTGGCGCGTCACCTTCCCGCTGTCCCTGCCCGGCCTGCGCGGCGGGCTGACGCTGGTCTTCCTGATGGCCTCCACCGCCTATGTCTCCGCCACGCTGGTCGGCGGGCGCAAGGTGCAGGTCACCGGCATGGTCGTGCTGCGGGAGGGGATGGAGATCCTGAACTACCCGCTGGCCTCGGCGCTGGCGATGCTGATGCTGGCGACCTCCGTCCTGGTCACCCTGGTCATCGCCCGGCTGATCGGGCTGACCACGCCCTGGGTCGCCGCCCGCGCGCCACGCCGCTGGCCCGAACTGCCGCCCGCCGCCCGCCGCGCGCTGGTACAGGTCTCGGAGACCCTGGCACCCATCCTGTATCCGGTGCTGCTGTTCGCCGGCATCGGCATTCTCATGTTCCCGTTGCTGCTGGTCGCCGTCGCCTCGGTGAATGACAGTCCGCAGGCCACCGTCGCGCAATTCGTCGGCTTCACCTGGAAATGGTACGGGATGGTGCTGGAGAATGAGCGCTACCTCTCCGATGCCTGGACCAGCCTGCAACTGGCGCTCGCCTGCGTCGCCATCTCCCTCGCCTTGGCCCTGCCCGCGGCCTTCGCCTTGGTGCGCGGCGTCTTCGCGGGGAAGGAGGCGCTGGGCGCCTTCCTGATGCTGCCCCTCGCCCTGCCGGGCATCGCCATCGGCCTGGGCATGCTCCGGCTGCTGCAATGGTTCAACCAGGTGCCGCCCTTCCTGGGCGTGCTGGCCGTGCATGTGGTGCTGGTGACGCCCTTCATGCTGGCGCTGCTGCGCGCTTCCGTCGCGCAACTCGATCGGGGGCTGGAGGAAGCGGCGGGTGGGCTGGGCGCGACGCCGGCGCGGGTCTTCCGCCGCGTCATCCTGCCGCAGCTCGCCCCTGGCATGGCGGTGGCCTGCGTCATTGGCTTCCTGATGTCCTTCGGCGAGGTCACCGTCACCGCCTTCCTCACCACGGCGCGGCTGCAGACCCTGCCGGTGCGGATCTATGCGGAGGCGACCTTCAGCCTGGAGAACACGGTGAACGCCATCTCCACCATCTTCATCCTGGTGACGGTGGCGCTGCTGGTCCTGGTGAACCGGCTGATGCCGCTGGATCGGGTGTGGAAGCGGTAGCGGTATAAAAAATTGAGGCCACCTGTCGAAATGACGGGGGCGTGGGTGTCTTCGTTTCAGCCAGCCAATCCGGCCCGGCGCGAAGGAGAGACCCTGATGCAGTTCATGATGCTGCTAACCGAGACCGCGACCGAATTCGCCCATCGCGACGATCCGGAAAAGGCGCCCGCCTATTGGGCGGGCTGGACCGCCTTCATCGGGGCCATGGCGCAGGCGGGCGTCATCGTCCGTGGCGACGGCCTACAGGGTCCGCACAGCGCCACCACGCTGCGCATCCGCGACGGCAAGCCCGTCGTGCAGGACGGCCCCTTCGCCGACAGCAAGGAACAGCTCGGCGGCTATTTCATCATCGAGGTGCCGGACCTCGACGCCGCCCTGGCCTGGGCGGCGCGCGCGCCTTCCGCCGCCTATGCCGCGGTGGAAATCCGCCCGCTGCTGCCGCCGATGCCCAGCCTCGGCGGGTGAACGAGGACGCGGCCAGACGCGCCGCGGAACAGGCGGCGCGCACCGCCCATGGCCGCCTGGTCGCGCGCCTCGCATCCCGGTCCCGCGACATCGCCGGGGCCGAGGATGCGCTGGCCGAGGCCTTCGCCGCCGCGCTGCGCCATTGGCCATCGCGCGGCGTGCCCGCCTCGCCCGAGGCCTGGCTGCTGACCGCGGCGCGCAACGCCCAGCGCAATGCGGGCCGCCATCGTCGTGTCCAGAACGCCGCGATCGGGGACCTCGAATTGCAGCAGGCGGAGTTGTCCGCGCCGGCCTCGGACTGGCCGGATGAGCGTCTCAAGCTGCTGTTCGTCTGCGCCCATCCGGCCATCGACGTGGCCATCCGCACACCGCTGATGCTGCAGGTCGTGCTCGGCCTGGATGCGGCGCGGATCGCCAATGCCTTACTGCTGGCCCCTGCTGCGATGAGCCAGCGCCTGGTGCGCGCCAAGGCCAGGATCCGCGACGCAGGCCTGCGCTTCGAATTGCCGGAGCGTCAGGAGATGCCCGCGCGCCTGGCCGAGGTGTTGGAAGCCGTCTACGCCGCTTATGGCACCGGCTGGGACGGCGCCGGCACTCTCGCGCAACAGTCGGGCGGCTTGGCGGAAGAAGCAATCGCGCTTGGCCGGCTGCTGGTGGCAGCATTGCCGGACCAGCCGGAAGCCAGGGGCCTTCTCGCCCTGATGCTGCATTGCGAGGCACGACGCGGGGCGCGACGCGATGCGGCAGGCCGCTTCGTGCCACTGGCTCGCCAGGATACGCGGCTATGGTCGCGCAGCATGATGGCGGAGGCCGAGGCGCTGCTGACCGAAGGCGCCCGTGCCGGCCGCTTCGGGCGCTTTCTCTGCGAGGCGGCCATTCAATCCGTGCACGCCCAGCGCGCCGCCACCGGCCGCACGGATCATGCGGCGCTGCGGCTGCTCTATGACCTGCTGGCGGAACGGGCGCCGAGCCTGGGCGTGCTGACGGCGCGTGCCGCGGCCTTGCTGGAAGCCGGCGAGGCGGAGGCGGCCGAGGCCGCGCTGGCGGCGCTGCCGGCGGAGCGGGTGGCAGCCTACCAGCCCTTCTGGGTGACCCGCGCCGCGCTGCTGCGCCGCCTCGGCCGGCTGGCGGAAGCCGAGGCGGCACGCCGTCGCGCCATCGGGCTGACGGACGACCCGGCGATCCGCGCCTTCCTCGAGGAGGATTGACGCCGGGCCGTGGCGCGGCGCATGCTTTCCTCAAGAAGGACAACGTCCTGCATTGCGAGACAACAATCTCGCAGGACGAGGGAAGGAAACGCAGTGCCGGATGATGTGCGAAGCGCCGTCGCGCAGCCTGTCGCCGTGACCACGGGCTATGCGCTGGCCGTGGATATCGGCGGCACCTTCACCGATGTCGTGCTGCGGCATGGCAATGGCCTGGCCTTCACCGACAAGACGCTGACCACGCATCGCAACCTGCTGGAAGGCTTCTTCCGCGCCGTCGACCTGGCCCTGTCGCGTGCCGGCATCGGCGCCGATGCGGTGACGGAAGTGACGGTGCATGCCACCACCCTTGTCACCAATGCGGTCATCGAGCGTCGCGGCCCGCCCACCGCCCTGCTGGCCACCAAGGGCTTCCGGGACGTGCTGCGCATCCGCAACGAGCATCGCTACGACATGTTCGACCCGCAGATCGAATTTCCCGATCCTCTGGTGCCGGATGCGCTGGTCTTCACGCTGGATGAGCGCATGCTGGCCGATGGCAGCGTGGCGAAGCCGGTGGACGTCGCGGAAGCCGAGGCGGTGGCGCGAGCCATGCAGGCCGCGGGCGTGCAGGCGGTGGGCATCTGCCTGCTGAATGCCTATCGCAACGGGGCGCATGAACGTGCGGCGCGGGAGGCCATCGAGCGCGCCGCGCCGGGCATGGCGGTGACCCTGTCCTCCGAGGTTTCGCCGCAGATCCGCGAATATCCACGCGCCTCCACCACGGTGATGAACGCCTATACCCAGCCGATCGTGGCGCCCTATCTGGAGGCGCTGTCGGCGGAGCTGGTGCGGCGCGGCTTCCCGAACCGGCCACTGATCATGCTGTCCAATGGCGGCGTTGTCGGCACCAGCGTGGCGGGTGGTTTTCCCGTGCGCATGATCGAAAGCGGCCCCGCCGCCGGTGCGCTGGCCGCGGCGCATTTCGCCGAGGTGATGGGTTTCGAAAAACTGCTCTCCTTCGACATGGGCGGCACCACCGCCAAGGCCTGCCTGATCCTCGACCGCCGCCCGCTGGTGGCCGGGGAATTCGAGGTGGACCGGCGCTATCGCTTCAAGCCCGGCAGCGGCTTTCCCATCACCATCCCCGCCGTCGACATGATCGAGATCGGCGCCGGCGGCGGCTCCATCGCGCGCATCGACAATCTGGGCCTGCTGAAGGTCGGACCGCGCAGCGCGGGGTCGGAGCCCGGGCCGGTCTGCTACGGCCGCGGCGGCACGCAGCCCACGGTGACGGATGCCGATGTGGTGCTCGGCCTGCTGGATGCCGAGCGGTTCCTGGGCGGCGACATGAAGCTGGACCGCGTTGGCGCCACCGCCGCTCTGGGCGCGCTGGGCGACAAGCTCGGGGTGGATGCGATGACCGCGGCGCGTGGCGTCTTCGAGGTGGTGTGCGAGCAGATGGCCGGCGCGGCCCGCGCCCATGCGACGGATCGGGGCCTGGATTGGCGCGGCCTGCCGATGCTGGCCTTCGGCGGCGCCGGCCCGGTGCATGCCTGTCGGGTGGCGGAACTGCTGGAATGCTCGCAGGTGGTCTTCCCGCCGATGGCCAGCGTGCTGTCGGCCTTCGGCACGCTGGTCTCCCCCGTGCGGCTCGATCTTGTGCGATCCGCCCTCTCGCCACTCACCACGCTGGATTGGGCGGCGACGCGGGGGCTGGTCGACTCCATGGCCGCGGAGGGCCGCGCCGCCCTGGCGGAAGCCGGTGTCCGGGCGGCGGATGCCACGCTGGAGCTCGCCGTCGACTGTCGCTACCGCGGCCAGCAGAACGAGGTGACGGCCGACCTGCCGCTCGCGGTGCTGGAAGCCGGCGACGCCGAGGCGCTGCGCCGGGCTTTCGAGGTCGCCTACCAGGCGCTCTATGGCATCACCCTGCCCGACGTGCCGGTGGAGGTCGTCACCTGGCGCCTCGCCGCGCGCGGGCCGATTCCGCAGGCGAGCCCGCCACCCGCCGCCGGCGGCGACGCCGCAGCCCCGCGCACCCGGCGCGCCGTGGCGGTGGAGCCCGGCGTGCCGCAGGTGCCGGTCTATGACCGTGCCGCGCTCGCCGTCGGCCAGCGCGTCGCCGGGCCGGTCATCATCGAGGAACGGGAAACCACGCTGGTAGTGCTGCGCGGCTGGTCCGCCAGCGTGCACCCCACCGGCGCCGTGGTGGCGGAGCGCGCGGCATGAGCAAGCTGGATGGCATCGCCCTGGAAATCCAATGGTCGAACCTGATCGCCACGGTCACCGAACAGGCTCGCGCGCTGCAGCGCATCGCCTTCAGCCCGATCGTGCGGGAGGCCGGTGACCTCGCCACCGCACTGTTCGACCGGCAAGGGCGGATGGTGGCGCAGGCGGTGACGGGAACGCCCGGCCACATCAACAGCCTCGCCGCCGCCGGCCAGCATTTTGTCCGCGAGTTCCCGCCGGATACGCTGCATCCGGGCGACGTGCTGATCACCAACGATCCCTGGCTCAGCGCGGGGCATTTCTTCGACATCACGGTGATGACACCGGTGTTCCGGCGCGATCGCTGCATCGGCTTCTTCGGCAGCACGATCCACCACACCGATATCGGCGGCTATGGCGTCGGCGCCGGCGCCCGCGACGTGCATGAGGAAGGCCTGTGGATTCCGCTGGCAAAACTCTACGAGAAGGGCGTGCCGAACGCGCTGCTGCACAGCATCATCCGCCGCAATGTCCGCACGCCGGAACACGTTTCCGGCGACCTCGCAGCACAAGTCGCGGCCGGGCGCGTCGGTGCGGAGCGGCTGAACACGCTCTGCGACCGCACGGGCATGGAGGATATCCAGCTTCTCGCCGAGGCCATTCTCGACCGATCGGAACAGGCAACCCGGGACAGCATCCGCAAGCTGAAGCCGGGCACCTATCATGGCGAGAGCATCTTCGACGTCCCGGGCGGCGCGAAGATCACGCTGAAGGCCGCCGTCACCGTGGATGCGGAAGCCGGCGACCTCATCATCGATTTCACCGGCAGCAGTCCGGAAGCGCCGATCGGCATCAACGTGGTGCTGAACTACACTGCCGCCTATGCCAACTTCGCCGTGCGCGCCTGCCTGGACCCGGACCTGCCCAACAACTTCGGCAGTCTGTTGCCGGTGAAGGTGGTGGCGCCGGAAGGCTCCATCGTGAATTGCCGCTACCCCGCGCCGGTGAATGCGCGGCATGTGGTGGGCATGTATGTGCCGATGCCCGTTTTGAAGGCGCTGCACCAGGTGATGCCGGACCGCGTGCTGGCGGAAGGCTCCGGTGCCGTCTGGACCATCCAGATCCAGGGCCGCGCAGAGGACGGCACGCCCTTCACCTCCTCCATGTTCAACTACTCCGGCGGCATGGGCGCGCGGCGGGACAAGCCGGGCCTGGATGCCACCTGCTACCCGACCGGCGTCGCCGCCGTGCCGGTGGAGGTGCTGGAAGCCGCCATGCCCATCGTCTTCACGCGCAAGGAACTGCGCCCGGGATCGGGCGGCGCCGGGCGGCAGCGCGGTGGCGATGGCCAGTTCATCGGTTTCCGCATGCGCACGAAGGAAGCCTGGCTTCTGAACGTCGTCGCCAGCCGCACGGAACTCGGGCCGGAAGGCCTGGAAGGTGGCGAGGGCGGCAAGCCGGGGCGCTTCCTGGTGAACGGCCAGCCGGTGAACAAATCGCAGAAGATGGCGATGGCCGCGGATGACGATGTGATGATGGAAACGCCGGGCGGCGGGGGCTACGGTCCCCCCACCTGAACGCCCAAACTGAACAGCAGAGTCAGGGGAGGAAACAGCCAAAAATGTTCGGACGACGCGCGCTGCTCGGCGGCGCCTCAGCCTTGGCCATGCCGGCCATCGCCACAGCACAGCCGCTTTTCACGCGCCCGGTGCGCTTCGTGCTGGGCTTCGCCGCGGGCGGGGCCGGGGACATCACCGTGCGGATGCTGACGCCGCATATGCAGGCGGAGATCGGCCAGCCCATCGTGGTGGACAACCGCCCCGGCGCCGGCGGCCTCATCAGCGGGGAAGCGGTGGCGCGCGCCGCGCCCGATGGCCACACCATGTATCTGCTGACCACCAGCAACATGGCCGCCCCCGCCTTCTACCGGACCATGCCCTTCGACGTGACGCGTGACTTCACGCCGGTTGGCCGGATGGTCTGGTACGACCACGTCATCGCCGTCAATCCGCGCCTGCCGGTGAACAGCCTGGCGGAGCTGATCGCCTATGCGAAGGCACGGCCGGGCGCGCTGAACATCGGCTCCATCGCGGTGGGCAATGCGCAGCATCTGGGCGTCGAGCTGTTCCGCGCCATGGCGCAGGCGGAGATGACCACCGTTACCTTCCGCTCCTCGCCGGAGCTGATCCTGTCGCTGAGCAATGGCGATGTGCAGGTGGCCGGCGAACTGCTCGCGCCGCTGATCCCGCATGTGCGATCCGGCGCCGTGAAGTTGCTTGCGGTGACGGCGCCGCGCCGCTTCCCCACCTTGCCGGAGGTGCCGACCAGCGCGGAAAGTGGCCTGCCCGACTACATCGTGCGGTCCTGGAACGCGGTGGTCTTCCCGGCCCGGACGCCGCGACCGCTGGTGGAGGCCATGAACCGCGCCATTCGCCGTGCCCTGGCCGTGCCGGAAATCCGCGACCGGCTGATCGAACTGGGCGGCCTGCCGGAAGCGAGCAGCCCGGAGGAGCTCGGCGCCATGATCCCCGCCGAGGTCGCGGCCTGGGGCCGCATGGCGCAGCTCGCCGGCGTCGAAAAGCAATGAGCGGGGCCGAGCGCGCGCTGAAGGACGACCTTCTGCACGCCTATCACATCCTGGACGCCGACGGTCAGGCCAGCGGCATCGCCGGCCATCTGACGGCGCGGCTGCCAGGTGCCGACCGCTTCTGGTCGCATCGCTGGGGCATCGGCTTCGACGAGGTGCGGGCGGAGGGGCTGATCGAGGCGGATTTCGACCTGAACACGCTGCGCGGCGAAGGCCGGGTGAACCCCACGCTGCATATCCACACACGCATCTATCGCGCCCGCCCCGATGTCGCCTGCATCATCCACACGCACGGCAAGGCCGGCGTGGCGCTGGGCTGCGCCGGCATGGCGCTGGAGACGATCACCCAGACCGGCGCCATCTTCCATGACGACATCGCGCTGTTCGACGAATTCCACGGCATTGTCCTCGATACGAATGAGGGCGACGCCATTGCCGCGGCACTCGGGCCGAAGCGCGGGCTGCTGCTGAAGAACCACGGCGCGCTGGTCGTCGGCGCCAATGTCGCGGAGGCCTGTATCGGCATGACGGTGCTGGAATGGGCCGCCGATGTGCAATTGCGCGCCGCCGCGGCGGGGCCGTTGCAGCACCTCGATCCGGTGGCGGCGACGCAGTCCAAGCGCTTTCTGCTGGACGCCAAAAATCTCGGCCTTCGCTGGGACTTCCTGAAACGCAAGATCGGCCGCAGCCGACCCTTCCTGGGAGAGACCTCATGAAACGCCTGTTGCTGGCCACGCTGATGGCCTGCGCTTCGCTGCCTGCCTTGGCACAGGACAACTTCCCGAACCGCCCGCTGCGTTGGGTGGTTGGCTTCGGCGCCGGTGGCGTCGGCGACATGACGGCGCGCCTGGTCGGCCAGAAGCTGTCGGAGGCGCTGGGCCAGCCGGTGGTGATCGAGAACCGCCCCTCCGCCGGCGGCATCGTGGCGACGGAAACCGTGGCGCGCGCGGCGCCGGATGGGCATACGCTGCTGCTGGTGACGGCCACCGCGGCGACGGCGCCGCATCTGTTCCGGCAATTGCCCTATCACCCGATCGACGATTTCGAATTCGTCAGCCAGATCGCCTCCTTCCCGCAGATCATCGTCACCGGCGCCACCTCGCCCTATCGGACCTTGCAGGACCTGATGAACGCGGCGCGGGCGCAGCCGGGCAAGATCAACCTGGGCTCGGTCAGCGTCGGCACGGCACTGCACCTGTCACTCGCGCTGTTCCAGTCCATGGGGCAGTTGCCGGTGGAGGTCGTCACCTATCGCACCACCGGCGAGTTGCTGAACGCCACGGCGACGGGCGATATCGGCGGCGCGATGGAGGTGGCCGCGACCACGCTCGGGCAGATTTCCGGAGGGCGGCTGCGGGCGTTGGCGGTGACCTCCCCGCGCCGCAGTTCGGTGCTGCCGGATGTGCCAACCGTCGCCGAAAGCGGCCTGCCGGACTACAATGTGGTCACCTGGAATGCCATGGCCGCGCCGCGCGGCACGCCGCGCCCGGTGATCGACCGGCTGAACGCCGAAGTGCGCCGCGTGCTGGCGATGCCGGAGGTGCGGGACAGGCTGCTGCCGCTGGCGGTAGAGCCCACGCCCACCACGCCGGAGGCGATGCGGCAATTGCTGGTCGACGAGACCGCGCTCTGGGGCCGCGTCATCCAGGCGGCAGGCATCGAGAGGCAGTGAATTTGCCATCCGGCCGTTCGGCCCGTTTTCCGGGCCGCAGAATGCACCACGTGACGAGGCCCGCCTGATGAACATCCCCACCATCGACTGGAACGCCATCCCCTGGACCCCCGTGCGCGAGGGCGTCGAGCGAAAGGGTTTTACGGGTGAGGGCGCGACCCTCGCCTTGCACCGGCTGATGCCGGGGCATGAGCCGAAGCCGCACAGCCATCATTTCGAGCAGATCGTCTATATCCTGGCCGGCACCATCGACTTCCATATCGAGGGCGTGGTGCATCGCCTGTCCGCCGGCGGTCTGCTGGTGGTGCCGCCGAATGCCCTGCATCACGGCGTGGTGGTGGGCGACGAGCCGGTGCTGAACCTCGATGTCTTCACGCCCGCGCGGCCCGAATATGCCTGATCTCTCCATCCGCATCGGCAGCATCACGCTCAACAATCCGGTCATCATCGGCTCCGGCGACCATGTGATGACCCCGGGCGGCCTGGCCGCCGCGCGCGCCACCGGCGCCGGAGCCGTGGTCGCCAAGTCGATCAACGAGAGCGAGGCGGCGAAGCGCCAGCTCGATGGCAGCGACCATGTGCTGCTCGACAGCCGCTGGCGGCCTTTGCCCTGGGACTTCGCACCGCCCGGGGATGCGATGCTCTTCGGCCGCTCCGGCCTGCAGCAGGCGGCCAGCGCGGACTGGATCGCGGAGGCGGCGGCGCAGGACCGGGAGGCAGGGAAGACCGGGCAATACGTCATCGGCTCCATCATCCTGGCCAATCTCGACGTGGCCTGCGACCTGGCGCGGCAGTACCAGGCCGCCGGCATCCGCATCCTGGAGCTGAACATCGGCGCGCCGCATGGCGACGAGGCGGTGCCCGGCGCCATCATCCAGGAACGCGCGGCGGGACGGGTGCGGGAGATCACCGCCCGGCTCCGCGCCGCCATCACCATCCCGCTCTGGATCAAGCTGACCGGACAGAGCGAGGATGTGGCGGGCCTCGCCGCCGCGGCGCGGGATGGCGGCGCGGATGCCGTCATCGTCATGGGCCGCTTCATGGCGCTGGTGCCGGATATCGAGACGCGCGCGCCGATGCTGGGCACGGCGGGCGCCATTGGCGGGCCCTGGTCGCTGGCGCTCACCTGCCGCTGGCTGGCGCAGGCGCGGAAGAAGCTGGGGCCGGATTTCCCGCTGCTCGGCACCAATGGCGCGCGCGACGGCCTCGATGTCGTGCGCTTCCTGCTGGCCGGCGCGCGGGCGGTGGAGATGACCAGCGCGGTGATGTCGGGCGGCTTCGCCGTGGCGCGGAATGCGGTGGCGGAGATCGACGCCTACCTGGCCCGCACCGGCGGATGCGTGGAGGATCTCATCGGCCTGGCAGCCGACCGGCAGGTCGGCTACGGCGTGCAGGCCGACCGGCCGGGCTACTGGCGCGACTTCGTGCCGCCCGAGGCGCGCTGAAAGCGGGTCGCGCCCAGCCGCGTGCTGACCTCCCCCGCCGCCTCCTGCAAGGCGGCGAGCATCGCGCCATCGGGCGGATCCTGCACGAATTGCACGGAGCCGACGAGGCCGAGCGAGCCCACCAGCATCTCCCCGGCCGCGAAGATCGGCGCGGCCAGCACGTTGATGCCGAGCAGCGCCTCCTGCGGCGCTGTCTCCCACAGCCGCTCCCGCACCAGCTCCAGCCGTGCGCGCAGGGCCTGCGGATCGGTCAGGGAATGCGCCGTCAGCGGCTCCAGCGGCCCCGCCAGGGCGCGCGCCAGCGCCTCCGCCGGGCCGAAGGCGAGCATGATGCGGCCCTGGGCCGAGCAATGCGCTGGCGGGCGATTGCCGGGCTGGACCGAGATCAGCACCTTGTTCGGCGCCTCCAGCGCATGCACCACCAGCGGGTCGCCGCCGGTCGGCACGGCCAGCAGCACGGATTGTCCCACCGCATCGCGCAGCCGGTGCATGGCGGGTTCCGCCACGCGCTTCAGGTCGAACTGTTCCCCCGCCGCCTGGCCGATCTGGAACATCCGCCAAGTGAGGTGGTAGCGCTCCGTGGTTTCTTCCTGCGCCACCAGGCCGGCGAGGCGCAGCGTCACCAGATGCCGGTGCACGCGCCCCTTCGGTTCGGACAGATGGCGGGCGAGGTCGGAGACGCGCAGCGGGCCGCCGGCCAGGGCCATCGCCTCCAGCACCCGCACCGCCATCAATACGGACCGGACGGCGGCGGTGCCTTCCTCGGTCCCATCCTCCCCGGATGTCGCTTTTCTTTGGCTTGTCATTCCGGCCAGCCTGCGGCCCAAGGGGGGCCATTGTCCATCCTTCCCAGGAGTCGTTATGGCCGGAACGCCCACCTATGCCACCCCACCCGGCTTCCTGGGCGTCACCCGGCGGGATCCCGCTGGCGGCATCGGCATCGCCGGCATCCCGATGGATATCGGCACCACCAACCGCGCCGGCACGCGGGACGGGCCGCGCGCCATCCGGGCCGCGTCGCGCATGCTGGTGGATGGGGCGCATCCGGGAAGCTGGGTGGACCCGGCGGCGCTGCCCCTGGCGGATATCGGCGATTTCGAGCTGGCGCTGGGCGATATCCCGGGCAGCCTGGCGCTGATCGAGCAGCAGGCAGCGGCGATCGACCATCTGGTCGCGCTGGGCGGGGAGCATGGCGTGACCCTGCCGCTGCTGCGGGCGTTGCGGAAGAAGCTGGGCGCGCCGCTCGGCCTGCTGGTCTTCGACGCGCATGTCGACACCTGGGCGGATAACTTCGGCCAGGCCTATGCGCATGGCTCGGTCTTCTACCACGCGATCAAGGAAGGGCTGGTGGACCCGAAGCGGATGATCCAGCTCGGCATCCGGTCCCCGGTGCAGCGGGAGGTCTGGGACTGGACGCTGGCCCAGGGCGTCACGGTAGTGACCGCGCAGCAATTCCACGAGGCCGGGCCGGAGACGGTGGCGGCCCAGGCGCGCCAGGTGCTGGGCGCGTCGCCCGCCTACCTGTCTTTCGACATCGACGCGCTGGACCCCGCCTTCGCCCCCGGCACCGGCACGCCGGAGATCGGCGGCCTCGCGACCTGGCAGGCGCAGGCAGTGCTGCGGCGACTGGGCGGCGTCGATTTCCGCGGCATGGATGTGGTGGAGGTGGCGCCGGCCTACGACCACGGGGAGATCACCGCCCTGGCGGCCGCCAGCATGGTCTGGGAGTATCTCTGCCGCGGCTGAAACCCTTCCGGCCATTTGTGACAGTGGCCGGCTTTCCCACCGGGCCATTTTCCAGATGGCCAGAAAAAACCCTTGCATCCCGACAAGGTCGCCGCTATTTATCCGGCCGTGGCGAGGCACTGTTGCCTTGCCGCCCTGCCCCGACGCCATCGCACGTGCCGCGAGCCCCCGCCTTTCCGGGGCACAGCAACGACGGGACGCGTCCTTTGTTCAGCCGGTCCGCAAGGGCCGGAAGGTTCGAGGGAACCGCCTGTGTCGCCTGATCGCCGCCGCGCGAAGCCGGGACTCCTCCCGTAACTTCCCGCGTGACCGCGCCCGAAGCGCCGCATTCCGCCCGTCCAGGCCCGAGGGTCTGAGGCGCCGGTTCGCGACGCTTCCGCCGCCCGCGTCCCGTTCCCCACCGCAAGGTGGCGGGCGTGCCGTGCGCGGTGAACCAAGGGTGCGCGCCGATCGGCCCCGGGTTCCCTCCTTCCCGCCGCCGCGCCCGCCCCTTTCGGGGCTGCTGGTGCGGCGGCGGGCCAAATTCGGGCGGCCGATTCAGACCTCCGGGCCATGCGGCCCTCCGGTCATCGGACGCCAAATTCCCGCGCAATCGCGCAACCTCCGGCCCCAGGGAGCCCCGCCATGACCGTCCTCCGCTTCCGCGGCGCCACCGCACCGCTCCGCCGCCCCGCCGCCCCTGCGCTGCCCGCCCATGTGGCCGGCGTGGTCGCGGCGCTGCGGCCGGAGGATCCGCTGCACTGCCTTCGGCCGGCGACCATCAGCGCGGCCGGTGCGACCTTCCAGGCGGCCTTCCCGGGCACGACCATGTATGCGGTGAAGTGCAACCCGGACCCGACCGTGCTGCGCGCCCTCTGGGCCGGTGGCCTGCGCCATTTCGACTGCGCCTCCGCCGGCGAAGTGCGCCTGGTCCGTGGCATGTTCCCGGAGGCGGTGATCCACTTCATGCATCCGGTGAAGGCCCGCGGCGCGATCCGCGAGGCCTATGCGACCCACGGCGTGCGCGACTTCGTGCTGGATTCCGAAGCGGAGCTGGCCAAGATCATCGACGAGACCGGCGGTGAGGGCCTCAACCTCATCATCCGCCTCGGCCTGCCGAAGGGCAGCGCGGTCTATGACCTTTCCGGGAAATTCGGCGCGGAGCCGGCGGAAGCGGTGGCGCTGCTGCGCGCGGCGCGCTCCCATGCCGGCAAGCTCGGGGTGTCCTTCCATGTCGGCTCGCAATGCCTGGACCCGTCCGCCTATGCCCGCGCCATCGCGCTGGCGGCTTCCGTGATCCGGGAGGCCGGCGTGGCGGTGGAGGTGCTGGATGTCGGCGGGGGCTTCCCGGTGGCCTATCCGGATGTCGTCCCGCCGCCGCTCTCGGCCTTCATGGACAGCATCGCCACGGCCTTCGCCGAGGCGGCGCTGCCGGGGGTGGAACTCTGGGCGGAGCCGGGCCGGGCGCTGGTGGCGGGCGGTGCCTCCATCGTCGTGCAGGTGCAGGCGCGGCGGGACGGCATGCTGTTCATCAATGACGGCGTCTATGGCGCGCTGTCCGATGCCGGCGTGCCGGGTTTCCGCTTCCCGGTGAAGTTGATCCGGCCCGGTTCCGCCAGCACGGCGGAGACGGTGCCCTTCAGCTTCTTCGGCCCCACCTGCGACACCGCGGACCGCATGGAAGGCCCCTTCCTGCTGCCCGCCGACATGCAGGAAGGCGACTGGATCGAGATCGGCCAGCTCGGCGCCTATGGCGCCTGCCTCCGCACCGCCTTCAACGGCATGGACCGTGCCGGCGTGGTGGAGGTGGCGGACCTGCCGCTGCTGGAAACGCCGGGCTATGTGCAGGCCGTGCAAGCGGCCTGAAAACCGGATGGCGGTGCGAACCGCCTTCCTCCTCAAAACTTTCAACGGAGTGCCTGGACGATGAAGCATGCAGAATTTTCGGGCCGCCTGGTGATGCTGGGCTTCGGCTCCATCGGCCAGGGCGTGCTGCCGCTGATCCTGCGGCACATCGATATCCCGGCCGAGCGCATCACCATCGTCACCGCGGAAACCCGTGGTGAGGAGGTGGCGGCCGAATACGGCATCCGCTTCATCCTGCAGGCCGCCACGCGCGAGAATTTTGTCGAGCTGCTCTCGCCGTTGCTGGCGCCGGGCGACTTCCTGCTGAACCTGTCGGTGGACGTCTCCTCAGTCGAGCTGATGAAGCTCTGCCAGAAGCTGGACGTGCTGTACCTCGACACGGTGGTGGAGCCCTGGGCCGGCGGCTACACGGATACCTCGCTGACGCCGTCGCAGCGCTCCAACTACGCGATGCGGGAAGCGGCGATCGCGCTGCGCCCGGATTTCGTCGGCGGTCCCACCAGCATCACGGCGCATGGTGCCAACCCCGGGCTGGTCAGCCATTTCGTCAAGCAGGCGCTGCTGAACATCGCCCGCGATACCGGCGCACCCATCGCCAACCCGCCGCCGGCCGCCGACCGCACGGCCTGGGCAAGGATCGCGAGCGATCTTGGCGTGAAGGTCATTCATATCGCGGAGCGTGACACCCAGGTGGCCGACCGCCCGAAGAAGCCGGGCGAGTTCGTCAACACCTGGTCGGTCGATGGCTTTGTCGGCGAGGGCTGCCAGCCGGCGGAACTCGGCTGGGGCAGCCACGAATCCGCATTGCCACCGGATGGCCATCGCCACGGCTTCGGCTGCGACGCCGCGATCTACCTGATGCGCCCCGGCGCCTCCACCCGCGTGCGCACATGGACGCCGCTGGAGGGGCCGATGCACGGCTTCCTCATCACCCACAACGAGAGCATCTCGATCGCCGACTACTACACGCTGCGCGACGACAAGGGCGCCGTGACCTACCGCCCCACCGCGCATTACGCCTACCACCCCTGCGACGATGCGGTGCTGTCGGTGCATGAGCTGGCCGGCAAGAACTGGGAGATGCAGCCGGAGAAGCGGTTGATGACGGATGAGATCACCCAGGGCATGGATGAGCTCGGCGTGCTGCTGATGGGCCATGCCAAGGGCGCCTATTGGTACGGCTCCCGCCTCACCATCGAGGAGGCGCGCCGCGTGGTGCCGCACAACAACGCCACCTCGCTGCAGGTGACGGCGGCGGTGCTGGCCGGGGTGATCTGGGCCATGGAGAATCCGCGCCAGGGCCTGGTCGAGTCGGACGAGATCGACCACGCTCGGGTGCTGGACATCTGCGCGCCCTATCTCGGCGATGTCGTCGGCGAATATTCCGACTGGACGCCGCTGCAGGACCGCGCGGTGCTGTTCCCGGAGGATATCGACACCCAGGACCCCTGGCAGTTCCGCAATTTCCGGGTGACCTGACTTTGCACCCGCCGCCGCCCGGGACCATCATCGGGCAGTGGCGGGGCGCGACGCATAGGGTGAGGCGCCGGACCGCAACCACGAAGGTCCGGAGCACATGAACCCCTCGACCAGCCCCCTCGCCCAGGCCTTCGCCCAGCCCGGCCGCGTTGCCATTCCCTGGGCGGATGCGGATTGCGACCTGGCGCGGCCGCTGACCCTGCATGGCTATCGCCCCGCGAACCACCGGCCGGAGAATCCGGTGGTGATCGTGCAGCACGGCATGCAGCGGAATGGCGACGACTATCGCGATTTCTGGGTGAAGGCGGCAGACCGGCACGGCCTGCTGATCGTCGCGCCCACCTATGGCAAGGCCGCCTGGCCCGAGGCCGAATACTACAACAACGGCCAGGTGATCGCCGAGGATGGCAGCATCCGCCCGCGCTCCGCCTGGGGCTACGGCATTCCGCGCCGGGTCTTCGAGGCCCTGCGCGCGGCCGGCGTCACCACGCGCACAAAGGCCCATCTGTTCGGCCATTCCGCCGGCGGCCAGTTCGGCCATCGCCTGATGTCCACCCAGGCGCATGACTGGCTGGAGGCCGCGACCATCGGCAATCCCGGCTGGTACACCCTGCCGACGCTCGAAAAGCCCTTCCCGGAAGGCATGGGCGGCATCGGTCTGGGCGAGGCGGAGCTTCTGGCCCTGCTCGCCTTCCCCATGACGATCCTGGCGGGCGATCAGGATACCGCCACCGGCACCTCCCTCCCCTCCACCCCCGCCGCGCTGGCGCAAGGGCCGCACCGCTTCGCCCGCGCCCACTACTACTTGGCCGCCGGCCAGGCGGAGGCCGCGCGGCGGGGCGTGGCCTGCAACTGGTCGCTGGTGCCGGTGGCAGGCGTCGGCCATGACGGCCGCGCGATGTCCGCCGTCGCGGCAGCCCTGTGGTTCGAGGGGCGGTTGATTTCGGCGGCCGAGGCCGGCGTCTCAGCCGAAAGCGTCGCCTGAGCGCGCGTTGACGGGACGCAAGGCAGGTCCTAGGGTCGTCATATCATATGATGACCTGTCCAGACCCGACCTGCCGGATTGCCCCTCGATGATGCGCCGCGACATCGGCATGCCGCCCTTGCGCCCCGCCGCCAACCTGACCGGCGCGCTGGTGCATCGCCTCGCCGAGGAAATCCGCTCCGGCCGCCTCTCCCCGGGCGCCCGCCTACCCACCGAACAGGACCTGATGCGCGAAGCCGGCGTCAGCCGCACCGTGGTGCGGGAGGCTGTGGCGGCGCTGCGGGCCGAAGGGCTGGTCTTCACCCGCCAGGGCGTCGGCGCCTTCGTCACCGAACGTCCCGGCGAGGGCATCTTCCGCCTCACCCCCAGCGAGGCCGAGGGGCTGCAGCAGGTCATCCAGGTGCTGGAACTGCGCCTGGCACTGGAGGTGGAGGCCGCGGGCCTCGCCGCCGAACGCCGCAGCCCCGCCGCCCTGACCCTGATTGGCGAGGCGGAGGCCGTGTTCGATGCCGCCGTGGCCGCCGGCGGCGATGCGGCGGAGGCGGATTTCGCCCTGCACCGGGCCATCTTCATGGCAACCGGCAACCCGCATTTCCTGCGCTTCCTGGAAGTGCTCGGCCGCCACGCGATTCCGCGCCGGGCGCTCGGCCTGGTGGAGCGCAGCGAGGCGGAGCGGAAGCAATACCTGGCCCAGGTGCGCGGCGAGCATCGCCTGGTGGCGCAGGCGATCGAGGCCAGGGACCCCGCCGCCGCCCGCGCCGCCATGCGGCAGCATCTGGAAGCGGCACGCGAACGCTACCGCAGGCTGGCGGCGCAGGCCGCCGCCTGAGGCTACGGCTCAGCCGGCCAGCAGCTTCTTCACCACCTCATTCACCAGGGCGGGATTCCCCTTACCCTGCATCGCCTTCATCGTCTGGCCGACGAAGAAGCCGAACAGCTTGTCCTTGCCGCTGCGATATTCGGCCACCTTGTCGGCATTGGCCGTCATGACCTGCGCCACCATCGCCTCGATCGCGCCGGTATCCGTCACCTGCTTCATGCCGCGCTCCTCGACGATCACGCCGGGGGCCTTGCCGGTTTCCAGCATCGCCTCGAAGACCTGCTTGGCGAGGCTGCCGGAAAGCGTCTTGTCGGCGATCAGGTCCAGCAGGCCGCCGAGATTCTCGGCGGTGACCGGCGGGTCCGCAACGTCGCGCTTCAGGCGGTTCAAGGCTGCGAAGAAATCGCCCGTCACCCAGTTGGCGGCGAGCTTGGCGTCGCGGCCCTTGGCGACCGTTTCGAAGAAGACGGCCGTCTCCTTCTCCAGCGTCAGCACATGGGCGTCATAGGCCGTCAGGCCCATGGCGGTGTAGCGCGCGCGCCGCGTATCCGGCAGTTCCGGCAGCGCCGCCTTCAGCGCCGCCACCCAATCCGATTCCAGCACCAGCGGGGGCAGGTCCGGCTCGGGGAAGTAGCGGTAGTCATGCGCATCCTCCTTCGAGCGCATGGAACGCGTGATGCCGCGGGCGGTGTCGAACAGGCGGGTTTCCTGGAACACCTCCTCGCCCGCTTCCCAGACCTCGATCTGCCGCCGCGCCTCGGCCTCCACCGCCTGCATGACGTAGCGGATGGAATTGACGTTCTTCACTTCGCAGCGCGTGCGAAAGCCCTCGCCGGCCTTGCGGACGGAGACATTGACGTCGGCCCGCATCGAGCCCTCGTCCATATTGCCGTCGCAGGTGCCGAGGTAGCGCAGGATCTGCCGGATCTTGGTCAGATAGGCGCCGGCTTCCTCGGGGGACCGCATGTCGGGCTCGGAGACAATCTCCATCAGCGCGACACCGGAGCGGTTCAGGTCGATGAAGCTTTTCGTCGCATGCTGGTCATGCAGCGACTTGCCGGCATCCTGTTCCAGATGCAGCCGGGTGATGCCGATGGTCTTCGTCGTGCCATCGGCCAGCGTGATCTCCACCGCCCCCTCCCCGATGATGGGGTGGGCGAACTGGCTGATCTGATAGCCCTGCGGCAAGTCAGCGTAGAAATAGTTCTTGCGGTCGAAGCGGGACCACAGGTTCACCTGCGCATTCAGCCCCAGGCCCGTGCGCACGGCCTGCGCCACGCATTCCGCGTTGATGACGGGCAGCATGCCGGGGAAGCCGGCATCGATGAAGGACACCTGGCTGTTCGGCTCTGCCCCGAAGGCCGTCGCGGCGCCGGAGAACAGCTTTGCCTCGCTGATGACCTGGGCGTGGATTTCCAGCCCGATGACGAGCTCCCAGGGGCCGGTGCGGCCTTCGATCGTGTAGGTCATGCAGGTGGCGCCTTTACGCGAATAGCTGACGGGGAACGGCTGGGCCGGAAAGAGACGGCCATTCGCCCCCAGAAGCGAAGTTCACAGAATAGCCGCGTGTCGCCTGGCCGCAAAGCGCCGCCCGCGATGCGAAAAGGCGGGGAACGGCAGGGCTCGAACCTGCGTCCAGTCGGTCCCAGAGCCGACCGCTCTGCCACTGAGCTACGCCCCCCAGAAGCGCCGCCGCAGCCGCGCGAGCAACCCTTCGGGCGGCGGGCGCAGCGGCTTGCCGGAGAATACGCGCATCCCCCGCAGCAGCAAGGCGAGTTCGGGCGAAGCCACCTCGACGCCATGCACAAGCTCCGGCGTCGGTGTGAAGGGCACGGGATTCCGCGCGACCCGCCCCTCGACCCAGCCACCCGCGACCGGGTCCCGGCCGGCGGCATGGCAGGCGGCGATCACCTGGTCCGCGCCGCAGGCGACCTCACCGCGCAGGACCTGCCAGGGCTTGGGAAGGGCCTGCCAGACCGCGGTGTCGGGATGGATACGGCCGCCCGATTGGCGGTGCCAGGCGGCGACATCGCCGGCCATCAGGCGCATCACCTTGCCCGGGCAGACCGCCGCGATCAGACCGGCCTCGCCGAGATCGACCAGCAAGGCCATCCACGCCGTGCGGGCGCCGTTCCAAGCCTGCGCCAACAGGTTCCAGCGGGAACTGTCGTCGCCACGCCTCACAACCATGGTCGCGAGGTCGAAGCCGTTCTCCCGCCACGCCCGCTCCAGATCCGCCGCCAGCCCTGCCAGCACGGCGATCCAGCGCGAGACCAGCGCCATCTTGGCCGTACGGTCGAGCCGCGACAGCACCTCCGGTGTCGGATGCACGCGGGCGATCAGCGCCCAGTCCGTGGCCGGATCAGCGAGGCACCGTTCCATCAGGGCCGCCGCCACCGTGTCATAGGCGCGGGACTGTGGCCCATCCGTGAAGACACTTCGCCGCGCCTTGCGGGCGACCATATAGGCGACGAAGGCAGCCGCGCGCGGCGATGCGGCGAAGGCCTCCGGCGAGATGTCGGCGACCAGGCCCGCCTTGCCGATCAGTCGCGCCTCCAGGAGGCGGCGTTCCCGGGCGTAGACGTCCAGCTTGGCTTCGAAGCGGGTCAGCAGCCGGAAGCGCTTGTTGTAGGCGCGATGGCCGCGCCAGGGGAGATCGCCGGCGCGTTCCGCGCGCATGCGGCGGTCGGCTCGGAAGCTGTTGGCCTGCGTCGGCTTGTCGAGCGCGATCGAGAGGTGATCCAGATAGGCCCGCAGCCGCCCTGGGTCGCCTTCCCCCGGCACCACCACCACCGGCGGCGGATGCCGTGCCAGCCAGGGGGCGAAGAGGTCCTGCGCCGTGGCGACCAGCGCATCGGGTGGTACCGGTTCGAACCAGCCGTCCGACATGGACGTGTCTCGACCGCGTGCCCGCCCCGCGCGTCGCAGCAACTCCTGCAATTTCTGGTCGGCCGCCACCCAACCCAACCCGGCGACCGTCCCGGCGACCTGCTCCGGCATGGGCCGCCGCATCAGGCCGGAATGCAGTTCGTCGAGGAGTCGGAGGTCGTCCGGCATTCCTACTTCAGCGCCGGGACAGCGCCCGGCTCCAGCCAGCCCTGCCAGATGGGCTGGGACTCACGCCCCCGCCCTCAACCGCGGCAACGCGGAAAAGTCGGCCGCCCGTTCCAGCGTCCGCCCCACGGCGAACACCGTCTCCTCGTCAAACGCCCGCCCGATCACCTGCAGCCCCAGCGGCAGCCCCTGCCCGTCCAGCCCCGCCGGCACCGCCAGCCCCGGCAGCCCGGCCAGGTTCGCGGTCACGGTGAAGATGTCGTTCAGGTACATCGCCACCGGGTCGTCCTGCTTCTCATCCATCCCGAAGGCGGCGGAGGGCGTGGCGGGCGTCACGATGGCGTCCACATCGGCATAGGCGTGTTCAAAGTCGCGACGGATCAGCGCGCGGACCTTCTGGGCCTTCAGGTAGTAGGCGTCGTAATAGCCGGCGCTCAGCACATAGGTGCCGATCATGATGCGCCGCCGCACCTCCGCGCCGAAGCCCGCGGCGCGGGTGCGCTCATACAGGTCGCGCAGGTCGGACCCGGGCTCCGTCACCCGCATGCCGAAGCGCACGCCGTCATAGCGGGCGAGGTTCGACGAAGCCTCGGCCGGCGCCACGATGTAGTAGGTGGGCAGCGCATACTTCGCATGCGGCAGGCTGATCTCGACGGTTTCCGCCCCGGCGTCCCGCAGCCATTGCAGGCCTTGCTCCCACAGCGCCACGATCTCGGGCGCCATGCCATCCAGCCGGTATTCCTTCGGAACGCCGATCCGCAGGCCCTTCACGCCGCGCTCGCAGGCCTTGGCGAAGTCGGGCACCGGCAGGTCCGCGCTGGTGGAATCCTTCGGGTCGAAGCCGGCCATCGACTTCAGCAGGATGGCGCAATCCTCCACCGTGCGCGCCACCGGCCCCGCCTGGTCGAGCGAACTCGCGAAAGCGACGATGCCAAAGCGCGAGCAACGCCCATAGGTCGGCTTGATCCCCGCGATGCCACAAAAAGCCGCCGGCTGGCGGATGGAACCGCCCGTATCGGTGGCCGTCGCACCCAGCGCCAGCCTCGCCGCGACCGCAGCCGCGGAGCCACCGGAGGACCCGCCAGGGACCAGCCGCGTATCCGGATCATTGGCCCGCGACCAGGGATTCTCGACAGGCCCGCTCGCGCTGGTGGTGTTGGAGGACCCCATGGCGAATTCGTCGAGATTCGCCTTGCCCAGGAACACCGCGCCGTCATCCAGCAGCTTCTGCGACACCGTGCTCTCATAGGGCGGCACGAAGCTGTCCAGGATCCGGCTGCCTGCCGTGGTGCGGGTGCCCGCCGTGCAAAACAGGTCCTTGATGGCAAGGGGAATGCCTTCCAGCGCCCCCACCTGCCCCGCCGCGCGACGTTCGTCGCTGGCCTTGGCCGCCGCCAGCGCCTTCTCCGCCGTCACGGTGACATAGGCGTTCAGGCGCGGGTTCAGCTTGGCGATGCCGTCCAGATGCGCCTGGGTCAGCTCGACGCTGCTGATGGTGCCTTCGGACAGCGCATCGATCGCGCCGCGCAGGGTGAAATCGGTCGGATGCATCACTCAACCACCTTCGGAACGCCGAAATATTCGCCCTGGCGATCCGGGGCATTGGCCAGGATGGCATCGGCCTGGCCGCCATCCGTCACCGCATCCGGCCGCAGCCGGGCCGTTGCCTGGGCCACCGGGCTGCCGCCGGCCATCGGCTCCACGCCGTCCGTGTCCACTTCCTGCAATTGCTCGATCCAGCCCAGGATGCCGTTGATCTCGGCCTGCGCCTGTTCCACCTCGCTGTCGTCCAGCCTGATGCGGGCGAGCGAGGCGATGCGCCGGATGGTGGCGGTATCGAGGGACATTTTCTTCAAGAAATCCTTGATCGGACTGGATTTGCCCAAGGGGCTTTGCCAGGGTGGGCCGCGGGAACATAACGGTCGACATGCCCGCCATCAACATGCGCGACCTGCGCGCCGCCCTGCCCCGCCATGTGCGCCTCATCGGGCTGGACCCGGGGGCGCGGATCATCGGGGTCGCGCTCTCCGATGTCTCGCTGATGCTGGCCTCCCCCTATGGGGCGATCGCACGGGGCAAGCTGGCGGCGAATGCGGCGGAGATCGGGGCCATCGCACGGAAGGAAGGCGCTGGCGGGCTGGTGGCGGGGCTGCCGCTGTCGATGGACGGCAGCTTCGGCCCGGCGGCGCAGGCGGCGAAGGACTGGGCGCTGGCCGTCTCCCAGGCCACCGGCCTGCCGCTGGCGCTGTGGGATGAGCGGCTGTCCTCGGCCGCGGTGAACCGCCTGATGATCCAGGCGGATCTGACCCGGGCCAAGCGGGCAAAGGCCGTGGATGCGGCGGCGGCGGCCTATATGCTCCAGGCGGCTCTGGATGCCAGCGCGGGCCCGGCGTAGGTTCCGCTCCATGCTCCCCTACCCGCACCGCCACCTGCTCGCCATCGAGGGCCTTGAGCCCCCCTATATCGCCGATCTGCTGGATCTGGCGGAGAACTACGCGCTGCTGAACCGCCAGGGCAAAACCCAGCGGGACCTGCTGAAGGGGCGCACGCTGATAAACCTGTTCTTCGAGGACAGCACCCGCACCCGCACCAGCTTCGAGCTGGCCGGCAAGCGCCTGGGGGCGGATATCGTCAATATGACGGTGTCCAACAGCTCGGTGAACAAGGGCGAGACGCTGCTGGATACGGCATCCACCCTCAACGCCATGCACACCGACCTGCTTGTGGTGCGCCATGCGCAATCCGGCGCGCCGGCGCTGCTGGCCCAGAAGGTCGATGCGGCGGTGATCAATGCCGGCGACGGCACGCATGAACACCCGACCCAGGCGCTGCTGGATGCGCTGACCATCCGCCGCCGCAAGGGCAGCCTGGAGGGGCTGACGGTCGCCATCTGCGGCGACGTGCTGCATTCCCGGGTGGCGCGGTCGAACATCCATCTGCTGCTGGCGATGAATTCCCGGGTGCGACTCGTGGGCCCGCCGACGCTGATTCCGTCGGAGGTCGCGCAGCTCGGTGTCGAGGTGCATCACAGCATGAAGACCGGCCTGGCCGATGCCGACGTGGTCATGATGCTGCGCCTGCAGAAGGAACGCATGACCTCCGGCCTCGTCCCCTCCTCCCGCGAGTTCTTCCGCTTCTATGGGCTGGATGCGGAGAAGCTGGCCTATGCCAAGCCGGATGCCATCGTCATGCATCCCGGCCCGATGAATCGCGGCGTCGAGATCGACAGCGCCATCGCCGATGATCCGCTGCGCAGCGTCATCGGGGAACAGGTGGAGATGGGGGTCGCGGTGCGCATGGCCGTGCTGGACATCCTGGCCCGCAACCAGCGCCGCAACGCCTGATCCTGGGCCTCAGGCGCCGGCGCGGCCTCCGGCCGCTTGGCTACGCGACACTTGTCGCGGCGGCCATTCGGCCGCTCGCCCGCCACTGGCGGGCGCTTGGCGTCTCAACTCATGCGCCGATGAAGCGCCCATACGAAAGCCGCGCCCGACCCATGGTCAGGCGCGGCCCCTATGCGCAATCAGCGGGGGCGCGAGGCCCCCGGCCGGATCACTTGATCTTGGACTCGCGGAACAGCACGTGCTTCCGGGCGACCGGGTCGTACTTCTTCATCTCGAGCTTGCCGGTCGCGTTCCGGGTGTTCTTCTTGGTCACGTAGAAATAGCCCGTCGACGGCTCGGCCGTGCTGATGAGCTTGATCAGGATGGTATTGGCCTTGGCCATCTTACGAATTCCAACACAGGAAACGGGTTGCGGGCAGACCTCACGGTCCACCCGTCACAGGGGGGCGTTCTAGCCCGGTGGGGGCTCAGGTCAAGGGTTGATGTGACCGCCTGGACCTGCGGACCGGTTCCTTGACCGGTCCGAGCGGCCGAATGGCCGCCGCGCCAAGTGGCGCGCAGCCATTCAGGGCACTGCCCTGAAGCCGGAGGCGGCGCCCGGTGCCTGAGGGCGCCCGATAGGGCGCGGCATTAATTTGCCGTGGCGCCGCTGGCGCGTACCACGGGCACCCATTCGGCCAGTTCACGCCGCAGGAATGCCGCGAATTCGGCGGGGCTGCCCTCCGCGATCGGCGGCAGGTCCTGCTCCACCAGCCGGGCGGCGGTCGCCGGGTCCAGCAGGGCGGTGCGGATGGCGGCGTTCATCTTCGTGACGATCGCATCCGGAGTCCCCGCCGGGGCGAACAGGCCGAACCAGGAATAGGCCTTGTAGCCGGGCAGCCCCGCCTGCGCCGCCGTGGGCACATCCGGCATCAGGGGCGAGCGGGACTCGGTGGCCACCGCCAGGCAGCGCAGCTTGCCGGCGGCGTGGTGCGGCGCGATCAGCGCCGGCGTGTCGAAGCACAGCGTCACCTGGCCCGCCAGCATATCCGCCAGCATCGGCGCGCTGCCGCGATAGGGCACATGCGTTGCCTCCGCCCCGATGGCGTTCAGGAAGGCCACCGCGCCGATATGCGCCGACCCGCCCGCCCCGCCGGTGCCATAGGCATACTTCCCCGGATTGGCCTTCAGCAGCGCGATCAGCCCGGCCAGGTCGGTCACGCCCATGCTGGGGTGCACCGTGATGCAGATCGGCACCATCACGGTCGGCGCCACCGCCACGAAATCCCGCTCCGGATCATAGGGCAGCCGGTCGCCATACAGCCCCACGGCCAGCACATGGGTGGAGATGGTGCCCATCAGGAAGACCGAGCCATCCCGCGGCCCCTTGGCCACGGCGTCGGAGCCGATGGTGCCCCCCGCCCCGCCCCGATTCTCGATCACCACCGGCTGGCCGAGAATCTGCTGCACGCGCGGCGCCAGCAGCCGGGTGGAGACATCCGTGCTGCCGCCGGCCGCGAAGGGCACCACGATCCGCACCGGCCGGGTCGGCCAATCGGTCTGGGTCATGGCGGTCTGGGCCAGGGCCGGCATGGCCAGCAGGCCGGCGGGAAGGGCGAGGAGGGATCGGCGCTTCAGCATGGGGGGGCGGGTTCCGGGGAGGAAAAAAACCACGCTACAGCAATAACCCGCCACGCGACCATGCGTGGCGAGACTCGGCGCGGCGGCTATAAGGGCGATGATGTCCGATCTTCTCCTCCTCAATGCCCGCCTGCTCGACCCCGCCACGGGATTCGATGCGCCCGGTTCGCTGCTGGTGCGGGAGGGGCGGATCGTCGATTTCGGCAGCAATATCGGCCTGCCCGACGGCGCCGAGACGCTGGATGCTGGCGGCGCCTGCCTCGCCCCCGGCCTGATCGACCTGCGCGCCGCCCTTGGCGAGCCGGGCGCCGAGCACCGGGAAACCATCGCCTCCGCAGCCCTGGCGGCGGCGGCGGGCGGCATCACCACCCTCTGCGCCCTGCCCGACACCACGCCCGCCATCGACGACCCGGCGCTGGTCGCCTTCCTGGCCCGGCAGGCGAGCGGCAGCCTGACCATCCTGCCCTATGGCGCCGCCACCCATGGCTGCGCCGGCAAGGATATTTCCGAGTTCGGCCTGCTGCGGGAGGCTGGCGCAGTCGCTTTCACCGATGGCAGGCGGGCGATCGGCCCGGCGCGGCTGATGCGCCTGGCGCTGTCCTATGCCCGCGCCTTCGGCAGCTTCATCGTGCAGCACCCGGAGGAGCCGAGCCTGGCCGGCGGCGGGGCCGCGACCGAGGGTGAGCGCGCCACCCGCATGGGCCTGGCCGGCATCCCGCCCGCCGCCGAATCGATGATGGTGGAGCGCGACATCGCTCTGGCCCGGCTGACCGGCGGCCATGTCCACTTCGCCCATGTCAGCACCGCCGCGGCGCTGGAGGCGATCCGGCGCGCCAAGGCAGAGGGGCTGCGAGTCACCTGCGACACCGCGCCGCCCTATTTCGACCTGAACGAGACGGCGATCGGCGAATATCGCACCTATGCCAAGCTCTCCCCGCCCCTGCGCGTGGAGGCCGACCGGCTGGCCGTGGTGGCCGCGCTGGCGGATGGCACCATCGATGCCATCGCCTCCGACCACCAGCCGCATGATGCCGATGACAAGCGCCTGCCCTTCGCCCAGGCCGAGGCGGGCGGCACGGGCCTCGCCACGCTGCTGGCGGTGACGCTGGCGCAGGTGCATGGCGGCAAGCTTTCGCTGCTCGACGCGCTCGGCCTGATGACGGCGAAGCCCGCGGCACTGCTGGGGCTGGAGAGCGGCGTGCTGAAAAAGGGCGCGCCGGCCGATCTGGTGCTGTTCAGCCTGGAACGCGGCTGGCAGGTCCATTCCGGAAAGCTGCCCGGCAAGGCCCAGAACACGCCCTTCGACGGGCGGGCGCTGGAGGGCCGCGTGCTGGGCACCTGGAAGGCCGGACGGAGGGTCTTTGGGTGAATAACGGCCTGCTGATCGCCGCCGCGCTGGGTTATCTGCTCGGCTCCGTTCCCTATGGGCTGCTGCTGACCAAGGCAGCCGGGCTGGGCGATGTCCGCGCCATCGGCTCCGGCAGCATCGGCGCCACCAACGTTCTGCGCACCGGCAACAAGAAGCTGGCCGCGGCGACACTGTTGCTGGATGCGGCCAAGGGCGCGATCGCCCTGCTGCTGGCCCGCTGGATCTGGGGCGAGGACGCGGCGCTACTGGCGGGGTTCTGCGCGCTGCTGGGCCATACCTTCCCCATCTGGCTCGGTTTTCGGGGCGGCAAGGGCGTGGCAACGGGGGCGGGCGTCATTCTGGCCGCTCAGCCCGGCCTTGGCCTGCTGCTGCTCGGCGTCTGGCTTGCCATGGCGGTGCTGACCCGCATTTCCTCCCTCAGCGCGCTCACCGTCTGCGCTTTGGCGCCTGTGGTGGCGGCGCTTTCGGGCGATTGGCGGCTGGCCGGCTTCTGCCTGGGCGTCGGGGTGCTGATCGCCATCCGCCACCACGCCAATATCCGCCGCCTGATCGCCGGCACCGAACCCAAGATCGGCCGCAAGGCCTGAGATGCGCCCGGCGGAGGCCCTGGCGCGGCTAAGCCTCGCACGCACCGACGGCATCGGTCCCGCAACATTCCGCCGACTGATCGTCCGCCACGGCAATGCGGAGGCCGCGATGGCCGCCCTGCCCCAGCACGCCGCCCGCAGCGGCCGCAGCTTCACCGCCCCCCCGCGCGATAACGTGGCGCGGGAGATGGAAGCGGTGGCCCGGATGGGCGGCAGCTTCCTGTTCCTGGATGACCAGGGCTACCCGCCGCTGCTCGCCTTGCTGGAGGACGCGCCCCCGGTGCTCGCCCTGCTCGGACCGCCGGAGGTGCTGCGGCGCCGCCAGGTGGGCGTGGTCGGTGCCCGCGCGGCCTCCGCCGCAGGGCGACGGGTGGCGGAGGAGCTGGCGGCGGGGCTTTGCTCGGCCGGCATCGCCGTCACCTCCGGTCTCGCCCGGGGCATCGACGCGGCGGCGCATCAGGGTGCGCTGAACGCCCATGGCCGCACCGTGGCCGTGGTCGCGGGCGGGCTGGACATGCCCTATCCGCCGGAGAATGCCGCGCTCCAGGCCCGCATCGCGGCGGAAGGCGGGGTGGTGGTCAGCGAGGCGCCGCTTGGCACCGCGCCCCAGGCCCGCCACTTCCCCCGCCGCAACCGGATCGTCGCCGGGCTGGTGCTGGGGCTGGTGGTGGTGGAGGCGGCGCAGCGTTCCGGCAGCCTCATCACCGCACGCCTGGCGCTGGAGGCGGGGCGGGAGTTGTTCGCAGTGCCCGGCAACCCGCTGGACCCCCGCGCGCGGGGCGGCAATGACCTGATCCGCCAGGGCGCACATCTGACCGAGACGGCGGAGGATGTGCTGGCCAACCTGCCGGCCCAGCCGCTGGACCTGCCGCTTTTCACCCTGGCCCCGCCCGCGGATAAAATATCCGCACCCGTCCCGGCGGCCGCGCCACCCCCGGAATCGGTGGGACAAGTGCTTGAGTTGATTGGCACGACACCGGTTGCCGTTGACGATCTGGTCCGCCGCTGCCAGCTATCAGCGCCATCCGTCCAGGCGATCCTGCTTGACCTGGAGTTGTCCGGGCTGGTGGAAACCCTGCCCGGCAACCGGGTCGTCCGGTCGGTTACGTGACCGCACGGAATTTCGGGCGGGAAAAGCGCGCGAAGGCGAACAGATAAAGATGCCTGATGTCGTCGTGGTCGAGAGCCCCGCAAAGGCCAAGACCATCAACAAGTACCTCGGCGGCGACTTCACGGTCCTCGCCTCCTTCGGCCATGTCCGCGACCTGCCCGCCAAGGATGGCAGCGTCCGTCCGGAGGAGGACTTCGCCATGGATTGGGAGGCGGATGAGCGGGGCGACCGCCAGGTCGCCGCCATCGCCAAGTCCCTGAAGGGCGCCCGCCGCCTGTACCTGGCCACCGACCCGGATCGGGAAGGCGAGGCGATTTCCTGGCATGTGAAGGACATGCTGGCCCGCCGCGGCGTCCTCAAGGGCGTCGAGGTGCACCGCATCACCTTCAACGAGATCACCAAGCGCGCCGTGCAATATGCCGTGGCGCATCCGCGCGACCTGGATGTGCCGCTGATCGACGCCTACCTCGCACGCCGCGCGCTGGACTATCTGGTGGGCTTCAACCTCTCGCCCGTGCTGTGGCGCAAGCTGCCCGGCAGCCGCTCCGCCGGCCGCGTGCAGTCGGTGGCGCTGCGCCTGATCTGCGAGCGCGAGGCCGAGATCGAGGCCTTCCGGGCCCGCGAATACTGGACGGTGGAAGGCCGTTTCGCGACCCCCTCCGGCGCCGGCTTCTCCGCCCGCCTGACGCATCATGAGGGCAAGAAGCTCGACCAGTTCGACCTGCCGAACGAGGCGACCGCGATGGCCGCCAAGGCCGCGGTCGAGGCGGGCAAGTTCAGCGTGGCTTCCGTCGAGAAGCGCCGCACCAAGCGAAACCCGCCGCCACCCTTCACCACCTCGACGCTCCAGATGGAGGCTTCGAGAAAACTCGGCATGGGCGCGCAGGCGGCGATGCGGGTGGCGCAGCAGCTGTATGAAGGCACCGATATCGGCGGCGAGACCGTCGGCCTCATCACCTATATGCGGACCGATGGCGTGCAGATGGCGCGGGAGGCGATGTTCGCCATCCGCGACCATGTGAAGGAGGCTTTTGGCGCGGATTACGTGCCGGGGGCGCCGCGCGAATATTCCTCCAAGGCCAAGAATGCCCAGGAGGCGCACGAAGCCATTCGCCCGACGGACGTCTCCCGCACCCCCGAACAGGTGGCCCGCTTCCTCGATGACCGGCAGCGCAAGCTCTATGAGCTGATCTGGAAGCGCGCCGTCGCCAGCCAGATGCAGTCGGCCGAGATCGACCAGACGGCGGTGGAGCTGGTGGAGCCTTCGGGCCGCACGAAACTGCGCGCCACCGGCTCCGTCATCGCCTTCGACGGCTTCCTGCGGCTTTACCGCGAGGATGAGGACGACCGCGCAGCCGATGCGCGCGCCGGCATCGCCACCGCCGGGCCGGAACCCGACGACGACAGCAGGACGCTGCCGCCGATGCAGCAGGGCGATGCGGCCAAATCCGGCCCCGTCACAGCCAGCCAGCACTTCACCCAACCGCCGCCGCGTTTTTCCGAAGCGACATTGGTGAAGCGGCTGGAGGAGCTCGGCATCGGCCGCCCCTCCACCTATGCCTCGATCCTGCAAGTCCTGCAGGACCGGGACTACGTGAAATTGGAAAAACGGCGCTTCGTGCCGGAGGACCGCGGCCGGCTGGTCACCGCCTTCCTGGTCGCCTTCTTCGAACGCTATGTCGATACCGGCTTCACCGCCGGGCTCGAGGAGAAGCTGGACGATATCTCGGGTGGCCGTGCCGATTGGCGCGCGGTGATGCGCGCCTTCTGGGAGGACTTCTCCAAGGCCATCTCCTCGACCAGCGAGCTGACCATCAGCGACGTCATCGACGCGCTGGACGAAGACCTGGGGCCGCATTTCTTCCCCGCCCGCGCCGATGGCGTGGACCCGCGCGGCTGCCCGGCCTGTTCCGGCGGCCGGCTCGGCCTGCGGCTGGGGCGAACGGGCGCCTTCATCGGCTGCTCCAACTATCCCGAATGCCGCTACACCCGGCCGCTGGTCGCGCCGGGGGCGGAGGCCGATGGTGCCGCTGGCTTCAATGAGGGCCAGCGCGAGCTTGGCACGGACCCGGGCACCGGCAAGGCCATCAGCCTGCGGCGCGGCCCCTACGGCCTTTACGTCCAGCTCGGCGAGGAAACCCTCGACGAGAAGGGCAAGAAAGTAAAACCGCGCCGGGCCAGCCTGGCCAAGGGCATGGACCCGGATGGGCTGACGCTGGAACGCGCCCTCGCGCTGCTCTCCCTGCCGCGCATCGTCGGCGTGCATCCGGAGACGGCGGAGGAGATAGTCGCGGCGATCGGGCGCTTCGGCCCCTATGTGAAGATGGGCCAGTTGTTCAAATCGCTGGACCCGGATGACGACGTTCTGGTCATCGGCCTGAACCGCGCCATGGCGCTGCTGGCGGATGTGAAGCCGCGCGGGCGGGCGCTGGGGGATCATCCCTCCGGCGGCAATGTCGATGTGCGGCGCGGGCGCTTCGGGCCCTTCGTCATGCATGGCAGCCGCGTTGCCTCCATGCCGCGAACCATGGATTTCGACACGGTGACGCTGGAGGAGGCGGTGAAGCTGCTGGCCGAGAAGGGCAAGGAGCTGCCGCCGCTGACCAAGGGCAAGAAGGGCGCGAAGAAGGCGCCTGCGAAGAAGGCCGCCGCTCCGGCGGGCGAGGCGGCCGCGCCGAAAGCCAAGGCCCCCGCCAAGGCCAAGGCGCCCGCGAAGCCGAAGGCTGCTGCCACATCGTCAGCCAAGCCGAAGGCGGCGGCAAAGCCCAAGACCACGGCCAAGCCGAAGACCGCCGCGAAGCCCGCGGCCAAAAAGCCGGCGGCGCGCAAGGCCGCCGGCTGAGATGGTCCGGCGCGGTCCGCCGCCCAAGGGCCATGCCGCGCGCAGGCCCCCGGCGACGGGGACCGCGCCCTTGCCCAGCCTGGTCGCGCTGCGGGATTTTCTGGCCGACCAGCCGGGCCGGGTCGGCAAGACCGAAATCTCGCGGCATTTCGGCCTCTCGACCGACCAGCGCCCGGCGCTGCGCGAATTGCTGCGGCAGTTGAAGGAATCCGGCCAGGCCGCCGGCGTCGGCCGCAAGGGCCTGGTCGCGCCCGACCGCCTGCCGGACATGGCGCCGGTGGAGGTCACCGGCACCGATCCCGATGGCGACCCCATCGCCCGCCCCCTGCAATGGGACAGCACGGCAGGCCCGCCGCCCGTCATCTATATGCAGCGCGAAGCCGCCGGGCAGCCGGCACTCGCACCCGGGGAGCGGGTGCTGGCGCGGCTGAAATTCATCGGCGGCAACAAATACGAAGGCCGCACCTTCAAGCGCATCGGCCGCGGCGTGCCCACGCGCATCCTCGGCGTCTTCGAGGAAGGCGGCATCATCCCGACCGACCGCCGCCAGAAGGGCGAATGGCGCGTCGCCTCCGATGGGCTGAACGGCGCCCGACCCGGCGACATCGTCTTGGCCGAGCCCCTGCCCCGCCACCACGTCCTCGGCCCGGGCCTGGTGCGGATCGTGGAGGTTCTGGGCCGCATGGGGGAAGCGCGCTCCGTCTCCCTGATCTGCATCCACGCCCATGGCATCCCCGACATCTTCCCCGCCGAGGCGCTGGAGGAGGCGGAGCGGGCGGGCGAGGTCGGGCCGAAGGGGCGCGAGGACCTGACCGCCCTCCCTTTGGTGACGATCGATGGCGAGGATGCGCGGGATTTCGACGATGCCGTCTGGGCCGAGCCGGACGACGATGGCTGGCGCTGCCTCGTCGCCATCGCCGATGTTGCGCATTACGTGCCGACCGACAGCGCGCTGGACCGCGAGGCCTGGGCGCGTGGCAATTCGGTCTATTTCCCCGACCGCGTCGTGCCGATGCTGCCGGAGGCGCTTTCCAACGGCTGGTGCAGCCTGCGGCCAGGCGAGAATCGGGGCTGCCTCTTCGTCGAATTCCACATCGACGCCGCCGGCCGCAAGCAGCGCCACCGCTTCGGCCGCGGCCTGATGCGCAGCGCCGCGCGACTGACCTACGACCAGGTGCAGGCGGCGCGGGACGAAGGCACGAAGCTGGAAGGCGTGCCGGAGCTGCTGCTGGGCCATCTCTACGGCGCCTTCGGCGCGCTGCTTGCCGAACGCGACCGGCGCGGCACGCTGGAACTCGACATGCCCGAGCGCCGCGTGATCCTGGACGAGGCCGGCGAGGTCACGGATATCCGCCCGCGGGAGCGGCGCGACTCGCACCGGCTGATCGAGGAATTCATGGTCGCCGCCAATGTCTGCGCGGCGGAGGAGCTGGAGCGCCTCGGCCAGCCCTGCATGTACCGAATCCACGACCGCCCCTCCGACGCCAAGCTGGAAGGCCTGCGGCAGTTCCTCGAATCGCTGGATCTGCAATTGCCGGCGCGTGATCGGCTGCATCCGCGCGACTTCGCCGGCATCCTGGCCGCGGTGAAGGACCGGCCGGAAGCGCGGCTGGTGCATGAGGCGGTGCTGCGGGGCCAGTCCCAGGCCGAATACAGCCCCGACAATATCGGCCATTTCGGGCTTGCACTGGCCCGCTACGCGCATTTCACCAGCCCGATTCGCCGCTATGCCGACCTGCTGGTGCATCGCGCGCTGATTTCCGGCCTCGCCTGGGGCGACGACGGGCTGCGGTCGGCGGAGATCGCGCGCTTCCCGGATACCGGTGAACACATCACCCAGACCGAAAGACGGGCGGCGATGGCGGAACGAGACGCCATCGAACGCTATCTTGCTGCTTTCATGGCAACACGTGTCGGAGAAGTGTTCGAGGCGCGGATTTCCGGGGTGACACGCTTCGGACTGTTCGTCACCGTGCAGGAGAACGGCGCCAGCGGAATTGTTCCGCTCGCGACCTTGCCGGACGACAAATGGCAGTTGGATCAGGCAGGACATGCGATGTCCGGCCGCAAGACGAGGCTGACCTTCTCCCTGGGCCAGGCGGTCGAGGTGAGGTTGACGGAGGCTGTTCCGCGGACGGGCGGAATGGTCTTCGCCATCATGCAGGGAGATCCGCGCGCGCAGGCCTCCGCGCGGCGTTCCGCAAAGGCATCCGGACGGCGCTGATCCTGCTGGGCCCGCTCCTGCTCGCCTGGACCGGCGGGGCCAGGGCGGAGCAGGCGGAAAGCGTCGATACCAGCGCGCTGCGCGCGGTTCTGCTGCCCAGCCACCGGCTGATCCTGGAACGGCATCTGGAACCGGTAAGCCCGGCCAATCTCGTGCTGTGGTCCCTGCGCGGCCTGACCGTGCTGGACACGCGTTTCAACGCTGAAATCCGCGCCGACCGCATCCTGCTGCTGGGCGAGGACCGTGTCCTGGCCGGCACACCGCTGGCCCCGCTCGCCACCGGCACGTCGCCAGCGGTTCTCGGGGCGGCGGTGGCAGAAGCGCTGGACGGGCTCTACACCGCCGCCTGGCGCGACTCACCGGCCTTGCGCCGGGCCGGGGCGGAACGGCTGCTGGCCTCCGGCTTCGATGAGCTGTTCAACCACCTCGACCCCTATAGCCGCTACGTGCCCGCCGAGGATGCGCGGATGGCGCGCGAAAGGCGCGTCGGGCAATCCGGCCTCGGCCTGCGCGTCGCGGCGCAACGCAACGCGCTGGTGATCGACGAGATCACCCGGGATGGGCCGGCGGCCATGGCCGGCATCCGCGCCGGGGACCGGCTGCTGGCCGTGGAAGGGCGCCGCCTCGGCCCACGCGACCCCGGCCTCGCCGCCACCCTGCTGGAAGGGCCGGAGGGCAGCGAGGTGACGCTGACCCTGATGCGCGGCAACCGCCGGCGCGTGGTGACCCTGGTCCGGGAAAGGGTGGTGCCGGAAACGGTCACGGCCGAGTTGGGCCAGAACATTCTTTATGTCCGCCTGACGGGCTTCTCCGCCGTGACCGACAGGCGCCTGACCCAGGTGCTGCGGGACAGCTTCGCCGAAGGCGCGCCGCGCGGCGTGGTGCTCGACCTGCGCGGCAATCGCGGCGGGTTGCTGAGCCAGGCCGTGGCCGTGGCCGATGCCTTCCTGACCGATGGCGACGTGATGCGCACGGAAGGCCGGCATCCGGAGGCCAACCGGCGCTATACCGCCGGCGGGCAGGACCTGGCGGAGGGCCGGCCGGTGGTTGTGCTGGTCGATGGCCGCACCGCCTCCTCCGCCGAGATCGTCGCCTCTGCCCTGGCCGAGCGTGGCCGCGCCGTGGTGGTGGGCAGCGCCACCATGGGCAAGGGGCTGATCCAGCTTCTCGCACCCCTGCCCAATGGCGCGGAAATCCTGGTGACCTGGTCGCGCATCGTCGCGATCTCCGGCTGGCCGATCCAGGGCATCGGGGTGCTGCCCTCCCTCTGCACCAGCCTGGGGCCGGAGGTGGTGGCGCAGGGGCTGGCGCAGCTTCGCCAGGGCCAGGCGCCGATGGGCGCCGTGCTCGCCCGCCAGCGCGCCGCCCGCGCGCCCGTGCTGGCGAGCGAGATGACGGCCCTGCGCAATGCCTGTCCGCCGGCGGAAGGGCGTGAGGACGACCAGCTGGCGGCGCGCGCCCTGATCGAGACGCCGGAGGCCTATGCGACGGCAGTGCGGATTCCGTAGAGCGTGATGGCCGAAGGTGCGAAGGCACCGCAGGGCTGAATCACGCGATCCGACAAAAGGTTGGAGCGTGATGCGTGAACGAAGGTGAACGCATCATGGTCCAAGCGACCGCGATCAGCGGCTGTTCCGGCCCGCCGGCTTGCCCTGTTCCGCGGTGGGGGGCCAATCCTCCGGCACCGCCGCCTCCACCCGGTTGCGGCCATTGTTCTTGCCGCGATACAGCGCCGCATCAGCGGCGCTCAGCACGTCATCCGCCAGCGCGCCGATGCCCCCCGCCGCGACACCGATGCTCATGGTGATGTGGAGCGGCACACCCTCCGCCATGATCGGCACATTGGCGATGGCGGTGCGTAGCCGCTCGGCCACCAGCATCCCGTCCTCGGTCGCCGCGCCGGACATCACCACCAGGAATTCCTCCCCGCCATAGCGCGCGACCACGTCGGCGGCGCGCAGATGGCCGCGCACACGCTCCGCCACCTCCCGCAGCACGACGTCGCCGGCGGCATGGCCATGCGTGTCGTTGACCAGCTTGAAGCGGTCCACGTCCATCAGCAGCACGGCCGCCCCGGAATTCCGCAGCACGCCTTCCAGGTGGCGGCGCACATAGCGGCGGTTGCGCAACCCGGTCAGCGGATCCGTCACCGCCATTTCCAGGCTGCGGTCCAGGTCGGCGCGCAGCCTTTCCTGGTAGCGCTTGCGGCGGATCTGGTTGCGCACCCGGGCACGCAACTCGTTCGGATCCACCGGGCGTATCACATGGTCATTGGCGCCGAGGTCGAAGCCTCGCAGCACCAGGTTCTTCTGCCCCGGATCGGCGACCAGCAGCACCGGCAGGTCCCGCGTGCCGGCATGGGCCCGCAGGCGGGAGGCGAGGCGCAGCGCATCGCCGCCATCCAGCGACAGGCTCAGCAGCACCACGTCATGCAGGCCATCCTGCAGGATATCCCAGGATTCGGCGGGATCGGCGCAATGCGCCGCCTCGATGCCGTCGGCGCCCAGCACCATGGCGAGCGCCTCCGCCTCCCCGGCATCCTCGTTCACGATCAGGGCGCGGGCGCCGGCAACGCTGGGGGACGGGCCCGGGGGCGGTTCGAAGCCCAGGTCGCGCGCGGTCTCCGCCCGCAGCCGCCAGGCGTCCAGCACCTGCTTCATGCGCAGCAGGGCACGCAGCCGGGCAAACAGCGTGGCGTCGTCGACGGGCTTGGACAGGAAGTCATCCGCCCCCGCCTCCAGCCCCCGTACCCGTTCCGCCGGGTCGGTCAGCGCGGTGATCATGACGACCGGGATATGGGCCGTGCCCGGCTGCGCCTTCAGCCGGCGGCAGACCTCATAGCCATCCATGCCCGGCATCATGACGTCCAGCAGAACGACATCGGGCATCCAGCGTTGCACCGTGGCCAGCGCTTCGGGTCCCGAGGCGGCTATGGCCACCTCGTAGTACTCGTTCAGCAGCTTGATCTCGAGCAGACGGAGATTCGCCTGGATGTCGTCCACGACCAGGATGCGCGCGGTCATCCGACCCGTCCCGAGGAAGCCGCGCGCGCGCGACCAGCGCCGACGGTCTGGCGACCCGACAACAAACCGTCTAAATGCTGCAATGCTGGCCTGATGCACATGGTCACAAATCTGTCAAGGAGAAATCTATGTCGGATATCGCACGCGACGATTCAGGCCTGCCCAAAGCCGCACATCGGGAGGTCGCCAATGCCAGCCTGTTCTTCAAGCGCTGGCTGGCGAACCCGTTGCAGATGGGCTCCATCATCCCGTCCTCGGACACGCTGTGCCGGCGAATCGCGGCCCTGGTCGAACGGAAAGACGACGAGGTGGTGGTGGAGCTCGGCGCCGGCACGGGCGTGATCTCCCGTGCCCTGCTCGCCGCCGGCGTGCCGGCGGAGAAGCTGGTGGTCGTCGAGATCGTGCGCGACATGGCCGAGCACCTCCGCGCATCGCTGCCGGGGGTGAACGTCATCCAGGGCGACGCCTTCGAACTGGCGAAGGCGCTGCCGGCGGCGATGCATGGGAAAGTGGGCACGGCGATCTGCGGGATTCCCCTGGTGTTGTTGCCGCAGGCGGACCAGCAGCGATTCGTCTCGGCGGTGGAGGCGGTGGCCCCCGGCAAGGGATTTCTCCTGTACACCTACTGCATCACCTCGCCGCTGCCTTACCGCAAGCTGGGCCTGACGGCGAAACGTGAGGTCTGGACCCCCCTCAACTTCCCCCCGGCCAGCGTCTGGCGCTACCAGCCTGCCCGGTAGTCGCGCGCGCCGCAATGTCTGAGCTTGCGGCGCGTGCGAAGCCCTGGAAACCGGAGCCGGCTTCCAGGGCGTCAGCATCAGCCGCTGCTCAGCGCCACCTCGGCGCCGTCCGGGCGGGCGATCCGCGCCAGCAGGCGCGGATGCGGGCTTCGGCGAACCTTCAAGGCATCCTCCAGCCCGCGCTGCAGCAGTTGTTCCCGCAGCTGGTCCGCCTCCGGATGCTCCGCCTCAAGCGCCAGCAGCTTGCAGCCCGACTTCTTCAGCCGCGGCGCGGCGCCCTTGCCATCATCCCACTGGATCAGCGCGGGGATCAGGTTGCGCATGTCCTGGCGTTGCGGCGGCATGGCCATGCGCCAGGTCAGCTCCCCGCGGGACCATGCCTTCACCTCGCCCGCCTGGCTGGTGCCGAGGCGCGTGACGACGGCATCCAGCACCGGCGTGCGGGCGACCCAGCCCAGCAGGCGCGGGCCGGCTTCCAGCATCATGTTCACACCGGCATCGTCCAGGTCGAAGGGGCGCGGATGCGGCGGCGTCTCCTGCGCCGGATCGACGGCGATCACCTCCAGATACTGCTGCGGACCCAGGCTGAGCAGCATGTTGTGCGTGCCGATGCCGGGATGGCTGCCGCCCTTGCCTGGACGGACGCCGAGCTGCGCCTCGATATAATCGGCGCCCTCCTCCAGCGTGCGGGCACCGACGACGATGTGGTCGATCTCGGCCATGTCAGCGGGCCTGGAACTGGGTATTGCCGAACAGCACTTCGCGTTCCTTGTCCGTCATCGATCCGACACGCTGGTTCTGCGCCAGCACCTGCACGCCACGCTGCACCGCCGGCCGCGCCGCGATGGCGTCGTGCCAGCGCTGTACATTCGGGTAGTCCGCCAGGTCGATGTTCCGCCGCTCCGGGTTGCGGATCCAGGGGTAGGTGGCGATGTCGGCGATGGAGTAGTCCTCCCCGGCCAGATAGGCGGCCTCGGACAGGCGTTTGTCGAGCACCCGGTGCAGGCGGCCGACCTCCTTGGCGTAGCGTTCCTTGGCATAGGGAATCTGTTCCGGCGCATAGGCATGGAAGTGCCCATACTGGCCGAACATCGGCCCGACGCCGCCCATCTGGAACATCAGCCATTCCAGCGCGCGATAGCGCCCGGCGGGGTCGGCCGGCAGCAGCTTGCCGGTCTTCTCCGCCAAGTAGATCAGGATCGCACCCGATTCGAACAAGGTGAAGCGCTGGCCGCCCGGCCCATCCGGATCGACGATGGCCGGGATGCGGTGGTTCGGCGTGATGGCCAGGAATTCCGGCTTGAACTGCTCACCGCTGCCGATGTTCACCGGCACCACCGTATAGGGCAGGCCCAGCTCCTCCAGCGCGATATGTACCTTGTGGCCATTCGGTGTCGGCCAGGTCCAGACCTCGATCGGCATGCGATTCTCCCGGGATGCAAAGGTGGCCGCGCATCCGGCCGCCCGAGCGGGAGGCCAGCGCTGCGAGGGCCATTCACTCCAGGGTGGGCCTGCCGGGAGGGTGTTGCAAGACGGCGGGCGGAATGCCGCCAGCACAAGCCAGCGCCCCACCATCCAGAGGGATGCCCGGCTGCGACCGACCGCGAGGTCAGATCATCACGCGCGGCCAGTCCTTCATGATGCGCTGGCAATGCGCGAGATACAGCTCGTCCAGCTGCGTGGCTTCGGCCGCCGTCCAGGGCATGAAGGCCGGGCGGTGCGCATCGCGCGGGAAGATCTGGGCAGCCTGGTCGATCACCTGGCGCGGACGCCGGGCGCCGTCCGTCCGGGCGACCTCCTCCAACAGCTCGATGGCCCTTGCCGACAATCCCTCCCGCCGCTCATCGCTGGGCGCCAGTCGGTCGGGATCGACGGGCGCATCGCACAGCACCGAAAGGAAGTCCGCCAGCCGGTCCGGCATCTGCTCGAACCGCATGACGCGGAGCCGCTCGGGACCAAAGACATCCAGCAGTTGCCCGATGACGTCGAGCCAAAGCCCGCTATCGAGCTGCAGGCGGTCGCGCACAACCTCGAAAGGCACGAAGTCCCCCCAGCGCATGGCCTCGCCATAGACCGATGGGAAGAAGCTGGCATAGGCCCTGATCGTCAGCACCACCCGGTCAGCCATGCCGAGGCGGGTGCGTCCAAGAACACGCATTCTCGTTGGCAGCCGCGGATAGATCTGCCCCGTGCGAATGATTTCCTGGCAATTGCCGATCAGGTTTTCATCGGACGCGATGAAGCGGCCTGGGGCCGCCGCCAGAAAGCCGGCCAGGACCTCCCGCGCCTGCTTCAGATTCGCCGCCGCCGTCTCAGGCGGCACCGGGCGCGCCTGCAGCTTGCGCGTGAACTGTTCACGGAAACGCGCCAGCGGCTGGCAGGCAACGCCCAACTCGGCGAGGTAGGGTGCGGAGTCGGCCAACCTGGACTGCACCCAGGTCGTTGCCGTCTTATGCGCCCCGAGATGCAGCGTTATGGCGCAGGTCGCGGCCGCCCCCTCCGCCACTCAGGCATTCCCGCTGAGGTAATCCATCGCCACCTGCACCCCACCCGCCTGGTGCGGCACGCCGGCCGCGCGCAGCCCCATCTCCACGCCGCCCAGCGCGCCCACCAGCTGCAAGGGGGAAATGTCACCCAGATGGCCGATGCGGAAGACGCGGTCGTTCAACTGGCCGAGCCCGTTGCCGAGCGACATGTTGAACTTTTCCAGGATCGTCGCGCGCAGCGCATTGGCGCTGTGGCCCTCCGGCAGGCGCACGGCCGTGAGCACGGAGGAGTAGTGGCGCGGGTCCTGGCACTGCACCTCCAGCCCCCAATGCCGCACCGCGCGGCGGGTGGCCTCCGCCATCCGGTCGTGGCGCGCAAAGACGTTGTCGAGGCCTTCCTCCAGCAGCATGTCGCAGGCGGTGTCCAGGGCGTAGAGCATGTTGGTGGCGGGCGTATAGGGGAAGTAGCCGGTGGCATTGGCGGCCAGCATCGGCTTCCAGTCCCAGAAGCTGCGCGTCAGTTTCGCCGAACTGCTGGCCTCGATGGCCTTGGCGCTGATGGCGTTGAAGGACAGGCCCGGCGGCAGCATCAGGCCCTTCTGGCTGCCGGAGACGGTGACATCGACGCCCCATTCGTCATGCCGGTAGTCCATCGAGCCCAGGCCCGAAATCGTGTCCACCAGCAGCAGCGCCGGGTGGCCCGCGGCGTCGATCGCGGCGCGCACTTCGGCGATGCGGGAGGTGGCGCCGGTGCTGGTCTCGTTGTGCACGACGCAGACCGCCTTGATGGCGTGCGACTTGTCCTCGCGCAGCTTGCGCTCGATCGCTTCGACATCGGCGCCGCGGCGCCAGTCCGTCTTCACGAAGTCGGCGACGATGCCCAGGCGTTCCGCCATCTCATTCCACAGATGCGCGAACCAACCGGTTTCGCACATCACCACGCGGTCGCCGGGCGAGAGGGTGTTGACCAGGGCGGCTTCCCAGGCGCCGGTGCCGGAAGCCGGGTAGATCACCACATGCGACTTCGTCTTGAAGATCGCCTTGGCCTTCTCCAGCACCTGGGCGCCGAGCTTGCCGAAATCCGGGCCGCGATGGTCCATCGTCGGATGGTCCATGGCGCGCAGGATGCGGTCCGGCACGTTGGAAGGCCCCGGAATCTGCAGGAAATGGCGGCCGGAATTCGGCTTCGACTGGAAATAGGCCATGGCGGCGGGGCTCCCTCGGTTGGCTCCATCTAACGCCCAGCAATGCCTGCCGCCAATGAGTAAGCCTTGTGGAATTGATGAGTCTTATAGATCGGACAGGTGTCGCGCCTCGGGCTAAAGAACGCGGCATGGGAGAGCCTGCATGAACGCCAGCACCGATATCGGACAGGGCCGCCTGGCCCAGCGCCTGCGGCGCGAGACCTCGGGCGAGGTGCTGTTCGGCGCCGGCGACCGCGGCCGCTACGCCACCGATGCCTCCATCTACCAGCAGATGCCACTGGGCGTGCTGATCCCCCGCACTGCTGGGGATGTGGCCGCCGCCATGGCGATCTGCCGGGAGGAGGGCGTGCCGGTGCTGCCGCGCGGCGGTGGCACCAGCCAGTGCGGCCAGACGGTGAACCGCGCCTTGGTTCTGGACTGCACGCCGCATCTGCGCCGCGTGCTGAAGGTGGAGGGCGATACCGCGACGGTCGAGCCGGGCATCACCCTGGGCGCGCTGAACGAGGCGCTGAAGAGCTCGGGGCAATTCTATCCGGTCGATCCCTCCACCTGGCAGCGCTGCACCATCGGTGGCATGGCCGGCAACAATTCCTGCGGCTCCAAGTCCATCCGCTACGGGCTGATGGCCGACAACGTCCGCGCCATCGACGCCATCCTCGCCGATGGCACCCTCTTCCGCTTCGGCGACATCCCCGAAAATCTTGGCCCCGACGTCCCCGGCAGCGTCGCCGACCTCGTCGCGAAACTGCGTGCCATCGGGGCGCGGGAGGCGGAGGAGGTGGCGGCCCGCTTCCCCGACCAGCTCCGCCGCGTCGGCGGCTACAACCTGGATGCGCTGACCCCTGCCGGCCGTGCCGCCGGCCGCGGCAGCCTGGCACGGCTGCTGGTGGGCAGCGAGGGCACGCTGGCCTTCTCGTCCTCGCTCGACCTGAAGCTATGGCCGATCAAGCCGCGCAAGGTCTTGGGGATCTGCCAGTTCCCCTCCTTCCGCCAGGCGATGGCCGCGTCCCAGCACCTGGTGACGCTGGATCCGGAAGCGGTCGAGCTGGTGGACCGCACCATGATCGACCTTGGCCGCTCGATTCCCATCTATCGCGACACCATCGACCAGATCGTCATCGGTGAGCCGGACAGCCTGCTGATCGTGGAGTTCCACGGGCATGACGACGCGACCCTGCTGCAGGGCCTCGACCGGCTGGAGGAAATGATGGGCGACCTCGGCCTGCCCGGCCAGGTGGTGCGCATCACCGATGCCGGCTTCCAGGCCCGCGTGGCCGAAGTGCGCGAGGCTGGCCTCAACATCATGATGAGCATGAAGGGCGACGGCAAACCCGTCTCCTTCATCGAGGACTGCGCCGTCCCGCTGGCCGACCTCGCGGACTACACCGAGCGCCTGAACGACGTTTTTGCCCGGCATGGCACCAAGGGCACCTGGTACGCCCATGCCAGCGTCGGCTGCCTGCATGTCCGCCCCGTGCTGAACATGAAGTCCGGCGAGGACGTGACGAAAATGCGCGCGATCGCGGAGGAGTGCTTCGCCCTCGTCCGCGAATACAAGGGTTCGCATTCCGGCGAGCATGGCGACGGCATCGTCCGCTCCGAATTCCACGAACCCATGTTCGGCGCCCGCATCGTGAAGGCCTTCGAGGCGGTGAAGGACGCCTTCGACCCGGGCACCGCCGAGCTGCCGCATGGCCTGCTGAACCCGAACCGCGTGGTGCATCCGCCGCGCATGGATGACCGGACGCTGTTCCGCTACGGCCCGGACTATGCCGCCGATCCCGCCGTGCAGCCAGCGCTCGACTGGTCCGCCTGGCCGGGGCCGCAAGGCGGCCTGCTGAGCGCCGTCGAGATGTGCAACAACAACGGCACCTGCCGGAAATTCGACGCCGGCTCCATGTGCCCCTCCTACCGCGCCACGCGGCAGGAACAGCATCTCACCCGCGGCCGCGCGAACACGCTGCGCCTCGCCCTGACAGGGCAGCTCGGCAGCGAGGGGCTGGCCTCGGACGATGTGGCGGAAGCCATGTCCCTCTGCGTCGGCTGTAAGGCCTGCAAGCGCGAATGCCCGACCGGCGTCGACATGGCCAAGATGAAGATCGAGGCCGCGCATGCCCGCGGCCGCGCGCGCGGCGTGGCGCTGCGCGACCGGCTGATCGCCGAGATGCCGCGCTGGGCACCCTTTGCCGCCATCGCGCCCATCCTGTTCAACGCCCGCGACCTGATTCCCGGCATGGCGAGGCTGACCGAGCGCCTGACCGGCCTCGCCGCCGGCCGCACCCTGCCCCGCTTCCGCACCGACGCCTTCCATGACGCGGAACTGCGCGCGCCCGATGGCCGCGCGGGCGAAGTCATCCTGCTGCCCGACCTTTTCAACCGCTACTTCGAGCCCGAGAATCTGCGCGCCGCCATTCGCGTGCTGCGCGCCGCCGGTGCCGACCCGGCCGTGGCGCGCCCGGCGCGGGGATCGCGCCCGCTGGACGATGGCCGCACCTACCTCGCCGCCGGCATGGTCGAGCAGGCTCGCGCGGAGGCACGCCGGACACTGGCCGCGCTCTCGCCCTGGGACAGCCCGGTGCTGGGCCTCGAACCCTCCTGCCTGCTGACCCTGCGCGACGAGTTTTTGTCCATGCTCCCCGGCGAAGCCGCCCAGAAACTGGCGGCGCGCGCCATGCTCATCTCCGAATGGCTCGCGAAAACCAAGGCGCCGCTGAATCTGAAATCCATCGGGGCGGAGGCGCATATCCACGGCCATTGCCACCAGAAGGCCGTCGGCGACTTCCCCGCCGCCGTCGCCACCCTCACCCGCATCCCCGGCCTGAAGGTGACGCCCATCACCTCCTCCTGCTGCGGCATGGCCGGCGCCTTCGGCTACGATGCGGAAAAGCTGCCGACCTCCATCGCCATGGCCGAGCTGTCGCTGCTGCCGCATATCCGGCGCACCGCGCCGACGGCGCTGATCGTCGCCGACGGCACCTCCTGCCGCCACCAGATCACCGACCTGGCAAAGCGCCCGGCCTTGCACTCCATCCGGCTTCTCGACATGTCCCTGGCATGACCCAACCCGACGACATCCTCGCCTTCTGGTTCTCCGAAGGCCCCGAGACCTTCCGCAAGGCCTGGTTCCTCAAGGACGAGGCCTTCGACGCCAGCATCCGCGCCAAATTCGGCGACCTGCTGGTGCCCGCCCGCGAAGGCGCCCTCGACGCCTGGGCCGAAACGCCGGACGGCGCCCTCGCCCTGCTCCTCATCCTCGACCAGTTCCCCCGCAACCTGCACCGCAACCACGCCGACGCCTTCGCCAGCGACCCCCACGCCCGGCACATCGCCCGCCAGGCCGTCCTCACCCGCCGCTTCGACCTGGCCGTCACCCCCACCCAACGCAGCTTCCTCTACCTCCCCTTCGAACACAGCGAAGCCATGGCCGACCAGGACCTCTCCGTCACCCTCTTCGAAGGCCTGCGCGACCACCCCGCCATGGCCGCCCCCAACGGCGTCATCGACTACGCCTGGCGCCACCGCATCGTCATCCAACGCTTCGGCCGCTTCCCCCACCGCAACACCCCCCTCGGCCGCCCCTCCACACCCGCCGAACAAGCCTGGCTCGACGCGGGCGGCGGGTTCTGAGGGACGGCACTGGTTGTTCGCGGGGAGGACGCTGTCCTCCCCGCACCCCACCTGCCAGGAGGCAGTGGCCTCCTGGACCTCAGGACCTTGAAGGGAAATGGAGAGGGGCCAGCGGTACCGCATGTTCGGCGGTTCCTCCGGCCCCTCTCCATTTCCCTTCATGAATCAAAGGGTTCCAAGGGTCCACTGACCCTTGGCAGGGGGTGCAGGGGGACAGCGTCCCCCTGCAAAACCACCAGCGCCATCACCCCAGTGCCGCCGCCACGGTCGGGGCCAGTCCGGCGAATTCGGCCGCGCGGGGGCTGCGGGGGCGCCAGGCGAGGGCGAGCATGCGGCCGGGGGTGGCGCTGCCGGAGAGGCGTCGGATGTCGACGGGGGCGTCGCCGAGGATGCCGCCGTGGATGGCGAGTTGGGGCAGCAGGGTGAGTCCCAGGCCGCCGGCGACCATTTGCACCAGGGTGTGGAGGCTGGTGGCGGAGAAGCCTTCCTCGGCGGTGGCGGCCAGGTTGCGGGGCAGGCCGCAGGCGGCTTCGGCGTGGTCGCGCAGACAGTGGCCGTCTTCCAGCAGCAGCAGGCGTTCGCCGGACAGGGCGGAGATGGGCACCGGGTCGCGGGCCGCGAGGTGGTGGCCGCGGGGCAGTGCGAGGTGGAAGGCGTCCTCGGCCAGCGGCAGGGTTTCCATGTTGCCGGCGGCCGGCAAAGCGAGAATCAGAAGGTCGAGCTTGCCGGCATCGAGGCCGGCGACCAGGCGCTCGGTCAGATCCTCGCGCAGCCAAAGGCGCAGGCGGGGATAGGCCTGGCGCAGGGCGGGCATCAGCCGCGGCAGCAGGAAGGGGCTGATGGTGGGGATGATGCCGAGGCGCAGCGGGCCGGAGAGCGGGTCGCGCGCGATCGCCGCCGTCTCCGCCACCGCTTCCAGCGCGGCCAAAGCGGTGCGGGCGCGGGCGACGAGTTCCAGGCCGAGCGGGGTGAAGACCGGGCGCTTCACCGCCGTGCCGCGTTCCAGCAGCCCGGCGGCAAGCTGGCGTTCCAGGGCGATCAATCCGGCCGAGAGGGTGGATTGCGTGACGGCGCAGGCGGCGGCGGCGCGGCCGAAATGCCCGTGATCCGCCAGGGCCACCAAGTAGCGAAGCTGTTGTGGGCTGGGCAGGAGCATGATCGATAGAACCGATTGAAACCTGGAAAACTATTCATTGGCACATCATGCTGCACTGCGCCATATGACAGGCGTTCTGGCGTATGCTGCGCCGCGACAAAGCCAAACCTCCCCAGGAGTGCCCAGACATGCTGACCGTTGGCGACAAGTTTCCCGCCTTCAAGCTGACCGCCGTCAAGGGTGGGAAGGAGGGCCTGATGGGCCCGGGCAAGTCCTTCACCGAGGTGACGGAGACCACCGACGCCGGCAAGTGGAAGGTCGTGTTCTTCTGGCCGAAGGACTTCACCTTCATCTGCCCGACCGAGATCGCCGCCTTCGGCAAGCTGAACGGTGAGTTCGCCGATCGTGACACCGTGCTCTACGGCGCCTCCACCGACAGCGAGTTCGTGCACCTGAACTGGCGCGTCTACAACGAGGACATCCGCAACCTCGAGATCCCGATGCTCGCCGACACCAAGCGCGAGCTGTCCGAGGCGCTCGGCATCCTCGACAAGAACGAGGGCGTGCCGCTGCGCGCGACCTTCATCGTGGACCCGGAGGGCACGATCCAGTGGGCCGCCGTGAACGGGCTGAATGTCGGCCGCAACCCGCAGGAAGTGCTGCGCGTGCTCGATGCGTTGCAGACGGATGAGCTGTGCCCCTGCAACTGGGAGAAGGGCAAGGATGTCCTGAACCCGCAGGCGCTGTTCGAGAAGGCGGCCTGATTTCAACCGATGACCGAGGGGCCGGAAGGCCCCGAAGGTTGCCGGTGCCGATTGCGGAAAGGGGGGCTTCCGGCCCCCTTTTTCAATCCACGTGCCCCCCCGATGAGGTCCCCCACCATGTCCCTCGAATCCATCCGTGGCCGGCTGCCCGACTATGCCAAGGACCTGAAGCTGAACCTCGGCTCCCTTGCCAGCGAGCCGGTGTTGAACCAGCAGCAGCGCGCCGGCACCTTCGTCGCCTCCGCCATCGCCAGCCGCAATGCGGAGCTGACCGCCGCGCTGATCGCCGAATTCGGCCCGCAGCTTTCGCCGGAGGCGCTGACCGCCGCCAAGGCCGCCGCCGCGATCATGGGCATGAACAATGTCTATTACCGCTTCACCCACCTGGTGGGCGGCGACTACGCCAGCATGCCGGCGAAGCTGCGCATGAACGTCATGGCCAAGCCGGGCGTGGAGAAAGTGGATTTCGAGCTGTGGTCGCTCGCCGTCTCCGCCATCAATGGCTGCGGCATGTGCATGGAAAGCCATGAGAAGATCGTGCTGCATGGCGGGCTGAGCAAGGAACAGGTCCAGGCCGCCGTCCGCATCGCCGCCGTGGTGCATGCCACCGCCGCGACGCTGGATGCGGAGGATGCCTTGGCTGGTGGGATCCAGGCCGCCGCCGCCTGAGGCAGGGACAAGCCCGCCGCCGCCGGAGGCTGGTTTCGCTGCCGGCTTGTCCGGCAGCCCTGCATACCTTTCGGAAAGGCATGCACCCCTAATCTGCGTGCATGAGCCCAGCCCGCCACCGAATCCTCGGCGACCGAGAACGTTTCGTCGCCTTCGCCTTCGCCGCGGCGGATTTGCTGGTGGAGGTGGCGCAGGACGGTCGCATCGGCTTTGCCGCCGGCGCCTTCCGCGCCCGGCTCGGCAAGCCCCCGGAAAGCTTCGTGGGCACCGACCCGATTCGCCTGATCGCGCCGGAGGACCGGCGCCTTTTCGCCACCGCCCTGGCCTTGCTGCCGGGCCGCGGCCGTCTGGCGCCCACCGCCTTCCGGCTGGCGGATGGCGACCACACGCCCTTCTCGGTTTCCGGCCTGCACATCCTGTCCTCCGATTCCTCGGCCCGGCTTTGCCTCGCCTTCTCCCCCCTGCCCGCGGCGCCAGACCTCCGCCCCGCCGACGGTGCCGCCCTGCTGCGGGAGGCGGAGCAGCGGCTGCGCGCCGGGACGGTCGACCAGATCACCCTCATCGACACTGGCGACACCACCTGTTCCGCCACGACGGAGCGTGTGGAGCAGGCGCTGCGAGAGGAAGCGGGGGCGGAGGCCCTGGCCGCCCAGCTCGGCCCGGGCCGATACGGCGTGCTGGCCGGCGAGGGTCAGGCGCCGCCCGATCTCGGCGCCCTGGCGGCGCGGCTGGAAGGGCTGCTGGGACCACAGGCCGGGGCGCTGCTGTCGGTGACGGAGGTCGAGCTTGCGGGCGGCGCGCTCACCGCCTCCCAGGCCGCGCGGGCGCTGCGCCATGGGCTTGGTGCCTTCGCCCGGTTCGGGGCGGCGGGGCTGCGCGATGCCGGCTTCGCCCAGGGGCTTGGCGGCGTGGTGGCGCGGGTCACCGAAAGGGCCGGGACGCTGCGGCGGGTGATCGCCGATCGTCGCTTCCGACTGGAATTCCAGCCCATCGTCGACCTCGGCACCCGCGAGGTGCACCACCATGAGGCGCTGCTGCGCCTGGCCCCGGGCGCCCTGGCGCCAGGCGAGGGGCCGCAGGAATTCGTCTCCCTCGCCGAGACGATCGGGCTGACGGAGGAGCTGGACCTTGCCGTGGCCAGCATGGCGCTCGCCGCCGCCCATGCGGTGCCGGAGGGGCGGCATGTGGCCTTCAACCTGTCCGGCCTTTCGGTGCAGTCACCCGGCTTCCGCAAGCGGCTGCTGGCGGCGCTGGACCGCGACCCGCGCGGCGCCCGGCGGGTGATGGTGGAGCTGACGGAAAGCGTCGAGATCGAGGATGAGGAAGCCGCCGCCACCACGCTGCGCGGCCTGCGCAAGCGCGGCGTGCCGGTCTGCATCGATGATTTCGGCGCGGGTGCGGCCGCCTTCCGCTACCTGAAGGCCTTCCCGACCGACTATGTGAAGGTCGATGGCAGCTATGTGCAGGCGGCGCTGACCAGCGAACGTGATCGCAGTTTCGTCGCCGCCATGGTCGACCTGTCGCTGGCCGTCGGTGCGCAGGTGGTGGCCGAGCGCATCGAGACGGAGGCCGCCGCCCAGGCGATGCAGGCACTCGGCGTGCATTACGGCCAGGGCTGGCTGTTCGGCCGGCCCGGACCGCTGTGACGCGGCGCTACCCCTACCCCCCATACCCCGCGACGCGCGGCAGCCACAGCGCGATGTCGGGGAAGGCGATCAGCATCGCCGTGCCGAAGGCCAGCATCAGCATATAGGGCAGGATGGAGCGGTTCACCTCGGCCAGCGGCGCACCGGTGATGGCCTTGATGACCACCAGGTTCAGCGCCACGGGCGGGGAGATCAGCGCCATTTCCAGGCTCAGCGTCAGCAGGATGCCGTACCAGACCTTGTCGATGCCCAGCACATCCAGCAACGGCAGGATGGCCGGCATGGTCAGCAGGATGATGGAGAAGCTCTCCAGCACCAGCCCCAGCACGAAGAGCAGCACCATCATGGCGATCAGGAAGCCGGTGCGCGACAGGCCGAGATCGGCGACGAGCTGCGTCAGCTCCTGCGGGATCAGCAACTTGGTCAGCATGTAGCCATAGATGGCCGCGCCGGCGATGATCAGCAGCAGCATGGCGGAGGTGCGCGTCGCCTCCTGCACCCCATGCACCAGGTCGCGCCAGGTCAGGGTGCGGTAGATCAGCGCCGCGATGAACAGCGCATAGAGCGTGCCGGTGCCGGCCGCCTCCGTCGCCGTGAAGACACCCAGGTAGATGCCGCCGAGCACGAAGATCGGCAGCGACAGCGACCAGCCGGCCCGCGCCAGCGCCAGATGCACGGATTCCGGCGGCGGCTCGTCCTTGGGCACCACGGCGCGGCCCTCGGTGATGAAGCAATAGGCGGCGAACATCAGTGCCATCAGCAGGCCCGGCACCAGGCCGGCCAGGAACAGCGCGGCGATCGAGGTCTCGGTCACATAGGCATAGAGCACCATGGGCGCCGAGGGCGGGATCAGGATGCCCAGCGTGCCGCCCCCCGCCACCACGCCGAAGGCGCCCTTGCGGGACATGCCGTAGCGCAGCATCTGCGGGATCGCGATCTTGCCGATGGTCAGGGCGGTGGCGACGGAGCTGCCGCTGATCGCGGCGAAGATGGTGCAGGCGACGACGGTGGCGATGCCCACCCCGCCCCGCACGCCGCGCAGCAGCGCGAAGGCGGCGTTGTAGAGGTCGTCCACGACCTTCCCGCGCACCATCACATGCGCCATCAGCATGAACAGCGGGATGGCCACCAGCAGATAGCCATCCAGCTTGCCGATCACCATCTCGCCGAGCGCCGGCACCGCGCCCTCGACATAGAACAGCACACCGAGCGGCAGCAGGAATAAGGCCGCGAACATCGGCATGCCGATCCACAGCAGGGCGATCAGCGCCGCCATCAGCAACAGGAAGGTCACGTCCTCACTCCGCCCGGGCGAGCGGGTCGCGCGGCATCTCGTCCCCGTCACCCTCGGGCAGGTAGTCCGGCCTGGCGCCCAGCAGCAGCAGCAGCGACTGCGCGCCGGCGACCATCAGCAGCAGCGCGGCGCCGATCGGCAGCAGCACCTGGACCCACCAGATGGGAACGCCTTCCAGGTCGCTCATCATGCCGACCATGCGGCTGAATTCCACCATCTCGATCCCCGCATGCAGCAGCAGCCCCGCCACGGCGGCGACCGAGAGCGTGCCGATCAGATGCACCACGCGCACCAGCCTGGGGCCCAGGCGATCGCGGGCGATGTCCACGCCGATATGTTCGAAACGGCGCTGCGCCTCCGGCGAGGCCAGCATCACCACGCCCACCACCAGCCAGCCCGCCACCTTGTCGGTCCAGGGCACCGGCTGGCCGAGCAGGTAGCGCATGCCCACCGCATAGCCGACCAGCACCACGCAGAGCACGGTCAGCACCGCACCCAACCCGCCGGCGAAGCGCGCCACCAGCGCGACGGCGCGCTCCAGCCCGCGCATCAGGCGCTGGGGATGGCGCGCAGCAGTTCGACGGCGCGCGGGCCGCCCTCCGGCGCCAGGCGGTTGAAGGCGGTGATGACGGGCGGCTGCATCGCCGCCTGCCAGGTCGCGGCCTCGGCCGGCGTCTGCTCATGCACCGTCATGCCGCGTTCCCGCAGCGTGACCAGCGCCGCCGTCGCCGTGTCTTCCGTGATCTGCATCTGGTCCTGCTCCGCCTTGCGGGCGGCGGCCTCGATGGCGGTGCGATGGGCGGCGTTCAGCCCGTTCCACCAGCGCGGATTCACATAGACATGGCTCATGACGGAGAAGTACGGCGCCACGGTGCCGAACTTCTGGATCTCGTAGTAGCGGCGGGAGACGGCGGCGGAGATGTCGGTCAGCCCCGCATCCAGCACGCCGGATTGCAAGGCCTGGGAGACTTCCGGCCCCGGCATGGCGGAAGGCGCGGCGCCGACGGCGGACAGCGCATGGTCGGTCAGCGCGTTCAGCCCACGGATCTTGAGGCCCTGGAAATCGGCCAGGTTGATGATCGGCTTGCGGTTGGAGGTGAAGATGCTCTGCCGCGTGGTGTAGAGCCACATCAGGTTGCGCACCGCGCGCCGTTCCAGCAGCCCTTCCAGGAACTTCGCGGCGTCGCTGCCGGGGAAGCGGCGGATGCGGGCGATGTCGGTGAACAGATAGGGCAACGTCGGCGCGTTCATCTCGGGGATGGTCGTGCCCCATTGGAAGTTCACCGCCGCCGCCGCCTCGAAGGCCCCGCGCGCCACACCCGGAAAATTCTCGCCGGCCTTGGCAAGCTGTTCCGCCGGGAAGACCTGCACATCCACCTGGCCGTTGCTGCGCGCCTTCACATCCTCGGCGAAGGCGGCGATGACGCGGGCATTGTGGTGGGAGGGGGGGAACTGGTGCGACAGCCGCATGGTCACCGCGGCCTGGGCCGCCGCGAGGCGCGGCAAAGCGGGCGTGGCGAGGGCGGCGGCAAGCAGATGGCGGCGACGCATGGCGGCGGACTCCTCCGTTGATTTGCCCGGACCTTTGCGGCAGAGCGCGATCCGGGTCAACCATTCGGGAGGATCGGCGGCTTCAGCCCGCCAGGCTCTCCGGCACCCCGGCGGCCAGCACCGCCGCGCGCTGGCGTTCCGCCACCGCTTCCTCGGTGAAGTCTTCGACCAGTTCCATGAACAGCCGGTGCCAATTGGCCTGGGCCTTCAGGCGGAAGAAGACGCTGCCAAGGCCGATCGCGGCGCGGTCCATCAGCGGGAATTCGCGCGGGATCTTCACCCCCCCGGTCCGCTTCAGCCCCTGATGCACCGTCTGCGCGATCTTGCGGCCATAGCTCGGATCGTCGGAGGGGGTGATCGAGCGCACCTTGTCCTCGACCAGCGGCTCATACAGGAAGCGCGCCCAGAGGTTCAGCACCTCCATGGTCTCCTTGGACAGGTTGCGAAAACCCCAGATGCCATAGGCATGGGCGGCCTTCTCGCGGTCGTCGTCGCGCACCGCCTCATACAGCATCACCACGCCGGTCACGAAGCTGGCGGGGAAGATGCGGATGACGCCGAAGTCCAGCAGGTTCACGCCGAAGCCGACCTCGGCATCCGGGCGCACCTGGTAGTTGCCCAGATGCGGGTCACCGTGGATCACGCCGTAGCGGTAGAAGGGCACGTACCAGGCGCGGAACAGCGCGCGGGCATAGGCATTGCGCTCCTCCTCCGGCGGGTCTTCCTCCAGCCGGCGGAGAATGGGGCGGCCTTCCAGCCAGGACATGGTCAGCAGGCGCCTGGTGGTCAGCTCCGGCACCGCCGTCGGCACGGTGACGCCGGGCGTGCCGGCCAGGATCGCGCCGTACAGCCGCATGTGGCTGGCCTCGCGCTCGTAGTCCAACTCCTCCCGCAGCCGGGCCGACAGCTCGGTATAGGCCTCGGCATTGTCGAGCGTGCTGTCCATGCGCTGGTACAGGCTCAGCGCCATCTTCAACTGCCGCAGATCGGCTTCGACGATGCTGGGCATGTCCGGATATTGCAGCTTGCAGGCCACGTCCCGCCCATCCGGCAGGGTGCCGCGATGCACCTGGCCGAGGCTGGCGGCGGCCACCGCCTCCTGGCTGAAGGTGGTGAAGCGGGACTGCCAGGCGGGGCCGAGTTCGCCCTGCATGCGGCGGCGCACGAAAGCCCAGCCCATCGGCGGCGCGTTGGATTGCAGCGTCGCCAGTTCCTGCGCGTATTCCTCCGGCAGTGCATCCGGCACCGTCGACAGGAACTGCGCCACCTTCATCAGGGGGCCCTTCAGCCCGCCGAGGATCTGCTTCAGACCCTCCGCATGCGCGGCCTTGTCCGTCTTCATGCCGAGGAAGCGTTCCCCGGCAACGCGGGCGGCGATGCCGCCCACGGCGCCGGAGGTGCGGACCATGCGGCGCATCTCGCCAAACAGGGTGGAGCCCTTGTCGTCCTCGGCCATGCTGTCAGGTGGCCTTTTCCAACTCGTCGTCGCGGGAAGCGCGCTCAAGTTCATCGATAAAGCCCGAGATCACGTCCAGCCCCTTGTTCCAGAAGGCGGGGTCGGAGGCGTCGAGGCCGAAGGGCGCCAGCAATTCCTGGTGCCGCTTGGTGCCGCCCGCGCGCAGCATCTCCAGGTATTTCTCCTGGAAGCGCGGATGCCCGTCCCGGAACACGCCATAGAGCGCATTCACCAGGCAATCCCCGAAGGCATAGGCGTACACATAGAAGGGCGTGTGCACGAAATGCGGGATATAGGCCCAGTACACGCTGTAATCCGGCGTGAAGTCGAAGGCCGGACCCAGGCTCTCGGTCTGGATCTGCATCCAGATCTCGCCGATCCGCTCATGCGAAAGCTCGCCCTTGCGGCGCTCGTCATGCAGCAGCGTCTCGAAGCGGTAGAAGGCGATCTGGCGGACGACGGTGTTCAGCATGTCCTCCACCTTGCCGGCCAGCAGCATGCGCCGCTTCTTCGGGTCGGTCTCGGCATCCAGCACGGCCCGGAAGGTCAGCATCTCGCCGAAGACGCTGGCCGTCTCGGCCAGGGTCAGCGGCGTGGAGGACATCAGGTAGCCCTGGTCCGCCGCCAGCACCTGGTGCACGCCATGGCCCAGCTCATGCGCCAGCGTCATCACGTCCCGCGCCTTGCCGTGATAATTCAGCAGCAGATAGGGGTGGGCGGAGGGCACGGTGGGGTGGGCGAAGGCGCCGCTCGCCTTGCCGGGGCGCAGCGCCGCGTCGATCCAGGGCTTGTCGAAGAAGGGCGCGGCGATCCGCTCCAGCTCCGGGCTGAAGGCGCCATAGGCCGCACGGACGCGGGCCACGGCCTCGGGCCAGGGGATGGTGCTGTCGCTGTCCTCGGGCAGCGGGGCGTTGCGGTCCCAGTGCTGCAGCTTCTCCAGCCCCAGCCACTTCGCCTTCATGGCGTAGTAGCGGTGGGAGAGCCGCGGCAGGCTGGTCCAGACGGCAGAGACCAGCGCGTCCACCACCTCATCCTCGACCATATTGGCGCGGTTGCGGGAGGAGGTCGGGCGCTTGTACTGGCGCCAGCCGTCGATGATCTCCTTGTCCTTGGCGAGCGTATTGGTGATGAGGGAGAACAGCCGCACCCGGTCCCCAAACGCGGCCGAGATGCCCTTCGCCGCGGCGGCGCGGGCGGCGCGATCGCTTGACGAAAGATTGTTCAGCGCGGCGGAGACGGTCAGCTCCTCCCCACCCACCGGCACGCGCATGCCGGCGATGGTCTCGTCGAACAGGCGGTTCCAGGCGGAGCGGCCGGTGACCTCCTTCTCATGCAGCAGCTTCTCCAGCTCATCCGAAAGCTGGTGCGGGCGGAACACCCGCAGGTCGCGCAGCCAGGGCTGCCAGCGGCGCAGTGCTGCGGAATCGCGCAGCTTCGGCGCCAGCGCCGCCTCCTCCAGCCGGTTGATCTCCAGCGTCAGGAACAGCAGGTGGCTGCTGATCGCCGTCACCTTCTCCTGCACCGTCTGGTAGAAGCGGCCGTTTTCCGCCGATTGCGCGTCGCCGGAGAAGACAAGCTGGGCATAGGACATGGCCCGGCCCAGGATTTCCTCGATCCGCTCATAAGTCGCGATGGCGGCAGCCAGCGCGTCGCCGGACAGGCCGGCGAGGCGGCCGGCATGGGCGGCCTCGAAGGCACGCGCCTCGGCCTGGGCGCGGTCGAGATCGGCGGCCAGGCGCGGATCATCCGGCGCGGCGTAAAGGTCGGAGAGGTCCCAGGCCGGAAGCGGCAGGGCGGCGGCTTGCGCCGGATCGGGGGCGGGGTTTGGGGCGCTGTTCTGGGTCACGTCCCTGCATATAGCCCGGCCGGGCGCGAGGCCAACGGGCACCACCGCAATCTGCGGTTCCGCAGCCCGTCGGTGCCGATTTGGCAATCTTCGGTCGCTAAGCTTCGACCCATGCGGCATGCCCGCCGCCGCCCACGCAGCGAAGCCCAAGGATCATCCATGCGCATCCGCACCATGTTCATCCTGGGCTTCTGCCTGGTCGCGATTCCGGGGCTTGTTGCCTCGCTCTGGCTGGCGACCGGCGCGGCGCGGGATCTCGGGCGGACCACACAGGCCGTGGAGGCCCTGCGGGCGGCGAGTGACGCACAGCGCGCGGTCAGCGCCGTGGCGGTGGAGGTCGGCGGCTACAGCAGCGTGCTGCGCGAGGCCAATCCCAACCGCGCCCAGGTGGCAGGTGACGCCGCCGCGACCATCCGGCTTCTGGAAGCCAGCATCGCCAGTGCCGGCCGCGCCGGCCTGGATGCCGAAGCGGTGCGCCGGGTGGCAGGGCAGCTCGCCGCCTTCCGCGTGGGGGTGGAGCAGGCGCTGGCGCTGCCGCCGGATCGCCGCGATGCCAGCCTGCCGGCGGCCGGCACCGCCGCGCGCAACGCCGCGGTGGCGACTCTGCTGGATGTTTCCGCCGCCGCCGCGCGGGATGTCGCCCGCACCGCGCCGGAACTGGCGCTGCTGATCGAAGCGTCTTCCACCGTCATGGACATGCGGGACCAGGCCGGGCGCCGAAACGCGCTGATCTCCACCTGGCTCAGCGGCGCAGCGGTGACGCCGCAGGGTGTGCAGACGGCGGAAGCGCTGACGGCAGGCGTTGCGCAGGCCTGGAGCTCAGTGCAACGGCTGCTGGCGGCGAGCCCCGCCTCCACCGCGCTGGAGGCCGCGCTGGCCGGGCAGCGGCAGAGCTTCGTGGAGCGGAACGAGCCGCATTGGCGGAAGCTGGTCGAGACGGGCCGGCTGCGCCTGACCGCGCCCGACACCGCCTGGACCACCAGCTTCGCCGAATTCCGCATCTGGTCGCGCCCGGCCCAGGCCGAGATCCTGGCGCTGCGCGACGCCGCGCTGGATGAGGCGGCGGCCAGCGCCGCACGCGGCATCGCGGAGGCCCAGGCCGGCCTCGCCCTGGCGCTGGGGTTGGCCGGACTCTGCTTCGTCGCGGCGCTGGGTGGCGCGGTGCTGCTGCTGCGGCGCCTGGTCAGCCCGATCCGGGCGCTGACCGCCAGCGTCGGCCGCATCGCCGCCGGCGAGCTGACGGTCGCCGTGCCGGGCCGTGGCCGCAGCGACGAGGTCGGTGAGATGGCGGAGGCGGTGGAGACGCTGCGCGCCGGCTCCCTGGAACGGGTGGCGGAAACCGAGGCCCGCGCACGCGAACAGGCCCAGCGCCTGGCCCGGGTCGAGCGCGTGGATGCGCTGCTGCGGCAGTTCGAGGAACAGGCCGGCAGCATGCTGGAAGCCGTCGCCGCCGCCTCCACCGAGCTCAATGCGACCGCCCACAGCATGGCCGGCATCGCCGCCGATGGCACCGCCCATGCCGCCGCGGTGGCCGATGCGGCCTCCCGCGCCAATGGCAGCGTCGAGACGGTGGCCGGCGCGGCGGAGGAGCTCGCGGCCTCCTTCAACGCGGTGACGCAGCAGATCCGCCACGGCGCCGACCAGGCCCGCGCCGCCACCGGCGCGGCGCAGGAAGCGGACCGCACCGTGCGCGGCCTGTCCGACGCCGCCGACCGGATCGGCGCCGTGGTGCAGATGATCACGGCCATCGCCGGCCAGACCAACCTGCTGGCGCTCAACGCCACCATCGAGGCGGCCCGCGCCGGAGAGGCCGGCAAGGGCTTCGCGGTCGTGGCCGGGGAGGTGAAGGCGCTGGCGGCGCAGACCGCCAAGGCGACCGATGAGATCAGCGGCCAGATCGCCGCCATGCAGGCCGAGACGGGCCGGACGGTGACCGCCATCTCCGACATCGCGCGCATCATCGCCGCGGTGGGCGAAGCCACGAGCCAGGTGGCCGAGACCGCCGCGCAGCAGGCAGAGGCGACGCATGCGATCAACCAGGCGGTGTCGGAAGCCGCCCGCGGCACCGCCGCCGCCGCCGATCATGCCAATGGCGTGAACGCCGATGCCGAGCGTACCGGCCATGCGGCGGGCGAGGTGCGCGAAGCCTCCGGCGAGCTGTCGCGGCAGGCGGAGAAGCTGCGCGCGGAGGTCTCGCGCTTCATGCTGGAACTGCGCGCCGCCTGATCCCCTCCCCCACCGTCCCCGGCGCCCCCATTTGGTCCGGGGTGGGCGCGCATGGCATCATGCCGCCAGGAACGGGGAGACGATCGAGGGAATGCAAAGCGCCAAGCCGGGCAGCTGGACCAGCCTGCCGCACATGATGCTGGACCTGGCCCGTGGCTGGGGCGCCAGGCCGATGCTGCGGCACTGGCAGGCGGGCGGCTGGAAGCGCACGAGCTGGGCCGACTTCGCCCGCCAGGTCGCCGGCATCGCCGCCTTCCTGCGCGCGCAGGGGGTGGTGCCGGGGGACCGGGTGCTGCTGGTGTCCGAGAACCGGCCGGAATTCCCCATCACCGATACCGCCATCATGGCCATCGGCGCCGTCACCGTGCCGACCTACACCACCAATACCGTGGGCGACCACGCGCATATTTTGCGCGACAGCGGCGCCACCTCCGCCATCGTGTCCACCGCGAAGCTGGCGGAACGGGTGGCCCAGGCGGCCGCCCAGGCCGGGGTCACCCTGGACCGGATCATCTGCATGGAGGCGGCGGAAGGCTGCCTGGACTGGTCCGCCGCCGCCTCGACCCCGGCCGATGTGGACATGCTGGCGGCGGAGGCGGAGCAGATTCCGCCCGGCCGGCTGGCCTGCCTGGTCTATACCAGCGGCACCGGCGGCCTGCCCAAGGGCGTGATGCTGCCGCATCGCGCCATGCTGGCGAACCGGGAGGGTGTGGCCCGCATCGCCACCCGCCTGCATCTGGATGGCACGCCCTACCTCTCCTTCCTGCCGCTGTCGCACAGCTATGAGCACACGGTGGGTGGCTTCCTGCTGCCCTCGCTGGGGCTGGAGGTGGTCTATTCCCGCGGCGCCGACCGGCTGGCGGCCGAGTTGAAGGAAGTGCAGCCCACCGTCATCACCGCCGTCCCCCGCCTGTTCGAGGTTCTGCGGGGGCGCATCGAGGCGCAGGTGGAGAAGGATGGGGGCTTCAAGGAGAAGCTGTTCCGACGCGCGCTGGCGCTGGGCCTGAAACGGCTGGATGGGCACCTTTCCCTGTTCGAACGCGCCCAGCATGCGGTGCTGGACCGGCTGGTGGGCGCGAAAATCCGTGATCGCTTCGGCGGCAAGTTGCTGGCGCTGGTCTCCGGCGGGGCGCGACTGGACCCCGACCTCTCCGGCTTCTTCCTGGCCTTCGGCCTGCCGGTGATCCAGGGCTATGGCCAGACCGAGGCCGGCCCCGTCATCAGCGTGAACCCGCCCTGGGAAAACCGCCGCGCCAGCGTCGGCCCGCCTTTGCCGGGGGTGGAAACCCGCTTCGGTGAGGACGGCGAGCTTTGCGTGCGCGGCGAGCTGGTGATGGACGGCTACTGGAACGACCCCGACAGCACCGCCCGCGCCGTGATCGATGGCTGGCTGCACACCGGCGATGTGGGGGAGATGGTGGATGGCTATATCCGCATCACCGACCGCAAGCGCGACTTCATCAAGACCCTTGGCGGCGACATGGTCAGCCCGGCCAAGCTGGAAGGCCTGCTGATGGCGGAGCCCGAGATCGCCCAGGCGGTCGTGGCCGGCGAAGGCCGCCCCGCCATCGTCGCCCTGGTGGTGCCGGCCGAGGGCGCGGCGGAGAAGGTGCAGGCCGCCATCGCCCGGGTGAATGGCAAGCTCTCCAATATCGAGCGCATCCGCGCGAGCACCGTGGTCGAGCCCTTCACGGTGGAGAACGGCCTGCTGACGCCAACCATGAAGGTGAAGCGCCGGCTGGTGCTTCAGCAGCACGCGGCGGCGGTGGAGGGGCTTTCGAAGCGGGGGTGATCCCCCAGCTCAGACGTGCCGCGTCAGCCCGCCATCGACCCGGAGGCTCTGGCCGGTGACGTAGGAGGCCTGGTCGGACACCAGCCAGGCCACCGCCGCCGCGATCTCCTCCGCCCGCGCGTAGCGGCCCAGCGGGATGCGGGCGCGGCGGGTCTCCTTTTCCGGCAGGCTGTCGACGAAGCCGGGCAGCACGGCGTTCACGCGGATGCCGGCGGGCGCCAGCTCATCCGCCGCCAGCTTGGTCCAGGCGCCGAGCGCCGCGCGCAGCGTGGTCGCCGGGAAATCCGATTCCGGCTCCAGCGCCGCATAGGAGGACAGGTTCACCACCGAACCCGCGCCCGCCGCCTTCATCCCCGGCAGCACCAGCCGCAGCGCGCGAATGGCGGAGAGCATCACCATGTCGAAGCCGGCATGCCACTGCGCATCCGTCAGGTCGAACAGCGGCGCCTTGGGCGGGTGGCCGGCATTGTTCACCAGCGCGTCGATCCTGCCGAAGCGATCCAGCGTAGCCTGCACCAGCCGCTCCAGGTCAGCGGGCTCCGTGACCGAACCGGTGACGCCAAGCGCATCCGGCAACGCCGCCGCCAGTTTCTCGGCATTGCCGGAGGGCGACATCACCGCAACCCGGAAGCCATCGGCCGAAAGCCGCCGCGCGACGGCGGCGCCGATGCCACGGCCGGCCGCGGTGATGATCGCGGTCTTCATGTCCGGTCGCTCGTCGTCGGGGTGAAGGCGCCGCCATCAGTCGGGCGCAGCGCCTCGAACATCTCGGTCACCTGGCTGTAGTCGCGATAGCCGCAGCGGGCGATGGTCTGGGCGGCCACCGCATCGAAGCGGCCATCGACGATATAGCGTTCGTCGATATGGATGCCGACGACCTGGCCCAGCACCATGAAGCCGTCGGTCGGATTGCCGTCCAGGTCGTTCAGCTCCATCGCCTGCAAGACCTTGCATTCGAAGCTGGCCGGGCTTTCCAGCACGCGCGGCGCCTTGACAAAGTTGCAGGGCGCCATGGTCAGCCCCGCCGCCTCGAACTCATTCTCCCCGGCCTCGAGCGCGGCGGAGGAGGCGTTCATGGCGTCGAACAGCGGGCGGGTCACCAAGTTGAAGACGAATTCCCGCGTTTCGAAGGCATTGGCGGCGGAGTGCTTCAGCCCCTCGCTGCCGAAGACCACGATCGGCGGGGCGCCCTTGACCAGGTTGAAGAAGCTGTAGGGCGCCAGGTTCGGGCGCCCCTTGGTGTCCAGGCTGGAAATCCAGCCGATCGGCCGCGGCGCGACGATGGCCTTGATCGGGTCGAAGGGCAGGCCGTGCCCTTGCTTGCCGTGCTTCGGTTCGTAGAACATCGCGCCGCCCCTCTTGCCTGGACGGCCTCCGCTACATGCCCAGCGCGCGGCGGTAAAGATCGAGCAGCGTCTCCTGCTCCTCCACCTCGGCCGGCTCCTTCTTCCGCAGCGAGATGATCTGCTTGATCACCTTCACGTCGAAGCCGGCCGACTTGGCCTCCGAGAAGATGTCCTTGATGTCGCCGGCGAGCGCCTTGCGCTCCTCCTCCAGCCGCTCCACCCGCTCGATGATCGACCGCAGCCGGTCGACGGCAATCCCGCCGACCTCGGGGTCCGGGTCCTTTTCCTGGCGGTCGCGGCTGGCCTGGGCCTCCTGCGCGTCGAAATCACTCATCGAAGGCCTCCGGGGCACGAGTTGAGGCGCGGCGTATAGCCCTGGGGCGGGGGTGGTGCAAACCGGAGGAAAGGAAGGCCGGGGAGAAAGTATTCTCCCCGGACCCCTCATCTATTTTTGGGACCTTGGGCCGGGGCGAAAACCAAAAGGTCCCAAAAAACAAGGGAGGGGTTCGGGGAGGGAATGCTTCCCTCCCCGACCTGCTTCTCAATGCCCGGTATTGCTTGCGGCGAACTTCGCCTTCTGCTCCGCCGTCGCTTCCTTCTGGTGCAGCGCCTGCCATTCCTTGTAGGGCATGCCGTAGACGATCTCCCGCGCCTCCGGATCCGTGATGGTCGTGCCCTGCTCGGCCGCGGCCTCCCGGTACCAGCGCGACAGGCAGTTGCGGCAGAAGCCGGCCAGGTTCATCAGGTCGATGTTCTGCACATCGCTGCGCTCCCGCAGATGCTGCACCAGGCGGCGGAAGGCGGCGGCTTCGAGCTGGGTCTGCTGATCGAGGTCGGTCATCGGCATTCTCCTGCGAGCGATGTCGGGTAGATGGTCCATCCCGCACCGCTTCGCCATACTGCGCGCGGATTGGGGGATGCGGATGGCCTGGACCGATGCGGCGGCGCGGACGGCGCTGGAGATGATCTTCAAGGCGGCGGTGGCAAGCGCCGATCCGCGCATCGTGCTGGCCCGGCACCTGCCCGAGCCGCCGGCCGGCGGCCGCGTGGTGGTGGTGGGCGCCGGCAAGTCCGCCGCGGTGATGGCCGCGGCGGTCGAGGATGCCTGGCCGGAGGTGAAGCTCTCCGGCCTCGTCGTCACCCGCTATGGCCATGGCCATCCAACCCGGCGGATCGAGGTTCTGGAAGCCTCCCACCCCGTGCCGGATGCCGCGGGCGCGGCAGCGGCCGAGCGGATACTTGCGGCGGTGGATGGGCTGACGCCGCGCGACCTGGTGCTGTTCCTGGTCTCCGGCGGCGGCTCCGCGCTGACCACCCTGCCGGCGCCGGGGATGACGCTGGACGATCTGATGGCGGTGAACCGGGCGCTGCTCGCCTCCGGCGCCACGATCAACGAGATGAACTGCATCCGCCGGCATCTGTCGGCCTTCTCCGGCGGGCGGCTGGCCCTGGCGGCGGCGCCGGCCCGGGTGGTGACGCTGGCGATCTCCGACGTTCCCGGCGACGACCCGGCCGCCATCGCCTCCGGCCCCACCATGCCGGACCCGACCAGCTTCGCCGAGGCCCGTGCGCTGGTCGCCCATTACCGCATGGACCTGCCGTCGGCCGTCACGGCGCATCTGGAACAGGCGGCGGACGAAACCCCGAAGCCGGGCGATCCGCGCCTCGGCGCGGTGGACTACCGCTTCATCGCCACCCCCCGCATGGCGCTGGAAGCCGCCGCCCAGGCCGCGCGCGGCTTCGGGCTGACGCCGCTGATCCTGGGCGATGCGCTGGAAGGCGAGGCGCGGGAACTCGGCAAGACCCTGGCCGGCATCGCGCTGTCGGCCAGCGCCCATGGCCACCCTCTGCCAGGCCCCTGCATCCTGCTCTCGGGCGGGGAGACCACGGTGACCATCGGGGCGGAAGGCGGCGGGCGCGGCGGCCGCAACAGCGAATCCCTGCTGGGCTGCGCCGTCGCCCTGGCCGGTGCGCCCGGCATCTGGGCGCTGATGGGCGATACGGACGGCATCGACGGGTCGGAGGACAATGCCGGCGCCCTCATCACCCCCGACACCCTGGCCCGCGCCCGCGCCGCCGGGATGGACCCGCGCGCGGTGCTGGGGCGGCATGACAGCTACAGCCTGTTCGCGAAGCTGGGCGACCTGCTGGTGACCGGCCCGACCCTGACCAATGTGAACGACCTGCGGGCCGTGCTGGTGGCCTGAGGACGGATCGACGGCGCGGCGACGGGCGACCACACTCGCAACCGAATCGAACAGGTCTGGTTGCATGAGTTTCCTGTCGCGCATCCCGGGCCTGCTGCTGTCGCCCCGCGCCACCTGGATGGCCATCGCGGCCGAGCCGGCGCCGGGCCTGATGCGCAGCCTGCTGCCGCTGGCGGCCGCGGCCTGCCTGGTCAACCTGGCCGTGGCGATGACCCGGCCGGGCGGCTGGTACACCGCGGTGCCGAGCCGCGGCGGCGGGTCCGGCCTGGGGCTGGGGGCCAGCGCCGATTCCCTGACGGTCCATATCGGGCTGGGGCCGGCGGCGCTCAGCTACACCCTGTTCATGCTGCTGGGCGTCGTGCTGCTGCGCCGCTCGATCCGTCGCCGGGCGGTGCTCCATGGCGCGGTGCAGGATGCGGCGGCGGCGCAGAAGCTGGCGGTGCATGCGCCCTTCGCCATGTGGATCGCGCTGTTCCTGCTGCCGCTGGGACAGGGTTGGCTGACGCTGCTGGCCGGGCTGCATGGCATGGCGATGCTCGCCATCGGCGCCCCGATCCTGATGCCGCCCTCGGCCGGCGAGGAACGACGCTGGGGGCGCGCGGCGGCCTTCCGGGGCCTGCTGATCGCCCTTGGCACAATGCTGCTGCAATTCGGGCTCTATGCCGCAGTGCTTCTCGTCTGGGCGCTTTTCGTCGCCCTGCGCCAGATGCCGGCGCCGGGGATCAGCACCTGATACCAACCGGCCCTATCGCGTGACCGCTCCGGGCCGCCCTCATACGGTCGTGCCGAAGGCACGCCTGCGGCGTGACGCGGAAACCTCCGGTTTCCTTGGCTTCGCCGCACTTACGGCGGCGCCCATTCGGGCGCTCGGACCGGTCAAGAGACCGGCCCGCTGATATGACATCACATCCCAAGGGGAACACCCTCATGCGGTTCTGGCCAAGACTGCGCGGCCTGCTGCTGTCGCCGCGCGCCACCTGGCAGGCGATCGCGGCGGAGCCGGCGCCGTCGCTTGCCCGCGCCATTCCGTTGCTGTTGCTGCCCTGGCTGCTGCTGGTGCTTGCCACGGCCCTGATGGGCGAGCCGGTGCTGCCGCATCGGCAGGCCAATGCGCTGATGAAGCAGCGTCCGGATGGCGCGATGGTGCAGATCGGCACGCAGACCGTGACCCGTGCCGGCAGCCTGGCCGTCGGGCTGGGCGGGGTGGCCTTCACCCTGGCCTGGCTGTTCCTGATGCAGCGCATGATCCTGGACAGCGCGGCGCGCTATCTGGCGGTGCCGGATCGGGCGGCGGCGCGCAAGCTGGTGCTGCATGCGCCCTGCAGCCTGTGGCTGGCGCTGTACCTGGTGCCGGTCGGGCTCGCCATTTTCCTGCCCCTGGCCTTGGTCCATACGATTGTGCTGGCCCGGCTCGGCGCGCCGATCCTGCTGCCGCCGCATCCCGGGCAGGAAGCCGGCTTCGGCCGATCCGTCGCCTTCCGGGCGGCCTTGCTGGCGCTTGCGGTGGCGGGCGCCGCCATCGCCGCGGTGGTCTGGGTGGTGAACATCAGCCTGGGGTAGAAGGGGGTGGGGAGGGGCCGAAGCCCCTCCCCGGTCACGCTCAGCGCAGGACGATTTCCACGCGGCGGTTCTGCGGCTCGCGCACGCCATCGGCGGTCGGAACCAGCGGGCGGCTCTCGCCGAAGGCCTGGACGGTGATCTGGCTGCGCTGGATGCCACGGCGCTCCAGCTCGGAGGCGACCGCCGCCGCGCGGCGCTCGGACAGGCGCTGGTTGTACTGCGGCGAGCCGGAACGGTCGGCATGGCCGGCCACTTCCAGGCGCGTCACACGCTGGCTGGTCGCGCTCTGCGCCGCGTCGCCGATGATCTGGCGGGCACGGTCGGTCAGGTCGGCGCGGTCGAAGTCGAAGAACACCAGGTAGGTCCGGGCCGGCGCCGGGGCGGCGGCGGGCATCGGCGCGGGGGCCGGGGCAACCACCGGGGCCGGGCCGGTCTGGCCGAAGGCGTAGCGCAGGCCGATCAGGATGGAGTGGTTGTAGTTCTCGGACTTCGTGCCGGTGCGCGCCACGTTGAAGGAACCGCCGCCGCTGCTCGTGTCGACATCATGCTCCATCGTGCCGAGGAAGCGGTACTCGGCGGTCAGGGCCAGACCCGGGGCCACATTGGCCAGCGGCATGGCGGCGCCGACGATCGCCTGATAGGCGAAGCGGCCATCGGTGCCATCGCTGTTCACGGTGCCGCCGAGGACATTGGCGCGGACGCCATCGAATTCGCGCCAGATGTAGCCGGCACCCGCGCCGACATACGGCACCAGCGCCATGCCGCCGACATGACCACCCAGGTCGAAGTCATACAGCACATTGGCCATCACGCCGTAGCTGCGGGCGGTGCCGGAAGCGCGAACCTGGCCGGCGCCGCGGAAGCCGCTGATGGTGTCGACTTCATTCTCGCGGTAGCTGCCCTCGATCTCGGTGCGCAGGCCGTTGCCGAAGCCGTAGCCGAGGCTGACCACGCCGACCCAGCCCATGTCGAAGGAGACATCGCCGCCGACCGTGTTGCCGCGCGCGCGCAGGGTATCGGCCAACTGGCCGGTCGCATTGATATTGGCGTCCTGAAGCCAGTTCACGCCGGCGCCGGCACCGACATAGAGGCCGTTGACCGGCTGGGCCTGGGCGGCGGCGAGCGGCGCCATCAGCATCGTCGCGGCGAGCAGGGTCTTGCGGAAGCTCATAAACAATTCTCCATGGCCGGACGTGCCGCCTTGCGCCGGGGGCAGTGGAAGGGTCCCAGCAACGTCGTCCTGCTCCATCAACGCGAGTTCCCACGAAAAGGCGGCATGGGTGAAAGATTTGCGAAACGGCTGTGGCATAATAGCCGCAGCGCCGCGCCCGGGCACGAAAGCCGAAGCATTACTTAATAAAATTAAGCTAAAAAATCCCCCTGGCGCTTTTCGCTTAGATTACCTAACTTAGCGACATGCGCGACCCCTCCCTCGAAGCCCTGCTCACCCAGCGCGGCGCCGTCACCCGTATCGCAACCGCCCTCGGCATCTCCACCGCCGCCGTCTCGCAATGGCGCCGGGTGCCGGAGGATCGTGTCGCCGAAGTGGCGCGCGCGCTCGGCGTGCCGCCCGTCGCCGTCCGCCCGGATGTGCCGGAACCCCCCGAGACCCCCCGCCGCGAAGGATTCGTCCGACCCATGCCCCAAAGGGTTCCGCTGCGGCGTCGCCGGCGCACCAAGATCATCGCCACCCTCGGCCCGGCCTCCTCCTCGCCGGAGGTGATCGAGCGCCTGTTCCGCGCCGGGGCCGATGTGTTCCGCCTGAACTTCAGCCATGGCAGCCATGAGGACCACGCGGCCCGCATCGCCACCATCCGCGCCCTGGAGGAAAAGGTCGGCCGCCCCATCGGCATCCTGGCCGACGTCCAGGGCCCGAAGCTGCGCGTCGGCAAGTTCCAGGCCGGGCGGGTGCAGTTGCAGACCGGCCAGAGCTTCCGCCTCGACCTGTCGCCCACCCCCGGCGATGTCCGCCGTGTCCAGCTTCCGCATCCCGAGATCATCGCCGCCGCCGGCATCGGCACCACCCTGCTGCTGGATGACGGCAAGCTGCGCCTGCGCGTGACCCGGAAGCGGGAGGACCACCTGGAGACGGAGGTGGTGGTCGGCGGGCCCCTGTCGGACCGCAAGGGCGTGAACGTGCCCGATGTGGTGCTGCCGATTCCGGCGCTGACGGAAAAGGACCGCATCGATCTGGATTTCGTGCTGGAACAGGGCGTCGAATATATCGGCCTGTCCTTCGTCCAGCGGCCGGAAGACGTGGTGGAGGCCAAGGCCATCGCCGCCGGCCGTGCCTGGATCATGGTGAAGATGGAGAAGCCCCAGGCGGTCGAGAATCTCGATGCCATCCTGGCGGAGGCCGATTGCGTCATGGTGGCGCGCGGCGACCTCGGCGTGGAATGCCCGCCGGAGGAAGTGCCGCTGATCCAGAAGCAGATCGTCCGCGCCGCCAAGGCGCTGGGCAAGCCGGTGGTCGTCGCCACCCAGATGCTGGAAAGCATGATCACCGCCCCCTCCCCCACCCGGGCGGAGGCGCAGGACGTGGCGACCGCGGTCTTCGACGGCGCCGACTGCGTCATGCTCTCGGCCGAGACCGCCGCCGGGCAGTATCCCTTCGAGGCGGTGAACATCATGGACCGCATCATCGCCCGGGTGGAGGATGACCCGGACTGGCGCAAGCTGACCGATGCCAACCGCCCGGCGCCGGAGCCCAACTCCGCCAGCGCCATCGCCGCCGCCGCCCGCCAGGTGGCGCAGACCATCGAGGCGGAGGCGATCGCCACCTTCACCTCCACCGGCTCCACCACGCTCCGCGTGGCGCGGGAACGGCCGAGCTGCCCGATCCTGGGCCTGACCGCCAGCCTGCAGACGGCGCGGCGCATGGCCGTGGTCTGGGGCGTGCATCCGGTGACGACGGTGGAGCTGCACTCCATGACCGACATGGTGGCCAAGGCGATCCGCGCCGCCAGCCAGGAAGGTTTCGCCAAGCCGGGCGATGAGGTGGTGGTGACGGCGGGCGTGCCCTTCGGCACCCCGGGCACCACCAATGCGTTGCGCGTCGCCATTGTGAAGTGATCGGCGGGGGTGGCGGTTGACCTTGGGGCCGCACCCGCCTTTGGTGCGCGTCCCTTCCGCCATGCCGGCACGGAGCAGCCCCGATGACCATCCGCCGCCTCGCCTTCGCCCTGCCGCTGCTGGCGGCCCTGCCCCTGGTGAGTCCCGCCCAGGCCCAGCGCGCCGGCCTCTATGACGTCACCGGCACCAATCTGGACGGCACGACCTATACCGGCCTCGCCCAGATCCAGACGGCCGGCCTCGCCTCCTTCGCCATTCGCTGGCGGATCGGCAATCAGACGGTGGAGGGGGTGGGCTTCGCCTCCGGCCGCACCGTGACCGTCGCCTATGGGCTGCAGCAGCGGCCCGGGCTCGGCATCTATACGCTGAATGCGGATGGCAGCCTGGAAGGCGAATGGACCATCGTCGGGGCCAATGCGAATGGCACGGAACGCCTTGTGCCGCGGGAAGCACCGCCGGGCGCGGCGGCGCCTGGCGCACCGGCCGCCGCGACGCCTGCCCCCGGCGCGGCACCGGTCCCCAGCGCGCCGGTTCCCAGCGCACCGGCGCCTGCGGCACCAGCGCCAACACCGGCACCAGCGCCGGCCGCCCCCGCCGCACCGACGACTCCCGCGCCGCAATAGGCCGAGGCGGCTACCTGCCCCGCGCCCGCCTTTCCCCCGCCAGCAGTGCCGCCTTGCGCGGCACGCCCCAGCGATAGCCGGTCAGGTCGCCGCTCGCCCCCACCACCCGGTGGCAGGGCACGACGAGGGAGACCGGGTTGCGGGCGCAGGCGCGGGCCACGGCACGGGTTGCGGCGGGCATGCCCATCTCGGCCGCCAGGCCGGAATAGGTGCGGGTTTCCCCCAGCGGAATCCGCGTCAGCGCCTCCCACACCCGGCGTTGGAACGCCGTGCCGCGCAGGTCCAGCGGCAGGGCCAGGGCGGCGGCCGGTTCGGCCAGGAAGGCCACCACCTGCCGGACGTCCCCGGCCAGGTCCTCCGGCGCCGGCTCGATCCGCGCCTGGGGGAAGCGGGCGCGCAGATCGCCCTCCAGCGCCTCGGGCGGCTCGGCGAAGCCGATGAAGCAGATGCCGGCGGCGGTGGCGCCGACCAGCAGCGGTCCCATGGCGCTGTCGGCATGGGCGATGCGGATCACCTCCCCAACCCCACCCCGCCGGGCGGCGCCGGGGGTCATGCCGAGATGCCGCGCGGTGTCCTCATAGACCCGGCTCTCGCTGCCGAAGCCGGCGCCTGCCACCGCCTCCGCCACCCGGTCACCGGCCGCCAGCGCCGCCTGCAACCGGCGGCCGCGCACGCCTTCGGCATAGCTGCGCGGGGTGACGCCGGTGATGTCGCGGAACAGGCGCAGGAAATGGTGGCGGGCATAGCCGGCGCGGGCGGCCAGGGTTTCGAGACTGGGGATGGTTTCCGCCGCCTCGATCAGGGCGCAGGCGGCGGCCACCGCTTCCGCCTGCATCCGGGCGCGATCGCCCTTGGGGTCGCAGCGCTTGCAGGCGCGGAAGCCGGCGGCCTCCGCGCCGGCGGGATCGGCGAAGAAACGGGTGTTGCGGCGCAGCGGCGGCCGGGCTGGGCAACCGGGGCGGCAGAACACGCCCTGGGTGGTGACGGCATAGCGGAAATCGCCGCAACCGGGCGCCGCCACACGCGCCAGCACCGCCTGCCAGCGCAGCTCATCCAGCGGGTCGATCATCGGGGCTTCGGGCATGGCAGGATACTCCTCGGCCTCGCTTTTCGTCGATGCGGCCACCGGCCCGCCATCCGGCCGTTGCGCTACAGCGCATCACCCTCCACCTGCCGCGCCAGTTCCCGCCGGCGCAGGGTGCCGCCCGGCATCTGCGGATGCAGCGCCAGCGCCGCATCCAGGCTGCGCAGCGCGCCCCGCAGGTCGCCCGCCTCCTCCTGCAACTGGGACAATTGGAGCAGGGCGCCGAAATGCCGGGGCTCCAGCAGCAGCGCCTGCTGCAGGTCCCGCGCCGCCGCCGGCCGGTCGCCGAGTCGGGCATAGGCCTGGGCACGGGCCAGCCAGGCGTCGGGCGCCGCCGGTTCCAGCACGATGACGGCGTCGAAATCCTCCAGCGCTTCCGCGGCCTCCTCGGCCCGCAGATTGCGCAGGCCACGGTTCAGCAGCAGGGCCGCGGCTGGGGAGACGGCCTGGCCCCAGAGGGCGCGGATGCGCGCCTCCACCATCTGGCCGCCGCCCTGGTCGGGGGCGGATTGCAGCGCCTCGAACAGCCGGTCCAGCTCCGCCTGCCGCGCGGCGGCGGGGCCGGAGCGCGGGGCGGGCGTCGCGGGCTGCGCCCAGACAGGGGTGGCGAGAAGCAGAAGCGAGGCGACGAGACGGGTCATGCGCCCAGCCTCCGGCATCCCCGCCCCCCCATGCAAGGCCTATCGGCCGGGTTCACCACACGGCCTATCGGCCGAGCGCGATCCCCGCCTCCTGCACAATGCCGCGGAACTTGGCGAGCTCAGCCGCCAGGAAGGCGCGGGTCTGGGCCGGCGTGCTCGGCGCGGCGGCGTCGACTCCGGCGCCGGCCAGGCGCTGGCGGACCGCGGGATCGGCCAGCACCTCATTCGCGGCGCGGTTCACCCGCTCCAGGATCTCCGGCGGCAGGCCCTTCGGGCCGAGCAGGACGTTCCAGGTGGTGACGTCGAAACCCTCCAGCCCGGATTCCGCCAAGGTGGGGATTTCCGGCATCAGCGGGTGGCGCTGCGGAATGGTGACGGCCAGGCCGCGTGAGGTGCCGTCGCGCAGATGCGGCGCGGCGGAGGCCAGCACCTCCACCGAGAACTGCACATCGCCCGAGGCCATCGCCGTCATCACCTGCGCCCCGCCGCGATAGGGGATGTGCTCCGCCCGCAGCCGCCCGGCGCGGGAGAGCAGGAATTCCCCCGTCAGATGCCCGATGCCGCCGGCGCCGGAGGTGGCGAAGGACAAGGCGCCCGGCTTTTCCTTGATCTCGGCCAGCAGGCTCTGGATGGTCCGGTGCGGCGAACGGCCGGCGGCCACGATCACCATCGGCCCACCGCCGACGATGGCCACCGGGGTGAAATCCTCCACCGGGTCATAGGGCGTGGTGGCCGGCAGCGCCGCCGGATTGGTGGCGTGGGAGGAGGCGGTGCCGATCAGGAAGTTGTAGCCATCCGGCGCCTGCCGCCGCACATGATCGGCGCCCAGCGAGCCCCCGGCCCCGGCGCGGTTCTCCACCACGATCCGGACGCCATTGCCGAGACGGGCGGCCATGCCCTCCGCCAGGAAGCGGGCGGCGATGTCGGTGGACCCGCCGGCGGTGAAGGGCACCACCAGCGCGATCGGCCGGGCGGGCCATGCGGACTGGGCCTGGGCGTTGCGAAGGGTGGCCGGCGCGGCGAGGCCGGCGGCGAGCAAGGTCCTGCGATACATTCTGGTGGTCGTTTCCCTGAATCATCCATCGTCCTTCGCCACCGAAGGACCGGGGATGGCTGTAGAGAATTTTGAATTTATCGCAAGCTACAGGACTTCTGTCCCGCGCTGCCGGACACGGAGTGGTGCGATGGCCGCCGGCTCCGGCCCGCCCGCCATCCAGTCGAGCAGTTCCACCGTATGCACCGTCGGTCGGTCGCCGCCGGAAAGCTGCGTCAGGCAGCCGATATTGCCGGCGGCGATCAGATCCGCCCCGGTGCGGTCGAGATTGGCCAGCTTGCGGTCGCGCAACTGCCCGGCGATCTCGGGCTGCATCAGGTTGTAGGTGCCGGCGCTGCCGCAGCAGATATGGCTCTCCGCCGGTTCCTTCACGATGAAGCCGGCGCGCTTCAGCAGGTCCTTCGGCGCGGCGGTGACCTTCTGGCCGTGCTGGAGGGAACAGGCGGCGTGGTAGGCGACGGTCAGGCCCGGCCTCTCCCGGCTCGGCGCATAGCCGAATTTGACCAGCACCTCCGACACATCCATCGCCAAAGCGGAGATCTGGGCGGCGGCCTCCGCCTCCGGCTCGGTCCGGAACATGAAGCCGTAATCCTTCACCGTGGTGCCGCAGCCGGAGGTGTTGATGACGACCGCGTCCAGCCCCTCCCCCGCCAGCTCCGCGCCCCAGGCGGCGATATTGGCACGGGCCAGGCGCATGGCCGGGTCGTGATGGCCCATATGGTGGTCCAGCGCGCCGCAGCAGCCCTGGGCGCGGGGCACCACCACCTCCAGCCCCATCCGTGTCAGCAGCCGGATGGTGGCGTCGTTGATGGAAGGCGCCAGCACCCGCTGGGCGCAGCCGGTCAGCAGCGCCACGCGGCCGCGCCGCGCACCCTCCGCCTTGAAGACGCCCGGCCGGTCCATGGCGCTCGGCCCCGGCACATGGGCCGGCGCCAGTTTCAGCATCGCCCGCAGCCGCTGCGCCGCCATGGAACCGCCCGGCACAAATCGGGAAAAATGGCGGCCGAGGGAGGCGCCGATCAGTGCCAGCCGGAACCGCCCCGGATAGGGCAGCACCGCCGAAAGCAGCCGGCGCAGGGCGCGTTCGGCGGGGGGGCGCCGGTAGGTTTCCTCGATATGCCGCCGGGCATGGTCCACCAGGTGCATGTAGTTCACGCCGGAGGGGCAGGTGGTCATGCAGGACAGGCAGGAGAGGCAGCGATCGACATGCTTCACCACCTCCGCCGTCGCCGGCCGGTCGTTCTCCAGCATGTCCTTGATGAGGTAGATGCGGCCCCGGGGGCTGTCGAGCTCATCGCCCAGCAGCAGGAAGGTGGGGCAGGTGGCGGTGCAGAAGCCGCAATGCACGCAGGTGCGCAGGATACGGTTGCTCTCGGCCGTATCCGGGTCACGAAGCTGCGCCTCGGTGAAGCTGGTCTGCATCTGGGTCCCCCGCCGCACCCGAACATAGGGTGCGGCGGGGTGCGGCGAAAGCGTCGCCCTTCATGGCCACGGCTGTGCCAGCAGCGTCGCCCACTCGGGCGCTCGGGCCGGTCATTCGACCGGCCCGCCGTTATCACGCGAACAGGAAGTCGCTGGCCGAGAGCCCCGCGGATTGCAGGCCCTCCAGCGAGGTGACGTCGGTGAAGCGGGCGATCGAGACGGCGGCATCCGGCGCCGAGACCACCAGCAGGCTCGCCACATTCACCGTGCTGTTGAAATAGACGATCATGTCGCCCGCCTGCTCGCCCTGCGCCGCCTGCACGGCCAGCGCGCCGGAGGCGAAGGCGGTGTCGGTCAGCACCATCACCCCCTCCCCATTCGAGCCCGCGGCGTCGCCGCTGTAGAAGCTCGCCACCTGGCCACCGAGGCCGCCGCTGCCATCGATGAAATTGGCCCCCACGGCATCGTTGCCGAGGCCAACGGCGTCGAACAGGAAGCTGTCCTCCCCGGCATTGAAGTCGGTGATGCTGGCGAAGGCGGGAGCCGTGCCGGCCGCCGCCGGGCTTTGCGGGTCGGCGAAGCGGAAGACGAAGCGGTCGGCGCCGGACCCGCCGGTGACGATGTCCAGCCCCTCCCCGATCAGCAGCGTGTCGTTGCCCGCGCCGCCATCCAGCACATCGGCCGACAGGTCGCCGCGGCCGGTGCGGTTGCCGGAATCGCCGGCCAGGATGTCATTGCCATTGCCGCCATAAAGCTGGTCGATGCCGGTGCCGCCGGTGATCGTGTCGTTGCCGTTGTCGCCGCTGATGCGGTCGTTTCCGGCCTCGCCCTGCAGCGCGTCATTGCCGCCGCTGCCGCTGATCTCATCGTCGCCGGCGCCGCCCCGCACGGTATCGTCGCCACCACCGGCGCGGATCGTGTCATTGGCGCCGCTGCCGATCAGCCGGTCCGCGCCCAGGCCGCCGGCCAGGATCGAGCCCACCGCCTCGATCTCGCCGGAGGCAACGGGCAGCACCAGCTTGTAGCCGGCGGTGCCATCGACCTCCCCATCTGTGCCGGCGCCGGCGCTGCCATCCACCGACAGGCCGTGGATCACCATCTCGCGCAGCGAGAGGGGGAAAAGCTGCTCGGCCGTGACACCTTCGGCCAGGCCCTGGCCGGAGGCGAGGTCAAAGGTCTCGCTGTAGCTGATCCGGCCGTCCGGCGCGGTGGGAAAGCCTTCCAGCCCGGCGCCCGGGGGCATGGTGAGGTTCATCAGCACCGGGCCATAGGCCGGCAGCCCCTCGCCCAGTTCGACGAAGCCGTCGCCATCGGCGTCGAAGGTGCCATTCGGCGTGTTGCTCTCCACCGGCATGCCGGTGGGGGAAAGCCGGCCATGGATGTGCTGGATATGCACCTGGTTCGGCTCCAGCCCCGCCGCCTCCACGCGGATGGTCATGCTGTCGCCCATGCGGGCGATCTCGGCGAAGCCACTGACGCCGGAACCGTTGAGGGCGGTGAATTCGACGCGGCCGAGGTCGCGGGCGACCAGCGTCTCCCCGCCATTGCCGGCACGCTGGATGGTCTGAAAGGCAACGGGCTGCGCGGGGGCGGCGCTGGGGGTGCTGCCCGGGCTGTGATGGCTGTGATCCATTTTCGGCTCGTTCTTCCGGCGGCGGAGGCTGAATTGCCTGCGCTCAGGAGCGCTACCGGCGCCGCGGCGCGATGGACGCAAAGGCTCACGGCGATGTCACCGCCATCCGGTCCGGCTGCCGGATGGCCTGGATGGCCGGGCGAGGGAACCCGGCGCCCGGCACGGCGCTTGCCATATTGATGCCATGGATGGCGCCGGCCGGCGGCTTCCGCGCGATGCGTCGCGGAATGCAAGGCCGGCAGCTTCCATGAGGCGCCAACCCGCAGGAGGATTCGCAGAATGCAAACCCCCACCCCTCGCCCGATCCCGCCGATCACGGTCGCCAGCGCGCCCATCCCCTGGATCAGCGCCGCCGAGGCCGCGCGGCGGAAGGCCCTGTTGCGGCTGGTGACGGCACAACCGAAGCCGGAGACGGAACGCCGGGCCGGCGACCGCCGCCAGGGCTGATCAGCCCCAGGCCGCGTCGGGGTCCAGCGGATAGACCGGGCGCGGCAGGCCGTCGAAGACGAAGCGGGACAGCACGGGGCTGACCAGCCCGGGGGCGTCCACCTCCAGGATCCGATCAGGCGTCGCGTAGATGTCGAAGCCGGCGCGGAAATGGCCGCGCGACTTCACCACGATGGTCCGCGCCGCCTCCACATCCACGCCGAGGATTTCGAGCATCGCCGGGTCGAGCAATTGCCGGCGCAGCGATCCCACAGCGAGCAGGATGCCGCTGTCTTCCAGTTCCAGGAGCGCCGCCGGCCCGACGGAAAAGGCGCGGCCCGCCAGGCTGCCGCGCCGGCCCACACCGCTGCCGTCCGACAGCGCGCGCACCATCGCCATGGCCGCGAAGGTTTCCGCGAAGGTGCTGGGCGTGGCATTGGCCACCGCCTCGAACCGCGCACCCTCCCCGGCCGCATGGGCGGCGGCGGCCAGCACCGGGTCCACCAATATGCCGAAGACCACGCCACGCGCTTGCGCCGCGTGCAGCGCCGCCAGCAGCGCCGTGGTGTTGCCGCCACCGCCGCCGCCGGGATTGTCCGCGACATCGGCCAGGATCAGCCGCGGCAGCGCCGGCCCGTCGCCGGCCGCGACCGCCTGGGCCACAGCCTGCTCGATCGGGGTCAGGACCCGCGTCAGTTCCTCCCGCCGCTGCCAGATGTCGTTGGAGAGCTTCTCCGCCAGATCCACCGCCTGGCCGACATGGCCGGGGCGGGCCGAGGCCCAGACGCAGAGGCCGCATTTGGCGATATCGGTATAGACGAAGCCGCCGGTGACGGAGACGCCGAGCAGGTTCGGATCCTCCTGCCGCGCCGCCACCCCCGCCCGGATCGCCTCGGAATAGGGCGAATCCTCCGCCGTCAGCAGGGTGACGGTGGGTGGCGTCAGCGGCAGGCGGAGGAAATGCGTCTCAGGCCGCTCCCCGGTCTCCAGGATGCGGCGGATGGCGTCGGCCGCCTCCGAGGCGCGTTCGCGCATATCGACATGCGGGTTGGTGCGATAGGCGATCAGCAGGTCGGCCAGTTCGACCTGGCGGTCGGAGACATTGCAATGCAGGTCGAGCGTGCCGACGATCGGCACATCCGGCCCCAGCAGGTCGCGCAGCAATTGCAGGATGGCGCCGTCCGTATCGGCTTCCTCCGCCGCGCGGCTGGCGCCGTGGCTGGCGACATAGACCGCGTCGACCCGCCCGGCCTCGGCCAGCCCGGCCTCCACGATCTGCAGGAATTCCGGAAAGATGCCGGGCGCCATGGTGCCGCCGGGCGGGGCGGTGATGAGGATCAGCGGCACCGGCTCCCAATCCCCGGTCGCGTCCATGCGGGCATAGAAGCCGGGGATTTCGGCCGGCAGGGCGCTGACCTTGCTGCGCGCGGCCTGGGTGATCGCCTCGCCCTCCGCCCAGCTTTGCTGCTCGAAATCCCGCCGGCTGGTCGGGGGCGAGAAGGCGTTGACCTCCAGATGCAGGCCGAGGATGGCGATGCGGGGGCCAAGGGAGGAGGATGTCAAAGGCTGGACCTCATGCGGCCGGGGTTGAACAGGCCGAGCGGGTCGAGCGCCGCCTTCACGCGGGCGCCGATGGCGGCCAGGGCAGGCGCTTCCTCGGGCAGCACGGGCAGGGCGGCGCGCATCGGCGCGGGGGCACGGAACAGGGTGAAGCTGCCGCGCGCGGCCGCGGCGGCGGCCATCACCGCGGCATGGGCCGCCTCCGTCGCCGGGCCGGCGATCCAGACCAGGCCACCGCCCCAATCCAGCATGAAGCGGGCGCCGAAGGCCGCCTGCAGCGCGGCCGCGAGGGCGGGCGCGGCGCTGGGGCGGGTGGAGACGCGCCAGATGGCGTCCTCCGGCATCGCGGCCAAAGGCACCGCGTCGCGAATGTCCCGCCAGATCGCGGCCGAATCCTCGATGATCGTCACATCGCCGAACGCCGCCAGATCGTCCCGCAGCCGGCCGGCGCGATAGGCCACGAAATCCGGAAAATCCTCCAGCCGCAGCAGCGCCACCGGCCCGGCGGCGTCGAGGCGCAGCGCCGCGCCGGTCACGCCGAAGGGGCTGGTGAGGCCCGCGGACAAGGCCCGCACCCCGGAGGCGATATCCGGCACGGCAATCGCCAGGGTGGCGCTGGCGCGGGCGGCGGGCAGCACCTTGATGGTCACCTCGGTCAGCACGCCCAGCGTGCCATGGCTACCCGCCAGCAGCTTGCACAGGTCGAGCCCGGTGACGTTCTTCAGCACCCGCCCGCCATTGCGCACCAACTCTCCCATCCCGTTGACGAAGCGGATGCCGAGCAGATGATCCCGGATCGCGCCGGCAGTGATGCGGCGCGGGCCGGAGAGGTTGGTGGCAACGATGCCGCCGATGGTCGCCGGCAGCTCGGCGCCGAATATGTCGCGCGTATCCGGTGGCTCGGGTGCCAGCATCTGGCCATGCTCGGCCAGCGCCGCCTCGATCTCCGGCAGCGGCGTGCCGGCGCGGGCGGACAGAACCAGCTCGGTCGGCTTGTAGAGGGTGATGCCGGTCAGCCCGCGCGTGGTCAGGCCGCGCGCCGCCTGCACCGGGCGCAGCAGCCCGCGCTTGCTGCCATGACCCTCGATGGACAGCGGCGCCCGCGCGGCGCCCGCCTGCTGCACCGCCGCGACGACGCCGGCCTCATCCAACGGGGCGATCAGATCGGTCATGCGCAGGTGCTCACGCCGCATCCAGCAGCGGAAAAACCTTGTGCGGGTTCAGCAGCCAGGCGGGGTCGAAGGCGGTCTTGATGGCGCGCTGCTGGTCCAGCTCATGCGGGGCGAATTGCACATGCATCAGGTCGCGCTTTTCCACGCCGACGCCATGTTCGCCGGTGAGGCAGCCGCCGACCTCGACGCAGAGCTTCAGGATATCGCCGCCAAAGGCCTCCGCCTTGTGGAAGCTGGAGGGGTCGTTGGCATCGAACATGATGAGCGGATGCAGATTGCCGTCGCCGGCATGGAAGACGTTGGCCACCTGCAGCCCGTACTGCACACTCATCTCGCCGATGCGCTTCAGCACGAAAGGCAGTTCCCCGGTCGGGATGGTGCCGTCCATGCAGAGATAGTCCGGCGAGATTCGGCCGACCGCCCCGAAGGCACCCTTGCGGCCCTTCCAGATCGCAATGGATTCCTCGGCGCTCGTGGCGACCTTCAGGCTGATCGGATCGAAGCGGTTGCAGATTTCCTTGATGCGGTCGAGCAGCGAATCCTGTTCGGCGACGCTGCCCTCCACCTCGATGATCAGCATCGCCTCGGCGTCGAGAGGATAGCCGGCATGGGCGAAGGCCTCGCAGGCATGGATGCAGGGCCTGTCCATGAATTCCAGCGCGACGGGGATGATGCCGGAGCCGATGATGGCATCCACCGCCGCGCCGGCGATCTCCGTGCCCTTGAAGGCGGCCAGCATGGCGCGCGCGCCTTCCGGGCCGCGCAGGATGCGCACGGTGACTTCGGTGACGATGCCCAGCATGCCCTCGCTGCCCGTCATCAACCCGAGCCAGTCATAGCCGGCCGTGTCCAGGTGATCGCCGCCGAGGTCGATGATGTCGCCCTGCGGCGTCACCAGCTTCAGGCCGAGCAGGTTGTTCGCGGTGACGCCGTATTTCAGGCAATGCGCGCCGCCGGAATTCATCCCGACATTGCCGCCGATCATGCAGGCGAGCTGGCTGGAGGGGTCGGGGGCGTAGAAGAAGCCCTCATGCTCCACCGCCTTGGTGATGCCGAGATTGGTGACGCCGGCCTCCACCACCGCCAGGCGGTCGTCGAAATCGATTTCCAGGATCCGGTTCATCCGCATCATGCCGATCACCACCGCATCCTCCAGCGGCAGGGCGCCGCCCGAGAGGCTGGTGCCGGCGCCACGCGGCACCACGCGCACGCCGTTGTCGTGGCAGTAGCGCATGACCGCGGCGACCTGGGCGGTCGTGCTGGGCAGCACCACCGCCAGCGGCATCTGGCGATAGGCCGACAGGCCATCGGTCTCATAGGGCCGCATGCGCAGCGCCTCATGGATCACGGCATCGGCGGGCAGCATGGCGAGCAGGGCGGCCACGATCTCATCGCGGCGGGCCAGGATCTCCGGCTTGGGCGGCGGCAGGGCGATCATGACGTTCCTCGGCGGCGTGCGGATGGAAGATGGCCCTGGCGCGCCAAGCCGGCAAGCAGATGCAGATTCCGTCGCGCTTTGCTGGCAGGATCGGCGCGCAATGAAACGGAGCACCTCCATGCGACGCCTTCTGGCCGCGGCCCTGCTGCTGGCCACCCCCTTTCTGGCAGCACCCGCCATCGCGCAGCGTGCCGGCGCCTACGTGGTCGAGGGCAGCGGCGCGGATGGCACCCGCTACACCGGCGCGGCGCAGATCACGCCGAGTGGCCCGCAGACCTGGCTGGTCACCTGGCGCGTGGGTGGGGAGACGATCCAGGGCGTCGGCGTGGACAATGGCAGCGTGCTGTCAGTTGCCTACAACCATGGCGGCGTACTCGGCAGTGCGCTGTATGAGGTACGACCGGATGGCAGCCTGATCGGCATCTGGACCTCCGGCCGCGACGGCGGCCTGGGGCGGGAGACGATGTCCCCGCGCTGAGGCTCAAAGCTCCGAGGCTCAAACGCGTCGCGCCGCGCCCGGGAGCCCCCGGGCGCGGCGCGACGAATCCCATGATGGCCCCCGAAGGGGCCGCAACTTCAGCCCTGGCGGGCCTTCAGCCGGGGATTCTTCTTGTTCAGCACATAGGTACGGCCACGGCGGCGCACCAGGATGCAGTTCTTGTCGCGCGTCTTGGCGGACTTCAGGCTGTTACGAATCTTCATGGTCATGATCCTGTGAAGGCGGGCGAGATAAGGGGCGAGGCCGGACGAGTCAACCTTGGGCAGGTCAATCCGCCGCCAGCTTTCCTGCAGCCCCCTCCTCCGCGATGATCCGCAGGAAGCCGTCGCGGGTCTGCGGCAGCTTGCGGCCCAGGATCTGTTCGGCCACCTGGGTCCGCAGCACTTGGGCGGTGCCGCCGGCGATGGCGAACATCCGCGCGTCGCGCAGGTAGCGCTCCATCGGATTGTCCTTGGAATAGCCCGCCGCGCCCCAGACCTGCAGAGCGCCGTTGGTCACGCGGATCGCCATTTCACTGGCAAAAACCTTGGCCTGGGCGGCGGCCAGGCGGTCCGGGAAGCCGGCCGGGCCGGCGCTGCGTGCGGCGCGGTGGACCAGGGCGCGGGCGGCCTCCACCTCGATCGACATATCGGCGAGCATCCAGCCGAGGCCCTGGAATTCCGCGATCGGGCGGCCGAACTGGCTGCGGGCATTGGCGCGGCCGATCGCATGTTCATAGGCGCCGGCGGCGAGGCCCAGCGCCACGGTGGCCGCGCCGACACGCTGGCCGTTATAGGCATCGATCAGCCGCCCGAAGCCGCGCTGCCAGCCGCCGGGCGCGCGCAGCACCATGTCGTCCGCCACCTCCAACTCGGAAAATTCCAGCTCCGCCTCCGGCATGCCGCAGAGGCCGAGGGAGGGAATTCGCCGGGACACGATCAGCCCTTCCGGCCTCCCCGCCTCATCGCGCACCACCAGGAATCCGCCGATGCCCTTGAAGGCGCCGTCCTCCACCACCCGGGCAAAGATCAGATGCAGACGGGAGACGCCGCCGCCGGTGATCCAGGTCTTGCGGCCATTGATGACCCAGCGGTCGCCGCGCCGCTCCGCCGTCGTCGCCATCTCCGTCGCGGCCGAGCCGGCCTCCGGCTCGGTGATGCAGATGGCGGGCTTGTCGCCGGCCAGGACCAGCCCGGCGGCCAGCTTCTTCTGGGCCTCCGTGCCATAGGCCATGATGGCGCCGACCGCGCCCATATTGGCCTCCACAGCGATGCGGCCGCAGACGGCGCAGGCCTTGGAGAATTCCTCCACCACCAGCGCGGCGTCGAGCACGGAACCGCCGGGGCCACCCCATTCCTTCGGGATGGTCAGGCCGGTGAAGCCGGCCTCCGCCATCTTGCGGACCATCGGCCAGGGATACTGGCCGCTGCGGTCGGTCTCCGCCGCCTGGGCCGCGGCCTCCTGCGCCAACTCCCGGGCGCGGTCGCGCAGGGCGCGTTGGTCCTGGGTCAGCCCGTCGGTGCTGCTCATCATGCCAGCCTTTCCTCGATGGCCTCGGCCGCCTGCCGGTCCAGCCCGAGCGACTTGCCCAGACGGTCCAGCCAGGCGCGCTCCGGCGCGGTGATATCGCCCATCGCCGCGACCGCGGCGGCATAGATCCGCGCCCGCAGCATCGGGTCGCCGGCCTGCTGGGCCAGCGCCTCCGGCGTCAGCGGCGCGTCGAAATCGGCCAGGATGAAGTCGCGTTCCTCGGCGCTGAGGCCGGCGCCGTCGAGCTGGCCGGCGATGGCCTGGCGTTCGGCGGCGTCGATGGTGCCATCCGCGCGGGCGGCGGCGACCATGGCGCGGATCATCAGCACCGCCTCCGCCGTCTCCACCACCGCTGCTTCCGGCTCGGGCGTGGCGGGAGGGCTGTAGGGGCTGGCGGTCCATTCCGGCAGGCGGGCGGAACGTGTGGGGGGCGGCGCGCTGGCCGGCTTGGCGGTGCTGCGGCGGCGCACGGGCGCGGGTGCCGGCGTGGGCTGGTCGCTACGTGTCATCGCCTCGATCGCCACCGTGGCCAGCCGCGCCAGGTTGCGGGCCAGGGTCACCTGGCCGCCGCCCGCCAATCCGCTGCGCCGCACGCGCCGGCGCGGCGATCGCGTGGCGCCGTTCAGCAACGCGCCCAGAACGCGGTTCCAATTCATGGCTCGACTCCCCCCGCCATCCTTAAGCCGGACGGCGGCGGTTGGGAACCGTCAGCGGCCCAGCAGGCCGCGCAGCAGATCGGCCGCATTGGGCGCGCGCTGGGGCGCCTGCTGATTCGGCGCCTCCGCTTCCGGTGCGGCGGGCGCGCCCTGCACCGTGGGCGCCGGGCCGGCCACGCCACCCCGCGCGGCGGCCAGGGCCGGCGCGCATTCGCCCTGCACGCCAGGGGCCGCGCCACCGCGATTGCCCGCATTGCCGAGGATTTCGGCCAGGGCCTGCAGCGACCGGTCCGGCGTTTCCTGCTGTGACAGGAAGGCGCCGAGGCCGGCGGCGGCGGCGGCGGTGGGCTCCACGCCGACGCGGGGCGCGTTCCAGCGCCCGGCGACATTCACCGGGGCACGCAAGGCGATGCGCGGGGTGCGCAGATCCGTCTGGAGACGCACCGCCAGGGTTTCGTCGCGCATGTCGATCTGCCCGGCGCCGCCGAGCCGGCCGAGGCCGCCTTCGGCATAGAGCGTCTCCAGCCGCAGCACGCCGCCATTGGCAGGCGCCCGCAAGGCGAAGCAGCGCAGCGGGATATCGGCATTGCCCGCCGGCAGCACCGCGCCGAGCACCTGCTGCGGCAAGGCCCGCAACAGGCTGCGCGGCACCGCGCCATCCACCAGCGCCAGGCCCAGATGGCCGGAGGCCGTGGCCGCCACGGCCCGCAGGTCCCCCCCCTGCCCGGCCAGATCGGCATCGAGCTGCGCCCGGCCGATCAGCACCGGATCACGCCCCGCCGCGCGCGACAGGGCGGCAAGGTCGAGGCCCGGCGACTTCGCCACCACGCGCAGGCGCGGCGGGGTCTGGGTGGCATCGGCCTCCACCTCCAGCGCCAGCGGCCCGGCCGGGGTGGTGGCGTTCAGCGGCGCGATCCGCGCCTTGCCGCCGGCCAGCACCAGCCGCGCCGAGACCTGGCGCCAATCCTGCCCGCCCGCCCGCATGGACGGTGCCGTCATCCGCAGATCGGCGTCGAAGCCGCGCAGCGCGGCGAAGGGCAGCGGCGTGGCCGGGATCATGCGGTTGTCGGCGGGGGCCGCAGGCGCCGGAGCCGGCGCCGGCGTCGCGGCCTCCGCCGGGGCAGCGGCCGGCGGCGTGACGCGCAGCGCATCCAGGTCGAGCCGGGCGAAGGTGAGCTGGCCGGTGACGTTCACCCGCGAACCGGCCGCCAGCGCCAGCTCGCCCTGCGCTTCCGCCGCCGGAATCGCCAGCCGCAGCCCGGTGACGCGGGCGCCACCGGCCATGCCGGGCCCGGGCAGGGCAAAGCGCCCGGCGAGGCTACCGGCGCCTGCCAAGCCATAGGGCGAAAGGTCGGTGGCCTGGACCGTCAGTGCCAGGTCGATGCCGCGCAGCGCGCGCGGATCGGCGATGCGGCCCTGCGCCGTGCCGGTCACGCCCGGCCCCTCGATCCGCAGGTCCAGCGGCAGCGGGCCGCTGGCACCGGCCAGCAGCAAGGCGGGCGTGCCGGCGGTGCCGGTGGCGCGCAGGGTCTGGCCCTCCACCGTCGCCTCGGCCTCCAGCGTGATCGGCGCCTCCAGCCCCGGCGCGGTGGCCGAGGCACGGCGCAAAGCGAGGCCCGGGCGATAGGCGGCGAGGTCGGCCGCCCCCAGCGTCACCCGCAGGTCGCGCACGGCGGAAACCGTGCCGCCGGTGCCGGAGGCAGCCGCCGCCGCCGTCACATCCCGCAGGGGCGGCAGCGCGACGCCGGGCAGCAGGGGGGCGAGGCGGGCCAGATCGGGGATGGTCGCCGTCGCGGTGCCGTCCCAGGCTTGGCCGGTCAGGCTGCCTTCCAGCTGCAGCGCCGCGCCCTGCACGCCGAGCGTCGCGGCGACGGGCCAGGCGGCGCCGGCACCGAAGGCGGCCAACCCGCCGGTCTCGGCCTGAAGCGTCACGGCCTGGCCGCGCAGCGCGATCTCGCCCTCGGCGCTGATCGCGCCATTGAGCGGCGCCTCCGCCTCCAGCCGCGCGATCTCCATGGTCTCGGCGAGGCCGCTGCGGGCATCGTTCCAGTGGATGCGGCTGCGCGTCAGCAGCAGGGCATCGATGCCGAGCGCCAGGGCCTGCCGCGCGCCCTCCTCCGGCGTGGCGGGGGCGGCGGGAGTGCCGGCGGGACGCGCAAAAACCCAGTTGCCGCGGCCCTGGGCATCCACCTCCAGCCGCAACTCCGCCCCCTCCACCTCGATGCGGGAGATGCGGATTTCGCGGGAGAGCAGCGGCAGCAACTCGGCCTGCACCTGGACGCGCTCGGCGGTGAGCATCCGCGGCTGGCTGGAGCCCTCCGCATTGGCCAGCGCGACGTCGCGCAGTTCCACCGTGGGCACCAGCGACCAGGCAAGGCGCATCTCGCCCACGGTGAAGTCGCGACCGGTGGCGCGCTCCACCTGTGCGACCAGCCGGGGTCGCAGCGATTCGGCATCCAGCAGCAGCATGGCGGCGCCGATGCCGACAACCGGCACGCCGATGACGACGGCGCCGACAATCCAGGGCCAGCGACGGCGGCGGGGTGTCGGGCGGATAGGCGGGAGTGTTTCAGACATGGTTCCGATCTTGCGCCCCCTGCCCCGCGCCGCAACCCGCCGCCGGCTTCAACTCACCCGGCGCGGCTTGGGGGTGCGCGGTGCCTCGAAGCCCAGGAAAGCAAAAGTCTCCTTCATGTGCTGGGGCAGCGGCGCCGCCACTTCCAGCCAGCCGCCGGCCGGATGCGGCAGGCGCAGGGCGCGGGCGTGGAGATGCAGGGCATTGGGCAAACCGTCCATATGCGCGGCCTGGCCACCATACTTGCCATCGGCCAGGATCGGGCAGCCCAGGGCTTCCGCCGCATGGACGCGAAGCTGGTGGGTGCGGCCGGTGCGCGGCTTCATCTCCAGCCAGGCGGCCTTGCGGCGCACCACGTCCAGCGTGCGGAATTCGGTGATGGCATGCACGCCGTCCTCGCCCTGTTCGGCCGGCGCGGTGCGTTCGCCGCGCGGGCCGCCCTGGCGGATCAGGTCCATGTCGATGCGCCCGGCGGGCGGGCTGGGCTCGCCCAGCACCACGGCCCAATAGGTCTTTTCCACGTCGCGCGTCCGGAAGGCGGCGGCGAGCTTGCCCGCGGCGCCCACCGTGCGGGCCAGCACCAGCACGCCCGAGGTGTCACGGTCCAGCCGGTGCACCAGCCGAGGACGCTCCGCCGCATCCAGCTGCAGCGCGTCCAGCATGCCGTCCAGGTGCTTGGTGATGCCCGGGCCGCCCTGCACCGGCAGGCCATGCGGCTTGTCCAGCACCAGCACCTCCGCATCCTTGTGGATGATCATGCGCAGCAGCGCCTTGGCGTCCCGCTCATCCACCGGCTTTGGCGCGCGCGGCAGGGCGGCGTTGGGGTTTTCCGTCACGGGCGGGATGCGGATTTCCTGGCCGGCGAGCAGGCGCGTATTCGCTTCTGCCCGCTTGCCATCCACCCGGATCTGGCCGGTGCGCAGCATCTTCTGCACCGCCCCCTGGGTGAGCGCGGGCACATGGCGCTTGAGCCAGCGATCGAGACGGGTGTCGCCCTCATCGGCGGCGACTTTTTTCAACTGCACGGTCATGCAACGGGCCATAGCACGGGATGGACAGGCGTGCAGGCGCTGGATAAAGGTCATTCAACTGACCTAAGCGGGGGAAATATGGGCGAGAGCCTCGACGCGCTCGATGATGGCGCCTTCCGCGCGCATGTCCGCGCCTGGATCGAAGCCAGTTGCCCGGCTGAACTGCGCCACCCGCAGCGCCGCCTGCACTGGCGCGACAACCGCCCCTGGTACCTGAAGCTGTCGGAACAGGGCTGGCTGGCCCCCGCCTGGCCGCGCGAACATGGCGGGCTGGGCCTCGGCGCCGCCAAGCAGCTGATCCTGATCGAGGAGCTGGAGCGCCACGGCGCGCCGCGCATCAGCGACATGGGCGTGCTGATGCTGGGGCCATTGCTGATCAAGCACGGCTCCCCGGCGCAGCAGGCGCATTTCCTGCCGCGCATCCTCTCAGGCGAGGATATCTGGGCGCAGGGCTATTCCGAGCCGAATGCGGGGTCGGACCTGGCCGCGCTGCGGCTGGAAGCGGTGGACCAGGGCGACCACTGGGTGCTGAACGGCCAGAAGACCTGGATCACCTTCGCCAATGACGCCAACTGGATTTTCGTGCTCGCCCGCACCGACAAGGCGGCGAAGAAGCAGGCCGGCATCTCCTTCCTGCTGATGCCGATGGACAGCCCGGGCATCTCCGTGCGGCCGATCCTGAACCTCGACCTGCATGACGAGTTCTGCGAGGTCTTCTTCGACAATGTCCGCGTGCCCAAGGACATGCTGGTCGGCGAGGTCAACAAGGGCTGGACCTATGCCAAGGCCCTGCTGGGCTTCGAGCGCATCGCCATCGGATCGCCCCGCCTCTCCGCCAACGCCCTGGCGGCGATGCAGCGGCTGGCCACGGCGATGGGTCGGGCGGAGGACCCGGTGCTGCTCGACCGCATGGCCCGCTTCCGGCTGGACCTCGCCGATCTCAAGGCGCTGTATGAAAGCCACGTCGCGGCGCTGAAGCGGGGCGAGGAGCTGGGGCCCGACGCCTCCATCCTGAAGATCGTCGCCAGCGAGCTGTTCCAGCGCATCAGCGAGGCGATGCTGGAACTGGCCGGCGAGAATGCCGGGCTGCTGCACCCGATGCCCGGCCCGGCGCTGCATCCGGCGGGACAATTCCTGCTGGCGCGGCCCTCGACCATCTTCGGCGGCTCCTCCGAAATTCTCCGAAATGTCCTGTCCCGCAGCCTTCTGGATCTTCCCGCATGAGCGCCCTTCCAAAAATCCGCGTGCTGGACATGACGCGCGTCTTCGCCGGCCCCTTCTGCGCGCAGATGCTCGGCGATTTCGGCGCGGAGGTGGTGAAGATCGAACAGCCCGGCGGCGGCGACGACGTGCGGCGCATGGGTTTTCGCAAGGTCGGCGAGGATGGGAAGCCGGTGGGCGAAACCTCATCCTTCCTCGCGATGAACCGCAACAAGCGCTCCATCGCGCTGGATATCGCCAAGCCGGAAGGTGCGGCGCTGCTGCGCGCCATGGCGGCGCAGGCGGATGTCTTCATCGAGAACTTCAAGACCGGGGGCCTGCGCAAATACGGGCTGGATTATGACGCCCTGGCCGAGGTCAATCCCAAGCTGGTCTACTGCTCCATCACGGGTTTCGGCCAGACCGGCCCCTATGCCGCGCTGCCGGGCTATGACCCGATCTTCCAGGCGATGTCCGGGCTGATGAGCGTGACCGGCAATGCCGATGGGCAGCCCGGCGCGGGTCCGGCCGTGGTGGGCTACAGCGTCTCCGACATCAATGCCGGCCTCTACGCCACCATCGCCATCCTGGCGGCACTGCATCACCGCGACACGGTCAGCGGCAAGGGCCAGCATATCGACCTGGCGCTGCTGGACGCGCAGGTGGCGGCGCATGCGCATATCGCCATGAACCACCTGGTCTCCGGCCGCATGCCGGTGCGGGCGGGCACGGCTTCGCAGATCAACACGCCCTGGCAGGCGTTCTCGACCGCCGACCGGCCGCTGATGGTGGCGGTGGGGAATGACCGGCAGTTCGCCAATCTCTGCCAGGTGCTAGGCGTGCCGGCCGATCCGCGCTTCGCCACCAATCCGCAGCGCATGGCGAACCGCGACGTGCTGTTGCCGCTGTTGCAGGAGGCCTTCCTGAAACGCGGGGCGCAGGACTGGATGGATGCGCTGAACGCCGTCGGCGTCTCCTCCGGCCCCATCAACGATTTCGGCGCGGTGGCGGAGGATCCGCAGATTCGCCACCGGGGCCTGTTCACCGAACTGCCGGATGGCGCGCCGACCATCGCCAATCCGGTGCGCTTTTCCGACACCCCCGTGCGCTACGAACGCCCGCCGCCGGCCCTCGGCGCGCATACGGCGGAGGTGCTGGCCGAATGGCTCGGCACCGATGCGGCGGAGGCGGAACGCCTGACCCAGGCCGGCATCGTCGCATGAGCACCATCGAGATGATCCGCGACAGCGCCGCCGCCGTGGCGCCGCGCGGTGGCGATTTTTCCCGTATTCGCGCCCTGCGCTTCACCCGGCCGGGCTTCGATCCGGCCGTCTGGCGCGAGATGGGGGAGATGGGCTGGATCGGCCTGCGCGTGGCGGAAGACGCCTGCGGCACCGGCCTCGGCATGGCCGAATATGTGGCGCTGGCGGAGGAGATGGGGCGCGGGCTGGTGCCCGAACCGCTGCTGCAGGGCGTGCTCTCCGCCGCGCTGCTGGAGGGCTGCGGCGATGCCGATGGGCTGGCCGCGCTGCTGGAAGGCAAGGCGCTGCCGCTGACCGCCTGGCAGGAAGCGCCCGATACGCTGGTGGCGCCCGGCTCGGTGGAGGCGCCGCGCCTGTTCCTGCCGATGGCGGCCGGCGCTTCCGGCTTTCTGCTGCCGGTGCGGGAGGATGGCGGGATGGCGCTGTTCGCCGCCGAAGGCACGCCCGACATCGTCGAGACGCAGGATGGCGGCCATTACGGCACGCTCCGCACGGCACCGGGCGCGCGGCTCGGCACCCTGCCCGCCGGGCTGCTGGACCGCGCCCTGGATGAGGCGACGCTCGCCACGGCGGCGATGCTGCTCGGCGTGATGGAGGGGGCCTTCGCGATGACGCTGGACTACCTCCGCACCCGGCAGCAGTTCGGCAAGCCGATCGGCAGCTTCCAGGCGCTGCAGCACCGCGCGGTGGATCTAAAAATCCAGATCGCCTTGACCCGCGCCAGCGTGGAGGCCGCGGCCGCGACGCTGGATGCCGGCGCGACGGAGGCCGCGCGCCGCGCCGCCGTATCCCGCGCCAAGCATCGCGCGGCGGAGGCGGCGCTGCTGGTGACGCGGGAGGCGGTGCAGATGCATGGCGCGATCGGCTACACCGACGAATACGATGTCGGCCTGTATCTGCGGAAGGCGATGGTGCTGTCGAACCAGTTCGGCAGCCCCAGCCTGCACCGCCGGCGCTACGTCGCCTGCGCCGAGGCTGAGGTCTGAGCTACCGCCGAAGCATCCCATAAGCCAGCGCGAAGGCGCCGAGACCGAGCACCAGCGTCGCCGCCAGATAGGCGGCGGCGAGCCAGGGATCACGCTCGAACAGCAGCCCGGTTTCCAGGCTGAAGGCGGAGAAGGTGGTGAAGCCGCCCAGCACGCCCGTGACCAGCAATAGCCGCGCCTCCCCCTGCACGCCAAGCGCGGCGGCGATGCCGATGCCGGCGCTGCCGAGGATGTTCACCGCCAGCGTGCCCCAGGGGAAGCCGGCGCCGAACTGCATCACCGCGAGATGCGAAACGCCATAGCGCAGCACGGAGCCTAGGGCGCCGCCGAGGGCGACGAGGAGGAAGGAGGTGAAGGACGGCATGGGCATTATGGCCCCACGCCCAGAATCCAGCCTTCGCGACTGGCTTGCGCGGGCAGCTCGCGCAGATGGCGACGCTCGCGCCAAGCCTTCGGCAGGGCCGCGGCCGCGACCAGCGCGTCCGTATCGTGATCCTTCACCGCCGGCGCACCGATCAGGCTCGCACCATGATGCGCGAGCACCTTCGGCAAATGATCCAGCGACACCTTGGTGAGCCCTGCGAGTTCTCTCGGGATCGCCGTGCGCGGGAAGATTTCCACCACCACCAGGCGCACGCCCGGGGCATCAACATCATCGAAGGGCCAGACAGCCAAGGCAGGACCGAGCGCCTCGCGTAGTGCGTGCAGCAGACGCATGCCGGCAAGTGCCTGCACGCCGGCTGGCTGCGAACTCAGGCGCAACGTGCTCCAGGGTTGGCCGAGTTTGGCACGCTTGCAGGCCTCCTCGGTCTCGCGCAGCAACAGCTGAACGTCTGGCTGGCTGGCCAGGGTGCCGCCGCGATGGAAGCAGTGCTGCCATTGCGGTGCTTCCGCCGAGGGCCGGCCATAGAAATCCGGCGCTCCAGCAGCGGCCGCTTCCACGAAGGCCCATAGGTCGGCGGCCGTGGCGCATGCGATCTGCTCCTGAATTGGCAGCGGCATCGCGAAAGGAAAGTCCAGCCCGGCCAGCGTCCGGCCTTCGCTGCGGGCGGCGCTCAGCAACAGGCTGAAAATGCCTCCCCGGCTCCACCATCTCCGCCGTGCCTCAACAGGCGCGGCTACAAGTTGGACCTGACCATTCTGCCGATGGGCGGCGACGGCGATGGACCGCGTGTCCATCGCGCCGCTCCAGTCCACGGCGAGGATGCGCTCGAAGCTATCAGTCATCCGGCCTTGCCCGGCCGCCGCTTCTTCCCCCGAAGCGCGTTCCATTCCCGCAGCCGCGCCGCCACCGCCGCTTCCGCCCCACGCTCCGTCGGGCTGTAGAAGCGTTGCTTCGTCATCCCCGGCGGCCAGTAGTCGGCCCCCGAAAAGCCCTCCTCCGCATCATGGTCGTATTCATAGCCCTCGCCGTAGCCGAGTTCCTTCATCAGCTTCGTCGGCGCGTTCAGGATATTGGGCGGCGGCATCAGGCTGCCCGTCTCCTTGGCCGCGCGCATCGCCGCGCCAAAGCCGGCATAGAGCGCGTTGGATTTCGGCGCGGTGCCGAGATGCACCACCACCTGGGCCAGTGCCAATTCGCCCTCCGGCGAGCCCAGCCGCTCATAGGCCTCCCAGCCCGCCAGGGCGATCTGCAGGGCACGGGGATCGGCCATGCCGACATCCTCGCTGGCGAAACGCAGCAGCCGGCGGGCGATGTAGCGGGGGTCCTCGCCGCCGGTCAGCATGCGCGCGAACCAGTAGAGCGCCGCATCGGGGTCGGAGCCGCGCAGCGATTTGTGCAAGGCGGAGATGAGATTGTAGTGCTCCTCCCGGTCCTTGTCGTACAGCGCGGCGCGCTTGGCCAGCAGCGCGGCCAGGCCTCCCGGGTCCAGCGCCTCGCCGCCGGGCGGCAGCGCGAGCAACTGCTCGACCATGTTCAGCAGGTAGCGGCCATCGCCATCCGCCATGCCGGCCAGGCTTTCCCGGGCCTCCGGCGTCAGCGGCAGGCTGCGGGCTTCCTCCGCCTCGGCGCGGGCCATCAGGTCGGCCAGCGCCGCCTCGTCCAGCCGCTTCAGCACCAGCACCTGGCAGCGCGACAGCAGCGCGCCGTTCAGGGCGAAGGAGGGATTTTCGGTGGTGGCGCCTACCAGCGTCACGGTGCCGTCCTCGACGACGGGCAGGAAACCGTCCTGCTGGGCGCGGTTGAAACGGTGGATCTCGTCCACGAACAGCAGCGTGCCGCGCCCGTTGCGGCGCCGCATCCGCGCCTCGTCAAAAGCCCGCTTCAGATCCGCCACGCCCGAGAACACGGCCGACAGCGCGACGAAGGACAGCCCCGCCGCCTCCGCCAGCAGCCGGGCGATGGTGGTCTTGCCCACCCCCGGCGGCCCCCAGAGGATGATGGAGGAAAGACTGCCGCGGGCCAGCATGCCGGTGACCGTGCCCTCCGGGCCGACCAGATGGTCCTGCCCCACCACCTGGTCCAGGCTGCCCGGCCGCAGCCGGTCGGCCAGCGGGCGCGGGCCAGGCGGCGGGCCGGCGGGGGTCTCGGCTTCAGGGCTTCCGAACAGATCGGGGGGGCGGGTCATGCGCGCATTCTACCCCGATGCGGGGTGGCAGGAACCGGCCAGCCACGGCATGTTGCACGCAAAGATCACGGAGGATCACGCCATGACCACCCTGACCCGCCGGACCCTGTCCGCCGCGCTGCTCGCCACACCCTTTCTCGGTCGTGGCGCCGCCGCCCAATGGTCCCCGGCCCGCCCGCTCCGCCTGCTGGCGCCCTACCCGCCCGGCGGCGGCGTGGACACCACTTCCCGCCTGCTGGCGACGCCGATGGGGGCCTTCCTGGGGCAGCCGGTGGTTGTGGAGAACCGGGCCGGCGCCGGCGGCTCGATCGCGGCGGCGGAGCTGGCGCGCAGCGCGCCGGATGGCCACACGATCATGATCGATGCGCTGGCGCATACCGTGAACCCCGCGCTGCTGCGCGGCCTGTCCTTCGACTACGCCACCGCCTTCACCCCGATCAGCCAGGTGGTGGTGCTGCCGCAGCTTATGGTGGTGAACCCGACCGTGGTGCCGGCGCGGACCCTGCCGGAATTCGTCGAATGGGCGAAGGCGCGGCAGGGCACCCTCTCCTACGGCTCCTCCGGCAATGCCACGGCAGCGCATCTCGCGGCCGCGCTGTTCCTCAGCCGTGCCGGGCTCGATATCCAGCATGTGCCCTATCGGGGTGGCGTTCCGGCGCTGCAGGACCTGCTCGGCGGCGCCATCACCTTCGTCTTCGGCACCGTCTCCTCCTCCGCGCAGCTGGCGCGGGATGGGCGGATCAGGGCGCTCGCGGTCAGCACCGCGACGCGCATGCCCTCCCTGCCCGACGTGCCCACCATCGCCGAGCAGGGCTTCCCCGGCTATGAGCTGAATGAGTGGAATGGCCTCTATGCCCCCGCCGGCCTGCCGCCCGCGGTGACGCAGCGGCTGTTCCAGGCGGCGCAGCACGCGCTCGCCGACCAGAATGTGCGGGCACGGCTGGACACGCTGGGCGCCCTGCCGGTGGGCACGGAGCCCGCCGCCTTCGCCCGCTACGTGGCCGAGCAGCGGGAGATCATGAAGACCCTGGTCCACGACGCGAAGATCGAGGTGGGTTGACCATTTTTCCGTCCGCACCGATCTGACGCCGAACGAAGCCGGAGACGCCCCGATGCCCATGACACGCCGCGCCCTGCTGGCCGCCGCACCGACCCTCGCCCTGGCCGGAGCCGCGAGCGGACAGCCCGCCTGGCCGGCCCGGCCGATCCGGCTGATGGTGCCCTTTTCCGCTGGCGGGGCCGCGGATAGCGCGGCGCGCGTCATCACCCCGCATATGACGGAAAGGCTCGGCCAGAACTTCCTGGTGGAAAACCGCACCGGCGCCAGCGGCAGCCTGGGCGGGAACGAGGTGGCGCGGGCCACGGATGGCCATACCTTCCTGTGGGATGCTTCCTCCCACCTGGTGAATCCCGCTTTGCTGCCGCGCCTGCCCTTCGATTACGCCACGGCCTTCACCCCGATCAGCCTGGTGGTGACCTTCCCCTCCGCCATCGCGGTGAAGAACGACTTCCCGGCACGGACGCTGGCGGAATTCGTCGCGGCGGCGAAGGCGCGGCCGGGGGCGATCACGGTGGGCACGCAGGGCAATGCGACGGCCGGCCATCTGGGGCTGGTCGCCTTCGCCCGGCTGGCGGGCATCGAGGTGATCCATGTGCCCTATCGCGGCGGCGCGGCGGCGGCGCAGGACCTGGCGGGCGGCGCGATCGACGCGGTCTTCACCACGCTGGTCTCGGCCGGGCCGGTGGTGGATGGCGGCCGGGCGCGCTTCCTGGCCGTGGGCACGGCGACGCGGGTGGAAAGCCGGCCGGATGTGCCGACCATCGCCGAGAGCGGCCATCCCGGCTTCGAATCCAACGAGTGGGCCGGGCTGTTCGGTCCCGCCGCCACGCCGCCCGCCGTGGTGCAGGCCATGTCGGACGCGCTGGTCAGTGCCGTGGCCGTGCCCAGCATCCGGCAAAGGCTGATCCAGATCGGCTGCGTCCCGCTGGCCACCCGCCCGGACGATTTCGCCCGCTTCGTGCGGGAGGGCCGGGAGGCCATGGCGACCCTGGTGCGCGAGGCGAATATCCGCGCCGAATAGCGGCCGGCGCCGGTCGCGGCGCCATGACCGGAGGCCAGATGCCCAGGGACAATAACCGCCACCTTGCCGGCATCCTGCTGATGTCGGTGGCGGTGCTCGGCTTTTCGCTGAACGACGTGCTGGGCAAATGGCTGGTCGCCACCTATGCGGTGGCGCAGGTGCTGGTGCTGCGCAGCCTGGCGGCGTTGCTGATCCTGGCGCCGATGATCGCGCGGGAAGGCCCGGTGCGGCTGCTGCGCCCGCCCCGCCCCGGGCTGCAATGGCTGCGCGTGGCCTGCGGCACGCTGGAGGTCACGGCCTTCTACTGGGCCGTCTCCATGATGCCGCTGGCCGATACCATGGCCTTCTGGATGGCCACGCCGATCTTCGTCGCCCTGGCCTCCGCCCTGCTACTGAAGGAGAGGCTGGAACCGGCACGGCTGGCGGCCGTGCTGCTGGGCTTCGTGGGCGTGGTGGTGGCGCTCGGTGCGGGGCTCGACCATGGCTGGCTGCCGACCATCGTCGCGCTCGGGGGCATGATGCTCTATTCGGGCTATCTGCTGGCCACCCGCGAATTGCGCGGCACCTCCGCCACCGTGCTCGCCACCTACCAGATGGGCGCCGCGCTGGTGCTGGGGCTGGTGCTCGCCCCCTTCGGCTGGGTGCCGGTGGCCTGGGGCGATGCGCTGCTGCTGATGCTGCTGGGCGTGGTGGGGGTGGCGGCGCATCTGGCCGTCACACATTCCCTGGCGCTGGCGCCGGCACCGGTCGTGGTGCCCTGGCAATATGCCATGATCCTCTGGGCCATCCTGTTCGGCTGGCTGTTCTTCGACGAGGTGCCGGAGCCCGGCATGCTGGTCGGCGTCGCCATCATCATCGCCGCCGGCTTCTGGCTGACGCGGCTGGAATTGCGGGGCGCACGACGCGGATGAGCACGGATCGCTGGGCGCCTCGGCCGGTGCGGGACATCCCGGAGGGGACCGTGCTGTATGACGGCGTCTGCGTGATCTGCTCTGCCGCCTTCCGCTTCGTCGCGGCGCGTGATCCGGCGGCCCGCTTCCGCTTCACCGCGGTGCAGGACCCGCTGGGCGGGCGGCTGGCGGCGCAGCTCGGCATCCATCCCGAGAACCCGGAGAGCAATGCCGCGGTGCTGGATGGCGTCGCCTATATGAAGTCGGACGCCGCGCTTCAGGTGCTGTCGCGCCTGCCGCGCTGGGGTTGGGTGCGGCATCTGCGGCATGTGCCGAAAGCCTGGCGCGACTGGGCCTATGACCGCATCGCGCGGAACCGCTACCGGCTGTTCGGCCGGACGGAGACCTGCATGGTGCCAGGGCCGGAGCTGCGCCGCCACGTCGCCCGGGAGCCATGACCCCGCCCCGGGTGCTGGTGGTCGGCGGCACCGGCACTTTTGGCGCCCGGCTGGTGCGCGGCCTGGCGGAGACGACCACGCTCGGAATTGTTGTCGCCGGCCGTGATCTCGGCCGGGCCGAGACGCTCGCCGGCGCCTTGCGGGCCAGGCATCCCGGGCGCGACATCTCCGCCCTGGCCCTGGATACGGCGCGGGTGACGGCGGAAGCCCTGCGCGCGACCGGCGCCTTCGCCCTGGTGGATGCGGCGGGCCCCTGGCAGGGCGCGGGCTATCACCTGCCCCGCGCCGCGCTGGCGGCCGGGATGCATGCCATCGACCTGTCCGATGCGCGCGACCATGTGGCAGGCTTCACGGCGGCGCTGGATGCGGAAGCGCGCCGTGCCGGCCGCCTGGCACTGGCCGGCGCCAGTTCCACGCCCGCGCTGTCCAATGCCGTGCTGGACCACCTGCTGCGCGGCTGGCGACAGGTGGATGCGGTGGAGGTAGCGATCTCCCCAGGCAACCGGGCGCCGCGCGGGCACAGCGTGGTGCGGGCGATCCTGTCCTATGCCGGGCGCCCCGTCCGGATCTTTGCCGACGGGCGCTGGAGCGTTCGAGCAGGATGGGGAATGCTGCAGCGCCGGTCGCTGCCCGGGCTTGGGCGGCGGTGGCTGTCGCTCTGCGACACGCCGGACCTCGACATCATCCCGGCCCGCTTCGCGCCCCGCCGCGAGGCGATCTTCCGGGCGGGGCTGGAGCTCGCGCCCCTTCATCTGGGACTGTGGCTCGCCAGCCTCGCGGGGCGTGCCGGGCTGGATCTGGCGCGCTTCAGTGGCGCCTTCCGCCGGCTGGCCGGCGCCTTCGACCGCTTCGGCACCGATCGCGGCGGCATGCTGGTGGAAGCGCGCGGGCGGGATGCCGAGGGCCTGCCAATCCTGGCGCGCTGGATGCTTCTGGCCGAGGCGGGGGATGGGCCGATGGTCCCGACCTTGCCGGCGCTCGCGGTGCTCCGCGCCCTGGCGGAGGGAAGACTGGAAGACCGCGCCGGCGCTTCCGCCTGCGTTGGCGTGGTGGACCTGGCCGCCATCGAGGCGGAGTTCACGCCCTATCGCATCCGATGCAGCTCGGAGATCATCCGACCAGCGCCTCTCTTTGCCCGGTGCCTTGGCGCGGACGCCTTCGCGCGGCTGCCGGAACCCCTGCGCGAGCTGCACCGCCCAGGCTGGTGGCAGGCCGCGTCGGGCATGGCGCAGGTGGAGGGGCCTTCCAGCCGGTTGGCGGCCCTGGTCGCGCGCCTCATCGGCTTCCCGCCGGCGGGCCGCATGCCGGTACGGGTCGAGACGGAGATGACGGACAAGGGTGAGCGCTGGACCCGCCATTTCGGCACACGCCGCTTCACCAGCCGGCTCTCCGCGAGCCGCCCTGGTCATGTGACGGAGCGCTTCGGCCCCTTCGCCTTCGATCTCGCCTTGCCCTGCGACGGCAACGGTATGCGGCTGGAGGTCCAGGGCTGGCGCTGCCTGGGCCTGCCCCTGCCCCGCCGCCTCGCACCGCTGAGCGACGCGAGGGAGGAGGTGGACGCGGCCGGCCGCTTCACCTTCGACGTGGAGATCGGGCTGCCGCTCCGCCTCGGTCGCGTCGTGCGCTATCGGGGCTGGCTGGTGCCCGAGCGCGCATGAAAAAGGGCGCCTCGCGGCGCCCTGTCTCGTAGCCCTGGAGAGGAGGAGGCCTTACGCCTCGTCTGCCTCGCTCGGCACCGTCTCCGGCCGCGGGCCGCTGTCCAGGCCCTTGGCCGCGACATCGCGCTCGATCAGCTCGATCACCGCCATGTCGGCCGCATCGCCGTAGCGGACGCCGGCCTTCAACACGCGGGTGTAGCCGCCTTCGCGGGTCTTGTAGCGATCCGCGATGGTCGAGAACAGCTTGTCCACCACCTTCGGGTCGCGGATCTGCGCATAGGCCTGGCGGCGCGCATGCAGGTCGCCGCGCTTGCCGAGCGTGATGATGCGCTCGACATAGGGGCGCAGCTCCTTCGCCTTCGGCAGGGTGGTGGAGATCTGCTCGTGCTTCAGCAAGGCGGTCGCCATGCTGCGGAGCATCGCGAGCCGATGGCTGGTGGTAACGCCGAGCTTACGGCCGGATACGCCGTGACGCATGGTCCTGTTTCCTTAGAGAACCCGAACCCCCGCTTCAGCGAGGGCCCGGTGTATATGTGCAGCGCAGTTTCACACTCGTAGTCGGGGAGCGTGACTGCCCCTCCGCCTGCTCGAAGGCGCCCTCAGAAGGGCTCTTCGAGCTTCTTCGCCAGGTCCTCGATGTTCTCCGGCGGCCAGCCCGGCACGGTGATGCCGAGGCCGAGGCCCATGGAGGCGAGGACTTCCTTGATCTCGTTCAGCGACTTGCGGCCGAAGTTCGGCGTGCGGAGCATCTCCTGCTCGGTCTTCTGAACCAGATCGCCAATATAGACGATGTTGTCGTTCTTCAGGCAGTTCGCCGAGCGGACCGAGAGCTCCAGCTCGTCGACCTTGCGCAGCAGGTTGCGGTTGAAGGGGAGGTCGTCGCGGATCTCCTCCACCACACGCTGGCGCGGCTCCTCGAAGTTGATGAAGAGCTGCAGCTGCTCCTGCAGGATGCGCGCGGCGATGCCGACCGCATCCTCCGGCGTCACCGTGCCGTCGGTCTCGACGGTCAGGACCAGCTTGTCATAGTCGGTCTTCTGCCCGACGCGGGTCGGCTGCACCTGATAGGCCACGCGGCGCACCGGGGAGTAGATGGCATCGATCGGGATCAGGCCGATCGGCGCATCCTCGGGGCGGTTCTCGCTGGCCGGGACGTAGCCCTTGCCGGTGTCGACCGTCAGCTCCATGGACAGCTTGGCGCCGTCATCGAGCGAGCAGATCACCAGGTCGGGGTTCGAGATCTCGATGTCGCCCGAGGTCTGGATCTGGCCGGCGGTCACTTCGCCCGGACCCGTCGCGGTCAGCTGGAGGCGCTTCGGGCCATCGCCCTGCATGCGAACAGCAAGCTGCTTCACATTGAGGACGATGTCCGTCACGTCTTCCCGCACGCCCTGGAGGCTACTGAATTCATGCAGCGCGCCGTCGATACGCACGGCCGTCACCGCCGCGCCCTGCAGCGAGGACAGCAGGATGCGGCGCAGCGCATTGCCCAGCGTCATGCCGAAGCCGCGCTCCAGCGGCTCCGCGATCAGCGTCGCGAGCCGCGTCGGGTCGGCGCCGAGCTCGACGTCCTTCTTGGTCTCGATCAGCGAACGCCAATTCTTCTCGATCACGGTCTATTCCCCTGCCTGCACCGATGCGCCAGCCACGTCCGATCAGACGCGGCGGCGCTTCCGGGGGCGGCAGCCATTGTGCGGGATGGGCGTCACGTCGCGGATCGCGGTGACGTAGAAGCCGACGGCCTGCAACGCGCGCAGCGCCGACTCACGGCCCGAACCCGGCCCGGAGACCTGGATTTCCAGGGTCTCCATGCCATGCTCGCGGGCCTTCTTGCCTGCGTCCTCGGCGGCGACCTGGGCGGCATAGGGCGTGCTCTTGCGGCTGCCCTTGAAGCCCTGGCTGCCGGCCGACGACCAGGCGATGGCATTGCCCTGCGCGTCGGTGATGGTCACCACGGTGTTGTTGAAGGAGGCGAGCACATGCGCCACGCCAGAGGAGATGTTCTTCCTCTCCTTCTTGCGGGGGCGGGAGCCGGCGCCGGCGCGGGGTTCGCGAGCCATCTTACTTCGTCACCTTCTTCTTGCCGGCGATCGCCACGGCCTTGCCCTTGCGGGTGCGCGCATTGGTATGCGTGCGCTGGCCACGGACCGGCAGACCCTTGCGGTGACGGAGGCCGCGATAGCAGGCCATGTCCATCAGCCGCTTCTTGTTCATCGCCTCTTCACGACGCAGGTCGCCCTCGACGCGGTATTCCCGGTCGATCAGCTCGCGCACGCGGAGGATTTCATCGTCGGTCATCTGGTTCACGCGGCGATCCTCAGGGATGCCGAGCTGCTCGCAGATCACCTTCGCGTTCTGCGGACCGATGCCATAGATGTAGCGGAGCGAGATGAGCACCCGCTTGTTGGTTGGGATGTTCACGCCGGCGATGCGCGCCACGGTGCCTCTCTCCTCATCGGGCCTGGGGCCCGCATCAAACAGACGGGCTTGCGGCCCGCAGACATAAAAACCAGGCCCGGCCGGGGCTCCGCGGAAGCGGAAAACAACCAGCGGGACTCGCTGGAAAACCCCAAACAGGCATGCAACGGCGAAGAGCGGCCGGAGGAACCTCCGGACCGCAGGGGCCGGGTGCTACACCGACCCCCGCGGGGGAGTCAAGTCACGCGCCGGGAGGCCCGAGGATCTCGGCCAATTGCCGCGTCACCTCGTCCATCTCGGCCATCCCATCCACCTGCCGCAGCTTCCCCTGTGCCGCGTAATGCGGCAGCAGCGGGGCTGTCTGGCGGTGATAGGCCTCCAGACGCGCCGCGACCGTCTCAGCCCGGTCATCGGCCCGCCTGACGAACTCCGTGCTGCCACAGGCGTCACAGACGCCCGCCACGGCGGTGGGCTTGAAGCGGTCGTGGTAGCCCTCGCCGCATTTCGCACAGGTGAAGCGGCCGGCGATTCGATCCACGAGCGCCGAATCGTCCACCTTCAATTCGATGACCTGGTCGAGCGGCATGCCCGTCTCGGCCAGCATCCGGTCCAGCGCCTCGGCCTGCGGCACGGTGCGCGGAAAGCCATCCAGGATGAATCCCTTTTGCACATCCGGCGCCCGCACGCGCCCGGCCAGCATGCCGATCAGGATGCTGTCGGGCACCAGCGCGCCCCGCTCCATGATCGCCCTGGCCTCCAGCCCTATGGCGGAGCCTGACTTAACCTCGGCACGCAGCATGTCGCCGGTGGCGATCTGCGCAACGCCGTAGCGCTCCTCCAGCCGCTTCGCCTGCGTGCCTTTGCCGGCGCCCGGGGGGCCCAGCAGGATCAACCTCATCGACCGCGTCCCCCAGGCTGCGTGCCACGACCACCAAGCCGCGCCTTCTTGATCAACCCCTCATATTGATGGGCGAACAAATGTGACTGCACCTGCGCCACCGTGTCCATGGTGACGGAGACGATGATCAGCAAGGAGGTGCCGCCAAAGTAGAAGGGCACGCCGTAATTGGAGATCAGCAACTCCGGCAGGATGCAGACGATGGACAGGTAGATGGCGCCCACCGCCGTCAGCCGGGTCAGCACCCGGTCGAAATACTGCGCGGTCGGCAGGCCTGGACGGATGCCCGGGACGAAGCCGCCATACTTCCGCAGGTTGTCCGCCGTCTCCTGCGGGTTGAAGACCACCGCCGTGTAGAAGAAGGCGAAGAAGACGATCAGCGCCAGGTACAGCGCCATGTACAGCGGCTGGCCATGCGCCAGCAGGTTGGCCACATCCGTGACCCAGGACGACTCCGTCTGGTCCGACCGGAAGGCGGCGAAGGTCGCCGGCAGCAGCAGCAGCGAGGAGGCGAAGATCGGCGGCATGACGCCGGCGGTGTTCAGCTTCAGCGGCAGATGGGTGTTCTCGCCGCCGAACATCCGGTTGCCAACCTGGCGCTTCGGATACTGCACCGGGATGCGCCGCTGCGCCCGCTCGATGAAGACCACGAAGGCGATGACCAGCAGCGCGATGGCCAGGAAGGCCATGATGAAGAAGGTCGAGAGCGCGCCGGTCCGGCCCAGTTCCAGCGTGCTGGCCAGGGCGGAAGGCAGGTTCGCCACGATGCCGGCAAAGATGATCAGGCTGATGCCATTGCCGATGCCGCGCGCAGTGATCTGCTCGCCCAGCCACATCAGGAACATGGTGCCGCCGACCAGCGTGATGACGCAGGAGACGCGGAAGAACCAACCCGGATCATGCACCGCCGCCCCGAAGCTGCCGCGCAGGCTCTCGAGCCCCACGGCGATGCCGTAGGCCTGGAAGATCGCGATGAACAGGCAGAGGTAGCGGGTGTACTGGTTGAGCTTCTTGCGTCCCGACTCGCCTTCCTTCTTCAGGGCTTCCCAGGAGGGAATGGCGGCCGTCATCAACTGCACGATGATGCTGGCAGAGATGTAGGGCATGATGTTGAGCGCGAAGATCGTCATGCGCCCCAGCGACCCGCCGGTGAACATGTCGAACATGCCCAGGATGCCGCCGCCCATCTGCTGGAGCAGCTCCGCCATCACGCCGGCATCGATGCCAGGCACGGGCACGTAGGAGCCGATCCGGTAGACGATCAAAGCGCCCAGGGTGAACCACAGCCGGTTCTTCAGCTCGGTGGCCTTGGCCAGCACCCCGAGGTTCAGATTGGCCGCAAGCTGTTCGGCGGCGGACGCCATATGCGATCCCTCCTCGCGAAAGCGGCGCCCCCATGCCACGCCACAAAGGCAGGCCCGGGACGCCGCGTCGCAGCTATCCTAAAGTGCCGCCCCACACACGCTGGTGCAAGGGCGGCAACAGCTCGGTCGCCTTAGGCCTCGGCCTCGGCTTCCGCCGCCGGGGTCACCAGCAACGTCAGCGAGCCGCCAGCAGCCTGCACCGCCGCAACAGCCGCAGCCGAGGCACCGGACACGGTCAGCGTGACCGCACGGGTGATCTCGCCGGTCGCCAGCAGGCGGACGCCGACATACTTCGGCGAGCTCCGCACCACGCCAGAGGCCTGCAGCATCGCCTCGTCGATCGCGCCTTCGGCCGGCAGGCGGCCATCGGCAATCGCCTTGTCCAGCGCGCCGAGGTTGAGCGGCGCGTAGTGCTTGCGGAAGATATTGACGAAGCCGCGCTTCGGAAGACGCCGATAGATCGGGAGCTGACCGCCCTCGAACCCATTCAGCGACACGCCCGTGCGCGCCTTCTGACCCTTGACGCCGCGGCCAGAGGTCTTGCCCTTGCCGGAGCCGATGCCACGGCCGATGCGCTTGAACTTCGGCCGTGCGCCGTCGTTGTCGCGGATTTCGTTGAGCTTCATGTTATTCCCCGTCCACCTTCACCAGGTGGGCGACCTTGCGGATCATGCCGCGCACCGAAGGGGTATCCTCCAGCTCGCTGCTCCGGCGGATCTTGTTCAGGCCCAGCCCGATCAGCGTCTCGCGCTGACCCGGCTTGCGGCCGATCGGCGACCCGGTCTGGGTCACCTTCACGGTCTTCTTGTCAGACATTCGCAGCCTCCGGCGCCGCGCCCTCGGCCACGGCGTCCTTGCGCGGACCCAGCAGGTCCGAGACCTTCTTGCCGCGGCGCGCAGCCACAGCCCGCGGGCTGGTGCAGCGGCCCAGCGCCGCGAAGGTCGCCTTCACCATGTTATGCGGGTTCGTCGTGCCGGTGCACTTGGCGACGACGTCGCCCATGCCCAGCGTCTCGAACACCGCGCGCATCGGACCGCCGGCGATGATGCCGGTACCGGCCGGTGCGGCGCGCAGGATGACCCGGCCGGCGCCATATTCGCCGATCTGGTCATGATGCAGGGTGCGGCCCTCGCGCATCGGCACGCGGATCATCGTGCGCTTGGCACGCTCCGTCGCCTTGCGGATCGCCTCCGGCACCTCACGCGCCTTGCCGGCGCCCCAGCCAACGCGGCCCTTCTGGTCGCCAACCACGACCAGCGCGGCGAAGCTGAAGCGACGACCGCCCTTCACCACCTTGGCCACGCGGTTGATGGTGACCAGCTTGTCCTTCAGGTCGTCGCCGTCCTGGCGCTCCTGCCGATTCTCGTTGCGGTCGCGACCGCGGCCCCGACGGCGATCGCCGCCCTCACCGCCACCGCCGCCCTCGCCGCTCCTGGGTTCCCGTGCCATTCCCGAACTCCTCAGAAGGACAGGCCGCCCTCGCGGGCAGCCTCCGCGAGCGCCTTGATGCGGCCGTGGTAGAGATACGGCCCACGATCGAACACCACCGCCGACACGCCGGCGGCCAGGGCGCGTTCCGCCACCAGCTTGCCAACGGCCGCGGCCGCATCCTTGTCGGCACCGGTCTTCAGCTCATCGCGCATCGCCTTCTCGAGCGAGGAGGCGGAGGCCAGCGTGCGACCCGCCTTGTCGTCGATGACCTGCGCATAGATGTGCCGGCCCGAGCGGAAGATGGACAGCCGCACGCGGCCACCCGACTTCATCTTGAGCTGGTAGCGCAGCCGCGAACGGCGGCGCTCCGTGAGTGCGAGCTTCCTGTCGGCCATTACTTCTTCTTACCCTCCTTCCGGAGGATCACCTCGTTGTCGTAGCGCACGCCCTTGCCCTTATAGGGCTCCGGGCCGCGATACGCGCGGATCTCAGAGGCCACCTGGCCAACCTGGCGCTTGTCAGCGCCTTCCACCTTGATGGAGGTCGGCTTCTCGCAGGTGATCTTGATGCCCGCCGGGATCTGATAGCGGATATCGTGGCTGTAGCCGAGGTTGAGCACCAGCTCCTTCCCCTGCACCGCCGCACGATAACCGGTGCCGGTGATTTCCATGTTCCGGGCGAAGCCGGTGGAAACGCCCGTCACCATGCTCTGGATCAGGCTGCGCGTGGTGCCCCACATGGTGCGGGCCTTGCGGTCCCCACCACGCGGCGCCACCGCGACCTGGCCGCCGTCGATGGTGACATCGACTTCCTCGGTCAGGTCGAGCGACAGCTCGCCATTCTTGCCCTTGGCCACGATCTTGCGGCCCTGCAGCGCCACCTGGACGCCTGCCGGAACCGGGACCGGATATTTGCCGACGCGAGACATGTCTATCCTCCCGTCAGAATACGCGGCAAAGGACTTCGCCGCCAACATTGGCAGCGCGAGCCTCATTGTCGCTCATCACGCCCTTGGGCGTGGACAGGATCGAAATACCGAGGCCGGAGTAGAACTTCGGCAGCTCCGCGATCTTGGAATAGACGCGGCGGCCCGGCTTGGACACGCGCGCGATTTCCTTGATGGCGGGCTCGCCTTCGGAATACTTCAGCTCGATGCTGATGACCTTGATGCCCGGGCGGAGCTGCTCCGTGGCGAAGGCGCGGATGTAACCCTCGCGCTTCAGCACATCGAGAACATTCTCCCGCAGCTTGGAGGCCGGCGCGACGCAACGGCTCTGCCGTGCGCGCTGCGCGTTGCGGATACGGGTGAGCATATCACCCAGCGGATCGGACAGCGACATGCGCGGCCCTCCTTACCAGCTGGCCTTAACCAGCCCCGGAATCTGGCCATTATTGGCGAGATCACGAAGCTGGTTACGGCTGAGCTTGAACTTGCGGTAGTTACCGCGGGGACGACCGGTGAGCTCGCAGCGCAGGCGGACGCGGATCTTGGCACCGTTGCGCGGCAACTGTGCCAGCTTCAACGTCGCCTCGAAACGCTCTTCCACCGGCAGCTCGCGATCCATCACCACCGCCTTGAGGGCGGCGCGCTTGGGCGCGTGCAGCTTGGAGAGCCGTTCACGACGCTTGTTCTTCATGACAGACGAGGTCTTGGCCATACCGTCTCTAATCCTCCGGAACCTGCCTGACGAAGGTCAGGCGGTTTTCCAAATCAGTTTGCGAAAGGAAGGTCGAACGCCTTGAGGAGCGCCTTGGCTTCCTTGTCGGTCTTCGCGGTGGTCACGAACTGGATGTCCATGCCGCGCACCGTGTCGACCTTGTCGTAGTTGATCTCAGGGAACACGATCTGCTCCTTGAGGCCCATGGCGTAGTTGCCACGGCCATCGAAGCCGCGGTTGCCGGGGATACCACGAAAGTCGCGGACGCGCGGTAGGGCAATCGTCACCAACCGGTCAAGAAACTCGTACATCCGCGCCTTGCGCAGCGTGACCTTGCAGCCGATCGCCTGGCCTTCGCGGATCTTGAAGCCCGCGATGGCCTTGCGGGCCCGGGTCTTCACCGGCTTCTGGCCGGCGATCGCCATCAGGTCCGCCACCGCGGCATCGAGCTTCTTCTGGTCGCCGGCGGCCTCGCCGACGCCCATGTTGATCACGATCTTCTCGAGCTTCGGCACTTCCATCGGGTTCTTGTAGCCGAACTCGTCGGACAGGCGCTTGCGCACCACCTCCTCGTACAGCTTCCGAAGACGCGTCTGCCCTTCCGGCGCCGCCTTGGCAGCGCCAGCCTTGGCGACGGCCGCCGGCGAGGCCGGGGCCACGCGCTGCTCGCCACCCTTGGCGGCGGGCGCGGCGTTGCTCTTCTTCGGGGGCGTCGACTTGGCCGGAGCCTTGCCGCCCTTCTTGGTCCCGCTCATCGGTCAATCACCTCGCCGGAGGGCCGGGCAACACGAACCTTGCTGCCGTCCTCGAGCACTTTGAACCCCACCCGCGTCGCCTTGCCGGACACCGGATCGAGCAGCGCCAGGTTGGAGAGGTCGATCGGACCCTCCTTCTCGACGATGCCGCCCGGCTTGCCCATGCCCTGCGGCTTGGTGTGGCGCTTCACAATGTTCACGCCCTGCACGAAGGCGCGGTTTTCCTCGGGCACGACGCGAATGACATCGCCCTTCTTGCCCTTGTCGCGACCGGCGAGAACCTCGACCCGGTCGCCCTTCTTGATCTTCGCGGCCATGGCCTTACAGGACCTCCGGCGCCAGCGAGATGATCTTCATGAACTTGCGCCCACGCAGCTCACGCACGACCGGTCCGAAGATACGGGTGCCGATCGGCTCGCCTTGCTTGTTGATCAGAACCGCGGCGTTGCCGTCGAAGCGGATCGCGGTGCCGTCGATACGCCGCACGGGATAGGCCGTGCGGACGATGACGGCGCGATGCACCTCGCCCTTCTTCACCTTGGCGCGGGGAATCGCTTCCTTGACGGAAACGACGATGATGTCACCGACGGACGCCGTGCGGCGCTTCGACCCGCCCAGCACCTTGATGCACTGGACGCGGCGCGCACCGGAATTGTCGGCGACGTCGAGGTTGGATTCGACCTGGATCATGTCGGGTCCGCCTCAGCTTGCCGAAGCAGGCGCATCGGCGGAGGGCTTCGCGGCGACGACCGGGGCATCGAAGCCCTCCGGACGCTCAACCGCATCGCCATTCCGCGCGACCACCAGCCACGACTTGTTCTTGCTGATCGGGCGGCATTCCTCGATCGACACCAGGTCGCCTTCCTTGCAGAGGTTCGCCGCGTCATGCGCTGCGTACTTCTTGGAACGACGGATGAACTTCTTGTAGAGCGGATGCATCACGCGACGCTCGACCAAAACGGTAATCGTCTTGTCGGTCTTGTCGCTGACCACCCGGCCCGTGAGGACGCGCCTCGGCATCGCCCGAACCCCTTAAGCTTGTTTCGCCGAGCCGCGGACGCGCTCGGTCATGATCGTCTTCGCCCGCGCGATATCCCGGCGAACTTCCTTGATGCGACCCGTCGCCTCAAGCTGACCGGTGGCCCGCTGGAAGCGCAGGTTGAACTGCTCCTTCCGAAGGTTCACCAGCATCTCCTGCAGCTCGTCCGGGGTCTTGGCCCGAACGTCCGCGATCTTCGTCTGCGCCATCTCAGGCCTCCGCCGTGGCGCCGAGGCGCGTCACGATCTTCGTCTTGATCGGCAGCTTCGCCGCCCCGAGCTCGAGCGCCTCGCGGGCGATCTCACCGGAGACCCCGTCCAGCTCGAACATAATGCGGCCCGGCTTCACCCGTGCCACCCAATACTCCGGCGCGCCCTTGCCGGAGCCCATGCGGACTTCGGCAGGCTTGGTCGAGACGGGCACATCCGGGAAGATCCGGATCCACACCCGCCCCTGGCGCTTCATGGCGCGCGTGATCGCGCGCCGCGCTGCCTCGATCTGCCGCGCCGTCACCCGCTCGGGCTCCAGCGCCTTCAGGCCGAAACCGCCGAAGGTCAGGGTAAAGCCGCCACGGGCGATACCCTTGATACGGCCCTTATGGGCCTTGCGAAACGTCGTGCGCTTAGGCTGCAGCATGATCAGTTACCTTCAGCGCTGCGGGGCTTGTTCCGCGGCGCGCTTGTCCTGCGCCATCGGATCATGGGCCATGACTTCGCCCTTGAAGATCCAGACCTTGACACCGCAGGTGCCATAGGTGGTCTTCGCGGTGGCGACGCCGAAATCGATATCCGCACGCAGCGTGTGCAACGGCACACGGCCTTCGCGGTACCACTCCATGCGCGCAATCTCCGCCCCGCCCAGACGGCCGGAGCAGTTGATGCGGATGCCGCCGGCGCCGAGGCGCATGGCGGACTGCACGGCGCGCTTCATCGCACGGCGGAACGCCACGCGGCGCTCCAGCTGCTGCGCGATGCTCTCGGCGACCAGCGTGCTGTCGATTTCCGGCTTGCGGATTTCGACGATGTTCAGCGAGACCTCGGCCCCGGCCATCTTCGCCAGGTCCTTGCGCAGGTTCTCGATATCCGCGCCCTTCTTGCCGATCACGACGCCCGGACGGGCGGCATGGATCGTCACGCGGGGCTTCTTCGCCGGACGCTCGATCACCACGCGGGACACGCCGGCGCCCTTCAGGCGCTCACGCAGCGTCTTCCGCAGCTTCAGGTCCTCATGCAGCATCCGCGCATAGTCACGCTCCGCGAACCAGCGGCTGTCCCAGGTGCGGTTGATGCCGAGCCGGAGCCCGATCGGATTGACTTTGTGACCCATGTTACGCGGCCTCCTGCTGTGCCGCCGGCGCCGGAACAGTCTGCTCCGCCACAACGATCTTCAGATGGCTGAACCACTTCTCGATCTGCGAGGAGCGGCCACGGCCACGCGCATGGAAACGCTTCATCACCACGGCGCGCCCAACCTCGGCCTTGGTGACGACCAGGCGGTCGACATCCAGGCTGTGGTTGTTCTCGGCGTTGGCGATCGCGCTTTCGAGTGTCTTCTTCACCGTCTGCGCAATGCGGCGCTTGGAGAAGGTCAGCGTCGCGACGGCATCCTGTGCCGTGCGGCCGCGGATCAACCCCGCCACCAGGTTCAGCTTCCGCGGGCTGACACGAATGTTCTTCGTGATCGCCTGCGCTTCGGTTTCTTCGAGCCCGCGCTCGTGCTTCGGCTTGCTCATGTCAGCCCCGCTTCGCCTTCTTGTCGGACGAATGCCCGGTGAAGGTGCGCGTCGGCGAGAACTCGCCGAACTTGTGGCCCACCATGTTCTCGTTCACCTGCACCGGGATGAACTTCTTCCCGTTGTAGACGCCGAACACCAAACCCACGAACTGCGGCAAAATCGTGCTGCGGCGCGACCAGATCTTGATGACCTCGTTGCGACCCGAAGCGCGGGATGCCTCTGCCTTGTTGAGCAGGTAGCCGTCGACGAACGGCCCCTTCCAGACGCTGCGCGACATTGCCGTCAGCCCTTCGTCGCGTTGCGGCGCCGGACAATAAGCCGGTCCGTACGCTTGTTGTTACGGGTCTTGGCACCCTTGGTGGGCTTGCCCCACGGGGTAACCGGATGACGACCACCAGAGGTGCGGCCTTCGCCACCACCATGCGGGTGATCGACGGGGTTCATGACCACGCCGCGCTGATGCGGACGGAAGCCCATCCAGCGCATGCGGCCGGCCTTGCCGATCTGCTGGTTGCTGTTGTCCGGGTTGGACACGGCGCCGATGGCGGCCATGCACTCGGCCCGCACCAGGCGAACCTCACCCGACATCAGCTTCACCTGCGCATAGCCGGCATCCTTGCCGACCAGCTGGCAGAAGGTGCCCGCCGAACGCGCGATCTTCGCACCCGCACCCGGCTTCATCTCCAGGCAATGGATGATGGTGCCGACCGGGATGTTCGCCAGCGGCATCGCATTGCCCGGCTTGATGTCGACTTTCTCGCCCGACACCACGCTGTCGCCCGCCTTCAGGCGCTGCGGCGCGATGATATAGGCCAGCTCGCCATCCGCATACTTCAGCAGCGCGATCCAGGCAGAGCGGTTCGGGTCGTATTCCAGGCGCTCGACAACCGCGGCCACATCATACTTGCGGCGCTTGAAGTCGACGATGCGGTAGGACTGCTTGTGTCCGCCGCCCCGGAACCGGACCGTGGTACGGCCATGGTTGTTGCGGCCGCCCGAGTGCGACTTGCCCTCGGTCAGCCCCTTGACCGGCTTGCCCTTCCACAGGTCGGAACGGTCCACAAGGACCGTGCCGCGCAGCGACGGGGTGACCGGGTTGAAGTTCTTCAATGCCATGGCGTTACGCGAGCCCCGTCGTGAGGTCGATGGTCTGGCCAGCCTGCAGCCGCACCACCGCCTTCTTCCAATCGGAACGCTGGCCCTTACGACCGCGGAACCGCTTGGCCTTGCCCTTCATCACGAGCGTGTTCACCGCCTCGACATTGACGCTGAACAGCTTCTCGACTGCCTGCCGGATCTCCGGCTTCGTCGCGTCCAGCGTCACCTTGAAGGTGACCTGGCTGCTCTCGTTCAGGCGCGTCGCCTTCTCCGTCACCACCGGTGCCAGGATCACCTGGTACAGGCGCTCGGCGGACAGGACCTTGCCGCGCGGCTTGGGTGCCGTCTCGCTCATGCTTCGGATTCCTTCGTCGCGCCATTCAGCCGCGCCGCCAGAGCCTCGAGGCCGGCACGCGTCACCGCGAGCACGTCGTGGTTCAGGATGTCGTAGACATTGGCGCCGATGGTCGGCAGCACATCGATCTTGGGGATGTTGCGCGTGACGCGGGCGAAGCCCTCATCCACTGTCGCATCCACCACCAGGGCGCTGTCCCAGCCCAGCTTCTTCAGCTGCGCCACCATCGCCGAGGTCTTGGCCTCGTCGCCGGCGGTGGCCGTGTCGAGCACGATCAGCTTGCCCGCCGCCACCTTGGCGGAGAGCGCGCAGATCAGGCCGAGGCGGCGGACCTTCTTGTTCAGGTTGTAGCCGTGGTCGCGCACCACCGGACCGTGGACGATGCCGCCCTTGCGGTACTGCGGCGCCCGCAGGGAGCCCTGGCGCGCATTGCCGGTGCCCTTCTGCCGATACGGCTTCTTGGTGGTGCCGGAGACCTCGCCCATGCCCTTGACCTTGTGGGTCCCGGCGCGGCGCTTGGCCAACTGCCAATGAACCACACGGGCCATGATGTCGGCCCGCGGCTCGGCGCCGAACAGCGCCTCCGGCAGGTCGACCTGGCCGACGGAGTCATTGTCGAGATTGATGACAGGAAGCTGGATGGCCATGATCTTTACCCTTCCGCCCCAGCTTCGGCAGCCAGACCGGCCGGATAGGGCGCATCGGCATGGCGCGCGCGCTTCACAGCGTCCCGCACCAGCACGTAGCTGCCCTTCGAACCGGGAACGGCGCCCTTCACCAGCAGCAGCCCGCGCTCCGCGTCATGCCCGGCGATGACCAGGTTCTGCGTGGTCACGCGCTCGACACCCATATGGCCGGCCATCTTCTTGTTCTTGAAGGTCTTGCCCGGATCCTGGCGGTTGCCGGTGGAACCATGCGAACGGTGGCTGACCGAAACGCCGTGCGACGCCTCGAGACCCGCGAAGTTCCAGCGCTTCATCGCACCGGCGAAGCCCTTGCCCTGGGTCGTGCCCGTGACATCGATCTTCTGGCCGGCGACGAAATGGCCGATTCCGAGCTTGGTGCCGGGCGCGAGGGTCGCGTCCTCGGCCACGCGGAACTCCACCGTCTTGCGGGGAGCTTCGACGCCGGCCTTGGCAAAGTGGCCCTTCTGCGGATTCGTCACGTTCTTCGGCTTCGCCACGCCAATCCCGACCTGGACGGCGACATAGCCATCCTTCTCGAGCGTGCGCTGCGCGATAACGCGAACGTTGTCGACATGCAGAACGGTGACAGGGACGGTGGAACCGTCCTCATTGAAAAGCCGGGTCATCCCCAGCTTCCGGGCGATCAGCCCGGAACGGCCCGTAACCTGACGGCCTGTGATGGACATTATGTCGGTCCTCTATCCGTCGATCAGATCTTGATCTCGACGTCCACACCCGAGGCGAGGTCGAGCTTCATCAGCGCGTCCACGGTCTGGGGGGTGGGATCGACGATATCAAGCAGACGACGGTGCGTACGAATCTCGAACTGCTCGCGCGACTTCTTGTCGACGTGCGGCGAACGGTTGACGGTGAAACGCTCGATCTGCGTCGGCAGCGGGATGGGCCCGCGCACCCGCGCACCCGTCCGCTTGGCCGTGTTGACGATTTCCCGCGTGCTGCCATCGAGCACGCGGTGATCGAACGCCTTGAGGCGAATGCGGATGTTCTGGCTGTCCATGGCGCTTTGGCCCGTACCCTTCCGTCGTCGCTTACTTGACGATCTTGGCGACGACGCCGGCGCCGACGGTGCGGCCGCCTTCGCGGATCGCGAAGCGCAGGCCCTCATCCATCGCGATCGGCGCGATCAGCTCGACGTCCATCGCCACGTTGTCGCCCGGCATCACCATCTCCACGCCTTCCGGCAGCTTCACGATCCCGGTCACATCCGTGGTCCGGAAGTAGAACTGCGGCCGGTAGTTCGTGAAGAACGGCGTGTGGCGCCCGCCCTCTTCCTTCGTCAGGATATAGGCCTCGGCCTTGAACCCGGTATGCGGCGTGATCGAGCCCGGCGCCGCCAGAACCTGGCCACGCTCCACATCCTCGCGCTTGATGCCGCGCAGCAGCGCGCCGATGTTGTCGCCCGCCTGCCCGCTATCCAGCAGCTTCCGGAACATCTCGACGCCAGTCACCACCGACTTCACCGTGTCCTTCAGCCCGACGATCTCGATTTCCTCGCCGACCTTGACGATCCCGCGCTCCACCCGCCCGGTCACCACCGTGCCGCGGCCCGAGATGCTGAACACGTCTTCCACCGGCATCAGGAACGGACGATCCAGCGCGCGCGCCGGCTGCGGGATGTAGGCGTCCACCGCCTCCATCAGCTTCAGCACCGCCTGCTCGCCGATCTCCGGCATCTTGTCTTCCAGCGCCATCAGCGCCGAGCCGTGGATGATCGGAATGTCGTCGCCCGGGAACTGGTAGCTGCTCAGCAGCTCCCGCACTTCCATCTCGACCAGCTCCAGCAGGTCGGGGTCCGCCATGTCCGTCTTGTTCAGGAACACCACCAGCGCCGGAACGCCCACCTGGCGCGCCAGCAGGATGTGCTCGCGGGTCTGCGGCATCGGGCCGTCGGCCGCCGACACCACCAGGATCGCGCCGTCCATCTGCGCCGCGCCCGTGATCATGTTCTTCACGTAGTCGGCGTGGCCGGGGCAGTCGACATGCGCGTAGTGACGGTTCGCCGTCTCATACTCCACATGCGCCGTGGAGATCGTGATGCCGCGCGCCCGCTCCTCCGGCGCCTTGTCGATCTGGTCATACGCCGTGAACGTCGCGCCGCCCGTCTTCGCCAGGATCTTCGTGATCGCCGCCGTCAACGAGGTCTTGCCGTGGTCCACATGCCCGATCGTGCCGATGTTGCAGTGCGGCTTGTTCCGCTCAAATTTCGCCTTGGCCATGGTGTCAGGTCCTCAAGATCGGATCGTGTTACCAGCGGTAGTGGCTGAAGGCCTTGTTCGCCTCCGCCATCCGGTGCGTGTCTTCGCGCTTCTTCACGGCGGAGCCACGATTGTTCGCAGCATCCATCAGCTCGGCAGATAGGCGGTCTTCCATCGTGTGCTCGCCGCGCTTGCGGGCGCTGTCGATGAGCCAGCGGATCGCCAGCGCCTGGCGCCGTTCCGGCCGGACCTCGACAGGCACCTGGTAGGTCGCGCCACCAACGCGGCGGCTGCGGACCTCCACGGCCGGCTTCACATTGTCCATCGCCTGATGGAACACGGCCAGCGGGTCGGCGGCAGCGCCGGCACGACGCTTCAGCGTGTCCATCGCCGCGTAGACGATGCCCTCGGCAGTGCTCTTCTTGCCGTCGTACATCAGCACGTTCATGAAACGGCTCAGCACGAGGTCGCCGAACTTCGGGTCCGGCAGGACTTCGCGCTTGGTGGCGCTATGGCGGCGCGACATGTCTCAGTTCCTCACTTCGGACGCTTGGCGCCATACAGCGACCGGCGCTGACGACGCTTCGCGATGCCCTGCGTGTCGAGCACGCCGCGCAGGATGTGGTAGCGGACGCCCGGAAGGTCCTTCACGCGACCACCGCGGATCAGCACCACGGAGTGCTCCTGCAGGTTGTGGCCCTCGCCGGGGATGTAGCTCACCACCTCGTAGCCGTTGGTCAGACGCACCTTGGCGACCTTACGAAGCGCCGAGTTCGGCTTCTTCGGTGTGGTCGTGTAGACGCGCGTGCAGACGCCCCGCTTCTGCGGGCTGCCCTGCAGGGCCGGAACCTTGTTCCGCTTCGCGATAGGCTCACGCCCCTGGGCGATGAGCTGGTTGATCGTCGGCATGACGCCCCTTCGTGCTCGTCTCGTCTGTCCCCATCGCCGCAAACAGGATGGCCCGCGTGGAAGGCCAAGAGGCTCTTCCCTGCGGGCACCTGTCCGACCCCCGACCTAGGCACCCCATACGGGGATGCGGTTCCGGAAGCGCGTCGCTGGAGACCAATATCAGCCCGGTCGTGTCAGCGCGGGCTGCGCCGTATCCGACCAAGGTCGCGCCTAATATCCGGCGCCCTTGGTTGAGTCAAGCGAAGTGGCGCCCCGGGGGGCGCCACCCCCCCCTTATTCCGCGGCGCGGGCAGGCCCAGCCAGCGGTGCCGGGGCCACCGGCAGGCGCCCCCGGTCCCGCTGCGCCGCAACCGCGCGCAGCTTGTTCATGACGGAGCCTGTGCCCGCCGGGATCAGGCGCCCGACGATCACGTTTTCCTTCAAGCCCAGCAGGTTGTCCACCTTGCCCGCCGTTGCCGCCTCCGTCAGCACCCGTGTCGTCTCCTGGAAGGAGGCGGCGGAGATGAAGGAGGTGGTCTGCAACGACGCCTTGGTGATGCCCTGCAGCACCGGCTCGGCGCGCGCGGGGCGCTCCTTCGCCAGAAGCCGCTTCTCGTTCTCGATCTCGAACTCGATTCGCTCGACCGTCTCACCCACCAGGTAGGTCGTGTCGCCGGGATCGAGAATCTCGACCTTCTGCAGCATCTGCCGGACGATGACCTCGATGTGCTTGTCGTTGATCTTCACGCCCTGCAGTCGATAGACGTCCTGCACTTCGTTGACCAAGTAGTTCGCCAGAGCCTCGACGCCGAGGACCCGCAGAATGTCATGCGGCACGCGCGGGCCGTCGACCAGCGGGTCGCCGGCCTTCACATAGTCGCCTTCCTGCACGGACACATGCTTGCCCTTGGGCACCAGGTATTCCCGGGGCGTCGAGGGCTCGTCACCCACCTGCTCCGGCACCACCAGGATGCGCCGCTTGGCCTTGTAGTCCTTGCCGAACTCCACGCGCCCATCGACATCGGCGATGATCGCCGCATCCTTCGGACGACGCGCCTCGAACAGCTCCGCCACCCGCGGCAGACCGCCGGTGATGTCGCGGGTCTTGGAGGATTCGCGCGGCATGCGGGCGATGACGTCGCCGGCATTCACTTCCTTGCCATTCTCGATCGAGAGAATCGAGCCCGGCGGCAGGAAGGTGATGGCCTCGGCGCCGTTCTCGCGCTTCACCACCTCGCCCCGGCTGTCGCGCAGGATCAGGCGCGGACGCAGGTCGGCGCCACGGCCGGTCGACTTGTACTCGACCACCTCCTTGAAGCTGAGGCCCGTCACCTCGTCGGTGCGGTCCATCAGGGTGATGTTCTCGAGCATGTCGGCGAATTCGACCTTGCCCTGGCGCTCGGTGATGATCGGCAGGGTGAAGGGGTCCCACTCGGCAATCTTCTGGCCGCGCGCGACGGTCTCACCTTCCTCCAGCAGCAGCCGGGCGCCATAGGGCACGCGGTTGCGGCCGCGCTCGCGCCCGTTCACGTCGTACAGCACCGCCTCGCAGTTGCGGCTCATGACGATGGCGGCGTTGGAACTGTTGATGACGACCTGGCGGTTCAGGAACTTCACCGTGCCATCCGCGATCGCCTCGACCGCCGAGGTCTCCGCGCCACGCTGCGCCGCGCCACCGATATGGAAGGTGCGCATGGTGAGCTGGGTGCCCGGCTCGCCGATGGACTGCGCCGCGATCACGCCCACGGCCTCGCCGGTGTTCACCGGCGTGCCGCGCGCAAGGTCGCGCCCGTAGCACATGCCGCAGACGCCGACGCGCGAGTCGCAGGTCAGCACGGAGCGGATCTTCACCGCCTCGACGCCTGCATTCTCGATGATCTCGGCCTCCGGCTCCTCCACCAGCGTGCCGACCTTCACCAGCACCTTGCCGTCTGCCGGGTCGATCACGTCTTCCTGCGTCGTCCGGCCCAGGATGCGCTCGGAGAGCGAGGAGACGGTCTCGCCGCCATCCATCACGGCGCGCACGGTGATGCCGCGCTCGGTGCCGCAATCGTCCTGGACGATGATGCAGTCCTGCGCCACGTCGACCAGTCGGCGGGTCAGGTAGCCGGAGTTCGCCGTCTTCAAAGCGGTGTCGGCCAAGCCCTTGCGGGCGCCGTGGGTGGAGTTGAAGTACTCCAGCACGGTCAGACCTTCCTTGAAGTTGGAGATGATCGGCTGCTCAATGATCTCGCCCGAGGGCTTGGCCATCAGGCCGCGCATGCCGGCCAGCTGGCGCATCTGCGCCGGCGAGCCACGCGCACCGGAATGGGACATCATCCACACGGAGTTGGCGGGCTTGCCGATCTCCTGCTTCATGATCTCCTTCATCATCGCCTGCGCCACTTCCTCGGTGCATCGCGACCAGGCGTCGACGACCTTGTTGTAGCGCTCACCAGCAGTGATCAGGCCGTCGAGGTACTGCTGCTCGAACTCCTTCACCTGATCCTTGGTGCCGTTGATCATGGCGTCCTTCGTGTCGGGGATGACCATGTCATCCTTGCCGAAGGAGATGCCGGCCATCGCCGCGTGCTTGAAGCCGAGGCCCATCAGGCGGTCGGCGAAGATCACCGATTCCTTCTGGCCGCAATGGCGGTACACGGCGTCCATGACGTCCGAGATGGACTTCTTGGTCAGCTGGCGGTTGATCAGGCTGAAGGGCACGGCCGGGTGCAGCGGCAGCAGCGCGCCCATGAACATGCGGCCGGCCGTCGTCACCGCACGCTCGGTGACGATGTTGCCGTCCTTGTCGGCGGCCTTGCGGCGCGCGCGGATCTTGCTGTGCAGGTTGATCACGCCGGCGGCCAGCGCCTGCTCGATCTCGCCGATCGAGGCATAGGCCGGGGCCTTCTGCTCCTCCGCCACCTTGAACTCGGGGGTCTCGAGCGAGAGGTAGTAGAGGCCGAGCACGATGTCCTGCGACGGCACGATGATCGGCTTGCCGTTCGCCGGGCTGAGGATGTTGTTGGTCGACATCATCAGCACGCGGGCTTCGAGCTGCGCTTCCAGCGACAGCGGCACATGCACCGCCATCTGGTCGCCGTCGAAGTCCGCATTGAAGGCGGTGCAGACCAGCGGGTGCAGCTGGATCGCCTTGCCCTCCACCAGCGTCGGCTCGAAGGCCTGGATGCCCAGGCGGTGCAGCGTCGGCGCGCGGTTCAGCAGCACCGGGTGCTCGCGGATCACCTCCTCGAGGATGTCCCAGACCTCCGGACGCTCCTTCTCCACCATCCGCTTCGCGGCCTTGATGGTGGTGGCGTGGCCGTACTTTTCGAGCTTCGAGTAGATGAACGGCTTGAACAGCTCCAAGGCCATCTTCTTGGGAAGACCGCACTGGTGCAGCTTCAGCTCCGGACCCACCACGATGACCGAGCGGCCGGAATAGTCCACGCGCTTGCCGAGCAGGTTCTGCCGGAAGCGGCCCTGCTTGCCCTTCAGCATGTCGGACAGCGACTTCAGCGGGCGCTTATTGGCACCCGTGATCGCGCGGCCGCGGCGGCCGTTGTCGAACAGCGCGTCCACAGCCTCCTGCAACATGCGCTTCTCGTTGCGCACGATGATGTCCGGCGCGCGCAGCTCGATCAGCCGCTTCAGGCGGTTGTTGCGGTTGATGACCCGGCGATACAGGTCGTTCAGGTCGGAGGTCGCGAAGCGACCACCCTCCAGCGGCACCAGCGGGCGCAGCTCCGGCGGGATCACCGGCACGACGTCGAGGATCATCCACTCCGGACGGGCGCCGCCCTCCCCGAAGCTCTCCAGCATCTTCAGGCGCTTCACCAGCTTCTTGCGCTTGGCCTCGGAGGTCGTCTCCTTGAGGTCGGCGCGGAGCTGGGCGGCTTCCTTCTGCAGGTCGATCGCGGCGAGCATCTGCTTCACCGCCTCGGCACCGATGCCGACGCTGAAGGCATCCTCGCCGAACTCGTCCTGCTTCGCCTGGAACTGGTCCTCGGTCAGAAGCTGATGCAGCTTGAGGTCGGTCAGGCCCGGCTCCAGAACCACATAGGATTCGAAGTACAGGACCTTCTCCAGCTCCTTCAGCGACATGTCGACCATCAGGCCGACGCGGCTCGGAAGGGACTTCATGAACCAGATATGCGCGACCGGGCTGGCCAGCTCGATATGGCCCATGCGCTCGCGGCGCACCTTGGCCAGCGTCACTTCCACGCCGCACTTCTCGCAGATGATGCCGCGGAACTTCATGCGCTTGTACTTGCCGCACAGGCACTCGTAGTCCTTGATCGGTCCGAAGATCCGCGCGCAGAACAGCCCGTCCCGCTCCGGCTTGAAGGTGCGGTAGTTGATCGTCTCCGGCTTCTTGATCTCGCCATAGGACCAGGAGCGGATTTGCTCCGGTGAGGCGATCGAGATGCGGATCTGATCGAAGGTCATCTGCTGGCCGGTCTGGCCAAGGATCTTCATCAGCTCGTTCATGCGGTCCACTCCGTCCGGCTCGCCAGCGTAATTCGGCCGCGCGCCACGAAAAGGGCGAGCCGCGCCACCTTCCGGTGGCGCGGGTATTCAAACCAGGTGATCAGCTCGGCCGATTCTCGAGATCGACATTCAGGCCGAGCGACTTCAGTTCCTTCACCAGCACGTTGAAGGATTCCGGAACGCCCGCCTCAAAGTTGTCCTGGTCGCGCACGATGGCCTCATAGACCTTGGTGCGCCCCGACACGTCGTCCGACTTCACCGTCAGCATTTCCTGCAGGGTGTAGGCGGCGCCATAGGCTTCCAGCGCCCAGACCTCCATCTCGCCGAAGCGCTGACCGCCGAACTGCGCCTTGCCGCCCAGCGGCTGCTGGGTGACCAGCGAGTAGGGGCCGATGGAACGGGCGTGGATCTTGTCGTCCACCAGGTGGTGCAGCTTCAGCATGTAGATGTAGCCCACCGTCACCTTGCGCTCGAAGCGTTCGCCGGTGCGGCCGTCGGTCAGCCAGGACTGGCCGGACTTGTCGAGGCCTGCCTTGGTCAGCATGCCTTCGATATCCGCCATGCGCGCGCCGTCGAAGACCGGCGTCGCGATGGCGACGCCCTTCTTCAGGTTCTCGCACAGCTCGATGAGCTGGTCGTCATCCATCGGATCGATCTCGGTCTTGATCGTCTCGTCCGGATAGGCCTCGCGCAGCTTGGTGATCAGCTCCTCGCGCATCGCACCGCCGCGGCGATACTCCTCGACCAGCTCGCCGATCTGGCGGCCGATATTGGCGCAGGCCCAACCCAGATGGGTCTCCAGGATCTGCCCGACATTCATGCGCGACGGCACGCCCAGCGGGTTCAGCACCAGATCCACCGGCTGGCCGCTTTCCAGGAACGGCATGTCCTCGATCGGCACGACGCGGGAGACGACGCCCTTGTTGCCGTGACGGCCGGCCATCTTGTCGCCCGGCTGAAGCTTGCGCTTCACCGCGACGAAGACCTTGACCATCTTCATCACGCCCGGCGGCAGCTCGTCGCCGCGCTGAAGCTTCTCGACCTTGCTCTCGAAGCGCTTCTGCAGACGCTCGACCGCCGCGTCGAATTCGCGCTTCAGCGCCTCGATCTCGGCCATCGCCGCATCGTCCTGCACGCCGATCTGGCGCCAGGTCTGCTTGGCGAACTGGTCCAGCACCTCGTCATTGATCTCGGTGCCCGCCTTCACGCCGCGGAAGCCGCCGGAGGCCTTGCGGCCCAGCAGACGCTCCCGCAGACGGGAATGGAACGAGCGTTCCTGGATGGCCTTCTCGTCGTCGCGGTCCTTGGCCAGGCGCTCGATCTCGGCGCGCTCAATCGCCATGGCGCGCTCGTCCTTGTCGACGCCGCGGCGGCTGAACACGCGGACATCGACGATGGTGCCCGCCACGCCCGGCGGCAGCCGCAGCGAGGTGTCGCGCACGTCGGAGGCCTTCTCGCCGAAAATGGCGCGAAGCAGCTTTTCTTCGGGTGTCATCGGGCTTTCGCCCTTCGGCGTCACCTTGCCGACCAGGATGTCGCCCGGCTGAACCTCAGCCCCGATGTACACGATCCCGGCCTCGTCGAGGTTGCGCAGGGCTTCCTCGCCGACATTCGGGATGTCGCGCGTGATTTCTTCCTGGCCCAGCTTGGTGTCGCGGGCGCTGACCTCGAACTCGTCGATATGGATCGAGGTGAAGACGTCGTCCCGCGCGATCCGCTCGCTGATCAGGATGCTGTCTTCGAAGTTGTAGCCATTCCACGGCATGAAGGCGACGAGGGCGTTGCGGCCCAGCGCCAGCTCACCGAACTCCGTCGACGGCCCGTCGGCGATGATGTCGCCGGCGTTGCAGCGGTCGCCCACCTTCACCAGCGGACGCTGGTTGATGCAGGTGGACTGGTTGGACCGCATGAACTTGCGCAGACGGTAGATGTCGACGCCGCGCGTCGTGCCGTCGGAGCCCGTCGCCCGCACCACGATGCGCGCGCCGTCGATGCTGTCCACGATGCCGTCGCGCTTGGCCACGATGGTCGCGCCGCTGTCGCGGGCCACCGCCGCTTCCATGCCGGTGCCGACCAGCGGGGCATCCGCCTGGATCAGCGGCACGGCCTGCCGCATCATATTGGAGCCCATCAGCGCGCGGTTGGCGTCGTCGTTCTCCAGGAACGGGATCAGCGCCGCGGCGACCGAGACAAGCTGCTTCGGGGAGACGTCGATGGCCGTCACCTCCTCCGGCTTCACCAGCCGGAAGTCGCCGCCATCGCGCACGCTGACCAGCTCGCCGGTCAGCTTGTCATCCGCATCGAGCCCGGCATCGGCCTGGGCGACGACCAGCCGCTCCTCCTCCATGGCGGAGAGGTAGCGCGGCGCACCGACCACCTTGCCGTCGCGCACCAGGCGGTACGGGGTCTCGATGAAGCCGTACTTGTTCACCTTGGCGAAGGTCGCCAGCGAGTTGATCAGGCCGATATTCGGGCCTTCCGGCGTCTCGATCGGGCAGATGCGGCCGTAATGCGTCGGGTGCACGTCGCGCACCTCGAAGCCGGCACGCTCGCGGGTCAGGCCTCCCGGGCCAAGCGCCGAGAGGCGGCGCTTATGCGTCACCTCGGAGAGCGGGTTGGTCTGGTCCATGAACTGGCTGAGCTGCGAGGAGCCGAAGAACTCCCGCACCGCCGCCGCCGCCGGCTTCGCATTGATCAGGTCATGCGGCATCACGGTGTCGATATCGACCGACCCCATGCGCTCCTTGATCGCGCGCTCCATGCGCAACAACCCGACGCGGTACTGGTTCTCCATCAACTCGCCGACCGAGCGCACGCGGCGGTTGCCGAGATTGTCGATGTCGTCGATGGAGCCGTTGCCGTCCTTGAGCTGCAGCAGCACGCGGACGGTCTCGACGATGTCCTCCTTGCGCAGCGTGCGCTGCGTATCGGCCACTTCCTCGGCGGAGAAGCCGAGGCGCATGTTCATCTTCACCCGGCCCACGGCGGACAGGTCATAGCGCTCGCTGTCGAAGAACAGCCCACGGAACAGCGTCTCCGCCGTGTCGGCGGTCGGCGGCTCACCCGGGCGCATCACCCGGTAGATGTCCATCAGCGCTTCGTCGCGGTTGCTGTTCTTGTCCACCGCGAGGGTGTTGCGCATCCACGGGCCCGCGCCCTGGTCGATGGCCAGCGTCGGCAGCCGGTCCAGCCCGGCCTCCTCGATCGCGGTCAGCTTCGGCTCGGTCAGCTCCTCGCCGGCCTCGGCCCAGATCTCGCCGGTCTCCAGATTGACCATGTCCTCGGCCACGAAGCGGCCGAGCAGGTCCATGCGGCCCACCAGCACCTCGGTCGTGCCGCCTTCGGCGATCTTGCGGGCGGCGCGCGGCGTCAGCTTGACGTCCTTGTCGGCCACCACCTCGCCGGTGCGGGCATCGATCAGCGGCTCCTGCAGCTTCACGCCACGGAACGCCTCGGGGTCGAAGGGGCGGGACCAGCCCTTGGGGCCGCGGGCGAAGACCACCTGGCCGTAGAAGCTGTTCAGGATCTCCTCGGCATCCATGCCGCGAATCTCGCTGACTTCCAGCGGCGGCAGGCCGGCAGCGGCGCGGTCGGCGCGCTGCTGCTGCGTCCAGGCGGAATCCAGCGCGTAGAGCAGCGTCGTCGCCGGCAGCTTGCGCTTCCGGTCGATGCGGACATAGCAGATGTCCTTGGCGTCGAATTCGAAGTCGAGCCAGGAGCCGCGATAGGGGATGACGCGCGCGGCGAACAGGTACTTGCCGCTGCTATGCGTCTTGCCCTTGTCATGGTCGAAGAAGACGCCCGGGGAACGGTGCATCTGGGAGACGATGACGCGCTCGGTGCCGTTGACGATGAAGGTGCCATTGTCCGTCATCAGGGGCATGTCGCCCATGTAGACGTCCTGCTCCTTGATATCGCGCACGGAACGAGAGCCTGTGTCCTCGTCCACATCCCAGACGATGAGGCGGAGCCGCACCTTCAGCGGGGCGGCGAAGGTCAGGCCGCGCTGGATGCACTCCTCGACGTCGTATTTCGGCTCCTCCAGCTCGTACTGGATGAATTCCAGCCGGCCACGGCCACCGAAATCGTCGATCGGGAAGACCGACTTGAAGACTTCCTGCAGGCCCGCATGCAGGCGCACATCCGGGTCCACGCCCATCTGGAGGAAGGCCTCATAGGAGGCGCGCTGCACGTCGATGAGGTTTGGCATCGGCGCGACTTCGGGCAGACGCCCGAAAGACCGCCGAATGCGCTTCCGCGCCGTGAACGACTTCGTGATAGCGTTCATGCCTGTCCCGCTTCCCGTGCCTGCCAGCGGCGCACCGCGCCCGGAGGATTTTCGCCAGTTTGCCCCACCCGACCCGGCGGGGCGCCATCGTCAAACGCGGTCGCGGGCGGGAATCCCGATTGGGAGTCCCGCCCGTTCCCGTAGATATGTCGCCCGGCGGCCAACCAAAGGCCCGCCACCGGGATTCCGCGCGCCCCGCCCCACCGAGAGGGCAAGGCAGGGGCGCGCAGGTCGCTCAGCTGATCTCGACCACGGCGCCGTTCTCTTCCAGCACCTTCTTGATCTTCGCAGCTTCGTCCTTGCTCGCCGCGTCCTTCACGACCTTCGGAGCGCCCTCGACCAGGTCCTTGGCTTCCTTCAGCCCAAGACCGGTGATCGTGCGGATCTCCTTGATCACGTTGATCTTCTTGTCGCCGGCGGCCTTCAGGGTGACGGTGAATTCCGTCTTCTCCTCAACCGGGGCAGCGGCAGCGGCAGCAGCCGGCGCGGCAGCCGCAGCGGCCGGAGCCGCGGCGGAGACGCCCCACTTCTCTTCCAGCATCTTGGACAGCTCAGCAGCTTCCAGAACCGTCAGGCTGGAGAGCTCGTCAACAAGCTTTGCGAGGTCGGCCATGTGTGTATCCTTCGATATATTGGCTTGGCTTGGTATTTGCAAGACCCAAGCGGGAACCCTTCCCACCGGGTCTGATCGTCAGGCTCGGGGAGGGGCTCAGGCCGCCTCCGCCTCCGCCTCGTCCTTCTTGGCATACGCGGCAAAGACCCGCGCGAGCTGCGAGCCCGGCGCCTGCAGCACGCCCGCGATCCGCGTCGCCGGCGTCTGGATCAGGCCCAGAAGCTGTGCGCGCAGGGTCTCGAGCGACGGCAGGGCAGCCAATGCCTTGACGCCATCGGCGTCCAGCATCTGCTTCCCGAGCGCCCCGCCAAGGATCACGAACTTGTCGTTCGCCTTGGCGAAATCCACGGCGGTCTTCGCCACGGCCACCGGGTCCCGCGACCACGCAAGCGCGGTCGGACCCTTCAGCAGCGGCGAGATGCCCTGGAAGCTGGTACCATCGAGGGCGAGCGCGGCCAGCCGGTTCTTCGCGACCTTGTAGGTCGCGCCGGCTTCCCGCATGCGCCGCCGCAGCGTCGTCGCATCCGCCACCGTCAAGCCCTTGTTCTGGCTGACGAGGACGAAGGACGTCTCCGCGAACACCGCCTGCAGGGCCTGCACGAAGGCCTGCTTTTCCGTACGGTCCACGTCCGTCTCCGTAATTGGCCTCGGCCTTTTGGAAGGGCTGAGGCCGGTTCAAGCGCGGGGTGGAAGCCACCCCGAAAGGCCTGCTGGAACGGGACCGACCAAGCCAAGCCGGGCCAGGCGCCGCAGCGCCCGATCCGACCAAAACTTCTCCGGCACCCCATCTCTCACCTGCACGGCTTGCGCCGCTTCAAGGCCTCACGGCCACAGGAGGTCTCCGACAGGTTCGGACAGGGACCGGGGCCCCTGCCCTGCCCGGCATCCGAGGATGCCGTATCTCAGCCGCACCCGGAGGGCGCGGAAACAATTCAGCCCGCGGACAGGGTCGCGATATCGACCTTGAGGCCCGGCCCCATGGAGGAGCTGAGCGACACCTTCTTCACATAGGTGCCCTTGGCGCCGGTCGGACGGGCCTTCTGGATCGCGTCGATGAAGGCGCGCGCATTGGCCAGCAGGCTGTCGGCCTCGAAGCTCGCCTTGCCGATGCCGGCATGCACGATGCCGGCCTTCTCGGCGCGGAACTCCACCTGGCCGGCCTTGGCGGCCAGCACGGCGCCCTTGACGTCCATGGTCACGGTGCCGAGGCGCGGGTTCGGCATCAGGCCGCGCGGGCCGAGCACCTTACCCAGGCGACCCACCAGGGCCATCATGTCCGGCGTCGCGATGCAGCGGTCGAACTCGATCTTGCCTTCCTGCACGGCGGCGGCCAGGTCGTCGGCGCCGACCACATCGGCGCCGGCGGCCAGGGCCTCCTCGGCCTTCGCGCCACGGGCGAAGACGCCCACGCGCACGGTCTTGCCGGTGCCGTTCGGCAGGCCGACCACGCCGCGGACCATCTGGTCGGCATGGCGCGGGTCGATGCCGAGGTTCATCGATATCTCGATGGTCTCGTCGAACTTGGCCTTCGCATTGGCCTTGGCCAGCTTGATGGCCTCATCCAGCGCGTAGTTCTTGTCCTGGTCGAGACCGGTGACGATCGCCTTGAGGCGCTTGCCCTGCTTGGCCATGGTTCAGCCCTCCACCACGGTCATGCCCATCGAACGGGCGGATCCGGCCAGCATGCGCACCGCGCTCTCGATGTCGGTGCAGTTCATGTCCTTCATCTTCACGGCCGCAATCTCCCGCAGCTGCGTCTTGGTGACGCGGCCGACGGTCGCACCCTTTCCGGGGGTCAGGCTGCCCTTCTCGATCTTGGCGGCCTTCATCAGGAAGTAGGTGTTCGGCGGGGTCTTGGTGATGAAGGAGAAGGTACGGTCGGAGAACGCGGTGATGACGACAGGGGTCGGGGTGCCCGGCTCCATCTGCTGCGTCGCCGCGTTGAATTCCTTCACGAACTGCATGATGTTCAGGCCGCGCTGACCGAGCGCCGGGCCGATCGGCGGGGACGGGTTCGCCTTGCCCGCCGGCACCTGCAGCTTGATATAGCCAACAATCTTTTTCGCCATCGGGCGATCCATCCTCATCTGAGGACCGCGGTGCCTGCGACGCCCACCTGGGCATCTCCCGCGTTCCAAGCCACGCGTAACGGCCCGGGGAAGCCCCGGGCCGGTCAGCGGAGGCGGGCTTGTAGCGGCAGTGGGTCAACGAGTCCAGCACGAAACTGGGTGCGGGAGCGGCTGGGCAGCGGCGCATGCTGTGATAGGGTCGCATCATGTCGAACCCGGAAGGCTTGCGGATCGCGGAGCAGCTCATTGCCGAGGAGGCGGTCCGGCAGACCGGCAGCCTGGACTTGGCGGATCTGGGCCTCACTACCCTGCCACGGCAACTCTCAAAGTTGCATCATCTGCGGGTTCTGTGGCTGGGGCGCTCGCCTCGGGATGATGCTCCCCAGGAACGCGAGTTCTTCGAGGGCAACAGTATCGCCGACCTCGGCCCCCTCGCCGGCCTCTCCAGCCTCCAACACCTCGACTGCTCGGACACGACGGTCGCCGACCTCGGCCCCGTCGCCGGCCTCTTCAGCCTCCAATACCTCGACTGCTCGGGAACGACGGTCGCCGACCTCGCCCCCCTCGCCGGCCTCTTCAGCCTCCAACACCTCGACTGCTCGCGCACGACGGTCGCCGACCTCGGCCCCATCGCCGGCCTCTTCAGCCTCCAGCACCTCGACTGCTCGGGAACGACGGTCGCCGACCTCGCCCCCCTCGCCGGCCTCTCCAGCCTCCAACACCTCTCCTGCTGGGGCACGCAGGTCGTCGACTTCAACCCCCTCGCCGGCCTCTACAGCCTCCAATACCTCTCCTGCTGGGGCACGCAGGTCGTCGACCTCGGCCTCCTCGCCGGCCTCACCAGCCTCCAACATCTCAACTGCTCCCACGCAAAGGTCGCCGACCTCGGCCCCCTCGCCGGCCTCTCCAGCCTCCAGCACCTCAACTGCTCGGAAACGACGGTCGCCGACCTCGCCCCCCTCGCCGGCCTCTTCAGCCTCCAACACCTCGACTGCTCGGGCACTACGGTCGACAACCTAGCCCCCCTCGCCGGCCTCTTCAGCCTCCAACACCTCGATTGCTCGGGCACGACGGTCGCCGACCTCGGCCCCCTCGCCGGCCTCTCCAGCCTCCTATACCTCGACTGCTCCAACGCGCAGGTCGCCGACCTTGGCCCCGTCGCCGGCCTCTCCAGCCTCCAATATCTCGACTGCTCCCAAACGCAGGTCGCGGACCTCGGCCCCGTCGCCGGCCTCTCCAGCCTCCAACACCTCGACTGCTCGGGCACCACGGTCGCCGACCTCACCTCCCTCGCCGGCCTCTCCGGCCTACGGGTCCTCAACTGCTCAAACACGCAGGTCGCTGACCTTGCCCCCCTCGCCAATCTTAGGAAATTGTATCGTCTCGTTTGTTCGAACACGCAAGTTTCGGATCTGGAACCTATCGCGGCGTTGCCTTCTCTGATGTTCCTTTATGTTCAAAAATCACGTCTTCGTTCGCTCCCTCGCGAGCTTGGCTTTCGCAGGGGACTTCTTCCAGGTGACCTTAAATTGGAGGAAAATGACTTCGAGCCTCCGCTTGGGGACCTAGTTAAACTGGGACAGCCTGAAGCGACACGCAGTGTCCTGGCCTGGCTCCGCGGGGAACTGGATCCAGATAGTTTGTCTGCGCCGGACGACGGCGCAGGCGCCAATGAGCCTCCGCCGCTTCCGCCACCCGGTGCGGGCCCGTCCGTCATATTCGCTGCGGATGGCCGACTTGCCCTTGCAAAGGCGCGCGACCTCGACTCCGCTGGCAATAATCGCAAACGCCTTGAAAGCCTCTATCCTTCGGTTCGCGAGGCTGCAATTGAACTTCTTAGCGCCTTAACCGCGCAAACCACAAACCATCAGAATGAGCGGCTTGTTCGAGTGGCAGAACGGTATTGCGCGTTGATTGATCGGCCATTGGAAGAGATTGATTTCGCGCGTCTCTATGCGGTCGGTATCCAACTGGAGAACGCAGAGCGCGCGACCCGCAGCGCGCTATCTGCGGGTCGCGTGGATGTGCCGGACCTAGGGCCGTTGCAGGACGAGTGCATTGGAACACTGCTCCAGCTTCATCCGTCTTTTGTGCTGGCCTCTCGGGATGGGACGGAGATGCTGGCGGATCAGACGCTCATCCAAATGACCGCAGACGATGTTGCCACGGTGCGGGACTCAGGGCTTGCGGTGGGCAATGCCATTATTGCGCGGCCGGACCTCGCCGAACCAGCACTCGGTAAGATGATTCGCGACGCTGCGGAGGAGATTGGTCAAAGTCCGAATGCGCCGCGGGATGCGGTCACCACAATCAGCATGACGCGCAATGTGGTTATCGCCCTGGGTACCGGTGCCACAGCCATCTCGCTGCCGCTCGTTGGTTCTGCCCTGGCCGGGCCGCCTGGATTGGTCGCCGGCAGCGTCGGGTCATGGGTGCTGCTGAAAGCCGTCGAGAAGGCCAAAGCCTTTTCGGCCGTTCAGACGCTCTTCGCGGCACAACTCGACAGTGCGACCGATGCCGACTGGACGGTCGCCGCGTCTCGCCTGCGCGGGCACCGCGCCCTGCTCCTGAGCCTGGAAGGCCCGTTGCGGCGCCTGGCTCGGCTGCCACAATTCGCTTGGCTGGACCGCACGCTTGATTGGATCAAGCGGCAGCCCAATCCGCCGGGTGAGCCCTGACGCGCCGATGAAGGCCGGGCCTCCGCCCATATACTGCGGCGGCAGGCCTCGTCAGACCTTCTCGACCTGCCCGTATTCCAGTTCCACCGGCGTCGAGCGCCCGAAGATGGAGACCGAAACCTTCACGCGGCCGCGCTCCTCGTCCACTTCCTCGATCGTGCCCATGAAGCTGGTGAAGGGGCCGTCGGCCACGCGGACCTGCTCGCCCACCTCGAAGATGATGGCGGGGCGCTTCGGCTTGTCGGCGCCGTCCTGCACCTGCTTCAGCATGCGCTGGGCTTCGGATTCGCGGATCGGGGTCGGGCGGTTCTTCTCGCCGAGGAAGCCGGTGACCTTCGGTGTGTTCTTCACCAGGTGCCAGGCGTCGTCGGTCATTTCCATCTTCACCAGCACATAGCCGGGGAAGAACTTGCGTTCCTGGTTGGTCTTCTGGCCGCGGCGGACTTCCACCACCTCCTCGGCCGGCACCAAAATCTCCTCGAAGGCGTCGGCAAGGCCCTTCTGGGCCGCCTGCTCACGCAGCTGCTGGGAGATCTTCTTCTCGAAGCCCGAATAGACGTGGACCACGTACCACTTCTTGTCCGCCATGACCCGCCTCAGGCCCCCACACCGAACAGCCAGCGCATCGCGAAGGCGATGATCTGGTCGACAACCAGGAAGAACACCGCCGCCACGGCCGAAAGGGCCAGCACGAGTCCGGTGGTGATCAGCGTCTCCTTGCGCGATGGCCAGGTGACGCGACCCACTTCCTGCCGCACCTCGCGGACATACTGCGTGGGATCGAACTTGGCCAAGACAGGCCCCTTTTCGGATGGACGACGAACGAAGGCATTTCCGGGCTGCGCGTCGCAGGCCCCTCCCTGGAGGGAGGGGCCTTCGGCCACGAATCTCGCGCGGCCGCTTGGCAGGGGCGGAGGGTCTCGAACCCACAACCTCCGGTTTTGGAGACCGGCGCTCTAGCCAATTGAGCTACGCCCCTACGGCTCCGCGCGAGCGGGGTCCTCTATCCCAGCCTGCGGGGCCTGTCGAGATGCACCGAGGCGGGAGTTTCATCTTCCTTGCGCTTTCAGCGCCGCCCCCAGCGGCTGTCGCGGTCCACCACCACCAGCGTGCCGCCCATCTTGTCGTGCCAGGCCTGCCGTCGGCCGTCCCAGAGCATCCAGAGATAGCCGAGGCACAGCGGAATGGCGGAGATCAGATAGCCGATATAGCGCAGCACCAGCCGGCTGAAGCGCGGCGGCAGGCCGGTTTCGGCGTCGATGATGCGCAGGCCCAGCACCAGCTTGCCCGGCGTCGCCTGCCGGTCCACCCAGAAGATCAGGACGATGAGGGCGCCGATGATATTGGCCATCGCCTCCCCGGCCGCCGAAAGCTCCCCACCATTCAGCAGGGCGCCGAGGGTGCCGAGCAGGATGGACAGCGGCAGCAGCCACAGCAGGTCGATCAGCTGCGCCCCCAGCCGCCGCCCGAAGCTCGCCAGTTCCAGCCCGTGGTCCGACATCCCGCATCCTCCTGAAACGCAAACGGGGTGGGTCGCGCCGGCGACCCACCCCGCTCAGCCCGGCCCGGTGGGGCGCTTACTTGACGATCTTGGCGACGACGCCGGCGCCGACGGTGCGGCCGCCTTCGCGGATCGCGAAGCGCAGGCCCTCATCCATCGCGATCGGCGCGATCAGCTCGACGTCCATCGCCACGTTGTCGCCCGGCATCACCATCTCCACGCCTTCCGGCAGCTTCACGATCCCGGTCACATCCGTGGTCCGGAAGTAGAACTGCGGCCGGTAGTTCGTGAAGAACGGCGTGTGGCGCCCGCCCTCTTCCTTCGTCAGGATATAGGCCTCGGCCTTGAACCCGGTATGCGGCGTGATCGAGCCCGGCGCCGCCAGAACCTGGCCACGCTCCACATCCTCGCGCTTGATGCCGCGCAGCAGCGCGCCGATGTTGTCGCCCGCCTGCCCGCTATCCAGCAGCTTCCGGAACATCTCGACGCCAGTCACCACCGACTTCACCGTGTCCTTCAGCCCGACGATCTCGATTTCCTCGCCGACCTTGACGATCCCGCGCTCCACCCGCCCGGTCACCACCGTGCCGCGGCCCGAGATGCTGAACACGTCTTCCACCGGCATCAGGAACGGACGATCCAGCGCGCGCGCCGGCTGCGGGATGTAGGCGTCCACCGCCTCCATCAGCTTCAGCACCGCCTGCTCGCCGATCTCCGGCATCTTGTCTTCCAGCGCCATCAGCGCCGAGCCGTGGATGATCGGAATGTCGTCGCCCGGGAACTGGTAGCTGCTCAGCAGCTCCCGCACTTCCATCTCGACCAGCTCCAGCAGGTCGGGGTCCGCCATGTCCGTCTTGTTCAGGAACACCACCAGCGCCGGAACGCCCACCTGGCGCGCCAGCAGGATGTGCTCGCGGGTCTGCGGCATCGGGCCGTCGGCCGCCGACACCACCAGGATCGCGCCGTCCATCTGCGCCGCGCCCGTGATCATGTTCTTCACGTAGTCGGCGTGGCCGGGGCAGTCGACATGCGCGTAGTGACGGTTCGCCGTCTCATACTCCACATGCGCCGTGGAGATCGTGATGCCGCGCGCCCGCTCCTCCGGCGCCTTGTCGATCTGGTCATACGCCGTGAACGTCGCGCCGCCCGTCTTCGCCAGGATCTTCGTGATCGCCGCCGTCAACGAGGTCTTGCCGTGGTCCACATGCCCGATCGTGCCGATGTTGCAGTGCGGCTTGTTCCGCTCAAATTTCGCCTTGGCCATGACTTTTCCCGCTATCCGCCCCAGGGCACTCGCCCGGGCCTCGTGAATATGCCGCGCCTGAGACCATGTGCCGCCGCCCCGCGCGCGCGTGGAGCGGGTGACGGGAATCGAACCCGCATAGCCAGCTTGGAAGGCTGGAGCTCTACCATTGAGCTACACCCGCGCCGCGACGCAGAAATGGCGGCACGATGCCGCCCGGCGTGAGAAAACCTGTCGGCCGGCTGGCCCGGGGGGGAGATATGGAGGGGGTTGGATTCGAACCAACGTAGGCGTAGCCAGCGGATTTACAGTCCGCCCCCTTTAGCCACTCGGGCACCCCTCCGCAGCCCTGTCCAGGCCTGCCGCCCCAGGCTTGTCGCCGAGAGCGGGCCGGAATTGCCCGCTCGCGCGGCGCCTGTCAACGGCGCTGGCGCGGGGATCGGCGCTTATCCCTGTCAAATCGGCAGGCATGCCTTGGACAGGCGGCCTCGCGCGGCGCAGAATGGGGCGATGTCACGTCCCCCGTCTCGTCGTCCCGCCCCAGGCTCCGGCCGCCCGCCCGCCGGCAAATCGCCTTCGGGCAAATCGCCGCAGGGCAGCCCTCGCGGCACCGGCAAGCCCCCTCGCCCGCCCCGCGATGGCGCCGAGCGGCCAGCCCGCGCCCGTGCCGAGTCCGCCGGCGGCGAGTCCGCCCCGCGTGACGCGGCGTTCCGCCCCGCGCGCGAAAGTGGCCCGCGGGCACCGCGTGAAGCCGGCCCCCGCACGCCGCGCGAGGCTGGGCCGCGCACGCCACGCGAAGCTGGTCCGCGCACGCCGCGGGAAGCGCCGGCGCGCGCGCCCCGTGAGGTCGCGGAGGATCGCCCCTTCCGCCCGCTCGGCGAACGCCCCCCGCGCTCCGTCGGTGGCGCCGCCGCCCGCGGCACCGCCGGGAAGCGGCCGCCCGGCAAGCCGGCCGGCCGCTTCGGCGGCAAGACCGATCGCGGCTTTGCCCGTGGCCCGGATCGCGGCCCCGCGCGCGGCCCCCGCCCGACCGCGCCGCACACCCCTGCCACCAATGCAGCCGAGCCCGCCGCCGAGGCACCCAGCCGCGGCCGCGACCGGCGCGGCAGCGGCGAACCGAAAGCGCCGCGCCAGGCGCCCGTCGCCGCCCCGGTCAAGGCGCCCCGCCCCTCCCAGGCCGCCATGGCGCGGGATGCGGCGCCGGGCGGCACGCTGTGGCTGCACGGCATCCATGCCGTCGCCGCCGCGCTGGCCAATCCGCGCCGTGGCGTGAAGCGCCTGCTGCTGACGGTGGAGGCCGAGGCCGCCCTGTCCGAGCGCCTGCCCCGCCCCTGGCGCATCCAGGCCGAGCGGGTGGAGCGCAACCGCTTCCAGACCTTCCTGCTGGAGGATGCGATCCACCAGGGCGCCGCCTTGCTCTGCGAGCCCCTGCAGCCGCTGCCGCTGGAGGATGCGGTGGCCACCCGCTCCGGCCCCGTGCTGGTGCTCGACCAGGTGACGGACCCGCGCAATGTCGGCGCCATCCTGCGCTCCGCCGCCGCCTTCGGCGCCGCCTGCGTGGTGATGCAGGACCGCCATGCCCCGCCCGAGACCGGCGCCCTGGCACGCGCAGCCTCCGGCGCGCTGGAACTGGTGCCGATTTCGCGGGAGGTGAACCTCTCCCGCGCCATCGTTGCCCTGCAGAAGGCCGGCTTCTGGGTGCTTGGCCTGGCCGGCGAGGGCAAGCGCACGCTGGGCGAGGCGGTGCCGCGCGACCGGCGCTGCGTGCTGGTGCTCGGCGCCGAGGATGCCGGGCTGCGCCGCCTGCAGCGCGAAACCTGCGACGAACTGGTGCGCCTGCCGATGATGCCGGAGGTGGAAAGCCTGAACGTCGCCGCCGCCGCCGCCGTCGCGCTCTACGAAATCGCCCGCGGCGCGCTGCCGGCGGATGACGAGGCGCCCGATCCGCAGGACGAGATGGACGAGGTCCGAGAGGACTTCTCCGAGGACCTCGCCGAGGAGGACGATCCGGAATGACCAGCCCTGCCGCCACCGCCATCCTGGCCGCGCGCCGTGCGCGGCAGAACCTGGTCCCGCTCGGCGCCCATGCGCCGGCCGATCCCGCCGGCGGCTATGCCGTGCAGCGGGAGGTGGCGCAGGCGATGGGAGCCATTCCCCCCGCCGGCTTCAAGATCGGCGCCACCACGAAGCAGATGCAGGCCTATCTGGGCCTGACCGGCCCGGCCGCCGGATTCGTGCCCGCCGAGGGGCTACATGGCACCCCGGCCCGGGTCCGGTTCGCCGATTTCGTGGCGCCGGGCGTGGAATGCGAGGTCGGGCTGCGACTCGGCGCCGATCTGCCCGCCGGCCCCTGCACGCGCGCGGAGGCCGAATCGGCCGTGGCCGAGGTCTTTGCCGCCATCGAGATCGTCGAGAAGCGCTATGACGACCTGGCCGCGCTCGGCACCCCGACCCTGATCGCCGACCAGGTGTTCCATGCCGGCGGCGTGCTCGGCACGCCGGCAGCGGGCTGGCGCGACCTCGACCTGGGTGCCACGCGCGGGCGCATGACGGTTGCGGGCGCCCTGCGCGGGGAAGGCGTGGGGGCGGATCTGCTCGGCCATCCGATGGAAGCGCTGGCCTGGCTCGCCGCCTCCCCCGCCGCCGCCGCCTTTGGCGGGCTTCGGGCCGGGCAGGTGGTGTTCCTCGGCTCGGTGACTCCGCCCGCATGGATCGAGGGCCCCTGCGAGGTTGTGGTGGAGTTCGATACACTCGACCAGGTTGTGCTCACTTTTACCTGATCGCGTCCTGGGGCAATCCGGGCGCCGCGTTCATCCTCCGGCAATCTTGGACTGCCATATTGCCGTCAGCCGCAGCCTCTCGTGCGGCAGTTCGCCAGGACGGCGCGCCCTAAGTCTGGGACCGTCATGCGCATTGCCGAATGGAACACGCTGCCCGAGGACATGCAGCTCGTATTGTCACGCGAGGCGCTCCGCCGCGCCGCGGAGACGCTGGCCGAACATGCCGAATTGCTGGCCGAGGAAATGGAACAGGGCACCTTGTCGGATCGCGGCGGGCCGGATGCGCTGCGCCTCTTCGCCGCCGTGGTGCGCGCCACCAATGACGACGCCTTCGGGCAGGTCGGCCACGCCTGAGAAGGTGCCGGCGATCGCCGGCATCGCCCCATTCCCCCTGGCATCGGCGCCGGATCGCCGGCGGCGGATTGGATGACCCGCGGGCCGCCTTGCCGGCCCGCCACCGCCATCTGCCCCGACTCCACCGCGGCGACCACGATGGACTGGAGGCACCGCAGATAGGCCGGCAGCCGGGCGCGGCAAAGCTGCAGCGCGACGAGGGCTTCCTCGTCCCTTCCATCGAGCAGCAGGAACCGACCCAGCATTCCATGCGCCAAGGCGGGCATAGCGGATCCTCGACCAGGGCCTTCTGCCACGCCTCGATCGCCTCCGTGTGGCAGCCGGCGCAGGCGTAGCGCGTCGCGGGCCGCCGTCACCGCCTCCTCATACCGCCGATGCAGCATGAGTGCGTAGGCCAGGCGCGCGAAGACCAGGGCCTGCTCGCGCGCCACTTCGCCATCCGTTTCCGCCGCAGCCGTGCCAAGGGCGGCGCCATGCGACATGCCGCGGCCGCCTCGCCGCCTCGGGATCGGACGGCGGTAAACCGGGGGTGACATCCACGACCTCACGCGCTACCTGAGGCGCAGCGGCATGAAAGGCGAAATCACCGCGATCTCGCTGGCCCTGCCGCTGAAACCAGCGCTCCAGCACAGGATCGCATCCTGTCAGGCTGCGTTTCGCCGGGTTAGCACAGCGGTAGTGCAGCGGTTTTGTAAACCGAAGGTCGGGGGTTCGATCCCCTCACCCGGCACCACTTAGATGATGTTGTCCATGGGCCCAGAAGCTGCGGACCCCAGCGGACCCCTGCACAAGCATTGGATCGCGCCCTCATCTGCCTGCGCTGGTCCCTGCCGCGTCTTCGGATGGATCGCCTCGTAGATGACCTCGCGCCGATGCGTGAACATCGCCCGGTCGGATGGGGTCAGCTTTGCCCTTCCGAGGCAAATTCGAGTAGAATTGCCGGCGAGTATGATGGGAGGAATGCCCCATGCAGGACTGGCTAGATCAACTCGTCGGCGACTGGACCTATGAAAGTCGCAGTAATTCGGATGCATCTGAGCATCGCCGGTCTGGCGTGGAGACCGTCAGGCGCCGCGGCAACTGGATCGTCATCGAGAGTGACGATGACTCGATTTTTCACCTCTGCACTGATCCCACGACCGGGTCAGTCGTAGGCGACTTCATCAACTGGCACGACACATCGCTTTGGGTCTACGCCGGCAGCTTGGATGCGGGTCGGCTGCGTCTGGCAAGCAGAGGCCGAAGCCTCGATGATGACGGCGACACTGACTATGAGGATGTGTTTGAGATCATCTCTGCCGATGAACGCCGCGTTATTGGTCGGTTGCTTGGACGGAACGGCGAGTGGCGCGATTTCATGGTGACGACATACCGGCGCGTTGGCGGACGTCGTTGAGCGATCGCTCAGGCGATCGGCCCGCCGCCAGGCCGCCGCAGCACGAATAGACAAGCCGCCGCGCCAGGTCCGTCGTCCGGCTTCTCATCACTCCAGCCTCCCAGGCGGCGAAGCCTCCGACAAAGCCGGCGAGGTGGGAGCTGCGCGACCGGCATCCGGCCAGTCGCCCTTGGCCAGCAACCGATGCAGGGCCCGGGCGGGCCGGGACAGGTTGCTGCCACGCCGGCGGATGACCCCCACCGTGCGGATGATCTCCGGTTCCAGCAGCGGCCGACAAGTCAGGACGGGATGCGGCTCCAGCGGCAATGACAGCCGCGGAAGCGCGGCGATGCCGAGCCCGGCCTCGACCAGGCCCAGCGTGCTGGGCAGGTGCTGCATCTCGAAGAAGGGGCGCGGCCGCCATTCGGCCTTGCCGAGCGCGCTTTCGATCAGCAGCCGGTTGCCGCTGGAAAGCCCGGCGGTGATGTAGGGGTAGGGCTGCAGATCCGCCCAGCGGACGCTGTCCTGCCGTGCCAGCGGGTGATCCTGCCGGCAGGCCAGCACGAAGGGATCGCGCCGCATCGGCGCAAAGGCGATATCCTCGTCGCCCTGGCCCAGGAAGGTGACACCCAGCTCGGCCCGCCCGTCGCGCACGCGCTGCAGGACCTCGCTGGCCGCCTCGTCGATGACGCGGATGCGGACCTGGGGGAATTCCGCGTTGAAGCGGCGCAGCAGCGGGGGCAGGAAATAATAGGTGACCGAGGGCACGCAGGCGATGGTGACGCGGCCGCCCTGGCGTTCCGTCAGATCCCGGATCGAGGTCAGCGCCTCCTCCAGCTCGTCGATCAGCCGCCGGGCCCGCGGCAGGAACTCCCGTCCGGCGACGGTCAGCCCGACGCGCCGCGTGGTGCGCTCCAGCAGCGTCACGCCCAGCGCTTCCTCCAGCTTCTGCACGCGCCGGCTGAGCGCGGACTGCGACAGCGCGATCGCCGTCGCGGCCTCGTGGAAGCTGCCGAGTTCGGCCACCGCGACGAAGCCGCGAAGCCCATAGAGGTCGATTCCGACCGACATCGCATTAATGTCCAAAATGGGACAATAATTCTGATCAACGCATTACACAACGCAAGCCGGCACCCTCATTGTCCCGGCGCGCAGAGCTGAGGGGTCGAGAGACACGGCCGGCGCGGATGGGGAGCAGATGCGATGACGCCGATGGACCAGGTAATGCCCCAGCTGCGCCCGCAGCCGGCCAAGGCCGAAGCCCCGCTGCCCTGGCCCGGCGCCAGGCGACGCGGCGACCAGGTCGGCATCCGCTGCGTCTTCATGCGGGCCGGCACCAGCCGCGGCGCCTTCCTGCGCGCCGAGGATCTGCCGACCGATCCCAGGCTGCGGGAGAAGGTGATTCTCGGCATCTATGGCAGCCCGGACCTCCGCCAGATCGACGGGCTCGGGGGCGCCACCTCGCTGACCAGCAAGGTCGCGATCATCGGCCCGCCGACGCGCCCCGATGCCGATGTCGACTACACCTTCGGGCAGGTGCTGATCGACGAGGCGCGCGTCGATTTCCGCGGCAATTGCGGCAACATCTCCTCCGGCATCGCGCCCTTCGCGATCGACGAGGGGCTGGTCCCGGCCAGCGGGCCCTCCACCACCGTGCGCGTGCACATGACCAATACAGGCACGCTGCTGGTCGCCGAGGTGCAGGTGCAGGATGGTCTCAGCCGCGTCTCCGGCGAGGCGGAGATCGCCGGCGTGCCAGGCACCGGCGCGCCGATCCTGCTGGACTGGGGCGCGGTCGGCGGCACGCTCGGCAGGGGGCTGCTGCCCACGGGCCAGGTGCGGGAGGTGCTGGAGACGGCGGTCGGGCCGGTCTCCGCCTCGATCGTGGATGCCGGCAACGTCGCCTGCTTCATCGAACCTGGCGCGGTCGGGCTGACAGGCCAGGAACTGCCGGGCATCGTCATGGACCGCGCGCTGCTCGACCGGATCGAGGCGATCCGCGGCGCGGCGGCGCATCGCCTCGGCTTCGTCGCGGAGCCGCAGGCGGCCGCCACCCAGTCACCCAACCTGCCGAAGCTCTACATGGTGGCGCCGCCACAGGACTACCGGGATGCCGGCGGCCGCCAGGTCCGCGGCGAGAGCATCGACATGATCGGGCGCGGCATGAGCATCGGCTATCCGCACGCGGCCTATGCCGCCACCATCTCCGTCTGCACCGTCACGGCTGCGCTGATCCCCGGCACCATCGTGCATGCCGTGGTGCGCCCGGCGCCAGGCCTGGAACGCCCGCTGCGCATCGGCCATCCGGCCGGCGTGATGGTGGTGCAGGGCCGCCTCGGCCAGCGCGACGGGCAGCCGGTGCTGGAGCGCGCGGCGGTGGTCCGCACCGCGCGCCGGATCATGGAGGGAAGCGTCTACGTGGCGCTGTCCCGCCTCACCTGAAAACAAGCCTCGGGAGGAACAAGCAAGATGATTTCGAGAAGGAGCCTGCTGGGCTGCGCGGCGGCCTTCGCCGCACCCGGCGGCGCGGCACTGGCCCAGGCGACCGAAGCGGCGGAGGCGTATCCCAGCCGCCCGCTGAGGCTGGTGATTCCGCTGCCACCGGGTGGCGGTGCGGATCTGCTGGGGCGGCTGATGGCGACCAGCCTCGGCAAGGTGCTCGGCCAGGCGGTCGTCGTCGACAACCGGGCCGGGGCCGGCGGCACCATCGGCTCGCGCTACGTCGCGCAGACGCGTGCCGATGGCTATACGCTGCTGCTGGGCTACACCAGCTCGCATGGCATCAACCCGGCGCTGCTCAGCGTGCCCTATGATGCCGTCGCCGACTTCACGCCGGTCTCGCTGCTTGCCACGGCGCCCAATGTCCTGGTCTGCAATCCGCGCTTCAGCCCGAACTCGGTCGCCGAGGTCGTGGAGCAGGCGAGGAAGCAGCCGGAGGGCGTGCGCTATGCCTCGGCCGGCATCGGCAGCGCGCCGCATCTGTCGGGCGTGATGTTCGACCAGAAGGCCGGCACGCGCATGCTGCACGTGCCCTATCGCGGCAATGGCCCGGCGCTGCTGGCGGTGATGTCCGGCGAGGTGGAGATGACCTTCGCCAGCCTGCCCTCGGCGCTGTCGTTGCGGCAGAACGGCCAGGTGAAGGTGCTGGGGGTCACCAGCCCGGCACGCCACGCGCTGATGGCCGATGTGCCCCCGGTGGCCGACACGCTGCCCGGCTTCGATACGGGGCAATGGTACGCCATCTACGCCCCGCCGAACCTGCCCGCGCCGCTGCTGGAACGGCTGAACCGCGCGACCAACGAGGCGCTGGGCGACCCCGCCGTCGCGGCGCAGATCCAAGGCGAGGGCTTCCAGATCATGGGCAGCACCTCGGAGGAATTGCGGCGCTACACGCAGAACGAGATCACCAAGTGGCGCCAGCTGGCGGCGGAAACCGGGCTGCGGCTGGAATAGGAACGCCGTTGCCACGCCAGGCGCGACGCAGGGGAAGCAAGGACACGACATGGAACTGGGACTGAGAGGCCGCCGCGCGGTCGTGACCGGCGCGAGCCAGGGCATCGGCCGCGCGGTGGCGCGTGCGCTGGCCATGGAAGGCGTGCAGGTCGCCGGCGTCGCACGGCGGGTGGAGGCCGTCGCCGCGCTGGCGCAGGCGGTGGGTGCGGAGGGTGGCAGCGCCATCATCCCGATTGCCGCCGACCTGATGACGCCCGGCGCCGCGCTGGCGATCGCCGCGGCGGCGGAGAAGGCGCTGGGCGGCGTGGACATCCTGATCAACGCGGCGGGTGGCAGCCGCCCCCTGACCTTCGACGCGCCGCGTGAGGCCTGGGATGAGGGGATGGAGCTGAACTTCCATCGCCTGCGCGAACTGACCCATGCGCTGGTGCCCGGCATGCGCGCGCGTGGCTGGGGTCGCATCGTGAACTTCACCGGCACCTCCGAGCCGAAGATCATCAACGCGGCCTTCGCGGCGAAGGCGGCGGTGCATATCTGGTCGAAGGGACTGTCGCGCGACATCGCCGCCGATGGCGTGACCATCAACTGCCTGCAGCCGGGCCGCATCCGCAGCGAGCAGATGGCGAAGCGCTATCCGACGCGGGAGGCGGAACAGGCCTTCGCCGACGAGGAAATTCCGGCGCGGCGCTTCGGCGAGGCCGAGGAGATCGCCGATCTCGCCGTGTTCCTGGCCTCGGCCCGCGCCGCCTATGTCACCGGCACTGTCATCCCGGTGGATGGGGGCATGAGCCGCTTCGCCTTCTGAACCCGGCGCTCAGCCCGGCAGCGTCACGCGATGCCCGCTGGCCGAGGCGCTGGCCACGGCTTCCAGCAGCCGGTGGCGCGCGAGCGCGGTGGCGAAATCCGGTGCCAGGTCCTGGCCCAGCCGGATCGCGGCGGCGAAGCGCGCCAGCAGCAGGGCGGCGTAGCGCGGCGGGCCTTCCGGCACCTCCGCCGGCAGATCCGCGCGGGCCACCGGCAGGATCGCCATGTCCCGGCTGCCCCGCAGCGCGCCCTGCAAGGTCAGCGCCGCCCGCTGGATGCCGACCGGCGCGGCGCCGATGGGCGGTGCGGTGGTGATCAGCAGGTCGCCCTCGGTGCCGTTGATCTCGAAGCGCAGGCCGGTCGGCGCATGGATATCGGCCTTCACATGCACACTGGCCAGGGCGCCGCCATGCAGGCGGCCGGAGACCATGATCTGCGTCGGCGCGGTCACGGTGACGGGCTCCCCGCTATCGGCCATCACCGCCACCGGCTGCGGCGTCGCCACCACGGCCGACAGTTCGGTGAAATCGCCGAGGCAGGTGACCAAGGCATCCAGCGTATGGCCACCGGGCACGGTCAGGCCCGTGGCGCCGAAGGCTGCATCCATGCGGTAGGCCTCGCCCGCCGGCAGCACCGGCCCCCAATTGCTCAGCGAGGCGACCAGGGTGGTTGAGATGACGCGACCGATGGCGCCCTGCCGCACCAGGTGGCGCGCCTCCGCCAGCACCGGATGGACGTGGCTTTGCAGCCCGACCATGTGGCGCACGCCGTGCCGCCGCACGGCCTGCAGCATTTCCTCCGCCTCCGCCGCATGCAGGCCCAGCGGCCATTCGCAGAAGACATGCAGCCCGGCAGCGGCGGCGGCCAGGACGATCTCCCGATGCGCCGGCACCTTCACCGCCACCAGCACCACGTCCAGCCCGGCCTCCGCGATCATGCGGCGCCAATCGTCATAGGCCAGCGGCACGTCGTGGCGCTCCGCCGCGGCCTGGGCGCTGTCCTGCCGCGTGGTGGCGACGGCCGCGATGCGGAACTGCGGCAGGGCGCGCAGCGCGGGAATATGCGCCGCCTGCGCCCAGCCGCGCGTCGGATGCGCGCCCACGATCCCGACCCGCAATGCGTCCTGCGCCATGGTGGATGCCCTTTTTCCTCGCCTGCCGCGGACCCTAGCCGGCCTTGTCCGGGGCCGCCTTTGATGCAGCGGCACAGTTGCTTTGCAGCGCGCGGCCAAGCGCGGCAGCGCGGCGCGCCGCATGATGCGGCATGGGCGCGGAGACGCCCGGCCCGATCGGAGGAACGCCATGCCCACCCCCAGATTCCGCCGCGCCCTGCTCGGCGTGCTCGGCCTGCTGGCCAATGCCTTGCCCTCTGGCTTGCCTGGCGCGCAGGCGCAGGATTATCCGCAGCGGCCGATCCGGCTGATCGTGCCCTTCCTGGCCGGTGCGGGCACGGACCTGTCCGCGCGCACGGCGGCGGAGGCGCTGACCGCGCGGCTCGGCCGCCCGGTCGTGGTGGAGAATCGCGCCGGCGCGGGCGGCACCATCGGCAGCGCGCTGGTCGCCCAGGCGGCGCCGGATGGCTACACGCTGCTCTGGGGCGAGGCCGGCGGCGTGACCATCCAGCCGATCCTGCAACGCAACCCGCCCTATGCGCAGGGCGACTTCACCTACATTGCGAAATTCGCCGAGACCGGCATGACCTATGTCGTCAGCAGCGACGTGCCGGCGCGCAGCATCGCGGAATTGCAGCACTACGCCGCCGCCAATCCGGGCCGGCTGCGCTACGGCTCCTCCGGCACCGGCACCTCCACCCAGCTTTCCACCGTGCTGTTCCTGAACACCATCGGCGCGCGGATGGAGCATGTGCCCTATGGCGGCGTCGCCGGCATGGTCAGCGACCTGGTGGCCGGGCGGATCGAATTCGGCCTGTTCACCCCCGCCGCCGTCGGCGCGCTGCGCGGTTCCGATCGCATCCGCATCCTCGGCATCTCCGCCCCTGCCCGCCACCCTTCACTGCCGGAGGTGCCAACGGCGCGGGAGGCGGGGATCCCCGGGGCGGAGATCACCACCTGGTACGGCATGCTCGCCCCCGCCCGCCTGCCGCCCGCCATCCGCCAGCGGCTTCAGGCGGAAATCGCCGCGATCGCCGCCGACCCTGCCGTGGTCGAGCGCATCCGCCGCATCAACCTGGAGGTCGCGCCGGTGATCGGCGAGGCGTTCGAGGCGCTGGTGGCGCGGGAGACGGAGGTGTGGCGCGGCATCATCCGGGCGGAGGGGATCGTGGCGGAATGAGCTTGATACCGGCGGACCGGTCGACTGACCGGTGCGACAGCTTTCTGGGCCATTTGGTTTGACGCTTGATATTCATGGCCGGGCCGCTACCAAGCCGTGCAGGGAATGAAAAGAAGCGCGGCCAATCCATGGAAACCTTGCGCACGATGAGCCTGTTCGCCGCGGTCGCGCATCACGGCAGCCTCTCCGCGGCGGGGCGCAAGCTGGGGCTTTCCCCGGCTTCCGTCTCCCGCCAGATCACGGCGCTGGAGGAACAGCTCGGCGCGCGGTTGCTGAACCGCACCAGCCGCAGCATGACGCTGACCGGCACCGGCGAGATCTATCTGCGCCATGCCGAGAACATCCTGCACCAGATCGAGGAGATGCAGGCCGAGGTCAGCCAGCGGGAACAGCAGCCCTCCGGCCTGTTGCGGGTGCATTCCCGCCTGCTCGTCGGCACGCTGGTGCTGATGCCGGCCCTGCCGCGCTTCCTGCAGGCCTATCCGCAGATTTCGGTGGAGCTGGTCATGTCGAACCACCCGGTCGACCTGGCGGAGCGCAATGTCGATGTCGATATCCGCATCGGCAAGCTGACCGAGAGCGCGTTGATCGCGCGGCGCCTGGCCACCAGCGAGAGGGTGGTCTGCGCCGCCCCCGCCTACCTCGCCGGCCGCCCGCCGATCCTGGCCCCGGCCGATCTCGCGCAGCAGAACTGCCTGACCTACCGCCTCGGCATGGGCCGCTCCGTCTGGCGCTTCGCACATGCGGAGGGGCCGCCGGTGGAGGTGCCGGTGTCCGGCAGCCTGACCACCGACAATGGGCCGGCGCTGCATGCCGCGGCGCTGGCCGGCATCGGCGTGGTGCTGATGCCCGACTGGTCGGTGCGGGCGGATATCCGTGCCGGCCGTCTGGTGCGGCTCCTCACGGACCACCGCGCCAGCCATCTGGAATTCGAGAATGGCGTCTTCGCCGTCTACCAGCGCAGCCGCCACCTTTCGGCCCGCATCCGCGTCTTCATCGATTTTCTGGTCGAGACGTTTCGCCAGGCCGAGCGCTAACCCGGCTGCTCCAGCAGCGACATCAGGGCGGGGATGCCGATGGAGCAGGAATGGATGGAGATAGCGCCGGCCAGCTGCAGCACCTCCGCCAACTCCTCCCGCGTCGCGCCCTCGGCCAAGGCGCGGCGGATGTGGAAGCGCATGCCGGGCTCGTAGAGCGTGGCGGGGGAGGCCGCGACGGCGAGGCCGATGAACTCCACCACCTTGCGCTCCAGCGGCCCGGTGCGGCGCGGGCTGGTCAGGAACAGCAGATAGGCCTCGACATAGGCGGGGGCGACGGAGAGAAGTGTCTCGACCTCCGCCGGCCATTCGCCGAGCAGTGGCTCGAAGCGCTGGCGCAGCGCCGCCAGATGGTCCGGCGCGACCGGCAGCGGCGCCTGGCGCCCGGCGCGGGCCACTTCCTCACCCAGCATCGCCAGGCCGCTGCGCGCGGTCCAGGTGCCGAGCGCGCTGGTCAGCTCGATCACCTGAAGGATCTCGGCGGGCGTCGCGCCGGCTTCCAGCGCGAATTCCATGTGCCGCTTGGCGCCGCGCTCATAGAGATGCGCGCAGGACAGGTCGGCGGCGATGTAGACGAATTCGCGGACCTTGGCCGGCAGCGCGCCGCTGCGCCAGGGGCCGTGCAGGAAGGCCAGATAGGCTTCGAGGAAGGCGGGGTCGTGCTGCAGCAGACCTTCGTGGAACGGCGCCCAGTAACGCCGTGCCGCGATCACCTCCGCCTTGAGCCGATCCTTTTCGACCTCGTCCGGGCTCAAGGCTGCGGGCTCAAAGCGGCGAACGCCACATGGCGGGGACGAAGCCGTAGCCCTCGCTGCGCCGCGCCACATGGCCGATGGCCGGGAAGGCGAGATGCGAGCCGGCGACCACGATGCGGTCCGTCGCCGCCATGTCGAAGATGCGGCTGCGCGTGCGGGCCGCGAGGTCCGGATCCGAGTCGAAGGAGATCGACCAGTCCGGCCGGGCGAATTGCAGCGACTGCGTGTGCACCACGTCGCCCCACATCAGGAACTGCGCGCCGCCGGAGGCGACATGCACGCCGAGATGCCCCGGCGTGTGTCCGGGAATGGCGAGTGTGCGGACACCGGGCGCCACCTCCGTCTCAAGCCCGATGCGGCGCACCCGGCTGCCATAGGCGGCCAGCACGGCGCGGGCCGGGCCGAAGAAGGGGCGCAGCGGCGCCGGCGCGCGGGTCTCCTCCCCGCTATCGGACCAGTAGGCGGCCTCCGCCTCCGCCACCATCAGCTCGCCGCGCGGGAACAGCGCGGCGCCCTCGGCGGTCAGCAGGCCGGCGGCGTGGTCGCGGTGCAGGTGGGTCAGCACGATCGCGTCGATATCCTCCAGCGCCACGCCGGCCGCGCGCAGGTTGCGCGGAATTTGCCCGAGCGCCGGGCCCAGCGCCGCGGCCGCGCCGGCATCCACCAGGATCAGCCGCGTGCCGGTGTTCACCAGGAAGGCGTTCACCGCCAGCGGCACGCCGCCCGGCGCATCGAAGGCTTCCGCCTTCAGCCGGTTGCCGATGGCCGCGTCGTAGTTCCGGAACAGGTTCGGCAGCGCCGCATCGGGAAAGGCAAGGTTGCCGTCCAGCAGCGCCGTCACCTCGATCTCGCCGACGCGATGCCGGTAGAAGCCGGGGGCCTGGTCGGTGGCGCGGGCCACGGCGGCGGCGGCGCCGTGGCTGCCGAGTGCCATCGCGCCCGCGAGGCTGCCCAGCAGCACGCCACGGCGCGGAAGGGCGATTCTGTGCATCATGCTGTTTCCCTGCCCTATTCCGCGCGGATGTTCGCGCGCGTGATGACGTCCCGCCATTCGGCGATATCGCGGCGCAGCGTGGTGGCGAATTCATCCGGCCCCAGCCCGCGTGGCACCATGCCCAATGCCAGCAGCCGGTCGCGGAAGCCGGGCTCGGCCAGAGCCTCGCGCACCGCCTCCGCCATGCGGGTCTGGATCTCCGCCGGCAGCCGCGCCGGCGCCATCAGGCCGAGCCAGAACTCGTTGGCGAAATCCGCCAGGCCGCTCTCGGTGATGGTCGGCACCTGCGGCAGCAGCGGCGCCCGCGCCGCGCTGGTCACGGCCAGCGCGCGCAGCCGGCCATCCTCCACCAGGCCGCGGGAGCCGGGGATGGTGTCGAAGATGAACTGGATGTCGTTCTGCATCAGCGCCGTCACGGAAGGCCCGCCGCCGCGATAGGGCACATGCACCATCTGCGCGCCGGCCCGCAGCGCGAAAAGCTCTCCGATCAGATGGCCGGAGGAGCCGGTGCCGGCGGAGCCGAAGTTCATCTTGCCGGGATTGGCCCGCGCGAAGGCCACCAGCTCCGCCACGTTGCGCGCGGGCAAGCCGGGATTGACGACCAGCAGATAGGGGCCGGTGACGAGCAGGGAAACCGGCACCAGGTCGGTCAGCACGTCATAGGGCAGGTTCTGCTTGAAGCTCGGCTCCGTCGCCAGGACGGAGGTGTGGAACAGGAAGGTGGCGCCATCCGGCGCCGCGCGGGCCACCGCTTCCGTGCCGATGGACCCCGCCGCGCCGGCCCGGTTCTCCACCACCACGGGCTGGCCAAGCCGGTTCTGCAGCGCGGTCGCCAGCAGCCGGGCCACTGGGTCGGTGGACCCGCCGGGGGGATAGGGCACGACGATGCGGATCGGCCGGTCCGGCCAGCGTGGCTGCGCCAGCGCCGGGCTGGCGAGTAGCGCGGTGGCCATGCCCGCCCAATGAACGGCCTGCCTGCGGCTCAGCTTGCGCATCGGCACTTCCCCCCTTCGCCCCGTGCCGTTGCGCGGCCGGGTTGCGGCGACGTTAGGCATCGCGCGTCGGCGCGGGAATGTCCCTCCGCAGCACGGCATCCTTGCGCCAGGTGAAAGGATGAAGGCCTGCGTGCCCCGGCCCGACGTTGCATCCAGAGCAAGGATGCTGCTCATCCGCCGGGCGTTGTCTGCCCCGCCACGGCGCCGCATGACTTCCGGCAAGACCGCTCGGGAGGATCATCGGATGCAGGCGACACGCCGCAGGCTGCTTGGAATGGGGGCCGGCCTGGTGCTGGCGGCACCGGCCCTGGCCCAGGGCAGCGCGCCCTTTCCCAGCCGTCCGATCCGCTTCGTGGTGCCCTTCGCGCCCGCCGGCGGCAGCGACATCGTGGCCCGGCTACTCGCGGAGGAACTGTCGCCGCGCCTCGGCCAGCCGATGGTGGTGGAGAACCGGCCCGGCCAGGCGGCCTCCGTCGGCGCCGCCCATGTTGCGCAGCAGCCGCCGGACGGCCACACGATCATCATCTGCACCCCCGGCGTGCAGATGACCAATCCCTTCCTCTACAGCAACCTGCCCTATGATGCCGAACGCGGCTTCACGCCGTTGGTGCACATCGCCCATCTGCCGAACATCCTGGTGGTGCATCCCTCCCTGCCCGCGCGGAACGTGGCGGAGTTCATCGCCCATGCGCGCGCCAATCCGGACCGGCTGAGCTTCTCCTCCACCGGCCCCGGCAGTTCCAGCCACCTGGCGATGGAGCTGTTCATGAGCATGAGCGGCACGCGGATGACCCATGTGCCCTATCGCAGCTCCGGCCAGGCGCTGGCCGACCTGATGGCCGGGCGCGTGCAGTGCAGCCTCGACAGTTTTGCGGCGATGATCCCGGCGGTGCGCTCGGGCAGCCTGCGCGTGCTCGGCATCTCAACCGAGCGGCCGCTGGAGGACCATCCGGAGATTCCCGCCATCGCCGAAACGCTGCCGGGCTATGAGGGCACCACGCTGCTCTACATGCTCGGCCCGGCCGGCATCCCCGCGCCCGTGGTGCAGCGGCTGAACGCCGCCTTCAACGAGGTGCTGGCCCTGCCCCGCATCCGCACGCGCTTCCGCGAGATGGGCATGGCGGCCTCCGGCGGCACGCCGGAGGAGCTGGCCCAGGTCATCACCGAGGGCCGCACGAAGTGGCGCGCGGTGATCGAGCGCGCCGCCGTGAAGCTGGATTGACCCGCATGGAACTGCAGACCTGCCGCCTGGTGGTGGCCGAAGGCATCGCCACCGTCACGCTCGACCGCCCGCCGGTGAATGCGCAGAACCGCAGGCTGCGGGAGGAGCTGACCTGGATCCTCGACAGCTGCAGCGACCGGCGCGACGTGCGCTGCCTGGTGCTGACCGGCGCGGGCAACAGCTTCTCCGCCGGCGCCGATATCAAGGAACGCGTCGGCCTGGTGCAGGAGCCGGGCGACTATATCTCCCACAACCGGTTGACGCGCGAATTCTTCTACGCGCCGATGGATTGCCTGAAGCCGGTGATCTGCGCCGCCAACGGCCCGGCGATCGGCGCCGGCTTCGCGCTGATGCTGTCCTGCGACGTGATGTTGGCGTCGGAGACCTGCTGGGTGCAGATGCCGGAGATCGACGTGGGGCTGGCCGGCGGCACCAAGCTGCTCTCCGAGCACTTTGGCCGCTCCAAGGCGCGCGCCATGTATTTCACGGGCCGCAAGGTGCCGGCCGCCGAGCTGTACCGCCTGGGCCTGATCGAGGCGGTGCTGCCGCCGGAGGCCCTGCTGCCGGCGGCGATGGAGATGGCGCGGGAGATCGCGGCCAAGAGCCCGCTGGCGGTGCGCGAGATCAAGCGGTCCTTCAACGTGGTGGAAAGCATGCCCTATCGCGAGGCCTATCGCTTCGAGCAGACGGTGACGGAAGGGCTTTCCCACACCGCCGATGCGCAGGAGGCGCAGCGCGCCTTCGTCGAGAAACGCAAGCCCGTCTTCAAGGGGGAATAGGATGGCAACCGGCCGCTACACCAGCGACCTCGAGGAAGGCGACCGGCTCGGGCCGGTGGATGTCGTGATCAGCCCCTTCCAGGTGCGCGAATACTGCCACGCCAACGAGCTGCACCAGCCCTGCTTCCAGGACGAGGCGAATCCCATCGTGCCGCCCAGCATGGCGCATCTGGAGAAGCTGCGCTTCTACACCCTGTACTGCCCGGACGGCTGCGGGCCGAATGCGCGGGTGCATTTCACCTTCGACGTGCGCTGGCATGGGGCGGTGCGCGCCGGGCAGGTGCTGGTCGTGGAAGGCGTGGTGCGCAGCCGCTACATGAAGCGCGGCCGCGAATTCATGGATGTGGACATCACCATGCAGGACAAGGCGAGCCACCGCCTGCTGGTCGAATACCGCGACACCGTCTGCCTGTCCTACCGCGAAGCCGCAAAGGATGCCGCGTGATGCAGCTGCGCGAAGGCGACGAGATCCGCTCCGCCCCCCGGCTGATGACGCGCGAGCGCATGCGCTGGTATGTCGATGCCCTGCCGACGGTGGAGGCGAATGACGGGCGCGTGCATTTCAGCGTGCCGACCATCCATGACGACGACGATTATGCGAAGGGCCAGGGCCTGCCGGGCATCATCTCGGACGGCATGATCTCCACCAACTGGATCCTGGACCTGCTGCTGCGCAGCTTCGGCACCCAGGTGCTGGAAGACCCCGGCGCGCTGCTGACGAAGTTCGTCGCCCCGGTCTATGAGGATGTGCCGATCACCTGCGTGCTGCGGGTGGAAGGCGCGCAGGCCCTGCCGCAGGGCGGCCGGCGCCTGGCGCTGAAGGTCTGGGCGGAGGATGGGGCGGGCAAGCTCGTCACCGTCGGCACCGCCGCCGTCAAGGTGGACTGACCAGCCCATGACCGGAGTCCTGGATGGCGTGCGCGTGCTGGATTTCAGCCGCGTCTTCGCCGGCCCCGCGGCGACCCAGATCCTGGGCGACCTCGGTGCCGAAGTGACCAAGGTGGAGGAGCCCGGCGGCGGCGACGAGGCGCGCGGCTTCGGCGTGACGGCGGAGGTGCTGGCCCGGCTCGGCGCCAGCCCCTCCTTCCTCGCGCTGAACCGCAACAAGCGCAGCATCGCGCTGGACCTGAAGTCCCCCGCCGGCCTGGCCCTGGCGCGGCGGCTGGCGGCCAGCGCCGACGTGCTGGTGCACAACTTCCGGCCCGGCGCGATGGAGAAATGGGGCCTGGGCTGGGAGGATCTGCGGGCAGCGAATCCGCGGCTGATCCATTGCGGCTTCTCGGCCTATGGCGAAGACGGGCCGCTGCGCGACTTCGGCGCCAATGACGTGGCGTTGCAGGCCCATAGCGGGCTGATGCACCTGACCGGGGAGCCGGACCGGCCGCCGGTGCGCGTCGGCACCGCCGGCATCGACCTGCATGGCAGCCTCGGCATGGTCAGCGCCATCCTCGCCGCGCTGCTGCACCGGGGGAAGACCGGCGAGGGGCAGAAGGTCACCTCCTCCCTGCTGCAATCCTCGGCGCATCTGATGAGCTATTTCTACACCGACTGGTGGCTGGCGCGCACCGAGCACCGGCGCATGGGCACGGCGAACCACCTGACCGTGCCGAACCAGGTCTTCCCCGCCGCCGATGGCGACGTGGTCATCATCGCCCCCAGCGACGACATGTGGCGCCGCCTGGCCCGCGCGCTGGACCCGGAGCGACTGGAACGGCCGGAATACCTGACGGCGATGGACCGCCGCACCAACCGGGCACCGCTGCTGGCGACGCTGACGGAGGTGACGCGATCCCTGTCCTGCGACGAGATCCTGCGGCGGCTGGGTGCGGCCAAGGTGAATGTCGCGCGGGTGCATGATGTGGGCCAGGCGGCGGACCACCCGCAACTGGAGGCCGCCGGCGCGGTGCTGCACTGGCAGCGCGATGGCCATGCCGAACATGGCGTGGCGCCGCCCTTCACCCTGACCGCCACCCCCGTGGAAGTGCGCCGCCCGCCGCCCATGGTGGGCGAGCATATGGCGGAGATCCTGCGCGAGATCGGCCTGGGGGAGCAGGACATCGCCCAGGCCCGCGAGGACGGCGCCTTCGGCAAGGCCGGCTGAGGGTCGGAGCCCCGACTGGGGTGCCGCTCGATCCGCTCACCCGGCGCCAGCGGCCCTCACCCCCGCGGCGCCACCACCACGAAGCGGCGATAGACCCAGCCCAGTGCGATCAGCGCGAGGCCCAGCCCGAAGAAGCTGAGCGCGCGCCACAGGCCGACCAGACCTTCCATATCGACCAGGAAGACCTTTCCCACAGTCACCGCCATCACCGCGAGGGCGGCCAGCCGCAACGCCGGAACGCCCTGACGGATGCCGAGGGTGAGCAGGCCGCCGGCCAGCAGCAGCCAGGCGCCGGTATAGGCGTAAAGCTCGGCCTCGCCGGGCTCGGCCAGCAGCAGCGCCATGCTTCCGGGGTTGAAGGCATGGCGCACCTCCAGCGTCACCCAGGCGAAGGCCGCCATCACCGCATAGGCGCCGAGCGCCTGCCGGAAGCCCGGTATCCAGTTGGCCTCCGGCGCCCGCATCGCCAGCCCGGCCAGGAGGGCGGGCAGCGCATAGGCCAGCAGCAACTCGTTCAGCAGCGGCGCCCGTATCAGCACCGCATCCGGATCGAAGGCGGGATTGGCGATCAGAAGTAGCGCGCCGAGCGCCAGCGCCGCCGCCTGATGCAGCCGCCAGCCCCAGCGCAGCACCGGGCGGTCACCCAGCCGCCGGTTGGCCAGTCGCAGCAGGGTCGCCAGCACGGACAGTCCGAAAAGCTGCAAGGCCTGTTCGCGGAAGGTCCAACCGGCCGAGGGATCGGCCATGGCGCCGCCGGTCACGGCGTGGCGAATCTCCAGCAGCACCAGCGCCGTGGTGAAGGCGATGGCCCCGGCCTCCAGCACCGCCACCGCCAGATCGTCGCCACGCCGCCGGAACATCGCGGCGGCCCAGGCAAAGGCGGCGGCGGGGACGCCATAGGCCAGCAGCAGGCCGTTCAGCACTGGCCAGGCGCCGAAGTCGTAGCCCGCCACCTCCCCATTCAGCAGCAGCCGCGCCAGCACCACCCCGGCGACAGCGATCGCCACCTTGCGCAGCGCCGGCAAGGCCGCCCTGGCCTCGATCCAGGCGAGCGGCGGCAGGAACAGCGCCACGGCGAGCGTCAGCCATTGGTCGGAAAGCAGCATCGCCGCCCCCAACGCCAGCGCCGCGACCGCGCCGGCCGCATGCACCCCGGCGCGCTGCAAACCCCCCTCCCGCCGCGCCAGCGCCGCCAGGCCGACCAGCGCTGCGGCCAGCCCCAGCGCCACCACCGCCCAGCGGGCATCCAGCGCGAAGCCGCGCACCCGCGCGAAAGCCAGCAGCAGCACCAGCACCGGCACCGCGGCCGGCAGTGCCGCCCAGCGCGTCGGGCGTGGCGCCCGGCGTTCCCGCCAGATCCCGGCGGCGGCATGCATCGCGGCCAGAAGAAGCGCCGCGACCAGGAACGACTGCAGGGCCTCGGGCGCCCAGGCCCCGGCCGGCAGGATGGCGAGGACCACGCCCTCCACCGTCACCGCCTCGGCATTCGCGGTCCAGGCGGCGATCGGCCAGGCCAGGAGCAACAGCAGGCCGGCCAGGGCGGCCAGCCAGGGCAGGCGATCCAGCCGGGGTTCTTGCACGGCCTTGGCCACGGCGACGGGGGTCAGCAGCAGCAGCGCCGTGGCCGGGGCCAGCACCGCACCCTCCCCCAACAGCAACAGACCCGCCGCGGCGAGGACAGCAAAAGGAACCCAGGCGAATCGCCGGCCCATCGCCCCGTCCAGCGCCGCGCCCGGCAGCAGGCCGAGATGCAGCGCCGCCGCGGCGGGCAGGAACAGCGCCGGCGCCCACAACGCGGACGACCCCTGCGCCATGGCCCCGCCGATGACGATCCAGGCCGCGGCGGCCAGCGTCGCGACCCAGCCGAGCCAGGCGGCGCCGACCTGCCGCACCACGGCCAGCGCCGCCGCCGTCACCAGCAGCAGATAGGCGAACAGGCCGGGCAGCGAGGGCGAGGCCGATTCCACCAGGGCCGGCGTCAGATAGGCGCCGGCGATGCCGACCGCCGCCACCAGCGGCCCCTGCAACAGCGCCAAGGCCAGGCCGGCCAGCGCCGCCGCCGCCATCAGCACGAAGCCCGCCAGTGGCGGCACCAGCGCATAGAGGATGGCGGCGGCATAGGCCGCACCGAACAGCAGCGCCACGCCACCCGCCGCCAGGGCCGCCGGCGCCTGGTCCGGCCAGGGGATGTTCGGACGATCCGGCAGGGGCCGGCGGCGCAGCCATTCCGCCGCACCGATCAGGCCGAGGGCCAGCAGGGCCGCCAGGGCGCAGCGCGCCTCCGGGCCGAGCCAGCCTTCCTCGACGGCGGTGCGCAGCAGGAAGACACCGGCGAGCAGCAGCACCCCGGCGCCGAGCCAGGTGCCCCAGCGCAGCGTCAGCAGTTCCTCCAGCCCCGGCCGAGGCGACCTGGGCGGCGGCGGGGCCGGTTCGTCAGGAGATGGTTGCGCCCAGGGGTTGGGCGATGTGGCGACCGGGGCCGGCCCCGGCGCGGCCTGCGGTGGCACCCAGGGATTTGGATTGGCGCTGCCGGCAGGCGCCGCGCCGGGAATCGAGATGCCCGCGGCCTGCAAGGCGGCCCGCAACTGCGCGATCTCCGCCATGGCGCGCCGCGCCTGCCGCCAGCCTGAAATGCCGAGTAGCCAGCCAATGAACAGGCCGATGGGGAGCAGGGCAAGGAGAACGAAGAAACTGTCCATGCCCGACGCTCCGCCGCGTCGCGCCGCCGGTCAACCGCCGCAGCAGCACCGCGCAACACGCAGCAGCCGAAAACCCCGGCCGCAACACACACGAAATGGGGAGGATGAAGTGCCCGCACACAGCGAGCAGAAAACCTGGCGGACCCGAAGAGATTCGAACTCCTAACCCCCAGATCCGTAGTCTGGTGCTCTATCCAATTGAGCTACGGGTCCCGCGCAGGTGCCGGTAAATAGCGGGGGAGCCGGGGGTGCGCAACCCCGCTGACACAAAATCCAGGGGCAAAAAAAATCCGCCGGCGCGACAGCGTCCGGCGGATTTGTTGCTTTCGATTCAGACGCTTCCGAGGTCAGGCCGAAAGCTTCTCCAGCTCCCGCAGCACCGCCTCGCCCATCACCGTGGTGCCGACGCGGGCCATGCCCGGGGCCATGATGTCGGCGGTGCGCAGGCCGCCGGCCAGCACCTTCTCGACCGACTGCTCGATCAGCGTCGCATCCTCATCCATGTCGAAGGACAGGCGCAGCAGCATGGCGAAGGACAGGATCTGGGCGCAGGGATTGGCGATGCCCTTGCCGGCGATGTCCGGCGCGCTGCCATGGATCGGCTCATACAGCGCATGGCGCCGGCCATCGGCCTGCACGGCGCCGATGGTGGCGGAGGGCAGCATGCCGAGCGAGCCGGTCAGCGCCGCCGCCAGGTCCGACAGCACGTCGCCGAACAGGTTGCCGCCGAGCACAACGTCGAACTGCTTCGGCCGGCTGGCCAGCTGCATGGCGCAGTTGTCGGCATACATGTGTTCCAGCTCGACATCCGGGTATTCGGCCTTGCCGACCTCACCCACCACGGCGCGCCACAAGCGGCCGGACTGCATGACATTCGCCTTCTCGACGCTCGTCACCTTGTTGCGGCGCTTGCGCGCCAGGTCGAAGGCCACGCGGGCAACGCGGGAAATCTCGTCCTCGGAATAGACTTCCGTGTCGATGCCGACGCGCTTGCCCTGCTCATTCACATGGATGCCGCGCGGCTCGCCGAAATAGATGCCGCCGGTGGTCTCCCGCACGATCATGATGTCGAGGCCGCGGACGAGGTCGGCCCGCAGGGCGGAAGCCTCCACCAGCGGGGCCAGCACCACGGCGGGGCGCAGATTGGCGAAAAGCTGCAGATCCTTGCGCAGCCGCAGGATGCCGAGTTCCGGCCGCTGGTCGAAGGGCAGGCTGTCCCATTTCGGACCGCCGACGGAGCCGAACAGCACGGCATCGGCGGCGCTGGCCGCGGCCACCGTCTCGTCCGGGCAGGGGGAGCCGGTGGCGTCCAGCGCGGCGCCGCCGACCAGACCCTCATTGATGTCGAAGGTGACGCTGCGGCGGCGGTCCATCCAGTCGATGATGCGGCGGACTTCGCGCATCACTTCCGGACCGATGCCGTCGCCGGGCAGGATGAGGAGCTTCTTGTTGGCGGGCATCTTGGCGTTCGTCCTGTCGGGAAGGTCACTCCCTCCCCCGTTTCACGGGGAAAGGTCGGGGTGGGGGCCAGGACGGCCCCCAAAACATTCAGGCCTCGGCGTAGAGCCAGGGCTGGGCGGCGCGCTGCTTCGCCTCGAAGCTGTCGATCGCGGGCGCGTGCTGAAGCGTCTGGCCGATATCATCCAGGCCGTTCAGCAGCAGGTGGCGGCGGAAGGGGTCGATCTGGAAGGGGATTTCCTCGCCGTTGGGGCGCACCACCACCTGGCGCTCCAGGTCCACGGTCAGGCGCGCATTGCCGCCCATCCGCGCGTCTTCCATCAACTGCTCACACACCGCGCGCGGCAGGGCCACCGGCAGCACGCCGTTCTTGAAGCTGTTGGAATGGAAGATATCGGCGAAATCCGGCGCGATGACGCAGCGGATGCCGAAGTCCAGCAGCGCCCAGGGCGCATGTTCGCGGGAGGAGCCGCACCCGAAATTGTCGAAGGCGATCAGGATTTCCGCGTGGCGATACGGCTCCTGGTTCAGGACGAAATCGGGGTTCTCCGACCCGTCCTCCCGGTAGCGCATATTGGCGAAGAGGCTCTTGCCCAGGCCGGTGCGGGCGATGGTCTTCAGGAAGCGCGCCGGGATGATCTTGTCGGTGTCGATATTGGCGGCCGGCATCGGCGCGGCGACGCCGGTGAGTGTGGTGAAAGCCCGCATCTCACACGCCCTCCTTGATCTCGACCTTGCGGATATCGACCAGATGGCCGTGCACCGCCGCCGCCGCGGCCATGGCCGGGGAGACGAGGTGGGTGCGGCCGCCCGGACCCTGGCGCCCCTCGAAATTGCGGTTCGAGGTGCTGGCGCTGCGCTGGCCCGGGGTCAGCTTGTCCGGATTCATGCCGAGGCACATGGAACAGCCCGCCTCGCGCCATTCGAAGCCGGCATCCTTCAGGATGACGTCCAGCCCCTCATCCTCCGCCTGCTTCTTCACCAGACCGGAGCCGGGGACGACCAAAGCGCGCACACCCTCGGCCACCTTGCGGCCACGGGCCACGGCGGCGGCGGCGCGGATGTCCTCGATGCGGGAATTGGTGCAGGAGCCGATGAAGGCGACGTCGATCTTCAGCCCTTCCAGCTTCTGGCCGGGCTGGAGGTCCATGTACTGCAGCATCCGCGCCATCTGCGCGCGGCGGTCCTCATCCTCGACCAAGGCCGGGTCGGGCACCTCCCCGGTGATCGGCAGCACGGCCTCGGGGTTGGTGCCCCAGGTGACCTGCGGCGCGATCTCGGCGGCGTCCAGCACCACTTCCTTGTCGAAATGCGCGCCCTCATCGGTCGGCAAACTGGACCACCAGGCGACGGCACGGTCGAAGGCCTCGCCCTTCGGCGCGAAGGGGCGGCCCTTCACATAGTCGAAGGTGGTCTGGTCCGGCGCCACCATGCCGGCGCGGGCGCCGGCCTCGATGGTCATGTTGCACAGCGTCATGCGCCCGGCCATGTCGAGCGCGCGGATCGCATCGCCGGCATATTCGATGACATGGCCGGTGCCGCCGCCGGTGCCGATCTTGCCGATGATGGCCAGCACGATGTCCTTGGCGGTGCAGCCCGGCGTCAGCGTGCCGTTCACCGTGACCCGCATGTTCTTCGCCGGCTTCTGGAGCAGCGTCTGGGTGGCCATCACATGCTCCACCTCCGACGTGCCGATGCCGAAGGCGAGCGCGCCGAGCGCGCCATGGGTGGAGGTGTGGCTGTCGCCGCAGACCAGCGTCATGCCCGGCAGGGACAGGCCCAGCTCCGGCCCGATGACATGGACGATGCCCTGGCGGATGTCGGTCAGCGGGATATAGGGCACGCCGAATTCGACGACGTTGCGCTCCAGCGTCTCGACCTGCTGGCGGCTTTCCGGGTCCTCGATGCGGCCGTAGCGGCTGCTGTCGGTGGCGATGTTGTGGTCGACCACCGCGATGGTCGCATCCGGCCGGCGCAGCTTGCGGCCGGCGAGCCGAAGGCCTTCGAAGGCCTGGGGGCTGGTGACTTCGTGGGTGAGGTGCTTGTCGATGTAAAGGACCGCGGTGCCATCCGGCAGCGTGTCCACCACATGGGCATCCCAGATCTTGTCGAACAGCGTGCGTGGCTTGGCCATCGCTTTCCCCTTATGCCTTCTTGCCCCCCAGCCCAAAGGCCCCGCCCGGATGGCGGGGCCGATGCCGGATCAGGCGGCCGCGGTCTCGCGCTTGTCGCGCGCCCGCTCCTCGATGCGCGCGGACTTGCCGGTCCGGCCACGCAGGTAATACAGCTTGGCGCGCCGCACCTTGCCGCGGCGGACCACGATGATCTCCGCCACATTCGGCGAATAGAGCGGGAAGATACGCTCCACACCCTCGCCATAGGACAGCTTGCGCACGGTGAAGTTGCTGTTCAGGCCGCGGTTGCTGCGGGCGATGCAGACGCCTTCATAGGCCTGGACGCGGGTGCGCTCGCCTTCCACGACCTTCACCATGACGCGGACGGTATCGCCCGCATCGAAGGCCGGGGTCGCCCGGTTGGCGGAGAGGCGCGCCTGCTGGGCGGCCTCGAACTGCTGGAGCAGGTTCATCGGTGGTTCCTTCCAATCATTGCATCTAGGCGGCGGCCGGGTGGCCGTCCAGCCGCCCCGCCTTGGCCGTGTTCTGTTGTTCCGCCATGCGGCGGGAGAATTGATCCCAGAGGTCCGGCCGCCGCGCGCGCGTGGCGGCCTCCGCCTCGGCACGGCGCCAGCGTGCAACCTCGGCATGGTGGCCGGAGAGCAGCACGTCGGGCACGCGCCGGCCCTGCCATTCGGCAGGGCGGGTGTAATGCGGGTATTCCAGCAGGCCCTCGGCGCCGTGGCTTTCCTCCGCCGCGCTGGCCGCCCCGCCCATCACCCCCGGCAGCAGCCGGATGCAGGCGTCGAGCAGCAGCAGCGCCGCGGGTTCGCCGCCCGACAGCACGAAGTCCCCGGCGGAGACCTCGACCATTTTCCGGGCTTCGATCACCCGCTGGTCGACACCTTCGTAGCGGCCACACAGCACCACCACGCCGGGACCGGCCGACAGGTCGCGCACCAGCGCCTGGTCCAGCAGCCGCCCGCGTGGCGTCAGATAGACCAGCGGTGCGTCGGGATTGGCCGCCGTCGCCGCTTCGCAGGCCGCGTCCAGCACATCCGGCCGCATCACCATGCCGGCGCCGCCACCGAAAGGAGTGTCGTCCACCGTGCGGTGCCTGTCCGTGGCGAAGCCGCGGATATCCATCGCCTCCAGCGCCCAGCGCCCCTCCCGCAACGCCTTGCCCGCGAGGGACAGGCCGAGCGGGCCGGGGAACATCTCCGGGAACAGGGTCAGGATGGTGGCCCGCCAGCTCACGCCGCGTCCTCCCCGGCTTGCGGGGCGACGATCACCTCGGCCGGCGGTGCGACCACCACCCGGCCCGCGGCGATATCGACCACCGGCACAACCTTCCTGGTGAAGGGCAGCAGCACTTCCCCGGCCGGACCATCGACCACCAGGAAGGCCCCGGCACCGTGATCCTCCACCGCGCGGATGGTGCCCAGCGTGGCGCCGTCCTCGGTCAGTGCCGGCAGACCCTCCAGGTCACAGAGGAAGAACTCCTCCGGATCCTCGGGCGGCGGCAGGCGGTCGCGTTCGGCATAGAGCTTGGTGCCGGTCAGCTTCGCGGCCTGGTCGCGATCCGCCACCCCCTCGATACGGGCGAGCCCGTCCGGCAGGGCGGTCAGCGCGATGCGGCGCGTGCCTTCGGCATCGGTCAGGGGGCCATAGGTGGCGATGGCCATCGGATCGGTGGTGAAGGCGCGCAGGCGCAGCAGGCCGCGCACGCCATGCGGCCGCCCGATCTCCCCCACCAGCACCCGTTTCACCCGCGCCACCGCCTGGGTCCCCTGTCCTGCCTCAGCCGGCCGCGGCGGCGTTGGCGGCGGCGCGTTCCTGAGCCTTCTTCTTCGGCAGCGACTGCTTCGGCTGCTCGGCGAAGACCGGCATCGGCGCCAGCCCGGCATGGCCGAGGAACTTGGCGACGCGATCGGTCGGCAGCGCGCCGACCGACTTCCAATGCGCGATGCGCTCGGCGAAGAGGCGCACGCGCTCCGGATGGTCGGAGGGCAGCATCGGGTTGTAGCTGCCCAGCTTCTCGATGAAGCGGCCGTCGCGCGGGCTGCGGCTGTCCGCCACCACGATGTGGTAGTAGGGGCGCTTCTTGGCGCCGGCGCGCGCGAGGCGGATCTTGAGGCCCATGAGGGTTACCTTCTCCTGATCTTCAAAAGGGTCGTTTGTTGCCCAGGCCGGGCATGAGCGCGCCGAGACCGCCGCGCATCATGCCTTTCTGGCCCATCTTGTTCATCCGCTTCATCATGTCCGACATGTCGTCGAACTGCTTCAGCAGGCGATTCACTTCCTGCACCGTGGTGCCGGAGCCGGCGGCGATGCGCTTCTTCCGCGATGCCTTGATGAGATCCGGCTTGCGCCGTTCTTTCATCGTCATCGAGGAGATGATCGCCGCCTGGCGCTTCAACATGGACTGGTCGAGATTGGCGTTCTCGATCTGCGCCTTCATCTTGCCGATGCCGGGCAGCATGCCGAGGATGCCGGAGAGCGAGCCCATCTTGCCGATCTGCTTGATCTGCTGGGCATAGTCCTCGAGGTCGAACGACCCCTTCTGCATCTTCCTGGCGAGCTTTTCCGCCTCGGCCTGGTCGATCGTCTCCGCCGCGCGCTCGACCAGCGAGACGATGTCGCCCATGCCGAGGATGCGGTTGGCGATGCGATCCGGATGAAAATCTTCCAGCGCATCCAGCTTCTCGCCGGCACCCAGCAGCTTGATCGGCGCGCCGGTGACGGCCCGCATGGACAGCGCCGCGCCGCCGCGCGCATCGCCATCGACGCGCGTCATGACGATGCCGGTGACACCCACCTGCTCATTGAAGGCGCGCGCCGTCTGCACCGCGTCCTGGCCGGTCATGGCATCGACCACCAGCAGCGTCTCATGCGGTTTTGCGAATGCCTTCACCGCGGCGACTTCGGCCATCAGCTCGGCGTCGATGGACAGGCGGCCCGCCGTATCCAGGATGACCACGTCGAACAGCTCGCGCCGCGCCACGTCCATCGCCCGCGCCGCGATCTCCAGCGGCCGCTGGCCCATGACGATCGGCAGGCAGGTGACCTCGGCGCGATCCGCCAATTGCTGCAACTGCAACTGCGCTGCCGGGCGATGCACGTCGAGCGAGGCCAGCAGGACCTTCTTGCGGTCCCGCGTGCGCAGCCGCAGCGCGATTTTCCCCGACGTCGTGGTCTTGCCCGAGCCCTGGAGGCCAACCATCAGGATCGGCAAAGGCGCGGGCGCATTCAGGTCGATGCCGCGCTTGCCGTCATCCCCCTCGCCGCCGCCCAGGGCTTCGACGAGGGCGTCGTTGACGATCTTGATGACCTGCTGGGCGGGGGAGACGCTGCGGATGACTTCCTGGCCCACGGCGCGGTCGCGCACGCGGTTCACCAGGTCCTTCACCACCGGCAAGGCGACATCGGCCTCCAGCAGCGCGATGCGGACTTCCCGCAGCGCCTCCTGGACATCGGCATCGGTCAGCGCGCCACGGCGGCGCAGCTTGTCGAAAACCCCTGTCAGCCTGTTGCCCAACGCCTCGAACATCGTGGCGGAAACACCCCTTGCAACCGTTGCGACCACCCCAAACGAAATCGCGCCGCTGCGCGAGCCTTCGCGGAGCGACGGAGCCGAACCGCACAAGGCGGGCCGACCAATGCATCAGGGGTGACCTGATCGGCGCTTCCTACCCTCCCGGGACCGGGCGGGTCAAGCGGCGCGCCAGCCGCTTAGCCCCATTGGCTGGCCCGCGCGGAGCGCGGACCGGCCAGTGGGGAGACATTCCGACGCCTATTTGGGCGCAAGCACCATGATCATCTGGCGGTTTTCCAGGCGCGGCATGGATTCCACCTTGGTGGCCTCCGCCAGCTCCGTCCGGATCCGGTCCAGCACCTTCAGGCCGAGATCCTGATGCGCCATCTCGCGACCGCGGAAGCGAAGCGTGACCTTCACCTTGTCACCGTCGCCGATGAATTCCTTCATCTGGCGCATCTTCACTTCGTAATCGTGGTCGTCGATATTCGGACGGACCTTGATTTCCTTCAGTTCGACGACCTTCTGGCGCTTGCGCGCCTCATTGGCCTTCTTCTGCTGCTCGTATTTGTACTTGCCGTAATCCGTGATCTTGCAGACCGGCGGGACGGCATTCGGGCTGATCTCGAGCAGGTCGAGGCCGACCTCATAAGCCCGCAGCAGTGCATCGCGCGCCGACATCACCCCGATCATTTCACCGTCCTGATCGATCAGGCGGACCTGGGGGACACGGATGTCTTCATTGACCCGCGGGCCGTCGCGCGTCGGCAACTGGGCGGGCATCGGACCTCGGGCTATAGCGCTCTCCTGTCGTCGTTCAAGGCGTAATCGGGCTTGTTATGGCGATGCGACCCCGCCGAAGCAAGCGGGCGCCGCGCGCCACGGGCGCGCGACTCCGTAAAATATGGCATTATTGCGTCGCAACATCCGCCGGGGCGGGCGCTGCCCGGCCCAGTGCCAGATCCGGCGCCGTGGCTTCCGCCACTAGCCGGGCAACAGCCTCCGAAAGCGGCAGGCTCTCCTGCTCCCGCCCCGGCAGGCGGCGCAGCACCAGCATGCCCTCCTCCGCCTCCCGCCGCCCGACCACGGCCAGTACCGGCACGCGCTGGGCGATGTGGTCCGGCACCTTGCGGTTGATCTTCTCGTTCCGCAGGTCGAGTTCCACGCGCAGCCCGGCCTTGGAGAGCGCCGCCGCCGCCTTGCGGGCATAGTCGTCCGCATCCGAGACGATGGTCGCCACCACCACCTGCACCGGGGCCAGCCACAGCGGGAAGCGCCCCGCATGCTGCTCGATCAGGATGCCAAGGAAGCGCTCGAAGCTGCCGAGGATGGCCCGGTGCAGCATCACCGGTCGCTTGCGGGTGCCATCCTCCGCCGCATAGACGGCATCGAGCCGCTCCGGCAGCACGAAGTCCACCTGCAGGGTGCCACACTGCCAGTCGCGGCCGATCGCGTCGCGGAGGACGAATTCCAGCTTCGGGCCGTAGAAGGCGCCCTCCCCCGGATTCAGCTCATATTCCACGCCGGCGACCGCGCAGGCCTCCTTCAGCGCGTCCTCGGCCCGGTCCCAGGTGGCGTCGTCGCCCGCCCGCACCGCGGGGCGATCCGAGAACTTCACGCGGAACTCGGTGAATCCCAGGTCGCGGTAGATGCCGGACAGCAGCGCCACGAACTGCACCGTCTCATCCGCGATCTGGTGCTCCTCGCAGAAGATATGCGCGTCGTCCTGGGTGAAGGCACGCACGCGCATGATGCCATGCAGCGCGCCGGAGGGTTCGAAGCGGTGGCAGGCGCCGAATTCGGCCATGCGCAGCGGCAACTCGCGATAGCTGCGGACACCCTGGTTGAAGATCTGCACATGGCAGGGGCAGTTCATCGGCTTCAGCGCATAGGTGCGGTCCGCCTCGTCCTTGTCCTCGACCTTGGCGAGGAACATGGCGTGGCGGAATTTCTCCCAATGGCCGGATTCCTCCCACAGGCGGCGGTCCACCAGCTGGGGGGTCTTCACCTCCTGGTAGTCGGCCTGGTCCAGGCGGCGGCGCATGTAGTCTTCCACCGTCCGGTACAGCTTCCAGCCCTTCGGGTGCCAGAAGACGCTGCCGGTGGCTTCCTCCTGCAGATGGAACAGGCCCATCTCCTTGCCGATGCGGCGGTGGTCGCGCTTCTCCGCCTCCTCGACCTGGAGGAGGTAGGCATCCAACTCCTTCTGGTCGCGCCAGGCGGTGCCGTAGATGCGGGACAGCACCGGGTTCTCGGACTTGCCGCGCCAATAGGCGCCGGCGACCTTGGTCAGCTTGAAGGCGGTGCCGACATCGCCGGTGGAGCGCATATGCGGCCCGCGGCAGAGGTCGATCCAGTCGCCCTGGCTGTACAGGCTGATATCGACGCCATCCGGCAGGTCGCGGATCAGCTCGACCTTGAAGGCCTCGCCCTTCTTCTCGAACAGCGCGGTGGCTTCGGCACGCGAAACCACGCTGCGCTTGAAGGCGGCGTTGCGCGCAACGATCTCGCGCATCCGCCCCTCGATCGCGGCAAAGTCCTCGACGCTGAAGGGCTGATTCCGAAAGAAGTCGTAGTAGAAGCCGTTCTCGATGGTCGGGCCGATGGTCACCTGGGTGCCGGGGAACAGGTCCTGCACCGCCTCCGCCAGCACATGGGCGGTGTCGTGGCGGATCATCTCCAGCGCCTCGGGGTCGCGGCGGGTGATGAAGCGCAGGCTGGCATCGGCCGAGATTTCGTCCGACAGGTCGCGCAGCACGCCGTCCACCATCATGGCGAGGGCAGCCTTGGCCAGGCCGGGGCCAATGCCGGCGGCGACCGTCGTGCCCGTGACGGGCCCGGCGAAGTCGCGGACAGAACCGTCAGGCAGGGTGATCGCGGGCATCGGGATACAAGGCTCCTGGGCTGTGCCATAAGGGGCGCGGACCATGACCAGCCTGCCGCCTTGCCGTCAAGGCGAGTTCCGACATGACTGCCCCCTGATGACCAGAATGCCGAGACTTCTTCGGCCCGGATGACTCCATGACCCCACAAGACCAGCCGCCACGCGCGGCGCTCTACGTTGATTTCGACAATGTCTTCATGGCGCTGCTGCGATGGGATGAAAGAGCCGCCTATGCCTTCGGTGAACGTCCCGATGCCTGGCTCGCATGGCTGGAGGGACGCAGCGAGGGCGGCCAGCCGGCCACCCGGCGCACGCTGGTGCGGCGCTGCTACCTCAATCCCGGCGGATACCATGATTTCCAGCCGGGCCGGCCCGTGGCCCGCTACCGCGCCACGCGGGACCTGCGCAACCGCGCCTATTTCTCGGAATTCCGCGCCAACTTCGTCCAGGCCGGCTTCGACGTGGTGGATTGCCCGCCGGTCGCCTGGCTGAAGAACAGCGCCGACATGAAGATGGCGCTGGATATCCGGGAGGCGCTGGACCATCGCACGCGCTTCGATGAGTTCGTGCTGCTGTCCGGCGACAGCGACTTCCTGCCGGCGCTGGCCCGGCTGCGGGCGCATGACCGGCGCATCACCATCCTGGCGCAGGACACGGCCAAGGCCGCCTATCTGGCGGCGGCGGACCAGGTGGTCGGCCTCGATGAATTCGCGCATGAGGGCATGGGCAACCTGCCCATCGCCCAGGTCAGCGCCACGGCCCCCACCCCTGCCCCGCCCAGCCCGCCAGCGCGCGGCCCGGATGCAGCGGAATTGCGCGCCCAGGTGCTGGCCTGGCTGCGGGATGCGCTGGCGCGCAGCCCCGCCGGGGCGCTGCGCCTGGCCGATCTCGGCCAGGTCCTGCCGCGCAGCTTCCCGGCCCTGCGGCAGACCGATTATGCCGGCGCCGGCTCGCTCGGCGCGCTGATCGAAAGCGCGCAGGACCCGCGGCTGTCGCTCTCCGGCCCGGCCGCCCGCCGCTGGGTCTTCGATGCCGAGCGCGGCGGCGCCCCGGCCGAGGAGCCCGCCGAGGCGGAGGCGGACCTCGCCGCCACCACGCCGGAGCGCCCGACCCCGGTCGAGGCCCCGGCGGTCGAGGACGCCTCCGAGGCCGTGGCGCAGGAGGCGCCCCCGCCCGAGCCCCCTGAGGTGGCGGCCCCCGAGCCGACGGCACCTGCGGAACTGACTCCCGAGGCCGCGGCGATGGAGGCCGCGCTGCTGCTGCGCGACCTGCTCTGGGGCTCGCGCGATCCCAAGGGCCTGCCGCACGACCTGCCCGCCTTCACCCCGGCGGAAATCAGCTACCTGCTGCCTGCCATCGCCGCTGCCCTGCCGCTGGAGCCCGTCAGCGCCGCGCCCGAATTGGCCGAGGCCGCCGCTGCCCAGGGCCTGCACGTCTCGGCGCGGGAGGTGACGGCGCTGCTGCGCTGGCTGATGCGCGGCTATGTGAAACTGCATGAGCCGGTGGGGCCGGAGGGCACCGCCCGTCTCGCCCGGGTGCTCTACGCCACCCTTCTCAACACCACGCGCGGCCTGGGGGAGAAGCTGTCGGAGGTGGAGATGGAGGCGCTGCGCGCCTGGACCCATGGCGGCGTCGCCAACGGATAGACAGCCCTATTCCGGCGGCAGCAGCCCGGACAGCGCGGCCCGCACCGGCTCCACCCCCAGCGCCGCCAGCGGCATGTGCCGCAGCACCGCCACGGCGGGGCCGCGCGGGGCGCAGAGGGCGGGGTCGCTGTCGCCGCCGAACAGGGCCAGGGTCGGGCAGCCGGCGGCGGCGATCAGATGCGTCGGGCCGGTGTCATTGCCCAGGGCGAAGCGGGCGCGGCGCGCCAAAGCGGCGATCTCGGCGAAGCCGGTGCGACCGACCAGGTTCACGGCGCCTGGCGCCGCCGCCAGGATGGTCTCGGCAAGCGCCACCTCCGCCTTGCCGCCCAGGACCACGCAGGGCAGCGGGCTGGCGGCGGCGAATTCGGCGAAGCGCGCCACCGGCCAGCGTTTCCCCGGCCGCAGCGGCGATGCGCCGGGCACCAGCAGGGCGAAGTCCGGCGGCAGGTCGAAGGCCGAGAGGTCCGCATCCAGCCAGTCCAGCGCCGGGGCCGGAAAGGCCGTGATGCCGGCCGCCTCCAACTGCTCCCGCTGCCGCTCGATCGTGTGCAGGCTGTCGCGGTCCGGGTTGGCATGGGGGTGGGAGGCGCCGCGGGCGATGCCGGACCATTCGACACCCAGCCCCACCAGCCAGCGATAGCGGGAGGAACGGCTGGAGGTCTGCAGGTCGTAGACCCGCCCGAACCGTGCCGCCCGCAGCCGCCGCCGCAGGCCGAGCACCGCGCGCGGATCGCGCCAGGAGGGTCGCCCCTCCGCCCAGACCTCGTCGAACCAGGGGCTGCGGCGGGCGAGGTCGGCGAAGGGCGGCGTGGTCAGCAGCACGATGCGCGCGCCGGGGTGATGCGCGCGGATCGCGGCGAAGGGGCCGAAGGACTGCACGAAATCGCCCAGCGCGCCGAGCCTTATCACCAGGATGGCAGGCTCGGTCATCCCAGAAGCTCCCGATAGACGGCGACGGTCGCCGCCTGCATCGCGGCGGTGCTGTAGTGGCGCAGCACCGAATCCCGCGCCGCATCGCCCACCGCCTGCCGCGCCTCCACCGGCATGGCCAGCACCTGCGCCAGCATCGCCGCCAGCGCCGCCGGATCGCCAGGCGGCACCCGCCAACCGGTGACGCCGTGTTCCACGGTCTCGCGAGGCCCGCCGAGATCGGCGGCGACGACGGGGCGCGCCATCGCCTGCGCCTCGATCACCGTGCGCCCAAAAGCCTCGGCATCGGTGCTGGCATGCACGACGATATCGGCGGCGGCCATGGCCCGGGCCAGGTCGGGCACATGGCCGGCGATCCGCAGCCGGTCCGCGACGCCGTGGCGCGCGGCCAGGGCCAGCAATTCATCGCGGAAATTGTCGCGGCCGCCACCGGCCAGCACGACGCGGGCGGTGGCCGGCAGATGGGCCAGCGCCTCGACCAGCACCGCCTGCCCCTTCCAGCGCGTCAGCCGCGCCGGCAGCAGGATCACCGCATCGCCCGGCGCCGCGCCCCAGGCTTCGCGCTGCGCCGCGACAGCCTCACCGCCGATGGCGGCAGGGTCGAAGCGGCGCGGATCGACGCCGCGCGGGATCAGGCGGATGCGGGATTCGGGCACGCCATGCCGGGCCTGGACCAGATCGGCGATGAAGCGGCTGATGGCGATCACCCGATCGCCGCGCGCCATGACGGAATTGTACAGCCGCTTGCCGGGAAGCTGCTCGTTATAGGCGCCGTGATAGGTGGTGACGAAGGCCGCCCCGCTGCGCCGCGCGGCCCATAGCGCCGACCAGGCCGGGGCGCGCGATCGGGCATGGATGATCCGCACACCCTCCGCCCGTGCCAGCGCCGTCAGCGCCGCCGCATTGCGCCACAGGCCGAGCGGCGATTTCGTCGCCAGTGGCAATGTCACATGGGTGGCGCCCAGCCGTTCCAGCTCCGCCACCAGCGCGCCGCCGGCGGAGGCCACGATGGGCCGCAACCCGGCATCGCGGATCGCCTCGGCGATTTCGATGGTGCCGCGCTCGACCCCGCCGGAGGCCAGAGCGGGCAGCACCTGGAGCACGGCGGGGGGCAGGGTCATGGCAGGCGGTTCCTACCGCCACCCGCGCACCGCGTCCATCAGCCGGCCGGTGATGGATCAGGACCCGCGGCGATGCGCATAGGTCGCGTCCAGCTTTTCGCGCAGATAGTCGGCGCCGGTCACCGGCGGGTAGCGGGCCGGGTTGTCCGGCCCGGTGCAGCCCGGCAGCACGGAGACCAGCGTGTCCGGGTTCGGGTCGAGGAAGAAGGCGGCAGAATAGCGCTCCGCCTCCGGCGCGCGCACGCGATGCGGCGTCGAGACATAGATATCATTGGTCCAGCGCATCAGGCAGTCGCCGATATTGCAGACGAAGGCGCCCGGCACCTGCGGCACCTCCTCCCATCCCCCGCCGCGCCGCTTCACCTCCAGCCCCGCCACGCCATCGGTGGCGAGCACGGTGACATTGCCGTAGTCGGTATGCGCCCCGGCCCCCAGCGCCGCATCCGCGCCACCGCCGGCCGGGTAGTGCAGCAGGCGCAGCGTCGCCAGCGGCCGGTCGAGCTTGTCCTCGAAGAAATCCTCCGCGATGCCGAGGTCCAGCGCGAAGCCGCGATGCAGCAGCCGGCCGAGCGCCCAGGCGGCGTCGAAATGCGCCATGATGGCGCTGCGCAGTTCCGGCGCGCCCTCCGGCCACAGGTTCACGCCGCGAAAGGGCTTTCCTGCAAGCACCTCCGGATCATCGGCGGCGAGGTCGAGGCCAACGTTAAAAGCCTCCTTCCGGTCTGCCGGCCTGGTCGGGTCGAGCTGTTCCTCCGACAGGCCGACATAGCCGCGATTATGCGGGGAACGGCGGATGGAGACGGCCTGCTTCGCGCCGTCGGGCAGCGCGAACAGCGCCCGCGCGGCGGCGAAAAGGCCGGAGGTGGTGGAGTCTGGGATGCCATGCCCGGTCACCAGGAAGAACCCCGCGCCCCGGCAGGCCGCGCCCAGCTCGGCGGCCACGGCGCGGCGCGCATCCGGCTCTGCCGCGCGCAGCCCCGCGACATCGATGATCGGCACCATCGCACTCATCTCCAGGTCTCCTTCAATCGGCGAAAAGGAAGGCGGGCGTCGCGTAGAAGTCATGCGCAATACGGGCATGGGCGGAGGTGGGGATGGGGCGGGGCGGCGCGGGCATGACCGCCATGCTGCACCGCCCCGGGGGATGGCGTGAAGGTCAGGCCGGAAAACGCCCATCATATTCCGTGCGCAGCCGCACCCAATTGTCCCAATGCGCCGGCTTCGCCTGGCCGGTGACCTCCGCCGCCAGCATGTCGAGATGCGCGTGCCAGCCGGCGCTGACGTTCAGCAGCGTGTTCCGATCCGGCGCGCGCCGGTGCAGGATGGTCAGCAGAACGTCCTTCCCCTTCGGCTCCAGCGTGAAGGTCACGCCGCCGCTGGCGCCCCAGGTGATGCCGAGGCGGCGGGGCGGGTCGATCTCCGTGACGGTCACCACCATCCGGTGTTCCTCCGGCATGCCTTCCGGGCGAGCGGTCGGCGGGTCGTTCAACTCCTGGTTGCGCCAGACCAGCTCCGTGGTGGCGCCGAGGCGCTGTTCCATCGCGCCGGAGGCCAGCCAGCGGCGGCGCAGGTCGCTGTCGGTCAGATAGGCCCAGATGCGTTCGATCGGGCCGGGCAGCAGACGTTCGATGCGCAGCGTGGCGGGCTCCACCAGCACGCCATGGGGCTCCAGCAGGTCGGTCTCGGTCATGGTTCGTCTCCTTTCGGGGTAAGGCGGGCGTCCTCCTCGCGCAGGAGCCCTTCGAGCACGTCGAGACGCTCGGTCCAGAACTGCTCGTAGACGCCCAGCCAGCGATGGGCGCTGGCGAGCGGACCGGGGTCGAGGCGGCACAGATGGGTGCGGCCGCGCACCTCGCGGCGGATCAGCCCCGCATGTTCCAACGCCTTGACGTGCTTGGAGGCGGCGGCCAGCGACATGGCAAAGGGCTTTGCCAACTCGCTGACCGTCCGCGCGCCAGTGGCCAATTCGCGCAGCATGCGCCGGCGGGTGGCGTCGCCGAGGGCGTGGAAGACGCTGTCCAGATGGGCGGCGTCGATGCGGGGGGTTTGTAATTCAACCATGCAGTTGAATATACAAACTGCCCCACCAAGAGTCAACCGATTGGTTGAATTAAATGCAGCAGACGGCCCGCGGCGCCCGCCTCACGCAGCCCGCGCCATCTGCGCCCTCGCAAAACCGCTCTCCGGCTTGGCCGCCACCCGCCGCCCCGCCAGATCGCGCGCCACCCCGGCCTCGCTTGCGCGCAGCGCCGCTTCCAGCAGGGTCAGCCAGATCACGTCGCGCTGCGCATTGGACCCGCCGAAGCCGATCGCCTGCCCTGCCACCGGCAGCAGCCGACCCACCGCCTGCCGATAATCGCCTCCGGCGACGTGGCCAAAACCTTCGGCCAGGGGCAGGCCGATGTCGCGCGTCAGCCGGGCATTGGTGCCCGCCCCCAGCGCGGCCTGGCGCATGGCGGCCATCACCTCCTCCGCCAGCGCCACCCTGCCGGCGCCGAGATGCGCCATCACGGCGTGCAGGTCGTTGAAGGCGTAGAAGCCGGTGCCGCCCAGCGCCTCCCAGGCCGCCGAAACCTCGGCGAAGCGCGTGCCGGTCGGCACGCCGCGCAGCAGCAGCCGCCACAGCATGGCCGAGGCATCGACCAGCTCCAGCGCCACCCGGCCCGGGCGGGGCGCCACGGCCTGGTCATAGATCGCCAGCACTTGGCCGAAATCGCCCTGCTCCAGGTGATACAGCGCCAGATGCCACCAATTGTGCACCGCCAGCAGCCCGGCGCCGCCCCAATCCGCCTCCCGCGCCTTCAGGAAGACCACGCCCTCGATGTCCCGGCCCTGCATTTCCAGCACATGGGCGACGGCATGGGTGGCCCAGGCATCGGCGGGGTTCAGCGCCAGCGCCATGCGGCCGGCCTGCTCGGCCAGGGCATAGCTGCCGCATTCCTCCAGCCCGAAGGCCTGCATGCCGAGCAGCCAGTTGCTGCCGGCCTCGCCCTCCTGCCAATCGCGCAGCGCCGCCGTCGGGCGGTCGCGCAGACCCGTGGCATGGCCCAGGAAGAAGTCGATGGTATGGGCGAATTGCTGGGCGGAGAGGTCGCGCGGATGCTCGGCGGCCAGGGCGCCGTAGCGCGACTGGGCCAGCGCCATGTCGCCCTCGCACCAGGCGCGGGCGGCGGCCAGATGGGCCCTTTCCCGCGCCGTGGCATGGCGTAGCGCCTCGCCCTCGGCCACGCTGCGCAGCCCTTCCGCGGCGCCGGCAGCCTCGCCGGACATCACCATCAGCCCGGCGCGGAAGGCATGCGCCATGGCGAAGTCGGGCTGGGCGGCGATGGCCGCGTCGACGGCCGCCAGCGGATCGTCGCGATAGCCGAGGATGGCCTCCGCCGCCTCATCCAGGCGGTCGATGGCGGTGCGGTTGGTGGTGGACAAAGCGTTGCCGTAGCGATCGGTGGCCAACATGGCGTGTGTTCCTCATCTGACGCCCATCCTGGGCGGAGGGGCCTTCTGCCGTCCAACCGTTTCGCCACGATGGCGCGGCGGTGGTGAAACGGGTTTCGCGCGCATGTCGCCTGTTGCGTCCGTGACAGCACCGCGCCGCCTTTGGCAGGCGCGAGCCAGGCGGCTAGGCTACCGGAAAGACCGGAACAGGGAGAGTCCAGCCCATCATGACCCAGCACGCCGCCTTGCCCGCCGACCTCGATTCGGGGACCTTCGCGCTGCGCCTGATGACGCCGGAGGGACCCAGCGTCCTCGCTCTGCGCCAGGGCGCCGCCTTCGACATGACGCCCGCCTTCGCCACCGCCAGCACCTGGCTGAACAGCGAGGACCCCATCGCCACCATCGCCGCGCGCGGCCTTCCCGCCACGCTGGACCTGCCGGCGGCACTGGCCAATGCGCATCACGCGGCACACGACCCGTCCCGCCCCTGGCTGCTGGCGCCGATCGACCTCCAGGTCATCAAGGCGGCCGGCGTGACCTATGTGCGCTCCATGCTGGAACGCGTGATCGAGGAGCGCTGTCGCGGCGATGCCAGCCAGGCGGAGGCGATCCGCGCCGAGGTGCGCGGCATCATCGGCGACGACCTGGCCAACCTGATCCCGGGCAGCACCGAGGCGATGCGGGTCAAGGCCTCCCTGGTCGAGAAGGGCTGGTGGAGCCAGTACCTGGAAGTCGGCATCGGCCCGGACGCCGAGATTTTTACCAAGGGCCCGGTACTGTCGGCCGTTGGCGCTGGCGCCAAGGTCGGCGTGCATCCCGGCAGCAAATGGTCGAACCCGGAGCCGGAAGCGGTGATGGTGGTGAATGCCCTCGGAAAAATCGTCGGCGCGACGCTGGGCAATGACGTGAACCTGCGCGACGTGGAAGGTCGCAGCGCCCTGCTGCTCGGCCGCGCCAAGGACAACAACGCCGCCTGCGCGCTCGGCCCGCTGATCCGCCTGTTCGACGAAGGTTTTGCGCTGGAGGATGTGCGGCAGGCGGAGCTGACGCTCGACATCACCGGCCGCGACGGCTTCACGCTGCACGAGACCGGCCGCATCGGCGCCATCAGCCGCGACCCGACGGAGGTGGTGGGTCAGATGATCGGCGCGCATCACCAATACCCCGATGGCGCGGTGCTGTTCCTCGGCACGCCCTTCTCGCCGAGCAAGGACCGCGGCGCGCCCGGCATGGGCTTCACCCATCATCCGGGCGATGTGGTCCGCATCTCGACGCCGCGCCTGGGCGCCCTGGCCAATGAGGTGGACCGCACCGATTCCTGCCCGCCCTGGTCCTTCGGCATCGGCGCGCTGATGGCGAACCTGGCGAAGCGGGGCTACCTGGCGTGAGCGAGGAAACCGGCCGGCTGGATGGCCGACTGGCCTGGGCAAGGCTGCCGGGGCGCGGCCCGGGCGTGGTCTTCCTGCCGGGCTATCGCAGCGACATGCAGGGATCCAAGGCGCTGGCCCTGCGCGACCATTGCGCCGCGCGCGGCCAGGCCTTCCTGCGGCTGGATTATTCGGGCCATGGCGAAAGCGCCGGGCGGTTCGAGGACGGGACCATAGGCCAATGGGCGGCCGATGCCCTGGCGGTCTTCGATGCGCTGACCACGGGGCCGCAGATCCTGGTCGGCTCCTCCATGGGCGGCTGGATCGGGCTGCTGCTGGCGCGCGGGCGGCGCGACCGCCTGGCCGGCTTCATCGGCCTGGCGCCGGCTCCCGATTTTACCGAGACGCTGATGTGGCCGGCCTTTTCCGCCGAACAGAAGGACGCCGTGATGCGGGATGGGGTGATCCACCTGCCCAGCCAGTATGGCGAGCCCACCCCGGTGACCCGCGCGCTGATCGAGGATGGCCGCAACCAGTTCGTCCTCGGCGACCCGCTCGACCTGCCCTGCCCCGTCCGCATCCTGCAGGGCATGGCCGACCCCGACGTGCCCTGGCGCCACGCGCTGCGGCTGGTCGACGCACTGACCGGCGGCGATGTGCGGCTGCACCTCATCAAGGATGGCGACCACCGCCTGTCCCGGCCGGAGGATCTGCGCCTGCTGACGGAGACCTTGGACAGCCTGCTGAGCTGATCTACCCCGCCAGGATCGCCGCCAGCCCGGCGCGGTAATTCGGATAGCGCCATGCCAGGCGCAGCGCCGCCTTGGTCTGGGCATTCGCCACGCGCCGATTCTCCGCCCAGAAGGACAGCGCCATGGGCGACATCGTCCTGGCGGCCTCGGCAAAGGGGATTTCGGGGGGCGGCGTCACGCCGAGCAGCCGCGCCGCTTCCGCCACCACATCCGCATTGGGCGCGGGCTCGTCATCCACCAGATGCAGCACGCGGGCGCCCTCCCCGCCCTGTCGTGCCGCGGTGACGACGGCCAAAGCGATGTCGTCGCGATGGATGCGGCTGAAGGCATGGCCCGGCTTCACCACCCGCCGCGCCGTGCCGCGCCGCAACTCCTCCAACGGCGAACGCCCGGGGCCATAGATGCCGCCGACCCGGAACAGGTCCAGCGCCGCGCCGCCCGCCGCGAGCCGCCAGGCGTCTTCCGCCGCCAGGCGCTCGATGGAGCGCGGCTGGCCTGGCGCCGGGGCCGTGGCCTCCGTCACCTCCGCCCCGCCCCGGTCCCCATAGACGCCGGTGGTCGAGAGATAGCCGATCCAGCGCAGCCCGGGCGCGGCGGCGATGGCGGCCGCATGGGCCGCGAGCACCGGGCAGCCGGCCTCGCCCGGCGCGGCGGTCACCACCAGATGCGTCGCCGCGGCCATCGCCAGCCCGGCTTCCGCGAAGCCGCACAGCTCCACCCCGGCCGGCGCCACTGCCCGGGACGGATCACGCGCGGTGCCGATCACGGAAAAGCCGGCCGCCAAAGCCTCCGCCGCGATCATCGCGCCGCTATAGCCCAGCCCCGCCACCACCATGCGCATGCCCTGAAATCCCCTGAAACCGCGTGCAACTGGCGTCGTGCCACGGTCATGGGTAGGATCAGATGTCATGCGACGCCAGACCCGAACCGTCCTGCTCGGTGCCTTCGCCGCCGCCGCCCTCGCGGCGGTGGGTCTGGCCGGCTGGGTGACGCTGACCCCCCGCACCGCGATGACGGCGGAAGACACGCTGCCGACCCCGCCGCAGCCGCCGCCCCGGCTGACCGAGGCGCCGGAATTTGAGCGTTGCCTGACCCTGCTGCGCAGCGACCCCGAGGCCGCCCGCCGCTTCGCGGAGAATTGGGACGCGGCCGGTGGCGGCGAAGGGGCGCGGCAATGCACCGCCTTGGCCCTGCTGGCCCTGGGCGAGCCGGCCTCCGCCGCGCAACGCCTTGAATCCCTCGCCAGCCGGTCGGAGGCGGGCGGCCCGGCCCGCGCGGCGGTCTTCGCCCAGGCGACACAGGCCTGGCTGATGGCCGGCGAGCCGAACCGCGCCTATGCCGCCGCCACCATGGCGCTGACCCTGGCGCCGGAGGATGTGGACCTGCTGGTGGACCGCGCCGTCACCCTCGGCGGCCTGTCGCGCTATGCCGAGGCGATCCAGGACCTCGACCGCGCCTTGGCGCTGGAGCCGGAGCGGGCGGAGGCGCTGGTCTTCCGCGCCGCCTCCCACCGCCATCTCGACCGCGTCGAACTGGCCGCCCGCGATATCGAGCGGGCCCTGGCGCTGGAACCCGCGAATGCCGAGGCGCTGCTGGAGCGCGGCATCATCCGCCAGCTTCGCGGCGATTCGACCGGGGCGCGGGCGGATTGGGAACGTGCCATCGAGGCCGCGCCGCTGTCCGCCACCGCCGACCTCGCGGCGCAGAATCTCGCCTTGAACGAGGCCGGGCCGGCACGGCGCTGAGGCGACTCAGCCTCTAAATCGGGGGCCTCAGAAATCCAGGTCGTCGTAATGCGCCGGCGGCGTCACGCCGGTCACCCGGTCGCCAAGCAGCGGGCGGAAGCTGGGGCGGGACTTTACCCGCGCATACCAGTCCTTGGCGGCATCCGAGATGCTCCAATCCACATCGCCGATATAGTCCAGCGTGGAAAGCTGCGCCGCGGCCGCCAGGTCGGCGAGGCCCATCTGCGGTCCCGCCAGCCAGGCCCGGCTTTCCGCCAGCCAGCCGATATATTCCAGATGCGGCTTCAGATTGGCATAGCCCGCGCGCATCGCCGCCGCATCCGGATTGCCGCGGCCGAGCACCCGCTTCATCTGCTTCTCGAAGACCAGGTTGCGGGTGACCTCGGCGTAGAACTTCTGGTCGAACCAGGCGACCAGCCGCCGCACTTCCGCCCGTTCGGCCAGGGTGCGCCCAAGCAGCGGATTGTCCGGATAGGCCTCGTCCAGATATTCGCAGATCGCGTAGGAATCGGCGATCCAGAGGCCATTCGCCTCCTGCAATACAGGCACGGTGCCGGCGGGGTTCACGGTCATGAACTCCTCCCGCCTTTCCCAGACCCTTTCGATACGAAGATCAAAAGGTAGCCGCTTCTCGGCCAGTGCGAGCCGGACCTTGCGGGCGAAGGGCGAGAGCGGGAGATGGAAAAGGATCCGCATGCGGGCCTATATTTGAGACGCCCTGACATATGACACGCGCCGCCGCCGGGGCCAACCCGTGGCCCGGCCATGACCCCGGTCAGCCGCGCCCAATTCAGCCGCGCCCGATTCAGCCGCGCCCGATTCAGCCACGCCGGGGCGCCGCGTCGAAGGCCGAAGCGATGGCCGCCCACATCGGCTTGCGCCGCATCGCCTCGTCATAGGGCAGCGGGCGCGGCCGGGCATTGTCGGACCGGCGATGTTCCGTCAGCAGGCCCTGCTGGATCCAGGAATGCCGGTCGCTGAGGCCCCAGGTGATGACGCTGCGCACGGCGGGCTCCGCCAGGGTCGCATCCAGGAAACGGCGCACCAGATCGGCCGCCAAGGCATCGCGCCGTGCCGCGGCCGCAGGCAGGGCGGCACAGTTCACATCCATCTCGGTGATCTCGATGGTCAGGTCGAGCGCCGCGACCTCCGCCAGGAAGGCCCGCCATTCGGAAGCCTCGAAGGGCTGGCCGGCCTGGAGATGCGCCTGCACCCCCAGCACCTGCACCGGCGCCCCCGCCCGCCGCAGCGCCTGCAACAGGTTGAGCACGCCCAGCCGCCGCCGGCGCGACCAGAGATTGGCATGCTCGATGCCGAAGTCGTTATAGGCCAGCCGGGCATCGGGGTCGGCGGCGCGGGCGATGTGAAAGGCCTGCGGCAGGTAGTCCGGCCCCAGCCGGTTCAGCAGCCAGGTGCGGCGCAGGAAATCCGGCCGGCCATGCTCGGGCGCCACCGCCTCATTCACCACATCCCAGGTGCCGATGGCGCCGCGCCAGCGCAACGCCGTGGCATCGACATGCGACGCCATCGCCGCCGCCGTGCCCCGCGCATCCAGGCTGCTGAGCCAGCGCGGCTCGCTTTCATGCCAGAGCAGGGTATGGCCGCGCAGCGCCATGCGATTGCGGCGCGCGAAGCTCACCAGCTGGTCCGCGAGGCGGAAGCGGCGCTGCCCCGCCTCCGGCTCCAGCTGCGACCACTTCATCTCATATTCCGCGACCAGCAGCCCGCAATCGGCGCGGTAGGCCGCCATCAGGTCCGGTTCGTTCATGTGCCGCGTGGCCAGCGCCGCGCCGAAGGCGAGGCCCTTGGCCGCCGCCCGCGCATGCAGCCCCCCGCCGGGCGCCGCCGGTGGCGTGACCAGCCCCGGCTGTGCCGAGGCACAGCCGGGAACCGCCGCCGCCAGCAGCGCGCGACGTGTCGCGCGGAACGTCACTCCGCCGCGATGGCCACAGCCTCTTCCATCGGCTGCGGCAGGTAGCGGGCATAGTCCTTCGGCACGACATGCCAGAAGTTCAGCCGTTCCGTCGCCCAGTCGTTCAGCAGGCGGCTGGCGAAGGGGCTGCCGGTTTCCTCGACATGGCGGGCGATGTGTTCGCGCAGCACCCCATCCCAATGGGCGGAAGCGCCGATGCGACGCCAGCGCAGCGTCTCGGCATTCACCCGCTGCTCGAAGGCGCCTTCCGCGTCGTAGAGGAAGGCCATGCCGCCGGTGAAGCCCGCGCCGAAATTGTCGCCGACCGGGCCGAGGCTCACCACCGTGCCGCCCGTCATGTATTCGCAGCCATTGGCGCCGACGCCTTCCACCACCGCCAGCGCGCCGGAATTGCGCACCGCGAAACGCTCCCCCGCCTGGCCCGCCGCGAACAGCGCGCCGCCGGTCGCGCCATAGAGGCAGGTATTGCCGACGATGGTGTTGTCGCGCCAGACGAGGCCGGAGGAAGGCGCCGGACGCACCACGATGGTGCCGCCCGACAGGCCCTTGCCGACATAGTCATTGGCATCGCCAAAGACTTCCAGCTTGAGGCCCCGCACCGCGAAGGCGCCGAGCGACTGGCCGGCGGAACCGCGCAGGCGCACCGTCAGATGGCCGCGCTGCAGCCCCTCCATCCCGAACTTGCGCACGATCTTGCTGCTGATCTTCGTGCCGATGGCGCGATGCGTGTTCCGGATGTTGTAGGCGAGCTGCATCTTCTCGCCGCGCTCGAACAGCGCCGCGGCGTCGCGGATCATGTCGGCGTCCAGCGTCTCCGGCACCTCGTTGCGGCCTTCGATGGTGCAGTAGGCGGCATGCGCGCCGGCATCGGCCTTCACCAGAAGCGGGTTCAGGTCGAGGTCGTCGAGGTCCTCCGCGCCGCGGCTGACCTGGCGCAGCAGGTCGGTGCGGCCGATTACATCGGTCAGCTTGCGGAAGCCGAGGCCGGCGAGGATTTCCCGCACTTCCTCCGCAACGAAGCTGAACAGGTTGATGACCTTCTCCGGCGTGCCCGCGAACTTCTGGCGCAGGGCGTCGTCCTGCGTGCAGACGCCGACGGGGCAGGTGTTGCTGTGGCACTGGCGCACCATGATGCAGCCCATGGCGACAAGCGACGCCGTGCCGATGCCGAATTCCTCGGCGCCGAGCATCGCCGCGATCACCACGTCGCGGCCGGTCTTGATGCCGCCATCGGTGCGCAGCTTCACGCGATGGCGCAGGCGGTTCAGCATCAGCACCTGATGCGTCTCCGTCAGCCCCATCTCCCAGGGCAGGCCGGCATGCTTGATGGAGGAGACCGGGGAGGCACCCGTGCCGCCGGAATGACCGGAGACCAGGATCGCATCCGCCTTGGCCTTGGCCACGCCGGCCGCGATGGTGCCGATGCCCGACCGTGCCACCAGCTTCACGCAGACGGTCGCTTCCGGGTTGATCTGCTTCAGGTCGTAGATGAGCTGCGCCAGATCCTCGATCGAATAGATGTCGTGATGCGGCGGGGGCGAGATCAGCATGACGCCCGGTGTGGAATGCCGCAGCTTGGCGATCAGCTCCGTCACCTTGAAGCCGGGCAACTGCCCGCCCTCGCCGGGCTTGGCGCCCTGCGCGACCTTGATCTCGATTTCCTTGCAGTTGTTCAGGTATTCGGCGGTGACGCCGAAGCGGCCCGAAGCGATCTGCTTGATGGCGGAATTGGCATTGTCGCCATTGCGGCGCGGCCGTGCCCGCACCGGGTCCTCGCCGCCCTCGCCGCTGTCGCTGCGCGCGCCGATGCGGTTCATGGCGATCGACAGCGTCTCATGCGCCTCGGGGCTCAGGGCACCGAGGGAAATGCCGGGCGCGACAAGGCGCTTGCGGATTTCGGTGATGCTCTCGACTTCCTCCAGCGAGACAGCCACGCGGCCTTCGGCGCGGAAATCCAGCAGGTCGCGCAGCGCCACGGGCGGCAGGCGGCGCACGCCTTCCGAATAGCGCTTGAAGGTCTGGTAGCTGTCGGTCTCCACCGCGCGCTGCAGCGTATGGATCAGCGAGCCGTCGAAGGCGTGGTTCTCACCGCTCCGGCGCAGCTTGTAGAGCCCTCCCACCGGCAGCGTCACCGCATCCGCATCCCAGGCCTTGGCATGCAGGGCCAGCACGCGGCGCGCGATGCCGGACAGGCCGATGCCGGAGATACGGCTGGCGATGCCCGGGAAGAACTCCGCGACCAGCGCGCGGGACAGGCCGATGGCCTCGAAATTCATGCCGCCGCGATAGGAGGAGATGACGGAGATGCCCATCTTGGACATCACCTTCAGCAGCCCCTTGTCCACCGCCTTCTTGTAGCGACCGACGCAATCCTTCAGCGACAGCCCCTCGAACAGCCCGCGGCGATGCCGGTCGGCAATGCTCTCCTGCGCCAGATAGGCGTTCACCGTGGTGGCGCCGGCGCCGATCAGCACGGCGATGTAGTGCACGTCGATGGATTCGGCGCTGCGGACGTTCAGGCTGGTGAAGGTGCGCAGCGAGTTCTTGACCAGATGCGTGTGCACGCCGCCGACCGCGAGGATCATCGGAATGGCGGCACGCTCGGCGCACTGACCCTCATCGGTCAGGATCACATGCGCGCAGCCGCTGCGCACGCCTTCCTCCGCCTCGCGCCGGATGCGTTCGATGGCGTCGCGCAGCCCCTGCTCGCCGGACGAGACCGGGAAGGTGGAATCCACCACGCAGGCCGTGTCGCCCATATAGGCGCGCATGGCGGCGAATTCCGCGTTGGACAGCACCGGGCTGTCCAGCATCAGCATGTCGCACTGGGTGGGGTCCTCATCGAGGATATTGCCCAGATTGCCGAGGCGCGTCTTCAGCGACATCACCCGCGTCTCACGCAGGCTGTCGATCGGCGGGTTGGTGACCTGGCTGAAGCTCTGCCGGAAGTAGTGGTGCAGGCCGCGATACTGGCTGGAGAGCACGGCGATGGGCGTGTCGTCGCCCATGCTGCCGATGGCCTCCGCCGCTTCCTCCACCATCGGGTGCAGGATCGTCTCCAGCTCCTCCAGCGTATAGCCCATGGCGAGCTGGCGGCGGCGCAGCGCCTCTCCGGTCAGCTCCGCATGTTCATCGGCGCCGGCCTTGACGATGCCGTCGATGCGCGTGGTGCGGCTGGTCCAGTCCCCGAAGGGCTTCCTGGAAGACAGCGCGTCCTTCAGCTCCGTATCGCCGTAGAAGCGCCCCGTTGCCAACTCGACGCCGACACATTGGCCCGGTCCGACGCGGCCCTTGGCCAGGATGCGGTCCTCGGCGATCTTCACCATCCCGGTCTCGGAGCCGATGACCAGGATGCCGTCATGCGTGATGGTGTAGCGCATCGGGCGCAGCCCGTTGCGGTCCAGCCCGCCGATCACCCATTTGCCGTCGGTCGCCGCGATGGCCGCAGGGCCGTCCCAGGGCTCCATCACCGCATTGCAGTACAGGAAGAATTCGCGATGCGCCTCCGGCATCGTCGCGTTGCTGCCCAGGCTTTCCGGGATCAGCATGGACTTCGCCATCGGCGCGTCGCGGCCGCCGCGCACCAGCAGTTCGAAGACATTGTCCAGCGTCGCGGTGTCGGAGCCACCGGCCTGCACGATGGGCTTGATGTCGTCCATATGCGCATCGAGCAACGGATGGGCCAGCCGCGTCTCATGCGACTTCATCCAGTTGATGTTGCCGTGGACGGTGTTGATCTCGCCGTTATGCGCCAGCATGCGGAAGGGCTGCGCCAGCCGCCAGGTGGGGAAGGTGTTGGTGGAATAGCGCTGGTGGTAGATCGCGAAGCGCGAGACGAAGCGCACATCCAGCAGGTCCGGGTAGAATTCCGTCAGGCTCTCCGCCAGGAACATGCCCTTGTAGACGATGGAGCGGCAGGAGAGCGAGCAGAGGTACAGCTCCGGGATCTGCGCCGCGATCGCCTGCTTCTCGATCTTGCGGCGGATCACGAACATGTCGCGCTCGTACGTGTCCTCATCGACGCCGCGCGGATTCCACAGCAGGATCTGCTCGATCTCCGGCCGCGTCGCATTGGCCTTCTCGCCGATGCAGGCAACGTCGATCGGCACCTGGCGCCAGGAATAGATGGCATAGCCGGCGGCGAGGATCTCGGATTCCACGATCTGCCGGCAGCGTTCCTGCGCGCCGAGATCGGTCTTCGGCAGGAAGACCATGCCGACCGCGATGCGGCCCGGCCGCAGCCGGTCGCCGCCGCGCTCCACGACTTCGGCGAAGAAGTCCTGCGGGATTTCGATGTGGATGCCGGCGCCGTCGCCGGTCTTGCCATCCGCATCCACCGCGCCACGATGCCACACTGCCTTCAGCGCATCGATGCCGGCCTGCACCACCTTGCGATGCGCCTGGCCATCGAGCGAGGCCACAAGGCCGACGCCGCAGGCATCATGTTCCGTCAGGTCCACATGCGCGGTGGACGACAGCAGCGCGTGCTGCGACCGGTAGTCCTCGACGTAGTTGTCCATCGTCGTCACTCCGCCGCCACGGCGAGCGTGCTCGCCTTCTGCTCGATGTAGTGGTGCATGGTCTCGGCCGCGTCGCGCCCGTCGCGGATCGCCCAGACCACCAGGGACGCGCCGCGCACGATGTCACCTGCGGCGAAGACGCCCGGCAGCGCCGTCATCATCGTGCGATGGTCCACCTTCAGCGTGCCCCATTTCGTCACCGGCAGCGCCGGCGCGTTGAAGGCCTTGGGCAGGTCCTCCGGGTCGAAGCCGAGTGCCATGATGACGATATCGGCCGGCAGGTCGAAGCTGCTGCCGGGAATCGGCTGCACCTGCTGGCGCCCGGTCGCATCCGGCAGGCCGAGATGCATGCGATGCGCCCGCACCGCGGTGACGCTGCCCTCACCCAGGAAGGCCTCCGGCGCGCCGAGCCATTCGAAGGTCACGCCTTCCTCCTCGGCGTTGTACACCTCCCGCATCGAGCCCGGCATATTCGCCTTGTCGCGGCGATAGAGGCAGGTGACCGAAGTCGCGCCCTGGCGCACCGCGGTGCGAACGCAATCCATCGCCGTGTCGCCGCCGCCGATGACGACCACGCGCTTGCCGGCGGCGTTCATCGCGCCATTGGCCATGCCCGGCACAACCTCCCCCAGCCCGGCGCGGTTCGAGGCGGTCAGGTAGTCCAGCGCCGGCAGGATGCCGTCGAGGCCAATGCCCGGCGCGGCCATGTCGCGCGCCTTGTAGACGCCGGTCGCGATCAGCACGGCGTCGTGCTTCAGGCGCAATTCCTCCAGCGTGATGTCCTGGCCGACGGCGACGTTCAGGTGGAAGTGGATGCCGCCTTCCTCGAACTGCTTCCAGCGGCGCAGCACCACCTCCTTCTCCAGCTTGAAGTTGGGGATGCCGTAGATCATCAGCCCGCCGACGCGGTCGTAGCGGTCATAGACATGCACCTGGTAGCCGCGCATGCGCAGCCGTTCCGCCGCCGCGAGGCCTCCCGGCCCGGCGCCGATGATGCCGACGCTTTGCGGCAGTTCCCGGCGCGGCTTCGGCGCCTTGACCCAGCCCATCTCCCAGGCCGTATCGGTGATGTACTTCTCCACCGACCCTATGGTGACGGAGCCGAAATCCTTCTCGATGACGCAGTTGCCCTCGCACAACCGGTCCTGCGGGCAGATGCGGCCGCAGATCTCCGGGAAGGTGTTGGTTGCGGCGGAGACCTCATAGGCCTCCTCCAGCCGGCCTTCCGCCGTCAGCTTCAGCCAGTCCGGAATATTGTTGTTCAGCGGGCAATGCACCTGACAGAATGGCACGCCGCACTGGCTGCATCGGCTGGACTGGGCCTTCGCCGCCGCCGGGTCGAATTCCTTGTAGATTTCGGCGAAGTCCTCGCGCCGCGCCGTGGCCGGACGCTTGTCCGGCTGGTGCTGGTCGAGGCGCACGAATTGCAGCATCCGTTCGGCCATGGCGGCGAGGCTCCTAGAGTCGCGCGCCGTCCGGCGGCGGCGCGGGGAGAGCCTCCTACACCAGCATAGCAACGGATGCGAGTCCGTTTTGCATCGCAAGGACAGCAAAGCTGTCCTAAAATCGTATTTTCCTTACCACTCTACTTCGAGGCGCCCCGGACCCTCATCAGAAAAGGCCCGATCCGGCCTCACGCCGTCGCGAGGTCGCGGCGACCGCCGCCGGGCCGGAAGCGGCGCAGATAGGCTGGCACCACCGCCTCCACCGATTTCGGCGCAATCCCCAGCGCGGCGAGGCCCGGCGCGCCCTCCGCCACCACATTGTCCTTGGCCAGCAGCAGAAGCTGGTCGCGGGTCAGCGCGGGGTTCGGCAGCTTTTCCAGCACCGAGGCCTGAAGCCGCATCAGCCCCATCGGCATGTCGACCATGCGCCGATGGCGCCGGGTGGTGTCCAGGATGAAGCGCAACACCTCCCGCATCGTCATCACGCGCGGCCCGCCGAGTTCATAGGTGCGGCCCTGCGCCGCATCGTCCGTCAGCGCCACCATCACCGCATCGGCCACATCGCCGACGAAGACCGGCTGGAAGCGGCTGTCGCCGGAGACCACCGGCATGAAGGGCAGCATCTGTGCCATGCCGGCGAAGCGGTTGAAGAACTGGTCCTCCGGCCCGAACACCACGGAGGGGCGCAGGATCGTGGCCTGCGGGAAGGCGGCCAGCACCCCGGCCTCCCCCGCCGCCTTGCTGCGGGCATAGCGGCTTTCGCTGCCCGCATCGGCGCCGATGGCGGAAAGATGCACCATCCGCTGCGCCCCTGCCTTGGCGGCGGCGGCGGCTATCAGCCCCGGGGCCTCGCCCTGGATGCGGTCGAAATCGCCATGCAGGATGCCGACCAGGTTGATGACGACATCGGCGCCTTCCACCGCCCGGGCCAGCGCCGCGGGGTCGGTGACGGAGACCTGCAAGGGCACGATCTGCCCGACCCGCCCCTGGGTGGTCAGGAAGCGTGTCGCGGCCGGGTGGCGGGTGGCGACCCGCACGCCATAGCCCTGCGCCGCCAGGCGCTGCACCACATAGCGCCCGATGAAGCCGGCGCCGCCGAACACCGTCGCCACCTTGCGATCCTGCCCCACCTGCATCACCCGTGCTCCATCTGCATGCCGGCCTCCTATACGCCGCCGGCAGGGTCCGCACCAAGCGACACGACATTGCAAGAAACCGCATGCCCCCCGCTTGACGACTTCGGGACCCGCCCGTAAATCCCGCCCCACGTCGGAAGACGCCCCTTTGCCCAGGTGGCGGAATTGGTAGACGCGCTGGCTTCAGGTGCCAGTGACCGCAAGGTCGTGAAGGTTCGAGTCCTTTCCTGGGCACCACCAAGCGGGATCATCATGGCGTGGGTTCCACCCTTTTCACCCGGGACGCCATGATCCGCCTCCATAAGCATGATCTTCCCGACGGGATCGACTTCGGCACCTCCGTCGCCATCGATACCGAGACCATGGGCCTCGACCCGCGGCGCGACCGGCTGTGCCTGGTGCAGCTTTCCGCCGGCGACGGCACCGCCCATTGCGTGCAGATCCTGCCGGAGCGCCTCGGCGGCCGTGGCGCGGATTGCCCGAACCTCAAGCGCCTGCTGGCCGACCCGGCGGTGCTGAAGATCTTCCACTTCGCCCGCTTCGATGTCGCCGCGCTGTACAATGCGCTGGGCGTGGTCGTGGCGCCGGTGGTCTGCACCAAGATCGCCTCCAAGCTGGTCCGCACCTATACGGACCGGCATGGGCTGAAGGATCTCTGCCGCGACCTGCTCGGCGTCGATCTGTCGAAGCAGCAGCAGTCCAGCGACTGGGGCGCGCCGGACCTCACGCCGGAGCAGCTGACCTATGCGGCGTCGGACGTGCTGCACCTGCATGCGCTCTGGGCGCGGCTGAAGGCGGTGCTGGAACGCGAGGGCCGGCTGGACATTGCCGAGGCCTGCTACCACTTCCTCCCCATGCGTGGTCGCCTGGACCTGCTGGGCTATGAGGAGCCGGATATCTTCGCGCATTGACCAGCCCGGCTTGACCAGTCCCGGCGCCGGCACAGGAATGCCCCGGCGCCTGCGACGAATAGGCGCTGGTGAAGGCAAAGTTGACTGCTACGTGACACGGAAGGTGCCATCCGCACCCCATATGTGGCACGCTTCTTGTCCGGGCGACACGACGGGGCGATCCGCGCGTTGACCCCCCGCCCCGCGAGGCCCATAGAAAACGCCGTGAGACTGCCGCCGCCCATCTCCCTCCGGCCCAGCGCCACCCCGGGCGCGGCCCCCCGCACGCCGGTGCGCCGCATGCTGGCGCCATCGCGCGAACGCACGGCGCCCAATGCCGGGCAGTTGGCGCGGCGGCGGATCCTGGTTGCGGTCGCCAAGCGCATGCTGCCGCTCGCCGCCGTCTGCCTGCTCGCCGCCGTGGCCCTCTGGCCGGAGATCGACAGTGCCGCCGATCGTGGCCGCGTCGCTTTCCGCCGCGTCATGCAGGCCGCGCCGGACGCGCTGCGCATCGTCGATCCGCGCTACCAGGGGGTGGATGAGCAGGACCGGCCCTATACCGTCACCGCCGACCTCGCGACCCAGGGGGGGAATGAGGAGGTGGTGGCGCTGGAAGCGCCCCGTGCCGACCTGCTGCTGGGTGATGGCGCCTGGGTCTATCTCGAATCGCGGGAAGGTCGCTTCAATCGCCCGACCAACAGGCTGGATCTGGCCGGGCAGGTGACGGTGCATCACGACGACGGAACCCAGTTCGTGACCGAGGCGGCGGAAATCGACCTGAAGGCGGGCGCCGCCACCGGCGACCTGCCGGTCGCGGCGCAGGGCCCCTTCGGCAACCTGACCTCCCAGGGCTTCCGGCTGTATGACCGGGGCCAGGTGGTGATCTTTACCGGACGCGCCCGCGCGGTCCTGGAGGGCGGACGATGAGGCGCTTGCTGCCGCCGCTGACGGCGCTTCTGCTGCTGGCAAACCCGGCCTGGCCGCAGAGCCTGGACCTGAACCAGGGCGGCCCCGTCGAGATCACCGCCAATGACGGCATCGAATGGCGGCAGCAGGACCAGCTGGTGGTCGCGCGCGGCGCCGCGCGCGCGGTGCGCGATGGCGTGTCCGTCGATGCCGACCGGCTGATCGCCCGCTACCGCCCGCGCGGCGGTCCCCAGGCCGCGCCGGCGGCGGCGCAGCCCGGCGACAGCCCGCTTTCGGGCGGCGAGATCTGGCGGCTGGAGGCCGAGGGCAATGTCCGCGTCACCTCCGCCACGGAAACGGCGGAGGGCCAGCGCGCGGTCTATGACATGGACCAGGCGGTCATGGTGCTGTCGGGCCGTGGCCTGTCGCTGACCACGCCGGACCAGCGCATCACCGCCCGCGACAGCCTGGAATACTGGCCGCAGCGGCGCATGGCCGTGGCCCGTGGCGCTGCCGTGGTGGTCAGCAGCGACAATCGCCGCATCGCCGCCGACACCCTGGTCGCCTATTTCCTGGAGGAGGGCGCCGAGGGCGCCCCCGCGCCCACCACGCCGCCGCCCGCGCGCCCCGCCGCCCCACCCGTCGCCGGCCTGCCGGTCGCCGGGGAGAACAGCCGGATCGACCGGGTCGAGGCCTATGGCAATGTCGAAATCCGCACGGCGGATGAGGTGGTGCGCGGTGAACGCGGCATGTACAGCCCCCAGACCGCGCTCGCGCGGCTGATCGGCGGCGTGCGTATCACCCGGGGGGAGAACCAGTTGAACGGCCAGGAAGCCATCGTGAACCTGCGCACCGGCGTGTCACGCCTGGTCTCGGCGCCAGGCACCCGCGTGCAGGGCCTGATCGTTCAGGGGCAGCAGCAGCCCAGCCAGGCGACGGTGCCCCCGGCACAGCGCCCGGCCCGGCGCACCCCCGCCCCGCCGCCGCCGCGGCGGCCCAGCCAGGGCGCGGCCGAGACGCCGGCCCGATGAATGGCCCCCCGAATGGCCCAACGACCGGTCCGGTGAATGGCCCCGTGACCGGCCCCGGCGAGACCCGCCCGAATGTGCGGCTCGCCACGCAGAATGGCGGGCTGGTCGCGACCGGCCTGGGCAAGCGCTACAAGAAGCGGCCGGTGGTGCGGAACGTCTCCCTGACCCTGCGGCGGGGGGAGGCTGTGGGCCTGCTCGGCCCCAACGGCGCCGGCAAGACCACGACCTTCTACATGATCACCGGCCTGGTGCAGCCCGATGAGGGCACGGTGACCATGGATGGCCATGACGTCACCTTCCTGCCCATGTACCGCCGCGCCCGCCTCGGCCTCGGCTACCTGCCGCAGGAGGCCTCGATCTTCCGGGGCCTGTCGGTGGAAGACAATATCCGCGCGGCGCTGGAGGTGGTGGAGCCGGTGCGCGACCGGCGGGAGCAGATGCTGGACAGCCTGCTGGCGGAATTCGGCATCGCCCATCTGCGCCGCGCCCCGGCCCTGGCGCTTTCGGGCGGTGAGCGCCGGCGCTGCGAGATCGCCCGCGCGCTGGCCACCCAGCCCAGCTACATCCTGTTGGACGAGCCGCTGGCCGGCATCGACCCGATCGCGGTCGGGGAAATCCGTGATCTCGTAAAACACCTGAAGGATCGCGGCCTCGGCGTGCTCATCACCGACCACAATGTGCGGGAGACGCTGGAGATCATCGACCGCGCCTATATCCTGCATGACGGCCAGGTGCTGATGGAGGGCAACCCCCGCGACATCGTCGCGCATGAGGGTGTGCGGCGTGTCTATCTCGGCGAAAGGTTTTCGCTCTAGGCTCGCAACATGGACAGGGCCGCGCATAACCGGGTTGGGGACTGAGGACCGTGGCACTCGGGCCGCGCCTCGACCTGCGCCATTCCCAGTCCCTGGTGATGACGCCGCAGTTGCGGCAGGCCATCAAGCTGCTGCAGTCGAGCAATGTCGAAGTCTCCGCCTTCGTCGAGGAGGAGCTGGAGCGCAACCCGCTGCTGGAGCGGGATGAGCGCCCGGAACTGCCGCGAACCGCGGAGGACAACCCTGCCCCGGCCACTGAGCACCTCGATTCCCACGCCGCCGCCACCTCCGGCGAGATGCCGACGGAGGCCTCGGCGCCGCTCGATGCCGATTGGGGCAATGTCTATGACAGCGATGGCGGCGGCGGCGGCTTCGCCGAATCCGGCGGACGCGGCGGACGGGCCGATTTCGACGACAGCCTGTCGGATATCGAGGACCTGGCCGATGGCCGGAAGTCGCTGCGCGAGCACCTCGGCGAACAGGTCCGCCTGACCTTCGGCGATGCGCGGGACCGGCTGATCGCAGCGCAGATGCTGGCGCTGGTCGACCCCGCCGGGCGGATGACCATCACCGACCTGCAGATCGCCAATGCCATGGGCTGCCCGGAGGCCCAGGTGGCGGGCGTGCGCCGGCTGCTGCAGCGCCTCGACCCCGTCGGCATGTTCTGCCGCGACCTGCGGGAATGCCTGGCGGTGCAGCTGGCCGACCGCAACCGGCTGGACCCCTGCATGGAAAGGCTGCTGGACAATCTAGACATGCTGGCGCGGCGCGACCTGCGCGGGCTGATGAAGGTCTGCGAGGTCGATTCGGAAGACCTCGCCGATATGATCGCGGAGCTGAAGCGCCTCGACCCCAAGCCCGGCGCCAGCTTCGACGCGCCGCCGGCCATGGCGGTGGTCCCCGACGTGCTGATGAAGCGCCTGCCCGATGGCGGCTGGGCGGTGGAGCTGAACCCCGAGACCCTGCCCCGCGTGCTGGTCAATCGCGGCTTTCACGCCCGCGCCGTGGTCGGCGTGAAGACCCGCGACGACAAGGCCTTCATCGCCGACCGGCTGCAATCGGCCACCTGGCTGGTGAAATCCCTGGAACAGCGGGCCAATACCATCCTGAAGGTCGCCGCCGAGATCGTCCGCCGGCAGGATGCCTTCTTCCGCCTCGGCGTTGCGCATCTGCGGCCGCTGATCCTGCGCGACGTCGCCGAATATGTGGCGATGCACGAAAGCACTGTCAGCCGCGTCACCGCCAACAAATACATCGCGACGCCGCGCGGCACTTTCGAGCTTAAGTATTTCTTTACCACTGCCATCGCCGGGACCTTGGGCGGGGAGAGTCATTCGGCCGAGGCGGTGCGCTTCCGCATCCGGGAGATGATCGGCGCCGAAAGCAGCGAGGATGTGCTTTCGGATGACGCGATCGTCGAGCGTTTGCGCAAGGAGGGAGTGGACATCGCACGCCGAACGGTGGCCAAATACCGCGAGGCGTTGCGCATTCCATCGTCCGTGCAACGCAAGCGGGAGAAGGCCGTCCCGGCCTGATCCGCGGCGCGGTTCACGCCGCTTTTCCCCGGGCGCGGCCTTCCCCATAGGTGAGGAAGGAGCAAAGCTCGCATGCATATCACCGTGGCCGGCAAACAGGTCGAAACAGGCGAAGCGTTGAAAACGCATGTCCGTGACGGGCTGACCGTTATATCCCGCAAGTATTTCGACCACGCCGTCGAAGCAAACGTCACCTTCAGCCGGGACGCCAAGGGCCACGCCTTCCTGTGCGACATCAACCTCAAGGCCGGGCGGAACCTGTTCCTGCGCGGCGAGGGGGAAGGCGCCGATGCGCATCGCGCCTTCACGGTGGCGGCCGAACATGTCGCCAAGCGGCTGCGCCGCTACCGCCGCCGCATGAACGACCACGCCCGCAGCCTGGCCGCCGAGCGCGAGCCGGAACAGGCGGAAATGGCCCGCCAGGTGGTGCTAAGGCAGGAGGAGGAGATCGAGGAAACCCCCGATCCGGCGATGGAGGAGGCCGGCGACAACCCCGCGGTGGTCGCCGAGACCCCGGCCGAGATCCATCGCCTGACGGTGGGGGAGGCGGTGATGCGCATGGATCTGGCGCATGTCCCGGTCCTGATGTTCCGCAACCGCGCGACCAACGGGCTGAACGTCGTCTATCGCCGCGGCGACGGCAATATCGGCTGGATCGATCCGAAGACGGCGTGACGCAGGTCAAGGCCCTCTCCACCCAACGGGGGGAGAGGGTTTGGGTGAGGGGGGCTCCCGAAGGTCGCGAAGGCCCGCAGCATCCCGCGCAGGCCCCCCCACCCCGCCTCTCCCCCTGTCAGGGGGAGAGGAGTCTTCGAAGGCCACCCCCTCCCCCACCCGCGATGCGCGCTTGACGCGCGGGGCGCATCCCCGCAATCCCCGCCCATGGCCCTGCCCCCCCTTCTGCATCTCCGTGACATCCGCCTTCGCCTCGGCTCCACCCAGTTGCTGGACGGGGCGGAAATCGCCGTCTCGGCGGGGGACCGGCTGGCGCTGGTCGGGCGCAATGGCTCGGGCAAATCCACCCTGCTGAAGATCGCCGCCGGCATCATCGATTCCGATGCCGGCTCCGTCTTCATCCAGCCGGGTGCCACCATCCGCTACCTGCCACAGGAGCCGGACCTGGCCGGCTTCGCCACCACCGGCGCCTATGTCGCCGCCGGCCTCGGCCCGGGCGACGATCCGCACCGGGCGCGCGTGCTGCTGGAGGGCCTTGGCCTGACCGGGGAGGAACACCCGGACAACCTCTCGGGCGGCGAGGCGCGGCGCGCGGCGCTGGCCCGCGTCCTGGCGCCGGAGCCGGATATCCTGCTGTTGGACGAGCCAACGAACCATCTCGACCTGCCGGCCATCGAATGGCTGGAACAGGCGCTCGGCCCGCTGCGCAGCGCGCTGGTGCTGATCAGCCATGACCGGCGCTTCCTGGAACGCCTCTCGAAATCCATGGTCTGGCTGGACCGCGGCACCACGCGGCGCCTCGACCAGGGTTTTTCCCACTTCGAAGCCTGGCGGGACCAGGTGCTCGAGGAGGAGGAAACCCAGGCGCACAAGCTGGCCCGCAAGATCGTGCGGGAGGAGCATTGGCTGCGCTACGGCGTCACCGCGCGGCGCAAGCGCAATGTGAAGCGCCTCGCGGGCCTGCAGGACCTGCGCAAGCGGCACCGCGAACGGGTGACGGTGCCGGGCACGGTGCGGATGGCGGCAAGCGAGGGCGATGCCTCCGGCAGCCTGGTGGTGGCGCTGGAAGGCGTGACCAAGGCCTATGGCGATGCGCCGCCCGTCGTGCGCGATTTCTCCACGCGGATCATGCGCGGCGACCGGGTCGGCATCGTCGGGCCGAATGGCGCCGGCAAGACCACGCTGCTGAACCTGCTGACCGGCGCGCTGAAGCCGGATGAGGGGCGCGTGCGGCTGGGCGCGAGCCTCGAGATGGTGACGATGGACCAGACGCGGGACAGCCTGGACCCCGCGACCTCCCTGCAATCGGCGCTGACGGGCGGTTCCGGCGACGTGGTGCGGATCGGCGGCGAGGTGAAGCACGTCATCGGCTACATGAAGGACTTTCTGTTCCTGCCGGAACAGGCGCGGACGCCGGTCTCGGCGCTGTCGGGCGGTGAGCGAGGGCGGCTGATGCTGGCGCGCGCGCTGGCCACACCGTCGAACCTGCTGGTGCTGGACGAGCCGACCAACGACCTGGACCTCGAAACGCTCGACCTGTTGCAGGAGCTGCTGGCCGAGTATTCCGGCACCGTCATCGTCGTCAGCCATGACCGAGACTTCCTCGACCGCGTCGCGACGAACGTCATCGTCAGCGAGGGCAACGGCCATTGGCAGGACTATGCCGGCGGCTATTCCGACATGGTGGCGCAGCGCGGCCGCGGCGTGCAGGCCAAGGCGCGCGCGGCGGCGGCGGAAGCGGCCGAGCGCGGCACGTCGGAAGCTCCGCGGGTCGCAGCCAAGGCCAAGATGTCCTTCAAGGACAAGCACGCGCTGGAATCCCTGCCGCTGCGCATCGCCCAGCTGGAACGGGAAATCGGCGTGCTGCAAAAGGCGCTGGCCGATCCGGCGCTCTACACGAATGACCCGCCCGGCTTCGCCGCCCGCAGCAATCTCCTGGCGAAGAAGCAGGCGGAACGCGACGCGGCCGAGGAAGACTGGCTGCGGCTGGAAATGCTGCGCGAGGAGATCGAGGGATGACCATCGGCGTCGGCGGGTCCGACTTCGCCACCGAACTGGCCCGCATCACCAACCAGCGCGATGTCGTGCCGCCGATCGGCGCGGAAGCGCATGAACAGCGCGTCGCCGCCGCCCAGGCGCGCATGGCGGAACTCGGCATCGATGCGCTCTGGCTGGACGGCACCACCAACCTCGCCTGGCTGACCGGGCTGAAGCATGGCCAGTCCGAGCGCCCGGTCGGCGCCGTGCTGCCGCTGCGCGGCCCCCTCACCTATCTCTGCCCGGAATTCGAGGTGGAGAAGCTGAAGACCATGCTGGCTTTGCCCGGCGAGGTGCGTGGCTGGGAGGAAGATGAGGACCCCTACGCCCTGTTCAGCGACATCCTGCGCGCCGGCGACATCGCCGGCGGCAGGGTGGCACTGGACGACATGGCGCGGGTCTTCGTGGCGGAGGGGCTGCGCGCCGCGCTGCCGAACCACCGCTTCATCGCCAGCAGCGCCGTCACCAGCCATCTGCGCCAGCGCAAGTCGGAGCATGAGGTGGCGCTGCTGCGCCAGGCCATGGGCATGACGCTGGAGATCCAGGCCGCCGCCGCCCGCGGCATGCGGGAAGGCGTGACCACGACGGAGGTCGGCGAATTCCTCGCCGCCGCGCATCGCAAGGCCGGCTTCGATGGTGGCCCGTCCTTCTCCATCGTGCTGTTCGGCGAGGCCACCGCCTATCCGCATGGCGTGCCCTATCCGCAGACCTTGCGGGACGGCGATGTGGTGCTGATCGATGTCGGCGCGCCGCTGCATGGCTATGTCTCCGACATCACGCGCAGCTACGTCTTCGGCACGCCGACGCAGCGCCAGCGCGATATCTGGAACCTGGATCATGCGGCGCAGGCGGCCGGCATCGCCGTGGCGAAGCCGGGCATCACCGGCGGGGCGATCGACGATGCGGTGCGCGGCGTTGTGGTGGCCGCCGGCTTCGGCCCCGGCCACAAGACGCCCGGCCTGCCGCATCGCGCGGGGCACGGCATCGGCATGGATGTGCATGAGGCGCCCTATTTCGTGAAGGGCGGCAAGGAAGTCCTCGCCCCCGGCGTCACCGGCAGCATCGAGCCCACCATCGCCATCTACGGCGAGTTCGGCATCCGGCTGGAAGACCACATCGTCATCACCGAGACCGGCGCCGCCTGGCTGACGCCACCGGCGAAATCCGTCGATGATCCGTTCGGAGTGGCGTGACGACGCCCGGATGAAGGATTGAAACCCATGCTGACCCTCTATGGCTGCCTGCGCTCCCGCGCCTCGCGCAATGTCTGGCTGGCACATGAGGCCGGGCTGGAATTCCGGCAGGTGCCGGTGATCCAGGCCTACCGACTGGCGGACCCGGATGCGGCGGATGCGCCGATGCACACCCGGTCGCCCGAATTCCTCGCGGTCAATCCGAATGGCCACATCCCGTCCCTGGTCGATGGCGCGCTGGTGCTGCACGAAAGCCTCGCCATCAACCTGTATCTCGCCCGCCGCTACGGCGGCGCGCTCGGCCCGGCCGATGCGGCGGAAGACGGGCTGATGGGCATGTGGGCGCTCTGGGCGGCGACCGAGGTCGAGCCGCACAGCATCGAAATCCTCTACAACCGCGTCGGCAAGCCGCCGGCGGAACGCGATACGGCGAAGGCCGATGCGGCGGTCGCCGCGCTCCGCGCCCCTGTCGCGGTGCTGGACCGGGCGCTGGCCGCCACGGGTTTCCTGGTCGGGGGCCGCTTCACCGTGGCCGATATCAATGTGGCAGAGGTGATGCGCTACGCCCTGCCGGCGCCGGAGCTGTTCACCGACGCCCCGCATGTAAAGGCCTGGATCGCCGCCTGCCACGCCCGCCCGGCCTATCAGCGCATGATGGCGGAGCGGGACAAGGAACCGGCCTGAGCGTCACCCGGCCAGCGCCGCCAGCCGGGCTCGCCGCACCGCCAGAAGGTGCCGACGCATCGCCGCCCGCGCCGCCACGGCGGCACCCGCCGCGATGGCCTCCGCGATCTGCGCATGCTCGCCGAGATTCTGCCTCCGTCGCAGCGGCGACACCGCGAGCCGGGTGAGGCGCGAGGCGACGGGCGCGGCCTGATCCGTCCAGAGCTCGCCGACGATGCGCGCCAGCACCGGATTGCCGGAGGCCTCGGCGATGGCCAGGTGAAAGTCGCGATCCGCCGGGTCGCCCACGCGGCCGGCCACGGTCTCCGCGCGCATCCGGCCAAAGGCTTCCGCCACCGCCGCCCGCGCCGCCGCATCCGTGCTGCGCGCCGCCAGGGCCGCGCAATCCGGCTCCACCAGCAGCCGCGCCTCCAGCACGTCGAAGGGGCCGGGCGCGTCCGTGGTGGGGCGTGAGGGCGCCGGGGCGGCGGCGCGGACATAGACGCCGGACCCGCCGCGCACCTCGACCAGCCCCTCGATCTCCAGCGCGATCAGCGCCTCCCGCAGGGAGGGCCGGCTGACATTCAGCCGGGGCGCCAGGTCGCGTTCGGAGGGCAGGCGGCTGCCGGGCGGCAGCTCCCCGGCGGCGATCATGGCGGCGATCTGTTCGGCGATGCGGCGGAACAGTCGGCGGGGCTCAAGCGGCTGGAAGGGCATCCGGCAGATATCCGGGCGGTTGACAGTCCTGGCAAGGCGGCGCCAGCATGCCGAAACTGGTCAGGCCACTTTGCCAAATAGAGGTGGACCAAACAAGGACCGGAGAGGAAAGGGAAACGCCATGACGACGCCTTCGGCCATGGGTCGGCGCGCGATGCTGGCCGGGACGGCCGCCGCCATCGGGCTTGCGGGACCAGCCCTGGCGCAGGGCGCGGCGCCCTGGCCCTCCCGCCCCATCCGCTTCATCGTGCCCTTCGCCCCCGGCGGAGCCTCCGACACCACGGCGCGGCTGACCGGCCAGCACCTGTCGCAGCGCCTCGGCCAGCCGGTGGTGGTGGAGAACAGGGCCGGCGCCGCCTCCGTCATCGGCACGGCGGAGGTGGCGCGGGCGGCACCGGATGGGCACACCATCCTGCTGGCGCCGCCGCCCTTCGTCATCACGCAATTCGCCTATCCCAACCTGCCCTATGACCCGGAAGCCGCCTTCCGTCCGGTGATCCTGCTGGTCACCAGCCCCTCGCTCCTCTTCTCCCGCACCGGGCTGGCGACGCGGGGATGGCCGGAGATCGCGGAGATGGCGAAGGCGCGGCCCGGCGTTCTGACCTATGGCAGCCCCGGCAATGGCAGCCTGCCGCATCTGGCGATGGAATTGCTGAAGCTGCGCACGGGCGTCGATATCCTGCACGTGCCCTATCGCGGCGGCGGCCCGGCGGCGGCGGACCTCGCGGGCGGGCGGATCGACCTGATGATCTCGAGCCCCCTGGATATGGCCGGCAACCTGGCCAGCGGCCGCGCCGTGCCGGTGGCCGCCGCCACCGCCCGCCGCGCCCGTGCCTTCCCCGACCTGCCGACACTGGGGGAGCTGGGCGTGCCGGATTACGACAGCAGCGGCTGGTTCGGCGTGGTGATGCCCGCCGCCACGCCGGATGCCATCGCCACGCGCCTCAACACCGAATTCCAGGCGGTGCTGCAGGTGGAGGAGGTGGCGGCGCGGCTGCTGACCCTGGGCGTCGAGCCCGCCGGCGGCAGTGCCGCGGATTTCCAGGGCCATCTGACCGCCGAACGCAACCGCTGGCGCGTCGCCGTGCCGGCCGCCGGAGTGACCGTGCAGTGAAGCGACCGAATATCCTCTGGGTCTGCACCGACCAGCAGCGCTGGGACACGATCCATGCGCTCGGCAACGCGCATATCCGCACGCCGGCCATGGACAGCCTGGTCGCCTCCGGCACCGCCTTCACGCGCTGCTACACGCAGTCGCCCATCTGCACGCCGTCCCGCGCCAGCATGATGACCGGGCGCTACCCGGCGACGCATCAGGTGCAGCGCAACGGCAATGCCTTCTGGCCGGCGCATGAGGTGCTGGTGACGAAGCGGCTCGCCGATGCCGGCTATGATTGCGGGCTGATCGGCAAGCTGCACCTCTCCGCCGCCAAGTATCACGAACAGCGCGTCGATGACGGCTACCGCGTCTTCCACTGGAACCACCATCCGACGCCGGATGCGGCGCGCGGCGATGCCTATGAGCATTGGCTGCGGCATGAGAAGGGCGTCGATCCGCAGGCGCTGTACCGCGACAAGGGCGCCTTCTGCGGCCCCGGCGTGCCGGCGGCGCTGCATCAATCGACCTGGTGCGCGGAAATGGCGATCCGCTTCATCACCGACCGCCGCGACGCGCCCTGGTGCCTGTCGCTGAATTTCTTCGACCCGCACGCGCCCTTCGACGCGCCGCCGGAAGCCCTGGCCAAGGTCGATGCCGCCGGCCTGCCCCTGCCGCTGTGGCGCGACAGCGATGGCGAGCGCTGGGTCGATTTCCAGAATGTGGACCAGCAGCAGGTCCGCCCGCAGGACCCGCGCATCCGCCACGCCGAACAGCCGCCGCCCCCCGCCGAGCGCGACCACGACAAGGTCGCGAGCCATGTGCCGGAGGGCTACGACGCGCTGCAGGTGAAGGCGAACTACTACGCCATGATCGAGCATCTGGATGCGCAGCTCGGCCGCATCCTGGCGGCGCTCCGTGACAGCGGCCAGGAACAGGACACCATCGTGCTGTTCCATTCCGACCATGGCGAGATGCTGGGCGACCATGGCCTTGTGCTGAAGGGCTGCCGCTTCTTCGAGGGGCTGGTCCATGTGCCGATGATCTGGTCCTGGCCCGGCCGCGTGACGCCCGGCCTGGTCAGCGACGCGCTGGTCGAGCTGGTGGACATCACGCCGACATTGCTGGAGGCCGCCGGCATCGAGATCCCCTGGACGGTGCAGGGAAGATCGCTGCTGCCGATCCTGGAAGGCCGCGCCGACCCCAGCCGCCACAAGCCGCATGTGATCTGCGAGTTCCACGACGCCATCGGCGCCGGGCGCGATCACAGCCACGGCACCATGGTCTTCGACGGGCGCCATAAATCCGTGATCTATCATGGTCATCCGGTGGGCGAGATCTTCGACCACGCCACCGACCCTGGCGAGTTCGACAATCTGTGGCACGATGTCCCGCTGCGGGCGGAGAGGCTGCAATTCCACCTCGATGCCATGGCCGCCACCACAAGCGCGGGTCCACCGCGCAGCGCCAATTACTGAAGGGAGTTCCGCCATGATCGCTCGCAGGCTTCTGACGCTGCTCGGCGCCGGCTTGCTCGCCGCGCCAATGCTGGCCGCGCCGGCGCAGGCCGCCTGGCCGGAACGGCCGGTGACCGTGGTGGTGCCCTATCCGCCCGGCGGCAACAACGACATCCTGGCGCGGCTGCTGGCGCCCGTGGTGGAACGGCAGATCGGCCAGCCGCTGGTCATCGACAATCGCGGTGGCGGCGGCGGCACCATCGGCGCCGGCATCGCCTCCCGCGCCGCGGCGGATGGCTATACCGTGCTCTTCGCGGATATCGGCATCCTGGCCATCGCGCCGCATCTCTTCGCGCGGCTGCCCTTCGATCCCGACAGCTTTATGCCGATCGTGCGGCTGACGGAGGTTTCGCTGCTGGTCGGCGTGCCGCGGCAGTCGCCCCACCAGGACCTGGCCAGCCTGCTGGCGGCGGCCCGCGCGCGGCCGAATGCGCTGACCTTCGCGACGCCGGGCAATGGCACGGCCGGGCATCTGGCGACGCAGATGCTGATGTCGCTGGCGAATGTGCAGATGACGCATGTGCCCTATCGCGGCAGCGCCCCGGCGCAGATCGACCTGATCGGCGGCAATGTCGACCTGCTGATCGACGGCACGCTGCTGCCCGCCGTGACCCAAGGCCAGCTGCGGGCGCTGGCCGTCACCGGTCCCAGCCGCTCTCCCTTCACGCCGGACCTGCCGACGGTGGTGGAGGCCGGGGTCGCCAATTACAACTTCCTCTCCTGGCACGGGGTGGTGGCGCCGCGCGGCACGCCGGCCGAGGCGATCCAGCGCCTCAACGCCGCCTACAACGTTGCCGTGGCCGATCCTGGCGTGCTGGAGCGTGCGCGCCAGCTCGGCCTGCCGCTGAAGGGCGGCACGGCGGAAGACTTCGCCGCCTTCATCGCGGCGGAGCGCGCCAAGCTGGGACCGGTGGTGCAGGCGAGCGGAGCGCGGGTGGAGTGAGCGACAGCATGAAGCGCCCGAACATCATGCTGGTCACGGTGGACCAGTGGCCGGCCTCCCTGATGGGTTATGCCGGCCATCCCACCGTGCTGACGCCCACGCTGGACCAGCTCGCGCGCAATGGCGTGTGCTTCCCCAATACCTATTCCGAATGCCCGATCTGCATCCCGGCGCGGCGCACCATGATGACGGGCAATACGGCGCGCATCCATGGAGACCGCAGCTTCGATCCCGTGGCGCGGATGCCGGACAGCCCGACCCTGGCCGCGACGCTCGGCGCCGCCGGCTACCAGACCACCGCGGTCGGCAAGCTGCATGTCTATCCGCCGCGCGACCGCATCGGCTTCGACGATGTGCATCTGGCGGAGGAAGGCCGGCCGCATCTCGGCGGCTATGACGATTACGACCTGTTCCTGGCCGACCAGGGTTTTCCCGGCCAGGGGTTCAACCATGGCATGAACAACAACGACTATCTCTGGCGCCCCTTCCACCTGCCGGAGCATTGCCATGTGACCAACTGGACCACCTGGAAGATGTGCCGCGAGATCAAGCGGCGCGATCCGACACGGCCCGGCTTCTGGCACCTGTCCTACACCGCGCCGCATCCGCCGCTGGCGCCGCTTCAGGCCTATCTCGACATCTATCGCGATGCCGAACCGCCGGTGCCGCCCATCGCCGACTGGGCCAGGGACGAGGCCGCCCTGCCCTACGCCCTGCGCTCCATCACCGACTATTGGGCGCATGTGAAGCCGCACCATCTGCGTGGCATCCAGCGCGCCTTCATGGCGCTCTGCACCCATATCGACCACCAGTTCCGCCTGGTGCTCGGTACGCTGCGGGAGGAGGGGCTGCTGGACGATACGGTGGTGCTGTTCACCGCCGATCATGGCGACATGCTGGGCACGCACGGGCTCTGGGCCAAGCGCATCTTCTACGAGGACAGCGCCCGGGTGCCGACCATCCTGCTCGGCCCGGCCGGCGATGCCCGCACCGCGCCCGGCAGCGTGGACCGGCGGCTGGTGCAGCTGGCCGACGTGATGCCGACGCTGCTGAATTTCGCCGGCGTCACGCCCCAGGCGCCGATGGAGGGGCTTTCGATGATCGGCGCTGCGCGGCGACAGGTGCTGACGGCGGCCTGCCGTGACGATGCCTCCGCCACCCGGATGGCGACCGATGGCCGGCACAAGCTGATCTGGTACCCGAATGGCAACACGATCCAGCTGTTCGACCTTCGGGAGGACCCGCAGGAGATGCGGAACCTCGCCGGCGAAACGACGCTGGCCGAGGTGCAGGCAAAGCTGGAGGCGGCGCTGGTCGCTGATGCCTGGGGCGCCGATACCGGCTGGATCGCGGACGGAAAGCTGGTCGGCACGCCGGCCAAGCCCTTTGTCAGCCAGACCAATCGCGGCCTGTCCGGCCAGCGCGGCTTCCACTTCCCGCCGCCGCCACAGGCCGGGGCGGATGTCGTGGTGGGGACGCCCGGGGGCTAGGCGCGTGGAGGCTCCCGTCAAATCCTGCTGCGTGCCCGCCAGCGGGCGCGCGTCAAGGCCTGTCGCCGAACTGCCCGCGGCCGGTGGTGCCGATGACGCGCGGGTCGTCGACATCCCCGGCGGCAGCGTCACCCTCGGCACCGACACGCCCTTCTTCCGCGAGGATGGCGAGGGGCCGGCGCGGCGCGCGGCGCTGCGCCCCTTCCGCATCGACGCCCATGCGGTCAGCAACCGCCGCTACGCCGCCTTCGTCGCCGCCACCGGCTACCGGACGGAGGCGGAGCGCTATGGCTGGTCCTATGTCTTCCACAGCTTCCTGGCCGCCGGCACGCAGGCACCAAGCCCCGAGGGCACGCCCTGGTGGCGCCAGGTGCATGGCGCGTATTGGGCGGCGCCGGAGGGGCCGGGCTCCAACGTGACGGACCGCCTCGACCACCCCGCCACCCATATCGCCTGGAACGACGCCGCCGCCTTCGCCGCCTGGGCGGGCGGCCGGCTGCCGAGCGAGGCGGAATGGGAACATGCGGCCAAGGGCGGCGACGACAGCGCCCGCTTTCCCTGGGGCGCGGCGGAGCCGGATGACACCAACGCGCTGTGCAACATCTGGCAGGGCCGCTTTCCGGCCCAGAACAGCCTGGCCGACGGCTTCCTCAGCACCGCCCCGGTCGATGCCTATCTCCCGAACGGTTTTGGGCTGTTCAACACCTGCGGCAATGTCTGGGAATGGTGCGCCGACCCGTTCCGCGTGCGCTCCCTCTCGGCGGCGGCGAAGCAGCGCAACCAGGCCGCGGCGGCGGAGCGGGAACGGGTGATGAAGGGTGGCTCCTACCTCTGCCACCGCAGCTACTGCTACCGCTACCGCATCGCCGCCCGTTCCGGCCGCAGCCCGGACACTTCGGCCGGGCATACGGGGTTCCGGGTGGCCTACGGCGCGTAGCAATTCCGGCACGGCTCAGCCGAGCTGCGCGCCGGAGGCACGTACGGCGGCGCCCCAGCGCTGACGTTCCATCGCGATGAAGGCGGCGAAGGCGTCGGGGTTCATCGCCGGTGCCGGTTCCGCCCCCCGGGCGCGCAGCGCGGCGACCACGGAGTCCTCCCGCAGCCCCGCGGTGAAGGCCGCGTTCAGCCGCTCGATCACCGGCATGGGCGTTCCGGCGGGGGCGAAAATGCCGTCCCAGGCGCTGACTTCGAAGCCCGGCAGCACGGAAGCCACCGTCGGCAGGTTCGGATGCGTCGCCAGCGGCGCGGCGGAGGTGACGGCCAGCGTCCGCACCGCGTCGTTCTGCATGGCGGCGAAGGCGGCCGGGATCAGCTCGATCGCCAGGTCGATGCGCCCCGCGGCCAGGTCCGTCATCGCCGCCGCATTGCCGCGATAGGGCACATGCAGGATGTCCACCCCGGCGGCCATGCGGAACATCTCCGCCGCGATATGCCCGGTGGTGCCATTGCCGGCCGAGCCGTAGCTGGCCTTGGCGGGATTGGCCTTCAGCCAGGCGATCAGCTGCGGCAGCGTCTCCACCGGCAGGTCGCGCTTGACCAGCACCACCAGCACGATGCGCGACAGCGGCGCGACGGGGACGAAATCCTCATGCGGGCGGAAGCTGAGGCGGGGGTACAGCGCCTCATTGATCGCATGGGTGCCGTTGGTGCCGTAGAACAGGGTGTAGCCGTCCGGCGCGGCACGGGCCGCAACCTCCGCCCCCACATTGCCGCCGGCACCGGGCCGGTTCTCCACCACGAAGCTCTGGCCGAGCCGGGCCTGGGCCGGGCCCGTGGCGAGGCGCGACAGCGTATCGCCACCGCCACCCGCCAGGAACGGGACGATCAGCCGGATCGGCCGGTCCGGATAGCTTTGCGCCCGGGCAGCGCCTGTCGCCAGCATCATGCCCGCCGCCAAAGCGGCGCGCCGCGTCAGGCGCGGCCCCTTCGCCATGTTCATTCTGTCCTCCCTTGGTCGTCGCATGCCGGTCAGACCGGCCAGGCTTCCAGCAGGTCCACCGGGTCGCCATAGGCCTCCGCCAGCGCACGCACCTTCGGATCGCGCAGCGACAGCAGGTAGCCATCCTCCACCAGCGGGCGGTTCCCCGCCGTGACCGTGGCGTCGTAGAGCACGAGGTCCATGTGGATATGCGGCTCCTCCCAATTCGGCATGACGCGGCGGAGGTATTCCGAGGGTTTCGGCGCATTGATGCCGACATGCAGGCTGCCCGGCGAATTGGGGCCGGCCGGGTAGATGTCGAAACGCGGGGCCTTGGGGTTATGGCCGCAGCCCAGCTCCTCCAGCGTGCCACCGATCAGGTAGTCGCGCAGCACCTCCGCGGCGAAACCCTCGCCATGCACGGCATGGACCAGGTCGTCCTTGAATTCGACGCCGACCGGGCTTTCGAAGGGCTTGTCGAAGCCCACCGCCCAATTCGCCCAGACGGTGCCGGTGACGCCCACCTTGTCCTCCGGCTTCAGCCCGACCATCGAATATTCGAACAGGTTCGGCCCGTGCGTCGGCAGGTAGTGGACGTAGCAGCCCGGCTCGTCCGCCACGTTGTGGCCACGCCAGCGGTTGTGCCGGCGCAGGTGCTGCAGCATCGCATCCGTATAGGGGATGCGGAGATCCGTGCCGCGCGGGTCGGACAGGCGCAGGGTGAAGTCGCCCTGTTCCGGGAACAGCCGGCCGGTGGCGCGGATAATCTCGCCCAGAAGGTCCAGCGGGAACTGCGCCTGCGGCGTGTGCAGCAGGTCGAGGTCGCGGAAGAAGGTGATTTTCACCCAGCGCTGCCCCTGGTTGCGGCGCAGCCCGATGCAATAGGGATCGAGCACGGAGGCGAACCAGGTGGAGACGACGAAGGTGGCCCGCGACAGCATGGCCTTCGCCTCCTCCGGCACGGTCACGTAGCGGGTGCTCTCGCCCATATAGCTGGCGAAGGTGGCGCCCCGCCCGCGTGCCAGGCCCTGCACGGCCTGGATCACGCGGGGGTCGAGCAGCGGGTCGGTCAGCATCACCACATGGTCGCCGGGACGGATCGCCATGACCCGGCAGAAATTGTCGACGCCGCGCAGATAGGCACCGATATCGGCAGGCTTGTGCTGCACCGGCCGCGGCAGGCCACGCCGCGTCGGCGCGGCCAGGATGTCTTCGATGCGCGTCGGGAAGCGCGACATGGGTGTTTCCTCCGCCGGGTCGTTGAGACCCTTACATCCCTAAGTATTGCGGAGGCACGAGGCCGCCGTCCAGCCCCCCTTTGGAAGGTTGGACGGCAGGGTGCGGCGGTGGGCTACCCCTCCGCGATCACCTTCAGCACGCCCGGCACGGCGAGCGCGGCGAAGTGTCGCGCGGTGGCGATATCGCCCTCATTGTACCAGCCGGCCTCGTGCAGCAGGTTGATGGTGGCGATGCTGGCGCCGTTCCAGCGGACGGGCACGTTCAGCACGCTCTCGCAGCCCAGGCTGCGGATCAGCTCGTGGTCGTAGAAGACATCGGTGATGTCGGCATAGTTGTAGCCGATATAGGGCACGCCCTCGCCGAGGACCTTCTGGAACCAGGGGGTGGTCGTGATCGGCTTGCGGCCACCCACCGGATATTCCTTCGGCATGTTGGAATAGTAGCGCTGGCTCTCCTGCGCGCCCGGATGGATCACCAGGATGGTGAACAGCTTGTGGCCGATCGCCTGGCCCATGGCGGCATCCAGCGCGGCGAACAGCGTGCCGGGCTGGCCGGCTTCCGCCATGGCGCTGGCGACGGGCGAGAAATCGGGGGTGGGACGGGTCATGGGAAGGCCTTGGTGCGGGTTTTCTCGGGGATCAGGCCCTGCGGCCGGAAGCGCAGCAGCAGGATCAGGCTCAGCGCGATGGCGCCCTCGCGCAGCGCCGCCTTCTGCACCGGGCTGACGCCGGGGATGATGGCGGAGAGGAAGCGCGTGCTCTCCAGCAGCGCGATGACGAACAGCGCGCCGATGATGGCGCCGCGCATCGCGCCCACGCCGCCGGCGGTCAGCGCCAGCACGATGTAGATGGTCAGCAGCGGGGCGAAGCCGTCCGGCGCGATATAGGCATTGTAATGGGCGTAGAGCGCCCCCGCCCCGCCCAGCACCGCGGCGCCGATGGTGAAGGCGCACACCTTGAACCACAGCACCGGCTTGCCGGCGACGGCGGCCACATCCTCATCCTCCCGGATCGCGCGCAGCACGCGGCCGAAGGGGGAATGCGAGAGCCGCGCCAGCAGCACGAAGACCACGGCGACGGCGGTCCAGACGATGCCGAGATAGATCAGGTTGAATTCGGGCGGCGAGACGGCGCCGCGCCACGGCCCGGGAATGCCCGAAATGCCGTCCGTGCCATTGGTCAGCCAGATCTCGTTCGAGGCCGTGAGGCGGATGACTTCCGCAAAGCCCAGCGTGACGATGGCGAGGTAGTCGCCACGCAGCCGCGCCACGATCAGCGCCATGATGGCGCCGGCAGCCGCCGCCACCACCGCGCCCGCAGCCCAGCCCAGCGGCATCGGCCAGAACAGCTTCGTGGTCAGCAATGCGGAGGCATAGGCACCGAGGGCGAAGAAGCCGACCAGGCCGAGATTGACCATGCCGGTCAGGCCCCAGATCACGTTCAGCCCCAGCGCCATCAGCGCATAGAAGCCGGCGAAGACCAGCATCGCGATCAGATAGGCGTCCATCAGTTGCGCCCCCCGAGAATCCCCTGCGGCCGGAACATCAGCACCAGCAGGATGGCGAGGAAGGCGGTGACGGTGCGATAGGCCGGCGACAGCACCAGCCCGGCCATCTCCTCCCCCACGCCGACCACCATCGCCCCCAGCGCCGCGCCGGGGATCGAGCCCAGGCCGCCCACGACGGCGGCGGCGAAGACGGAGAGCACGACGCGAAAACCCGTGAGCGGATCGATGGAAGTGTCGATGCCGATCAGCATCCCGCCGCAGCCCGCCAGCCCGCCGCCGATGAACACCGCGACCCGCGCGATACGGTTGGGATCGACGCCCTTGATATCGGCCAGGACGGGATTGTCGGCGACGGCCCGCATCGCCCGCCCCAGTCGCGAAAAGCCCAGCAGCAGAAAAAGCCCGCCCGCCGCGACGATGGCATAGCCGGTGTTCTGCAATTGCTGCGGGTTGATGCGGATGCCGTCGAAGCGCCAGTCGCGCAGGATCGGCAGGTCATAGCCACGCAGGTCATTGCCGAAGCTGAACCGAAGAATATTCTCCAGCAGGATGGTCATGGCGACGGAGGCGATGGCCACCGTCAGCGGCCCGGCCGGGCGCAGGGGCCGGAAGGCCAGTTCCTCCGCGGTCAGGGAGACCAGCCCCGCCACCAGGAAGGCGAGCGGCAGCGCCAGGCCCACCGGCCAGCCATAAACCGCATTCGCCACCCAGCCCGCGAAGGCGCCGGCCGTGGCGAAGCCGGCGATGGCGAAGTTGGGGTAGCGCAGCACCGCGAAGATGCAGTTGAAGCCGATGGCGGGCAGCATCAGCACGCTGCCCGCCATCACGCCATTCAGCAGGACTTGTGCAAAGTCCCTCCAGTCTTCCATCAATTCACGGCCTTCATGCGCCGACGGTCAGGCCGGCGAGGATCGCCGGCCGCAGGTCGCTCCGATGCAAGGAGGGGCTCAAACGAGTTCGAGGACCCGGTACGCGCCACCCTCGGCCACCTCGTAGCGGAACTTCGTGCCGCGGATGTCGCCGCGCTCGTCGAATTCGCAGGGGCCGGAGGCGCCTTCGAAATTCACCGCGCGGCCGGCCGCGATCAGGCGCAGGCCGTCCGTGACATTGTCCACCTTCTCCCCATCGCCCTGGCAGATCTTGCGGACGTTGTCGCGGATGACGGTACCCGTCGCCTCGCCGCCCTGGGCTGCGGCCAGGATCGCCATCGTCGCGTGGTCGTGCACCTGGGCGGAATAGGGGTCGACCTCGGTGCTGCCGAAGGCGGCCTTCAGCCGGGTGAAGGCGGGGCTGTTCAGGTCCGGGCTCGGCTGGAAGGTGGTCAGCCCGTTCGTCACCTCGTTCGGCAGCGTGCCGAAGACGCTGGCCGGCGCGGCATAGGCGAAGGTGAAACGGCGCCCGTCGAAGCCGGCGCGGAACAGCTCGCGCAACAGGATGGTCACATCCGGCAGGTAGCCGTTCAGCATCACGGTGTCGGAACGCGACCGCATGATCTGGTCGACCTCCGACCGGAAGGCGGTCTTGTCGCGCTCATAGACGATGTAGCCGGAAACGGCGCCGCTGCCGGCGCGCATCACCTCCGTCATCGTGTCCTGGCTGGACTGCGCGAAGGGCGACTGCGCCGCCATGTGGAAGACGCGCTTCGCGCCCTTGCCGAGCAGCCACTTCGTCGCCGTCTCGATCTGCAGGCGCGAGTTCGGCTGGGTGCGGAAGATATGCCCATGATGTGGCAGCAGGGTGATGCTGTCGGCGCCGGAGACGGTGAACAGCGGCACCCGGTTCTCCCAGCACAGCGGCGCGACGGCCGTGGTGACGGAAGACGCCCAGGTGCCCATCAGCGCCTGCACGCGGTCCACATCGATCAGCTTGCGCGCGCCGCGCACGCCGGCATCCGGGTTGGTCTGGTCATCCTCGAAGGCCAGCCGCACCTGGCGCCCCTTGATGCCGCCCGCGCTGTTCGCCGCCTCCACCACGCCCTGCGCCGCGCGCAGCATGGCGGGGCCATAGGGGCCGCCCGCGCCGGTCAGCGGCGGCAGCGCGCCGAAGACCACCGGCGTGGTCTGGGAAAAGGCGCGCCCGCCAATGGCGAAGCTGGAGACAGCCGCCGCCGCCCCCAGCAGGGCGCCACGGCGCCCGATCTTCGTCTGCATCATCCGTCAGCTTCCCTTCTGTTCTTGGTTCAACTCAGCCGCCGAGGAACAGGCGGCGCACTTCGGGGTCGGAGGCCAGCTCGGCGGCCGGGCCGGTGCGGGCGACGCGGCCATCGACCAGCACGATGCCATCCTCCGCGATCGCCAGCGCCTCCAGCGCATTCTGCTCCACCATCAGGATGGCGGTGCCTTCCGCATGGATGGCGGCGATGTCGTCGAACAGGCTTTCGGCCGCCTTGGGGCTGAGGCCGGCCGAGGGCTCGTCCAGCAGCAGCAGCTTCGGTGCCACCATCAGCGCCATGCCCATCGCGAGGATCTGCCGCTGGCCGCCGGACAGTGTGCGGGCCGCGCGGCGACGCTTCTCCGCCAGCATGGGAAATCGGGCAAACAGCCCCTCCACCCGCTGCGCGACGGTGGCGCGGGGTTCCAGGTAGCCGCCCATCTCCAGGTTCTCGCGCACCGAGAGGCTGGGGAAGATATTTGCCTCCTGCGGCACGAAGGCGACGCCGCGGGCGGCCACGCCACGCGGCGGCAGGCCGGTCAGCACCTCGCCTGCCAGGCGCACCTGGCCGGATTTGGCGCGCAGCATGCCGGCGATGGCTTTCAACAGGGTCGACTTGCCGGCGCCGTTCGGACCGACGATCGCCGCCATGCGACGCTCCGGCAACGCCACGGTGATGCCCTTGAGGATTTCATCCGCCGCGCCATAGCCGCCGACCAGGGCTTCCACTTCCAGCAGGGCGGTCATGCATGCACCCGCCGGCCCATATAGGCCTCCTGCACCCGCGCATCCGCGGCGACATGCTCAAAGCTGCCCTGCACGAGGAAACGCCCTTCGGCCATGACGATGACGGGGTCGCAGAGCGAGCTCACGAAATCCATGTGGTGCTCGACGATCAGCACCGTCATGCCCTCATCCCGCAGGCTGCCGATATGGGTCGCGATCTCCGCCGAGAGGCTGGGATTCACCCCCGCCACCGGCTCATCCAGCAGCAGCAGTTTCGGTTCCGCCATCAGGGCGCGGCCGATCTCCATCAGTTTCTTCTGGCCGCCGGACAGCGCCGCCGCCTGGTTGTCCAGCACGCGGTTCAGGTTCAGCCGTGCCGCGACGGCCTTGGCGCGCTCGCGCAGCGCCTCCTCCCGCGCCCGCATCGCGGCGGGACGCAGGATGGCGGCGGCCACGCCCTCCCCCGGCTGCGCCGGGCCATAGAGAAGCAGATTCTCCAGCACCGTCAGGCGCGGGATGCCGCGGGCGATCTGGAAGCTGCGCACCAGCCCCGCGCCGGTGATGCGGTCTGACCGCCAGCCGGTGATGTCCCGCCCCTGGAACAGCACCTGCCCGCCATCGGGCGGGATCACGCCGGAGATGCATTGGAAGGCGGTGGACTTGCCCGCCCCGTTCGGTCCGATCAGGGCGGTGACGGTGCCCGGCCGCACCGCCAGGTCCAGCCCATCCAGGGCCACCACGCCGCCGAAGCGGCGCTTCAGGGCACGGACCTCAAGGATCGGCGCAGGGGAGGAGTCGCGGGTCATGACCGCGAAGGCTACACGCGCCCCCGTCGCGCCGGAAGCGGGGTTCAGCCCCCGCCGTTCACGCGCTTTTCAGCCGATGACGGCGCGCGGGCGGCGATAGCTTGGCCGCGTCGGGAGGCTGGCCAGCGCGAGATTGGCCCGGCTGGCGGCGGCGCTCGCCACGCCGCGCGTCGTCTCAAGGGCATTCGCCCCTTCCATAAGCCGCGTCAGCGCCGCCAGCTCCGCCGGCGAAGGCTCCCGCAACAGGCCCGAGGCGAGCATCCGCTCGCGTCGGAAAGCCTGGTCGTCCATCCCAACCTCCATCCATCACGGAAGCATTCCGCTGCCCATCCTGGGCCAGGCCATGACACGCGACCGGGCGAAAAGTTCCCGCGCGGCCGGCGCACGCTCTACCCCGCAAAGACGACGTCCATAGGGCAGCGGCGTGACGTGCAGGTGACACCGGATCGGGTTAAGCTTCGTTGAATCTACGGAATTATTCTTCCCAGCCATGATCCTCGCCGGCCAGCCAGCGATGGCCGGCGGCGTAGAGCGCCTGCACCTTCTCCCCCTTCAGCCCAGGCATGTCGGTCTTCACCTCATAGCCGATGCCGGTCTGCAAATAGGCGAGGTGGCGATAGCCCTCCGGGAAGCGGGCCAGCAGCGCGGGGTCGAGTTGCAGCTTCGCGGCGGGGTCCACCGGGTCCATCCGGTCCTTCTCATAGATCGGCTGGCGCAGGACGATGCCCCACTTGCCCTCTCGCTGCTCGATAAAGTCATGAAAACGGCCGGTGCAGACCACGTCCACCAGCATGCCATGCACCTCCGCCCGCTGGCTGATGGTCATCTTCGTCTGGGCGATGGCGCGGTTGCCCGAGATATCCACGGAGCACCCGCCCAGGAAATGCAGGATGGAGACGCCGCGGGCCCAGCCGGCCTTGGAGGCCGCGATGAAATCCGCCGCCGAGGCCTGGCACCAGGTGGCCATCATCCGCCCATCCCCGTGCCAGCAGGTGGCGAAGCGGTCCCAGTCGCCGGCATCGCGCCAGACCGCCCAGTTCTGCACCAGCTCGGCGACCTGGAGGCGGCGGAGGAATTCGGCATCGGACATTTCGGGTCTCCCATTCGAGCGGGCCTTGTGGCTTGCCTCCCGCCCCGCCGCAATCGGCGCTTGACCTGCGTGGCGGCTGCCGTAAGGGGAAAGCAACAATCGATTGCACAATAAACGGAGGATGACGTCCATGGCCCCCCTCTCCCGGCGCAGCGCCCTCGCCCTGCCCGCCTTGCTGTCGCCGACGCTGGCAAAGGCCCAGCCCGCCTGGCCCGACCGGCCGGTGCGCTTCATCCAGGGATTCGGGGCGGGCGGCACCACGGATATCGTGGCGCGGCTGCTCGCCCCTTCCATGTCCGCCGCCTGGGGGCAGCCGGTCGTGGTGGAGAACCGCCCCGGCGCCGGCGGCACCCTGGCCGCCAATACCCTGGCCCGGGCCAATGACGGCCATACGCTGATGCTGCTCAACAACGGCTTCGCGGTCTCCGCCGCGCTGTATCGCAGCCTGCCCTATGACCCGCGCGCCGATATCGCCCCGGTCGCCATGGTCGCCTCCACCGGCCTGGTCATCCTGGCCGGCCCCAACGGGCCGAAGGACATGGCGGAGCTGGTGGCCCAGACCAAGGCGCGGCCGGATGGCCTGAACTTCGCCACAGTCGGCGTCGGCAGCACCCAGCATTTCGTGGCGGAGGCGGTGCAGACCGCCGGCGGCTTCAAGATGACGCATGTGCCCTATCGCGGCACCCCGGCCGCCATCATCGCCCTGCGCAACAATGAGGTGCAGATGGTGGCGGAGACCGCCTCCGCCGTGCTCGGCCAGATCCGTGGCGGCGAGGTGCGCGCCTTGGCCATCACCTCCGGCACCCGTTCCCCCCTGCTGCCGGAAGTGCCGACGGTGGCGGAGGCGCTGGGCGCCGCCGATTTCGACATCGTCACCTGGTACGCCATCGGCGCGCCGGCCAATACGCCGCCCGCCGTGGTCCAGCGCATCACCGCCGTGGCCCAGGCGATGCATGCCGATGTCGAGCTCCAGGCCCGGCTTGGCGCCCTCGGCCTGTCGCCCCGCGCGCCCGGCACGCCGGACCAGACCCGCGCCACGGTCCATGCCGAGATGGCCCGCTGGACCGAGGTGGTGGCGCGGACCAACATGGAACGCCAATGAAGGAGACTTGCGTGACCGATCGCTCCGCCCCCACCGCCCATCCGATCCACGAATTGATGCGGGCGCGTTGGAGCCCGCGCAGCTTCACCGATGCGCCGGTGAGCGCGGCGCAGGAGGCCAGCCTGCTGGAGGCGGGGCGCTGGGCGGCCTCCTGCTTCAATGAGCAGCCCTGGGTCTTCATCACCGCGCGCCGGGCGGATGCGCCGGAGGATTTCGCGAAACTGGCCTCGCTGCTCAGCGCCAACAACCAAGCCTGGGCGCCGAAGGCCGGGCTGCTGATGATCGGCTTCGCCCGCTCCAGCTTCGCCGCCAATGGCAATCCCAATGCCGTCGCGGCCTATGACCTCGGCCAGGCCGTGGCGCAGATGGCGCTGCAGGCGGTGGCGCTGGGCCTCGGCAGCCACCAGATGCGCGGCTTCGACCTGGCCAGGGCCAGGACGGAGCTAGGCGTGCCGGAGGGGCATGAACCCGTTGTCGCCATCGCCTTCGGCATGACCGGCGCGCCCGACCTGCTGCCGGAGAAGATCGCGGAGCGGGAAGTGGCGCCGAGGGTCCGCAAGCCGATCACGGACTTCGCCCATCTCGGCCAGCACGGCACGCCCCTGGCGCTGTAGGGCACAGCCGCGCCGCCTTCCGGGGCGGCGCGGCCAGCCGACTCAATCCCGCGCGGCCAGCCGGGACAGCCAGCGGCGCGACAGCAACTCCCAAAGGCTCTCCTCGCAGGACATCGGCGCTCCTCCGCAATGCCCGATCGGTTTGCCGTAGACAGGTTTCGCCGCGGTTTCGCGGCGGCGGCCGCCTGTTGTGCTTTATTGCGCGGCCGTCCTCGGTCATGTTGCTGCTTCGCACACAAGCTGTATGTGCGGGCCCGCACGAACCCAAAGGACGCTGCCGCCCATGGCGGACTCCCCCGCGATCATCGTCTGCGACGATGAAACCGACCTGCGCGAGGCCATCGCCGAATACCTGGCGCGCCGCGGCTTCGCCGTGCGCCAGGCACCGGATGCGGCCACGCTGCGCCACCTGCTCACGGAGGCCTCGGCCGATCTCGTGCTGCTCGACATCGCCATGCCGGGCGAGGATGGGCTGTCGCTGGCCCGTGCGCTGCGCGCCGAATCGGATATCGGCATCGTCATGCTCTCGGCGGCGGGGGATGTGGTGGACCGCGTGGTGGGGCTGGAGGTCGGCGCTGACGACTACATCGCCAAGCCGGTCGACCTGCGCGAACTGCTCGCCCGGCTGCGCGCCGTACTGCGGCGGCGGGAAGCGACGGCCGCCGCCCTGCCGCCCCCACCGCCCACCCCCGCGCCCACCGCCGCCGCCCACCGCATCCGCATGGGCCGCACCTGGCTGGATCTGGAAGCGCGTCGCCTGACCGGGCCGGAGGGGCAGGAGATTCCCCTCGGCCCCTCCGAATTCGCCCTACTGCGCGCCTTCGCCGAGCGCCCCGGCCGCGTGTTGACGCGGGAGGCGCTGCTGGAACTCGCCCATCCAAGGGGGGAGGAGCATTTCGACCGCTCCATCGATGTCCGCATCGCCCGCATCCGCCGCAAGGTGGAAGCCGTGCCGGACCGCCCCGCGGTCATCCGCACCATTCGCGGCGCCGGCTATGTCTTCGATCCCAGCGCCGAGAGCTGAGCCGGTTCCGGGCGAGGAAGCGGATGTCGCCCTGCTGCGCGGCGTGCTGGATGCGGCGCCGGCGCGGGTCTGCGTCGTCTCCCGCGACCGGCGCTACCTGTATGTGAACCGCGAATTCGCCGAATTCGCCCAGCGCCCGATGGAGGAAATCCTTCGCCTGCGCACGCGCGACCTGGTGGGGGAGGAGGTTGCGGCGCGGCTCGACCCCTATGCCGACCGCGCCTTGGCCGGGGAGGTGGTGAGCCTGGAAGGCTGGATCGACTACCGCCGCAACGGCCGCCGCTTCATCGCCTGGACCTTTACCCCCTTCGCGACCCCCTTCCGGGCGGAAAACCGCCAGGACGCCTTCATCCTGTTCATGCGCGACCTGACCGACCAGAAACTGCGGGAGGAGGAGGCGGAGGCCAATCGCGACCGGCTGCGCGCCATCCTGGAAGGGATCGCCGACGGGGTGAACATCGTCGCCCCCGATGCGCGGCTGGTGCTGGCCAATCCCGGCTTCCTGCGGATGTTCGACTTCCCGCCTGAGCTCGGCACGCCCGGCACGCCGCTGGCCGATTTCGTCCGCAACCGCCTGCGCCGCGCCGATTTTCGGCCCGATGAGGATGCCGGCGACCCGGAGGACTCCCTTGTCCAGCGCCGCGTCGACGACATCATGGGCCGCCCGCCCGGGCGGCAGGAGGAAACCCGGCCCGATGGCAGCATCATCGAGCTGCGCACCACCCGCCTCGCCGATGGCACGCTGGTCAACACCTATAGCGACCTGACCCTGCAGCGGGAGGCCGAGCGCACCCGCCGCGCGAACCTGGAGGCGCTGCGGCGGAACGAACGGCTGTCCGCCATCGCCTCCCTGCTCGGCGGCGTGGCGCATGAGATCAACAACCCCCTGGCCGTGGTCGCCGCCCAGGCCCTGCTGCTGGCTGAAGAAGCCGAGGGCACGCCCCTGGCCGAGCGGGCGGAGAAGGTGCGCCTCGCCGCCGAGCGCTGCGGCCGCATCGTCACCAGCCTGCTCGCCTCCGCCCGCCAGCAGCCCCCGAAGCGGGAGGTGGTGGACCTGGCCCAGGTGCTGGAGGCCGGGCTGGAGCTGGCCGAGACCGCCGAGACGGTGGAGCTGGTGACGGAGGTGCCGCCCGGCCTGCCGGCGATCCGTGGCGATGCCGTGCAGCTCGCGCATCTCGTCGGCAACCTGGTCGGCAATGCCCGCGCCGCGCTGGCCGGGCACGCCGCGCCTGATGGGCGCCCCCGCATCCTGCTGCGGCTGCGCGAACTGCCGGAGGCGGTGGAGTTGCGGGTGGAGGATAATGGCCCGGGGATTCCGGAGGCGCTGCGGGAGCGCGTCTTCGACCCCTTCTTCACCACCAAGCCACAAGGCCAGGGCACCGGCGTCGGCCTCGCCTTGTGCCGCACCATCGCCAAGGCGCATGGCGGCAGCATCGCCGTGGAAACGGCGGCGGGGGGCGGGGCCGCTTTGGTGGTCCGGCTGCCGCGCCCCGCCTGAAGCACGATAACCGAAGGTGCGAAGGCACCGGCGGTCTGAATCGTGCGCCCGGATCCGCTACTGGATGTTGAAGTCCGTCAGTTGGCAGGTGTCGCGCTGGCGCCATTCCTGCGAACGGCCATTGCCATAGACCACCTTGATGTCGTTCAGGCACTGGCCGCCCGGCAGGCGGATGGTCAGCGACTGGCCGGATGCCAGCACATTCGCGCCGAGCCGGTCAGGGCCCCAGCCATTGTCATTGGCCGAGGAGACATAGACCTCGTTGATCGTGCCGCTGGTCCGGTTGTTCAGCCGGAAGGACGGGTCCTGCGCCAGGGCGGTGCCGGCTAGGCCCAGGCTGGCCGCGACAACGACCGGAAGCACGCGTCGGAAGAAGCTCATCTCGAAATCCCCTGCCCCGCCGGAAGCGGCGAGGACAGGAGGATCGTGCGGCGCAAACGGAGCCGAAACGAAGGCGGCTCCGGGGCGGATTCACGGCATTGAAATCAGGCCGCCGCTTCCTCCAGGAAACCCTGCACCGCCTGGAACAGCGCGCCGCGATTGCGCTCCATCCACATGTTGTGGGTGCCTTCCGCCAGCACGGTCATGCGCTTACCGGGGGATTGCGTCATCAGGCCGAAGATGGCGAGGCCGAGCGGCGCTGGGGTGGTGCGGTCCCATTCGCCGACCACGATCAGGCTGGGCGCGGTGACCTTGCCCGGCTCCCACCAGGGCTTGCCCGCATTCCAGAACTCCCGCCCATCCGCCACCGGCCCGTTCGGCACGCGGAGGACGGAGGGATTGGCGCGGATGCCATCGGGGTCCAGCGCCCAGGTGACGCCGGCGAAATGCTCGAACCAGCCGGGCGGGATCAGCCCGGCGCGCTGCGCTTCCGGCGCCTGGGCCAGGATACCCTCCCGCAAGGCGCGCTGGGTCAGCGGCCGCCAAGCGCCGAGCGGACCGCCGCCTGGGTCGGTCCGGCTCGGCCCGTCGCGCAGCCAGGGCGGCGCGAACAGCACCAGGCGTTCCACCTGCGCCGGCTGGTCGGCGGCGAAACGGCCCACCAGCTTGGTGCCCCAGCTATGACCCAGCAGCGACAGTTTCTCGAGCGACCGGCGCTGCTTGATGAAATTCACCGCCGCCGTCAGATCCGCCAGCGCCTGTTCGCCCCGCGCCACCGGCGGGTTCTGGTCGGCGGGCTGGGACATGGCGGGCGGCCGGCTGGAGCGGCCAAACCCCCGCACATCCAGCGTCCAGACATCGAAGCCGCGCCCGGCGATGTAGTCCATCCAGGACACGCCGCCGAAGGGCAGGTCGAAGGAGGAGGAAGCCCCGAAGCCCGCGCCATGCACCATCAGCAGGGTGCGGCTGGCGCCGGTCGTGGCACCTTCCGGCCGCTTGCTGCGCAGGAACACCTCGATTCCCTCGCCGCTCGGCACCATGAATTCCTCGGTGACGATCTGCGGCGTGGCCTGGGCGCGCGCCGCCCCCGGCAAGGCGCTGGCCAGCGCGACCACGGCGGGCGCGGCGAGGATATGGCGTCGCTTCATGAACCAGGCTCCGGACGTCTGTTGCCGCCAATGTAGCCCTGGCCGCCTCCACCCCCAAGGGCCGCGCGCGCGAAGGTCACGGGACGCCGGCCGCGTTCCGGGCTATGCCGCCGCCAGCCATGTCACACACAACAAGCACCACCACCGGCAGGCTCGGCGCCTGGGGGCCGGAAATCCGCACCACGCTCGCCCTCGCCTGGCCGCTGGTGCTGACCAACCTCTCGCAATTCGCCCTGTCGCTGACCGATGCGCTGTTCCTCGGCCGGGTGGCGACGGAGGCGCTGGCCGCCGCCACGCTGGGCGGCAACCTGTACTTCGCCGCACTCTCCCCGGCCTTCGGACTGGCCCTGGCGGCGGGGCCGATGTGCGCGCAGACGCGCGGCCGGGGACGCGGCCACCTGCGCGGCATGCGGCGCGACGTGCGGGCCGCCTTCTGGGCCTGCGCGGCGGCCACCATCCCGGTCTGGCTGGCGCTCTGGCATACCGAGGCGCTGCTGCGCGGCCTGGGCCAGGACCCGGCGCTGGCGGCGCTGGCGGCCGAGTATGTCGGCGCGCTGATGTGGGGCATGCCGCTGTTCTGCGGCTTCGTCGTGCTGCGCGGCTTCCTCTCCGCCGAGCAGCGGCCGATCTCCGCTTTGGTGGTGTCCTTCATCGGCGTCGCGGTGAATGTGCCGCTGAACTACTGGCTGATCCATGGCGGCTGGGGCGTGCCGCCGCTCGGCGTCTTCGGTGCCGGCATCGCCTCCGCGCTCTGCAACCTGGTGATGTTCGCCGGGCTGGTGGGCTTCATCGCCTGGGACCGGCATCTGCGCCGCTACCACCTGTTCGGCCGGCTCTGGCGCTTCGATGTGGCACGGCTGCGGGAGGTGGCGCAGATCGGCCTGCCCATCGCCGGGTCGATGGCGCTGGAGATTTCCGTCTTCGCCTTCGCCGCCATCGCCATGGGCTGGTTCGGCGCCGTCGCCGTGGCCGCCCATGCCATCGCGGTGCAGATCGCCTCCGCCACCTTCATGGTGCCCATGGGCATCGCCCAGGCGGCGACCGCCCGCGTCGGGCTGATGACCGGCGCCGGACGGGCGGCGGCGGCGGCGCGGGCGGGGTGGATCGGCATCGCGCTCGGGGCCGGCTTCATGGCGTTGTCGGCGGCGATGCTGGTGGCGCTGGCCGGGTCGATCGCCTGGCTGTTCCTCGCCCCTGGCAATCCGGGTGCTGCGGAAACCGCGGCGCTGGCGGCGACCATGCTGGTGCTGGCGGGGCTGTTCCAGCTGTCCGACGGGGTGCAGGCCGTGGCCTCCGGCGCGCTGCGCGGGCTGAAGGACACAAGGGTGCCGATGCTGCTGGCCGGACTCGGCTACTGGATCATCGGCCTGCCGCTGGGGCTGTTGCTGGCCCTGCTGGGCGGATTCGGGCCGATCGGGCTGTGGATCGGCCTTTCCGCCGGGCTGTTCCTGGTGGCCGGCATGATGCTGGCGCGCTGGATGCGGCTTTCCGCCAGCGGTGGCTTGACGCTGCGCCGCCGGCTGGGATGACTGGCGACCTCGCCGAGACGGAGCCCGCCATGTCCCTGTGGAAACGCGACTGGACCCCGGACCAGATCAACGCCCGCATGGCCGATACCATGGCCGGGCTGCTCGACATCGCGGTGACACAGGTCGCCCCGGATGCGCTGCACGCGACCATGCCGGTGGATGCCCGCCACGCCCAGCCCTTCGGCCTTCTGCATGGCGGGGCGAGCGTGGTGCTGAGCGAGACGCTCGGCACGCTGGCCTGCATCATGACCCTGCCCGGCCATCAGCGCGCCGTGGGCATCGAGGTGAATGCCAACCACATGGCCGGCGTGAAGCGCGGGGAGGTGGTGACCGCCATCTGCCGCCCGCTGCACACCGGCGCCCGCACCCATGTCTGGCAGACCGAAATCCGCCGCCCCGACGGCAAGCTCGCCTGCGTCTCCCGCCTCACCTGCGCCGTGGTGGATGCTTGATTCTTGCCTTCAGACGCCAGGCGCCGCCTCCGGCGGCTTGGCTTCGCGGCATTGGCCGCGGGCCGCGTTCGCGGCCTCGGCCCGCCTGAAGGGCGGCGGACCGCCTTTGTGCCCTCAGTCGGGCCGCCTTTGGCGCGTCGTGTTACCCATCGTCGTGCTTCACCTTGGAGAACAGCCCCATGAGCAAACTGAAAGTCGCCGTGATCGGCACCGGCGGCACCATCGCCTCCCAGGGGCTGCATCCGCTGGACGTGCAGGACTATGCCTCCTCCGGCCGGCCGATCCTGGATGCCGCGGCGCTGGTCGCCGGCGTGCCGGAGCTGGCGCGCGTCGCCGATGTCTTCGCCGTGCCCTTCACCGCCATCCCCTCCACCGCCATCGGCTGGTCCGACTGGCGCGCCTTGGTGGCGAAGATCGTGGAGCTGGAGGCGGCGCATCCCGACCTCGCCGGCGTGGTCATCACCCATGGCACGGCGACGCTGGAGGAGACGGCCTATTTCCTGTCGCTCACCCTGCCCACCGACCTGCCCGTGGTGGTCACCGGCGCGCAGCGGCCCTTCACCGGCCTGTCCTCCGACGCGAAGATGAACCTGGTGGCGGCGGTGCGCGTGGCCGCCGACCCGCAGGCGCGCGGCCTCGGCGTGCTGGTGGTGCTGAATGACGAAATCCAGGCGGCGCGGGAGGTGACCAAGACCTCCACCGGCCGCATGCAGACCTTCCGCAGCCCGGATGTCGGCGTGCTCGGCCATGTCGATGCCGACCGCAACACCTTCTGGCGCCGCCCGACCCGGGTGCTGCCTGTGGCCGACCGCTTCGACATCCTGGCGCTGGAAAAACCGCCCCGCGTCGATGTGCTGTATTCGGTGGCGGGCGGCGATGGCGTCGCCGTGCCGGCCTTCCTGGCGGCCGGTGCCAGGGGGCTGGTCGGCGCGGCCCTCGCCCCCGGCTTCCTGACGCCCGCCGAGCGCGGCGCCATGGTGGAGGCCATCGCCCAGGGCTGCACGGTGGTGCTCTCCTCCCGCGCCGGATCGGGGCGGACCTTCCCGACGAAGCGCTATGGGGAGGAGGGCTTCATCAATGCCGACAACCTCAACCCGCAGAAGGCCCGCATCCTGCTGATGCTGGCGCTGACGCGGAGCCGGGACCGGGCGGAGATCGCGGCGCTGTTCGACGCCGCGTGATGCCTTTGGCGGCGACGCCCGGGCCGGTCAGGTGACCGGCCCGGCGCGTAGCGCCTATCAGCAGCCGCCGGGCAGCGGGGACAGTTCCAGCGCCTGGCCGGTCACGGAAAACTCGCCGAAATCCATGACGATCTCATCGGCCACACCATTGTCGTAGTAGCGCAGCCCGACCTCGTAATCGGGCTGGGAGGCACCGCCGGACGCCGCGCCGCGCTCGAAGAAGGCGATGCGCATATGGCCGGAGGCCGCGCCGGCCAGCAGCGGGAAGCGCGGCGCGCCAGTCGCCTGCACCCAGCTCGGGATCACCGTGGTGGTGTCCTGCGCGCCCTCATCCGAGGTGCCGTCGAACAGCGGCGAGGTCAGGATACGCTTGCCGGCACGGGCGGCTTCCACCGCCAGCACCGTGTGGCGCATCGGCAGCAGCGTGCCGGCGGGCAGGGTTTCCTCCTGCCCCGCAGGCTCCGTGAAGCGCACGGTGCCGGAGCCATCCGGCTGGAGCGTCGCCTCGCCGGAGATGCGCTGGCTGACCGCGCCTTCCGTCGTCTGGGTCAGGGAGAAGCGGAGGCTGGAATTGTCCTTGGCCTCATAGGTCGCGTAGTCGGAGACGGTCTCGATGTCCCGCCCGTCCCGGTCCGTCACCGTCATGGTCATGCGCTGGCGGGTGGCCCAGCCCTCGCAGGCATCGGCCACGTCGAAGACCATGGCGCCGCGCACCGCGGCGATGCCGGAGCTGCGGCCCTCGCCGAGATCCAGCCGATAGGCCGCCCGGTGCGGCGCCATGCGGGCGATGCCCGCCGCCAGTGCCTCCGCCGACACGCCGGCCCGGGGACCGGCGGTGATCGCCGGCGCCGCAGGCTGGGCCGCCGCCGGCAAGGCAAGGCAGCACAGGGCGGCGAGGAGGCTCAGGCGACGGGTCTGCTTCATGGGGGCTCCGGGATGCGTGCTGCGCTGCATCTAGGAAGCCTTGGGGCCACCCGCACCACCTTTCGGGGGCGGCAGGTCCAGCTTGATGGACAATTCTTTCAAGCGTGCGGCATCGACGGGGGCCGGCGCGCCCATCATCAAGTCTTCCGCCTGTTGATTCATGGGGAAGAGAATGACTTCGCGAATATTCGGCTCATCGGCCAATAGCATGACAATGCGGTCGATGCCCGGAGCGGAGCCGCCATGCGGCGGGGCGCCGTAGCGGAAAGCATTCAGCATGCCGCCGAAGCGGTCTTCCACCGTCTGGGCTGTATAGCCGGCGATTTCGAAGGCGCGGACCATGACGTCCGGGCGGTGGTTGCGGATCGCGCCGGAGGAAAGCTCGATACCGTTGCAGACAATGTCGTACTGGTAGGCCTTGATCTTCAGCGGATCCATGGTGTTCAGCGCCTCCAACTCCCCCTGCGGCATGGAGAAGGGGTTGTGGCTGAAGTCGATCTGGCCAGTGTCCTCGTTCAATTCATACATGGGGAAGTCGGTGACCCAGCAGAACTTGTAGGCGTCCTTCTCGATCAGGCCGAGTTCATTGCCGAGGCGCGTGCGCGCCTGCCCTGCCAACTTGGCGGCGACGTCCACCTTGTCCGCGGCGAAGAACACGGCATCCCCATCCGCCAACCCGCAGGCGGATTTGATGGCGGCGACGCGCTCGGGCTGGAGGTTCTTGGCGATCGGGCCGCCGGCCTCCCCGTTCGCGAAGGTGATGTAGCCCAGGCCGCCGGCGCCCTGTTCGCGGGCCCATTCGTTCATCTTGTCGAAGAAGCTCCGCGGGTTGCCGGCCGCCCCCGGCGCCGGGATGGCGCGCACCACCGCGCCCTTCTCCACCGCCCGGGCGAACAGGCCGAAGCCGCCGCCGGCAAAGTGCTCGGTCACGTCGGCGATGCGGATGGGGTTGCGCAGGTCCGGCTTGTCGGAGCCGAATTCCAGCATGGACTGGTCATAGGGGATGCGCGGGAAGGGCGCCGGCGTCACCGACCGCTTGGTGCCCGAGAAATCCGAGAACTCCTCGAAGACGCCTGCCAGCACCGGCTCGATCGCCGCGAAGACGTCCTCCTGCGTCACGAAGGACATCTCGAAGTCGAGCTGGTAGAACTCACCTGGGCTGCGGTCAGCCCGCGAGGCCTCGTCCCGGAAGCAGGGCGCGATCTGGAAGTAGCGGTCGAAGCCGGCCACCATGGCGAGCTGCTTGAACTGCTGCGGCGCCTGCGGCAGGGCGTAGAACTTGCCGGGGTGATTGCGCGCCGGCACCAGGAAGTCGCGCGCGCCTTCCGGGCTGCTCGCCGTCAGGATCGGCGTCTGGAACTCCGTAAACCCCTGGTCGATCATGCGGCGGCGGATGCTGGCGATCACCGCGCTGCGCAGCATCAGGTTGCGATGCTGGCGGTCGCGGCGCAGGTCGATGAAGCGGTAGCGCAGGCGCAGGTCCTCGGGGAACTCCTGCTCGCCCGCGACCTGGATCGGCAGGACCTCGGCCGCGGACTGCACCGTGACCTCGGCCACCCGCAGCTCGATCTCGCCGGTCGGCAGCTTGGTGTTGATGGTCGCGCCCTCACGCGGCACCACCTCCCCGGTCACGGTCACCACCGATTCGGGGCGGGCGCCGTCGAGCGTCGCGAAGCTCGGGGACCCCTGGGCCACCACGCATTGGGTCAGGCCGTAATGGTCGCGCAGGTCGACAAACAGCAGCCCGCCATGGTCGCGCTTGCGGTGCACCCAGCCCGAAAGGCGGACGGTCTTGCCGGCGTCGGCGGCGCGGAGCGCGCCACAGTGATGGGTGCGGTAGGCGTGCATGGTGAATTGGCCCGGCGGTGATGTGCTGAAGCGGCAAACCGCCCGACCGCGCTTGCGATGTCAAGGGCGACGCCTTCCGCCGGGGGCCGGCGGGCGCTACAGACACCCTCATGAGTCGCCGCACCCCGGGCGCCGAAGCGGCGCCATACCTCGTCACCGACACCGCGGCCCTCGCCGCCCTTTGCACCCGGCTCCGCGCCGAGCGCTTCGTGACGGTGGATACGGAATTCATGCGGGAGCGGACCTATTGGCCCGAACTCTGCGTGGTCCAGCTCGCCGGCGACCATGAGGTCGCGGTGGTGGACGCCCTGGCGCCCGATATCGACCTGGCGCCGCTGGGCGAATTGCTGGCCGATACGGCGGTGATGAAGGTGTTCCACGCGGCCCGGCAGGATGTGGAAATCTTCCTGCTGCGCTTCAACGCGGTGCCCACGCCCATCTTCGACACCCAGATCGCCGCGACCGTCGCCGGCTTCGGCGACCAGGTGAGCTATGACCAGCTCGCCCGTTCGCTCGCCAATGCGCAGATCGACAAGGCGCATCGCTTCAGCGACTGGGCCGCCCGGCCGCTCTCCCCCGCCCAGATCGCCTATGCCGCCGCCGACGTCACCCATCTGCGCCGCATCTACACCGCCCTGACCAGCAAGCTGGAGCGGGAGGGCCGCACCGCCTGGGTGGCGGAGGAGATGGGCGCGCTCGCCGAGCCCGCCACCTATCTCCAGGACCCCGAGACGGCCTGGGAGAAGCTGCGCCCGCGCAGCAACAACCGCCGCTTCCTCGGCCTGCTGCGCGCCGCGACGGCGTGGCGGGAGCGGGAGGCGCAGCGCGTCAACATCCCCCGCCAGCGCCTGGTGAAGGACGAGACGCTGCTGGAGATCGCCGCCACCGCCCCCAGCAACATCAACGAACTGGCCCGTGCCCGCGGCATTTCGGAAGGCTTTGCCAAGGGCAAGTCCGGCGCTTCCCTGCTGCTGGCGCTGGAGGCGGCGAAGGCCCTGCCGGACTCCGCGCTGCCGGAAGCGCCGAAGGAACGCGGCGGCGGGGCCAACCCCTCCCCGGCCCTGGTCGCGCTGCTGAAAGTGCTGCTGGCGGCGAAGAGCGAGGAGCACCAGGTGGCCCCCCGCCTGCTGGCCAATTCCGAGGAGCTGGAGCGGCTGGCGGCCGGCGAGACCGACCTCGCCGCCCTGCAGGGCTGGCGGCGGGAGGTGTTCGGCGAGGCGGCGCTCGACCTGCGCGCCGGCCGCGTGGCGATGGGCGTGGACGGGCGCAAGGTGCGGCTGATCCGGGCCTGACGGCACCGGATCGAATCACGAGACGCCCGCCCGGATTTCCCGAAAATTAAGATTTCGCCAGGAAATCCATTCCCATCCCTGACATCGTCGCTATGTTGGGCGGCAGAAATATCCGGGGGATGCGGCGTGGCACGGTTGATGATGGGGCTTGGCGCCGCAGTATTGGGCGCGATGACGCTCGGCGCGGCCTTCGCGGCGCCGGTTCAGGCGCAATCGCAGTCCGGGATGACCTATATCCGCTGCAGCTCGACCGTCACCATGTCGCGGGTCAATAATATCCAGGTCGGACAGCGCTACACCTCCTATTACGGGGTGAACAACGGCAGCCGCTCGGTCCAGGAATTCTACAACAACCAGTGGCGCGGCTGGCAGGTGCAGGAATTCACGCCGGGCCGGATGGTGGCGAGCATTCCCAACCTGGGCAACTGCCGGCAGGTGGCGACCTTCGACCGCGGCACCGGCGGCTATATCCGCACCACGCAATGCCCCAGCGGCGCGACCCTGTCGCACCAGGGAAGCTGCGACCGGTCCGAGGCCCCGCGCGCGCGGCCGACGCAACGCTTCTGAGACCAACGGCCGGCGGCCTCGCCCGCCCAAGGCGGGCGCAGGTCAGCGCGCAGGGCCGTTGGCCTGAGACATTCCGACGGGGAGTCTGCAACCCTTTCGGCACGGCGACGTTGTTGCGGCAATCCTGATCCAAACGGAGCTTCCCGATGCCGATCGACCGCCGCACGCTCGCCCGCCACGCCGCCATCGCCCTGACCGGCGGCAGCCTGCTGTCCACCCTGCCCGTCGTCCCCGCCAAGGCGGCGACCCGCGCCGAGATCGACGCGCAGGTGGCGACCGCCATGGCGACGCTGCGCGCCCAGCCCAACACCGCCCCGCTGTTCGAGCGGGCGCAGGCGGTGCTGATCTTCCCGCGCATCATCTCCGGCGGCTTGATCGTCGGCGGGCAGTATGGCGAGGGCGCGCTGTTCCGTGGCAACCAGCGCCAGGCCTATTACCAGATCGCCGGCGCCTCCTTCGGCCTGCAGGCCGGGGCGCAGGTGGCGGGGCTGGCCATGTTCTTCATGACGGATGAGGCGCTGCGGGCGCTTCAGGCGGCGAATGGCTGGGAGATCGGCACCGGCCCCTCCGTGGTCGCGCTGGACCGCGGCGTGCAGGCGAATGTGACGGCGACGACGCTGCGCGAGCCGGTCTATGCCGTGACCTTCGCGCAGGAAGGCCTGATGGCCGCCCTGGCGATCAACGGGACCAAGATCACGCCGATCACCCCGAACTGAGGGGCGGCGCCCTTCGGGGCTGCAGGGCCGGGGCCTGGCGAAAGCCGGGTCTCGGCCTTTCGCGTTTCATGGCCGCGCGCGCCAGGTGTCAGCCCCCGCCTGTGATGTGAATACTGCCTCGTCCATGCCGACGAGGATCACAGATGACCGACATGCTCATCCGCCGGGCGGCGCAGAGCGACCTTCCGATGCTCGTAGAGATCTTCAACCACTACGTCATCCACAGCCACGCCACCTTCCAGACGGAATTGCAGACCGTCGAATCCCGCCAGCCCTGGTTCGATGCCTATGGCGAGGGGCGGCATCAGCTTCTGGTGGCGAGCCTGGAGGGAACCGTGGTCGGCTATGCCTCCAGCAGCCCCTACCGCCCGGGTCCCGCCTTCGAGACCACGGTCGAGACCAGCGTCTATCTGCATCCGGACCACCGCGCCCGCGGGACCGGATCGGCGCTGTATGAAGCCCTGTTCGAGCGCATGCGGCATCAGGACGTGCATCTGGCCGTGGCCGGCATCGCCCTGCCGAATGCCGCCTCCCTCGCTTTGCATCGCCGGATGGGTTTCGAGGAGGTCGGCACCTTCCGGGACTATGCCCGCAAGAACGGAAGCTGGATCAGCTCGACCTGGCTTCAGCGCGGCTTTGCATGACGGCGCGGCCGGAAGCGGGACAGGCGCACGGTTTCGCAATGTGGCGCAATCCGCCGCGTGGCGGTTGGCGCTAGGCTTCCCCAACCGTCGCACGCCACCCCGAGGGATCTGTCATGGAAATCAACCTGCGTCGCCATGTCGCGGTCGGGGATGCCACCATCGGCACCATGACCATCGGCGACTTCACCTGCTACACGCTGGAAGACGTGATCCGCGACAAGAAGGTCTGGGGGAAAACCGCCATTCCGGCCGGCATCTACCCGGTGCTGATGTGCGAAAGCCCGCGCTTCACCGAACGCTACGAGAAGAAGGGCCTCGGCCGCATCGTGCCGCTGCTGGATGGCGTGCCGGAATTCACCGGCGTGCGCATCCATGTCGGCAATGTCGCGGAACACAGCCATGGCTGCATCCTGGTCGGCGTGAACTGGGACCAGAAGTCGGCGCGCATCACAGGGTCGGAGACGGCCTTCAAGGGCATGATGAAGGTGCTGAATGCGGTGGCAGGCAACCACCGGATCACCATTGTGAACGACATCGCGGAGGCGAAGGTGAAGCTGAGCCATCCGCCGGCCCCGCTGTTCAACATGATGTATCGGGGGAGCTGTTTTCCGGCGTGAGGCGGGGGGGCTGCGCTTCCTGATAGGCTTGGGTGGGTGGCGAAGCCCCCCTCACCCAACCTTTGACGCATGCGTCAAACCCCCTGTCAGGGGGAGAGGGCTTTTTCGGGGGGGTGAGGGCTGTGCGGTTAAAGAGCGGCGACCTCGACGCTCGGTACCAGCCCCAGCGCGGCGGCCAGTGAATCCAGGCGGCGCTGCACGCTTTCGCCGGCAAACACGCCGCTGCCCTCGACCAGCCGAAGCTGCAATTCCCCGCCGCGCCGGCGCAGCGCCGTGCCGGCCAGCAGCACCGGAGTGCCGCCCGAAAGGGTGAAAGCCAGGCGCAAAGCGGCGCCCAGGGTTTCGGCGCGCTTCACGGCCAGCGGGTCCAGCAATTGCTTCGCCGTGTCCAGGAAGGGGGCGGTGGTGTCGGCCTCGTAGCGCAGGGCGACCACCATGGCCAGGAAGGCGCGCTGGTGGTGGTCCAGCCCCACGCCGGGCTGGCGCAGCACGCGGAAGAAGGCGTGTTCGGACCGGTAGTCGGGGTGGTCGTGGCTGCCGATATCGGCGATCCAGCAGGAAGCCTCCCGCATCGCCGCCTGTTCGGGGCTCTCCTCCTCGAACAGGCCCTCGGTCCAGGCCTGAAGGGCGCAAGGCAGGTCGGGGTCGCGGCCCCAATGCTGGGCGAGCTCGCGGCCGGCGGCCAGCATCGGCTCCTCCTGCCGCACTTCCTCGGCCAGCAGGCGGGCGTACCAGCCCTCCCGCAGCCCATTGGCGGAAAACACCACGCGGCGGGCGCCCGTGGCGCGCAGCAGCCGGCGCAGCACCACGGCGGCATAGGGCATGTCGCCCAGCCGCTTGGCCGGCGCGCCGGGCATCCCGGCCAGCATCTTGCGGTCGGCCTTGGCGACGACGCCGGCCAGGTCCCGCGCCTCCTCCCGCCGCAGCACGTAGTGGTGGACGATGGAAAGCGGGTAGCTGGTCTGGGCGATGTGCATCCGGGCCAGGGCACGCCAGGCGCCGCCGACCAGGTACAGGTCCCTTCCCTCCCCGCGCTTCAGCCAGGGCAGCCGGGCGAGGTCCGATTCAACGATGGCGCGGGCCTTGGCCGGGTCGCCCCCGGCGCGGTCGGCCAGGCGAATGGCGCCGATGGGCAGGGAGGCCGCATTGGTGGCGCGGCCGCGATCCAGCTCCACCAGCTCCAGCGACCCGCCGCCGATATCCCCCAATATGCCATCGGCGCCGGGGAAGCCGAGCAGCACGCCGTCGGCGGAGAACATCGCCTCCTCCTGCCCCGTCAGCACGCGGACGGAGATGTCGGGGTGGCGGTCGCGCAGGGCGGCGATGAAGTCGGGGCCGTTCTCGGCATCGCGCGCGGCGGCGGTGGCCAGCACCTCCACCCGTTCCGCCCCCATGGCATGGGCGACGGCGGCGTAGCGGCCCATGACGGTCAGGGCCGGGCCGATCGCCTCCTCATTCAGCATGCCTGTGTTCTGCAGGCCGCGGCCGAGGCCGAGCACGGCCTTTTCATTGAAGATGGTCAGCGGATTGCGGGTGAGACCCTCGAACACCACGAGGCGAACGGAGTTGGAGCCGAGATCCACCACCGCCAGGCGGGGCGGCGCTTCGATGATGCGGCTGCGGGGCATGGTGCGGTGCAATGTCCAGACAGGATGGTGGCTGCCTGACGAAAAGCGGCGGGCGCGTCAACGCCCGCGCCGCCATTCAATCCTGCAACACACGGTCCTGACGGCGCCGGGTGGCGCTGGCCGGGCGTTGCAGGGCGCTGCCGCGGCCGGAGAGCGAGGGGTTGGTCATGAAATAATCATGCGCCGAGACCGGCTTCGCCCCGGGCGCCATGCGGCGATAGGTGCCGTCGGCGCGCAACTGCCAGGACTGCATGGTGTCCTGCAAATTCACCGCCATCACCTGGTCGAGGATCTGGGTGTGCACGGTGGGGTTCTCGATCGGGACCATCGTCTCCACCCGCCAGTCCATGTTGCGCGCCATCATGTCGGCGCTGCTGATGAAGACCCGGGCGCGGCGGGACGGCAGGCGATGGCCATTGCCGAAGACATAGATGCGGCTGTGTTCCAGGAAGCGGCCGACGATGGACTTCACCCGGATATGCTCCGACAGGCCGGGCACGCCGGGGCGCAGGCAGCAGATGCCGCGCACCACGCATTCCACGCGCACCCCGGCCTGGCTGGCACGGTACAGCGCGTCGATGATCTGCTCATCCACCAGGGAGTTCATCTTCAGCCAGATGCCGGCCGGCTTGCCTTCATTCGCGAAGGCGATCTCCCGCTCGATCAGGCCGAGCAGGGAGGGGCGGATGGTGAGCGGGGCGAAGGCGAGGCCCTCCATCGTCTCCGGCCGCGCATAGCCGGTCATGTAGTTGAACAGTTTCGCGGCGTCGCGGGTCAGCGCCGGGTCTGCCGTGAAGAAGGACAGGTCGGTGTAGATGCGCGCGGTGATCGGGTGGTAGTTGCCGGTGCCGAAATGGGCGTAGCTGCGCAGGATGTCGCGTTCGCGGCGCACCACCAGGGACACCTTGGCGTGGGTCTTCAGCTCGACGAAGCCGAAGACCACCTGCACGCCGGCGGCTTCCAATTCGCGGGCGAGCGCGATGTTCCGCTCCTCGTCGAAGCGGGCCTTGATCTCGACGATGCCGGTGACGGATTTGCCGGCCTCCGCCGCCTCGATCAAAGCGCGGGCGATCGGGCTGTCGCGGCTGGTGCGGTACAGCGTCTGCTTGATGGCGACGACATTGGGGTCGCGCGCCGCCTGGCGCAGGAACTGCACCACCACGTCGAAGCTCTCATAGGGGTGGTGAACGACGATGTCCTTGGCGGCAATCGCGGCAAAACAGTCGCCGCCGAAATCCAGGATGCGTTCGGGGAAGCGCGGCGTGTAGGGGGTGAAGAGCAGGTCGGGGCGGTCGTCCACGATCAGCTGCTTGATGTCGGCGATGCCGATCAGCCCATCCAGCTTCACCACGCCCGCGCGGTCCGAATCCAGTTCCTCCGCCACCAGATGCACCATGTCGGCGGCCATGCGGCTGTCGACGGACAGCAGGATGGCCTGGCCGCGGCGGCGGCGCTTCAGCGCGGTTTCGTAGGAGCGGACGAGATCCTCCGCCTCCTCCTCGAATTCCACATCGGTGTCGCGGATCAGGCGGAACAGGCCGTGCTCGGCGGCGATGAAGCCGGGGAACAGGCGATGCAGGAACAGGACGATCAGATCCTCCAGCATCACGAAGCGGATCTTGCCGCGTGACTCGGGATCGGCCGGCAGGCGGATGAAGCGCTCGATCTGCGGCGGCAGCGGCAGCAGGGCGCGCATGGTGCCGCCATCCTCCTCCCGCACCAGCTTCAGCACCATGCAGAGCGCCAGGTTGGCGATGAAGGGGAAGGGATGCGCGGGGTCGACGGCGAGCGGGGTCAGCACCGCGAAGACGCGGTCCATGAACCAGCCCTCCAGCCAGGCGCGATCCGCATCGGACAGCTCCCCGGGCTTGCAGACGGAAACGCCGGCATTCGCCAGCAGGCCGCGCAGCTCATGCCAGGCGGATTGCTGGCCCTCGATCAGCGCCTGGGCGGCGGCATTCACGGCGGCGAGCTGCTGCGCCGGGGTCAGGCCATCCGGCGAGGGGGTGGAGATGCCGGCGCGGTCCTGGCCGATCAGCCCGGCGACGCGCACTGAATAGAATTCATCGAGGTTGGAGGCGGAGATGGCGACAAAGCGCAGCCGTTCCAGCAGCGGATGGCGCGGATTGGCCGCTTCCTCCAGCACCCTTGTGTTGAAGGCCAGCCAGGACAGCTCCCGGTTGATGAAGCGCGCCGGGCTGTCGGCGGCGATCGCGGGCGGGCGCACGGCGCCCACCGGCGCCCCGGGCTTCGGGGTGCTCGCGGTGGCGGGGGCGGGAGGGGTCGTGGGCAGCGTGTCCATGAGGTGAGACTAGCCCAGGGCAGGGTCGTTCGGGGAGGCGCTTTGAGATATCGTCTCGGAACGGTCATCCAGCGCGAGAACCTGGCGCGCCAGCGGCCGGGTGATCGCCGCCCCGCCGGCCAGCGCCGCCGCATCCAGCCGCGCCACCGCCTGCGCCAGCGCCGCCGCGCTGCGCGGCAGGCGCGTGAGCAGGAAGGCCTGCACCCCCGGCTCCACCCGCAATTGCCGGTCCGCGAGCTGCTTGGCGAGCAGGGCCGCCAGCAGCGCCTCCGACGGCGGCTGGATCGCCACCGCCTGGGTGGCGCGCAGCCGGCTGGCGAGGTCGGGCAGCCGGGTCGGCCAGCGGGCGGGTGGCGCGCGGGCGGCGAGCAGCAGCGGGCTGCCGGATTCCGCCGCATGGTTCACCAGATGGAACAGCGCGGCCTCCGGCGCCGCCTCCGCCGCATCCAGCGCCGTGCCGGGGACATCGGCCAGCGCGAGGTCGAGGTTCAGCGCCCGCCCGTCGAGGAAGCGCCAGCCCCGCCCGGCGGCGGCGGCCCGCAGCATATGGGTCTTGCCCACCCCTTCCGGCCCATGCAGCGCCAGGCGGCGCAGCGGCCAGGCCTCCGGCGTCTCCAGCCATGCCAGCGCCTCGGCATTGGAGGCGTCGGGGATCAGATCCGCGGCATCGGCGGATTCCAGCGACGGCAGCGGCAGGGGAAGCTGGATCATGGATGGGTGCAGATAGGCCATCGGCGGCCTCGATGCGAAGGGCGGCACGCAAATTCGCGCCCGCCGCTCACGAAATCGCGATCATGCTGAAGCCACCACGTCAACCTCTCCTTCACGGGGCTTCCCTCAAATGGAGGCCCGGCCCCGCCGGATCGCCGCAAGATGCCGCACCCCTTTGCATCGGCCTGCCCCGCAGGCCCTTCAAACAACCTGCTTCGCAGGCGGAGATGACGCGGCATGTTCGACGGCCTGATGACCCAGCCCAATTCCGGCACCAGCACCATCCAGCGCAGCCTGGAATCGGTGCGACGCCACCTCGGCATGGAGGTGGCCTATGTCTCGAAGTTCGTGGACGGAATGTCGCTGTACCGGGAGGTGGATGCGCCCGGGCTGGAGGCGCTGATCAAGCCGGGCGACACGCGTTCGCTCGATGATGTCTATTGCCGCCACATCCTGGCCGGCCGGCTGCCGGAGCTGATTCCGGACACCTCGCGCGAAAGCATCGCCGCCAGCATGCCGATCACCGCCGCGGTGCCGATCGGGTCGCATATGAGCGTGCCGATCCGCCTGCCGGATGGTGCGCCCTATGGCATGTTCTGCTGCCTCAGCCCGCGCGCGAACCCGACGCTGAACGCGCGCGACCTGGCGGTGATGCGCGTCTTCGCCGACCTCGCGGCGCATGAGATCGCGCGGGAGGTGGCGGAGGAGGAAACCCGCGCGACACGCCTCGCCGAGGTGCGGGAGGTGATCCGGGACGGCATGTTCGCCTTCCGCTTCCAGCCGATCCTGGCGATCCAGCCCTTCCAGGTGGTGGGGTTCGAGGCGCTGACCCGCTTCACGGCGGAGCCCTATCGCAGCCCCGATATCTGGTTCAACGACGCCCATGCGGTGGGGCTGGGGGTGGAGCTGGAAAGCGCGGTGCTGCGCCAGGCGGCACGCGCGGTGATCCGCCTGCCCTATCCCACCTTCGTCTCCGTGAATGCCTCCCCCCGCACCATCCTCGACGGCAAGCTGCTCTCGGTCTTCGCCGGACTGCCGCTGGACCGGCTGGTGCTGGAGGTGACGGAGCATGACCAGGTGGACGACTATGCGGCGCTGCGCGTCGCCCTGGCGCCGCTGCGCAAGGAAGGCGTGCGGCTGGCGATCGACGATGCGGGGGCCGGCTATTCCAGCCTGCGGCACATCCTCCAGCTCCGCCCGGACATCATCAAGCTGGACATGGCCCTGACCCGCGACGTGGACCGCGACCCGGCCAAGCGCGCCCTGACCGCGGCGCTGTGCCACTTCGCGCGGGAGACCGGCTGCCAGATCGTGGCGGAGGGGATCGAGACGGAGTCCGAATTCGCGACACTGGAGGCGCTGGGCGTGGCCAAGGGCCAGGGCTACCTGCTGGGCAAGCCGGGCGACCTGGCGACGGCGAACGGGCTGGTGGGGCTGCCGGCGGAATTGCGGGGGTGATGGGCGGCAGCGCCCTCACCGCACCAGCCGCGGATCATACAGCCATTTGCGCAGCTTGCGGCAGGTCACCGCGCCAGCATCCGGATGCTCCGGATTCAGCAGCACACTGAACTCCTCCGGCACGATCACCGAGGGCAGCACCAGCAGGGCGCTGCCACCGCCGCGCAGCCAGTCGGTGCCGAAGCCGATGCTGGTCAGGCTGGCCGGCTCGGCATCCCAGCCGACCGGCAGGCTGTGCTGGGTCTCGCGCTGCGCGGCGGCCCAGACCGGATCGGGAATGGTGATCTCGACCAGATAGCGGTTCAGCGGCAGCCCGCCGGCATTCAGATGCACCACGGTTTCCAGGCAGGCCAAGGCCCGCGTCGTGGAGGCGTAGACCACCGCGTGGTCCGGTGCGTTCCAGCGCCCGCCCGCCAGCTTGGCGCCGGTGCCGGACAGATCCTCCGCCGGGTAGCGCGCCGTGTCGGCGGCGATCCGCCACACCACCTGGGTCACGCGTAGGCGCCGCCGCCAATCTGCGCGAGCTTTTGGGCGACCAGGGCCTGGCCTTCCATCGTATTCATGAAGTCGATCGGCCGCGCATTGCCGAGCGCTGGCAGGGGCTCTGTCAGCCAGCGCGCCAGCCAGGCGCGGGCATCGAAATCGGCCGGGGCGCCGGCCTCCTCCAACAAAGCCTCCACCTGGCCGACCAGCCGGGCGAAGCCGATGACCCTTTCGCTTTCCGCCGGCGACAGCCGCGCATTCGCCTTGACCTTCCGGTTGAAAGTGGCGGCGGGCAGGTCCAGGGCCTTGAGGGTGCTGCTGCGCCCCAGCTCCGCGATGTCCAGCCAGCGCTTGGCCTCGGCTGCCGGCACGCCATCCGTCATCAGGCGGATACGTTCCATGGCGGCGGCCCGGTAGAGGGTGCCGTAGAGGCGGGTCGCACCGGTGGCGGACATAGGGTCAGCTCCTTTGAGCAATTTCTATACTCAAATGAGCAGCCGGGTCGAGAATATCCAGGGCGAGGTGAAGGGGCGGCCTTCAAATTCCCATGCCGCCCCAACACAAACACGCAACGTTACGCGGCGCGGAGGATTGTCCGCGTCGCGCGCCAGGCTATGCTCCGCCTGGACAACTGGCGGAGTGCCGGCCGAGGGGCCGGCATGCGGTAGGCGGCATGACCATTCGGTATCTGGCACCCCTGGCCCTGGGCGCCGCCCTGCTCGGCTTCGCCGGCCCCGCCGAGGCGCAGCGGCGGGATGAGGAGGTGGGGCGCAGCGGCAATGTCCGAATCGTGCGGGTGTTCGAGGGCAATCGCTTCGACCGCTGCTACGGCATGGTGCCGGGCCACCAGCTCGGCGCCCGGCTGTTCTGGGCGGTCGGGCGCGATTACATCCTGACGGTTCCCGGCGTGAACCCGCCAGGGGACAAGTCCGTGCGAATCCGCACGCCGGGCGGGCTCATCCAGGCGCGTGGCCGGAGCGATGGCGGGCGGACCATCATCACGCTGAATGGCCCCAACGCCGCGAAGTTCATGCAGCTTCGCGGCGAGCTGGTGGTCGATGTGGCGGGGACGAGCTTTCCCTTCCGCATGCAGGGCACGACGATGGAGCAGGTCTTCGTCAGCGTGGAGAACTGCGCCTCCCGCAACAGCCGTTAGCGGGGCGCGGCGTTCAGCCGCTGCCCGTCCGCGGCGGGTCCAGATACAGCGGGCTTTCCAGGTAGCGCCGCAGCCAGTAGCGGGCGACGACGCCAATGGCCGCCGCCATCGGCACCGCCAGCAGCACGCCGAGGAAGCCGAAGGCGACACCGCCGGCGAACAGCGCGAAGATCACCCAGACGGCGTGCAGTTCCACCCGGTCGCCGAGCAGGCGGGGGTAGATCACATAGCCCTCGACCACCTGGCCGATGACGAAGACGGCGACCACCAGCCCGACCTCGTTCCAGGTGCCGAACTGCGCCATGGCCAGCACCACCGCGGTGACGAAGCCGGTCATCGAGCCGACATAGGGGATGAAGGACAGCATCCCCGCCATCAGCCCAACCGTCAGCCCCAGCTCCAGCCCCACCGCCGAAAGCCCGGCCGCGTAGAAGGCGGCGAGGATGGCGCAGCACAGCAGTTGCCCGCGCAGCCAGGCGGACAGCACGCGGTCGGTGTCGAAGGCCAGTTGCCGCAGAGTCTGGGCGGATTTGCGCGGCAGCCAGCTGTCGATGCGGGTCATCACCCGCTGCCAGTCGCGCAGCAGGTAGAAGCCGACGATCGGCGTCACCACCAGCAGGGTGAAGACATTGAACAGCGCCACGCCACCGCCGATCAGCCGCGCCACCGCGGTGCCGAGGAAGGTCACCACCTGGCCGGCCTGGCCGATCACCAGGTCGCGCAGCTGCGCATCGACCACATCCGGGCCAAAGGCGTTCTGCGCCGCTTCCAGCGCCTGGCGCACCGCCTGGCCGATGCCGGTGACATAGGCGGGCATCCGCACCACCAGCACGCCGATCTGCGCCATCAGCAGCGGATACAGCAGCAGCAGGGCCAGCAGCGCGGTCGCCGTCAGCCCCAGCACCAGCAGGAAGGCGGCGATGGAACGCGGCACGCCGATGCGGGCCAGCCGCGTCGTCGGCGGGTCGAGGAAATAGGCGATGCAGCCGGCCAGGACGAAGGGCGTCAGGATGGCGGAGAACAGCCAGATGGCGAAGAACAGCGTCGTCAGCCCGCCGATCACCAGGGTCCAGCGCTCGGCCCGCGTGGCGACGCGGCCGGGCTGCACGGGGGGCGGCAGGGGCGCCGGGCCGGGGCGCGGCCGCGGCAATTCGCCCGCCGGCATCGGCACGGCCGGCGGCAAGGCGGGCGGGGGCGGACGAAAGCCGCTCATCCGCCGCGCCGCGCCGCCTGCAGCACATAGGCCGCGCCGGAGGCCAGGGTGGTGCCGGCCACCAGCAGGATGGCGGCATCGAGCAACGGCCGGGCGCCGAGACCATAGCCGGCCAGGAGCAAGGCGAGGGCCGCGAGGCCGATCTGCAGCACGGTGTTCAGCTTGGAGATCCAGAGCGGTTTGATGTGCGGGGGCTGCCCCAGCAAATACAATACCAGCACGCCGCCGACGATCAGCAGATCGCGGAACACCACCAGAATCGCCAGCCAGTCCGGCAGCACGCCGAGCACGGCCAGGGTGACATAGACGGAGACCAGCAGCGCCTTGTCTGCCACCGGGTCCATCAGCGCGCCGAGGGCGGAGCGGCTATTGCGCACCCGCGCCAGCCAGCCATCCAGCCCATCCGAGATGCCGGCGGCGATGAAGACCCAGAAGGCGATGTCCAGGCGATGCTGCAACATCAGCCAGATGGCGCCGGGAACGGCGCAAAGCCGGGCAAAGGTGATGGCATTGGGCAGCGTGAACAGCCCGCCATCGGCGATCGGTGCCTGCGGCGGCGTATCAGCGGGGTCCTGCAAGGCTGAGGCGCCATCCCTCGCCGGCGCTGGGGGCAGGCGGCGGGCCGGGCCGCGCCATGCCGCGGTCGATCAGCGTCGGCGACATCATCAGCCCGGTCGCCGCCAGGTCCATCGCCGCCTGCGCCGGCTGGCTGCGCAGGCCGAGGCGCAGGCGGGCCTGGTCGCCGGCGACGCTCACCACATCCACCCGTGCCACGGGTGCGGCCGCCTTCAGGCGGCGGGTGATCTCCACCCATTCGGCGAAACCGCGATAGCTGGCCAGGGCCTCCACCGTCGCGACGGCCGGGCCGGTCGCCGCCGGGGCGACCGGCGCCTCCGGCCCGCCACCGGGCGACGTCTCGGTGGAGGACCCGGCGGAGGCCCCGGGCGGCGCATCGGGGCTGGCGGGCAGGCGGCCGCCGGCGGCGGCGACGCGCTGCGGATTGAAGTTAACGGTGATGCGGGCGGTGTAGGTACGGGCCGAAATCCGCTCCGACTCGATGATCAGGGAGCGGACCATGGAATCGATCTGGGCGGCGGAGGCGGAGGTGCTCATGCCCAGCGCCGCGGCCATCCGCTCATAGGCCAGGCGCTGGCCGGCATTCAGCGCCTGTTCGCGCGCCAGCACGGCGGTCTCCGCCGTCGCCTCGGCCGGCACCCCGCGCTGCACCAGCGGATTGTCCTGCGCCCTGGCGCCCTGCGTCACGGCCATGGGCGCCATGAGCAGAAAGGCCAGCAGGCCGAGGGCGCGCATTGCGAAGGCCACGCGCGCGTGGTTGTTTCCGCGCCGCTGGCCCCGCCACGGGCGGACCGGCATCATCCTGCTGACCAGCATCTCGCCATCCTTTTCCGTTCTCAGCCGCATACCCGATCGGGGGCCGCCATGACCAGCCTGACCTACCGTGACGCGGGGGTGGATATCGAAGCCGGCGACGCGCTGGTGGAGGCCATCAAGCCCCTGGCGCGCAGCACCGACCGTAGCGGAACGATGGGCGGGCTCGGCGGTTTCGGCGCGCTGTTCGACCTGAAGGCGGCGGGATTCAAAGACCCGGTGCTGGTCTCCTCCACCGATGGGGTGGGGACCAAGCTGAAGCTGGCGATCGACAGCGGCATCCATGGCTTCGTCGGCCAGGACCTGGTGGCGATGTGCGTCAACGACCTGGTGGTGCAGGGCGCGGAGCCGCTGTTTTTCCTGGATTACTTCGCCACCGGCAAACTGGAGGTGGCGCAGGCCGCCGCCGTGGTGGGCGGCATCGCGGAAGGCTGCCGCATCGCCGGCTGTGCCCTGGTGGGTGGCGAGACGGCGGAGATGCCGGGCCTCTACAAGGGCGGCGACTACGACCTGGCCGGCTTCACGGTGGGCGCGGCGGAGCGTGACGCGCTGCTGCCGAAGCCGGATGTCGGGCCGGGCGACGTGCTGCTGGGGCTGGCCAGTTCCGGCGTGCATTCCAACGGGTTCTCGCTCGTGCGGCGCATCCTGGAAGGCACCAACCTGACCATGTCCGCCCCCGCCCCCTTCGCGGGTGGCGGCACGGTGGCGGAGGCGCTGCTGGTGCCGACGCGGATCTACGTGAAGCCGGTGCTGGCGCTGCACAAGGCCGGGCTGCTGAAGGCGGCCGCCCATATCACCGGCGGCGGCCTGCCCGGCAACCTGCCGCGCGTGCTGCCGGATGGCGTGGTCGCCGCGCTGGATGCCGCCGCCTGGACCCTGCCGCCGGTCTTCGGCTGGCTGGCGCGGACCGGGAATGTGGCGGCGGAGGAGATGCTGCGCGTCTTCAATTGCGGGCTGGGCATGGTGCTGGTGGTGGCGGAGGGCGATGCCGAGGCCGCGCAGGCCCAGCTTCAGGCGGCCGGGGAGACGGTGTTCCGGATCGGCGTGCTGGAGGCCGGGGAGGGCAAGGCGGCAGTGCGGATCGACAATCTGGGGGTTGGTTGGCCGGGGTGAGGAGAACGCTCTCCACCCAAAGGGGGGAGAGGGCTTTTCCCGTGTCAGGAGTAAAAATGCGCGTTGCCATCCTGATCTCCGGCCGCGGCAGCAACATGGCCGCGGTGCTGCGCGCGGCGGCGGAGCCGGGCTATCCGGCGACCATCGCCCTGGTGCTCGCGAACCGCGCCGATGCGGCCGGGCTGGCGGTGGCGCAGGCGGCCGGCGTGCCGACCGCGGTGGTGGAAAGCCGCCCCTTCAAGGGCGACCGGGCCGGGTTCGAGGCGGCGATGGAAGCGGAACTCGCCCGGCATGGGGTGGAGCTGGTGGCGCTGGCCGGCTTCATGCGGGTGCTGACCGAGGGCTTCGTGGAGCGCTGGCGCGACCGGCTGGTGAACATCCACCCCTCCCTGCTGCCGCTGTTCAAGGGGCTCGACACCCATGCCCGCGCGCTGGAGGCCGGGGTGAAGCTGCATGGCTGCAGCGTGCATCTGGTGCGCTTCGGCGTGGATGAGGGGCCGATCCTCGCCCAGGCCGCGGTGCCGGTGCTGCCCGACGACGACGAGGCGTCGCTGGCGGCGCGGGTGCTGGAACAGGAACACCGGATTTACCCGGCTGCGATAGCCTGGCTGGCCTCCGGGCTGGTGCGGGTGGAAGGCGATGTGGTGCGGGTCGCGGCCCCGGCCGCGTCCGGTGCCCTCGCCAACCCCTTGCCCGCCTTCGCGCCGCTTCCTACAACCGCCGCCACAAGCTGACCCGCACGAGGACCCCCATGGCCGAACAGGCGCCGACCTACGAGATGATCGAAGTGAAGGCCGAGGACATCATGGCCGAGCGCGAGGGCCTGTATTCGGGCTTCCTGCGCGCCACCGTCTGGGGCATCGGCATCACCGTCGCCATCCTGGTGCTGATGGCGTTCTTCCTGGTCTGAGACAGCGGGCGCGCGTCGGCGCGCCCTTCACACCAGCAATTCCACCCCGCAGGCCGCCGAGGCGCGGCGCAGTTCGGCCAGCACCGCCTCGGGCGGCGGGCCAGGCGGGGTTTCGGGCGTGGCCTCGGCCGCGATCGGCTGGCCGAGCGTGCTGAAGAAGGCCTCGTGCTGGTGGCCGGGCCAGTTGAGGATCAGCATGCTGGCCTCCCCCGCCCCGATATTGCGGAAATGGTGCGGTGCCCCGGTCGGGATCGGCACCCAGTCGCCCGGCCCCACCACCCGGACCTCCCCATCCACGCTGAATTCATAGCTGCCGGACAGGATCCGGAACGCCTCCTCATCCCCCGCATGCCGGTTCGGCGGCGCGCCGGCGCCGGGCGCGGAGCGGCATTCGCTGAGCAGGAACGGCGCGCCCTGGGAGGGGCGGGTGCGGAAGGTCAGGATATTGCCGAACAGATGGTAGCTCTGGGATTCCGCCATGGCGGATCTCCTTGCGACGGGATGGGACCGACGGCATATTAGACAACAGTCTCGTTATGAGACAAGTGTCTTGTAAGGATCAGGGCTTGTCCACCTCGCTGCAATCCGGCCGCAGCGCCCAGAAGCTGCGCACCCGCCAGGCCCTGCTGGCCGCCGCGCGCGCCCTGATGGCGCGTGGCGCGCCGGTGACCGTCGCGGCCGCGGCGGCGGAGGCCGGCATCTCCAAGGCCAGCGCCTATCGCTATTTCACCGCCGCCGAGACGCTGACCATGGAAGCGGCGCTCGACGGCGCCTTTGCCAGCCCGGCGGAGGTGGTGGGGGATGCGACGGAGGTGCGGGAGCGGGTGCGCCGCGTGCATCGCTACCTGTTCGCGGCGACGCGGGCGCAGGAGCGTGCCTTCCGGCTGTTTCTCGCCAAGGCGCTGGAGCAATCAGCCCAGGTGGGGGCCCAGTTGGGGGCCCAGTTGGGGGCCCAGTTGGGGGCCCAGGCGGAGGCCGGCGCGGCGCCGCAACTGCGCGGCGGGCGGCGGCTGCCGATGTATGAGCTGGCGCTGGCGCCACTGCGCGGGCGGATGGCCCCGGCGGATATCGCCACGCTGGTGCATGCGCTGTCGGGCGCGACAGGGCTGGAAGCCTGGCTGGCGCTGAAGGATGTGTGCCGGCTGGAGGATGCGGAGGCCGAGCGGATTTCGGCGCTGACGGTGGAGGCGATCCTGGACCGGCTGCTGTCGGGGTGAAGCCCCCCTCACCCAACCCTCTCCCCCCGTCGGGGGGCAGGGCTATCGCATTTGCCGGAGGAGGCTGAGCAGGAAGGCGTCGTGCCATCCTGCTCGTTTGATTTTGGCGCGGACGGAGCCGCGGGACGGGTCGGCGTTGAGGAGGTTGAGGGCGAGGCGGCGGAGCAGGGCGAGGTTTTCGGCGGCATGGCCTTGGCGGCTGCGGGCGCTGTCCTCGTGGAGCACGACGTCGAGGCTCCAATGCAGGCTGTTCTCGATGCTCCAGTGGCTGCGGACGGTGGCGAGGGCCTCGGCGGGCGGCATCACCCGGGAGAGGGCGTAGTAGCGGCGCTGCTCGGTCTGCCGGTCGCCGCAGCGGCGCGTGGCATCGACCCGCAGGACGGCGCGGAGACCCTCGAAGCGGTGGCGATCGGCCCAGTCTGGCGGGGTCGGCAGGAGGTGAGCCACCCGACGCTCCAAACGCCCGCCATTGGTCTCCTCGGTGATGGCGGAGCGCGTCGGATCGGGCTCGGCGAGCAGGTCGACCGCCTCGCGATGGAGCGGCCCGCGGTTCCCCTTGATGGCCAGCGCATAGTCGCCGCCACGACTGCGGATGGCAGCCGCCATCTGCCGGTTGCCATGCAGCGCATCGGCGGTGACGGTCGCTCCGGTCAGGTCGAGCAGTGCCACCACCTGGCGCGCGGCGGTCACTTCGCTGCGTCCTGGCGCGCGGCGCTGGGCCAGCACCAGGCGCCCCTGCACGGCCCAGGCCGTCACCAGGTGCAGCGGCTGGGTGGCGGCCCCGGCCTCGAAGGCGCCGCGCAGCGATTTGCCGTCGATCGCCACCGTCTGCCCGGCCAGGCCTTCCTGCCCAGAGAGGCGGGCGGCGAAGGCCTCCGTGAAGCGCCGGAATGCCGCCTCGAAGGCCTCCGGGTCCAGCAGGCGGAACAGGCGAGAGAAGGTGTCGTGGCTCGGCACGCCATGCGGCAAGGCCCGCACCTCGCGCAGGATCGGCAGCTTGGACGTGCCGAATTCCGCCATGTCGGCGCAGGTATCCGCACCAGCCAGCGTCGCCGCGAAGGCGATGAACAGCACCTCCGACAAATCGTGCCGTGCATTCGCCGCCCGCGGATCAGGCACCGACGCAAACATCAACCCCAGACCCCGCATCCAACCCTCCGGCTCCGCCGTCCGGTCAGACACAGAATCCATAAATCACCTCAGCGCCAGCGCCTTATCGCAACTCCATATGCGATTCCCCTGCGTCGGGGGGAGAGGGCTTTAGCAAAAAATCAGCCGACGATTTCGGTGCCGGCGAAGAAGTAGGCGATCTCGATCGCGGCGTTCTCCAGGCTGTCGGAGCCGTGCACGGAATTCGCCTCGATGCTCTCCGCGAACAGCTTGCGCACGGTGCCCTCGGCGGCGTTCGCCGGGTTGGTGGCGCCCATCACGTCGCGGTGCTTGGCGACGGCGTTCTCGCCTTCCAGAACCTGCACGACGACCGGGCCGGAGATCATGAAGGTCACCAGGTCGTTGAAGAAGCCACGCTCCTTGTGCACGCCGTAGAAGGCCTCGGCCTGGGCGCGCGTCATGTGGATGCGCTTCTGGGCGACGATGCGCAGGCCCGCATCCTCGAACACGGCGTTGATCTTGCCGGTCAGGTTGCGACGCGTGGCGTCGGGCTTGAGGATGCTGAAGGTGCGCTCGATGGCCATGATGGTGATCCTTGGTTGGTGGCGCGCCGGATAGGCGGGGTTTTGCGAGTGCGCAAGGGTCGCGCGGGTTACGGCTTCCCGGCCCAGGCCTCCAGCACGCCCACCGCCTCCGCCACCAGCGCCCGCCGCGCCTTCATCCGATGGGTGCCGATGGGGGCGGAGGCTTCCAGGCGAAGCGTGGTGCTGTCCACGCGCACGCGGCGGGTTGGCCCGACATCGGCCAGCACCCGGGCGCTGTCGGCCATGGCGGCGGCGTAGACCACCGCCTCCACCTTGGCGATCTGCATCGCGGCGACACACAGCGCGCAGGGCTCGCAGCTGGTGAAGACGGTGCAGCCACTCAGGTCCAGCGTGCCGAGCCGGTTGCAGGCATCGCGCATCGCCTCCGTCTCGCCATGCGAGGTCGGGTCGAGCTTGCCGATCGCCTGGTTGAACCCCTCCCCCACCACCTGCCCATCCTTCACCACCACGGCGCCGAAGGGCTGCGCGCCGGGGGTGGCGGCGGCCTGGGCCGAAAGCGCGATGGCGCGGCGCATGAAGGTCTCGTCGGTCATGGGTCACAGCCTGTCCAGGGGAAGCGGCAGCTTGAAGCCCCTACGCCTTGCGGGGAAGGCCGGCTATGAAGCCGTCCCATGACCGTTCTCATCATCCGCGACCTCACCATCCGCTTTGGCGGGCGGGAATTGCTCAACGGGGCCGAGCTGACGCTCGACACCGGCCACAAGGTCGGCCTTGTCGGCCGCAACGGTGCCGGCAAGTCCACCTTGCTCAAGGCCATCACCAAGGAGCTGATCCCGGATGGCGGCGAGATCCGCCTGGCCGCCCGCGCCCGCATGGGCGTGGTGGCGCAGGAGGCGCCGGGGGGTGAGTCCAGCCTGCTGGAAGCGGTGCTGGAGGCGGATACGGAGCGCGCCGAACTGCTCAACGCGCTGGAACGCGACGACCAGGCGCATCGCGTGGCGGAAATCCATGAACGGCTGATGGCGATCCAGGCCGATGCGGCGCCGGCCCGCGCGGCGACGGTGCTGGCCGGTCTCGGCTTCGACGCGGCGGCGCAGGCGCGGCCGCTGAATTCCTTCTCCGGCGGCTGGCGCATGCGCGTGGCGCTGGCCCGCGCGCTGTTCCTGGAGCCGGATCTGCTGCTGCTGGACGAGCCGACCAACCACCTGGACCTGGAGGCGACGCTGTGGCTGGAGGGATGGCTCAGCCGCTTCGCCGGCGCGGCCATCATCGTCAGCCATGATCGCGGGTTGCTGGACCGGGCGGTGGATGGGATCGCGCATCTCGATCGCGGCAAGATCCTCTACTACCCCGGCAATTACGAACGCTTCGTCCGCATCCGCACGGAACGCGCGGCGCAGGTGGAAGCGCAGCGCGGCAAGATCGCGGCGCAGCGGGCGCATATGCAGTCCTTCGTGGACCGCTTCCGTGCCAAGGCGACCAAGGCCAAGCAGGCGCAGTCCCGCATCAAGGCGCTGGAAAAGCTGCCGGTGATCGAATCGGTGATCGAGGACGCCACCAGCACCTTCAACTTCCCCGAGCCGGAGGAGCTGGCACCCCCCGTGCTGGCCCTGGAACAGGTCGATGTCGGCTATGGCGGCCCGCCGATCCTGAAGGGCCTCGACCTGCGCATCGACCAGGACGACCGCATCGCCTTGCTCGGCGCCAATGGCAACGGCAAGTCCACATTGGCAAAACTGCTGGCGGGGCGGCTGGGGCCGTCGCGCGGCACGGTGAAGCGGGCGCCGCGGCTGCGCGTCGGTTTCTTCGCGCAGCATCAGTCGGAGGATCTGGACGCCAGCGGCACGCCGCTGTCCCACATGCAGTCGGCGCTGCCCAGTGCCACCATCAGCCAGTGCCGCAGCCAGTTGGCGCGGTTCGGCCTGACGGTGGAGCGGGCGGAGACGAAGATCGCCAATTGCTCGGGCGGCGAGAAGGCGCGGCTGCTGCTCGCGCTATGTACCCGCGACGCGCCGCAATTGCTGATCCTGGACGAGCCGACCAACCACCTGGACATCGATGCGCGGGAGGCGATGGTGCGCGCTTTGGCCGATTACGGCGGCGCCGTGCTGATCATCACCCATGACCCGCATCTGGTGGAGCTGGTGGCCGACCGGCTGTGGCTGGTGACGGATGGCACCGTACGCAATTTCGACGGCGACATGGACGAATACCGCACCCTGCTGGCCGAGCGCGCGCGTGGCGGCAGCGGTGGTGGGCGGGAGGCGGAGGCCGGCGGCAAGGCCACGGAGCGCCGGAAGTCAGCGACCAGCCGCGCCGCCCTCGCTCCCATGCGCACCCGGTTGCGGGAGATCGAGAAGGAGATCGAGAAACTGGCGCTGGAGCGCAAGCTGATCGAGCGGCGCCTCTCCGACCCCGCGACCTATGCCAAGCGCAAGCCGGAGGACATCACCTGGGCCAATACCCGCCAGGTGGTCATCGCCCGTCAGACCGCGGCGCTGGAGGAGGAATGGCTGAAGCTGTCGGAGCAGTTGGACGCGGCCTGACGGAGGGCACCACCTCATCCTCCGCCAGGGTCCGTCGCAGGAAGGTGGGCCAGAGCGCGCGCTGGGTGCCGGGCTCGGCGGGGGTCCGCGTGCCGCGGGGCTGGGGGATGACGGGCGTGTCGGCGTGCATGGCCTCACCCTCTCGTTCGAAATCCGGCTTCAGGGCAGCGTGAACCCGGAGGCCCGCGCCGTGCAACCAAAACCGGCGGGGTGCCGGGGAGGTGATGGGTCTTGACGCCCCCCGGCACGATTGCGACACGGCAGCAAAGCCCGGGAGAACGCCCATGATCCGCCGCCGCAGCCTCGCCGCCCTGCCCTTCCTCGGCCTTGCCGCGCCGGCACTGGCCCAGGGGGGGGCCCAGGGAGGCGGCACCATCCGCCTGATCGTGCCCGCCCCGCCCGGCGGCCCCACCGACATCCTGGCGCGGCTGACCGGCGAACGCGCCGCCGCCACCCTCGGCCAGCCCGTGGTGGTGGACAACCGCGCCGGCGCCGGCGGGGTGATCGGGGCGGAGGCCGCGACCCGCGCCGCGCCGGACGGGCTGACCATCATGGTCGGCCACAACCAGACCCATGCCTCCAACCAGTCGATGATGGCGCGCCTGCCCTTCCATGTGGTGGAGGGCTTCACGCCGATCGCCAAGCTGGGAACGGTGCACCACGCCACGGTGGTGCCGGCCAATTCGCGGGCGCGGAGCATGGCGGAGCTGGCGGCGATGGGGCGCGATGGCGGGCGGGTGACCTATGCCTCCTCCCAGGCCGGCTCGGCCAGCCATGTGATCTCGGAGACCTTCGTCCGCCGGTCGAACATGAATGCGACGCATGTGCCCTATCGCGGCGCGGCGCCAGCGGCGACCGATACGGTGGCGGGGGTGGTGGATTTCTACACCTCCACCTTCCCCACCGTGGCGGCGCTGATCCGGGACGGGCGGCTGCGGGCGCTTCAGGTGGGGGCGCCGGCAAGGCTGGCGGATTTCCCGGATGTGCCGACCGCGGCCGAGGCGGGCGTGCCCTTCATGGCGGTGGATGCCTGGTTCGGCCTGTTCGGCCCGGCCGGCGTGCCGGCGCCGATGGCCGAACGCCTGGCGGCGGCCTTCCTGGGCGCGCTGGAGGTGCCGGAGGTGCAGCAGCGCCTGCGCGCCGCCGGCTTCACCCTGGACCCGCTGCGCCCCGCCGAATTCGCCGCCTTCCAGCGCCAGGAAGTGTCGCGCTGGGCAGAGATGGTGCAGCTGACCGGGGTGAAGCTGGAGGATTGAGGCGGGGAGCCCTCTCCACCCAACGGGGGGGTTGGACGCATGCGTCCAACGATGGGTGAGGGGGGCCTTGCCACCAGTTGCACCGATGTTGACCAGGCGCCCGTGAAGCCAACGGGCGGGTGCCCCCCTCACCCTGCCTCTCCCCCCGTCGGGGGGAGAGGAGTCGGTTGCGCAAGGGGCTTTGATTCGCTCACACGCCTATGCGCCTACCCGCCGCAGGAAGGCGCCGTGGACGAAGCCGTCCGGTACGGCGTCGCCCTGCAGGTCCACCAGGCGCCAATCGCCTTCTTCCCGCAGCACCCGCAGCCGGGCGCCGGGGTCCAGCTTTCGCAGCACGGAAAAGCCCGTGCCGGGGCCGCCGCGCAGGTTCAGATTGTCCCGCGACGCGACCTCGAAGGCGCCGAGGTCGTTCGCCGCCAGGGCGGTATCCAGGTTCTGGAAGCGCGCCATCGGAAAGGCCGGGCCGGGGTCCTGCTTGCGGCCGGGGGAGATGTCATCATGGCCGACCGCTTCCTGGATGGTCGGATAGGCGGCGAGGATGGCCCGGGTGAGCGCCTCCACCGCCTTGAGCTGCGCTTCCGGATAGGCCTCCCATCCCATGGCCCGGCCACCGTTCTTATGCGCGGCGACCACCACCTCCGCCTCCGGCAGCACGCGGCCGAGGCCGGCGCGGGTCCAGCCCGCATCCTCCTTCCGGTCGAGCCAGCCAAGATTGGCGATCTCGATGCCGATGGAGCAGCCATTCAGCCCGTCATGCCCCCGCCAGTGGGACGGGCCGGCATGATGCGCGAGGCGGTCGCAGGGCACGGTCTGGATCACCGTGCCATCGCGATCGACGAAGAAATGCGCCGACAACCCGCGATCCTGGATCGCGCGCACGGAATTCCGCGCCGATCCGCCCGCGGTGTAGTGCATGACGAGGAAGCGGGGCGTGATCTCCCGCCCCATATGCTCCGTCGCCTCGAACAGGCATTCGCGCAGGCGGTGGGCTTCGATCTGCATGGCTGTTCACCTTGTCCTCACTGGAACATAATAGGAACATAGACCGCAGAAAGTAAAAAATCCTAGGCCTTTTTCTCCCAGCCCCGCGCGCCCTGCTGCCAATAGGTCAGGGCATGGCCGGCCGCCTTGGCGGCCCGCCAGCGGGCGCGCGCCGCCGCCACCGCCTGGTCGTCGCCGCCATCGAACAGGTCCAGCACGCGGTCGAAGGCGTCCAGGCGGGCGCTCTCCGTCCCCTCCAGCAGGAACAGGAATTTCGCGCCGTTGGGCGCACCCTCCGGCCCCGCATCCTCGGTGGTCAGCCAGATCGGCTGCAAAGGCGCATGGCCCAGCCGCGGCGTGCCATGCGGCAGCCAGTCCGGGTCCTGGGAGGTCCAGAGCGCTGCATCCAGCGCCTCCAGCCGCGCCGGCTCCGCCATGCGGACCATCGCCCGGCCACCACCCGCCAGCACCCGGCCGAGCAGCTTCGGCAGGACCTGTTCCAGCGGGCTGCGGGTCAGGTGGTAGAATCCGTAATCGGCCATCAGGGGCGGCCACCAACTGGTTCCGGAGGCTCCTCATACTGCGCCGCGACCAGCCGATCCAGCAGCCTGACGCCGAAGCCCGTCGGGCCGGCGGGACCCAGCGCATCGGCCTTGTCCCGCGTATCCACCCCCGCGATGTCGAGATGCGCCCAGGGCGTGGCATCCCCCACGAAGCTCTCCAGGAAGGCCGCCGCATGGCTGGCATCGGGCTGGAAGCGAATCCCCGCCGGCATGCACTGCCGGATATCGGCAATGTCGGAGCGCAGATCCGCCCGATGCCGCGCGCCGATCGGCATGGGCCAGAGATGCTCCCCCACCTCCTCCCCCGCCGCCGCCAGGGCCGCCAGCAGCGCCGCGTCATTGCCGAACAGGCCCGCCCGATGGTGGCCCAGCGCCGTGACGATCGCCCCCGTCAGCGTCGCCGCATCCACCACCACCCGCGGCCGCAGCGCCGTCACCGCATGATGCAGCGCATCCGCCAGCACCAGCCGCCCCTCCGCATCCGTGTCCACCACCTCCACCGTCCGGCCCGACGCCGTGCGCAGCACATCGCCCGGCCGGTAGGACTCCGCCCCCGTCGCATTCTCCGCGATCGCCAGCACCGCCACCGCCGGGGCCGGCGAGCGCCTCAACGCCAGCGCCAGCATCGCCCCCGCACAGGCCGCCGCCCCCGCCATATCGGCGCGCATCGACTCCATGCCCTTGGCCGGCTTGATCGAAATGCCGCCCGTGTCGAACACCAGCCCCTTGCCGACCAGCACCACCGGCGGCGCATCGAAACTGCCGCGCCAGCGCAGAATCGCCAGCCGCGGCGGGCTGGCACTGCCACCCCCCACCGCCAGCAACGCCCCGAACCCCGCCCGCGTCAGCCGCTTGCGACCCCAGACATCCACATGAATCCCGAACTCGGCCAAACCCTCCAGCCGCTTCGCGAAACTCCGCGTGGTCAAATGATTGGCCGGCTCCGCCACCAGGTCCCGGGCGAAGACACAGCCCCGCACCCCCGCCTCAACCCCTTCCCACGCCTCCCGGCACGCCGCCGGGTCATCCACCAGCACCGTCACCCGCTCCAGCCCCGGCCTCACCCGCGTCCGATGCCCCTCGAACCGCCAGGCCCGCAGGACCATCCCCGCCACAAACGCCGCCACATCCCCCGGCGCCGCTCCCTCCAACCCCACCTGCACCTGCGGCCTCTCCAACACCCGCGCCGCCGCGCCCGCCCCCGCCTCCTCCCACGCCCGCCGCCCGGTCGGCACAGACGCCCCACCGCCCTCCAGGGGCCAGGCCACGGGATGCGCCGGATCGGCCGGGGGGCGCTTGAAACGAAGCTTCAGCATGAGGGTGCGTGGGTGGCTCGCAGGGGGACGCCGTCCCCCTGCACCCCCTGCCAAAGGGACAGTGGTCCCTTTGGGATCCCGTTAAGGGGCAGGAAGGAGGAGGGGCATGGCGGGACCGCGGGTTCAGCGCGCGCGCATGCCCCTCCTCCTTCCCGCCCCTCATCCATGGGTTCGAAGGGGCCACTGCCCCTTCGCGGGAGGGTGCAGGGAGGGCGGAGCCCTCCTTGCAAGACCACCCGCGCAGCCTTCATCGCTCAGCCCTCGTCCCAATCCGCCACCAGCCGGTCGAGGAGGCGTACGCCGTAGGCCGTGGCGCCCTTGGGGATGGTGGGGTGGTCTTTGTTGGTCCAGGCGGTGCCGGCGATGTCGAGGTGGGCCCAGGGCATGGGGCCGTGTTTGGTGTTGATGAAGCGTTGGATGAATTGGGCGGCGGTGATGGCGCCGCCGGGGCGGCCGCCGACGTTCTTCATGTCGGCGATGTCGGAGCGGATGGCTTTGTCGTAGGCGTCGCCGAGGGGCATGCGCCAGGCGGCTTCGCCGGTGAGTTGGCCGGCGGCGAGGATGCGCTGGGCGAGGTCGTCGTCGTTGGAGAACAGGCCGGCGTGTTCGTGGCCGAGTGCGACGATGATGGCGCCGGTCAGCGTCGCGAGGTCGATCATGCAGCGCGGTTCGAAGCGTTCCTGGCAGTACCAGAGCACGTCGGCGAGGACGAGGCGGCCTTCGGCGTCGGTGTTGATGACTTCGATGGTCTGGCCGGAATAGGATTTCACCACGTCGCCGGGGCGCTGGGCGGTGCCGGAGGGCATGTTCTCGACCAGGCCGATCAGGCCGACGACATCGACCTTGGCCTTGCGGCCGGCCAGCGCCGCCATCAGGCCGACGACAGTGCCGGCGCCGGCCATGTCCCACTTCATGTCTTCCATGCCGCCGGCGGGCTTGATGGAGATGCCGCCGGTGTCGAAGGTGACGCCCTTGCCGATGAAGGCGAGCGGCTTGGCCTTTTTGGACTTGGGCGCGCCCTTCCACTGCATGACGACCAGGCGCGGTTCCTGGGCGCTGCCCATGGAGACGCCGAGCAGGGCGCCGAAGCCGAGGCGCTTCATCTCCTTCGGGCCGAGGATTTCAACCTCGACGCCCAGCTTTTCCAGGGCCTTGCAGCGGTCGGCGAATTCGGTGGGGTGCAGGATGTTGGGCGGTTCGCTGACCAGTTCGCGGGTGAGGAACACGCCGTCCGCAACCGCGCGCATGGGGGAAAAAGCCTGCTTGGCGGCGCTGGTGTCGGAGGTGGCGAAAGCGAGGCGTTCCAGCTTCGGCTTGTCTTCCTCCTTCTCCTTCGTGCGGTAGCGGTCGAAGCGCCAGGCGCGCAGCAGGGCGCCCATGGCGAGGGAGGCGACGAGCGCCGGCGGCAGGGTATCGGCGGCGACGGTGGCCTCCCGGTCCTGCGCCAAGGCGGGGATCATGCTGCCGCCGGCGGCTTCGGCGGCCTGGGGGGTGAGGTCGGCGAGCTTGCCGAGGCCGATGGCGACGACCTTGGAGAGATTGCCGCCGGGTGCCCAGAGGGTGGTGGTCTGGCCCTTGCGGCCCTTGAAGCCGGCGGCCTCCAGCGCCCGGGTCAGGGCGCCGCCGGTCGCGGCATCGGCCTCGGCGAAGAGGCCGGTGGCTGGGGTATCGGCTTCGGGAAGCGGCAGCACCAGGGTGGCGGAACGCGGCAGGGTGGGCTTCACGAAGGCGATATCGGGCATGGGGAGGTGATCCGGCGGGTTCTTGTGACACCCAGCCTATCACCCCGCGTGGCCTGCGCCACAACTGGGGCCTCGCCTGCGCCGCACGGCGCGGCTAGAGGCTGAGACATGGATGAGGACGAGCTTCTGGCGCTGGCGGAGCGCCTGGCCGCGCAGGCGGCGGCGGCGATCATGGCGGTGCGGGCGGCCGGCTTCGTGGTGGAGCGCAAGCGCGACCATTCGCCGGTGACGGTGGCCGACAGGATCGCGGAGGCGCTGATCGTCGAGGGCCTGCTGGAAGCCGCGCCGGGCATCCCGGTGGTGGCGGAGGAGGCGCATGAGGCCAGCGCGGTGGCGGTGCCGCAAGGGCGCTTCTGGCTGGTCGATCCGCTGGACGGCACGCGCGATTTCGCCGAGGGGCTGGACGGCTATGCGGTGAATATCGGGCTGGTCGCAGAGGGGCGGCCGGTGCTCGGCGCCGTGGCCCTGCCCGCCTTTGGCGAGGTGTTTTCGGGGATTGTCGGGCGCGGCGCCTGGAAGCTGGCGGCGGGCGAAAGGCGGCCGATCCTGGCGCGGGCGCTGGCACGGGACCCGGTGGCGATGGTCAGCCGCCGGCATGGGCGGGATCCGCGCATCGTCGATTTCCTGGCCGATCGCGGCGTGGCGCGCCTGGTGCCGCTGGGCTCGGCGGCGAAACTGTGCCGGGTGGCGGAGGGGGCGGCGGATCTCTATCCGCGCCGGGGGCCGACCATGGAATGGGACACGGCGGCGCCGGAGGCGGTGCTGATCGCGGCGGGGGGACGCATGGCGGATTGGGACGGGTTGGCGCTGCGCTATGGCAAGCCCGGCTGGCGCAATCCCGGCTTCCTGGCGGAGGGGCGCGCATGACCCGGCTGCTGACCGACCCGGCCGAGGCCGCCGCCCTGCTTTGCGCGGGCGAGCTGGTCGCCTTCCCCAGCGAAACCGTCTACGGCCTGGGCGCCGATGCCTGGAATGGCGCCGCGGTGGCCGCCGTCTTCACCGCCAAGGGCCGGCCGCATTTCAACCCGCTGATCTGCCATTTTGCCAGCGCCGAGGCGGCCTTTGCGGAGGTGGTGGCGGATGACCGCGCCAGGGCGCTGGCCCAGAAATTCTGGCCGGGGCCGCTGACCCTGGTGCTGCCGCGCCGGCCGGAATGCCGGGTGGACCTGCTGGCGGGCGCGGGGCTCGACACGCTGGCGGTGCGCGTGCCGGCGCATGCGGCGACGCTGGAGATGTTGCGGCAGGTGGCGCGGCCCATCGCCGGGCCTTCCGCCAACCGCTCCGGCCAGGTCAGCCCGACCAGCGCCGCGCATGTGCTGGCGGGGCTCGCGGGGCGCATCGCGGCGGTGCTGGAGGGTGGCGACTGCCCGGTGGGGGTGGAGAGCACGGTGCTCGACCTGACCGGCGCGGGGGCGGTGCTGCTGCGCCCCGGCGGGGTGCCGGCGGCGGCCATCGAGGCGGTGATCGGCCGCGTCGGCCGCCCTTTGCCGCTGGCCGCCGCCGAGGCCACGCGCAGCCTGCGCAGCCCGGGGATGCTGCTGTCCCACTACGCGCCCAGCCTGCCGCTGCGGCTGGAGGCGCGGGCGGTGACGGGCGCGGAAGCGCTGCTCGCCTTCGGGCCGAAGCCGCTGCCGGGCGCAGGCGCGCTGTGGAACCTGTCGCCCGGCGGCGATGTGGCGGAAGCCGCGACGCGGCTGTTCTCCGGCCTGCGCTGGCTCGATGCGGAAGGGCAGCGCCTGGGGCTCACGGGAATGGCCGCGATGCCGGTGCCGGCGGAGGGGTTGGGGGAGGCGATCCTGGATCGCCTGGCGCGGGCCGCAGCGCCGCGAGAATGAATGGCGGGGGGATGGTGGGCGCATCTTGCGCCGGGCAGGCACGTGTTGTGTCGGCGAATGGAACAAGAGTGGATGGATTGAGGGGTCAGGCCCCCTGCGAGACCCCTCGGCCGTTGGCCACCTCATCTTCGGGCGCATAGGCGGTCAGCGCGCGTTGCAGCATGGCGGTCAGCCGCGCCGCGACATCGGGGTTCGCCTCGGCGGTCACATTGCCGTCATCGGCCTGGGCGCTGAACAGCACATTCAGCATCGCGGCGCTGAGGCTCGCCTGCGGCTGGCCTGTGGAGGACGTGGCGGCCTCGTCCGGATCGCTCTCCGGCACCGCGCCCGCGGCGATTCCTGCCGGGGACTGGGCAAGTCCTGCCGAGGCGGAGGCGGCATTTGCTGCCGGGTCCTCCTCACGCGGCAGGCGCCGGTCTCGCATCTGTTGCAGCAGGGCGGCGCTGATGGCGCCACCCGAGCCTGAAATCTCCATCGTGGAGTCTCCTGAACCCGGCGGCGGAATGCCCCGGGACGGAACCCGTCATTCACGCGGCGTGCCGCGACGGGGAGGCGCGCCGGTCACAACCCCTTTATGCCGGCGGCCGCCAATCCATTCTGGATGGCAGCCGAACGCCGGCAGGTCTGCGACGACACACATGGTGGACCGGCTGGGTTTTCCAAGCCGTTAACGCGCTCAGGCCATGTGAAGTTAGCGCCACAAGCCTTTGGCGGCCAGCCAATCCTGCACGAGCTGGGCAACCTCGTCCGAATTGCGGTCCATCATGATCATGTGGCTGTTGCCGCGGATGCCGCGTTCCGGCAGGTCCACCACATCGACGCTGCCGCCCGCCGCCCGCACCGCTTCGGCGAAGCGCACGCCATTGCCGCGGATGGTGGGCCAGCGGCTGTCCTGGGCGATGTAGTCGCCATAGACCATCAGCACCGGGATGTTGCGCAGCGCCGCGACCTTGGCGATGTCGCCGATCGCCGCCGGCTCGATCAGCACCAAGGCGCGCACCTTGTCCGGCCGTTCCTGCGCCGCGCGCCAGCCGAACAGCCCAGCCTGGCTATGCGCCACGACGACCGAGGGGCCGACGCGGTCGAGCAGCGCGAGATAGGCCTCCAGCGTCAGCCCATCCGTGGTGGTGAAGCGCGGCACCACCTGGCGCATGAAGTTCATGTAGCTGTCGCGATCGGCCGGGAACTGGTTGCCGGGCAGGACCTCGCCCCGCTGGTAGCTGCCCTGGCCGGCGCCGATACGGAAGCGCTCGAAGGGGTTGTCCACGGTCAGCAGCACGGGCTGGCCGCCGGTCTGTTCGGGGATCATCGACCAGCCGGCGCGGCCACGCTCCACGGCGTCGGAGACATAGGTGGGCCAGCCTCGGCGGAGGAAGAAGTTCTGCCAGCCCTCGCGGCCATCCGGCGTCGTCTCCCAGGTCACGCCGGTCAGGCCGCCGCCATGCCACAGCAGCATCGGCGCCTGGCCGCGCGGCGCGGCCGGGATCATGTACTGGGCATACATCCCGCCCATCAGGTAGGTGCCGTTCGGATCGACCCGGGCGGGCACGCCGCCGGGGGTGAACAGCACTTCGCGCACCGGCTGGCCGGAGATCACCACCTCCCGCCCCCCGACATGCAGGCTGCCCCAGCTCTGCAGGGTCACGGGCGGGGCGTTGCCGGCCGGCTGCTGCGCGCGCGCGGGCATGGATGGGCCCGCCACCACGGCGGCCAGCGCCATGGCGAGGATGGTCTTGTGCATGGTCTCACTCCCTCGAGTCCCGGTCAGGCCGGGTTTGGCGAGTGGATCACGCGGCGTGGCAGGCCGCCAAGCGCCGGCCAGGCACAGGCCCTCGATCCGGCCGATCCGCCGGGCTGGGCGTCAGCGGCTGCGCCGGCCCGACGATCGGCTGGCGCGGGATTTCGGCCCCTCGGCCGAGGCCAGCACCAGGCCGCGCAGCCAGGCGAGACCCGCATCGCCGTCCATCGCCTTCAGCCAGGCCATGTCGAGCCCGTGCAGACGCTCCGGCAGCGGCGAGGGCAGGAGCCGCAGGCGCAGCGCCTGCGCGAAGGGCGCGACGGCGCCGAGCGGCAGGGTCGTCACCAGGTCGGTCGCGGCGACGACATGCAGCGCCGCCTGGAAATGCGGCACCGTGACGGCGATCCTCCGCCGCAGCCCCTGCGCCTCCAGCGCCTGGTCCATCCAGCTCAGCCGCCCGGGGAAGGAGGAGACGCGGACATGGCGGCGCGCCAGGAAGGCCGCCATGTCGAAGCATCCCGCCGGGTCCCAGGCGCGCTCCGCCAGGACGCAGACATGCGGGTCCTGCCGCAGCGGCTGCCGCCGGAAGCGTGGCGGCAGCGTGTCGGTCTGGCCGAGCGCCAGCTCCACCTGCCCCTCATCCAGCAGCCGGGGCAGGACCGGGCCATCCTGGTTCTGGCCGCGCGGCAGGTGGATCACCTCCAGCGACACCGCCGGCGCGGCGCCGCCGAGCGCCTGGAGCATCAGCGGCAGCAGCGTGGCGGAGACATAGTCGTTCATGCCGATGCGGAAGCGCCTTTCGCTGACCTCCGGCCGGAACGGCGCCGAGGGCAGGATGGCCTGCTCCAGCCCCTCCAGCGCCGCGGCGGCGGCGCGGCACAATTCGGTGCCGCGCGGCGTCGGCACCAGCACGCCCGCGCCGCGCACGAACAATTCGTCCGCGAAGGCCAGGCGCAGGCGCTGCAGGGCGTGGCTCACGGCGGGCTGCGACAGGCCGATCATCCGGCCGGCGGAAGTGATGCCGCGGCATTTCCACAGCGCGTCCAGCACTTTCAGCAGGTTGAGGTCCAGCGCCCGCAGCGACTGGATGGCCTTCAATTCATTCGTCCGGTGCATGATTTGAATGTCTAGCATCGATTTGACGGATGGGCGGGGCGGCCCTGACAATTCCCATCGTTTGAATGCGGAAGGGGATGCCTCGCCATGGTGCATGATCGGCCTCGGAGCCTTCGCGACGCCCGTTTGGGCATGGCGGGCCTCGCCTGTCTCGCGGCGGTGGCCGCCAACCCGGCCGGGGCCGAGACGCTGAGCATCGGCATGGCCGGCGCCGTCACCTCGGTGGATCCGCATTTCTACAACGCCTCCCCCAACAACAGCATCGCCATGCAGATCTTCGACCGGCTGGTGGAGCGCGGCGCCAATGGGGCGCTGGCGCCGGGGCTCGCCGAATCCTGGCGCCCGGTCTCCGAGACCGTCTGGGAGTTCCGCCTGCGCCCGGGCGTGACCTGGCATGACGGCCGCCCGCTGACCGCCGACGACATCGCCTTCAGCTTCACCCGCGCGCGCAACGTGCCGAACAGCCCCGGCGGCTTCGGCGGCTTCCTGCGCAATATCGCCAGCGTCACCGGGGTGGATGCGACCACGCTGCGGATCGAGACGCGCGGCCCCTCCCCCGGCCTGCCGGGCGACCTGGTGAATGTCGCGGTGATCGCCCGCCATGTGGCGGCGGATGCGACGACCGCGGATTTCAATGCCGGCCGCGCCGCGATCGGCACCGGCGCCTTCCGCCTGCGCAGCTTCCGCCCCGGCGACCGGATCGAGCTGGAGCGCAACCCCGCCTGGTGGGGCGCGCCGGTGGCGTGGGAGGGGGCGAGCTACCGCATGATGCCGAACCCGGCCGGCCGCACCGCCGCGCTGCTGTCGGGCGATGTGGACATGATCGAGATGCCCAGCGCCTCCGACCTGCCGCGGCTGCGCAGTTCGGCCCAGGTGGTGCTGGTGGAGGCGCCGGGCCTGCGCGTGATCTACCTCGCCCCCCGGCATGGCGACAGGGTTCCCGCGCCCTTCGTCACCGCGGCGGATGGCAGCGCCCTGCCCGGCAATCCACTGGCGCGGCGGGAGGTGCGGCAGGCGCTGTCGCTGGCCATCAACCGCACCGGCCTGGCAGAGCGCGTGCTGGAAGGCACCGCGGCGCCGACCGTGCAGATCCTGCCCCAGGGCACCTTCTCCGCCGTGCCGGGGCTGACGGTGGGCGAGGCGGCGGCCGACCGCGCCCGCGCGCTGCTCACCGCCGCCGGCTATCCGGGCGGCTTCCGCCTGACCCTGCATGTGCCGACGGACCGCTATCCGGGCGCCACCTCCGTCGCCCAGGCCGTGGCGCAGATGTGGACGCGGATCGGCGTGCGCACCAGCGTCGCCTCCCTGCCCTGGAGCACCTATGCGACGCAGCGCGGCAGCTTCGCGGTGCATGTCGTCGGGTTGGGGAATGCGACCTTCGATGCTTCCTCCATGCTGGTGAACGTGCTCGGCACGCCCGACCAGGCGCGCGGCATCGGCGCCAGCAACACGACCGGCTACAGCAACCCGGCGCTGGACGCCCTGGTCGCCCGCGCCGCCGGCACCTTCGAGGATCCGGCGCGGGAGGAGATGCTGCGCGAGGCCACGACGATGGCCATGGAGGATGCCGCCATCATCCCGCTGTATCACCAGACCAATAGCTGGGCGCTGCGCCGCGGCCTGACCTACGAACCGCGGCTGGATGAGCGGACCCTGGCCAAGGACGTGCGGCGGGCCGCGCCATGAGCCGCGCGGAGGAGGCCTTTCCCGCCGCCGGCTGGGCGGATGTGGAGGCCGCGGCGGCGGGCTTCGACCCGGCGGCGCTGGCGCGTTTCACCGAACGCCTGCGCGGGCTGACCACCACCTCCTTCATGGTCGTCTCGGGCGGCCGCGTGGCCTACCGGTACGGCGATGTCGCGGAGGTCAGCTACCTGGCCTCCACCCGCAAAAGCATCCTGTCCCTGCTTTATGGCCCGCATGTCGCCGCCGGGCGGATCGACCTGTCGCTGACGTTGGAACAGCTCGGCATCGACGATGTGCAGGGGCTGCTGCCGGAGGAGCGGCAGGCGACGATCCGCGACATCCTGACCAGCCGGTCCGGCGTCTATGCCCCGGCCGGCAGCCCCGGCGGCGACGATGCCGGCACGCCGGCCCGTGGCGCCCACGCGCCGGGCACGTACTTCCACTACAACAACTGGGACTTCAACGTCGCCGGCGCGATCTTCGAGCAGCTCACGGGCATCGCCGTGCATGACGCGCTGCGCGACCAGCTCGCCATCCCGCTCGGCTTCGAGGATTTCGATCGGACGCGGCAGCGCATGCTGGGCTATCCGGACCGGTCCCGCTTCCTGGCCTATCACATGTTCCTGTCGGGCCGCGACATGGCGCGGGTCGGGCTGCTGGCGCTGCGCGGCGGCCGCTGGGCCGGGCAGCAGGTCGTGCCGCAGGACTGGGTGCGGGACAGCATCGCGCCACATGTCCGACCGGAGGATATGCAGGGCCGCTTCGCCGGTCGCGGCATGGGCTATGGCTATTACTGGTGGCTGCCGATGCCGTCCGATGCGCCGGAATGGCAGGGGGCTTTCCTCGCCTCCGGCCATTATGGGCAGTTCATCCTGGGGCTGCCCCGGCTCGACCTGCTGATGGTGCACCGCCGGGCGATCGCCGATGACCGCGCCCTGAAGCGCAATGCCGGGATCGACCTCGGTGACCTGCCCTCGGTCCCGGCCGGGGAGATGGTGGCGCTGGGCCAGGCGGTGCTGGACGCGCGGGGCTGACGCCCCGCAGCGCCCGGCACGCCCCGGTGCTGCGGGGGCCTCAATCCACCGTGATGCCGGCCTGGCGCACCACCGTCGCCCAGCGCTCCCGCTCCCACTTGATCAGCTCGGCGAAGCCGGCGCCGTCCATGGTGGAGGGCTCCGCGCCTTCCTCGCGCAAGCGGCGCACCACATCCGGGTTGGACAGCGCGGCGCGCATCGAGGCGAAGATATGGGCGCGGATCGGCTCCGGCGTGCCCTTCGGCGCCAGGATGCCGTACCAGGCGGTCGCCTTGTAGGTCGGGATGGTCTCGGCAACCGTCGGGATGTTCGGGAACAGCGACATGCGCGCATCGCCGGTCACCGCCAGCGGCCGCACGGCATTGCTGCTCATCAGCCCGACCACGGAAGGCAGGGTGGTGACCATGAAATGCAGGTGGCCGGCGACGACATCGGTCAGCGCCGGGGCGGCGCCGCGGAAGGGCACATGCTCCGCCTGCAGCCCCGCCATCTGCAGCATCAGCGCCGCCGCCAGGTGGCTGGCGGAGCCGTTGGAGGCGCTGGCGTAGTTGGTGCGGCCATTGGAGGCGCGGATTTCGGCCAGCAGTTCCGGCAGGGTGGTGGCCTTCGACGCCGGGCCGACGACCACGATCAGCGGTGCATCGGCGACCAGGCCGATCGGCTCCAGCGCCGTCTCCGGGTTCACCCGCATGTTGCGGAACAGGGAGACGTTGACGCTCATCGGGCCGTGATTGCCCATCAGCAGCGTGTAGCCATCCGGCCGGGCGCTGGCGACCTGTTCGGTCGCGATATTGCCGCCGGCGCCGGGGCGGTTTTCCACCACGACCGTCTGGCCGAGGGTCGGCGTCATCGCGCCGCCCAGGGTGCGGGCGATCAGGTCGGTGCCGCCGCCGGGGGCGAAGGCCAGCAGCAGGCGGACCGGACGGCTGGGATAGGCCTCCTGCGCCAGGCTGGGGCGGGCGGCGAGCAAAGGCGCGCCGAGGCCGGCGGCGAGCAGGGTGCGGCGTTGGAACATTTGCGAGTCCTCCTGAGCGTAGCGGCGCATCTACCATGCCCAGGGGGATTTTTCGCAACGCCTGTCGGCGCGGGGCTGGGCTGCACGCCAATGCCTGCTGGATGCCGGACCCCGGGGGGCTTGATCCGCGACGCCGCGCGCGGTCCCTTGGGGGCATGTCAGATTCCCCGGCACGGCCGCGCCCCAGCGTCGCGGCGCTGTTCCTCACCTATCTCAAGATCGGGCTGGTCGGCTTCGGCGGCGTCAATGCCTGGGCGCGGCGGGTGCTGGTGGAGGAAAAGCGCTGGGTGACGGAGCAGGAATATGCCGAGGTGCTCGGCCTCGGCCAGGTGTTGCCCGGCCCCAATGCGCTGAATGTGGCGATCCAGCTCGGCGATCGCTTCGGCGGCGGCCGGGGCGCGCTGGCGGCCAGCATCGGGCTGTTCGGTGGGCCGCTGGTGGTGCTGCTGGGGCTGGCCATGCTGCATGACGCCTATGGCGACCTGCCGATGGTGCAGGCGGTGCTGGCCGGCACCGCCGCGGCGGCGGCGGGCATGATCCTGGGCACCGCCGCCAAGATCACCACCAATCTGAAACCCGCCTGGCCGATCCTGGCGGTCGGCATCGCCGCGCTGCTGGCCGGTTCCGTGCTGCGCCTGCCGCTGCCCTATATCGTGCTGGGGCTCGCGCCCTTCGGCATCCTCGCCGCCTGGTGGACCATGCGAGCCCCTGGGCAAGGCCCCGGACGGGGGCGAGCATGAGCGATGGCGAGGATGTGCTGGGCCAGCTCGCGCTCGGCTTCCTGGCGATCTCCCTGATCGCGGTGGGGGGTGGCATCGCCGTGGTGCCGGAGATGAACCGGCTGGTGGTCGATGTGCATGGCTGGATGACCAATGAGCGCTTCGCCCAGCTTTTCGCTCTGGCCCAGGCGGCGCCGGGGCCGAATGTGCTGGTGGTGGGGCTGATCGGCTGGCACGTGGCCGGGCTGACCGGGATGCTGGTGGCGACCCTGGCGATGACCGGACCCGCCGGGCTGCTGGCCTATGGCTTTTCCCGCATGCGGACGCGGCTGTCCGGCGCGCGCTGGCTGCGGATGACGGAGAAGGGGCTGGTGCCGGTGGCGGTCGGCCTGATCTTCTCCTCCGGCATCATCCTGGCGCAGGCGGCGGCGGTGCATTGGACGGCGCTGGCGGTCACCATCGGCTCCACCATCTTCGTCTGGCGGACGGAGTTCTCGCCGCTCTGGGTGCTGGTGGCGGGTGCGCTGCTGGGCGCGGTTTTCCTCTAGCCGCCGTTCCTGTAGGAGGCCTGACCATGCCCGACACAAGCGCTGCCGCCCCCACCCCGCCCGGCCTCCTCGATGCCCTGGCCGCCCTGCTCGGCCCGCGCGGCCTGCTGACGGCGCCGGAGGATCTGGAACCGCATCTGGCCGATTGGCGCGCGCTGTACCGCGGCGCCACGCCCTGCGTGATCCGCCCGGCGGATACGGCGGAGCTGGCGGCGGCGGTGAAGCTCTGCGCCGCTTCCGGGGTGCCGATGGTGCCGCAGGGGGGCAATACCTCCATGGTCGGCGGCGCCACGCCGGATGAATCGGGGCGGCAGGTGGTGGTCAGCCTGGCCCGGCTGAACCGCATCCGCGCCCTCGACCCGGTGGACATGACCATGACGGCGGAGGCGGGGGTGGTGCTGAAGGCGGCGCAGAACGCGGCGGCCGAGGCCGGCTGCCTGTTCCCGCTGAGCCTGGGGGCGGAAGGCACGGCGACCATCGGCGGCGTGCTGTCGACCAATGCCGGCGGCAACACCACCGTGCGCTACGGCAATGCCCGCGAATTGATGCTGGGGCTGGAGGTGGTGCTGCCGGACGGCCAGATCTGGGATGGCCTTCGCCGGCTGCGCAAGGACAATACCGGCTATGCGCTGCGCCACCTGTTCGTGGGCGCGGAGGGCACGCTGGGCTTCATCACCGCCGCCGTGCTGCGCATGTATCCCCGCCCGCGCGACACCGCCCTGGCCTTCTGCGCCGTGGCGGATGAGGACGCGGCGCTGGCCCTGTTCCGCCGCTTCCGCGACCGCGACGAAAGCGCGGTGCGCGCCTTCGAATACATGTCCGGCACCGGCGTCGATTTTTGTCTCAAGCACATCGAGGGGGTTACGCTGCCGGTGGAGACCCGCGCGGACCACTATGTGCTGGTGGATCTCGCCTCCCCCCGCCCCGATGCCGGGCTGCGCGACATGGCGGAGACTCTGCTGGGCGAGGCGATGGAGGCGGGCGAGGTGCTGGACGCCGTCCTCGCGGAATCCGAGGCGCAGGCCCAGAAACTCTGGAAGATCCGGGAGGAGCATCCGGAGGCCCAAAAACGCGAGGGCGCCTCGGTGAAGTCCGACGTCTCCGTCCCCGTCTCCCGCGTGCCGGAGATGATCCGGCGCTGCTCGGCCGATCTGCGGAAGTTGATCCCCGGCAGCCGGCCGGTGCCCTTCGGCCATATCGGCGACGGCAATATCCACATGAACCTGGAACAGCCGCCCGGCATGGACCCCGCGGCCTTCCTGGCCCGCAGCCATGACATCATGGATTGCGTGAACGCCGTGGTGCGGGAGATGGACGGCTCCTTCAGCGCCGAACACGGCATCGGCCGGCTCAAGACCGACATGATGCCGGATTGGCGCGGTGGGGCGGAGCTGGACACGATGCGGCGCATCAAGGCCGCGCTTGACCCCTGGGGCCTGATGAATCCGGGCAAGGTCTTTCCCTGACCCCCTGGCCCAAGCTGCTGGCGTTGCCAACGCTGTTGGTCCTGCCGATGCTGGTGGCCTGCGCCACGGCGCCGGCCCCGCGCGCGCCCGACCCCGCCCTGCTGGCGGCCACCGCCGTGGTGCAGCTGCGCTCCGGCGAAGCCCCCCGCTGCCGGGGAACGGGGTCGGCGATCCATCTCGGCGGCGGCCATTTCGTGACCGCGGCGCATGTGGTGGATGGCACGGCCCAGGCGGCGCGCGGCGTCTGCCCGGGCGGCGCCGGGCCGCTGGCGATCTCGGTCGCCGGCACCGTGGCGCCCGCACGGCTGCTGCGCGCCGGGCAGGACCGCATCGATCGCGGCATCGGCCAGCGCTACCTGGGCGGGGAGGATGTGGCGCTGCTGCGCGTCGCCGGCCCCCTGCCGAGCCTCGGCCGCGCCACGCCCTGCGCCGCCCCGCCCGTGCCGGGCACACCGGCCCTGCTGGTCACCCCGCGCCGGTCGCAGCGCACCCGGCTGCTGGGGCTGGTGGCGGAATCCGATCCGCGCTTCGGCGCCTATCTGGAAATCCCGGAAACCCTGGCCCAGGGCGAATCGGGCGGGGCGGTGTTCGAATCGGCCTCCGGCTGCCTCGCCGGGCTGGTCAGCCATCGGGACGACCCGGCGCCGGGCGAATCCGGGGCGCCGCGCACCCGGCTGGTGCCGGCCTCCGTCATCGCCCGTTTCGCCGCCGGCGCCGCGCCATGAGGGTCGCCCTGCAGCGCGGCGCGAGGCGCTTTGCAGCCGGCCCCCTCCGGCTGGTAGAAGGGGCCGGATGACCCGGATCGACAGTTACATCCTGCGCCAGTTGATGGGCGGCCTGCTGGCGGTGACCTGCGGCCTCGCGGCGCTGGTCTGGCTGACCCAGTCACTGCGCTTCATCGAGCTGGTGCTGGATCGCGGCCTGTCCCTGGCCGTCTTCGTGCAGCTGACCGGGCTGATGCTGCCCGGCTTCATCGCCGTGATCCTGCCGATCACCACCTTCGTGGTGGTGCTGTTCATCTATGTGCGGATGAATTCGGACCGGGAACTGGTGGTGCTGCGCGCCGCCGGCCTGTCGCAGCTGCGCCTCGCCCGGCCGGCCCTGGCCTTGGCCATGGCCTCGGTCGGCATCGGCTATGTGCTGAACCTGTGGCTGGTGCCGATGTCCCACACCGCCTTTCGCATCTGGCAGTATGAAATCCGCAACGAGATGGCGGCGATCCTGGTGCAGGAAGGCGTGTTCTCCTCGGTCGGCGGGGACCTGACGGTCTATGCGCGGCTGCGCGACCGGGACGGCACGCTGCGCGGCATCCTGGTGCATGATGCACGGGAAGCGGGCGCGCCGGCCACCATCCTGGCCGAGGTCGGGCGCATCTCGAACGGACCCTTCGGGCCGCGCGTGACCCTGCAGAACGGCGTGCGCCAGCAGATGGAACGCGTACCGCCGCCCGCCAATGCGCCGCCGGGCACGCCCGCGACCATGCGGCTGTCCGTGCTCAGCTTCAACGAGAACAGCGTCGACCTGGCCCGCGCCACGCGGCAGGAGGAGGTGCGCTACCGCGATTCGCGGGAACGCAGCATCGCCGAGCTGCTGCACCCCGATCCGGTGGAACAGCTGCGGCCGCGCGACCAGGCCCGCTTCGTGGGGGAGGCGCATCAGCGGCTTTCGGCGCCGCTGACGGCCATGACCTTCGCCCTGGTCGGCATGGCCGTGGCGCTGACCGGCCAGTTCCGCCGCCATGGCGGCGGGTTGCGGCTGGCCGCCGGCGTTGGAATTGTGGTCGGGCTGCTGGCGGTGGGGCTGACCATCGGCAACCTGGCGACGCGGGACAATGCCTTCGTCTGGCTGATCTGGGCGCATGCCACCCTGCCCGGCGTGGTCGCCACCTGGTGGCTGCTGGGCGCGCCGGGCCTGCCGCGCTTCCGCCCCGCACCCATGCCCGCCAGCTGAGGCCCGCATGGTCCTGACCCCCACGCTGTCGCTGTATGTCGCGCGCGGCTTCCTGTTCGCCACGCTGCTGGTGATGGCCGCGCTGATCGGGCTGGTGGCGCTGTTCGACTTCATCGAGCTGCTGCGCCGCGCCGCCACCCGGCCGGATGTGGATTTCGACATCCCCTTGCAGATCGCGGCCATGCGCCTGCCCTTCGTGGCCATGCAGATCCTGCCCTTCGCCATCCTGCTGGGCGGCATCATCGCCTTCTGGCGCCTGACCCGGTCTTCCGAGCTGATCGTGGCGCGCGCCGCCGGCATCTCCGCCTGGGGTTTCCTGACCGGGCCGCTGATCGTGGCGCTGCTGATGGGCATGCTCGGCACCTTCGCCATCTCCCCGGTCTCCTCCGCCCTGCTGTCGCGGGCGGAGCGGATGGACCAGACCTTCCTGCGCACCGGCGGCGGCCTGACCTCGCTGGCGGGCGGGCGGCTCTGGCTGCGGCAGGCGGATCGGGGGCTGGAGCCGCAGGGGGTCGCCATCCTGTCGGGCCGCCCGGTCGCGATGCGGGAGGCGACCTCCCCTTCGCCGCGCCGGCAGCCGCGCTTCGAATTGCAGGAGGTGACGGTCTGGCGGCTTTCCGCCGATGACCGCCCACTGGCGCGGCTGGAAGCGCCGCGCGCCCGCCTCATCGACGGGGCCTGGGTGCTGGAGGAGGCGGTGAGCTTCGGCGCCGACCGCCGTGCCAGCCCGCCCGAGCGGATCAGCCTGCCGACCGAGCTGACCCCCGACCGCATCCAGGAGAGCTTCGCCTCCCCGGAGACGCTCGACTTCTGGTCCCTGCCCCGCTTCATCACGGTGCTGGAGGAAGCCGGCTTCTCCGCCGTGCGGCACCGCATCCAGTTCCAGTCGCTGCTGGCCATGCCGGTGCTGGCGCTGGGCATGGCGCTGCTCGCCGCGGGCTTCTCCATGCGCCAGACCCGGCGTGGCGGGGTGGCGCAGATGATCGGCGGCGGGGTCGCCGCCGGATTCGCCCTGTTCGTGCTGGACAGGGTGAGCAATGAAATGGGCGAGGCCGGGTCCCTGCCGGTGATCCTGGCCGCCTGGGCCCCGGCGCTCGCCGGGCTGCTGCTGGCATTGGCGCTGCTACTGCATCTGGAGGATGGCTGATGCCGCCGACCACCCGGCCCGCCGCCCCCCAGCGGCCGAGGCCCTCCCGCAAGCTGCCGCCGCCGATCCGGCCGGTGGCGATCGCCGCGCCGCCGCCGCTTCCCCCCGTCCGACACCCCTGGCGGCTGACCGGCCTCGCCGCGCTGACCGCGCTCGGCCTGGTGCTGGCGCCGACCGGCCCCGGCGCGCAGCAGGGGCTGATGGGCATCGGCAATCGCGGCACCGATGACGGCCCCGTCACCTTCACGGCGGAGGAGGTGGAATACGACCAGACCAACAACACCGTGACCGCCCGCGGCCGGGTCGAGGCCTGGCAGGGCGACCGCGTGCTGCGCGCCGATGAATTCACCTATGCCCGCGACACCGGCGTGGCCACCGCCACCGGCAATGTCGCGCTGATCGAGCCCGATGGGCAGACCCTGTTCGCCGACCGGGTGGAGCTGACCGACGGCATGCGGGATGCCGCCATCGAGGGCATTCGCGGCCTGCTCGCCTCCAACGCCCGGCTGGCGGCGGCCGGGGCGCGGCGCACCGGCGGCACCGTCACCGACCTGGCCCGCGTCGTCTATTCCTCCTGCGACCTCTGCCCGGAAGACCCGACCCGGCCGCCGCTCTGGCAGTTGCGCGCCCGGATCGCGACGCTGGACAGCACGGAACAGCGGGTGCGCTACCGTGACGCGGCGGTGGAGTTCGGCGGCGTGCCGCTGCTCTACACCCCCTATTTCAGCCATGCCTCGCCGGACGCCCCGCGCGCCTCGGGCTTCCTCTCGCCCACCTTCGGCCAGACCCGCTTCCTCGGCGGCTTCCTGGAGCTGCCCTATTACTGGGCGATCGACGACCATTCCGACGCGACCATCAGCCTGACCGCCTCGACCAAGCAGGTCCCCAATCTGGGCGCCGCCTATCGCCGCCGCTTCAATTCCGGCGAGGTCACCTTCGAGGGTTCGGTCGGCAGCCTGGACGACACGGATGCGGATGGCTATGGCGGCCATATCTTCTCCCAGGGCCGCTTCACCCTGGACGAGAACTGGCGCGCCGGCTTCGCGGTGAACCGCGCCTCCTCCCGCGAATATCTCCAGGCCTGGCGCTATGGCGCGCCGCGGGTGCTGACCACCACGGCCTATCTGGAAGGCTTCTGGGGGCCGGAAGGCTATGCCCGGGTCGACAGCATGCTCTACCAGGGGCTAGACGCGGCCAATTCCACCTCGCTGACGCCCTTCGTGCTGCCGCGCGGCTATGCCGACTACGTCTTCCCGACCGACAACCTGGGGGGGCGCTTCACCGTCGATGCCTCCGCCTTCAGCCTGTTCCGCAGCAGCGGCACCGACACAAGGCGCATCGCCACCCGCGGCAATTATGAATTGCCCGTGATGGGCGACATGGGCGAGATCTGGACCTTCCGCACCCAGGCCGACATCGTCGGCGGCTGGGTCGATGGGCTGGCCCTGGCGCCGACCTATGGCGATGCCAGCGGCGATGGCTTCTACGGCCGCGGCCATGTCCGCACCGCCGTGGACTGGCGCATGCCCTTCCTGCGCAGCGCCGGCGAATACGGATCCCAGATCATCGAGCCGCGGGTGCAGCTGGTGACCGGCCCGGCGACGGGCGCGCAGCTGCGCTTCCCGAACGAGGACAGCCTGGACTTCGAATTCACCGACGCCAACCTGTTCAGCCTGAACCGCTTCCAGGGCCGCGACCGGTTCGAGGGCGGCACCCGCGTGGATGCCGCGCTGCGCGGCGCCTGGCTGTTCCCGAATGGCGGGCAGCTGGAGGGCCTGGCCGGCCGTTCCCTCCGCATGGCCACCGACGAGACCTTCGCCGATGGCTCCGGGCTGGAAAACCGTTCCTCCGACTGGGTCGGCCGGCTGCGGCTGGCGCCGGTGTCCTGGCTGGAGATGGTGGGCCGGGCGCGGCTGGACCGGGAGACCGGGGAAGGCCGCCTCTGGGACGGCACCGCCACGGTCTTCGGCGGCCCCTTCAGCCTCTCCGGCGGCTACCTGCTGACCAACCCGGCGCCGAACGTCACCACCCGGAAGCGGGAGGAATTCTCCCTCGGCGGGACGCTGCGGGTGAACGAGAACTGGCGGGTCGGCGTCTTCGGTCGCTACGACATCGGGCTCGACCGCCCCGTCGCCGCCCAGGCCTCCGCCACCTATGAGGATGAGTGCTTCATCTTCGAGACGCGATTCGTGCGGAGCTGGGCGGAGGATCCGAGCACGCGGGCGGACTACACCGGCGGCACGCTGCTGCTGTTCCGCATCGGCCTGAAGACGGTGGGCGACTTCGGCCTGCGGGCGCTGTGACGGAAAGCGCCGGCGCGGCCGACCAAACGGCTGGGGCAAGGCGTTGAGGGCGTTCAGTATTTTGGAAGCTATCCTCACGCTGCCCTCTCCCCCCTATGGGTGGAGAGGGTTCTTTGGCGGTCTGACGGTGGCCAGGTCTGGACTTCGGCCGCCCGGCTTTTCGGGCTGGTCCAAGAATGCGCTCGGTCAGGTGATTTCACCGGCCCGGGGAATGCTCTAGGAAAGCGCCATGCGTCCCACATTCCGCGTCCTGCTGCTGTCCGCCCTGGCCAGCGCCCCGCTCATCCTCCTGCCCGGCGCCGCTTCGGCCCAGGGGGCGGCGCCGCGCGCCGCGGCCCAGGCCGGCCCCCAGGCCAATCGCATCGTCGCCGTCATCAACGGGGACATCGTCACCCGCGCCGATGTCGATGGCCGGCGGCGCCTGTTCGCCCTGAATGCCGGGCTGAACATCACGCCGGAGGTGCTGGAGCGCCTGACCCCGCAGGTGACCCGCCTGCTGGTGGATGAGCGCCTGCGCATGCAGGAAGTGCAGCGCCGCCGCATCCCCGTCACCGACAACGACATCGCCACCGCGGTGGCGGAGCTGGAACGCCGCAACGGCCTGCCCGCCGGTGCCCTGGTGGGGCAGTTGCGTCGCGCCGGGGTCGAGCCCCGGGTGCTGTACGACCAGCTCCGCGTGCAGATCGGCTGGGCGCGGCTGGTGCGCCAGTTGCTCGGCCCGCAGGCGGAACCCGGGGCGCCCGAGGTGGCGGAGCTGATCGCCGGCCAGCGCGCCCGCACCGGCCAGCCCGAATTCCTGGTCAGCGAGATCTTCGTCCCGGTCGACGATCCGACCGAGGAAGGGGAGGTCCGGACCTTCGTGGACGAGGTGGTCAGCCAGCTTCGCCGCGGCGTGCCCTTCCCCGTCGCCGCCACCCAGTTCAGCCAGTCCCAGACCGCGCTGCAGGGTGGCGACCTCGGCTGGGTCGGCGCGGAGGCCCTGGACCGGGAGGTGGCGGAGGTGGTGCGGCAGATGCCGCCCGGCGCCATCGCCAACCCGATTCGCGTGCCCGGCGGCTTCCAGATAATCACCCTGCGCCAGCGGCGGGAGGTGGGGCGCGACATGGCGACCATCCTGACGCTGCGCCAGGCCTTCTTCCCCTTCTCCTCCCCGCTCGACCCCAACAACCCGACGCAGCAGCAGATCCAGACCGTGGAACGCGCCCGCGCCCTGGCGGGCTCCGCCCGGACCTGCGAGGCGGTGGAAGCGGCGGGCCGCGCCGCCAATAGCGGTCGCGACCCCGATCCGGGCGAGGTGCGGCTGGAAGGCGTGCAGCCGCCGCCGCTGCGGCAATTGATCGGCAGCCTGCAGCCGGGCCGCGCCAGCCAGCCGGTGATCGCCCCGGATGGCGTCGCCGTCATCATGGTCTGCACGCGGGAGACCCGGAACCAGGCGGAGCTGACGCCGGATGCCGCCCGCGCCCAGCTGGTTCGCGACCGTGCCGAGCTGCTGTCCCGCCAGGTGCAGCGCGACCTGCGCCGCCGCGCGCAGATCGAGATGCGCAGTTGAGCTGGATCGTCTTCGACGATCCAGCTCAACTGCTTTTTTCTTGCCCTCAGGCGCCGAGCGGCCGCTCTGCGGCCTTGGCTCGCCGCATGGGCGGCGGGCGCCGTTCGGCGCCTCGGCGGCCATGGGCCGCCGCAGGGCGTGCCCAACTTTGGAATCGGGTGACGGGCGTGGTCCCGAATGTCTGAACTCGCGCCCCTTCCCTCCCTCCGCGACACGGTCCGCGAATACGGGCTCGATGCCCGCAAGTCGCTCGGCCAGCACTTCCTGCTGGACCCGGCGGTCTGCGCCCGCATCGCATCCCTGGCCGGCGACCTGACGGGGCGGCAGGTGCTGGAGGTGGGGCCGGGCCCCGGCGGGCTGACGCGCGCGCTGCTGGCGACGCCGGCCGCCCATGTGCTGGCAGTGGAGCTGGACCGGCGGGCGATCGCGGCGCAGCAGGCGCTGGCCGCGCATCACCCCGGCCGCCTGACGGTGCGGGAAGGCGATGCGCTGGAGGTGGACGTGCTGGCGGAGATGCCGGCGCCGCGCCGCATCATCGCCAACCTGCCCTACAACGTCGCCACCCCTTTGCTGGTCGGCTGGCTGCGCCAGGCCTCGGGCATCGAGGGCATGACCCTGATGTTCCAGCAGGAGGTGGCGGAGCGCATCTGCGCGGCACCCGGCAGCGACGCCTATGGCCGGCTCGGCGTGCTGGCGCAGTGGCGCTGCCGCGCGCAGTTCCTGCTCAGCCTGCCGCCCGGCGCCTTCACCCCGCCGCCCAAGGTTTTTTCGGCCGTCGTCGGGCTGACCCCGCACGCCGAGGACCCCGGGCCGGCGCTGTTCGCCGCCATGGAACGCACCACCGCCGCCGCCTTCGGCCAGCGCCGCAAGATGCTGCGCGGGGCGCTGAAGACGCTGGGGAATGCGGAAGCGCTGCTGGAGGCCGCCGGAATCGCCGGAGACCGCCGGGCGGAGACGCTGGAGATCGCCGAATTCGACCGGCTGGCGCGGGCGCTATTGGCGCGCGGGTAATGAGACGGGGTTGCCTGCGCCGCCTCGCCCCTGTTTGGTGCGCCTCCAAACTCCCGGAGAAACGCCATGCTGCCCCCCGATGACCAGCTCACCCTCTGCTTCGCCCATGTCGCCTACCGCTTCGGCGAGAGCTACGCGGCGCGCGGCGGCAAGCTGAAGCATTTCGAGGTCCGCAGCCTGGAGGAGCTGGAGTCCAGGCTGCCGGAGGCCGATGTGCTTCTGGTCTCCGGCATGTGGCGCAACCACCTGGCGGCGAAGGCGCCGCGGCTGAAGTTCATCCAGTCGATCAGCGCCGGTGTCGACCAGTACGACAAGGCGGTGCTCGGCGGCGCCGGCATCCGGCTGGCCTCCGCCCAGGGGGCCAATGCCAATGCGGTGTCGGAGCACGCGCTGTCGCTGATCCTTGCGATCACCCGCCGCCTGCCGGAAGCCCGCGACAACCAGGCCAAGGCACATTGGCGCGGCATGATCGGCGACCTGTCCCGGCGCGAGGACGAGCTGGGCGGCAAGACCCTGCTGGTGGTCGGCATCGGCCGCATCGGCGGGCGGCTGGCGCGCCTCGCCAAGGCCTTCGACATGAAGGTGATCGGCCTGCGCCAGGACCCCGCCAAGGGCAGCGAGGGCGCGGATGAGATCCACGGCATGGATCAGCTGCACGCCCAGCTCGGCCGCGCCGACATCGTGGCGCTGACCTGCGCGCTGACGCCGGAGACGCGCGGCCTGATGAATGCCGCCGCCTTCGCCGCGATGAAGCCGAGCGCGACCCTGGTGAATGTGGCGCGCGGCGCGGTCTGCGACGAGGCGGCGCTGATCGCGGCGCTGGCCTCGGGCCAGATCGGCAATGCCGCGCTGGATGTGACGGTGGAGGAGCCGTTGGCCGCCGCCAGCCCGCTCTGGTCCATGCCCAACGTCTTCATCACGCCGCATACCGGCGGCGAGACGCGGGCCTATGAGGGCAATGTGCTGGACCTGCTGGAAGCCAACCTGCCGCGGCTGCGGGCCGGGGAGAAGCTGGTCAACCAGGTGGTGTAACGGCGGGGGGCTTACGCCCCCCCTTCAATCCAGGTTCGTGCTGGTCCGCGGCCGCCCGCTGGCGTTCCAGGCGGCGCGGATCGCCTCGCTGACCGCCACCGGGTCGGGCACGCCGCGCAGCACATGCTGTTCGTCCGTGCGGCCCTCGGTGGCCTTGATGACCACGTCGCCGATTCCGAACATGCGATGCCAGATCGCCTGTTTCGAAACCACGTCGCGGATGCGGAACACCTCCACATCGTCGCGCAGCTTGGTCCAGAAGCCTTCCTCGATGATGACGCGCTCCGTCGTCACGCGGATTCGCTGGCGGCCGAGGAAGGGCAGGCCCAGCATCAGCACGGCCAGGCCGCCCCGGACCAGGCCGAAGGATCGCTTGGTCTCACGCGTCACCAGGATATCGGTCTCGGCCATGGGCGGATCTCCTCAAAGCGGCCCATGCTGCGGGGCGATCGTGGCGGCAGCAAGCCAGTCGCGCAGCAGGGCGGTCACGGTCGCGGGGTCTTCCATCGGCGGCAGATGGGCGCAGCCGGGCAGGATTCGCAGGTCAGCGCCGGGGATCAGCGACGCCATCTCCGCCGCTAGGTCCGGCGGGGTCAGCAGATCGGCCTCGCCCACCGCGACCAGCGTCGGCACGCGGATGCCGGGCAGGTCCGGGCGGCTGTCGGGGCGGGCGAGAATGGCGCGCTGCTGGCGGGCGAAGGCGTCGCGGCCCACACGCTCCGCCATCCGCCGCACCTCCTCCCCCAGCGGACCCTCCAGCCGGTCCGGATGCAGCAGTTGGGGCAGCAGGCGGGGGGTGACGCCGCGGAACTGGCCGGATTGCGACAGCGCCAGCAGGCCGCGCCGGCGGCGGGCCTGTTGCGGCGTGTCGGGCCGCGCGGAGGTGTCCATCAGTGCCAGTCGCGCGATGCGCCCGGGCGCCTGGCGCATCGCCTCCAGCGCCACATAGCCGCCCATGGACAGGCCGACGAGGGCGATGGGCGAGGCCTGTGGCACCAGGGCCAAAGCGCGGGCCGCCATGGCCGGCAGCGTGTCGTCCTGGGTCAGGTCGGCCACCTCGCAGCGCAGCGTGCCGCTGAGCGCGGCGACCTGGTCGCGCCACAGCCGCGCATCGCAGAGCAGGCCGGGCAGCAACAGAAGCGTCATGGATGGGGACATCTTACGGTGCTAGGGCGCCGAAACCGTGCCGTCCAGCGTCGTAGAGGCGGCATCTTGCCTTGATTTCCGTGCCATAGCGGCGCATATGGCGTCCATCCCGCCCGGTCCCGCGAAGCGCCCAGTCTTGCGCCTGCGGGGCGCCCCCGCCGGATGCGCCTTCTGGCTCACCAGGAGTCGTGCAGGTGGCGGGCAGGTCCGAGGCAAGCAGAGAACCAAGCACGTTGAGCGATCATAGCGACGCCACGGCCCCACACGCGGCCGAGACAGACCATAACGACGCCGCGACAGCCGGCGCTCCGGCGCAGGCCGAGGCCACGGGGAAGGCCGCGCCTGCCCCGCGCAAGCGGCGCGCGCCGGCCGCGAAGACCAAGCCCGTCGCCGCCGAGGAAGGTGCCCCCGAGGCACCGGCCAAGCCGAAGCCCAAGCCGCGCACGCGCGCCAAGGCCGCCAAGACCCCGGCAGAGCCGGAACTGCTGACCATGGCCGAGGCCGCGCCCGTCGTGGACGCGACGCCGGAGCCGGTCGCGCAGGCGGCACCAGAGCCGGTCGCGGACACCGCGCCCGAGCCTGTCGCGGAAGCTGCGCCGGAATCGACGGCGGAAGCCGTCGCAGAGGTGCCGCCGGAGCCGACCGAAGCCGAGTCGCAGGCGGCGGAAGAAGCCGCGAGCTGGGCCGCCGAGGAAGCGCCGCGCATCACTTTCGCCGATCTCGGCCTGTCGGAGCCCATCCTGCGCGCCGTGGCCGATACTGGCTACCTGCACCCGACCCCGATCCAGGAACAGGCGATTCCGATCGTGCTGATGGGCCGGGACGTGCTGGGCTGCGCCCAGACCGGCACCGGCAAGACCGCCGGCTTCACCCTGCCGATGCTCGACATCCTGGCCGGGTCCCGCGCCAAGGCGCGCATGCCGCGCAGCCTTATCCTGGAACCGACCCGGGAACTGGCGCTCCAGGTCGCCGAGAACTTCGTCAAGTACGGCAAGTACCTGAACCTGAATCATGCCCTGCTGATCGGCGGGGAGAGCATGAACGACCAGCGCGACGTCCTCGAAAAGGGCGTGGACGTGCTGATCGCGACGCCGGGCCGGCTGCTCGACCTGTTCGATCGCGGCCGCATCCTGCTGGCCGACTGCAAGGTGCTCGTCATCGACGAGGCCGACCGCATGCTCGACATGGGCTTCATCCCCGACGTCGAGCGCATCGTCTCCTTCCTGCCGAAGCTGCGCCAGACGCTGTTCTTCTCCGCCACCATGGCGCCGGAAATCCGCCGCCTGGCGGATGCCTTCCTGCAGAACCCGAAGGAGATCACGGTCTCCGCCCCCGCCACCGTCGCCAAGACCATCACCACGGGCCTGGTCTGGGTGCGGGAACACGACAAGCGGGAAGCCCTGCGGCGGATGCTGAACAAGGAAGCGGTGCAGAACGCGCTGATCTTCTGCAACCGCAAGGTCGAGGTCGATATCCTCTACAAGTCGCTGAAGAAGCATGGCTTCTCGGTCGGCGCGCTGCATGGGGACCTGGACCAGTCGACCCGTTTCGCGACCCTCAACCGCTTCAAGGCGAATGAGATCCAGCTGCTGGTCTGCAGCGACGTGGCGGCGCGCGGCCTCGACATCGGCGGCCTCTCCCACGTCTTCAACTTCGACGTGCCCTTCCACGCCGAGGACTACGTCCACCGCATCGGCCGCACCGGCCGCGCCGGGCGCGAGGGCCACGCCTATTCGCTGGCAGCGCCGGAAGACGCGAAATCCGTCGCGGCGATCGAGAAGCTGACCGGCATGCCGATCCCGCGCATGGAGGTCGAAGGCATCGACCCCGTGACGGCGGAGGAGATCGAGGAAGGCGCCAAGGCCAAGCGCGGCCGCGGTGGCCGCGGTGCGCCCCCGGCCCGTGACGCCGGCCGTGGTCGCGGCGGACGTGACGAACGCCCCCGCCGTGGCGAGGCCCCGCGCCGCGACGCCGGCCCGCCGCCGCCGCGTGAGGCGGAAGCCCCGCGCCCGCCCCGCGAGGAACGCGCACCGCGTGAGGATCGCGCGCCCCGCGAGGCCGCGCGTGACGATCGCGCGCCGCGCCGGGACGGTCCTCCGCCGGCCCGCGACGATCGCCGCCCCAGCACGCGCCGCGACCCCGGCCCGCGCGAAGCACCGCAATCCATGGAAGCGCGGCGCGAGGAATTCCGCCGCGAACGGCGGGAAGACCGCGATGCCGGCCCCTCGCCTCTCGGCTTCGGTGACACCGTGCCCGCCTTCATGCTGCTGCCCCTGCCCCGGCCCCGCCGGGACCAGGCTTCGGACGCCGAAGCCGCCTGATGGACCTGCGCGCGGTTGCCGGATGACGGCAGCCGCGCCAGATTGCCCAACAAGGGCTGGTTGCCATGGGGCCCGCTTCGGCGCGCATCCCTTCCCAGCCCATCGCCCGCCCCGCGAGGAGGAAGCCATGAACGTCGTCACCCCGGTGCCCGCCCAGGCCGCCGCCAAGAAATCCAGCCAGTCCGCCTTCACCTGGGACGATCCGCTGCTGCTCGACCAGGCGCTGAGCGAGGATGAGCGGATGATCCGCGACGCCGCCCGCGACTTCTGCCAGGAAAAGCTGATGCCGCGGGTGCTCATGGCCAACCGGAACGAGCATTTCGACCGGGAGATCATGAACGAGTTCGGCGAGATGGGCTTCCTCGGCGCCACCCTCGACGGCTATGGCTGCGCCGGCGTGAACTACGTCTCCTACGGGCTGATGTCGCGTGAGGTCGAGCGCGTCGACAGCGGCTATCGCTCCGCCTTCAGCGTCCAGTCCTCCCTCGTCATGTACCCGATCCACGCCTTCGGCTCCGAGGAGCAGAAGCAGAAGTTCCTGCCCAAGCTGCGCACCGGCGAATGGGTCGGCTGCTTCGGCCTGACCGAGCCCGATGCCGGCTCCGACCCCTCCTCCATGCGCACCCGCGCCAGGAAGGTGGACGGCGGCTACCTGGTCTCCGGCTCCAAGACCTGGATCACCAACTCCCCCATCGCCGACGTCGCCGTGGTCTGGGCCAAGGACGACGAGGGCATCCTGCGCGGCTTCCTGCTGGAACGCGGCATGAAGGGGCTGAGCTTCCCCAAGATCGAGGGCAAGTTCTCCCTGCGCGCCAGCGTCACCGGCATGATCATGATGGACGAGGTCTTCGTCCCCGAGGAAAACAAGCTGCCGGGCGTGAAGTCCCTCGCCGGCCCCTTCTCCTGCCTCAACCGCGCCCGCTACGGCATCGCCTGGGGCGCGCTCGGCGCCGCGGAATTCTGCTGGCACGCCGCGCGTGACTACACCATGGGCCGCAAGATGTTCGGCAAGCCCCTGGCCCAGACCCAGCTCATCCAGAAGAAGCTGGCCGACATGCAGACCGAAATCACCCTCGGCCTGCACGCCGTGCTCCGCGTCGGCCGCCTGTTCGACGAACACAAGGTCGCGCCGGAAATGATCTCCCTGGTCAAGCGCAACAACTGCGGCAAATCCCTCGACATCGCCCGCATGTCCCGCGACATGCACGGCGGCAACGGCATCGTCGACGAGTATCACGTGATCCGCCACGTCATGAACCTCGAAACCGTCAACACCTACGAAGGCACCCACGACGTCCACGCCCTGATCCTCGGCCGCGCCCAGACGGGCCTGAACGCCTTCGGCTGAAGCAGACGGGGGTGTTGCGCGGGTGATTACAGGAGGGGCGCTGCCCCTCCCGCACCCTCCCCGCCAGGAGGCAGTGGCCTCCTGGACCTCGGGACTTTGAACGGAAAAGGAGAGGGGCCAGCGGGACCGCCGAACAGGTGGACCTTCTGGCCCCTCTCCTTTTCCGTTCATGAATCAAAGGGTTCCAAGGGGCCACTGCCCCTTGGCGGGAGGGTGCAGGGAGGGCGGAGCCCTCCTTGCAAACCACCCGCGCAACCCCCCGTTGCTGCGCCGCAGCATTCAGGGTTACGGTTTGGCGTCGGTTGGGGGATCCTGGGATGTTGACGCGGCGTGGGTTGGGTGGGGTTGCGGTGGCGTCGGTGATGGCGTCCGGGGTTCGGGCGCAGGGGGCTTGGCCGACGCGGCCGGTGCGGATGTTGGTGGGTTTCGCGCCGGGTGGTTTCGCGGACATTGTGGCGCGGGCGGTGGCGGAGCAGTGCACGGCGTTGCTGGGTCAGAATTTCGTGGTGGAGAACCGGTCGGGCGCGTCCGGGACCATTGCGGCGGATGCGGTGGCGAAGGCGGCGCCGGATGGGTCGGTGTTGTTGCTGGGGCATTCCACGCCGAATGCGGTGGCGGCGGCCTTGTTCAGCAATCTGCCGTTCGATCCGTTGAAGGATTTGACTCCGGTGGCGCAGATCGCGGTGCATCCGCATCTGCTGGTGGTGCCGGCGGCCTCGCCGTTCCGGACCACGGCGGATCTGATCGCGGCGGCGAAGGTGCGTCCGGGGGCGGTCAGTTTCTGTTCGGCGGGGATTGGCTCCGTGCATCACACGGCCTGTGCGATGCTGGCGCAGGCGGCGGGGGTGGAGTTCACCCATGTGCCCTATCGCGGCAGTGCGCCGGCCATGGCGGATTTGATCGCCGGGCGGGTGGATATGACGATCGAGGGTATCAACACGGTCGGGCAGATGATCGCCGATGGGCGGCTGCGGGCGCTGGCGGCGGGCACCCTGGACCGGATCGCGGTGCTGCCGGAGCTGACGACCTTGCGCGAGCAGGGTTATGGCGAGATCGACGCGGCGAGCTGGGTGGGCGTGTTCGGCCCGGCCGGCCTGCCGGAGGAGATCGTGGTGACCATGGGTCGCGCGGTGGACCGGGCGATGGAGGCGCCGGCCATGCAGCGCATCATGACCAGTGGCGGCACCATTCCGGCACGGCGCCGGGGCGCGGAGTTCCGAGCCTTCCTGGCGCTGGAGATCGAGCGCTACAAGGCCGTGCTCGGCGATGGGAAGATCGCGCTGTAGGCGGGATTTGAAGCCTGCGGCAGGCGCCCATATGATGACCTGCGATGACCAGGGATCACGTCATGCCGCAGCGCGCCGCGTACGAGCCGATCACCATTCGCACGACGAAGGTGGCCGAGATTGACGCCCTGGCGGTGGCGATGGACCGCTCCCGCGACGACATCGTGAACCAGGCGATTGAGCAGTATCTCGAAGCCAATGCCTGGCAGATGGAGCGCATCGAGGAAGGTCTCGCCGCCGCCCGTGGCGGCAAGGTCGTCCCGGCCGAAGACGTTTTTGCCGGGATCGCCGCGAAACATGGCTGGACCCGTTGACGCTTCTGGTCATCGCTGAACCGGCGGCCCGCGATCTTGAAGCGATTGTCGACCATATTGCCCAGGACAACCCAGTTGCGGCGGAGACGGTGTACCGAGGCATTGTCCGCGCGGTGGAAAGACTGCCCGGATTTCCTGCGCTGGGCCGTCCCGGTCGCCATCCGGGGACACGGGAACTGAGCATCCCGAGGTTGCCCTATCTGATCGTCTACGACGCCAGCCCCAAGGCCGTGACGATCCTGGCGATCTTCCACACGTCGCGCGATCTCGCGCGGGCGCTGCGCGACCGGATCGAGGGCGGTTGACGATGTGCCGGGACTACCCCGCGCGCACGACCACGGCGGTGACGTTGTCGCGCGCGCCATTGGCCAGGGCTGCTTCCAGAATGGCGTCCGGCCCGTGGCCCGCGGCGAGCATGGCGCCGATCTCGGCTTCCGGCACCGCCTTGAACAGCCCATCTGAGCACAGGAGAAAGACGTCGCCGGCGGCGAGGCGGGCGCTGGTCTTGTCCAGCGTCAGCTCGCCCTCGGCGCCGACGGCGCGGGTGATGATATTGGCCTGGGGGTGGAATTCGGCCTCCGTCTCCGCCACCAGCCCCTGGTCCACCAGGTCCTGCACCAGGCTGTGGTCGCGGGTCAGGCGGGTGAATTCGCCCTGGCGCAGCAGGTAGATGCGGCTGTCGCCGGCCCAGAGGCAGGCGAAGTGGCCGCCGCGGGCCAGCAGCACGACGATGGTGGTGGCGATGATGCGGCCCGGCCCGGCCTCGGCCGCCTGGCGTTGCAGATCGGCGTGGACGGCGTTGATGCGCAGCCGCACCTGGGCGAGCATCTCGGCGGCGGAAAAGCCCGGCGGCAGGTCCTGGAGCGCGGCGGTGGCGGCGGCGGAGGCGACATCGCCCGCGCCATGGCCACCGGCGCCGTCCGCCACCGCCCATAGCCCGATATCGGGGCGGTCGACGAAGGCATCCTCGTTGCGGGGACGCACCGTGCCGGGGTGGGTGGCAGCCTGGCTGGTCAGGGTGCCGCTCATGCACCGCCCTCCACCAGCACGCGGAACAGCAGGGGCGGCGGCAGTTCGGGCAGCGGCCAATGCGCGTCCGGCGCCACCCACCAGCCCTCCGGCGGGGCCGTGTCGTCGGTCCAGGGCTCGGCCAGGGCAGCGAGCAGGGTGTCGGCGTCCTGGCCCAGGGCGCGGGCGGCGCGACCGGCGGCTTCCAGCGCGGCATACCAGTCCTCTGCCGGGGCCGGGGCCGCGGCGGGCAGGGTCGCGGCGAGGGTCAGGGGGAAGCGGCGGCCGACCATGTCCTCGCTGGGCAGGATCACCCCGGCGATGCGGTCGATGCCGCAGGCGCCGGCGGGCAGCAGGAAGCGCCAGGCGGGGCCGGCCTCCCAGGCCTCCGCGAAGCCGTCCTCGCCCAGCGCCTCCCGCGCCTCGGTCAGCCCGTCCTGGAGCCAGGCGTCCCAGGGCAGGCAGAAATCCTCGGGCAGTGCCCGGCGCAGGAAGTCGCCATGCGCCGGCAGCTTGCCGAGGAGGCCGGTGGGCATATCAGCCTCGGCAGGAAGGCAGGGCGGACAGACGGGGGCGCATCTTTGTGGTCCTCGGGGGGTTTCAGGGCGCCAGGGTCGGGCAGCGGAAATCCTGCAATTCCCGCAGGGCGAAGGGATGCACGATGGAGGAGGCACGCAGCTCGAACTCCGCGCGGCGCTCGCCCTGGGTCAGGGCCAGGCGCAGGCGGTCGGCGGCGCGGGTGGTGGTCAGGCGGCCGCGGGCGATCAGGCGCATGGAGGCCCAGGCGCCATCGGTGGCCAGCGGCCCGGCGGAGCTCGGCGGGTCGAAGGTCAGGGTGATGCCGGCGCGGGAGGGCCATTGCATCGGGATCGGCCGGGTGGTCGCCCCCTCCCCGGCCAGGACCACGCGGTTGCCCTCCACCTCCAGCACCGCCCCCGTGGCGCCGGGATCGACGCCGAGCGGCACCAGGTCGAAGCGCAGGCCCAGCGCGGCACCGGCCAGCCCGGCGGGCCAGAAGGCGTCGCGGATGGCGGCCGCGCGCTGGAACTGCATCAGGTCGGCGGGGGTGATGGGGGGTGTCAGCCCCTCCGCCGCCACCGGGCGCCAGGGGCGCTGGGTGGTGTCGACGAAGTTGCGCAGATGCTGGGCGAAGAACTGGTCGAAGACGCCGCCCGGGCCGAACAGCCGGACGAAATCGTCATAGGGCGTGTCCGGCGCCGAGATCGTCTGGCGGAAGGGGAAGCGGGTTTCCAGGCCCCGGCAGAAGGGCGCCAGCGCCGCGCCGCCCGCCGCCGCGATCGCCGCCCGCGCGCCGCCGCTGCGGGCGGTGGCGGTGGACAGCGCGAGGGTCTGGAGCCAGCGGGACAGCGGCTCCGGCGCGCGCTGCGCCTCCGCCGCCAGGCGCTGGCCGGGGTCGAGGCCGGGGCTGGGCGGGATGACGGTGCCGGGCGGGGAGGAGACGACGCGCGCCACCTGCACATAGAGCTCGTTCACCGTGGCCAGGATGCCGTCCAGCGGCTGGCCGGCAACCTCCCGCAGCGGCTTGAAGCGTTCCTCCACCACGGTGGCGACCGGCGCGGCGGAGGAGGGTTGCAGCGCGGCGCCGACGGCGGCGGCGAGGCGGCTGCTGGTCGCGGCAGCGGCGGCCTGGGCGGCGGCATCCGTGGCGGCGGCGGCGGGGGATTCCGGCGGCGTGCCAGGGGAAAGCTGGCGGGCGGCGCCGCGCAGCACGTCCCGCATCGGCGAATTCGGCGCGCCGAGCAGGTTCAGCGCTTCCGCCGCCTGGGGCAGGTTGCGGAAGGGCGGCAGCACGATATCGGCCAGCACGGCCTGCCAGGCGCGGGCGTAGTCCTCCGCATAGAGGCGCAGCACGGCGGCCTCCAACTGGCGCGGATCGCCGGCCAGGGCCGTCGCGGCCTCCGGCCCCAGCACCCAGCTTTCCGAGGCCGCTTCCAGGATGGCGCGCGGCAATTGCGGCAGCAGCGCCTTGTGCAGCCCGTCCACGGTGAACAGGCCGGGCACGGCGAGTTCGGCGATGGGGCGGCCGGAGGCGGTGGCGAACCATCTCTGGCCCGCAACGCCCATGGCATCGCCCGGCTTCCAGGGCGGGACGGCGTTGGCGGCGGTGCGCAGCCGGCTGTAGATGCGCTCCGCCATCGGCAGGCGGGAGAAGATGCGCCGCGCCTGATCCACCAGCGCGCCATCCAGCGGGTAGCGGCTGAAATCGGTGGCGAGCAGGGCTTCGAGGTGGCGGCCCAAAGCCTCACGGGTCGGCGTGCCCACAGCGCCCGGAAAGGCCTGCTGCCAGTCGAGCGACATCCATTCCTGCACCAAGGCGCGATCCATCGGCCCGGCGCGTCCGAGCATCAGGTAGATGCGCGTCGCCTCATAGAGGAAGTCCGGCCGCATGATGCCGGCGCGGATCTGGTTCTCCAGCCGCGCCAGCAGGCGGGGCAGCAGCACGCGGTCCAGCGCATGTTCGTAGGCGAGGCCACCGGCCTCCAACAGCTTCGGCTCCTGGCTCAGCCCGAGGCCGACGCCATCGGCGCGCGCCGCCGCAGGCAGGTCCCGCGCCGCGTCGAGATAGGGGATCACCCGGGCCAGTTCGTCATCGGCCGTGATGCGGTCCAGCGGCAGGTTCTGGGCCGCCTGCTCGGCGCGGGCGACGGCGGCTTCCAACTTCGCGCGGCGGTCCTGCTCGGCGGAGATGGCGGCATAGCCCCAGGCGCCGCCGCCGATCAGCAGCAGCACCGCCGCGGCCCAGGCGCCGATCTGCACCATCCGGCCGCGCTGAGCCTGGCCGCGGTCGCGCGCGGCCAGCCGGGCCTCGCCGAACACCACCTCCTTGAGCAGGCGGCCGAGGAAATAGCTGCGGCCCTTCTGGCCCATGACGGAGGCCGGGCGGCGCGGATCGAGCCCGAAGGCGCGCGACAGCGCCCCGGTCAGCCGGTCGATCGGCGTGCCTTCCTGGGTGCCGGAGGTGAAATAGACGCCGCGCAGGAAGGGCGCGGGATCGAGCTTCGATCCGCCGAAGGCCGCCCGGGCGAAGGCGACCAGCGGCGCTTCCAGCGAGGCGAATTGCGCCGGGAAGCCACCGATGCGGGCGCGCTGCTCCGGCCCGCGCTCCGCCTGGAGGCGTTCCAGCAGCCGGTCCTGCAGGCGCTTGGTCAGCGCCGCGAATTCCTCCGGCAGTCTGGCCGCATGGCCCTCGGGGCCGGCCTGTTCCGGGAAGGTCACGCCCCAGACCTGGCTGCGCGCCGCCTTGTCGAGATCGTCGAAGAATTCTGTGAACCCGACGATCAGGTCGGCCTTGCTGACGACGAAATAGACAGGCAGGCGCTGGCCAAGCCGCTGTTCCAATTCGCGGATGCGGTTGCGCACGGTTTGGGCATGCGCGTCCCGCTGCGCCGCATCCAGCCGGCTGATCATATCCGCGCCAAAGGCGACCACCACGCCGTTCAAGGGCTGCTTCGGCCGCTGCCGCTTCAGCAGGTCGAGAAAGCGCTCCCAACCGGCCTTGTCGGCCTGGGCGTCGGAATCCTGGGTGGTGTAGCGGCCGGCGGTGTCGATCAGCACCGCCTGTTCGGCGATCCACCAGTCGCAATTGCGCGTGCCGCCCACGCCGGCGACGCGGCCGGCGGACAGGGGGAAATCCAGGCCCGAATTCTGGATGGCCGTGGTCTTGCCGGAGCCCGGCGGGCCGATGATCACGTACCAGGGGCGCTCATACAGATAGCCGCCCTTGCCGCCGCCGGCCGCCTTCAGCGCGCCCAGCGCCTCCGCCAGACGGGCGGAGACGGCCTGTTCCTCGGCGCTCGCGGCCTCGGCGCTGGCCTTGTCCTTGGCGGCGCGGGTATCGGCCTCCGTCACGCCGGCGATCAGCCCGGCCTCCCGCTTGCGCCGCCGCTGGACCACGACGAGCATCACCACCAGCCAGACCAGCACCGGCAAGGCGGCGAGCAGGGCCAGCAGCCAGGTGGCCTCCACGCCCAGCAGGGCCGGGGCGAACAGCCAGATCACCGGCGCCAGGATCAGCGCGCCGAACAGCCCGCCGAGGGCGGGGATGGTGAGGAAGGCCTTCATCTCAGCGGCGCTCCCCACGCGACAGCACCAACTCGATGCGGCGGTTCTCCTCGCGCCCCTCCGCCGTGGCGTTGCTCGCCAGCGGTTCGGTATCGGCGCGGCCGACGGCGGTGAAGCGGCTGGCATCGGCGCTGGCCGCCGCGATCACCCGCATCGCGGCCTCGGCGCGGGCCAGCGACAGGTGGTGGTTGGAGGGGAAGCGCACCGAGCGGATCGGCTGGCTGTCCGAATGGCCATAGAGCACGACGCGCCCGCGTTCCTCGGCCAGCGCCTCCGCGATGCGGTTCAGCAGCGGCAGGAAGTTGGATTCCACGGCGGCGCTGCCGGAGCCGAACATGCCTCGGCCCTTGATGCGGATGGTCAGGCGCTGCGCATCGCCATCCACCACCACCAGGTTTTGCCGAATCTCCGGCGCCAGGAAGGTACGGACGCGGTCGATCAGGTCCGGCCGCGCCGTGGGGGGTGGTGGTGGCGGTGGCGCGGGCGGCACCGGGGGCGCGCTGCGGTCGATGGCGGGCAGCCCGCCCGGCGGCAGGCTGGCGAGCCGCTGCTGCAAGCCGTCGCCGGCCGCATTCACCGTGTCGGACACAAAAATCCAGCCGAAGGCCAGCAGCGCCACGGCGACGGCGCCCGCCACCCAGGCCGGAACGGAGCGGCCCGGCCCGCGATGCGGCGCGTCCACGCCCCGCCAATGCGGCGACAGCTCCCGCTCCCAATTGCCGCGAAGCTGGACGAGGAGCTGGTAGAGACCCTCCCGGATCCGATCCAGCTCGGCATGGCCGCGCGGGGCCAGGCGGTAGCGGCCCTGGAAGCCGAGGGCGAGGCAGAGGTAGCAGATCTCCAGCGCCGGCAGGTACCGGCCGGGGTCCTTCTGCATGCCCGCCAGAAGGTCGAAGAAGCGATCGCCGCTGCGCACCTCCTGGTGGAAGGAGGAAACCAGCGAGCGCGTGGCCCAGCCGCTGGCCTGGCCCCAGGGGGTGGCCAGCGCCACATCGTCCAGCGCGGCACAGAGCGCGTAATGCGCGGCGCGAAGCTGGTCGGGCGAGACCTCCATGGCGCGGCACTCGGCCTCGAAGGCGCGCAGCGCCCGCATGGCGCGTTCGCGCAGTTCCTCCGGATTCGCCACCTGCGCCGCCTGCGGCCCGGCGCCGAGCCGCGCTAGCAGGTCGAGCAGGGGCGCGGCCGCGGCGGCGATGGGCGAGAGGCCCACTTTCGGCAGTGCCTCCGCCTCCCCCGCCATGCGCGGCGCGGTCTGCATCGGCGCGGCGGGCTGGGGGGCGACGGCGCGGGGCGGTGGCGGCGGCACGGCGCCGCCGGCACCCCGCACCACCGTGCGGTCATTGTCGTCCGGTTCGGAGAAGGGATTGTCGCTCATGCGCGGATCGCCCAGAGCTCCATGCGCAGATTCGGGAACTCGCCGGAGACATGGATGGCGAAGCCGCCGGAGGTCTGCATCTGCTGCCAGTGTGGGCTGCCCCTATCGAGCTCGAAATAGGTGGCGCCGGCATTGAAGGGGATCTGGCGTGGCGCGACGGGCAGCGGCCGGATGGCGATGCCGGGCAGCGCGACGTTCACCAGTTCGCGGATATGTTCGACGGCGCCGATCTTCACCTGGTTGGGGAAAATCCGGCGAAGCTGTTCGCCGGGCACATCCGCCGCGACGGTCAGCACGAACTGGCTGGCGCGCAGCAGGTTGCGGTCGACGATGGCGCCGACGCGGACGCCGAACTTGCGGTCCTGCAGCGGGATGGAAACCGCGTTCGTCTCCAGCACCTGCGACAGCGACCGGCGCAGGTCGGCGACCACCGGCGCGAAGCTGCGCTGCAGGTCGTCATGGCGATAGGCGGGATAGGCGGTGGCGCGCTTGTCCGGCGCGGTAAAGGTCGCCAGCTCGCCCGCCAACTGCACCAGCGCGGAGAACAGCGTTTCGGGATGCAGATTCCCCGCATCCGCCCAATGCGCGATCAGCGGCTGCCAGCGGTTGATGGTCTGCAACAGGAGAAAATCCGCCACCTGCGCCACGCCCTGCGCGCCGGGCTGGCCGAGCCGCGCGGCCAATGCCTCCCCACGCTGGCCCAGCATGCCCACAAGTTCGGAGACCAGGTTGTTGAGCACGGCGGCGGCGGAGACGCGCAGGCAGGGCGGGATGAAGCGCTCATCCAGCACCACGCGGCGATCCGCCTGCACCTCCACCACCCGGGCGAGGCCGAGGCAGGCATAGCCGGCGCGTTCCTCGCCTTCCAGCATGTAGCGCATGCGCAGCTTCCCGATGGCCAGCTCGGCGGCCATGGTGCTGTCGCTATGGGTGTCGAAGGCCTCGAAGGCACGCAGTGTGTGGCGGGCATGGGTGGCTTCCGGCCCGGCCTCGGGGCTCGCCACCTCCTGCGTGCCGGCGCGGCGCAGCGGCAGGGCCAGATAGACCACGGCGTTGCGCGTGCCCTCCGGCAGGTCCAGCGGCAGCGGCGCATCGGCGGTGCCGGGGATGGCGAAGGGCGTGCCGTCCTCCATCACCCCGGCGGCGCCGGATAGGGCGAAGCGCCCCGCCGCCAGCAGGTCCCGGTCCAGGCCGAGTTCCGTGACGCCCCAGGGATGCGGGCGCAGCGGCGCGGCCCGGGACTGGAGCAGATGCTCGAAGTGCCGGTCCTGCTGCTGGAAGTGTTGGGCGCGGAGGAACATGCCCTCCTGCCACACGACCTTGTCGTGCCAGACCATCGCTTTGCGTCATCCCTCAAGCCGGTTCAGTGGCCGCGCATGGCCTGTTCATAGGCACGGGCAAAAGCCTTGCCGAAGGCACTGTCGAAGTCATCCTCGAATTGTTCTGCCAGCAGCGCGTGCCGGCGCCTATAGGCCTCCCACAACCGCTTCTCCCGCGCCCCGGGCAGCAGGCCGCCGCCCGGGTCTTCCGCCTCGATCGAGGCGGGTGAGAGCCGTTCCAGCAAAGCGCGCGCGGCGGCCTGGGTGGCGGCCAGCGTCGCCACCTGATGCGCCGTCAGATCCTCCACCGTCTCCCGCACCGCGGCCAAGGCCGGGGTGCGCGGGTCGAGCAGCGTGGCCAGGGCCTGGTCCTCGGTGGCGGCGAATTTCAGCGGGTTGTTGTTGGCGGCGCGCAGCATGGTCTGCTCGATGCGGAATTCGCGCTTCACATCGGCGCGGGCGATCAGCAGGGCACGGATGCCGCTGATGGCGGCGCGCAGCACGGCGCCGGCGGCGCGCAGCGCGGCATCGGGGTCCTGGACCGCGGACTGCGGCGGCAGGCCGGCGCCGGCCAGCAGCGCCGCAAGACCACCAGCGGCCGCCATCGGCGCGGGCGCGGTCGGCGGCGGCGCGGCGGGAATCGGCGGGGCCAGGGGCGGCGGCACGGGGTCGCCGGCTTCCAGGAAGGGATCGCGCGGCGGCGAGAGTGGCGCGGTGGCCTGGGGGTAGGACGCGGCTGGCGGCGGCTGGAGGGCCGGCGGCTGCACGGCCGGCGGCGGGAAGGCTTCGGCGGGCAGCGGAAAGCTGGGCGCCGGGACGCCGAAGGGATCGGGCGACGGCGGCGGATAGGTGGCGGCGGGCGGGGCCGGTGCCAAAGGGGGCGCGGCCGGGGGCGCGGCCGGGCGCGGGGTCAGGTCCAGGTCCCAGTCATCCGGGATCTGCGACTTGCCCACCGGCAGGCTCGGCGGGACCATGAAGGCCTCGGCGGTGGAGGGCGCGTGATCCGGCATCGGCGCGGGATCCTGGCCGAAGGGGTCGAAATCATCCGGCAGCATGCCGCCGCCCATGCCGCCGCCCATGCCCCCGCCCATGCCCCCGCTGGGGCTGGCACCCGACGGCGCGCCAAACGCCGGGGGCGGGCTGGCGCCGAAGCCAGGCAGGGAGGATGCGCCAAACCCCTGGCTCGGCGGGGCATCCGCGAAGGGGTCGCTGGCCGCGCCCCAGCCGGGGCTGGTACCGGACGAGGTGGCCTCCGCGATCCGCACCTCGATCTCATAGGCGCCAAGCCGCAGCCGGTCGCCATCCAGCAGCGGCCGCACCTGGTCCCGGCCCAGCGGCGCCTCGGCATGGTTCACGAAGGTGCCGTTGGTGGACAGGTCCCGCACCTGCCAGCCGCCGCCGTAGAATTCCAGCACGCAATGGCGCTTGGACAGCACGCGGTCCGGGTCGGCCAGCGGCCAGTCGCAATCCGCGCCCCGGCCGAGGCTGATCTCCCCGCCCGCCGCCCGGCGTTGTCCGGGCACCACCGCGTCGGGGCAGCGCAGAACCGAAAGGGTGATCTCCGCCATGCCGTGCCTCCTCAGCCGCCGATCAGGACGGTTGGATAGCCCATCACCAGCACGCCGCCATGGCCGCACATGTCGCCGATCCGCGCCGCCGGCAGCTTGTTCACCAGCACGGTCATGCTGCCCTTCACGATGACATCCGGCGGGCCGACGCACATGCACATGTCGCTGATGCGCGCCTGCGGCAGCTTGCCGGTCATCACATTGGGCGAGCCGGTCAGCACCGGCCCGCCGACATGCGGAATCGGCGGCACGCCCGGCGTCACCATCGGGCAGAGGTGCATATCCGTGATGCGGGAGGCCGGGGGTCCCGCCATGCTAATCCTGTTCCTTCTCGATGCGTCCGGCACCGCCCGCGGCGATGTCCCGTGCCGAGACCAGGAAGCGCGCCAGCCGGTCCTGCGCGCGTTCCGGGCGCAGCCGCACCGCGGCCAGCACCACGCCGCCGCTGATCGCGACGCCGGTCAGGTGATCGGGTGGCGGCACCTCCGGCTGGCCAAGCGGGGCCATGCTGCCGCTGGACCAGAAGGCGCCGACCGCGGCCCAGGCTTCCGGCGTGCGGAAGCCGGTGCGTTGCGCGGCTTCCATCGCCGCCCGCCGCAGCCCGTCATCGCCCGGCTTGCGCACCCAGGCCTCGGCGGCCAGAAGCGCCTCCGCATCCACGGGCAGCAGAGCGGGGTCGGCAATGGCGCGGGCGCACATGCAGCCCCACCACACCGCCTCCCGCTTCGGCAGGGCATGGGCGGCCAGTCGCGCGGCCTCGTTGCGCAGGCCGGCGGCTTCCAGCCGGGCGATGCCCTCCGCCGCCGTCGCGGCGCCGGCGATGGCATTGGCGGCCGGCGGGTCCAGCTCCAGCCGCGGCAGCAGGGGCGCCAGCGGTGTCGCCAGCTTGGGAAGGTTGCCGGTCATCAGTTGATCATCACCAGCAGACCTTCGGTCTGGAGCAGCGTATCCGCCTTCTCCTGGACCATCAGGCCCTTGGTCTTGTGCATGAGCTGCGCCTCGCTGCTGATCAGCAGGCCCTTCAGCGTGATGCCGCTCTGGTCCACCACGAGGGAGGACTGCCCGACCTTCAGCGTGATCGACTGCATCGCCTCCAGCGTGATAGCGCCGAGGTCACACTTGATCGAGAGATTGCCGAGTTGCAGCTGGGTGCTGTCGTTTCCCATTTTCAGCACGGTGTCGCGGTTGCCCATCTCGATGGCCAGTGAATCATTGCCCATCTTGATGGTTTCGCTGCGATTGCCCTTTTCCAGCGTCAGCGTGTCGTCGGCATCCTTCACCGTCACGGTGCGGGCATTCTGCACCACCTCGGTCTGGTCGTGGCCGATCGTGCGCTTCTCGTCGTTCTCGACCTCGACCGTCAGGTTCTTCTGCGCATGCAGCGTGATGTCCTCGCTGCCCTTCTTGTCCTCGAAGCGCAGCATGTTCGCATCCGCCGCGCTGTCCGACTTGTAGCTGCGCGTCAGGATGCCGCTCTGTGCCTTGTTGGTGCCCGGCTTGAAGGGCGGCGGCGCATCCTTGCCATAGACGGAACCGACGACGATCGGCCGGTCGGGATCGCCGTCCAGGAAGGCGACCAGCACCTCATCCCCCACCCGGGGCGGGAACCAGGTGCCGCCCCAGGCGCCGGCGGCGGTCTGCATGACGCGCACCCAGATGGAGGAGGTGTCGTCATCCTCCGCCCAGCGGTCCCAGCGGAAGCGCAGCTTCACCCGGCCGAATTCGTCGAGATGGATCTTCTCGCCCTTCGGCCCGGTGACCTTGGCCGAATGCATCCCCGGCATCGTCGGGCGCGGATGGCGCGGCTGCGGCATCCAGACGCGGCTGGCGAGGACCAGCGTGACGGAGGATGAGTAGTTCTCGGTCCCGCCGGCGCCGGCGGTGATGCCGGACATGTCCTGCGCCTCGTGCCGCACCCCCGTCTCCAGGTACTGGCGGGTCAGCAGCGAGCCATCCTCCCGCCGGACGCTGACGGTCAGGCGCAGCCCGGGGCCGTGGCGCGGGTCGCGCGCCAGGGCGGCATAGGCCTCGGAGGCCGCCTCCATCGCGCCCATCGCCACCTCGGCCGTGTCGGTGCCGGGCCGCGTGCTGTTGCCGCCGGGCCAGTGGAAGACCTCGGCGCCGTCCCACATCGGCGGCTCCTCCAGGAAGTTCCGGGTCGGCCGCGCCTGGTGCAGCACTTCGGAGGGCTTGCTGCGCTCCCCGTCCATGTCGTCGAGCACGACGCCGAGGCTGCGCATGCGGTTGACCCGGTGCCAGCCGCTCAGCTCGTCGAGCGCGGTGGAGGCGTGTTCGGCCACCACCTCGCCGCCGGAGAACTGCGGAAAGCCCTGCGCCGTATGGGCCACGCCCATCTCATGGCCGGAGGCCGTATGGGTGAAATAGTAGCTGAGGCCGTGCTCCTCCAGCAGGCGGGAGACGAAGTGCAGGTCGGTCTCGTTGAACTGGGTGCAGTAGGGCATCGGCTCGAAGTCCGGCAGCATGCTCCACTTCGGCTCGGGCAGGCCATGATCCTCCAGCACCTGGGTGACGACGTCCTGCACGGACTTGTCCTGGAAGATGCGGCAGTTGCGGCGCAGGCCGAGCCGCCAGAGGCTTGGCACCGCGATCAGCCGATAGGCCATCCGGCCACCCGTCCCGGGGCCGAGGCGCCGGAATTCGGCGATGACGCCGTGGAAGTGACGCGTCAGCGGCGAGGGGCCACGCTGCGTCACGGTCAGGCAGACCTCCTTGGCCAGCATGTCCTTCGGCAGCAGGTTGGGATCCTCGCCGAGCACATCGGCCTCGATCGTATAGGGCTGGCCCAGCTCCTCGGTCACGGCGAGCCGCACGACCAGCAAGGCGCGGTCGGGAAGATGCGACTTGATGCCGAGTAGTCGCGGAGGCTCCATCCCGTTCAAGACCTCCCTGTCCGCCTGGTGGAAACCGGCCGGTGGAAACGCACCGCGGAAACGCACCGGGGAAAACGCATTGCGGGCGAGCTGGGACGCGCCGCCTTACCTGCAAGATAGACAGGCTCGGGCGCCATAGGAAGCGAGCGCGCCACCCGGCGCAACACCCCGCAACAGTGTTGCGCCGCCCGCGCAATACAGGGAACCTGGCAACCATCGCCCTGCGCGCAATGGGCTGATAGGGTTCATTGCACAATCCCGAATGGGTTCCCGCTCATGCCGCGCGCCAATGCCCCCAGCCACACACCGCCGCTTCGCAGCGGCTCCCCCTGGCGCCGCGGCCTGTCGCTGCTGACCGCCGCCGCGCTGCTCAGCGCCTGCGTGACGACGCGGGAGGGGCGGATCGGCGCCGATGACGGCGATGCCTGCCGCACCCAGCTCGTCGCCCTGGACAGCACCGGCAATTTCTTCGGCGAGGACATCCTGCGCGGCGCCGCCATCGGCGCCGTCAGCGGTGCGGTGCTCGGCGGGCTGCTGGCGGCGGCCACCGGCCAGCGCGGCAGCGGCATCGCCGCCGGCGCCGGCATCGGCGCGGTGGCAGGCGGCGTGACGGGCGGCACGCTCGGCTACCTTTCCGCCCGGCAGCAGCAGGCGGCCGACCAGGCCTCGCTGAACCAGGCGATCGCCACCGACCTGGCGGCGGAGAACGCCCAGCTCGACCGCACCCAGATCGCCTTCGACCAGTTGATGGACTGCCGCTTCCGCAGCGCCCAGCAGATTCGCGCCGACGCCGCCAGCGGTCGCCTCGCCCGGCCGCAGGCCCAGGCGGCGATGGACAATCTGCGCGCCCGCACCCAGCGCGACATCCAGCTCGCCCAGACCATCAACACGCAGATCGGCCGCCGCGGCGCGGAATTCGACACCGCCATCGACACGGTGGCGCCGGAGGCGAAGCAGCTGGCGCAGGCGCCGTCCCGCACCATCCCCGCCGCCCCGCGCGGCGAGGTGAAGCTGCGGCTGCGCCCCGATGCCGGCGCGCCGGAAGTGGTTTCCGTCTCCGCCCGCGAAAGGGTGACGCTGCGCCCGGCGCGCAATGGCTATGCCCAGGTCGAGACCGCCTCCGGCCTGCGCGGCTACGCCCCGGCCAGCGCCTTCCCGGAAGCGCGCAGCCTGGCGGCGCGGCCGGCCGTGGCGGAGGGCGGCGATGTGCGCTCGCTGGCCGCCAGCAACATCGCCCGGCGCGACAACTTCGCCGAGAGCGTCGGCACGGCGGACCGCCTGGCGCAACAGGGCCAGGGTTTTGAACTGGCGACCTGAGGGTAAGGCTTCTTCCGCCGACAGGCGCGCGATGCCACCCTGCGCCGCCACGCATGATCGGCGCAGGGGAGGCAGGCGATGACCGCGCATCGAGGGTGGCCCGTCATGGACAGGGCGGGCCTCAGCGATCCGCGCCGCGTCGCGCGGCTTCTGCTTCTGCTGTTTCTGGTCGCCCTGGCCGGCGCCGCCCGGGCGCAGGACCCGCCCCAGCAACCCTTCCTGCGTGTGGAGGCGGCGGCGCATACCGCCCCCGTCGCCCGGCTGGCCACCGATGCGGTGGGGCGCGTGCTGGCCAGCGTCTCCGACGACAAGACGCTGCGGCTGTGGGATCTGCCGGAGGGCACGCTGCGCGCCGTGCTGCGCCCGCCCATCGCGCCGGAGGCAGAGGGCGAGCTCTATGCCGTGGCGCTGACGCCGGATGGGCGCCGCGCCTTCGTCGCCGGCTATACCGGCGCCGCCTGGGACCGCAGCTTCGCCATCTACCTGTTCGACACGGCGACCGGCCGAATGCTGGCCCGCCTGCCCGGCCTGCCGGCGCCGGTGCAGCACCTGGCGGTGTCCGCCGACGGCACGCGGCTGGCGGCGGCACTCGGCGGGCGCGCCGGCATACGCGTCTGGAACGCCAGCAACGGCACCATGCTATGGGAGGATACCGGCTTCACCGGCCCGGCCCGCATGGTGGCCTTCGAGCCGCAGGGCGCGCGGCTGGCAGCAAGCGGCGCCGATGGCCGGCTGCGCGTCTATGATTCGAACGGCCGCAAGCTGGCGGAACGCGTGCCGCTGGCCAATGCGCGACCCTTCGGCCTGGCCTGGTCGCCCGATGGCGGGCTGCTCGCGGTGGGATTCGAGGACCGGTTGCGGGTGGAGGTGCTGGCAGCGGCCGACCTGCGCGCCGTCTTCACCCCCGATGTGGCAGGGCTGGCCGGTGAGGGCCTGCCGGCGGTGGCCTGGGCGATGGATGGGCGCGGCGGCGTGCAGCTTCACGCGGCCGGCTATGCGCGGCGCGCCGTGCCGCCGGCCACTGCGCGCGGCGTCGTGGCGCCGGCCGGCGCGCGCGGCGTCGTGGTGCCGGGCGGCGCGAGCGGGGAGGCCGCGCGGCGGGACTTCGTCATCCGCCGCTGGGGCGATTACGGGCTCGGCCCCTTCACCGACATCCCCGCCGCGCGGGATGCGATCGCGCATCTGCTGCCTTTGCCCGGCGGCGGCCTGGCCTTCGCCGCGGCCGATCCGGGCTGGGGCATGCTGGCGCCGGATGGGCACCTCGCCATCGCGCCGCGACCGCCGGGGGCGGATTTCCGGGCCACCGGCGCGGCCATCGCCGTGTCGCCGGACGGCACGCGGCTGCGGCTGGCGCTGCGGCCGGGCGCCGCGCCGCTGGTCTTCGACGCGTTGGCGGGCAGCCTTGGCCCCGGCGAGACCTCGGGCTTCGTCACGGCGCGGACCGAAAGCGCGCGGCTGGTGGTGAGCGACTGGCACAATGCCGACCGCCCGCGCCTGGGCCGCACGCCGCTGGCGCTGGGCGCCGGTGAATTCGCCCGCAGCCTGGCCTTGCGGGAGGGTGACACCGGATTGCTGCTCGGCACCGACAACCATCTGCGCCTGTTCGACGCGCAGGGCCGGCCGCAGGCGAGCCTGCAGGTGCCGGGCGCGGTCTGGGGCCTGACCCTGGCCGGCGATATCGCGGTCGGCGCGCTGGGCGATGGCACGCTACGCTGGTGGCGGATCGGGGCCGGCGAGATCACCGAACTGGCGGCGCTGTTCATCCACGCCGAATCGCGGCGCTGGGTTCTCTGGACGCCGGAGGGCCTGTTCGACCACGCGCCGAATGGCGGGCAGGAACTGGTGGGGCTGCACCTGAATGGCGGTCGCGCCCAGACGCCCGAATGGGCCAGCTTCCGCCAGGCCTATCGCGCGCTCTATGCCCCCGCCGCCGTGCGCGGGCGCATCGCAGGCGACGGCGCGCCGGCCCGCGCCCGGCTGGCGCAGCTCGGCGCGATCCGCGAAAGGGTCGGGCGCCTGCCGCAGCTTGCCGCGCAGACGGCCTGCGCCGTGGTCGGGGAGAGCTGCACGCCGATCGAATGGAATGCGCGCGACCTGCCGGCCGGCGCCACCGCGCTGCGGCTGCGCTTCGGCACCACCGATCGCGGGCTGGGGCTCGGCCCGCTGGACGTGCTGGTGAACGACCGCATCGCCGCCCGCGCCGAACCGGAGCTGCGCGCCGGCACGCGGGGCGAGGCGCAAGGCGGGGTGCTGGAGGCGGAAGTGCCGCTCGACCCCGGCCCCAACCGCATCGCCACCCGGCTCTATGCCGAGGACCGCACGCTGTTCGCCGAGGGGCCTGCGCTGGATCTGCGCCGGACAGGCGAGGCCACGCCGCCGGATGCCGGCCGGCTGGTGGTGCTGGCCATCGGCATCAACCGCTACGCCAATCCCGCCCTGAACCTGAACTTCGCCGTGCCGGACGCAGATTCGGTGGCGCAGGCGCTGCGCAGCCGCGCCGGCGGGCTGTTCCGCGACGTCGAGGTGACGGTGCTGCGCGATGCCCAGGCGACGCGGCGCGGCATATTGGCGGCGCTGGAGGCGGTGGCGCGGACGACGCAGCCCAACGATACCTTCGTGCTGTATCTGGGCGGCCATGGCCTGCGCACGGAGCCTGACCAGCGCTTCCTGTTCCTGCCGCAGGACACGACCGATACCAGCAACTGGGCGGCGCTGCGGCGCCAGGGCATCGAGGATTCCGCGCTGGTCGCCGCCATCGCCCGCATCCGCGCGCGCGATGGGCTTCTGCTGCTGGACACCTGCCATGCCGGGCAGCTCACCCTCGACCAGCTTTCCGCCCTGGGCAATGAGACGGGGCGCTTCCTGCTGGCGGCCAGCAGCTCGGTGCAGGAAGCCCTGGACAGCTACAACGACCGCAACGGCGTCTTCGCCCATGCGGTGCTGGAAGCGCTCGGCGGCAGCGCGGCCACGGATGCGGAGGGGCGCGTCAGCGCGCTGGCGCTCGGCGAATGGGTGACACGGCGTGTTCCGCAGCTGGCGGCCGAGAAGCGGCACAGCCAGGATGCGGTGTTCCGCAGCGCCAGCCGCGACCTGCGCAGCTTTCCGCTGGCGGTGGTGCCGCGCTGAACAGGGCGTGATGACCGAAGCTGCGAAGGCACCGAAGGTCTGAAGCACGCGACCAGACAAAACGCCCCCGTCGCAGCGCGACGAGGGCGTTGGAACAACGAAGCCGCGCCGGAGGCCGGCGCGGCGAAGCAGCTCAGCCGGACTTGGCGGAGGAGATGTCGTAGATGACATGGCCCGTCGTGGTCGACTTGAACTTGTCGTCGACCTTCAGATACTCGCTGTCGAACTTCGTGAAGTTGAACGACATCGATTCCGAGGGGCGGTCACCACCGCTGCTGATCGAGTAGCCGCTGACCAGCGTGTTGGTCAGGATGTACTTCTGGTAGGCGATGTGCTTGCCGCTGCTGTCGGTCTGCGTCATCTCGATCTTGACCGTCTTCGCGTCGCCGCCGATGGCCTCCTTCAGCATGAGCGGGGAGATCGCGTCCATGGTCTTGGTCACGACGATCTCCGACACGCTCGGCGCCGTCGCCTCGCGCTTCGAGCCACCGCCGACGCCGGAGGAGACGCCGCGGCCGACGCCCCATTGCATGGAGTTGACCTCCATCCAGTCCTTGTAGCCCTCGGCGGTCGCCTCGCCCTTCAGGTCGCCATACTTGATGAAGATCGCCATTGTCCGGTCCCTTGCCTGTGGTTGACCAACATTCCCCGAATCCCGTTGCCTCGGCGGCGGGGCCTTTCAGCCGAGGTCGTACCGGAAGCCGCCGGCATCATCGATGCCGACCTGCACCCGGCCTATCTCTCCACCCTCCGCCAGGCGCCCGAGGATGCCGGCCGAAAGCTCCGGCAGCAGGGTGCGGCTGAGGATGTTGTCGATGTTGCGCGCGCCGGATTCGACCTCCTTGCAGCGGGAGACGATGGTCTCCGGCACCGCATCGTCGAATTCCAGTGGCACGCCGTAGCTTTCCTGCATCCTGCGGCCGATGCTGCGCAGCTTCAGCACGCAGATCTTCTTCAGGATTTCATCCGCCAGCGGATAGTAGATGACGGTGTTGCAGCGGCCGAGGAAGGCCGGCTTGAACACCTTCAGCAGGTCGGGCTGCAAGGCCTCCCGCAGCGGCTCCGGGTCCGGCGCCGTCTCGGGATCGGCACACAGCTTGGCGATGGTGTCGGTCCCCGCATTGCTGGTCATGATGATGACGCAGTTGCGGAAATCGATGTCCCGCCCCTCGCCATCCTTCATCTGGCCCTTGTCGAAGACCTGGTAGAACACGTCCTGCACGCCGGGATGGGCCTTCTCCATCTCGTCCAGCAGCACGACGCTGTAGGGACGGCGGCGCACGGCCTCCGTCAGCACGCCGCCCTCGCCATAGCCGACATAGCCGGGCGGCGAGCCCATCAGGAGCGAGACCTTATGCTCCTCCTTGAACTCGCTCATGTTGATGACGGTGAGGTTCTGCTCGCCGCCATAGAGAAGATCGGCCACCGCCAGCGCGGTTTCCGTCTTGCCGACGCCGGAGGTGCCGGCCATCAGGAAGACGCCGATCGGCTTGCGCGGATCGGTCAGCCCGGCGCGGCTGGTGCGGATGGCCTGGGCGATGGCGTCCAGCGCATGGTCCTGGCCGACGACGCGCTCCATCAGCTTCTGCTTCAGGTTGAGCACGGTCCTGATCTCGTCGGAGACCATGCGGCCCACCGGAATGCCGGTCCAGGTCGCGACCACTTCCGCCACCGCCTGGCCATCGACCACCGGATGCACCAGCGGGTTCTCGCCTTGCAGCGTCTTCAGTTCCTTCGACGCCTCCGCCAGATCCTGCCTGATCTTCGCGGCATCGACCGGCGGTGCGTCGGGCGTCAGGCCCAGCGCCGCTGTCTCCGCCTGCAGGCGCAGGTCGCGGATTTGCGCGACCAGCGTCTTTTCCTGCTCCCAGCGCGCATTCAGCTCGGCCAGCTCGGCCTCCGCCTTCACGCGCTCCGCCTCCAGCGTCGCGATGCGCGCGGCGTGGTCGCTGCCGGTGGCGCTTTCGCGGCCCACCGCGCCGAGCTCCGTCGCGATCATCTCCAGCCGCCTTGTGCGATCCTCGATCGGCGCGGGGATGGAGGCCTGGCTCATCGACACGCGCGCGCAGGCGGTGTCCAGCAGCGACACGCCCTTGTCGGGCAATTGCCGCGAGGGAATGAAGCGCGCCGACAACTTCACCGCATCGGTGATCGCCTCGTCCAGGATGCGCACGCCGTGATGCTTCTCCAGCGTCGCGACCAGACCGCGCAGCATGGCCATGGCCAGCGGTTCGCTCGGCTCCTCCACCTTCACCACCTGGAAGCGGCGGGTCAGCGCGGCGTCCTTCTCGAAGTACTTCTTGTACTCCGCCCAGGTGGTGGCGGCGACGCAGCGCAGCTCGCCGCGCGCCAGCGCGGGCTTCAGCAGGTTTGCCGCATCGTTCTGCCCGGCCTGCCCGCCGGCGCCGATCAGCGTATGCGCCTCGTCGATGAACATCACGATCGGCGTGGGCGAGGCCTTCACCGTGTCGATGACGCCCTTGAGGCGATTCTCGAACTCGCCTTTCACGCCGGCGCCCGCCTGCAACAGGCCGAGGTCGAGCGACATCAGCTTCACATTGCGCAGCGCCGCCGGCACGTCGCCCTGCGCGATTCGCAAGGCTAGGCCTTCGACCACCGCCGTCTTGCCGACGCCGGGCTCGCCGGTGAGGATCGGGTTGTTCTGGCGACGGCGCGTCAGGATATCCACCATCTGGCGAATTTCCGCGTCGCGGCCGAGAATCGGGTCGATCTTTCCGGCTTTTGCCTGCGCCGTGAGGTCGGTGCAGAATTGTTCGAGCGGCCCGTCGCCACGCGGCGCGCCCGCGGCGGGCGCGGCGCCCGGCGCGGCGGCGGTGGCTTCCGCCTGTCCGGCCTCGTCGCTGCCGCTGGTGAGATCGGCAAGGTTGCGCCGCACGCGATCCGCCGGCACGGCGGCGAGAGTCGCGGAACTGTCACGCAGCGTGCGCGCCAGCGCATCATCCGCCAGCAGCGCCGCCAGCAGATGGCCACTGCGAATACGCGTGGCATTGGCCTCCAGCGAGGCGATCAGCCAGGCCTCGCGCAGCCAGGCGACGATGTCGGGCGACAAGGCGGGCGCGCGGGCATTGCCGGTGCGCAGCCTGTCGAGCGCCTTGGTCAGCTCCCCGGCGACCTTGCCGGCATCGACCTCCAGCTTGCGCAACGCATGTGCGATGTCGCTGCCGGGTGTTTCCACCAGCTTGAGCAGCACATGCTCGATCTCGACATTGTAGTGGCTGCGCGACAGCGTCAGCCCAGCAGCGGCTTCCACCTGCCTGCGGCAGAGATCGCTCAGCCGTCCGACGACGGATTTCAGGTCCACAGCCACCATGTGACGAAACGCTCCTCGACCCGCGCCTGGCGATGCCTCGCGACCGCCAATCCGTTGCGGGGCGGCACGCTAACCATCGGTTGCACAGGTGTCCACAATGCCAGCGGGGTCGCTGGACCGTGTTTCAGTGCGTTTCGCGTCGTTTCATGCGATGCACCACACGCTATCGCAGAGACAGGAAGCTGCGGCAGAGTAGGATGCGGGCAACAGGGCGGCGCCCAGTTGCGCCGACAATACACGCAGGACGTGCAAGGGGGGACCGGGTGGCCGAGGATCCGATCGAGCTGGAGGCGCTGCTGGCGCCGATCGAGGGCGGCGAAGGTGGCGCCGGCGCGGATCTGCGCGAGGATTATTCGCCCAGCTCGCCCTATCAGCGCCTGCGCGATGCCCGCGCCGCCGCACGCGCGGAAGAACGCGCCCGCGACAGCGAGGGCGACACCGAAAGTCCGCCCGCGGATGGCTGGCGCGATGTGCTGCGCGTGGGCCAGGAAGCACTGGCCAACCGCGCCAAGGATTTCGAGATCGCGGCCTGGCTGACCGAGGCGCTGGTGCGCCATCACGGGCTGGCGGGGCTGGCGGCCGGGGCGAAGCTCATCGCCGGCCTTTGCGAGACCTATTGGGAGTCGGGCTTCCCGCAGCCGGACGAGGATGGGCTGGATGGCCGCGCCGCGCCGATCGGCGGCCTGGCCGGATCGGGCGGCGACGGCACGGTGATGCAGCCGCTGCGCCGCCTGCCGCTGTTCCGCCGTACCGACGGCACGCCGCTCGGCCTGTATCAATGGGACCAGGCGGAGGAGACCGAGGCGATCGTCAATGAGGAACGCCTGGCCGCGCGGCGCGCGGCGGGTGTGCCGGAACTGGCGACGTTGAAGGTCGAGGCGCGGATCGACAGGGCCTTCCTGGCGGGCGTCGCCACCGACGCCGCTGCGGCGAAGGAGGCCTGGGCCGCGATGGAACGGGCGACGGAGGATCGCTTCGGGTCCGAGGCGCCCTCCACCGGCAATGTCGCGCGGCTGCTCGACCGGCTGATCGAGGTGACCGGGCAATTGGGCGGCGGCGCCGCCCCCGAGCCGGTGGCCGCAGCCATGCCAGCCGCCGCCCCTGCCAGCGGCGGCGCCGCCGTCGCCCAGCCCGTCGCCACCGGCGGCCCGGCGGTGATCGCGACGCGGGAGGATGCGCTGCGCGAGCTGGGCCGGATCGCCGAATTCTTCCGCCGCACCGAGCCGCATTCCCCCCTGGCCTATACGCTGGAGGAGGCGGTGCGCCGTGGCCGCATGACCCTGGCCGAATTGCTGGCGGAGGTGCTGCCGGATGAGGAGGCGCGGCACGGGCTGCTGGCACGGCTCGGCATCCGGCCGGTGGAACCGGAATGAGCGTGTTTCACCCGCGCAACGCGGCGAAACCATTGGCGGCACCCGCAAAGGTTGACGCCACCCGGATCGAGAGCGTTCACTGCCGCCCTGGCAATGACAGAGGTCGGAACGACCCCGAAACCGGCTGGCCGCCGCGCGGCCACCCGGATCCCCACCCCACTTCCCCCAGCATGAGGAACCGCGAAGCGCCATGACAAGTGTCCATGACAAGCTGGCGCGCGTGCGCAAGCCCCGCGTCCACATCACCTATGAGGTCGAGACCGAAGGCGCCGCCATCGTGCGCGAGCTGCCCTTCGTCGTCGGCGTGATGGGCGATTATGCCGGCGATCCGGCCGAACCGCTGAAGCCGCTGGCCGAGCGCAAGTTCGTGCAGATCGACCGCGACAACTTCAACGACGTGATGGCCCGCATCGCGCCCGGCCTGAACCTGAAGGTGGACAACACCCTGGCGGGCGATGGCAGCCAGATGGCGGTCAACCTGAAGTTCAGGTCGATGGAGGATTTCGAGCCGGCCAAGGTGGCCGAGCAGGTCCCCGCCCTGAAGGCCCTGCTGGAAACCCGCGCCAAGCTGCGCGACCTGATGAGCAAGGTGGATCGCTCCGACGAGCTGGAGGGCCTGCTGGAGCAGGTGCTGAACGACAAGTCGAAGCTCGATGCGCTGTCCGCGGAACTCGGCCTCGACAAGAAGGAGGGCTGACCGATGAGCTCGACCCAGTCACAACCGGGCGGCGCCACGACCACCACGGAAGAAGGCGGCCTCGGCCTGCTGGACCAGGTGATCGGCGCCACCAAGCAGACCGAGCGCGACCGCGCGCAGGAACTGATCAAGGCGCTGACCGAGGAAGCGCTGAAGGGCACCGTCACCTTCAGCCGCAACCTGTCGCAGACCTTCGACCGCGCCATCGCCGCGATCGACGCCAAGGTGTCCGAACAGCTCAACCAGGTGATGCACCATCCGCGCTTCACCAAGCTGGAAGGGTCCTGGCGCGGGCTGAACTACCTGGTGATGAACAGCGAGACCGGCACCAGCCTGAAGATCCGCATGCTGCAGGCCAGCAAGAAGGACCTGTCCCGCGATCTGCAGCGGGCCGTGGAATTCGACCAGTCCGGCCTGTTCAAGAAGATCTACGAGAACGAGTTCGGCACCCCGGGTGGCGAGCCCTATGGCTCGCTGGTCGGCGACTATGAATGGACCGCGCATCCGGACGATGTCGAGACGCTGCGGCTGATCTCCAACGTCGCCGCCGGCGCCTTCGCGCCCTTCATCTCCGGCGTCGGCGCGGAGATGTTCGGCTTCCAGGACTGGCGCGAATTGTCCAAGCCGCGCGATCTCGCGAAGATCTTCGAGACGCAGGAATACGCCAAGTGGCGGTCCTTCCGCGAGACGGAGGATGCGCGCTTCGTGGCACTGGTCATGCCGCGCGTCATCGCCCGCCTGCCCTATGGCGCGGCGACCAAGCCGATCGAGGAATTCGCCTATGAGGAGGCGCCCTACAAGGACGGCGTCGCCCAGGCGCAGGGGCATCACGACTATTGCTGGATGAACGCGGCCTATGTGAAGGCGGCGCGGCTGACGGATGCCTTCGCGCAATACGGCTTCTGCACCGCGATCCGTGGCGCGGAGGGTGGCGGCAAGGTCTCCAACCTGCCGAACCACGTCTTCACCTCGGATGACGGCGACAGCGACGCGAAGTGCCCGACCGAGATCGGCATCACCGACCGGCGCGAGGCGGAGCTTTCCGGCCTCGGCTTCCTGCCGCTCTGCCACTACAAGAATACCGACTACGCCGTGTTCTTCGGCAGCCAGTCCGCCCAGAAGCCGAAGAAGTACGACCGGCCGGAAGCGACGGCGAATGCCGCCATCTCCGCCCGCCTGCCCTATATGATGGCGACGAGCCGTTTCGCGCACTACCTGAAGGTGATGGCGCGGGACAAGATCGGCTCCTTCATGGAGGCGTCGGATTGCGAGATCTGGCTGAACCGCTGGATCCAGAACTTCGTCAATCCGATGGAGGGCGCCGGCCAGGAATCGCGCGCCAAATATCCGCTGCGGGAGGCGCAGATCGAGGTGAAGGAGGTGCCGGGCAAGCCCGGCGTCTACAACGCCGTCGCCCATCTCCGCCCCTGGCTGCAGATGGAGGAGCTGACCACCTCCATGCGGATGGTGGCGCGGATTCCGCAGAAGTCCTGAGCCTGTGAACCCGGCCACGCCGTTGCGCGATGCGGTGCTGGCCGGGCGCTTTCTTGGCCGCGATGCGGCGGCGGCCGGGCTTGCCGCCTTCATCGCGGAACCCGCGCCGGCCGGGCAATTGCTCGGCTGGTTCGGCGAGGACCGGCTGGCGGTGATCGCGCGCGATCCCTACCCGGTGGAGGCGCTGCGCGGGCTGCTGGACCGCGATATCGCGGCGCTGGATGCGATGCTCTCGGCGCAGCTCGATGCCGTGCTTCAGACACAGCGCCTGCGCCGGCTGGAAGGGTCCTGGCGCGGGCTCGCCTGGCTGGTGGACAGGCTGCCGGCCGCCAATGCGCGCATCCGGGTGAAGCTGCTGACGGCGCGCTGGGCGGAAATCTGCCGCGACCTGGAACGCGCCGTCGAATTCGACCAGAGCCAGATCTTCCGCAAGGTCTATGAGGAGGAGTTCGGCATCGCCGGCGGCGAGCCCTTCGGCATGATCGCCGCCGATTACGAGCTGCGCCACCTGCCCGCCCCGGGCCACCCGACCGATGATGTGGGCGCGCTGACGGCGCTGGCCGGCGTCGCCGCCGCCGCCTTCGTGCCGATCGCGCTGGCCGCCTCGGCGGAGCTGGTCGGGCTCGACAGCTTCGCGGAAGCGCCGCCCGCCTTCGATCTGGGCGCGGCGCTGGCCGGGCCGGAACATGCGCGCTGGCGCAATGCGGCGGCGCAGGAGGATATGCGCTTCCTCTGCGTCACCCTGCCTCGTGTGCTCGGCCGGGCGCCCTGGCCGGATGACGGCGCGCGGGTGGACCGCTTCCGCTATCGCGGCCATGTGGCCAGCGCCGCGCAGCGGGTCTGGACCACGCCGGTCTATGGCCTGGCGGCCGCGGCGATCCGCGCCTTCGACCGCTTCGCCTGGCCCGGCGAGGTGCGCGGCGCGGAGCCGCAGGAGGAAGCGGTGGGCGGCGTGCTCGATGCCCTGCCCTATGAACGCTTCGCCTCCGACCCGCCCGGCCCGCCGCCGCGCGCGCCGCTGGACCTGGCCTTGACCGATGAGCAGGAGCGGCAGTTGAGCGATGCGCGGCTGGTGCCGCTTTCGGCGCTGGAGGGGCTGGCGGAGGCGAGCTTCGGCGCCCTGCCGGCGCTGCACCGCCCGCCGCGCATGAACAGTGCCATCGCGGAGGCCAATCAGCGCCTCTCCACCCAGATCAACACGCTGCTCTGCGTCAGCCGCTTCGCGCATTGCATCAAGCTGATGGGCCGCGACATGGTGGGCTCGGCGCGGGAGGCGCCGGATGTGGAGCAGGAATTGCAGCGCTGGCTGGATCGCTTCGTCAGCGGGTTGGGCTCCGGCGGCGCCGAGGTGACGGCCAAGTACCCGCTGCTGGATGCGCGGGTGGAGGTGCGGGAGCGGCGCGGCAAGCCGGGCGTCTATGGCTGCACCGTGCATCTGCGGCCGCATCACCAGTTGGATGAGGTCGGGGCGGCATTCCGGCTGGTGACGGAATTCGCGCCCCGCCGAAGCGCGGCTTGATGCAAGGCGCGCGGCACGGCACGCATCGGGACGAAATATTTCGGGGCGCGGCGGCGGCTAGGCTGCCCGCCGCGCCGATCACGGGACAACGCCGGGCCATGGGGAAACGCCAAAGATGACCACCGCAGGGGATGCCTTCCATGCCGGCGACCTGGCCGGCGCCCTGGCCGCCGCCACCGCCGCGGTGAAAGCCGCGCCAGCCGATTCCGATGCGCGCTGGCTGCTGGCGGAGCTGATGCTCTATGCCGGGGAGGCGGAGCGCGCCGACCGCATGCTGGATGCCGCGGCGCTGCGGGAGCCCAACCCCGCCGTGCTGGAATTCCGCAAGCTGCTGCGGGCGGAGGTGCTGCGCGGCCAGGTGCTCGGCGAGGGTCGCGCGCCGAAATACCAGGGCGACGACGCCACGCCGGCCCAGCAGGCCGCGCTGCGCGCCAGGGTGCTGCTGCGCGCCGGGGAGGTGGAGGCGGCCATCGCCGCGGCGGCAGAGGTGGAATCGCTCCGCCCCCGCATCGCCGGCACCGCCGATGACGCGCCCTTCGACGACCTGCGCGACACCGACGACCTGTTCGCGGCGGAATTCGAGATTTTGACCACGGCCGGCGAGCACATGCTGGTGCCGGTGGAGCGCGTCCGCTCCCTGTCCTTCGACCCGCCGCGCCGCCCGCGCGACCTGTTCTGGCGGCGCTGCGCCATCGAGTTGAAGGACGGCACGGAAGGCGTCGTCTTCATGCCGGCGCTGTATTTCGGCGCCGACAAGGAAGCCGAGGCATCGCTGAAGCTCGGCCGGGCCACCGAATGGACCGACCCCGATGCCGGCCCGGTGCGCGGGCGCGGCCAGCGGTTGCTGCTGGCGGGGGATGAGGCGCTGGCGATCGCCACCGTCACCACGCTGGTCTTCGACTGAGATGAGCTCGACACGCGCGCCATGCGGCCTGCCGCAATCCAGGCAGGCCGAGGCCGCGAATGCGGCCCGCGGCCAGTGCCGCGCAGCCAAGGCCGCGAAAGCGGCCGCCCGGCACCTGGGGGCGGGAAAATGAGTGGCACCAGGGTACCAGCGCAGCGGGCACGGCTGCCGCTGCTGGATCGGCTGATGGATTCCGATCCGGGCGCGCCGGAACCGCCGCCGCCCAGCGCCGCCATGGCGCTCGAAATGCTGCACCGCGCCGTGCGGCGGGACCTGGAAGCCGTGTTGAACGCCCGCCGCCGTCGCCGCCCGGTGCCGGCGGCGCTGGAGGAGCTGGCGGTCTCCCCGCTGAACTACGGCATCCCCGATGCCACCTCCGGCGCCTATGCCGTGCCGGCCCGCCGCCAGGCTTTGGCGCGGGAGGTGGAGGCGACGATCCGCCGCTTCGAACCCCGGCTGATGTCCGTCCATGTCGAGCTGATCGCCGCCGAGGATGACCTCGGCCGCGCGCTGCGGCTGAAGGTGGATGCCGTGCTGCGCGCCGATCCGGTGCCGGAGCCGGTGAGCTTCGAAACGCTGCTCGAACCCGTCTCCCGCGACGTCACCGTGCGGGAAGGCTGAGGGCATGCTCGGGAACGGCGCGATCCGACTCATCTTGTCCGCCCGGCTCATCGCCGCCCCCTCGCCGGGCAAGCCCTGAATGTCCGACGATCTTCTCCCCTTCTACAACCGCGAACTCGCCGCCATCCGGCGGCTGGCGGGGGAATTCGCCGAGGCCAATCCGAAGGTCGCCGGCCGGCTGCGGATGACGCCGGATGCGGTGGATGACCCGCATGTGGAACGCCTGCTGGAAGGCGTCGCCTTCCTCGCCGCACGGGTGCAGCACCGGCTGGATGATGAGCTGCCGGAGCTGACGGATGCGCTACTGGAACTGCTCTGCCCGCATCTGCTGGCGCCCGTCCCCTCCCTGACCACGGTGCGGCTGCTGCCCAAGCCGGAAGCCGCCGGCCCCGCCGTGGTGCCGCGCGGCACGCGGCTGGAGACGGAGAAGGTGCGCGGGGAGACGCTGACCTACCGCACCTGCCAGGACACCACGCTCTGGCCGCTCGCGGTGGAATCGGCCCGCCTCACCGGACTGCCGCTGCCGGCCCCGGCCAATCCGCAGGCGCAGGGGGCGGTGGCGGTGCTGCGGCTCGGCCTGTCCACCACCCTGCCCGGCCTGGGCATCGCCGATATCGGGCTGGACAAGCTGCGGCTGCATCTGCGCGGCGCCGGGCCGGTGCCGGTGCAGCTTCTGGAACTGCTCTGCACCTCCACTTTGTCGATCGCGCTGGCCGATGGCCCCTCCGATCCCCGGCCGGTGCTGCTGGGGCGGGAATGCCTGCGCCAGGCCGGCTTCGCACCGGAGGAAGCGGCCCTGCCCTGGCCGCCCCGCGCCTTTTCCGGGCATCGGCTGCTGACCGAGTACTTCGCCTTCCCCGAGAAATTCCTCTACCTCGACCTTGATGGGCTGGAGCGCCGCGGCGCGGTGCAGCGCGGGTCGAAGATGGAGGTTTTCATCTATCTTTCCCGCGCGGTGCCGGAATTGGAACGCGCGGTTTCCGTCGAGAATTTCGCGCTGGGCTGCACGCCGGCCATCAACCTGTTCAAGCAGATCTGCGAACCCATCGCCCTGGACGGCACGCAATCCGACTGGCTGGTGGTGCCCGATGCCCGCCGCCCGGCGGCGCTGGAGGTCTATGCGGTGGAGACGGTGCGGCTGAGCCGGGCGGAGGACCCCCGCCCCCGCCGCGTGCCCGCCTTCCACCGCCTGCGCGCCGAGGATGGGGCGGAAGCCGAGGCGCAGGGCGTCAGCTGGATCGCCGCGCGCCGCCCCGCGCCCGGCCTGCTCGGCGGCAGCGAGACGCGGCTGATGCTGCGCGACCCGCATTTCGACCCGTCCCTGCCGGCGGATGGGGTGCTCGGCGTCGATGCGCTGTGCTGCAACCGGGACCTCCCCTCCCTGCTGCCCTTCGGCGGTGGCCAGCCGCGTCTGCGGCTCGGCGATCCGGCGACGCCGGCGGCCAGCGCCGAATGCCTCTCCCCGCCCACGCCGACGCTGCGGCCGCAATTGCGGGAACGCAGCGGCTGGCGGCTGGTCTCCCACCTGGCGCTGAACCATCTGGGCGTCACCGGCGGGCCGCAGGCGGCATTGGCCCTGAAGGAGATGCTCCGGCTGCACGACCTGCGCGACACGCCGGAAACGCGGCTGGCGCTGGAAGGGCTGGTCAGCGTCACCGCCACCCCGGGCGTGGCCCGCCTGCCCGGCCTCCGCCCCGGCAGCTTCGCGCGCGGGCTGGAGGTGACCCTGACCTTCGAGCCCCAGGCCTGGACCGCCGGCGGGCTTTTTCTTCTGTCCAGCGTGCTGGAACGCTTTCTGGCGCTGCAGGTCTCGATCAACGGTTTTGTCCGCAGCCAGGCGGTTTTGCGCGGGCGCAGCGGCACCGTTGCGAGTTGGCCGGCGCGCAGCGGGACGCGGGTGTTGTTGTGAGCGAAAAAGTCCCGCTCTCGCCGCTCGAAAGGCTGAAGGCCGAGCCGGCGCGGTTCAGCCTGGACCAGGCGGCCATCGTGCTCGGCGGCGATCCGCTGGACCTGCGCTACCGCAGCCAGGCCCGGCTGGGCGCCCCGGGCGGCGAGGTGGCCAGCGCCAATCCGGAGACGCGGGAGGTCGTCACCCCCACCTTCGGCCTGATCGGCCCCGGCGGCGTGCTGCCGCGCCACTACACGGCGACGGTGGGGGCGGAGGCGCGCAAACGCTCCACCGCCCTGCACCAGTTCATGGACATGCTGGCGCGCCGCTTCACCGGGCTGTTCGTGAAGGCCGGCGCGAAATACCGCCCGGCGCGGGACCCGAAGCCGGCCGAGACGGTGCTGGCCGCCGCCGCCGGCCTCGGCACGCCGCATCTGGTGGCACGGCTGGCCACGCCGCTGCCGGCGCTGCTGTATCACGCGGGCGCGCTCGCCTCCCGCTCCCGCAGCGCCGAACGGCTGCGCGGGCTGCTGACGGAGGAAACCGGCACGCCGGTGGAAATCGTGGAATTCGCCGGCGGCTGGATCCGCCTGCCGCTGGGCGAACAGTCCCGCATGGCGGGGCGCGGCCGGCCGGGGGTGAATTGCGGGCTCGGCACCGATGCGGCGCTGGGTGCCCAGGCCTGGGACCCCTCCGCACGCTTCCTGCTGCGCCTCGGCCCGCTGAAGCTGCGGGAGTTTGAGGCGCTGCTGCCCGGCAGCCCGCTGCATGGAAGGCTGGTGGAGCTGGTGCGGCTTCAGATCGGGCTGGAACAGGATTTTGCCCTCAACCCGGTGCTGGCGGCGGATGAAGTGCCGCCCCTGCGGCTCGGCGGGCCGGGCGGTGGCGCGCGGCTCGGCTGGACCGGCTGGCTGACCACGCCGCGGCCGCGCCGCGCCGATGCCAAGGACGCGCTGCTGCGCCCCGCCACGCCGCAGATCCAACCTCAGCGAATGGACGCCGCATGAACGCCCCCTCCCCCTGGTCGCGCGGCTATCCGGTGGCGGAGCCCTACCCGGCCTCCTGGCACAGCTTCCAGTCGCCGGGGCATATCGCCGCCGCCTGCGCGCTGATGGGCGCGGCCTGGGAGGTTTCGCCCGACCAGCCGATGCAAATCGCCGAGATCGGCTGCGGCAGCGGCTATACCGCCAATGTGCTGGCCGCCGGCAATCCCAACGCCCAGGTGCTCGGCCTGGACTACAACCCGGCGCATATCGCCGAGGCACGGTCGATGGCCGCCGCCGCCGGCCTCACCAATGCCCGCTTCGAGGCGACCGACCTGGCGGAGCTGGACGGGGTGGAGCTGGACCGGCTGCCGGAATTCGACCTGGTAACGGTGCATGGCGTCTGGTCCTGGGTCGGCGATCCGGTGCGGGAGGGAATCCTGCGGCTGCTGCGGCGCAAGGTGAAGCCGGGCGGCGTGGTGCTGATGACCTACAACGCCCTGCCCGGGGCCGGCGGCGCGCTGGGCCTTTCGCGACTGGTTCGGGGCTTCCTGCGCAGTGCGGGCTCCACGGCGGAGGGCATCGAGGCGGCGCGCGCGCAGGTGGAGAAGCTGGTGGCGGCGGAGGCACCGAACCTGCCCAATTCCACCTGGCGCACCTTGCTGCTGGGCGAGGTTGGGAAGGCGCGGCAGGGCTACATGCTGCATGAATTCATCACCGACCACTGGCGCCCCTGCTTCTTCGCCGATGTGCAGGAGGCGATGGCCAGCGCCCGCTGCGACTATGTCGGCAGCGCCTCGCTGGACGAGAATTTCCCGTCCATGAGCCTGAGCCCGGCGCAGCGCGAGATCTGGGAGGCGGCGCCGGACGAGCCGGCGCGGCAGCTCATCTTCGACATGTGCGTCCCCCGCGCCTTCCGCCGCGACGTCTATGTGCGCGGCCTGCGGCGGGTGAACCGGGATGCGGCGGTGGCGGCGATTCCGCTGGCCATCGCCAGCCATGCCGGCGGCGGCCGCGCCATCCGCACCCAGGCCGGGGAGGCGGCGCTGCCGCCGGCGATCCTGGAGCCCATGCTGGCGGCGCTGAAGCAGGGGCCGCAGCAGGTCGGCGCGCTGCTCGCCCTGCCCGGCTGCGGCAATGTGACGCCGGCCGAGGCGCTGGCCATGCTGATCGGCAGCGGCAGCGCCATGCCGCTCTGGCTGCGGCCGGGCGATGCGGGCTGGGACCAGGCGACGGCGGCGGCGCGGCGGCTGAATGCGGTGGCGGCGCGGCGCCTGGCGGCGCATGGGCTGGGCACCGCCCGGCTGGCGCTGGCCACGCCCGCCTTCGCCGGCGGGCTGGCGGTGAATGCCATGGAGCTCGCCGTCGCCGCCCTGGCGGCCGAGACGCCGCAGGCCGGGCCGGATGCGCTGATCAGCCGCCTGGTGCCGCCCGGCGCCCCGCCGCCGGAGGAGGTTCTGGCCGGGGTGCGGGAGGAGGTGGCGGGGCTGCTGCGCGACCGCGCGCCGGTGTGGCGCGCGCTCGGGATCGTGTGAACGACACAGAGCGACATATGCGCGGCGGCGCCACATGGCAGCATCGCGCCAACCGCTGGAGGAAGGCGATGCGCCCCCATGAGCTGACCCGTCTGCTGCTGCTGGCGCTGGCCGTCGGCCCGGCCCTGCCGGGCGCCGCCAGGGCGCAGGATACCGTGCCGGGTGTGCAGCGGATGATCGACGGGCTGGACCCCGCCCGGCGCGGCGTGCGCGGCATCCGCGTGCCCTCCACGCCCGCGCCGGCCGAGCCCGAGGCCGCCAAGCCACCGGTCGCCGGCCGGCCGAACAGCGGCCCGACGACTGGCATCGCCGTGCCGGATGTGTCCTCCACCACGGCGCCGGAGGGCGCGGCGGCGATTTCCCTGACCGTCACCTTCGGCACCGGCTCCGCCACCCTGTCGCCGCGCGCCACGGGCGTGCTGGACAATCTGGGCCAGGCGCTCAGCTCCAGCCGCCTCGCCGGCTATCGCTTCCGGGTGGAGGGGCATACGGATTCCGTCGGCGATGCGGCGATGAACCAGGACCTGTCCGAACGCCGCGCCGCCGCGGTGCGGGATTTCCTGGTGCAACGCCATGGCGTCGACCCCGGCAGGATCGAGGTGCTTGGCCTGGGCGAGCAGCAATTGCTGGTGGCGACACCGGATGGGGTGGATGAGCCGCGCAACCGGCGCGTGCAGGTGGTCAATCTCGGCGGGTAGTTTCGGCATCGGCCAGGGGGCCATGCTGGCCTATACGGGAGGCCACAACCGAGGAGGCTGAGCCATGTCGATGCATCCCTTTCCCTTCGCGGCGCTGACCCTGGCGGGCTGGGCGATGCTGCCACTGCCGCCCGCCGTGGCGCAGACCGACCCGGCGGCCCTGCGGCTGATCGAGCAGTTGCGGCCGCGCGCCGGCGATTCCACCCGTGGCATCCGCGTGCCCGCCCCGGCCGATGCCACGCCGCCGCCCTTGCCCGCGGCGCCTGCCAATGTGCCCGTGCCGCCACGCCCGGTGCCGCCGCCGCCGCGCCCTGTCACGCCGGCCGCCGCGCCCGCGACCACCACGGCGCCGGAGGGGGTGGCCGCCGCCTCCATCACCGTCACCTTCCCCAGCGGTTCCGCCACGCTGACGCCGCAGGCCGAGGCCCGGCTGGCGCCGCTGGGCCAGGCCCTCACCTCCACCGCACTCTCCGCCTATCGTTTCCGCATCGAGGGTCATACGGATTCGGTCGGCAACGCGGCGATGAACCAGGCCCTGTCGGAACGCCGTGCGGCGGCGGTGCGCGACTACCTGATCCGGCGCTATGGCGTTTCCGCCAGCCGGCTGGAATCGGTCGGCCTGGGCCAGACCCAGCTCCTGGTGCCGACCGGCGACGGGGTGAACGAGCCGCGCAACCGGCGGGTCCAGGTCATCAACCTCGACGGCTGAGCCGTCGCGAAGGCTGCAACGAAATCGGGGGCGGAGAAACCGGCCCCAGCTTGGATGACGCGCCCGATGCCGGCAGAGGAAGACGCCACGATCCGCCGCAGCCTGGGCATCGTGCAGCGCCCGGCCACGCCGCATGTCGAATGGGGGTCGCCGGCACCCCCCGCGCCGGCGCGGCGGCGACGCGCCGCCTGGCCGGTGCTGGCCGTCGCCGGCCTGGCGGGCTGCGCCGGGATCGCGGCGGGCTGGTGGTGGGTGCAGCAGGACGGCGCGGCGCCCGCCTCGCCGGCCATCCCGGCCCCCATCGTGATGATCGCGCCGCCCAGCCCGCCCGATCCGGCGCCGCAGCCGGTGCCCTCGCCCCAGCCAGCGCCCGCCCCCCCGGCCGCCTTCGGCCTGCCCGCGGGCCGGCCAGCGCCGGAACCGGTGCCCGAGACGCCGCGCCTCGCCGCCTTGCCGCCGCTGATGGAGGAGGCGGCGATCCGCGACCATCGGGCGGACCGCCCCGTGCTGCTGCGCCTCGCCACCAACCCGGCCATCTTCCTGATCGACTATCCGACGATGGAGGCGCAGGGCGCGGCGCTGAACCGGGTGGCGGCGCTGGTTGAGAAGGCCGGGCTGCCGCGCGACCGGGTGCTGACCGAGGCGGAGATGGCGGAGGCCATCGCCCGCGCCGGCGATACGCCGGCCACCTTCTATTTCGGCCACAACTACCGCGGCGCCGACCTGGCGCGCTTCTTCCGGCTGGCGGAGCGCGACGGGCTGGCGCTGTCCCCCGCCGAGGACTGGCTGCGGGCGCAGTTCCGGCTGGCGCGCGGCCTGGTGCCGATGGGGCAGGAGATCGTGCTGCTGTCGCTCGCCGCGCCGGGCGCGCAGATGGATGCGGCCGGGCGCGCCACCATCCTGCACCACGAGCTCAGCCATGGCCGCTTCGGCACCGATCCGGCCTATGCCGCCCATGTCCGCCAGGTCTGGCACAACCGCTTCGCGGAGGCCGATCGCGCCGCCTTCCGCCAGTTCCTGGGGCGGGAGGGCTATGACACGGGGATCGAGGCGTTGGTGATCGACGAGGCGCAGGCCTATCTGCTGCACACCCCCGACCCGCGCTTCTTCACCCCGGCGCATCTCGGCCTGGAGGCCGCGGAGGTGGAGCGGCTGCGCGGGCTGATGCGGGAAGGGATGCCGTAAGCGGGGGGCGGCGCCTCCGCTATCTTCGCGCCACCGTCTCCAGCAGCACGGCGCGGGCGCTGACGCGGTGGCCCTGGTTGCGGGCCTCCCGCAAGGCGGCGGCCAGGGCCGGCAGGTAGTCGTCGATCGGCTCCACCACCGGGCGCGGCTGCGGGAAAAGCGGTCGTTCGGAGGCGAAGACCACGATCATATCGGTGCCGAAGGGCTCATCCACCTCCCACCCCGTGAAGCCGGGGCGGGGCTCGCCGAGGCGCAGGCTGGCGCCGGCCGGCTGCGGCTCGGAGGGGACGAGATGCACGATCTCGTTCGATTTCATCAGGTAGCTGACATAGAGCTGCCCGGCATAGGCCGGCATCCGCACATCCAGCCGCAGCAGGTCGCCGCGCTGCAGGGGCATGCTGCCGGCGATGGCCACCAGCGGCGCCTCCTGCGCCCCGGCGGCGACCTGGCGGATGCTGTCGAGCGCGCCGCAATAGGGGCCTTCGAAGGTCTGCAGGCGCAGGGTCGCGGTGCCGGGGGGCACACCCCGATCGGCCAAAGCGCGGCGCACCGCCTCCTCCCCACCCCGGCGCAGCAGGCCGGTGATGGTCAGGCTGGTCTCGGTGGCGGCGTAGTCCAGCAGGCTGCAGGGCGCGGCGGCGGCCGCTGCGGCGCCGGCGGCGCGCAGATCGGGGCGCGGCGCGGGGGGCGGTGATGGGGCGGGCGTCGGCATGGGCGCCGGGCCGGGTACGGGCGTCGGGATGGGCGCTGGGGTTGGCGCGGGCGCCGGAGCCGGTGCGGGGGCCGGCGCTGGTGCTGGTGCTGGTGCTGGTGCTGGTGCTGGTGCTGGTGCCGGTGCTGGTGCTGGTGCTGGGGTTGGCATGGGCGTGGGGATCGGCGCTGGTGCCGGGGTTGGTGCGGGCGCCGGAGTTGGTGCGGGGGTCGGCGAGGGTGCCGGGGTTGGTGCGGGCGCCGGGGTTGGCGCGGGCGTCGGCGCGGGCGTAGGGGTTGGCGCGGGCGTCGGGGTTGGCGCGGGCGTCGGCGCGGGCGTCGGGGTTGGCGCAGGCGCCGGAGTGGGTATGGGGGTGGGTGCTGGGGCCGGCACGGGCGCCGGGGTTGGCGCCGGGGCCGGCGCCGGAGCCGGCGTCGGAGTTGGCGCGGGCACGGGCGTATCACCCGTCGCGACCTGGGTGGTCGGAACCGTCGTGCCCGCGGGCCAGAGCAGGAAAGCGGCGCCCCCGGCCGCCAGCAGCGCGACGCCGCCGAGCAGCGCCCATTTCAGCCCTCCGCCATCGCGCCGGGGTGGCGGCGCGACGACCGGCGGCGGCGGGGTCGCCGGCGGATGCGTGCCGGTGGCGAGCATGGTCGCATCATCCAGCCCCGGCAGCTTTCCCGCGCCGGCAAAGCCCGAGGCGCTGCCGAAGCCCGAGGCATCCGCCGCGGCGCCAAGCCCGGCCGCGCGGATCGCCTCGGCGAAGGCGCTGGCACTGGCAAAGCGGTCGTCGGGACGCTTCGCCAAGGCGCGCGTCACCACCGCGTCGAAGGCGCGCGGCGCGCTGACGGCCAGTTGGCTCGGCGGCGGCGGCTCGGTGGTCAGCACGCGATGCATCAGCGCGCTGTAGCCGCCGTCGAAGGGCTTCTCGCCGGTCAGCAACTGGTACAGCAGCACCCCGGCGGCCCAGATATCGGCCCGCGCATCCACCGGCTCGCCGCGCAGCTGTTCCGGCGCCATGTAGCTCGGCGTGCCCATCACCGTGCCGACCTGGGTCATGGTCGAGCTTTCGATCCGGGCGATGCCGAAATCGGCGATCTTCACCTGCGGCCCGGCCGGATCGTCGGCCGTGAGCATGATATTGGCCGGCTTGATGTCACGGTGCACCACGCCACGGCCATGGGAATAGGCCAGGGCGCCCAGGATCTGGTCCATCAGCCGGACGATCTGCGACACCGGCAGACGCTCGCCGCGGTCCATCACGCTCTTCAGCGTGCCGCCCTCGACCAGCTCCATGACGATCCAGGCGGTGTCGGCATTCTCGCCATAGTCGAAGACGCCGACGATATTGGGGTGGGAGAGGCGGCCGGCGGCCTGGGCCTCGCGCCGGAAACGGGCATGCGCCTCCCGCGCCTCGGCATCGTCGCCGGCGGGCAGGCGCACCAGCTTCACCGCGACGCGGCGCTCGATCATCCGGTCGAAGGCGTCGATCACGGTGCCCATGGCGCCGGCGCCGAGCGTGCCGCGCGCCTCGTACTTGCCCGAAATCTCGCTCGGCAGCATGCCTCCGCGCCCTCCTGTCGCCGGCATCGCCCAGGCGACGCCGCTGCCGACCACTCATAGAGCCGTGCGGCCCGGGCAGGAAGCGGCGCTGTCAGCCGGCTCTGTCAGGCGGCGCGGTCGAGCACCAGGTCACAATGGTCGAGGCCCGGCATCTGCGCCGCCGTCACCGGGGTGAAGCTGCCGTCCTTCCCGATCCGCCGGCAGCGGAAGCCGAGCGCCTCGATCCAGGCCGCCAGCTCCGCCACGTCGCCGCGCGCCTGGAGCATGATGGGCGACCATTCCAGGACGATGCACAGGCGCGGGGAACGGGCCAGCAATTCGGTGGCGCCAATCAGGACCAGGCCTTCCGTCCCCTCCGCATCCATGCGCAGCAGGTCGAGCGCCGGCACCTCCGCCAGGGCGTCGTCCAGCCGCATGGCCGGGGCGACGAAGCCGTCGCTGTAATTCGCCGCGCCGCCGGCGATCGCCAGATGCGCGCTGCCGGTCTGCTCCGGATCGGCGGCGAAGCGCACCTCCCCGGGCTCATGCAGGATCGCCACCTCGCGCAGCGTCACCCGGCCACCGAGATGGTTGGTGGCGATGGTCCGGCGCAGCAGCGGCAGCACCTTGGGATAGGGCTCGAAGCTGTGTATATGGCCGGAGGCACCAACCGCCTCCGCCATCACCAGCGTGTGGAAGCCGACGCTGGCGCCGACCTCCGCCACCTGCATGCCGGGCTTCAGGCGGTTGCGCAGCACCGCTTCCACATGCGGTTCCCACTGGCCGCGCAGGATGATCTCGGGCGTCATGCCGGCATCGTCGCCGGGCAGGTAGATCTTGCGGCCGAAGTGGGTCAGGGCCAAACCCATCCCATTCCCGAGATAATACCATTCGCGCCTTGGCCGAAGCCGGTCGCGCAGCAAGGAAGACAGCTTGTCGAGCATGGAGCCCCGTCCAGAGTCGAGCCCAGATCGCATCCGGCGAGACGCGATGCAACCGGCGATGGATGTCACGATTTCATGGCTGGGCTCGGCCGGGGACGGTGTGGCGGAAACCCCGCAGGGGCCGATCTTCCTGCCCGGCACCCTGCCCGGCGAGACGGTACAGGCGCGCCCGGGCGCCCGGCGGGGCGAGGGTGTGGCGGCGGAGGTGGTGGCGATCCTGGCGCCCAGCCCGGACCGGGTGGACCCGCCCTGCCCGCATTTCCTGCTGGAATGCGGCGCCTGCGCGCTGCAACACATGGCCCTGCCCGCCTATGCCGCCTGGAAGCGGGAGAGGCTGGTGGCGGCGCTGGACCGGGCCGGCCAGCCGGATGCGCCGGTGGCGGCGATCGTGCTGGCGCCCCCGGGCACGCGGCGCCGCGCCGACCTGGCGGTGAAGCGGCTTCAGGGCGGGGCGGTGGCGCTGGGCTTCCATCAGCGCGGCAGCGCGGCGGTGGCGGACCTGTCCACCTGCCATGTGCTGGACCCGGTGCTGGTGGCGCTGTTCCGCCCGTTGCGGGAGCTGCTGCGGCGACTGCCCGGGCTGAAGCGGGAAGGCTCCGCCGTGCTGAACCTGCTGGACAGCGGGCCGGACCTGCTGCTGCGCACGGATGGGCCGCTCGATGCCTCCCAGCGCGCCATGCTGGCCGCCTTCGGCCAGGCGCATGGCCTGCCCCGCATCGCCTGGGCGCTGAAGGACGGCCCGGTGGAGAATGCCGCGCAGGCCGGGCCGGTGCGGCTGGACCTTTCGGGCGTCTCCGTCGCGCCCGCCCCGGGCGCCTTCCTCCAGGCCGCCCCGGTGGGGGAGGCGGCGATCATCGCCGCGGTGCTGGCCGGGCTGGCGGCGCAGAAACTGCCGGTGCGGGCGCGCATCGCGGATCTCTATGCCGGCATCGGCACCCTGTCCTTCCCGCTCTCGGCCAAGGGGCGCGTCGCGGCCTATGAGGGCGATGCGGCGGCGGTCGCGACGCTGGATGCCGGGGCGCGCAAGGCCGGCGGCCGGGTGGAGGCGATCCGCCGCGACCTGGCCTATCGCCCGCTGCTGCCGGCGGAGCTGAACGGCTTCGGCGCCGTGGTGCTGGACCCGCCCTATAATGGCGCGGCGGAGCAGGTGGCGCAGATCACCCGCAGCAAGGTGCCGGTGGTGGTCTATGTCTCCTGCAACCCGGTGGCGCTGGCCCGCGATGCGGGGGCGCTGGTGAAGGCGGGGTTCAAGGTGACGCAGGCGACGCCGGTGGACCAGTTTCCCTGGTCGCCGCATCTGGAATCGGTGGTCAGCTTCCGGCGCTGAGACCACATCCTGCGGATCGTGATCGATCCGACCTCAATCGTGCCGCAGGCACGCCAAAGGCGTGACGGCGCGCCCCTCCGCGCGCCTGGCGACGCGCCACTTGGCGCGGCGGGCGCAGGTTGCGATCAATGGGATTTGGTATGAGCCATCGGCCGGACCTATGGCGGCGAGAGGCACGATGCGCGGGGACAGGCGTGGCGCGCCTCGCTAGGCTCTCCTCGCGCCGCCTTCGCGGCCCCCGGAGTCCCGCCATGACCACGCCTCCCAAGACGCTCGATGCCGACGAGCTGAACAAGGTCAGCGGCGGCGTCTATACCGGCTTCGTCGACGATTTCGATGGCACCAGCGGCGACGACAGCATCCGCGGCAGCAGCGGGCGCGACGGGATCTACGGCCACGAGGGCAATGACACCCTGCTGGGCCACAGCGGCGACGACGCCATGTATGGCGGCACGGGCGCCGACCTGATGTCCGGCGGGTCGGGCGACGACATGATGGATGGCGGTGCGCGCGATGGCGCATCGGACAGCCTGCATGGCGGCGAAGGCAGTGACCGGTTCTTCTGGGAGCCGGGCAGCGGCAACGACTTCTTCAATGGCGGCGACGGCCGCGACATGCTGTGGCTGACCGGGGTCGGCCTGCAGAATGCCCTAAGCGGGCTGCAACTGGACGACCCCTCCGTCAGGATCAATGTCAACGGCAGCCAGATCAGCTTCAGCGACCAGTTCGGCGAGCCGGTGGGCGTCAGCGGCAGCATGACCATCGGCGGCGAGAAGATCACTTTCACCAACCTGGACATGTTCAACGCGCCCTGAGGGTCGCCCCGCGAAAGATCGTTGCGCGACGTACCCGGCGGGCCTTGCAACCGGAAGCCGGCATCCAACCTGACGACAGGTTGCGAATGCGGGAGGCCTCCACATGAATCGCCGTCACCTGATGCTGGGCGCCGCGGGGGCCCTGGCCGCCCCGGCGCTGATCCGTGCCACGCCGGCCTTGGCGCAGGCACCCGCCCCGGCCCCACTGGCCCAGGCGCCGGGTTTCTTCCGGTTCCGGCTCGGCACGAAGACGGTGGTCATGCTGCATGATGGCAGCCGGGCCATCCCCCTGGCGCAGGGCTTTGTTCCGGCGACGCCGCTGGCCGAAGTGCAGAAGGTCTTGGCCGAGAGCTTCCTGCCGACCGACACCTTCCGCATCCCCTTCACCCTGACCTGCCTGGAGACGCCGGCCGGGCTGGTGCTGTTCGACACCGGCAACGGGGCGCAGCCGGCCGGGTCCCCGGTGGGCCTGCTGGTGGCCAATATGCGCGCCGCCGGGCTGGACCCCGCCCGCGTCACCACCGTGGTGTTCAGCCATTTCCACGGTGACCATGTGAACGGCCTGCTGAACGCCGATGGCAGCGCCGCCTTTCCGAATGCGGAGATCGTGGTGCCGCAGGCCGAATGGGCCTGGTGGACCGACAGCGGCAATGAAAGCCGCAGCCCCGAGGGCCAGCGCGGCAATTTTGCGAACGCGGCGCGTCGCTTTGCCCCCTATCAGGGCAAGGTCCGCCAATTGGCCGCGAATGCCGAGGCGGTGCCGGGCGTCACCGCCATCGCCGCCCACGGTCATACGCCGGGCCATACCATCTACCGCATCGCCGATGGCCAGGATCAGATGATCTTCCTGGCGGATGTGACCAACCGGCCGGAGCTGTTTGCCCGCCGCCCGGATTTCCGCGTCGCCTTCGATTTCGACGGCACGGCGGCGGAGGCCACGCGGCGCCGGGTCTTCGACATGGTCTCGACCGACCGTATCCGCGTCAGCGGCTACCACTTCCCCTTCCCCGCCACCGGCTTCATGGCGAAGGACGGCGATGGCTATCGCTTCATCCCCGCCGACTGGGCGGCGGCGGGCTGAGGAGCAGACACCCATGATCGACCGCCGCACCCTGCTGGCCACCGGCGCCGCCGCCGCCCTGGCGCCTTCCCTGCCCGCCCTTGCCCAGGGCGGCGGGGCGACCAACCCGCCCTTCCACCACATCGCGGTGGGATCGCTGCGCGCCACCGTGGTGAATGACGGCGCCGCCACCCGGCCCGACGCCACCCAGGGCTTCGTGATGAATGCGGAGCCCGCCCAGGTGGCCGCCGCCCTGCGCGCCGCCGGCCAGGCCGGCAATGCGCTGGAGAATCCCTACAACGTCACCCTCGTCCGCACCCCCGCCGGGCTGGTGGCGCTGGATGTCGGCACCGGGGCGACGCCGGCCCTGATGACCAATATGCGCGCCGCCGGGCTGGACCCGGCGGAGGTGGTGCTGATCGCGCATACCCATTTCCACGGCGACCATATCGGCGGCCTGACCACCGCCGATGGCGCCGCCGCCTTCCCCAATGCGCGCATCATGGTGCCGGAAGGCGAATGGCGCTTCTGGATGGATGCGGGGGAGGAAAGCCGCGCCACCCCGGCGCGCCGCCCCGGCTTCGCCAATGCCCGGCGCCGCTTCGCGCCCTATCAGGGCAAGATCACACCCTTCGCGCCGGGGGCGCAGGTGGCACCCGGCATTTCCTCGGTCGCCAGCCATGGGCATTCGCCCGGGCACGTCTCCTTCCTGGTGGCGGATGGCGGGGCGCAACTGCTGGTGATCGGCGATGCCATCACCACGCCATCCCTCTTCATGGCGAATCCCGAATGGTATCCGGTGTTCGACATGGACCCGACCACGGCCGTGGCGACCCGCAAGCGGCTGCTGGACCAGTTGGCGACGGACCGGATTCCAGTGGTCGGCTACCACTTCCCCATGCCGGCGACCGGCCGGGTGGAGCGCGCCGGGACCGGGTACCGTCTGATCGCGGGTTAGGAGCCTCGCCCCAGCGAGGCCGCCAGCGCGGCGAGCGACAGCACCAGGCCCGCGCCGAACACCGCCGCATGGCTGTCACCGGTCGCGGCGAACAACGCGGCGAGGGCGAAGGCCACCGCCGCCTGGGCGACCGCATAGCAGGCGGTGGCCCGCACCCAGACCACCCCGGCCTGGGCGCCCGCCACCTCCCGCGCCGCGGCCAGGGTCACCGCGGTGGCGCCGATGCCGGCGAAGCCGCCCAGCGGCGCGGCCAGCAGCAAGGCGGGCCACCAGGGCAGCAGCGCCGCCGCCAGCGCCGCCACCTGCACCCCGAGCCAGATCGGCAGCGCCCGCCTTCCCCCGATCCGCCCGGCGATCCGCCCGCCCAGCAGCGTGCCCGCCACCGCCCCCAATCCGAACAGCACCCAGAGCAGGGAGGCCGCCTCGATCGGCAGGCCGCGCCCACGCGCGGCGAGGTCCGCCAGATAGACCATCGGCGCCACCATCCCGGCGCCCGACAGGCCATAGGCCAGCAGCAGCCGCAGCGCCCGGGGCACGGCCTGCGCCACCTCCGTCGCCGGCAAAGCGGGCGGCCTCGGCCAGGCGGGGCGCGCGGCCAGCCACAGCAGCAGCACCGCCACCGCCAGACCCGCCCAGGTGAAGGACAGCCCGCCCCAGAGCAACGCCGGCACCAGAAGACCGGCCGCCACCACCCCCGCCCCAGCCCCGGCGATGACCACGCCGCTGGCCATGCCGCGCGATTCCGGCGCCACGCTGGCCTGCACGGCCGGCCCCACCAGCGCCATCAGCAGCCCGCCCGCCACGCCGGCCAGGGCACGCCACGCGACCAGCCAGGCCAGCCCCCAGGGCAGGGCGCAGGCGGCGAAGGCGAGCAGCGCCAGTGCCATCCCGGCATCCAGCGCCCGCGGCACGCCGAGCCCGCGCGCGAGGCCGCGCCCGCCCAGCACCCCCGCCACATAGCCCGCAAGATTCGCCGCCCCCAGAAGCCCGGCGCCGCCGCCATCCACCCAGCCCGCCCCCACCATGGCCGGGAACAGCGGCACATAGGCGAAGCGCGCCAGGCCGATTCCCGCCAGGGTCGCGGCGGCCCCGGCCAAAGCAGGGCGCCAGAAGCTCAAATTACCAGTGTCCCGTCAGCGCGGCGCCTGCGCACCCCGAAGCGCACGGCGCAGCCTGGCGATTCCAGCGCGGGGATGGCCATCGTCACAAAGCTGCCGGCCCTCCGCCAGCAGGCGCCGGTCGGCCTCGGCACGCGGAGGCAGCTCGGCCATGCGGGCGGCCAGCGCCCGGCAGTAGCCGACGCTGTCGCTGGTGACGCGCAGCCGCGGCGTCGACTCAGGGGATTGCGCGGCGACCGAGCCGGCCAGGAGAAGCGGAAGGCACAGGGCAAGGAAGGCGCGCATGCCGCCCATGGTGCCGCATCGCGCCACAGCGTGGCGTGGCAACGCCATGAAAACGGTGTCATGCGCCGGCGGCTCCCGCGCCCTCCGGCAGCGTGCCGAGCGGCAGGCGCAGCGTCACCCGCAGCCCGGGCGGGATCGCGCCGGGATAGGTATCCTCCAGCACCACCTCGCCGCCATGCAGCGCCACCACGGCGCGGACCAGCGACAGGCCGAGGCCGGAACCCGGCGTGGTGCGGGCGGCGTCGGTGCGGAAGAAGCGTTCGCCCACCCGGCCGCGATCCATGGGGGAAAGGCCCGGCCCGTCATCCGCCACCGTCACCTCCGCCAGCCCCGCCACCTGCCGGGCCTGGAGCAGCACGCGGCCGCCGGCCGGGTTGAACTTCAGCGCATTGTCCAGAAGGTTGGCCACCGCCTGCAACAGCAGGTCCCGATCGCCCACCAAAGGCAGCGACTCAGGCAGGTCGGCGGTCAGCACCTGTTCCAGCGCCTCCGCCGCCGCGCCATACAGCTCCGCCGCATCGGCCAGCATCGGCGCCAGGTCGAGCGGGGCGAAGGCGGCCCGGCGGGCGCCGGCCTCGACCTCCGCGATGCGCAGCACGGCCTTGAACACCCGAGCGATGTCGTCGAGATCGGCGATGCCCTGTTCCACCGCCGCCCGCAGCGCCCCCTCATCCGCCGCCGAATCGAGCGATTCCTCCAGCTTGGCGCGGGCGCGGGCGATCGGGGTGCGCAGGTCATGGGCGATGGCGTCGGAGACGCCACGCACGCCCTCCATCAACTGGGCGATGCGGTCGAGCATGGCGTTCATGGTCATGCCGAGCCGGTCGAATTCGTCCTGCCGGTCCGACAGCGGCACACGGCGCGACAGGTCGCCGCCGCCGATCGCGGCGGCCGTGCCATAGACCGGCGCCAGACGGTCCTCCAGCGCCCGGCGCAGCATCCAGGCGCCGAGCACCGCGATCAGGGCGGAGGAGGCCGCGGCCCAGGCCAGCCCCTCGCTCAGCAGCGCCCGCAGCCGCAGCTTTTCCGCCACGTCGCGGCCGACCAGCAGGCGGTGGCCATCGCCGAGTTCCACCCGCAGCAGCCGCGCCTCGCTTTCGGTCCCGTCGCGCAGCAGCGGCATGCGGATCCAGGGCGCGTCGGCACTGGCCTCCTCCGGCCAGGCCTCCAGGTTGCCGGCCAGGATCTCCCTTTCCGGCCCCAGCAGAAGGTACAGAGCCTCATTCTGCACATCGAGGGCGAGGCGATCGATGATGGCCGGGACCAGCGCCATCGGCCCGGCATCGGCCCGGCGTTCGATGAGCGCGGTGGCATCGGCGCGAATCGCCGCATCGGTCTGCCGGTCCAGCGCGCCGGCGGTGTTCCACCACAGCACCACGGCGGCGGCGGTGGCGGAGGCGGCGAACAGCGCCGTGAACAGCAGCGCGAAGCGGCCGGAGGCGCTGCGCAGCAGGCCGATCAGCGGCAGCTGCGCCAGGCTGGCCGTGACCGGCGGAAGCGCGGGCGCGCCCCGCCTCACGCCTCCAGCCTGCTCATTGGGCGCGGATCATGTAGCCGGCATTGCGCACGGTCTGGATCAGCGGCTTGTCGAAGCCCTTGTCCAGCTTGTGGCGCAGCCGGCTGACATGCACGTCGATGACATTGGTCTGCGGGTCGAAGTGATAGTCCCAGACCTTTTCCAGCAGCATGGTGCGGGTCACCACCTGGCCGGCATGGCGCATCAGATGCTCCAGCAGGCGGAATTCGCGCGGCTGCACGTCGATCTTGCGCCCGCCGCGCGTGACGGTGCGGGACAGCAGGTCGAGTTCCAGGTCGGCCACCTTCAGCCGCGTGGTCGGCACCTCGGCGGAGGGGCGGCGGCCCAGCGCCTCCACCCGCGCCAGCAGCTCGGCGAAGGCGAAGGGTTTTGTCAGGTAGTCATCGCCGCCGGCCTTGAGGCCCTTCACCCGCTCGTCCACCGCGGTCAGCGCGGACAGGAACAGGACCGGGCTGCGATTGCCCTGGCCGCGCAGGGTCTCCACCAGCCGCACCCCATCCACCCCGCCGGGCAGCATGCGGTCCAGCACCAGCACGTCGAAACCCTCCGACGCCGCCAGGAACAGGCCGTCGCGGCCATTCGCGGCGTGCTCGACCGTATGTCCCGCCTCCTGCAGCCCCTTCTTCACAAAGCGGGCGACTTCGGCGTCGTCCTCGACCAGCAGGATCCGCATGGATGTTCCAGTGCAATGCGCAGGACGGCAGGATAGGGCCGGAAACGGCGCCGCGTCACCTGTGCCGGTCACGCGGCGGCCATGCCGGAATCGAAGTCGGTCCGCCGCGGTCAGCCCTGCGGCTGCGCCGGCCGGCGACCGACCTGCACCGGCATGTCCATCGGCCGGCCATTGCGCAGGACGGAAAGACGCACCGTCTGCCCCGGCGCCACCGCCGCGATGCCGCGCACCAGCGCGCGGCTGGTATCCACACGGTCGCCATTGATGGCGATCACCTGGTCGCCCTGGCGCAGCCCGGCGCGGGCCGCCGGACTGCCGCGCTCCACCCCGGCGACCAGCACGCCGGCGCCGGCCCGCGCCGCGCCGGGCTCCCCGGCATCCTGCACCGAAACGCCCAGCCAGCCGCGCTCCACCCGCCCGCTGGCGCGCAGCTGGTCGATCACCCCGCGGGCGAGGTCGGAGGGCACCGCGAAGCCGATGCCGGCGGAGGCGCCGGAGGGCGAATAGATGGCGGTGTTGATGCCGATCACCTCACCGGCCGTGTTGAACAGCGGCCCGCCGGAATTGCCCGGATTGATCGGCGCATCGGTCTGGATGAAGTCGTCGAAGGGTCCGGCGCCGATCTCCCGCCCCCGGGCGGAGACGATGCCGGAGGTGATGGACCCGCCTAGTCCGAAGGGATTGCCCGCCGCCAGCACCCAGTTGCCGACCCGCAGCGCCGCCGAACTGCCCCAGGCCACCGCGGGCAGCGCCGCGCGCGCCTCGATCCGCAGCAGCGCGAGGTCGGTCAGCTCATCCATCCCGACAAGCTGGGCGGTGTAGTCCTGGCCGTTCTGGAAGGTGATCTGCACCCGGCTGGCATTGCCGATGACATGGTTGTTGGTGACCACCAGGCCGGAGGGGTCGATGACGAAGCCCGACCCCGCCCCCATCACCTGGGGGCCCCGGCCACGCTGCCGGTCGCGGAAATAGCGCTCGAAGGGCGTGCCGCGCAGTTCCGCCGGAATTTCGGTGCGCGCCTCGGAGGTGACGGAGATGCTGACCACGGCCGGCAGCACCCGTTCCGCCAGGTCGGCGAAGTCCGGCAGGGCCAGCAGCGCGCCACGCTGCGCCTGGGCGGGCGGCGCGGCGCAGCCGACCACGGGCAGCAGGGCGAGGCCGGCGAAGGCACGGCGTGACAGGCCCTGTCGGGACAATGCTTGGGACATGCGGACTCCGGAGCGAAAGGGCGCGGGCGTCGTTGAATATGGTTGCGCGTCAAGCCGGCACCATGCCCGCCAAACGGTCAAGATGCGCGCGGCGGCGGCGGTTGCGCGGACCAGGGCTCCTCCGGCCAGGGATGCCGGGGATAGCGGCCACGCATGTCGCGCCGCACATCGGCCCAGGCGCCGCGCCAGAAGCCGGCGAGATCCCCGGTGATCGCCACCGGCCGCCCGGCCGGCGACAGCAGCGCCACCTGAAGCGGCACCTGGCCCTGGGCCAGCGGCGGCAGGCGTTCCAGGCCGAACAGATGCTGGGCGCGGGCCTCCAGCGTCGGCACGTCCCGGTCGTAATCGATCGCGGCGGAACGCCCGGCGGGCAGGTCTAGTCGCGCCGGCAGCGCCGCATCCAGCCGCCGCTGCTGGTCCCAGGGCAGCAGGCCGCGCAGCACCGCGACCATGTCGAGCGCCTTGGCCTCCGCCAGCTTCGTTCGCCCATGCAGATGCGGCGCCAGCCATTCGGCGGCGGTCGCCACCAGGGCCTCGTCGGACAGATCGGGCCAGGCCTCGCCCTCCGCCCGGCGCATCCAGCCGATGCGGGCGCGGATCTGCTTCGCGGCATTGGACCAGTCGAGGTCGCGCAGGCCGCGCTCCGCGATGCCCTGGGCCAGGGCGGCGGCGATGGTGGCGGGGTCGGCGCTGGGCAGCGCGTGATCCTCCAGCACCAGCGGGCCGAACATCAGCCGGCGGCGGGCCAGCACGGCGCCGGCGCGGGCGTCGAAGGCCGCACCCTCCACCCAGCGCAGCCGTTCCGGGAAGCGCGCTTCCAGCGCGGCGCGGTCCAGCGGCGCGGCCATGCGGATGCGCGCCTCCGTCCCCAGCAATTCCAGATCCGCCACGGCCAGCAGCGGCGCACGCGACAGCGGATCGGTCGCACCCAGACGCGCGCCCTGGCCGGAAGCGAGTCGAAAAGCGCCATCCATGCCGCCGCGCTTGGCCGCGATGCGATCCGGAAACCCCGCCGCCAGCAGCGGCCCGGCCTCGCCCCCCGGCAGCGCCGTGCCATGCAGCCGCAGCCGGCGGCGATGCAGTGCGCCGGCGCGGCGGATGCGCTGGACCGTGCCGCGATCCGCATCGGCATGGTCGCCGCCATGCAGCAGTTCCAGCCGCAGGTTGATATTGGCGGGCTGGTCGCGGCCGCGCAGCGGGTCCCGTTCCTCCAGCAGCGCGGCGAGGTCGGCGGCCAGGGCCTTCTCCCCCTCATCCACCGCCGCCAGCATCATGCGCGCCAGGCGCGGATGCGTGCCCATGCGCGCCATGCCGCGCCCCATGGCGGTGATGCGCCCTTCCCCATCCAGCGCATCCAGGTCCCGCAGCAGCGCCCGCGCCGCCGCCAGGGCGCCCGCCGGCGGCGGATCGAGGAAGGCGAGATCGGCCGGCGCGGCGCCCCAGGCGGCACAGTCCAAGGCGAGGCCGGACAGCTCCGCCTCCAGAATCTCGGGCCGGTCCTGCACCGCCATGCCGCGATGCGCCGCCTCCGTCCACAGGCGTATCGCCACCCCCGGCGCGGTGCGGCCGGCGCGGCCGGCGCGCTGTTCCGCCGCCGCCCGGCTGATCCGCACCGTCGCCAGCCGCGCCAGCCCCGAAGCCGGGTCCAGCCGCGGTGTGCGCCTGAAACCGCCATCCACCACGATCCGCACCCCCGGCACGGTCAGCGAGGTTTCCGCGATGGAGGTCGCCAGCACGACCTTTCGCCGGTCGGAGGGACTGAGCGCCCGGTCCTGCTCGGCCGGCGGCATTTCGCCATGCAGCGGCAGCACCTCCGCCTCGATGCCCGAAAGCCGCTCCGCCGTGCGGCGGATTTCGCCCCAGCCGGGCAGGAAGGCCAGCACATCGCCCGGATGCGCCCGCAGCGCCTCCCGGATCGCACTGGCCATCGCCTCCGGCAATTCACGCGATTCCTTAATGTCTCGCAGCCTATGCTCGACCCTGACCGGATAGGCACGGCCGAGGGATTCGATGACCGGGCAATCGCCCAGCAACCCCACGAAGCGCGCGACATCGAGGGTGGCGGACATCGCCAGCAGCCGGAGCTCCGGCCGCAGCGCCCTTTGCAGGTCGAGGCAGAAGGCCAGCGCCAGGTCGGTGTCGAGGTTGCGCTCATGCGCCTCGTCGAACAGCACCGCGGCCACACCCTCCAACCCGGGGTCCGATTGCAGCCGGCGCACCAGCAGCCCCTCCGTCACCACCTCCACCCGCGTGCGGTCGGAGACCATGCGGTCGAGCCGCGTGGACAGGCCGATGGTGCCGCCCGGCGCCCCCTCCCCGATCAGCTCCGCCATCCGCCGCGCCGCAGCCCGCGCCGCCACCCGCCGCGGCTCCAGCACGAGTATCCGGCCGCCCTGCGCCCAGGGCTCCGCCATCAGGGCCAGCGGCGCCAGCGTGGTCTTGCCGGCGCCGGGCGGCGCCACCAGCACGGCATTGGCGCCGGCGCGCAACGCCGCCGTCAGGCGGGGCAGGGCTTCGGAGACGGGCAGTTCAGGCAGGTCGGGCAGGGTCATGGCCGCGACTGCCTACGCCGCCACGAAACATATGTCACATCGCATGTCACACTGATCTCACGCGGCGAAACACCCTAAGGTTCTGCATCACGAGCGCGACATCGCGCGGCAAGGTCAGGCGCGCAAAAGGACGCCATCACGACGCCCCAGGCACTGCCCCGGGGCGTGGCTTCCGAGGACATCATCATGCGCCCCGCTCTGATCGCCGCCAGCCTCGCCTTCCTGTCCCTGCCCGGCCTCGCCATGGCGCAGCAGCGGCCGCATCCCGAAACCGCCGCCATGTGCCGCGCCACCTGCACCGAGGCCGGCAACGCCCAGCTCGGCGCCAACCGCGCCCGCACCGCCCAGGCCTGCGCCATCCGCTGCGACGCGACGCTCGCCTACCTCGCCACCCAGTCCCATCGCGGCACCGCGGAAGCCACCGGCCGCGGCCGCTCCCCCGGCAGCGCCACACCGGCCCGCACCACATCGGCGCCACGCAGCGCCACGCCGCCGGTCGCCCAGCGCGTGTCGCATCGCGCGGCCGCCCCGGCACCGCGCCCGGCGGTGCAGCCCACCGCCCCGACCGCCATCCCGATCGCCGTCCCCGCCGGCGCGCGCCCCAGCGTCAGCCACGGCGTGATCTACGGCGCCCGCACCCCCTCCGCCGGCTTCGGCCTGGTGGTGGGGGAGCCGGACCGCATGGCCGCGCACCGCCTCGCCGAACGCGCCTGCACCTCCAGTGGCCCCGGCTGCCGGCCCCTCGCCGAATTCACCGAGGCCTGCGGCGCCGCGGCGCATGGCGTGCGGCGCAGCCAATGGGCGCTGTTCATGACCTCCGACCCCAATTCCTACGTCGTCACCTCGCTCTCCGCCGGCAGCGGCCCGACGCAGCAGCGCGCCGAGCAGCAGGCGATCGCCGAATGCCGGTCCCGCGACCCGATGGCCGTCTGCCGCATCACCGCCGCCGCCTGCCGCGGCTGAGGTTGCCGGCGGCGCCCTTGCGCCATAGCGTCAGGCACCTGCAAAGGACCTGACATTATGAAGCTGCCGAGCCACAGCCGCTACGCACCCAGCGCCATCCCCACGCGCCCCACCTACACCTGGCCGAACGGCGCCAAGCTCGCCGTCATCGTCTGCAACAACATCGAACACTTCGCCTTCCGCGCCGGCATGGGCAGCGACAGCGCCCAGGTCAACGCCCCGCAATCCGCGCGCAACTACGCCTGGCGCGACTACGGCAACCGCGTCGGCCTGTGGAACATGCTGGACATGCTGGACGAGCTGGACATCCCCTCCGCCCACAACGTCAACAGCGCCGCCCTCGACTACATGCCCGAAATCGCGCCCGCCCTTCTGAAACGCGGCGACGAATTCATCGGCCACGGCCGCAGCAACGCCGAACGCCAGGACATACTCTGGGAAGAAGACGAGCGCCGCCTGATCGTCGAAACCCGCGACGCCATCACCCGCCACGCCGGCACGCCGCCCACCGGCTGGCTCGGCCCCTATCTCGCGCAAAGCAACGTCACCCTCGACCTGCTGCGCGAAGAAGGCTTCCGCTACATGATGGACCTGCCCGCCGACGACCAACCCTTCTGGATGGCGACCCGCGCCGGCCCCATCCTCTCCGTCCCCTACTCCATCGAGCTGAACGACAGCCCCGCCATGGTCTTCCGCCAACACAGCGGACGCGAATTCGCCGACATGATCACCGACCAGTTCGACGAAATGCTCGAACAATCCAAGAAGCGCCCCCTGGTCTGCAGCATCGTCCTGCACACCTTCGTCGTCGGCCAACCCTTCCGCCTGCGCCCCCTGCGCAACGCCCTGCGCCACATCCTGACCCACCGCGACGACATCTGGCTGACCCGCCCCGGCGACCTCGCCACCTACGCGACCAACCTGCCCCAAGGCACGATACCCGGGTCGGAGATGCTGGGAGAGGCGCGCTGAGCGGCCATGCAGGGGGACGCTGTCCCCCTGCACCCCCTGCCAGGAGGCAGTGGCCTCCTGGACCTCAGGACCTTGAACGCAAATGGAGAGGGGCCAGCGGGACCGCCGAACAAGCGGTTCCTCCGGCCCCTCTCCATTTGCGTTCATGAATCAAAGGGTTCCAAGGGGCCACTGCCCCTTGGCGGGAGGGTGCAGGGAGGGCAGAGCCCTCCTTGCAAGCCACCCAGCGCCGCCCGCCCCAGGATCACCCGATCCGGATATTCGCGTCTCGGATCAGGGTGCCGAGGCGGGTGGATTCGCGGGCCAGGTGTTGGGTGAAGGCTTCGGGGGTGCTGCCGACGGGTTCGGTGCTGAGGTCGCGCAGGCGGGTTTGCACCTCCGGGTTCGCCAGGGCGTGGGTCAGGGCGGCGTGGGTACGGGTCAGGGTTGGTGTGGGGGTCGCGGCGGGAGCGAAGATGGCGCACCAGTCGTTGAGTTCGAAGCCGGGGATGCCGGATTCGGCGATGGTGGCGGCGTCCGGATAGGCGCGCAGGCGGGTGGTGGTGGCGGCGGCCAGCAGGCGGGCGCGGTTGCCGGAGAGGATGGGCAGGGCGGTGGAGGTGGTCATGAAGGCCGCGTCGATGACGCCGGCCGAGAGGTCGCGCGCGGCGTCGGCGCCGCCGCGATAGGGCACGTGGACCAGGCGGATATCGGCCTGGCGTTGCAGCATTTCGCCGATCAGGTGTTGGGCGGTGGCGTTGCCGGGGGTGCCGTAGCTGATGGTGGCGGGGCGGGCGCGCGCGAGGGCCAGGAATTCGGCGAAGTTCTGGGCGGGGAAGTCGTTCTTCACCGCCAGGATCTGCGGCCAGATCACCACCTGGCTGACCGGGGCGAAGGCGGTGGCGTAGTCGAAGGGCAGGCCCTGGAACAGGAAGGGGTTGGTCGCGTGGGTCAGCGTGGCGAAGAGCAGGGATGTGCCATCGGGGGCCGATTGCGCAACCTGTGCGGCGGCGATGGTGCCGCTGGCGCCGCTGCGGTTTTCCACGACGACGGTCTGGCCGAGATGTTCGCCCATGCGGGCGCTGACCAGCCGGGCGATGGTATCCGCCGCCCCGCCGGGGGCGAAGCCCACCAGCAGGCGGACCGGCCGCGCCTGGGCGAGGGCCGGCGCGGCGAGGAAGGGCAGCGCCAGGGTGGCGCGGCGTGTGAGGGTCATGATGCTTCCCTCAGCCGAGTGTGATCTTGGCGGTGGTGATCAGCTCGCGCCACATGGCGTGCTCGGTGCGCAGGATCTCGGCGGCCTCGGCGGGCGAGGTGTGGCGCACCTCGGCGCCAGCGCGCAGGAAGGCGGCGGCCGTCTCGGGCTTGGCGAGGGCCGCCTGGATGGCCCGGTGCATGGTGGCGATGGTGGCGTCCGGTGTCGCGCTGGGCACGAAGACGCCGAGCCAGAGGTCGATGACGAAGTTCGGCAGCCCCGCTTCGACGGCGGTGGGCAGCTCGGGCAGCGCGGGCGGGCGCGTGGCGCCGGTGGTGGCCAGGCCGCGCATGCGCCCATCCAGCACCAGGCCGCGCGCGCCGGCGATGCTGCTGAAGGCGAAGTGGACCTTGCCGGACATGATATCGGCGAAGGAGGTGGCGATGCCGCGATACGGGATATGCGTCGCCTCGATCCCCGTGCGCTGGTTCAGCATCTCGCCCGCCAGATGCGGCGTGGTGCCAACGCCGGCGGAGGCGTAGCTGAGCTCGCCGCGATGCGCGCGACCGTATTCCACGAGTTCCATCAGCGTGGTCACCGGCAGCGTCGGCGAGACGACGCAGACGAGCGGGGAGGAGCTGAAGATGGAGACGGGCTTGAGGTCGCGGAAGACGTCGTAGGGGACGCTGGCCTGCAGCGAGGGGTTGATGATGATGGCCGGGTCCATCACCAGCGCGGTGGTGCCATCCGGTGCGGCTTTCGCGACGTGGTCGGAGCCGATCATGCCGCCGGCGCCCGGGCGGTTGTCGGCGACCACGGGCACGCCCATGGCATCGGTCATGCCCTGTGCGAGCACGCGGCCCAGCGTGTCCACCACGCCGCCGGGCGCGTAGGGCAGCACGATGCGCAGCGGTCGTCCCTGCGCCTGGGCGCGGCGGCCACCGGCGAAGGCCAGCGCGGCGGCGCCGGACAGGAATGCGGCACGGGTGATGTTCGTTGCGGTCATGTTGAAGCCCCCAGAAGCGTGGTTCAGATGCCGTCAGACTTTGGCGAGGTCGATGACCGATGCGGGAAACAGGTCCTCCACCGACAGGTGTCGCCGGGTCAGCCCCTGTTCCGCCGCGTAGCGTGTCATCGCCTGGATCACTCGCGTGTTCTTCTGCACGCCGTAGGCCCAGAAATCCTCTCCCATCAACGCGCGGGTGCGCGCCAATTCTTCCACGGCCCAGGGCAGCGTGGTGAACAGATGGCCGATCTTCGCGAGGTCCGTGTAGCAGAGCTGCTTCGCGCGTTCGAAGGCCATGAAGACATTGACCGGCAGCCAGGGGAATTGCTCGACCAGGCTGCGACGGATGCCGACCAGATGCATGATCGGGAAGATGCCGGTGCGGCGGAAATAGTCTTCCTCCGCCGCGCGGTAATCGGGGAACAGCCGCACGACATTCGGATTGCGACCGAAGCAGGAGGGGGCGCGGGCGGTCAGCAGCGCGTCGATGCGACCTTCGTCGAGCAGGGCGGAGAGGGTTTCCTCGGCGCCGATCGCCTGCAGTTCGACATCGGGTGGCGGGTTCAGCGCCACCACCTGGCCACGACCCGCTTCTTCGAGACCGCCGCTGCGCCAGCGCATCTCGGCAGGATCCACGCCGTACTCGTCCTGGAGGATGCCGCGCACCCAGAGAGCGGCGGTCATCTGGTATTCCGGCACGCCGACGATGCGCCCGCGCAGATCCTCCGGCCGCGCGATGCCGCGATCGGCGCGGATGTAGATGGCGGAATGGCGAAACAGCCGGGAGGGAAAGACGGGTATCGGCACATAGGCGCAGCGGCCCTCGGCGATCTGCACCATGGTGCTCGACATCGAGAGTTCGGAGATGTCGAATTCCTGGTGGCGGAAGGCGCGGTGGAAGGCCTCCTCGGGCGACATCGCCACGGGGATGATGTCGCAGCCCTCGATGCTCACCCGCCCGTCGAACAGCGCCCGGGTGCGATCATAGGCGGGGCAGGACAGGCTGAGGGTGAGGCGCTTCATGGTCAGCGCCCCATCGCGCGGCGCAGCCAGGCGAGGAAGGCGCGCCAGAGCAGGCCGAAGCCGCCGATGGGCGCCACGGGTGGTGGCGGCGGCGGGGGTGGTGCATCCGCGGTGGCGGGCGCCGGGCTGCGGCGGGCGATATCGGCGCGCAGGGCCTCGGCGAATTGCCGGATGATCTGGGAAGCCACTTCCTGGATCATGCCGGCGCCGCGGCCGTACTGTGCGACGGAGCCGGATAGATTGAGATCCGTGGCGATGTCCACGCGCGTGCCGGACTCAATCGGCGAGAGCACGAAGGTGGCGACGGCATTGGCACCGCCACGGCCCTTCGCATCGGTGCCCTGTGCCTTCACGGTGGCGCTGCGCGCGGCGGCGTCGATGGTCTCGAAACGCGCGGTGCCGGCGAAGGTCAGCGCGACCGGGCCCAGCTTCACGGAAACGCGGCCCTTGAAGCTGCGATCGTCGATCACCTCGGTCAGTTCGGCGCCGGGCACGCAGGGCGCGATACGCTGCACATCCAGCAGCAGCGCCCAGGCCTCGTCGGGGGGCAGCGGCACTTCGAAGTGGTTGTTGAACTTCATCGTACCGCCTCCGGCGAAATCTGCGCGACCAGATGCTGCGGCATCACCGGGACGCGCGTGATATGGACCTTGAAGGGCGACAGCGCATCCTCGATGGCGGAGGCGATGGCGGCCGCCACGGGAATCACGCCGGATTCACCGACACCCTTGATGCCCAGCGGATTCAGCGGTGTCGGGCTTTCTATGTGCCCTATGGAGATCTCGGCCGGCATTTCGGTGGAGGTCACCAGCAGGTATTCCGCCAGGGTGGTGGTGACGGGCTGCGCCTGCTCGTCATAGCCCATCCATTCATACAGCGCGTTGCCGATGCCGTGCGCGATGCCGCCGAGCACCTGGCCATCGACGATGCGCGGATGCAGGGCGCGGCCACAATCATGCACGAAGCTGATGCGGCGAAGCGTGACGGCGCCGGTGGCCTCATCCACCTCCACCTCCGCCACGCAACTGCCATTGGCGTAGCTCATCGGATCGATGACCACTTCCTCCGACGCCGCGAGGCCCGGGCCGGCGCCGCCGGGAATACTGAAGCCCGGCAGGCCGGCGGCGGCGCGCGCGACATCGGCCAGCGTCACGCGCATGGCGGGCACGCCCTTCACCTGCACGGCGCGCCCTTCGATCTCCAGATCGGCCTCGGCTGCTTCGAGCAGTGTCGCCGCCACACGCAGCACACGTTCCCGCACCTTCAACGCCGCCACATGGGCGGAGGTGCCGGCCAGCACCGCCTGGCGGCTGTTGAAGCCGCCAAGGCCGAGCGGCGCGGCGGCCGTGTCGCCGGCCACCACCTCGATATTCGCCATGTCGAAGCCGAGCTGTTCGGCAACGATCTGCGCCAGCATGGTGTGCGTGGACTGCCCCATTGCCGCCGCACCCGTGGCGACAAAAATGCGGCCGGAGGCCTCGATGCGGACCGAGACATGCTCGTAGGGACCGCGCCCCGTACCCTCGACGTAATTCGCAAGACCAATGCCGAGATATCGCCCCTGCGCCCGCGCCGCCGCCTGCCGGGCCACAAAACCGTCCCATTCGGCACGATCCAGCGCCGCCTGCTGGCAGCGCGGATAGTCGCCGCTGTCGAGCACAACCTGCATCCCGCCGCGTGTGCGCAGCGGCGTGGTGTAGGGCATGGCATCGCCGGGCACGAGGTTGCGCCGCCGGATCTCCGCGCGATCCAGCCCCAGCTTGCGCGCCGCCGCGTCCAGCAGCCGCTCCATCGCGAAGACACCCTGCGGCTGCCCGGCGCCGCGCACCGGCGTGACCGGCACCTTGTTGGTGACGGCGGAGCGGCAGCGCATGGCATAGGCCGGCACGACATAGGCGAGCGGCATGGCGGAGACGGCGCCATAGGCCACGTTGATGCCGCGCGCGGTATAGGCGCCGTGGTCATGGATGACCTCGCCGCGCACCGCGAGGATGCGGCCGGTATCGTCGAAGGCGATCTCGACATCCCAGCGCTGGTCGCGCTCCTGAGTCGTCGCCACGAAATGCTCGCGCCGGTCCTCGATCCATTTCACGGGTCGCTTCAGCAGCCGCGCGGCAACGGCGACGGCTGCATCCTCCGGATAGAAGACCAGCTTCGGGCCGAAACCGCCACCGACATCGGGCGTCGCGACGCGGATACGATCCTCCGCCAGGCCGAGCATGTCACACAGCATGCGGCGCGCGACATGCGGTGTCTGGGTGGAAGACCACAGCGTCAGCCGGTCCTCCACCGCATCGGGAATGGCGACGCAGCCACGGCATTCCATGGAATGGCTGCCGCCGCGATGCTGGTCGAGGCTTTCGCGCAGCACATGCGGGGCGCGGGCGAAGGCGGAGTCGACATCGCCATAACCCAGGGTGAACTCGGCGAGGAGGTTGTGCGGTGCGGTGCGATGCGCAAGCGGCGCATCGGCTTCCAGGGCCGCCACGGCATCGGCCACGGGATCGAGCAGGTCGTACTCCACCTCGATCAGCGCGGCGGCGTCCTCCGCCGTGGCGCGATCGGTGGCGATGATGATCGCCACGGGCTCCCCCACATGCACCACCTCATCCATCGCGAGGATCGGGCGGTCCAGCGTCTGGCGGTAGGCGGGGCTGGGCAGGGCCACGCGCAGGCGCGGCTCCGCCAGAAGCGGAGCGATATCGGCATAGCTCAGCACGGCATGAACACCGGGCATGGCGCGGGCCGCGCTGCAGTCGACGGAGAGGATCGCCGCATGGGCATGCGGGCTGCGCAGGAAGGCGGCGTGCAGCAGGCCGGGCGGGGCGATGTCGTCGACAAAGCGGCCCCGCCCACGCAGCAGCGCGGGGTCCTCGATGCGCTTCACGTCGCGGCCGATGATGCGCGTCATGCCGCATCTCCCCGCATCACCGCGGCGGCTTCCAGCGTGGCGGCGATGATCGTCTCATAGCCCGTGCAACGGCAGAGATTGCCGGAGATGGCGATACGCACGTCATCCGCGCTTGGCGAGGGATTCTCAGCCAGCAGTTCCACCAGGGTCGTCAGCATGCCCGGCGTACAGAAGCCGCATTGCAGCGCGTGATTGCCGGCAAAGGCCTGCTGCAAGGGATGCAGCGTGGTGGCGTCGGGCGCCAACCCTTCCACCGTCGTGATCGCCAGGCCTTCGGCCTGCACCGCCAGCATCAGACAGGCGCGGGCGGAACGGCCATCGACCAGCACGGTGCAGGCACCGCAGACGCCGTGCTCGCAGCCCAGATGCGTGCCGGTCAGCCCGCAATCCTGGCGCAGCGCATCGGCCAGGTTGCGGCGCACCGGCACGGTGATGTCGTGGCGCTGGCCATTGACCGTCAGCGTGATGCTTCGCGCGCTCATGCCATCCGCCCCCGGGCGATGCGCAGCGCGCGGCCGAGCAGCACGCCGGCCAGGTGGCGGCGATACCAGCCGGGCACCAGCGCATCCTCCATCGGATCGAGCGAAGCCGTGGTGGCCACGGCGCGGGCGATGATGGCGTCGTCCACCGCCGTGCCGCGAATCAGCGCCTCCGCCTCCGAAAGTCGCAGTGGCGCCGGGCCGACGCCGCCGAGCGCCACGGAAGCGCGCGCCACGCGCCCATCCGGCGCCGGGTCCAGCAGCACCGCCACGGCGACAATCGCAAAATCGCCGTGCCGCCGCGCGAATTCGAGGAAGGCATGCCCCTGCCCCTTCGGCGCCGCCGGCACATGCAGACCGACCAGCAACTCGTCAGGCCCCACCGCGGGAGTCATGTAGCCCAGCGGAAATTCGGCGAAGGGAATCTCCCGCACGCCGCCCGGCCCGGCGATCCGGACGACCGCATCCACCGCCGCGCAGACCAGCGGCAGTTCTGCCGCCGGATCCATGTGACAGAGCGATCCGCCAATGGTGCCGCGATTGCGCGTCTGCCTATGGCCGACCTGCGCCAGTGCTTCGACCATCAGCGGGCAGGCCTGGGCGATACGCGGATCACGCTCGATGTCGCGCTGCCGCGTCATCGCACCGATCTCCAGGGCGCCATCGTGCAGCACGCGAATGCCCGAAAGCTCCGCGATGCGGTTGAGGTCCACCACATGGTCCGGCTGCACGAAGCGCATGTTCAGCATCGGCATCAGCGACTGCCCACCCGCCAGCGGCCGCGCATTCTCCAGCCGGCCAAGCAGGGCGATCGCCTCCGCCAGCGTCGTCGGATCGTGATATTCAAAGGCCGGCGCCTTCATGCCGTACCCTCCGCCAGGAAGCGCAGCACATCGCGCGGCATGATCGGAAGCTGCGTGACCTGGCCGCGCCCGCCCAGCGCATCATCGACGGCGGAGGCGATGGCGGCGCCGACGGCATTGGTACCGCCCTCCCCCGCGCCCTTCACCCCGATCGGGTTCAGTGGGCTCGGCGCATCCTCCGTCACCAGGATGTCGAGTGGCGGCATCTCCGCGATGGTCGGCATCAGGTAATCCGCGAAGGTCGTGGAGAGCGGCTGGCCGCGTTCGTCGTAGCGGAATTCCTCATACAGCGCGCCGCCGAGACCCTGGGCGAAACCGCCGGCGATCTGGCCTTCGACCAGCATGGGATTCACCGCGCGACCGACATCATAAGCCACCAGGTAATGCTCCACCTTCACCTGCCCGGTGCCGCGATCCAGCGCCACCTGCGCCAGATGCACGCCATAGGGATAGGCCATGTGGTCACTATGGAACCAACTCTCCACCGTAAGCCCCGGCGTCGCGCGATCGCGCGACAGCTTTGCTCCTGGTGCCAAGGCCCGCGCGACCTCGCCGAGCGTGACGGAGGCACCCTCCGGCGCATCGGCGCGGCGCACCACGCCATCGACAATCTCCAGCGCATCTTCCGGTGTCTGCAACAACGCCGCCGCCGTCTGCTTCGCCAGCGCGGCGAGGGCCAGCCCCGCCTGATGCGTGGCGGAGCCGGACATGACAGTGACGCGGGAGGCATGGGCGCCGCTGCCGAATTCGATGCGGTCCGTGCGGCCACGCACCACGCGCACGCGCCGATAATCCACGCCGAGCGCCGCCGCCGCGATCTGCGCCAGCGCCGTCTCCACCCCCTGCCCGACCGAGGCCGCGCCCGTCACCAGCTCCACCGCGCCGGTCGCATCCACCGTCATGCGCACGCCATCGGAGGGTCCGAGCCCGCTTTTCTCGACAAACACGCCCAGCCCCAGCCCAACGCACTCACCGGCCGCGCGCCGTCGCGCCACATCGGCCACACGCCCATCCCATCCGAAGCGCGCCAGCGCCTTGTCCAGCAGCAGCGCGTAGTCGCCGGAATCCAGCACCACATCCGTGCCCAGCGCATCCAGCGGCCGCGCATAGGGCATTTCCGAAACATCGACGAAATTGCGCCGCCGCACCTCGACACGGTCCAGCCCGCAGCGTGCCGCGATGGCATCCATCAGCCTTTCGCGCACAAAGCTCCCCTCGAAGCGGCCCGGGGATCTATAGGTGGCGGCCGGGGTCTTGTTGGTCAGGCGAAAATGCCCGGTGGCGCGATAGGCGGGCACACGATACGGGCCGAGCAGCAGCCCCGCCGACATATCCGCCACGCGCGCGCCATGGGTGCGGATATAGGCGCCCTGGTCGTGGAAGAAGACATTGTCGATCGCCTGGATGCGCCCCTCCGCATCCACCGCCGCGCGAATGCGGTGCCGCTGTTCGCGCGAGTGATTCGTCGCGACCAGATGTTCCCGCCGGTCCTCGATCCACTTCACAGGCCGGCGCAGACGCAGCGCCGCCAGGCACACCAACAGGTCTTCCGGATACAGCTCCCCCCGCACACCGAAGCCGCCGCCGACATGGCCCTCGAAGAGATGCACGGAGGACGGCGGCCGGCCGAGCAGGCGGGCGATCTCGTCGCGGTTCCAATGCTGCTTCTTCGCCGTGCCGTGCAACTCCAGCACATCCTGCGCTGCGTCGTAGCGGGCGATCGCGCCGCGCGTTTCCATCGGCACGCCGGAATGCCGGCCGATGGCGAGATCCAGCGCGACCACGGCATGCGCGTCGCGAAAGGCGGCGTCGAGCTCGCCATAGGATTTGCGCAGGATGGTGGGCTCGGTGTTCCGCACCGCGTCGAAATCGCCGGGTTCTGCCGCGGCATCCAGCAGCGCCGGCAGTTCCTCCAGCTCCACCAGGACGAGGTCGGCGGCATCCTCCGCCACCGCCGCATCCTCCGCAAAAATCACCGCCACTGGCTCACCCACATAGCGCACGCGGCCCTGGGCGAGGATCGGCTGGCAATAGGGTTCCAGCCCCCGCACCTTGGTGGCGCGGAAGGGAATCGGCGGCACCTCCGCCACATCGGTCGACGACCATGCCGCGATCACGCCCGGCAGCGCGAGCGCCGGCGTGACATCGACCGAGATCAGCCGCGCATGCGCCATTTCCGCCCGCACCACCCGCATATGGATCTGGCGCGGGAAGTCAATGTCGGCGGCGAAGGCGCCCTCGCCGCGCAGCAGCGGCGCATCCTCCAGCCGCGTCACGCTTTGCCCGAAGACGCTCATCGCCGCTGCGCCGCCACAGCCTGCACGGCCTTCAGAATATTGGTATAGCCGGTGCAGCGGCACAGATTCGCGGAAAGCCGATCCACCATCTCCGCCTCCGCCATCGCCGGATTCTCCTCCAGCATCGCGGTGGCGAGCATTAGGAAGCCGGGCGTGCAGAAGCCGCATTGCAGGGCGTGGTGGTCGGTGAAGGCCTGCTGCAAGGGGTTCAGCGTGCCGCCGGAAGCCAGGCCTTCCACGGTGCGGATTTCCGTGCCCTCCCCCTGCACCGCCAGCATCAGGCAGGCGCGGATCGGCGCGCCATCCACCAGCACGGTGCAGGCGCCGCAGACGCCATGCTCGCAGCCCAGATGTGTGCCGGTGAGCCCGCAATCCTCGCGCAGCGCATCCGCCAGGCTGCGGCGCGCGGGCACGGTGATGCGATGGGCGGCGCCATTCACCGTCAGGGTCAGGGCATGGTCCTTCATGCCGGGCAGGCCTGGCGCAGCGCGCGCAACGTCACGGTGCGGGTCAAGGCGCGGCGGTATGCCGCATCCTCCATCGGATCGACCGCCTCGGCCGCGGCCTCCGCCGCCGCGGCGAAGATCGCGGCGGAGGGCGGCTGCCCTTCCAGCATGGCTTCAACGGCCGCCAGGCGGCGCGGCACCGCCTCCACCCCGCCAATCCCAAGGCGCGGCGCGACCACATGGCCCTGCGCGTCCAGGCGCAGCACCACCAGCGCCATGGCCTGCGCGAAATCGCCGGCGCGGCGGCTGACCTCGACAAAGCCCCAGCGCGCATCCGGCGACAGCAGCGGAATCTCGACGCCGCGCAGCAACTCATCCGGCGCCAGCGCCGTGTCCAGCAACCCGCGCAAGAAGTCGCGCGCGGCGATGCGTCGGTCACCGCGGACCGAATGCGCCAGCATCACCGCGTCCAGCACCACCGCCACCAGCGGCCATTCGGCGGCGGGATCGGCGTGACACAGGCTGCCGCAGAAGGTGCCACGCTGACGGATCGGCCAATGGGCGATGTGGCGCACCACCTCCGCCAGCAACGCGCCCAGCGGCCCCGGCGCGACCGGCTTCTCGAAGGCCACATGGCGCACCACCGCGCCGATGCGCAGCAACCCGCCCTCCACCGCCAGCACGTCCAGCCCGGCGACGCGGTTGATGTCCACCAGATGCGGCGGCCGCGCCACGCGCAGCGCCATCGCCGGCAGCAGGCTCTGCCCGCCGGCCAGCACGCGGCCATCCTCCGGCGCCAGCCACGCCAACAGGGAAGCGGCCTCCGCCAGCGTGGTCGGCGCGTGCCAGTCGAAGGGCGCCGGCTTCATGCCTTGGACCCGCGCTGCATCATGCCGCTGGCGGTGGCGACCTCGTAGCCCGGGCGGATGCGCACATCGACGACGACGAAATGCCCTTCCGCCACCTGCGCCAGCGCGTCCCGGAACACGCCCTCCAGCGCCGCCGGGTCGCTGACCGGGCCGAGGCCCACCGCGCCCTGGGCGCGCACCAGCGCCGCGATGTCGATATCCGGCCCGGCGATCGCCTGGCCGATGCTGCGATTCTCCACCGGCCGGCCGCGTGTCAGCGCCACGCGTTCCTGGTGCAGCTCGTCATTGAAATTGGAACGGTTGTTGGCGACGACGATCAGGCCCGGGATGCGGTAACGCGCGGCGGTCCACAGCGCCGTCGCGCCCATCATGAAGTCGCCATCGCCCAGCACCGCCACCGGCACCCGCCCGCTGCCCCGCAGGGCCAGCGCCGCGCCGATGGCGAGCCCCGGCCCGGAGCCGAGCCCCGCGCCGCCATCGCCGCCCAGGAAATCCAGCGGCCCGCCGAAATCCCACAGCGTGCCGGGCCAGGAGATGGTGACGCGCACCAGCGTCGTCGGCGCCTCCCCCAGCGCGGCGCGCAGCGCGCCGGCCAGCTCGGTCAGGCCGATCTCATTGTCCGGCGTCGGTGCCGGCCAGGGGCGCGCAACGGCCGCGGGCAGCACGCGCGCCGGCAGGTCGGCCAGCGCATCGAGCAGCGCCGCGACAGCGGCATCCGGCTCGCAGAGCAGATAGACATCGGCCGGCGGCAGGCCCTGATAGTCCATCGACCAGGCATTGTGGATCAACTGATCCACCGAGGCCCGGATGATCTTCGCCGGCGGCGGCTGCCCGTCCCAGACCAGCTTGCAGGTGCCGGCCAGGTCGATGCAGTCCAGCGCGAGGATCACATCCGCCTGCCGCAGCACGGCGGCATTGGCGGGCGTCAGGAAACCGCTCGGCGGCGGGCCGTGCAGCGGATGGGTACTGGGGAAGGCCGCCCCGGCTTTCAGGTCCGTCACCACGGTGGCGCCCAGCTTCTCCGCCAGGGCCACGCGCCGGTCCCAGTCGCCCTGGTCGCGGGAGACGCGCCCCATCAGGATCACCGGCCGCCGCGCGCCCCGCAGCAACGCCGCGGCTTCCGCCACCAGCCTGGGCGACGGCACGGGCGATTCCGGCGCGCGGTAGCGGTCGACGGGCGGCACCACCAGCGGCGCCGGCGCGGCTTCCTCCTGCAAGGAGACATCGAGGTTGATATAGACCGGGCCATGCGGCGCGGTCGTCGCGATCTGGTTGGCGCGCAAGATCGATTCGACGGCGGCGGGCACGGAGGCCGGCTGGTCGTCCCATTTGCAGAAATTGCGCACCAGCGCGCCCTGGTCCTGCGCGGTGTGGATCCAGTCGATCCAGGGCCGCCGCCGCGCCGCATCCACCGGGCCGGTGGCACCCAGCACGATCATCGGCACGCGGTCGCACCAGGCGTTGAAGATCGCCATGCTGCCATGCATCAGCCCGACATTGCTGTGCAGCACCACCGCCAGCGGCTTGCCCGTCACCTTCGCCCAGCCATGCGCGATGGAAACCGCATGTTCCTCATGCAGGCAGAGCAGCATCTGCGGGTCGCGGTTGCCCAGGTGGTTGACCAGGCTGTCATGCAGCCCGCGGAACGATGCCCCCGGATTCAGCGGCACATAGGGCACGCCCAGCGCGCGCAGCATATCCGCCACCGCATCGCTGCCCCAGGCCGTCTCCGGCTGGGTCAGCGGCGCCGGACGATCGAGCGAACCCGGCCCGTCATTCGGCAGCGCATTCGGTATCCTGCTGTCCGGCGGCATGCCCTGTCCCGCGCCTGTTGCGTGAATGTCCTGACAATAGGACGGCGCGGGGCGGCGGCGTCAAGGGGCGATGATGTCAGGCAGGCGTCGCAGGCAGGATCAGAGCTGCGCCTCGCTGCGGATCTCGGCCTCCGCGATGAACTGGAAGCGGTCGCCGTGGAAGCGCACGAAGCCGCAAAGCACCGGCGTGCCGGAGGCCAGGCGGTAGACATGCTCGCTTTCCAGCAACGGCATGCCACGCTTCACGCCGAGCAGGCGGGCGATGCGCGTATCCGCCGGCACGCTGCGGACAACCAGGCGCATGCGCTTCGGCGCCTCCCCCACCGCCGCGCGCAGCAGGGTGTTCACCGCCTGCCGTTCCAGCATGCGCGCCGTCACATGGCGGCCAATGGTGGTCGGCAGGTAGCGCAGCTCATGGCCGAAGACCTCGCCATCCAGCAGGCGCAGCCGCTCCACCATCTCCACCTCCGCCCCGGCGGGCAGGTCGAGCGCGGCGCGCACCGTGGCGGGGGCGAGCACGGTGCGGCGGTCCAACACCTGGAAGGAAACACGTTTGCGCGCGTTGCGCGCCTCATCCTCGAAGGCCAGACTCAGGTCATGGTCGAGACGGCGCGGCGCGACGAAGGTGCCGCGGCCGCGGCCACGGGTGATGAGGCCGAGATTCGCCAGATGCGCCATGGCCTGGCGCACGGTCGGCCGGCTGATGCCGAAATGCGCCATGCATTCGCTTTCTGTCGGCAGCGACTGCCCCACCAGCGCATCCTGTCCCTGCGCCACCAGCGCGACGAAACGTTCGGCAAGCTGCATGTAGAGCGGCATGGCATGGGCGGGATTCAACGGCGCGACGCGACCCAGCACGAAAGCCCGCGCCGTACCCCGACTGCCGGGCGACGGGGTTGGCGGCGCCGCGGCGGGCGCCGGCATCGCGGACGGGTTGCGTCGGGCGGGAGAGGTCACGGACCACAGACTCCTGTCGTATCCTGTGGTCGAGACTAGCTGCGTCGCAACATGGGGGGAAGATGGTTGACAGGTCGCCGCAACGACATGGTTAAATGTCAGGATAATTCCTTCACCCAGCGCCCCGCACCCCTCGCGCCGCGCGCATCCGGCACGCATCCCTGATGACAAGTCTGTTGACCACGCTCAGCCCGGAACGTCTGCGGCAAGGCTATGACACGGGTTTCTGGCAACCACACAGCTTGCATGCCAGGGCCGCAGCCCAGGCAGCGCGCGCACCGGATTCGATCGCCATGCGCGATCGCCAGCGCGCCATCACCTGGCGCGCGATGGTGGATGCGGCGGATGCGCTGGCCGCGGATCTGCGCGCCGCAGGGCTGCGCCCGGGCCAGCGCGTCGCCGTCTGGCTGCCGAGCCGGATCGAGACGCTGGTGGCGCTGCTGGCCTGTTCGCGCGACGGGCTGGTCTGCTGCCCTTCCCTGCATCGCGACCACACGGTCGGCGAAGTGGTGGAACTGCTGACCCGCATGCGCGCCGCCGCGCTGATCGCGGAGGAAGGCTACGGCGCCGATGCGTCCCGGCACGACATTTTCGCGCGCATCCGCGACATCCCCTCCCTGAAGCGGGTGCACCAAATGACGAAGCTGCCGCCGGATGCGCGGCAGGCCTGGGCTGGGCCGGCATTGGAAACCGCGCCGGATGCAGCGCCTGTGGGACACCCGGATGGCGTGCTGTATCTCGCCTTCACCTCCGGCACCACGGCGGCGCCAAAGGGCGTGATGCACAGCGACAACACCGTGCTGGCCAATGCGCGCGCCATCCTTGCCGACTGGTCGCTGGACTCACGCGACGTGATCGCGACCTTGAGCCCGCTAAGTCACAATCTCGGCTTCGGCTGCATGGTGATGGCGGTGGAAGCGGGTTGCGAGCTGGTGCTGCCGGACCTGCCGCGCGGCGGATCGCTGCTTGACCGGCTGGTGGAGACCGGCACCACCTTCCTGGTCGGCGTGCCGACCCATGCCATCGACCTGCTGTCGGAGTTGAAGCGCCGCGAGGCGACCCGCATCGGCGCACTGCGCGGCTTCCGCATTTCCGGCGCCGCAGCACCGCCGCAGGTGGTGGCGGATCTGCTGGCGCATGGCGTCACGCCGCAATCCGGCTATGGCATGACGGAGGCCTGCTCCACCCACTACACCCTGCCCGGCGACGATCCCGCGCTGATCACGGGCAGTTCCGGCCGCCCCGCGCCGGGCTATGAGATCCAGGTCGTCTCCCGCGACGATCCCGACCAGGCGCTGCCGCCGGGCGAGGTCGGGCAGATCGCCGGGCGCGGCACCAGCCTGATGCTCGGCTATTTCGACGACCAGGCCTCGACCGAGGACAGTTTCAATCGTGAAGGCTGGTTCCTGACCGGCGATCTCGGCTGGGTGGACGAGGGCGGTTACATCCGCATCACCGGCCGCAAGAAGGATGTGATCATCCGCGGTGGCCACAACATCTTCCCCGCGAAGATCGAAACGCTGGCCATGCAGCACCCCGCCATCGCCCGCGCCGCCGCGCTGCCGGTGGCGGATGCGCGGCTGGGGGAGAAGGTGTGCCTCGCCGTGATGCGCAGGCCGGGGCAGGAGGTGACGGCGGAGGCGCTGCTGGCGCATCTCGATGCCGCGGGCCTGTCGCGCTACGACATGCCGGAATTCTTCCTCGACCTGCCGGAGATTCCCCTGACCGCCAGCGGCAAGATCCTGAAGCGCGGCGTGGCGGCGGAGGTGGAGGCCGGGCGCCTGGTGCCGGTGCCGGTGCGCTGGAGCGCGCCGGCATGAGGGCGGCGCAGGTCACCGCCTTTGGCGGGCCGGAGGCCGTGGCCGTCACCGAGGTGCCGCGCCCGACGCCAGGGCCGGGCGAGGTGCTGGTCCGCGTGCAGGCGGTGTCGGTCAACTATGTGGACCTGGTGGTGATCGCCGGGCGCTACCAGTTCGTGCCGCCCTTGCCCTTCACGCCCGGCAAGGGGCCCGCCGGCATCATCGAGGCCGTGGGCGACGGCGTCACCGACTGGGCGCCCGGCGATCGCGTGCTGGCGATGGCGGAAATCGGCAGCTATGCCGAATACACCATCGCTCCCGCCAACCAGTGCTATCGCCTGCCGGAAGCGATGCCCTTCGCCGAGGCGGCCTCCATGGCGCTCGCCTATGACACCGCCTGGTTCGCCCTGCGCAAACGCGCGCGGTTCCGGGCGGGGGAGACGGTGCTGGTGCTGGGCGCGACCGGCGCCGTGGGTCTCGCCGCCGTGGCATTGGCGAAGGCATTGGGGGGCCGCGTGCTGGCGGGTGTCTCCTCCGCCGCCAAGGCGCCGCTGGCGCTGGATGCGGGCGCGGATGCGATCATCGACCTGTCGCAGCCCGATATCCGCGAAAGCCTGCGCGCCCAGGTGAAGGACGCGACCGGCGGCGGGGCCGTTGACATCGTCATCGATCCCCTCGGCGACATCTATTTCGAGGCGGCGCTGCGCGCGCTGGCCTGGAAGGGGCGGCTGGTGGTGGTGGGCTTCGCGGCGGGGAACATCCCGACGCTGAAGGCCAACTACCTGCTGGTGAAGAACATCGAGGTCAGCGGGTTGCAGATCAGCGACTACCGCAAGCGCGTGCCGCAGGACGTCGCCGCCTGCTTCGCCGAAATTTTTGCTCTGTACGAGCGCGGGTTGGTGAAGCCGGCGCCGGCGACCGTCATGAAGCTGGACGATGTGGCGCAAGCCCTTGCGATGTTGCGGGATCGCGCCGTGAATGGCCGCATCGTGCTGACGCCCTGAGGAGACGATCAAGAAGATGGAACCGGATTTCGATCTCTGCCAGGTCGTCGGCGAATCCGCCGACCGGCTGGTCTCGGCCCAGGTCTTCATGTCGGGCGGTGGCGCCGACATCACCAACCGCAACATCACCAAGGAACTGTATGAGGCCGCCCGCGCGCTGCAAGGCGCGCCACTGTCCTCGATGGCGGCGCGCGCCTTGGTGGAGCGGGTGCAGCCGCGCGACGTGGTGCTGATCTGCGCCGGCTTCTTCGACCCGCCGGCGATGATCTCCGAAGCCGATGGCCCGGTCGGCGCCGCGCTGCTCGGCCGCGCGGTGGCGGTGGCGCTGGATGCCACGCCGGTCTTCCTCACCGAAGTCACCAATATCGCGCGGATGGAGGCGCTGGTTCGCGCCACCGGCCTCGACGTGATCGGCCTGGACATGGCCGTCACCACCCCCTTCAAGGCCGCCATCCTGCCGCTGCCGATCGACCCCGGGCGTGCGGCGGTGGAGGCCGTGCGCTGCTTCGACGCCACCAAGGCCAAGGCGATGGTCAGCATCGAGAAGCCGGCGCCCAACTTCAACGGCACCACCCATACCGGCCCGGGCCTCGACGTGACCGATGTGGTCGGCAAGGTGGAGCTCTACATCGATGAGGCGAAGCGCCGCGGCGTGCTGACCATCGGCATTGGCGATGGCGGCAACGAGGTCGGCATGGGCCGGATTCCGGAAGCGGTGCGGGATGTGGTGCCCACCGGCAAACTGATCGGCACCAAGGTCGAAACCGACATCCTGGTGGTCGCCACCATCGCCAATTGGGGCAGCTACGCCATCGAGGCCTGCCTCGCCGCCGCGCTGCATCTGCCGGAGGCCCTGCACTCCCTGGATGTGGAACGCCGCGTGGCCGATGCGGCCTCCCGCGCCGGCTTCATCGACCCGACCAGCGGCATGGCGCACGGCTGGGTGGATGGCACGCCGCCCATCGCGGGCGAGTCCATCCTGGAACTGCTGCGCTGCATGGTGGAGCTGCGGCTGGACCGCAAGCGCCGGCCGCATGGCATGTCCGGCTTCGGCCGCCGCTGGCAGGAAACCGGCAAGGCGGAGGCCACCGTCGCCATGTGGGCGAAACATCTGGCGGCGGAGGAGGAGGCCTTCTTCAGCCGGCCCTAGAGCTGTTTCACCGAAAGCGAAGACGGTGAAACAGCTCTAGCTATTTGTTTTTACGCGGCGGGCGAAGTCGGCCAGGTCGGCGTCGAAGCGCGCCGGCTCCTCCAGGAAGGGCGCGTGGCCGCTGGCCTCGTAGATGCGCAGCTCGGCGCCCGGCAGCAGGGCGGCGATGTGGCGCCCGGCGCTGGGCAGCAGCACCTGGTCCTGCGCGCCATGGATCACCAGGGCGGGCACTTTCAGCCTCGGCAGCAGGTCGTCATGGTCCACCTGCCAGCCCATCATGGCGCGGCGCACCCAGGGCGGCGTCATGCCGTTGCTCAGGTCCATCAGCCGTTGCAGATCGGGCGGCAGCGGTGCCGCGGTGCAGGCGCGGATGAAGCGCAGCGTGCCCTCCGCCGCCTCCGCCATATCCGCCGAGCCCATCGCCGCCTGGATCGGGCCGGTGGTGCCGCGAAAGCGCTGGGCATCCGGCACGCCGCCCTTGCTGATGGCGCCGACGAAGGCGAGGCCACCCAGCCCCGCCGTGCCATGCCGCCGCGCCACCGCGCCCAGCACGCGACCGCCAAACGACCAGCCGGCCAGGACCGGGCGGTCCAGCCCGAAGGCTGCGATCACCGCCGCCACGTCATCGGCCCAGAGCTCCGGGGATTGATAGGCGGCGGGATCTTCGGGCTTGTCGGAATGGCCGTGGCCGCGCAGGTCGAAGCCGATCAGGCGGAAATCCCGCGCCAGCGCGCCGGTGAACTGCCGGGTCCAGCACAGGGCCGCCTGCGAAAAGCCGTGGATGAACAGGATGGGCGGGCCATCCGGATTGCCGCCCTCCACCGCCGCCAGCCGCACGCCGCCGGCCCCCACCACCTGGCGCATCGTCGTGCGCCCCAAAATCTCAGCCAAGATGAAGTCCCCCCTCCGGCAGTTCGTCGCCCAGCAATTCGCGCTCGGCATGGTTCCGCACCACCGACAGGTGATGCGCCGCATCCTCGACGAACAACGACCGGGCGATCGCCTCCGCCAGCCGCCGCGCCCCGTCGGCGACGCCCGGAATGTCGCCGCTGATCAGGCCAAGGCTGGCCATGGCGCCGATGTTGAAGGCATGCACCCGCCCGACCCAGGCCGAACGGCCACCGCCCTGCGGCTGGAATTCGAAGCCCGGGCCGAGATGGGGGTGGGTGGCGAATTCGCCCAATCCGCCCGGCACCTCCACCGCATCGGCCCAGAGTCGCACCCGCGGCGCCAGATCCGCCAGTTCGAGCCGCCGCGTCAGGTCGATGGCGAAGCCCGTGCCGAGGATCAGCATGGCCACCCGCATCTCCCGATCCGGCAGGCGCAGCGTCACCCCCTCCGCATCCTCCGTGGCGCCCAGCACCGGCGTGGACAGATGCAGCCGGAAGCCGGGCTGCGCGGCCAGGCGCTGCACCGAATCGCGCGGCGGCGCCACCGCCCCTTCCGCCGCCGCGCGCAGCACGGCGAGCCGCGTGGCATCGTCGAGCCCCGGCATCCCATGGGTGAAGCCGGCATGCACCATGGATTTGAAGCGGTTCACCACCGGCAAGGCCGGGCGGCGCACCAGCAGATGCACCTCCGCCGCGCCGTGTTCCAGCGCCGTCGCGGCATTGTCCACGGCGGAGGCGGCGGCGCCGACCACGGCGACGCGCTGCCCGGCCAAAGCGGCGAAGTCGATTTCATCCCGGCTGTGGCGGATGCGCGGCCCCGGTGGCGCGTCGAGCCATTCCGGCAGGCGCGGCCCGCCCAGCCCGTCGCGGCCGGTGGCGAGCACCAGGCGGCGCGTCAGGATCAGCCCCTCCCGATCCGTCTCCACCGCCACCAGCCCGTCGCGGCCGGCGCGGATGCGGGTGGCGGTGACGCCGTTGGTCACCGGCAGCGCCAGCACCCGGCGCAGCCAGACCAGGTAGTCCATCCACATGCCGCGCGGGATGCGGCCCAGCGCCTCCCACCCCGCCTCGCCGTGCTGAGCCGTGTGCCAGGCGCGGAAGGTCAGGCTCGGCAGGTCCTGGGCCGGGCCGGTCAGATGCTTCGGGGAGCGCAGGGTGCGCATGCGGGCATAGGTCAGCCAGGGTCCCTCCTGCCCCGCCGGCGCGGCATCCAGCACCCGGTGCCGGCGGATGCCCAGGCGTTGCAGCGCGAAGCTGGCGGTCAGGCCGAGCATGCCGCCGCCCAGCACCAGCACGTCCAGCGCCCCGTCCGGGCGCGGCGGCACCCAATTGGCGGGCGGCAGGTTCAGCAGCGCCAGGTCCTGGCGCAGGCGGGCCTCAAGCAGGTCCAGGGACACGGGCTTCTCCGGTTGCGGGTGGCACGGGCCTTGCTGTGCCCTCGCCGCGGCACGCAGCCTTATCGGCGCCGTTCCGCCTGTCCAGCCCTGTCCGGGAGAGACGCCATGGCCCCCAGTGCCACCGCCGGAACGCCGCGCGGCCCCGAATTCGACGCGCCGGCCCATGCGCGGCAGGCGGCGGCGCTGATCGGGCTGGAGATCGTGCCGGCGCATCTGCCGGGCGTCGTCGCCAACCTCCAGCTCGCGGCGCAGATGGCCGCCCTGGTGCAGGGCTGGCCGCTCGGCATCACCGACGAAGCCGCCCCAGTCTTCATCGCCCGATGAGGGCCGCCGCCACCGCCGCCGCCATCCGGTCCCGCCAATTGCGCGCGACGGAGGTGACGGACGCGGCGCTGGCCGATATCGCCGCGCGCAACCCGCGCACCAATGCCTTCACCGAGGTCACTGCCCGCCGCGCCCGGGCGGAGGCCGCGGCGGTGGATGCGGCCATCGCCGCCGGGCAGGACCCCGGCCCGCTGGCCGGCGTGCCCTATGCGGTGAAGAACCTGTTCGACCTGGAAGGCGTCACCACCCTGGCCGGCGCCAAGATCGAGCGCGGCCGGCCCGCCGCCACGCGCGACGCCTTCCTGGTGCGGCGGCTGCGGGCCGCGGGGGCGGTCTGCCTCGGCGCGCTCAACATGGATGAATATGCCTATGGCTTCACCACGGAGAACGCGCATGACGGCGATTGCCGCAATCCGCACGACCTGACGCGCATCGCAGGCGGGTCCTCCGGCGGCTCGGCCGCGGCGGTGGCGGATGGGCTGGTGCCGCTGGCGCTGGGCAGCGACACCAATGGCTCGATCCGCGTGCCGGCCTCGCTTTGCGGCATCTATGGGCTGAAGCCCAGCTACGGCCGTCTGTCGCGGCAGGGCAGCTACCCCTTCGTCGCCGCGCTGGACCATCTGGGCCCCTTCGCGCGGGATATCGCCGACCTGGCGCTGGCCTATGACGCGCTGCAGGGTTTTGACGCTGATGACCCGGCGCAGCAGCGGCGGGATGCCGCGCCGGTGTCGGGCCTGCTGGGGGCGGGACTGGGCGGGCTGCGCATCGCCGTGGCGGATGACCATTTCGCGCGCAATGGCCATGCGGAGGCCTTCGCCGCCGTGGCCGTGCTGGCCCGGGCGCTGGGCGCCACGCGGCGCGTCACCATTCCCGAGGCCGCGCGCGGCCGGGCGGCGGCCTTCCTCATCACCATGGCGGAGGGCGGCCAGTTGCACCTGCCCGATCTGCGCGAGCGGCCCGAGGACTTCGACCCCGGCACGCGGGACCGCCTGCTGGCCGGCGCGCTGCTGCCGGCGGGCTGGCTGGTGCAGGCGCAGCGGATGCGCGCCGCCTATCGCGCGGCGGTGCTGGCGCTGTTCGACAGCGTGGATGTCATCCTGGCCCCGGCGACGCCCTTCGTCGCGCCGCCGCTCGGCCAGGCGATGACGGAGCTGGATGGGCGCATCCTGCCGATCCGCCCCAATCTCGGCATCCATACCCAGCCGATTTCCTGCATCGGCCTGCCGGTGCTGGCGGTGCCGCTGGCCGAGCCCGCCGCCGCCGGCACGCCGCACAACCTGCCGATCGGCGTGCAACTGATCGCGGCACCCTGGCGCGAGGATGTGCTGTTTCGCGTCGCCGCCGCGCTGGAACGCGCCGGCATCGCCGGCGCGCCCCAACCCCTGGGATAGTCGCTGGGATGAGCCCCGGGCGAAGCGCCTACCCCGCCGTGAGATTCGCGACGCGGATGATCTCGGCATAGGTGGTGGTGTCGCGCTGGATGCGGTCGCGGAGATCCGCCGGGCCGCGCGCCAGCACATCGAGGCCCACCGCCGCCAGACGCTCCCGCGCCTCCGGCCGGCCGATGGATTGCAGCAGGGCGGCGGACAGCGCCGCCTTCACCGGCTCCGGCGCGCCGGCCGGCAGCACCACGCCGTACCAAGTGTCGGACAGAAGCTGCGGGAAGCCAAGTTCCGTCAGCGTCGGCACCACGGGCAGCAGCGGGTGGCGGGCATCGGCGACGATGCCGAGCGGCACCAGCCGGTTGTCGCGCACCGCCGGCAGCACATCGGACATGTTGCCGATGGAATAGTCGACGCGGCCGGCCAGCAGGTCGGTCAGCATCGGCGCCACGCCGCGATAGGGGATGTGCTCGGCATTCAGCCCGGCAAGCATCTTCAGATGCTCCAGCCCCATATGCTGGCTGGTGCCCTGGCCATTGGTGCCGAAGGACAGGCCGCGCCCCGCGGCCTTCGCCTTGGCCATGAAGCCGGCGAAGTCGGTGGCCAAGGACGGGTGGCAGACCAGCACATGCGGCGTGTAGACCAGCAGCGCCAGCGGATCGAAATCCGTGACTGCGCTATAGGGCTGCGGCTTGTGCAGCGACTGGTTCACGGTGAAGCTGTTGGCCACCATCAGCACGGTCTGGCCGTCGGCTGGCATGGTCTTCACCGCCTGCACCGCCACCAGCGTGCCGGCGCCGGGCCGGTTTTCCACCACCACCGTCTGGCCGAGCAGCGGCCCCGCGCCCTCTGCCACGATGCGTCCGACCATGTCGAAGCTGGAGCCAGGCGGGAAGCCGATGACGTAGCGGACGGGGGCGGTCGGGCGCCAGGCGGGCGCTTGGGCCAAGGCAGGGGTGGCAAGGAAAGCGGGCAAGGCGAGCAGTGAGCGACGGCGCATGGGAACTCCAATTCGGGGCCGGATGACGCTTCCGGCGCGGATGAACATGCTGCAATGCAGCAATTCGCGTGCCACGATGCGGAACGGCAACAGGGGTCACCCCGCCGCGTATCGGCGGCCTTGTGGCGGCGCCCAGGCGGCGTGACACTTCGCCATCCGCGCCCGCCAGAGGCGCAGCACCTGGGAGACAACCGCGCCATGCAACGCCGCACCATCCTGAAAACCCTTGCCGCCGCGCCGCTGCTGGCCACGCCGGGCATCCTGCATGCCCAGGAATTCACCCAGCCGCTCCGGCTGATCGTGCCCTTCAACCCGGGTGGCACCAGCGACATCCTGGCGCGACTGATCGCGCCCTCGCTCGGCCAGAAGATCGGCCAGTCCGTGGTGGTGGAGAACCGCGCCGGCGCGGGGGGCAATATCGGCGCCGACCTGGTGGCGAAAAGCCGGCCGGATGGGCATGCCACGGTGCTGCTGGACATCTCCGTCCTCGCCACCAACCCGCATCTGTTCCCGCGCCTGCCCTTCGACAGCCTGCGCGACCTCGCGCCGGTGCAGATGGTGGTCTACGCGCCCTATATCCTGGCGGTGAACAACCAGCTTCCGGTGCAGAACGGGGCGGAACTCGCGGCCTATGCCAAGGCCAATCCGGGCAAGCTGAACGCGGCCAATTCGGGCACCGGCACGCTGACCCACCTGGTCGCCGCCTCGCTCGCCAATGCCTGGGGCGGGGAGGTGACGCATGTGCCCTATCGCGGCGGCGCCCCGGCGCTGACGGCGCTGGTGACGAACGAGGCGAACTTCACCATGGCGGGCGCCACGCAGTCGCAGAACTTCGTGGTGAACAACCAGATGCGCGGCATCGCCGTGACCGGCACGAAGCGCCTCGCCGCCCTGCCCAACCTGCCGACCTTCCGCGAGCTGGGCTGGCCGGAGCCGGATGCCGGCACCTGGCAGGGCGTGCTGACCCAGGGCAATACCCCCGCCCCCACCATCGCGCGGCTGGAGCGGGAGATCGCCCAGGTGCTGACGGAGCCGAACATCGTGCAGCGCATCGGCGAGATCGGCGGCGAGGTCCGGGCCGAGGGCGCCGCCACCTTCCGCCGCATCCTGACCGAGCAGACCGAAAGCTACGGCCGCATCATCCGCGCCAACAACATCCGGCTCGAATAGTGGCCCCCACGCGACTGCATGTGCAGGTGAACCCGGCCTCCGCCATCGCGGAGGCCTTTTCCGAGCCGCGTCTCCGCGCCGCCGCCGCGGAGCATCCGGTGGAGCTCAGCTTCGGCCAGACGGCGGCGGCGCTGGAGGCCGGGCTGATGCAGGCGGAGGTGCTGCTGCTGGCCGGCGGCGCGCCGCTGCACGAGCTGGGGCGGCGTGCGCCAAAACTGCGCTGGATCAGCTATACCAGCGCCGGCGTCGAATGGCTGCTGAAGGTGGGGCTGCCAGAGGCGGTGGTGCTGACCAATGCCAGCGGCACGCATATTCCGAAGGCGGCGGAATTCACGCTGCTGTCGGTGCTGATGCTGAACAACCAGATCCCCTTCTTCGCCACGGCACAGCGGGCGCATCTCTGGGCGCCGAATCCCGGCGGCACGGTGGCGGGGAAGACCGCGCTGATCCTTGGCATGGGGGCGCTCGGCGGGGCCGCGGCGACGGCGCTGGCGCGGCAGGGCATGCGGGTGCTGGGCAACAGCCAGTCGGGCCGGCCGCATCCGGATGTCGTGGAGATGAGCCGGGGCGATGGCTTCCGGGCGCAATTGCCGCGGGCGGATTTCCTCGTCATCGCCCTGCCGCTGACCCCGGCGACCAACGGCCTGGTCGGCGCGGCGGAGCTGGACCTGCTGCCGCGCCATGCGGGGGTGGTGAATATCGGTCGGGGCGAAATCCTCGACGCCGAGGCGCTGGCCGCAAGGCTGGCGGATGGGCGGCTGGCCGGCGCGGTGCTGGATGCGCTGCCGCAGGAACCGCTGCCGCCGGAGCATCCGCTTTGGGACACGCCGAACCTGGTCATCACGCCGCATTGCGGGCTGTACGATCCGGCGGACTACGCCCCGCGCTGCCTGGAGGCCTTCTTCGCCAACCTGGCGCGCTTCCGCGCCGGCCAGCCGCTGCATCAGGTGGTGGACATCGCGCGCGGCTATTGAGCGGGATGACTTGAGGTGGAATCACCGAAAAGTCTGAATCCCGCGATCTAAGCCGCCGCGTCGAGCACCGCCGCGACGATGCCGTCATAGCCGGTGCAGCGACAGAGCTGCCCGGCGAGGCCGGCCCGCACCTCCGCCGCCGAGCCTGCGCGGCCGCGCAGGATCAGGTCCCGCGCGGCGATCAGCATGCCGGCGGTGCAATAGCCGCATTGCAGCGCGTGCTGCGCGGTGAAGCTTTCCCGAAGGCGGATCATCACCGGGTCGTCGCGCAGGCCTTCCAAGGTGGTGACTTGCTGGTGTTCCGCCAGCGCGGCCGGCACCAGGCAGCCGCGCACGGGCGCACCCTCCAGCAAGACATTGCAGGCGCCGCAACTGCCGTGCTGGCAGCCGATGCGGGTCGCCGTCAGGCCGAGGGCATCGCGCAGTACCAGGGCCAGCGAATCGCGATCCTCGCAGCGGAGATCATGGGTTTCGCCATTGACGCAAAGCCGTGTCATGCGCCGGCCCTCCGGATCGCAACATCGCGCAGCCGTGCCAGATGCGGGTCGTCCGGCACCGGCGCCCCCGGCATCAGCGCAGCGCCCGCGGGGCTGGCGACCGCGATGCGCGGCGGCGCACCCGGCGGGTGAAACACCCCGGCCAGGGCCTCCGCAAAAGCGCCCGGTGCGGGGGCGAGCTTGCACCAGCCGAAGCGGGTGCCGGGGGCGGGGATCGGGATGGTCACAGCCTCGATCACCTCGCCGGGGTTCAGCGCCGTGGCGAAGGCGCCGGTCAGGAATTGCGGCATCGGCAGCACCCGACGCGTATCGCCCTGCCGCAGCACAGCGCTGGCACCCAGCGCCAGCAGTGCCACGGGCCAATCCGCCGCCGGGTCGTGCAACGCCAGGCTGCCACCGATCGTGCCGAGGTTGCGCACGGGACGGTAGGCGATGCCGGAGGCAACTCGGGAAAGCCAGTCGCGCAGCGGTGTTGCGCCGATGCCGTCCTCGATCCGCGCATGGGTGACGCCGGCGCCGATCCACAGCGCGCCGTCGCGCTCCGCAATGTCGGAAAAGCCGGGCAGCGCGCGCAGCGCCACCAAGGCGGTGGGCTCCGCGAGCCGCAGCGCCAGCAGCGGCATCAGCGACTGGCCACCACCCAGCGGCAGCGCGTCTTCCAAGAGCGCCGGCAGCGCCGCCCAGTCCGCGGTGCGGCGCAAGGTGAAGGGGGCCGGGATCATGCCAACACCGCCAGCACACGGCGCGGCGTAACCGGCGTCTGCGTCACCACCATGCCGAGGCCGAGCGCCTGCTCCACCGCGGAGGCGATGGCCGCAGGCGGGGCGATGGCGCCACCCTCCCCCACGCCCTTCGCGCCATGCACGGTGCTGCGCGCCGGCGTCACCAGATGCAGCACGCGAATCTCCGGCAGGCTGGGCGCATCGGGCAGGCGATACTCGGCAAAGGTGGTGGACAGCGGCTGGGCCTCCGCGTCGAAGCGCAGTTCCTCGGTCAATGCGGTGCCGATGCCCTGCACGACGCCGCCCTTCACCTGGCCGTCCACGACCATCGGGTTGATCATGGTGCCGCAATCCTCCGCCACGCAGTAATCCTCCAGCGCCACCGCGCCGGTCTCCGCATCCACCCGCACCACCGCGGCATGGACGCCATAGGAGAAGACGCCGGCATCCTCGGGCGGGGAATAATCCGCCGTCGCCTCCAGCCCCGGCGGCTCGCCGGGCGGCAGGCGTTCCTGGCGCATCGTGGCCGCATGGGCGAGGTCAACCAGCGGGAGGGAGGCGGCGCCCGCCCAGGCCCGCCCGCCGCGCAGTTCCACCGCCGCCAGATCGGCCTGCAGGAAATGCGCGGCGATGCGCTTCAGCTTGGCGCCGAGCATCTCGGCCGCCGCCTTCGCCGCGCCACCCGCAAAGACCAGGGAGCGCGACGCGAAGGTGCCGAAGCCGAATGGGGAAAGGCCCGTATCGCCGTGCCGCACGGCGATGTCATCCGGATGCAGGCCGAGTTCCTGCGCCACGATCTGCGCCAGCGTCGTCTCCAGCCCCTGGCCGTGATTGTGGATGGCGGTCAGCAAGGTGAGGCTGCCATCGGGGTGCATGCGCAAGGTCGCCGTCTCATGCCCCGGCACCACCCGCGCCTTCCGCCCGGCCCATTCGGTGGTGCCGTGGCCGGATTGCTCGGTGTAGATGGCGAAGCCGACGCCCACCCGCTCCCCCGCCGCGCGCCGGGCTTCCAGCGCCGGCAGGTCCAGCATGCCGGCGCAGGCCTCCAGCGCCGCGGGGTAGTCGCCGGTATCCAGCGTCATCCCCGCCGCGGTGGTATACGGCAGGCGGGCGATCAGGTTGCGGCGGCGGATGTCGAGGCGGGAGAGGCCGACCTCATCGGCCAGCGCATCCATCAGCCGCTCGATGGCGAAACAGGCCCCGGTGCGGCCGACACCGCGATAGGGACCCATCGGCGGCTTGGTGGTCGCCACGGTATGATGCCGCACATCCAGATGCGCGATGCCATAGGGACCGCCGAGGTTGCGCGCCGCCATGCCGGCCTCGGCAAAAGCGCCCGTGGGCCACAGCGCATAGGCGCCGGCATCGACCCATAGATCACCTTCAACGCCCAGCGCGATGCCGTCCCGCGTCGCATGCAGGGTCAGGTCGTACAGATGTTCGCGCGCCTGGGCGCCGGCCATCAGATGCTCGCGGCGGTCCTCCACCCAGCGGATCGGGCGGTCGAGCTGCAAAGCGAGGGCGCAGGCCACCACCTCCTCCGGCATCAACCGGTTCTTCGCGCCGAACCCGCCGCCGACATCGGGCGCCACCACGCGCAGCCGTGATTCCGGCAGGCCGAGCATGGCCGCCAGCGCATGCCGCAGCACATGCGGCCCCTGGGAGGAGATGTGCAGCACCAGCTCCCCGGTGCGCCGGTCCGGCACGGCGATCAGCGCGCGGGGCTCCATCGGCGCCGCCGATTGCCGGCCGAGGCCGAGTTTTCGGCGGATGCGGATGGGCGCCCGCAACCCCGCCACATCGCCCGCCTTCACATGGCCGGACCCGTAGCGATTGTCCGCCCAGCCCGGATGCAGCGCCACCGCGTCCGCCGCCAAGGCCGCCGGCACATCGGCGAAGACTGGCAACGGGTCGATTTCGACCTCGCAGCGCCCGCAAAGATCCTCCGCCGCGCCACGCGTCGCCGCCAGCGCCGCCAGCACCGGCTGGCCCGCAAACCGCACCACGCCGTCCGCCAGCGGCGGGTAGGGCGCCTGCCGAAAACCCGGCATGTCCGGCCCCGCCGGCAGCAGGGTCACCGGGCCGATCTCGCCCGCCGCAAAGACGCCCGCCGGCCGAGTCACCGCGCCGATCCGCCCATGCGCCACCGGGCTGCGCCAGAAGGCCAGCTCCAGCATCCCCGGCGCCGTGACATCCCCCGCAAAAACACCCTGGCCGAGCAGATGCCGCGCATCCTCCCGCCGCGGCACCGAAGCGCCGATCCATCCCTTGGCATCCATGGCCACCATCTTGCATCCCACAGCCGCCCGGGCCTACCTGCCCGCACGACCGGAGTTGCCGATGACCGACGCCGCCACACCCCTTCTGCTCACCCCTTACGCATTGCGTGGCGTCACTCTGCGCAATCGCATCGTCGTCTCGCCGATGTCGCAATACCGCTCCGACCCCGGCGGCATCCCCGGCGACTGGCACCTGGTCCACCTCGGCAAATTCGCCCTCGGCGGCGCCGGCCTGGTCTTTTGCGAGGAAACCAGCGTCTCCGAACGCTCCCGCAAGACCTATGACTGCCCAGGCATCTATACCGACGAACAGGCCCGCGCCTGGCGCCGCATCACCGACTTCCTGCGCGCCAATGGCAGCGCCGCCGCCATGCAGATCGGCCATGCCGGCCGCAAGGTCGCCACCCGCGCCCCCTGGGACGGTTTTTCGCCACTGACCGAGGAAGACGCCGCAAAGGGTCGCCCGCCCTGGTCGGGCCTCGCCCCCAGCCCCATCCCCTTCAAGCCCGGCGCCATGATCCCGAAGGAAATGGACGCGGACGACATCCGCCACGTCATCCAACTCCACGCCGACGCCGCCCGCCGCGCCGACGACGCCGGCTTCGACATCCTCGAAATCCACGCCGCCCACGGCTACATCATCCAGCAATTCCTCTCGCCCATCACCAACCACCGCACCGATGCCTACGGCGGCGATCGGGAAGGCCGCATGCGCTTCGGCCTGGAACTCGTCGAAGCCGTCCGCGCCGCCTGGCCCGCCACCAAGCCCCTCCTCATCCGCCTGTCCTGCGTCGACGGCCGCGGCGGCGGCTGGCACATGGAAGACACAATCGCCCTCTGCCACGCCCTGAAACCGCGCGGCATCGACCTGGTCGACTGCTCCTCCGGCGGCATCGAAGGCCCGCTCACCCTCGCCGTCGTCCCCCGCACCCCCGGCTACCACGTGCCCTTCGCCGCCGAAATCCTGCGCGAAACCGGCCTCCCCACCATGGCCGTCGGCCTCATCACCGACGCCCACCAGGCCGAATCCTACCTCCAGGACGGCTCCTGCCACCTCATCGCCCTGGCCCGCGAAATGATGTGGAACCCCAACTGGCCCACCCACGCCGCCCAAACCCTCGGCCAAAACCCCCTCCCCCTCCTCCCCCCCTCCTACGCCTGGTGGCTCGAACGCCGCGACGAAGTCCGCCGCCGCTTCCCGACCGGACAAGAGACGGCTGCGAAGTAGGAACGAAGGCTGCGCGGGTGGTTTGCAAGGAGGGCTCTGCCCTCCCTGCACCCTCCCGCCAGGAGGCAGTGGCCTCCTGGACCTCAGGACCTTGAACAGAAATGGAGAGGGGCCAGCAGGACCGCCGAACATGCGGTACCTCTGGCCCCTCTCCATTTCTGTTTATGAATCAAAGGGTTCCAAGGGTCCACTGACCCTTGGCAGGGGGTGCAGGGGGACAGCGTCCCCCTGCAATCACTTGCGCTGACTCTCGCCCCTACCCCCGCAGGCGTCGCTCGTCCGCGCTGGGCAGGAAGCGGCCGTCGTAGATTTCGGCGGGGGGTGGGGCGGCGGCCAGGCCGAAGCCGTCTTTGACGAGGGCGATGGTTTCGGTGAGGCGGGTGTCGGAGAGGGTGCCGAGGCCGTCGGCTTGGGTGCGGGGGGTGATCATCAGGCGGTCGCGCAGGTAGATGATCCGTTCGGCTTCGATGGATTCTTCCAGCAGGGGGAATTGGCGCTTCAGTTCCGCGGCGGCTTTGGCGGGGTCGGCCATGACGTCGTGCCAGCAGCGGGTGGAGGCTGAGAGGAAGCGGCGGACGGCGTCGGGTTTTTCGGCGATGAAGCTGCGGCTGGCGAGCATGGCGTTGCCGGGGAAGTCCATGCCGTGGTCGGCGTAGCGAAGGGTGTGGATGTCTTCCGGCTTGGCGCCGTTGGCCTTGAGGTTGAAGAAGACGGTGTAGTCGAAGCCGGTGACGGCATCGACCTGGCGGGTCATCAGCATCTGGTCGCGGAGTGCCGGGGTAACCTGCTGCAGCCGCATCCGCTCCATGGGGATGTTGTTGATGCGGCAGAAGGCCGGGAACATGCGGGAGGCGCCGTCGGCCGGGCCTTGGCCGATGGTGCGGCCGGCGAGGTCCTCGGGTTTCAGGATGCGGGTGCCGCCGAGGCTCATGATGGCCTGGGGCGATGAGTCGTGCAGCGACATCACCACCTTGGGCGCGGCGGCCGGGTTGCGGGCGTGGAATTCGATGAGGGTGGCGATGTCGCCGCTGCCCATCTGGTAGTTGCCGGAGGCGACGCGGGTGATGGCGTCGCCGGAGCCGGAGGAGCCGTCGATGGTCACATCCAGGCCGGCTTCCCGGTAGTAGCCGCGCGACAGGGCCAGCAGGTAGCCGGCGGTGCCGCCATCGGGCCGGAAGTTCAGCACGAAGCGCATGCGCTCCGGCGCCTGGGCGAGGGCGGGCGCGGCGAGCAGGCCGGCTGTGGCGCCGAACAGGGTGCGGCGGGCCAGGGTCATGCGATTTCCTCCGGAAGATACGGGTAATGTCCGGACCTTCGGAAGCAAGACCGGTGCCACCCGCTCTCAGCCCGGCGCGAACAGCGCCTCGATATCCGCCTCGGTCCAGTTCAGCGCCGCGCCTTCCTCCCCGCCCAGCACGCCGGCCACCAGGTCGCGCTTGCGCGCTTTCAGCGTCTCCATCTTTTCCTCGATGGTGCCGAGGGTGACCAGGCGGTGCACGAAAACCGGGCGTTCCTGGCCGATCCGATGGGCGCGGTCGGTGGCCTGGTCCTCCACCGCGGGGTTCCACCAGGGGTCGTAATGGATGACGGTGTCGGCCGCTGTCAGGTTCAGCCCGACGCCGCCGGCCTTCAGGCTGATGAGGAAGACCGGCACCGCGCCGTCCTGGAACTGCCGCACCGGCGTGTCGCGCTCCCTGGTGTCACCGGTCAGGATCAGGTGCGGGATGCCGCCGGCGCGCAGCTTGTCCTCGATCAGCGCCAGCATGCTGGTGAACTGGGAGAAGACCAGCACGCGGCGGCCTTCCTCCAGCAGCGTCTGCAGCAATTCCATCAGCCGGTCGAGCTTGGCGGAGCCTGGTTTGGCGCTGCGCGCGACGGGCAGCTTCAGCAGCCGCGGATCGCAGCAGGCCTGGCGCAGCTTGAGCAGCGCGTCGAGGATGATGATGCCGGAGCGTGCGAGGCCGCGCTGGGCGATGGCGGCCTTCACCTTCTCATGCATCGCCAGGCGGATGCCTTCATAGATGGCGCGCTGCGCGGCTTCGAGTTCGACGGGTTCGACGATCTCGGTCTTGGCTGGCAGGTCGCGCACCACCTCCGCCTTGGTCCGGCGCAGCAGGAAGGGCCGCACCCGTTGCACCAGGGCGACCTGGCGGGCCGTGTCGCCGCGCTTCTCGACGGGGGTGCGGTAGCGGCTGCGGAAGCTTTTCTCGCTGCCGAGAAAACCGGGGGCGAGCAGGTCGAACAGCGCCCAGAGGTCGCCCAGGTGGTTCTGCAGCGGGGTGCCGGACAGGCACAGCACCTGTTCCGCCTTCAGCCGCCGCGCCGCCTGGCTGGTTTCCGCCTTCGGGTTGCGGATCGCCTGGGCCTCGTCGAGGATCAGGATGCGCCAGTCCTGGGCGGCCAGGGTCTCGATGTCGCGGCTCAGCAGCGGGTAGCTGGTCAGCACCAGGTGGTGCCCCGCGATCTCGCCGAAGGCGGCCTTGCGGGCGGTGCCGTGCAGCACCAGCAGCCGCAGATCGGGCGCGAAGCGTGCCGCTTCCCGTCGCCAGTTCGGGATCAGGCTGGTGGGGCAGAGGATCAGCGCCGGGCGATCGAGCCGCCCCTGCGCCTGTTCGATGGCTAGGTGCGCCAGGGTCTGCACGGTCTTGCCCAGGCCCATGTCATCCGCGAGGATTCCGCCGAGGCCCGCGCCGCGCAGCATCTGAAGCCAGGCGACGCCTTCCGCCTGATAGGGGCGGAGATCGGCCTGGAAGCCGGGCGGGATGGCCACCGGCGGCACCGTGCCGCCGGCCCCGCGCAACTGCCGGCCGAGGCTGCGCAGCGCCTCCCCGCCCTCGAAGCGGAGCTGGCTGGCGGCCTCGAAGGCGGCGAGGCGGGGGGCGTCGAGGCGGGAGAAGCCGATGCCCGACGCCTCCGGGTCCTGCGCCCCATCGGCCAGCAATTCGTCCAGCGCCTGCAGCGTCGGGCGCAGCCGCGCCATCGGCAGGCGCAGCAGCCTTCCATCCGGCATGGGCAGCAGCAGCGGCTTGTCGTCCGGATGGTCCGCCAGCAGGGCCTGGCCCTTCCCGCCGTCGATCATCCGCAGCAGCAGCGGCACCAGGTCGAGCCTTTCGCCATCCACGGTGACGCCGAGTTCCAGCTCGAACCAGTCGATGCCGGAGCCCTCGCGTAGTGTCGCGGTGGGGTCGTCGGCGGGCTCCACCAGGCGCAGCGGGAAGTCCTCGGCGATCTCCACCTGCCAGCCCTGGGCCTGGAGCGCCGGGACCTGTTCGAGCAGGAAGCCGAGCCAGCCGCCCATGGCGACATCCTCGGCCAGCAGCCATTCGCCCTGCGACCGGAAGGGCAGATAGGCCGGCGCCAGATCCCCGGCCGGGGTGAGGCCGGCGTCGACGAGCCGGTCCAGCGCAAGCCATTCCGCCTGGGCATCGCGGTTCAGGCGATACAGCCGGCCGTCATGGCGCAGGGTGCGCGGCGCGATGTCGCCGCCGGGCGGCAGGGTCAGCGGGCCGTAGCGGAAGAATGGCAGCGCCGCCGGCACCTCGGCATCGAGGGGCTTGCCATAGGCGGGCCGGCGGTTGCGGGGGGCCGCCGGGTCGAAGGGCAGCGTGGTGCGGATCAGCCGCAGCAGCGGGGCCGGCGGGCCGTCCAGCGGCTGCGGCGGGTCCTGCGCCACGGGTGGCGGCGTGCCGGGCAGCAGCCGGGCCAGGGCCTCCGTGACATGCGGCGCGGCGTCGGGCGGGATCGCGGGGCCCGTCAGCAGCGGCAGCAGCAGGCCCTGCGGCAGTTCGGTGCGGACCGGTCCGACCTCGCCACTGGCGGGATCAAGGTAGCGATAGCCACTCAGCAGGAAGCCCTGCAGGCCCGCCGGCAGGGTCAGCACGGGGCGCTGCCCGCCATCCTCCTCCACCTGCCAGGCGATGCCGCCGGGCCGCGGCGGTCCCTCCCGCAGGGTGGGGCCTTCCGCCGTTCGCCATCGCGCCCGGCCGGTGGCGAGGATGCGGCGCAGCAATTCAGCGGGCTCCTCATCGCGGCCCAGCTCGTGATGGCTCCAGCGCAGGTTATCCAGCCGGCGCAGCAGCGGCGCGTCGGCCTCCTCGATATAGGCCGGCCGGGGCGGAACGCCGCGCCAGCCGAGATTGCGCGCGGCGCCGATACTGCCGTCCTTGCGGATCTGCACGGTGACCGGCTTCGCCGTCAGGCGGCCCATCTGGCCACCCATCTGGCCCGGCGGCATCGGCGGCAGGTCGAACAGGAACAGCACCTGTCGCTGGTCGCGGGGCGGGGCGGGCGGCGTGGCCTCGCTGGTCAGGCGGGACAGCCAGGCCGCGACCTCGGGCGGCACGGCCGGCGCCGCGGGGGCGGATGTCAGCCGAAGCGCGTGTTGCAGGCTGGCCAGTTGCGCCGGTGCCGCGCGCAGCCGCACCAGCACCGCCGCCACATGCTTGCAATGCAGGCCGACCGGGCAGGTGCAACTGTGCAGGAACGCGATACCGCCGGTCGGTCGCGGCAGCAGGGTGATGGACTGGCGATAGGGCCGCGTGGCCGTGCCCTGCACCTGCGCCAGGATCTCGCCATTCGCCGCCATCTCCATCCGGCGCACCCGCCCCTGGCTGGCATAGGCACTGCCGGCCTGGAGCGCCGCCTCGCCGAAGGAGCGGCGCAGCACCGTATCGCTGAGCGCATGCAGCAGCACGGACGAGTTCGTCGAGTCCATGGGCGGATCATGGCGGCGCTTCCCGGGCCTTTCCAGGCCGCCCAGGCAGGCAGGGCGGGCTTCTGGCGCCGCCGTGACCAGATTCGCCGCAGCTTTCCGCGCTTCGTTGCGCTTCATACGTTGAAGCACGGCGCTGGTGACCTATACTGCGGTTCAGGCCGGTGCGGCCGCTCCTCCTCCCCGGGCTCGAATCCACGAGACGGCGGGGCCGGACGCGGTCGCGGCCGAACAGGCGAGTCCAGAGATGACCAACACGCACGACTGGCGGCGAGACCGCAAAGCCCGCAGCAAGCGAGGCTTCGACGACGATATGCCGCAGGAGGGCGGGTGGGCACCTCCGCCTACCCCCAGCTATTCGCCCTCCTCTGCCGGCGCGCCGCGCCGCTCCTCGGGGCCGGTGGCTTCGGGGCCGGAGGTTGCGGCGGTGGTGAAGCGCTTCGACCCGGAACGGGGCTTCGGCTTCGTCGCGGTCGATGGCGGTGGCGGCGACGCCTTCCTGCATATCAGCGTGCTGCAGCGCGCCGGTGCCGATTCGGCGCTGCCCGGCACCAAGCTGCGCATCCGCGTCGGCCAGGGCGAGCGCGGCCCGCAGGTGACCGAGGTGCTGGAAGTCGGCGAGGTTGGCGAAGTTCCGGCCTCGCCGCCGCGTGGTGCCGGCCCGCGCCCGGGCGGCCCGCCCTCCGGCGGTGCCGGGTTCCGCGCGCCGCCCCCGCCCGGCTCGGGCGAGGAGGTCCAGGGCACGGTGAAGTGGTACAGCGCCGAGAAGGGCTTCGGCTTCGTCACGCCGAGCGATGGCGGCAAGGACGTCTTCGTCCATGCCACGGCGCTGGAACGCAGCGGCCTGCGGCCGTTGACCGAAGGCCAGGCGGTCACCCTGCGCGTGGTGCAGGGCAAGAAGGGGCCGGAAGCGGCCTCCGTCACCGCCGCCTGAGGTTTTCGATACAGGGCATGAGATCAGGGCGGCAACCGCGGGGTTGCCGCCCTTTTTCATGGACTCCTTTTTCATGGGAGACAGCCAGGCGCCGGTTTGCCGGGCAGCCCGATGCGGCGATAGAAGGACAGGGCATCAGGCGGCCATCCGAGCCGCCACAAGGGAATGTCCTCATGATCCTGCCCCGCCGCGGCCTCATGGCCACTGTTCTCGCCACCGGACTCGCCGCGCCCGCCTTCGGCCAGGGCTGGCCCGACCGCCCGCTGCGCATCGTCGTGCCCTTCCCGCCCGGCGGGTCGAACGACATCATCGCCCGGCAACTGGCCGAGGCGCTGCGCGAAAGGCTGGGCCAGCCGGTGATCGTGGAGAATCGCGCCGGGGCCGGCGGCAATGTCGGCGCCGACAGCGTCGCCAAGGCGGCGCCCGATGGGCTGAGCCTGCTGCTGACCGCGCCCGGACCGCTGGCGATCAACGAACACCTGTTCCGCAACATGCCCTTCGTGCCGCAGCGGGACTTCGCGCCGGTCGCTCTCGTCGCCAGCGTGCCGATCGTGCTGATGGTCACCAATGGCCTGGCCGTGCGTTCCGTGGCGGAGCTGGTGGCGCTGGCGAAGCGCGATCCGGGCAAGCTGGCCTTCGGCTCCTCCGGCAATGGCAGCACCAACCACCTGGCTGGGGAGTTGTTCAAGTCGATGGCCGGGATCGACATCGTCCATGTGCCCTATCGTGGCGCTGCGCCGGCGATGACGGATCTGGTGGGCGGGCAGATCCAGATGATGTTCGACAATATGCCCGCCGCCCTGCCGCAGGTGCGCGGCGGCCAGGTGCGTGGCCTGGCGGTGGCCGGGGCGGCCCGCGCCGAGGCCCTGCCCGAGCTGCCGACGGTCGGCGAATCGGGCGTGCCGGGCTTCGAGGCGGAGGCCTGGTTCGGCCTTGTGGCGCCTTCCGCCACGCCGGAGGCGGTGCTGCAGCGGCTTCAGTCGGCCTGTGGCGCGGCGCTGGCGGATTCCGGCCTGCGCGCCCGCTTTGCCCAGGGCGGGGCGGCGCCGGGCAGCCGGCTCGGCGCGGATTTTGGCCGCTTCATCGCGGAGGAGCGGGCCAAATGGGGCCGTGTCGTCACCGCCTCCGGCGCCCAGGCGAACTGATTGGGCGGCAAAGCGGGGCAACGCCGGCAGGTGGGTAAGCAAGGGCCGAAATGCAAGGCACCTAAGCCCTTGTGCGCGCAGGGCATCACGTCCTAGTTACACGGCTATGACGAGCAGCGGGCGCGCCCTCCTGATCGTGGTCGTGGTCTCCTCGGGACTCGCCACATTTGTCGCCAGCCGGTTCGTGAAGAACGATCCGGTGGGGGATGCACCGCCACGTCCGGCGTCCCAGTCCCAATCCAGCGCCCCGGCCGCCCCAACGTCGCCCGGCGTGACGGTGCCGGCGCCTGCCGCGGCAGCACCAGCGCCCGCGGCGACAGCGCCGGCCGTCATCGCGCCAGCCCCGCCGCAAGGTACCGCCGCCCCCGCAGCGGCGGCGCCCCCGGCGCCCGAGCCGCCGCGCTTCGACGTGGTGCGGGTCGGCGCCCGTGGCGGTGTCGTGGTCGCCGGCCGTGCCGCCGCCGGGGCCGAGGTGATCCTCTTTGAGGATGGGCGGGAGATCGGCCGCGCCCGCGCGGATTCGCGCGGCGAATGGGTGATCCTGCCCCCCGATCCGATGCGCCCGGGCAGCCGGCAATTCTCGCTGCGCGCCCGGATCGGCGGCGTCGAGATCGCCGGCCCCGATATTGTCGTCGTGGTGGTGCCCGAGCCGGTTCTGGTGGCGGAGACGCCGCGGCCGGAGGCCGAGGCCGCCGCCCAGGCCCAACGCCTCGCCCAGGCCGAAGCCAACGCACAGGCCCAACGCCTCGCAGAGGCCGAGGCCGCCGCACAGGCCCAGCGCCTCGCCCAGGCCGAAGCCACCGCACAGGCCCAGCGCCTCGCCCAGGCCGAAGCCAACGCACAGGCCCAGCGCCTCGCCCAGGCCGAGGCCGCCGCACAGGCGGCAGCGACCGCGGAGGCGGAACGTCTGGCGCTGGCGGAGGCCGCGGCACGCAGGCAGCGGGAGGCGCAGCAGCTCGCCGCCGCCGAGGCTGAGAATGCCTCGCGCGCGGCAACCGCCCGCGCCGAAGTCGCCGCGCGCGCCGAGGCCATCGCCGGGGCGGAAGCCCGGGCCGAGGCCTCACCGCAGGCCGCGGAACGCGCCGCCACGGCCGCACGAACGGATGACCTGGCCCAGGCGGAGGCCACCCGCCTCGTGGACGCCGCCCTGCAGGCGGCACTGGCCGCCGCGGAAGCGACAGAAGCCGCGCATCACGCGGAGGCGGCGCGCCTCCAGGCCAGCGCCGAAGCCGCCGCCCGCGCCGCGCGCGAAGCCCGGGCGATCGCCGAGGCACGGGCCGCGGCCGAAGCCCATGCGCGGGCCCTGGCGCAGGCCGAGTCCGAGGCGCGCGCCGCCGCCCTCGCCCTCGCCGAGGCCGAATCCCGCGGCGCTGCCATCGCCCGCGCCGAGTCCGAGGCCCGCGCCACGGCGCAGTCCCTAGCCGCCACATCGCCCGCGATCCCGGCGACGGTCCAGGCGCTCGCACCGGCGCGTCCCCTGGTCGTGCTGCTGCCGCCCGCCGAGGCTGGACCCGCCCGCGTGCTGCAGGGCGCCACCACCCTGGCGGCCCAGGGGGGCGCGCCCGGAACCGCGCCGGCTGCCGGCCCCGCCTTGGGGCTGGAGGTGGTGGACTATACCGATGCCGGCAGCATCCGCTTCGCCGGCACGGCCGCGCCCGGCGCCTCCGTGCGCATCTATGTCAATGACAGCCATGCCGGGGATGCGGAAGCCGATGCGCAGGGGCGCTGGACCATGGCGCCGGCGGAATCGCCCGCCATCGGCCAGCACCGGCTGCGGCTCGACCAGGTTGCCGCCAATGGTGCCGTCGCGGCACGGATCGAACTGCCCTTCCAGCGCGACCAGCTACCGCCGGGCAGCGTCGCAGAGGGGCGGGTGGTGGTGCAGCCGGGCAACAACCTGTGGCGCCTGGCGCGGGCCGCCTATGGCCAGGGCATCCGCTACACCGTGATCTTCGAGGCCAACCGCGGCCAGATCCGCAATCCGAACCTGATCTTCCCCGGTCAGGTCTTCACGATCCCCACCGCCATGCCGGCCGATTCCAGTCGGTCGAGGTAAGGGTCCAGCGCCAGGGCGAAGCCCACCATGGCGCTGACCAGCGCGGTTGCCGTCGTCGTCCCCTCCAGCTCCATCGCATGTTCCAGCCGCACCCGGTGGTCGGGCAGCAGGCGCAGGCGCCAGCCTTCCGGCAGTTCCGCCGGCAGCGCCTCCAGCGCCGCGAAGGCGGCCGGGCGCAGCGCGGAACGCTCCACCGTATAGGGCACCGCGCCGGCCTGGGCCGCCAGGGTGATATGGCCGGCGCTGACCACGGCCTCGCAGCCGCGCCCCCGCCAGGCGAAGCGCAGCGCGGGGCGACCGACCGGGGTCAACTGGCCGTCAAGCGCGACCAGGAAAGGTCCATGCGGGGTAGGGTCCATGGATGCATGTTGTCCGCGAAGGATGAACATACCATAAGCGACCGCATGAGCCTGATCTCCAGCCTTCGACTCGTCCTCTCCCGCCCGCATCCCGCCGGGCGTCCCTTCATCTATGGCGGCCTCGCCGTCGCCGTGATCGGCGGGCTGCTGCTCGGCGGCTGGCTGTTCTGGCCCGGCGTGGCCTTCACGCTGTTCTGCCTGTACTTCTTCCGCGACCCGGAACGGGTGCCCCCGCCCCGGGGGCAGGTGGTGCTGGCCCCCGCCGATGGCCGCGTGGTGATGGCCGGCCCCGCGGTGCCGCCGGAGGAGCTGGGCCTCGGCCCGGCCCCGCGCTACCGCGTCTGCATCTTCCTGTCCGTTCTCGACGTGCATGTGAACCGCATGCCGGTGGATGGCGTTGTCACGAAGATCGCCTACCGGCATGGCGCCTTCCTGAATGCCAGCCTGGACAAGGCGAGCGTGGACAATGAGCGCAACGCGCTCGCCATCCGCATGCCGGATGGGCGGGACGTGGCCGTGGTGCAGATCGCCGGGCTGATCGCCCGCCGCATCCTGTGCCATGTGCGGGAGGGGGATCAGGTGCAGGCAGGCGACCGTTTCGGCATCATCCGCTTTGGCAGCCGCACCGATGTCTATCTGCCGGAAGGCGCCCGTCCGCTGGTCGCGGTCGGCCAGCTCATGATCGGCGGCGAGACGGTGGTGGCGGAGCTGCTGCCGATGGCCCACCCGGCATGAATGCCGAGGGCCAACCCGGCATGAATGCCGATGGCAAACCCAGCATGAATGAGGCGACCCCGCCCACCGAAGCCCGCCCTCTGCGCGGGCTCCGCCGCTTCCGGCGCCGCACCAGGCCGCGCTTCGAGGGCCTGTCCTTCAACCGGCTGATCCCGAACATCCTGACCATGCTCGGCCTCTGCGCCGGGCTGGTCGCGATCCGCGCCGCCATCGAGGGGCGCTTCGCCCTGGCCGCCGCGCTGATCGTGGTGGCGGCGGTGATCGACGGGCTGGACGGGCGGCTGGCGCGGCTGCTGAAGGCGACGTCGCGCTTCGGCGCGGAATTCGACAGCCTGGCGGATTTCCTGTCCTTCGGCGTGGCGCCGGCCATGGTGCTGTACCTGTGGTCGATGCAGACGGTCGGGCCGCTGGGCTTCGTGCCCTGCCTGCTTTTCGCCGTCTGCTCCGCCCTGCGGCTGGCGCGCTTCAATGCCTCGCTGGATATCGGGCCGGCGCCGAAGCCCGCCTATGCCTACAGCTTCTTCACCGGCGTTCCCGCACCGGCCGGGGCCGGCTGCGCGCTGTTCCCGCTGTTCGGCGCGCTGGCCTTTTCCGAATGGGGCTGGGTCGGCACCGGGGATGCCATCCGCCATCCGGTGCTGGTGGGCGTCGTGCTGGTGGCGGTCGGCGTGCTGATGGTCAGCACCCTGCCGACCTGGTCCTTCAAGAATTTCCGGGTGCCGCGCTTCGCCGTGCTGCCGCTGCTGCTCGGCGCCGGCCTCTATGTGGCCTTCCTGGTGGCGGAGCCCTGGGCGGCGCTGGCGGCGGGCGGCATCATCTATCTCGGCATGCTGCCCTTCTCGCTGCGCTCCTACCTCACCCTGAAGCGGGAAGCGGAATCGCTGATCGAGCCGGAGGCCGTGCCGCCCCCCGCTGCATGATTCTGACGGCCCTATCGCGTGACCGCTCAGGCCCCCCTCAGGCGCCGGGCGGAAACCTCCGGTTTCCTTGGCTGCGTCGCCCATTCGGGCGCTCGGACCGGTCAAGAGACCGGTCCGCTGGCATGACGTGATGTGAAGCGATCCAGGCGCGCTCCGCCCTTGCGGACGTAACGTTGCGGCGCCAGTCTGCGCCCGCTGTCGCCGCCTGGGGAAACTCGCACATGTTCCGGATCATCGGCCTGGCCCTGGGGGCATTGCTGCCCGCCCTGGCCTCACCCGCCTTCGCCCAGTCCGCGCTGCTGGAGCGTGGCCGCCATCTGGTGGAGGTCACCGGCGCCTGCGGCAATTGCCACACGCCGATGGGGCCGCAGGGGCCGGTGGCGGACCGCATCCTGGCGGGCGGCACGGTGTTCGACGAGCCGCCCTTCCGCGCCGTCGCCCCCAATATCACCCCCGACCCGGAGACGGGCATCGGCCGCTGGACCGATGCGCAGCTGGCCCGCGCGATCCGGGAGGGCATCCGCCCCGATGGCAGCCTGATCGGCCCGCCGATGCCGATGACGCTGTATCGCGGCCTGTCCGACCAGGATCTGACCGCCATCGTCGCCTATCTGCGCACGGTGCCGCCGGTGGCGAACCGGGTGGAGCGCAGCGTCTATCGCATCACTTTGCCGCCGGCCTATGGCCCGCCCGTTACCAGCGTACCGCCGCCGGCCGACACGCCCGTGGCCCGCGGCGAATACCTGGCCAATGCCGTCGCCCACTGCATGGAATGCCACACCCCGATGCTGCCCACCGGGCAGAACGACCGGACCCGGCTGGGGGCCGGCGGCATGGAATTCCGCGGCCCCTGGGGCGTATCCGTGGCGCGCAACCTGACGCCGCATGCGAACGGGCTGGGCGGCTGGACCGATGCGCAGATCGTCGAGGCGATCACCAAGGGCGTGTCCAATACCGGCCGCCAACTCGCCCCGCCCATGGCCTTCTGGGCCTATGCCAATATGACCCAACAGGAACTGGGCGATCTGGTCGCCTATCTGCGCAGCCTGCCGCCGCAGCCATGAGCATCCGTGGCAGCCTGCCGCTGACGGTCGCCGGGCGGCCGGTGACCATCACCGGCGGCCCCTTCGATTCCCTCCCCGACGGTGCCTTCGGCGTCTGCCTGGAGATGCAGTCCCAGAAGGCCTGGCTGGCGGATGTGCCGCTGCCCACCGCCGATTTCGGCTTGCCGGAGCCGGCGGCGCTGCGCGCGGCGGTGGGTGAGGTGCTGCGCCAGCTGGAAGCGGAGCCGGCCCGGCCCGTGCATATCGGCTGCCGCGCCGGGGTCGGCCGCACCGGACTGTTCATGGCCTGCCTGGCCAAGGCGGCGGGCGTGGCGGGCGATCCGCTGGACTATGTGCGCGCCCACTACCTGCCGCATGCCGCCGAGACCCCGGCCCAGGAAGCCACGGCGCGCGGCTTCACCTGGCCCTGAAGGCGCCAGACGACGCGGCTCAGAAGCGGTTGCGCAGCCGCAACTGGAAGCGCGTCTCGTCGAAGTCGGAGGCCTTGTCGTAGTTGAGCCCCGCGCCGATCGAGAGATTGGTGTTCAGCGCGTAATCCAGCTCCGCCCGCACGCCGCCCACGGCACCGGCCGAGGACTGGCTGCGGTAGTTGGCCAGCACCGCATCCGCGGTTCCGGCCGTCGCCTCCGCCATCGAGGCGAGCTGGCCCTGCAGGTTCGAATCATTCGGGAAGACCGGGGCTGAATCCTCGCGCCAGGCGGCATAGCCGATGGTTGCGCCGACGCGGTAGGAGAGGTCGCCGTTGCGCCCCCGGTAGTCCACCGGGATGTTCAGCGCCGTGTATTGCTGCGGCGAGAAGTAGCCGCCATGGCCGAGCGTGAAGTAGCGCAGGTTCCGCTCATAGGCGAGGTAGACGAGGTCGAGGCCCGTCCGCAGTTCCCCGTCCCCCTGGCGCCAGACCGGGATGGACACGCCCGCACCGCCCTCGATGCGGCTGTTGGAAACGACGCCGCTGCCGTCGAGCATGGAATAGCCACCGCCGACATAGCCGTAGCCATTGCCGATGGGGAATTCGAGCTGCGCCCGCCCGCCGGTCCGCAGCACCGGACCCCAGCTCGTGCCGGTGCGCGGATCGGTGACGCCGGACCAGGACAGAAGGCTGTCATTCATGCCGCGCCGCTCGGCGGTCATGCGCAGGCGCAGCCCGCCCGCCGTCAGCTCCGGCGCCAGTTCGACGCCGCCGATGATATTGGAGGTCTGGAAGCCGATGGGCGTGCTGCCGACATCGGCGCGGAGCCAGTCCCCCCGCCGATAGGCCACTCCCACGGCGACGCCGGAAGCGCCGCTGTCGGTCGGCGCCGGCAGGGTGCCCGCGCCGTTCAATATGCTGGTGCCGAAGCGCTGCCGCGCCTGGCGGGAATTGGCCACGGAGCCGGCATCGATGGTGGTCGGCTCGGCATAGGCGGTCAGCCTGCCGCCCACGACAGGCACCGCCGCCACCCCCTCCAGCCGCGCCGACAGCTCGCTCAGCTTGTCGAGGCCATCGTCGCCGGAGCGCATGCGGCCATGGGCGACGGCGGCGAGGCTCGGCCCGACATCGTCACGCAGCGCCGCCAGCTCCCGCTCGATCTCGCGGGCCAGCGGGTCCGGCGGTGCGCCGGTGCGGGCCACGGCGCTGGGGCCGAAGGGGTTGGCCATGCCGCTGGGCGTCGCCGCGGCCGAGCCGCGCCCGCCAACGCCCAACTCGACGGACCGCTGGCGGGAGGCCGATTCCAGCGCCCGCCGCGCCGCATCGCCATCGCCCGCATCGCGCGCCACCCGCGCCTCCAGCAGCAGCATCCGGGCATCGCCCGGCATCGCCGTCCGTCCCTCCGCCAAAAGCTGCGCGGCGCGCTGGCGGTCGCCGGCCGCGATGGCGGCCTCGATGGCGGCGCGGCGCGTTTCCACATTGCGCGGGTCGCGGGCCAGCAGCGTTTCGGCGATGCGCAGCGCCTCCGCCGGCTGGCGCGCGGTGATGTAGAGCCGCGCCAAGGCGAGCTGCGCCGCCGGATTGTCGCCCGAGGCGAGGGCCGGGCGCAGCCGCTCGAAGGCGCCGGCCTGGTCGCCGGCCTCGTTCAGCCGGTCGGCGGCGCGGATCGCGGCACCGCCGCGCAGCGCCGCGAGATCCCGCTGCACGGCGGGGCTGACGCCGCCGGCCTCGATCTCCGCCGCCAGGGCCACGGCCTCCGGCTCCAGCCCGGCCGAGAGCAGCGCGCCGGCGATGGCGACCCGGGCCGGGGTCTGGGTGCGGTTGGCGATGGCGGCGACGCGCGCGGCTTCCCCGGCGCCGGGGCGGTCCCCGGCCTCGCCGAAGGCGCGGATGACGGCGGCGGCGGTGGCGCCGGTCGGGTCGGGGCGGGCGGCGATGGTCAGCAGCCGGGTGCGGCCATCCAGCGGCGAGGCCGCCATCAGCGCGACCGCCGCCGCCACATCCCGCTGGCTGCGGATGCGCACCGCAAGACGCTGCATGTCGGTGCTGCGGCGTGCGGCGGGGATGCGGGAGAGGAAGGCATCGGCATCGGCCGGGCGGCCATCCTCCTCCGCCATCAGCGCGGCGGCATAGGTCGCGTCCGGCGTCATCAGGCGGCCGGCGAGTTCCTCGACCAGCGCGCGGCCCTCCGCGCCCCGGCCCTGGCGGCGCAGGGCGCGGGCGAGGTCGAGGCGGATCCAGGGATCGTCCGGCGCGGCGGCCACGGCATTGCGCAGCAAAGCGGCGGCGGCGGCGGGGTCGGCCGTGCGAGCGGCCTCGTTGCGGAAGGCCACGGCGGCGGCGGGCGCGGGGGCGGTGCCGCCGGCGGGCTCGCCCCGGGGCGCGGCTTCCTGGCGCGGCGCGGCGACCACCTCCCCACCCCGGTTCTGCGCCCGCAGCGCGGCATTCAGCCCGGCCTGGGCGGAGGGCAGGCCCGGGCGACGGGCCAGGGCGGCGCGGAAGCGCGCCTCGGCACCCGGCGCGTCGCCCCGGCGCAGGGCGATCTCGCCCAGCACCGCCTCGGCGTCGGAGCGATCCTCCACGTCGCGCAGGGCGGCGCGGCGGCCGGCGGTCTCCGCCTCATCCAAAGCGCCACGGCGCAGCGCGGCGCGGGCGGCGGCGACCTCCGCCCCGAAGCTGGCCGCATCCAGCGCCCGCTGCCATTGCGGGGCGCCGGCCGGATTGGCGGCGATGGCGCGTTCCAGCAGGTCCCGCGCCTGGGCCTGGTTACCCTCCCGCAGCCGGATGATGCCGAGGCCGCCGAGCGCGTCGGCGTCGCGGGGGTTGTCGCGCAGCAGGGCCTCGAAGCGCTGCGCGCTGTCGCCCAAGGCGCCGGCTTCCAGGCGCTGGAAGGCCTGCTGGCGGGCGATGGCGTCGGGGTCGGCGGCGGCCGGGGCAGGTGCCTCCCGCATCGCGGCCAGGCGTTCCGTCATGGCGGCGTCGCCGGGGAAGCGCCGCAGGAAGGCCTCGGCCTGGGGGCGCATCGCCGGGTCGCCGGCGGCAAAGCCGATGGCGGCAGCCCAGGCGCGCCGCGCATCCACCGCGACGGCCGGCACCTCCGCCAGGGCGCGCAGGCGCTCGATGCCCTGGAGCCGCGTGGCGGGGTCGAAGGTCAGCGACTGCGCATAGGCGAGCCGCGCCCAGACATCGGCATCCGGCTGGTCGGCGATGCGGCCGAGGTTGCGCAGACCCTCCGCGCGGGTCGTGGGGGCGCCGGCCAGGGCCTGGTAGTATTCGGTGGCGAATTCCTCGGGCGGCGGGCGGTTGCCGAAGACGGCGCGATAGCGCTGTACCGCCGCCGCGGCGCGGCCGTCCTGGGCCAGTTGGCGGGCTTCCTCCAGGGCGTTGCGGTCCAGCGTGGCGGCGCGCACGGCGTCCTCCACCGTCTGCAACTGCGCCACGGCGCCGGTGCGCTGGAGCCGGGCGAGGTAGCTGGCCGCGGCATCGCGATTGCCGCGCGCCAGTTCCAGCCGCGCGGCGGTGGCCAGCGCGGAGGGGTTCTGGGGCTCCGCCGCCAAGGCGCGCTCGATCGCGGCGGAGGCTTGCGCCAGTTGGTTCTGGGCGATCAGGCGTTCCGCCTGGCGGATCAGGATGGCGATGGCGGCAGAGCCGGATGGGGAAACCGCTGCGGGGGCCGGCGTGGTGGCGGCCGGCGCCTCCCTCTGCGCCAACGCGGGGGTGGCCGCCAGCGTGGCGATCAGGGCCAGGGGAAGGCGCGGTCCCATCTCAATGACCTTTCGGGCTGCGCGCGCGCAGGCGCATGGCGGAACGGCGGCGCAGCATCCAGGCGGTGGGCAGGCCCAGCAGCAGCGCTGCCGCCAGCATGAGCGCCCCGACCGCCCAGGGCTGCTCATCGATCCACAGATAGGGCATCAGCCAGAAGGGCGGATCGCCGACCGTATAGCTGCGGCCGGTGCTGAAGGCGCTGACGCGGTTGCCGTTCAGCACGGAAAGATCGCCCTGCACCTGCCCAGCCGTCGCCGGGTCGCGCAGCGTGGTGACGGCGTTGGCCAAAGCCAGCGGCGTGACGCCCAGCATGGCGACCACGGAGCGGCCGGAATGGCTGGGCGATTCCGTGCCGACGATCAGCGCGACATTGTCGCCCAGCCCCGACAAGGCGGCGGCGGCGCGCTGCCGTTCCTCCCCCTCGCCCAGGAACAGCGCGCGCAGCGAGGACAGGCGGTCGGAGGCGCCGAGGCTCACGCGCCCGTCCGAAAGCTGGACCGCGCTGCCACGCAGCAGCGTCGCTGCCGCCGGTTGGCGGGCGAGCGTGCCGAGCAGGATCACATCCCGGTCCCCGACGCTGGAGAGCCCGTTGGGGAAGACGACCTGGAGCCCGGTCGCCGGCAGCCCGACCTTCAGGGCCAGCGTGCCGACCAGGTCCAGGAAGGCGCCGATCTCGACCGTGTTCGGCTGCTCCGGCAGCACCACGGTGGTGGCGGAGAGATCCGCCATGCGGGTGAAGGGAAAGCCCGAGGAGGCGAAGAAGCCCAGCGAGGGCAGGCGCGCATAGCGCCAGGCGCCCGAGATATCGATGGTCGAATCCGGCTCGATCGCCGCGCGGATGTCGCCCGGGATGGCGACGCAATCGCCACGCGCCAAGGGGCGCATGTCGAAGCGCATCTGCAGCTCGTCCTGGCCCGCCAGCAGGTAGGTGGGCACCAGCACCCTGCCCCGCCGCACCGCCGGGTCGTCAAGCAGCGTGCCGGTCAGCCAGGGCGTGGCGAAGCCGGGCAGCCACCAGCGCTCGCCGGACCCCAGCGGCAGCGATTTCAGGAAGGCGCCGGAGACGGCGACATCCAGCCGCGACGCCGCGACATCCAGCACCTGCCCGGCCGGGGCGCGGAAGGCGATGTCCACCGGAATGCCGCGCCCGGCCCAGGTCAGCAGGTCCGGCGCGGTGCGCAGCGGCACCCGGATGGTGCCGGGTGAGTAGCCATAGGCCTGCAGCTCGTTGCGGTCGGTGCGCCGGCCGAATTCCTCCGGCCCATGGGCAGCGACCCAGCGCGGCGCGTCATAGGGCCGGCGCGGCGCCAGGCTGGGCGGTGACGAGACCTCCACCGATTCGCCGCCGAAGCTGTTGCCGGCCACGGCCAGGGTCGTCGCCACCTGCACCAGCTCGACCTCGGACCGGCCGGCGATCACCAGCAGCGTGCCGAAGGGGTCGGTCGGGTTCGGCACCAGGGACAGAGTGGGCCCGGCGATGCGCGGCAGCGGCAGGTTGGGGACGGCATCCTCGCTGGTCACCAGGACGATGGCATTGCCGGTCTGCGGAATCTGGCGGAAGACCGGGAAGCGCGCGCCCCGGTAATCGGCCTCCACCGCGAAGTAGGAGGTGGCGATGGCCGCCGCGCGCAGCGCCGTGGCCCCGGATTCGGTGGCCATGACCACCGGAAGGGTCAGGGCCTGCCGCAGGTTGCGGCGGTCGAACAGCGGCTCCGGCAGCCGCGCCAGGTCGCGCTGGGGGATCAGCCGCTCGATGGTCAGCGACAGCGTCGACAGATCCGACACATTGGCCGAGAGCAGGCCGGAGAGCGGGTCGTTGCATTCGGTGGTGTAGCGGGCGGCGAAGCGGAAGTTCAGGCGGTTCAGCTCGGCGAAGGCCACCGGGTCCAGGTCATAGCCCACCGGGCCGAAGGCGCCGCGCGCCGGGTCCAGCGGGATATTGCCGACGAATTGCTCGTTCAGCGTCACCGCGATCTGCGACTGGGAGGGCAGGAGCTGGGCGGAGGAGCCGCCCTGCACCACCAGCCGCGCCGCCGTCACCACCTCGTCGCGGGAAAAACCGAAGAGCACGCCCTGGAGATCCGCCGTGCCGCGGAACTGCATCGGCCCGGCCAGGCCCAGCTCCCGCAAGGTGAAGCGCAATTCGCGCACCGAGGCGGAGGCCAGCGGCGCGGCGGCGAGCGGGGCCGGCGCGGCCAGGGGTGTCGGCGTGGCAGGAGGCAAGGCGGGCGGCAGCGGCTGGGCCATCAGCGCGCCCGGGTCCAGCAGGGGCGCCTGGGCGAAGGCCGGCGCAGCGAGGCCCAGCAGCGCCGCGAGCAGCAGCCCGGCGGCGACATCGGGCAGCCTTACCGGCGCCGGGGCCGGCGCGGCGGCACCCGGCCGGCGCGGACGCAGCATCTCCGACTTGCGTTCGGAGGCGGCGATCAGCGCCGCCGGCGTGCGCACCGGCGTGCCGCGGATGCGGAAGCGGTAGCGCACGAAGACCGCGTCGCGCGTTGCCGCGACCACGTCGCGCAGCGCCCGCAGCGGCTTGTCGCGCGCCCAGTTGTCCCATTCGATCCAGGCATCCGGGCGGCCGAAGAACACACGCACCAATGCCATTTCGTCCCGGACATCCTTGAGCTGGAAACGCACCATCGCCTCATTGTCGTCCCAGCGCACAAGCTGCGCCGGCACTTCCTGCACCTCGCCCCCCACATGCAGGGCGATGCGGCAGGTTTCCTCATCCGCCACGCCCAGCGGCCGGTCCAGCCGCAGCCGCGCGCCGGACAGCGACATGTCGGAGGTCGTGGCCGGCATGCGCCGCCCGTCCGGCAGCACGACCTCGGCCGGGATGGCGGTCTGGATTCGGGCGCGGGCGCGCATCTGCTCGCGCTCCACGCCTACGGCGACGGCGGCCGAGACCGGCACCAGGCAGAGCACGGCCCAGAGCGTGTTCAGCGCATAGGCCTGGAATTCCAGCGAGGCGGTGGGTGTGGTGAACAGCCCGTAGAGGCCGATGCAAACGCCGATCAGCAGCAGGCCGAGGATGATCATGGTGGGCAGCACGGCGCGCACGTCGAGATAGCCTTCCTCCACCATGCCGCCCTTGTCGGTCACGTTGAACTTGCCCTTCAACGGGTCCCACAAAGTGGCGATCGTGACCCGCACCAGCGGGCCGGCCAGCGTCGCCTCATAGATTTCGGACCAGAAGGAATGGCGGTTCTTGCCGTTGAGGCGCGCGGCGGTGCCGAAGGCGTGGATCATGTGGCTTCCGGCATAGGCGATGATGGCCAGCGGCGAGGCGGCGATGATGTTCTGGCCGAGGAACAGGAAGGCCAGCGGCGAGGTCAGGAAGACGATCCGCGGCAGTGCGAACAGGAAGGAAAACCCCGCCGTGGTGTAGCAAAGACGTTGCGCTACGGTGAGTTCACGCGCCATCGGCGTGTTCTCCTGCCGCAGGATCTGGATCATCCCGCGCGCCCAGCGCATGCGCTGGCCCATATGGATGGACAGGCGTTCCGTCGCGAGGCCGGCGGCCAGCGGCAGGCGGATATAGGCGGTGTGCCAGCCCTTCTTCTGCATCAGGAAGGAGCAATGGCAGTCTTCCGTCACCGTCTGGTGCGGCACGCCGCCCACCTCCTCCAGCGCCGTGCGGCGGATCAGCGCGCAGGAGCCGCAGAAGAAGGCGGCGTTCCACAGGTCGTTGCCGGGCTGGATCGCGCCGTAGAACAGCAGGCCCTCATTCGGCACCGGGCGCTGGCGCGCCAGGTTCCGCTCGAAGGGATCGGCCGAGTAGAAGAAGTGCGGCGTCTGCACCAGCGCGATGCGCTTGTCCCGCACCATCCAGCCGGCGGTCAATTGCAGGAAGGCGCGGGTCGGCGCGTGGTCGCAGTCGAAGATGGCGATGTATTCGCCATCGGTGTGCTTCAGCGCGTGGTTGATATTGCCGGCCTTGGCGCCCTTGTTGTCCGGGCGGATGATGTAGCCGCAGCCGATATCCTCGGCGAATTGCCGGAAGGCGGGTCGGCGCCCGTCATCCAGGATGTAGACGTTCATCTTGTCACGCGGCCAGTCGATGTTCATCGCGGCCAGCACGGTGGGGCGGACGATCTCCAGATCCTCGTTGTAGGACGGGACGTAGATATCGACGGTCGGCCAGTCGTCCATGTTCGCGGGCAGCGGCACCGGCTTGCGTTCCAGCGGCCAGGTGAGCTGCACATAGGACAGGAACAGCAGCGTCGCCGCGTAGAACTCCGCCAGGATCAGGCCGACGGAGAGGACGCCGCCCAGGAAGGTCTCGAATTCCAGCGTCTGCGTCACCCGCCAGAACAGGTAGCGGCTGGTGATGGCGACCGAGAGCATCACCAGCACCACGGTCACGAGCCGTGAGCGGAAGCGGTTGAGGATGATGAAGGCCGCGGCGCCGGCCAGCGTCAGCACGCCCTGCGCCGGCCCCGGCAGCGGCACCGTGACGACGATGACCAGCGCCAGCAGCCCGAGCCCCACCAGGGTGCCGCGCAGCAGGCGCCCGGGCAGCGGCAGCCGGCCCTCCGTCGCGGCGCGGATCAACGCCGATGACCCCAGGAGGCCAAGGCGGAGAAGGCGGGGCGCGGCTTGTCCCGGTCCTGCGGGGCGGCCAGGGCCAGCAGGCCCTCGATCCGCTCGGCCAGCAGCGCCAGGTCGTCGGCGCCCGGGCCACTTCCCTCCACCGGCAGGCGGCGATCGGCCAGCGCCTCCGCCACCGCCGGATCGCGCGCGACGACGCTGACGGGCCGGTCGCCCATGGCCTGCTGGGCGAAATCCAGCACGGCATCGGAGAGCGGCGCGCCAAGCTCCACCTGGTTCAGCACCAGCATGGCCTTCAGCGCCGACCGCGCCGCCAGCGTCCCGCGCCCGAGGAAGCGCCCGGTGACGATGGAGGGGATGAAGGAGGCGGAGCCGGAATCGGACAGCAGCACGACGCAGATCACATCCGCCAGCGGCAATACGGCGGACAGCGCCGGCGACGGCCCCGGCGGGGCATCGACCACCACGACCCGCTGCGGCGCGGCCAGCATGTCCTTCACCTCGTTGGCCAGCACCTCCGGCTGTTCCAGCAGCAGCCGGGTCAGGGCCAGCGCGGCATGGGGTTCGGTATAGCCATGCGGCAGCAGCGCGACATTGGCCCGCGTCTGCCGCAGGCTGTCGCGCCAGCCGCGCCCCTGCCCGAGCTGCGCGAGGAAGCCGTCATCGTGATCGATCGGCACGCCGAGATGCAGGCGCAGCGCGTTCTGCGGATCGAGGTCGAGACCCACGACCTCATGCCCCCGGGCCGCGAGCACGGCGGCGACATTGGCGGCGAGGGTGGTCTTCCCGACGCCCCCCTTGGGCGAGACGAATGCGACGAGCGGCATGATGCGGGGCGTGCTCTATTGAAGTGGGATTAATCCGGGGGCAGATGCGACGCGCCGCGGCGCGGGTCAACGCGCCGCCGGGCAACGGCGATCTCGTCGAGCAGCGCGAAACGACGCCGTGCGGGCGGCCTGGGCGTGGCCGCCGGGGCCGGCAGGTAGCCGACGACATGGACGGGCGCCTCATAGCCCCGGGGCGGGCCTGCCGGCTGTTCCTCGGCCCGGCGGCCAAGGCCCTGTTGCGCCATCGGCGCGACAGCCGGTTCGGCGATGACGATCCGGGGCGGCGGCGTTTCGATCAGCTTCGCGAGACTGGCCAGCAACGACCGCGTCCGGACACCGGACGCCGGTTCCGTATCGGCCGGTTTTTGGGGCATGGGCGACGGCGGCGATATCCGCGGTGGCTTCGCCTCGGAAAGTTCTGGCTGGGGCTGGCTGGCCTCGGGCTGCGCTTCCATCACGGCATGCGCGGGCACGACAAGCGCGGGCTCTGCGGCCAGCTCGGGCAGGGCGTCCTCCACCTCCGGAGGCGGCGGCGCAACCACGATCTCGATGCCGGGCCAGGCGCGATAGTCAAATCGCGAAAGCCCGCAAGAAGAAACGAGCCTCGCGATATGTTGCTCCATGTTTCCGCAAACCACCAAAAAATGGACGTCCGATACGAGTTAGCTATTGATTTTATTAAAGTCAACAAAATGTCGGGGCCGCCAAAAGGCGCCAGACAAGTAACGATTCATTCCGAAATCGCCACTTCCGGTTGATTGTTGCGCCCTGGCGCGGGCAGCGGCGCCTGCCCGGTGCTAACGGGCCCCGCGCCGCGTCACGCCCATCTCCACCAGCACCGCCTCCGCCTGTGCCAAGGCGAAGCGGATGTCATGTTCGTCGATCGCACCGATGCAGCCGAAGCGCATGCTGGGCACCCGGGTCGAGGAGAAGTCGGAAAGGATCACGCCGCGCGCCTTCATGCCGCGCTGGAAGACTTCCAGGCTCCATTTCGGGTCGCTGGGCTGGTAGACATTGACGATGATCGGCCCCTGGTGCTCCGGCGCGACATAGGGGGTGAAGCCCAGCGCCTTCAGCCCCGCATACATCACGTCCCGGTTGCGGCTGTAGCGCGCGAGGCGTGCGGGCTGCCCGCCTTCCGCCTCATAGACCTCCATCGCCTTGCCGAAGGCCCGAAGCGCCTGCACCGCCGGCGTGAAGCGAAAACTGCCCCAGCCGTTCTTCAACGCGTGGTCGTAGACATCGGCCAGATCCATCACCCAGGAGCCGGCCTGGCCACGGCAGGCCTCCAGCCGCGCGATCGGCGCCACGGCGAAGCCGAAGCCCGGGAGGCCTTCCAGGCATTTGTTGGAGGTGAAGACCACCACGTCGCATTCCGGATGCGCGTCCATGCGGAAGGGCAGCGCGCCGAAGGCGGAGACGGCGTCGCAGATCATCCGCCGCCCCGCCGCGGCAATGACCGGGCCGAGGATCGCCGGGTCGTTGATGATGCCGGTGCCGGTCTCGCTGACCACCAGCGCGACGTGGCCGCAATCGGGATTTTCCGCCAAGGCCTGGGCCAGACGCTCCGGCGACATCGGCACATCGTCGGGCCCGTCGAGCGCCACCACCACCCGGCCCGCGGTTTCCGCCAGCCGTGCCAGGCGCTCGGCATAGCCGCCATTGCGCACCACCAGCAGTTTTTGCCCCTGCGGCACGAAGCTGCGGATCGCCGCCTCGATGATCATGTGGCCGCAGCCGGGCAGCGGCAGGGAGGCGTGCAGACCCTCCACCCCGCCGGCGATCCGCACGATGGCCGGCCGCATCGCGGCGTATTCGCCCCGAAAATCCTCGTCCCAGGGGGCGATGTCCTCGGCCATGCAGGCGCGGACTTCGGGGCGGGTCTGCACGGGGCCGGGGATCAGCAGCAGCATGGGGATTCACCGTCTGGGGCGTTGCCCTTCGGCTATACCACCCCCGGCTATACGACCAAGGTGCCGCCCAGCAATTCCCGGCGCAGCTTGCGGAGGATGGCATCCGCGAAGTCGATGGTGTCGGCGCAGGGCATGGCGAAGCTGCCGGGGCCGCCGATCACCTCCGCCACATAATGGTCCAGCAGGTCCGGCTCCTCGTTCAGGATGGCGAGGCCGTTCACCGTCAGCCCGGCCGCCACGGCCAGGTCCCGCACCGGCCCCGGCGCCCGCCCGGCATTGTGGCGGCCGTCGCCGGAGACATCGAGCACCAGCCGCGTGGGGTCGCCCGGCGCGCGGGCCAGCACGGCGAGGCCGGCGGCCATCCCCTCCCCCAGCGCGGTGGCGCCGGGCTTCGGCAGGCGCGGGCAGTTCTCGATGGCGACGGCCAGGGCCTCGGCACCCTCCGCATCGGCGATGCGGGTCCAGCCGACCGCCAGGTCCTGCGCCCCGGGCCCCGACCAGAGCAGCAGCGCCACCGCGGCCGCGCCGCGCGGCCCGGCAGTGGCGGCGGCCAGCACCCCAGGGTCGCGGAAGGCGGCGGCGGTCCCGCCGGCCATCAGGTTGAACTCGGCGAAGTCGACGCTGGCCGAGACATCCATGGCCAGGCAGAGGGCGATATCCACGGACTCCATCAGTATAACCACCCTGTTCCACGAAGCTGTTTGCATCCCCGCCTGCCCGATGCCAGCATGCCTCACGAACAAGACAGGTGAGCGCAGGATGATCGACAGGCGTGGCATTCTGGCGGCAGGCGGTGGCCTGCTGGCCTCTTCCCTCGCGGCGCCCCCGGTGCTGGCGCAGGCCTGGCCGGCGCGGGCGATCCGCATGATCGTCCCCTATACCCCTGGCGCCGCGACCGATGCGATGGCCCGGCTCTCCGCCCAGAAGCTCCAGGAAAAGCTGGGCGTCACCGTGGTGGTGGAAAACCGGGCCGGGGCCAATGGCGCCATCGGCAGCCAGGCGGTGCTCCAGGCGGCGCCCGATGGCTATACCATCCTGGCCTCCGCCTCGATCCATCCGATGGCGCGCCATGTGATGAAGGCCGCGCCCTATGACCCGGTGGCTGATTTCATCCCGCTGGCCCGCACCGCGCGTGGCCCGCTGGTGCTGGTCTCCAACCCCCGCCTGCCGCAGACCACGATCGCGGAGGTGGTGGAAGCCGCGAAGCGCGATCCGGCGCGCTGGACCTTCGCCACCAGCAGCCTGGGCTCGGCCGGGCACCTGGCCAGCATCGAGTTCAACCGCGTCACCGGCGCCAATATCGAGATCGTCGGCTATCGCGGCAGCGCCCCGGCGCTGACGGATGTCGCCGCGGGCAATACCCAGTTGATGTTCGACCCGGTGCTGGCAACCCTGCCGATGGTGCGCGGCGGGCAATTGCGCGGGCTGGCCATCGCCACCGCGACCCGCACGCCCCTGGCGCCGGAACTTCCAACCGCGGTGGAGGGCGGCCTGGCCGGCTTCGAATTCTATTCCTGGTATGGCGTCTGGGGCCCCCGCGCCATGCCGCGGGAGATCGCGGACAAGATCAACGCCGCCCTGGTCGCCGGGCTGCGGGAGCCGGAGGTGGTACAGCGCCTGACCGGCCTGGGCTTCGAGCCGGTGGCCGAGACGGTGGATGAGGCGGAGCGCTTCATCGTCGCCGATGTGGCACGCAACGCGGAGTTGCTGCGGATCGCGAACTTCCAGCCACAGTAGCGGCCGGCGCCGGCCGGAACCGCTTTATGGCTTGATATTCAAGTACTTTTCACGTTGAGGGCTGGCCGGGGCGTTTCGCCTCGGCGGCCGATGCGCTACAGCCCGGGCAAAGCAAGCAAGGATCGTCCCCCTGCCCCAGCCTGCCCCGGCGCCAGCAAGCCCTGCCACCACGACCCCTGTCACGCGGGCGTGAGCACCCCCCTGTGAAGCCCCGGAATGCCGTGCTAATCATGCGTCCAGGGAATGGCTGCCGGCCCAAAAAAGCCGGGCTGGGACAGGAGTGGACGCGCCATCGACGGGCTTCACGACACGCGGCATGCGGCGGAACAGCACGCCCACCCGGTCCCGGTATCGGTGCTGGTCACCGCCCTGGCGCGCGACTGGCCCTCCGAACGCCTCACACTTGGCGATCTGATGCAGGCACTCGGCGCACGCGGCTATGGCGTGCTGATCGTCCTTTTCGCCCTGCCCAACCTGCTGCCGGTCTATATCCCCGGCCTCAGCCCCATCTTCGGCGTGCCGCTGCTCATTATTTGCGCCCAGCTGGCCTATGGGCTGCCCACGCCGAAACTGCCTTCGCTGCTGACCCGCCGTTCCATGCGCCGCGCCGACTTGCGGATGATCGCCGACAAGGCACTGCCCTGGCTGCGCCGGGTCGAACGCTACGTGAAGCCACGCCCCTCCTGGATCACCACGCGGGCGGGGGAGCGGCTGATCGGCGCCTATGGCGTCTGGCTGGCAGCGATTGTCTGCGTGCCCCTGCCGCTCACCAACGGCCCGCCTTCCCTTGCATGCCTGATCATGGCGATCGGGCTGATGGAGGAGGATACACGCACCATCCTGGCCGGTGCCGCCTTCGGCATCTTCGGCACGGTGCTCGGCCTGTCGATCATCGGCAGCGTCGGCTGGATGCTGGTGGCAGGCTTCGCCTGGTTGTTCGGCCTCTCTTGACCCCCCCGTTCCGGGATATCGGCTGACATGAGCCCAGAAGCCGCGCCGGCAGCGGATTCCGCACCGATTTCCCGCATCGTCGCGGAGGTCGCGGCGGCCTTCCCAGGGGAGCGCATCAGCCTGGGCGAAATGGCGGAAGCCTTCGGCGACCGCGCCTTCGGACTGCTTCTCCTGCTGTTGCTGCTGCCGGGGCTGCTGCCCGGCATGGCCAGCGTCTTCGGCACGCCGCTGCTGATCCTTGGCGTGCAGATGGGGCTGGGTCTGCGGGTGCCGAAGCTGCCCGGCATCCTGGCGCGGCAGACCATCAAGCGGGCCGACCTGCTGCGCCTCGCCTCCGCCTCCTCCAAGGGGTTGGGGCGGATCGAGAAATACGTGAAGCCACGGCCGGGCTTCTTCACCTCCCCCTTCGGGGAACGGATCATCGGCTGGCTGACCGCCTATGTCGCCATCATGCTGATCCTGCCCGGCCCCGGCACCAACGGCCCGCCGGCCTTCGGCAATATCGTCATGGCGCTCGGCCTGATCGAGCATGACAGCACGGTGACCTTCTGGGGCGTGGTGCTGACCATCGCAGGCTGCATCTTCGCCACCGTGGTGCTCTGCGTGCTTGGCTGGCTGGGCCTGCAGGCGCTGGGCTGGATGTTCTGACGCCCGATTGGCGCCGCCGCGATGCGGTGGTAACAGGCCGCCATGCGACGGTGGCCCGCAAGGGCTGAAACGGGAACGCGCGAAGGCCAGCCGGGGCAACCCGCCGGGCCACGTCCGCGGCTGCCCCCGCAACTGTAGGCGGAGAGCCTGTCTCCCTGACGCCATTGGCCCCCGACCTGGGGCCGAGAAGGCGGGGACAGGATCCGGGTGTGTGCCACCCGGTGCTCCGCGAGCCAGGAGACCGGCCGGCGCAGAGACGTCACGCGCGTGCCGGGCGGGGTGCACCGGCGCAACGGAACGACAGGCCAGTGGCGAAGCATCGCCGCTGTCCGCTCGTCTCCGCCGGCGGCGACGACGCCAGCCGCCCGGAGGTCCGCAAGGGCCGCCGGGCATGTCGTCCGCTCGCACGGAGGAACCGATGCGAACCAAGTCCACCACCCGGGCCGCGCCCCTCGCGCTCGCCCTGCCCCTGCTGCTGTCCGCGCCCGTCCTGGCCCAGCAGGTGATTCCCGACACCATCGTCACCGCGACCCGCATCCCGACCGAGGCGGAGCGCGTGCCCGCCGCCATCACCGTGCTGACCCGCGCGGATATCGAGGAACGCGGCTACCAGACCCTGGCCGAGGCCATGGCCACCGTGCCCGGCATGAACATGGTGCAGGGCGGCGGCCTCGGCCAGCAGGCCAGCGTCTTCATCCGCGGCACCGCCTCCCGCCACGTTCTCGTCCTGCTGGACGGCGTGCCGGTGAACGACCCCTCGGAGGCCAATGGCGCCTTCAACTTCGGCAACGAGCTGCTGGGCGATATCGAGCGCATCGAGATCGTGCGCGGCCCGGGCTCCGCCCTCTATGGCTCCGGCGCCATCGGCGGCGTCATCAACCTGGTGACCCGGCGGGCGCCGGCGGGCGTGCCGGTGCAGGTCTTCGGCGACATCGCCGGCGGCAGCCAGGGCACGGCGCGCGGCGCGCTGGGCGCGGCGGGTTCGCTCGGCAACTGGAACTACATGGTCATGGGCCAGGGCCTGACCACCCAGGGCAGCGATGCCACCCCGAGCCGCTTCCGCGCCGATACCAAGGAGACGGAGGCGCTGCGTGCCGGCGCCGGCACCGCCCGCTTCGGCTGGGCCGACGGCACCAGCATGGTGGAGGGCCTGCTGCGCTGGCGCGAGAACCAGCTCGACCTCGACAATGTCCCGGGCGACGACCCGAACTACGAGGGCAATGACCGCCGCTGGTTCGGCCAGTTGCGGACCGAGACACGCCTGTTCGACGGCGCCTGGACCACCGGGCTGCGCGCCGCGGTGACCGAGGATCGCCGCCGCTACATCAACCTGCCGGATGCGCGCAGCAGCGCCAGCACGGACGACCTGTATCGCGGCCAGCGCCAGACCCTGGACTGGGGCAACCGGGTGCGGCTGGGCGATGTCGGCCCCTTCACCATGGCGGGCCTCGCCTTCGGCGTGACGCATGAGCGGGAGAGCGTGGACGCCACCTCCGGCTCCCCGGGTTTCCGGACCGTCACGGATGCGCGGGCCAGCAGCACGGCGCTGCATGCGGGCGTGCAGGCGCGGCTGGGCGACCGGCTCGACCTGTCCGCGGGCCTGCGGCAGGACATGGCGGAGGATTATGACGGCTTCCTGTCCTGGCGCGCCGGCGCGGTGCTGGCGGTGCCGGAAGTCGCCTCCCGCCTCCGCGTCTCGGCGGGCACGGCCTTCAAGGCGCCGTCGCTGTACCAGCGCTTCGGCCGCATCGGCAGCTTCTTCCGCGGCAATCCGGACCTGGAGGCCGAAACCTCCTTCGCCTGGGAGGCCGGCTTCGACACCGACCTGCCGGTCTTCGGCCGGCGCGACGGCGCGACCGTGGGCGTCACCTATTTCAACACCCGCACCAACGACCTCATCAACTTCAACCGGGCCTTCTCCAGCCTGGAGAACATCGAGAAGGCGAGCAGCCAGGGCGTGGAGATGGAGCTGCGGCTGCGCCCGGCCCGCTGGCTGGAGACGCGGCTGGCCTGGACCATCACGGATGCGCGCGACGAGGTCACCGACGCGCCGCTCGCCCGCCGGCCGCGCAACGTGGTCTCCGCCGGAGCGCGGCTGTCGCCGATCGACCGGCTGGTGATCGCGCCGGAGGTGCTGTTCACCGGCCCGTCGCCGGACACCGCCTCCTATGACGACAACGGCAACTTCCTGTCGGGCGTGCGCTACAACAAGTCCGGCACGGTGCTGAACCTGACGGCGTCGTACCGCGTGACCCCGGCCATCACCGCCTATGCCGAGGGCCGCAACCTGGGCAACAGCCGTTGGGAACCGGCGAACGGCTTCGTCACGCCGGGCCGCAGCCTGCTGGTGGGAACGCGCTTCGTGTTCTGATACCAGCGGACCGGTTTCTTGACCGGTCCGAGCGTCCCGGTCGGGGCACTGCCCCGACGCGCCGCCGCTTATGCGTCGCGCCGAAGGCGCGCCTTCGGCGCGACGAAGCCAAGGAAACCGGAGGTTTCCGCGTCACGCCGCAGGCGTGCCTTCGGCACGACCCCTTGAGGGGCCCTGGAGCGGTCACGCGAAAGGGCCGTTGGTATGAGGACTTTGGGACGGGGCGCTGCCCCGTCCCTTATTTATCATTCGGCGCGCTTGCGCCGTGGCTTGCGGGCCGGGGCTGGCTGGGCTTCCGCCTCGCCGGCATCGGCGACATCCTTGCTGCCCTCCAGCGCCGAGAGGAAGCGGCGGCACCAGATGCTGGCGGTGCCCGCCTTCACGCTGGCCCACATGCGATTCCAGCGGTCCAGACGCTCATCCGCCGGCATGTCCATCGCCGCATCCAGCGCTTCGGCGATGTCGTCGGGGTCGAGCGGATTGACGATCAGCGCGCCGTCCAGTTCCACCGCCGCGCCGGCGAAGCGCGACAGAACCAGCACGCCGGGGTCCGCCGGATCCTGCGCCGCCACATATTCCTTGGCGACCAGGTTCATCCCGTCCCGCAGCGGCGTCACCAGCCCGATGCGCGCCATGCGCATGAAGCCGGCCAACGTCGGCCGCGCCACGGCGCGGGTGATGTAGCGGATCGGCGCCCAGTCGGGCTCCGCCATCTGGCCGTTGATGCGGCCCACACCCTCATCCAGTTCGCGCCGCAGCGCGCGATACATGGCCACGTCGCCCCGGCTGACCGGGGCGACCTGGAGGAAGGTGATCTTGCCGCGATGCCGGGGGAAGCGTTCCAGCATGGCGCCGAAGCCGGCGATTCGCTGGGGCAGGCCCTTGGTATAGTCGAGCCGGTCGATGCCGATGGCCAGCGAGCGGCCCGCCAGCGAATCGCGCAGGCGCTGCACCTCCTTCGCCTGCGCCCGCTGCACGGCGAGCTTGGCGAAGCCGGCGGCATCGATGCCGATGGCGAAGGCGCCGACCCGCAGCGCCACATCCCCCTTGCCGATGGCGATCAGCGCGGCGCGCAGGTTTTCCGCATCATCCTCGGTCTGGGTGCCGATGCAGTCCACCGCCTCCAGCGTTGCCAGCAGTGCCTCGGCATGCGGCAGGCCGTTGAAGACGGAACGCGGGGGAAAGGGCACATGCAGGAAGAAGCCGATGCGCTGCCTGCAGCCCAGGGCGCGCAAATCCGCCGCCATCGGGAACAGGTGGAAGTCGTGGATCCAGACCGTGTCGTCCGGCTTCAGCAGCGGCGCCAGCGCGGCGGCGAAGGCGGCATTGGTGCGCTGGTAGCCGGCGAAGTCGCGCCGGTCGAAGCGGGCGATGCCGAGGCGGTAGTGCAGCACCGGCCAGAGCGCGGCATTCGAGAAGCCCTGGTAGTAGTGCTTGTAGTCGTCATGCCCCAGGTCGATGGTCGCATAGGTGGTGTTGCCATGCGGCACCAGCTTCGCCTCGGTGCCGGTTTCCGCCGCCGTCTTGCCGGACCAGCCGAACCACACGGCTTCCCGCTTCGCCAGCGCGTCGTGCATGGCGACCGCCAGGCCACCCGCCGTCGCACCGGCCTCCTTGGGATCGGGGACGCGATTGGCGACGATGACCAGCCGGCTCATGCCGCCACCCCGCGCGCCAGTTGTCCTTCCAGCGAGGCCAGCCAGTCGCGGAAGCGACCCGGCGTGCCGAAACTGTCCTGGAGCCGCAGCCCGAGCCCGCCGGCTTCCCGCGCCACCGCCATCCCGGCCTCATCCGTGACATCGTCACCGATGAACACCGGCACGCGTCCGGCAAAGGGGCTGCGGGACATCAGATAGGCGACGGCTGTGCCCTTGGAGACGCTGCGCGGCGTCACCTCCCACGCCATATGCGCGGGCATCAGGGCGAAATCCTCCGGGGCTTCCGCGACCAGGGAGCTCAGCAGCATCCCGCCCTCCGGCCCCGCCTCGGGCGCCTGGCGGAAATGCAGGACGAAGCCATGCGCCTTGTCCTCGATGAAGGCACCGGGGAAGGCTTCCGCGAAGGCCCCCGCTTTGGCGCGCCAGGCGGCGGGCGGAGAGGCCAAAGCGGGCTGTTCCACCGGGCCATCCGGCACCGGGCGCAGGACCGCGCCGTGATTGCCGGCCTTGGCGATGGCCACCGGCAGGAAATGGTCGAGTTCCAGAAGCGGGCGGCCGGAGACGATGGCCAGCGCCCCGCCCAGTTGCGCGGAGAGCCGTTCCAGCAGGCCCGGCAGGTCAGGCGGGACCACGACGGCGTCGGGCCGTTCGGCGATCTCCACCAGGGTTCCATCGAAATCGAGGAAAAGCGCCGCCTGGGCGGGCGCGGTGGGAAAGTCTTGCATGCCCCAGCCTAGCACAATGCAGGCGTTTCGGTTCCCTCGGGGTCACGCGATCGTGAGGACGCTTTGCCGGAGCCTGTTGGTTGCGTGGTACCTTCAGCCGTCACCAGAAACAGGAGGAACCGCATGTCCCCATCACCCCGCACAACGGTCAGCCATGTCGCGGAGGCGGTTTTCGAGACAGGACTGCGCAGCTTTTTCGCCTATCGCGACCTGGGCGTCCGCCAGGCGAGCGGCGGCGCCTTCGGCGCGCATGTGATCCGCGCGGTGCCGGGCCAGGGGGCGGCGCCGGAATGGCACAGCCACGCGCTGGGCTTCCAGCTCGTCTATGTGCTGCGCGGCTGGGTGACCTTCACCTATGAGGATATCGGCACCGTCACCTTCCATCCCGGCGATTCGGTGCTGCAGCCGCCCGGCATCCGCCATGTGGAGGTGGCGCATTCCGAGGATCTGGAACTGCTGGAGATCACCAGCCCCGCCGACTTCGCCACCCAACGGGAGACGCCTCCGGACAGTTTCCCCTGAGCGGTTTTTCCGCTAAGCTCCGCGCCGCGCGGGCGTGGTGGAACTGGTAGACGCGCCGGACTCAAAATCCGGTTCCGAGAGGAGTGTCGGTTCGATTCCGACCGCCCGCACCATCTCTTTTTCACCCATGTTCGCGGCTCCTAGCAGCTTGAACGGCATGGAGATTTTCGGGGTTCGATAACCCTCTCCACGCACGTACGGAAGATTCTCGGCGAAGACCAGTTTAAGAACAGCGCGGCGGTCCTCGATCCGGTCCGATTGCCAAAGTTTACAAGGGTTTGCGAGGAAGTCGAACGCGGTTCGATAAGTCTCGTTGAAACTCTTCAGCGGCCTGCCGCAGTTTTCCACGCGCTCCCGCATGAGCGCCTTCTGCGTCTCAAGATTCTTGATCCGCTTCTCGTAGGCCATGACCACAGAATCGCTGGACGCGTCCACGATCCGGTCAACCAGCTGGTTGATCTTCCGCTCGACCTCCGCCAGCTCCTTCTTCAGCGACGCGCCCTGAGTACGCGCGCTCAGCAGCTTCGCCTCCCACAGATCCTGGAACATGTGGAAGGCCAGGTTGAAGAGCCCCTGGGACGGCTTGAGGCTGGCCAGCAGCGCCTCGAACTCAGCCTCGATCACATCCTTCCGGATAGACTTTCGCGTGGCCTCACAGCCCCGCGTGTCGCAGAGGTAGTACGGATAGCGAGCGCTGCGCCCCTTCGACCAGCAGGCCGTCAGAGGCTCGCCGCAGTGGCCGCAGGAGACGAACCCCCGCAGCGGAAAATCTTCGCTCAGATCCTGGCGAGCAGGCACCTTCGGCGCGCCGCCGTTGCGGCGCTCTTGGATCGCATGCCAGGTGGCGAGGCGCACCAACGGCTCATGCTTGGCAGGGACCAACCGGAGGCCCCAGTCCTCGTAGGTGATGTGTCCCGCATAGACAGGGCGCGCCATCATCTCGTTGACCCGCTCGATATGGACCTCGTTGTTCGAGTTGCGCGGATAGGCTGGCTGAGCCTCCAGGAAGCGCTTTACTTCCGTCACCGTCTCAAACCGGCCCGAGGCGAAGCCTTCCAGGGCTTCGGCGACGATGGACGCAAGCGGCTCATCCCGCACTAGCAGCTTTCCATGGCCTTCTACCCGCTCATAGCGGTAGCCAATCGGCGCGCGGGTTACCCAGTAGCCGTTCATGGCGCGGCCACGCATGCGGCTGGTCGTTTGCTCGGCATTCTTCTGGCGCTGGTACTGCGAGCTGGACGCCACAATATTTTCGCGGAAGATCGAGTCGGCGTCGTCACCAAATTGGAAGGTCGGGCATTCGAGGTTGCCGCCAGCTTCCCGAAGCAGCTTGCGCAAATCCCAGTGACCGCTCAGGTCACGCGCAAACCGATCAATCGCATCAATGATGGTGATGTAGCCTTTCTTGCGATTGGCCCTCAGAAACTTCAGCAGGGCTTCAATGCCCGTTCGTGAGACCATGCTGCCGGTAACATCGTCCTGGTAAACGTCCAGGACCTCATATCCTTTATAGGCAGCGTATTCCCGGCAGATCGCTTCCTGGCTGCGCAGGCCGTCGCCGAACTTCACCTGCTTCGAGGTCGAAACACGGCAGTAGATCACAGCCTTGTTGGATTTGGTCTGCATGAGTCAGGTGCGCTCCTTTCAGTCGCCTTCGCCGGATTGGCGGAACACGCGCGTCAGTCCGGCGCGGTTGTCTGGTTGTGGTGTGTGCGACGAGCGTACCGCACGGGGGCCGCCTGCTTCACGCGCGGCGGCAGGACTATCCCCAGAATTCCGCGCGAGCTGCGCGGCATCGTCGCCAAAGGCGCGGTCCACGAAGCTGCGCATGATCTGCCACACGGCGGCCAGCAGCTCATCCTTGCGAGCATCGCTCATATCCAGTGCCGCCACATGGCGGCGATAGCGCTCGGGATCGAAGGCCAGCGGAGACGAAGCCGGTAACCGGCTGGCGGAGCTTGCTACTTCCGACCCGCTGGGGCGGGCTTGATGATCCTGGTCCATGCCGCGCCTCCTTGGGTAACGGTGTTAAATATCCACGTCCAGCATACAGAACATTACATGAACATGCAAGGAATTTATTCCTCGCGCATAGCAGCTGCGGCGCATCTCCGATTGTCGTCAACCATGGCCGCCAGGGGCAATGAAGCAGCTACTGTGCTCGCCGCATGCCGAACGCGCGCTGAAGCGCCGCTGAACATCCGCTGAAAGTGGCAGGGACTTATTGCAGCGGCTCCGCGCGAAGCCGCATGGTTCTTCCACGAAGGAGGTCCCATGCTGTCTCCCGCTTCAGCCAGTCGCCGAGTTGCGCGCGCAGAAATCGCCTACGGTGAGTCCTACCGGTTTAGGCTTTGGCTCGCGGCGGTAGATGATTCAGCCGCACTCGGAATGGGGTTCAGAGCCTACCATTCTCACATCCTTCGCAGCCTGTCGTCATGGCGCGAACAAGGAGTCGATCTGCAAACCGCACACGGCGGACAGTTGCATTTCGACGTCCTCCATCAGGATGATTTATGGGGTTTCCTCGGCAAGAAAGACGAGCAGCCGACTGGGCCGAAACGTAAAATTCAAGCGAACAAGCTGGCGGTCCTCGACGCATATTTTCGGATTAAAGATCCTGCGTTGGCAGACTCTTTTGCAGAAGCCAACCTCGGCTCCGCGCTGGTCACTATGCTGAAGAGCTTTTTTGCTACAAGCCAAAGCCATTTTTCCCGCAGCCGAAAACAGTTCGAACGCCTTGAGGGCATTTATCTCCCAAAATTCCAGCTGTCACTTGAAAGCATGGCCGAGGCCATCAAGGCGGAGCATACCGAACCATTCTGCGTCTCACCGATTTTTATTCGGCGACACATGAGCATGGACTATATTGTTGTCCATAAAATAGCGGCTCCCGTTCGACCTGAGGATTTGCCGGACGAGCCGGAGCAGCAGGAGTTACGGCGTCACTTAGCCGACCACAGCCCGGCTGCTACCTGCATCTATAGCGGCGTTGGTCTGGTTGGCACGGAATCCAATCTTAAATACATGTCCCTGGCATGCATGCTGCGCGACACGGTGACATACGATCCGCACCTTATGCACTTGGATATTATATTGGTATTGGACGAATTTGATGAGACTTGGGACCGCGACCCCGAGTATGTGCCGCGCAACGCCGCAGAGTGGCGCGGAAGCTGCTTCCTTAATGAATATATATTGCAAAGCCGGGCCGAATTATAATAATGTTGCTGACAAGCTCGGTTACCCACCGCAGCTTAAGGAACGCATACTAACAATTTATGAGAGCTTGGGAGCGGAGGTTTAACATGGCCACACGCCCTCAGAAAAAGATTATGACTGGCACTGGTTCAAGGTTAGCAGGAAGCTCGTTCGACATAGTCGAGTGCGCATTGAGAAATGACTTCAAAGGCGTTGACTTGGCGCTTCAGGCCGACCCTTCGCATATCAACGCGCAGCGAGCGCAAACAGGCATCACGGCCCTCATGGGGGCGTCCGGTCGCGGTCTGGAGCAGATGGTTGTTCACCTCCTTTCGAAAGACGGCATCGACACCACCATTGCCGACGATTTCCGGCGGACCGCCTTTGACCACGCTCGGCCATTTCCTGCGGTTGTCGCGGCCCTCATGAGGCACCATTACCCTGACAAGAAGTGGTCCGAGCCGGGCATCTTCCTTGTGCCGCGCTAGTCAGCCCAATCCACAGGCCAAAGGCCGCTAGGCTTACTCGGCCTCGCGTTGTGCCGGTGTTTGCCAATAAGAGCGCAGAAGGGCCAGCCAGTTGTCTGGATCCTCCGCCTGAGCCTTCGCAACCAACGCCTGTGCCATGTTGACGGTGATATCGGCCAGGGAGGCGAGCGCGATGGGAAACATCAGATCAGGCCCGACGCACTCGCCCTTCGTCACCCACTCATAGGCTGCATCGACAGGATGCTCTCCATCCGTCACCGGTCGCTGCCATCCATGTTCGTCACCACCCAGGGGACGCGCGGCGAGGTGCTCTGTCTCAAACTCTTCCATATTGACACATCCTCCTCGCTGGTGGGCAGACCCATCGTGGGCGGCCAGGTTAGGAGGAAGGGCAGCGCAGGGACCAGCGCAAACCTGGCGAAGAGGCAGGAGGCGAAGTCACAAGGGAGCATCGCGCCGTTAGACTGAGTAGGGCGGTTCCAGGGCCTTAGCAGAGAGTGCAAGATGTGCGGTGTAGTACCGCAATCTTGCCAAGGGGGCGGTGCCCGCCCCCGTTGGATCCCCCCAGCCTATGGCGCATTCACCGGCCTTGCGCCGGATCTGCGCCATGCGTCGTTTGGCCGACGAACCACCAGTCAGTGAGCCCCCGCGCTCCCCGACGCCCCACGGCTACCGCGTCCCGAGTGGATCTCGGCCAGACAGAAAATACGTTCGCTTCATCCCCATCGACCAGGCGACCTACGGGTTTGCTTTGCCTACCGCACGAGCGACCTGCCTCTACGAGGCACAAACTGCTATGGCGCCCGCAGACAAGCAGGCATCGTCACTCGGGAATCTAAATCCCTAGAACGCGCAAGCCCCTTGTAATCAGTGCGGCTATGCGCTACTCATAGTCATCATAGCGAAGGGAATGAGTGTGGGTAAACAGTTACTGCTTGATATACCATGTGATGCAGGCGCGAGAGGGGAAGAAACGTCCGCTCCTCGTTTTTCGCCGATACACGTTTCGTCGTCAACATTTAAAGCCGGCCTATCAACAAGCATCCATCGCTGGTTTCGCCTAACGCCAAGTTACGGCCCGGATTTGGTTCGCGAAATGCTCAGCAAATTGAATGCCGCTACCGGGGACTATGTATTAGATCCTTTTTCGGGCGCTAGCACCACGTCCATCGAGTGTGGCCTAGAAGGGTTCGATTCGGCTGGATTTGAGGTAAATCCCCTTCTTCATTTTGTTGGTCAAGTATCGACAAATTGGAAAGTGAACCCCGATACAGTAAGGGCTGAGCTTACTCGTATCGTGCAAGAATTCAAAACACTGAAGCGTGTTGTCACCTTTGACAACATCGCCGAATACAATATGGAAGTTCCGCCAATCCATAATCCGATGCGATGGTGGAGGGCTGATGTCCTTACTGACATACTCATACTAAAAAATAGACTGTTAGCGTGTCCGGACAAAGATGTAAGGGATTTTTTCCGTCTTTGCCTGGCTGGCGTTCTTGTTCCCGACCTCACCAACGTAACATTGGGTAAGCTACAACTTCATTTTATTGATCGAACTCATGATGAAATCGACGCTCTAACTATTTTCGTTAATCATGCAGAAAACATGCTTCATGATCTAGGCGAAGTTAGAAAGCTAGAAAAAATCGGACGCTCCGAAATATTGCTTCAGGACAGCACGAAAGCAGACGCTGTTTCGCTGCAAAGGAAGGTAGATTGCGTTATTACCTCGCCTCCCTATCCAAACCGCTATAGTTACGTTTGGAACACGCGCCCACATTTATACATGCTAGATTTTATTGCGACCGGTAAGTCTGCCACTCAGATCGATCAAAGGACCATAGGAGGGACGTGGGGCACAGCAACTTCCGAGCTGGCAAAAGGAATTATTCCGCCAGTGACTGAACGTATTGGTCAGATTGTTGAGCCCATTGCTTCGCTAATCCGCGAAGAAGACAATCTAATGGCCAATTACGCTATGCATTATTTCAACAGGTTGGCTACACACCTTACCTCAATCGACCACCTTCTTAGCGATTCAGCGCGCGCAGCCTATGTGGTTGGTAATTCCCGATTGAAAGGTGTATATATTGAAACCGACGTGCTCCTTGGCAAGATTTTTGAAGCGCTTGGCCTGAAGTACACAGTCACCGATATACATCGCTTCCGGAGGAGAAATAGCGGCAAGGATTTGTTTGAGTCTATTGTCTATGTTCGGAAGAAATCTTAACAAGATCAAGCTCGAGTTTCGAGAAGCCGTCCGATTCAAAGATGCTGCGCATTATTCCTCGAACCTCGTCATGTATTTCTTTTCGGACATCGTCTCTATCCAAGAGGGCCAAAAAATTTGTTCCAAATAAGTCCGATGTAAACTGACCCGCTTCGTTTCCCTGCAAGAACAGCCACCCTGCGCGTTTTAACCGAGCAATAGCATCGTCGCGCGGGCTAATTGCGCTGTATATCAGATATACCGGCAGCAGGTTCTTCTCGATAAGATAACCCGCCAGGGCTACGTCTTTCCTAAGTCTAGCGCTGTCATTCGGGTTGAAATTATAACGTATTTCGATTCCCACGCCGATTGCGTTCGACGCATCATCCCCAAAGCGGCGGAGGATATTAGTAACGTGATTAACATCTTCACGTGACAGCAGAGCGTATCGAAGCCCAATATCCAACTCAAGACCATCAAATTTTTCGGCAACCTGTTGAGGTGTTACGTTGAATCGCGCGGCAGCAACGAAACGCGGTAACTTATCGTATATCTCCCCAAGACGTCGGCCAATACTAATGCTCATGCGCCCTATGAGCCTGACTAAAACATATTCTGGAATATCAAAACCGAATTTAGAGTACACAGGGTCAGACTGAAGATTTTTGAACTCTTCATTATAACTATCGAAACTAAAATCGTTTTCGATTTTTGTTTTCCAACCCTGTAAATGGTGCTTAACGGCATTTAGAAATCGCCGTTCGATTACATTTAGTTCTGCAATTTCATTCATCTTATTTCTGTTTCAGTAAGCTGTCAGGAGAAACTTCTAAAGCGCGAGCAATTTTTTCAACATTTTCAATGCTGATATTTCGTTCGCCGCGCTCGACCGAGCCGATGTATGTTCTATGCAGGTCAGCGCGTTCAGCCAATTCTTCTTGACTCCACCCAGCTGCCTGGCGGAGTCGTTTTATATTGCTGGCAACGGTTTCGACAATCTTCTGCACCGCCAATTACTACGGCTTAGATGACTATGCGTCGACAGACTATAAGTAGCTTTCACGCGTCATGCGCGGCCACGGACGGGTAACCCGAAGTAGTGGCGCGATTATTATCCAGCGGTTGTTGACTTAGGGCTCCGCCCCCAGCGCGCTTCGGAACGCCTTCCGCCCAGCTTCAGTCGCTTCGCTCCTTGCAGCCGGGTCCCCGCGAAGGCGCTCCTCCGCTTGCACCCCCGTTCTCGCCGAAGGGCAAGGGTTCAGCTTAGCTGAACCCTCTTATAACTTCGGGGCTTCCTTACAGCATGCTGCTGGCCCAATGTGTGATCCGGAGAAATCTTCCACCCTTCAGGCGTTGCACCGTCAGGCCAAAACGAGGTTCAACCCCAAACCTCCGCGCTGCTCGCGTCATAGAATGCGACGTCCATAGGAAATCGGGAGCTGCGAATTGCAGCTAGGCTCTGCGCTTTGGCCAGAATCTTGCGATTGGCTGGGGCTCCGGCGCTACCGAATAGGCTAACATACAGCTTCGTAAATTTTCCCGCTCCAAGGCGACGTAAAATATGATCATCATTATCGTCAAGTGAGTGTCCGTGAATAAAGAAGCAATGGGGCCTCTGCTGCGCGTTTACAGTGAATTGCTTGAATCCTTGATACAGGTACGCATTATGCCTTATCTTCGATTTTTTCTGCGTGCTGGAACCCTCTGCTACGAAAAGAGGAAACTTGTTCTGACCAATAGCAGATCGTGCCTGATCGATCAGACGGTCATTGGTTCTGATCCAAGTAAATTTCTGAAGCTCGCTCCCAGCATCAAACAGATGTAGAGCGCCATGCAGGAAGTGGACGCGAGCGCTGTGTGATGCAGTTTCTCCCTGCCAAACAACATAATCTGCATCAGGTTCGTCCTCATCGTTACCAAAGCCATCATTAGATGCAAGGCTTAGGAGTTCGCCGAACGGCATATCCTCATGCATAAGCGTCCAATAAAGAAGTAGATCATAATTCAGAGTGAAAACCTGTCCTCCCGCGGGATCTCCTAGAAAATTGGCCAGGAACCTTCTGCACGCCCAAAATTTTTCGTTTGGGATATCCCCTGGAATATCTGGATGGTTCCCTGCGATAGTCCCGAGAAGAATCTCTTTGAGTGCGGCGGCATCATTGAGCATCCGCTTTGTTGCGTCGATATGATCTGGAAGATAGATGGGCAAAAGTTTCGCTCCCGCTTCCAGATTACGGATAGCAACTTCGAAGTCCTGCGTTCCAAGCAACTCAAATACCTTGCTCAACTCAGGATACTCGGAGAAATTGGCCTTTTGAAATAATGATCCGTAATGAAAAATATCGGGGCGGCATCCTATGCTAAATCCATTACCCAGAAGAAGGTGACGCTTACTAAATCGCGAAGAGTCAGCCATCGCATCCGAAAACTTGAGTACTTCAACCAACGCGGCCCCCTATAATTTTTTATGTATCGCAGAGCATCCAATTATTTCGGTGAGGCGTCAATCCCAATGCGGTTGGTGTCCTTTCGAGGTGCTTGGGAGGTCCGCTCGAAATAAAGGGTCGTCCGAGCCGCGCCTTGCTGCCCATCCAGCCAGGCATACCGATCCGGCTTCTCCCGCACGTCGCGAAGATAGCCACACAGCTCAGGCCGCTCCCAGAAGTTCGGCATAGCCACCGTAAAGAACCCCCAGTCGCGAGACTCCAGCAGTCCAAGCTCCCCGCCGGTCGCCTCGCGGATATCCTCCACCTGAAGCACCGGGCGCGATTGCTCCGAGAGGTTGTCGCCGGACCCGTTGACCTGGTTGTTGTTGTGGTTGAACCCGCGAACCATGACGCTGGTCTTGCCCGACCGATGCTCGATCTCCTTGAGCGTGTCGCTGTCCGGCAGCCCTCGGTAGAGGGTATGGGCCACCGCCTTCTTCCAGATCCGGGCCGTCTCCCGCCCATACCGCGTCTCGATCTGCGCGGCGGCGTTCTGGAACACCCCGAGGAAGTTGATACCGCCCTGGCGATAAAGGGTCAGGATCTCATAGAAGTTCGAGACATAGAGCTGGCCCCATTCCTCGCCTACCACCAGCGCGCGCAGGGGACCATGCGCATCGGCGAAGCGCTCGATCACCGCCGCCGTCATCGCGCCAACGAAGGTTCGGCTGGTCTCGCTCCGCGCCGAGCCGATGATGAACAGCGCCGTGCGCTCATGCTTCATATCCGCCGGATCGAACGAGTTGCGCTCCGTCGCGGCCCGCGCCGCCGAGCCCGGCTGGAAGCCCTGCAACCGCTCGATGATGACCGACGAATAGGCATTCCACTGGTCGCGGGATTCCGTGAGGCTCGCCACCTGGCGGCACATGCCGGATTCTTCCTCCATCCGGCCATCGCTGGCCCAGACCAGAAGATCGTCCGCTATTTCTTCACGGCCACGTCCAAAGAAGTCCCACAAGCCGCCAGCCGTACACGGCCAGCGGCGGGACGGATAAAGCGCCGTGATCTTGTTGTAGAGGGCGAAGCAGGTCCGCACGCCTTGGCCGACCCATTTGGTCCGCGCGTCCGGATCAATCGGCACCAGGTAACTCGCCGCGTCATAGGCCGCTTCGCCGACAATGCCGCGAAGCTCGCGCCGGGCCGCCACTTCCAGCAGCCGCGTGTTGAAGTTGTAGGTTTCACTCGGATAGCCGTAGAGCCGACCGGCATTGATAAACCGGACCTTGTAGCCCTGGCGCTCAAGCGTCTTCCACGACACCCAGGCCAGCTCGCCGTCCTTCGGGTCCGGGATGATCTTGGTAAGGTGCGCGGTCCTGGGCGAGACCAGATTGACGCCAAGGAAGCGCGAGAGCTTTCCCTTACCGGCCTGCGCGTCAATCGCCACCGGCTCCGTGCCGTCATAGACCAGCGCGCGGCCCCCATGGAATCCAAGCTCGATCCCGCGCCGAAGCGCGGGACGGGCCACAGCCTGGCCGCTCACAACAGCCCCGACCGTTCAAGGCTGACAGGATCGTTCAGCCGGGCATCCCCCAGCGATCCGCTGGGGTTCGCCATCAGCATGGCGCGGAGCTGGGCGGAGGCTTGAGCCTCCGCCCGATCACGGGCAATGCGCGCTTGCGCCGCGTCCTGCCAGGCCATGCGCTGCTGCGCATGGGATTCGAACATCCAGACGAACTGATAAATTTCCATGATCCGACCAAGGCTCATGACCGGTCATCCTCATCGTCCCAGCTCGCGAAGGTGAAGGGCTTCTCTTCCGCGCGCGCAGAAGGCTTCTGGTTAGAGGGCGGCGGGCCGATCATCGGCGCGGGCATCGCCGCCGCCTTGGCAGCGGCTTCTTGCGCCTGGGATTCCAGCATCATCCCAACCCCGATGGACCCGCCCGCGTATCCGGCGATAACCAGGTAAATCCAGACATCCTCGCGAAGGTGGATATTGAACAGGATCGCCGCGAACAGGGCGAACAGCGGCACAGCGAATGCCCCGATCACACCCCGCGCGACAAACTGCCGCGCCTCTTCGCGGGTAATCGTGAACTTGCCGATTGTCAGGCCATTGTCCCAGGCGAAGCCGCACATGATGGTCAGCACAAGCGCCGCGAACGCCGCGACGGCAAATATGACCGCCATGAATATGAAGACGCCCACACCGATTAGCGCCAGTGCGAGTCCCATTTCAGAAGATCCGTTGTTCTGCTGCGACATGATGATCGTCTCCTATGGAAGAGGGTTTACCGCTCCAATCTCAGGCCGATGGTTTGCTCGCGCTTCTGGCTCAGCTCGCTATTTTGTCCGCGCGAGAACTTCAGGTAGCGCCCCACATCGCGACGCAATTCGAGAAGCTGCGCCGCTTGATCTTTGCGAAGCGCTTTAAAGCGCGCTTGAAGAAGGCCGCGCTCTTCGATCTGCTTCTCGATAAGTTTTTGCCGCTCTTCGGATTGCCGCTCGCGTAAGCGCTGCGCCTCTAATTCGGCCTGTGCGCGCAGCTCCTGGTATTTGCCGGTGATCCGCTGCCACAGGCCGCGAATGCCTTTCGGCAGCCGGTCCGCGCGCTGGCGCGCCTCCGCCTGCCAGTCTTGTTTCTGGCGCTGGTCCAGCTTTGTCCGCGCCTCGCGGTGCTGGCGCGTCAGCTCTTCCTTCTGTTTGCCCAGCGCGGCGGAACGCCCCTCAAAGCGCTCCCGCGCTTCCGCCACATGGCGGCGCATAGCCGGGCTCAGCCGCGCGCCGATGGTCTTTTGCGTGGCTTCGACGCTGGCCAGGTCCGCGCCGTCGCCCAGGCGCGCCGCAACCTCTCTGGTCTTGAGGCCGAGCGCCCGCGGCAGCGAGTGAACCTCGCCGGTATGGTCCAGAACGACGAAGCTTCGCTTGTCGCCCTTGGCGAGGAAGAAGCCGCGTTCCTGCAAGGATTGCCCGAAGGCGCGGGCATTGTCGGATGCCGCCCAGCACTCTTGCAGCGTCTGTTTGATCCAGCGCGGATCGACGCCTTGCCGCTTGGCCTGCTGCCATTCCGCCAGGCTGAAGTTGGTCGGATCACCGTTCATCGAATCAGCTATCCCGCGCGGCATGGTCCAGCCATGTTCGAGGTAAAGGTCGCGGGAGACGTCCATCAGCTTCTTCTTGAAGAAGCTCATCTGCCTGGCCGTCATCGTGTCCGCGTCGATCCGGGACCAGACGCAATGCGCGTGGCGGCGGCCTTCCTTCTCATGGAAGACGACCGCGCGAGGCTGGCCTTCCAGGCCGAGCCGGGACTCGATCCGCTCGATTGCCTGCTCGAAGACTTCGACCGGCACGCGCTCTTGCTCAGGGGGGCTCAGCGACAAGGAGAACAGATACTGGCGGCACTTCGTGCCGCGACTGATCGCGTCCGCTTCCTTGAACGCGCCGCGCAGATCGTCCGACGCGAAGCCCCGGATTTCATGCAGCCGGACATGTTCGTTATCGTCGGTCCGCATCAGGTGGACGGCCAGGTCCTGGCCGCCGCCGCGCTGGGAAGCTTTGAGGATCATGGCGACCCTCCCGGCTTGAGGCCGAGGGCCAGCATGACCAGGCGGCGGATTTCACGGATATCGGCGAGCGCTTCGGACAGCTCCGCCTCGATCTCAGGCGTCGCCGGGAGCGCCCCGACATGTGCCAGGTGCGCGAGTTGGTTGAGGTTGCTGGCCAGGCGCGACTTGCCCAGGAGGGCCAGCGCTTTGGCCAGCGCTTGCCGATCCTCGACGGCGAGGCCCGACCGGCGCAGCCGCAGCGGCGGCGCATCGCCCAAAACCTTGGCCTTAATGTAGCTGCCAAGAGGCGCGCCGCGCGCCTCTTGCGTCAGGCGGTCCCGTTCCGTCTCATTCAGACGAAGGCTGAACGGGGCGACACGCTTGGACCGGGGGGCGGGTGGCACAGGGCCGACCACGCCGCCGAAATTCTCGCACAGGGACATGGCCGCCCCCGCTCACAGGGAAGGCGGCGGTGGCCCCGCCAGCGATGTGTCTTTTAGAATTTGCTCCCAGTGCGCCAGTTCGTCGAAGATCCGGTTCGTCTCGTCACCGGAGAGGCGCACCACTTTTCCCGGCGCGATGCCACCCCCTGGCGGGTTTAGAAGCGAGCGCTTGCGGCGCGCAGGATCCGCCCGTCGATCGCCAGCAGGCCCAGCCCGATCACCGCCATGCCGGCAAAATGGCGCGGCGCCAGCACCTCGCCCAGCGCCAGCGCGCCGAGCAGCAAAGCGGTGACGGGCACCAGCAGCGTCACCAGCATGGTGTTGGTGGCCCCCGCCCCGGCCAGGATGGCGTAGAACAGCGCATAGGCCAGCGCGGTCGCCAGCAGCCCCAGTGCCAGCAGCGCCGCCACCGCCTCCAGCGACGGGGTGGGCAGCGCCCATGGCTGGTCGAAGGCCAGCACCAGCGGCAGCATCATCAGACTGGAGGCGATGCACTGCCCGGTCGCCGCCGGCAGCGGCGCGAGCCCGGCCCGGCGCACCCGGCGCGACCAGACGCCCGACAGGCCATAGGAGAGGCAGGCGCCCAGGCACAGGGCGATGCCCAGCGCCTCATCCGCCGCGCCACGGCCGAAGGCGGCGGGCCCGGCGAGGATGGCAACCCCCAGAAGGCCCAGCAGCGTGCCGGCCAGGCGGTTCGGCGTGAGTTTCTCGTCGGTGGTCAGCCCATGCGCCGCCAGCACGGCGAAGACCGGCGTCGCGGCATTCACCACGGCGGCGAGGCCGGAAGGGATGTATTGCTGGCCGACCACGATCAGGGTGAAGGGGATGGCATTGTTCAGCAGCCCCATGCCGGCGCAGGCCAGCCAGCCGGCGCGCGTCGCCGGCAGCGCCAGGCCCAGGATGCGGCAGGCCATGGCCAGCGCAGCGGCGGCCAGCGCCACGCGCGCCAGCACGATGGTGAAGGGCGGGAAACCCCGCAGCGCCACGGCCATGAAGAAGAAGGACCCGCCCCAGATGACGGCCAGCGCCAGCAACAGGGTCCAGAGGCGGGCATTCATGGGGGTGGTCATGGGGGGGGTGGATAGGCTGGTGCGAAGCCAGGGCGCCATCCGGTCGTTGCGCGGGTCTGCCCCGTCAGGCGTAGATGTCGAGCAGCCGCTGCGGCACCCCGGCGGCACGGGCACCGGCAACCCAGCCGGCTTCCTGGCCTTCCGGCTTCGGCGCCACGCCCTGTTCGGGCCTGGCAGGGTCGATGTTGCGCTTCGCCCGCGCGACATCCGTACAGTCGCGGCAGGGATAGCCGTTGACGATCTCCATGGCGGGACAGGCTCGCAGCACAGGATGAAGGCGGCGTGAACGCACCGCCTTCTCCCCGGCATGCGGCTTCAGACGAAGCCGAACTTCTCGTTGGCGGCGGTCTGGCGGGCGATGGCGGCCGCGGTCTGTTCGCGGATGGCCTCGGGCGGCTGGGTCAGGTCGGCCACCACCTGGTACAACCGGCGCTCCGACGGCGCGCCGCGATGCACGCCGGGGGTGACGTAGAAGGGCGCCTCCTCCGTCACCTGCGCGATCTCGGCGGCCGAGAGCGAGGCGTCGGTCGGCGCCCGCTTCACATACCATTGCCGCAGCAGCACCGGGGTGCCGTCCATCAGGGCCAGCGCGCCCTGATTGCCATGGTCCAGCCGCCAGCGGTTGGAGGTGACCTCCTCCAGGCAGATGTTCATGTCGAGGCCGGCCACCTTGGCCTGCCACAGGGTGCATCCGGCCTTGCGGCCGGTGGCCGCGGGGCGCAGCCGGGGCTTGGCGCGGGCGGGGATGGATTTTTCATCGAAGGCGGCTGCCCAGAGGGCCAGCAGCCTTTCAATCTCGGCCGGTTGCTCGATCGCGCGTAGGCTGCGCGGCGGTTCCTTGCTCATGCTCATGTCCGGCGTACCGCCACCACTATTCCCTTTTCCTTCAAGGCCGAGACTTCCTCCGCCGAAAAACCGTGGCGGGCGAGGATGTCATCGCCATGTTCGTTGAAGCGCGGCGGGGCGGCGCGTGTGCCGCCCGGCGTCCGGCTCATCTTGATCGGCGTGCCGAGGCCCCGGTAGCTGCCGAGCTCCGTGACCATCTGCCGATGCGCTGTATGGGGCGCGGCCATCGCCTCGTCCACATGCAGCACCGGCCCGGCCGGCACGCCGGCGCGCAGCAGGCGGTCGCACAGCTCGTGCCCATCCTCCGCCGCCAGGCGCGCTTCCAGAATCTCGGTCAGCGTGTCCCGGTTGGTCAGGCGGTCGCCATTGCTGCGGAAGCGCGCATCATCCGGCAGGCCATCGAGCGACAGGAACTTGCAGACCTTCCGGAAGGTCGGGTCGTTGCCGACAGCCAGGAAGATCTCGCAGGTCTTGGTGCGGTATTTCGAGTACGGCGAGATATTCGGGTGCGGGTTGCCGGTGGCCTTCGGCCGCTTGTCGTTGAGGAAGAAATTGGCTGCCTGGGGGTGCAGCAGGGCCATGCCGCAATCATGCAGCGACATGTCCAGGAACTGGCCCTGGCCACTCCGCGTCCGCTCCTGCAGCGCCATCAGGATGGCGATGGCGGAATAGAGGCCGGTGGCGAGGTCGACGATCGGCGTGCCCATGCGCAGCGGGCCGGTGGTGTCGTTGCCATTGATCGACATCAGCCCGACCATGGCCTGGATCACCGCGTCATAGCCCGGCAGCGCGCCCAGCGGCCCGTCCGGCCCGAAGCCGGAAACGCGGCAATGCACCAATTTCGGAAAACGCTTGGACAGGACATCGGCATAGCCCATGCCCCATTTCTCCATGGCGCCGGGCTTGTAGTTCTCGATCAGCACATCGGCGCCGTCGAGCAGGCGCATCAGCACCTCCCGCCCCTCCGGCTTGCCGAGATCCAGCGCCAGCGACCGCTTGTTGCGGTTCACCCCGATGAAATAGCTGGCGGAGTCGTCGACGAAGGGCGGGCCCCAGTCGCGCACCTCGTCGCCCTGCGGCGGCTCGATCTTCACCACCTCCGCCCCGTGGTCGGAGAGGATCATGGTGCAATAGGGACCGCCGAGAACGCGGGTGAGGTCGATGACCTTGAGGCCGGCGAGCGCGCCGGGCGAAAGCGCGAGGCCCTTGCCCTGGGCCATGGGGACAGCATCGGTCACGCGGCAAGTTTCCTGTCGAACACGCGGGCACAGAACTCCGGATAGGTTTCCAGCATCTCGTCGCAGATCGGCCCGCGCAGCAGCGCCAGTTCGGCCTCCGTCGGATCGGGGGTCTGCGGCACGTCATCCGCCGCGTCGAAGTCGAAGCCGGTGGCGGCGCGGATGCTCTCGACCGTTTCGCCGGGATGGATGCTGGCCAGCGAGAAACGGGCGCGGTCCGGATGGAAGGCAAAAACACATTTGCCGGTGACCAGGGCCTGCGCCGTGCCGCGACGGAACACGCCGGGCTCCGACACGCCGGGCGCCGAAATATTGTCCACCTTCTGCACCAGCACCCGGGCGGAGTGTTCCTCCCGGAACAGGATGGTGCGCGGCGTCATGAAATACATGAAGGCGCTACCAAAACTGCCGGGGAAGCGCACGGACTTGCCGGGCCATTCGCCGGTGCCGACCAGGTTGAGGTTCGCCTGGCCGTCGATCTGCCCGCCGCCCAGGAAGAACAGGTCGATCCGCCCCTGCCCGGTCAGGTCGAACAGCTCCCGGGAACCCTCGCTGAAGGGATTGCCGGTGCGCTTGTGCAGCAGGGAGAGCCGCACGGGATGGCCCTGCTTCTTCACCAGCCAGCAGGCCGCGGCCGGAATCGGGCTGGCCGCGCCCACCGCGATATGGCGCGCCGGCGGCGCCGCCGGGTCCAGGATCAGCCGCGCCAGGGTGGCGGCGAGGCGTTCTTCCAGCTTGATGCTCATTCCGCGGCGGCCCGTGCCGATTGATCGAAGACAAAGCGGTCGAGATACTCGGCAAAGCCGGCCTCGGTCTTGGCCATGCGGGCATATTCGGCCACATGCGCCGCGTCGAAACCGTATTCATCCAGCAGTGCCACCGGCCAGGCGCCGCGTTCGGCCACGGCCACGGCCTCGATATAGGTGCCGCTGATGCAGCCGGGGGCGAGCTTCTCATCCTCCAGCATGTCGCCCTTCACCATCCGCTCGACGGTGGCGAGCACGCGCTTGGAGGCATGGGCGACCGTCGCCAGTTCCCGGCGGCGGCCGACCCAGACATTGCCGGCCTCATCCGCCATCACGCCATGGATCAGCGCCACATCGGGCGACAAAGCGGGCAACAGCACGATGGGGTCGGAGACGCCGTCGCCCATCGGGTTCGGCACCACCTTCCAGTCCGGGCGATTGGCCAAAATGTCGCTGCCGATGATGCCGCGCAGCGCCATGAAGGGAATGCCCTTCTCGGCCGCCTGGAGCATGGAATGGATCGCCGGGCAGGTGGCGTCGCGCAGCGTGATGCTGCCGGCCTTCAGCGCGGCGGAAAAGCGCGGCGCGAAGCCGGCCTCGCCGAGCGACACGGCGCTGGTCTGGATCTCCGCGACGCAGCCGGCGCCGATCAGCAGGTCGGTCGCGAAGCCGGAGACCGGCACGCCGAGCAGCCGCAGCCGCTTCGCACCACGCCGCACCAGCGCCCGGGCCAGGGCGACGGAAGGCAGCGAATTGTCGGGCGGGAGGGCCACAAGCGCGCCATCCGGCACGGTCGCGGCGAGGCTATCGGGTGAGTTCTGGGTCATGTGACGGTCCTCATGCACCCTAACTACGCTGGCTTGCCCCGCGCGCGAAGGGGTTGCATGGCGTTGGAGGCGGCGGAAAGCCGACCTATGGTCCGGCGCCCTTCCCGCCCGGAGCCTTCCGATGCTGCTGCACGGCCCCCGCCTGACCCTCCGCCCCCTGGCGCCCGGGGACCGCGACGCGGTCTTCGCGATGAACAGCGACCCGGAGGTGATGCGCCATTTCCCCGCGCCGATGGACCGGGCGGAGAGCGATGCCTGGGTGGCGCGGATGATGGCGCATCAGGCGGCACACGGCTTTTCCTTCGGCGCGGTGGACCTGCCCGGCGCCGGCTGCGCAGGCGTGGTCGGGCTGCTGGAGGTGCCCTGGCAGGCGCCCTTCACCCCCGCCATCGAGATCGGCTGGCGCATCGCCCGCGCGCATCAGCGCCAGGGCCTGGCCGAGGAAGCGGCGCGGCTCGCGCTGGCCTACGGTTTTGGCCGGCTGCGGCTGGACCGCATCATCGCCTTCACCCCGCCGGAGAACGAACCCTCCTGGCGGCTGATGGAGCGGCTGGGAATGCGGCGGCAGGGGGACTTCCTGCATCCGCGGCTGCCGGCGGGGCACCGGCTGAGCCGGCATCTCTGGTACGCGCTGGACCGGGCGGGGTGGATGGCGGCGCGCGAGCTGGAAGAATGAATCCCGTCATCGCGAAGTAACACTTGTTTCACGGATCGCCAGCCGCAACTCTGTCGGCATGAAACGACCCGCCCTTGCGCTGGCCGTGGCCTGCGCCGCCCCCCTGCTCATCGCCGCCATCGCACCCGGCATCACGCCACCGGACCTCGAACGGCTGGGCTGGCGCAAGGTGCGCTGGCAGGGCATCGAGCCTGCCCAGTTCCAGGCCACGCCCTCCGGCGGCGTCCGGGTTCAGGGCCGTGGGCAGGCCGCCTTCGTGCATCGTCCCCTGCCCGGCCAGGCCATCTGCCTCGCCTGGCGCTGGCGGGTCGATGCCGGGCCGCCGCCCACCGACCTGCGGCGCAAGGGGGGCGATGACCGGGCGCTGGCGCTGACGGTCGGCTTCACCGATTACGGCCCGAATGCCGGCCTTGGCGCCCGCGCGCAGATGGCCATGGCCCAGGCCGTGGCGGGCGACCACCGCCTGCCGCGCAGCGCCCTGTCCTATGTCTGGGGCGGTACGGGGCAGGAGGCGGCGGGCGCGTCGCATGGCTTCTTCGCCAGCCCCTGGAGCAGCGCCATCTCCCGCGTCCGGGTCATGCATGCCGCCCAGTCACGGCGTGGGCAGTGGGTGGAGGAGAAGGTGGATCTCGGCACCGATTGGCGCGCCGCCTTCGGTGGCCAGGCCGTGCCCGGGCTGCTCGAAGTGGCCATCGGCACGGATGTGGACGACACCAACAGCCCGATCGACGCCCAGGTGGAAAACATCCGCCTGGTCCCCTGCGGCTGAAGGCGGCTTCCCAAGCGGCGCTTCGCGACCCATCTTGCATGGCAGCGTGACCAGACAAGACCGAGGGCCATGACAGTCAGCCGAGACGAATTCCGTGATGCCATGGCCCGGCTCGGCGCTGCGGTGAATGTGGTGACCAGTGCCGGCAGCGCCGGGCGGGGCGGCTTCACGGCCAGCGCGGTGTGTTCCGTGACGGACGATCCGCCGACGCTGCTGGTCTGCCTGAACCGCTCCTCCTCCGGCAACGCGCTGGTCAAGGCGAATGGCGTGCTCTGCGTGAATGCGCTGGCGGCCGGGCAGAGGGACATCTCGGATGCCTTCGCGGGCATCGGTGGGCTGAAGGGCGAAGGGCGCTTCGCCTTCGGCGCCTGGTCCACCTTGGCCACCGGCGCGCCGGTGCTGGAGGCCGCGGCTGTCTCCTTCGACTGCCACATCGTCGATATCATCGAGAAGGGCACCCATAGCGTGCTGTTCGCCGAGGTCGCGGCGATCCGCCAGGGCCTGCCGGGGCGGGCCTTGATCTGGTACGGGCGCGGCTATCACCCGGTGGGGCACGACGAAGCCGCGGTTTGATTGGGCGGGGCGGATTCGCCAGAAACGCCCTACCCCTTCACCGCGCCCGCCGTCAGCCCGGCCACGATGCGGCGCTGGAAGACCAGCACGAGCAGGATCAGCGGCACGGTGACGATGACGCTGGCGGCCATGATGCGGCCCCAGGGCAGTTCGAAGCTGCTGGCGCCGGTGATCAGCGCGATGGCCACCGGCACCGTCCGCATCCCGTCCGTCAGGGTGAAGGTCAGCGCGAACAGGAACTCGTTCCAGGCGGCGATGAAGGCCAGCAGGCCGGTGGTCGCCATGGCCGGGCCCATCAGCGGCAGGAAGATGCGGGTCAGTACGGTGAAGGGGCCGGCACCGTCCATCATCGCCGCCTCCTCCAATTCCACGGGCATTTCGCGCAGGAAGGTGGTCAGCACCCAGACGGTGAAGGGCAGCGTGAAGATCAGGTAGCTCAGCGTCAGGCCGAGCAGGTTGTTGTAGAGGCCCAGCGCGCGGATCAGCTCGAACAACCCGGACAGCACCGCCACCTGCGGAAACATCGACACGCCCAGGATCACCAGCAGCAGCATCCTGCGCCCGCGGAACTGCACCCGGCCGAGCGCGAAGGCGGCGGAGAGGCCGAGCGCCAGGGACAGCGCCACGACGCCACCGGCCACCAGCACCGAATTCAGGATGTTCCGCCCAAAGGGCTGCTCGCGGAACACCGCCGCATAATTGTCCCAGGCGGGGCGGGACGGCCAGGCCTCCACCGTGAACAGCGCGCTGCCCTCCTTCAGGGAGGCGACGATGGCCCAGTAGAAGGGAAAGACGGTGTAGGCGACGATCACCAGCACCAGCAGGAAGAAGGCCGCGCGGCCCAGCATGCGTCCGGCTTTCTTCATCGCCCCGGCTCCGCACCCAGCCGCAGCCGCCCGAAGGTCAGGAACAGCGCGGTGACGATGGCGATCACCAGAAACAGCCCGGTGGCCGCCGCCGAGCCGTAGCCGACATCCTGGAAATCCACGAGCTGCTGCCGCGCATAGACGGACATCGAGGCCGTGGCGCGGCTGTTGCCGGTCAGCACATACATCAGGTCGAAGACCCGCAGCGCGTCCAGGGTGCGGAAAATGATCGCGACCATCAGCGCCGGCCAGATCAGCGGCAGGGTGATGCGGAAGAAGCGGCCGACCGGGCCGAGGCCGTCGATCTCCGCCGCCTCATACAACTCCTCCGGCAGCAATTGCAGCGCCGCCAGCACCAGCAGTGCCATGAAGGGCGTGGTCTTCCAGACATCCACGGCGATGATGGCGGCCAGCGCCGTGCCGTAATCGGCCGTCCAGGCGCGCGGCTCCGCGATCAGGCCGATGGCCAGGAACATCTCGTTGATGACGCCGTACTGGTCATGCAGCATCCAGCCCCACATCTGCGCCGAGACCACGGTCGGGATCGCCCAGGGGATCAGCATCGCCGCCCGCAGCAGCCCGCGCCCGCGCAGCTTCGCGTTCAGCACCAAAGCGATGACGATGCCCAGCAGCGTTTCCAGGCTGACAGAGATGCTGGCGAAGACCAGCGTGTTGCGCACCGCCGCCCACCATTCCGGGTCGCGCGCCAGCCAGAGATAGTTCTCCAGCCCGATGAAGTCGTATTCGCCCAGCAGGTCGAGCCGCGCATCGGTCAGGGAGAAGAAGATGGTGCGCCCCAATGGCCAACCCGCCACGCCCGCCAGCACCAGCAGCATCGGCGCCAGGAACAGCCAGGCCGCGCGTCGCCGCGACCTTTGCATCGGCGAGCCGCTCATCGGGACCACCGCCCGCCGCGACCGATCCGGGTCAGGTTGCGTTCCAGCCGAGCCAGGGCCGGCCCGGGTTCCACCTGCCCGGCCAGCACCACATGCACCGCGTTCCAGAATTCCGCCGAGACCTGGTTGTAGCGGCTGCCGGTGACGGCGGAGGGGCGCGGCACGGCGTTGAGGAACACCTCGAACAGCTCGCCGAAGAAGGGATTCGCGCCCAGCACCTCCGCATCCTCATACAGGTCGAGCCGGCTGGGGTTGAAGCCGCCGGTGATGGCACGGCGCTTCTGCTCCTCCCGCCCCGTCAGATACAGCACCAGGGCCAGCGCCTGGTCCGGATGGCGCGAATAGCGGGAGACGGCGAGCTGTTCGCCGCCCAGTGTCGCGCTGTGGGTGCCCCCCGGCCCGCCACGCGGCAGCAGCGCCACGCCGACGCGGCCGCGCACCACGCTGTCCTCCGCGTTCAGCAGCGGCCAGGCATAGGGCCAGTTGCGCATGAAGACGGCATTGCCGGTCTGGAAGACGCCGCGCGCCTCCTCCTCCGCATAGTTCAGCACGCCGCGCGGGGTGATGGTGCCGATCCACGACGCGGCCTGGGCGATGGCGGCGCGGGCCTCCGGCGTATTGACGGAAACGCGCCCATCGGCCTCCACAATGCTGCCGCCGCCATGGCTGTGCAGCCATTCCAGCGCGCTCACCGTCAGCCCCTCATAGGCGCGACCCTGGAACACGAGGCCCCAGAGGCGGCTTTGGCCGGCGGCGCGTTCGGCCTGCATGACGAGGTTCGCGGTCTCGGCCAGGTCCTGCCAGGTCTCCGGCACCGGGCGCCCGTGGCGCTCCAGAAGATCGCGCCGATAGTAGAGCACGCCGGCATTGGTCAGCCAGGGCATGGCGAGGAAGCGCCCCTCCACCGTGTTGTTGCGGATCAGCGCGGGGAAATGGCGGTCACGCTCCGCCGCATCGACATGCGGGCTGAGGTCCATCAGGTGGCGCGCCAGGATGCCGGGCCAGACGACGTCGAGCTGCAGCACGTCGATATCCGCGGAACGCGCCGCCAGAAGCTGCTGGTACAGCGCCAGGCGTTCGGTGCTGCCGCTGGGGGTGGAGACCATGGTGATGCGGTTGCCGGTCTGCCGCGCCCAGGCCTCCGCGCCTTCGCGGCACAGCTCCAGCTCCATGCCCACGGCGCCGCAGGATATTGCCAGCGTGACCTGTGCCCGCGCCGGAGGCGCGCTCAACTGGGCCGCCGCAGGCGCGCTCACCTGGGCCGCCGCCGGTGCGATCGCCAGGGCCACGGCAAAGCCGATGGCCGCGCGCCATGCCATGCGCATTCCCTCCCCCCGGCGTTTCCGTTCCGGGCAGAACAACGCGAGGGGAAGGCGGGCGCAACCGGAGGTCGCGGCTTCGTGAAGCCGGCGCTACCACTCCCCGTAGAAGACGCCGGCCGCCTTGTGCCGGTCGGTGCGCAATTCGGCCTCCGCCCAGGTCAGCGTGGTGCGGCGCTTCAGCCCGGTGAACCAGGTGAGAAGCTTCTCACGCATCGCGACCCGCACCGCCTCATGCGCCGGATCGGCGCCGAGGTCGTGGAATTCCTCCGGGTCCGCGGTCAGGTCGAAAAGCTGCGGGCGATAGCCGCTGGTCCAGTGGATGTATTTCCAGCGCGCGTCACGCAGCATCCAGGCGTGGTGCTGGCCCACCTTCTCGCCCAGCCGCCGCCGCGCGCCGCGAAAGGTCCAGTCCAGCTCGGAGACCACCGCATCGCGCCAGCCCTCCGCCGTGCCGCGCGTGAGCCCCAGCAGGGACCGCCCCTCCAGCAGATGCGGCGCGGGATCGAGGCCGAGCGCGTCGAGGAAGGTCGGCACCAGGTCGATCGCCTCCACGAAGCGGTCATCCACCGTGCCGCGCGTGGCATTGGCCTCTGGCGAGGGATCGTAGACCAGCATGGGCACGCGCTGCACGCAGTCGTGGAATAGCTCCTTCTCCCCCATCCAATGGTCGCCGAGATAGTCGCCATGGTCGGAGCAGAAGACCACCAGCGTGTCCTGCCAGCGCCCCAGCCGGTCCAGCGCCTGCCACACCCGGCCGAGATGGTCGTCGAGCTGGGTGATGAGGCCCTGATAGGCCGGGCGCACGGTGCTGATGCAGTCATCCTGCTGGAAGCTTTCCGACACTTCCTCCCTCTGCCATTCCCGCAGCAGCGGATGTGCCTCCGGCCCCCGCTCCGCCGGGTGGCGGGACACCGGCAGGCATTGGTTGGCGGAATACATCGCGTGGTAGGGGGCGGGGGCGATATAGGGCCAGTGCGGCTTCACGAATGACAGGTGCAGAACCCAGGGCGTTTCGCCCTGCTGCTCCATGAAGGCGATGCCCTGGTCCGCCGTATAGGCCGTTTCGCTGTGTTCCTCCGCCACGCGCGCGGGCAGGCGGGCATTGCGCATCTTCCAGCCGTTATGGACCTGGCCCTGCGCGTCCTGCACGGCGATGACGTAGTCGGTCCAGGGGTCCTTGCTGTCATAGCCCTGTGCGCGCAGCCAATGGGCATAGGCGCTGTCGGGCTCGGCATGATGGCCGTCATGGCGGTCGACCAGGGTGAACCAGCCTTCCTCCAGCAGCGCCTTCAGGTCGTGCTGGCCATCGAGCTGCAGCCGCTTCATGCCATGCGCGTCCGGCAGGACATGGGTCTTGCCGGCCAGGGCCAGGGTCCGCCCCGCCTCCCGCAGATGCCAGCCCAGCGTCACCTCTCCGACAGAAAGCGGCACGCGGTTGTGGGTGGCGCCGTGAGAGGAGACGTAGCGGCCGGTGTAGTAGGACATGCGCGACGGGCCGCAGATGCCGGACTGCACATAGGACTGAGAAAAACGCACGCCGCGGGCGGCCAGCGCATCCAGGTTCGGTGTCTTCAGGAAGGGGTGGCCGGCGCAGGCCATGTGGTCCCAGCGCAGCTGGTCGCACATGATGAACAGCACATTGCGCGTGGCCATCGGCCTTGTTCCCCCAGGTTCCGTCCCGCAGCATAGGGGCCAACACCACGCCTGGGGAGAAGCGGATGAGACTGTCCCGACGCGCGGCCCTGGCCGCGACGCTGACCTTGGCCGGCGGGCCGGCCCTGGCCCAGGGTGGCGACCCGCTGCGCATCATCGCCGCCTTCCCGCCTGGCGCCGCGCTGGACGGCATCGCGCGGCTGCTGGCGGAATCGGCACCAAGGCTCGGCCTGGGCAATGCCATGGTGGACAACCGCCCCGGCGCCAACGGCAATATCGCCGCGGCACTGACCGCCCGCGCCGCGCCGGATGGCCGCACCCTGCTGCTGGCCATCGACAGCAGCTTCACGGTCAATCCGCATCTGTACCGCAACCTGGGCTTCGACCCCGCCGCCCTGCGGCCGGTGGCTGTGGCCGGCACCTATCCGGTGGTGCTGCTGGTGCATCCCTCCGCCGGCATCGCGACGCTGGCCGAATTCCTCGCCAAGGCGCGGCGGGAACCGGTGCAATATGCCTCCGCCGGCTATGGCTCCCCGGGGCACCTGGCGATGGCGCATCTTGGCCATTCGCTCGGCCTGCCGCCGGCGGCCCTGGAACACATCCCCTTCCGCGGCAATGCGGAGGCGGTGACGGAGTTGCTGGCCGGGCGCGTGCAGGCCGGCTTCATCGCTATCTCCGGCGGGGCGGAATTCGTGAAGGATGGAAGGCTGCGGGCGCTGGCCATCTCCGGCCCGGCGCGACTGCCGATGCTGCCCGATGTGCCGACCGTGGCCGAACAGGGCCATGCCGGCTTCGACATCCGCTTCGCCTATCTGCTGATGGCCCCGAAGGACGTGCCCGAAGCGGCAAGGACGGCGGCGGCCAGGCTGGTCGCCTCGGTCTTCGCCGACCCGGCGGCGCAGGCGCGGCTGGCCAATTGGGCGGTGACGCCGGAGGCCGGGGATGGCGCGGCGGCGGAGGCCTGGGTGGCGCGGGCTTCAGAACGGTGGCGGGAGGTGGTGCAGGCGACGGGGATGCGGGTGGAATAGGGGCGGCAACGCGCCGCCCCTGCCCCGGAGGTCACATCTCGGCGTAGGTGCCGTTGCGCCAGACGTAGAAGACATAATCCGGCACGGTGACATCGCCCTTCTGGTCGAAGTTGATGTCGCCCAGCACGCTGGCCCAGGGGCCGCCGGACTTCAGCAGGGCGGCGATGCGGCGCGAATCGGTGCCGCCGACGCGGGTCGCGGCGGCCGCCCAGATCTGCATGGCGGCATAGGTGTAGAGGACATAGCCCTCCGGATCGACATTGCGGGCACGGAAGCGCTGCACCACCTGGGCCGCGGTCGGGCGCTTGCGGGGGTCGCTGCTGAAGGTCATCAGCGTGCCCTCGCCGGCCGCGCCGGTGATCTGCCAGAACTCGTTGGTGACCAGTGCATCGCCGCCGATCAGGGTCAGGTTCATCCCGACTTCCTTGGCCTGGCGCAGGATCAGCCCGGATTCGGTGTGGTAGCCGCCGACATAGACCACGCCGATATTGGCCTGCTGGAGGCGGGAGACGATGGCGGAATAGTCGCGCTCGCCGGGGGTATAGGCGGAATACAGCGCCTCCGTCACACCGGCCGCATTCAGCGACTTCTTGGTTTCCTCCGCCAGGCCGCGGCCATAGGCGGTGTTGTCGTGCAGGATGGCGATGCGGCGGTCACGCATGTTCTGCGCGATGTAGCGCCCGGCCACCAGGCCCTGCTGGTCGTCGCGACCGCAGACGCGGAAGGTGTTCCAGTCGCCGCTGTCGGTATAGGTCGGGTTGGTCGAGGCCGGGCTGATCTGCAGCACGCCTTCCTCGCCATAGACCTTGCTGGCCGGAATCGAGCTGCCCGAGCAGAAATGCCCGGCCACCATCGCCACGCGGCGGGAGGCAAGCTGGTTGGCGACGGAAACCGCCTGGCGCGGATCGCAGGCATCGTCGCCCACTTCCAGCGCGAGCTGCCGGCCGAGCACGCCGCCAGCCGCGTTCAGATCCGTCACGGCCTGTTCCGCGCCGGCGCGGAACTGGGCACCGAAGCTGGCATATTGCCCCGTCATCGGCCCGGCGGTGGCCACCCGGATCGGGCCGGAGCCCTGGGCGAAGGCACCACGCCCGCCAGCCAGCAGCATCGGTGCGGCCAAGGTGCCGCCAAGGATCGTCCTGCGCTTCATCATCCCACCCACTCCCTTATTCGCGGCGCCATCGGCCCGGTGTCGCAAGGGTAAGCGAGAGGCGGGGCGCCTGACCAGCGTCAGAGAAGGTGCGGGGGCTCGATCGCGTCGATCGCCCGCGCCAGGGCGATGTCACGCTCCGACAGGCCGCCGGCGTCATGGGTGGTCAGCAGGATTTCCACCCGGTTCCACACATTGGACCATTCCGGATGATGGTCCAGCTTCTCCGCCATCAGGGCGACGCGGGACATGAAGGCCCAGGCGGCGGAGAAATCGGCGAAGCGGAAACGGCGGGTGATGGCGTCCCGCCCCTCCGCCAGGCTCCACAGCGGCAGGGTGCGGGGCAGTTCGGCGCGGGCCGCGGCATCCAGCGGACGGATCATGGCTGGGCGTTCTCCCTCATCGGACTTGACGTCGGCGGCGGCTGCGGGAAGGAAGCACCCAATGACCCGATTCCACCACCCCCCGACGCTGGAGGACATCGTGGAGATGGCCGAGCAGGCCTTCTCCGCCATTCCGAAGGAACTGCGCGACCTGGTCCGCGGCGCGGCCATCGTGGTGGAGGAGGTGGCGGATGACGAAACCGCCGCCGAGCTCGGCTTCGAAAGCCCCTGGGCGCTGACCGGCCTGTATCGCGGCGTGCCGATGACCCAGAAAAGCGTCTTCGATGCCCCGGGCGAGCCCGACAGCATCACGCTCTACCGGGAACCGATCCTGCTGGAATGGGTGGAGACCGGGGAGGATCTGTTCCGGCTTGTCCGAAATGTGCTGATCCATGAGATCGCGCACCATTTCGGGTTTTCGGACGACGACATCGACCGGCTGGAAGGCGAGGGGTAGCGGGGGGCGCGGGTGAGGGGCACGACCTCGCATCCTGTGAAGCCCCCCTCACCCAACCTTTGACGCATGCGTCAAACCCCCTGTCAGGGGGAGAGGGCTTTTTGATTACGCCTCCACGGGCACCGGCACGGTGCTCATCCAGCCATGCGCGTCGGCCAGGCGGCCGTACTGGATGCCGATGATGCTGTCATACAGCTTCTGGGTCAGCTCGCCGGTCTGGCCATTGCCGATGCTGATGCGGTCGCCCTTGTAGCCCAGCTCGCCCACCGGGGAGACCACGGCGGCGGTGCCGGTGCCCCACATCTCGGTCAGCTTCCCTTCCCGCCCGGCCTGCATCACTTCCTGGATGCTGACGGGGCGTTCGGAGACGGTGTGGCCCCAGTCGCGCAGCAGCGTGAGGATGGAGTTGCGGGTGACGCCATCGAGGATGGTGCCAGCCAAGGGCGGGGTCACGATCTCGTCGCCGATCTTCATCATGATGTTCATGGTGCCGACCTCGTCGATCCAGCGCCGCTCCACGCCATCCAGCCACAGCACCTGGGTGAAGCCCTGGCGCTCCGCCTCCTGCTGTGCGGAGAGCGAGGCGGCGTAGTTGGCGGCGGCCTTGGATTCGCCGAGGCCACCCTGCACCGCGCGGACATGCGTGTCGGTGGCCAGGATGCGCACCGGCTTCACACCCTCCCTGTAATAGGCGCCGACCGGGGAGCCGATGACGAAATAGGTATAGCTGTGCGACGGATGCACGCCGAGCATCACATCGGTCGCGATCACCGTCGGGCGGATGTAAAGGCTGGTGCCCTCGGTCCGCGGCACCCAGTCATGGTCCACCGCCACCAGCGCCTCGAAGCTCTGCCGCACGAGGTCGGCCGGGATCGGCGGGATGCAGAGGCCGGCGCAGGACTTGCCCAGGCGCTCGGCATGGCGCTGGGCGCGGAACAGGCGAATGGTGCCATCGGCGCCGCGATAGGCCTTCAGCCCGTCGAACACCGCCTGGGCGTAGTGCAGCACGGTGGTCGCCGGGTCCATCGACAGCGGGCCATAGGGAACGATGCGCGGATCGTGCCAGCCCTTCCCCTCGACATAGTCCATCAGGAACATGTGGTCGGTGAAGGTCTTGCCGAAGGCCAGCGCGGAATCGGCCTGCCGCGGCTTCGGGTTGCGGGTAAGGGTGGTGGGGAAGCGGGCTGATTCGGTCATGGCGTCCGTCGCTCTCGGTTTTTATTGCGTCTGCAAGGACCCTACCGCAACAGCCGTACGCCTGGGACCCGCCGAAGCTAACAATGCACCCATGCGCCCCAGGCATGATAGGTCAGTCTTGCTGCCGTAGTCAGGCGCCGGCCCCGGCGCGGGACAGCAGGTCCGCCATGGCGGCATCGGACGAGTCCACCGCCAGCGCGGTGGCCCGCGGCGCATCGCGCGCCCGCAGCGCCGCCAGCAGCGCCCGATGGCTTTCCACCGACCGCGCCAGGCGCCCAGGCCCGAAGCCCAGCCGCAGGCGCAGCGCCTCCACCAGCGCCCAGGACCGGTTCATCACCTCCGCCGCATCCGGGTTGCGGGCCAGGCCCAGCAGCAACCGATGAAAATCCTGGTTCACCGCCATGGCGCCCGGCCCGTCGCCGGCTGCGGCGGCGGCCTCGTAGCGCGCCTCCAGGGCCTCCAGCGCCTCGATCTCCGCCTCCGAGACATGGCGCACCACGTCGGGCATCAGCAGGCCGAGCACGGCGCCGCGCAGCCGGTAGAGGTTGCGGATATCCGCCGGCGCCAGCACCCGCACCCGGGCACCGCGATGCGGATGGCTTTCCACCAGCCCCTCCCCCTCCAGCAGGCGCAGCGCGGCGCGCAGCGGGGTGGCGGAGACGCCCAGGCGCTTCGACAGGGCAGCCACCGTCAGCCGCGTGCCGGGCGCCAGGGCGCCATGGACGATCAGGCGGCGGATTTCGTCCAGCACGGCGTCTTCGGCGGTCATCGGGCTTGATTCTATCAAATCCATGCGTTCAGATACAATCAACGACAGGAGGAAAACCGGGCATGCGCATCGTCGCCGGCCAGTTCCGGGAATTGACGCAGGCGGATCTCGCCTTCGCGCGGCAGATCGGCTGCGCGGGCATCACCGTCAACAAGCCCGATCTCGACAGCCCGGCCTGGGTCGCCTTCCTGAACAAGGAGTTCTCCGCCACCAGCGGCCCGCGCCCGCCCATCCGCCGCTGGGCGGCGCTGGAACTGGCGCAGCTGCGCGTGGCGGTGGAAGCGCATGGGCTGACGCTGGACTGCATCGAGGGCGTGCCCCGCAACCTGCTGGACAAGGCCATGCTCGGCCTGCCGGGGGCGGAGGCGCAGATCGAGGACTTCAAGGCGACGATCCGGGCGATGGGCGCGGCCGGCATCCCCGTGCTGGGCTACAACTGGATCCCCGACGGCGTCTGGCGCACCGCCAAGGCCGCGCATGGCCGCGGCGGCGCGCTGGTGACCGGCTATGACCACGCGATCGGCCAGCGCGTCGCCACCGGCAACCTGCCGCCGCGCGATGAGGCGCAGATGTGGGTGAACTGGGAGCGTTTCATCACGGAGGTTCTGCCGGTCGCCGAGGCGGCCGGCGTCAGGCTCTCCCTGCATCCGGACGACCCGCCGGTGCCGGTGCTGGACGGCGTCGCCCGCATCTTCCGGTCGGAGGACAGCTTCGCCCGCGCCCTGTCCTTCGCCGACAGCCCGAACCACGGCCTGGCCTTCTGCACCGGCACCATGGCGGAGGCCGGCGTCGCGCCGATGATGGCGGCGCTGCGCCGCTTCGCCCGCGCCGGGCGCATCCACTACCTGCATCTGCGCAGCGTCCACGGCGCCCTGCCCGCCTTCCAGGAAAGCTTCATCGACGAGGGCACGGTCGATGCCGTCGCCGTTCTGGCCGAACTGCTGGAGGCCGGCTTCGACGGCTTCGTCATCGACGACCACGTGCCGCATGTGACGGACGACACCGTCTGGGGCCACCGGTCCCGCGCCTATGCCACCGGCCATATCGCCGGAATCCTGCGCGCCCTGCGCAGCAAGGGAGGACAAGACCAATGAAAACCCGTCTCCTCGCCGCCGCCCTGGCGCTGGGCGCCGCGCTGCCCGCCCAAGGCCAGAGCCAGAACCTGCGCGTGGCCTTCGACGCGGAATGGACCTCGCTCGACCCGCATTTCCATTCCTTCCCCTACAATCTCTCCGCCGCCTACCACCTGTGGGATGCGCTGGTGGCCCATGACGCGCAGCAGAAGGCGGTGCCCCGGCTGGCGGAATCCTGGCGCGCCATCGGCAATGACCGCTGGGAATTCCGCCTGCGGCCGGATGCGCGCTTCGCCGACGGCACGCCGGTGACCTCGGCCGATGTCGTCGCCTCCATCGCCCGCATCCGCGTCGTGCGGAATTCGCCCGGCCCGCTGACCTCCGTCATCCGTCCGATCCGGGAGGTGGTGGTGCAGGATGCGCGGACCATCGTCTTCGTGACCCATGTGCCGACCCCGGCGCTGCCGGACCTGCTGACCTCGGTCTACATCACCCCCGCCGCCCTGGCCGAGGCGACGCCCGAGGACTTCGCCACCGGCCGGGCGCAGCGCGGTTCCGGCCCCTTCCGCTTCGTCTCCTATGCCCGCGGCGACCGGCTGGTGCTGGCGCGCAGCCCTACCCATTGGGGCGAGGCCGCGCCCTGGGCGCAGGCGGAGCTGCGCATCATGACCAATGCGCCGTCGCGGGAGGCGGCGCTGGCCGCCGGCGACGTGGACTTCATCGTCAACCCGACCACGACCGGCGTGGAACGCCTGGCGCGCGATCCCAATTTCGCCGTGCACCGCGCCATCTCCACCCGCATCACCTATCTCCAGATGCATCAGGGCGAGCAGCCGCTGGCCGATATGGAAGGCACCGGCGGCCGCAACCCGCTGGCCGATCCGCGCGTGCGCCGGGCCATCAGCCTGGCGATCCCGCGCGAGGCCATCACCGCCCGCATCCTGGACGGGCTGGCCATCCCTGCCTCCCAGATCATCCCGCCGGGCCATGAGGGGCATGACCCGTCCCTGACGGTGGAAGCGCCGGACCCGGACCAGGCGCGGCGCCTGCTGGCCGAGGCCGGCTGGGGCCAGGGCTTCGGCCTGCGGCTGTCCACCCCTTCCGACCGCAACATGAACGGCCGGCGGGTGGCGGAGGCGATGGCCGCGGCGATGACGCGCATCGGCATCCGCACCGCGGTGAATGCGGTGCCGCTGAGCGTCTGGCTCTCCGACTGGCGCGGCGGGAAGTATTCCATGGTGCTGCATGGCGCCGGGCCGGTGCCGGTGACCTGGACCCTGGTGCCGCAATTGACCGGCACCAAGGACATGGCGGCGGGCTTCGGGCCTTCCAATGAGAGCTTCTTCTCCAACCCGGCCCTGGACCGGGTCATGCGCGCGGCGCTGGGGGAGATCGACGCCGACCGGCGCCAGGCGCTGCTGTACCAGGCGGCGCAGACCATTCGCGCGGAGACGGCGGTGGTGCCGTTGCACCATGAGGCGGCGCTCTGGGCCTCCCGCGCCGGGCTGGCCTTCGCGGCGCGGTCGGACACGCTGACCTATGTGACCGACATCCGGCCGCGATGAGCTGCGGGGGGCGGCCAGTCCGCCGCCCCCCTTTGGCTCAGTTGCCCATGCGCACGAAGCGCAGCGGGAACCAGTTGTCGGCCAGCTGCTGGAGCTGGACGTTGTTGCGCGCCGCCCAGATCACCGTCTGCTGGTGCAGCGGCGCGTGGCCGGCCTGTTCGCTGTGGATGCGCATCGCTTCCTCCACCATGCCGTTGCGCTTCGCGACGTCGGTTTCCACCGCCATCAGGTCCACCAGCTCGTTGAAGCGGGCATTGTTGAAGCCGCCGACATTGAACATGCCGCGATTGCCTTCCCGCGACGCCATCAGGTTGAAGAAGGCGTTGTGGGCGTCGTAGGTGTTGGGGGTCCAGCCCAGCATGTAGAAGCTGGTGTTGTAGCGCGGGCCCAGGATCTCGGCGAAGTAGCGGGCGCGGGTCTGGGCGTTCAGCGTCACCCGGATGCCGACGCGCGCCAGCATGGAGACGGCGGCGGTGCAGATCGCCTCGTCATTCACATAGCGGTCGTTCGGGCAGTCCAGCGTCACGCCGAAGCCGTTCGGATAGCCGGCCTCGGTCAGCAGGCGGCGGGCCAGGTCGGGGTTGTAGGCCGGGATCTGGTCCCGCGCCTCGGTGAAGCCATTCACCCCCGGGCCGATCATCAGGCCGGTGGCGCGCGCCTGGCCGCGCATGACGGTGCGGACGATGCTGGCGCGGTCCAGCGCATGGTTGAAGGCCTGGCGCACCCGCACATCCTGGAACGGGTTGCGGCCGCGCACATCGGATTTCAGCAGTTCCGCCCGGCTCTGGTCGAAGCCGAAATAGATCGTCCGCAGCTCGGCCTGCTGGTGGATGGTGATGCCATTGGTGCGGGACAGGCGCTGCGTGTCCTGCGGCGGCACGGTGTAGACCATGTCCACCTCGCCCGAGAGCAGGGCGGCCACGCGCGTCGCGTCATTGGAGATGACGTTGAACTCGACGCGGGTCAGGTTGTGCTCCGGCCGGTCCCACCAGCCGGGGTTCGGCGCCAGCACGGTGCGGCGATCCGGCTCCCGGCTCACCAGCCGGAAGGGGCCGGTGCCCATGGCGTTGCGCGTCGCGAAGTTCTCGGCGCCGCTGGTCAGGTCGGCGCTGCGGGTGGCGTTGTTCGCCTCCGCCCAGCGCTGCGACATGATGCCGATGCCGGTGATCTCCTCCAGGAAGATCGGGTTCGGCGCGGTGGTCTCGATTTCCAGCGTGTGGTCGTCGATCGCCCGCGCTTCCTTCACGCTGGCCAGGCTGCCGCCGACATTGCTGCCCTGGGCCTTGGCGCGGGTGTAGGAGAAGACGACGTCCTGCGCGGTGAAGGGCGTGCCATCCTGGAAGGTGACGCCACGGCGAAGCTGGAAGCGCCAGACGGTCGGGCTGGGCTGCGTCCAGCTCTCGGCCAGCGCGGCCTCGACCTGGAGCTGGCGGTTCCGGCGCACCAGCGGCTCATAGATATTGCCGTTGAACATCAGCAGGAAGGTTTCCTGCCGCGCATAGGGGTCCATGGAATTGACGTCGCCGTCATTGGCCCATCGGAACAGGTTGGCCTGGGCGGCCATCGGCACGGCGCAGGCGGTGCCGGCCAAGAGCGCGGCAGCGAGAAGGTGGCGACGCATGGAGTCTCCTGATTCTTCGATCCCGCGAAGACTACCGGCATCCGCCGGGAAGGAAACCCGCATCAACGCAAAACGGGGACCCCAAGGGGTCCCCGCTGCTCCGGCACGATAGCCCGGGATGGATCAGGTCGCGCGCAACGCGACCATCATTTCAGGCCGCGCGGAGCGCGCGAGGCAGATCGGCCACCGCGCGGTCGATCAGCGCGGCGTCCTTCTCGGCATCCATGGTCTGTGCCAGCACGTCGCGTGCCGCCTGGGCGGCGATCTCGGCGGCGGCGTTGCGCACCTCGGCGACGGCGGAAGCCTCCGCCGCGGCGATGCGGTCCATCGCCATGCGTTCACGCCGCTTGGCGGATTGCTCGGCCTCCAGCGCCGCGGCCTCGGCCACGCGGCCGGCCTCGACGCGGGCGCGGGCGATCATCTGCTCGGCCTCCGCCAGGGCGGCTGCGCGGTCGGCCTCGGCCTGCTGGCGCATGGCCTCGGCCTCGGCCCGCAGGCGGGAGGCTTCGGAAAGCTCCGCCTGGATGCGGGCGCCGCGGGCGTCCAGCATGCCGGTGATCCGGCTCCACGCCATCTTGCCGACCAGCAGCACGAACAGCACGAAGGACACGGCGACCCAGAACTTCGGGTCGAGCCAGAAATGCTCGTAATGATGGGCCATGGCGGCGGGTCCTTACGCTTGGCCGCGCGCGACGAGCGCACGGTCCACCGCGGCATTCACCGCGGCCTGGTCGGCCTCGCCGGTCAGGCGCTGCAACAGCGCCACCGTGGTCTCCGTGGAGACCTGGCGCAGCGCACCCATGGCGGAATCCCGGGCCGCGACGATGCGCGTCTCGGCCGCCGCGATCTGCTGCGCCAGCCTTGCGGCCAAGGCTTCCGACCGCTGGGTGGATTCAAGCTGCGCGGCCTGCATCGCGGCGGCGATGGCAGCCTGGGCCTCGGCGCGCGCCTTGGCCGTCGCCTCGCGATGCGCCGCCATGGCCGCGTCGGCTTCCGCCTTCGCCGCCTGTGCGGCTTCGAGGTCGCCCTCGATCCGGCGTCGGCGATCCTCCAGCACCTCCTCCACGCGCGGCAGCGCGTAGGTGGAGAGCACGAAGTAGAGGACCCCGAAGATGATCAGCAACCAGACGATCTGGGCGATCATCAGCGGATTGCCGAAATCGAGCTGCGGCATGGTGTTCCTCGTCAACTTCTCTGATGCGCACCGCCCGGGCGGGCGGCGCGCCCTGGTCGCTTATCCTGGCCGGCGGGTGCCGGCCGGGGGATCAGGCGAACAGGATCAGGAAGGCGATCAGCAGCGCGAAGAGCGCGACGGCTTCCGTGAGCGCGAAGCCCAGGATGCCGATCGGGAACACCGCATCGCGGGCCGCCGGGTTGCGCGCCACGCTGGTGATCAGCGAGGAGAAGATGTTGCCGATGCCGAGGCCAACGCCGAACAGCGCGATCACGGCGATACCAGCCCCGAGGGCCTTCGCGGCAGCCACTTCCATCTGGATAATCCTTCCGTCTTGAATTGAACTGGGGTGGTGGAGACTGAGCGACGCGGGCCGGAAACCGGCCCTTAGTGCAGGTGCACCGCGTCGTGCAGGTAGATGCTGGTCAGGATGGCGAAGACGTAGGCCTGGAGGAAAGCCACCAGAACCTCGAACCCGACCAGGGCAATGTTGACCGACAGCGGCAGCACCGCCACCAGGGGTCCGATCGCGCCCAGGCCGCCCAGCAGCACGATGAAGGTGGCGAAGACCTTCAGCATGACGTGGCCGGCGACCATGTTGGCGAACAGACGGATGGAGAGGCTGACCGGCCGCGACAGGTAGGAGACGATTTCCACCGGAATGATGATCGGCGCCAGCCAGAGCGGCGCGCCTTCCGGGAAGAAATAGCCGAAGAACTTGCGGCCATGCAGCATCAGCGCCACCACCGTGATCAGCACGAAGACGATGGCGGCGAGGCCGAAGGTCACCGCGATGTGGCTGGTATAGGTGAAGGCGTAGGGCAGCAGGCCCAGCATGTTGCCGAACAGCACGAACATGAACAGCGTGAAGACGAAGGGGAAGAAGCGCTTGCCCTCGTCGCCCACCTGGCCAATCACCAGCCCGTGCACGAATTCGTAAGAGGATTCCGCCAAGGATTGCAGGCGCCCCGGCACCACCGCGCGGGCGGCCATGCCGTACATGATGAGCCCGGTGATCAGGCCCGCGGCCAGCAGCATATGCGCATTGGACTGCGAGAAACCCACGGCGGCGCCCACCGGGCCCAGCACGGGGGTCAGCTCGAACTGGCTCAGCGCGTCGATCGTCCCGGTCTCGGCGGCCACTCGCAATCTCCCGTCCCCCGTGCGGCGGGGAACCCATTCGCCGCGGATGCGGCAGCCAATACCCCCGCCGCGAATGCGGCAGCCAATGCACCGCCGCGGATGCGGCAGCCTCTAGCCCGTCTTGCCGGCGCCGCCCCTCGGGGTGAACAGCCGATAGACATTCATCACCCCGGCAACGCTGCCGAAGACGAAGAACAGCAGGAACAGCCACGGCCAGGTGCCAAGCCAGCGGTCCAGGAACCAGCCCAGCGCGACACCCACGATCAGCGCCGAGACGACCTCGACACCCGCCCGGAACCCGACCCCCCAATTGCTCGCCGGCAGGGGTCCGTTGAGGCCCGGCTTGGGATCCATCCCTCGCCGCGCCCGGGCCTGCCGGAGCCTTTGGTCGAAACCATCGTCTTCCGCCACCGTTGCTCTCCCCTGCGGCGCCCCGCCCGGAAGGCGGCCCGCTCCTACGGCGCGGGGGGCCAGGTGTCAAGGCAATGAACGCGCTGCAACATGGCTTCGCCCCCGTAAGCGCCGCCTACTCCCCGATGAAGCCACCCGACTGCCGCTGCCAGAGATTGGCATAGACGCCGCCTTGCGCCAGCAATTCCGCGTGGCTGCCGGCCTCCGCCACCCGCCCCTGGGAGAGCACCACCAGCCGGTCCATCCGCGCCAGGGTGGACAGGCGATGCGCCACCGCGATCACCGTCTTACCCGCCATCAGCCGTTCCAGGCTGGCCTGGATCGCCGCCTCCACCTCCGAGTCGAGGGCGCTCGTGGCCTCGTCCAGCAGCAGGATGGGCGCGTCCTTCAGCAGCACCCGGGCGATCGCCACGCGCTGGCGCTGGCCGCCTGAGAGCTTCACCCCCCGCTCCCCCACATGGGCGTCGTAGCCAGTGCGGCCGCGCCAGTCGGACAGGGCCATGATGAAGTCATGCGCCTCCGCCCGCTCCGCCGCCACCACCACCTCCGCCACGCTGGCCTCCGGCCGGCCGTAGCGGATGTTCTCCAGGATCGAGCGATGCAGCAGCGCGGTGTCCTGGGTCACCACGCCGATCGAGGTCCGCAGGCTTTCCTGGGTGACCCCGGAGATATCCTGGCCGTCGATCAGGATGCGCCCGCCCTCCGGCGTGAAGAAGCGCAGCAGCAGGTTGATGGCGGTGGTCTTGCCGGCCCCCGAATGGCCGACCAGCCCGACCCGCTCCCCCGGCGCGATATCCAGGTCGAAGTCATGCAGCACGGCGCCCCGCGGTGGCGCGCCGATGGCGCTCACCCGGCCATAGCCGAATCGGACCTGCTCGAAGCGAATCGCGCCCTGGCGCACCGCCAGCGGCTTCGCCCCCGGCGGGTCGGGCGCGGTCTGCGGCACGGCGATGCTGCCCATCGCCTCCTGCACCACGCCGATATTCTCGAAGATGCCGGCCACGTTGAAGGCGACCCAGCCGGAGATATTGGCGATCTGCCAGGCCATCGGCAAAGCCGAGGCGACCACCGCCAGCGGAATCTCCCCCCGCGACCACAGCCAGATCGCCAGCCCCGCGGTGGAGGTCAGCATGCTGGCGTTGAGCGTTGACAGCAGGAAGCCGTTCAGCGTCACCAGCCGGGTCTGCCGGGCGAAATCACGGTTGAGCTGCTCCACCCCCTCCCGCACCCAGGCGTCTTCCTGCTCGGCGCGGGCAAACAGCTTGACGGTGACGATATTGGTGTAGCTGTCCACCACCCGCCCGGTCAGCAGGCTGCGCGCCTCGCTGGCCTTCCGCGCGCGGTCGCGCATGCGCGGCACGATCAGCCGCAGTAGCGTGGCGTAAAGCGCGAACCAGACCAGGATCGGAATCGCCAGCCGCCATTCGGTCGAGGCCAGCACCAGCACCGCCCCGGTGCCATAGACCAGGATGTACCAGACGGCATTCACCGACTGCACGACCGATTCGCGCAGCGCCGGGCCGGACTGCATCACCCGGTTGGCGATGCGCCCCGCGAAATCCTCCTGGAAGAAGGTCCAGCCCTGGCGCACCACCTGCCAATGGCTCTGCCAGCGGATCATGGAGGTGACGGCGGGAATGATCGCCTGCTGCGTCACCAGGTTCTGGCACAGGATGGCGGTCGGCCTGGCCAGCAGCAGCACCGCGGCCATGCCGGCCAGCGTGCCCCCCGCCTCCGCCCAGATCCGCTGCGGCCCATGCTGCTCCAGCAGCCCGACGACGCGGCCGATGAAGACCGGGATCAGCAGGTCGAGCAGCGCCACCGTCAGCCCGGTGGCGAAGAGCAGGCCGAACAGCGCTCGCGCCTGGCGGGCGAAGTGCCAGTAGAAGCCGGTCAGCCGCGCCGGGGGCGGGGCTTCGGGCACGGGAACCCCGAACCAGCGCGCGGCGCGGGCCCCAGGTGGCGCCACCGGATCGACGGCGCGCTCGAAGAGACGGAACAGGAACATCGGAGGCACAACGCGCCGTCATCGGGGCGGCGTCAACCGGGCGTGCGATGACAGGTTGAGGGGGCGTTGCCCCCTCAAGCTCCCCCACCAAGGGGCAGTGGCCCCTTGGGACCCTGGGAGCGGGATGACTTGAGGTGGAATCACCGAAAAGTCTGAATCCCGCGATCCGAAAAAGCTAGCCGTCCAAACGGACGTTCGCGGCCCTTGCGACTTCCCGCCACTTGGCGATCTCGGCCTTGATGAAGGCGCCATACTCCTCGGGCGTCCCGGGGTCGGGGAAGCCGCCGAGCTGGAGCATGCGGGCCGAAACCGCGGGATCGCGCAGGATCGCCACGGCGTCGGCATTCACCTTGCGGATGATGTCGGCGGGCGTGCCGGCGGGGGCGACGATGCCGGACCAGCCCAGCGCCTCGAAGCCCGGCGACACCGTCTCCGCCACCGTCGGCACCTCCGGCAATTGCGGCGTGCGCGCGCGGCCGGTGACGGCCAGCGGCTTGATACGGCCGCCCTGGATGTTCGGCAGGGCGGAAGCCAGGCTGTCCACCATCACCTTCACATTGCCGGCAATCAGGTCCGCCATGGCCGGCCCGCTGCCGCGATAGGGCACGTGCTGCATCTGCAGGCCCAGTCGATGCGCCAGCATCTCCGCCGTCATGTGCTGCGCCGTGCCCGGCCCGGCGGAGGCATATTGCACCCGCCCCGGCTGCGCCTTGGCCAGCGCCACGAAGCCGGCAATGTCATTCGCCTCGAAGCTCGGATGGGCAACGAAGACCAGCGGCAGGGTGAAGATATTGGTGACGGCGACGAAATCCTTCTCCGCGTCATAGGGCAGCCGCGACATGACGGAGGGGTTCACGCCCAGCGTGCCGGAGGTGCCGATGCCCAGCGTGTAGCCATCCGCCGTGGCGCGGGCCACCGCATCCATGCCAATGGCCCCCGCCCCGCCGGCGCGGTTTTCCACCACCACCCGCTGCGGCCAGCGCTTCGACAATTCATCGGCCATGACGCGCGCGAAGATGTCGGCCGCCTGGCCCGGCGGGAAGGGCACGATCATGCGCACCGGCCGCTCCGGCCAATTGCCCTGGGCACGGGCGCTGGCCAGGGCCGGCAAGGCAAGGGTGGCGCCCAGCAGGGCGCGGCGTGTGGTCATCGGATGGTCTCCCCCATGCACCGGCGGTTGACCCGCCTGATTGACCCACCCCGACGCGATTAAGGCGCGCGACAGTGAATGGGATAACGCATGCATTGTTGAGGGCAGCCACCCTGGCGGTCAAGCCACGCTGCGGCTATCCGCATCCTCCGCCTGTCCGCGCGCGACCTCGGCCAGTGCCCCCGCCGGCATCGGCCGGCCCAGCAGGAAGCCCTGCGCATGGTCGCAGCCGAGCTGCCGCAACACGCTGAGCTGCGCTTCCGTCTCCACCCCTTCCGCCACCACCTCCGCCCCCAGCCCATGCGCCAGCCGCATGATGGCGTCGACGATGCGTCGCCCCGGGGCGGAATCCGCCGTGGCAGGCTCGCCCAGGCCGAGGATGAAGCTGCGGTCCAGCTTGATCACGTCGAAGGACAGGTGCTGGAGATAACCCAGCGAGGAATAGCCGGTGCCGAAGTCATCCAGCGCGATGCGCACGCCCAGGCCGCGCAGCGCCTCCAGGTTCCGCCGGGCCGTCTCGGCGCAGCGCAGGAACAGGCCCTCCGTCACCTCCACCTCCAACAGCGCCGGGTCGCAGCCGGTCTCGGCCAGCGCCGTCTCCACCAGCCGCACGCCCTGGTCGGCGCCGAAATGCCCGGCGGAGAGGTTGACCGCGACCGGCACTTCCAGCCCCTGCCGGCGCCAGCCCATCGCCTGGCGGCAGGCGAGATCCAGCACCCGCTGGGTGATCGGATGGATCAGGCCCGTCTCCTCCGCCACCGGGATGAACTCGCTCGGGGAGACAAGGCCACGCTGCGGATGCTGCCAGCGCAGCAGCGCCTCGCAGCCCTTCAACCGGCCCGTGGCGACATCGAACTTCGGCTGGAAGGCGAGGAAAAGCTGGCCGAGGTCCAGCGCCTGGCGCAGGTCCTCCTCCATCTGCCGGCGCAGCCGCAGCACCTCCTCCTGCTCCTGCGTGAACAGCACGGCCTGGCCACGGCCCGCCGCCTTGGCGCGGTACAGCGCGATATCGGCGCGGCTCAGCATGGCCTCGACCGTGGTGCCGTGCTGCGGCGCCACGGCGGTGCCGATGCTGGCGCCGGAACGCAGCGTGTAGCCCAGCAGGCGATAAGGCTGGGCCAGCACATGGGTCAGCCGCTCGGCGAAGGCCGTGGCCTCGGTTTCGTTGCGGAGCCCCGGCTGGATCACCGCGAACTCGTCGCCGCCCAGCCGCGCCAGCATGTCGCCATCCCGCATGGCCGCCCGCATCCGGGCCGTGGCGGCCAGCAGCAGCTGGTCGCCCACCGGATGGCCCAGGCTGTCATTCACCTCCTTGAAGTGGTCGAGGTCGATGCAGTGCACCGCCAGCATGCGATCCGGCGCGGCGCGGCCCAGCAGCGCCTGCAGCCGGGTGCCGAACAACAGCCGGTTGGGCAGGTCGGTCAGCGTATCGTGTTCCGCCAGGTGGCGGATGCGGCGATCGGCGCTGCGCTGTTCCGTCACATCCAGCGCCACACGCACCACCCGCACCAGGTCGGCGCCCGCGAAGACCGGGGCTGTGCTGACCAGCAGGGTCAGGTCCTGGCCATTGGGCTGGCGGATGTGATGTTCCTGGGGCGGCAGCGCCGCGCCGGTCGCCAGCACGCGCTCGATATCCTCCTCCACCCGCGACGGGGCGCCGATTTCGGCGGCGCGGCGGCCCAGCACCGACGCCTCACCCTCCAGCCGCGCCAGGTCGAGGCAGGCCTCGTTCATCAGCACGATCCGCCCCTCGCGATCGAAGGCGGCGATGCCGACGGGCAGCGCATCGACCAGCACGCGCAGGGTGCGCTCGGCCTCCGCCGCCCGCTGGCCGCCACGCACGATCAGCAGCAGCAGCAGGACCACCGAGAGCAGCAGCCCGCCGAGGCTGGCCACGAAGATCACCCCCAGATGGCGGGAGCTGACGCGCGCCGCCTCCACCGCCTTGCGGCGTTCGGTGTGCAGGTCCAGGTTCAGCCGGGTCAGCAGCAGGTCCACTTCACTGACCACGGCATCGATACGGGCGAAGGTGGCCTCGTCGCCGGGCCGGAGCGCCAGGATATCCGGCTCCAGCTGCTCCAGCGCCGACTGCACGCCACTGATGATATCGCGACTATCCAGCAGGGTGCGCGTCGTCGCCTCCTCCGCCCCCTCCAGCAGGGGCAGGCGGCTCAGCAGGATTTCGTAGCGTTCCAGCAGGCGGTCCTCGTCCCAGCCAGGCTCGTCCCGATGGTGGCGCTGCAGGGCCAGGCCGAAGCGGTGCAACTCCACCAGCGCCTGGGTGCTGAACCAGATGGAGACGCGCTGGCTGCCGGCCTCCAGCCGGAACTGCTCGCGCGCCCGCTGCAGGGCCGCACCGACGGAGATGACGAGCAGCACCACAGCCGCCAGCAGCAGCATCGCGCTGCGCCAGCCGGCGCAGCGGAACCTCAGCCGTCCCAGCCTCGGCATCGCCAGGTCAGCTCACATCGATCTGGCGAAGCTGCCAGATGGCGCGGTCGCGATAGACCGCGAGGTCGAGGTCCGCGCGGTCGGACCAGGGGTAGATCAGCCAGATCGGGCCGCGATCACGCACCCGCAGCGGCGCGCCATCCTGGCGCGTGGCCAGGAAGGCGCCATTCCGGTCGGCATCCTCGCGCGGCACATTCACCGCATAGTCGTTCAACGCCGTGGCGCGCAGACGGTCGCCCTGGGCGCCCACGGCACGCAGCAGCCGGTCCAGGGGCACGCCGCTGAAATGGAGCGTCTCGGGACCGGTCCAGGCGGTGCGGGTGCGCAGCACCTCCAGGCCCAGCGCCTCCAGCGCCGGCAGGTCGAAGCTGCGTTCCGCGTCGGCGATGCGGCCGGTGACGCGCAGGATGATGCGGCCGGGCCGCGGCTGGGCCTGGACCGGCAGGGCTGCGAGGAGCGGAAGAAGCAGGAGGCTGCGGCGCCGCATGGCGGAATTCCAGGAGGAACAGGGATCGCGTCGCATTTTTTGCGCGGAAGCCCAGTATCGCTCACAATTCCATGAAAATAGTTAACACGCCCAATCAGGCCCGAGTCAGGCGACATGGCCAGGGAATCAGCCCGGCGCGCCCTCCACCATCTCCACCGCCCTTTGCAGATCGACGCTGAGCAGGCGGGAGACGCCGCGTTCCTGCATGGTCACGCCATAGAGCCGGTGCATCCGCCCCATGGTCAGCGGGTGGTGGGTGACGATCAGGAAGCGCGTGCCGCCGCGCCCCTGGTCGTCGCCCGCCGCCATCACCTCCAGCAGGTCACACAGGCGCTCCACATTGGCGTCGTCCAGCGGCGCATCCACCTCGTCCAGCACGCAGACCGGCGCCGGATTGCAGCGGAACACGGCGAAGACGAGGGACAGCGCCGTCAGCGCCTGCTCCCCGCCCGAGAGCAGCGCCAGCGAGGACAGCTTCTTGCCCGGCGGCTCGGCAAAGATCTCCAACCCCGCCTCCAACGGGTCGTCGGAGCCGACCAGCGCCAGATGCGCCTTGCCGCCGCCGAACAGGCGGGTGAACAGCGCGCGGAATTCGGTATCGACCTTGTCGAAAACCACCCGCAGCCTTTCGCGGCCTTCCCGGTTCAGATGCCCGATCACGCCGCGCAGCTTGGCGATGGCGGTGGCCACTTCCTGGCGCTCCGCCTCGATCCGGGCGCGGGTGGCGTCGAGGTCGGTCAACTCGGCCTCGGCGCGGAGATTGACCGGGCCCATCTCCTCCCGCTCCTTGGTCAGCCGCTCCATCTTGCGGCGGGCCTTGTCCTCCGCCTGGTCGGTCAGCTCGGGAACCTCCCGCGGCAGAGGCGGGTGGCCCTCGCCGAGGCGTTCGACGATGCGCTCCTCCACCGCCAAGGCGGCGGCCTCCGCCTGGCCGGCAGCGCCCTCCATGCGAAGCTGGGCCTCGCGCGCCTGGGCGAAGGCGGCGTCGGCGCCGCGCCGGGCGATCGCAGCCTCCCGGTCCTCGGTCTCGGCGGCGGTCAGCGCTGCGGCGGCGGATTGGTGCGCGGCCTCGGCCTCGGCCAAGGCGCGGCCGGCGGCGGCGCGCTGGGCGGCGGCGGTTTCCGGCGCCTCGGCCAGGGCATCGCGCTCGGCGGCGGCGGCGGCGGCGCGCTGGGCGAGTTCCTGGCGGCGGCCGGCGGCTTCCGTCTTGCGGCGCGCCCATTCCGCCCGCTCCGGCCCGATCGCCGCCTGGCGCTGGGCGATGCGGGTGGCCTCCGCCGCCAAAGTGGCGCGGCTGTCGCGGCATCCGGCCTCGGCGTCGCGGGCCTGGGACAGCGCAAGCCGCGCCGCCTCCACCTGCGCCCGCAGCGCGGCGAGGTCGGGGGCGGCGGCACGGGCGGCCTGGGCCTCCGTCAAGGCCTTCGCGGCGGATTCATGCTCGGCGGTGATGCGGGCGAGTTCCGGGGTCAGCGCGGCCAGCCGCGCCTCCGCCTCCGCCGCCCGCGCGGCGAGGCCGCGGGCCGCATCGCGCGCCGATGTCAGCCGGGATTCGGCGCCGCGCCGGGCTTCGCGCGCGGCAGTCTCGGCGCGGGTGGCAGACAATTCCTCGGCGGCGGCGGCGCTGCGGGACTGGCGGGCGGCGGCGGCATCGGGGGCGGCGGCGCGGGCGATGCGCGCGGCCTCCAGCGCCGCGGTCGCCGCCTGCACCTCCTGTTCGAGGCGCGCCAATTGGGGGGCGATGGCGGCAAGGCGCTGCTGCGCCTGCTGGTCGCGCGCGGTCAGCCGGTCCAGCGCCGTGGCGGCCAGGTTGGCGCGGCGTTCGGCGGTGGCGCGTGCCTCCCGCTGGCGGGCCTCGGCGCCGCGCGATTCCTGTTCGGCGGCGGCGGCCTCAGCGCGGGCCTGGCCGGCGGCGCCGGCGGCGGCCTCCGCCTTGTCGAGCCGGGCGGTGGCGGCGCGGAGCGCATTGCGCTGGGCGAGGCGGACGGCGCCGGGGGTGGGGATGCCGGGCAACAGCCCCTGGCCGTCCCAGCGCCAGACCGCGCCATCCTCCGTCACCAAAGACTGGCCGGGCTTCAGCAGCGGCTGCAATGACGCGCCATCGGCGCCCTTGGGCAGCAGCCCGACCTGGGACAAGGCGCGGGCCAGCGCATCCGGCGCTTCCACCAGCCGGGCCAGCGGCGTGGCGCCGGCCGGCAAAGCCGGCATCGGGTCGAGCGGCGGCAGCACGCGCCAATGGCGCGGCGCGTCGGTGTCCAGCGCCGCGTCCAGCCCCTCCCCCATCGCGGCGCCCAGCGCCGCTTCCAGGCCGGGCGGCACGCCGATGCGGTCGAGCACCGTCTCGGCGCCACCGCCCACCTCGCGGGCGCGCAGCACATCGGCGAGCGCGGTGGCTTCGGCGGCGGCGCGGGCGCGGGCGGCGCCGGCCTCGCTGGCGGCCGTGCGGGCCGCCTCATGCCGGGTCTGGGCGGCGGCGCGGGTCTTTTCGGCGGCGTCGAGCGCGGCACGGGCCTCGGCCAAGGCGGCGGTGGCCGCCTGCGCCTCGGCCCGGCCGGCGGCCATCTCGGCCTCCGGCACGGCGCCGGCGCGGGCGGCGTCGCGTTCGGCGGTCAGGCGGGCCTGCTGTTCGGCGCCACGCCTTGCAGCGGTCTCGGCGGCCTGGAGTTCGGCCGTGGCGCGGGATTCGGTGGCCTCGGCCTCGGAGGCCAGCCGCCGCGCCGCCTCATGCGCCGCCTGGGCGGCGGCGCGGGCGGATTCGGCAGTCGACAGCGCCGTCTCGGCCTCGGCCAAAGCGGTTTCAGCCTCCGCCACCCGGGTCGCTGCCGCCGCGCGGGCGTCCTCGGGGATCTGCGCCTGAAGGGCGGCCGCGTGGTCGGCCGAAAGCTTGCGGTGCTGGGCGGCGAGCCGTTCGGCGCGCGTCGCCGCCTCGGCCTCGGCGGCAGCCAAAGAATTGGCCTGGGCGGCGGCCTCGGCGGCGATCTGCGTGGCGCGGTCGGCGGCCTCCACGGCAGCGGCGACGGCGGCGATGGCGGCCTGTTCGGCGGCCTCGGCATCGGCGCTACGGCCGGGCAGTTCGGCGGCGATCCGGGCAAGTTCCTCGCCCTCCGCCGTCAGCCGCGCCTCGGCCGTGTCGGCATCCGCCTCCACCCGCGCGGCGTGGTCCAGATCTTTTGCCAATGCGGCGTGACGTTGCACGGCGCCGTCCAGCGCTTCCCGCGCCCGGGCTTCCTCGGCGCCCAGCGTCTCCGCCTCCACGCGCCGGCGTTCCAGCGCGGTGCGGGCATTGCCTTCCGCCGCGCGCGGGGCGGGCAGGCCCTGTTCGGCGGCGAAGGCCCGGCGCACCGCGGCCTCGGCGGCGGCTTCCGCCTGGGTGGTCGCATGGCGGGCGGTGGCAAACGCCTCCCGCGCGGCGGCCAACGCACCCTGCGCGCGAGCTCGTAAAATGGCGAGCCATTCCACCTCCGCCTCTCGCACGAGTCCGGAAAGGTTGCGGTAGCGCGCGGCCTGGCGGGCCTGGCGTTGCAGGTTCTGGCGGCCGGATTCCATCTGGCCGAGCAGGTCCTCCGCCCGGCCGAGATTGGTCTCCGCCTGGCGCAGCTTGAGCTCCGCCTCGTGCTTGCGGGCGCGCAGCCCGGCGATGCCGGCCGCTTCCTCCAGCACCGCGCGGCGTTCCTCCGGCCGGGCGGAAATCAGCGCGGCGACGCGGCCCTGGCTGACCATGGCGGAGGACCGGGCGCCGGAGCCGATATCGGCGAACATGGTCTGCACGTCGCGGGCGCGCAGCTCGCGGCCATTCACCCGGAAGGAGCTGCCCTCCCCCCGCGCGATTTTTCGCGAGATTTCCAGGTCCTGCGCCTCGGCATTGGGGGGCGGGGCGAGGCCGCCGGCCTCCTCCAATGTCAGCGTCACCTCGGCGAGGTTGCGGCCGGGGCGGGTGGAGGTCCCCGCGAAGATGATGTCGTCCATCTCGCCGCCACGCATGGCGCGGGCATTGGTCTCGCCCATGGCCCAGCGCAGGGCCTCGACGACGTTGGACTTGCCGCAGCCATTCGGGCCGACGATGCCGGTCAGGCCGGGCAGCACCTCCACCACCGTCGCCTCGGCGAAGGATTTGAAGCCGGCGATGCGCAGCCGGGTCAGCCGGGCGCGGCGCGCGGCTTCAGCTTGTTCCTCCGTCCGCGCCGGCTCGTCGGGGTTCTCACCCACCTGGTCTGCCGGCGCGGACTCCATGGATCAGCGGGTCTCGCCCACAAGCTGCGCGAAGCGGGCAAAGGCCATGTTGCCCGGCACGGCGCGGCTGCCGAAGACGAAGGTGGGGGTGGAGGAGACGTTGTGTTCCTGCTGCCCGGCGACGCGGGCGGCCAGGATGGCGCGGGCCAGGGACTGGTCGGCCAGCACCTCGTCATATTTGGCGCGCGGCATGCCGGCCAAGGCGGCGATCTTGAACAGCTCCTCCCGCGGATCGCCGCCACGGGCGAAGGCCCAGCGGTCCTGGCTGCCCAGCAAAGTGGAGATGAAGGGCTCGTAGCGCTCGGCCGGCAGGCTGCGGGCGACGGCCGCGGCGGCCAGGGCCAGCCCGTCCAGCGGGAAGTCGCGGAACACCATGCGCATGCGGCCGGCCTGCACCAGGTCCGACTTCACCTTCGGCCAGGTCTCCCGGTGGAAGGCCGCGCAATGGCCGCAGGTCAGGGAGAAATACTCGATCACGGTCACCGGCGCGTCGGCGCGGCCCAGGCTGCGCTCCGTCATGCGCGGGTCGTCGGCGGCGAGCGCCGGCGGGGGCGGCGTGGCCGGGGCGGCGCCCTGGGCCAGCACCGCGCCGGGGGCGAAGGCCAGGGCACCAGCGGCGAGCGTCAGCAGCGAACGGCGGTCGGGCATGGGAAGGCAGCCTCCGAAAAGGGTCGGTCAGCGCTTTCGATAGACGCCGAGGGCCAGCTTTGCCAGAGCATCGCGCAATTCGCCCGGTGGCATCTCGGCCAGCCGCGCCTCCACACCCTCCGGCAGCGTCACCGGCTTCGGCCGGGGCCGGGGGGGCGGGGCGCCGGCCGGGGCCTGCTGCACGAAGCGCAGCCGCTCCACCGTCGTGCGGCCGAGATGGGCGTTGATCCGGCCGATCAACTCCGGCGCCAGATGCTGCAATTCCATCGCCACCGGCCCAGCGCAGGCCAGGGTCAAGGTGCCGGAAGTCAGGCGCAGCGGCTGGGTCGAGGCCGCCAGGGCCGGGCCGACCACATCCGGCCAATCCGCCATCAACTGCGCCCCGGCCGGGCTGCGCTTGCGGAAGGCCGGGCGGGTCAGGCGCGGAATCAGGGAGGACAGCGGCAGGGGGGCTGTCGGGAATCGCCGCCGGTCGCCATCTTCCGCCATGCGTGACCCCTTCCCTCCCCGATCCCGCCCTGCTGCTGGCCTGGTATGACCGTCATCGCCGGGTGCTGCCCTGGCGTGGCGACGATGCCAGCCGGCCCGACCCCTACCGGGTCTGGCTGTCGGAGGTGATGCTGCAGCAGACCACCGTGGCCGCCGTCGGCCCGCGTTATACACGATTCCTGGCCCGCTTCCCCGATGTCCAGACGCTGGCCGATGCGGCGTGGGAGGAGGTGGCGGAGGAATGGGCCGGCCTCGGCTACTATGCCCGCGCCCGCAACCTGCATGCCGGGGCCAAGGCGCTTGCCGCGCAGGGATTTCCCCGCACGGTGGAGGGGTTGCGGGCAATCCCGGGCATCGGCCCCTATACCGCCTCCGCCGTCGCCGCCATCGCCTTCGGCCAGCCGGTGGTGCCGGCGGATGGCAATGTGGAGCGGGTGGTGGCCCGGCTGGTGCGGGAGGAAACGCCCCTGCCCGCCGCCAAGCCGCGCCTGACGGCCCTGGCCCAGGGTTTCATGGCGCATGCCGCCGCCCGCGCCCGGCCGAGCGCCTTCGCCCAGGCGCTGTTCGACCTGGGCGCCACCATCTGCACCCCGCGCAACCCGGCCTGCGCGCTCTGCCCTTTCCGAGATGGCTGCGCCGCCCAGGCAGCGGGGGTGCAGGCGGAGCTGCCGCGCAAGACGCCGAAGCGGGCAAGGCCGATCCGCCATGGCGTGCACTTCCTTCTGTTCGACGACACCGGCGCCATGCTGGTGCGCCGCCGGCCGCCGAAGGGGCTGCTGGGCGGCATGCTTGAAATCCCCGGCACGCCCTGGCGCGCCACGCCCTGGGAGGAAGGGGAGGCGCTGGGCCACGCCCCGCTGCCCGGCCTCGCCTGGCTGCCCTTGCCCGGGGAGGCCCGGCACGGCTTCACCCATTTCGAGCTGCGCATGACCCTGCTCACCGCCCGCCTGCCCGGCCCCGCCGAGGCGCCCGGTTTCTCCTGGATGGACCCCCAGGCCGCCCGTATCGCCATGCCCAGCGCCATGCACCGTCTGCTGGAACTGGAGGCGGGCGCATAGTCCGGACGATTCAAACCCTCTCAATACTTCGTGTGGTAATTTCGGCTTGACAGTCAGGCCGGAGCCCCAATGCGGATCAAGACCCTCTTTACCCTGGCGATGCTGGGCATCGCCACGGTCGGCGCGACGGTGGGCGGCGTGCTGGCCCATGACCAGTGGCAGCGCAGCCGCGGCGCGGCACAGGCCAGCGGGCTGACGGAGGCCGCCGCCGGGCTGCTGCGCCTGACCGAGAAGCTGGTCATCGAGCGCGGCAACTGGGTGATCCGCATGCACTCCACCGCCCCGGCCGATGCCGCGCTGCTGACACGGCTGAGCACCATCGAGGCCGATACCGATGCGGCGCTGACCGCCGCCCTGACCGGCCTGCGCCAGTCCGGCGACACCGCGCTGGAGGCGCATATGCGGCGTATCGAGGCGATGCCCGCCACCCTGACGACATTGCGCGCCGCCACCCGCAGCGCCGCCCTGCTGCCGATGGCCGAGCGCACGGCCGCGGCCCGCGCCCGGCCGCAGCAGGTCTATGACGGCCTTCTGACGGATATCACCGCGGCGCTGGATGCCAGCCATCGCGGCATCGCCGGCCTCGGCGAGGGGCTGGAGACGCTGGTGCAGGCGGCACGCATGGTCTGGGACCTGCGCGATGCCGGCAGCCGCCAGATCGTCGCCATCGCCACCGCCCGCGGCAATGCCCGCGCCCTGACGCCGGCCGAGCTGGAAACCATCGCCGGCGCCGGACGGGTGCTGGAGACCGGCTGGCGCCAGGTGCGGCAACTGGCCGGGCTGGTCGGCAATCCGCCCGGCCTCGCCGGCGCGATCGAATCGGTCGAGCGGCGCTTCTTCGGCGAGGCGGCCGGCAAGGTCCGCGAACTGGTCGCGGCGGGCCGCGTGGGCGGCACCTATCCGATGGAGGGCGATGCCTTCACCGCCTTCGCCACCCCCTCCCTCCAGATCCTGCTGGAAGTGCGCGACGCGGCGCTGGCGGAGGCCGCCGGACTGGCGGCGGCACAGCAGCGGGACGCCAATGCGACGCTGGCCCTCGAACTCGGCGTCATCGCGCTGATCGGCCTGCTGCTCGCCGGGCTCAGCCTGCTGCTGGTGCGCCGCGTGGTGGTGCCGATGGTGCAGCTGACCGGCACGGTGCAGGCCCTCGCGCAGGGCGACAATGCCGTGACCGTGCCCTGCCGTGGCCGCGCCGATGAGGTGGGCCATATGGCGGAAGCGGTGGAGGTGCTGCGCCAGAATGCCGGGGCCGCCCGCCAGGCGGCCGCCGCAGCCGCCGCGGAGCAGGAATCCAAGATGCGCCGCGCCGAGGCCACCCAGGCCCTGGTGGAACGCTTCGAGACCGAGGTGACCGCCGTGCTGGAAGCCGTGGCCGGTGCCGCCGCGCCGCTGGACGCGACGGCCGACCGGCTCGGCCGCGCCGCCAGCGAGGCACGGGAACAGGCCGAGGGCATGGCCATGGCCGCCGGCGCGGCTTCGGAGAATGTGCAGACCGTCGCCGCCTCGGCCGAGGAACTGGCCAGCAGCATCGCGGAGGTGGCGCGCCAGGTGGCCGACAGTGCCCGCATCGCCCAGCGCGCCGCCGTCGATGCCCGCACCACCGACGCCGCCATGGCCGGGCTGGCGGAGGTCGCGGCGCGGATCGGCGATGTGGTGGGGCTGATCCAGTCCATCGCCGGCCAGACCAATCTTCTGGCGCTGAACGCGACCATCGAGGCGGCGCGCGCCGGCGATGCCGGCAAGGGCTTCGCCGTGGTGGCCGGGGAGGTGAAGGCCCTGGCGGCACAGACCGCCCAGGCGACGGAACAGATCGGCGCCCAGATCAGCGCCATGCAGGCGGAGACGGGCCGCGCGGTGGAAGCGATCCGCGGCATCGGCCGCACCATCGAGGATCTGTCGAACATCGCCACCCAGGTGGCCGCGGCGGCCGAGCAGCAATCCTCCGCGACGCAGGAAATCGGCCGCGCCGTGGCGCAAGCCGCGACCGGCACCGACCAGGTGACGCGCCGCACGACGGAGGTGATGCAGGGCGCCGAGGCCACCGCCGCCGCCACCGGCGGGCTGCGCGACGCCTCCGCCGGCCTGTCGCGCCAGGCGGATGCGCTGCGCGGCCAGGTGACGGGCTTCCTGACGGCGATCCGCGCGGCCTGACCGGAACGGCGTTACAGCGACGTCTTGAATCAACCATCGCGCGCATGCCAGCCTGCCGATACGGAAAGGCAATGGGTGCGCGATGGCGGGACGCCGCGTCTTCTGCATGGGCCTCGGCGCCATGCTCTGCGGTTGCGGCGGTGCGGTGCTGCCGCCGCCGCTGCCGCCCACGGAGTCCGTTCGCCTCGCCGCGGCGGAGGCGGCGCAGGACCGGGTGACGCCGCGCCGCATGCTGGCCAGCGGCGAGGCCAGCGCCACCGTCCGGCGCATCGCCGGCCGGCTGAATCCGCCGGCGCTGGAGGTTTGCCGGGAGATCGGGCTGAACCGCTGCGACTGGTTCTTCCGCGCCTCCCGCAGCACCACGCTGAACGCCGCGGCGGGCAGCGATGGCCGGGTCGAGATCAATCGCGGCGTGCTGGAATATGCCCGCAACGACGACGAGGTGGCGCTGGTGATGGCGCATGAACTGGCGCACCACGCCGCCGACCATGTGCGCCAGGGCAGCACCAACCAGCAGGTCGGCGCGGCGATCGGCGGCACGCTGATGGGCGCGCTGGTCATCGCCGGGGCGCTGGCGGGCGGGCGCAGTTCCGCCGCCAGCAATCGCCGCGATATCGAGGGGGCAGGACGCCTCGGCGCGCGTCTCGGCCGGTTGACCTTCAGCCGGGAGCAGGAGCGGGAGGCCGACCATCTGGGCGCCCTGATCCTGTTCCGCGCCGGCTACGACCTGGATGCGGCGCGCGGCTTCCTGCTGACCATGGCGCGGCTGTCGGACCGCCAGGAAAGCGGGATCTTCGACAGCCACCCCGCCGGGCCGGAACGCATCGCGGCCTTCGACCAGACCGTGGCCCAGCTGCGCGCGACGCAGGGGCGCATCCCGTTGCGGCCGGGCTGACTGGACAGCCGGCGCGGCCAGCGTCACACCGGGGCGGAAACGCTTGGAGACCCTGCCCATGGCCATCGCCCTGACATCCACCCGCCCGGCGCTGCGCTTCGCCGGCATCGCCCTGCTGGGGTCCTGGCTGCTGGCGGCCTCCGCCCAGATCAGCCTGCCGATGTGGCCCGTGCCCGCCACCCTGCAGACGCTGGCCGTGCTGCTGCTGGGCGCGCTGGGCGGGCCGGCGGCGGGTCTTGCCGCCGTCACGGCCTATCTGGCGCAGGGCGCCATGGGGCTGCCCGTCTTCGCCAACGGCACCGGCGGGCTCGCGGTGATGATGGGGCCGACGGCGGGCTATCTGCTGGGCTTCCTGCTGGCCGGCTGGCTGGCCGGCTTCGCCCGCGGGCTGGATGTGTGGCGCCAGGGCGCGGTGCTGCTGGCGGCGCATCTGCTGATCTTCGTGCCGGGCGTGGCCTGGCTGGCCGGCTTCACCGGCTGGGCGCGGGCCTTCGAGGTCGGCTTCCTGCTGTTCGTGCCCGGCACGGCGGTGAAGACGGCGCTGGCCTGGGCGCTGCTGCGGGCGCTGAACCGGCGCTAGAGTCTGTCAGGCATTGATCGAAGCATATCCGGCATGGCGGAGGTATGCGGCGCATTCCTCTGGGGTGAAGGTGCCGAGCAGGTCGCCGATCCTGCGCCAGGTTGCCTCGACGGATCGCTCGTCGGCCTTTCGGAGCAGTGTCTTGAGTTTGGCGAAGACCATCTCGATCGGGTTCAGGTCTGGGCTGTAGGCTGGCAGGAAGAACAGCTTGACGCCGACTGCGCGGAGTGCTGCGCGGACAGGCTTGCCTTTGTGGCTGCCGAGGTTGTCGGCGATGACGATGTCGCCGCGGCTCAGCGTCGGCGCCAGAAATGGCTGACCCAGGCGGTGAAGGAGAGGCCGTTGATCGGCCCGTCGATGACGCAGGGCGCGACGATGCGGTCGTGCCGCAGACCGGCGAGGAAGGTGAGCGTCTTCCAGTGCCCATGCGGTACCTTGGCCAGCAGCGGCGCGCCGCGCGGGCTCCAGCCGCGGGTGCGTGTCATGTTGGTCTTGGCCCAGGTTTCGTCGACAAACACCAGGCGGGCGGGGTCAAACCGATGCTGATGGGTCCGCCAGCGTGCCCGTCGTCGTGCCAAGTCAGGCCGATCGGTCTCGCTGGCCAGCAACGTTTTTTTTGAAGCTGAGGCCTTGGCGGCGCATGAAACGCCAGACGGTGTCGTGCGACACCGCAATGCCCGCGGCCCGCAGGTCGGCTGCCAGGGCCCGCACCGTCCAGTCCGCTTTCGATGCGAGCCGAGTGGTGACCGCATCTGCCGAACTCAGCAGCATGAGCGGGCGCTGACCGTCGCGCTTCTTGGCCTCCAAACCCTGCCCGGCGCGGGCGAGCTGGCCAATCCGCACCGCACTGGCCACCGAAACCTCGAAACGTGCCGCCGCCGCTCGCACGGTCGCACCTTCCGCCAGCGCGACAGCAACGCGTGAGCGCAAGTCCAGGGAAAGCGGTCGAGCCATTGCTGCTGGCCTCCTGCCCAGCAGCAATGTTGAATCACATCAGCCCCGCGTCGTGGAATCCCTTTCCCGATTCAGCGCCGAGCTGACAGACTCTAGCTAGCTGTTTCGACGCATTTTCCGAGTCGCCTTGCGAAGCCGCAAGGCTTGAAAATGCTCTACATCAGAGCCGCGCGCAGCGGCGCGGGCAGCATCGCGACCAGCTCCGGATCCGCGATCGCGGGCGGCGGACCGGCCGCGACCAGCCGGGGCTCCGCCTGCTGCGTATCCAGGATGCGCCATAGGTCGCAGGCTTCAGCATAGGCGGCAAAATTGACACAGGCGCGCGGGAAGCGACGCCGCGCATCCGCCTCCGGCACCGCATGACCACCGGCGGTGACACGGGCGGCGATGCGCGCCAGCGCCATCTCCACCTTTGGCAGGATGCAGAAGACGAGGTTGGCCGCGAAGCCGGCGGCCTTGGCGGCGGCGATGGTGCGCAGATGGGTGCGGCCGGCAAGCGTCGTTTCCAGCGCGAAGCTGCGGCGCTGCGAAATATGGTCTGCGATGTGCAGAAGCACCGTTCGCGCGGCCTTCGTCGCCGTCTCGGCATCCGGCGTGGGCGTCAGTGGCGAGAAGCCGCGCGCTATCTCATCCAGATTGACGAAACGCTCCGTGCCGGCCGCGGCCCGCAAGTAGCGCCGGGCATAACTGGTCTTGCCGACACCGTTCGGCCCGGCGATCAGCCAAAGGACTGGCCGTTCAGCCGCCATCCCTGACAATCTCCTGCCGCAGCTCGTCGATCAGCCGCAGCCGGCCGTCGCGGGTCTCGACATGCCAGAAGGTCCAGCCGTTGCAGGAGGGTGCCGCCTGCAAGGCCGCGCCGACCTTGTGGATGGAGCCCACCGCCTCGCCACAGCGCAGCGTCGCATCGGCGCCGACCATGGCGCGCCAGCGGCGGTTGCGGTCCACCAGCGTGCTGCCGGCCGGGACCAGCCCGCGTTCCACCAGCACGCCGAAGGCGATGCGCGGCTGTTCGCGCTTGTTCGGCAAAGCGAGCGCGGCGCTTTCATCCATCGGCACGATGCCGCGCAGCCTTTCCTCCGAAGCGGCGGCATAGACCGGGTCCTGCTCGATCCCGATATAGCGCCGGCCGAGCCGCTTGGCGGCGGCGGCGGTGGTGCCGGTGCCGGAGAAGGGGTCCAGCACCACCTCCCCCGGTGAAGTGCAGGACAGCAGCACGCGGTGCAGCAGCGCTTCCGGCTTCTGGGTCGGGTGCAGCTTGGCGCCATCGGGACCGCGCAGGCGCTCCCCCCCGGTGCAGAGCGGAAAATACCAGTCGCTGCGCATCTGGATGTCGTCGTTCAGCGACTTCATGGCGGCGTAGTTGAAGCGGTAGCGGGATTCCGGCCCGCGCGCCGCCCAGATCATCGTCTCATGCGCATTGGTGAAGCGACGGCCACGGAAATTCGGCATCGGGTTGGCCTTGCGCCAGACCACGTCGTTCAGGATCCAGAAGCCCAGGTCCTGCAGCGACGTGCCCAGGCGGAACACGTTGTGGTAGCTGCCGATCACCCAGATCGTGCCATCCTTGCGCAGCACCCGGCGGCATTCGCTCAGCCATTCGCGGGTGAAGGAATCATAGGCCCCGAAGCTGGCGAACTGGTCCCAGGCATCGTCCACCGCATCGACCAGGCTGTCATCCGGCCGGCGCAGCTCTCCCTTGAGCTGAAGGTTGTAGGGCGGATCGGCGAAGATCATGTGCACCGAGGCCGGCGGCAGGCGCTTCAGCACCGAGATGCAGTCGCCGCGCAGCACCTCGTCCAGCGGCAGGTCGAGCCCCATCCCCATCGTAACGCCACGCACCCCCTCGATTCGCGAGTCGCAACATGCGCGGCGCCGAGTCGCGCCGTCAACTCAGATACTTGGCGCGGTGAGTTGCAGGAAGAACTGATCGACCGGGGCGAAGCCCCGGCGGTGATGCGGCGTGGGGCCGAGGCGGGCCAGGCAGGCGCGGTGCTCGGCGGTGGGATAGCCCATGTGGCGCCCGAAACCCCAGCCGGGAAAGCGCGGATCGAGCCGCGCCATGGCGCGGTCGCGGGTGACCTTGGCGAGGATGGACGCGGCGGCGATCGACAGGCTGATCGAATCCCCGCCCACCAGGCAGCGCATCGCCCATGGCCCGGGCGGCGCGCGATTGCCGTCGACCAGCACAAGGTCGCAGGGCGCGCGCAGCCGGCGCAGGGCGCGGGCCATGGCGAGATGGCTGGCATGCAGGATGTTGAGCCGGGCGATCTCCGCCACGCTGGCGGCGGCGATGCCGTATTCCAACGCGCCGCACCGCGCGGCTTCCAGCAGCGCGGCATAGGCGGCATCCCGTCGCGCCGCGTTCAGCTTCTTGCTGTCGTCCAGCAGCGCGGCCAGGGCGGCGGCGGGCGGCGCGGTGAAGACCACGGCGGCGGCCAGCACCGGCCCGGCCAGCGGCCCGCGCCCCACCTCATCCACCCCGGCGACCCGCCCGCCGGCCTGCGATTCATGGCTGTAATCCGGCATGCGCCGGGCATAGGGCATTTCGGGACCAAACGAAATCAGCCCGTGCGCCGCTCCACCAGCCGCAGCGCGGCGCAGAGGCGGGAGAAGGCGTACCAGAAGGGGCCATGCCCCACCGGCCCCTGCCCCGGTGCCGCATCCGGCCCCACCGGATCGCCACGCCGCAGCAGGCCGAGGCGGTTCTCGAAGCGGCCGCGCATGTTTTCCAGGAAGGCGCCACTGGCGGCCATGTACTGCTCCAGCATCTCCGCCGCGATCTCGATCTCCGATTGCGCATGGCCCTCGGTGGTCAGGCGCTTCAGGGCGCGGCTGTCGGCGGCCAAAGCGATGTGCAGGCGGTGGAGCTCCGCCAGGTGGCGGGCGATGGACTGCCGCATCTCCCGCGCCAGTTCGGTGCGGCTCGGATCGCTGTCGGGCATGGAGGAAGCCTCCGGCTTTTCCGGAAGAGTGCACCGGCCGGGATTGCGATTGCGTTAGCGCTTCCAGCCCCAGATGGCGAAGACGCGATGCGGCACGGCCAGCGGGTCCTGCGGGAAGCGCGCATCCAGCATCGCCGCCAGCTCCACCTCGAAGCGCGCCACCGCCGCGCCCCCCAGGGCACCGCCCACGCCGGCGGAGGCGCGGATGCGGCCGATCCAGTCCGCGCGGCTGTAGAGCGCGGCATGGTCGAAGCCGCCGAAGCCGAGGTCCTGGAACCCGGCCAGGGCAAGGTCCGTGGCCCAGGCGGGGTAGAAGCCGGTGCCGCGGCCCATGCGCCAATGCGGGTTATGCGCCTCGATCAGGAATTCCGTGGCATGGGCGACATTGCCGGGCAGCGGGATCCAGTCGAAGTGGCAGATCAGCAGCGCGCCGCCGGGCTTCAGCACCCGCATCGCCTCCGCCGCCGCCAGCCCGCGGTCGAACCAGTGCCAGGCCTGGCCGGCGGTGACGAGGTCGAAGGCGGCGTCGGGCTGGTCGGTGCGCTCGGCGATGCCTTCCGCGAAGCGGGCGCGGTCGGCCAGGCCCTCGGCCTCCGCCAGCCGGCGCGCGGCGGCGACCTGGCCGGCGGCAGGGTCGAGGCCCAAGGCGGTGGCGCCGCGTTCGGCAAGGCCCCGCGCCAGGGTGCCGGTGCCGGTGCCGAGGTCGAGCGCGGCGATGCCGGGGCGCAGCAGGGCCTCATGCGCCAACATGTCGTAGAGGCCGGGCGGAAAGCCCTGGCGGTGGCGGGCGTAGTCGGCGCTGGTGGCGCTCCAGTTCGGGTTGCTCATGGGCGGGGGGGCTTCCGGCCGGGGCGGGTGGGGCGCTTCACGCGGCGCTTGGGGGCGGCGGTCAGGCGGGACAAAGCGGCGGGGGGCGTCACCGCGCGGTCGCCGTCGAGCCAGGCGAGGTCCTCGGCCGTGTCCACATCGCGCAGGGTGCGCAGCAGGGCGACGGGGCGGCCGTGGAAATTGGCCAGGGTATCGGCCAGCGCCTGGTCGGAGGACCAGCGCACCGCCGCGAAGGGTTTTGGCGGGCGTCGGGGGCCGAAGCCGACCAGCCAGTAGCCACCATCCTCCGCCGGGCCGAACACCGCCTGGGCGCGGCCGAGGGCGGCGAAGGCGGCGGCGATATCCGATGCGCCGATGCCGGGAATGTCGCTGCCCACCAGCACCACCCGCCGATGCGGCGCCATGGCGCGCTGCATGCGCTGGCCGAGGTCGCCCCTGGCCTGGGCGGTCCGCGCCAGATGGCCGGGCCAGCGGGCCGCGCCCCGGGCGGGCGTCACCACCAGCTGCGTCCGCCAGCGCCGGTCGCGGCCCACGGCCGCCAGCAGCGCGGCGAGCTGGCCACGATAGAAGCGCAGCGCGGCCATGGCGCCGATACCGGCCGCCAGCCGGCGCTTCACCGCGCCCAGCCTCGGCGCCCGTGCGAAGACCAGCAGCGTGTCACCCTTCATCCGCGCCCCCGGCCCGCATAGATGCGCGCGATCATGCCCGGTGGAAGCCCGGCGTAGAAGAGGGTGAGGCAGGTGAGGTTGCGCGCCGACCGCGCCCACCATCCCTCCCGCCGCCAACGCGTGGCGGAGGTGATGGCATCGACGGGCAGCGCCACCAGCCGGGCGCGGCCGAGGCGGCGCACCAGGTCCACATCCTCCATCAGCGGCAGCGGCCGCATGCCGCCGACCTGGTCCAGCAGGTCCCGATGGATCAGCAGCCCCTGGTCGCCATAGGGCAGGCCCAGCACGCGGCAGCGCCAGGCGACGGCGCGTTCCAGCCGGCGGGCCTGGGGCGCTTCGTCATCCAGGGCGAAGCGGAAATAGGCGGCGCGTCCGGGGCTGGCCATGGCGGCGCGCACCGCCTCCGCCCAGCCGGGCGCCAGGCGGGTATCGGCATGCAGCAGCAGCAGCCAGGGGCCGCGCGCGGCGGCGACGCCGGCGGCGATCTGCGTGCCGCGGCCGCGCGGGGCGGTGATGACGCGCGCGGCGGCCTGGGCGGTGCCATCGGTGCTGCCGCCATCCACCACCAGAACCTCCGCCGGCGCATCGCCCAGCGCCGCCAGCACCGCCGGAAGGGTGGCGGCGGCGTTCAGCGCGGGGATGACGACGGAAAGGCCCTCTATTCTCATTTTGTTCTTGACGATCGCGGCGGGAATACCTTCTGATGCCTGAGAACAAACCGCGAAACAAGAGGATCGGAGCCATGCCGGACGGAGGTGCCACCGCGATGCCCTCCCTGGCCCGCAAGGGTCGGGGTGCCGTCACCAATCCGGGTGTCCGCTACGAGTCCAGCCATTCCGAACTCTATGACGATGGCTGGGGCACGCTGGACACCGATTTCGCCGCGCTGCCGCCGCTGGCCACGACGCTGACGCGCGACCATGCGCGCAGCGCCATGTCCTGGAATGACAGCCCGGATATCGGCTTCGACCGTTCGCTGAACCCCTATCGCGGCTGCGAGCATGGTTGCGTCTATTGCTACGCCCGGCCGAGCCACGCCTATATCGGCCTGTCCCCCGGGCTCGATTTCGAATCGAAGCTGATGTTCAAGCCGAACCTGCCCGAGCTGCTGGAGAAGGAGCTTTCCAAGCCGGGCTACACGCCGAAGCCGGTGGCGCTGGGGGCGAATACCGACCCCTACCAGCCGGTGGAACGCACGCTGGGCATCACAAGGCGGGTGCTGGAGGTGCTGGAACGCTTCGGCCATCCGGTCACCATCGTCACCAAGGGCGCGCTGGTGCTGCGCGACCTCGACATCCTGCAGCGCATGGCGGCGCGCAACCTGGTGCGGGTCTGCCTTTCCGTCACCACGCTCGACATGAAGCTGGCGCGGGTGATGGAACCGCGCGCGGCGAATCCGCTGAAGCGGCTGGCGGCGGTGACGGAGCTGACCAAGGCCGGCATCCCGACCGGCGTGCTGGCGGCGCCGATGATCCCCGGGCTGAACGACATGGAGATGGAGCGCATCCTGGAAGCCAGCGCCCATGCCGGCGCCACCCATGCCGGCTATGTGCTGCTGCGCCTGCCGCTGGAGATCAAGGGCATGTTCGAGGCCTGGCTGCAGGAACACCATCCGGACCGCGCCGCCCGCGTGCTGGCGCTGGTGCGGGAGACGCGTGGCGGCCAGTTGTATGACTCCCGCTTCGGCCAGCGCCAGACAGGCAGCGGCCCCTATGCCGAGCTGCTGGCGCAGCGCTTCCGCCTCGCGCTGCGTCGCTTCGGGCTGGAAGGGCGGCGCGGCCAGCTCGGCGCGCTGGATTGCAGCCAGTTCCAGGCGCCGCGCGCCGAGGCGCGGCAGATGGAATTGCTGTAGGGCGTGATGATCGCAGGTGCGAAGGCACCACAGGTCTGAATCCCGCGCACCAGCAAAAGCGACAACCTGGTGCGTGAACGAAGGCGAACGCATCACGCTGTGGCGCGCTAGATCCGCCGCATCGGCACGCGGTTGGTCGTCGCCCAGTCCGGCCAGCCGATGAAGCGTTCCACCAGCACCAGCACGGCGGCGACGATCAACACCACGATGATGATCTGGACGGTGCGGCGGGATGGCGGATGGCGCAGCCACTGTGCCATCCGGATCAGAACGCGGGTGAGCGGATCCACCTACCCGTTGGTCGGCACGCCGAGCCGCCGGGCCACCTGCAGGATGCTCTCCCAGGTATCCGGCTGCAGCGGCACGCCGTTCGCCAGGCGGTCGGCGCGGGTCTGCGCTTCCTTGTCCCCCGGCGCAAGCACCGGGCTGGCGGGATCGGCCGGGGCCGTTTCCATCACCCAGTCCACATAGGCGCGGCCCGTCGCCTCGAATTCCGACTGCGTCCCGAAGTGCCTGGGCGAGACGTAGAAGCTCAGCATGCCATTGGCGATGCGCCCGCGCGCATCCACGGGGCCGGAGGTGCCGCCCCCGGTCAGGGCACCGGCCAGCATCTCGCACATGAAGGCCAGCCCGCTGCCCTTGTGCTCGCCAAAGGCGCGGATCGCGCCCTTGCCGTTGGAAGGGTTGCGCGGGCCGATCTGCGGATAGTCGCCATAGAGCGTGTGCGGATCGGCGGAAAGCTGGCCATCCGGCTCGATCAGCGCGTCATGCGGCAGTTCCTTGCCGCCATTGGAGGCGACCAGCACCTTGCCCTCCGCCACCAGCGATGTCGCGAAATCCAGGATCAGCGGCCGGCCCGGCAGCGGCACGCCGACGCTGAAGGGCGCCGTGGAGAATCGCCGCTCCACCCCGCCGAAGGGCGCCACCAGCACGCTGCCGGCGACATTGACGAAATGCACCGAGATCAGCCCGGCCTCGATCGCCTTTTCCGAATATTCGCCGACCCGGCCGATATGCCCGGCATTGCGCAGCCCGACCACGGCGATGCCATGCTGCAGCGCGCGCGCGATGCCGAGTTCCACCGCCTGCGGCGCCACCGTCTGGCCGAAGCCGAACTTGCCATCGAGCAGCGCGAAGCAGCCACCATCGGTGACGATCGCCGCCTGCTGGCCCTTCAGCACATAGCCGGCTTCCAGCCATTCGACGTAGCGCGGCACCCGCGCCACGCCATGGCTGTCATGCCCGGCGAGATTGGCGCCGAGCAGATGGGTGCTGATGCGGTTGGCTTCGGCGCCATCGCAGCCCGCGGCGGCGAAGATTTTCTCGACAACCGCTTCCAGGGCGGGCGCGGGCACGGTGACATATTCGGCGGCCATGGCTCTCTCGGATTTTCTTGTGCCACCAGCCTAGAACAGCTCCGCGCCGCCGGAAACCTACAGCACCAGACCGCTTTCGGGATCGATCACATGCATGTGGTTGAGGTCCGCCGCCAGGGCCATCGGCACCCCCGGCTCGGCCGATGTCGTCGGATCGATTCGCGCGCAGATCTCGGCGCCCTGCATCCAGAAATGCACCAGCGTCTCCATCCCCATCGGCTCGATCACCTCCGGCGTCACCTCGAACACCGCGATATTGTCGCGCTCCAGGTTCTTGGGCTCGGTCAGATGCTCCGGCCGGATGCCGAACAGCACATCCCGCCCCGCTGCGCCCTGGTAGCGGGCGGTGCGATCCGCGGGCACCGGCAGCACGATGCCATTGGGCAGGTTCAGCCGCAGCGCGCCCGAGGCCGCCTCCAGCCGCGCCGGAAAGAAGTTCATCGCCGGGCTGCCGATGAAGCCGGCGACGAAGCGCGTCCTCGGGTGGTGGTACAGTTCCTGCGGCGGGCCGACCTGTTCAATGATGCCGTGGTTCATCACCACCACGCGGTCGGCCAGCGTCATCGCCTCCACCTGGTCATGCGTGACGTAGACCGTGGTGGTGCGCACCTTCTGGTGCACCTTCTTGATCTCGGTGCGCATCTGCACGCGCAGCTTGGCATCGAGGTTCGACAGCGGCTCATCGAACAGGAACACCTTCGGGTCGCGCACGATCGCGCGCCCCATCGCCACGCGCTGCCGCTGGCCGCCGGACAGGGCCTTCGGCTTGCGCTGCAACAACGGCTCGATATCCAGGATCCGCGCCGCATTGTTCACGCGCTTCGCGATCTCCTCCTTCGGAAATTTCCGAAGCGTCAGGCCGAAGGCCATGTTCTCGTAGACCGACATGTGCGGATACAGCGCATAATTCTGGAACACCATCGCGATGTCCCGGTCGCGCGGCGGAATGTCGTTCACCACCGTGCCACCGATCGCGATCTCGCCGGAGGTGATCTCCTCCAGCCCCGCGATCATCCGCAAGGTCGTGGACTTCCCACAGCCCGAAGGCCCCACCAGCACCACGAACTCATGATCCGCGATCTCCAGATCAATGCCCTTCACCGCCTGGACATTGCCCTCATAGGCCTTGACCACCTTGCGGACCGAAACCTCAGCCATGGCAGAATCCCTGTTCGGTGAATTGGGAAGGACGATCAGCCCTTGGTCGCACCGGCGGTCAGGCCGGCAATGTAGTAGTCCATCAGGAAGGCATAGACGATCACGGGCGGCAGGGCGGCGAGCAGAGCGCCGGCCATGATCTGGCCCCAGGCGAAGGTATCGGCGCGCACGAGCTGGGAGACAACGCCGATGGTCAGTGGCATCTGGTCCGGCGTGGTGACGAAGGCGGTGGGGTAGACGAAGGCGGCCCAGGACACGGTGAAGGCGAAGATCGTCGCCGCGATGATGCCGGGCATGGCCACGGGGATGAAGATCTTCAGCAGCATCTGCGACCAGGACGCGCCATCGATCAGCGCCGCCTCATCCAGCTCCTTCGGGATCGAGGCGAAGTAGCCGATCATGATCCAGGTGCAGAAGGGCACGGTCAGCGTCGGATAGACAACGACGAGACCCCAGGAGGAGTTCAGCAGCCCGAGCCCGCCGACGATCTGGTACAGCGGAATGAACAGCAGCGTCTCCGGGATCAGGTAGGTCAGGAACACGCCGGTCGCCAGCGCCTGGCTGCCCCAGAAGCGCATGCGCGCCAGGGCGAAGGCGGCGAGCGTGGAGATCACCATGGTGATCAGCACGACCATCACCGTGATCTTCACGCTGTTCCAGAAGAACACCAGGAAGGTCGGGTTGCCGAGGATGGCGGCGTAGTTCTCCAGCGTCGGATTCTGCACCAGCCAGGGATTGCCGGAGAGGTTCGCCACCTCCGCGCTGGTCTTCAGGCTGGTGATGAACATGTAGACCGGCGGCGCCAGGAAGATGATGGCGGCGAAGATCAGCGAGATATAGGCCGTCCACAGCGCCCAGCGCCGTTCGGAGGAAAGGCTGCCGGCCTTGTGGTAGATGCCCGGAAGATCGCGGCTGGCCCCTGCGTTGCTCATCTCACGCTTCCTCCTTGTTCCGGCGGGTGACGCCGCGCAGCACGAAGAAGGCGAAGATCGCGAGCAGCGGGAACATGAAGAGAGATACTGCGGCGCCGCGCGGCACGTTGCCGGACAGGATGCCGACCTGGAAGGCGTAGGTGGCAAACACATGCGTCAGGTCGCGCGGCCCGCCATTGGTCAACACGCGGACGATGTCGTAGTTCGCGAAGGTGACGATCAGGCTGAACAGCACGGTGATGCTGATGATGTTGCGCATCATCGGCAGCGTGATGTAGCGCAGCCGCTGGAAGCCCGTGGCACCGTCGATCGCCGCCGCCTCATACAGCTGGTCCGGCACCGATTTCAGCGCCGCCAGGTACATGATCATGAAGAAGGGTGCGCCGTACCAGACATTGACGATGATGACGGAAACCCGCGCCCACCACGGCTCGCCCAGCCACGGCACCGACGGCACCGCGAAGACATTGAGCAAAAAATTGATCGAGGAGTAGCTGGGGTCGAACATCCACCACCAGCCGAGCGTCGACAGCGCCGGCGGAATCACCCAGGGGATCAGCAGCATGCCGCGCCATTTGCGCTGCCCCTTGGCGGGGATGTCGTGCAGCATATGGGCCAGCCAGAAGCCGATCAGCGCCTTCAGCAGCACGGCGCTGACGGCGAAGATGCAGGACTGCATGATCACCAGGTAGAAGGTGTCGGTGTCCAGCAGGATGGCGAAGTTCTCAAGGCCGATGTTCCGCACCATCGTGCGGTTCAGCGTCGAGAGATACATGGCATAGACGGCAGGATAGGCGACCAGACCGCCGATCACGATGATCAGCGGCAGGGTCATCAGGAAGGCGATGGTGGATCGCCGCCGCGCGAAGCGTTGCAGGGATGTCACCCCCTCGCTTCGCCCCGCCAGGACGCTGCCGTCGGCTGCCATGCGCAAATTCTCCCCAGGCTTTCCGCAGGTTGGCGGGGGCGCCGGCAAGGCGCCCCGCCCTGGTCGGGCCGCGTCAGCCGCGCGCGAAGTTCCGCAGCTCGCGCTCGGCCCAGGTCAGCGCCTGGTCGATCGTCTCGCCACCCTGGGCGACGCGGGCGACCAGCTTGGTGTTGATCGCCTGGTTGTAGGCCTGCACCGCGATCTCGGCCGGCGCCGGGGCGAAGGCCACGGACTGCGTGGCGTTGTGGTGCGGCTTCAGCGGGTAGTTGTAGACCACGCCGGTGGGCGGGCCCTCGGTGCGCCAGATGTCGAAATTCGCCATCGTGCCGAAGGGCGGGATGTCGTAGCCGCTGCTGGTCGTCGTCTGCCGCTCGGCGGAGGTGCGGTCGGAGAGGAATTCCAGCAGGCCCTTGGCCGCCGTCTTGTTCCGGCTGAACGACCAGATGCCCCAGAAATACGGCAGATAGGGCGTGAAGCGGCCGGAGGGGCCGGCCGGCATCGGGAAGGTCCAGCACTTCTCCGCCACCTGCGGCGCGTCGCGCTTGGCCACCGCCCAGGTGGAGGGCGGGTTGAAGATGAGGGCGGAGCGGCCGGAGATCAGCGCGCGGTTGTTGCTGGCATCGTCCCAGGCCCAGACATCGTTCGGCAGGAAGCGCGCCAGCTTCACCAGGTATTCCAGGCCGGCGCGCACGCCGGGGTCACGGCGCACGGTGACCGTCCCGCTCTCATCGATGAACTTGGCATTGTAGCTGCGGAACAGCGCGCCCACCCAGTCCACCGCATCGGTGAAGCTGCCCATCGGCAGGCCGAAGGAGAAGCCGGCGGCGTGGCACTTCTCGGCGGCCGTCAGGAAGGTGTCCCAGTTCCACTGGTCGACGCCCGGGCCGGTGCGGTCCTCCGCCGGATACATGGCGCGGACATCGAGGCCGGCATGTTCCTGAAGCAGGTCGAAGCGCGCCAGGCAGGGCTTCTGCTGCGTGCCGGAGACGGCCGGGATGGCGCGCCAGGACCCTTCCCGCTTGGCCAGGAATTCAGCGGCCGGGTTGATCGGGCCGTATTTCGCGACCAGGCGCCCCACCACGTCGTCCACCGGCTCCAGCAGCCGGGCATGGGCGGACGGCTCCCAGGTCGGGAAAGACAGGATGTCGTGGCCGCTGCGCGCCTGCGCCTGGGCGGCGATGGTCAGCAGGTTCTGGTTGCCGACGGAGGTGATGAAGTCCACCTGCACATCGACCCGGTTGTTGCGGCCCCATTCGGCGCAGAGTTCGCGCATGATGCCGTTGCCCGCCGGAACCCAATGGTCCCAGAAGCCGCAGCGCAATGTGGTGGTGGCCTGGGCGTGAACCGCAGGCGCGGCGAGCGTTCCGCCCGCCACGGTGGCCAAGGCACTGGCGCGCAGCACATCGCGCCGGCTCATCCCGTCGAATGCCATCCGAACCTCCTCCCTCGCGGCCGGTTCTCCGGTCCGCTTTGTTCCCGTGGACAGGTTAGTCAGCCCTTGCGCGACCATGCAACCGCTGATGACGTTGCTTCCGCGATAGGAATCGCCCGCTGCCGCAGGAATCGCCGGATGCCGGAGGATTGACCCGAACCCCCGGGGCGCGGGACGATACGCCATGGACATTCTCGATTTCGACGTGGTCGTGATCGGTGCCGGCATCGCCGGCGCCACCGCGGCCGCCCATTGCGCGGCCACCGGCCGCGTCGCGCTGATGGAGGCGGAGGAAACCGCCGGCTATCACAGCACCGGGCGGTCCGCCGCCATCTGGATCCAGAACTACGGCCCGCCGGATGTCCGGCGCCTCTCCGCCGCCTCCCGCGCCTTCTTCGCCGCGCCGCCCGCGGGTTTCGCCGAGGCGCCGCTCTTCGCGCAGCGCCCCGTGGTCACCATCGCCCCCGCCGAACAGGCGGCCGAGATGCAGGCGATGCTCGACGCCGGCGAGGGGCTGGAGCCGATCGCGGTGGCGGAGGTCGCCGCCATGGGGCCGCCGCTGAAGGCCGGCTATGCCGTCTCCGCCGCCATCGAGCGCGATGCCTTCGACATCGACGTGGCCGGGCTGCATGCCGGTTTCCTGAAGGCCGCGCGGGCGGCGGGCGGCGTGCTGGCGCTGCGCGCAAGGGCCGGGCGCATCTGGCACGACAAGGGCCTGTGGCACGCCACGGCGAATGACGGCACCGTCTATCGCGCCCCGGTTCTGGTGAACGCCGCAGGCGCCTGGGGGGATGAGGTCGCGGCGCTGGCCGGCATCGCGCCGATCGGGCTGCAGCCGAAGCGGCGCACCGCGCTCATCATCGATCCCGGCCAGCATGATTGCAGCGGCTGGCCGCTGGTCGGCGATGCGGCGCACAGCTGGTACGTGCGGCCGGAGGCGCGGCGCAAGCTGATGGTCTCCCCCGCCGATGAAACCGACATGCCGCCGCATGACGTGCAGCCGGACGAAATCGACATCGCCATCGCCATCGACCGCATGCAGCAGGCGCTCGATATTCCCGTGCACCGGGTGGAGCATCGCTGGGCCGGGCTGCGCAGCTTCACGCCGGATCGCAGCCTGGCCATCGGCTTCGACGCCCGGGCCTCTGCGGCAGGGGCGCCGGGCTTCCTCTGGATGATCGGCCAGGGCGGCTACGGCATCCAGACCTCGCCGGCGGCGGGGCGGCTGGTGGCCGGGCTGGTGGCCGGCGCGGTGGCGGAGGAATTGCGGCCGGTGGTGCCGCTGGTCGATCCCAATCGCTTCAGGACCTCGGCATGACCATGCTGCCAACAGCCGCCGATGTGCGCGCCGCCGCCGCGCGCATCGCGCCCCATATCATCCGCACGCCCATGCTGCGCCACGCGCTGCTGGACCAGTTGACCGGCGGCACCATCCTGGTGAAGCCGGAGCCCTTGCAGCGCACCGGCAGCTTCAAGCTGCGCGGCGCCACCAATGCCGCGCTGCGCATGTCCGACGCCGCGCGGGCCGGCGGCGTGGTGACGCATTCCTCCGGCAATCACGGCCAGGCGGTGGCCTGCGCGGCAGCGCTGCTCGGCATGAAGGCGCTGATCGCCATGCCGCAGGACGCGCCCGCCATCAAGGTGGAGAGCACGCGGCGCTGGGGCGCGGAGATCACCTTCTTCGACCGCGGGACCACGGACCGGGAGGCGCTGGCGAACCGGCTGGCGGCGGAGCGAGGCGCCACCCTGCTGCCGCCCTTCGATCATCCGGACGTCATCGCCGGCCAGGGCACGCTGGCGCTGGAGCTGTTCGAGGATGCCGCCGCCGCCGGCCTGTCGCTGGATGCGCTGGCGGTCTGCACCGGCGGCGGCGGGCTGATCGCCGGCTGCGCCCTGGCGGCCGGGGACGCCTCCCCCGCCACCGCCATCTGGGCGGTGGAGCCAGAGGGCTGGGACGATACGCGGCTGTCGCTGGAAGCGGGGCAGCGCATCGCCAATGACGGCCAGGGCTCCACCCTCTGCGACGCGCTGCTGTCGCTGCGGCCCGGCGAGCTGACCTTCGCCATCAACCAGCCCCGCCTGGCCGGCGGCGTGGTGGTGACGCCGGCGGAGGTGTTCCGGGCAATGCGCTTCGCCTTCGAACATCTGAAGATCGCGGTCGAGCCGGGTGGCGCCGTCGCCCTGGCGGCGGTGCTGGCCAGCAAGGTGGATGCGCGCGGGCGCACCGTCGGCGTGGTGGTCAGCGGCGGCAATGTGGACCCGGCGGTCTTCGCGAAGGCGCTGGCGGCAGCGCACTGAAAACACTGGCGAAGGTCACCGGAATGACCTTTGCCGCACAGGCGGTGAATGCCAGGTCGGGCACATTAGCGCCGTCTTAACCGCCCTCCGCTATCTCCAACCCCGACCGGCCCAACAGGGGCGCGGATGGGACTGCATGGAGATCCATGGCGAAGGGCGGCAAAAACGGCGCGACGATCGTCATCAAGCGCATCGAGGAAGGCGGCGGCGGGCACCATGGCGGCGCCTGGAAGGTCGCCTATGCCGACTTCGTCACGGCGATGATGGCCTTCTTCCTGCTGATGTGGCTGCTGAACGCGACCACCGAGGAACAGCGCCGCGGCATCGCCGACTACTTCGCCCCCACCAATGTCCTCGGCCAGAGCACCACCGGCTCCGGCCAGCCCTTCGGCGGGCGGACGCCGAACGAATCCGCCCAGCTCACCCAGAATGCCGGCGCCATCCGCCTGCAGCACGGCCCCCTGCCGGTGCTGGAGGATGTGGAGGTGGAGGAGGACGTGCCCACCGTCGCCCGCCCCATCCCGATGCGCGACGCGCCGGAAGGCGAGGATGAGGAGGCCGAGGAGCGCCGCAGCCAGCAGGCCCGCGCCAATGCCCCGCCCGGCGACATGGACCCGGTGGAACAGGCGCGGATCGCCCAGTTGCAGGAGGAGGGGCGGGAGGCGGAGGCGCGGGCGCTGAGCGACGCCGCGCTGCGCGCCGAGCACGAGCGCCGCGAACGCGCCGAATTCGAACGCACGGCGGAGGAGTTGCGCAATGCCGTGGCGCAGGACCCGCTGCTGGCCGAGCTCGCCCAGCAGATGCGGGTGGAACAGGTGCCGGAGGGGCTGCGCATCCAGCTTCTGGACGCCGACCAGCAGCCGATGTTCGCCCTTGGCGGCGCCGCGCCGAATGACCGCGCCCGGCAATTGCTGGCCCGCGTGACCCAGGCGGTGGCGCGACTGCCGAATGCCATCGCCGTCGCCGGGCACACCGATGCCACGCCCTTTCGCGGCGGCGGCGATCGCTCCAACTGGGACCTCTCGGCGGAACGCGCCAATGTCACGCGCCGGCTGCTGACCGAGGCCGGGCTGGCGGAAAGCCGCATCCGCAGCGTCACCGGCCATGCCGCGCGCGACCTGCTGCTGCCGGAGACGCCGAATGCGGCGGGCAATCGCCGCGTCTCCATCACCCTGCTGCGCGACCCGCCACCCGGCGCGGCGACAGCTCCGGCCACGACACCGCCGGCCGCTGCGCCCGCGCGCCCGGCCAGCGTGGCGCCCCCGGCGCAACGCGCCGCCGCCCCCACCCCCTCCACGCCACGGAGCCTTGTGCGATGACGACGATCGGTGGCCTGGTCTTCCTGCTGGCGATGGTCTTCGGCGGTTATGTCATCGCCGGCGGCAAGTTCGGCATCATCCTGCACTCATTGCCCTATGAGATGATGATGATCGGCGGCGCCGCCATCGGCGCCTTCGTCATGGGCAACAGCATGCACAGCGTGAAGCACACGCTCGGCGGCTTCGGGAAGATCATCAAGGGCGAGCGCTTCCACAAGCACGAATATGTCGACCTTCTGTCGCTGCTCTACTGGTTCGTGCGGCTGGCGCAGACCAAGGGTGCGATGGCGCTGGAGGCGCATATCGAGAAGCCCTCCGAAAGCCCGGCCTTCCAGAAGTTCCCCAAGATCATGGCGGACAAGATCGCCCTGGCGATGATCTGCGACTACCTGCGCATGGTCGGCATGAATGCCGACGACCCGCACCAGATCGAGGACATCATGTCCAAGGAACTGAAGAAGGTGCGGGAGGAGGAGCTGCATGTCGCCCACACCTTCCAGAACACCGCGGATGCGCTGCCCGCGCTCGGCATCGTCGCCGCCGTGCTGGGCGTCATCAAGACCATGGCCAGCATCGACAGCCCGCCCGCCGTGCTCGGCGGCATGATCGGCGGCGCCCTGGTCGGCACCTTCCTCGGCATCCTGCTGGCCTATGGCGTGATGGGGCCGATGGCGACGCGGCTGAACGGCGTCATCATCGAGGACTGCAAATACTACGAGGTGATCCGCGCCGTGCTGGTCGCCCATCTGCACGGCAATGCGCCGCAGGTGGCGGTGGAGGCCGGCCGCAAGACCGCGCCGACCCATTCCATGCCGAGCTTCGCGGAGCTGGAGGAGGCGTTGCAGAACCTCCAGATCGGCTGATCGCGCCGAGAGCGGTCAGCTGCCCGGCGGTCGCAGTGCCAGCCGCCCCTCGGTGACCAGGGCGCGCACCCGGCGCAGCAGCTCCGCGCGCAGGAAAGGCTTGCGGAGAATCTGGATATGCGGCGGCAGGTCGCTCAGATTCTCCACGCCCGGATAGCCGGTCACGATCAGGCCGGGCAGTTCCGGCCGCAGCGTCTCGATCCGGCGCAGCAGGTCCACGCCGGACATGCCCGGCATCGCATAATCGGTCACCACGCAATCCAGCTTGGCCCCCGCCACGACCAGGCGCAGCGCCTCATCCCCGCTGGCCACCCGCACCACCTGGTAGCCGGCGCCGGACAGGAAGGCGCCCAGCGTCTGCAGCACGGCCGGTGAGTCATCCACCAGCAGCACCCGGCCCTGTGCGGGCTGTGCCGGCGCAGCCTCCCGCTCCGCCGCCCGGGCAAGGTCGACCGATGCGCTGCGCGGCAGGAACAGCTCCACCCGCGTGCCCTGGCCGGGCCGGCTGGTTACCCGCACATCGCCGCCGGATTGCCGCGCATAGCCGAGCACCATCGGCAGGCCCAGGCCCGATCCCTCCCCCACGCCCTTCGTCGTGAAGAAGGGCTCGAAGATCTTGTCGAGCAGCTCCGGCGGAATGCCCGATCCGGTATCCTCCACCGCCAGCAGCGCGTAGTCGCCCGCGGGCAGGGTCTCGCTCGCCGCCTCCGGCCCGATATGGCAGCCCTGGGCGCGGATGGTCAGGGTGCCGCCCTGCGGCATGGCATCGCGCGCATTGATCGACAGGTTCAGGATGCAGGCCTCCAGCTGCGCCGGATCGGCGAAGGCATGCAGGCCGCCCTGCTCCTCCTCCGCCCGGATGCGGATATTGGGGCCGAGCGTGCGTTCCAGCATCGCCACCGTGCGGTGCAACAGCCCGGCGATCTCGATCCGGCTCGGTCGCAGCACCTGCTTGCGGGAGAAAGCGAGCAGATGGTGCGTCAGCCGCGCCCCGCGCAGCGCGGCGTCGATCGAGGCCTCGACCAGCTCCTCGCTCGCCGGGTCCGACCGCACCCGGTCCTGCAGGGTCTCAAGGCTGCCGATCATGGTCTGGAGCAGGTTGTTGAAGTCATGCGCCACGCCGGCGGTCAGCCGGCCCACCGCCTCCATCTTCTGCGCCTGGCGCAGCAGCGCCTCCAGCTGCACCCGCGCCGACAGGTCGAGGATGGCGGACAGGACCATCGGCCCGTCCTCGGTCTCGATCGGGTTGAGGCCGATCTCCACCGGAAACTCGCTGCCATCCTTGCGCAGCCCGTGCAGGTCCCGCCCCGCACCCATGGGGCGGGAGCGTGGATCGGACATGAAGGCGCCGCGCAGCCCCGGGTGATGGTGGCGGTAGCGGGCAGGCACCAGCATCTCGACCGGCTGGCCCAGCATCTCCGCCCGCGGATAGCCGAAGACGCGCTCGGCCTGGGCGTTCACCATCTCGATCAGCCCGGCGGCATTGATCATCACCATGGCATTGGGCGCCGCCTCCACCACCTGGCGGAAGCGCGCCTCCCCGGCGCCGCGCTGCTGGCGGCGCAGTTCGGTCAGTTCCGCCACCCGCTCCTCCAGTTCCCGGCGGGTGGCCTGCAGCGCATCGATGGCGCGCCGCTGTTCGGTCAGGTCGCGCAGCAGCAGGGCGAAGCCGGCCTCCGGCTCCGGCTGCGGCAGGATCGTGCTCTGCGCCCAGAAGCGGGACCCATCCTGCCGGCAGAGCGCCGATTCGGAGACGAGGCGCCCCATTTCCTGGGCCCGTTTCAGGTCGCGCCAGGGCCGCCCGGCCGCCACATCCTCCGGCGCATAGAGCAGGCCGACATGCTGGCCGAGCGCTGTCGCCTCCGCATGGCCCAGGACCCGCCGCGCCCCCTCCGTCCAATGGGTGATGCGGCCATCGGCGCCGAGGCGGATCGCCGCGCAGCCCGGCAGGGCGTCCGCGAAGGCGTCGATCAATTCATCTTCCTGCATGGGCGACCTCATCACGGGCAGCCTTCTTGCCAGCCAGGCGACGGCACCGCGGAAGCGCGCGGCAGCGCCGCATAGTGGAGGGCATCGGTTGATGCATTGCCACAGTTAGAGCCCAAAACCCTCCCATTGTCGCGAGGTTTGTTGCCTCTCAGCCGGGGCCGATCACCCGCCCTGTGCCGGCCTCCACCAGCAGGCGGCGCTGCGTGGCGCGGCGGTGCAGGGTCAGGCGCAGCCGCCCGGCATCCGCGCCCTCGCCGCGTTCCACCACGGAATAGACATGGCCGGCGCGCAGGTCGGCGAGGAAGTCGTCCAGCGCGACACCCAGCAGCGCCGCCGCCTGTTCCGCGGTCAGTGCCACGTCGCCCGCCGCATCGATCTCCACCCGCTCGGGCAAGGTCATCGCTGTCTCCCCGGTTGACCACGGCGCCACGGGACGGCAACGGGGGGGCATGACACAGATCCCGCCTCCCGATCCCGCCACCCTGGACCCCGACGGCGCAGCCTATCACAGGCTGCTCGGCCTCACCCTGATCCACTGGGAGGACGGCTTCGCCCGCCTCGCCTGCCAGGCCGGGGATGCGCATCGCAACCGGTCCGGCATCATCCATGGCGGGCTGATCCTGTCGATGATCGACCAGGCGGCCGGCTATGCCGGTCTGTGGTGCAGCGTGCCCGGCAATGTCCGCAAGGCGGTCACGCTGGACCTCGATTGCCGCTTCACCGGCCAGGTGAAGGGCGGGCGGGTGATCGCCGAGGGCCGCATGGCGCAGCGCGGCCGCAACATCTTCTTCGTGCGGACGGAGGTCTTCGACGAATCCGGCCAGATGGTCGCCTTCGGCGCCTCCACCCATCGCTGGCGGGCCGGCAGCGAGACGCATGAGGGCCAGAAGCCCGGCGCCTGAGCGCCTGGAAAGGCTCAACCCAGCAGCGCCAGCGCGGCCTCCGGCCCCGCGAGGATCTCGGCGAGCCGGGCCAGTTCGATGCGGCTGAGCCCGGCCGGGTGCTCGGCCAGGCGGGCGAGGCGGCGCAGCGCTTCCTCCTGCCGCCGGTCGAACTCGGCCTGCTGGCCCAGCTCGCGCCCCGCCGCCTCCAGCCCGCGCAGGTCGCGCGCCGTCGCCTCCAGCATCACCACCGTCGCATCATCGGCCGGGGGTGCCGCGGCGGCGCGGGTGGCGGGGGCGAGCAGCCGCGCGGCGAGCGCGGCCGCGTAGTGGCCATGGCAGGCCTGGGCGGCCTCGCGCCGCAACCGCGTCACCAGCGCCCGCCGCGGTGCCGGCGCATCCGCTTCCGGCTCCGCCAGCAGGACGGCCAGCCGCGCGGCGCTCGCCGCCATCGCGGCGGCATGGTCGCATTCGGCCAGGCTGGCCACCTCCGCCGCCAGCCGCGCCGCCAGCGCCGCCTCGGCCGCGATGGCCAGTTCCGGCGCCAGCCGGGTGGCCAGGCTGGCGACCAGCCCGGGCCGGGCCGCGTTGCGCAGCAGGAAGGCCATGCCCGCCGCCAGGGGTGCGGGACCTTCCGCCGCCAGCGCCGCCAATGTGGTGCGCAGCACCGCCGCCGGCGGATCCACCGCCAGGGAGGCCTGCCAGAGCGGCACGGCGCGGCGCCACAGCGCACTGGCCAGTTCCAGCGCCGGCAGCACGGTCTCCGGCGTCAGGCCGGGCGCGATCCAGCCATCCGGCGGGCCGTCCCGCAGCGCCTGGCCAGCCGCGGGCCAGAGCCGGCCGCCGAGGCCGGCGACCACCGCATGGTCGGCCAACCCATGCCAGGGCGCGGCCGCCTCCACCTCCGCCGCCAGCGCCGGCAGCTGCCTTGCGATCAGCGCGGTGGTGGCGGGGATGGCGGCGCGGGGGAAGGACGGCAGGCCATGTGCCGCCCCCACCGCGCCTTCCAGCGGCAGGAACAACAATTGTGCCAGGCGCATCGGGCGTTCCGGCGCGAGCGGCAGACCCTCCAGCAGGCCCAGCACCCGCCCGGCCCCATGATCCTGCCGCTGCTGCAGCGCCTGGTGCAGCCGCCGCGTCTGCCCGCCAAGCAACCTCATGGCACCAGGGCCCGCAGCGCCTCATGCCGCGCCGCCCAGATCCCGGCCGGCATCTCCGGCAGGCCGGGCAGCACCGCCTGCCGGGCGCGCAGCAGCGTGTCCCAGGGGGCATCCTGGGGTGGATCCTCGGCCCAGCCCTCGGCCTCCCGGGGCAGGATCGGCAGCATGGCCAGCATTTCCGCCAGCAGGACCCCGCGCTCCGCCGGTTCGGCGGAGGCCCAGAGGGCGCCCAGCACCGGCCAGCCATCCAGCAGCCATTCCGCCCGCGCCGCCAGCGCCGCCAGCTTCGGCAGCACCTCCGCCGGCTGCGGGTCCTGCCGCGCCGGGCCGGGAGGCAGCTCGGCCACCGCCGCCCAGAGCGCGGCGAGGCAGGCATCCGCCTTGGGCAGGGTCATCCGCGCGGCGCTGAGGGCGATGGAAGCGGCCCGGCGCTCGGCCAGGCCGGGGGCGGACTGGCCGAAGGCGGCGATGCTGGCGCAGAAGGCCTGCAGAGCGACGATACCCTGCGGGATCGCCGCCGTGGGCGGGCTTTGCGCAAGCTGGTCGGGACCGACGCCGGCCTGGGCCAGGATCGCGACCATCGGGCCGAGCAATGCGCCGGAGGCCGCTTCCTCCCCGAAGGCCCTGGCCAGCGCCTCCCGCACCACGTCACGCACCGCCTCCTGCTGCCGCTGCGCGGTCAGGGCGGCGGCCTGGGCGGGGCGGCCGGCATAGCCGAGCCAGGCCACCTCCCGCGCCGCGGCGCGGATCAAGGCCGGGGTCGGCCGTTCCTGTTGGGAAATCCGTTCCCAGAGCTGGCGGTCATGCAGCGAGGGGGCGCGCTGCGCCAGGCAGTCCTCCCAGCTCGCGACCTGCGTGCCACCCGGCCCGGGCAGCAGCAGTTCCGCGGGGTCGGGCGACAGGCGGCGCAGCCGGGCACCGGCCAGGCCGGGCGCCGTGAAGGGAACGGCGCAGCCGCGTTCGGCGAAAAGCGCCGGACGCGCCGGCGGGCGGGGGACAGGATGGGGCATCGGCCCGGCCAGATTGCCGGGCGGCGGATAAACAAAGTGTTTGTCGCGGGACCAGAATCAGTTCCGCGCGCTGCCGCCCGGCATGGCAAAGCACCTGCGGGCGCGCCCAAGGCCCGGCGGCCCACAGGCCCTACCGCAGATGCCGCCGCATCAGCGTGTACAGCGCCTCCACCTCCGCCCGCTGGGCATGTGCCGTCCCCGCCTGCGCCACGGTGGCGCCACCGGCGGCGCTGCCCCAGGCGAAGGCCTCCTCCGGCGCCAGGCCACGCGCCAGCGCCAGGGTCATCGCCGCGACGAAGCTGTCCCCGGCGCCGGAGGCGCCCCGCACCGGCACATCCGGCGCCGGCAGCCGCCACACCCGCTCCGTGCTCGCCAGCACCGCGCCGCGATGGCCGAGCGTCACCGCCACCAGCCGCGCCGCGCCGGAACGGGCCAGTTCCAGCGCCGCCGCCTCCTGCTCCGCCGCCTCGGGCAGTTTGCGGCCGATCAGGGATTCGAATTCGCCGAGGCTCGGCTTCACCAGCTCCAGCCCGCCGGCCTCGATCGCCGCGCGCAGGGCGGGGCCGGAGCTGTCCACCACCACCCGCTGGCCGCGGGCGCGGGCCTCCGCCGCGGCGCGGGCAAAGAAATCGGCGCCCATGCCGCGCGGCAGGCTGCCGCTGAGCACCAGCCAGCCACCGCCCGCCTCCGCCAGGACATCGAGCGTGGCGCGGGCCTCGGCCTCGGTGACCTCCGGCCCTTCGGGAATGAAGCGGTATTCCAGGCCGCTCGACAGGTCCTGCACGATCTGGGCGATGCGGGTGCGGCCGGCGATCGGCACGCTCTGGCGCGGCAGGCCGATGTCATCCACCAGTTCCTCCAGGAAGCGGCCGGTGACGCCGCCGGCCAGCAGCACGGCCAGCGCCTGCCCGCCCAGCTCCCGCACCACGCGCGCGACATTCACCCCGCCGCCGCCGGGGTCATAGCGCTCATTGCGGGTGCGGATCTTGCGCACGGGCCGCACCGACTCAGCCTCGCTGGCCAGGTCGATGGAGGGATTGGCCGTCAGCGTGACGATGCGTTTTTCAGTTGGCATACGATAAACCTGCCAGAGGGGGCGCGCCGAGGCGAGGGGGCTGACCGCCCCGCCCTGCGCTATCATGCCCATGCGCCCGTCGAGATCGGACATATTCACATGCAGGTCGCCGTCTTCAGCGCCAAGCCCTATGACCGCCAGTTCCTGGAGGCGGCGAATGCGGCCGCCGGGGCGCCACACCGCCTGGTCTTCCAGGAGGCGCGGCTCTCCGCCGAGACCGTCGCCCTGGCCCAGGGCGCGGGGGCCATCTGCGCCTTCGTCAACGACCAGGCGGATGCCGGGGTGCTGGAGGCCCTGGCGGGGCTCGGCGTGCGGCTGGTCGCGCTGCGCTGCGCCGGCTTCAACAATGTGGATCTGGTGGCGGCGCAAAGGCTCGGCATCACCGTCGCGCGGGTGCCAGCCTATTCGCCGGAATCGGTGGCGGAGCACACGGTGGCGATGATGCTGTCGCTGAACCGCCGCATCCATCGCGCCTATAGCCGGGTGCGGGAGGGGAATTTCGCGCTGGACGGGCTGCTCGGCTTCGACATGCACGGGCGTACCGCGGGCATCGTCGGCACCGGCCGCATCGGCCTGGCCGTCGCCCGCATCCTGCGCGGCTTCGGCTGCCATCTGCTGGCGCATGACGCCTTTCCCTCCGAGGAGGGGCGCGCGCTGGGCCTGGACTATGTGGCGATGGAGGAGCTTCTGGCGCGGTCCGACATCGTCACCCTGCACTGCCCGCTGACGCCGGCGACGCGGCACCTGATCGACGCGGCGGCGATCGCCGGGATGAAGCGCGGCGCCATGCTGGTCAACACCAGCCGCGGCGCCATCGTCGACACGCGGGCGGTGATCGACGGGCTGAAATCCGGCGCCATCGGGCTGCTCGGCCTCGATGTCTATGAGGAGGAGGCGGATCTGTTCTTCGAGGATCTGTCCGGCCAGATGCTGCAGGACGACATCTTCGCCCGGCTGCTGACCTTCCCCAATGTGCTGGTCACCGCGCACCAGGCCTTCTTCACCGCCGATGCCATGGCCGCGATCGCGGAGATCACGCTGGACAATATCACCACTTTCGCCAGCACCGGCCGCGCGCGGCACGAGGTCTCGACCGAGAAGCTGGCCTGAGCGCCGTTTCGGTGCCCTCAGGCGCCGGGCGCGGCCTCTGGCCGCTTGGCTGCGCGCCACTGGGCGCGGCGCCCGTTCGGGCGCTCGGCCGGCGTCGCCGGCCGCGGTTCGGTCTTTGCGGGTATCGGCATGATACCGCCCCTCCGCCCCGGCTTCACGGCTGGTTTACCAGGGCGCGGTTAGCCTGCCATCCAGACAGCCAGGATGGAGGTCGGCGCCCGGGCGCATTCCCGGCCAGGCCAGGATACGCGGCCCTTGCAACGTGACTTGCCCCAGCGGCGCGACCTGCCCCCGCAACGCGGCTCCATGGACCGGATGGTGCGGCTGCTCGGCCTGGCGCCGGAGGCCGGCGCGGCGGCGCTGGCGGCACGGATGGGGCCGGATGTGGCGCTGCTTCCCTGCGGCCAGGCGGTGGCCCTGGTGCAGCCGGCCGAGGCGCCCCTGCGCCGCCTGTTCCAGCGCCGCGACCGCGCCGCCCTGCTGCGCGCCTGGCCCCGGCTGCGGCAGCGGCTGGAACTGGCCTGCCGGCACGGCGCCTTCCTCGCCTGCGACCCGCTTGCCGCGACCTGTCCCGAGGCGGCGCTGCGCGAGCTGCTGGCCACACAGGAAGCCGCGCTGGCCAGCACCCTGGCGCGGCAGGGCGGCCGGCAGCAATGGGACGTGGTGCTGCACGGCGCCGCACCCGATGGCACGGCAGCCCAGGCCGCGCTGGAAGCCGCGCTGCATCCGCATGTCGTCGCCATCGCCGCCCAGGCCCATGACCTGGGGGAGCACGAGGTCGGGTCCACCATCATCCTGCGCGACGGCGCGGTGGCGGCATTGCAGGCGGCGCTGGATCTCGCCTTGCCACAGGATCTGCGGGTGGAACTGCGCGGCCCCCTGCCGGCGCTGGCGCTCGGCGCGCTGCGTCTGCTGCGCCCCGGCGACGCAACCGGCCGCTGGTCGCTGCGCGGCTTGCCGGAACGACGCCAGCCCGCCGAGGTGACGGAGCTGTGGCGCGGCCTGGCCAGCGCGCTCCAGCCCGGCACGCCGCAACTGCGCCAGGCCGCCACCGTCGAGGCCGCCTGAGATGAGCGCGCTCTATGCCTATGCGGTGACCATGGGCGGCATTCCGCTGCCCCAGGCGCCCGGCATCCTGCCCGGCCTGCCCCTGCTCGCCTTGGATGAGGCCGGGCTGACCGTGCTCGCCAGCCAGGTGCCCGACGGCTTCTTCGACGCGGCCGAGGACCCGGACTGGCTCGCCGCCCGCGCCGAGGCGCATCACCGCGTGGTCGCCGCCGTACAGGGCCCGACGCTGCCATTGGCACTCGGCGCCGTCTTCCCGGATGCCGGCGCCCTGCGGCTCTGGCTGCGGCAGCGCGCGCGCCGCTTCGCCACGGCGCTCGCCGCCGTCTCCGGCTGCGCCGAATGGTCGGTGACGCTGGAGGAGGATGTGGCGCAGCACGCCGCCTGGCTGCGACAGGCCGACCCAGCCTTGGGCCGGCTCGCCACACCCGACGAGATCGGCCAGCCCAGCGCGCCCCGGCCGGGCGCGGCGCTTTTCGCCGCCCGCCAGGCGCGGCGGCGACAGGCGGCGCAGGACCTCGCCCGGTTGCTGGGCGCCGAGGCGCGGCACCTCGCCCCGGCCCGGCCCGAAGCGGGCGCCGTTGCCGGCTGGGCCGCGCTGCTCGCCGGCGATGCGCAGCGCCGGCTGCGCAAGGCGCTGGACACGGCCGCCATGGAACTGGCCGGCACCGGGCTGGTGCTGTCCCTCGCCGGCCCCTTCCCGCCCTATGCCTATGCGCGGGAGGCCGCGCGGGATGCCTGACGCGGCCGGATTTTCGAGGATGGAGACAGCCATGCAAGCGCCGAAGCCGGATCTTCGCAGGCTGAATCTCGGCAGGTTGGGGCCGGACGGCCTGCTGGCCGCGCTGTCGCTGGGCGCCGGGACGGGGCTGATGGGCGCGGCGCTGGCCGGGGGGCTCGAGGCGCCCTGGGCCATGCCGGCCGCCACCGGCCTCGGCCTGCTGGGCACCGCCGTGGCACTGGTCGCGCTGTGGCGCCGTGGCGCCGCCCCGGCCGCGCCGGCGACACGGCCGGAGGCGATGACGGAACCCATGGCCGCGCTGCTCCGCGCCCTGACCGAGGAGATGATGCGGCTGAAGCGGGAGGGCGCGGAGGCCACGCGCATCCAGGCGGAGTCCGCCCAGGCCGCCACGCGCATGGCCGAAGCCGCCGCCCGCGCCACCGCGCGGCTGGAGGAAAGCGCCGAGAGCAGCGGCAGCGCCGCCCAGGCACTGGCTTTGCTGCCCGGGCTGGTGGACAGCCAGGCGCAGCGCATGGCGCAGATGACGGCCCGCGCCGAACAGGCCCTCGCCTTGCTGCCGCAGGGCATGGCGGCCCGGCTGGATAGCCTGCCGCAGGAGGTCGCGGCCCAGCTAGCCGGCCCACTGGACGCCTCGCTGGTCGCGGCGGAGGGGCGGCTGATGGCCCGGCTGGACCGGATGCCGGAAGGCCGGCCAGAGCCGGCGCCCGGGGCGCGCCCTGATCCCGAGGAGAATGGCCGCATGGGTCAGGTGGCGCAGCGGCTGGAACGCGCCGCCACCGCCATGCTGGCGCTCGGCGATGCCCTGCCGCAGCGGCTGGAACAGGTCGCCAGCCATGTCGAGCAACGGCTGGAAGCCGCTCTGCCACCCCTGCTCGCCGCGCTGCCCGGCCCCATGGAGGCGGCGGCCGCGGCGTTGCGGACGGAAATGGACGGCCTGTCGGGCCGGTTGCGCGCCGATACCGCCATGCTGCGGGAGGAAGCGGCGGCGCTGGCGGCCATGGCCCCAGGCCTGGAAGGCAAGGCGGCCGAGGCCGTCGCCGAGCTGGCCGGGGCAGCGGAAATGCTGCGTGCCGAGACCAGCCGCATGGCCAGCCTGCCCGAGACCCTGACCGCCGAGGCCCAGGCCTTCACCGCCGGACTGCGCGATGAGACCGCCGCCGCGGCAACCGCGATGCACGACCAGACCGCGCGGCTTGGCGCGCTGGAGACGGATACCGCCACGACCCTGGCGGCAATGCGGGAGGAGGCCGCGCGGCTCGGCACGCTCGGCCCGCTGCTCGCCGCCCAGGCCAGCGCGATGGTGGCCCAGGCCGCCGAGGCCGGCGCCGCGCTGCGGCAGGAGGCCGAGGCCCTGGCCGCCGCCGCGCCGGAGATCGCCGCCCAGGCCGAGGCCATGGCGACCATGATGCGGGAGACGGCGGAACGCCTGCGGGAGGAAGCGGAACGGCTCGGTGCCGTCGCCCCGCAACTGGCCGAGGAGGCCGCGGCCAGCGCCGCCCAGGTGATGGAAGCCGCCGACACCTTGCGCGGCGAGGCGACACGCCTCGGCGGCGCCGTGCCCGCCTTCGATGCCCGCATCACCGAGATGGCGCAACGGCTGGATGACGCGACGGAAGCCCTGCGCCAGGAAGCCGCCTGCCTCGGGCTGGTGGCCCCGGCGGTGGAGTCGCAGGGCATGGCGACACGGAACGATATCGCGGCGGCGACGGATGGGCTGCGCCAGCAGATGGATCGGCTGGAGCGGCTGGAACCGATCGCGGAGGCCCATCTGACCGCGGTCCAGGCGGCACAGCCGCTGCTGGAGGGCGCGGCGCAGCGCCTCGCGAGTTCCACCGGCATGATGGACGCCGCCGGCCACCGGCTGCGCCCGGCGGCGGAAGCGCTCGCCGCGCTGGCCGAACGCCTGCCGGAGACCTGCGCCGCGCTCGAGCGCGCGGCGGAAGCGCCGAACCGGGCCGCCGAACGGCTGGCGGAGGCGGCGGAGGCACTGACCGCGGCGACCGGTATGAAGCCGGCCGCGCAGGACCTCGCCGGCGCGGCCTGAGCCTTATCAGGCTGCGGAAAAAGCCCTCTCCCCCACTTCTTATGGGGGATAGGGCTTTTCGACAGCCTGCTATATCAGCGGACCGGTCATTCGACCGGCCCGCCGGTACTGGCCGGTATTACAGGATGAAGTCGCTGGCCTGCAGGGCCGGCTGACCGACCAGCAGGATCAGCATCTCGGCATCGCCACCGTCGCCGGCATCCACCTGCACCGCGGTGCCGGTGATGCCGTACTGGACCCGGACGGAGGCGGTGCCGCCGCCCAGGAAGGCGTCGCTGCCGACGAAGGCGAAGCCCTGGTCGCCCGGCAGCAGCGCGTCGGTGTCGATGAAGGAGAGGTCGATCTTGTCGCCCTCCGCCACCGAGAAGTCGCGGATGCGGTCGGAGCTGCCGCGCAGGCTTTCCTCGAAGGCACCGAAGCGGAAGATATCGGCGCCCGCGCCACCCAGCAGGATGTCGAGGCCGAGGCCGCCCAGCAGCACGTCGTCGCCCGTGCCGCCCAGCATGCGGTCCGCACCGTCGCCGCCCTCCAGCTCGTCATTGCCGGTGCCGCCGAGGATGGTGTCGTTGCCATCCATGCCGAACACGCGGTCATCGCCGGCATCGCCCAGCAGGCGGTCGTTGCCGCCATCGCCGACCACGGTGTCGTCGCCGGCGCCACCGGACATGGTGTCGTTGCCATCGCCACCGAGCAGCGTATCCGCGCCGGCATCGCCGACGACGCGGTCATTGCCCGCACCGGCCATCAGCAGGTCGTCGCCACCGCGGCCGAGCAGGCGGTCATCGCCACCGCCGCCCGTCTGCGTGTCGTCGCCCTCGCTGCCGACGAAGCGGTCCGCGCCCTCGCCACCGGTGAGGTCCTGGCCCTGGAACACCGTATCCTCGGCCTTGGCGTTCAGGTTCTGGATGCGGGTGTCCTCGGCGGCCGAGGTGTCCGCCTGGTCGAAGGCGGTCTCCGGCGTGCCGTGGAATTCCTGCATGTAGTCTTCCAGCGCCTGCTGCTCGCCCAGCGCATTGGCGGGGACATTGCCACCGGCGGTGAAGTCCTGCGCCGCGTCGATCGGCGCGCTCAGCGTGCCGTCATCCAGCAGGTAGCGGAAGTTGCTGCCATTGGCCTTCACCGGATAGCCGTCACCGCCATTCGCGGTGAAGTTCAGCGCGACGACGCTGATGAGCGCCGGGGCGCCTTCGACGATCTCGCCATTCTCCACCACACGGGCGATCACATTGCCGGCCTGGTCCATCAGGGCGACGCTGGTCACCTTCTCGCCGGCGGCATTGTCCGGGTCGAAGGCGAAGCGCACGCCGCCGAGCTGGATGAAGCCACCATTGCCCGGCGTGATGCTCGCGGCGAATTCCAGGATGTTCAACAGGCCCTGCGGCGTGGTGTCGAACACCATCAGCTTGTTGTCGAAGCGCAGCGCGTTCTCGACATCCAGTTCGGAGACGCCGCCGGCGGGCTTGCCGGCGCTGTCATTGGCGATCGGCGGCAGCTTGTCGCCGCTCACCACATCCACCGCGCCGATCTGCGCGCGGATGCCGCCGCCATTCTTCAGGGAGAAGATGAAGGGCTGGTCGCCCAGCGCATCCGACGCGGCTTCGCGGTTGGCATCGGCGGTCAGGTTGCCGAGGTTGGTTTCCTGGCTGCGGACCTGGGCGCGCTCACCTTCCAGATAGACGTCGGTGTAGCCGAAGACATTGCCATCCTTGGCGGCGATCACCGCGGCCACCGCATCGGTGATCTCGGCCACCTCGGCGCCCTTGGTGCCCTCGGCGAAGGCGGTGGTGTCGAGGTCCTCGACCTCCACGCCCCAGGCATCGGCCACATTCTCGTCGGTCGAGGCGTAGGCGCCGTTCACCGTGCTGTCGAGGTTCTCCAGGATGAGGCGGCCCTCGGCATCGAAGTCCACCACCAGGCGGCCGAGATAGGTGAATTCATTGTCGGTGTTAACGATCAGCGTGGTGCCGCCATCGGCGCCGGTGGTGACCAGCGGATAGGTGCCGGCGAAATCCGCGGCATGGCCGGGGAATTCCACCGCCTGGTCGTTCTCGTCGCCAAGGCGGGTGTTGGAGCCGGCGGCGAGGATGATGTCCACGCCGTTCAGCAGCGTCGCCAGTTCCTGCTCGAAGGCGATCTGCTGGAGATGGGACATCAGGATGATCTTGTTGACGCCCTGGGCGATCAGCTCGTCGATCACCGGCTGAAGCTGGGCGGCGAGCAGCGCGATGTCGTTGGTCTCGGCGCCGTCGCCGGCAAAGCCCTTCACCTCGACACCGCCGGTGGAGGAGATGGCCTCCAGGATCTGCGTGGTCACGCCGACAAGGCCGATCTTCTCGCCGCCCTTGTCGACCACGGCGGAGGGGACGATCCGGCCGGCCAGCGTCGAAGCGTCCTCAAGCCCACCCGTGCCCACCGTCTCGGTGTAGCGGCCGGCGAGCGCCGCATCGCCCGAGAAATCGAGATTGGCGGAGAGATAGGGGAAGGCCGCGTCGTTCACGGCATCGGCGAAGGCATTGGTGCCGAGGTCGAATTCATGGTTGCCGATCGTCGAGGCTTCCACGCCGATGCGGTTGTGGATCTCGATATCCGCCGCGCCGGGGTTGTTGCCGCGGGTATGGGTGGCGGCGACGGAGGCATCGGTGCCGGCGGCCAGGAAGGGTCCGGGGATGTAGTTGTCGCCGCCGGCCAGGATCAGCGTGTTCTCATAGGTGCCGTCGAAGGCATCGACCAGCGCGGCCAGGTTCTTCGCCGTGCTGCCGGCCAGCAGGCCCGCCTCGGCATCGGCGAAGTGCAGCAGTTGCAAGGTGAAGGCCGGCGTCTGGGTGGTGGTGAAGACGGAGAGCGTGCTGCTCACCTCGTTGCTGACCACCAGCAGCGCCTTGCCGGTCGGCGAGTCCTCGGCCGGGATCACCAGCACGCCTTCGGGGCTCACCGCGCCATCCATCTGGGCGGCGCCGACATAGGTCACCGCCTCCGGGTTCGTCACGTCGAAGCTGAGCGTGAGGTTGGAGCGTTCCAGCGCGACGAAGGCATAGGTGCTGCCGCCGATCTGGGCGATCTCGATGCCCTCCGGCTCCGGCCCCTTGTTGTCGCTGCGGCTGTCATCGACCAGCTCGGGGAACTGCTCCAGCACGATGCGCTCGATGGCGTCGCCGCTGTCGAAGACGATGTTGCCCTCGGCGTCGAGGATGGAGAAGGAACGGCCGCCATACATCAGGATCTGGTCGATGTCGCCATCGCCATCCGTGTCACCGCGCAGGCCGGGCGCGTTGGAGACGGTGAGCCGGCCGAGATTGTCGTTGTCCTTCAGCGTCTCCGCATCCGGGAAGACGGTGGCGTCCAGCTCGTAGTCGTCATTGCCGACGCGGATGGTCTCGCCGCCATCGATGAAGTCGTCGCGGTCGTCGCCCTCATTGGCAATGACGTAGAAGCTCTGGCCGCCCGACTCGTAGCTGTCGATCGCATCCGGCATGTAGAGGCCGAAGACCGGCGCATTGACCAGGTTGCCCGCCAGCGGGTCGTTGCCCGGACCGTCGCGGTCGCTGAAATCGGCCAGCAGATTGGAAAAATCCTTCAGCCCCAGCGGCACGATGCCGGTGAAGGTGGCGGTGGCGATGTCGAGCAGGGCGACCGCATTGGCCTCCTGCAGGGTCACCATGGCGGTCAGGCCATCGGCGGAGATCGCGACATATTCCGGCTCGACATCCTGGGATACGCTGCGGCCTTCGAAGATGCGGACGCCGGCGGCGCGCAGCGCGTCCTCCTGCCCGTCGAAGGCATCGAAGGTGGCGGTGGTGACGGTGGCATTGGCGGCGCCGGCGCTCAGGTCGATGATGCTGACGCTGCCATCGCCGTCGGTGCCGTCCTCGTTCAGCTCGCCCTCATTGGCGACGAGGATCCTGCTGCCATCGGGGGTGAAGGTCAGGCTGTCGGGCAGCGCGCCGACGGTCACCGAGCTCAGCAGCGCGCCATCGGCGGCGTTCAGCAGCACCACCTGGCCGGGCAGCGCCTTGTCGGCATTGGGCAGGGCCACGGCGACCACGCCATTCTTCACCGCGACGCTGGTGATGTCGGTGGTGGCGAAGCCGAGATCGGTGAAGTCGATGGTCGTCACCAGCACCGGCGCGGCCGGGTCGGAGAGGTCGACAACCTGCAAGCCGGCATTGGAGGTCACGAAGATGCGCTGGCTGCCCGGATCGAAGGCGGAGATCTCGGCGCCGGCCAGGGCCAGGCTGCCGGTCTCCGCGAAGGTCAGGGCGTTGGTGGCGGTCGTGCTCAGGCTCATGTCATCACTCCGGACATCGCGGCACACCGTTCCCCCCGTTCCGTCTTCACGGATGCAGGGCGCCGGCTGCCTTTCATGCGCGGCTTGGTATCCGCGGCATGTGACAGGCGGAGGTCAGTTGGGCTTAAGGAAGATTAACCTTGCCGCCACCACGCCCTTTTCCGGCGGTCGGAACCGCCGATGTTGCGACCCGGACGGCGGCACTTACCGGGCGAAACGCTTCGTAGCCAAAAGACGGTGGCCCCGGCGGCCCTGACGGGTCACAGAGAGGGCATAGGGTGCCCGCCTCCCCGGCGCCACAAGCAGGGTTCATATTGCCGCGCATGCGCCACTCCCTTCCCGCCCGCCGCAACCTTCTCCGCGCCTCCGGCCTGCTCGGCCTGGGGCTTCTCGCCAGCGGCTGCGCGGCGCGGATCGACCCGGCGGCCTCCGGCCTGCGCCTGCCCAGCGTCTTCCGCATGGCCCAGGCCGAGCCGGCGCCGACCGCCATGCGCTGGCCGGAAGCCGATTGGTGGCGGGAATTCGATACGCCGCAGCTCGATGCGCTGATGCGGGCGGCCATGGCGGGGAACCTGGACCTGGCCGGCGCGGCGGCCCGGCTGCGGCAGGCGGATGCGGAGGTGCGGATTTCCGGCGCGGCGCTGCTGCCGACCGTGGATGGGGACCTCTCGGCCGGCCGTTCGCGCGGCAGCAACCGCAATCCGGGCTCGGCCGGCAGCGGGGGGAACAGCTTCGGCGTCGGCATCTCGGCCAGCTATGAGGTGGATTTCTGGGGCCGCAACCGGGCCATCCTGGAAAGCGCCCGTTCCTCCGCCACCGCGGCACGCTATGCCATCGGCGTCACCGCGCTCAGCACCCAGTCCTCCGTCGCCACCGCCCTGTTCAATGTGCTGGGGGCGCAGGAGCAGTTGGAAATCCAGCGCGGCAACCTGGATGTGGCGACCCGCAACCTGTCCATCCTGCGCCAGCGCGTGGCGGTGGGCACCGCCACCGGGCTGGATGTGGCGCAGCAGGAAACCACCGTGGCGCAGCAGCGCGCGGCCATCCCGCCGCTGCAGCAATCGGCGGAGCAGAACAGCTTCGCCCTCGGCACCCTGACCGGCGTGGCGCCGGGCGAGATCGACATCCGCGCCGTGCGGCTGGAGGCGATTCGCGTGCCGCCCGTGACGGCCGGCCTGCCGGCGGAGGTGCTGGCGCGGCGGCCGGATGTGCAACTGGCGGAGGCCAACCTCGCCGCCGGCAATGCCAATCTCGCCGCCGCCCGCGCCGCGCTGTTCCCGACCATCGCGCTCACCGGCTCCGGCGGCCTGCAGAGCACGGCGCTGGACCTGCTGCTGCGGCCGGGTTCCACCGTCTACAGCCTGGCGGCAGGGCTGACCGCGCCGATCTTCAATGCCGGGTCGCTGCGCGCCCAGGTGGAGCAGTTCGACGCCCGGCAGCAGGAACTGCTGGCGGAGTACCAGCGCACCATCCTGGCCGCGCTGCAGGACACCGAGACCAGCCTTTCCGCCCTGCGCCGCACCAGTGAATCGGTGGAGCTTCAGCGGGTGCGCGAAGCTTCCGCCCGGCGGGCCTATGCGATCGCGGAGGCGCAGCTGCAGGCCGGCACCGTGGATCTGCTGACCGTGCTGAGCGTTCAATCCAGCCTGTTCACCGCCCGCAACGCCTTGGCGCAGGCGCAGACCGACCGCTTGCAGGCCGCTGCCGCCCTGTTCACCGCGCTCGGCGGCGGCTGGACCTATGTTCCGCCCGCTTCCACCCCATCTCCCCAGCCCGCCCCGACTGCCGGCGGCCCGACAAGGCCCCTGCCATGAATGACCTGCCCCGCCCGCCGCAGCCGGAGCCGCCCTTGGCCTCCCCCGCGCCCAAGGCCCTGCCCGCGCCGCCGGAGGTGCTGGCGCTGCCGGCACCGCAGCCCGCAGCCCGGCGCCGGGCCTGGCCCTGGCTGCTGTCGGCCGCGCTGCTGGCGGCGGCGGGTGGTGGCTATGCCTGGCAGCAGGGCTGGCTGGGCGCGACGCCGCAGGCGGTGACCGGCGGAGGTCCGGCCGGCGGCCCCGCCGGCGCAAGGCGCGGCATGCCGGCGATTCCGGTGACGGCCGCCGCCGCAACCGTTGAAAATCTGCCGATCCTGCTGGATGCGCTCGGCACGGTGCAGGCCTCCAACACCGTCACCATCGTGCCGCAGGTCTCCGGCCGCATCACCGAGATCCTGTTCCGCGAGGGGCAGGAGGTGAAGGCGGGCGACATCCTGGTGCGGATCGATTCGCGCAGCTACCAGGCGGCGCTGGACCAGGCGGTGGCGACGCGGGCGCAGCGGGAGGCGCAGCTCGCCAATGCCCGGCGCGACCTGCAGCGCTACACCCTGCTGGCGCGCAGCAGCGGCACATCCCAGCAGACGCTGGACACCCAGCGCGCCACGGTGGCGCAGCTGGAAGCGCAGCTGCAATTCGACGACGCGACCATCGCCAATGCCCAGGCGCAGCTGGACGACACCACCATCCGCTCCCCCATCGATGGCCGGATCGGGCTGCGGCAGGTGGATATCGGCAATTACGTGCAGTCCAGCAGCACCACCGGCATCGTGGTGGTGACGCAGCTTCGCCCCGTCGCCGTGAACTTCACCCTGCCGCAGCAGACCCTGCCGCAGGTGATGCAGGCCCTGGCCGGGGGCGAGGTGCCGGTGGAGGCGAGGCTGGCGGAATCGGCGCCGCCGCGCGCCGATGGCAGCCCGCCGCCGGCCAATCCGGTTGGGCGTCTGGTGACGGTGGACAACCAGGTGGATGCCACCACCGGCACCATCCGGCTGAAGGCCGAATTCGCCAATGCCGACCTGCGGCTGTGGCCCGGCGCCTTCGTCAATACGCGTATCCAGGTGGACACGCTGCGCGACGTGGTGGTGCTGCCGCTGGTCGCCGTGCAGCGCGGCCCGCAGGGGCCCTACGCCTTCGTGGTGAAGGACGACAATACGGTGGAACAGCGGCCGCTGACGCTCGGCACCATCGCCGGCCAGCAGGCCGTGGTGCTGCGCGGGCTGCGGCCCGGTGAGCGTGCCGTCACCTCCGGCGCGCTGCGCCTGGTGGCGGGCAGCGCGGTGCAGGTGGCCGATCCGGTGGTGCCGGCGGCGGTGCCGCGGCAGGTGCGGCGCCGGCCGGCGGGTGCCGGTGGGCCGCCGCCAGGTGGCGGCACAGCGCCGCCCGCGCCCGCGCCGTGAACATCTCCGCCCCCTTCATCGCGCGGCCGATCGCGACGGCGCTGCTGGCCATCGCGGTGCTGCTGACCGGCCTCTATGGCTATATGCGGCTGCCGGTGTCGTCGCTGCCGGAGGTGGATTTCCCCACCATCCAGGTGACGACGCAGCTGCCCGGCGCCTCGCCGGAGACGATCGCGGTGCTGGTCACCGCCTCGCTGGAACGGCAATTGGCGCAGATCGCCGGGCTGGCGGAGATGGTCTCGGTCAGCGGACCCTCGGTCAGCCGCATCACGCTGCAGTTCAACCTGGACCGGGACATCGACGACGCGGCGCAGGATGTGCAGGCGGCGATCAATGCCGCGCGCGGCACCCTGCCCTCCACCCTTCCCTATCCGCCGACCTATGCCAAGGTGAACCCGGCCGACCCGCCGATCCTGACCCTGGCGCTGACCAGCGAGACGCTGCCGGTCTCCCGCATGTCGGATATCGTGGATACGCTGCTGGCGCAGCGGCTGGCGCAGGTGGGCGGCGTCGGCCGCGTCGCCGTGCAGGGCAATATGCGCCCGGCGGTGCGGCTGCAGGTCGATCCGCGCCGGCTGGCCGCCTATGGCATCGGGATGGAGGCGGTGCGCAGCGCCGTCACCGCCGGCAATGTCGCGGGCGCCAAGGGTTCGGTGAACGGGCCGCTCCAGGCCTCCGCCGTCATGGCGAACGACCAGATCACCACCGTCGCCGGCTTCGAGGACCTCATCATCGCCTGGCGGGACGAGGCGCCGGTGCGGCTGCGCGATGTCGGCGTGGCGACGGAGGGGCTGGAGAACACCCTGACGGCGGCCTGGTTCAACGGCCGCCCGGCGGTGCTGCTGGATGTGCAGCGCCAGCCCGGCGCCAATATCGTCGCCACGGTCGAAGCCCTGCGCGGCCAGCTCGATGGGCTGCAACGCGCCCTGCCGGCGGGGATGGCGCTTTCCGTCGTCTCCGACCGGACGGAGACGATCCGCGCCTCCGTGCATGAGGTGCAGCTCACCCTGGTGCTGTCGATCGTGCTGGTGGTGGCGGTGATCTTCCTGTTCCTGCGCACGCTTCGTGCAACGCTCGTCCCAGCCGTGGCGCTGCCGCTGTCCATCATCGGCACCTTCGGCATCATGGCGCTGCTCGGCTATTCCATGGACAACCTCTCGCTGATGGCGCTGGTCATCGCGACGGGCTTCGTGGTGGATGATGCGATCGTCATGATCGAGAACATCGTCCGCATGATCGAGGAGGGGAAGAAGCCCCTGCAGGCGGCCTATGAGGGTGCGAAGCAGATCGGCTTCACCATCGTCTCACTCACCCTGTCGCTGGTCGCGGTCTTCATCCCGCTGCTGTTCATGGAGGGCGTGGTCGGCCGGCTGTTCCGTGAATTCGCCATGGTGCTGACCATCTCCGTGCTGGTTTCCATGGTGGTGTCGCTGACCCTGACGCCGATGATGTGCGGGCTGCTGCTGCGCCCGCATGGCGAGGACAAGCCCGGCCGCATCTCCGACCTGTTCGAGCGGGGGTTCGAGGCGATGCGCCGTGGCTATGCGCGCACGCTGGACATGGCCCTGGCGCGGGAGGGGTTGATGCTGGTGCTGGCGACGCTGACCGTGGCCGGCACGGTGGGCCTCTACATCGTCATGCCCAAGGGTTTTCTTCCGCTTCAGGATACCGGCCTGATCACCATCACCACCGAGGCGCCGCAGGACGTCTCCTTCGCCCGCATGTCCGAGCTGCAGCGGCAGGTGGCGGAGGTGGCGCAGGCCGATCCGGATGTGATCGCCGTGACCTCCGTCGCCGGCGCCGGCACGGTGAATGCGGCGCAGAACACCGGGCGGCTGACCGCGGTGCTGCGGCCACGCGGGGACCGCAGCGACGATGTCTCCGCCATCATGGCGCGGCTGTCGCCGCGCCTCGCGGAGATACCCGGCATCGAGATCTACATGCAGGCGGTGCAGGACATCCAGATCGGCACCCGCCAGTCCTCCACCCAGTACCAGTACACGCTGATGGACAGCGACGCTTCGCTGATCGCCGAATGGGCGCCGCGCATGCTGGCGGCGATGCGCCAGTTGCCGGAGCTGCGCGATGTCGGCAGCGACCAGCGGGAGGACGGGCTGCGCGTGCAGGTGCAGGTCGACCGCCTGCGCGCGGCGCGGCTCGGCGTGACCATGCAGGCGGTGGATGACACGCTGTACAACGCCTTCGGCCAGCGGCAGATCTCCACCATCTATGCGCAGAACAACCAGTACCGCGTGGTGCTGGAAGCCGATCCGGCCCAGGCCAACGACCCGGCCGCCATCGGCATGCTGCGCGTCACCGGATCGGCCAGCGGGGCCACCATCGCGCCGCAGATCCCGCTGGCGGAAATCGCCACCATCACCCGGGGCCGGGCGCCGCTGACCATCACGCGGCAGGACCAGTTCCCGGCGGTGACGCTCAGCTTCAACCTGGCCCCCGGCGCATCCCTGGGCGGGGCGCTGGAGGCGATCCGCACGGCGCAGGCCGGGCTCGGCCTGCCGGATTCCATGGCGGGCAGTTTCGGCGGCGACGCGGCGGAATTCACCCGCTCGCTCGCCGGCCAGGGCTGGCTGATCCTGGCGGCGATCATCGTCATCTACATCGTGTTGGGCGTGCTGTACGAAAGCGTCATCCATCCCATCACCATCCTGTCCACCCTGCCCTCCGCCGGCATCGGCGCGCTGCTGGGGCTGGAACTGTTCGGGCTGGACCTGTCGGTGGTGGGCATGATCGGCATCGTTCTGCTGATGGGTATCGTCAAGAAGAACGCCATCATGATGATCGACTTCGCGCTGGAGGCGCAGCGCGAGCACGGCATGACCCCGCGCGATGCGATCCGGGAAGCCTGCCTGCTGCGCTTCCGGCCGATCATGATGACCACCATGGCGGCCCTGCTGGGCGCGCTGCCGCTGGTGCTGGGCAGCGGCGCGGGGTCGGAGCTGCGGCTGCCGCTCGGGGTTTCGGTCATCGGCGGGCTGCTGCTGAGCCAGGTCATCACGCTCTACACCACGCCGGTCATCTACCTGGCGATGGAGGCGATCCGCAGCCGCGCCCAGCGGCTGGGCCACCGCGCCGCGCCGCCGGCGCCGGCGGAATAGCCGATGTCGATTTCCGCCCCCTTCATCGCGCGCCCCATCGGCACCACGCTGATGGCCATCGGCCTGGCACTGGCCGGTCTGGTCGCCTATTTCGATCTGCCCGTGGCGCCATTGCCAAAGGTGGATTTTCCGACCATCGCGGTCACCGCCAGCCAGTCCGGCGCCGATCCGGCGATCATGGCGTCTTCCGTGGCGGCGCCGCTGGAGCGCAAGCTGGGCGAGATTCCCGGCATCAGCGAGATGACCTCCAGCTCCTCGCTCGGCTCCACGCGGATCATTCTGCAGTTCGATCTCTCGCGCTCCATCGAATCCGCGGCGCGGGATGTGCAGGCGGCGATCAATGCGGCGCAGGCGGACCTGCCCTTAGGCCTCACCAGCCAGCCGAGTTTCCGGAAGCTGAACCCGGGTGATCAGCCGGTGCTGATCCTGGCGATGACCTCGGACACGCTGACGGCGGGCGAGATCTATGATGCGGCCGACAGCGTGGTGGTGCCGCGCCTCGCCCAGGTGAACGGCACCGCGACGGTGGGCATCGCCGGCGCCGAGCAGCCGGCCATCCGCGTCGCCGTCAATCCGGCGGCGGCGACGGCGGCCAATGTCTCGCTCGACCAGATCCGCACCGCCATCACCAATGCGAATGTCACCCAGCCCACCGGGCTGATCGACGGGCCGCTGCAATCCGCCGCCATCGCGGTGAATGACCGGCTGGTGACGCCGCAGGATTTTGGCGACATCGTGGTGACCCAGGCGGATGGCGCCATCGTGCGACTTTCGGGCCTGGCCCAGGTGGATATGGGCTCGCGGGACCGGCGCCAGTCCGGCTCCTACAACGGCCGCCCGGCCATCATCCTGACGGTCTACAAGCAGGCGGACGCCAATGTGCTGGAGGTGGTGGACGGCATTCGCGAATTGCTGCCCGACCTCGGCCGCTGGATTCCCGCCGGCATCGACATCACCATCATGCGCGACCGGTCGGAGACGATCCGCGCCAGCGTGGCGGAGGTGCAGCACACGCTGCTGATCAGCATCGTGCTGGTGGTGCTGGTGGTGGCGCTGTTCCTGCGCCGCACCTCCGCCATCATCGCCGCCGGAATCTCCGTGCCGCTGTCGCTGCTGGGCACGCTCGGCGTGATGTGGATGCTGGGCTATTCGCTCAACAACCTGTCGCTGATGGCGCTGACCATCTCGGTGGGCTTCGTCGTCGACGATGCCATCATCATGATCGAGAACATGGCCCGCATGACCGAGCGCGGGCTGCGGCCGCGGGAGGCGGCGCTGGAAGGCGCGCGGCAGATCGGCTTCACCGTGGTCTCGATGAGCGTCTCGCTGATCGCGGTCTTCATCCCGCTGCTGTTCATGGGCGGCATCGTCGGCCGCATGTTCTTCGAATTCGCCGCGACCCTGTCCATCGCCGTGGCGATTTCCGCCGTCATCTCGCTGACCGTCACGCCGATGCTGGCGGTGCTGCTGGCCGGCCAGAAGCCGCGCCCGCCGGGCCGCTTCGGACGGGGCTTCGAGGCGGTGATGGACCGGATCATCGCCGGCTATATGCGCAGCCTGGTGATGGTGTTGCGCTGGCGTCGGCTGACGGTGGCCGGCACCGTCGCCCTGGTGGGGCTGACCGTCTGGCTCTACATGCAGGTGCCCAAGGCCTTCTTCCCCGAGCAGGACAGCAACCTGCTGAGCGGCGCCGTGATCGCGCAGCCGGACACCTCCTTCCAGGCGATGGTCGCCTATCAGGAACAGGTGGTGGAGATCATCCGCGCCGATCCGGCCGTGGAGAATGTCTCGGCCTCACTCGGCGGCGGCGGTTTCTTCGGCTCCAGCAACATCCGCCTGCAGGTCGGGCTGACGCCGCTGGCGGCGCGGGGCGGGATGAATGCCGCCCAGGTGATCGCCCGGCTGCGCATCCCGCTCGGCCGGATGGTCGGCGCGCAGACCTTCCTGCGGGCGCAGAGCGACATCATGATCGGCGGCCGCCAGGGCAATGCGAACTACCAATATGTGCTGCTGAGCCCGGACCTCGATGAGTTGGGCACCTGGAGCGAGCGGCTGGTGAACCAGCTGCGCAGCATCCCGCAGGTCGTCGACGTTTCCTCCGACCAGGAACGCACCGGGCTCGTCTCACGGCTGGTGATCGACCGGGATGCGGCGGCGCGGCTTGGCGTTTCCATCTCCGCGCTCGGCGGCGCGCTGAACAATGCCTTCGCGCAGCGACAGGTCTCCACCATCTACCGCACCCGCAACCAGTACCGGGTGATCCTGGAGATCGATCCGCGGCTGACGGAGGACCCCGGCCAGCTCACCGGCATCTTCGTGCCGGGGCGCGACGGGCCGGTGCCGCTGGGGTCCCTGGTGCGGCTGGAACGCAGCACGGCGCCGCGCGCCATCACCCATCAGGGGCTGTTTCCGGCCGCCAGCATCAGCTTCTCGCTGGCCGAGGGGGTGGAGTTGGGCGAGGCGACGCGGATCGTCGAACAGGCGGCGCTGGACATCCAGATGCCGGCCAGCGTGCGCGGCGAATTCGCCGGCAATGCGCGCAGCTTCCAGAGCTTCCTGACCGGCCTGCCCCTGCTGATCCTGGCGGCGCTGGTCACGATCTACATCGTGCTGGGCGTGCTGTATGAAAGCCTGATCCACCCGCTGACCATCCTGTCCACGCTGCCGACGGCGGGCATCGGTGCATTGCTGGCGCTGCTGGCGACCAATACCCCGTTCAGCGTGATCGCGATGATCGGCGTGATCCTGCTGATGGGCATCGTGAAGAAGAACGCCATCATGATGGTGGATTTTGCCCTCACCCATGAACGCGAGGGCGGCGAGGGCGGCATGGTGGCGATCCTGGAGGCCTGCCGCGAACGTTTTCGGCCGATCCTGATGACGACCCTGGCCGCCTTGTTCGGCGCCATTCCGCTGGCGATCGCCACCGGGCCGGGGGCGGAGCTGCGCCAGCCGCTGGGCATCACCATCATCGGCGGGCTGATCCTGTCCCAGCTCCTGACGCTCTACACCACGCCGGCGGTCTATCTGACCTTTGAGCGCATGGCGGCGAAGCGGCGCCGGCCGCTGCCGGTGGCGACCGCGCCAGCCTGAGCCGGATGACGGATTTTTCATACATCAAGGATTGAGGCATCGACCCTCAATGTATTAGCCTTGGCGCATGACCAACCTCCGCCCCGTTCCGCCCCGTATCGACTATGGCGCCCGCGACTACTGGGCCGGCACCATCAAGATGGGGCTGTCGAAATTCTTCATCCTGCGCGTGCTGCATGACCAGCCGCTGCACGGCTACGACGTGGCCCGGGCGGTGGAGCGGGTGACGGGCGGCTGCTGCTCCCCCACCGAGGGCACCATCTACCCCGTGCTGCGGGATTTTGCGGCCGGCGGCTTCGTCACTGTGGTGGAGGAGGTGGTGCAGGGCCGCGAGCGCCGCGTCTATGCCCTGACCGACAGCGGACGGGCCGCCTTCCAGGTCGCGCTGGAAGCCTGGATGGAGGCCACCGCGGCGCTGACCGATACCGGCCGCGCCTTCGCCAAACCCTGCAAGGGAGACTGCGCATGACCATCGCCATCATCGGCGCCGGCCCGGTTGGTCTGGCCGCCGCTGCGCAGCTTCGGGCGCGCGGGCTGCGCCCGCTGGTGCTGGAAGCCGGGCCGCGCATCGCCCAGGCGGTGCGGGACTGGGGGCATGTGCGCATGTTCTCCCCCTGGCGCTACAACATCGACACGGCCGCCGCCGCGCTGCTCGACGCGCGCGGCTGGGTGGCGCCGGACCCGGAGGCCTATCCGACCGGGGCGGAGCTGGTGGAACGCTATCTCGACCCGCTGGCCAAGGCCCTGGCCGGGGACATCCGCACAAATGCGCGCGTCACCGGCGTGGCCCGGCGCGATCTCGGCCGGCTGCGGGATGGCGCGGATCGCGCCGCGGCGCCCTTCATCCTGCATCTGGCGGAGGATGCGGCGGTGGAAGCCTCGGCGGTGATCGACTGCACCGGCACCTGGTCCAGCCCCAACCCCGCCGGCGCCCATGGCATGCCGGCGCTGGGCGAGGTGGCGCAAGCCGCGCGCATCGCGGCCGGCATCCCGGATGTGCTCGGCGCATCCCGGAAGACCTATGCGGGCCGCACCACGCTGGTGGTCGGCGCCGGCCATTCGGCGATGAATGCCATTCTCGACCTGGCCGAAGTGGCGCGGCAGGCGCCGGGCACGCGCATCCTCTGGGCCTTCCGGCGGCCGCTCGGCGCGGTGAATTTTGGCGGCGGAGCGCGGGACGGGCTGGCGGCGCGGGGCGCGCTGGGCGCGCGGGCGCAGGCGCTGCTGGAAAGCGGCGCGGTGACCGCCCTCGCCCCCTTCCTGATCGACCGCATCGCGGAGCAGGATGGCGCGCTGGCCATCACCGGGCGGCAGGAAGGCCAGGGCCTGACAGTGCAGGCGGATCGCATCGTCGTCGCCACCGGCTTCCGGCCCGATCTGGGCTTCCTGCGCGAAATCCGGCTGGAGCTGGAGCCGGCGGTGGAGGCGACCCCCGCCCTCGCCCCGCTGATCGATCCGAACCAGCATAGCTGCGGCACGGTGCGCCCGCATGGCGAGGCGGAACTGCGCCACCCCGAACCGGGCTTCTACATCGCCGGCATGAAGAGCTACGGCCGCGCGCCCACCTTCCTGCTGGCCACCGGCCATGAACAGGTGCGCAGCATCGCCGCCCATCTGGCCGGCGATGTGGAAGCGGCGCGGCGGGTGGAGCTGGTGCTGCCGGAAACCGGCGTCTGCAGCCTGGACCCTGCGCCGCAGGCGTCCTCCTGCTGCACGCCGGTGACGCCGCAGGGCAGTTGCTGCGCGCCGAAGCCGGAACGGCCCGCCACCGCGCCATGCTGCGGCGTGGCGTGAGCGAGGCGGCACCTGCCGGGGCCCCCACTGGCGCAAGACGCGTCGTCATCGCCCTCGGCACGGCCCAGACGCTGGCCTGGGCCTCATCCTACTACCTGCCGGCGATCCTGGCAGCGCCGATGGCGCAGGAATTCGGGCTGTCGACCGCCTGGGTCTTCGGCGCCTTCTCCGCCGCGCTGATGCTCTCCGCCGTGCTCGGGCCGGTGGTGGGGCGGGTGATCGACAGCAAGGGCGGGCGGGGCATGCTCACCGCCTCCAACCTCGTGCTGGCGCTGGGGCTGGCGGCGCTGGGCCTGGCGCAGGGGCCGTGGAGCATGGCGGCGGCCTGGTTCGTGCTCGGCATCGGCATGGCGATGGGGTTGTATGACGCGGCCTTCGCCACGCTGGCGGGGCTTTATGGGCGGGCGGCGCGCGGGCCGATCACCGGCATCACCCTGATCGCGGGCTTCGCCAGCACGGTGGGCTGGCCGGTCTCGGCGCTGCTGGCGGAAGCCTTCGGCTGGCGCGGCGCCTGCCTCGGCTGGGCGGCGCTGCATATCCTGGTCGGCCTGCCCCTGAACCGGCTGCTGGTGCCCCCGGCCCCGCCGCCGGAGCGCAAGGCGGCGATGGTGGAGGAGGCGCCGCCGGCACCGAGCCGCCTCGCCATGCCGCTGCTCGCCTTCGTCTTCGCCGGAAGCTGGTTCATCGCCGGCGCCATGGCGGCGCATCTGCCGGCGCTATTGCAGGCGGCGGGCGCCAGCGGTGCGACCGCCGTCGCCGCGGCGGCGCTGATCGGGCCGGCGCAGGTGGCGGCGCGGGTTGCGGAGTTCGGGCTGCTGCGGCGCTTCCACCCGCTGGTCTCGGCGCGGCTGGCAATGCTGGGGCATCCGCTGGGCGCCCTGGTGCTGATCGGCTTCGGCGGGCCGGCGGCGGCGGCCTTCGCGGTGCTGCACGGCATGGGCAATGGCGTGATGACCATCGCCAAGGGCACGCTGCCGCTCGCGGTGTTTGGGCCCGCCGGCTATGGCGCGCGGCAGGGGCTGCTGGGGGCGCCGGCGCGCTTTCTGCAGGCGGCCTCGCCCTTCCTGTTCGGGCTGCTGCTGGAACGCGGCGGCGTGGCCACGGCGCTCGGCGTCACCACGGCGCTGGCGCTGTCCGGCTGCCTGGCGCTGCTGCTGCTGCGCGCGGCACCGCCGACCGTGGTTCAGGCGGGCAAATAACCGAAAAGATCCTCCACCCGCATCACCTCGCAATAGATGCGGTTGAGGATTTCGAGCTCGCGCAGATGCAGGTCCTCGCTCCCGGCGGCGCAGGCATCCTCCACCACGATCACGTCGAAACTCTCATCGGCCAGGCTGCGCACGGTGGAGCTGACGCATTGATCGGTGAAGATGCCGGCGCAGACCACGTGGGTGATGCCCATGTTCGCCAGGATCAGGCGGAGGTTCGTGCCGGTCAGCGCGGAATCGGTGGTCTTCGTCACCACGATCTCGCCGGGCAGCGGCGCGATGGACCCGTGGATCGCGGAATCGGCGCGGTCATGCGGCAGCAGCAGGTTGTTCCAGCCGGGCTTCTTCTGGCTCAGCGAGCGATCGGCGCCATCCGGGCGCAGGCAGGCGATGCGGGCGAAGAACACCGGATGGCCATCGGCGCGGAAGCGCGCCAGCAGGCGCTGGATCGCCGGCAGCACGGTGCCGTGCATCCGGTCGTGGAACGGCGTCCAGGCGCGATAGCGGGCCAATTCGTCGCCGGTCAGCGTCGCCGGATCGGGGCGTTCGAGATAGGTTTCCTGGACATCGATCACCAGCAGCGCCACGCGGCCGCGGACCAGCACCGGGTCCGGCGCCTCTGGCGCGCCCTGGTAGTAAAAGCTCCGCCAACCCGTCTTCCAGCCCATGCCTTCCCCCAACACCCCTCCGGCGAGCATAGCCCGGCCTGGGCTTGCCTGGGGAAGGTCCGCGGCTCATATCGTTGATCGACGATGGACGAAGACATATGAGCAGACGCAGCCTTCCCCCAGCCGAATCGCGTGACGAGGAGTTGGCCGCGCTCGCCAAGGCGCTGGCGCATCCGGCGCGAGTGCGCGTGCTGCGCCTGCTGGCCCGGCGGGAGGCCGAGGGCGCGGGCTGCATCGGCTGCGACATCGTGGCCGACCTGGATCTGGCGCAATCCACCGTTTCCGAGCATCTGCGCATCCTGAAGGCGGCCGGGCTGGTGGAGGGCGAGGTGGATGGGCCGCGCATCTGCTACCGCCTGGGGCGGGACGCCCTGGCAAAGCTGAAGTCCGGAGTGGCCGCGCTGTGACGCGCCTGTCCTTCCTCGACCGCCACCTCACCTTGTGGATTTTTGTGGCCATGGCGGCCGGCATCGCCGCCGGGCATCTGGTGCCGGCTTTGCCCCGCCTGCTGGAGGGCGCGGCGATCGGCGGCACCAACCTGCCAATTGCCATAGGCCTGATCCTGATGATGTATCCACCGCTCGCCCGCGTGCGCTACGAGGCCCTGCCCGTGGTGTTCAAGGACTGGCGCGTGCTGCTGCTGTCGCTGGTGCAGAACTGGGTGATCGGGCCGGTACTGATGTTCGCGCTGGCCGTGATCTTCCTGTCCGACCAGCCGGACTACATGACCGGCCTGATCCTGATCGGCCTGGCCCGCTGCATCGCCATGGTGATCGTCTGGAACCAGTTGGCGCGCGGCGACAACCAATACGTGGCCGGCCTCGTCGCCTTCAACAGCATCTTTCAGCTGTTGTTCTTCGGGGCTTACGCGTGGTTTTTCCTGTCCGTGCTGCCGCCCTGGCTGGGGTTGCAGGGGCAGGTGGTGCCGGTGGCCTTCGGAACCATCGCGGGCGCCGTACTGCTGTATCTCGGCGTGCCCTTCGCCGCCGGCTACCTGACCCGCCGCCTGCTGGTCCGCCGCATGGGCGAGGCTTGGTACTCGGAAAGATTTCTGCCGAGGATCGGGCCGGTGACGCTGGCGGCGCTGCTCTTCACCATCTTCGCCATGTTCGCGCTGAAGGGCGGCGATGTGGTGCGGCTGCCGCTGGATGCGCTGCGCATCGCCCTGCCGCTGGCCATCTACTTCCTGGTGATGTTCGTCGTCAGCTTCGCCATGGGGCGCTGGATCAAGGCCGACTATCCGCGCACCACCGCCATCGCCTTCACCGCCGCCTCGAACAATTTCGAGCTTGCCATCGCGGTGGCCATCGCCGCCTTCGGGCTGGCCTCGCCGGTCGCCTTCGCCACCGTGATCGGGCCGCTGGTGGAAGTGCCGGTGTTGATCCTGCTGGTCGGCGTGGCGCTGCGGCTGGGCCGGCGCTGGTTCCCGGCCACCGCATGATGGATGTGCTGGTGATCGGCGCGGGGCAGGCGGGGCTTTCGGCGGGTTATTTCCTGAAGCGCCGCGGGTTGGACTTTCGGCTGCTCGATGCCGGGGAGGCCGCGGGCGGGGCCTGGCGGCATGGCTGGGATTCGCTGACGCTGTTCTCCCCGGCCGCGCAAAGCGCCCTGCCCGGCTGGCCGATGCCGCCGACACCCGGCGGCGGCTATCCGCCGCGTGACGACGTCATCGCCTATCTCACCGCTTACGAGGCGCGCTACGCCCTGCCCGTGGACCGCCCGGTGCGGGTCACCGCGCTGCGTCGTGCGGCAGACGGGCTGCGCGTGGAGGCGGCAGATGGCGCCACCTGGACGGCGCGCGCCGTCATCAGCGCCACCGGCACCTGGAGCCATCCCTTCATCCCCGACATTCCCGGCCGCGACGCTTTCGCAGGGCACCAGATTCACTCCGCCCACTATCGAAGGCCGGAGGATTTCGCGGGGCAGTCGGTGCTGGTGGTGGGCGGCGGCAATTCCGGCGCGCAGATCCTGGCCGAGGTGTCCCGGGTCGCCGCCCGCGCCACCTGGGTCACCGAGCGCCCGCCGGTCTTCCTGCCGGATGACGTCGATGGCCGCGTGCTGTTCGACCGCGCCACCGCGCGCTGGCAGGCGGAGCGCGAGGGCAGGCCCGCGCCGCCGCCGCTCGGTGGCCTCGGCAACATCGTCATGGTGCCGCCCGTGGTGGAGGCGCGGGCGCGCGGCGTGCTGCACAGCCTGCCACCCTTCGCAGGCCTCGAAGCCGAGGGGGCGGTCTGGGCCGATGGGTCGCGCCTGGCGGCGGAGGCCATCATCTGGTGCACCGGCTTCCGGCCGGCGCTGGACCATCTGGCGCCGCTCGGCTTGGTGGAGGCCGATGGGCGGGTCCGGGTCAGTGCCACCGGCCGGGCTCTCGGGGAACCGCGCCTCTGGCTGCTGGGCTATGGCGACTGGACCGGCGGCGCCTCCGCCACCCTGGCCGGCGTTACCCGCGCGGCGCGGGCCGCCGTGGCCGAGATTTGTTGAATCCATAATTCCAGTTTCATCGAATTGTCACGCCGCACCGGCCTCTCCCGGGGCATAAGCGCGGCATGGACACCGAGGACGCGGCCACCGCCTTCATGGCGCTCGGCCAGGGCACAAGGCTGGAATTGATGCGCGCCTTGCTGGCGGCCGGGCCTTCGGGCGTGGCGGCCGGCATGCTGGCGGAACGGCTCGCCGTGCCCGGCTCCACCCTCTCCTTCCATCTGCGCGCCCTGGAACAGGCCGGGCTTGTCGCCGCGACCCGGCAGGGCCGCAGCCTGATCTACGCCGCCCAGATCGGCCGCCTTCGGGCGCTGATCGGTTTCCTGACCGAGGCCTGCTGCGACGGCGCGCCCGAGCGCTGCGGCGACCTTCACCGACTGCTGCCGGAGACACACCCGATGACACAGGTCTTCAACGTGCTGTTCCTCTGCACGCGAAACTCCGCGCGCTCCATCATGGCGGAAGCCATTCTGAGCAAGATCGGCCAGGGGCGTTTTCGCGCCTTCTCCGCCGGCTCCGACCCCGCGGCGGAAGGCCCCTTGCCGGAGGTGGTCCAGCAGTTGAAGGCGCTGGGCCACGACACCTCCGCGCTGCGCTCGAAGAGCTGGGACGAGTTCACCGGCCCGAATGCGCCGCGCATGGATTTCGTCATCGCGCTGTGCGACACGCTGGCCGGCCAGGCCTGCCCCGAATTCGGCGGCACGGCCCTGACCGCCGCCTGGCCGCTGCCCGACCCCGCCAAGTTCAGCGGCACCACGGTGGAACGCGCGACGCTGCTGAACGAGCTCTACGCCGCGCTGCAACGCCGCCTCGGCATCTTCACCGCCCTGCCCTTCACGACGCTGGACCGCATGGCGCTGAAGGCGCGGCTGGATGAGCTGGCGCAGCCGCATGCGGGCGCGCAGGCATGAGGGTTGGCATCAATGGCATGGGCCGCATCGGGCGGCTCGCCTTGCGCGCGGCGATGGGCGCGGCGGAGCGCCAGCCGGAGGATCCCCGCGCCGGCAATCGCCTGGATGTCGTGCATCTGAACGAGGTGAAGGGTGGCGCCGCCGCCTGTGCCCATCTGCTGGAATTCGATTCCGTGCAGGGCCGCTGGCGCGCCAACATCGCGGCGGAGGCCGATGCGCTGCATATCGGCGGCAAGCGCATCGGTTTTTCCGAGCATGCCAAGCCCAGCGAGATTCCCTGGGGCGATCTCGGCGTCGACCTGGTACTGGAATGCACCGGAAAATTCCTGACGCCGGAGACTCTGCAAGGCCATCTCGACCGTGGCGCGAAGCGCGTCGTGGTGGCGGCGCCGGTCAAGTTCGACAGCGTGCTGAATGTCGTGGTCGGGGTGAACGACCATCTCTACGACCCCTCGCGACATCCCATCGTCACCGCGGCCTCCTGCACCACCAACTGCCTCGCCCCGGTGGTGAAGGTGGTGCATGAGGCGATCGGTATCCGGCATGGCCAGATCACCACGCTGCATGATCCGACCAATACCAATGTCGTGGTCGATGCGCCGCACAAGGACCTGCGCCGCGCGCGTTCGGCCATGCTGTCGCTGTCGCCGACCACCACAGGCAGTGCGACCGCCATCGCCCTGATCTATCCGGAGCTGAAGGGCAAGCTGAACGGCCATGCGGTGCGCGTGCCGGTGCTGAATGCCTCGCTGACCGACTGCGTCTTCGAATTGCAGCGCGCCACCACGGCGGAGGAGCTGAACGCGCTCTTCGCCGCCGCCGCCGCCGGCCCGCTGGCCGGCATTTTGGGGTATGAGACGCGTCCGCTGGTTTCGATCGACTATGCGCGCGACACGCGCAGCAGCATCGTCGATGGACCCAGCACCATGGTCACCGACGGGACACTCGCGAAGATCTACGCCTGGTATGACAATGAGATGGGCTATGCCTGCCGCATGGTCGACCTCGCCTGCCAGATGGGGCGCCTCGGGCTGTGAACAGCGGCACCCGCAACTACGCCATCGTCACGGCCGCCTATTGGGGCTTCACCCTGACGGATGGCGCCTTGCGGATGCTGGTGCTGCTGCATTTTTTCCGCCTTGGCTTCTCGCCCTTCACCCTGGCCTTCCTGTTCCTGCTCTATGAGGCGGCGGGCATCGGCGCCAATCTGATCGGCGGCTGGCTGGCCACACGCTTCGGCATCGCGCGCATGCTGGCGGTGGGGCTTGCCACGCAGATCACGGGGTTTCTGTTGTTGTCGGCGCTGTCGCCAGGCTGGGGCATGGCGGCCTCTGTTGCCTGGGTCGTGCTGGCGCAGGGCGTCTGTGGCGTCGCCAAGGACCTGACCAAAACCGCGTCGAAGTCGGCCATCAAACTCACGGCCGGCGATGCATCCGGGCAGCTCTTCCGTTGGGTCGCCTGGTTCACCGGCAGCAAGAACGCGATGAAGGGCTTCGGCTTCTTCCTTGGCGGGCTGCTGCTGGAGGTGCTGGGCTTTCGCGGCGCGCTCTGGCTGATGGCGGCGCTGCTGGCCTGCGTGCTGGCGGGCGTCTTGCTCTCGCTGCCGCCGCTGATGGGCAAGGCCAAGGCCTCGAAATCCGCGAAGGAACTCTTCGCCAAGAACCGCGGCGTCAACCTTCTGGCGGCGGCGCGGGTGGTGCTGTTCGGCGCGCGGGATGTCTGGTTCGTCGTCGGCCTGCCGGTCTTCCTCTATGCCTCCGGCTGGACTTTCGCGATGGTCGGCGGCTTCCTCGCCGTCTGGACCATCGGCTACGGCTTGGTGCAGGCGGCCGCGCCGGCGCTGGTGCGACGCAGCGGCGACGGGCTGGCGACGGAGGTTCCGGCGGCGCGGCTCTGGTCGCTGCTGCTGGCGCTGGTGCCGCTCGCCATCGTGGCGGGGCTGTGGTCGGAACTGCCGCGCGGCGACTGGCTGGTGGTCATCGGGCTCTGCGTCTTCGGCTTCGCCTTCGCGGTGAATTCCTCGATCCACTCCTATCTCGTGCTGGCCTATGCGGGGTCGGAGAAGGCGGCGGAGGATGTGGGCTTCTACTACGCCGCCAACGCCGTGGGCCGCTTCGCGGGCACGCTGCTTTCCGGCCTGCTGTACCAATGGGGCGGGCTGACGGCCTGCCTGATCGGCTCGGCCGCCATGCTGATCGCCTGCTGGCTGGTCACACTGGCCCTGCCGATGGTGCGGTCTGTCGCGCTTTCCGAGTCGTCAGGCAAAGCCGCCTGACTTGAAAGCGCTCATGCGATCAATACCGGCAGCAGCAGCCGCGCCGGCGCCGCCCCGCCACAGCGCAGCGAAAGCGTGATCGGCAGCGCCTCCGCCCCCGTGGCATGGCGCGGGTCCGTCCCGGTGCCGGGATTGACCGGATAGGCCGGGAAACAGGCCCCGGCGAGGGAAAGCCGCAGCCGCTCGCCCGGCTTCAGCGTGATGCACAGCGCGCGCAGCTTCAGCCGCACCATCCCGCCCGACAGCACCGCGTGCGCCTGGGACAGGGCGAAGCTGCGCCCCTCCGCCGTCACCAGCGACAGGGTGGCGTTCAGGTCGAAGCTTGGCGCATTGGCCTGGACCTCCGCCACCAGTTCCGGCTCTCCCACCAGATCCAGCGGCGCGGCCAGCGGTTCGGTGGTGAAGGCCAGCACGTCGAAGCGCGCATCCACCTCAGCCCGGTCGCGCCAGGCGGCACCGCCATGGTGCAGGCCGAGCGAAGGCACCGGGCGCCAGGGGTCGTGGGTGACCTGTTCCCATTGCGCGGCCTCCGGCGCCACCGCCGCCAGCCCGCCACCCCGCACCGCCGCACGGCCATCGCCGGCCAGGAACAGTGGGCGCATGGCCGGCTCCGGCAGCGCGGCGAATCCCCGCCAGGCGCGCAGGCCCAGATCGAACAGCCGCACGCGCGATTCCGCCATCCAGCCGGCCAGCGGTGCGCCCTTCAGCACATGGTCGAACAGCGCCAGCTGATGCGCATCCACCTCGGACAGCGCCGCAGGCCCGAAATCCGTGCCGGCACCGACCGGCGACCAGGCGAGATGCGGCCAGGGGCCGATCATCAGCCAGTGATCCGCCCCGCCCTGGGACAAGGCGCGATAGCCGGCGAGCGTCCCATCCAGGTGGTAATCGAACCACCCGCCTACCCACAGCGCCGGCACAGCCGGCCGCGCCGCGCCGAGGGCCTGCGCCGGAGAGGCACGGCGCCAGTAGTCGTCCTCCGCCGGCGCATCCCGCCATAGCGCGTAGTGGTGCAGCCCTGCATGTCTTGCCAGCACGGCGGGCGCCGCCGGAACCGGCCCGGCCAGCATTTCTGGCCCCGCCGCCGCCAACTCGGCATAGCCCGCCGCATCCCCCGCGCGCCGCGCCTGCGCTGCGCCCATCTGCGCCGCCCAGAAGGCATTGCCTGCCAGCAGGAAGGCGCCCTTGTCCCGCGCCTTCTCCCCGTAGAGGTCCCAGCTCGCCATGGCCGGCGACATCACGCGCAGCGCGGCCGGCCCCTGCGACAGCGCCAGCAGTTGCGCGGCGCCCTGATAGGAGAAGCCATACATCGCCACCTGGCCATCCGAGCCCGGCAGCGTGGCGGCCCAGGCGATGGCCTCCGCGCCATCCTCCGCCTCCCGGTCATACGCCAGGAAGTCGCCCTCGGAGGTGCCGCTGCCGCGCACATCCTGGATCACCACGACATAGCCCTGCGCCGCATACCAGGCGGGATGGGCAAAGACGACGGTGGAGGCGATGCGCCTTCCATAGGGCTGGCGCATCAGCAGCACGGGATGCGGGCCAGGCGACGAAGGGCGCCAGACATCCGCATCCAGCCGCACCCCATCGCGGGTGCGCATCGACAGGGTCTCGGGCGTCACGCGCCGTAGGTCCGGCGCACCATCTCATCCATATGCTCGCCCGAGGTGCAGGGCGCGTAGTGCGGCGGGCCGGCTTCCGGCAGGCAGGTCGGCACGCAGCGCACCACATAGTCGCGGCGGGGGCTGTAGAAGGCGGCGCAGGCATGGCGGCTGCGCCCGCTCGCCGCATTCACCACGCGATGCGGCGTCGACTGGTACATGTCGTTGGTCCAGCGCCGCACCATGTCGCCGAGGTTGACGATGAGGGTGCCGGGGATCGGCCGGGCGCTGATCCACTGTCCCTCCGCATTGCAGATCTCGAGCCCGCCCGCATCGTCCTGCAGCAGCAGCGTCAGCGCACCCCAATCGGTATGCGCCCCGGCGCCCAACTGGTTGCAGGCCGCGTCCTTCGGCTGCGGCGGGTAGTGCAGCAGCCGGATGGAAGGCTTCGCGCCGACAAAGCCATCCGCGAAATAGCTTTCCGCCAGGCCGAGCGACAGCGCGAAGGCCCGCATCAGCCGGTCGGCCAGGGAGGTGACGGCTGCCTGGTACGCTTCCATCTGCCCCCGGAAGGCGGGCAGGCCGTCCGGCCAGAGATTGGGCGGGCCGTTCGGCACCTCTCCGGCGAACATGAAGCTCTCCTTCAGGTCGGGCAAAGCGGACTGGTCCAGCCGCTGGCGCCGCATGGGCTCATAGCCGCGGTTATGCGCGCCGGGGCGGAACTGCACCGCCATCCTGGCCTCGATCGGCAAAGCGAAGAAGTCGCGCGCCGCCGCGAACTGGCCGTCCAGCAGCGTCTGCGGAATGCCGTGGTTGGTGACGTAGAAGAATCCACTGTCGCGGCAGGCCCGGTGGATCTTCCAGGCCACATCCTTGCGCCGCGCCGGCTCGGCCGAGGTCAGGCCGGCGATGTCGATCACCGGGATGGCGCCGGCAAGGGCAGGCCGCATGTGGGGGGTCATATCACCACTTTCCCCGGCGCGGCCCTGGCCCTGAAACGCATCGGGGCGGCGGGGACATCAGTGGCAGAATCGTCGCGCATCCTTTGGAACGCTCCCGGGATCGCGGGATGGACAGCAAACGCCATGCCAGCCCTGCCACCCCAGGTTGCGCCGCTCGGACGGGCGGTTGCGCAAATGCGTGGCGCGGTCGGCGGCGGAGTGACCGCGTGCTGGGCACGGGACCGCTCCGGCGATCGCTCGGCCGGCCGTCTCCGGCCCATCGCTCAGCCAGGAAGCCGGCGCGATCCCGCTTGCCGAAACAGCAAATCCTCGATCCATTTTATGCAATTGAATGCAATGACCCGTAGAAATCCCGCGGTCATTATTGCTTGACGCTCGCCACGAGAAAATTAATCGTCAGAATCAGCGAAACGGGGGCGATTTACATGGATTTTTCGCGGCGAATTTTTCTCGCATCTGGCTCGATGGCAGCCCTGAATGTCTCCACCGGGCCCGCGAAGGCACAGGTTTTCACCCGGCCGGTCCGGCTGGTCGTGCCGATCGCGCCCGGCGGCATCGTCGATTCGGTCGGCCGCATCCTCGCCACCGGCCTCGCCGGGCCGCTGGGCCAGAGCGTGGTCGTGGAAAATCGTGCCGGCGGCGGCGGCGTGGTGGGCACCGATGTGGTGGCCAAGGCGCCGAAGGATGGCCACACGCTGCTGGTCTCGGATTCCGCCATCGTGGTGAATCCCTTCCTGCTGCCCAGCCTGCCCTATGATTTCGAGGCCGATCTCCAGGTGGTCGGCATGATCAGCGCCTCGCCGCTCGTCGTCGCCGTCGGACCCAGCCTGGCCGCCACCTCGCTGGCGGAATTCGTCGCGCTGGCCCGGGGACGGGCGGAGCCGATCACCTTCGCCTCCCCCGGCGCCGGCACCATGACGCATCTGGCGGCGGAGCTGTTCGGCCGGCAGCAGGGGCTGCGCATGACCGCCGTGCCCTATCGCGGCGTCGCCGCCGCCTTCCCGGACATCATCGCCGGCCGCGTCGACTGCGTGTTCAGCAGCATCGCCGGCGCGCGCGCCCTGGTCAGCGACGGGCGCCTGCGCGGCCTGGCCACCACGGGCGCGCAGCGCAGCCCGCTGCTGCCGGGGTTGCCGACCATGGCGGAAGGCGGCGTGCCGGATTTCGTCGTCGATATCTGGCTCGGCCTGTTCGCCCCGGCCGGTGTGCCGGAGCCCGCCCTCGCGGCGCTGCGCCAGGGGCTGGAAGCCGCGCTGCGCGACCCGGCGACCGTCGAAGCCTTCGCCCGGACCGGCAATGCGGTGGTCCTCTCCTCCCGCCCCGAGGCCGTGGCCTTCGTGCGCGCGGAATATGAGCGCTGGCGCGGCATCGCCGCCGCCCAGCCGCGGCCCGCGAACTGAGGCGCCCGGCATGTCCCGCCTCATCATCGAGAATATCGGCGAGTTCTTCACCGGCGACATCGCCGCGCCCACCGCAGCCCTGACCAGCCTGCTGATCGAGGATGGCCGCATCGCCGCCCTCGACCCGGCGGCGGTGGAGGCCGCGCGCCCCAGCTGCGAGCGCATCATCGATGCCGCCGGCGGCGCGGTGCTGCCCGGGCTGGTGGATGGCCATGTGCATCCCGTGCTCGGCGAATGGACGCCAACCCAGGACGCCATCGGCTGGATCGGCAACTACCTGCATGGCGGCACCACCAGCATGGTCTCCGCCGGGGAGCTGCATATCCCGGGCCTCGACTACGGCAATCTGTCGGCGGAGCTGGTCACCTCCATCGCCATCGTCACCAGCGCCACCACCGGCCGCGTGCGCTGGTCCGGCGTGAAGCTCAGTGCCGGCACGGTGCTGCTGGTGCCGGGGATGGAGGAGGCGCATTTCGACCGCCTGGCCGCGGCCGGCGTGCGCTTCGCCAAATTCCTGTTCTATCCCTTCGGCGAGGACCGGACGGAGGCACTGCGCTATGTCGCGCAATGCCATGCGCGCGGCATCCGGGTGAAGGTGCATACCGGCGGCGTCTCGCGCTCCGGCGCCTCGGCCGTCTGTGGCTATGACACGCTGTCCTGGCTGCAGCCGGATGTCGCCGCCCATGTCAGCGGCGGTCCGATTCCGATGAGCGACGTGGATATCGAGCAGGTGGTCGCCCGCACCGGTTTCGCGCTGGAGGTCTGCACCTCCGGCAACTACCGCTCCACCGCCCTGCTGGTGCGGCTGCTGCGGGAGAAGGGGGAGCTGTACCGGCTGACGCTCGGCACCGATACGCCGGGCGGCACCGGGGTGATCCCGCGCGGCATGCTGCGCAACCTGCTCTACCTCGCCTCCATCTGCGACCTGACGCCGGGCCAGGCGATCGCCGTCGGCACCGGCAATACCGCGGCGGCGCATGGGCTGGATGTGGGGCGGCTGGAGGTCGGGCGGCCGGCGGATATCGTGATCTGCGGCAGCATCACCGGATCGGCCGGCACCACGGTGGCGGATGCCGTGGCGCATGGCGACCTGCCGGGCATCAGCCATGTGCTGGTGGATGGGGTGGACCTGGTTTCCGGCCGCAGCGGCCAGACCCCGCCACCGGCCAGGCCGGCCTTCTTTTCCTGCTGCGGCGCGGGGGCGCCGAGCCGGTTCAGATGTGATTGAGGGCACATGGGGGGCTTGGGTCCCCGGCCCGTTGCATGGCAGTAGGATGGCAACGCCGCGGGTCCAGCATCCATCGCCCCGCGCCCCTGTCCAGGAGGAACCGCCATGCCCGACGCCAACCAGGCCCCCACCGGCCCCATCCTGCCCATCGGCTTCGCCGACGCGCCGGGCCGCAACCGCCGGCTGCGGGAATTGCTGGCCGGGAAGGAGCTGTTCCTGGCACCCGGCGCCTTCGACTGCGTCACCGCCCGGCTGGTCGATGCCTCCGGCTTCCCGGCGCTCTACATCACGGGCGCCGGCATCTCGATGAGCGCGCTGGGCGCGCCGGATGTCGCGGCGCTGTCCTTCGGCGAGATTATCGACCGCATCCGCCGCATCTGCGACGTGGTCTCCATCCCGGTCATCGCCGATGGCGATACCGGCTATGGCGGCCCACTGAATGTCATCCGCACCGTGCGGGAATATGAGCGCGCGGGCGTTTCCGCCATCCAAATCGAGGATCAGGAATGGCCGAAGAAGTGCGGCCATGAGCCCGGCCGCAAGCTGGTTTCCGCCACCGACATGCAGATGCGCATCCGCGCCGCGGTGGAAGCCCGGCGGGACCCGGATTTCGTGGTGATCGCCCGCACCGATGCCCGCGCCGGCGAAGGCCTTGCCGCCGCCATCGGCCGCGCCCGGCAGTACCGGGAGGCCGGGGCGGATGTGATCTTCGTCGAAAGCCCGCAATCCGAGGCGGAGCTGGAGGAGGTGGGCCGCGCCTTCCCGGACGTGCCGCTGCTGGCGAATATGGTGGAAGGCGGCAAGACCCCGATCCTGCCGGCGGAGCGGCTGACGGAACTCGGCTTCCGGCTGGCGATCTACCCGAATGCCATGACCCGGCTGATCGCCAAGGCGGGGATGGAGATGCTGGCCTCCCTGAAGGAGACCGGCTCCTCCAACGCCATGGCCGACCGCATGTACAGCCACGGCAAGCTGTGGGAGCTTTTTGATAACGCCACCTGGCGGGCGCTGGAGGATCGCTACCTGCGCGTGGAGACGCCCGCCAAGGGGTAGCGGAGAAAAGCCCTCTCCACCCAACGGGGGGCTTGACGCATGCGTCAAAGGTTGGGTGAGGGGGGAAGTGCAGGAGAGCCAGTAAGCTTGCTGCTCGCCCCCCCTCTCCCTCCGGACGTCTCAACCCTTCTGGGCGATCTCGCGGTGCTGGCGCACAACCTCCGCCATCACGCGGCGGATGAACTCCTCGGCGAAATCCTCATCAAGGCCGGCGCGGGCCGCGGTTTCGCGCAGGCGGGCGACCTTCGCCTCCTCCCGCGCCACATCCACCGCATCCAGCCGGTGCCGGGCCTTCAACCGGCCGACTTCCCGCGTCACCCGGAAACGTTCCGCGAGCATGGCGACCAGGGCCGTGTCGATATTGTCGAGACTGCTGCGCAGTCGCCAGAGATCCTCCGGTGCGGCCGGCTCGGTCGCGGTTTCGTTGGGCATGGGATGCTGCCGCCTTCTCGCCTGGAACTGAGACGGAAGGCGTAGCAGACCGCCCGGCCTGAGGGGAAGCCAGGCTTCCCTACAGGATCTGGCTCAGGAACAGCCGGGTCCGGTCGTAGCGGGGGGCGGAGAAAAAAACCTCCGGCGCCGCCTGCTCGACGATCTCGCCCTGGTCCATGAACACCACCCGGTCGGCGACGGTACGCGCAAAGCCCATTTCATGGGTGACGACGACCATGGTCATGCCGGTGCCGGCGAGTTCCACCATCACCTCCAGCACCTCCTTGATCATTTCCGGGTCCAGCGCGCTGGTCGGCTCATCGAACAGCATGATGCGCGGCGCCATGCACAGCGCGCGGGCGATGGCCACACGCTGCTGCTGGCCGCCGGAGAGTTGCAGCGGGTACTTGCGCGCCTGTTCGGGAATCCGCACCCGTTCCAGATGCGCCATGGCGATGGCCTCCGCCTCCGCCAGCGGCATCTGCTTCACCCAGGACAAGGCGAAGGTGCAGTTCTCCAGCACCGTCATATGCGGGAACAGGTTGAAGGACTGGAAGACCATCCCCGTCTCCCGCAGGATCGGCGCGTCCCGCTTCGGCTCGCCGGTCAGGGCCTGGCCATGGATTCGGATATCGCCTTTCTGGTGCCGCTCCAGCTGGTTGATGCAGCGGATCATGGTGGATTTGCCGGAGCCGGAGGGGCCGCAGACCACCACCCGCTCCCCCTGCGCCACGGTCAGGTCCAGCCCCTTCAGCGCCTGGAAGCCGCCATACCATTTGCTGACGCCGACAAGCTCGATGGCGGCGTTCATCGGCGCTGCCCCTCGCCCAGCCGGCGTTCCAGGTTCAGGCTGTATTGCGACATCAGGAAGCAGAAGACGAAGTAGATCAGCGTGATGAAGAAGAAGGGCTCGATGAACAGGCCGAGCCAGCGCGTATCCTCCCCCACCGCGCGGGACATGCTGAGCAGGTCGAACAGGCCGATGATGGAGACCAGCGTGGTGTCCTTGAACAGGCCGATGAAGTTGCCGACGATGGAGGGGATCATGATGCGCAGCGCCTGCGGCAGGATGATGAGGGAGGTGGACTGCCAGAAGCCCAGCCCCATCGCGGCCGCCGCCTCATACTGCCCCTTCGGGATCGCCTGCAGCCCGCCGCGCACGATCTCCGCCATATAGGCCGAGGCAAAGAGGCAGACGGCGACGATGGCGCGCAGCAGCCGGTTCACCTCGACGCCTTCGGGCAGGAACAGCGGCAGCATGGTGTTGAACATGAACAGGATGGTGATGAGCGGGACGGAGCGGAACAGCTCGATGAAGGTCACGCAGAACACCCGGATCAGCGGCATCTCCGACCGCCGCCCCAGCGCCAGCACCACGCCGGCGGGCAGGGAGAAGGCGATGCCGATACCGGAGATCACCAGCGTCAGGAACAGCCCGCCCCAGAAGCGCGTTTGCACCTCCACGAAGCTGAGCTGCGAGACGATGACGAAGGCCAGCACGTACAGCGCCGCCAGCGCGCCCCAGCCGATGCGGCGCGCCCTTTCGTCATCCGCCGCGCCGAACAGCCGCGCCACCAGCGGCCCGAAGCTGAGGCCGAAGCGCATCTCCGCCAGGCTGGTCAGCCAGGTCCAGGCGAAGGCGGCGGCACCCAGCGCGATCAGCGCGGTCCAGACCAGCGTCTGCTGGCCGCCATGGAAGAAGTAGGAGGCGAGGAAGGGATAGGCCAGCACCAGGCTGAGCCCGATCGCCACCTTCGACCGCACCCGTGGCAGCCAGAGCGGCACGGCCCAGGCGATCAGGATCAGGAAGCCGGTATTGATCCGCCAGACCTGGTCCTTCGGATACAGCCCGTAGATCAGGTTCGGAATCCAGGCGGCGACGCCCGGCCAGCAGGCACCGGAACGGCCGACCATGTCGAGGCATTGCCGGCGGTTCTCCGCCTCCCACACCGCATTCACCAGCGCCCAGTTCACGATGGCGCTGACCACGACATAGAAGATGTAGATGCCGAGGAAGGTCAGTATGGCATTCGGCACGGAGGAGAACAGGTTGGCCCGCATCCAGCCGACCGCGCCGATGGTGGAAGGCGGCGGCGGATCGGCGGGGCGGGGTGCGAAGACCAGCGGCGCATCCGACATCTCAGCGTTCCCTCAGCAGGATGCGGCGATTGTAGAAATTCAGCACGAAGGACACCGCAAGGCTGACAACGCAGTAGAAGCCCATGGTCATGGCGACGATCGGAATCGCGCGGCCCGACTGGTTCAGCGAGGTGTTCATCCAGACGCTGACGAGGTCCGGAAAGCCGATGGCGATGGCGAGCGAGGAATTCTTCGTCAGGTTCAGATACTGGCTGATCAGCGGCGGGATGATGACGCGCATCGCCTGCGGCAGGATGATGAAGCGCATGGTGCGGGAAGGCTTCACGCCGAGCGCCCGCGCCGCTTCCGTCTGGCCGTGGCCGACCGATTGGATGCCGGCGCGCACGATCTCCGCGATGAAGCAGGAGGTGTAGATGGACAGCGCCACCACCAATGCGCAGAAGGCGGGCGGCACGGAAAAGCCACCGCGGAAATTGAAGCCGCGCAGCACCGGCCAGTCCCAGGTGAGCGGCGAACCCAGCAGCAGATAGACCAGGCTCGGCGCCACCAGCACAAGCGCGATGCCCGCGAGCACGGAGGGAAAGGGCCGCCCCGTCGCGCGGAAGCGCTGCCTTGCCCAGAGATGCAGCAGCACCGCCCCGACCAGGGCAGCGACCAGCGCCAGCAGCACCAGCCCGAAACCCTCGCCCGGCACGGGGGCGGGGAAATAGGCGCCGCGATTGTTCAGGTACATGACGCCGCCCAGATCCACGCTGGCGCGCGGCAAAGGCAGCAGGTTGAAGACGCCGAAATACCAGGCGATGATCTGCAGCAGCAGCGGCGTGTTGCGCAGGATCTCGACATACCAGCGCGCCAGCGTGCGGATCAGCCAGTTGGTCGAAAGCCGTCCCAACCCCACCACCAGGCCGAGGATACTGGCGAAAACCGCGCCGATGGCGGCGACCAGCAGGGTATTGGCGATGCCCACCTGGAAGACGCGCAGGTAGCTGTCCCCCTCCCGGTACGGGATCAGGGTGAAGGCGATGTTGAAACCGGCGGAGACATCGAGGAAGTCGAAGCCCGCGGACATGCCGCGCGTCGCCATATTGGCGATGGTGTTCGACACCAGGTACCAGATCAGCCCGACGACGCAGACGAAGGTGACGGCCTGGTAGAAGACCGAGCGCACCGTCGCGTCATTGACCAGCGTGCCAAGGCGCAAGGGCGGCGTGGCGGGGCGGCGGATGGCGGTGGATTGGGACATGGTCAGCCCTGCCTGGGCCGTGCGAGGCCGCCCCGGAAGGGCCGCGCATCGCGCGCGGCCCCCGGCCTCAGCTTCTCACGGCACGTCCTGTGGGAAGCGAAGGCGCCTCAGCGGAACGGCATGGCGTAGAGAATGCCGCCATTGGTCCAGAGCGCGTTCAGCGACCGCTCGCGCGGGATGCCGATCGGCGTATTGGCGCCGACATTGCGCTCATAGGTTTCGCCGTAATTGCCGATATGGCGCAGCACCCGCACCATGAAATCGGCCGGCAGGCCCAGGCCCTGGCCGACATTGCCTTCCGTGCCCAGCAGCCGCTTGATGCCCGGATTCGGCGATTGCAGCATCTGCGTGACATTGGCGGAGGTGACGCCCATCTCCTCGGCCTCGATCATGCCGTAGAGCACCCAGCGGACGATATCGCCCCAGTTGTTGTCGCCATGCCGCACCACGGGACCCAGCGGTTCCTTGGAGATGGTCTCCGGCAGGATCATGTGGTCGTTCGGGGTCGGGAAGGCGGAGCGGCGCGCGGCGAGGCCCGACTTGTCGTTGGTATAGGCGTCGCAACCGCCGCCGAGATAGGTCTCCACCAGCACGTTGACGTTCTCATTCGTCACCGCGGTGAAGCGCATGTTGTTGGCGCGGAAATAGTCGGCGAGGTTCAGCTCCGTCGTCGTGCCGGTCAGCACGCAGATGGTCGCGCCATCGAGCTGGCGGGCGGAGGTGATGTTGGAGCTGCGCGGCACGACGAAGCCCTGGCCGTCGTAGAAATTCACGCCGGCGAATTCCAGGCCGAGCTGGCCGTCCCGCACCGCGGTCCAGGTGGTGGTGCGCGACAGCATGTCGCTCTCGCCATTGGCGAGCGAGGTGAAGCGCACCGCGGAGGTCACCGACTGGTACTGCACCTTGCTGGGATCGTCGAAGATGGCGGCGGCCACAGCGCGGCACACATCGACATCCATGCCCGACCAGGTGCCATTCGCCGCCAGGGCGTAGAAGCCCGGGGTGGGCAGGCCGACCTGGCAGTTCAGGCTGCCGCGCTGCCGCACCTGTTGCAGCGTCTGCTGGGCGGAGGCGGTGGCCACCACGCCAAACATCGTCGCCGCTGCCATGAGCAGCGAAACACCGAATTTCATTCCTTCATTCTCCCAGATACCGATCTGAAGCCCTGCAAGTGGCGTGCCATGGCCCTTGAACGGGCCTATGTGCGCAACTGGTCTGAGCCAGACGCCACCTGGGTCGGGACGCTAGGTGGAACGGAATGGGGTTTCAAGCGGTATCGAAGGCCGGGCGGCGCGCCCGGCCAACGGGGTCAGTGCAGCGCCGGGGCCGCGCCGGGCTTGTCATGCGTGGCCAGCCGGTCGACCAAGGTGGCGCTGGCCTCGTTCAGGCCGAGCAGCGTCACCTCCGTCCCCTCGCGCCGGAATTTCAGCACCACGCGGTCCAGCGCGGCGATGGCCGTCAGGTCCCAGATATGCGCGCCGGTCACGTCGATCACCACCCGGGGCAGCCCTTCGCGCAGGTCGAAGGCCTCGGCGAAGCCTTGCGCCGTGGCAAAGAAAAGCTGGCCGGTGACGATGTAGTGCCGCTGCGCGCCATCAGCCGAAAGCCGCGAGCTGACCTGGAACACGCGCGCCACCTTGCGCGCGAAGAACACGCCGGAGAGCAGCACGCCCACCAGCACGCCCTGCGCCAGGTCGTGCGTGGCGACCGTCACCGCGACGGTCGCGAGCATGACGACGGAGGAGCTTCTGGGATGCACAAGCAGGTCGCTCAGTGATTTCCAGGAGAAGGTGCCGATGGAGACCATGATCATCACGGCGACCAGCGCCGGCATCGGGATCTGCCGCACCAGATCGGCCAGCACCAGGATGAGGAACAGCAGGAACAACCCCGCCCAGAGCGTGGAAAGCCGTCCGCGGCCGCCGGATTTCACATTGATGACGGACTGACCGATCATCGCGCAGCCGGCCATGCCGCCGAAGAATCCGGCGACGATATTGGCGATGCCCTGGCCGTAGCTTTCGCGGATCTTGTCGGAAGGCGTATCGGTGAGGTCATCGACGATCTGCGCCGTCATCAGCGATTCCAGCAACCCGACCACGGCGAGCGTCGCCGAATAGGGCAGGATGATCCACAGCGTCTCCAGCGTCAGCGGCACATCCGGCAGCAGGAAGGCCGGGAATTCCGCCGGCAACTCGCCCATGTCGCCCACCGTGCGCACATCCAGCCCGAACCAGATGGCCACGGCGGTGATGACGATGATGGCGACCAGCGGCGAAGGCACCGCCCTGGTCACGCGTGGCAGCAGGTAGATGATGGCCAGCGCCGCCGCACAGAGCACATAGGTGATCCAGGTGACACCGATCAGCTCCGGCAACTGCGCCATGAAGATCAGGATGGCCAGCGCATTGACGAAGCCGGTCATGACGGAGCGCGAGACGAAGCGCATCAGCACGCCAAGTTTCAGCGCGCCGGCGATGATCTGCAGCACGCCACAGAGCAGCGTCGCCGCCAGCAGGTACTGCAGCCCGTGCTCCTTCACCAGCGTGACCATCACCAGCGCCATGGCGCCGGTGGCCGCGGAGATCATCGCCGGCCGGCCACCCGCGAAGGCGATGACCACGGCGATGCAGAAGGAGGCATAGAGGCCGACCTTGGGATCGACGCCCGCGATGATCGAAAAGGCGATCGCCTCCGGAATCAGCGCCAGCGCGACGACGGTGCCGGCCAGGATATCGGCGCGGATATTCGAGAACCATTCGGCCTGGAGCCGGGCAAGGGACATGAATCGGAACTCCGGGGCCACAGCCCCGCACAGGAGAAAAAGGACGCAAGGCACCAGCCGCCATCAGGCGGGGCGCGGAAGGCACGTCACGCCCGCGATGCGGGCGTGGTGCGAAGCGTCAGGGGGGCGTGAAAGCCATGCAGGCCGTGTAGCAGCATGTTGCTGCGCCGCACAACCGCCCTCAGGTGATGACGGAAGGCGCGTCCCGGCCGGTATGACGGGCGATCCCCGCAATCTCCCGCGCCGCCGCGATCACCGGCGCCAGCACGGCCTGTGTGTCCGCATCGTGCCGCGCCACATCGGGCTCGAAGCGTTCCAGGTAGACGCGCAGCGTGGCTCCCACGGTGCCGGTGCCCGACAAGCGGAACACGGCGCGGGCATCCTCGGCAAACAGGATGCGCACGCCCTGCTGCGCGGTGACGGAGCCATCCACCGGATCGGTGTAGGAAAAGTCATCGCATTCCGCGACGGTCAGCCCGGCGAAGACCTGCCCCGGCAGGGTCGGCAGGCTGTCGCGCAGCGCCTGCATCAGCCCCTGCGCCGCCTCGGCATCGACTTCCTCATAGTCATGGCGGGTGTAGTAGTCGCGGCCGAAGCGCGCCCAATGGTCGCGCAGGATGGCGTCCGCGCGCTGGCCGGTGCTGGCCAGGATGTTCAGCCAGACCAGCACGGCCCAGAGCCCATCCTTCTCCCGCACATGGTCCGACCCGGTGCCGGCGCTTTCCTCCCCGCACAGGGTGATGCGGCCGGAATCGAGCAGGTTGCCGAAGAACTTCCAGCCGGTCGGCGTCTCATAACAGGGAATGCCCAGCGCCTTCGCCACGCGGTCCACCGCGCGGCTCGTGGGCATGGAGCGTGCGACGCCGGCCAGGCCCCGCGCATAGCCCGGCGCGCGATGCGCTTGCGCCGCCAGCACGGCCAGGCTGTCGCTGGGCGTCACGAACAGCCCGGGGGCGACGATCATGTTGCGGTCGCCATCCCCGTCCGAGGCCGCGCCGAAATCCGGCGCCTCGGCGCCGAGCATCTCCGCCATCAGCTCGGCCGCATGCACCGGATTGGGGTCGGGATGGTGGCCGCCGAAATCCGGCAGCGGCTCGGCATTCACCACCGTGCCCGGCGCGGCGCCCAGCGCGCCTTCCAGGATTGCCTTGGCATAGGGGCCGGTCACCGCGCTCATCGCGTCGAAGCGCATGCGGAAGCCGCCCCGGAACATCGCGGCGATGGCGTCGAAATTGACCAGCTTGCGCATCAGCACGGCGTAGTCCGCGACGGGGTCCACCACCGCCACGGTGCAACCGCCCAGCGCAACCTCCCCTACCTTGTCCAGGTCGAGGTCCGGCACATCGAGGATCGCATATTCGGCCATCATGCTGGCGCGGCGATGGATGGCGCCCGTGATGTCCTCCGGCGCCGGCCCGCCATTGGCCGCGTTGAACTTGATGCCGAAATCGCCATCCGGCCCACCCGGATTATGGCTGGCCGAGAGAATGATGCCGCCGATGGCGCCGGAGATGCGGATCAGGTTGGAGGCCGCCGGCGTCGACAGCAGCCCGCTTTGCCCCACCAGAATCCGCGAAAAACCATTGGCCGCGGCCATTTTCAGCGTGGTCTGCACCACCTGCCGGTTCAGGTAGCGGCCATCGCCGCCCAGCACCAGCGTCGCGCCCTGCCGTGCCTCGCCGATGGTGTCGAAGATCGCCTGGACGAAATTCGCCACATAATGCGGCTGCTGGAATACCGTGACCTTCTTGCGCAGGCCGGAGGTGCCCGGCTTCTGATCGGCAAACGGCGTGGTCGCGATGCGGCGCAGCGTCATGTGGCGTCTCTCCCGTTTCGCGGCACCATCGCCCCAGGCCTCCACACTCGGCAAGGCCCCGGCCGATTACGCTTCAACAAGGCCCCGGTTGCGCAGCAGCGCCGCGACGCTGGGCGGGCGGCCCCGGAAGGCCACATACAGTTCCATTGGGTCGCGGGTGTCGCCGGCCTGGTAGATGGCCTTGAGCTTCGCCGACAATTCCGGATGGAAGGGGTCGCCAGCTTCCTCGAAAGCCTCGAAGGCATCGGCATCCAGCACCTCCGCCCACATATAGGCGTAGTAGCCGGCCGCGTAGCCGCCGCCGGCGAACAGATGCTGGAAATGGGCCGGGCGGTGGCGCAGGCCGATCGCCTCCGGCATCCCGATCCCGGCCAGGAATTCGGCCTCGAAGGCCAGCAGGTCCAGGCTTTCGGGGTCTTCATGGGTGTGCAGCGCCAGGTCGATCAGGGCGGAGGAGACGAACTCCACGGTGGCAAAGCCCTGGCCGTCCTGGCGCGCCGCCAGCAGATTGCGCAGCAGCGCCTCCGGCAGCGGGGCGCCGGTTTCGTGGTGGCGGGCGTGTTCGCGCAGGATTTCCGGCACCTCCAGCCAATGCTCCAGCACCTGGCTCGGGAACTCCACGAAATCCGCCAGCACGGCGGTGCCGGATTGCGACGGATGATGCACGACCGAGAGCAGCCCGTGCAGCGCATGGCCGAATTCGTGGAACAGCGTCCGCGCCTCGTCGAAGGACAGCAGGGCCGGCGCGGATTTGGCGATGTTGTTGTTGTTCACCACGATGGGCGTCACCGCCCCATCCAGCCCCTGCCCAACCCGGAAGCTGCTCATCCAGGCACCGGAGCGCTTGCCCGCCCGGGCAAAACTGTCCAGCAGGAAGACGCCGCGATGCGCACCCTCCGCATCCTGCATGTCGAAGGCGCGGACATCCGGGTGGTAGACGGGGAGGTCCGGGCGCTCGACGAAGCTGACGCCGAACAGGCGGCGCGCGGTGTCGAAGACCGCGTTCAGCATGCCGTCCAGCGGGAAATAGGGCTTGGTCAGGCTCTCATCGATGGCATGCCGCGCCCGGCGGGCCCGCTCGGCATAGTGCCGCCAGTCCCAGGCCGCGATCGGATGGCCGGCCAGCGCCTCCAGCTCCGCCCGCTCCACCTCCGCCCGGCGGCGGGCGGGCGCCCAGACCTGGTTGAGCAGTTCGGCGGCCGCCGCGGGTTCCCGCGCCATGTTGTCGGCCAGGCGCCAGGCGGCGAAATCCGCATGGCCGAGCAGCCGCGCCCGTTCCCGCCGCAGGGACAGGATTTCGCGAATCAGCGACAGATTGTCCCGGCTGCCGGTGCCGCGCGCCACCCAGGCGCGCCAGGCCACCTCCCGCAGGTCGCGGCGGGTGGAGAAGGTCAGGAAGGGCTCGATGGAGGAACGCGACAGGGTGATGACATAGCCCTGCGCCACGCCGCGTTCCCGCGCGGCCTCCCGCGCCGCCTCGCAGGCGAAGTCGGGCAGGCCGTCCAGCTCCGCCTCGGTCAGCACCATCTGCCAGTCATTCTCATCGGCCAGGACGTTCTGGCCGAACTGGGTGTGCAGAACCGCCAGCCGGGTGGAGATCGCGGCCATGCGGTCGCGCCCGCCCTGGTCCAGCGCCGCGCCGCCGCGCACCAGCCCGGCCTGCAGGCGTTGCAGCAGCCGGTCCCGCGCCGGGTCCAGCCCCAGCGTGGCGCGCTGGCCCGCCAGGGTGGAGACCCGCGCGAACAGCCCGGGGTCAAGGGTGACGGCGGCACGGTGCGCCGCCAGCTTCGGCGCATAGTCCCGCTCCACCGCCTGCAGGGCGTCGGTGGCCTGGCTGGAGACCAGGTTGAAGAAGACGCTGCGCACCCGGTCCAGCGCCCGCCCGCTGCGCTCCAGCGCCTCCACCGTATTGGCGAAGGTGGGGGGTTCCGGATTGGCGGCGATGGCGGCGATCTCCGCCACATGCTCGGCCATGCCCTGGTCGAAGGCCGGGCCGAAATGGTCGGACCGGATGAGGTCGAAGGGCGGCACGCCGAAAGGCGTGGTCCAGGGGGCGAGCAGCGGGTTGGTGTCCATGGCGCCCAATGTAGGGTGCCCGGCCCGTTCAGGTCACGGGTCCCATCTCCTCCGGTCCATTCGGATCACCCGGCGCGGTCTCCCAGGCGAGGCCCACCAGCACCACGCTGCGCCGGCCGCCCCGCTCCGCGCGCACCACCAGTGCCCCCTGCTCCTCCATGTAGGTGAGCAGCCGCCGCGCCCGGCCGATGGAGCGGCTGCCATAGGCGCGCGCCAGGGTGGCGTCGGAGGGGCAGGGCTGGCGTTCCAGGGCGGCGCGGGCCAGCAGCAGGAAGACGCCCTGCACATCATCGGGCAGGGACTCGGCGCGGCTGACCGCTTGCGCCCAATCACTGCCCTCCGCCACCTCCGCCGCGATGCCGGCCCGGGCGGTGGTCAGCAGGCGACGGAAGGCCGGAATGTCGATGGCCGGGCCGCCGACCTCCTCGATCCGGCAGCGTACGAGAAAATCCTGGTACAACACGCTGGCCGGGCGGAAGGGCGCGTCCGGCTCCATCAGCACCTTGGCCAGCACGGCGCGCAGCCTGCGGCGTTGCTCGGCCTGCTCCGCCGGGCTGGCCGGCGCCACCGGCTCGGCCGCCTGCGCGGCGGGGCGGGCCTGGGCGAGCTGGGCCAGGATATCGGGCGCCGGCGCGCGCGGGGCGCGGCGCGGCAGGCGCAGTGCCTCCGGCTCCGGCGCCGCCAGGATCAGCTCCCGCGCCTCCGCCGCGCTGGCCTGGGAGGGGGGTGGCACCAGCTTCGGCCCGGCGCTGCGCGACCCGGTCTCCACCAGCCCCACCCGCACCCGCAGGGGACGGCGGGAGATGGAGGGGCCGAGCGCCATGAACTGCCCCCGCTCCAGGTCGCGGAACATTTCCGCCTGGCGCCGTTCCATGCCCAGCAGGTCGGCGGCGCGGGCCATGTCGATGTCGAGGAAGGTGCGCCCCATCATGAAGTTGGACGCCTCCGCGGCGACATTCTTGGCCAGCTTGGCCAGCCGCTGGGTGGCGATGACGCCGGCCAGCCCGCGTTTCCGGCCACGGCACATCAGATTGGTCATGGCGCCGAGCGCCGCCCGCCGCGCCTCGTCGGAGGTTTCGCTGGCGGCGGCGGGGGCAAACAGCTGTGCCTCGTCCACCACCACCATCACCGGATTCCAGGCATCCCGGTGCACATCGAACAGACCGCCGAGGAAGGCGGCGGCCAGGCGGAGCTGCGCCTCCACCTCCACATGCTCCAGGTTCAGCACGACGGAGACGCGGTGCCGCCGCACCCGCTCCGCCACCACCTGAAGCGCAGCCTCGGTATGGTCCGCCGCATCCACCACCAGGTGGCCGAAGCGGTCGGCCAGCGAGGTGAAGTCGCCTTCCGGGTCCACCACCACCTGCTGCACCCAGGGGGCGGATTGTTCCAGAAGCCGGCGCAGCAGATGCGACTTGCCCGACCCGGAATTGCCCTGCACCAGCAGGCGGGTGGACAGCAGCTCCTCAAGGTCGAATTCGGCCGGGTTGCCGGAAGCGGTCAGGCCGATCTCGATGGCGATGGTCATCCAGGACTCCAGAAGGGCGCCCGGCCTCGCCTGGGCCGGGGGCGCGGCGGAGACCTAACGCCATCATGCCCAGGACGAAAGCGCCGCCGCCCCGCCGGGTGGCAAGCCCTTGTCCAGGCGGGATTCCCGCCCGCCCTTCCTGCGGCCGAGTCGCCGCTTCAGCACCAGGCGGAAAGGGCCTGAAGCAGGACGGCGCGCGCCGCCTCGGGGTGGCGCAGCCGCGCCACCAGCTCATGCGGCCCCTCCGCTGCCGCCGCCAGCCGGCCCTCATCCCCCAGCGTCAGGGTCACCGCGCGGCTTTCGAACAGCGACGGATGCGTCAGCCGCAGCGCCGGCAGCATCGCCAGCGGGGTCACCCGGGGTCGCCGGAGGCCCAGGCCACTCACCAGCAGGCGGGGCCACAACGCCCGGCGCAGCGCCGTCGGCAGCGGCGCCAGGTCGCGGATGCCCAGTTGCAGGCCGAGCCCGCTGGCCGGCAGCACCGTCACCCGCGCCTCCGCCGCTGCCAGCACCAGCCGGGCGGCGGCGGGGTCGGCCGCGAAATTCGCCTCCCGCGCCCCGCGGCGGCCAGGCGCGGCCGTATCCGGCCCGCCGCCGAGGCACAGGATTCCGGCGCAACGGCCGAGGAATTCCGGGTCCATCCGCGCCGCCGCGGCCAGGTTGGTCAGCGGCCCGGTGGCCAGGATGGTGATGCGCCCGGGCTCGCGCAGGGTCGCCTGCACCAGGAACCGCGCGGCGGCGGAGGGCTCGAGGCCGGCGCCGCCGGGCATCAGCGGCATGGCGATGACGCCGGACTGCCGCAGCAGGCGCCCGGTGGCCTGGACCACCGCGGCCGGCGACGCCGCGCCATGGCAGGCGGTGATGCCGCGCAGCGCCACGCTGGGCTGCGCCAGCAGGAACAGCAGCGCCAGCCCGGCATCCACCCCCGCTCCGGGCAGGCCGCGCCCGCCCAGCGTGTTGTCGCAGTCCAGGATCACCGGCGCCGCGACCGGCGGTGGAAGTTCCAGCGGGCCGTCCTTCATGCGCAGCGCCGGGTGCGGCCCTGGCATGGCCTGCATGGCTCGATCATCCCTCACTCCCCGGCGTCCCATTCGCGCTACGGCGGAGGTCCGGGGATGGATGCAGCGGCCCCGAAAAAAATCCGTGCCAGGTCCGGGCCGGCGCCCCGCGTCAGAATTCGGCGGCGCGTTAACCAAGCCCTTACCGGCTCCCCGGCAAAACCTGCCCAGTCGGCATGAGCCGGCTCGGGGATGGCAGGATGCGATCAGCGGGGGTCGGCGCCGAAGGCGCCAGGTGGGGGGACGTGGCATGGGTGGCCTGATCGCCCAGCTGCGTGGCCTGGGCATGCTGCGCCTGGCGGCGCTGGCCGGCATTGGCCTGGCCGTGCTTGGCCTGGTGACCGTGCTCGCGATGCGCGCCTCCGAACCGCCGATGGCCCTGCTCTATGGCGACCTCGACCCGCGCGATGCCGGGCAGATGGTCGCGGCCCTGGAACGCGCCCGCATTCCGCACCGCCTGGCCGCCGGCGGCGCCCAGCTTCTGGTCCCGGAATCGGAAGTGCCGCGCATCCGCCTGATGCTGGCGCGGGAGGGCATGCCCTCCGGCGGTTCCATCGGCTACGAGATCTTCGACCGTGGCGAGAGCCTGACCACCACCCCCTTCCAGCAGGATGTGAACCGGCTGCGCGCCCTGGAAGGCGAGCTCTCCCGCAGCATCCGCACCCTGTCGGGCGTGCGCACCGCGCGTGTGCATCTGGTGCTGCAGCGCCGCGAGCCCTTCTCCCGCGAACGTGGCGAGGCGCAGGCCAGCGTGGTGCTGACCATGCAGGGCGCACAGCGGCTGGACCGGGAGGGTGTGCAGGCGGTGCTGCACCTGGTCGCCGCCGCCGTGCCGGGGCTGCGGCCGCAGCAGGTCTCCATCGTCGACAGCCGCGGCGAATTGCTGGCGCGGGGCGGCCAGGCCCTGACCGGCCCCGCCGCCGCCCAGACCGGGGAGGAGATGCGCCGCACCCAGGAACTGCGCCTGGCCCGGGCCGTGGAAGACCTGCTGGAGCGCACGCTGGGCGCCGGCCGGGTCCGCGCCGAGGCCTCGGTGGAGATGGATTTCGACCGCGTGCAGACGACCGAGGAACGCTTCGACCCGGAAAACCAGGTGCCGCGCTCCACCCAGTCCAGCACCGAGAGCAATCGCAGCGGCGAGGCCGGCAACGTCACCGTCGCCAATCAGCTTCCGGGCGCCCAGGCGCAGAATGGCGGCAACCGCAGCGAACAGCAGCGGCAGGAGGAAACGACGAATTTCGAAATCGGCCGCACCACCCGCAACACGCTGCGCGAACAGCCCTCGCTGCGCCGCGTCTCGCTGGCCGTGCTGGTCGATGGCGTCTGGGAACCGCAGCCGGATGGCGCGCCGCCGCGGTTCCGCGAACGCAATGCGGATGAGATCGGCCGCATCATGGCGCTGGCCCGCTCGGCCATCGGCTTCAACGAGCAGCGCGGCGACAAGGTGGAGGTGGTGAGCCTGCGCTTCGCCGAGCCGCCGATCGCCGAGGCGACGTCCGAGGGCTTCTCCATCCTCGGCCAGGCACTGCCGCCGGCCATGCTGGGGCGGCTGGTGGAATCCGGCATCCTCGCCTTGGTGGCGCTGGCCGCCATCCTGCTGATCGGCAAGCCGGTGGCCAACCGCCTGGTGCTGGCCATGACCCCGCAGCCGGTGCTGGTGGGTGTCGGGCCGGACGGCAATACCGTGACCTTCGCCACCGCCGCCGAGGCCGCGATGGCCCAGGCCAATGGCACCATCACCGGCGCCGCCCAGGTGGCCGGCCCGGATGGCACGCCGCTGCTGGCGCAGGAAGGCGGCGAGGGCGGCGCGGATGAGCAGATGATCAAGCTGTCCAAGGTGGATGGCGAGATGCGGGCCTCCGCCCTCGCGGCGCTGGTCGAGCTGGTCGAGAAGAACCCTGATGCCGCGGTCACGGTGGTGCGCCGCTGGCTGGCCCCCCCGGAGGATCTGTGATGGCGACGCTGACCGGACCACAGAAGGCCGCCACATTGATGCTCGCACTGGGCGAGGAACATGCCGCGAAGATTTTCACGCGGCTGCATGAGGATGAAATCCGCGACCTGTCGCTGGCCATGGCCGCGCTGGGTTCCGTCGGCGCCACGACGGTGGAGGAGGTGCTGCGCGAATTCTCCGCCCAGCTCGGCCAGGCGGGGCATCTGATCGGTTCCTATGAAAGCACCGAGCGCCTGCTGCTGAAGACGCTGCCGAAGGAACGCGTCGCCCAGATCATGGAGGAAATCCGCGGCCCCGCGGGCCGCACCATGTGGGACAAGCTGGGCAATGTGAACGAGGCGGTGCTGGCGAACTACCTGAAGAACGAATACCCGCAGACCGTCTCCGTCGTGCTGTCCAAGGTCCGCCCCGACCACGCCGCCCGCGTGCTGGCGCTGCTGCCGGAAGGCTTCGCCATGGAAGTGGTGATGCGCATGCTGCGGATGGAGACGGTGCAGAAGGAAGCGCTGGAAGGCGTCGAGCGCACGCTGCGCATGGAGTTCATGTCCAACCTCGCCCGCGGCTCGCGCCGCGATGCGCATGAGGTGATGGCGGAAATCTTCAACAACCTCGACCGTGCCGCCGAGGGCCGCATCCTGGCAGCGCTGGAGGAGCGTTCGCGCGACAGCGCGGAGAAGATCCGCGCGCTGATGTTCACCTTCGACGACCTGCAACGCCTGGACGGCCAGGGCATCCAGGCGCTGCTGCGCGCCGTGCCGAAGGACAAGCTGACCCTGGCGCTGAAGGGCGCGTCGGAGACGCTGCGCGACATGTTCTTCCGCAACCTGTCGGACCGCGCCTCCAAGCTGCTGAAGGACGACCTGGCCGGCATGGGTCCGGTGAAGCTGCGCGAGGTGGACGAGGCGCAGGCGCAGATCGTCGGCATCGCCAAGGACCTCGCGGCCCAGGGCCAGATCCAGATCGCCGATGGGCGCGACGATGAGATGCTGGCATGAGGCTCGCCCTTCGCCTGCCCGACCTCAACGCGCCGCCACCGGCGGCCGCGCCACCGCCGCCCGACCCGGCGGTGCTGGCCGCCGCCGCCCGCGCCGAGGGCCTGGCGGAAGGACGCGGCATCGGCCATGCGGTCGGGCTGAAGGAAGGCCGCGCCGAACAGGCCAAGGCGCAGGAGGCGGCGATCCAGCGCGCGGTGGACCGCTGCGCCGCGCTGCTGGCCGAAGCGCCCGACGCCGGCCGCCGCGTGGCGGAGGAATCGGCCCAGGCGCTGGCGGAGATGCTGATGCAGGCGATGGACCTCGCTCTGCCCGGCGCGCTGGAACGGCTGGGGCCGGATATCGTGGCGCGGCTGGTGGTGCCCATGCTGCCCGCCATCGCCGACCGGCCGGAGGCGGTGCTGCATGTGGCACCCGAGCTTGTGACCCCCATCGCCGCACGTTTGCCGCCCCGCGCACCGGAGGTGGTGGCCGATCCGGCGTTGGCCCCCGGCGATGCGCGGCTCGCCTGGCGCGACGGCGCGCTGGTGATGTCGCTGGAAGCCCGCCGTGCCGCGATCGCGGAAGTACTGACGATTGCCGGGCTGGCGCCCGCGAAACAGTCCATGAAACTTGAGGAACCCACGCCATGACGGCACAGGATGGTTTCGAGGCAGTGCCGGCGCAGGATGCGCAGCACGGTACCGGCAGCACCGGCGGGCCGCGCGACCTGGACGCGGTCTATGACATCCCGGTGCAGGTCAGCGCCGTGCTCGGCCGCGCCACCATGCAGGTCTCCCAATTGCTGAAGCTCGGCCGTGGCGCGGTGGTCGAGCTGGACCGCAAGCTCGGCGAGGCGGTGGACATCTACGTCAACAACCGCCTGGTCGCGCGTGGCGAGGTGGTGATGGTGGATGACAACCGCCTCGGCGTGACCATGACGGAAATCGTCAAATCCGACCGGGGCGGCTGAGGCCATGGCCCGGCTGCTCATCATCGGTTCGCTGGAGGGGGAGCTGGGCGCGGCGGCGCGCGTCGCCATCGCGCGCGGCGCCAAGCTCGGCCATGCGGAAGGTGTCGCCGCCGGCCTGACCCGGCTGCGCGGGGAAGGCGCCGACCTGGCGCTGGTCGATCTGCGCCATGACGTGGTCTGGCTGGTGCAGGCGCTGGCCGCCGAGCGCATCGCCTGCCCCGTGGTCGCCTGCGGCCGCGCCGAGGATGCCGATGCGGCGGTGCGCGCCATCGAGGGTGGTGCGCGGGACTTCCTGCCCCTGCCACCCGATGCCGACCTCATCATCGCCATGCTGGAAGCGGCCGGCGCCGCGCCGCAGGCGAGCGACGGGCCGGTGGCGCGCGACCCTTCCATGGCGACGCTGATGGCCCGCGCCGCGCAGCTCGCGCGCGCCGAGGCCTCCGTCCTGCTCACCGGCGAGAGCGGCACGGGCAAGGAGGTGATGGCGCGGCATCTGCACGCCATCTCCAAGCGCGCCCGCGGCCCCTTCGTCGCGCTGAACTGCGCCGCGCTGCCGGAGACGCTGCTGGAATCGGAGCTGTTCGGGCACGAGAAGGGCGCCTTCAGCGGCGCCGTGGCGGCGCGCAAGGGCAAGTTCGAACAGGCCGAGGGCGGCACGCTGCTGCTGGACGAGATCGGCGAGATGGACCCCCGCCTCCAGGCCAAGATTCTGCGAGTCATCCAGGAGCGGGAGGTGGACCGCCTGGGGGGCGGGGCGCCGATCAAGGTGGATGTGCGGATCATCGCCGCGACGCATCGCGACCTGGCCGCCGAGGTTGTCGCCGGACGGTTCCGGGAGGACCTGTATTTCCGGCTGAACGTGGTGGCGCTGCGCATCCCGCCTTTGCGCGAGCGCACCGCCGACATCCTGCCGCTCGCCGAGCATTTCTGCATCCGCTACGCCCAGGTGAACGGCCTGCCGGAACGGCCGCTGTCGCCGCTCGCCCGGCATCGCCTGCTGGCGCATCCCTGGCCCGGCAATGTGCGGGAGCTGGAGAATGCCATCCACCGCGCCGTGCTGCTCGCGGAGGGCCATGAGATCGGGCCGGAGGCGATCGAGCTTTCGCGCCCCGCAGCACCGCCGGCCCCGGTCGTGGCAGCGCCCTCCACACCCACGGGGCCCACCACCGAAGCGGGGGGGCAGGTCGCCTCGCTGGTCGGCCGCAAGGTGGAGGAGGTGGAGCGGGAGCTGATCCTGGAAACCCTCACCCACTGCCTCGGCAATCGCACCCGCGCGGCGGAGATCCTCGGCATCTCCATCCGCACGCTGCGCAACAAGCTGGGCGAATACCGCACCGCCGGCATCGCCGTGCCGCCGGCGCCGGGCCAGCCGCCATCCCCCTTCCAGATCGCGGTCTGATCCATCATGGGCGGGATCGTGATTCCGGCGTGGCTGATCCGCGCCCGGCCGGGCGGCGACGTGGCGCTCGGCCTCGGCGTGGTGCTGCTGGTGGCGGTGCTGGTGGTGCCGCTGCCGAACTGGCTGATGGATGTCGGGCTGGCGCTGTCCATCACCGTTTCCGTGCTGGTGCTGATGGTGTCGCTGTTCATGACCCGGCCGCTGGACTTCACCAGCTTCCCCACCGTGCTGCTGCTGAGCACGCTGCTGCGGCTGGCGCTGAACGTCGCCACCACGCGGGCCATCCTGACGCATGGGCATGAGGGGCCGAACGCGGCCGGCAGCGTCATCTCCGCCTTCGGCAGCTTCCTGATGGGCGGCGACGTGCTGGTGGGCCTGATCGTCTTCGCCATCCTGCTGCTGGTGAACTTCGTCGTCGTCTCCAAGGGTTCGGGCCGCATCGCGGAAGTCGCCGCACGGTTCAGCCTGGATGCGATGCCGGGCAAGCAGATGGCGATCGATGCCGACCTCTCCGCCGGCCTGCTGACCGAGGACCAGGCCCGCACCCGGCGACGGGAGCTGGAGGAGGAGAGCGGCTTCTACGGCGCCATGGACGGTGCCGCGAAGTTCGTCCGCGGCGATGCCATCGCCGGCCTCGTCACCACGCTCATCAATCTTCTGGCCGGCATCGCCATCGGCACCATCCGCCAGGGCCTGCCCTTCGGCGAGGCGGTCACCACCTATTCCATGCTGACGGTGGGCGACGGTCTGGTCGGGCAGATTCCGGCGCTGCTGGTCTCGCTCGCCGCCGGTATCGTCGTCACCAAGGGCGGCGTGGAAGGCCGCGCCGACCAGGCGCTGGCCCTGCAGCTCGGCGGCTCCAAGCCGCTGGCGCTGGCCTCCGGTGCCGCGGTGGTGATGGGGCTGCTGCCGGGCATGCCGCTGATCCCCTTCCTGGCCATCGCCGGGGCCGCTGCCTGGGGCGCGCGGATGCAGCACCAGGTGGTGCAGGCGCAGCGCGCCGTGGCCGAGGCGCCGCCACCGCCGCCCGGCGAGCCGCCGCTGAGCGATTCGCTGAAGATGGACCTGCTGCGGCTGGAGCTCGGCTATGGGCTGCTGAGCCTCGCCGCCGGCGACGCACCGCGGCTGTCGGAGCAGATCAAGACGCTGCGCAAGACCACGGCGCAGGAGCTGGGCTTCGTCCTGCCCAGCGTCCGCATCCAGGACAATCTGCAACTGCCGCCCGACACCTATGTGATCCGGGTGAAGGAGATCGAGGCCGGGCGCGGCGTGCTGAAGCCGCCCTTGCATCTCGCCATCGACCCCTCCGGCAATCCGCCGGCCATTCCCGGGGAGCGGGTGCAGGAGCCCACCTTCGGCCTGCCCGCCGCCTGGATCGAGGAATACCGGCGGGAGGAAGCGCTGGCGCTGGGCTGCACCGTGGTGGACGCCGCCGGCGTGCTGGCCACCCACCTGACCGAGGTCACCCGCGAAAACATGCCGGAAATGCTGTCCTTCGCGGAAACCCAGAAGCTGCTGGACGAGATGGCGCCGGAGCATAAGCGCCTGGTCTCCGACCTGGTGCCGGCGCAGGCCAGCATCGGCACGGTGCAGCGGCTGCTGCAATCGCTGCTGGCGGAACGGGTTTCCATCCGCGATCTGCCGACCATCCTGGAAGGGATGCAGGAAGCGGCGGCGGCCGGGGCACGTTCGCTCGGGCCGATCCTGGCCACGGTGCGCATGCGCCTGGCGCGGCAGATCAGCGACGCGGCGCGCGGCCCCAATGGCTATGTGCCGATCATCGCCTTGTCCGGCGAATGGGAACAGGCCTTCGCCGAATCGCTGGTCGGGCCGGGGGAGGAAAAGCAGCTCGCCATGGCGCCGTCGAAGCTCTCCGCCTTCATGGGGGCGCTGCGCAGCGCCTTCGATGCGGCGAGCGCGGTGGGTGAGCCGGCGGTGCTGGTCTGCTCCGGCTCCATCCGCGCCCATGTCCGCGCCGTGGTGGAACGCTTCCGCCCGGCCACCAGCGTGCTGGCGCATACCGAGATCCATGCCCGCGCCCGCATCCGCACGGTGGGGAGCGTCGCATGAAACTGCGCGTGATCCGTGCCGCGCGCATGTCCGATGCCATGGCGCAGCTTCGCGCCGAGCTGGGCGAGGATGCGGTGCTGCTCTCCACCCGCCGCGTCGCCGGCGGGGTGGAGGTGACGGCGGCGCAGGAACAGGATGATGAGCCGCTGATGATCGCGCCGGATGCGGCGCGCAACCACCGGCCCATCCCCCCCGACCTCGCCCGCCACAACGTGCCGGCGGCGCTGGCGCAGAAGCTGGCGCAGGGCAAGCTGGCCACGGCGCTCGGCACCGTGCTGGGCTTCGGCAAGCTGCCGCTCGGCCCGGCGCCGATGCTGCTCTGCGGCCCGCCCGGGGCGGGCAAGACCCTGACCACGGCGAAGCTCGCCACGCGGCTGGTCATGGCGGGCGCCAAGCCACTGCTGATCACCGCCGATGGCAAGAAGGCCGGCGCGGCCGAACAGCTCGCCGCCTTCGCCCGGGTGCTGGACCTGCCCTTGGCCATCGCCAGCGGCCCGGCGGCGCTGGCCAAGGCGCTGGCGCGGCGGGCGGAGGGGCAGCCCGTGCTGGTCGACCTGCCCGGCTGCGACCCCTTCAACCCGGTCGGCGCGCGCGGCCTCGCCGCGCTGCTCGATGTCGCCAAGGGCGCGCCGGTGCTGGTGCTGCCGGCGGGGCTCGACGCCGATGAATCGGCCGAGACGGCCAGCGCCTTCCGCCTGCTCGGCTGCCGCTGGCTGCTGCCGACCCGGCTCGATGCCGCGCGGCGGCTGGGCGGCGTGCTGGCGGCGGCCGCCACCGGCCTGAAGCTGACCGAGGCCGGCACCGGCCAGGATGCCGTGGCCGGCCTCGAACCCCTGTCACCGGAATGGCTGGCGAAGCGCCTGGCGGCGCCAGCCCTGCGGGAGGATCTCGCCTCGTGAGCGGACGCATCATCGCCATCGCCTCCGGCAAGGGGGGCGTCGGCAAGACCTGGCTGTCCATCACCCTGGCCCAGGCCCTGGCGCAGCAGGGGCGGCGCGTGGTGCTGATGGATGCCGATCTCGGCCTCGCCAATGCCGATGTGCAGCTCGGCCTGAATCCGGCGCGGGACCTGGCATCGGTGCTGGCCGGCGCGGCGCCGGAGGACGCGGCCATGCCGGTGCCGGCCGGCTTTCACCTGCTGCCGGGACGGTCGGGCAGCGGCGCGCTGGCGGGCCTGTCGGGCGCGGCGCTGGAGGAGGCGCTGGCCCTGCCGCGCCGGCTGGCGACGCGCTTCCAGGATGTGGTGCTGGATCTGGGCGCGGGGGTCGATGCGGTGCAGCGGCGCATGGCGGCGCTGGCGGACCTGCTGCTGGTGGTGGCGACGGAGGAGCCGACCAGCCTGACCGATGCCTATGCCGTGCTGAAGCTGCACGCCCAGGATCAGGATGGCGCGGCGCGGCCGGCGCGGCTCGTGGTGAACCTGGCGAGCAGCCCCGCCGCCGGCCAGCGCACCCATGCGACGCTGGAAGCCGCCACCCGGCGCTTCCTGCAACGCGGCCTGCCCTTGGCCGGGGTGGTGCGGCGGGATGCCAAGGTGCCGGATTCCATCCGCCACCAGACCCCGCTGCTGACCCGCCATCCAGGCAGCCCGGCGGCCACGGATGTGCGGGCGCTGGCGCGGGGGCTGGGTTAGGCGATCACCACCAATTCCGACGCAACAAGACTGCTCAGCCCGGTGAAGCTTGCGACGGCGAGGCGCCCGCCCGCGCCTGTCCCGTCGACATCCCACCAAAGAGTGCGCGCATCCATCTCGAAGATGAACTGGCCGCGCTCGGCATTCGCCAGGCCGGTAAGATTCGAGAGGTAGCGCCCGCTCGTGGTGAGGTTCATTCCCGCCAATAGACCTCCCCCAAAACCAGCCGCCGACACTTCGATCTTGTCGGCGCTGGACGCGTAGTCGGTAATGATGTCGTTCGCCTCGTCCGCGCTGAGGAACCGGAAGGTGTCCGACCCAGCACCGCCCGTGAGCGTGTCCGCGCCGCCGTTGCCGCGGACGGTGTCGTTGCCGCTACCGCCGCTCAGGCTGTCGTTGCCGCCCAGGCCGTCCAGAAGGTTCGCGGCGCTGTTGCCGAGCATGCGGTTGGTCAATGAATTGCCGGTGCCGTTGATCACTGCCGTGCCCGTCAGCGTTAGGTTCTCGATGTGCTGTCCGGAGAGATTGAAGCTCATCGAGGACAGCACAAGGTCGGTGCCGGCGCCGGACGCCTCGATCACGCGGTCGCCGGCGTTGTCCACGGTATAGATGTCGTCGCCAGCGCCACCCTGCATCGTGTCGGCACCCATGCCGCCATTGATCACGTTCGCCGCGCTGTTGCCGATGATCCGGTTGGCGAGGCTGTTGCCGGTGCCGTTGATTGCGGCCATGCCGGTCAGCGTCAGGTTCTCAATGTGCTGTCCGGAAAGACTGAAGCTCACCGAGGACAGCACGAGGTCGGTGCCGGCACCGGACGCCTCGATCACGCGGTCACCGGCGTTGTCCACGGCATAGGTATCGTTGCCCGCCCCACCCGCCATGGTGTCGGCGCCCGCACCGCCATTGATCACGTTCGCAGCGCTGTTGCCCGTGATGCGGTTGGCGAGAGTGTTGCCGGTGCCGTTGATTACCGCCATGCCGGTCAGCGTCAGGTTCTCGATGTACCGACCGGAGAGACTGAAGCTGACCGAGGACAGCACAAGGTCGGTGCCGGCACCGGACGCCTCGATCACGCGGTCACCGGCGTTGTCCACGGCATAGGTATCGTTGCCCGCCCCACCCGCCATGATGTCGGCGCCCGCACCGCCATTGATCACGTTCGCCGCGCTGTTGCCCGTGATGCGGTTGGCGAGAGTGTTGCCGGTGCCGTTGATCGCCGCCATGCCGGTCAGCGTCAGGTTCTCGATGTACCGACCGGAGAGACTGAAGCTGACCGAGGACAGCACGAGGTCGGTGCCGGCGCCGGATGCCTCGATCACGCGGTCGCCGACGTTGTCCACAGTGTAGGTATCGTTACCCGCCCCACCCGCCAGGGTGTCGGCGCCCGCACCGCCATTGATCACGTTCGCCGCGCTGTTGCCCGTGATGCGGTTGGCGAGAGTGTTGCCGGTGCCGTTGATTGCCGCCATGCCGGTCAGCGTCAGGTTCTCGATGTACCGACCGGAGAGACTGAAGCTCACCGAGGACAGCACGAGGTCAGTGCCAGCGCCGGATGCCTCGATCACGCGGTCGCCGACGTTGTCCACAGTGTAGGTATCGTTACCCGCCCCACCCGCCAGGGTGTCGGCGCCAGCACCCCCCTCCAAGGTATCGTCCCCACCGTTGCCATCGAGGCGGTCATCGCCCTCATTGCCGGCGAGGTGATTTGCGAGGTCGTCGCCGGTCAGCGCATCGGCAGCGCGCCCGCCGATAAGGTTCTCGATCCCGCCGAGGGTGTTGCGGCCGCCGCCGCCGGTCTCCTGCGCGTTTGTCAGGCGCAGGTCCACGGCAACGGGTGTGGTGGCGAAGCCATAGGTGGCCGTGTCGCGTCCGAGCCCGCCCGACAAGGTGTCGTCCGCACCAGCTACGATGGTGTCGTTGCCGAGCGAGCCCTGCAGCAGCTCCGCCTGGGCGGTATTGCGCAGCAGCCCCCCGCTGGAGCGCGCCAGCGTAACCGCCGCGGGAGCCAAGCTGCCGAGGGTATCGAACTCTTCGGGGAAGATGCCTCCCGACATATAGGCGACGCGAACAACCTGCTGCCCTGCCAAGTCGAAACGGAAGAGCGCGCCGTAGCCGGATGCGTCGCTGCCGATCCCAATGAGCGAGCCATCGGGGTTGAAGGCAATGGAGGTGATCTCCTCGAGAATATGTTGGAGATTCGCGATGACGGTGGTCGCGCCCGTGCTGGGATTGATCCGCAGCAGCGTACCCCCGCCATAACTGCTGACGTCATCCCGCCAAGCATAGACCCGGCCGTCCGGCGCCGTATCCGCCGAGACGATCCGCGTCGACGCACCATCGCCGAGGTTGAGGAGGAACTGGGTCGAGCCATCGGTCCGCACGCGGAATACGAAGTCGTCACCACCTTCCAGTGTACGGTTGAAGCCGGTACGGAAATTGAATTCGCCGATGGCGAGGAAGGCGCCGCCGCCGAGCGGCGCGAGCGCGTTGATGGATTCGGTGTATCGCTCCCCGAAATCAGGCGCGAGTTGCGTCTTGCCTGTGACAGCGCCAGTGACCGGATCGAACTGGAGGAGAACGATGGCGCGATCGTTGGAGTACATCGGCGGCACTTCGACGATCAGGTTCTCACCCGCATCGGCCTCCACCACGGAATACAGGCTGCCACCTGCGAAAGCGAGATTGCGGACCTCGACGCTGAGGCCGTAAGCGGTGAGGCCGGTGCTGCCGATGCTCATGTTGAAGCCATCGGAGCCAATCAGTCCAAGGCTGGCGGGCCCCGCCCCGGCCAAGCCGATGTAGAATGGCTGATCTATGGTGAAGCCCAGCACATCATTGCGGAGCTGCAGCACGGTCGAGGCAGGCAGGCCGGCGCCACCGGCCCAGTTCGTAACGCCGTAGGCGCGGAGCGACGCGGCGCCCGCGCCCTCCAACGTGATCCATGCCTCGTAGCTGCCGTTGCGGTCGAGATCCATCAGAAGGCGACCGTCGGCGTAAACGAAATCCGCTGGGGTGAGGGAGCGCGCGACAGCGTCATCGAACAGGATCTCGATCATCAGGCCCTCGCTGGCGCCGACGATGATGTCACCGCGAAGCTCGGCTACGGTACCGCTGATGACATCCCCTGCATCCACGATGATGCGGTCCGTCCCAAGGCCCGGAAGGATCAGGTCGAAACCCGCGCCACCATCCACGATGTCGTTGCCGCCGCCGGCAACGATGCTATCGCTGCCGCCAGCGCCGCGAATGCTGTCAGCTCCGGCACTGCCGAGGATGGTGTCGTTGCCATCGGCCCCATGGATGACGTAGGCGTCCGCCAGCGCCTGCAGCGCCTCTATCTTGGCGGCAGCGAAGTCGCTTGCATTGCCGCGTGCTGCGCCGGCGATGCCCTCCTGCATCGTCGCCGAAATCTGGGCCGCCGTCTTGTTCGCTTTGGAGCCATCGAGTAGAGCGGCGCCTATCTCGATTGCGGTATTCACTGCCTCGACATAGGCGGTCTTGAAGCGTACGCGTTCGGCGCCGGTGACAGTGAGTTCCAGCGCGGGGTCGGCAAGCAGATTGTGCTTGCTGAGGAAGGTTGAAAAACTCGGTTCGGCGGTCAGTTCCTGCACGCGATCGAACAGCGAAATGGCGTAGTCATTCGCCATCAACCCGCCATAGAGCGCGCCCTCCAGGGACTTGAAGGTCGCGATGTCCAGCGTAACCGTGCCTACGCCCAGGACGGCCCCGAGCATTTTCACGGCGTCAGTGAGGCCACCACCCTCGTCGAGCGTCTCATTGGTCGCCGCGATGCCGGCGCTGAGCCCGAGGATGGCCGTGCCCGCGTTGCGCGAGTAAGCGGCGTATCGGATCAGGTCATCCAACGCGCCGAGGCCCGTTGCTATGACCACGCCGCCAATTGCGGCGGGCACGGAAACGGGTGCGGTCGCAACTAGGGCGATGCCGAGCAGGGCGCCAAGCACGGCGCTGCCGGCATCATTCGCGATGCCGGTGGCGAGGCCGAGAGCCTGCTTGGCAGGATCGGCCGTCCCCAGGTCATTGAGAGCTGTCTCGGCGCGCTCGCGATAATACATCAGCGTGTTACGCTGTTGTGCCAACTCACCCGTGAGCTTGGTGAGCTTGGTCTTCAGCGGCACCGACGGGCTGGTTCCCTCCTCGAAGGGCAGGCCGTGCAGCATGGCGTGAGTTGCGAACAGGTCGCGCATCGCCGCGTCAGGCAGGCCGATAACGTGCCCCTCCGCAGTACGGATAATGAGGTCACCCGGCCGACGTGCATCGTCAGAGAAGTTGACGAAGTAAGTCGTCCCAGCGATCACGATGGGCGCGGTGTAGGAGCCTTCGCCGTCGGCCATGAATGTGGTGTATCCTGATGCCCCTCACCGTATCGTCCTGCTATCCAGCGTGAAAATGGAAATTGCGTTATCGTTCCCACTTAACCCCGCCCCAGCACCAGCAGCACGCCGGCCACCGGCACGCCCTTTTCCTGCCGCAGCGCCGTATCCTCCCGCGCCAGGGGCGAGAGGCCCTGGGCGGCGGCAATGGCCAGGACATGGTCGGGATCGTGGCGGTAGCGAAGCCCCTCCCCCAGCGCGAAGGCATCGCCCTGGCCGGCTTCCAGGCTGAAGGCAGCGATGCCGCCCGGTGCCAGCGCCGCGGCGATGCCGGCCAGGGCCGGGGCCAGGTCGCCCAGGTAGTTCAGCACATCCACCGCCGCCACCAGATCGAAGCCGGCCGGTCGGGTCGCCAGGAAATCGACCAGGTCGGCCTCATGCAGCGCGTCGTACAGCCCGCGCCGCCGCGCCTCCGCCAGCATGCGGGGCGAGAGATCCAGCCCCTCCATCCGCCGCGCCCAGGGTTTCAGCGCGAGGCCGGACAGGCCGGTGCCGCAGCCGAGGTCGAGCACCCGGCGCGTGCCATCCGCCGCGATGCCCGCCTGCGCCAGCAGCGCCGCCAGCAGCGCCGGGGTGCGGTAGCCGAGGCGGCCTTCCAGATCGGCGTCGAAGCGCGGCGCGTATTGGTCGAACAGGTCCCGCACATAGCTGGCCGGGGCACGGTCCGGCGGCGCCTCCGCCCCCAGCGCCGCCAGCAGGAAGCGGGCCTGCTCCGCCAGGGCCGGGACCAAGTCCGGCAGGGCCAGGGCGCGCCGTGCCGCGGCCGCCGCACCCTCCTGCCCTGCCTCGCGCAGCGCATGGGCCAGGGCGATCCAGGGCTCGGCGGCCTGGGGGGTGATCTCCACCGCACGGCGCAGCGGGGCCACCGCCTCCCCGGCCCGGCCCAGGGCGCAGAGCGCCTGGCCCAGGTTGCGCAGCGCGGTCGCATCTCCCGGCCGCCGGGCCAGCGCCGCGCCCAGCGCGGCCACCGCCGGCTCCAGCAGGCCGGCCTCCGCCAGGGTGGCGCCCCGGCTGGCCAGGAAGACGGCGCTGTCCGGCTGGGTCGCCAGCGCCTGGGCGGAGAGGTCCAGCGCCGTTGCCAGGTCGCCGCGTTGCCGGGCCAGGACGGAAAGCAGGTTCAGCGCATTGCCGTCCCCCGGCCGCAGCTTCAGCACGCGGCGATACAGCCGCTCCGCCAGCGCCAGGTCGCCCCGCGCATGCCGGGCCGCGCCATCGCGCAGCAATTCGTCAGGCGATGCTTGCGCCACGCCGTTCCCTTCCGCGATGCTGGCGCCGCATGACCTCTCCCCCATCCGTCAGCCCCGGCCGCGACATCAGGGTGGATTTCCTGCGCGGCCTGGCGCTGTGGTTCATCTTCATCACCCATACGCCCGGCAATCTGCTGGCGCACGCCACGCTGCGCAATGTCGCCTTCTGCGATGCGACGGAGGTCTTCGTGCTGCTGGCCGGATACGCGGCGGGCATCGCCTATGGCCGCATGCTGGAACGCGATGGCTGGCTGACGGCCGGGGCACGACTCGTGGGGCGGATGGGCACGCTGTATGTCGCCCATATCTTCCTGTTCGTGGTCTTCGCCGCCCAGGTCGGGTTTTCCGCCGCCGCGCTGAACCAGGCCGCCTATCTGGACGAGCTGCATCTCGACCCCTTCGGCAACGAGCCCTATCGCGCGCTGCTGGAGGCGCTGCTGCTGCGCTACCAGCCGCACTTCCTGGACATCCTGCCGCTGTACATCGTGGTGATGGGGCTGTTCGCCCTGGCGCTGCCACTGATCCGCAAGCCGGGCTGGCTGCTGGGCCTGTCCATCGCGATGTATCTGGCGACGCGGCTGAGCGGCTTCACCCTGCCGTCCTGGACCGGCGGCGGCTGGTTCTTCAACCCCTTCGCCTGGCAATTGCTGTTCGCCATCGGCGTGGTGCTGGGCCGCGCCGATCCGGTGGCGCTGGCGCGGCGCTTTCCCTGGCATCGCGGGCTGGCCGTGGCGGCCTTGCTGGTGCTGGTCGCCTCCGCCCTGGCGCTGAACCTGGTCTGGCATGGGCCGGGCTTCGGCCTCTACGCGCCGGAACGGCTGGCGGCGGGCCTCGCCACGGTGGACAAGGCCGGGCTGCATCCGGCGCGGCTCGCCGCCGTGCTGCTGCTCGGCTGGCTCGTCGCGCATCTGATCCCGCGCCAGGCGCGGTGGCTCGGCCATCCGGTGCCGGCCGTCTTCGTGCTGATGGGCCAGCAGGGGCTGCCGGTGTTCTGCGCCGGCATCTTCCTGTCCTTCCTGGGCCGGCTGGCGCTGGAACAGCATTCCGGCGTGCTGGCACAGGTGGTGGTCAATGGGGTGGGGCTGGCGGCGCTCTGCCTCGTGGGTCTGGTCTCCGCCTGGTATGGTGGGGAAGGCAAGCGCAAGGCGAAGCCCGTCTTGCCCCTCACCGTGGAGGCGGTTAGGCCATGAATGCCATGCGCGCCCTCGCGAAACGCTGCCTTCCCCCCCTGGTCCTGCTTGCCGTGGCCTGCCTCTGGGCCATGCCGGCGCGCGCCGCCGAGCCGGCCTGCGATGCGCCGGCGGAGGCGCTGGAAGCAGCCCCCATGGCCGGTGTCTTCGCCGCCCTGGCGCATACCGACCTGCGCATCCTGGTCGTCGGCAGTGCCTCCACCCAGGGTGGCGGCACCTCCGGCCCCGCGGCCACCTGGCCGCTGCGCCTGCAGGCCCTGCTGGCGGAGAAGGTGCGCCCCGTGGCGGTGCGGCTGGAGGTGTTCGGCGCGCGCGGCACCACCGCCGCCGACCATGCCCGCATCCTGGCCGAGCAGGGGCCGCGTGTCCGGCCGCATCTGATCATCTGGCAGCTCGGCACGGTGGAAGCCGCGCGCGGCCTGCCGGTGGAGGAGATGGCGGAGGCTGTGCAGGGCGCCGTGGAACGGCTGCGCGCCATCCGCGGGGAGCGCACGGATGTGGTGCTGATGGACCCGCAATTCTCCCGCTTCCTGCGCGGCAATGCGGATGTGGAAAGCTACCGGGACTGGATGCGCGTGGCGGCCGCCGCCAGCGGGGCGCAGATGTTCAGCCGCTGGGCAATCATGCGCCATTGGGTGGAGGCGGAGCGGATCGACCTGGAACGCGCCCCGCGCGCGCGCCGGGTGGCCGTGGCGGATGAACTGCATGACTGCCTGGCCCAGGCGCTCGCCGAATTCATCCTGGACGGCGCCCAGCGCGGGCGGCGGCACGGGCGCTGAACCGGGCACTGAACCGGGTACCGACCGGGCAGCCGCGGGTTTCGCAACGCAGCATGCGGAACCCCGGGACGTGCCACGCGCTTCTCCAGCATGAATTATCACCCGCAACCCCTTGCCGGAACAGCGCCGCCGCCGCCCAGGCCGGTTGCGGCCCCGCGCCCCACCTCCAGCCCGGCCCCCAACCCGGCCTTCGACCGTTGGCTTCAGGCGGAGCTGGCGCGTCGCTACGACGACGCGCTGGCCGAGCCCGTCCCGGACGCCCTGCTGCGGCTGTTGCAGCCGGGGAACTGATCCTCAGAAGCGGATCTGGGTGCCGACATAGACGGTGCGGCCCTGGCCCGTACCAATGGTGCTGAGGAAGGGCGTATAGGCCTCGTCCAGCAGATTGGTGACGCGGGCATTCACCTGGATGGCCGGCGTCACGTCATAGCGCGCGAACAGCCCGAGCAGGTTGTAGGGCTCGCCCCCCTGGCTCGCCTCGCCGGCGGTGAAGCTGGCATTGCCGCCGGCCACCAGCCCACCCGAGACATAATCCCAGCGCGCGCCGACCGTCAGCTTCTCCTCCAGGAACCGCGCGCCGGCACGGACCGAGACCACGTCGTCCGGCGTGTACTGGCTGGCCCCCAGGCCCGGGATCTGGCTCGGCAGGCGGGAATTGGTGTGGGTGTAGCTCAGGCTGGCGAAGACCACCCGCGGGTCATAGGCGACCTCGGCCTCGAAGCCATCCAGCTTGGCGGTGCCGGCGACGTTCTGGAACTGATAGGCGCGGGAGGCGGCGACATAGCTCGTCGCGATATAGTCCTCCACATCCATCATGAAGTAGTTCAGCCGGGCGCTGAACATGTCGTTCGGCCGCAGCAGCCCGCGCCGGCGGAGATTTACGCCGAATTCCCAGCCCTGCTGCGTCTCCGGCTGCAGGTTCGGATTGGGGATATAGGAGCTGGAGACGGTGCCCGGATGGTCGCCGCCCAGCATCGTCTCCTGCAAGGTCGGCGCGCGCATGGAACGGGACCAGGTGACGAAGGGCTGCAGCCAGTCGGTGACATTGGCCGCCAGCGTGATCTTCGGATCGACCGAGCCTTCCGAGATATCGACGTCATAGGCGCCGTAGCGGCTGCTGAGCACGCCCGAGCCGTTCAGCGCATAGTGGTTGTAGCGCAGCGCCGGGGTCAGGTCGAAGATGCCGTAGCTGAAGGTGTTCTCGGTGAAGATGCCGAGCAGGGAGCTGGTGCCGTCGCCCGGATTGACGCCGCCATTCCGCGATGACACGTCGTCGTGGAAATACTCGAAGCCGGAGGTGCTGCGCACCCGCACCGGGCCGAGGTTGAAGCGGGAGGTATTGGCGGCATCGAAGCCCATGCCGACATCCTCGATGACGCGGCCGAGGGCCGTGCCGGTGCCGCCGGTGTATTTCATCGACAGGTCGTTGCGATAGGCATTGACCCGCAGGTCGATCAGCGGATTGCCGGGATTGTAGCGGTAGTTCGCCGTCAGCGTGCGGTTCTCCACCGTCTGGCGGTAGGAGTTGGCGTAGAAGTCGTTGTCGTAGAACACGCCGCCCAGCGACAGCGTATGGCCGCTGCCGAAATCGATATTGGTGCGCAGCAGGCCCGACAGCAGTTGCTGGCCGGAATTGGCCACGCTGTTGCCGTCGCCATCCTGGTAGTTGTCGGAGTTGCGGTGACTGATCGCGCCGACCACGCCGATGCCACCCGACCGCGCGCCGGCCGCCAGCATCTCCTGGAAGCCCACGCCATTGCTGCCCCAGGACAAGCGCGTGAGCCCGCCCATCGTCCGGCCCTGCGCCACCACGTCATCGACATCGAGCGTGCGGAAATTCACCGTGCCAGCCAGTGCGCCGCCGCCGATGCCGGTGACGGCGCCGCGCGTCACGTCGATATCGGCCAACAGGTTCGGATCGACATAGGTGAAGCCAGCCGCCTCATGGCTCGTGAAGCGAAAGTTCTGGCGCACGCCGTCGATCGACATGTTGACCCGGCCGGACCCCTCGAAGCCGCGGATATTCACCGCGACGCCCGGCTGCTGGGCGGATTCGCGGGTGAAGGTGCCGGGGATGCTGCGCAGGAGGTCGTCGAGATTGGTGGCGCCTTCCAGGTTCAGCCGGTCCTGGTCGATGGTGTTCCGGGCGCCGGTGTCGCCCGGCTCGGTCACCACCACGGGGCTGAGGCGCACCGTCTCCCGCGCTGCCTCCTGCGCCTGGAGTGCGGGCGCGGCGAGCACCATCCCCATGGCGGTGCCCGCCATGAGCCAGTTGGGGAAGGATGGCATGGTTCGATCTCCGTCCTGCCGCGGCAGGGGCTGCCGCGGCGCCTGTGTCATTCGCGTGCCGGGCTGGTCGCCGTGACGGTGCGGCGGCCTGGCTGGGTGGCTGTCATGGCCATAATGCGAATGCGAATTGGTCGCAAATTAACTCGTGAAGATGTGGGGTCTTCCGCGTGACGAAGCGTAACTGAGGGATGCGCATCGGCCCGGCCGGCGCCGCGAGGGGCGCTGGCCGATACGATTCTCAACAATGCCGGCGTGGCGCCGGTTCAGAACAGCCCTTCGATTCGGCCCTCGGCATCCAGCCCGATGGTCTCGGCGGCCGGGCGGCGCGGCAGGCCGGGCATGGTCATGATCTCCCCGCAGACCGCCACGACGAAGCCGGCACCGGCGGAGAGCCGCACGTCCCGCACCGGCAGGGTGTGGTCCACCGGCGCGCCGAGCGCGGTGGGATCGGCGCTGAAGGAATACTGGGTCTTGGCGACGCAGACCGGGAGATGGCCAAAGCCCTCCGCCTCCCACCGCGCCAGTTTCTGGGCGGCCGGTGCCGGGATGGCCACATCCTTCGCGCGATAGACCTCGCGGGCGATGGTCCGCAGCTTGTCGGCCAGGGGCATCGCATCCGGATAGAGCGGCTGGAACCGCGCCGCCCCCGCCGCGATGCGCGCCTGCACGGCCTGGGCCAGCTCCGCCGCACCGGCCGCGCCATCGGACCAATGGGTGCAGAGGATGGCCTGGGTATCCAGCCGCGCCATGGCCGCCTGCACGGCGGCGATCTCGGCCGGGGTGTCGCTGGTGAAGCGGTTCAGCGCCACCACCACCGGCAGGCCGAACTTGTGCATGTTCTCGACATGGCGGGCGAGGTTCGCCACGCCGCGTTCCACCGCCGCCACATCCTCCTGCCCCAAAGCGGATTTGGCGACGCCGCCATGCATCTTCAGCGCGCGCACGGTGGCGACGATGACGCAGGCCGCCGGGTTCAGCCCGGCGAGGCGGCACTTGATGTCGAGGAATTTTTCGGCGCCGAGATCGGCACCAAAGCCCGCCTCGGTCACGACCACATCGGCGAGGCCGAGGCCCATTCGCGTGGCGACCACGCTGTTGCAGCCATGTGCGATATTCGCGAAGGGCCCGCCATGCACCAGCGCCGGCGAGCCGGCGATGGTCTGCACCAGGTTGGGCGAGAGCGCATCCCGCAGCAGCGCCGCCATGGCGCCATCCGCCTTGATGTCACGGGCGGTCACTGCCGTTCCGTCGCGCCGGCGGCCGACGATCATGCGGCCCAGCCGGTCCTGCAGGTCGGCCAGGTCCTTCGCCAGGCAGAACACCGCCATGACCTCACTGGCCACGGTGATATCGAACCCGTCCTCCCGCACCACGCCCTGCGACGCGCCGCCGAGGCCCACCACGCAATCCCGCAGGTTGCGGTCGTTCATGTCCATGGCGCGGCGCCAGGAGATGCGGCGCGGGTCGAGGTTCAGCTCGTTGCCCCAGTACAGGTGGTTGTCCACCATGGCCGAGAGCAGGTTGTTCGCGCTGGTGATGGCGTGGAAGTCGCCGGTGAAATGGAGGTTGATGTCCTCCATCGGCAGCACCTGGGCATAGCCGCCGCCCGTCGCGCCGCCCTTCACCCCGAAGCAGGGGCCGAGGGAGGGTTCGCGCAGGCAGATCATCGTCTTCGTGCCCAGCGCGTTCAGCGCATCGCCCAGGCCGATGGTGGTGGTGGTCTTGCCCTCCCCGGCCGGGGTCGGGCTGATGCCGGTGACCAGCACCAGGGCGCCGGGGGGCCGGGCGGAGGCCTCCGCCACGAATTCCGTGCCGATCTTGGCCTTGTACTTGCCGTAGGGTTCCAGCGCCGAATCGGGGATCCCGGCGCGGGCCGCGATCTCCGCGATCGGGCGCAAGGTCGCCGCGCGGGCGATGTCGAGGTCGGTGGCCATGCTGGTGTTGCTCCCTGCGATGCCTCCGCGCTTATCGGGACATCGCGATGGGGGCAAGCCACGGCGTTCAGCGCAGCAGGGCGAAGCCCAGCGCCATCAGCAGCACCAGGAGGCCGGTCAGCAGGGCGAGCAGGATGGCGAGGCTGCGGCGCATGGGACTTTCCTCAGGTCAGTTCGAAGATTTCGGTCTGGATCCGCGACGGCGGCAGGCCCATGCCCAGCAGCGCCTGTTCCGCCGCCGCCGTCATCGGCGTCGGTCCGCACAGGAAGCAATGCAGAAGCGGGCGCGGTTCGGCCGGCAAATACTTCTCCAGAAGCTCCCGCGTCACGAATCCGGTCTCGCCTTGCCAGCCCTCCGGCGGGTCCTCCAGGATATGGACCAGGTGCAGGTCGAGCCGTGCCGCCAGCGCCTCCAGCTCCTCCCGGAAGGCCACATCCTCCCAGCCCTTGTTGCCGTAGAACAGCCAGACCGGCCGCCGGTCGCCGCGCGCGGCCAGGCTGCGCAGCATGCTCAGCATGGGCGTGATGCCGACGCCGCCGACGACACCCACGACGCCTTCCGCCTCCGGCTGCCGGTCGATGGAGAAGACGCCGAAGGGGGCGTCGATCCAGGCCGGGTCGCCGGGGCGGACCTCGCCGATCCGGCTGGTGAAATCGCCCAACTCCTTGATGCCGAATTCCAGCCGCGGCAGGGATTCGGGGGCGGAGGCGATGGTGAAGGGATGTTCGCCCAGGCCGAAAGGCGATGCCCGCAGCGTCAGCCAGGCGAACTGGCCCGGCAGGAAGCCGCGCAGCCCGGCATGGCCATGCGGCTCGATGGCCAGGGTCCAGACATCATTGCGGCCCGGCCGCACCTCCACCACCCGCCAGGGCGCGCGCTTCTGGCGCAGCGGCTTCACCAGCCGAACCCAGACCAGCAACAGCAGCCAGGACAGGGTCGCCGCCAGCCACAGCGCCCGGTTCATGGGCGATGCGGTGAAATAGCCGATGCCGATGATATGGGCGACCGCGGCGCCGAAGCCTAGCGTCGCCAGCACCACATGCAGGTAGCGCCACAGCCCGTATTCCAGCCGCAGAAGCTTCCGCCATTCGGAGGTAACGACCGCCAGGCCGAACAGCACCAGCGCCGCGCGCCCCGCGGTCAGCTCCCAATCCGCCTCCAGCGGGTTGATCGTGGGGCCGAGGCGGTCCTCGTACCACAGCCACAATATGCCGAAATGCGCCGCCACGATGGCCAGGGCCATCCAGGCCAGGTAGCGGTGGAACAGGTAGATGATGTCGACGCCGAAGGGCGAGGTCATCGGCCGGATGCGGGCCGTCAGGGCGAATTGCACCCCCAACATCGCCATGCCGGCGAAGCCGAGCGCCATGGAGAAGTTCCACCAGAAGTCCCGCCCCGGCGGCACCTCGCCCAGGAACAGCAATGCCTGGGGGGTCAGCACCAGGACGAGATAAAGCGTGATCCAGGCCGCCTGGCGGATCGCCATGCCTTCCTCCCTGCCATTCCCGGTGGCAACGCAGCGGCGCCGCGGGCGTTCGCCGCATGTGAACCTCGCCGGCACCCGGCGACCTTCCCGCGCGTCGCGCGGCACGGCATCATTCCGGCAAAACACCACCCAGGAGGATGTCCATGCTGCGCCGTACCCTGCTGACCACGCTTGCCGCCACGCCCCTGCTGCCGGGCGCAGCGCGCGCCCAGGCCGCCGCCTGGCCGACCCGGCCTGTCACCGTCATGGTGCCCTTCGTCGCTGGCGGCCCCTCCGACATCATCGCCCGCACCATCGCCAACCGCATGAGCCAGGTGGTCGGACAGCCGGTGGTGGCGGAGAACCGGGCCGGCGCGAATGGCGAGGTCGCCGCGCGGCTGGTGATGCGGGCGCCGGCGGATGGGCACATGCTGTTCGTCGGCTCGATCGGCGTCTTCGCCATCAATGCCGCGCTGCGGCCGAGCCTCGGCTACGATCCGGTGCGCGACTTCGCGCCGATCACCATGGCCGTCACCACGCCGAATGTGCTGGTGGTGAATGCGGAGAAGGTGCCGGCGCGGACGCTGCCCGAAGTCATCACCTGGCTGAAGGCGCAGGGCGGCCGGGCCAGCTATTCGACCTCCGGCGTCGGCTCCTCGGACCATCTGACGATGGAATTGTTCAAGCAGCGCACGGGCACGGAAGTGACCCATGTGCCCTATCAGGGCGGCGCGGCGGCGGCGACGGATCTCATCGCCGGCAATGTGCAGATCTCCTTCCAGAATCTCGGCACCGTCGCCGCGCATATCCAGGGCGGGCGGCTGCGCGCCATCATGCTGACCAGCGCCACGCGCAGCCCGGTGCTGCCGGATGTGCCGACGGCGGCGGAAGCGGGCCTCAGCGATTTCGTCGTCACCTCCTGGCAGGCGGTCATGGCCCCTGCCGGCCTGCCGCAGCCGGTGCTGGCAAAGGTGCATGAGGCGGTGGTGGCGGCGCTGCGCCATCCCGAATCGGTGCAGCGGCTGAACGCCATCGGCTTCGATGTCGTGGCCAATTCACCGGATGACTACCGAACCTTCCAACAGGCGGAAATCGCGCGCTGGCGCGAGGTGGTGCGCAGCGCCAACATCCGCGCGGAATAGCGCGCGGCGACCGCGCGCCTTGACCTGAATCAAGGACGCGTGACGCCACCACGCCGATGAACGTCACGCGGCGCCGCGATGGGCGCGCGCCGCGGACGAGAAGGCTGAGACTATGACAAGGAAGTTCTGCGCGATCGCCCTTGCGGGGATGGTCGCGGCGATGCCGGCATTCGCGCAGGATGTGCGCGGCAAGCAGGCGGGCGATCTGGTCCTGGGCGCCAGCATCATCGGCGTGCTGCCTTCCAATGGCGGCAATACCAGCATCGGCGGCACACCCCATGCGAGCGCGACGGCGACCCCGCAGCTCGACCTGAGCTATTTCCTGACGCCGAATTTCGCGGTGAACGTCATCGCCGCGACCTCGCGCCATGATGTCAGCGTGCGCGGCCTGGCGGGCGGCAATATCGATCTCGGCCGCGTCTGGGCGCTGCCGCCGACGGTGACGCTGCAATACCACCCGCTGCCCGCCAGCCGGTTCAGCCCCTATCTCGGCGTCGGGCTGAACTACACGGTGTTCTATGGCGAGGGCGGTGGCCGCAGCGCCGGCATCAGCCATGTCGATGTCGAGAATGCCTGGGGCTTCGCGCTGAATGCCGGCGTGGATTACGAGATCACGCCGCGCTGGGTCGCCAATGTCGATGTGAAGCGGCTGTGGCTGCGCCCGGATGTCAGCGTGAACCATGGCGCGGTGCGGGGCGAGGCGAATCTCGATCCCTGGATCATCGGCGCCGGCATGCGCTACCGCTTCTGAAGCATTACACTAACGGCCCTTCCGCGTGACCGCTCCAGTGCCCCTCATACGCCGGGCGGAAACCTCCGGTTTCCTTGGCTTCGCCGCAAAAGCGGCGGCGCCCGTTCGGGCGCTCGGACCGGTCAAGAGACCGGTCCGCCGGTATCACATCGTGATGACAGGATGCCATGCCGCACCCCATCTGGTGTGGCATGGCCAGTCCCTGCATCGATGTCTGCCGCTATGACGAGACCACCGGCTTCTGCTTCGGCTGCGGCCTGCTGAAGCGGGAGAAGAAGCGCTGGAAGAAGGATCGCGAGGACCGCCCCGCGATCCGCGCCGCCCTGCCTGACCGCATCGCGGAACTCGCCGCCGCCGGCCACAGGACCGGCGAGGCGGCGAAAAAGAAGAAATGATCCGGATACCTTATGAAGCGAGCGCCTCACGCCGGCAGACGCTGTCCAGCGCCGCTTCCAGCCGGCGCGTGAAGCTGGCGCAATCGCCCAGCGTGCGCGCCCAGGCATCGCCCGCCAGCACCTGCTTCGCGGCTGCATACCGGTCCCGGTCCGTGGCCAGCGCGATGGCGCGGGCGACGTAGTCCTCGCGGCTTTCGGTGATGCCATCCGTCAGCCCGATCGCAGTCAGCAGGCTGGCCGCCATGCGCGCGGCGAAGGCCTGTCCGGCGAGGGTCAGCAGCGGCAGCCCCATGCGCAGCGCGTCGCTCGCCACCGTCCCGGAATTATAGGGCGTGGTGTCCAGGAACAGATCCGCCAACCGCATGCGTGCGAGATAGCGCGCCGGCTCCACCCGCGGGCCGAGCACCAGCCGGTGCGGCGGCAGGCCGGCCGCTTCCATGCGTGCGCGCAAATTCGCACTGGCACCGTGCCCATCCTCCGCAAGCCAGAGCACCGAGTCCGGCACGGCGTGGAGGATGCGCAGCCAGTCGGCGAACATCGTCTCCGTGATCTTGTAGAAATTGGCGAAGCAGCAGAACACGAAGGCGTCCTGCGGCAGCGCCTCCTCCGCCCGTGTCACCTCCGGCAGCGCTGGCATGCGGCTGTCATTCGCCTGGTACAGCCCCTCGATCGGCAAGGGCTTCGGCGCATAGAGATGCGCGCGCTCCGGCGGCACCGCCACGGTGTCGCATAGAAGAAAATCCAGTTCCGGCAGGGGCACGTTGCCGATATAGCCGAGATAGGTGCCCTGCACGGGCGCCGGCTTCCAGCGCAGCACGCCCATCCGCGCGCCGCGCGTCAGCCCGTTCAGGTCGATGAGGATGTCGATTTCATCCGCGCGGATGCGCCGCGCCGCGTCCTCGTCGCCCATGGCACCGATGCGCACATGATGGTCCAGCGCGCCGATGACCCTTGCGCGGATGTCGCTGCCATCCTCGGGGGAGGAGCAATAGCCAAAAACCTCGAAGCGCGCGCGGTCGTGGCGTTCCAGCACCTCCGCGATCAGGAAGCTCATCGCATGGCGGCAGAAGTCGGAGGAGAGGTAGCCGATGCGGATGCGCTCGTGCCGATAGCCTCCGACGGGCGCCAGCCGCTCCGGCGCCGCCGGCACCTTCCGCTCCAGCCAGGCGGCGACGATGCGGCGTTGCAGGTCGATATCGTCGAACAGCGCCAGCGCGCCGAGCGGGCCCGCATGCAGCTGCGCATCGGCCTCCGACAGCCCCGGAATATCGCCGGCATGAATCGGCCACAGGCAGAGCTTCTGGCGCAGATGCGTCCAGTGCTGCAGCACATCCGGCTGCATCGGGTCGCTGACCAGGCTGGCGCGCAGCGATTGCTCGGCCTCCGCGAAGCGGCCGGCCTGTTCCTGCACGCGGCCGCGCTGGTTCAGCAGGTTGCGGCGCGTCGCCTCCGGCTGCAGGGCGGCGCCCCAGGCGGCCAGCGCCGCCTCCGCCTGCCCCGTCGCTTCCAGCGCCAGGCCGAGATTGATCGCCGCCTCGTGGAAATCCGCCTTCAGCGCCAGGGCGTTGCGGTAGCAGGTCACGGCCTGTCCGGGATCGCCCGCCTGGGCCAGTTCCACGCCCAGGTTGAACCAGGCGGCCATCGCCTGGGCATGGCCGGGATTGGCGGCGAGCCAGGCCTGGTAGACGGCGACGGTCATGCCGCGCCGGCCCTCCCGCGTCGCCTGCTCGACAAGCGGCAGCAGCCCTTCCAGGCGGATGGCGCGCAGCGCGCGCTGGCGCCGCGCTTCCTCCGCCGGCGGCAGCAGCGGCGGCCAGGCGGGGCCGGCGATCAGCCCGGCGAGCCAGCCGAGATCCAGCGTCTCCATCGGCAGGATCGCGTTCATGCCGCGCTCCACAGCCGCGCATCCGGCGGCAGCTTCTGGAAGCCGTCGCGCCGCGCCAGCCTTGCGCGCCAGATCGCTTCGTAATCCGGCACGGTGAACAGCTCCCGCGCATCATGATCCTCGGCCAGGCCGAGATCGAGATAGGTGTCGAGATTGGTCAGCTCCGGGCGCGGCAGCGCGCCGTCGCGGAAGGCGGCCCACATCGCCCCGAACTGCGTCTCGATGGCACGCACGAAGGCCTCCGTGTCGAACAGCACGGAGGTTTCGCGCAGGGCCAGCAGGCGCTCGCGATAGGCCCGCAGCCGCACCACATCGTTGCCGAGCGCGATGGCCTGCGCCACATAGTCTTCCGGCGTCGCGCAGACGAGTTCCGGCACGCCGGCCGCGCGCACCAGGCTGGCGCAGACGCGGCTGGCAAAGCCGCGGCCCGGCAGGGTCAGCACGGGCGTGCCCATCCACAGCGCGTCAGACGCGGTGGTATGCGCGCCATAGGGCGCCGTATCCAGGAACAGGTCGGCCGCGGCATAGCGCGCGACATGATCGACGTTGCCCGCCATCGGCGCGAAGACCAGCCGCGCGGGGTCGATCCCCGCCGCCGCCGCGCGTTCGCGCAGCTTCACATCCACCGCATCGCTGGATTTCAACAGCCAGAGCACGCTGCCGGGCACGCCCTGCAGCACGCGCATCCAGCGTTCGAAGACGAAGGGCGTGATCTTCTGCGCGCCGTTGAAGCAGCAGAACACCACGGCATCGTCCGGCAGGCCGAGCGAACTGCGCGTCGGCGTCGGCGCCACCTGCCGGTGCCGGTCATTCGGCTGGTAGCAGGGCAGCCGCAGCACGGCCTCCGAATACCAGGCCTCCGCCCCCGGCGGGATGATGGTGTCGTCGGCCAGGATATAGTGGTGATAGGGCGTGCCCATGGTGCCGGCATAGCCGAGCCAGTTGACGATCACCGGCGCCGGCCGGCGCGACAGCAGTTTCGTGCGCGCGCCGCGCGTATGGCCGTTGATGTCCACCAGGATGTCGATGCCATCCGCCAGCATCCGCGCCAGCGCCGCGTCGTCATCGAGCGGCGTGATGTCGGTCCAGTGTTCGGCGCTGTCGCGGATGCGCGCCTTCACCGCATCCTCCTGCGGGATGCCGCAGTAATAGATGAAGACCTCGAAGCGCGACCGGTCATGCAGGCGGTACATGTCCGCCGTCAGATGGCCGATGGCATGGGAGCGAAGGTCGGAGGAGAGGTAGCCGATGCGCAGCCGGCGGCCCGGCGCTTCCGCGCGCCGATCCGCGAAATCCGCATCGCTGCGGAACTCGGCCGGCACGCCGACCTCCGCCTGGGCATAGGCGGCGGACAGCGCCAGCGCCATCAGCGGATCATCCGCATAGGTCACGAAGCTCAGCGGCGCCATGCCGCGCAGCAGGGCGGTGCGGTCCAGCGGACCCACCGGCTCCAGCAGTGGCCAGGCGCATTGCCGCTGGCGCAGGCTGATCCAGTGCTGCACCACGTCGCGCATGGTCGGCGCGATCTCGATGATCTGGCGCAGATGCGCCTCCGCTTCCGCATGGCGCTGCTGCGATTCCAATACGCGCGCGATGTGCTTCAGCGCGCTGGTCCGGTAGGCCAGCGCATCGCCGGTCAGCGCCGCCAGGCTGGCCGCTGCATGCGCCCAATGCGCGATCGCCGGTTCCAGGGCGCCGAGCCGTTCATAGACCACGCCCAGATTGATGAAGGGCGGGATGAAGGCGGCGTTGCGGCGGATGGCCTCGGTGAAGGCGGTGGCGGCACCCGGCAGGTCATCGAGACCCGACAGCAGGACGCCATAGTTGAAATAGACGGCATGGCCCAGCGGATCGGCCGGATGGCGGTCCAGCCAGTCGCGATACAGCGCGGCCGCCTGCCGGGCCTCCCCGAGACTGGAAAGCTGATGCGCCGAGCCGAACAGCTCCGCCACAGTGTCGATCCGCATGCTTCCATCCTGGCGCGCTGCAACGGCCGCGCAGCATGCCAAGCGGGGATGAAGAAGCGGTTACCGGCGCACCGATGCGCATCCGCATTTTTCCGCGACCCGGATTCATAAGCCGTCAACGCATCCTCCCTACTCTGCCCCCACGCCGGGACGACAGAAGGTCCACCCGCTTGCGTCGCGCCGTCTGCAACCCGGAATCCGTGATTCCTGGCGCGATGCCTTCTGCCCAATCGGGAGTTCAGGTGATGGCGCTGTTCGATTCGCTGACGACGACCCAGATCGGGCAGCTCACCACCACAACCATCGCGGCCCTGACCACATCCCAGATCCGCACACTCGCCACCACCCAGGTGGCGGCGCTGACCACGACCCAGTTCGGCGCCATGGCCAGCACCCAGCTTGGCGCGCTGACCAGCACCCAGGCCGCCGCGCTGGAGACCACCGACCTCGCGGTACTCGGCACCAGTCAGGTCCGGGGCCTGGTTTCCACACAGCTCGCGGCGCTGAGCACGACGCAGCTCGGCGCGCTGACCAGCACCCAGCTTGGCGCCTTCTCCTCCACCCAGGCGGGCGCGCTGAGCACCACCCAGGTGGCGGCGCTGACCACGACGCAGATCGGCGGGCTGGGCACCACCCAGGTCAGCGGGTTGACCAGCCTGCAGGTGGCGGCGCTGACCACCACCCAGGTGGGCGTGCTGACCACCACCCAGATCGCCGCGATCCGCAGCAGCCAGATTCGCGGGCTGGAGACCACCGACCTCGCCGCGCTGACCACGACGCAGATCGGCGGCCTGACCACGGCGCAGCTCGCCTCCCTGACCAGCACGCAGGCGGCGGCGCTGGAGACCAGCGATCTGGCGGCCCTGACCACCACGCAGATCCGTGGCCTGGTCTCCACCCAGCTCGGCGCGCTGACGACGACCCAGGCGGTGGCGCTGACCACGACGCAGCTGAATGCGCTGACGGCCACCCAGGTCGCCGGCCTCAGCACCACCCAGATGGGCGCGCTCACCACCACCCAGGTCGCCGCGCTGGCCACCACGCAGGTGGCGGGGCTGACCTCCGGCCAGCTCACCGCGCTGACCACGACGCAGATCGGCGCGCTGACCAGCACCCAGATCGGTGCCATCACGGCGACGCAGATGCGCGGGCTGGAAACCACGGATGTGGCCGCGCTGACCACCACCCAGGTCGCCGGCCTCACCTCCGCCCAGCTCACCGGCCTCAGCGCGACGCAGGTCGTGGCGCTGGAGACCACGGATCTCGCCACGCTCAGCACCACCCAGCTGCGCGGCCTGACGACGACACAGGTCGCCGCGCTGACCACGACGCAGGCGGCGGCGCTGACCACGACCCAGCTCGCGGGGCTGGCGACGACGCAGGTCGCGGGCCTGACTTCCGCGCAGCTCGCGGCGCTGACCACCACCCAGTTCGGCGCCCTGGCCAGCAGCCAGATCGGCGCCATCAGCTCCATCCAGATCCGCGGCATGGAGACCACCGACCTCGCCGCGCTGACCACCACGCAATTCGCCGGCCTGACCTCGGTGCAGCTCGGCGCGCTGACCACCACCCAGGCGGTGGCGCTGGAGACGACGGACCTCGCCGCGCTCAGCACGGCACAGCTGCGCGGCCTGAGCAGCAGCCAGCTCGGCGCGCTGACGACCACCCAGGCGGCGGCGCTGACCACCACGCAGATGGCCGCGCTGACCAGCACGCAGATCGGCGGGCTGACGACGACGCAGACGGCGGCACTGACCACCACCCAGGTCGCCGCGCTGGGCACCACCCAGATGGCGGGGCTGATTTCCACCCAGGTGGCCGCGCTGACGACGACGCAGGTCGGCGCCCTGACCACCACCCAGATCGCGGCGATCCGCAGCAGCCAGATCCGCGGGCTTGAGACCACCGACCTCGCCGCCCTGACCACGACGCAGATCGGCGGCCTGACCACCGCGCAGCTCGCCTCCCTCACCAGCACCCAGGCCGCGGCGCTGGAGACCACCGATCTGCAGGCGCTGACCACCACGCAGCTCGCCGGGCTGGTCTCCACCCAGATCGCGGCGCTGACCACCACGCAGTCCACCGCGCTGACCACGACCCAGGTCGCGGCCCTGACCACCACCCAGGTCGGTGCCTTCACCACGACCCAGGTCGCCGCGCTGACCACCACCCAGATCGGCGCCTTCGGCACCACGCAGATCCAGGGCCTGACGACCGGCCAATTGGCCGCGCTGACCACCACCCAGGTCGGCGCCCTGACCAGCACCCAGGTCGGCGCCATCCGCCGCAACTGGATCACCGGGCTGGAGACCACGGACCTCGCCGCCTTCACCACCACACAGATCGGCGGCCTGTCTTCCGACCAGGTGAATTCGCTGAACAACACCCAGGTCGCGGCGCTGGAGACCACTGACCTCGCGGTGCTGACCACGACCCAGCTTCGCGGCCTGACCTCGACGCAGGTCGGTGCGCTGACCACGACCCAGGCCGGCGCGCTGACCACGACGCAGATCGCCTCCCTGGCCAGCACCCAGATTTCCGGCATCGGCTCCGCCCAGCTGGCGACGCTGACGACGACCCAGATCGGCGCCATCACCAGCACGCAGATCGCCGCCATCAGCTCCACCGCGCTCCGTGGGATGGAGACCACCGACCTCGCCGCCCTGACCACCACCCAGGTCGCAGGCCTGACCGCGACGCAGATCGGCGCGCTGACCACGACGCAGGCGGTGGCGCTGGAGACGACGGACCTCGCCGCGCTGACCACGGCGCAGCTGCGCGGCCTGACCAGCACGCAGGTGGCGGCGCTGACCACGACGCAGGCGACCGCGCTGACCAGCACGCAGATGGCGGCGCTGAACAGCACGCAATTCGCGGCGCTGACCAGCACCCAGACGGCAGCGCTGACCACGACGCAGATCGGCGCGCTCGGCACCACCCAGATCGCCGGCCTGACCAGCACCCAGTTGGCGGCGCTGACCACCACCCAGGTCGGCGTGCTGACCACGACGCAGATCGCCGCCATCCGCAGCAGCCAGATCCGCGGCATGGAGACCACGGACCTCGCCGCACTGACCACAACGCAGATCGGCGGCCTGACCACCGCGCAGCTCGCCTCGCTCACCAGCACCCAGGCCGCGGCGCTGGAGACCACCGACCTCGTGGTGCTGACCACCACGCAGCTCGCCGGGCTGGTCTCCACCCAGATCGCGGCGCTGACCACCACGCAGTCCACCGCGCTGACCACGACGCAGCTTGGCGCGCTGACCACCAGCCAGGTCGGGGCCTTCACCACCACCCAGGTGGCCGCGCTGACCACGACGCAGATCGGTGGCCTGGGCACCACGCAGGTCCAGGGCCTGACGACCGGCCAGCTGGCCGCGCTGACCACCACCCAGGTCGGCGCCCTGACCACCACCCAGGTCGGCGCCATCCGCCGCAACTGGATCACCGGGCTGGAGACCACGGACCTCGCCGCGCTGACCACGACGCAGATCGGCGGCCTTTCCTCCGACCAGGTGAATTCGCTGAGCACCACCCAGGTCGCGGCGCTGGAGACCACCGACCTCGCGGTGCTGACCACGACCCAGCTTCGCGGCCTGACCTCGACGCAGGTCGGTGCGCTGACCACCACCCAGGCCGGCGCGCTGACCACGACGCAGATCGCCTCCCTGGCCAGCACCCAGATTTCCGGCATCGGCTCCGCGCAATTGGCGACGCTGACGACGACGCAGATCGGCGCCATCACCAGCACGCAGATCGCCGCCATCGGCAGCGCCGCGCTGCGCGGGATGGAGACCACCGACCTCGCCGCGCTGACCACCACCCAGGTGGCCGGGCTGACCGCGACGCAGATCGGCGCGCTGACCACGACCCAGGCCTCCGCGCTGGAGACGACGGACCTGGTCGCGCTCAGCACCACCCAGCTGCGCGGCATGAACGCGACGCAGATCGCCTCCCTGACCACGACGCAGACCACGGCGCTGACCAGCACGCAGATGGCGGCGCTGACCAGCAGCCAGCTCGCGGCCATGACCAGCACCCAGACGGCGGCGCTGACCACGACGCAGGTCGCGGCGATGGGCACCACCCAGGTGGCCGGCCTCACCTCCACGCAGGTGGCGGCCCTGACCACCACCCAGGTCGGCGTGCTGACCACGACGCAGATCGCCGCCATCGGCAGCGTCGCCCTGCGCGGCATGGAGACCACCGACCTCGCCGCCCTGACCACCACCCAGATCGGTGGCCTGACCACGGTGCAGATCGCGGCGCTGACCACCACCCAGGCCTCCGCCATGGAGACCACCGATCTCGCCGCGCTGACCACCACGCAGCTTGGCGGACTGACCAGCACCCAGCTCGCATCGCTGACGACCACGCAGGCCACCGCGCTGACCACGACCCAGGTCGGCGCCCTGACCACCACCCAGGTCGGCGGCTTCACCACCACCCAGGTCGCCGCGCTGACCACCACCCAGATCGGCGCCTTCGGCACCAACCAGATGCAGGGCCTGACCACTGGTCAGCTCGCTGCCCTGACCACCACCCAGGTCGGTGCCCTGACCAGCACCCAGGTCGGCGCCATCCGCCGCAACTGGATCCGCGGCATGGAGACCACCGACCTCGCCGCCCTGACCACCACCCAGATGGCCGGCCTCACCTCCGACCAGCTGAACGGGCTGACCAATACCCAGGTCGCGGCGCTGGAAACCACCGACCTTGCGGTGCTGACCACGACGCAGCTTCGCGGCCTGACCAGCACCCAGTTGGGCGCGCTGACCACGACGCAGGCCGGGACGCTGACCACCACCCAGGTGGCCTCACTGGTGAACACCCAGATCGCCGGCCTCGTCTCCAGCCAGGTGGCGGCGCTCACCACCACCCAGGTTGGCGCGCTGACCAGCACGCAGATCGCCGGCATCACCTCCACCGCCCTGCGGGGGATGGAGACGACGGACCTCGCCGCGCTCACCACCACCCAGGTGGCCGGGCTGACCGCGACGCAGATCGGCGCGCTGACCACCACCCAGGCCTCCGTCCTGGAGACCACCGACCTCGCGGTGCTCACCACGACCCAGCTGCGCGGCCTGACCAGCACGCAGCTGGCGTCTCTGACGACGACGCAGGCGGTGGCGCTGACCACCACCCAGGTCGCGGCGCTGAACAGCACCCAGATCGGCGGGCTGACCAGCACCCAGGCGGCGGCGCTGACCACGACGCAGGTCGCGGCGATGGGCACCACCCAGGTGGCCGGCCTCACCTCCACGCAGCTGGCGGCGCTGACCACCACCCAGGTCGGCGTGCTGACCACGACGCAGATCGCCGCCATCGGCAGCGTCGCCCTGCGCGGCATGGAGACCACCGACCTCGCCGCCCTGACCACCACCCAGATCGGTGGCCTGACAACGGTGCAGATCGCGGCGCTGACCACCACCCAGGCCTCCGCCATGGAGACCACCGATCTCGCGGCGCTGACCACGACGCAGCTTGGCGGGCTCACCTCCACGCAGCTCGCATCGCTGACGACCACGCAGGCCACCGCGCTGACCACGACCCAGGTCGGCGCCCTGACCACCACCCAGGTCGGCGGCTTCACCACCACCCAGGTCGCCGCGCTGACCACCACCCAGATCGGCGCCTTCGGCACCAACCAGATGCAGGGCCTGACCACTGGTCAGCTCGCTGCCCTGACCACCACCCAGGTCGGTGCCCTGACCAGCACCCAGGTCGGCGCCATCCGCCGCAACTGGATCCGCGGCATGGAGACCACCGACCTCGCCGCGCTCACCACCACCCAGATGGCCGGCCTCACCTCCGACCAGCTGAACGGGCTGACCAACACCCAGGTCGCGGCGCTGGAAACCACCGACCTCGCGGTGCTGACCACCACCCAGCTTCGCGGCCTGACCAGCACCCAGCTTGGGGCGCTGACCACGACGCAGGCCGGTGCCCTGACCACCACGCAGATCGGCGGGCTGGTGAACACCCAGCTTTCCGGCCTCGTCTCCAGCCAGGTGGCGGCGCTCACCACCACCCAGGTCGGCGCGCTGACCAGCACGCAGATCGCCGGCATCACCTCCACCGCCCTGCGCGGCATGGAAACGACGGACCTCGCCGCGCTCACCACCACCCAGGTCGCCGGCCTGACCAGCACCCAGATCGGGGCGCTGACCACCACCCAGGCCTCCGCGCTGGAGACCACCGATCTCGCGGTGCTCACCACGACCCAGCTGCGCGGCCTGACCAGCACCCAGCTGGCATCGCTGACCACCACCCAGGCGGCGGCGCTGACCACCACCCAGGTGGCCGCACTGACCAGCAGCCAGGCCGCGGGGCTGACCACCACCCAGGTCGGTGTCCTGACCACGACGCAGATCGGCGCCCTCGGCACCACCCAGGTGGTCGGCCTGACCAGCGCCCAGGTGGCGGCGCTCACCACCACCCAGGTGGGCGTGCTGAGCACGACACAGATCGCCGCCATCGGCAGCGTCGCCCTGCGCGGCATGGAGACCACCGATCTCGCAGCCCTGACCACCACCCAGATCGGTGGCCTGACCACGGCGCAGCTCGCCTCCCTGACCACCACCCAGGCTGCGGCGCTGGAGACCACGGACCTCGCCGTGCTGACCACGACCCAGCTGCGCGGCCTGACCAGCACCCAGCTCGGCGCGCTGACCACCACGCAGGCCACCGCCCTGACCACCACCCAGGTCGGATCCCTGACCACGACGCAGGTCGGTGGCCTCACCACCACCCAGGTCGCCACCCTCACCACCACCCAGATCGGCGCCTTCGGCTCCGATCAGATGATGGGCCTCACCAGCGGCCAGTTGGCCGCCCTCACCACCACGCAGGTCGGCGCCCTGACCAGCACCCAGATCGGCAGCATCCGCCGCAACTGGATCCGCGGCATGGAGACCACCGATCTCGCCGCGCTGACGACCACCCAGATCGGTGGCCTCACCTCCGACCAGTTGAACGGGCTGACCAACACCCAGCTCGCGGCGCTGGAGACCACCGACCTCGCCGTGCTGACCACCACCCAGCTTCGTGGCCTGACCAGCACCCAGTTGGGGGCGCTGACCACCACGCAGGCCGGTGCCCTGACCACCACGCAGATCGGCGGACTGGTGAACACCCAGCTGTCCGGCCTCGTCTCCAGCCAGGTGGCGGCGCTGACCACCACCCAGGTCGGCGCGCTGACCAGCACGCAGATCGCCGGCATCACCTCCACCGCCCTGCGGGGGATGGAGACCACCGACCTCGCCGCGCTCACCACCACCCAGGTGGCCGGCCTGACCAGCACCCAGCTTTCCGCCCTGACCTCCACCCAGGCGGCCTCGCTGGAAACGACGGACCTGGTGGCACTGACCACCGCGCAGTTCCGCGGCCTGGCCTCCACCCAGCTCGCGGCGCTGACGACGACGCAGGCGGTGGCGCTGACCACCACCCAGCTCGGCGCGCTGACCACGACCCAGGCGGCGGCACTGACCACCACCCAGGTGGCGGCGCTGACCACCACGCAGATCGGCGGGCTGGGCACCACCCAGGTCGCCGGCCTCGGCAGCAATCAGCTCGCGGCCCTGACCACGACCCAGGTGGGGGCGCTCAGCTCCACCCAGATCGGCGGCATCAGCAGCGTGCAGATCAAGGGCATGGAGACCACCGACATCGCGGTGCTGACCACCACGCAGTTCGGCGGCCTGTCCTCCACCCAGCTCAGCGCGCTGACCAGCACCCAGGTCACCGCGCTCACCACCACCCAGGCCGCGGCGCTGGCCACCAGCCAGCTTGTCGGCCTGACCCAGACCCAGATCGGCGCGCTGACCACGACGCAGGTCGCGGCGCTGACCAGCACCTCCATCACCGCCCTGACCACGCGGCAGATGGCGGGGCTGACCACGACGCAGCTGGCCTCGCTGAGCACCACCCAGGTCTCGGCGCTGGAGACGACGGATATCGTGGCGCTCTCGGACGCCCAGGTGGCCGGCTTCACCAGCACCCAGATCGGGGCAATGTCCTCGAACCAGGTGAATGCCCTGTTTGTCTGAACCGGCGGGGGCGGTGTCCGCCCCCGTCCCTCACGCCTGTGGCGGCGTCGGCCGGTGGCCGGAGACGCGGGCGGCGGTATCCCGAGGCAGGCGAAGCGCGCCGGGCAGCATCGCCAGCATGACCAGGCCGGCCACCACGAAACCGGCCTGGAATTCCGCCAGGCCCGGTTCGGCGGTGCCCCGGACATACATTCCCGCCGCCAGGGTCAGCGAGCCCAGCACCACGCCCAGCGCCACTGACAATTGCTGGATCGTGCCCGTCATCGCCGTGGCCGCCGCCAGCTTGTTCTGCGGCACATCCGCAAACGCCATGGTGGCCATGGAGGTGAATTGCAGCGAGCGTGACAGGCCGCCCGCCGCCAGCACCAGGAAGATGGCGATCGGAGGCCAGGACGGGTTGAACAGCGCGCAGGCCGCCACCCCCGCCGCCGCCGCCACGGCATTCGCCACCAGGATCGTGCGGAAGCCGAAGCGCCGCAGCAGCGGGCGGATCAGCGGCTTCATCGTCAGCGCCCCGAGCGCCGTGGCGAAGGTCAGCAATCCGCTGCCGGAAGCCGAGAGCCCGAAGACCAGTTGCAACGTCAGCGGCAGCATGAAGGGCAGCGCCCCGGCGCCGATGCGGAACAGCGTGCCGCTCAGCATCGGCATGCCGAAGCTCGGGATCGACAGCAGGGAAAGGTCCACCGCCGGCCGCACCGCCTGCTTCGAATGCAGCACCGCCGCCAGCGTCGCCAGCGCGCCCAGCCCCAGCACGGCCAGCGTCGCCCAGACCGGCACCAGGCCGCGGCCGATCGTCTCCAACCCCGAGACCAGCAGGGCCAAAGCGATGCCCCAGAACAGCAGGCCGCGCGTGTCGAGCGGGCCGGGGTCCTGCTTCTCCAGTTCCGGAATGAAGCGCCAGACCAGCAGCAGCCCCAGCGCGCCGACCGGGATATTGATCCAGAACACCGCGCGCCAGGACACCGCATCGGTCAGCAGGCCGCCGATCGGCGGGCCGAAGATCGGGCCGAGCAGCGCCGGCATGGTCAGCCAGGTCATCGCCGTCAGCAGTTCCTCCTTGCTGACGCGGCGCAGCAGCAGCAGGCGGCCGACCGGCACCATCATGGCGCCGCCCAGGCCCTGGAGCACCCGCGCCGCCACCAGCGTGCCGAGGCCCTGCGACAGCCCCACCAGGGCCGAGGCGCCGGTAAAGACCAGGATCGCCCACATGAAGACGCGCCGCGGCCCGAACCGGTCCGCCACCCAGCCGGAAACCGGGATGAAGACGCAGAGCGCCACGAGGTAGGAGGTGATGGCGACCGAGAGATGCACCGGGTCCCGCCCCAGGTCGCGCGCCATGGCCGGCAGGGCGGTGGCCACCACGCTGCTGTCCAGGTTCTGCATGAACAGGGCGCTGGCGACGATCGCCGCGACGATTCGCGGGTCGCGGGGCGCGACGGGGCGCGGATCGCGCGGCTTCTTCTCGGTCTCGCTCACCCGGCCGCCATCTCCCGCAATCGCGCACGCTGGATTTTTGGGCCGTTCGGCCCATCCACCACCGGAAATTTTTCGAGCACCACGATCCGCGCCGGCACCTTGAACCGCGCCAGGTTCGTTTTCGCATGCGCCATCAGCGCGGCCTCGTCATAGCCTGGGCCGGGGATGATGAAGGCGACAGGCTTGCCGCCGGCCTCCACCACCTGGGCCGCCACGACTTCGGGCCGGGACTGCAGAAAACCCTCGATCTCCTCAGGCGAGACGAGAAAACCGCCGATCCGCAACGCGTCGCCGCGGCGCGTCCGAAAACCGAAGCCGCCATCGGGCTGCGGCTCCGCCAGGTCGCCGCTGCGGAACCAGCCATCCGCCGTGCGGGCCTGCGCCGTCGCCTCCGGATTGCTGAGATAGCTGTCGAACAGGGAGGGGCCGCGCAGCAGCAGCTCGCCATCCTCCGCGATCCGCCAGCGGGCCTCGGCGCTGACCGGCGCGCCGCCGCCCACCGCGCGATGTGGGCCGGCTGGGTCCTGGCCGGCGAAGAGCGCCTGGACCTCCGAACTGCCATAGACGCCGCGCACCGCGAGGCCCAGCGCGTCGGAGGCCGCCAGCACCCGCTCCGCCTGGCCATGGAAGCTGGCGAATCCGGTGAAGCGAAATCCCTGGTAGGGACGGCCAGCGGCGGCCTCGGCCAGCAGCAGCAGCCATTCATCGCCGCCGACCATATGGGTGATGCCCTCCGCCCGGATCAGCGCATCGGCCGCCGCGGCGTCCAGCTTCTCCATGCAGGCGATCCGCGCGCCACCCGCCACCGCCGCCAGCGCCGCGCTCAACCCGAAAGTGCCACAGAGCGGCACGGCGGCGAGCATGGCGGCGCCCGAGGCATCCGTGCCGATCGCCGCCGCCACATCCGCCGCATGGCCGGCGATGGAGGCTTGGTGGTGCAGCACCAGTTTTGGGCCCGCCGTGGTGCCGCTGGTGGTGAAGGTCAGGCATTCACCCTCCGGAGTCGCCAGGTCCGGCGAGTCCTCCGCTTCCAACAGGGTCTTGCGGGTCAGTACCGGCAGGCCGGCAAGTTCGCCCTCCCCCATCCCGTCCATCCCCAGCACCAGCCGCAGCGATGGCGGCAGGTCGGCCAGCACGGCGGCGGCGTCCACGGCCGCGAAATCGCGCGCCACGGCGATGGCCTTGGGCTGGGCGCGGGCGAGCAGGTTGCCGACCTCCAGCGCCCGGAAGCGGGTGTTCAGCAGCACCGCGCAGGCGCCGCGCCGGGCGAGTGCGAAGAGCAGCAGCAGGAAATCGGGGCGATTCGGCAGGAACAGCGCCACCCGGTCGCCCGGCCCGATTCCCGCCGCCGCCAGCCCGCCCGCCATGCGCCGCACCTGTGCCTCGGCCTGCGCCCAACTCAAGCCGGGAAAGGCCGGGGCCTCCGGATGGGCGGCAGCGCTGCGCGCCAGAAGCGCGGTGAGTGTGGCAGGGCGTTCCATTGTCCCGCATGATGCGACCGCTTCGCGCCGCCCGCCAGACCACCCGCCGCGGAACAGCCCCCCGCTTGACGCGCCGCGCCTGCGGCGGGACGGTCGGGCCATGCCCAGCTCCCCGCCCGACCCCGTCACCCTCGCGGTGCTCGAAAACCGCTTCCGCGCCGTGGTGGAGGAGATGGGGGAGGCGCTGCTGCGCACCGCCACCTCCCAGATCCTGAATTCCTCCCGCGATTTCTCCATCGCGCTGTGTGACGCGCGGGGGCGGCTGGTGGCGCAGGCGGATCACATCCCGGTGCATGTCGGCGCCATGCCCTTCGCGGCGGAAGCGGTCTTGCAGGCCTTCCCGAACGCCATGCGCCCCGGCGACTGTTTTCTGCTGAACGACCCCTGGCATGGCGGCAGCCATCTGCCGGACCTGACGATTGTCCTGCCTGTCTTCGAGGGCGCGGAACTGGTCTTCCTCTGCGTCGTCCGCGCCCATCAGTCCGACATCGGCGGCGCGACCCATGGCGGCTACAACCCCTCGGCCACCGAGATCTGGCAGGAGGGCATCCGCATCCCGCCGATCCGGCTGGGGGAGAACGACACGCTGCGCGAGGACCTCGTGCAGATGCTGGCGCTCAACACCCGCATCGCGCGCGACTTCCGGGGCGACCTGATGGCCATGTGGGGTTCCGCCCGACTCGGCGCGAAGCGGCTGGAGGCGCTGCTGGCGAGCCACGGCGCGCCCAAGCTGAACGCCGCGACGGACGCCATCCTGGACCTCGCCGAGGCCCATGCCCGCCGCATCATCGCCACCTGGCAGGACGGCACCTGGCAAAGCGAGGCGGTGCTGGATGATGACGGGCATGGGGCCGTGGACGTCACCATCCGCGCCACCGTCACCAAGCAGGGCGGCGAGCTGACCGTGGACCTGACGGCGAGCGATCCGCAGACGCTGGGCTTCGTCAATTCCTCCTGGCCCAACACCGTCTCCGCCGTGCGGATGGCGCTCGCCTATCTGCTGGACCCGGAGGTGGCGAAGAATGACGGCGCCTTCCGGCCCCTGACCGTGCTGGCGAGGGAGGGCACGGTCGTGCGCGCGGCGGAGGGTGCGGCCGTGACGCTCTGCACCAGCCATTGCTCGAACGAGATCGTGGAGGCGGTGGTCAAGGCGCTGGCCAATGCCTGCCCCACGCGCGCCATGGGCGGCTGGGGCCGCCGCTTTCGGATCGCCATCCAGGGCAACGACCCGCGGCGCGCCGGCAAGAAATTCGTATGGCACCTGTTCCATGCCCGCCCCGGCGGTGGCGGCCATGCGACCGGCGATGGCTGGTCCGGCGCCGGCGAGTGGCATTCGGCCGGCGGGCTGAAATTCGGCAGCGTCGAGATGGCCGAGGCGCGCTTTCCCCTGTTCTTCCGCCGCCACGAATTTCTGGGGGGCTCGGCCGGCGACGGGCAATATCGTGGCGGGCTGGGCGGAGAGCTGGAACTGGTGGTGGAAACCGCCGGCCCGGCGCGGGCCAATACCGCCGGCGACGGCGCCCGGCATGGCGCGGCGGGGATGCTCGGCGGGCAGGACGGCGCGCCGCATCACTACCGGCTGATCCCCTCGGAGGGCACGCCACGCGACCTGCGCACCAAGGAAACCGGCGTGCCGCTCGCCCCCGGCGACGTGCTGCATGTGCGATCGGGTGGCGGCGGCGGCTGGGGCGACCCGGCGAAGCGCGACCCGGCGGCGCGGGCGGCGGATACGGCCGAGGGCTTTGTCTGACTTTTCACGACCTGCGCGGCCCCCCTCACCCAACCCTCTCCCCCCGTCGGGGGGAGAGGGTTGGGTGAGGGGCGTGCTGCACACCGGAGTATCCCCATGCTTGCCCCCTACCGGATCGGCTGCGACGTCGGCGGCACCTTCACCGATGTGGTCTGCATCGGTGCCGATGGCGCGACCCTGCTCGCCAAGGCGGCGACCACGCCGGATGACCAGTCCCGCGGCGTGCTCGATGGCCTCGGCGTGCTCGCCGGCATGCTCGGCCTGCCTTTGCCCGATCTGCTGGCCCGGACCGAGCGCCTGGTGCATGGCACCACCGTCGCCACCAATGCCCTGCTGGAACGCCGCACCGCCCGCATCGGCCTGCTGACCACCGAGGGCCATCGCGACGTCATCGAGATGCGGGAGGGGCTGAAGCCCGAACGCTACGACCTGCGCCTGTCACCCCCTGCCCCGCTCGTCCCGCGCCGCCTGCGCCTGCCGCTGCGGGAGCGCATCCGCGCCGATGGCGAGGTATCCGTCGCGCTGGACGACGCCTCCCTCACCACAGCCATCGAGACCCTGCGCGCCGAAAAGGTGGAGGCCGTGGCCATCTGCCTGTTCCATTCCTGGCGCGACCCCTCCCACGAACAGGCCGCCGGCGCCGCCGTGGCCGCCGCCTTGCCCGGCGCCTATGTGACGCTCTCCTCGGACGTGCTGCCGCAGATCAAGGAGTTCGAGCGCTTCTCCACCACCGTGGTGAATGCCGCCGTCGGCCCCATCGTCGCCACCTATCTCGGCCGGCTGGAAACCCGCCTGGCCGAGGCCGGGCTGCGCGCGCCACTGTTCGTCATCCTCTCCCATGGTGGCGTGGCACCCGTCGCCGAGGCATCGCGCATCGCCGCCGGCACGGCGCTCTCCGGCCCCGCGGGCGGCGTCGCCGCCGGGCTGGCGCTGGCCCGCGCCGGGCTGGGGCAGGACCTGGTGACCTTCGATGTCGGCGGCACCTCCACCGATGTCGCGCTGATCGAGGGTGGCGAGGCCGCCTTGGGCCGCGGCCGGGTGGTGGGCGGCGAGCGGATCGCGCTCGAAAGCCTGGATATCGTCACGCTGGGCGCCGGCGGCGGCTCCATCGCCCATATCGGCGCCGGCGGCATGATGCGGGTGGGTCCCCGCAGCGCGGGCGCGGTGCCCGGCCCGGCCTGCTATGGCGCGGGCGGGACGGAGCCGGCGGTGACGGACGCCAACCTGGTGCTGGGCTACCTGGACGGCGCGCGCTTCCTCGGCGGAAGGCGTTCGCTGGACCTCGCCGCCGCACAGGGCGCAGTGGAGCGGCTGGGCGCAAAACTCGGCCTTGGCATGATGGAATGTGCCGCGGGCATCCATGCACTCGCGAACATCGCCATGGCGGATGGCATCCGCGTCGCCACGGTGCGCCGCGGTGTCGATCCGCGCGGTTTTTGCCTGTTGGCCTTCGGCGGGGCGGCGGGGTTGCACGCTTCTGCGGTGGCGCGGGACCTCGGCATGGCGCGGGTCGCCGTGCCGCTGCTCGCCGCGGGGCTGTCGGCCTGGGGCATGTTGCAGACGGATCTGCGCTACGAAGTCTCCCGCAGCCTGATCGGCGCCACCGGCCTGCCGGACGAGCCCGCCATCCGCGCCCTGTTTGCCGAGTTGGAAGCCGCCGCCCGCGCCCGCATGGCCGAATGGATGGATGGCACGCCTGCCATCCGCCGCAGCGCCGACATGCGCTATGGCGAGCAGGTTTTTGAAGTCGGCGTCCCGCTGGATACGGTGGATTGGGAGGCGCCCGGCCTGCCGACGCAAATTGCCGAAAGCTTTCATACGCGGCATGAGGCGCTGTTCACCTATGCCCTGCGCGGGGAGGAGGTGGTGCTGGTCACCGCCCGGGTCGCCGCGATCGGCCGCCTGCCCGCCTTGCCGGTTCGGGAATTGCCGGACGCGGCGCCGGCGACGCCCGTGGCACAGCGCCGCGCCTTCGTCGCCGGCGCGGTCCAGGACCTGCCCGTCTATGCCTTCACGGCCTTGGCCCCGGGCCAGAAACTGCCCGGCCCGGCCATCGTGGAAAGCGACACCACCACCGTGCTGCTGCTGCCCGGCGACACCGCCTGGCTGGATGCGCGCGGCTGGCTGGAGGTGGCGGTGGGGGGCTGAGGCCCCCTCCGATTCAGGCCGCCCGGCCGTATTCCAGCCTGGCCTCGCCCGCCACGCAGACCGAGATGCTGGGCGCCAGCGCCGCATCGGCACCGGGCTGGCCGGCGAGCCAGCCGGCATAGAGGCCTTCCAGCACCGCCCCGATCCAGGCGCCCTCGGCATCCTGGCCGATGCCCACGGCCGGGGCGGCGGCATGGGTCACCAGCAGCCGCTGCTGCTCGACATCGACGGCAAGCTGGCAATAGCCCCATTCCGCCGCGCCGAGCGCGTCATTGATATGGGATTCCAACCCCTTCAGCGTGTCGCAATGCGGCAGGGGCATCGCCTCCGCCATGCGGCGCCCGACCGCGCGCATCAGCGCCGCCCGGCCATCGCTGTCCAGATGCGCGTCCAGTGTCTCCACCAGCCCGCGCAGGAAAGGCCGCCACTGCGCCGCGACGCCGCGCCGGGCGAGATAGGCGGCCGTGACCGGTTCCGCCGCGTGAACGTCTGTCATGCCCGGTATCCCATTCAGCGATCGAAGCGGTAGCGGGCATAGACCAGGCCGCGCGTCTCGCTCCAATCCGCCGCCTGATCGAAGCGCACCGCGCCACCGATGCGCAGTTGCGGCGTGATCATGTATTCGATGTCGCCGCGCAGCCCGCCGGTCAGGCCGGTCTTGGACTGGCCGGCATAGAAGGCGTCCACGCCCGACTCGCTATTGGCGCGGGCCTGCAACGCGCTTTGCAGGCCGGCATCGTTCGGGAAGATCTCGGTGCGGTCCTCGGTGAAGGTCGCCACGCCGATGCTGGCGCCGACGCGGTAGAACAGGTTGTTCGACCGGCCGCGATAGTCGATCGGCACATTCGCCGCGACAAAGCTCTGCGGGCTGTAATAGCCGCCATGGCCCAGCGTGAAGAAGCGCAGGTTCTTGTCATAGGCGAAGTAGACCAGGTCGAGGCCCGTCACCAATTCCTCGGTGGCGGAGCGCCAGATCGGGGTCTGGAAGCCCGCACCGGCCTCGATGCGGCTGTTCTCCGCAACACCCTCGCCGCTCATGCTGAAATAGCCGCCGGCGATGTAGAAATTGGTATCGCCGCTGGCGAACTCGATCTGCGCGCGCGCGCCCGTGCGGACCACGCCGCCCCAGGTGCTGCCCAGCGCCGGATCGCGCAAGCCGCCCCAGGACAGCAGGCTGTCCGTCATGGCGCGGCGTTCCGCGGTGACGCGCAGGCGCACGCCGTCACCGATCTCGGGCGCGATCTCGATGCCGCCGACCACATTCTCCCGCAGGAAGCCCAGCGGGGTCGTGCCGATATCGGCGGAGAAGCCGCCACGGGCATAGGCAGCGCCGAGCGCCACGCCGCTCTGGCTGGATTCCGTGTTGCGGGCGGTGTTCGCCTGCGCCTGCGTCAGCGTGCCACCCGAGCCCGCCAGCGTCAGCGGATAGCCGCCGAAGCGGCGCATGGAGGCCAGCGAACCCTGGAGGTCGCCCGAATCCAGCGTCACGGCACTGGCGCGCGCGGTCAGCCGGCCGCCGATGCCGGGCACCGCGATGCTGCCCTCGGCCCCGGCATGGGTCTCGGTCAGCGCGTCGATGCCATCATCGCCGGAGCGCACCCGCATGCCGAGCGCCGGGGTGATGCGCGGCGCGGCTTCCTGCCGCACCTCGACCAATTGCCGGTTGATCTCGTTCAGCAGCGGATCGGCCGGCTGGGCCGGGCCACCAAGACCGGGCGAGCCGAAGCCCTGCGCCTGGGCGAATTGCTGGCCCCGGGTCGCGAAGGCCCCCTCATCCTGGCCGGACAGCGGCACGCGGCGGAACGGGTTCTCCGTCTGGGACGGCTGGCGGCCTTCCGGCAGAGTCGCCTGCGGCACCATGGCGCCGCCGAGCAGCCCCGGCGTGGTGGCGCCGATCTGCTCCCGCCGCATCCGCGCCGCCGCTTCCAGCGCATTGCGGGCGCGGCGCTGGTCGCCCCAGGCGCGCGCCAGCCGCGATTCCAGCAGCGGAATGCGCGGGTCGTTCGGCATGAGGGCGCGGCCCTCGGAGAGCAGCGCCTCCGCCCTGCCCCAGTCCCGGTTGGCAATCGCGGCATCCATCGCCGCCTGCCGCGCATCCGTGTCGCGCGGATTGCGCGAGAGCACGGCCTCGGCGATGCGCCCGGCCTGCTCCGGGTCGCGCGCGCCCTGGTACAGCCGGGCGAGGGCCAGGTTGGCCGCCGGATTGGCCGGGTTCTGGCGCAGCGTCGGCTCCAGCACATCGAAGGCCGCTGCCTGCTGCCCGCGCTGGTTCAACTGGTCCGCCGCCCGGATCGACAGGCCGGCGGAGATATCATTCGCCTGCCGGCGCTGATCGGTCGTGAGTCGCCCGGCATCGATGGCCGCCGCCGCCGTGGCGGCCTCCGGGTTCAGCCCGGCCTCCGCCAGCGCCGATGCCGCCGCGAGCTGCGCCGCCGGCGCCTGGCCGCGCGCCGCAATGGCATACATGCGCGCCGCTTCCTGCGCGCCGCGCGTGTCGTTGATGGAATTCAGCGCCCGCACCGCGGAGGGTCCGGCCTGCCCGGTCGGATCGCGGCGGGACGCGATGGCGATCAGCCGCTGGCGCGCGACGCCGCGCTGGCCCCGTCGCGCCAGGGCGACGGCGGCCTGCACCTCCGCCTCCACCCGCGCGGTGGTCAGAAGCTGGTTATGGGCGCTGTTGCGCACGCGCGCCGGAATCCGCTCCAGCAGCCGCACCGTCTCATCCGGCCGCGACTGCTCGAAAGCGAAGATGGCCGCGGCGTGGATGGCATCGGGCGTCGCCCGGCTCGCCACCGTGGAGGCGACCATCTGGTTGGCTTCCGCGCCCTGGCCGGATTGCGCCATCAAACGCGCGAGGTCGAGCCTCGGCCAGGGGTTGGAGGGGTCGTTCTGGATCGAGGCGCGCAGCAGCGCGGCGGCCGCCTGCGGGTCATCCGTGCGCTGCGCCTCGGCGCGCAAAGCCTCCGCGCGCACCTGCGGCGCATTGGTGCCACCGATGCGGCGATAGACTTCCTCCGCCTCGGCGAACTTGCCCTGTTCCTGCAGGGCATTGGCGAGGCCGGACATGGCCGCGCCGAAATTGCCCCGGCGGGCCAGCGCGGCGCGGTAGCGCTGCTCGGCCAGGGCGGCATTGCCCTGGCGCAGGGCGATGTCGCCCAGCAGCGCCTCGGCATCCGGCCGGTCGCCGCCATTGCGGGCGACGATGCGCGCCAGGACCGGCTCCGCCTGGGTGATATTGCCCTGGGCCACCAGATTGCGCGCCGCCTGGATATCCGGCCCCGGGGCGCCGCCACCGCCGCCACCACGGCTGGCGTTGCGGCTGCCACCGCCGCCACTGCCGCGAGGCGCCACATAGGAAGCACCACGCAGCGCCTCCTCCCAATTCGCGCGGCGCGTGGGGTCGGCATCGATCGCCGCCTGGAGCAGCCGCTGCGCCTCCGCCCGGCGTCCCTGGCGCAGCCGAACGAGACCGAGGCCACCCAGGCCATCGGCATCATTCGGGTTGATTTCCAGCACGGCGGCGAAGCGCTGCTCCGCCTCCCGGATCTGGCCCTGGCTGAAGGCCTCCCAGCCATCCATGCGGGCATTGCCGGCCTCATCCACCGGCTGCACCTGGGCGCGTGCCTCATCCAGCCGCCGCTGGATCTCCGCGTCATTGGGGAATTGCTGGAGATAGCCCTCCAGCGGCCCCACCGCCTCCGGCCCCTGGCCCAGCCAGGTCAGGGCCTGGCGCCAGGCGGCGGCGGCACTCTGCTGGCTGGCGGGCTGGCCGGACAGGCGGCGCAGCGCGTCGATGCCCTGGGCGCGGGTTTCCTCGCGATAGGTCAGCACCTGGCCATAGGCGAGCTGCACGGCCGTGTTGCTGGGGTTGCGCGAGGCCAGCTGGCCCAGGCCCTGCTGCGCTTCACGCCATCCAGCCTCGGTGCCGGCAAGGGCCTGGTAATATTCAAGTGCGAAACTGTCCGGCACCGGGGCGCCGGAGAAGATGCCGCGGTAGCGCTCCACCGCCTCCGCATTCCGGCCGGCCTGGGCAAGCTGGCGGGCCTGCGCCAGGGCGGTGGCATCGACGGTGGAGGTGCGAACGGCCACATCGGCCTGCAGCGTGCGGGGATCGGCCGGCGCCGTGGCACGAAGCTGCCCCAGCGCCTGCTGCGCCTGGGCGACATTGCCAAGCTGCGCCTGCGCCTCGGCGAGGCCCGACAGGGCATCGGCATTGCGCGGATCGACCTGGAGCACGCGTTCCAGCGTCCGCACCACCTGGTCCGGGCGATTCTGAAGCTTCCAGTAATTCGCCTGGTCGAGCAGCGCGGCGACGCCGCGATCCTGGGCGAAGCTGGGGCCGGCGGCCAGGCTGACGGCCACCAGCGCGGTGCTCAACAGCCCCGCGCGCATGGTCCGGGTCGGGCTTTTCATCATGTGGTCCTCGTCCGGAGACGGATGGCCGCGCGACGGCGCAGCGCCCAATAGGCGGGAACGGCGATGATGGCGCAGGAAATGGCCAGCAGCAGCAGCAGCAGGTCCGGCCGGGTCTGGAGGAAGTATTGCGGCCAGATGAAGGGCGGCAGCGTGCCGACCGTGTAGTGGTTGCCCAGGGTGAAGCCGGTGATCCGGCCGGAGGAGAGGATGGCGAGGTCACCCTGGACCCGCGGCGCCTGTTCCGGATCACGCAGCGCCGCCAGCATCTGCTCCAGCCCCTGCGGGGTGGTGCCGGTCAGAGCCACGACCGACTTGCCGGAACGCAGCGGGCTTTCGAAGCCCATCAGGATGCCGAGCCCATCGCCGGTGGAGGTCAGCATGGCCTGCGCCTGTTCGCGCGCCGCCCGCGGCTCGTCGCCGAGGAACAGGTTGCGGAAGCCGTCCAGGGCATCCGGCAGTGCGACGCTCAGGCGATTGCCTTCCAGCACCACCGGCCCATCGCGCAGCAGAGTCTCCAGCGCCGGCTGGCGCCCCAGCGTGCCGATCACCAGCAGGTCGCGCGCCGCCACACTCTCCAGCGCACCGGGCCGCACCACGCGGATACCCGTCGCGGCATGGCCGACATGCGAGGCCAGGCGACCCATCAGGGTCAGGAAGGCGGAGAGCTCCACCTCATTCGGACGCTCCGGCAGCACCGCCGCCGTATCGCCGAAATCCGCCATGCGGGTGAAGGGGAAGCCCGAGCCGGAGAAGAAGGCGAGGTTCGGCAGGGTGGTGAAGCGATAGGCGTCGGACAGGTCGATGGTGCTGTCCGGGTCGATCCCGGCGCGCACATCGGCCGGCACCGCGATGCAGTCGCCCCGATGCAGCGGGCGCATGTCGAAGCGCATCTGCAGCTCATTCGCCCCGAAGATCAGGTAGGGCGGCAGGCCGAAGCGACCGGTCATGCGCTCGGACTGGCCGAACTGCCGGGAGAAGTAGCTCAGGGGCCAGGGCGCGTCGGCTTCCCGCAGCGGCAGGCTGCGCAGGTAGATGTCGTTCAGTGCGACATCGAGACGCGACACCGCGACATCCATGATCGGCCCGGGCGGGGAGCGGTAGTTCAGCTCCACCGGCAGCGGTCGCCCACGCCAGGTGTAGAGGTCCGGCGCGGTGCGGAAGGGCACGGAGATCGGGCCGGGCGCATAGCCGAAGGCCTGCAGCTCCGTCGGGTCGACCAGCTCGCCGAGGCGCACCGGGCGATCGCTGCGCACCCAGCGCGGCGCGTCATAGGGCTGGCGCGCCGGCACGGTGATCGGCTGCACCACGGCGATCTCGCCGGCCAGGGCTTCCTTGCTGCCGGCCAGCACGACCGCGGCCTGCGCCGCTTCCTCGCCGGTGCGGCCACCGACCACCAGGATCAGGCCGAAGCGGTCGGTCGGGTTCGGCACCAGCGCGAGTGTCGGCCCGTCGAAGCGCGGCAGCGCCAGGCCGGGAATGGTCTCCGGCCCGCCGGCGATCACCACCGCATTGCCGCGCTGCGGCAGGGTGAAGGAAACCGGGAAGCTTGCGCCCCGGTAGTCCGCCTGCACCGCGAACCAGGAGGCGACGGTCGCCGCCGCCTGCAGGCCCTCATTGCTCGCCGCTTCCGGCATCACCACCGGCAGCACCAGCGGCTCGCGCAGCAGGCGCGGGTCGAAGAAGGGCTCCGGCAGGCGTGCCAGGTCGCGCTGCAGCGGCAGGCGCTCGAGCGTCAGCTGCAGGGTCGAGAGGTCGGACACATTGGCCCAAAGCAGGCCGGACAGCGGGTCGTTGCATTCCAGCGTGTAGCGGCCGGTGAAGCGGAAGTTCAGCCGGTTGAGGTCGGCGAAGAACACCGGATTGATCGGGAATTCCAGCGGGCCGAAGGCCGGCCGGTTGCGGTCCGGATTGATCACGCCGACGAACTGCTCGTTCAGCGCCATGGCCACCTGGCTGTATTCCGGAATCAGCGCCGGGCTGGTCGCGCCCTGGAGCACGAGCCGCGCCCCGGTCACCACCTCATCACCGCGCACGCCGAACAGCACGCCCTGCAGGTCGGAGGTGCCGCGCATCTGCATCGGTGCGCGCAGGCCAAGCTGGCGCAGCGTGCGGGTCTCCGTGCGGGTGGAGCCGACATCGCCGGTCGGCACGCCGAAGCTGCCGACACCGACGCCACCCAGGAAGCCGGGCTGCGCCTGCGGCAGCGGCGGCAGGCCGGTATTGACCTGCCCACCGATCGGCCCCTGCTGCCCGGGGAACTGCCCCGGCGCCACCTGGCCGAAGGGCGCCAGCGGCGCATCGGCGGAGGCGGCGGGCGCCCGGCCCGGCTGCGCCGGCTGCCCGAAGGGCGTCAGCACATTGGCACCGGAGGCGGAGGGCGCCTGCCCGGGCTGGGCCGGCTGGCCGAACGGCGCCGAGGAAGCCGACGGCGCCTGCCCCGGCTGCGCCGGCTGGCCGAATGGTGCCAGCACATTGCCGGATCCGGCGGGAGGCTGGCCCGGCTGCACGAAGGGCGAGCCCTGCTGCTGCAGGGGCACTGCGCCGCTTTGGGTGGCCGGCGCCCCGAAGGTGCCAACCCCCGGCGATTGCGGGGTAAGCGTCAGCGGCAGCCCTTGGGGCCCCGGCTGCAGGGGTGAGGGCGGCGGCGGGGCACCGCGCAGATTGACCTGCGCCATGGCGAGGCCCGGCGCCGACAGGGCCAGGGCCAGGGCGACGGCCGCGGCGCGCCGCACGGCGGTCTCGCCACGCGCCCGGCGGGGCGGCGGCACGATCTCCGGCGCCGTCTCGGCCGTGATGGCCTCCGGCGGCGGGGCGGTCATCACCACCCGGTTGCGGCGCTGGCGGCGCGTGAAGAAGGAGAACTGGCTGTCGCCGCGGAACAGGCCGCCGATGGACCGCGCCACCTCGCCCAGGCTGCGGAGTGGTTTGTCTTCGCGCACGTCGTCCCAATCCACCCATGCATCCGCGCGACCGAGAACGGCGCGCACGATGTTACCCTCGTCATGCAGCGTCTGCGCGGCAAAGCGCAGTTGCATGCGCCCATCCTGCCAGCGCAGTACCTCGGCCGGGATGGCGACCCATTCGGGGCCGACATCCAACTCCAGTGTGATCGGTGTGTTCTCGGCCACATCGGCCGGACGTTCGATGGCAACGGCGGCACCGCCCAGCGAAAGGTCCATGGTCTCGCCTTCGATCACGCGCCCATCGGGCAGCACCGCATTGGCCGCGATCACGGCGCCGACGCGGGCGCGTTCGCGCACCTGCCGGCGTTCACGACCCACGGCGAGACCCGCGAGCACCACGATGAAGGACAGCGTCGCCCAGAGGAAGTTCAGCGCGAAGGCCTGGAAGTCCAGGCTTTCCACCGGATTGGTGCTCAGCCCGTAGATGCCGGAGAGCAGGCCGGCGATCAGCGCCAGCGCCAGCACCATGTTCGGCCCCACGGCGCGCAGGTCGAAGAAGCCTTCCTGCAGCGTGCCGCCCTTGTCGGTGACGTTGAACTTGCCCTTTTTGGGATCGAGCAGCGTCGCCAGCATCACGGGGATCAAGTACAGCGCCAGCACCGTCTCATAGATCTCGGACCAGAAGCTGTGGCGCACATGGCCCGACAGGCGGCTGGTGGCGCCGACCGAATGCAGGATATGCGGGCCGGCATAGGCGATGATCGCCAGCGGCGAAGCCGCGATGATGCTTTCGCCGAACAGCAGGAAGGCCAGCGGCGCGGTCAGGAAGACGAAGCGCGGCAGCGGGAACAGGAAGTGGAACTGCGACATGAAGTAGCAGCAGCGCTGGTAGAATTTCAGCCCCGGGCCGAGCATCGGGTTCTCGATGCGCAGGATCTGGATCATGCCACGGCCCCAGCGCATGCGCTGGCCGATATGCAGCATGAGGCGTTCCGTCGCGAGGCCGGCCGCCAGCGGGATACGCAGATAGGCCGTGCGCCAGCCGCGCCGCTGCATCTTCAGCGAGCAGTGGCAGTCCTCGGTCACCGTCTCGGTCGGCACGCCGCCCACCTCGAGCAGCGCCTCGCGCCGGATCACCGCGCAGGAGCCGCAGAAGAAGGCCGCGTTCCACAGGTCGTTGCCCTGCTGCACCATGCCGTAGAACAGCAGCCCCTCATTCGGCACGCGCTCGCCGGAGGCGAGGTTCCGCTCGAAGGGGTCGGGCGAATAGAAATGGTGCGGCGTCTGCACCATGGCGAGGTCGCGGTCGCGCAGCAGCCAGCCGACGGTGAGCTGCAGGAAGGCGCGGGTCGCGACATGGTCGCAGTCGAAGATGCAGATGTATTCGCCGTTGGTCACCTTCAGCGCGGCATTGATATTGCCGGCCTTGGCGCCCTTGTTGTCGGCGCGGATCAGGTAGTTGCAGCCCACCTGTTCGCAGAAGCGGCGGAATTCGTCGCGCCGCCCGTCATCCAGCAGATAGACATTCATCTTGTCGCGCGGCCAGTCGATCGCCAGCGCGCCATAGATGGCCGGCTTCACGATCTCCAGCGGCTCGTTGTAGCTCGGGATGAAGACGTCGATGGTCGGCCATTCATCCGGGTCTTCCGGCAGCGGAACCGGCTTGCGGTCCAAGGGCCAGATCGCCTGGAAATAGGCCAACAGCATGGTGCAAACGGCATAGACCTCGGCCAGCAGCAGGCCGGTACCGAGGAAGGTCTGCAGGAAGCTGGTGAATTCCAGCGTGTCGACCAGCCGCCAGTAGATGTAGCGCATCGACACGAGGCAGGACATGAAGACGATGAAGATCGTCATCGCCCGGCCGGGAATCCGGTTGGCGACGAGGAACAGAAGGAATCCCGCAACCGCCAGCCAGGCCTGTTGCTCGGCCTGCAGCGGCGCGACCATGAAGATCAGGCCGATCACCAGGCTGAGCGCCATCAGCGGCCAGACGACCCAGCTCCGTGCCCATGGCCCGCTGCGGAAGGCGCGGCGTTGGCGTAGCGATTGCGCGAAGCTCATCGGGCGCCCCAGCCCATGCCGAAGCCTTCCGGCGCGGCCGGCAGCGCGGCCTCGATGGCGCGGGCGATGCCGCGCAGATCCTCGGCCGCGCGGCTGTCCGGCGCGATCTCCTGCACCAGCTTCTGCATCGCCAGGGCCTCGGCCATCGTCTCATCGCGGCTGACGGCGCCCAGCAGGCGCGGGCCGAGATGGCGCGCGACCGCATCCGCCGCGGCGCGGGACAGGCGGGAATTCAGGTCCACCTCGTTCAGCACCACGCGCAGGCGGCCGGCGAACAGCGCCGCCATGGTGCCCGAGCCGAGGAAGCGGCCGCTGTCGATATCCGGGATCAGCGCCGCGCTGATGGCTTCCGCCTGCAGCACGGCGATGACCATGGAGGCCATCGGCACCAGCACCGCCAGCGCATGGGACGGGCCGGGGGAGGTATCGGCGATCACGGTCAGGCCGGGATCGGCGAGGATGGCGCGCATCGGTGCGGCCAGCAGTTCCGGGTCACGCTCCAGCGCCGCGGCCAGGCCGAGCGCGCCGCGCAGTTCCATGGAGCCGTGCGGCAGCACCATCACGCCCGAGCTGGTTTCCCGCACGCAGCTGCGCCAGTCGGGGCGGCGCGGCAGTTCCGAGGTGAAGCCGCCCATGTCGGACAGCGGCACGCCGAAATGCAGGCGCAGCGTGTTCTGCGGGTCGAAATCGATGACCAGGGTACGCCGGCCCTCACGCTGCAGGGCATCAGCGAGATTGGCCGCCAGCGTGGTCTTACCAACGCCGCCCTTGGGAGATGCGAAACAGATCAGCGGCATGGTCGGGGGTAGCCTCCCGTCGGAGCGTGGAACATCAGGATTGGGGCGGATCGGCCTGCGGCGCATGGCGCAGGGCGAGGAAGGCATCGGCACTCTCCGCCGGATCCGCCGCCAGCAGGCGCAGCAGTTCCGGCAGGGGCAGGTCGATCTCGGCGGCCGTCAGGATGGCCGGCAAGGACGGCGGCTCGGGGGCCGGGGGTTCCGGCTCGGGCGCAGGCTCGGGCAAGGGCTCCGCCACGACGGCGCTGCGCCGGGCCGTCAGGCCACCCGGCAGGTCCAGCGCCTCGATCAAGGGGAACATGGCGCGCGGCGCGGCGTTGGGCTGCCCTGCCCCGCCGGCGGGCGGCGCGGCGGAAAGCTGCGACAGGGTCGACATGCCGAGACGCGAGACGGGCGGCGCCACCATGGCATCCGCGGCCCGCAGCAGCCCCATATCGGCCACGCCATAGCTGCGCCGGACCGGTGCCTCGACAGGCGCGGGCGGCTGGGCATGGCTGGCTGGCGGCTCCGCCAGCGGCATCCAGCCGGACGGCGGCGCCGCCTCCGGCACCGTCGCGACGGACTCGGGCGGCGGTGCCACGGCAGGCGCCGGCGGCGTTGCCGCGACAAGCGCTGGCGGCGGTGCCGCGACAGGCGCGGGCGGCGGTGCCACGACAGGCGCCGGCGGCGCTGCCACGACAGGCGCTGGCGGCGGTGCAATCACTGGCGCGGGCGGCGGCGGCGCGACCTGCGCGGGCGGCGGCGCGGCCATCACCGGGGCCGGCGGCAATTCGGGCGCGGGCCAGGGCTGGGCAGCCGGCGCCGGTTCCGGCCAGGCCGGGGCGGCCGGCGTCGGGTCGGACCAGGACACGGGCGGCGGTGCGGGCGCTGGATCGGGCCAGGCTTGCGGCGCGGGCTCGGACCAGGATTGCGGTGCAGGCTCGGACCAGGGCGGCGGGGCCTCCACGGGCGCGGCCGGCTGCGGCCAGGGCGCGGACGGCGCGGGCTCGGACCAGCTACGCGTTTCGGTCGCTGCCTCCGGCGGCTGCCAGGGCTCAGCCGGGGGATGGCCCTGCTGGTGGCCCACCTCCGCCGCCGCATTCATGGCAGCGCCGAGCAGGCCATAGGCCTCCCCTTCCGGTGCTGGCGCAGGCGTGCGCACCGGTTCATTGCCGAAACTGCGGTAACGGATGGCCGGAGCGCGCAGTGCGGCAGCTACCCTAGCCACATCCGTATCTTGGCGCATGCGAGATCAACCCCCAATCGCGGTGCAACATGCCGTGGCCGCGACGGTTAGGGAATACCCAATCTCTACCGCATCGGCAGGTCTATATCGAAGATATCAAGGAGTCTCGCCAAGCGAGACGCGCGAGCAGGGCGAGAATAGCCGAATAATAGTCTTGCGCCTCAGACACTGAGGAAAAAGTCGGAATTTGATCCTCGTCGCCATGCTTGGCGATGGCGAGTTGCGCCACCGCCCTGATTCCCGCCGACGCCGCATAGGGCGAGATCGCGTCTGAACCGAAATCAGTCCAGGCCGGCATCCGGGCATGCTGGGGGTCGGACCAGAAGCGCGCGGCACCGATCGCCGCCGGCTCCCGCCCCAGCCCCGCCCAGGCAAGATACAGCGGCACCCTGACCGCGTCATAGGAGAAGCGGGCGGGCCAGCCGGGCGCCGGGGCCGGCCGGCCGCCGCCGCGCGGCAGCGCCACCCAGTCCGCCGGCAGGCCCCAACGGCCGAAACGCGCCCGGCGCAGCAGCGACAGGCCATCCGAGGCAAGGCGCAGCCAGGTCGGGTCCGGCACCGCCTGCGCCAGCGCCCGCAGCGCCGGGAAGGCGTAGTAGGAGGGGTTGATGACCACATGGTCGCGCTGCTCGAAGCCGCTGGCGCCCGGCAGCAGAACGGTTTCCTCCCCCACCTGGCGCACAAGCAGGCGCAGCACATCGCGCGCAATCGCGGTGCCCTGCGCGGTGTATTCCGGCGATCGCCAGCGCTTGCCGGCCCGCAGCAGCGCCCAGGCCACCATCAGGTCGCCATCGGTGGCATTGTTCGGATCGTCCACGGCGCCGCCGCCGCCCCGCGCATCCGGCCGGTAGCGCCAGGACAGCAAGGCATCCTGTGGCCGCCCCAGCACCCGCAGCGTCCAGACGAGGATCCGGTCGAAGGTCTCCTGGTCCAGCGCCTGCTCGGCACAGACCAATGCCCAGCCCTGGCCCTCGCTATGCGAGATGTTGTTGTTGAAGGTGTCCACCACCCGCCCATCCGGACGCAGGAAGCGGTTGCAGAAGGCCTGCCACTCGGCCGGCTCCAGCACCGGCACTCCGGGCGGGCCGGAGGCCGCCTGGCGTGCGATGGCAGGGGCTGGCAATACCGGTGCGGCAGCCAGGGCGAACAGGGCGCGGCGGCGAATTGGATGGGACATGTGGTTCCAGGATCGCAGCAGCAGATGAAGAGGAAGTTGACTAAAGCAATCAACAACCTTTCGATGCGCCCGTCCAGCAAAATGCCCGCAACAGTTGCGTCTGCGCAAAATGGACTACCACCCCACCGGGGCATCCGGGCGCGCCGCACCGTCAAGTCAGGCAGGCGACGACATCACGAATTGTTGTCTACCCACCGCCGCATTCCGGCCGCGTGATCGGCGGGACGCCCCGCCGGGCAACCGCGACTCGGACAACCTGACGCCAGCCGCAGCTGGCGTGTCATCCCAGCCTGGCACAGGCGGTCGCCAGCCAGCCGGCCTCCCGCGCCGGCAGCAACGGGCCGATCCGGGCCAGCACCGCCGCGTGATAGGCATCGACCTGCGCCCGCTCCGCCGGGCAGAGCCGCGCCAGCTGGATCAGCCGGCGGTCATAGGGCGCGAAGGTCAGCGTCTCGAACCGCAGGAAGGGCCTGGTCTGGCCCGGCAGCTCCGGCGCCGGGGTCACCAGCAGCAGGTTCTCGATCCGGATGCCGTAGGCGCCGGGCAGGTAGAAGCCGGGCTCGTTGGACAGGATCATGCCCGGCTTCAGCGGCACCGGCCGCGCCGCGCGGCTGATGCCGGCCGGTCCCTCATGCACCGAGAGGAAGCTGCCGACGCCATGGCCGGTTCCATGGTCGTAATCCAGCCCCGCCTGCCACAGCCCGCGCCGCGCCAGCGCATCCAGATGCACTCCGGCCACGCCTTCCGGAAAGCGCAGCGCCGACAGCGCCAGATGGCCCTGCAGCACCATGGTGTAGCGCGCCGCCAACTCCTCCGGCGGATCGCCCGGCCCGGTCCAGAGGGTGCGGGTGACATCCGTGGTGCCGTCCCGGTACTGCGCGCCGCTGTCGATCAGGTAGCATTCGTCGGGGCGGATCGGCCGGTCGCTGGCTGGCGTCGCGCGGTAGTGGATGATGGCGCCGTGCTCGCCGGCGCCGCTGATGGCGGGGAAGCTTTCGGCCACGAAGTGGGCACCCTCCCCGCGCAGCGCCAACAACTGCGCGGCGGCCGAGAGCTCGGTCTGCCCGCCCGCTGGCGCGACCTCGGCGAACCAGGCGAGGAAGCGGCACAGGGCGACGGCATCGCGTTGATGCGCGGCCCGTGCGCCCGCCTGCTCCACCGGGTTCTTGCAGGCGCGCGGCAGGCGGCAGGGATCCTCGCCTTCCACCGGCTCCGCCCCCGCCGCGCGCAGGCGCTGGCCGAACCAGGCCGGCGTCACCTCCGCATCCAGCCGCACGCGCCGGCCCGCGAGGCCATCCAGCACCGAGTCCAGCGCCGCGGGCGGGTGCAGCGCCACGGCATTGCCGAGGTGCCGCCGCAGCGCCGCATCGGCCCGCGCCGGCTCGAGGAACAGATCGACCCGCGCATCGGCATGCAGCAGCGCCATCGCCAGGGCCAGCGGCGTATGGGTCAGGTCGCGGCCGCGGATATTCAGCAGCCAGGCGACGGAATGCGGATCGGCCAGCACCGCCGCATCCTGCCCGGCCTCCCGCAACAGCGCCGCCGCCGCCGCGCGCTTCTCCGCCGAGTCGACGCCCGCGCATTCCGGCGGATGCACCAGGGCGGGCGCCACCGGCGGGGCGGGGCGGTCGGACCAGACCGCATCCACCGCATTGGCCGCCATCGGCACCAGCACCGCGCCCGATTCCGCCAGCCGGTCGAGCGCCGCCTGGGGATGCAGCCAGGGATCGTAGCCGATGCGCGCGCCCGGGGCCTCGGCCTTCAGGAAGGCGGCGGGCGGCTGCTCCAGCAGGTGGCGACGCTCCCAGCCCGGGGCCTCGGCCGCGGCCTGGGTGGTGTAGCGGCCGTCGACAAAGAGCACCGCACGATCCCGGAGCACTAGCGCCATGCCGGCACTGCCGGTGAAGCCGGTGAGCCAGGCCAGGCGCTCGGCGGAGGGGGGCACATATTCGCCGAGGAAGGCATCGGCGCGCGGCACCAGAAGACCGTCCAGGCCCTGGCGGGCCAGTTCGCCGCGCAGGGCCGCCAAGGCGGCGCCGGATGCAGCGCCGGGTGCGGAATGTTGCATGTGGCGTTACCGAAGCTCTAACGACGAAACATATGTCCACAGTGTTTCATGCGTTGAGTGCATGGCTTGGCTGTGGCTTGAACGCATCACCTGTGACCTTCCCGCCCCTATGTTGCGTCTGCGAAGCGCGGCGACCCCAGGCCAAGGACGGCCCGGCCACCGCGCAGCTCAACAGAGGTCATCATGAACTCCCGCCACAGCCAGGAACAGGGCACCCTGTTCACCATCGCCAACCACGACCGCACCGCGCTCGAGATCGAGACCCTGCGCCACGCAGCGATCCGCGCCCGCGACCAGGCGATCGCCGATGGCATCCTGCGCCTTTTCAGCACGCTGGGCCGCGGCCTCAGCTTCCTCGGCAGCACGCTGCGGAGCTGGCCCACCCGGCACCGCACCTATGAGAACCTGCGCAGCCTGACCGACCGCGAACTGGCGGATATCGGCCTGACCCGCGGCGAAATCTCCCGCGTCTTCGAGCCCGACTTCCGCCTGCCGGCCAAGCCGGAAACCGCGTTCCGCCTGCCGGCGGCCGTCGCCGCCAATGCCAACCAGGCCCCCGCCGCGAACGGCCAGCAGCCCGCCGCCGCGGCCTGAACGGCCCCAGTTACCCGCCCGCGCCGCCCCCGCGGCGGCGCGGTTCGCGGAAGCGCGAGGCCGGTCCCCTGACGGGGGCCGGCCTCAGCGCATGTCCGGGTCAGCGCCGCCGTAGCACCAAGGTCGCCCAGGCGCCCTGCGGCAGCCGCCGCTCCAGCACCATCCCGCGCCGGCGATGCGCCGCCAGCACCATGCGCACCTGCGTCCCCAACAGCCCGGCCAGAATGGCCGTGCCCCCCGGCGCCAGGCCCACCGACAGATCCTTCGCCATCGAACACAGCGGCCGCGCCAGGATATTCGCGAAAACCAGGTCGTAAGGCCGCCCGGCCCGCACATGGCGGTCGCGCCAGCCATCCGCCAGCCGCGCCCGCACCAGACGGCCCACCCCATTCATCCGGGCATTCTCCTCCGCCACCCGGACACTCCACGGCTCGATATCCGTGGCCAGCACCTTACGCCGCAGCCGCTTCGCCGCCGCCATGGCCAGAATCCCCGATCCGGTGCCGAGATCCAGCAGCCGCCGCAACCGCTTGGCCCGCCCGCCACGCGCCACCGCCGCGAAAGCCACCAGGCAACCCCTGGTGGATCCATGCTCGCCCGAACCGAAGGCGATCCCGGCATCCAGCTTCAACACCTCCCGCCCATAAATCCGGCGATCCGGCAAATGCGTCGGCCGCACCAGATAGGCACCGCCGATCTCCTGCTCCCCGAACGCCGCCACGGTCCGGGCCAGCCACCCCTCCGCCTCCACCGGCGCCGCCAGCAGGACAGGCTCGAACCCCCCCGAGACCAGGGACGCCAAAGCCAGCGCACCCGCCAGCTCCTCCTCCCCCTGCCCGCAGGGCCGAACCCCCTCGACCCGCCAGGTGTCCGTCACCTCATCCCGGAAAATCGCGACCGAAGGACACACCCGCTGCAACGCCGCCTCGAACGCCGGCACCACCTCCTCCGGCAACCCCTCCATCCACAAGGTCTCCAACGGATCCGCCCGCCGCGCCTGACGCTGGGCATACACATCACGCGACATCGAACCGGAGACCTTTTCAGCGGGAGAGTGGGTAAAGGGTGGGCACGGGTTGTTTGCAAGGAGGGCTCCGCCCTCCCTGCACCCTCCCGCGAAGGGGCAGTGGCCCCTTCGAACCCTCGAATTGAGGGGTAGGCAAGAGGAGGGGCAATGCGGGCGCGTCGGGGCCAACGGTCGCGCCGTGCCCCTCCTCTTGCCTACCCCTTAAATGGGTTTCCAAAGGGACCACTGTCCCTTTGGCGGGGGTGCAGGGGGCAGCGCCCCCTGCAAACCGCCCGCGCCACCCTTCACCCACCATCCCGGCTGAAAAAGCCTCCGAGGTCGGTCGGGGGTGGTGACCAGTGGGGGGTGTTGTCCTTGTCGACCAGGACGGCGCGGACGCCTTCGGCGAAGTCGGGGTGTTGGGTGACGGGGCCGGTCAGGGCCAGTTCGGTGGCGAGGCAGGCGGCCAGGTCCTGGGTGGCGCCGCGGCGCAGCAGTTCCAGGGTCACGGCCAGGCTGGTGGGCGACATTTTCGCCAGGATCGCGGCCTGGGCGCGGGACCAGTCGGTGTTTTCGGCGGCGAGGGCGGCCTGGATGGCGGGCAGGGTGGTGGGGCCGAAGCAGCGGTCGATGGCGGGGCGTTGGGCGGCGATGGGGCCGGGGGGCACGGCTTCGGCGAAACGGTCGACGGCACGGGCGTCACCGTCCAGCAGGGCGGTGCGGAGTGCGGGCAGTCGGTCGCGGGGGACGAAGTGGGTGGCGAGGCCGGCCTCCACCGCTTCCGCCCCGCGCAGCCGGGCGCCGGTCAGCGCCAGCCAGCGGCCCATCGCGCCGGGGGTGGTACTGGGCAGGCGCGGCAGGGCGAAGGAGGTGCCGACATCGGGGAACAGCGCGATGGCGGTTTCCGGCATGGCGAGCAGGGCGTGTTCGGTGACCACGCGATGGCTGCCATGGATGGAGACGCCGATGCCGCCGCCCATGCAGACGCCGTCGATCAGGCTGATCCAGGGCTTTTCGAATGCCGCGATGGCGGCGTTCACTGCGTATTCGCCGGCGAAGAAGGCATGGACCCCGGCGGCATCGCCGGCCAGGGCCAGTTCGCGGATGCGGCGCACGTCGCCGCCGGCGCAGAAGGCCTTGCCGCCCGCCCCTTCCAGGATGACCAGCCGCACGGCCGGATCGTCCCGCAGCCGGGTGATGGCGGCATCCAGCGCCGCGATCATGCCGAGGTCGAGCGCGTTCAGTGCGCGCGGGCGGTTCAGCAGCAGGGTGCCGGCCGCCCCCTCCTGCCGGAGGAGAACGGTCGGCTCGGCGGGGTCGGTCATCGGGTCGGTCAGTTGCCTTCGCGGGCGGCGAGCTGGGTGATCTGCTGGCGCATGGCGCCGAGCAGGGCCTGCACGTTGTTGCCGTTGCGGGTGATGACGCTGCTGTATTCGCTGCGGGTGGTCAGGCGCAGGCTGGTGCCCTCGGCGATCACATCGACGATCCTGGGCTGGCCATCCACCTCCGCCACGCGCCAGTCCAGGCCGAAGGCGGGGCTGCCGGTGCGTTCGACGATGGTGCTGACCAGCACGTCCTCCTCCGTCCGCGCCTGGCTGCGGCCGAGGGAGAAGGTCAGGCCCTGATATTCGCCGAAGCGGGAGGAGAGGTTGCGGATCAGCACTTCCTCGAACAGTCGCAGGTATTCCTGCTGCTGCTGCGCATTGGCGGTGCGCCACCAGCGGCCGAGGATGAAGCGGCCCACGCCCTGCACATCCACCGCCTGGCGCAGGATGGCGCCGACGCGGTCGCGCCGCTGCGGCACGGGGCCATCGGCGTTGATGGCTGCCACCAGTTCCTGGCCGGTGGTGCGGATGAAGTTCGCGGCGCGCTGCGGCTCCATCTGCTGCGCGCGGGCGCCGCTGGCCAGGCCGAGCAGGCCGAGCGAGCCGCCGAGCGAGCCAAGGATCAGGGTGCGGCGGGCGGTGACGGTCATGGGCGGGGTTGTCCTTTGCGGGTCACGGCGCCTCAGCGCCGAAGCCCCTGGATGCCGGAACCGATGCCGAGGTCGGAGGTCGCCGCGGCGCCGGTGGGCTCGTTGCGGATTTCCACCACCCGGCGTTGCCGATAGGCGCTGCGAATGGTGGCATAGGGATCGAGGGAGGTAGCGCGCACCTGGTCGATCGGTTCAATCAGCCCTTCGCGCGTATCCAGCGCGGTGGTGGCGGTGCGGGTGATGCTGATCGCCTCCCAGGTCTCGCCGCCGCCGGTATAGGTCAGCGGGTTCATCGCCACGTCGCCGGCGAAGCCCACCACGTCCCGGGGGCTGGAGGGGCCGAGCACGGGGATGAACAGATAGGGGCCTTCCGGCGCGCCCCAGACCGCCAGGGTCTGGCCGAAATCCTCGGTATGGCCGAGCAGGCCGAATTCGGTGGCGCGGTCGAAGATGCCGCCGATGCCGACGGTGGTGTTCACCAGGAAGCGGCCCGTGGTGGTGGCGGCGCGCTGGGTTTCGCCCTGCAGCAGATCGTTCACCAGGATCACCGGGGTGCGCAGGTTCGCCAGCACGTTGCGGATGGCGGTGCGGACCTCCGGCGGCAGGAAGACGCGGTAGATTTCCGCGGCCGGGCGCAGCACCAGGGTGTCGATGCCGTCATGCACGAAATAGGCGGCGCGGTTCACCGGCTCCAGCGGGTCGTTGTTGGCGCGGAATTCCGCGACCGCATCGGTGTCCGTGGGGTCCGGCCGCGTGGCGCAGGCGCCGAGGCCGACCAGCAGCGCGAGGGCAAGGACGGAGCGCAGGCGCGCGGCGCGCGACAGGCCGGGGGCAGCTTGGGGGGCACGGGTAGCGATCAAGTTGCGACCTCCGGTGGCGGACGACCGGGCAAACCCCGGGCTTCGCGTCCCGGGCCTTCCTGGGACGCGCGCACACCCTTATATGCGTTGGAAGGCACCAGCGGAACGGTGGTGCCGATGAAGTTACGAACTGACACCTCCGGCATCGCCCGACCAGCCTGTAAGAGAACCCGCCCAATGGACATGGCCCTGCCTGGCACCTTGCAGCGTTGGCTGACCGGCCCCCGCGTCGCCGGCCTTCCGGTGCCCACCGAGATGCCGCCGCCGAAGCTGTCCTTCGAGTTCTTCCCACCGAAGAACGAGGCGCTGGAGACCGCGCTCTGGGCGGCGATCCGGCGGCTGGAGCCGCTGGGGCCGCGCTTCGTCTCCGTCACCTATGGCGCCGGCGGCACCACCCGCAGCCGGACGCATGACACGGTGGCGCGGCTGGCCAAGGAAACCTCCCTCACCCCCGCCGCGCACCTGACCTGCGTGGGTGCGACGCAGGAGGAGGTGAATGAGGTGGCGCGGGACTACCTGGCCGCCGGGGTGCGCAACATCGTGGCGCTGCGCGGCGACCCGCCGGCCGGTGCCAGCGAATACATCCCGCATCCGGGCGGCTACGCCCAGGCGGAGGACCTGGTGCGCGGGCTGCGTCGGATCGGCGATTTCGACATCTCGGTGGGCGCCTATCCCGAGACTCATCCCGCGGCGGCCTCCGCCAGCGCCGACCTGGACTTCCTGAAGCGGAAGATCGATGCGGGCGCGACCCGGGCGATCACCCAGTATTTCTTCGACACCGATGTCTACCTTCGCTTCATCGATCGTTGCGCCGCGGCCGGCATCACCGTGCCGATCGTGCCGGGCATCCTGCCCGTGTCGCATTTCGGCCAGATGAAGAAGTTCTCCGCCATGTGCGGCGCCTCCGTCCCCGCCTGGATGGGCAGGCTGTTCGAGGGGCTGGAGGAGGATGTGGAGACCCGCCGGATGGTCGCCGCCGTGGTGGCGGCCGAACAGGTGCGGCTGCTGCAGGCCAATGGGGTGGACGAGTTCCATTTCTACACGCTGAACCGCGCCGACCTGACCTATGCCATCGCCCATCTGCTGGGCGCGCGGCCGAAGGCGGGCTGAAGCCCGCCGGATGTACTGAGGCTGGCTGAAGCCCGCCGGATGTACTGAGGCGGGCTGGAGCCCGCCGGGCGCAAACGACCTTCCCCTCCCCCCGGCGCCGGGTCCAGCATGGCGCACCGGCATCAGACCGGAGTGGAGGTGAAGCCCATGACGACCACCCGTCGCGCCGCCTTGCTGGCCGCGCCCGCCCTTGTCCTCGGCAGTCGCCTGGCGCGCGCCCAGGCCTGGCCAACCCGCCCCGTGCGAATCGTGGTGCCCTATACGCCCGGCGGTGTCTCCGACATCACGGCGCGGCTGATCGCCGAGCCGATGGCCGCGGCGATGGGTGTCGCGGTACCGGTGGAAAACCGCCCGGGCGCGGATGGCGTCATCGGGACGGAGGTGGTGGCCCGCGCCCCCGCCGATGGGCATACGCTGTCCCTCGTCTCGGTCGGGCATCCGGTGAATGCCGCCTTCTACCGGCTGCCCTATGACACGATCCAGTCCTTCACCTTCATCACCCTGACCACCAAGACCCCGCTGGTGCTCTGCGCCGCGCGCGGCTTCGCCGCCTCCACCCCGGCGGAGCTGGTGGCCCATGCCAGGCGCAACCCGGCGGGGCATGTGACCTTCGCCGGCACCAGCGGCGTGGTGCGGCTGGCCCCGGTGCTGTTCGCCCAGCGGTCCGGGATCGAGATGACCTATGTGCCCTACCGGGGCTCGACCCAGGCGCATCCGGACCTGATGGCCGGGCGGGTCGACATCATGTTCGACACCGTCCCCGCCGCGCTGCCGCATATCCAGGCCGGCACGCTGAAGGCGCTGGCCACCACCGGCGCCACTCGCGCCCCGCAACTGCCCGATGTGCCGACGCTGGGGGAGAGCCTGGCGGGGTTCGAGGCCTCCACCTGGGGCATGGTGATGGGTCCGGCCAACCTGCCCGCGCCCGTGCTGGACCGGCTGCACCGGGAAATCACCGCCGCCGTGCTGCGCCCCGATGTGGTGGCGCGCCACCGGCAGCTGGGGGCGGAGGTTGTCACCTCAAACCCCGATGAGACCCGAAGCTTCGTCCAGGCCGAGATGGAGAAATGGGGCAGCGCCGCCCGGGCCGCGGGCGTGCAACCGCAGAATGCGGGGTAGCCAGGCGCTACCAGCGGATCACCTTCTCCGCCAGGAACAGGGTGCCGAACAGCGTGCCGGCGAAGATCAGCAGGTGGTTCCGCACGGCGTCCTTGCGGAACACCATGGCCGGCGGCGGCGGCGGGGTGGCGGAGGCCGCCAGCGCCGCCAGCCCGCGCGGTTCCTCCGGCGCGGCGGCCGCCTTGGCCTGCGTCTCGGCCGGGGTCAGGCAGGGGCCGAGATAGGTGAAGCGGCGCGCGGCCTCGGCCGCCGTCACCGCGCTGCCGTCCCAGACCATCCAGTTGCGCAGCGCCCCGTTCCAGCCGATCGGCAGGGGCGTGGCCGCCGCGCCATCCTCGATCCGCGCCACCCAGTGCCAGGGGCGGGACGGGTCGGCGGGCTCACCGGGGCGATGAGGGTCGGGCCAGGCCATGCCAGTCTTCCTTGTTGCGCTTCCTGCACCATAACAAGGCGTGGATCGGATGGCGGCAAGGGGCCGCGTCAATCCAGCAGGCGCAGCCGCAACCTCAGCCGGTCATAGACCGGCCGCAGCAGCACGGGGGACAGGAACAGCGGGAACTGGCACAGCGCGAAGAACATCAGGATTCGCGCATCGGTCGCCGCCGGCAGCACCGCCAGATACAGCGCCATGTTGCGATTGCCCGACAGCAGCCCGCCGGACAGTGCCACCCGGGCGCCGGCCAGCTTCATGAAGACCAGGGCCGTGGCAATGTTCAGCCCGAAATTGCCGGCGAAGGCCAGCGCGATGCCGCCCAGCACCCAGAATGGCTCGGCCAGCAGCATGGCCTGCACGCCATCCATCACGCCGAAGCCGTAGAACACCACCAGCAGCACCACCGCCCCATCCACGCCGCGGCCATAGCGCGCCAGCCGCGCCGGCCCGGCCAGCCGGCGGATCACCAGGGAGACCAGCAGCGGCAGCCCCACCACCAGGGACAGCCGCCCCATCAGCCCGGTCAGGGAAATCGCCAGGTCGATCCCCAGCAGCCCGAGCGCCAGCGGCGGCGCGGTGAAGGGCACCAGCAGGGTGGAGATCACCGCGACGACCAGCGAAATCTCCCCATCCAGCCCCACCATGCGCGCGAAGGCCGGGGAGGATGTGGCGGCGCAGCCCGTCGCCATGATGACCACCGCGGCGCTCAGGGGACCCTCGAACCCCAGGATGCGGACGATGGCGAAGACCAGCAGCGGGCAGGCCAGCAGCACCCAGCCCAGCAGCGCCGCCACCAGCAGCGGCCGGCGCAGGTAACCGAGCACCTGGACGAAATCGACTCGGAGCAACACCAATGTCATCAGGCAGGCGACGACCGGCGTCACCACATCCCGTGTCGCGGCGGCCAAGGGCGGCAGCAACACGCCGATGAAGACACCAAATCCCAGCAGCGCCCCGCCGTTGCGGGCCGACCATTCAAGAAAACGGAGCAAGGGAGTCCAGATGCCAGGGGAGAGAAGGAAGCGGACGCCGAAGGTTGGAGTTGTTCGACCTGTGTTCTATATCGCGAGGGTGCGCCCCCGTCATCACACCCGGTTTGCCATCCTGTTTTTCACCCTTCTGGCGCTGGCCGCCGGGCTCGGCGCCGCGCCGGCCCAGGCCGCCTGCACCGACCCGCCGGGGGTTGGGGTGGATTGGCGACGCTGCAGCCTGGATGGGCGGGACCTCACCAATGCCAACCTCGCCGGCATGCAGCTGCGCGACGCCTCGCTCCAGCGGGTCCAGCTCGCGGGCGCCAATCTGGCCGGGGTGGAGGGATCCTATGTGCGCTTCGTCTCCTCCGACCTCAACGGCGCCGACTTCACCGGCGCGACCCTGCGGGAGGCGGATTTCACCCGCGCCACGCTGCGCGGCGCCAAGCTGATCCGCGCCGATCTGCGCCGCGCCCGGCTGTACCGCGCCGATCTAACGCAGGCCGACCTGACCGGCGCCATGCTGGGCGGCACCGATTTCACCGGGGTGATCCTGGACGGCGCCACCTGGACCGATGGCACGCGCGTCTGCGCCACCGGCTCCGTGGGCTCCTGCCAGTGAATGTGCCGGCGCCCCAGCCGGATTACCTGGCCCGGCTGAACCCGGAACAGCGCCTGGCGGTGGAAACGCTGGACGGGCCGCTGCTGGTGCTGGCCGGCGCCGGCACCGGCAAGACCAGCGTGCTGACCACCCGCTTCGCCCATCTGCTGATGACCGGCCGCGCCCGCCCCTGGCAGGTGCTGGCCGTCACCTTCACCAACAAGGCGGCGAAGGAGATGCGGGAACGCGTCGCCACCATCCTCGGCCAGCCGGCGGATGGCCTCTGGCTCGGCACCTTCCACGCGCTCTGCGCCCGCATGCTGCGGCGGCATGCGGAAATCGTCGGGCTGAAGTCTAACTTCACCATCCTCGACACCGACGACCAGATGCGGCTGCTGAAGCAGATCATGGAAGCCGCCGGCGGCATCGACACCAAGCGCTGGCCTGCCCAGGGTCTCATGGGGGTGATCCAGCGCTGGAAGGACCGAGGCCTGACCCCGGCCCGCATCACCCCGGCCGAGGATTCGGACTACGCCAACAACCGCGCCCGATCGCTGTATGAGGCCTATCAGCGCCGGCTGATCGAGCTGAACGCCGCCGATTTCGGCGACCTGCTGCTGCATGTCACGGAAATCCTGCGCACCCGCGCGGACATCCTGGCCGAGTACCACCGCAGCTTCCGCTACATCCTGGTGGACGAGTACCAGGACACCAACCTGGTGCAATATCTCTGGCTGCGCCTCCTGGCCCAGAACGAGGACCCCGCCCGGAGAAATATCTGCTGCGTCGGCGATGACGACCAGTCGATCTATTCCTGGCGCGGCGCCGAGATCGAAAACATCCTGCGGTTCGAAAAGGACTTTCCGGGCGCCCGCATCGTCCGGCTCGAATCCAATTACCGTTCCACCAAGCCCATCCTCGCCGCCGCCGCAGGCCTGATTGCCCGCAATGCCGGCCGCCTGGGCAAAACCCTGCGTCCCGGCCGCAAGGATGCGGAAGGGGAGAATGTTCGCGTCGTGTCCCTGTGGGACAGCGAGGAAGAAGCCCGCATGGTGGGCGAGCGGATCGAACAGGCCCAGCGCAAGGGCCATCCCCTCTCCGAATTCGCCATCCTGGTCCGCGCCGGCTTCCAGACCCGTAGTTTCGAGGAACGCCTCATCACCCTCGGCCTGCCCTACCGCGTGGTCGGCGGCCTGAAATTCTATGAGCGCGCGGAAATCCGCGACGCCATGGCCTACCTCCGCATCGTCAACCAGCCCGCCGACGACCTCGCCTTCGAACGCATCGTCAACACGCCGAAACGCGGCTTGGGCGACAGCGGCATGCGCGCCCTGCAACAGCTCGCCCGGGCCGAACAAATCCCCCTCGCCCGCGCCGCCGAACGCATCACCGAATCCGACACCCTCAAGCCCAAGCCCCGCACCGCGCTGCGCCAACTCATGCAGGGCTTCGCCCGCTGGCGCCAGGTGAACGAAACCGAGGGCCACGTCGTCGCTGCCGCCACCCTGCTGGACGAATCCGGCTACACGGACATGTGGAAGGCCGACCGCAGCCCCGAAGCCCCCGGCCGGCTCGACAACCTCAAGGAACTGCTGCGGGCGATGGGCGACTACGCCAGCCTCGCCGGCTTCCTCGACCACGTCGCCCTGGTCATGGAAACCGACGAGAACGCCGAAGCCGAGCGCGTGCAACTCATGACCCTTCACGCCGCCAAGGGCCTCGAATTCGACACCGTCTTCCTGCCCGGCTGGGAAGAAGGCCTCTTCCCCTCCCAACGCTCGCTCGACGAAGGCGGCGACAAGGCGCTCGAGGAAGAACGGCGCCTCGCCTACGTGGGCATCACCCGCGCCCGCCGCGCCGCCATCATCAGCCACGCCGCCAACCGCCGCATCTACGGCAACTGGACCTCCTCCATCCCCTCCCGCTTCCTGGACGAACTGCCGGAAGACGCCATCACCCGCGAAGGCCAGTCCACCCTCCGCGCCCAGCGCATGGCCGACACCCCCAGCGTCTTCCTCGGCAGCCAAGGCCTGCTCGCCCGCCGCCCCCGCTTGACCGAAGTGAACCCCTGGGACCAACGCGAACGCCCCGCCCGCGACAGCGCCCTGACCAAAGGCGAACGCGTCTTCCACCAGAAATTCGGCTACGGCACGATCACCGACATCGACGAAGACCGCCTGGACATCACCTTCGACCACAGCGGCCCCAAACGCGTCCTCGACCGGTTCGTGTCGAAGGCAAGCGAGGTTTAGGCCGGGGGGGGAGGTTGGTGCTGGTGATTGCAGGGAGGGCTCCGCCCTCCCTCCGTCGCGGCAGTGCCGCGACCCCGCGAAGGGGCAGTGGCCCCTTCGAACCCTTGGATGAGGGGCAGGATGGAGGAGGGGCGCGGCGCGACCGCTTGGCCCGACGCTTCCGCCATGCCCCTCCTCCATCCTGCCCCTTAACGGGATTCCAAAGGGACCACTGTCCCTTTGGCGGGGGTGCAGGGGGCAGCGCCCCCTGCAAACAACCAGCGCAACCTTCCCCTCCGGCCTTACCGCAGCTTGACGTCGATGCGCACCATGTCGCCGCGGTAGGTGCCGTTGGCGATGAGGAGGAGGGTGCCGTCGGGGTCGATGGCCAGGCGGTGGACGTGGGCGATGGGGGCGTTCAGGGGGATGTGGAGTTGGGCGGCGGTTTCGACGTCCGCGGCGCCGATGGTCAGGGTTTGGCGGGCTTGTGCGATGCGCACGCCGGGGATGCCGGCGACCAGGCGGAGGGCGGTTTTGGTGGCCAGGTCTTCGGCGGTGACTTGGGGGGAGAGGCGTTCGTCCAGCCAGACGTCGGCGAGGAGGAAGGGTTGGTTGTCGCGCCAGTGGCGGCGGCGGAGGTGGCGGTAGAGGGGTGCGGGCAGGCCTTCGCTGGCGGGCAGCGACTGTGGGTCTTGTCCCGGGGTGTCGGAGAGGATTTCGATATGGGCGCCTTCGCGGGAGCGGAGCAGGCCGTTCCAGTCGGTTTCCACGTCGCACCACAGGCGTTGCGGGGGTGTGGTGCTGACGAAGGTGCCTTTGGCGCGGAAGCGTTCGATCAGCCCTTCGCCGGCCAGTTGGTCGAGGGCCTGGCGGATGGTGGCGCGGGCGACGCCGTATTCGGCGGCGAGGTCGTCCACGGTTGGGATCTGGGTGCCGGGCAGCCAGATGCCTTGTTCGACGCGGCGGCGGAACAGGGTGGCGAGTTGCAGGTAGCGGGCGACGGCGCTGCGGTTGAGGTCGGGGGCCGCTGGCCTCGGGCCTGCGGTCAGGCTGGGGCGTGCTGCTGCTGGCATCGGGCTGGCCGGGCTGCGGCTTTGGGTCATGCGGGATCCGGTCGGCGCCGGGCTGGGCGCAATCCCCGCAGGTTACCGCAGCCTCATGCCGGAGGGAAATGCCGTGACGCGGAGGGTGGCTGAGCCATTGGCGGAGCCGCCGGCCGAAGTGTGGCCGCATGATTCAGACTTTTCGGCGATTCCGCCTCAAGTCATCATGCGCCAGGGGCTGGCGGCTGCGGCAATGTTCAGGCGCCGGCGCGCATCAGCTTCGGGACTTCCTCGCGGAAGCGGAAGCGGAGTGCGGACCAGGTATCGTCCAGCGCCACCTGGGTGACGGGCAGGAGGCCTTCGGTGGTCAGCGGGTCCCAGCCGTGGTCGCGGTCGAGGTCCGAGCGGACCGGGCCGGTTTTTTTCGGATAGGCGAACCAGAGGCGGGCGCCGATGCCGTAGAGGTTGAGGGCGCGCGGCGCGATGGCGCGGAGTGCCACCTTGTCCGCCGCGAAGGCGAGGATGAGGTCCGCCGCCGCGGTTGCTCCGTTTGGAAGGCCGAAGGTCATCCCCGGGGGGTTGCCAAGAACTGCACAAGCCATGCCAGGGCGGTAGCCCAGCTTGCGTGCGACCTCCCCGATTACGACACCCATTTGAATAGTTTCCGTCATGGAGTTGCCACCATCCAATGGGTTTAGCGCATAAGCAGCCGCTCCGCAGCCACGCAATCGGCAGGGCCGCAATGCGTTTTTGGGCGGGCGGCGCGCCAGTTTCGCATACCGTCCCGCCTCGGGGCGCAAAAAAACGCCTCTGGAGTCGGGGCGCGCCGCAAGATCGTAAAGCTTAGCGCGGGCGCAGCACGGCCACCGCCTCCACCGTCGCGGTCACCACCGTATCCTCGGCGACCGCGACCGGCGGGGCGGCGGAGGACAGGCTGCTGCCGCGGGCGGCCATGGCCATCATCGGGCGCGGCGCGCGATCCGGCACATCGATTCGCACCTCCCGCAGCCCGACCAGCTGAAGGCCGAGCTGGGTGGCGATGGCGCCGGCGCGGCGCTGCAGCGATTCGAGGGCGAGGCGGGAGGCTTCCTCCCGCGCCGTGCGGGCGGCCTCCCGCGTCAGGGTCCAGTCGAGCGAGGCCAGGGCCAGCCCCTGGCCTTGCAGCGCACCGACCAGTTCCAGCAAGGCGGGGGCGGCGGCGCCGCGCAGGGTCAGGGTCTGGCTGGCCTGCCAGGCGCGGGCTTCCTCCACCCGCGCGGTCCAGTAGCCGCCGGTCGAGACCTGCACGCCGTTGCCACCTTGGGCGCGGGCAACCGCCGCGGCGATGGCGCGGTTCACCGCATCCTGGGCCGCCGCGGCGGTACCGGCGCGGGATTCGGCGCGCAGAACGGCCACCACTTCATTGGGCGCGCGGGTGACTTCGGCGGTCTCTGCGATGTGCAGCGTGGTCTCGGACAGGCCGGCGGGCTGGGCCAGAGCGGGGGGCGCCAGCAGCAGGGTGGAGATGGCCAAGGCGCGGATCGGATGCAGCATACGGATTATCCCTTGGTGATCCCGGGAAGATGGTGATTTTTCGTGGCGGGACAGCGGCATAGTGCCCGATTGCGATTGACGCCTGCGCGATGCGGAAGGAGGCTGGCCGCCGCGACCCCGCCCGGAGAGCCCCCCGCCATGCGCCCGCTTGCCCTTGCCGCCCTGCTCGCCGGTGGCCTCGCCATGGCTGCAATGGGGGCCGCGCCAGCGGCCGCGAAGCCCTTCACCTGGGCCTATAATGCGGATGTGCTGACGCTGGATCCGCATTCCTCCAACAACACCTTCACCAATACCTTCCTGGGCAATGTCTATGAGGCCCTGGTGCGGCACAATGACCGCATCGAGATCGAGCCTGCCCTGGCGGAAAGCTGGGAACGCACCAGCCCCACGGTCTGGCGCTTCAACCTGCGGCGCGGCGTGGTCTTCCATAATGGGGAGAGCTTCGACGCGGACGACGTGCTGTTCACCTGGGCACGGGTGAACGGGCCGGGGTCGCTGGCACGTGGGCTGCTGGGGGCGATCAAGGAGGTCCGGAAGCTCGACAGCCATACGATCGAGATCGAGACGCACCGCCCCTTCCCCATCCTGCTCGCCTCCATCACCCAGTTCTTCATGATGGATGAGGGCTGGTCGCGGGCGAACAATGCGGAGAACGCGGCCAACCTGTCCTCGCAGCAGGAATCGGGCGCGACCCGCACCGCCAACGGCACCGGCCCCTTCCGCATCACGGAGCGCCGCCCGGATGAGCGCACGGTGCTGGAACCCCATGCGCGCTGGTGGGACACGCCCGTCCACAACCTGACCCGCGTGAACTTCCAGCCGATCCGCAGCGCCGCGACGCGCACGGCCAGCCTGCTGTCGGGCGCCATCGACGCGAATGTGGAGGTGCCGCTTCAGGACATTCCGCGCCTGCTGCAGGATTCGCGAGTTCAGATGGTGGAGGGCCCCGAATTGCGGACCATCTACCTCGGCTTCGACTATGAACGCGACGAGCTGCTGTACTCCGACGTGCGCGGCCGCAACCCGTTCCGGGATCGCCGGGTGCGGGAGGCGATCTACCGCGCCATCGACGTGAACGCCCTGCGCCGGACGGTGATGCGGGACAAGGCCTGGATCGCCGGCATGATGGTCAGCCCCTTCCTGACCGGCGCCCCCGCCGACCTGAACGAGCGCCTGCCCTATGATCCGGAGGCCTCGCGCCGCCTGCTGGCGGAGGCCGGCTTCCCGAATGGCTTCTCGGTGGGCATCGTCTGCCCGAATGATCGCTACGTGAATGACGAGCGCATCTGCCAGGCGGTGGCCGCCATGCTGTCGCGGGTCGGCATCCGGCTGCAGTTGCAGTCGGAGCCCACCAATATCTGGTCCCGCCGCACCGCGACGCGCGACTTCTCCATGTACATGCTGGGCCATGCCGGGCTGCCGCTGGCGGATGCCTATTCCACGCTGAACGAGGTGCTGCGCACCAACAGCCGCACCACCGGCGGGCTGAACTATGGCCGCTGGTCCAATGCGGAATTCGACGCGCTGGTGGCGCAGGCGGCGGAAGCCCCGGACGAGACCAGCCGCCGCGCGCTGATCCGCCAGGCGCTGCAGATCGAGCGGTCCGAGATCGCCCATGTCCCGCTGTTCCAGCAGCCCATCGCCTGGGCGTCCCGGCGCGGCATCGACCTGCGGCAGGCGCCGGACAACCGGCTGCGGCTGTGGCTGGTGAAGGTGGATTGATGCTTTTACCTCTCCCTCACCGAGGGAGAGGGCCGGGGTGAGGGTGTCGGCACGGACCGCCCCAGCCCCCCTCACCCAACCCTCTCCCCCCGTCGGGGGGAGAGGGCCTTACTGATCTTCAGGAATTTCCATGACCGATCTTCTCATCCGCGGCGGCGTCGTCATCACCATGGACACCCAGCGCCGCGTGCTGCCGGATGGCGCCGTCGCCATCAAGGATGGCCGCATCCAGGCCGTCGGCCCGACCGAGGCGGTGGAACTGGCGCATCCCCATGCGAAGCAGGTGATCGAGGCGCGCGGCCGCGCCGTGCTGCCCGGGCTGATCGACGGCCATGCCCATGCCGGCCATGGCCTGGTGAAGACGCTCGGCAACAATGACAGCGCCGCCTGGATGGAGGCCTGCCGGATCATCTACACCCTCGCCTCCCCGCCCAGCTTCTGGCGGGCGGAGGCGAAGCTCGCGGCCTATGAACGGCTGCGCTTCGGCGTCACCACCGGCGTCTCCCTGCTCGGCGGCGGCGACAGCATCGGCCGGGTGGACGACCGCGCCTTCACCGATGCACATGCCGAGGCAACGGAGGAAGTCGGCATCCGCAGCCTGCTCGTGCTCGGCCCGACCCGCCCGCCCTTCCCCCGCCCCTATGTCGGCCCCGATGGCGTCGAACGGCCGGTGAGCTTCGAGCAGCAGCTCGACGTCATCACCGCCGGGGTGGAGCGCTGGCACAACAAGGGCCGCGTGAAGGTGGCCACCCTGATGCCGGTCTACCGGGAGGCGAAGCACGACCCGGCGAAGGTGAAGGAGATCGAGCGCCAGGGTCATCTGGTCCGCGAAGCCGGCCGGTCGCGCGGCGCGCCCTTCCACCAGGATGGCCACAGGCAGGGCAGCATCGAGCTGGCGGACCGCATGTTCGGCCTGCTCGGCCCGGATGCCTGGCTCAGCCACTGCACCGAGCTGACGGATGCGGATATCGACACGCTGGTCCGCACGGGCACTTCCGTGGTGCACAACCCCTCCGCCATCGCCGCCGTCCGTGGCTATTGCCCGGCGCCGAAGATGATGGAGGCCGGGGTGACCGTGATGATCGGCTCCGACGCCACCGCGCCGGACCGCTCGGGGGACATGTTCCGCCACATGTTCCAGTGCATCCGCTACCACCAGCGCCATTTCCGCGACGAGACCATGATCCCGCCGGGCAAGGCGCTGGAGATGGTGACGATCGACGCGGCGCGCGGGCTCGGCCTGGGCGATGAGATCGGCAGCCTGGAGGAGGGCAAGAAGGCGGATGTCATCACCGTCGACCTCTCCGCGCCGCATATGGTGCCGGCGAACATGCCGGTGGCGCGGGTGGTCTACTTCGCCAATGGGCAGGACGTGCTGGATGTGGTGGTGGACGGCCAGGTGCTGATGCGCGACCGCGTCTGCCCGCATCTGGACGGCACGGAGATCGCGACGGCGGCGTGGCGGGAGACGGATGCGATGCTCGACCGCGCCAATCTGCGCCATATGGCGGTGGAGGAGCCGGGCTGGGGCCGCACCCGGCGGTAAAAACCGCCTCAGGCGCCGGCGCGTCGGGGCAGTGCCCCGACCCGGCCGCTTGGCTGCGCGCCACTGGGCGCGGCGGCCGCTCGGACCGGTCAAGTGACCGGCCCGCCGTTAATTACTCCCCCCGCAACGCGGCCCCGGCGGCGAGCGGGGCCAAGGGCGCGGCGAGGGCCAGCAGCGCGGCCAGCAGCAGGAGATAGGGTCGCGCCGGGATGCCGCCCGCCGCCGCCTCAATGGCGGCGGCGCCGAAGATCACCGCGGGGATCGACAGCGGCAGCACCAGCAGCGGCAGCAGCACGCCGCCGCGCCGCGCCCCCAGCGTCAGCGCCGCCCCCGCCGTGCCGAACAGCGACAGCACGCCGGTCGCCAGCCCCAGCGCCAGCATCGCCACCCCCCAGGCCTCCACCGGCAGGTTCAGCATGGCCGCCGCCACGGGCGTCGCCACCAGCAGCGGCAGGCCGGTGACCAGCCAATGGCCGAGCGCCTTGGCCGCCGCCAGCAGCGAAGGCGGCAGGCCGGAGAGCAGGAGCTGGTCGAGCGAGCCATCCTCCGCCTCCGCCCCGAACAGCCGGTCCAGCGGCAGCAGCGCCGCCAGCAGCCCGGCCGCCAGCAGCGCGCCGGGGGCGATGCGGGCGAGGATTTCCGGGGAAGGCCCGATGCCGAAGGGGAACAGGGCGCAGACCAGCACGAAGAACATCACCGCCGCCAGGCTGTCCGCCGGATGCCGCAGCGCCAGACGCAATTCGCGGCCGAGAACGGCGTTGAAGCCCTTCATGGGGAGGCTCCGGGGAGGGGCACACCGCCGCGAAAGCCCTCTCCCCCTGACAGGGGGAGAGGGTTGGGTGAGGGGGTCTGCCCAGAGCCCGTGGTCAGCGTCCCGGTGGCTGGGCGTCGCGCCTTGCCTGATCCGGGTGAAATGGGCGGCAAAGCCCCCCTCACCCCGACCCTCTCCCCCCGTTGGGTGGAGAGGGAGGCGCTGATCTTCGCGGCCCGGTGATGCTGGCGCACAGCCCTCACAGCACCAGCTCCCGCGCGCCCGGCAGTGGCAGCGGCAGGTGGGTCGCGGCCAGGACCGCGCCGCCGGCCGCGCGGTGCGTCGCCAGCAGCACGCCGAGCCGGTCGACGGAGGCCGCGTCCAGCCCCACGGTCGGCTCGTCCAGCAGCCAGATCGGCACCGGCGCCAGGGCCAGCCGCGCCAGGGCCAAGCGCCGCTTCTGGCCGGAGGACAGCATCCGTGCCGGCAATTCGGCCAGTTCCGCCAGCCCCACCGCCGCCAGCGCCGCCCCCACCTCCCCGCCCCAGAGACGGGCATAGAAGGAAAGATTCTCCGCGGCCGTCAGCGAGGGCTTCAGCGCATCCTGGTGGCTGAGGTAGCGCAGCCGCGCCGCATGGGCGACGCGATCGGCCAGCGCATCCTGCCCCTGCCATAGAAGAAGGCCCTCGGCCGGCGGGATCAGCCCGGCCAGCAGCCGCAACAGGCTGGACTTGCCGGCGCCATTGGCGCCCAGCAGCAGCAGCGCCCCGCCGGGCTCGAGCGTGAAGGACAGGCCGGCGAAGATCGCACGGTCGCCACGCCAGCAGGCCAGATCCCGCGCTTCCAGCACCCCTCCCCCTTCCCCGCACCCAGGCCGACGGCCCGGCGCACGAAAACAACCCCTGCACAGGTTTGCAGGGTCCAATCCGGCATGCGTCGGACACAAGGCGCGCACAAGCGCGCGCATTGGCGACGCAGGCGGATGGACCGCCCGTCATCCCTGTGGTTTAAGCCGGCTGCTGCGGTCGCGAAAGCGGCACGGCGGAACCGCGCCAGGCTTGGCGGAAGGCGCCCCGCTTCCGGGGTGGCACCCAACCCGGCGCCACGCGAACGGGGACCCCGGACCATGCGGATGATCGGGCAGGACAGCCTGAAGACCCGCCGTACCCTCAAGGTGGACGGCAAGGACTATCATTATTTCAGCCTGCCCGAGGCTGCTGCTGCCATCGGCGATCCGAGCCGGCTGCCGGTCAGCCTGAAGGTGCTGCTGGAAAACGTGCTGCGCTTCGAGGATGGCCGCAGCTATACGGTGGACGACGCCAAGGCCGTCGTCGCCTGGCTGGAGAAGGGCTCCTCCACCAAGGAAGTGCCGTTCCGCCCGGCCCGCATCCTGCTGCAGGATTTCACGGGCGTTCCGGCCGTGGTCGACCTGGCCGCGATGCGCGATGCGCTGTCCAACCTCGGCGGCGATCCGCGCAAGGTGAACCCGCTGGTGCCGGTCGACCTGGTGATCGACCACTCCGTGATGGTCGACTTCTCCGGCACCGCCAATGCGCTGCAGAAGAACGTGGACGTCGAGTTCGAGCGCAATGGCGAGCGCTATGAATTCCTGCGCTGGGGCCAGTCGGCCTTCGCCAATTTCCGCGTCGTCCCCCCGGGCACCGGCATCTGCCACCAGGTGAACCTAGAATATCTGGCCCAGGTCGCCTGGACCAGCCAGGACGGCCCGGACACCTATGTGTTCCCGGATAGCTGCTACGGCACCGACAGCCACACCACCATGGTGAACGGCCTTGGCGTGCTCGGCTGGGGCGTCGGCGGGATCGAGGCCGAGGCCGCGATGCTCGGCCAGCCCATCGCCATGCTGATCCCGGACGTCATCGGCTTCCGCCTCGTCGGCAAGGTGCGCGAAGGCGTCACCGCCACCGACATGGTGCTGACGGTCACGCAGATGCTCCGCAAGAAGGGCGTCGTCGGCAAGTTCGTCGAATTCTATGGCCCGGGCCTGGAGGACATGGCGCTCGCCGACCGCGCCACCATCGGCAACATGGCCCCGGAATACGGCGCGACCTGCGGCTTCTTCCCGGTCGACCAGACCACGATCGACTATCTGCGCCTGTCCGGCCGCGACGAGCACCGCATCAAGCTGACCGAGGCCTATGCCAAGGCGCAGGGCCTGTGGCGCGATGCCAGCACGCCCGACCCGGTGTTCACGGACACGATGGAACTCGACCTCTCGACGGTCGAGCCCTCCATGGCCGGCCCGAAGCGCCCGCAGGACCGCGTGCCGCTGACCCAGGTCTCCACCAGCTTCGCCAAGGATCTGGCGGCCGGCACCATGGGCGTGCCCGGCGACAAGGCCGATCTGCGCGTGCCGGTGGCGGAGCGCAACTACGACCTCGGCCACGGGGATGTGGTGATCGCGGCGATCACCTCCTGCACCAACACCTCCAACCCCTATGTCATGGTTGCCGCCGGGCTGGTGGCGCGCAAGGCGCGGGCGCTGGGGCTGCGGCCGAAGGCCTGGGTGAAGACCTCGCTGGCGCCTGGGTCCCAGGTGGTCACCGAATACCTCGACAAGGCCGGGCTGACGGCGGATCTGGATGCGCTCGGCTTCCAGACCGTCGGCTATGGCTGCACCACCTGCATCGGCAATTCCGGCCCGCTGGAAGACCCGATCCTGGAAGCCATCGAGGACAACAAGCTGGTCGTCTCCTCCGTCCTCTCGGGTAACCGGAACTTCGAGGGTCGCGTCCACGCCAATGTCCGCGCCAACTACCTGGCCTCGCCGCCGCTGGTGGTGGCCTATGCCCTGGCCGGCACGGTGAAGCTGAACATCACCACGGACCCGATCGGCACCGGCAGCAACGGCCAGCCGGTCTATCTGAAGGACATCTGGCCGACGCAGCAGGAGGTGAACGACACCGTCCACTCCGCCGTCTCCCGCGAGATGTTCATGCAGCGCTATGGCGACGTGTTCAAAGGCCCGGCGCAGTGGCAGGCCATCCGCGTCGACACGGACAGCGACACCTATCGCTGGAATGGCGGTTCCACCTACGTCCAGAACCCGCCCTACTTCACCGGCATGACGATGGAGATCCCGCCGATCCCGCCGATCACCGGGGCGCGCATCCTGGCGGAGCTGGCCGACAGCATCACCACCGACCACATCTCCCCGGCCGGTGCCATCAAGAAGACGTCCCCGGCCGGCGACTACCTGCTGGAACACCAGGTGCGCCAGCACGACTTCAACAGCTACGGCGCCCGCCGCGGCAACCATGAAGTCATGATGCGCGGCACTTTTGCGAATACCCGCATCCGCAACGAACTGGTTCCCGGCATCGAAGGCGGGATGACCAAGCATCACCCGTCGGGCGAGATCCTGCCGATCTACGATGCGGCGCAAAAATACAAGGCCGAGGGCGTGCCGCTGGTGATCTTCGGCGGCAAGGAATACGGCACCGGCTCCTCCCGCGACTGGGCGGCCAAGGGCACCTTCCTGCTCGGCGTGAAGGCCGTCATCACCGAGAGCTTCGAGCGCATCCACCGCTCCAACCTGGTCGGCATGGGCGTGCTGCCGCTCACCTTCCAGAATGGCGAGGACCGCAAGACCCTCGGCATCACCGGCGCCGAGATCATCGACCTGGAGGGGCTGGAGGATCTGAAGGCCCGCATGCAGGTCGGCATGGTCATCCACCGCCCCGACGGCACCACCCACCGCACGACGCTGCTCTGCCGCGTCGATACGGCGGATGAGGTCGAGTACTACAAGAACGGCGGCATCTTGAACTACGTGCTGCGCGGGATGGCCAAGGCCGCCTGATCCGCCCTTCGCGAAGCTGAAGAAGGGGGCGCGGTCCGCAAGGGCCGCGCCCTTTTCACATTCCGCCCCAGGCCACGCGCGCGTGATGCCAGGGCGCCGCGCACCACGCGCTACAAGCGCCCCTGTTCGATTTCACGGCCAGGCGAACCTTTCGCCCGCCAAACCGTTGCGGACCACATGCGCATCGCCGTCGTCATCAACTCCGCCTCCGGCACAGCTCTTGGCCGCGAGGAAATCGAGGCCGAGGTCACGCGGCATCTCACGGCCGCGGGCCTGGATGCCGTGCTGGTGCCCGAACATGAGCAGGGCCTGCTGGCCCGGCTCGACGCCGCCGTCGCCATGGGCGCGGATGCCGTGGTGGTCGGCGGCGGCGACGGCTCCATCATGGCCGCCGCCGAAAGGCTGATGGGCAAGGAGACGGCGCTCGGCATCCTCCCGCTCGGCACCATGAACATGCTGGCCAAGGACCTCGGCATTCCGCTGGAGCTGGAGGCCGCGGCCATCGCACTGTCGCATGGCCATATCCGCGCGATCGACGTGGCCGATGTGAATGGCCATGTCTTCCTCTGTTCCTCCGTCATCGGCTCCCCCTCCTGGCTCGGCCGGCACCGGGAACGCGGGCGCGGCAAGCGCGGCTGGCGGCCGCGCCTCCGCTTCGCCCTCGCCGCGCTGCGTTCCGAATGGCGGCACCGGCCGATGCGGCTGTCGGTGGCGCTGGAGGGGGGGCGGATCGTCCGGCTCTGGACCCGGGCGCTGGCCGTGGCCAATAACCGCTATGCCGAGGGCTTCGGGCTGATGATGGCCCGTCCGCGCCTCGATGCCGGGGAGCTCGCGCTGTATGTGGCGCGGCGCTACGGCGCCTGGTGGTGGGTGAAGCTGATGGCGGGGATGTTCCTGGGAAGCTGGCGCGGCTCGCGTCTCGTGCAGGAACGCACGGCAAGCCAGGTCACCATCGGCACCCCCCGCACCGCGATCCGGGTGATGAATGACGGGGAGGCGATACTGCTCACCCCGCCCCTGGTCTACCGGATCCATCCCGGCGCGCTGCGCGTGCTGGTGCCGCCACCCGTGGAGGCCGAGGGCGCCACCGCCGAAACCGCGCCCGCGGCCTGACCATGGCCCGCCGCATCGCGCATCTTTCCGACCTGCATTTTGGCGCCCATGACCCGGTGGTGGTGGCCAGCTTCACGCAGGAAATGGCGGAATGGCAGCCCGACCTTCTGGCCGTGTCGGGCGACCTGACGCAGGGCGCGCGCCATGGCGAGTTCATCGCCGCCATGGAATTCCTGCGCGGGCTGCGGATTCCCTTCCTCGCCGTGCCGGGCAATCACGACCTGTCGCCCTACAACCTGCTGGAACGCTTCACCGATCCCTATCGGCGCTGGCGCTTCCATGTGGGGCCGGAGACGGAGCCGGTCTTCACCGATGCGGAGGTGGCGCTGGTCGGCATGAACACCGCCCGCCGTGCCGGCTTCCACCTCAACTGGGCGCATGGGCGGGTGTCCCGCAGCCGGCTGGCGGCGGCGGAGGCGCATCTGGCGGCGCTGCCGCCGGGTCCCTTCCGCATCATCGTGGCGCACCACCCCTTCCAGGCGCCGTTGCTGAAGCCCGGCGCGAGGCTGGTCGGCAATGCCGAACCCGCGCTGGCCGCCTTCGCGCGGCTGAAGGTGGGGCTGGTGCTGACCGGGCATCTGCATCTGGGCGATGTGCGGCCGGTGCGGGATGGGGCGCTGGTGCTGGCCCAGGCCGGCAGCGCCACCTCCACCCGCCTGCGCGGCACGCCGAATGCCTATAACCGCATCGAGGTGGTGGATGGCCAGGCGAAGGTCACGCCGCGGGTCTGGTACGGGGATGGCTGGCGGGATCTTTGATCGCGGCGCCCAGCGCCAGGCTGGCGGGCACCGCCAGGGCACAGAGCACCGCCATGGCCCAGAAGCCGGCCCCGCCTGCCCAGGCATAAAGCGGCCCGCAGACCAGGGCGAGCAGCCCCATCCACAGCCCGACGCCCAGCGCCGCGTGCAGGGTCTGCGCCGTGCCGGCCTCGGCCGGCGGCACCACGCGGGACAGCACCGCCATGGTCGCAAGGTGCTGCATGCCGAAGGTGGCGGCATGCAGCATCTGCGCCGGCACCAGCAGCCAGGGGTCGACCGTCAGCGCCGTCACCCCCCAGCGCAGCACCCCGGCCCCGGCGGCCGCCAGCGACAGGCCGAGCGGCCCCAGCCGCGCCACCAGCCCCCTCCCCCAGAGGAACAGCGCCACCTCCGCCAGCACACCCACGGCCCAGAGCCCGCCGATCAGCCCGGCGCCGAGGCCCGCCGCCTGCCAGTGCAGCGTGCCGAAGCCGTAATACAGGGCATGGCTGCCCTGGATCAGGGCGGAGACCAGCATCAGCCTTCGCACCGCCGGAATGCGCAGCGGCGCCAGGAAGCCGGCCCAGCCGCGCGCCACGCCACGCGACGCCCGGGGTGGCGATGCCGGCAGCGCCAGGGCCGCGAGGGCGGTGGCGACCAGCCCCGCGATCATCAGCCAGACCGCCGCGCCGATTCCCGCCCAGGCCACCGCCTGGCCCACGGCGATGGCCGCCAGCATGAAGGCGATGCTGCCCGCCGCCCGCACCCGGGCATAGTCGAAGCGCGGCTCGCGGCGCGACGCGGCCAGCGCCAGCGCATCGGTCAGCGGCACCACCGGCGCGAAGGCGGCGCTGTGCAGCGCCATCGCCAGCATCAACAGAAGAAAACCCGCCGGCAGCAGGAAGCCGCAGGCGGCCAGCGCCGCGATGGCCGCGCCGGCCACCAGCACCGCCCGCGCATCGCCCAGCGCATCGGCCACCCGCCCACCCGCCGGCCCGGCGAGCAGCCGCACGGCGGAGCCCACCGCCAGCAGCACCCCCACCTCCTGCGGTGACAGCCCCTTGGCGGAGAGCACCGCCGGCAGGAAGGGCAGCGTGACGCCGACCACCACGAACTGGGCGCTGTAGAGCAGGACGAAGCGGAGGGCGGGTGTCACCCGCGCAGGCTGGCCCGGCCGGGCAGCGGCGCCAAGGCCTGTTGCCGCAGGGCAGAGACCGACACCCTGCGGGGCCGCATGCCCGGAAAGGTTCAGCCGGCCTCGCTGGTCTGCAAGACAACCGGGGTCGGCTCCGCCTCCAGGACATCTGAGGTCGGCTCCGCCTCCAGCCGCGCGATGGCGGCCACGGATTGCCCGGCCGCGACGCGGATCACCACCACCTGCCGCGCCAGCTCCCGCGCCTCCCGCGCCAGATCCTCCCGCGCCGCGCCGGGTTCGAGGCTGGTCTCCAGCGCCCGGGCCGCGGCGATGGCCGCGATTCGCTCGATATGGCGGGTCGCCCCCTCGATCCCGGGGCCCGCCCCCGGCGCCACCTCCTCCTGCGCCATGCGCGCCGCGGTGCGCAGGCGTTCCAGGCTGCGCGCCAGGGCGCCGGCCTCATCCGTCCGCCCGGTGCCGGGCACCGCGCTGTCCAGATTCCCCTCCGCCATGGCATCGGCCACGTCGCGCAGGGCGCGGAAGGGGGCGAAGAGCAGCCGCTCCAGCAGCAGGGCGGCGATGCCGGCGCAGAGCGTGGCCCCGGCCAGCGCGACCGCGAGAAGGGTCAGCGCCAGGCCGGCGGGATCATCGGCCGGCTCGACCGGCCCCGGGCGTGGCGGCGCCTCCGGCATCTCCCGCCCCAGGCTCGCGGCATCCGCCATGCTGGCGCGCAGGGGGCCGAGGTCGATGCGGCCTTCCGGCGCCACCAGCCGCTGCCAGATGGTCAGGTCCCGGTCCAGCACCGCCAAGGCGCGGCCCATCCCGCCCAGCGTCGCGGGCTCCGGTGGACGCGGCGCGAGCAAGGTCAGGGCCTCGGTCGCGTCGGGCGGCGGCAATGGCGCATTGGTTCGCGGCAGCAGCACGGCCGCGGCCAGGCAGAGACCCAGCAGCGACCCGAGGCCGATCATCCAGGCAAGGCGGCCTTCATGTGGTTCGGTCTGCGAGGGGGAATCGAAATCTGGCCCTGGCGGCAGGGCACGCCGAAACGTTGCGGACATCCTGGGCCTCCTGCCCGAATGTGGCCCGGGGGGAACGGCCACGAGGGGCAATCTGACGGGCGGAGATTGACACTTCGTTGCCATTTCGATGAAGCCCCGCGGGGTGGCTGCTGTTGCCAAGGGCGCCATGGCGTGCCACGCAACCGCTGCCCCCACGGACCATGCCGAATACCAATATGTCCGACCATCATATGTCCCACGGCCAGATGTTTGCCCCGCGCGTTCGCGCGGTGCTTGGCCCGACCAATACCGGCAAGACGCATCTGGCGATCACCCGCCTGCTCGCGCACGCCTCCGGCATCATCGGCTTCCCGCTGCGCCTTCTGGCGCGCGAGAACTACGACCGCATGGTCGCCGCGAAGGGGGAGAAGTACGTCGCCCTGATCACCGGGGAGGAGAAGATCGTCCCCCCCGAGGCGCGCTGGTTCGCCTGCACGGTGGAAGCTATGCCGCTCGACCGCCGCGCCGAATTCGTCGCGGTGGACGAGATCCAGCTCTGCGCCGATGCCGATCGCGGCCATATCTTCACGGACCGCCTGCTGCATGCCCGTGGCATGGTGGAAACCATGTTCCTGGGCGCCGAGACGATCCGGCCGCTGCTGCAGCGCCTGGTGCCGCAGGCGGAGATCGAGACCCGCCCGCGCCTGTCGCAGCTGACCCATTCCGGCCCCGCCAAGCTGACAAAGCTGCCGCCGCGCAGCGCCGTGGTCGCCTTCAGCGCGGCCGAGGTCTATGCGATCGCAGAGGCGATCCGTCGCCGTCGGGGGGGTTGCGCCGTGGTGATGGGGCGCATGTCGCCGCGCACGCGCAATGCCCAGGTGGCGCTGTACCAGAACCGCGAGGTGGATTTCCTGGTCGCGACCGATGCCATCGGCATGGGCCTGAACATGGATGTCGACCACATCGCCTTCGCCGACCTCCAGAAGTTCGACGGCCACCAGATCCGCCCGCTGAACGCCCAGGAAGCCGCCCAGATCGCCGGCCGCGCCGGCCGCGGCATGCGCGATGGCACCTTCGGCACCACGGCGGAATGCCCGCCTTTGTCCGAGGAACTGGCGCGCCAGATCGAGGGCCATGCCTTCGAGCCATTGGCGCAAATCGCGTGGCGCAATTCGGACCTGGATTTCGCCAGCATCGACGGGCTGCTGGACAGCCTCGCCACTTCCCCGCCGACGCCCGGCCTCGCCAAGGGCAATGACGCGGTCGACCACATCACGCTGAACGCCCTGTCCCGCGAATCGGAAATCCGCGAGCTGGGCCGCGGCCGCGCCCGCGTGCGGCTGCTCTGGGAAGCCTGCCAGGTGCCGGACTTCCGCAAGATCGCGGATGACAGCCATACGCGGCTCTGCGCCAAGATCTTCGGGCATCTGGCGACGGATGGCCGCCTGCCGAGCGATTGGGTCGCCGGCAATATCGCGGCGCTGGGCAATGTCGAGGGCGACCTCGACACCCTGATGGCGCGCCTCGCCACCATCCGCATCTGGTCCTACATCGCCGCCCGCGCCGACTGGATCGCCGATGCCGCCACCCAGCAGGCGGAAGCGCGCAAGGCGGAGGAAGCGGTTTCCGACGCGCTGCATGAGCGCCTGATCGCCCGCTTCGTCGACCGCCGCGCCGCCCATCTGATCCGCCGCCTGGATGACACGGAGGAGACGTTGCTCTCCGCCGTGACGCGCCAGGGCGATGTGGTGGTGGAAGGCCATACGGTCGGCAAGGTCACCGGCTTCCACTTCCAGCCGGACCCCGAGGCGACCAAGGAGGAAGAAAAGCGCCTGGTGCTGCGCGCCGCGCGCCGTGCCCTGCGGGAGGAAATTCCCCGCCGCCTGGCCAGCCTCGAAGTCGCCAAGGACGAGGCCTTCCGGCTGACGCCGCAGCACCGCGTGATCTGGGACGAGGCCGAGATCGCGCGCCTGCGCCCGGGGCCGGAGCCGCTGAAGCCGCATGTCGACGTCATCGCCACCGAATTTTTGGACAATGCCCAGCGCGAGCGGGTGCGGGTGCGGCTGGCCACCTGGATGGACTCCCTTGTCAAGCGCGAGCTCGGCGGGCTGGAGGCGATCGAGGCCAAGGCGGCCGAGGACAATACCCTGCGCGGCCCGGCCTTCCGGCTGCGGGAGGCCATGGGCCTCGCCCCCGGCGCGACGGAACGGGAAATCCCGGCGGAGCTGCGGGCGCGGCTGAAGGCCATCGGCATCCGCGCCGGGCGCTATGCGATGTATCTGCCGGATGTGCTGAAGCCGCGCGCCATGGCGCTGCGGGCCCAGCTCTGGGCGCTGCGCCGGAACATCCCGACGCCGCTGCTGCCGAATCCGGGGCTGGTCTCCGTCACCCTGCCGGAAACGCCGCTGCCGGCGCCGGAGGACCCGAACACGCCGCGCGGACCGGAGGGCTGGCCGCAAGGCTTCGCCCAGGTGGCCGGCTGGCTGCCGGCCGGGCGGGTGCTGCTGCGACTGGACGTCGCGGAGCGGATTGCCGGTGAGTTGGGCTACCTGACCCGCCGCGCCGCCGCACCGGTGCCGGAGGGCCTTGCCTCCCGCCTCGGGGTGAAGGGCGACACGCTGTCCATGGCGCTGGAGGCGATGGGCTTCCGGCTGATGCCCTCCCCGCCGCTGGAGGAGGGGCAGTTCGGCCCGCCGGTGCCGCCGCGCATCAGCGTGGTGCGGCAGGACCGGCCGATGGCGGCGCGCGGGCCGCGTCGCGATGCCCGCGGCGACCAGCCGCTTGGGAAAGCGCGTGGCGAGCCCCGCGGTGACCAGCCGCGTGGTGATCGTGGGCCACGGCCGGAACGCGCACCGCGCCCGGCCGATGCCGGTCCCCGCCCGATCTATTTCGGGCCGCCCATCCCGCCGGAACTGCGGCCGAAGCGGGAGGATGGCCCCCGCCATGACGGCCCGCGCCGTGACCGGGGCCGGCCGCCGCGCCGGGATGCCCCGCCGGCGGATGCCGGGGCCGCAAATCCCGGAGCGGAGGCACCTCGCCAGGACCGCCCGCGCTTCGATGGTCCGCGTCGCCCCCGGCCGGATCGGCCCCAAGGGGACCGGCCGCCGCAGGGGGATCGTCCCCCGGGTGACAGGCCGCAAGGTGACAGGCCCATGGCCGACAGGGCACCCCGCCCGCAGGCGGACCGGCCCCAAGGGGATCGTCCCCAGGGGGATCGCCCCCAAGGGGATCGCCCACGCCCCGAAGGTCCGCGCCCGGACCGGCGTGGTGGCGACCGCTTCCCGCGCCCGGATCGCGACCGGGATCGTGGTGGCGATCGGGGCGGCGACCGGCAGCCGCGTGAATGGTCCTCCGGCCCCAAGCCGGATTCGCCCTTCGCCGTGCTGGCCCAGCTGAAGCTGCGCAAGGACTGATGCGTGGAGGCTGAGCCCGCCTTCCAGCGGCTCGACCTCTGGCTTTGGTGCGCGCGCATCGCCAAGACGCGGAACGAATGCGCGCGCCAAGTCTCCAACGGACGCGTGCGCGTCAACAGCCAGCGGACCGACAAGCCGCACTACAAGCTGCGCCCCGGCGATGTGCTGACCCTGGCCATGGCGGGCGAGGTCCGCATCTGGCGCGTGCTGGCCCTGGCGGCGCGGCGCGGTCCGGCCAGCGAGGCCCGCGGCCTGTATGAAGACCTCTCCGATCCCGCGCCCGAGGGACGATCCGAGCCGGAGCCGGCGTCATGATGCAGCGCAACCGCTTGCCATGCGCCGGATGCTGGGCCATGTGGGGCGGGCCGCGGCCCCGAACTGGCGCGGTGGTGGAGCCGCCAATGGGCGCGGCCCCGCATCCCCGCCGGAGGCGCAGTTGACCTACGTCGTCACCGAGAACTGCATCAAGTGCAAATACATGGACTGCGTGGAAGTCTGTCCGGTGGACTGCTTCTATGTGGGCGAGAACATGCTCGTCATCCACCCCGACGAATGCATCGATTGCGGCGTCTGCGAGCCCGAATGCCCCGCCGAGGCCATCCTGCCGGACAGCGACGACAAGGCGACGCCCTGGGTCGAGCTGAACCGCACCTACGCCACGCAATGGCCGAACATCACCCGCAAGGGCGAAGCGCCGGACGATGCGGATGAGTGGAAGGACAAGCCGGGCAAGAAGGACCTGTTCGACCCGGCGCCCGGCAAGGCCTGACCCTTCCGGCAAAGGCCCGATCGCAGCCGATTCCGGCCGGGGGGTGGCAATTCACCCCGCTTTGTATTACATAATCAATGGGATCGGGAAGTCGCGGCGCCATGCTGCCGCCTTGCCGCCCATCGGGTCCATGACATGCCCAAGCCTTGGGTCCCCTTGCCATCGGCACGGGGGCATCCGGGGTGCGGGATGCAGAATCGGGTGGCCATATGAAGCAAACCGCCCAGGCGAAAACCGGCGAGACGGCGAAGTCCGGTCCGGCGACAGCCCAGAAATCCGAGCCGGAGGCCGAGACCTCCGCCGAGATCAAGGTCGCCAAGCCTGAAAAGAAGGCGGGAACCGCGCCGCTGCCACCGCGCCAGGATTCCCCCCCGCCACCGCATCGTCCGCCCGGCCGCCCTGGCTCCGGCTCCTCCAATGCGCCCCGGCCGCCGATGTTCCCGCCGCGCGGCGGGCCGCGCCCGCTGCCGCAGGACGATGAGGAGGGTGCGAGCCCGCCCCCGCCGCCCCGCCCCAAGGGCCCGCCGCCGGAATTCCACCCGGGTGACCATGTGGTCTACCCGACCCATGGCGTCGGCCAGGTGCAGGGCATCGAGGACATGCCCGTCGCCGGCATGTCGCTCAAGGTGATCATCGTCACCTTCGAGGAAAACCGCATGACCCTGCGGGTGCCGGTGAACAAGGCCGCCTCCTCCGGCCTGCGCAAGCTGGCGACCGGCGACCATATGAACGAGGCGCTGGAAGTGCTGCGCGGCCGCGCCCGCATCAAGCGCACCATGTGGTCCCGCCGCGCCCAGGAATATGAGGCGAAGATCAACTCCGGCGACCCGCTGGCGATCGCGGAGGTCGTGCGCGACCTGCACCGCAACGCCGGCCAGCCGGACCAGTCCTTCTCCGAACGGCAGATCTACGAACAGGCGCTGGACCGCCTGGCCGCCGAGCTCGCCGCCATCGACCGCACCGACAAGGCCGCGGCCTCGGAAAAGCTGCTGACCTTCCTGAAGGCGGTTTGATTTTCATACCCTCAAACGCCGGGCGCGCGCTCCGCGCGCTTGGCTTCGCCGCATAGGCGGCGGGCCGCCTTCGCGGCCTCGGCCGCAAAGGCGGCCGCCTAGCTCAGACCCTCAGGCGCCGGGCGCAACCTCCGGCTGCCTGCTTCGGCACCCGAGGCACAGGACCACTTCCGCCTCCCGCCGCGCCGTGCCATCAGACGCGGCGCGCCAACCGCAGAGGCAACCTCCCCCATGCCAACCGAGACCGCCCACCGCCTGACGCCGCATCTCAGGCGCCTGGAGGCGGAGGCCATCGGCATCCTGCGCGAAACCGCGGCCAGCTTCCGCAACCCCGTCCTGCTCTATTCCATCGGCAAGGACAGCTCCGTCGTCCTGCAACTGGCGATGAAGGCCTTCGCCCCGGGCAAGCCGCCCTTCCGCCTGCTGCACATCGCGACCGGCTGGGATTTCCGGGCGATGCTCGACTTCCGCGATAGCCGAATGGCGGAACTCGGCCTGGACTGCATCGTCCATACCAACCCCGATGGCCTGGCCCGCGGCATCGGCCCGATCAGCCACGGCTCCCAGCTCCATATGAACGTCATGGGGACGGAGGCGCTGAAACAGGCGCTCGACGCCCATGGCTTCGATGCCGCCATCGGCGGCGCCCGGCGCGACGAGGAAAAGGCCCGCGCCAAGGAACGCGTGTTTTCCTTCCGCGCCCCCGGCCATGTCTGGGACCCGCGCGGCCAGCGGCCGGAACTCTGGGGCCTCTACAACACCCGCATCAACCCGGGCGAGGAAATGCGGGTCTTCCCGCTGTCCAACTGGACCGAATTCGACGTCTGGGACTACATCGCCGCCGAATCCATCCCCGTCGTCCCGCTCTACTACGCCGCCCCGCGCCCCATGCTCCGCCGCAACGGCGCCCTCATCATGCGCGACGACGACCGCATGCCGCTGGAACCGGGCGAGACGGTGGAAACCATGTGGGTCCGTTTCCGCACCATGGGCGACTGGCCGCTGACCGGCGCCCATGAAAGCCGGGCGGAGACCATCGACCAGGTCCTCACCGAAATCCGCGAAAGCCGCCACAGCGAACGCCAGGGCCGCCTGATCGACAACGACCAGGAAGCCTCCATGGAACGCAAAAAACGCGAAGGGTATTTTTGACAGGCTGCCGCTGCAGGGTTGCGAAGTGGGGCGCCTGGGTTGGGGAGGAGGGTGGCGGCTGGGGGCGCGTGAAGGCTAGCCCAGCTCGTACTCCACCTCCGGCACATAATGCGCCGCCTCCTTCCCCAGATAGGACGAGAACAGCACGAAATTGTCGATCGGCACCGGCGGGGACCGGAACAGGCTGTGGGCATGAACAAACCCGATCAGCTTGTGCGTCTCCGCCTTGTCGGTGCGTGCCAGGGTCACATGCGGGGCGAAGCGGCGGCGTTCCGGCTCCAGCCCGACGCGCTGCAACGCCGTCTCCACCTTGGCCTGAAGCCGCGTCAGCGCCTCGCTGCGCTCCGCCGTGATGTGGATGGACTGGATGCGGCCGCCCTTCTCGAAGGTGCCGATCCCGGCCAAGGCCAGGTCGAAGCGCGGCGCGCGGATCGCGGCGAGGGCCGCATCCACCTCCTCCGCCTGCCAGGATTCCACCTCCCCGATGAAGCGCAGCGTCAGGTGGTAGTTCTCCGGCGGCACCCAGCGGGCGCCGGGAATGCCGCCGACCAGCGCGGCGAGCTGGGCCTTGACCTCTTCCGGCAAGGCAAGGGCGACGAAGAGACGAACCATGGGCAGGCGGCTCCGAATCCGGGGCGGTGTCAGCCTGCGGCGGAAGCCGGTATGCGGTCCAGTAGCGTTTCGATGGCGGGCAGCATCCGCTCCGCCAGAATCTGCGCGCCGCGCGGATTGGGGTGGATGCGATCCGCCTGGTTCAGCGCCGGGTCGCCGGCCACGCCCTCCAGCAGGAAGGGGTAGAACACCACCTCCGGCCGCGCCGCCGCCAGTTCGGTGAAGACGGCGGTGAATTCGCGGCCGTATTCCGCGCCGAGATTGGGCGGGGCCATCATCCCCGCCAGCAGCGTCGGAATGCGCCGCGCCGCCAGCCCGTCCAGGATCGCGGTCAGGTTGGCGCGCATCTGCGCCGGGGTCAGCCCGCGCAGCGCGTCATTGCCGCCCAGCGCCACGATCGCCGCCTGCGGCCGGTCGGCCAGCGCCCATTCCAGCCGGGAACGCCCGCCCGCCGTGGTGTCGCCGGACACGCCGGCATCCAGCACCCGCACATTGCGACCGCGCTCGCGCAGCAAGGCCTCGATCCGCGCCGGCGGCCCCTCCCCCCGCGCCAGGCCGTAGCCCGCGGTGATGGAATCGCCCAGCATCAGCAGGCGCACCTCCGTGCCTTGGGCAAGGCCGCCTTTCGTTGCGGCCAGCAATATTCCGATACCGAAGGCCGCCTTTTGCAGCGCAGCACGGCGCCCATATGACATGAAACCGCCGTAATAGGATTCCCGCCCCGTGAGCACACCCGCATCGCCGCTGATCGCCGCCACCGGACTGGTCTTCACCGCCAAGGCGGCCTCCGGCCCGGTGCATGTGCTGCGCGGCGTGGACCTGTCGGTGAATGCCGGGGAGGCGGTGGGCATCGTGGGGCCTTCGGGCTCGGGCAAGACATCGCTCCTCATGCTGCTGGCCGGGCTGGAGACGCCGAGTGCGGGGCGGCTCGCCGTGGCCGGACGGGATCTGGGGGCGCTGGATGAGGATGCGCTGGCCCGGTTCCGTCGCGACGAGGTGGGGATCGTCTTCCAGGCTTTCCACCTCATCCCCACCATGACGGCGCTGGAGAATGTCGCCATGCCGCTGGAATTCGCCGGCCGGCGCGATGCCTTCGACCGCGCGGCGGAAGCGCTGAAGGATGTCGGCCTCGGCCATCGGCTGGAACATTATCCCGGCCAGATGTCGGGCGGGGAGCAGCAGCGCGTGGCGCTGGCCCGCGCCGTGGTGGCCGAGCCCCGGCTGATCCTGGCCGACGAGCCGACCGGCAATCTCGACCGCGCCACCGGCACGGTGGTGATGGACCTGCTGTTCGGCCTGCGCGCCCGGCTCGGCACCACCTTGCTGCTCATCACCCATGACCCGCTGCTGGCGGAGCGCTGCGAGCGCCAGCTCCGGATGGAGGATGGCCGCATCGTCGCCGACAGCGCCGGCCTGAAGCTGGCGGCGGAATAACGCGCCATGATGGATCATATCCGGCTCGGCGCGCGGCTGGCGCGGCGGGAATTGCGCGGCGGCTTCCGCCAGCTGCGCATCGTGCTGGCCTGCCTGGCACTCGGCGTCGCCGCCATCGCCGCGGTCGGCACGCTGCGCGCGGCGACGGAGGCCGGGCTGCTGGCCGATGGCGCCCGGCTGCTCGGCGGCGATGTCGAGGTGCGGGTGAACTACCAGCCCTTGCCCGATGCGGCGCTGGACTGGGCGCGGGCGCGCGGCGCCGAAGCCTCCCGCGTCGTCGAGATGCGGGCCATGGCCGTGGCGCCTTCGGGCGAGAGGTCGCTGGTCGAGCTGAAGGCGGTGGATGCCGCCTATCCGCTCTACGGCACGCTGCGCCTGGACCCGCCGCAGGCCACCCTGGTGCCGATCGACGGCAGGCCGCGCGTGGCGCTGGAGGCCTCGGTGGTCGAGCGCCTTGGCCTGACCCCCGGCGACATGCTGCGCATCGGGGAGGCCAGCCTGATCTTCGCCGGCACCATCGCTGAGGAGCCGGACCGCGTCGCCAGCCCCGCCGTGCTCGGCCCGCGTGCCCTGATCCTGGCGGAGACCCTGCCCGCCACGGCGCTGATCCAGCCGGGCAGCCTGATTTCCTACGACACCCGCTTCCGCCTGCCCCCGGGCACGGAAGTGCGCCGCTTTGGCCGCGAGATGCAGGCGGCGGTGGGCGATGGCGGCTGGCGGGTGCGGACGGCGGATCAGGCGGAGCCGGGGGTGAACCGCTTCATGGACCGGGCCGCCGCCTTCCTGGTGCTGGCCGGCTTCACCGCCTTGCTGGTGGGCGGGATCGGCGTGGCCACCGGCGTGCGCGCCTGGCTGGATGCACGCGGCCGCACCATCGCGACGCTGCGCTGCCTGGGCGCCCCGGCGGGCACCATCCTCGCCACCTATCTGATCCAGGTGCTGGTGCTGTCGGTCATCGGCATCGCCATCGGGCTGGCCGCCGGCTTCGGCCTGACCTGGCTGGCGGCGCAGGCCCTGGCCGGCGCCCTGCCGGTGCCGCCGCGGCTCGGGGTCTATCCGGCGCCGCTGGCGCTCGCCGCGCTCTATGGGCTGCTGACGGCGCTGACCTTTTCGCTCTGGCCGCTCGGGCGAGCGCAGCGGATTCCGGGCGCGGCGCTGTTCCGCGACCTCATCACCGCCAATCCCGGCTGGCCCTCCCGCGGCATCCTGGTGGCGACCGGGCTTAGTGCCTTCGCCCTGGTGGCGCTGGTGGTGGGCACGGCGGAGCAGCCGCGTTTCGCGCTCGGCTTCTGCGCCGGCGCGGCGCTGACCCTGCTGCTGTTCCGCCTGGGCGCCTCCGGGCTGATGGCCTTCGCCCGCGGCCTGCGCGGCCTGCGGCGGCCGACCATCCGGCTCGGCCTCGCCAATCTGCACCGCCCCGGCGCGCCGACCTCCACCATGCTGGTGGCGCTCGGCATCGGCCTGACGACGCTGGCCGCGGTGGCGACGATCGAGGGCAATCTGCGCGCCCAGCTTTCGGACCAGCTGCCGCAGGCCGCGCCCAGCTTCTTCTTCATCGACATCCAGTCCGACCAGTCGGAGGCCTTCAACGCCCTGGCCGCCGCCCAGCCGGGCGTGGCGGAGGTGCGCAGCGTGCCTTCGCTCCGTGCGCGCATCGTCGCGGTGGATGGCACGCCGGCCGACCAGGTCCAGGCCACCGAGGACACCCGCTGGGCGCTGCGCGGCGATCGCGGCCTGACCTATGCGGCGACGCCGCCCGACGGCACGCGGCTGGTCGCGGGGCAGTGGTGGCCGGCGGATTACAGCGGCCCGCCCTTGGTCTCCTTCGACGCGAACCTCGCCGCCGGCTGGGGCATGGGTCTGGGCTCGACCGTCACGGTGAATGTGCTGGGCCGCGACATCGACCTGCGGGTGGCCTCGCTGCGCGAAATCCAATGGCGCGGCCTGGGCATCAACTACGTCATGGTCGCCTCCCCCGGCCTGCTGGCCGCCGCGCCGCACACCCATATCGCCACGGTGCGCAGCACGGAGGCGGTGGAGACCTCCGTGCTGCGGACCTTGACCGATGCCTTCCCCAATATCTCCGGCATCCGGGTGCGGGATGCGCTGGAGGCGGTGGCGGGGCTGCTGACACGGGTGGGTGTCGCCCTGCAGGCGGTGTCCTCCGTCACCCTGCTGGCCGGCATGCTGGTGCTGGCCGGGGCGGTCGCCGCCGGGCAGCGGGCGCGGGTGCGGGATGCGGTGGTGCTGAAGACCATCGGCGCGACGCGGTCGCAGATCCGCGGGGCCTGGCTGGTGGAATTCGGCCTGCTCGGGCTGGTGGCCGGGCTGCTGGCCGCCGCCGCCGGTTCGGCCGCGAGCTGGGCGGTGGTGCGCTATGTGATGCGCGCCGACTGGGTGTTCCTGCCCGGGACGCTGGCCGTGACCGTGCTCGGCTGCGTGCTGCTGACCCTGGCGCTGGGCTATATCGGCACGGCGCTGGCGCTGCGCGTCCGCCCCGCGCCGCTGTTGCGCAACGAGTAGTCCCGGGCTTGGATGGGGGGATGGAAAGCGACCTCCACCCCCAGGATATCGAGCATCTGCGCCACGCCTTCCATCTGGCCGGCGTGGCCCGCGCCCGTGGCGACCGGCCCTTTTCCGCTGTGATCGTGGCGGAGGACGGGACCATCCTGGCGGAGGGCCTCTCCACCCAGGGCACGGGTGGCGGCGGCACGCTGGCCCACAGCGAGATGAATGCCTGCCAGGCGGTGATCGCCGCCGGCGTGCCCCGCGCCCGGCTGCGGCGGGCCAGCATCTATTCCTCGGGCGAGCCCTGCGCCATGTGCTCGGCCGCCATCTTCTACACCGGCATCGGGCGGGTGGTTTATGGGCTGTCGGCGGCGGCCATCCTGCATCTGCGCAATGCCCAGCCGCATACCGCCGGGCTCACCCTGTCCTGCCGCGCGGTCCTCGATTCGGCGGCGGAGCCGGTGGAAGTGGTCGGCCCGGCCCTGGAATCGGAGGGTGCGGTGCCGCATCAGGGCTACTGGACCGAGGGCGCGGCCTGATTCGCCGCGGTTCCGCGTGAATCTTGCGCGTCCCGGCCAGCGCCCCGTTGATCCGGATTACAGAAGTTCCATATGATGCGGCACATGCGGGCGGCCCCTAACCATCGCCCGCGAGGAGATTTCCTGACCATGGCTCTCGGTCCCGACAACCGCATCCGGACGGGCGCGTCGGCCTGGACCCAGCCCTATGGGCGGTCCGCGGGCGTGGATGCCGCCGCACTCGATGCAGGCCTCCGCGCCTACATGCTGCGCGTCTACAACTGGATGGCCTCCGGCCTCGCCCTGACCGGCATCGTCGCCTATTTCATCGCCTCCAACCCCGACATCGCCAGCCTGTTCTACCAGGTGGTCCGCACGCCGCGCGGCAACTCCGTGGCGCCGACCATCCTGGGCTGGGCCGCGATGTTCGCGCCGCTGGCCTTCATCCTGGTGCTGAGCTTCGGCATCAACCGGATGAGCAAGACCACCGCGCAGGCGCTGTTCTGGGCCTTCGCCGCCGTCATGGGCGCGTCGATGTCGAACATCTTCGCGATCTATACCGGCGCCTCCATCGCCAGCACCTTCTTCATCACGGCCGGCATGTTCGCGGCGATCAGCCTCTACGGCTACACCACGAAGGCCGACCTGACGAAGATGGGCAGCTTCATGATGATGGGCCTGATCGGCATCATCATCGCCGGGCTGGTGAACATGTTCCTCCAGAGCTCCGCCCTGCAGTTCGCCATCAGCATCATCGGCGTGGTCGTCTTCGTCGGCCTCACCGCCTATGACACGCAGCGGATCAAGGCGGACTACGTGGAATTCGCCTATGCCGAGGGTTCGGACGAGGCCGGCAAGCGCAGCGTCTTCGACGCGCTGGGCCTGTACCTGAACTTCGTGAACCTGTTCCAGCTGATGCTCCAGTTCATGGGCGTGCGGCAGAACAGCGACTGACGCCCGGGCTTACCGCCTGACATGGCGCGGCGCGCGATCCGGAAGGGTCGCGCGCCGCTTCCGTTTCGGGGGCCGGCGGTGCTAAAGCTGCGGCGTGCGCCTCCGCCCCGCCTTCACCCGGCTGCTGGTCCTGCTGCTGCTCATGCAGTGGGGCACCGCGTTTGGCCATTGCCTGAAGCTGGCCGCGCCGGGCAGCGCCCTGCACATGGACATCTGCACGCCGGAGGGGATGCGCAGCATCCCGCTGGTGCTGGACGACCACGAGCTTCCGGGCGCCGACCATGCCACGGGCATGCTCTGCCCGCTCTGCGGCGGCCTCGGTGGCGCCGCCTTGCCGCCGCCACCGGTCGCGCTGCTGCGGCCTTTGCTGCTGGCGCAGGCCGAGGCCCCCGCGCCGCCCTCCACGCCCAGCCCGGCGCCCCCGCCCCGCTGCCAGCCGCAACCAAGGGCACCGCCGACCTCCTGAACCATTCCGGGCTTCTCCCTCACGGATTCAGGAATTCTGCCATGTTCAAGACCACACTGGGCGCCATTGCCCTGGCCGGCGCCGCGCTGTGCAGCGCGCCCGCCTCCGCGCATGTCACGCTGGAAACACAGCAGGCCGCGCCCAACAGCACCTATCGCGCCACCTTCCGCGTGCCGCATGGCTGCGACGGCGCCCCCACCATCCGCTTCACCGTCCGGCTGCCAGAGGGTGTGACCGGCGCCCTGCCCATGCCGAAGCCCGGCTGGACGCTGCGCACCGTCGCGCGCGGCGAGGCCGGCAGTGGCCATGGCGCCACCGCCCCGCTCTCCGAGATCATCTGGGAAGGTGGCCGGCTGGAGAATGCGCATTACGACGAGTTCGTCATCCGCATGCGCCTGCCGAACACGCCCGGCGAATTGCTCTACATCCCCGTCGTGCAGGACTGCCCGGACGGCAAGCAGGCCGCCTGGACCGAGATTCCCGAAGCCGGCCGCCGCATCACCGACTACCGCATGCCCGCCCCGGCCGTGCGGCTGCTGCCGCGCAACTGAGGACACCGCCATGACCCAGACCCGCCGTTTCCTGCCGCTCGCCGCCGCCGCGGTCGCCGCCGGCACGCTGCTCACCACCCGCCGCGCCGCCGCCTGCGATGCGGAGGCGATGGAGGCCCACCTGACCGCCGTCTGCGACGGCGCGCTGGAGCCCGCCCGCAAGGCGCTTGAGGCCGCGCTGATTCACGCGACCCCGGCCGAGACCATGGCGATGCAGCGCGCGCTGACCATCGCCAATGCCACCTGCACCACCGGCGACCCGGTGGCCGGCGCCCGCATCGCCGCGAATCTCGCCCGCCTGGCGGGCCGGATCGAGGGCCGCGCCGGGATCGGTGCCGACAGCCTCGACATGCTGGGCTGAGGAGGCAGGAAGATGACGGCATTCACACGCCGCGCCGGCCTCGGCGCGCTCATCGGTCTGGCCGCGACCCGCGCCCAGGCCCAGGGTCATGCCCATGGCCCGATCCAGGCCGAGGCGGCCTGGTCCCGCGCGGCCGGCGCCGGCCGGGTCGGCGCCGGCTTCCTCACGCTGCGCAACAGCGGCGCGGCGGACCGGCTGGTCTCCGCCCGCGCCGACATCGCCCGGACGGTGGAACTGCACACCCATATCCGCGACGGCAATGTCATGCGCATGCGGCCGGTCGAGGCCATCGACCTGCCGGCCGGGGAGACGGTGACGCTTGCCCCCGGTGGGCTGCACATCATGCTGATCGACCTGAAGCAGGCCCTGCGCCAGGGCGAAAGCGTGCCCGTTACCCTGGTCTTCGAGAAGGCCGGGGAGATGCGGATCACCCTGGAGGTGCAGTCCGCCGGGTCCCGCGGGCCAGGCGCCGCGGGCGGCGGTCACCACCACTGACCGCGCTACCATGACCGCAGCGCCAGCCCATGCTGTGATGGCCCCACGCGTCGAAGGGACCACAGCATGGGCAAGCGCATCGATCCGGCCAGCCTTCCCCCCGTCATCGGCTGCCACTATCCCGCGCCGCATGATGAACCCTGCCGGAGCCGCGAACGCCGCCGGCTGGGGGATGCGGCGGGGCTTACGCAGTTCGGCGTCAACCTACTGCGCCTGCCGCCGGGCGCCTGGTCCAGCCAGCGCCATTGGCACAAGGGCTCCGACGAATTCATCTTCGTCCTGGCCGGCGAGGTGACGCTGGTGACCGATACCGGGGAGGAAGTGCTCCGCCCCGGGGAAGCCGCCGGCTTCAAGGCCGGCGATCCGGATGGCCACCATCTGCGCAACCTGTCCGGCGCCGAGGCCCTGGTGCTGGAGATCGGCAGCCGCATCCCGGACGATGACGCCACCTATTCGGACATCGACATGCTGGCGCCGCCCTACGACCGGCCCGCGATGTTCACCCGCAAGGACGGCACGCCGCTTCAGGCGACGGGTATCGACCCGTGATGGCCTAGCTGCGCGGTCCGGTGTAGCCCCCGCTTATGCCGCTTCTTGCCCTCGCCTTCCTCGCCTTCATCGGCCTCGGCCTGCCGGACCCGATGCCGGGCAGCCTGTGGCCGGAACTGCGACCCTTCTACGGCGTGCCGAATGCCGGGCTCGGGCTGATCCTGGCGGTGACGGCCGGCGGCTATGTACTGGCCGGCATCTTCACCGCCCGCCTGATCGACGCCTTCGGCATCGGCTGGCTGCTGGTGGCCAGCCTGGCGGCCACCGCCTGCGCCGCCTTGCTGCAATCGGCGGCACCGCCCTTCGTCGTCTTCGTCGCCCTGGCGGCGCTGGCCGGCGCCGGGGGCGGGGCGGTGGATTCGGCGATGAACGCCTTCGCCGCCGCCCGCTTCCAGCCGCGCCACATGAACTGGCTGCACGGCTTCTGGGGCGTCGGCGCCACGCTCGGCCCGGCCACGGCGGCCGCGCTGCTGGCAGCGGGCTTCGGCTGGCAGGCCGGCTACCTCGCCGTCGGGCTGGCGCTGGCGCTGCTGACCCTGGGCTTCCTCGCGACCCGCCGCCGCTGGCAGGGCGCCGGCCCGGCGGAAGGGCCGCGCCACGGCGCCTGGACCGTGCTGCGCAATCCGGTGGCGCGGCTGCAGGTGGCGATCTTCTTCCTCTATACAGGGTTGGAGGCCGGCACCGGCCAATGGGCCGCCACCATCCTGACCGCCGCCCGCGGCGCCACCCCGGCGGAGGGCGCCATGGCCGCCACGCTGTTCTTCGCCGCCATCACCGGCGGGCGCATCGGCCTGGGCTTCGTGGTGGACCGGATCGGCGCCGACCGGCTGCTGCGGCTGCTGGCCCCGGTCGCGGTGCTGGCGGCGCTGGGCTTCGTGGTGGACCGGATCGGCGCCGACCGGCTGCTGCGGCTGCTGGCCCCGGTCGCGGTGCTGGCGGCGCTGGGCTTCGCCAGCGGGGTGGCGGACCTGCCCATGCTGGCGCTGCTGGCCCTGGCACTGTCGCCGATCTATCCCACGGTCATGGCCCGCACCCCGGCCCGGCTGGGCGCGGCGGCGGCGGCGCAGGCGGTGGGGCTGCAGGTCTCGGCGGCGACGCTGGGGGTCGCGGTGGTGCCGGCGGCGCTGGGGCTGGCGGCGGATTTTGGTGGCGCCTGGCTGGTGCCCTGGCTGCTGGCCGGGCTGGCCGGGCTCGTCGCGCTGCTGATCCTTCGCCTGCCGGCCCGGCGGGCCACATGATCCGCGCCGCGCTGCTCGTCCTGCTGCTGGCCAGCCCGGCGGCGGCGCAACTGCCCGGGCTGGGGCAGGATGCGGCACGCCGGCCGGTACCGACCGGCGAGGCCCCCTGGTCCAGCCTGGTGCGGGTGCAGAGCGAGGCAGGCGGCCGCTGCACCGGCGTGCTGATCGCGCCGGACCTGGTGCTGACGGCGGCGCATTGCGTGGTGGCGCGGCGCACAAGGCAGCCGCTGCGGCCGGAGCGGCTGCATGTGCTGGCCGGCTACCATCGCGGCGACTTCACCACCCATGCGCAGGGCGCCGCCCTGCGGATCGCCCCCGGCTACGACCCCGCCGCCGGCGGCCCGGCGGGCGCCGACTGGGCGGTGCTGCGGCTCGCGCGGCGCCTGCCCAATCCGTTCCTGCCCCTGGCCGCCCTGCCGCCCGCCGGCACTGCCGTTGTACTGGGCGGCTGGCAGCAGGACCGGGCGCATGCGCTGCTGGCCGATACCGATTGCCGTATCCTGGCGGTGCAGCGCGACGCGGCGGGCCGGCTGCTGCTGCGCCATGGCTGTGCCGGCACGCGCGGCGTCTCCGGCGCGCCGCTGCTGCTGCGGCAGGGGGCGGGCTGGGCGGTCGCCGGGGTGGCGGTCACCGCGCTGCGCGACCAGCGCGGCGGCCTCGCCGTCGCGGTGGATGGGCTGGCCTTGGCCGAATAGCCTTTTACGCGGCGCGGTCGGAGCCGGCGGGCTGCTTCGGCTTCACCACCAGGCCCAGCTTGCGCAGCAGCGTATCGCGCTGCACCGGCTTGCCGAGGTAGTCGTCCATCCCCGCCTCCCGGCACTGCCGCTCGAATTCCGGGCCGACGGCGGCTGTCAGGCCGATGATGCGGGTGGCGCGGTTGGGGCCGGACCTGGCGCGGATGGTGCGGGTGGCTTCCAGCCCGTCCATCACCGGCATCTGCAGGTCCATCAGGATGGCATCGAAGGGGTCGCCATCGGCCGCGGTGACGGCCTGCGCCCCATCCCCCGCCACCTCCACCAGGGCCCCGGCGCGGGACAGGATGGTGCGCATGACCAGTTGGTTGGTGGGGTTGTCCTCGACCAGCAGGATGCGGATCTGCGGCCCCTCCGGCTCGGGCCCCGGCTCGGACGCGGGGGCAGGCGTCGCCACCGCCTGGCGTGGCGCCAGCGCCTGCAACAGCGCGTCCCGCAGCCGGGTCGGCAGCGCCGGCTTCAGCAGCAGCCCGTCCAGCACCCCCTGCCCCGAATGGCTCCCGGGGTTGGTCCCCTGGCGCTGCGCCTCCCGCGGGTCGGCGGAGCCGGAGGCGCAGAGCAGCAGGCGCGGCCGGCCAAAGCTGTCCCAGTCCTGGCGGATGCGCCGCGCCAGGGCCAGGCCGTCGCCATCCGGCAATTGCCCGTCGAGCACCGCCGCCTCGAAGGGCCGGCCCTGGCTGGCGGCGGCGCGCAGCGCGGCGAGCGCGGTGCCGCCATCGGACACGGCGGCGGCCTCCGCCCCCATGCCGACCAATTGCCGCACCAGGATTTCCCGGTTCAGCGGCAGGTCGTCCACCACCAGCACGCGCCGCCCGGCGAGGCCGGTCAGCGGCTGCTGGTCGCCCTCCACCCGGCCGATCTTCACGGAGAAGCGGAAGACGCTGCCGCCGCCATTGCGCACCCCGGCCAGCCGCGGCACCGCCTCGATGCCCCCGCCCATCTCCTCCGCCAGCCGCTTGCAGATGGCCAGCCCCAGGCCGGTGCCGCCGTATTTGCGGCGGATCGAGGCATCGGCCTGGGTGAAGCGCTCGAACAGATGCGCGATCTTGTCGCGCTCGATGCCGATCCCGGTGTCGGAGACGGAGGCGCGCAGCCGCCAGTAGTCCAGCTCGGCATCGACCGAGATCGCCACCTGGATCCAGCCGGTCTCGGTGAATTTGACGGCGTTGCCGACCAGGTTGAACAGCATCTGGCGGATGCGGCCGGGGTCGCCCATGACGCGCGCCGGCAGTTCGGGCGACAGGGCGCAGACCAGCTCCACCCCCTTGGCGGCGGCGCGCGGGGCGAAAAGCTCGACGATCGTGGCGATCTCGGCCTCGATGTTGAAGGGCACCTGCTCGATCTGCAGCGCCCCCGCCTCCAGCTTGGAGAAGTCCAGGATGTCGTTCAGCACCAGCATCAGATGCTCGGCCGAGCCCTGGATGGTCTCGGCATAGCGGCGCTGGAGGCTGTCGAGCCGCGTGTCCAGCAGCAGGCCGGTCATGCCGATCACGCCATTCATCGGCGTGCGGATCTCATGGCTCATCGAGGCCAGGAAATCCTCCTTGGCGCGGGAGGCGGCGACGGCATGGCGTTCCGATTCGGCCAGGCGCTGGCCCTGCATCTTCAGCGCCTGGGCCTGGCGCACCAGCAGCCACAGCGCCACCAGCGTGACCACGGCGGCGGCGGCGACGCCGGCGGCCAGCAGCGCGCCCAGGCGATGCGCGCTGTCCAGCGCATCCTCCCGGTTGCGGGCGACCTCGACCACGAAGGCACCCTGGCGGGTGACGGCGAAGGAGGCGACGACATCGGACCGGTCCTGGTCGATTCCGGCCCAGGTGCCGGATTCCCGGCGCGGCAGGAAGTCGCGGAAGATCCAGGAGGAGGAATTCAGCTCCCCCACCCCTTCCACCCGGCCATCGGAACGGGCCAGCAGCAGGCCCTGGAAGGAATGGATGCGGATGACGGCGCCGAAGCTCTCCGCATGGCGCCGGGCCACGCCCACCAGATAGTCCGGGTTGAGGATGGCGATGATGGTGCCGAGGAATTCGCCGCGCGGCCCGCGCAGCGCCCGGGCATAGGGGATGGCATAGAGCCCGCCGGCATGGCCGATGGCCCGCCCGGTGGGGCCGAGGTAGCGCCCGGCCTCCGGCGCGCCCAGGCGCAGCGCCTGGCCACCGAAGCGCAGCAGGCGGAACCATTCCCGCTCCGCCACCGAGGCCTCCCGCAGCCCCTCCACCGAGCTGGCGATGATGAAGCCCTGCGCATCGGCGATCAGCACGGCGCGCAGCTGCGGCACATCGCGGATGCGGACGGTGACCTGCCGCGCGACCTGGCCCGGCTCGGCTTCCGTCAGCCGGTCCTGGGCATCCAGCATCACCAGGTCGACCGTCTGGATGGCGCGGGTGAGCTGGTCCGCCAGCCCGGCGGCGACCCCCTGGGTCAGTCTTTCCGCATCCGCGATGGCGTCCTGCTGGCCGCGATGCATCAGGATGCTGTAGATTCCCACGAGGCACAGGGCGACCAGCCCCACAGCCGCGGTGAACAGCAGCCAGGGACGCGGCTCGGCGGGGCGGGGTGCGCCGAGGCCCAGCGAGCGCCGTAGGGCGAAACGGAGTTGGGTGATGCGTGGAGCCATCTTTGCGACGGCGTTTATGGTTCTTTTTGTCTTAATTTGCGAGCGCAGAGACGCAGTTCGGGCGCAAATTCTGCCGGGGTCGCCCGCTGCGACCGCAAACCCGTCCACATCCAGCCGGCTGGGCGCGATCCGCAGCCGCGGGGAACTGCTGGTCTGCATCTGGCCGGACTATTTCGCGATCTCCTACCGCAACCCCCGGAACGGCGAGATGGAAGGCCTCGATATCGACATGGCGCGCGGCCTGGCGAGCCGGCTTCAGGTCCGGCCGGCCTTCGTCGAGACGAATTTCACCGAATTCATGGCGCGGCTGGAGGATGGAAGCTGCGACATCGCCATGATGGCGGTGGGCGTCACGCCGACTCGCGCCCTGCGTGTGGCCTTCTCCAAGCCCTATATGGCCAGCGCCGTCTATGCGGTGACCACGCGCACCAATACCCGGGTGCAGAGCTGGCGGGACATCGACAGCCCCGGCACCGTTGTGGCGGTGGCCGCCGGGACGGTGATGGAACCGCTGATGCGGGAGACGTTGCGCAATGCGGAGGTGATGGTGGTGACCCCGCCCCGGACGCGGGAGGGGGAAATCCTGTCGGGCCGGGCCGATGTCTTCATGTCCGACTTTCCCTATACCCGGCGCATGGTGCTGATGCATGACTGGGCCCGGGTGATCGACCCGCCCGGCCGCTTCGGCGACACGCTCTATGCCTATGCCCTGCCGCGCGGCGACCAGACCTGGCTGAACGAGGTCAATGCCTTCCTGGAGCGTACCCGGGTCGATGGCAGCCTGGCCCGCGCGGCCGAACGGCATGGGCTGGCGCCGATCATGCTGCCGTGAATTTTTAGGCCCTCAGGCGCCGGGCGCCGGCTCCGGGGGCTTGGAATTTTATGACCCTCATGCGCCGGGCGCCGGCTCCGCCGGCTTGGCTGCGCGCCACTTGGCGCGGCGCCCCTCCGGGCGCTCGGCCGGCGTCGCCGGCCGCATGTGAGACTTTTCCGGCATTGACTGGCGCCTATGCGATGGCGGGCTCCAGCCCCAGCCCGGGGGCCTGGGGCACGGCGATGGCGCCATCCCGCACGCGCAATTCCGGATAGGGCGGCGCTGCGAGATCGGCAAAATAGATTTCCAGCGGCGCGGGCCGGGGCCAGGCCGCCAGCAGATGCAGCGTGGCCAGCAGCCCCGGCCCGAAATAGGGCGCATGCGGCACCACCGCCACGCCGGCCTTCGCCGCCAGCCCGGCCACCGCCATCAGGCCGGAGACGCCGCCATGCTTGGTGATGCTGGGCTGCGCCACATCCACCGCGCCCGCCGCGAACAACCGCGCGAAATCCGGCACGCCGCCCAGATTCTCGCCCGCCGAGATCGGCACCCCGGCCTCCCGCCGCAGCGTGGCGAGGCTGCCGAAATCCTCCGGCGGCCAGACCGGCTCCTCCACCCAGCCGATATGCAGGTCGCGCACGGCGGCGCAGAAACCGCGCGCGTCGGCCAGCTCCTCGAAGGCGCAGTTGATGTCGAGCATCAGCGGCACCTCGGCCGGCGCCGCCTCGCGGGCCGCACAGATGCAGGCGAGGTCCACCTCATGCAGCTTGACCTGGCGATAGCCGCGCCGCACCGCCTCCGCCACGTTGCGCCCCACATCGGCGGCGACGCCATAGCGCAGCAGGCTGGCATAGGCCGGCACGCTGGGCCTCGCCGCATCGCCCAGCAGCGCATGCAAAGGCAGGCCGCGCGCCTTGGCCGCGATGTCCCACAAGGCGATGTCGATCGCCGCCAGCGCGAAGCTCACCGGCCCGTTGCGACCGTAGTTGTGGAAACGGCGCGCCAGCATGGCGCCGAGCCCGGCGATGTCGCCGGCATCCTGGCCAATACAGGCCGGCGCGATCAGCCGGTCCACCGCATCCCGCGTGGTGCCAGCCAGGGAGAAGCCGAACCCCTCCCCCCAGCCATGCAGGCCGTCCTCGGTCTCGACGCGCACCAGCAGCGTCTCGATCTCCCGCAGCCGCAGATTGCCGCCGCTGGTCTGGGCACCGGCCCCATAGGTGAAGGGGCTGCGGTGCAGATGGGTCGTGACGCGTGCGATCTTCATGCCGGCATCATGCCAGCATGGGAACGCCCCGCCTATGCGGCGGGCACCGCCTCCGCCTGCCGGTCCAGATGCGCCACCAGCTCCGGCGGCAGTTGCAGCCGGTGCGCCAGCGCCTGGAGATAGGCGCGTTCCGCCGGATGGTCCGGATCCACCGCGAGGCGGGAGACCAGGTAGATCTCGCTGGCCTGTTCCTGCGTCTTCGCGGCGGCGGCCACCTCCGTCACGCCGATGCCCTGGTCGATGGCGTCGAAGACGAAGGCCTTGGCCTCCGGGTCCAGCCCGGCCTTCTCCACCTGGGCGAAGATGCGGCCGCGCTCCTCCCCGTCGATATGGCCATCGGCGCGGGCGGCGCCGATCATGGCGCGGATCAGGGAGAGTTCGAAGGCCTCGCCATTCGCCGCCGGGCTGGCGCCGGGCAGGAAGCGCGGTTCCACCGACGCGGCGTCCTGCGCCGTGGCGGGGGGTGCGGTGGCGGGGGCCTGGCCGGCCTGCCAGTTCTGCCAGGCGCGATGCGCCAGCGCGCCGAGCACCGCCGCGCCGCCATGGCTCAGCAGCCCGCCGCCGCGCCGGAAGCCCTTGCCGCCCAGCAGCATGCCGGCGAGGCCGCCCGCCGCGGCGCCGCCGGCGAAGCCGCCCATGCCGCCGGCCCGGCCCAGCGCCTGCCGCGCCATATCGGCGATCCCCCCGCCGGCGCTGCCGGGGGAGGTCCAGGCGGAGGCTGCCTGACCAGGTGACGGCTGGGGTGGCTGGGCCGTGGGCGGCTGGGCGCCCCAGGGCGAGGCCTGTGCACCGCCGCTGCCGGTGCCGAGAAAGCGGTCGAGGAGAGCCTTGGGGTCGATCATGCCCCGGATGTTGCGATGGGCGATGCCTGGTGCAAGACGTGATGCAAGACGCCCGCCCCTCATCATCCCGTCAGCCAGCGCCCGGGGCAGGCCAGCCGGGCGGGTGGCCGGCCGGTCTGGCTTTCGCGGTTGCGGAGCGCCAGCGGATCGTCCCGCCGGCCCCATTGCACGATCAGGTTGCGCCGCGGGGCGGCGGAGCGGTTGGGCGCGCCGCCATGCAGCACCCGGGCATGGATCAGCACCAGCCCGCCTTTGGGCACCCGCGGCACCACCGCCGGCCGGCTGGTTCCGCGATGCGAGACGGGCTGGAAGGCAGTGCCGCCATTGGCCGGGCGCATGCCGTCCAGGCAGATCATGGCGCGCAGGAAGGCGCCGCGCCGGCTCGGCATGTAGCGGTTGGTGGCGTCCCGGTGCCAGGCGATGCCGCTGCCGAAGCCGGCCGCCTTGGTGGTGACATTGGCGAAGTGGAAGGCCAGCCGCGCGCTGCCCAGCGCCCGCGACACGGCGGCGATGACCCGGGGATGCGCCACCGCCGCCGAGAAGGCCGGATGCAGCCGGCCGGGCTCGCCGAGGATGAAGATGGCGTCCCGCCCCTCCGGCAGCGCCATGCCGCGCTGGCTTTCCCTCAGCGCGGATTCCATCACGCAGCGGCCACGTTCCGCCGGGCTCAGAACCCGCCGCTCCAGCCTTCCGAGCAGCGCCCGCAGCCGGTCCTGCAAGGCCGCCGGCGGGCCGGGCAGCACGGAAAAGCCGTCCCGCCGGAACCGCAGCAGGGTCATTATGCCGATGCCCTCATGCGCCGGGCGCCGGCTCCGCCGGCTTGGCTACGCCGCACTTGCGGCGGGCCGCCTTCGCGGCCTCGGCCGGTTTCACCGGCCGCAGGTCAGCCTTTTCAGACGTTGCTATCAACTCAGCCGAAGCTGGCCAGGGCCGCTTCCGCCGTCGCATCCAGCGGGCGCAGCACCAGCCCGGTTTCCGCCCCCTGCGCATCCAGCGCCGCCAGCCCGGCCTCCGTCCGGCGGAAGCCGGTGACGGAGCCGCCGCGCAGGTGCAGGTGGAAGTCGGGGCGGATGATATTGGCGTAGCCCATCACCCCCTTCACCTCCTCCACCTGGCCGCGCCAGACCTGGCGGGCGCCGGCCTCGCCGAAGCCGATCTCCACCTGGCCGCCGCTGTCGCGCAGCGCCTCCAGCGCCGCATTGCCGGCATCGGCCTCCGGCTGCTGCTCCGTCGGCGGCAGCTCGGGACGCGGCGGCGACTCCAGCACCGCGCCGACATGGGCGCGCACCGCCTCGTCGTAGAGCTCGGCGCCGTCCATCGCGGTGACCGACATCAGCGTCACATCCGCCGCATCCTTGAATTCGAAGCGCGGATAGGACTTGCCGCGCATGGTGCTGCTGCGGTCGCCGATCACGCGCACCACGCGGGCCAGCGCCAGTTCCGAATCATGCTGCTCGCCCTCGATGCGCAGCGTCTCCGCCGTGCAGGGCGCGGCCGCGATCACGCCGATACGCTCATGCGTGGTGCCGCCGCCGCTGATGCCGACCATGGCGCGGCCGATCGCCGGCAGCATCGCCGCCACCTCCTCCAGGCTGGCCTCCAGCAGGAAGCGCTTCGGCAGGGTGTCGGGGGTGGTCTCGCTCATGGGGTCGTCTCCAGTTGGGGTGTTGGGCGGTGCAGCACCCGGAAGCCGGCGATGCGGCCGGCGGCCAGGCGCAATTCCTCATCCGCCAGGGCGGCGACCACGCGCGGATCGTGGGTCACCAGCAGGCAGGCAAAGCCGCGCGCGGATTGCAGCCGGGCGATCAGGGCCAGCACCTCCGCCTCCACGCTGCGATCGAGGTCGCTGGTCGGCTCGTCCAGGATCAGCACATCGGGTCCTGCGATCAGGGCGCGGGCGATGGCAACGCGCTGGCGCTGGCCGCCGGAGAGTGCCGCCGGCTTGCGCCCGGCCAGCGCCGGGTCCAGCCCGACCTCCGCCAGCGCCGACCGCACCCGCGCCGCCCGCAGGCGGGGGGAGAGGTTGGGCATGTGCAGCCGCAGCGGCTCGTCCAGGATGGCGCCGAGGGTCATGCGGGGGGACAGGCTGCCGGCCGGGTTCTGGAACACCACCTGCACCCGCCGCCGCCAGCCGCGCCCGGGCGGCAGGGGCTGTCCATCCAGCCGCACCTCGCCTTCCGAAGGCACCAGCCGCAGCAGCGCCAGCGCCAGCGAGGTCTTGCCGCAGCCGGAGGGGCCGGTGACGGCCAGGGTGCGCCCCGCATGCAGCGTCAGGTCCACGCCTTCCAGCACCCGCGCGGCGCCGTAATGCAGGCCGATGCCGGATGCCGCGAGCAGTGGGCGCCCGGCCGGTGGGGGGGAGCGTGGCGGCGCGGCCTGGGGTCGCAGCAGCCGGCGCAGCGCCGGTTCCCGCGCCGCATCCAGATGGGCCACCGGCAGGTCGGCCAGGATGCGCCCGCCTTCCATCACCGCGATGCGGTCGGCCACGGCGCGCGCCGCGTCGATGTCATGGGTGATGAGCAGCAGCGCCATGCCGAGCCGCCGGCGCAGCCCGTCCAGCAATTCCAGCAGCGCCCCGCGCAGCGCGGCATCGAGCGAGGCGGTGGGCTCGTCGGCGATCAGCAGCAGCGGTTCGCGGGCGATGGCCATGGCGATGACGGCGCGCTGCAACTGCCCGCCGGAAAACTGGTGCGGCAAGGCGCGCGGGCGCATCACCGGCTCCGGCAATCCCACCATGCGCAGCAGCTCCGCCGCCCGTTCGCGCGCGGCGCGGGCGGGGAGGCCGGCGGTGGCGGCGGCTTCCGCCACTTGGCGCAGCACGGGTTGCAGCGGGTTGAAGGCGGCGCCGGGTTCCTGGAAGACCAGCCCGATACGGTCCCGCAGCACCAACCGCCGCGCCGGCTCCGCCAGGCCCAGAAGCTGCTGCCCGCCGAGGCGGATGCTGCCCGCCAGCCGCGCCGCCTGTGGCGGCACCAGCCCGGCGATGGCCAGCCCGGTGACGGTCTTGCCGGAGCCGCTCTCCCCCAGCAGCGCCAGGGCCTGCCCGGCCGCGATGGTCAGGTCGACGCCACGCAGCGCCTGGGTGGCGCCGAAATCCAGCTCCAGCCCGCGGATTTCCAGCAGGGCGTCGCCGGCGGGTGCGGGGCGAGGCTGCACCAGGCGTCGCGCAGGGGCGAGGCGCGGATCCATCGCGTCGCGCAGCTTCTGGCCGACCAGCGTCACCAGCAGCAGCACCCCGCCCAGCGTGCCCACCGCCGCCGCCGCCAGCCAGGGCGCGTGCAGGTTGTTGCGCGCCTGCGCCAGCAGCTCGCCCAGCGACGGCGTGCCCGGCGGCATGCCGAGGCCCAGCAGGTCCAGCCCCGCCAGCAGGGTCATCGACCCGGCCATCAGGAAGGGGGCGATGGACAGGGTCGGCGCCAGGGCATTGGGCAGGATGTGGTGGAAGATGATGCGCGGCGGCGCGGCCCCCATGGCCACCGCCGCGCGAACAAAATCCTGCCCACGCAGGCGCAAAAATTCCGCGCGGGTCAGGCCGGCGATGCCCATCCACATGAACAGCGACAGCACCGCCGCCAGCACCCAGAGGTTCGGCGCGATGGCGCTGGCCAGCATCATCAGCAGGAACAGCAGCGGCACGCCGCCCCAGATCTCGGTCAGCCGCTGCAGCACCAGGTCGGTGATGCCGGCGAAATAGCCCTGGATGGCCCCCAGCGTGAGCCCGAAGACCAGGCTGAGCAGCGTGACCACCGCCCCGAATCCCAGCGACAACCGCAGCCCCCAGACCAATCGCGAAAGCACGTCCCGCGACTGGTCATCCGTGCCCAGCCAATGCTGGCGGGAGGGTGGGGCGGGCGCGGCCTGCGGCAGGCCGGGCGCCACCGTATCCGGCGCGAAGCGGATCGGCGGCCAGATCTGCGTGGCGCCGCGCGCCTCCAGCAGCGCCTGCACCGCCGGGTCGTGGAAATCCGCCGGGATCGGCAGGCTGCCGCCCAGCGCGCGCTCGGTCGGTCGCCGCAGCGCCGGGGAGGAGATGGCGCCGTCCAGCACCAGCAGCACCGGTCGGTCATTGGCGACGAATTCCGCCGGCAGCACCAGCAGCGCCACCAGCCCGAGCAGCAGCGCCGGCAGGCTGCGCCAGACGGGCCGCTTCACGGGACTAGTTGCGGCGGCCATCGAAGCCGATGCGCGGGTCGATCGCGACGTAAAGCAGGTCCGAAGCCAGGTGCATCAGCAGGCCGAGCAGCGTGAACAGCCAGAGCGTCCCGAAGATCACCGGAAAGTCGCGGCTGAGCGCCGCATCGATGCCGAGCAGGCCGAGGCCCTGCAGGCCGAACAGCGCCTCGATCAGCACCGCGCCGCTCGACAGCTCCATCAGCAGCGCGGCGGGCAGGCCGGCGGCGATCACCAGCATGGCGTTGCGGAAGACATGGCCGAACAGCACCCGGCGCGGCGCCAGCCCCTTGGCCTGGGCGAGCAGGACATAGGTCTTGCCCAGCTCCTCCAGGAACAGGTTGCGGGTCATCAAGGCGAGGGAGGAGTAGCCGGCGATCACCATGGCCGAGACCGGCAGCACCAGGTGCCACAGCCAGTCCAGCACCAGAAGCGGCCAGGACAGGCTGGCGGCATCGGCGGAAAGCAGCCCGCCGGCCGGGAACCACTGCCAGAAGCGACCACCGGCAAAGACCACCAGCAGCACCACGGCGACCACCATCGCCGGCACCGCATGCAGCCCGACGGTGATCGCCGTGGCCATGCGGTCGAAGCGGCTGCCCCGCCGCACCGCCAGCGCGATGCCCAGCGGCACGGCGATGAGATAGGTGAACAGCATCGACCAGGCGCCGAGGGATACGGTAACCGGCAACCTCTCCCACAGCAGCGTCGCCACCGGCCGGTCCAGGAACAGCGACCGTCCCAGGTCAAAACTGACGAGCCGTTGCAGCAACAGCCAAAAACGTTCGAGCGGCGGCTTGTCGAAGCCGAATTGCCGCTCGATCTCCGCCACCAGGCGCGGGTCCATGCCCTCGCTGCCGCGATAGCGCAGCGCCGGCTCCTGCGCCTCGTCGATGGCCTGGCCGCCCAGCGCGCGCTCCGCCGCATCCTGCACATCGCCGCCGAGCGTCGCGATCATATGCTCCACCGGCCCGCCGGGGGCGAGCTGGGCGACCATGAAGTTCAGGGCCACGATCGCCAGCAGCGTCGGCGGCACGAGAAGCAGGCGGCGGAGGATGTAGCGGTGCAGTTGCATCTTGCCCTGGAGCGGCGTTGGCCCTGATATATGCAAATGACTCGCAATTGCATATATGCCTTCGGCGTCCTGCCCCTGTTTCTCGGCATGGCCGCCCCGCAGGCCCAGCCCGTGCCGCGCCACGACGCCGTGGCGGCGCATGCCGCCCCTGCCCTGCCCCCGGGCTTCACCCATTTCCCGCATGCGAACCCGGATGCGCCCAAGGGCTGCACCCTGCGCATGGTGCAGCCCGGCACCTTCGACACGCTGAACCCCTTCACCCTGCGCGGCCGCATGGTGATGGGCGTCTGGAACTGGTCCTTCGATTCCCTGCTGATGGCCAATCCGGACGAGGCCCAGGCGGCCTATGGCCATCTCGCCGAAAGCTTCGAGATCGACGCGGAGGCGCGGCTGGTGCGCTTCACTTTGCGGCCGGAGGCGCGCTTCGCCGATGGCAGCCCGATCACGGCCGATGATGTGGTCTTCACCGCCCAGACCCTGGGGCGGGAGGGCCGGCCGCATTTCCGCTCCCTGTTCGAACATGCCGATCCGGTGGCCGAATCGCCGCGCGTCGTGCGCTTCCGCCTGCCGCCCGGGGACCCGGCCAATGCGGTGCTGCGCCTCGGCGCCGTGCAGATCCTGCCGCGGCATTACTGGCAGGGGCGCGAATTCGGCGCGCTGACCATGGACGCGCCGCTCGGCAGCGGCCCCTATCGCGTGACGGAGGTGGAGCCCGGCCGCCGCGTGGTCTTCGAACGCAACCGCGACTGGTGGGCGCGCGACCTGCCGACGGCGCGCGGCCGCTGGAATTTCGACCGGATCGAGGTGGCCTACCACCGCGACCGCATCGCCGCCTTCGAATCCCTGCTCGCCGGCAATGCCGATTGGATGATCGAGGCCGATACCCGCCGCTGGGCGGTGGGCTACGACACGCCGGCCGTGCGGCAGGGACGCATCCGCCGCGTCGAACAGCCGCATTGGTACATCACGGGCATGAACGGCTTCGGCTTCAACCTGCGCCGCGCGAAGTTCGCCGATGCGCGGGTGCGGGAGGCGCTGACCACCCTGCTCGATTTCGAATGGGCCAACGCCGCGCTGTTTCATGAGAGCTTCCGGCGCACCGCGAGCTTCTTCGAGAATTCGGACCTGGCCGCGCGTGAAGCCCCGGATGAAGCCGAGCGCGCGCTGATGGCGGAATTTCCGGGGCTGTTCCCGCCCGAGGCTTTCGACCGCGCCTGGCAGCCGCCGCGCAGCGATGGCAGCGGCCGCGACCGCGCCATGCTGGAACGCGCCCTGACCTTGCTCGACGCCGCCGGCTGGGCGCCGCGGGAGGATGACGGCAGGCTGGTCCACAAGGAAACCGGGGAGCCCTTCAACCTGTCGGTCCTGGCGCAGAGCAATGCGCAGCAGGCGCTGGTCACCGTCTGGTTCCGCGCGCTGCGGCGTATCGGCATCAGCCCGCGCTTCGAGATCCTGGACGCCGCCAGCTTCGCCCAACGCACGCGCGCGCGGGATTTCGACCTCGCCTTCCGCTTCACCATCCCGCCGGAATGGCCGGGGGCGGAGCAGCGCAACCTGTGGTCGTCGGAAGCCGCGTCACGCCCTGGCAGCGGCAATCTCAGCGGCCTGGCGAATCCGGCGCTGGATGCGCTGCTCGACCGGCTGGTGGCGGCGCCGGATCGCGACAGCCTGCGCAGCACGGCGCGTGTGCTGGACCGGGCGCTGCAATGGCAGTGGCTGGTGGTGCCGTCCTACTACAATCCGATGCGGCACCTGGCCGTTTCCGCCCGCTTCACCGCGCCGCCACAGCCACCGCGCTACGGCTATGGCGACGACGCCTGGTGGTGCCGCGATTGAGCGTTGTGCCGGCGCCGCGATGCGGCGCCGGCGGCATGCCCTCAGAAGGTGACGCGCGCGCCGAGGCGGAAGGTGCGGCCGGGCGCCACCTGCAGCTCGATTGGGTTCGTCGCCTTGGTCGCGTCGGTGGCGAATTCCGAACGGTTGTAGGTGGTGCCGCCGGGGGCCAGCGGCATGTAGCGCGTATCGAGCAGATTGAAGATGCCGCCGTTCAACTCGACATTCGGCAGCGGCCGCCAGGAGGCCAGCATGTCGAAGACCTGGTAGGACTTCGGCATGTAGATCTGCGAGGAGCTGACATCCGTCACCTCCGCGCCGTAGGTGCCGTTCAGCGTCACGCTGGTGCGCAGGTCGCGATTGTCATAGGTGACGCCGGCCGTCGCCATCAGCGGCCGCGCGCCATCGAAGGCGGTGCGGGCGGAGGTCGGCGTGGCGCGCTGCGTGCCTTCCTGCCAGGAGGCCGCGCCATTCAGCGTCCAGTCGCGCGCGAAGCGCCAGGCACCGCTGAACTCGATACCCTGCACCGTCACCTCGCTGAGGTTCTGATAGGTCAGGTCGGGCGTGCCGGGGATGCTGACGAAGCTCTGGATGAAGTCCGTGTAGTCGGCGCGGAAGACGCCGAGGCTGGCATAGGCGTTCGGAAGCTGCACGCGGATGCCGCCCTCGACGCTGCGCACTTCCTCCGGCCGCAGGCTGGGGTTCGGCACCAGGTTGAAGGTGGTGCTGGGCAGCGAGGTATAGAGTTGCTCCGCGGTCGGCTGCTTGAAGCCCTCGCCGTAATTCGCATAGAGCGAGAAGATCTCGTCCAGCCGCCAGATGGCGCCCAGCGCGAGGGAGAGGTTGCTGTCATCCTGGTTGCGCGGCTCCGCGCCTGCCACCGGCTTGTAGTCCCCATCCGGCCGCGGGCTGATGCGCGTGGTGGAATAGCGCATGCCCGGCACCAGGGTCAGCCGGCCGCCGAACAGCGTGATCTCATCCTGCGCGAAGGCGTCCAGCCGGCGCGTATCGGCATTGGCGAAGTTGAAACCGCCGGCCCGCGTCACCGTGCGAACGCCGGTGTTCAGGTTGGTGGCGATGTCCTCCCGCTCATAATCCGTCTCCGTCGTGCTGCCGGAGACGCCATAGGTGAAGACGTGGCGGGTGCCGATCACGTTGAGGCTGGAGCTGAGCTGCAATTCGCCCTGCAGCACATTCTCGGAATAGGTCAGCCGGTCATAGGTGCTGGTGCGCTGGCCATTGGCGATCTGGCGCAGGCGCGTGCCGGTCCGCTCGATCTCCTGCGGCTGGTAGCCGGCCATGACGCGCACGGAATCGAGCCAGCCATAGTCCGGGCGCCATTCCGCATCGGTGGAGAACAGGCCGCGATTGATCGCCTGGCGGCGCTGGTAGTCGAGATTGGTGATGCCGCCCGTGGCCAGGCCGAGGTCGTAGCGCTGGTCCACATCCGTCGCGCGCTGCATCACATCGGCGGTGAAGCGCATGCGGAAGTTAGGCAATGGATCCCAGACAACACGCGCAAAGTAGTTGTCGGAGGCGATGTCGGTCGGGTTCAACCGGTTGCAGGGCAGCGCGCCCGCGGCGGTGTTGCGCGTGCAGTTCCAGATGCCATCGGGCGAGCGGGAATTGTTGCGCTGCGGCTCGCTGGCATCCCGCCTTTGATAGGAGAACATGGCCGAGTATTCCGCGGCGCGCGCCGCGACCGTCATGCGGCTTTGCAGGCTGTTGTCGAGCGAGGAGAAGCTGGTGCTCGCCTCGCCGCCCCAGGTCTGGCCGGGCTGGATATAGTCCGAGGGATTGCGGGTGATGTAGTTCACCACGCCGCCCAGCGCGTCCGAGCCATACAGCACCGAGCCCGGGCCGCGCACGACCTCCACACGGCTCAGGTTCCAGGGATCGACCACGTCGCGGGTGTTGTCGGTGATACGTTCGATGGTGCGGAAGCCGTCCACCACGGTCAGCACGCGATTGCCGCCGACACCGCGCACGGTGATGCCGCCGAGGCTGCCGAAGGGGTCGGTGCCGGTGGTCTGGCGGTTCACCGTGACGCCGGGGGTGTAGCGGAACACATCCTCCGCATTGCGCGCCATCTGCCGGTCCAGCTCGGCGCCGGAGATGACATCGACGGTGGCCGGCGTGTCCATCAGCCGGCGCTCATTGCGCAGGCCCGTGGTGTTGACCGGCGGCAGCAGGGTGAGCGCCGGCACCCGCACCTCACCCTCGGTGGCGGCGGGGGCGGTGCTGTCCTGGGCCATGGCGGGGCTGACGGCAAAGGCGGCGACGGTGGCCAGCAGCAGGGCACGCCAAGGACGCGGGCGGTGCATGGGCAAGGCCTGTGGGAACGACATCGGAACTACCCCCTCCTGAAAGAGGCGGGATGCAAATGCGAATCATTATCAATGTCAACGCGCCGTGAGCGCTCCCCTCCAAGTTTTGTAACGACCTGTTGCGCATATGTCGCCCAGCGGCGGAGGGAATGGTATGAAATATGCTGATATTCGCGGGATGGTCGCCTCAGCGGAAATCCCGGCTTCCCGGCAGTTGCGCCTTTGGTCGGCGACCGGCCGATTCCGGGTGCCGAACCTCATCGGAACGACCCAGATTGCGCTCCGCCCAGGCGGCATCCCCCGCCGGCGCCCGCAGCAGCCCGTCCAGCAGGTCCGAACGGTCCGTCAGCCGGCGGATGATGAGATGGGTGATCGGCACCTCCGCATGCTCCACCACCCGCTCCACCCGCCCTTCCGCGATCAGCAGCCGGGCCTTGACCAGGGCGGCGCGGTGGCGGGCGGCCACATCGGTGAAGACGACCAGGTTCGCCACGCCGTGCTCATCCTCGATGGTGATGAAGATCACCCCCTTGGCCGAGCCCGGGCGCTGGCGCATCAGCACCAGCCCGCCGATGCGCAGCAGGGAACCGGGCCGCGCCGTCAGCAATTGGCGCGTATCGGCATGGCCCAGCGCCGTCAGTTCCGGCCGCAGCAGCGCCAGCGGATGCCGGCCCAGCGTCAGCCCGGTGGCGCGGTAATCCTCCACCACCCCCTCCCCCTCCGAAGGCGGGCGGAGCTCCACCGGCGCTTCGGGCATCAGCGGGGCTTCCTCCGCCAGCGGGTCGCGCGCGGCGGCGAACAGCGGCAGCGCCTGCGGCCCGCCGGCCACGCCCCGCGCCGCCCAGGCCGCCGGCCGCCGCGCCACCCCGAATCCGGCGAAGCCATCCGCCGCGGCCAGCGCATCCAGCGCCCGGCGCTCCACCCCGGCCCGCAGCGCCACCTCCTCCACACTGGCGAAGGGCGCGCCGTTATGGGCATCCCGCACCGCGATGATGGCTTCCGCATCCGTCCCGGCCAGGCCCGTCACCATCCGCAGGCCGAGCCGCAGCGCCAGGCCCTGGGCGCTGTCGGCGCGCGGTTCCAGCGTGCAATCCCAGGCGCTGGCATTGACGTCGATGGGCAGGATGGCGACGCCATGTTCCCGCGCATCCCGCACGATCTGCGCCGGCGCGTAGAAGCCCATGGGCTGGCTGTTCAGCAGCGCGCAGGCGAAGACCGCCGGGTGGTGGCACTTCACCCAGGCGGAGGCATAGACCAGCAAGGCGAAGCTGGCGGCGTGGCTTTCCGGAAAGCCGTAGCTGCCGAAACCCTCGATCTGCTTGTAGACGCGCTCGGCGAAGTCCTGCTGGTAGCCGCGCCGGACCATGCCGGAGACCAGCTTGTCGCGGTACTTCTCCACCTGCCCATGCGCCTTGAAGGTCGCCATGGCGCGGCGAAGCTGGTCGGCCTCATCCGCCGAGAAGCCGGCGGCGACCATGGCGATGCGCATCGCCTGTTCCTGGAACAGCGGCACGCCCAGCGTCTTGCCGAGCACCTGCCGCAGTTCATCGGGATCGCCACCCGCCGGGGCAGGATAGTCCGGCTCCTCCTCCCCGGAACGGCGGCGCAGATAGGGATGCACCATGTCGCCGGCGATCGGGCCGGGGCGGACGATGGCGACCTCGATGACCAGGTCGTAGAATTTCTCCGGGCGCAGCCGGGGCAGCATGTTCATCTGCGCCCGGCTTTCCACCTGGAAGACGCCCACCGTGTCGGCGCGGCGCAGCATGGCGTAGGTCTCGGGGCATTCGCGCGGCAGCGTGGCGAGGTCGTGATCAACCCGAGCATGCCGCCGCAGCAGGTCGAAGCCGCGGCGCAGGCAGGACAGCATGCCGAGCCCCAGCACATCCACCTTCAGGATGCCCAGCGCCTCCACATCGTCCTTGTCCCATTCCAGCACGGTGCGGTCCTGCATCGCCGCCTGGCCGACCACCGCCAGTTCCACCAGCGGCCCGCGGGTGATGACGAAGCCGCCGACATGGGTCGCCGCATGGCGCGGAAAATCGATCAGTTCTTCCGCCAGTTCCATCGCCATCGCGAGGCGCGGATCGCGCGTATCCAACCCCTCCTCCGCCGCCAGATCCGACAATTCCCGCTCGCGGCCCGGCCCCCAGCTCGCCTTGGCGAGGCGGGCGGTGACGTCCTCGGTCAGGCCCAGCGCCTTGCCCACCTCGCGGATCGCGCTGCGGGCGCGGTAGCGGATGATGGTGGCGCAGATCGCCGCGCGGTCGCGGCCATAGCGCTGGTAGAGGTGCTGGATCACCTCCTCCCGCCGCTCATGCTCGAAGTCGATGTCGATATCCGGCGGCTCGCCCCGGCTGGCGGAGATGAAGCGCTCGAACAGCAGGTCATGTTCCGCCGGATCGACGGCGGTGACGCCCAGCGCGTAGCACACCGCCGAATTCGCCGCCGAGCCCCGCCCCTGGCACAGGATCGGCGGGGTCTGCGCCCGCGCGAAACGCACGATCTCATGCACCGTCAGGAAATAGGGCGCGTAGCCGAGCTGTTCGATCAGCCGCAGCTCCTCCGCGATCCGCGTGCGGACATGGTCCGGCGCGCCATCCGGCCAGCGCGTTTCCATCGCCGCGGCGACCCGCGATTCCAGAGTCTGCTGCGGGGTGCGGCCTTCCTCCAGGATCTCGTCCGGATATTCGTAGCGAAGCTGGTCGAGCGAGAAGCCGGCTGTGGCGCGCAGCACCTCCAGCGTGTTCGACAGCGCCCGGGGGTGGCGGGCGAACAGCCGTGCGAGTTCGGCAGGGGATTTCAGATGGCGCTCGGCATTCGGCTCCGCCGCGCCGCCCAGCGTGGCGACGGGCCGGCCAAGCCGGATCGCGCTCAGCACATCGGCCAGCCGCCGGCGCGCGGGATCGTGGTAGCGCACATCGCCGGTGGCGAGCAGGCCGGGACCGATGGCGGCCAGGCGGTCCAGCCGCGCCTGGTCATCGCCGCGACAGGTGCAGGCGGCGGCCAGCAGCAGCGGCAGGGCCAGCCGCCCGCGCAGCGCCGCCTCGTCTTCGCGCAGGCGCGCGGCAAAGGCGGCGTCGGGCTCCTCCGGCGGGATGGCGGCCAGCACCCAGCCGGTGGCGGCCTGCCGCATCGCGGCGAGGCTGATCCGCCCGGCATCCTTCGGCGCCGCCATCCGCGCTTCCGAGAGCAGCCGGGTCAGGCGGCCATAGCCGGCGCGGTCCGTCGGCCAGGCCAGGAATTCGCTGTCATCCTCCAGACGCAGCCGGCAGCCGACCCGGAAGGGCAGCCCCTTCGCCTTCGCCGCGACATGGCCGCGCACCACGCCGGCCAGGGAATTGGTGTCGCAGATGCCGAGCCCGGCGAGGCCCAGCTCCGCCGCCCGCTCCACCAGCTCCTGCGGATGGGAGGCGCCGTCGAGGAAGGAGAAATTCGACCGCGCCGCCAGTTCCGCATAGCCGGTCAAGGGAGATGCCCGTGCAGCATCCAGCGCGAAGCCTCCGGCGGGCCGGCGCGGAACAGCCAGAGCCGCGCGCCACTGGCCAGCGCCACCTGGTGGTAGTCGCGCGCCACCCCCGGGCCGCGCCACCATTCCGGCTCCAGCCGCCTCGGCCCCTCCGCCCGCAGCACGGGATGGGGGCGGCTGCGCCAGCGCAGCAGCGCCGGCGGACCATCCGGCAGCAGCGCGACCACCTCGATCGGCTGTGGCCGGCGCAGCAGCAGCACCGGCGCGTCGGGCCGGACCCAGCCCACCGGCATCTCGGGCATCGTGGCCAGCAGAGGCAGCGCCGCCACGCTGCGCTCCGGCCAGTGCCCATCGCGTGGCGCCAGGCGACGCACCTTCACCCGCTGGCGCAGCCGGTCGAGCAATTGCGCCAGAAGCTGGGCCGCCGCCTCGTCCCGCCGGCCGCCAATGGCCAAGGCGGATTGCAGGCCGCCGGTCATCGGCTCCGTCACCCGCGCCTCCAGCGCCATGCGCTCGAAGCCCAGGCCGGGTTCCAGACGTTCCAGACGGTCCCGGAACAGGTGCCGCAGATGGGCCGGCGCGCGCAGCGGGGTGCCGGTGCCGATCGCCACCTCCTGCACCGCGCCATCCACCCGCCATGCCATCAGCACCACCTGCCGCGCCCCCCGCCCCGCCGCCCGCAGCTTCGCGCAGAGCTGGTCCAGCAGGCGGTCGAGCAGCGCATCGATGGCGGTGCGGGTGATGATCGGCTCCACCAGGTCCCGCGCCGCGCCCAGGTCGGGCGGCGACAGCACCGGGCGCAGCGGGGCGTGCCGCCGGCCGGCGAGGGCATCCAGCCGGTCCAGCAGATCCACCCCGAAGCGCCGGGCGAGGCCGGGGCGCGGCAGGCGCAGCAGATCCGCCACGGTCATCAGCCCCAGCCGCCCCAACTGTTCCAGCAGCACCGGGTCCAGCCGCAGCGCCGGGGCGATGGAGAGCGGCCCCACCCATTCGGCCTCCGCCCCGCTGGGCGCCACCGGCGCATCGTGATGGGCGCGGGCCAGGGCGCCGGCGGTGGCGGCCGCGCCGGCCACGGCGCCCCGAACCGCGAATCCGGCCCGCCACAGCCGCTCCTGCGCCTCCGCCAGCAGCGCTGCCTCCCCACCCCACAGATGGTCGCAGCCGGTGATGTCGAGCAGCAGCCCATCCGGCGCATCCAGCGCCGCCAGCGGCGTGTAGCGCCGGGCCCAGAGGGCGAGGCCTTCCAGCAGGCGCAGGTCGCCTTCCGGATCGGCGGGGCGCAGCAGCAGGTCCGGCGCGATGGCCTGGGCATCGGCCAGCGCCTGGCCCGGCCGCAGCCCGGCCGCCCAGGCCCGCGAATCCACGGCCGAGAGCAGGCGACGCGGCCCCTGGCTGGTCCAGATGGCGAGTGGCACGTCCTGTGGCAGCTCGGGCTCCGCCCGGCGCAGCCGGTCCGTCGCAAAGGCCGGCAGGTGCAGCGCCAGGTAGCGGCGGGGCGCGGTCATGCCGATTCGGCCTCCAGCGCCTCGGCCTCGCGGTCGATCCGGCCGGCGGCGGCGCGCCAGGTCACGCGCCAGGGGCCACCCGGCCGGCCGCCGCGCTGCCGCAGCAATTCCAGCCGCCAGCAGGGATCGCCAATGCCCTGCCCGGCGCCCGCGGCATTCTGGGCCGCGATGCGCCAGCGGCTGGCGGCCACGCTGGGCGGCGGTTCCGCCAGGTCCGGGCGCAGCAGCAGGCCGATGCCGCCCCCCGCCTCCGCGGCGAGTTGCAGGCGGCGGCTGGCGGTGAGGTCCAGCGCCTGGGCCGCCGGGTCGCCCGCCCAATCCGGCGCCAGCAGCACCCCGGCCACCGCCGGGCAGCGCAGCGCCTCCTCCATCGCCCAGAGCGCGTCGCTCCATTGCGCCGCGCGCAACAGGATCAGGTTGGCCGGCAGCAGCCCGAATCGCGCCAGGCCAGGGGGCCAGGCGGTCAGCGCATCCGCCCCCGCGCCGATCCACAGCACCGTGCCCCCGGCGCGGCCGAGCAGCATGGCGGCGAAGGCCGCACCGCAGCCGGGCTCGGCGGCCAGGATTTCATGCAGCGCCGCCCGCGCCAGGCCGCCGCCGGACAGGCCGAGACCCTCGCAGACCGGGATCGGGGCCGCGCCATGCTCTTCCCGCCCCGCCCCTTCCAGCCGCGCCACCCGCGCGCGCAGCGCCGCCAGCAGGGTCTGCTGGTCGATGCCCGGCGGGTCGGTATCGGGGGGCGCAATGGGAGGAGGGGGCGGCGGCATGGGCGGGAGAGTGGCCGAGCCATCGGAACAAATCAAGAACTACTGAGAGCGCCCTCCCCAGGCCCCCCTCCCCCCTCACGCCCGCCAGAAAGGCCGCGCCAGGTAGCTGCGCAGCGCCGCGGCCGTGGTGCCGAAATCCGCCAGCACCTCCGCCGGCTCCCGCCCCAGCTCCGCCCGCAGACGCCCCCGCCAGCGGAGTCGCAGCCACCACAGGCGCAATGCGGCATGGCCCTGCGCCTCGAAATCCGGCCTCGTGACATTCCCTGCCCGCCGGGCCGGGCGATGCCGGGCCGGGCGGAAGATCACGATCTGCGCGCTGTGGGAGATTCGGGACATGGGCATCGCGGCGCTCCATCTTCGCCCCGCAGATGCCCGATCCGCCCTTGCCCCGCATCCGACTTCGACGCAGGCTGCTGTGAGTATTTCTCACAGCCAACGGCCGACATGACCCGCCGCCCCCTGCCCCCGCTCGGCCCGCTTCCCTCCTTCGAGGCGACGCTGCGGCTGGGCTCCATGACCCGCGCGGCGGAGGAGCTGGGGCGGACGCATGGCGCCGTCAGCCGCCAGATCCGGCAATTGGAGGAGGCGCTGCACCTGCCGCTGCTGGAACGTCAGCCGGGCGCGCTGCGCCCCACCGCGGCCGGCGCCACGCTCTTCGCCGCCGTGACCCAGGCCTTCGCGACGCTGGAGGGCGCGACGGCCCGCCTGGCGCCACCCGGGCACGACGCCGAATTGCGGCTTGCCTGCGGCTCCACCTTCGCCGCGCGCTGGCTGGTGCCCCGCCTGCCGCGCTTCTATGCCCGCCATCCCACGATCAGCGTCTCGCTCGTCATGGTCCGGCATTCCTACCAGGACGCGCGGGATTTCGACGTGGCGACGAGCTGGGACCGGCTGGGCTACCCCGCGCCGAAGGGGCGGCATGTGCATCCGCTGGCCGAGGCGCGGCTCGGCATCATCGCCGCGCCGGACCTGCCGGTGCGGCACGGCGCCACGCTGCTGGAAGCGGAAACCCGCCTGGTGGCCGAAACCATGGAAGCCGGCTGGGCGGCCTTCGCCCAGCAATCCGGCCTGGTGCTGCGGACCCAGCGCGACATGCGCTTCCCACATCTGCACCATTGCATCGAGGCCTGCCTGTCCGGCCTCGGCATCGCGCTGGTGGAGACCCGCCTGGTGGAGGACCATCTCGCAGCCGGACGGCTGCGCCTCGTCGCCCCGCCGCTGCGCTTCCCCGGCGGCATGGTCGCGATCGAGAGCCGCAACCCACGCTCCCGCGCCGCGGTGCGGAAGCTGGTCGCCTGGCTGCGGGAGGAACTGGCGATGGACGAAGCGGTATGACGCGCCTTCAGAACAGGATGTCGTCCAGCTCCACCGCCACCGGCTCCTCCAGCTCCGCGCCGAAGTCGCGGGCGATCTCCCGTTCCCGCGCCATGGTGTAGGGCACGGCATTCACCAGGCCGAGGCGCGCGCGCAGCAGCTCGGCGCCGGCCACAGGCGCCTGCGGCCCGGGCAGCGCCTCCACCTCCGCCGCCGCGCCGTGCAGCAGGCCCGACAGCCCGGCGGCGCCCGCCATGCCGGAGGACATGCCGGTCAGCGCATCGGCCACCTGGCCGCCATCCTCCCGCAGCCGCGCGATCGCGCCATCCATGTCGCCACCGGCCGCCCGCAACCCGGCAAGACCCTGCCGCAAGGCACCCAGCGTGGCCTCCAGCGCCCCGGCCTGCGCCGCACCGCCGGCCGCCATGATCGCATCGCCCGCCGCCAGCGCCGCTTCCAGCGCCACCGACAGCGCCGCCACGCCTTCCGCCATCTGCCAGGCATGGCTGCGCAATTCGCGCGTGATCGCAGCCAAAGCGCGGCCCTTCTCGCCAAGCCGGGCGCATTTGAAGGCGGCGTTCAGCCCGGCCAGGCGCATATCCGTCTCGATCTCGCGGATCGCGGCGAGGCCCGCCAGCAGCCCGCGCACCATGTCGTCGATGCCGGCCATGGCCACATCCACCTGCCGCCGCCGGGCATGGCATTCGCCGAGCAGCGCGGTCGCCTCGTCCAGGTCGCGCTGCATCACCGTGAGGAAGGACCCGTCCCTGCGGCCGCCAAACACCGCATCCCCGGTCGCGACCATGCCATGGGCCTGTTCGCCCAGCCGCGCCAGGGCGGCGGAGATGCGGGCGACCTCGACGGACAGGGTCTGCCCGGTGTCGCGCAGCTGCGCAGCCTGCAGGGCGGCCGCCTGCGCGGCCAGCGCATCCCGCTCCGGCGGCGCGAGCCCGGCGCACCAGGGCAGCGCGGTGCCGCCGATTCCCTCCGCCAGCAGGCCGAGCGCATCCACCACATGTTCGATCCGCTGCCGCGTCGCATCGCCGACCTGCAGGGCGGAGACGGTATCGGCCACCGCGACGACGATGGACTGCCCCCGTTCCTGCACCGCCGCCGCCGCCTGCGCCGCCTGGCGACGCCGCGTCGTGACATGGCCGAGGCCGGTGGCGATCCGCTCCGCCACCTCCCGCAGCAGCGGGCCATGCTGGCGGGTGAATCCGGCCTGGGCGGCGGCCACGCGCCGCAACTCCGTCACCGCCGCCGCATGCGCCTGTTCATAGCGCCGCACCGCGCCTTCCGAGATCTGCATCAGCGCGCGGATTTCCTCGGCGAAGCTGCTGAGGTCGCGACTGGTGTCGATGATGCCGCTGCTGGCGATGGCGGAATTCAGCGACAGCACCGACAGCCCGCGATTGACTCGCGACAGCGCCGCGATGCAGGTGCCGACGCCGCCCAGCTTCACGGACAGCGCCGAAAGCCCTTCCCCCTCCTGCCGCAACTGTTCGGACAGCGCCCGCATCGCGCCCGCCGCATCGCCCAGCAGGGTGGCCGCGGCGGCGACGGCCTCGCCATCCAGCGTCTGGCGCAGCCCGTCGAAGCTGGCATTGATGTCCTGCAGCCGCGTCACCGCCTGGCCGAGCCGGTCGCCGGCGGCCAGCAATTCCACATCCACCGGCGCGAAGGCTTCGTCCAGCCGATGACGCAGCGCGCGCAGCGCGGGAATGCTCAGGCCCATTGGCGGATATCCGCGATGGAGGTGGGGATGCGGTCCAGCGGAATGATGCGTTCCGCCCCGCCCAGCGCGATCGCCTCCTTCGGCATGCCGAAGACGACGCAGCTTTCCTCATCCTGGGCGAAGGTGGTGGCGCCGGCCTTACGCATTTCCAGCAAGCCGCGCGCGCCATCATCGCCCATGCCGGTCATGATGAAGCCGACGGCATTCGGCCCGGCATATTGCGCGGCGGAGCGGAACAGCACATCGACCGAGGGCCGGTGGCGGGAGACCAGCGGGCCGTCCTTGATGGAGACGCAATACCGCGCGCCGCTGCGATGCAGCAGCATGTGGCGGTTGCCGGGGGCGATCAGCGCGCGGCCGGGCAGCACCGCATCGCCATCCTCCGCCTCCTTCACATCGATCCGGCACATGCCGTCCAGCCGGCGGGCGAAGGCCGCGGTGAAGCGTTCCGGCATGTGCTGGACGATGACGATGCCGGGGCAGTCCAGCGGCAGCGCCGTCAGCACCGCGGCCAGCGATTCCGTGCCGCCGGTGGAAGCGCCGATGCAGACCACGCGTTCCGTCGTGCGCGCCATGGCGCGGCTGCTGGGCGGCGGCAGCACCGCATCCGCCGTCAGCTTGCGTTCCACCAGGCGCGAGGGCAGGTGCGCCGCCTGCCGCCCCGGCCGCACGCGCGATGCGGCGCGCACGGCGTCGCAGACGCGCACGGCGGATTCCTTCAGGAACTGCGCGCTGTCCAGCCGCGGCTTGGCGATGACCTCCACCGCGCCGGCATCCAGCGCCTGCAGCAATGTCTCCGACCCGCCCTCCGCCAGGGAGGAACAGATGACCACCGGGATCGGCCGCTGCGCCATGATGCGGCGCAGGAAGGTGATGCCATCCATGCGCGGCATCTCGATGTCCAGGATCATCACATCCGGCACCTCCTGCTGGATGCGCTGCGCCGCGATGAAGGGGTCGGAGGCGGTGCCCATCAGCTCGATATCCGGCGCTTCCTCGATGATCCGGCTGAGCGCGGCGCGGACCGCGGCGCTGTCATCGACGATGAGCACACGGATGGGGCGGCCGGACAGGCGGGTCATGCGCCTTCCTCCTCGCGCTGCCAGATGGTGGAGACGACGGGGCGCATCCCGGCCAGCCCGTTGCCGGCGGCGGTCTCGGAATGGCCGACCAGCAGGAAGCCGCCGGGGCGCAGATGGCTGCAGAGCCGGGTGAGCACTGCATGCTGCGTCGGGCGGTCGAAATAGATCAGCACATTGCGGCAGAAGATCACGTCCACGTCGTGATCGACCGGATAGCGCGCATCCATCAGGTTCAGATGGCGGAAGCCGGTCACGCTGCGCAGTTCCGGCGCGATCCGCAACTCGCGGCGCGACGGGTCGCGATGCCGCAGCGTGTAGCGGCGGCGCATCTCCACCGGCACCGGGGCCAGCAGATCCTCGGGATAGACCGCGCGTCGCGCCGTCTCCACCACCTGGGTGGAGATGTCGGTGCCGAGAATACGAAAACTGAAGCCGGGCGTGGTGCCATGCGCCATCTCCGCCAGCACCATGGCGATGGTATAGGCCTCCGCCCCGGTGGAGCTGGCGGCGCTCCAGATCTTCAACTGCCGGTCGGAACGGCTGCGGCCGGCGAGAAGCTGCGGCACCGCCTGCTGTTCCAGGAAGGTGAAGTGCTCCGGCTCCCGGAAGAAGTCGGTCTTGTTGGTGGTGACCAGGTCGACGACGTGCTGGTACTCCGCCTCCAGCAGCCCTTCCTCGAACAGCGCCTTGCAATAGGCATCGACCCCGCCCATGCCGAGGCCGCGCGCGCGCTTGCGCAGGCGGCCCTCCACCATGGTCCGCTTGCCGGCCGGCAGGCGGATGCCGACATGTTCCTCGATCAGCCCGGCGACCTGCCGGAATCGTCGGTCGCTGAGTTCGTCCATGGAAGCTCAGGCCGCCAGCGGGGCTTCGGCCACGGCCAGCGCGGCCGGGGCTTCCGTGCCGATCAGGCGGGCAATGTCGAGCACGATGACGAAGCCGCCCGAACGCCGGCCGATGCCGCGGATGCAGTCCGAGCGCCAGGGGCGGCCGATCTCGGGCGCCGGCTCCGAACGATCCTCGTCCAGCGCCGTCACCTCGAAGACACGGTCCACAACAAGGCCGAGGCGCAGCGGCCGCCCGGCCAAGGTGAGTTCCAGCACCAGGATGCGCGTGCCCTGGCTGGCGGGCACGGGGGGCAGGCCGAGCATGCTGCGCAGATCGACCACCGCCACGCTCTGCCCGCGCACATCGGTCAGGCCGAGCAGGCTGGCAGGCGCATGCGGCAGGCGTGCGATGGGGCGCAGGTCCAGGATTTCCTGGACATGGGCGACGGGGATGGCGAAGACCTCCTCCCCGACGCCGAGCGTGATGTACTGGCCGTGATCCGCCATGGATGCCTCCGCCCGTCAGTGGCGCTGGAATTCGGTGTCGAGCTGGTCGCCCGCACCGGCCAGGTCGATGGCGAAGCCACCGCCATTCAGCTTGCCATTGGCATGCTTCACCGGCTTCTCCGGCGCCCGCTTCGGCGCCGGCTTCACCATCGGCTTGTGCCGCGCGAAGCTGACCGGGCGCGCGGCCTGGATCGGCGCCGCGGGCTGGGCGTGATGCGTCTCCGACCCCAGGCGGAAATAGGCGATGGTGTTCTGCAGCACCTCGGCCTGGGTGGAGAGTTCCTCCGAAGTGGCGGAGACTTCCTCGGACGCGCTGGCGTTCTGCTGCGTCACCTTGTCGAGCTGCTGGATCGCCTGGTTGATCTGGCTGGCACCGATATCCTGCTCCCGGCACGCCGCCGTGATCTCCTCCACCAGTTCCGCCGTGCGCTTGATATCCGGCACCAGCCGCAGCAGCATGTCGCCCGCTTCCTGCGCCGTCTTCAGCGTGTTCGAAGACAGCGTGCTGATCTCGCCCGCCGCCGCCTGGCTGCGTTCCGCCAGCTTCCGCACCTCGGAAGCCACTACCGCGAAGCCCTTGCCGTGTTCGCCGGCGCGCGCCGCCTCCACCGCCGCGTTCAGCGCCAGCAGATCGGTCTGGCGGGCGATTTCCTGCACGATGTTGATCTTCTCGGCGATCGACTGCATCGCCGCCACCGCCTGGCCCACCGCATCGCCGCTGCGCTGCGCATCCAGCGCCGACTGCCGCGCGATCTTTTCCGTCGTGCCGGCATTCTCCGCGTTCTGCTTGATGTTCGAGGCCATCTCCTCCATCGAGGAAGATGCTTCTTCCGCCGAGGAAGCCTGCTCCGTCGCACCCTGCGCCAGCTGCTCGGCGCTGGAGGAGAGTTCCTGGCTGCCGGAGGACACGTTCTGCGCCGCCGTCGCGGCTTCGGACACCACGCTGCGCAGCTTCTCCAGCATCCGTTCCAGCGCGATGCCCATCGTGTCCTTGTCGGACAGGCGCTTCGCCTGCACCGCCAGATTGCCGCTGGCGATTTCCTCCGCCACCGCAGCCGTCGCCTTCAGGCCTTCCGTCATGCGGGCCATGGAGTCGATCAGGTCCCTGATCTCGTCATTGGTCGAGACCTTGGCCTCGGCCGTCAGATCGCCGATCGCGACGGCATTCGCCACGCCGACCGCCAGGGCAAGGCCGCGGCTGATCGACAGCGCGATCCACAGCGCGGCGGCGATGGCGATCAGCAGCGCCACGCCGGCGATGGACAGAAGCAGGGTGCGCGACTGGTCATAGGTGGCGACAGCCTCGGCCTGCGCCGCACGCGCCGCAGCCTGGTTCAACGCCACGATCTCGCCGAGCCGGTCCATCGCCTCCGTCACATGGCGACGGCCGAGGGAGGTCGAGAGGGTCACGCCCTGCGCATTGTTGCCAGCCCGCACATAGTCGCGGATCTGGTCCTGCACCTGGATGTACTGCTGCAATGCCGCGCGCGCCGCGACCCAGCGCGGCCGGCCCGCTTCGGAGGCTCGCTGCGTCGCATCGTCCATGGATTGCGCCAGCGCCTGGCGCCGCTGCTCCATCTCACCGGCGAACTGGTCGATGGTGGCCCGGTCGGTCGAGACCAGCAGGTTCTTCTCCGCCCGCACCAGCAGCGCCATGTCGGTCTGCACGGTCTGGGAGCGCTGCACGCGCGGCACGGCGCCGTTCAGCACATCCTCGAGGGTCGTGTTCAGCGCGCCGAGGCTGCTGATGCCCAGCCCCACCATGCCTGCCATCAGCAGGATGACGAAGCCGAAGGCGGCAAAGAGTTTCGCCTTTACCGTGATACGCATGGTCCGAATCATCCTGTCTCGAGCGGGTTGGATGGAGATGGTTGGCTCAGTGGCGCTGGAAATCCGCATCCAGCGGATCGTTGGCACCGGCCATGTCGAGCGTGAAGCCGCCATTCAGCTTGCCATTGGTGGCTGGCCGCGCCGGGCGGCGCGTGGCGGGCTTCGAGAAATCCGCCACGCGCGCCACCCGGATGGGTCGCGGCGCGACGGGCTGCTGGGCGGCGGGGCGAGGGGCGGCTTTCGGTGCCTCCTCCACGCCCAGGCGGAAGTAGGAAATCGTCGATTGCAGCACCTCGGCCTGGGTGGAGAGTTCCTCCGAAGTGGCGGAGACTTCCTCGGAGGCGCTGGCGTTCTGCTGCGTCACCTTGTCGAGCTGCTGGATCGCCTGGTTGATCTGGCTGGCGCCGATATCCTGTTCCCGGCACGCCGCCGTGATCTCCTCCACCAACTCCGCCGTACGCTTGATGTCCGGCACCAGCCGCAGCAGCATGTCGCCCGCTTCCTGCGCCGTCTTAAGCGTGTTCGACGACAGCGTGCTGATCTCACCCGCCGCCGCCTGGCTGCGTTCCGCCAGCTTCCGAACCTCGGAGGCGACCACCGCGAAGCCGCGCCCATGTTCGCCGGCGCGCGCCGCCTCTACCGCCGCATTCAGCGCCAGCAGGTCGGTCTGGCGGGCGATTTCCTGCACGATGTTGATCTTCTCGGCGATCGACTGCATCGCCGCCACCGCCTGGCCCACCGCATCGCCGCTGCGCTGCGCATCCAGCGCCGACTGCCGCGCGATCTTTTCCGTCGTGCCGGCATTCTCCGCGTTCTGGCGGATATTCGCGGCCATCTGTTCCATGGAGGACGAGGCCTCCTCGGTGGAGGACGCCTGCTCCGTCGCGCCCTGCGCCAGTTGCTCGGCGCTGGAGGAGAGTTCCTGGCTGCCGGAGGAAACGTTCTGCGCCGCCGTCATCGCCTCCGTCACCACGCCGCGCAGGCCCTGGGTCATGCGTTCCATGGCCAGGATCAGGTCCTTGATCTCGTCATTGGACCGCACCTCGGCGTGCTGCGTCAGGTCGCCGGTGGCGATGGCATCCGCCAGCGTTACCGCCTTCCCCAGGCCACGGCTGATCGACAGCGCGATCCAGACCGCGGCGACCAGGCCGATGAGCAAGGCACCGACGGCCAGGGTGATCAGCATCACCCGCGCCTCATGATAGGTGGCGGCGGAATGCGCGCGTGCCTCCCGCATATCGGCCTGATCCGCCGTGATGGCGTCGGTCAGTTGGCGCACGGCCTCCGTCACATGCCGCTGCGCCACGCCGGTGGAGATCGCCTCCGCCTGGGCCACGGCGCCGCCGCGCACCAGGTCGCGCATCTGGTCCTGCAGCGGCACATAGCTCTGCAGCGCGGCGCGCGCGCCCAGCCAATGCGGCTTCTCGGAGTCCGGCACCACGGCCAGCGCCTCGTCCAGGGCGCGCAGCACCGCCTGCTGGCGCTGCTGCATCTCCGCCACGAACTGGTCGGCGGCGCCACGCCCGGCCGCGACCAGCATGTTCTTCTCGGCCTGCACAAGCAGACCCAGCTCGATCTTGGCGCTCATCGCCCGCTGCACCCGCGGCACCGGGCCGTCGAGCACTTCCTCCAGCTCCGCATCCAGCCGTCCGAGGCTGGCGATGCCAAGCCCGCCCATCCCGGCCATCAACAGCAGGACGAGGCCGAACGCGGCGAAGAGCTTCGCCTTGACCGTGATGCGCATCGCAACGCTCCTTCGAGACTTGGGCGATCAGTTCAGGATGCGGGCGAGATCGGGCAGGATGATCAGGTCACCGCCCCGCATGCCGACACCGCGGATGAATTCAGGACGCCAGCGCATGCCGACCCGCGGTGCGCTTTCCAGGGAGGCGGTCGCGAGCTGCGTCACCTCATGCACCCGGTCGGCCAGGATGCCGACCGGCGTCGCCTCCCCGTCCAGTTCCAGCTCCAGCACGATGATTCGCGTATCGGCGGTCGGCGGGGTCTGCTTCATGCCGAATTGCCAGCGCAGATCGGCCAGCGGCACGATGCGGCCGCGCACATTGACGACGCCGCGCACGAATTCACGCGCGCCCGGAACATCCGTGACGGGAACGAGGTCCAGGATCTCGCGCACCATGCCGGCCTCGATGGCGAAGGTCTCGCCGCCGATGCCAAGCGTCAGCACGTCGAGCATGGCGGGGGGATGGGCTTCGGTCATCATGCGGCCTGCCTTGAGCGGTTGCGCAACTCCTCCTCCTCCGCCTGCCCGATCTCCAGAAGCTGGGCGACGTCGAGGATGAGCGCGACGCTGCCATCGCCGAGGATGGTGGCGCCGGAGAAGGTCTTCACATCGGCATGCAGCCGCGACAGCGACTTGATGACCGTCTGGTGGCTGCCGAGGATCTGGTCCACGACCAGGCCGAGCCGCTGCTCACCGGCGGAGATGATGACCACCTTCTGATGCGGGTCGGCCGGCGTCGCGCAGTGCATCATCTCCCGCAGCCGCAGGAAGGGCACCAGCGCGTCACGGATGCTGAGCAGGCTGTAGCCGCCGGAGCGCGCCGCCTCGCCCACCGGCAGCTCGACGCATTCCTCGACCGCGGAAAGCGGGATGACGTAGCGGCCATTGCCGACGCGAACCAGCAGCCCCTCGATGATCGCCAGCGTCAGCGGCAGGCGCAGCGTGACATCGGTGCCCTGCCCCGGGCGGCTCGATATCTCGATGCCGCCACGCAGCTGTTCGATGGTGCGCTTCACCACATCCATGCCGACGCCACGGCCGGAGATGGCGGAGATTTCCTTCGCCGTGGAGAAGCCCGGCTGGAACAGAAGCTGGTGGATCTCGCTTTCGCTGAGCCGCGCCTCGGCGGTGATCAGCCCCTGCTCCAGCGCCTTGGCGCGGATGCGTTCCGCATCCAGGCCACGGCCATCGTCGCTGACGGTGACAAGCACCTCCGCCCCGGCATGCCGCGCCTTCAGGCGGATGACGCCGCCGGCGGGCTTGCCCACCGCGTGCCGCGCCTCCGGCATCTCCAGCCCATGATCCACGGCGTTGCGGATCAGATGCACCAGCGGATCGGCCAGGCGCTCGATCATCGTCTTGTCGAGCTCGGTCTCCTCGCCGCTCGTCACCAGCTCCACCGGCTTGCCGAGGTCGCGCGAGAGGTCGTGCAGCAGGCGACGGAAGCGGCCGAACAGGGAACCGATGGGCAGCATGCGGATGCCCATGGTGGTGTCGCGCAGTTCCGACACAAGGCGGCCGATTTCCTCCGCCACCGTGGTCAGGCCGGTATCGCCGCCGACGGCAAGCTGGCTGAGCCGGGCCTGGGCGATCACCAGTTCGCCGACACGGTCCATCAGCTCATCCAGCCGTTCGGCCTGCACGCGCAGGCTGCCACCGACCCGGCCGATCTCCGCCTCGGCGCGCGGGCGTTCCGCGACGGCGGTTGGCGTGGCGGCAGCCGGGGCGGTGGCGATGGGCGCGGCCTCGGCCGTGGTCGCGGCGGGCACCTCCGCCATCGCTGTCGGCGTGATCTCGATGCGGGCGTCGTCGCTGACGAAGATGAAGACCTCCTCGATCGCGGCGCGCGGGCTTTCGGTGCGCAGCAGCACCTCCCAGCCCAGATGGCAGCTTTCGGGATCGATCTCGTCCAGCGGCGGCACGGCATCGACCAGCGCGGTGACCTGCGCCGTGCCCAGGCTGTGCAACTCGTCCAGCATCAGCAGCGGATTGGCGCCATTCACCAGCGCCTCCGCCCCCAGGTGGAAGCGCACGCGCCATTCCTGAGCAGGGCTGGGGCTGGGGCTGGGGCCGGGGCTGGGGCCGGGGCTGGCGGCTGCGGTCGCGACCTCCCCTTCCACCGCCGCGCGCAGCGCCCGCAGCAGCGACTCGCCATGCGCCGCATCGGCCGCCTGCGGCTGCTCGATCAACGCGCGGATATGGTCGCGGGCTTCCAGCGCGGCGGCGACGAGCGCCGGGCTGCAGGGGCTCAGGCCACGGCGCACGCGATCGAAGGCGGTTTCGAAATCATGCACGAAGGCTGCCACGTCCTCGAAGCCGAACATGGCGCCGGAACCCTTGATGGTGTGCAGCGCCCGGAAGGCGGTGTCCACCAGGCTGCGATCCTCCGGCTGGCGATGCAGGTCGAGCAGCGCCTGCTCCAACTGCTCCAGCAATTCGCTGGCTTCCTGGCGGAAGACCTCCGTGGCTTCTGCGAGGCTGCTCATCCCAGCACCTTGCGGACGACGTTCAGCAACTGGTCCTGCTGGAAGGGCTTGGTGATCCAGCCGGTGGCGCCCGCCAGCTTCGCTTCCTGCTTGCGCGCGGCATCCGATTCGGTGGTCAGGAAGATGATCGGCACGCCCTTGTAGGCGGGCAGCTTGCGCAACTCGCGGATGAAGGTCAGCCCGTCCATCACCGGCATGTTGAGGTCGGTGACGATCATGTTCACCGGCGCGGCCTTGGCCTGCTTCAGACCCTCCGCCCCATTCTCCGCCTCGACCACCTTGTAGCCGGAGCCGGAGAGGGTGAGCCGCACCATCTGCCGGATGCTGGCCGAATCATCCACGGTGAGAACGCTCTTCATGCTGCACTCCGATCCTGTGCGGCGTCCCAGCCGCGAAAGCCGCCGGCGGCCAGCATCTCGGCCAGTCGTGGCGGCAGTGGCTGCGCCAGGCGCAGCGTGTTTCCCTGGCGGGTGGCGAGGATGCGTGCCGATTCCAGAAGCTGGATGAAGGCGATGTCGAAGGCCGTTGCCTCGGAGCAGTCGACCGTCACCGGCCCCGGCGCCCGCAGCGCGTCCAGCAGCCTGTCGCGTGCCTGCTGCGCGGTGCCGATGGTCAACGGCCCGGACAGGCGGATGACCGACGATTCTGCTTCATCTGCGTCGTTGACACGCATGTTCACGCTCACGCCTTTGGTGATGCGCGAACTGTAGGGAAGAGTAATGACCGCATCGTGAAGAGCGCGCCGGATCAACATCCGGCGTGTCGCACGCTCCCCGATGAGATGCGCGTTCTGGCCCGGCTCTACGCCTGCGGACGTTCCCGCAGCCCGCCGCGCAGCAGCATCAGCCCGCAGGCGAGCGAGGGCACCGCGCAGATCAGGTAGCCCAGCACATAGCCGCCGCTCAGCCCCAGCGCCGCGGCGAAGATCAGCGGCATCAGCAGCGCGCCGAGCTGGCCGAAGGACAGCACGCCGCCGGTCGCCGCCCCGGTCATGCCCTTCGGCGCCAGCCGTGCCGCCTCCGCCAGCAGCACGCCGTTCCAGGACAGCGCCGTGGCGCTCAGCCCCACCCCGACCAGGCCCAGCGCCACCAGCGACCAGCCCGGCCCGGACAGGCCGGCGAACAGGAAGCTGGCCGCCATGCCCAGCGCCAGCACGCCCATCACCACGCGCGGGCTGGTCAGCACGCTGCCGGCCCAGCCCCACAGGATGCGCCCCGGCACGGCGATCAGCGTCGCCACGGAGAAGACCATTCCGGCCACCGCCAGCTCATGCCCCAGCGCCGTCAGGTAGACCACGAAATAGGACATGAAGACGGTCTGCATGCCGTTGAAGACGAAGCAGGCCAAGGCGAGCTTGAACAGCGGCCGGTCGCGCATCACCACAGCCAGGGTGGTTTGGAAATCCGAGAAGCGGAAGCTGCGGGATGGCACGCGGTCGGCGTCGAATTCCGCGCGCAGCGGCTGCAGCAGCACCGCCAGCACCAGGCAGGCGGCGGCGGAGGTCAGCAGCGCGCCGCGCCAGCCCCACCACCCGGTTAGCAGCGGCCCGAGCAGCCCGGCCAGCAGCAGCCCGGCCGGCACCGCCGTCTGCTTGATGGAGAACACCAGCGGCGCATAGCGCGGCGGCGAATAGCGTCCGAGCAGATGCGAGCTGGCGGGGGTGGAAACCGCCGCCCCGCCGGCCCCGATCAGGGCGGAGATGGCGAAGAAGGCCAGCGATCCGGCGGTCGCCACCACCAGCCCCACCGCCAGCATCAGCAGCGCCATCTGGCTGATGCGCAGCGCGCCATGGCGGATGATGAAGCTGCCACAGCCGAGCTGGAACAGCAGCGACCCCGCCGCCCCGATCCCGACATAGACGCCGAGCCAGGCCGGATCGATCGCCAGGTCCTGCAGGATGGCCGGCGCGATGACCGAGATCAGGTTGCGCCCGAGCGCGGCGAAGGTCTGCTGGAAGAACATGGCGCCGAGCGCGACCAGCAGAAGTGTCCAGGCCTGGCCGCGTCGCATCCGGTTCGATATCCCCCATCCGCCGCGGCCACCGGGCCGCGGTCAGGCCCGGATCATCCGCGCCGGCGCCGGGGTTGTGAACCCATTCAGCCCCGCGGTCCGACGAGGTCCAGGCTGCGGTCGATGCAGGACTCATAGCCCGGATGGTGCGACATGGCGCCGGAGGAGATCATCGCCGCCGCCAGCCAGTCCAGCGCCGCCTCCGGCAGGTGGGTGCTGCCGCCCCAGAGGTCGAGGCCGCGGTAGCGGGCCACGGCCCGGGCCAGGTGCCGCCCTTCCACATCGGCGAAGCGCGGCGCCAGCACCTCCACCACCGCCGCATCCTCCGCATCCCGCAGCCAGTCCTTGGCCACGCCCAGCGCCCGCACCACCGCGGTGAAGGCGGCATGCTTCTCCGCGATGCGGGTGGTGGTGGCATAGAGCGCGGAATAGGCGGTGGGGCCGCGGCTGGCGGCGGCGTACCACTGGCTCGCCCCCTGTTCCTCCAGCGCCGCCGCCATCGGCTCGAACAGCATCACCGCATCGACCTCGCCGGCCAGCAGCGCCCTGGCGCCGTCCGGCATCGGCATGCGGACATGGCCCGGGCAGGCGGCAGGGTCGATGCCGGCCAGGCGCAGGTCGTGCATCAGGCACCACCAGGGGGTCGGCACCTCCGACGGGATGGCGACGCGCATCGTGGCGAGGTCGGCCATGCGGAAATCCGGCCGCGCGCCCATGCCCATCAGCAGGAAGGGGTCGCGCATCACCGCCGCGCCAAAACTGCGCAGCGGGCTGGCCGCGTCGCGGCTGCGTTCCAGCATGGGCCGCATCGGGCCGGACCAGGCGAGGTCGGCGCTGCCATCCAGCAGGCGGCCAGCGGCGGCATCCGGCGTGCCGGCGGTCTCCAGCACCATTTCGATGCCTTCCGCCGTGAAGCAGCCGCGTTCCAGCGCCACGTAATAGGGCGCGTAGAAGATCGCCCGGAAGGGCTCGATCAGGACCAGCCTTTCCATCAATTGGCGCTCGCGCCGATCGGGGGGCATCAACCGGCGCTCGCGCCGGTGCGGGCCAGGATCGGCAGCCATTTGTCGGCCTCCGCCTTCAGGAAGGCCCCCGCCGCCGCCGGGTCGCCCGGCATCGGGTCCACCCCGCGATCGGCGAAGCTGGCCTGCACCGCCGGATCGGCCAGCACCTTCAGAAGCGCGGCCGACAGCGTGGCAATGACCGGCGCCGGCGTGCCGGCGGGGGCATAGAGGGATTGGAAGGAGGAGGCGCGGTAGCCGGCGATGCCCGCTTCCTCGAAAGTCGGCAGGTTGGGGAACATGCGCGACCGGCGCGTGGTGGTCACCGCCACGGCCCGCGCCTTGCCATCCGCCACGAAGGGGGCGAGCAGGGTCTGGCTGTCGATCATCATGTCGATGCGCCCGGCGATGAAATCCGTCACCGCCTGCGGGGTGCCGCGATAGGTCACCACGGTGAAATCGACATTCGCGAGGCTTTTCAGCAATTCGCCCGCGAGGTGGGAGGCGGCGCCGATGCCCGTGGTGGCGAAGGTGGCCTGGCCGCGCTTCTCCCGCAGCCAGGCCAGCAGGCTGGGCACATCGGTGGCGGGGACGGAGGGATGCAGGCAGGCCAGGAAGGACTGGTCGCCGACCAGCCCGACCGGGGCGAAATCCGCCACGCTGTCGAAGCCGGCCTCCTTGTACAGGGCCGGGATCACCGGATGCGCCGCGCCGTTCAACAGCAGCGTGTAGCCGTCCGGACGCGCGCGGGCGACGGTGCGGGCGCCGATGGTGGACCCGGCGCCGGGCTGGTTCTCGATGACGACCGGCTGGCCGAGTTCCCGCGCCAGCGGCTCCTGCACCAGCCGGCCGACCACGTCGATGATGCCGCCGGCGGCGAAGGGCACCACCAGGCGGATGGGCCGGTCCGGATAGCGGGCCGGTGCCTGGGCCTGGGCCGCGAAGGGCAGGAGGGTGGCGGCGCCGAGAAGCGCGCGGCGGTTGATCTGCATCACTGGATCCACTTCCTGGTTCAAGGGGGGATGAAACCAGCCTGGAAAAGTCCTGTCAAAACCGCGCGCGCGGGTTCCGCCCGCGGCCGCCCCGGTGCAGCCTTGCCGCGCACAGCAGGGAAAGCGCCATGTCCGGACTCAAGGGCCTCGTCGTCTGCCCGCAGCCGCGCGCGGCCGATGCCGGGGCGGCGGTGCTGCGGGAGGGTGGCAATGCCTTCGACGCCGCACTGGCCGCCGCCTTCTGCCAGATGCTGCAGGACCCCTTCATGTGCGGCTTGGGCGGCATGGGCACGCTGCAATTCTTCGAGGCGCAAAGCGGTCGCCACGGCATGATCGATTTCCACGCCCGCGCCGGGGCCGGCGTGACGCCCGCGATGTGGGCCGCCGACAGCCAGGGAAGGTCGGAGATTTCCGGCTATGCGCTGTTCGACGACCATCGGGCGGAGCTCGGCTACCAGGCGATCATGACGCCCGGCACCGTCGCCGGCCTGGCGCATCTGCATGCCACCTTCTGCACCCGCGACTGGGCCGATCTGCTGCAACCAGCCATCCGCATGGCGCAAGACGGCGTGACGGTGACCCCCTTCTTCCACGACTTCCTGGCCCGCAAGCCCCAGCCCGGCCTGCCGGACGGACTCTCCCGAGTCTCCACCACCCCGGCCTGCGCAGCGCTGTATCTGCGGCCGGATGGCAGGCTGCATGAGGTGGGGGAGACGCTCCGCCATCCGGAGATGGCAGCCACGCTTGAACGGCTGGCGCGGCACGGGGCCGATGATTTCTACAGGGGCGGGATCGGCGCGCGCATCGCCGAGGATTTCGCCGCGCAGGGCGGTTTCGTCACGGCGGCGGACCTTTCAGGCTACCGGGTGCGGGAAAGCGCGCCCGTCATCGGCAGCTATCGCGGCCACCGAATCGCCTCGAACCCGCCGCCAGGCTCCGGCGCCGTTCTGATCGCCATGCTCAATATCCTGGAGAATTTCGACCTCTCGGCGACCCATCCCGGCAGCGCGCGGCATTACGACCTGGTGGCCCGGGCCATGGCGGCGGCGCATGAGGACCGGGAGGCGATGCTCGCTGACCCCGAATTCCATGACGTGCCGGTCGAGGAGATGATCTCGAAGGACCGCGCCGCGCGCTGGGCGGCGAAGATCCGGGACGGCTGGATGCCCGGCGGCGGCGTGGCCGCGCCACCCTCCTGCACCACGCATCTCTCCGTCTGGGATGCGGCCGGCAATTGCGTGTCGCTGACGCATACGCTGGGCACCGGGGCGGGGGTGGTCACGCCCGGCCTGGGCTTCAACTGGAACAATGCGATGAAGCTGTTCGACATGCGGCCAGGCCGCCCGAACAGCATGGCGCCGGGCAAGGCGCGCACCACCGGCATGGTGCCCACCTTGGTCTTCAAGGATGACAGGCCCTGGATGATCGTCGGCGCGCCCGGCGGCAGCGTCATCATCTCCGCCGTGCTGACCACCATCGTCAACGCCATCGACTTCGGCATGAGTGCTGTCGAGGCCGTCTCCTTCCCCCGCATCCATTGCGAGGCCGGCCCCGTGTTTTGTGAGGCCAGGGTGCAGGCGGATGTGGTGCAGGCGCTGCGCGAGCTGGGCCATGAGGTGCGGCATTCGCCGCTCTCCTACGACCCGGGCATGAGCCGTGCCCATGCCATCCTGCTGCGGGACGGCGTGCCGACGGGCGGCGCCGATCCGCGCGGCGGGGGTGGAGTCGCCTATGCCTGGTGAGGCGCCCGCCGGCGCAGCGGCTCCAGCCGCCGCTCCGGGTCCTGGCCCTGCCGCAGGCAGCTTTCGGCCGTCGCGACGGGTTCTTGGCGTTCGCCCCGCCGAAGGGTTTCGAGCGCCGCGCGGATCGGGGCGCCACGGCGGGCCTGGGTGACGGCGCGGTGCATCTCGTCGCTGTCCATGCTCGGTCCTCCTCTGCCCGCCCAACGCGCGGCGCGGCCCTCAGTTCAGGCGCAGGGCGTGGATATGCGCCGGGTCGGGCGCGATCTCGCCGCGCTCGATCCGCTGCACCAGGGCGGTCAATGCCGCATTGGCGGGCGTCGCCAGGCCGAGCGGCGCGGCCTGGGTGGCGATGAAACCGTTCAGGTATTCGATCTCCGTCCGCCGGCCCTTCACCATGTCCTGGCCCATGGAGGGGCGGTGCCCCGCCGCGCCGCCGGGCTTGTTGGCCTCCGCGAGCCGCGCCTTGTCGTAGCCGGCGACGGCTTCCGCATCGCCCTCCCCCGCGCGGGCGATCAGCTCGGGGTCGAGATGCAGGATCTCCTCCAGCCCATAGCCCAGCGCCTGGCCCAGGCGGATCGCCTCGCTGCCCAGCCGGGCGGTGAAATGGCGCAGACGGTCGTCCAGCAGCACGTCGCGGCTGATGAGGCCGGTGGCGGCGGAGATGCCATTGCCCATCACATTGGCCACCAGCTTGGACCAGCGTTCGCCCCAGAGGTTGTTGGTGACCAGCGTGCTGTCGGAGAGCGCGGTCAGCCGCGCCACCTCCTTCGCCCGGTCGGTGATGCGGCCATGCACCTCCCCCACCCGGTAGACCGTATGCGCCGCGCCGCCCTTGCCGGAGGCGCGCTTCACATGGCCGGGGGCGGCGAGTTCCACGGTGATGGAGCTGGCGATGCAGCCCAGCGTGCGGCCCCAGCCGACCAGGCCGGCGATGGTCTCCTCGTTCATGCAGTTCTGCAGGCTGACCACATAGCCATCCGGCGCCAGGTATTGCCGCACCATCAGCGTCGCCCAGTCGGTGTCGTAGGACTTCACGCAGATGAAGGCGATGTCGAAGGGCTTTTGCCGCGCCACGGACTGCAACTCGGTCAGGTGCAGGGCGTGGGCTTTGACCGTGAATTCGGGCACGTCCTTGATGTGGCTGATGCGCAGGCCGGTGCTGCGGATCGCCTCCACATTCTCCGGCCACATGTCGACGAAGGTCACATCCTCGCCGGCCTGGACCATATGCGCGCCGGCATAGCCGCCGACCGCGCCGGCCCCGATGATGGCGATGCGCTTGCCCATGGATGCGTTTCCTTCCCTTGGAGTCCGTCCCGCCGAAGCTATCGCCGGCGGGCGGGCGCGGCCAGATGGGCGCCCCGGCTCGACAGCAAATAGGTCACAGGACTAACCTTTCTGCCCAAGGAGACGCCCCAACCATGAGCCTTGCCGGCCCCGCCACCCCACCGCCCCGCCAAGCCGAGCTGCCCGGCGTCAGCCTCTGCTACCGCGACAGCGGCGGCGCCGGCGTGCCCATCGTGCTGCTGCACGCCAATACCGGCACCAGCGCGAGCTGGGAGCCGCAATTCGCCGCCTTCACCGCCGCCGGCCATCGTGTGATCGCCTTCGACCGCCGCTTCTGGGGCAACAGCCTGGCCAACCCCGCCACCGGCCCGCAGCCGGGCAGCGTGGCGGAGGATCTGGACGCGCTGGCCAGCCACCTGAACCTGCCGCCCTTCCATTTGCTGGGCGTCGCCGGCGGCGGCTTCATCGCGCTGGACTATGCCGGCTGGCGGCAGGACAGGCTGCGCAGCCTGACCGTCGCCGCCAGCACCGGCGCCTTCTCCGAGCCCGAAATGGAGCAACTGACCCGGAACGTGCTGTTCGACGGCTTCCGGCAATTGCCCGAGAGCTTCCGCGAGATCGGCCCCTCCTTCCGCGCCTTGTATCCCGAGCGGACCGAGGCCTGGGCCCATGCGCAGGAGATGGCGAAGCAGAAGGACGCGCCGACCCAGCCCTCGCTCCGAACCCCCAATACCTTCGCCAAGATCGCGGCGATTCGCCTGCCCATGCTGGCCATCACCGCCGGCGCCGACCTTTATGCGCCGCCGACCCTGATGGCGCGCTGGCTGCGGCATGTGCCGCAGGCGGAGGTGGTGGCCATCGCCGATGCCGGCCATTCCGTCCCGATGGAGCAGTCGGAACAGTTCAATGCGGCGGTCCTGGCCTTTCTCGGCCGGGTCTGATTCCGGCGGACCGGTCACTTGACCGGTCCGAGCGTCCCGGTCGGGGCGCTGCCCCGACGCGCCGCGGCTTATGCGTCGCGCCGAAGGCGCGCCTTCGGCGCGACGAAGCCAAGGAAACCGGAGGTTTCCGCCCGGCGTTGGAGGGGCGGCCCGGAGCGGTCACGCGAAGGGCCGTTGGCACGGAACCGCTCGGCGCTGGACAAGGCGGCCGGTTCGGGCGAAGAGGCGCGCTTCCGCCATCGCCCCCCGGAGCCTGTTCGCCATGACAACCCCGGTTTTCGACCAGATCGCCGACATCATCGCCGAGAACAGCGAAGTGGCGCGCGACAGCATCACGCCGGGCGCGCATGTCATCAATGACCTGGGCATCGACAGCCTGGACTTCCTCGACATCGTCTTCGCCATCGACAAGGCCTTCGGCATCAAGGTGCCGGTGGAAAGCTGGACGCAGGAAGTGAATGCCGGCACCGCGCCGGCCGAGAAGTATTTCGTCATGGGCAACCTCGCCCAGCGGATCGAGGAGCTGGTGGCCGCCAAGCAGGCCAAGGCCTGAGGCCAGGCGTTCGAGGGGGATACGGGGGCACAGGCCATGCGGCTGGAATATTTCCAGATGGTCGATCGCGTGGTGACGCTGGGCGCGGACCGGATCACGGTCGAAAGCCGGGTGCCAGAGGCCAGCCCGGTCTTCGAGGGCCATTTCCCCGGCTATCCCATCGTCCCCGGCGTGCTGCTGGTGGAGACCATGGCCCAGACCGCCGGCTGGCTGCTGCTGTCGATCGAGAAGCTGCAGCGCATGCCCTTCCTGCTGAAGGTCAACGGCGCCAATTTCCGCGGCTTCGTCGGCCCCGGCGCGCCGCTGGTGGTGGAGGCGACGCGCACCCATGACGGCTCCGGCTATGCCGTCGCCAGCGCCCGCATCCTGTCCGAGGGCAAGCGCGTGGCCGATGCCGAGCTGACCTTCCGGATCATGGATTTCCCCGCCGAGCCGCTGCGCCAGGCCATGGCCGAGACCGCCCGGCGCATTGGCCTGCCCGGTCATGTTGAGCCCGGTCATCATGGATCGGAACATGCCTGAGATGCCGCAGGAAGCCATCTGGATCACCGGCATCGGGCTGGTTTCCGCCGCCGGCGAGGGCCGCGCCGCCCATGCGGCATTGCTGGCCGGCACCGCGCCGCCACCGGTCGATACCGAAAGCCACGCCCCCTTCCCGCTGCACCCCTCGCCCACGCTGGAACTCGACCGCCAGATCCCGAAGAAGGGTGACCAGCGGCAGATGGAGCCCTGGCAGCGCCTCGGCACCTATGCCGCCGGCCTGGCCCTGGACGATGCCGAAGCCCGCCCCCTGGTGGCGGAGATGGACCTGTTGATCGCCGCCGGCGGCGGCGAGCGCGACATGGGCCTGGATGAGAATGTGCTGGCCGCGCTGGCCGGCCTGCCGCCGCCGGAAGCGGCCACCATGCTCAACAGCCTGCTGGCCGGCGGGCTGCGGCCGACCCTGTTCCTGGCGCAGCTTTCGAACCTGCTGGCCGGCAATGTCTCCATCGTCCATGGCGTCACCGGCGCCTCCCGCACCCTGATGGGGGAGGAACAGGCGGGGGCGGAGGCGGTGCGCATCGCCGCAGCACGACTCGCCGAGGGGCGTGGCCAATCGGCCCTGGTCGGCGGCGCCTATATCGCCCCGCGCTGGGACCTGCTGGTGCTGTATCACGCGGGCGGGCTGCTGCGCCGGGGCGGCTACGCCCCGGTCTTCTCCCGCGCGGAGGCGCCCGGCGCCATTCCCGGCACGCTCGGTGCCTTCCTGGTGCTGGAGACCGCCGGCAGCGCCCGCGCCCGTGGCGCCCGGGGCCTCGCCCAGGTGATGGGCGTCGCCTGCGAACAGGCACGCCGCGGCGCCACCGACACCTCCGCCGCCGCCGCCGGCCGCGCGCTGGCCCGGCTGGACCTGCCGGAAGGCCCGCTGACCGTGCTGTCCGGCGCCACCGGCCTTGCGGCGCCCTTGGCGGCGGAGCAGGCGTTCCTCGCCGGGCTGGGCCACGAGGTCACGCTGCGCGCCGCCGGCAGCCGCCTCGGCTGGGGCGTGGAGGCCAGCTTCCCGGCCAGCCTCGCCCTCGGCGCGCTGATGCTGGCGGAGGGGCTGATGCCGCCCGCGCTGGAAGAGGCCGAGGCCCCGATGACCGAACCCGCCCGCGACCTGCTGGTGACCGGCTTCGGCGCTTGGCGCGGCGAGGCCCTGGCCCATCTGCGGGCGATCCCGGCGGAGGAACAGGCGTGAGCGCTTTCCTGGATCACGCCGGCCGACCCATCGTCGCCGTCACCGGCATCGGCCTGGTCACGCCGCTGGGCTTCGGCGTCGCGCAGAACTGGGCGGCGCTGCTGGCGGGCACCTCCGGCATCCGCCGCATCACCCGCTTCCCCACCGACCACCTGCGCACCACCATCGCCGGCACGGTCGACCTGCCGGAGGAGGCGGAGGGCGCGCCGCTGACCGCCACCCCCCGCGTCATGCGCATGGCGGCGATGGCGGCGGAGGAAGCCCTGGCCGAATCCGGCCTCGGCGCCGATGGCACCTTCCCCGGCCCGCTGATGCTCGGCATGCCGCCGGTCGAGGTGGAATGGCCGCACCGCTTCGAACTCGCCCGCCGCCTGCCCCCCGCCGCCGTCGCCTATCCGGATCTGACGGAAGCGGCCACCGGCTGGACGGCGCTGTATGAGACGGCCGCCTTCGCCAGTGTCGGCGAGCATCTCGCCGCCCGTTTCGGCACGCGCGGTTCGCCCATCGCCGTCACCACCGCCTGCGCCACCGGGGCGTCGGCCATCCAGCTTGGCGTCGAGGCGATCCAGCGCGGCGAGACCCAGGCGGCGCTGGCCATCGGCGCCGATGGCACGGTGCAGCCGGAGGCGCTGATCCGCTTCTCCCTGCTCTCCGCCCTGTCGACCCGCAACGACGACCCCACCGCCGCCTCCCGCCCCTTCGAGAAGGGGCGCGGCGGCTTCGTGATGAGCGAAGGCGCGGCCTGCCTGGTGCTGGAAAGCCTTTCGCACGCCCGCGCCCGCGGGGCGCGCATCCTCGGCCTGGTGCGGGGTGCGGGCGAAAAATCGGACAGTTTCCACCGCACCCGCTCCAACCCCAATGGCAGCGCGGTGATCCAGGCCATGCGCAACGCGATCGCCGATGCCGGGCTGACGCCGGACGACATCTCCTACGTCAACGCGCATGGCACCGGCACGCCGGAGAACGACAAGATGGAGAACCTCGCCATGCGCGCCGTCTTCGGCGAGCAGGCGCCGCCGATCTCCTCCAACAAATCCATGATCGGCCATACGCTGTCGGCCGCGGGCGCCATCGAGGCCGCCTTCAGCCTGCTGGCGATCCGCGACCAGATGCTGCCGCCCACCATCAACCATGACGAGCCGGACCCGGCGATCACGCTGGACGTGGTGCCGAATGTCGCCCGCGCCGCGAAGGTCACCCATGTGATGTCCAACAGTTTCGGCTTCGGCGGGCAGAATGTGTGCCTGGTGCTGAGCGGGGAGCCCGCCTGATGCGCGCGCTCCGCCTGCATGGCGACCGTGACCTGCGGCTGGAGGATATCGAACCGCCGCCGCCGCCCGCCGAGGGCGAGGTGCAGCTGCGCATCCGCGCCGTCTCGCTGAACCATATCGACGTCTGGGGCTGGCGCGGCATGGCCTTCGCGCAGCGCACCCTGCCGCTGGCGGTGGGTGCGGAGGCCTCCGGCGAGGTGGTGGCCGTCGGTGCCGGCGTCACCGGCTGGAAGGCCGGCGACCGCGCCGTGCCCTATGGCGCCCGTACCTGCGGCCATTGCGCCGCCTGCCGCGAAGGCCGCGACAATTTCTGCGAGAACGTCTCCGGCGTCGCCGGCTTCCACATCGACGGCTTCGCCCGCGAATTGGCGAATGTGCCGGCGCGACTGCTGGTGCGGGTGCCCGACAACGTGCCCTTCGAGGAAGCCGCCTGCGCCACTGTCACCTTTGGCACCGTCGAGCACATGCTGTTCGACAATGCGCAGCTCAAGCCCGGCGAGACCATCCTGATCCAGGCCGCGGGGTCGGGCATCGGCTCGGTGGCCATCCGCGTCGCCAAGGCGCATGGCTGCACGGTGATCGCGACAGCCGGCGATGACGAGAAATGCGCCAAGGCGCAGGCGCTCGGTGCCGACCATGTCGTGAACTACACCGACAAGAATTTTTCGACGGTGGCCCGCCGCGTCACCGGCAAGCGCGGCGTCGATGTGGTGTTCGAGCATGTTGGCGCGACCACCTGGGCGGGCTCGCTGCTGTCGCTGCGCCCGGGCGGGCGGCTGGTGACCTGCGGCAGCACCTCCGGCGTCTCGGCCGAGACCAACCTGATGATGATCTTCCAGCGCCAGCTCCGCATTTTTGGGAGCTTTGGCTGCGCCATCCGCAATGTGGGCGATGCGCTGGGCAAGATGTCGGCAGGCATCCTGCCGGTGCTGGACACGGTGGTGCCGCTGGAGCGCTTTACCGAGGGGCTGGGGCGGCTGGAATCGCGCCGCGTCTTCGGCAAGATCGTGGTGAAGTTCTGATTTTTTGCCGGTTTCCATGAAGGCCACGCTGAAACGCGCCGCGGATGAAACGCTCGCCGCCCTGGTCCGGGGCGGTTTTGCGTTGATTCGCGCCCTGGGGCCCGATCGCGCGGGGCGCATCGGCGCGGCGGTGGCGCGCAACCTCGGACCGCTGACCTCCGCCAACCGCATCGCGCGCGAGAATATCGACGCGGCCTTTCCGGAGAAGACCGCCACCGAACGCGCCGCCATTCTGCGCGAGAGCTGGGAGAATCTCGGCCGCACCGCCAGCGAATATGTGCATCTCGGCGACCTCTGGGACTTCGACCCGGAGCACCCCAATACCGGCCGCATCGAGCTGGATGCCGACAGCATGGCGCGCTTCGAACGCCTGCGCGATGACGGCAAGCCCGCCATCATCTTCGCCGCCCACCTGGCCAATTGGGAACTGCCCGCCGTCGCCGCGATGCGCCACGGCCTGCCGGCGGCGGCGCTCTACCGCACGCCGAACAACGCCGCCATCGCCCGCGACATCCTGGCGCTGCGCAAGGGTGTGATGGGCGCGCTGATCCCGGCCGGCCCGGCCGCGCCGATCCGCATGATGGAGGCGCTGGATGAGGGGCTGCATCTCGGCATGCTGGTGGACCAGCGCTTCGGCCGTGGCCCGCGCATCCGCTTCCTGGGGCGGGAGGCCAGCGCCATCCCGATCCTGGCCCGCCTCGCCCGGCGCTTCGACTGCCCGATCCACGGCGCCCGCGCCATCCGCCTGCCCGGCGGCCGCTTCCGGCTGGAATTGACGGAGGCGGTGGACCTCCTGCGGGACACGAAGGGCCAGATCGACATCCAGGCCGCGACCCAGCAGGTGAACGACATCGTCGAGGGCTGGGTGCGCGAATATCCAGGCCAATGGCTCTGGCAGCACCGGCGCTGGCGGCTGTAAGCCGTCAGGCCAGCGGCAGCGTCCGGTACAGGGCCACGCGCAGCCCGCCATGCGGCACCGGCGCGGTGTTCGGCAGGAAGGGCAGCCGGGTCGCATGGGCCAGCTTCGGCTCGCTGGTCACCATCCCCACGCGCCAGCCCGCGAAGCGCCGCAGCATCACCTGGCCGAAAGCGGCATAGAGCGGCGCGAGGTCCGTTCCCTCCCCCATCCGGCTGCCATAGGGCGGATTGACCATGACCAGGCCCGGCGGGCCCTCCGGCGGCGTCAATTCGCTGATCGGCGCCTGCGCGAAGTCCGTGCTCTCGGCCAGGCCGGCACGCTCGGCATTGGCGCGGCTCATCGCGATGGCCCCCGCATCGCGGTCCCGCCCGTGGCAGCGCGCCGCCGAGGCCGGGGCGCGGCGCACCGCGCGCATCGTTTGCCAGGCCGCATCGTCGAAGCTCGCCAACCGCTCGAAGGCGAAGGCGCGGGACCGGCCGGGATTCAGCCGCGCGGTGATCTCCGCCGCCTCGATGACGAAGGTGCCGGCGCCGCACATCGGGTCCACCACCGGCTCCGTGCCGTCATGGCCGCAGGCCTGCAGGAACAGCGAGGCCATGGTCTCGCGCAGCGGCGCCGGGTTGATCGCTTCCTTGTAGCCACGCTTGTGCAGCGGCTCCCCCGATGTATCGACGCTGATGGTGCACTGGTCGTTCTCCAGCCGCACCATCACCAGCACGCCGTCCTCCGACGGCTTCGCGCCCAGCGTCTCCCGGATCGCCGTCTCGATCCGCTGCGCCGCCGCGCCGGAATGGTAGATGCGCGACGCGGCGCAGCTGGCCTCCACCCGGAAGGGCACATCGGCGCGCAGCACGCTGGCCCAGTCCACCCGCCGCGCCTTGGCGTCGAGCTGCGCCAGATGCACCGCCCGGAAACTGTCGATCCGCGCCAGCACCCGGCCGGCGCCGCGCAGCCAGAGATTGGCGCGCCAGACTTCCGGCCAGCCGCCCGCAATGGTCACGCCGCCCGGCACGGCCTTCGGGCGCTTGAAACCCTTGGTGCGGACTTCCTCGAACAGCAGGGGTTCCAGGCCGGGGGCGGTGGCCAGGAAGATCTCGAAGGCGTCGGTCATGCCAGATCCCAGGGGTCGCGACCTGCGTCCCAACGGGCACCGCGCCAGGAGGCGTGGCGCCAAGCGCGCACCGGCCTATGCCGGCGCGTAGCCGCGGATCTATGACGACCCGCAGGCAGGCCGCGGATAAGCCCTCTCCACCCGCAGGGGGGAGAGGGTTTGGGTGAGGGGGGCGCGGGGATCGTGCGCAAGTTTGGCACCGGCACGTCCCCCTCACCCCGACGGCGCAATGCGCCGGCGCTCTCCCCCATAAGCGGGGGAGAGGGCTTCTCAGCCCTTCTCCGCGGCCTGCTCGATCAACTTCAAACGTTGAACCTGAACAGCAGGACGTCGCCGTCCTTCACCACATATTCCTTGCCCTCGACGCGCATCTTGCCAGCTTCCTTGGCGCCCTGCTCGCCGCCGAGGCTGGTATAGTCGTCATAGGCGGTGGTCTCGCAGGCGATGAAGCCGCGCTCGAAATCGCCATGGATGACGCCGGCCGCGCCCGGGGCCTTGGTGCCGCGGGTGATGGTCCAGGCCCGCGTCTCCTTCGGACCCACGGTGAAATAGGTGATGAGGCCCAGCAACTCGTAGCCCGCGCGGATGATGCGATCGAGCCCGCTATCGCCGAGGCCCAGGCTTTCCAGGAACTCGGCGCGATCAGCCTCGGCCATCATGCTGATCTCGGCCTCGATGGCGGCGGAGACGATCACCGCCTTGGCACCCTGGGCCTTCGCCATCTCGAAGACTTTTTGGCTATGCGCATTGCCGGTGGCGGCGGAGGATTCCTCGACATTGCAGACATAGAGCACGGGCTTGCTGGTCATCAGCTGAAGCCGGCGCACCGCCTCCTCCTCGCCCTTCGGGATCGCCGTGCGGGCGGCGCGGCCCTCGGTCAGGGCGGCCAGGATCGGCTCGATCAGCGCAAGCTGCGTGCTGGCCTCCTTGTCGCCGCCACGGGCGCGCTTGTTCAGGCCGTAGGCGCGCTTTTCCAGGCTGTCGAGGTCGGCGAGCATGAGCTCGGTCTCGACCGTCTCGGCATCCCGCACCGGGTCGACATTGCCCTCGACATGGGTGACGTCGTCATCCTCGAAGCAGCGCAGCACATGGACGATGGCGTCCACCTCCCGGATGTTCGCCAGGAACTGGTTGCCCAGCCCCTCGCCCTTGGAGGCGCCGCGCACCAGGCCCGCGATATCGACGAATTCCAGGCTGGTCGGCACGATTTTTTGCGACTTGCCGACCTTGGCCAGCACGGCCAGGCGCGGATCAGGCACCGCCACGCGGCCGACATTGGGCTCGATGGTGCAAAAAGGATAATTCGCCGCCTGGGCGCTGGCGGTGGCCGTCAGCGCGTTGAAAAGCGTGGACTTGCCGACATTGGGCAGGCCGACGATGCCGCAGTTGAAACCCATGGGATGATCCGATCAGGAAGTCGCAGCGTCGAGCAACGCGCAGAGGTCGGTGGCAAGGGTGGAGGCGGCGATGCGGGCGGCCGCGTCATCCGTCCGGAAATCCAGCGCGGCGCTGCGCAGGAAGGGGGCGAGGGTGGCGGGCGGCAAGCCGACCTTCTTCGCAGCCTCCGCGATGCGGGCGGCCTGTTCGGCCGGCGCGCGGGATTCGGCCAGCAGGGCCGCGGCATCCAGCGCCAGTGCGGCGCGCATGGCGGCCTCTCCGGCGGTGTGCAGCATCATGCGCTGGCGGCGGATGTCGGACACCGGTTCGCCACCCGGAACGCCGGGCGCGTTGGGCGCGGCGACGCTGCGCAGCGCGGCGGCGGCCTGGGCAAGGCCCTGGGCTTCGCGGATCAGCCCGGCGGCCAGGGCGGCGGCGCCATTGGCAAAGTCCTCGGGGCCGGGGCCGCCGAAATCACCGTCGAACACGCTGTCTTCGTCCAGGCCGCTCATCGGAGTCATCCTTCCTGCGTCAACAGCGCCACGCGCGTCATGAAGGCCTCGTGCTGGCCCTCCGCCAGCAGCGGCGCGGCATCGGCCACCGCATCCAGCAGGGGTTCCACCCAGGTTTCCACCTTGGCGAAATTGCCGAGCACATGGCCGGTGACGCGGTCCTTGTGGCCAGGATGGCCGATGCCGAGGCGGACGCGCCAGAAATCGGCATTGCCGAAGGCGCGCTGCATGTCGCGCAGCCCGTTATGGCCGGCGGTGCCGCCGCCCTTCTTCACCTTGAGCCTGCCGGGCGCCAGGTCCAGCTCGTCGTGGAAGGCCCAGATATCGGGCGTGCCGAGCTTCAGGAAGGCCGCGGCCTGCTGCACGGCGTCGCCGCTCGCATTCATGTAGGTCTCGGGCTTCAGCGCCAGGATCTTCTGGCCGCCGAGCATGCCCTCCGCCACCTGCCCCTTGAAGCGCTTGCGCCAGGCCGAAAAACCGTGGCGGCGGGCGATGGCGTCCATCGCCATGAAGCCGATGTTGTGGCGCTGCCGCGCATGTTCCTGCCCCGGATTGCCGAGGCCGACCCAAAGCAGCGCCACAGCGAAGAACCCCTTTTCGAATGGTGCGGGTTGAGGGGCGGCTTGCGCATCTGCCGGAAGGTACGCCCGGTCGCCGCGCGCCCCCCCTCACCCAACCCTCTCCCCTCGTCGGGGAGAGGGCTTGGTTGGAAGACTTACTTCTTCTTGGCGGGCGCGGCGGGGGCCGCGGCGGCCGGCTTGGCGGCGGCCTTGGCCGGCGCCTTGCCCTTGCCCTTCACCGGCTCCGGCGCGGCGACCACGACGGGGGCCAGGCTCTCGTCGATGGTCGGCGCGGCGATGGAGGCGATCATGAAGTCGCGGCCGGCGATGCCGGGGCGCGTGCCCTGGTGATCCTTGATCGCGGACCAGCGCAGGCCGTCGCCGATCTTGGCCTCGGCCAGGTCGATCTCGAACTGGTCCGGCACCTTGTCGGTCTCGGCCAGCACCTCGACCTCGCGGCGGACCACGTTCAGCACGCCACCGGCCTTGATGCCGACCGAGGTTTCCTCGTTCAGGAAGACCACCGGAACGCGGACGCGGATACGCGCGCCGGGGGCCACGCGCTGGAAGTCGATGTGGATCGGGCGATCCGTCACCGGGTGGAACTGCACCTCGCGCATGATGGTGCGCTCGGTCGGGCCGTCCTTCACGACGACCTCATACAGGTGCGACTGCCAGCCGCCCTTGGTGAGTTCCTTCATGATGTCGCGCGGGTCGAAGGCCACCAGCGTCGCCGCCTGCTTCGCACCATACACCACACCGGGGACCAGCCCCTCCCGCCGGGTCGCGCGCGCTGCCCCCTTACCTGCATCTGCGCGCGCCACGGCTTCGATCCGCACTGTCTGGACCATTGCCAGGCTCCTTCAAGAATGAATGCGCCCCTCGCCGTTGCCGGCGGCCTGGGCGCAAAGAAAATGCGCCGGCCTCCAGGGGTGCCGACGCAGCGGGGACGCCTAGCCGATGCGGGATGCGGAGTCCAGGGCGAAGGGGGTCTTCGCCCCTTCGCCCCAACCGTCTCAGTTGGTCTGCTGGATCGCCGACAGACGCCAGGCCTCGCCCGGGAAGCGGGTATAGGTCAGCAGTTCCGTCACCGTCTGCGGCGCCACCGGATCACCCTCCACCACCTTGCCGGCGGCGTCCGTGGTCACGTCGACGATGGAATAGCGCATCGCCACGGTGGCGTAATGCTGGCCATTCTCCTGCCAGGCCTCGGAGAGGTCGCCGGCCAGAAGCTGCGTGCCGCTGGTCGCATTGGTCCAGCCGCGGGCGCGCAGGTCCTTCAGGTCATTGGCGAAGTAGTTGGTCATCTCCGGCGTCGAAAGACGGCGCAGCGCCTCCAGGTCCTGGCGGGTCCAGGCGTCGTTCACGGCATGCAGGTTCTGCTCGAATTCCTGGTAGTCGGATTCGACGATCTGCAACGGCTGCGTGGCCACCTCGGGCTCGGCCGCCGCCGGCATCGGGCCGCGCGGCGCGCCCATGGCGCCACCGGTCATCGGCCGCGGGCCGACGCCCTGCTGCATGTCACGCGCATAGGCATTGGGCGGGCCACCGGCCGTCGCCTCGCGGCGGCCGCGGATCATGCGCATCACCAGCCAGATCACGCCACCGATCAGCGCCACCTGCATCAGCAGGCCGAGGATGGAGGCGAAGCCGCCCAGGCCGCCGAACAGGCCGGCGCCCAGGAACATGCCGATCAACCCGGCGCCCAGCAGGCCGCCCATCAGCCCGCCCCGCATGCCGGTGCGCGCCGCGGCAGCACCGGCCGCGGCCGTGCCAGCCGTGGCGGCGCCAGCCGTCGCGGCCGTCGGCGCGGCCTGGGTGCGCTGCATCTGCGTCGCGCCGCCGGGCGCGGTGCTGGTGGCAGGCGGCGCCTGGTAAGTGCGCGCACCGCGGCTGCCAGAGGAAAAACCGCCACCACGGCGCGCTTCCGCGAGGGCTGGTGCGAGCGCCAGCGCCACGACGGCGAAGGCGGCGAGAATGGATGCTTTGCGGCGCATGGTGGGTTCCGTGGCTCCGGTCTGGGTTTCTTCCGTGTAATATAGGACGGGTTGGGCCGAATTGCGATGCCCCCTGCCGGCCGGGCGAACCCGGTCGATCAGCTCCCCTGCGGCAGGTCCAGCGCCAGCAGCAGACCACCCAGCGGCGCCTCCTCGATCCGCAGCCGCCCCTGGTGCAGTTCCGCGATGCGCTGGGCCACCGCGATGCCCAGGCCCGAGCCTTGCAGCCCGCGCCCCAGCAGCGCGGAAGGGGCGAGCGGCGCGCGCAGATCGGCCAGGGCGGCCTCGCTCATCTCCAGCGTCGGGCAGGTCAGGCGGATGCTGGCCAGCCCCCCCTCCCACGCATTCTCGATCAGGATATGCGCGCCCTGCGGCGCCAGCCGCGCGATCTCGCGCAGCCCGCAGGCCAGGGCCTCCGCCCCCAGGGCCGGATCGGCGCGCAGGCTGGACGTATTCTCCAGGTCGGGGGCACTAGCGCGGATGCCGAGCCGTTCGAGCACCGGGGTGGCCAGGACCAGGGCGGATTCCACCAGGCGACGCAGCGTCACCGGCCGCACGGACATGCGGCGCGCCATGTCATCCAGCCGGGCGAAAAGGGTCGCATCCTCCAGCAGCACAAGAAGGTGCTCGGAGGCCGCCTCCACATCGCGCAGCCAGTCGAGCCGCGCCGCGCCGCGCCCGCCGGCCTCCGCTTCGGCCCGCAGCAGGCCGGTGAAGCCGGAGACGATGCCGATCGGCGTGCGGAATTCGTGGTTCATCGCCGCCAGGAAGCCGGTCTTGGCCCGCGCCGCCGCCTCGGCCGCCGCCAGCGCCAGGCGGGCCTCCGCCTCTGCCGTCTCGGCGCGCCGCCGCGCCGAGACCAGCCCTTCCTCGTAGCGGCGATAGACCGTGGCGTTGAACAGGGAGGTCCGCACCAGGGAGCCGCCGCCGGGTCCATCCGCCAGAAGCTGGGAATGGGCCAGCACGGGCAGGCGCTGGCCATCGGCGCAGGCCAGTTCCAGCGCCACGGCCTCCACCGCCCCGCCGGCCCGCAGCCGGGGCGTGTGGCGGGTTTCGTGCATGATCCGGCCGGGCGGGGTCAGCAGGTCGCGGAAGCGTCCTGCGGAATCGATGGCCTGCCCGGGTCCCAGCCAGCGCCGCAGGGTCCGGTTGGCGCGCAGCACCGCGCCATCCTGGATCCGCCAGGACAGGTAGCCGCAGGGTGCGTCCTCGTAGAAGTCCTGCAGGCTCTCCATCGGCATCCCGTGCGGCATGGTCACCTCGGTTCCGGCGGAACATGGTCGGCCAGGAAGGCACGGATCGCGGCCGCGGTCTCGGTCGGGGCCGAGAGATGCGGGCAGTGGCCGGAAACGGCCAGCGTCTCCAGCGACCCGTCCGGCAGTTGGTCGCGCACGAAGCTGCCGACGCCGGCCGGGGCGATGGAGTCATCCTCGCATTGCAGGACCAGCGTTCGTGTCCGGACCCGCGCCAGGTCGGCGCGGTTGTCGGCGGTGAAAGTGGCGCGGGCGAAGCTGAGCGCCACGGCGGGGTCCAGCCTGCAGAAGCGCGCCTCCAGCTCCTCCGCCAGTTCCGGGCGGTCGGGATTGCCCATGATGGTGGGCGCCATGGCGGCGGCCCAACCCTCCTGGTCCGCCTGCAGCAATGCGAGCAGGGATTCAATGTCCTCCGCCGTGAAGCCGCCGACATAGTCGCCATCATTGATGTAGCGCGGCGAGGGCGTCAGCAGCACCAGACGGGCGAAGCATTCCGGCGCCATCGCCGCGGCCAGCACACCGATGCTGGCACTGACGGAATGGCCGACGAAGACCAGCGGCTCCGGCCCCAGCGCCCGGCAGATCGACAGCACGTCCTCGGCATAGCCCTGGAGCCCGGCATGGCGACGCGGATCATGGGCGGCGGTGGCGCCGCCGGCGCCGACATGGTCGAACAGCACCACCTCGAAATCCGGCGCCAGCAGGGGGGCCACCAGGCGCCAGATCGACTGGTCGCAGCCATAGCCATGGGCCAGGAGGATACGCACGGACCCCTGGCCCAGGCGTCGGACATTGTGAAGGGCCAGGGCTGGGTCAGGCTGCAACCGGGGAATTCCTACCGCGCGGGTGCGCCCTTCCCTAACGCAGAATTCTTAACATAGGACAGCCAGACCCATCACGACGACGCGCGCTTGCCCTGGCGCCCGCCATTGCGCAGTCTGTTCGCCTTCGACACATGAGGTTTGCGATGCAGCGGACGGGACGGATCTGGACCATCGCGGCGGGCCTGGCCCTGGCCGCGGCAGGCGCGCAAGGCGTGGCGGCGCAGGGCAACACGCCGAGCCGGGTCTTCCGCATGGCCACCAGCGTCGATGCCGCGACGCTCGACCCGCATGCGACCAATGCGCTGTTCACCTATCTGGTGGTCAGCCAGGTGTACGAGACGCTGACGCATCGGGCCGACGACCTGAAGGTGCAGCCCGGCCTGGCGCTGCGCTGGGAACAGGTGGAACCGACCCGCTGGCGCTTCCACCTGCGCCCCGACGTGCGCTTCGCCGGCGGCGAGGCCTTCGATTCCGACGACGTGGTGTTCAGCATCACCCGGGCGCTGACCCCCACCTCCAACTACGGCATCTATGTCGACACCGTGGCCTCCGTCGTCGCGGTGGATGCGCTGACGGTCGATATCGTGACCCGCGTGCCCGACCCGGTGGTGCCGGACAAGCTGACCCGCGTGCTGATGATGGATCGCGGCTGGTCGGAGGCGAACCGCGCGACCGCGCCGCAGAACTTCGCCCAGCGGGAGGAGACCTTCACCGTCCGCAACGCCAATGGCACCGGCCCCTATGTGATCCGGAGCCGGGAGGCCGAGCAGCGCACCGTCATGGTGCGCAACCCGAACTGGTGGGGCAATGGCCAGGGTGGCGGCAACGTCACCGAATACCACCACGTCACGCTGACCTCGGATGCGACGCGCGTCGCCGCCCTGCTGTCCGGCGAGGTGGACATGGTGCATGTCGTGCCGGTGCAGGACGTTTCCCGAATTCAGCGCGATCCTCGGCTGCGCATCCTGGAGGGGCAGGAGAACCGTACCGTCTGGCTCGGCCTGCGCCAGGATGTGGAGGAACTGGCCGGGTCCGACGTGCGCGGCCGCAATCCCTTCAAGGACCTGCGGGTGCGCCAGGCGATCGCCCATGCGCTGGATATCGACGCGATGCGCCGCACCACCCTTCGTGGCCAGGGCGTGCCCACGGCCAGCATGTGGACGCAATTCGTCAATGGCTGGTCGGCCGAGGCGGATCGGCGGCTTCCCTACGACCCGGCGCGGTCGCGCGCGCTGCTGGCCGAGGCGGGCTATCCGAACGGCTTCTCGGTGCCCTTCGAATGCCCGACCGGCACCTATGACGAGGCCTGCCAGGCGGTGGCCGGCATGCTGGCGCGCGTGGGCATCCGGGCGCAGCTCAACATCCTGCCCAATGCCCAGTTCTCCCAGCGCATCCGGCGGCAGGAGCCGATGATGTATGCGCTGTCCTGGGGCGTGCCGACCTTCGATGCCAGCTACACGATCCGCGCCGTCATGGCCTCCCGCGCCGTGGGCGGGGCGGCGACCTGGAATGCCGGCGGCTGGTCGAATGCGGAATTCGACGCGCTGATCCCGCGCATCGACGCGGAGCAGGACCCGGAGGCGCGGCGCGGCCTGATCCGCCAGGCGCATACGCTGCACAACGCGCAGCTCGGCCATATCCCGATGTACCACATGATGATCCCCTGGGCGCACCGGGCGGGGGTGACGGTGACGCACCGGGCGGACAACCAGGTGCAGGTGCGGGAGATCCGGGTGGACTAGGACCTGTGGACAGTTGGGTTGCGGGCGCGTCCGGCGGTGCTTTTCCGCGCTGGGTTCGTCAGCCATGCTCGCCGATGGATAGCCATCGGCTCCGCTGTCTTCCTTCCCAGCACGAAAAATCCCTCGCCGGCCGCATCCCGGCCCCAACTGTCCACAGGCCCTAGGCTGGCAGCAGCGCCACGCCCTCCGCCGCTGCGGCACGGATCAGCGCCGCGTCGCGGGTCGCCAGCGGCAGGGCGCGGCGCTGGGCGAGTTCGAGATAGGCAGCGTCATAGGCCGTCAGGCCATGACGGGCGGCGAGGGCGAGCACCGGGCCGAGCGCCCCTGCGGCGTCATCGCCTCCACCTCCGCCTGGATCAGCAGAACCCTGCGGCACGCCTCCGCCAGATCAACCTGCGCGATCCTGCCCCGCCTTTCACCCTGGCGCAGGATATTCGCCACCTCCAGCGGCCAGATCGCAGGCACGACCACCCCGCCGCGGACCGCCGCCTCGAAGACCGAGTCGGCCTTGGGGCTCGCCTCGTCCTGGAAGAAGATCGGGGGGATGCAGGAGGCGTCGATGACGAAGCGCGCCACGGTCTATCGCCGGCCCTCATCCCGCAATTCCTGCCAGGGGATGCCGCCCAGCGTGTGGCGCGCGCGGAAATCACGCATCTCGCCCATGATACGGGCGATGTCCGCCTCCGAAGGCCGAGGCCCAGCCACCTCCGCCGGCCCCAGCCGCGCCACCGGCCGCCCGCCTTCGGTGATGGTCAGCGTCTCCCCCCGCCGGACGCGGTCCAGCAGGTCAGACAGTTCGGGCCGTGCTTCGATCGTGCCGTCCATGCGGCCAGACTAGGCCCCGCCCTGCCCCCGCTTCAAGCGCCGGCGAGGGTCAGCCCCTCCACGCGAACGGTCGGCGCATCCGTGCCGCGGCGGAACACCAGGTCGTCCGCCGCCGTCATATTGAGGAAAATGTCCTTCAGGTTGCCGGCGATGGTGATCTCGCTCACCGCCTCGGCCATGACGCCGTCGCGGATCATGAAGCCGGCGGCGCCGCGGCTGTAGTCGCCGGTGATGCCGTTCACGCCCATGCCGATCAGGTCGGTGACGTAGAGGCCTTCCTTGATGTCGGCCATCAGCGCCGCCGGGCTCAGCACGCCCGGCGCCAGCCACAGGTTGCTCGCCGCCGGGCCGGGCGGGCCGCCGGTGCCGCGGCTGGCATGGCCGGTGCTGGCCAGGCCGAGCTGACGGGCGCTGCGCCAGTCCATGATCCAGGTGGTCAGCACGCCGTCCTCGACGATGGCGCGCGGCGCGCCGGCCATGCCCTCCCCGTCGAAGGGTCGGGAGCGCAGGCCGCGCGGGCGCCAGGGGTCGTCGCGCACGGTCAGGCCCCTGGCCAGCACCTGGCTGCCCACCCGATCCGCGAGGAAGGAGGTGCCGCGCGCCACGGAAGCGCCGTTGATCGCCCCCAGCAGATGCCCGAGCAGGGAGGAGGCGACGCGCGGCCCGTAGACCACCGGGATGCGCGCCGTCTTCGCCCGCACCGGGTTCAGCCGCGCCACCGCCTGCTGCCCGGCGCGCCGGCCCATCGCCTCGGCATCTTCCAGATCGGCCAGGTGCACGACGGAGGAATAGTCGTAGTCCCGCTCCATCGCCGTCCCCTGCCCCGCCAGCGCGGTGCAGGACAGGCTGTGGGAGGTGCGGACATAGTGGCCGGCGAAGCCCGCGCTGGTGGCCAGCGCGATGCGCACCCGGCCCCAACCGGCATCGGCGCCCTCGCTGTTTGTCACTCCGCGCACCGCCAGCGCCGCCTCCTCCGCCGCCGCCGCGCGGGCGATCAGCTCCTCCGCATCCGGCTCGGTCGGGTCATGCAGGTCCAGCTCGGCGGCGCCGCGCGGCGGGTCGAAATGGTCGGCGAGGCCGCCGAAGGGATCCTCCGGCACCACCTTCGCCATCGCCACGGCGCGCTCGGCGAGCGCCGCGAAGCCGGCGGGGTCCGCCACGGTGGTGGAGACGATGGCCTGGCGTTTGCCGAGGAAGACGCGCAGTCCGATATCGAAGCCTTCCGACCGCTCCAGCTGCTCGATCCGCCCGAGGCGGCGGGAGACGGAGAGGGATTCATTGCGGACCAGCAGCGCATCCGCCGAATCCGCGCCGGCCTTCCGGGCGGCGGCGACGAGGTCGGAAAGATGGTTCAGGTCGCTCATGCTCGCTCCGCATCATAGCCGTTCGGGGCCGTTCGCCTTGTCGCGGCCGCCGTGCCGCGCAGGCCCCAACAACCACGATCCGCGCAGGCAGGCCAGCCCGGGCTTGCGGGATTGCCGGGTCAGGCCGGCGCCACCCCTGCACGCGCCGCCATCCAATCCAGCGCCAGGTCGACCAGCGAAGTGCTGCCGAGTGGTTGCCGGGCCAGCGCGGCCCAGGGCTGCGGCGGGCGAAACACCGGCAGGACGCGCTGGCGCATCGCCGCATCCTCGCCGCGTGCCTGGCACCAGCTTTCCGCGACCGCGGCGGCCTCCGCCGCCTCGCCCTTCAGGGCGAGCAGTCCGACCAGCGCATGGACATGGCTCCGACGCAGGACTGCCGGCCTGGCCCAGCGCCGCGCCAGTTCCAGCGCCACCTCATGCTCCCCCACCGCGATCACCAGGAACAGCAGCGCCACCGTGGAACGCACGTCGTCGGGCAGCGGCGCGCTCGCCAGCAGGTCGCGAAGCGCGTCGGTCCGGGGCGGCGCGTCCGCGGTGAGCATCCGGTAGTGCCGGCAGCCGAAGGTCATGGAGGCGAAGTCGTCGGGCAGCGCCAGGGCCGGAACATCACCGGTTTCCACGAAGGCCGTGATCGCAGGGGCCAGGACCCGGACAATCTCCGCGCGATTGAAGTCGCCATGGTCCATGGTCGGCAGGGCCAGCGGCTGGAAGGGAACACCGAGCGCCCGCCAGCGGGCCGGCATCTCCTCCAATGCCGTGAAGGGATCGGGCGAGCGCCGGCAGGCCAGCAGCATCGCACCGGGGCGCTTCTCGCTGCCGGCCAGCAGCGCCTTCGCTTCGCTCTCCGCCGCCCCCCTTCCAGCATGCAAAGGCGCCGCATCCAGGGCGATGATCCGGCCAGGCCGCCAGGAGCCGCCCGCCAGAATGCGGTCGACCAGCCAGGCGATGGAACCGGCGACGGAAAAGCCGACCATGGCGCAGGGCCGCAGCCAGGGCGTCGCGGCCAATTGCCCGGCGATCTCCTGGGCGCAGGCCAGCCACGCCCCATCCTGCCGCATGATGCGATCGCCGAGATCGGCATCGAAGCCCCATATCTCGTAATCGGGCAGGGCATGCTGGGCGAACATGGCGAGCGGCGCCAGGTGGCCCCTGTAGGTCGGCATGCCGAGGATGATGCCCTTGGAAAGCCCCCGCGCATGGCGCAGCCGTTTCAGCGTCACGCGCCCGCGCGCGTCGAAGCGTCCGGCGACCGGCGCCGCCCCGGTCCAGGCCGGCACGGCCGGCGATCGCATCAAGGCCATCAGGCCCCGGATCGTCGGCCGGTCGAGGAACGCCGCCGGGCTGAGCGGCCGCATGGCGCGCCGTTCCATCGTCAGGGTCAGTTCCAGCAGCTTCACGGAATCGCCGCCCAGGGCGAAGAAATCCGCATCCGGATCGGGCGCCTCGACACCCAGGATCCGCGCCCAGTCGGCCCGCACCTGGGCCTCCAGCCCGTCCCCCTCGGCGGCGTCCGGCTCGGACAGCTCAGGGCCCGCCGCTGCCGGCAGAAGCGCCAGCAGCGCCCGGCCATCCACCTTGCCGCCGGGCAGCAGCGGCAGCGCCGGCACGGGCCAGAAGCGGGCGGGCACCATGTAGCGCGGCAGCCGGGCCGCCAGCCAGGCGCCGGGGTCGCGCGGCGCGCCCGGTTCCGTCACCAGGAAGGCCACGAGTTGCGTCGCGCCATCCTGTTCCCGCGGCTGCACCGAGACCTGGGCGCAGCCGGGCATGCCGCGCAGCGTCGCCTCGATCTCCAGCAGGGAGACGCGCTGGCCGTTCACCTTCAGCAGCCGGTCGCGCCGCCCCTGGACCACCATGCAGCCATCCGGCAGCAGCCGCACCACGTCGCCGGTGTGGTACAGCCGGCGCCCATCGCCGCGCGGGTCGGGTGGGAAGCGTTCCGGGTCCACCCGCCCGTCCACCCAGTCGCCCAGCGCATGCAGGCGGGAGCTGATGACCAGCTCCCCCGCCGCGCCTTCCGCCGCCGGCCGGCCGGCCTCGTCCAGCAGCAGGAATTCCGCCACCGGGTAGATGCGGCCATTCGGCACCAGGGCGCCGGGGGGCAGCGCCTCGGTCCGGTCGGACCAGAAGAAGATCATGCTCTCCGTGCTGCCATACAGGTTCTGCACCTCGCAGCCCGGCGGCAGGTGGGTGCGGGCCAGCGCGATGTCGTCGCGCAGCAGCGGTTCCCCGGCGAAGCGGATGCAGGCCGCCTGGCGCAGCGCCGGTGCCGCCTCCGGCATCGCCGCCACGCTGCGGAACAGCGAGGGGGTGAAGCGCAGGTGGTTCACCCCGAAACGCGCAATGGCGCCGAACATGCCGGAAAGCCCGCCTTCCCGCATGTCGTGCAGGCACAGCGTGCCGCCGCGGAACAGGAAGACCAGCGCATGGTGCAGCACGCCGAAATTGGCATGGGAGCCGGCGATCATCACCGTGTCGCCCGGCCCCACCCCCATGACCAGGGCAGAGCACTGCACCTTCGCCTGCACCGTCGCCTGGGCATAGACCACCAGCTTCGGCTGGCCGGAGGAGCCGGAGGTGGCGAAGAGGAAGGCCGGCGCCGCCGATTCCAGCCCGGCCGGCGGGAACGGGTCAGACGGCAGCGGGCCTGGCACCAGCGGGAAGGAGAGGCAGAGGCCCGGCCGGTCGCCCATCGCCTCCACCGCCGCCGCGTCGCCATCATGCAGCACCAGCGCCGCGCCCGCCGCCGCCAGCAGCGCGGCGTTGCGGGCGGGCGGGTTGGCGAGTTCCACCATCAGCATCGGCCGCCCCGCCGCGGCGCAGGCGAACCAGGCGGCGATGTAGCCCATGCCGGCGGGCAGCAGCAGCGCCACCGGCCCGGGCGGTGCCGCGGCCGCGCGGATCGCCGCCGCCAGCGCGCCGACCTGTCCGAGCAGGGCCGCGAAGCTCACCGGCCCGTCCACGGAGACGATGGCCGGCCGGTCCGGATGGCGCGCGGCGATCCAGGCCAGGCTCTCGCAAAGGGTCATCCCCAGCGCCTCGGCCGGTGGCGCCGGCAGGGTGGAGCGGCGCCAATGGGCGTCCTCCGCCAGCGGATCGGCCGCCAGGACCGCCGCCGTCATGCCGCGGCGGAATCCGGCCAGGCGAGGCCCAGGGGCCAGCGCACCGGCACCGGCACGGCACCCGCGCCGGCGAAGGTGGCGGTGGTGATGAGCATCGGCACCGGCTTGCCGCCCTGCAGCCGGAAGCCAACCTGCCCGGTCTGCGCCCGGGTTGCGGCTCCGGGAAAGGGGCGGAAGGACAGGAAATCCGCGCTCGCCACCTGCAGCAGGCGGATGCCGCCCGCCGCATCGACGATGCCGCGCAACTCCTGCCACCAGGCGGCCTCGGCCGGGGCGTAGCGCGCCAGGCGCAGCCGCGCCTCCGCCACCGTGCAGGGTCGGCCGAGGAAGCGTTCGATATTGTGATGCGTGGCGGGGTCGATCTCCGCCGCCGGGGCGATCGGCACCTGGCGCATGCGGGCCGCGAAATCGCCGAGATGCGATTGCACCAGCAGGCGCACCTGCCCTTCCGCGCCCAGCGCCGCCGCCATGCCCGCCAGCGCCCGCGCATAGGCTTCGGTGCGGGCGGTCGGAATGTCGTTCACCCAGTCGGCGACGCCGTTGTTCAGGACGATGTGGTAGACCATGCCGGGCGGGTAGACGGCAGCGAGCCGTCGCTTGAGCCGCGCGATCATGTGCAGGAACAGCAGTTCCGCGATCCCCGCCTCGAAGCCCAGCGGGCGGGAAAAGTCGGGCCGCGTGGTGGCGTGATAGCCGCCATTGTAGCTCATGAAGAATGGGATGGGCGCGGCGCGCCCGACCTGTGTCTGCAGCCGCTGGCGCAGGCCGGGCAGCAGATGCGCCACGCGGCCCCGGGACTGGTGGTTGAATTCGTGGCGCAGCAGGACGCCGAGGATCGCCTCCACCGGGTCCGAGGGCGGCGCCGAGTCCACCGGCGCCTCGGCAAAGGCCGCGCGGGCGAGGCCGGCGCAATCCGCCAGATAGTCCGATATCCGGGCGCCCGCCCCGGCCGCTTCGCCGCCCGGAACCGTCCCGGCCTCCCCGTACAGCACCGGCTCGTAGACCGTGTCGGAGGCAACGGGGGCCAGGCCGGGGTCGGACAGCGTCCGGTCAGCAGTGGATGACGTAGCTGTCATGTCGTGAAAGTAACTGTCCCACGACGCCTGCGTCAAATGCGGGCCGGTCGGCCCGGTTCAGGCCGCCAGCTTCTCGATGATCGCCGGCAGCCCCGGCACCTTGCCGGCCGGACCCAGCGCCGCCAGCGTCGGCGCGCCCCGGAAGGCCAGCGCCGCGGCTTCCTGGATCTGCTCCACCGTCACGGCGGCGATGCGGGCCTTGGTTTCCTCGGTGGGGATGATGCGACCATGCACCTGCAGCTGGCGGGCGAGCTGTTCGCAGCGGCTGCCGGTGGATTCCAGGCTCATCAGCAGGCTGGCGCGCAGCTGCGCCTTGGCGCGGGCCAGCTCATCCTCGGAGACGTCCCGCTGCACGCGGCGCAGCTCCTCCAGCGTCACCGGCACCAGTTCTTCCGCCTGGTCCTCGCCGGTGCCGGCATAGATGCCGAACAGCCCGCCATCCTGGAACGGCGAGGCGAAGGAATAGATGGAATAGACCAGCCCCCGCTTCTCCCGGATTTCCTGGAAGAGGCGGGAGGACATGCCACCGCCGAGCAGGGTGGAGAGAAGCTGCGTCGCCATGTGCAGCCGGTGGGTGGAGGCGACGGAGGGGAAGCCGAAGCAGAGATGCACCTGGTCCAGGTCCCGCTCCTCCCGGAACTCGCCGCCGGTGTAGCGAGCGGGTTCGGGCACGGCCGCGATGGCGTCGGGAAGCTCGGAGAAATGACGCTGGGCGAGGTCCAGCAGGTCCTCATGCTCCAGCGCCCCGGCGGCGGCGACCACCATGCGGCTGGGGCCGTAATGGCGGCGCATATAGCCGGTCAGCGCCTCCCGGCTCATCGCCGCGACGGTTTCCTCGGTGCCCAGCACCGGGCGGCCCATCGCCTGGGCGCCATAGGCGGTGGCCTGGAAATGGTCGAAGACGATGTCGTCCGGCGTGTCGTTGGCCTGGCCGATCTCCTGGAGGATCACGCCGCGCTCACGCTCCAGCTCCTCCGGCACGAAGGTGCTGTGGGACAGGATGTCGCCCAGGATATCGGCGGCGAGGCCCACATCCTCCTTCAGGATCTTGGCGTAGAAGGCGGTGTTTTCGCGCGACGTATAGGCGTTCAGATGGCCGCCGACATTCTCGATCTCCCGCGCGATGGCGGCGGCGTCGCGGCGTTCGGTGCCCTTGAAGGCCATGTGTTCCAGGAAGTGGGAGACGCCGTTCTCCGGCGCCGCCTCATGCCGCGTGCCGGCATCGACATAGGCGCCGATGGAGACGGTCTCGACCCGGGGCATCTTCTCGGACACCACGGTCAGGCCGCTCGGCAGCCGGGTCAGTCGGATGGCGTCGTTCATGTCTGTCCTTCGCCGCGCTCAGGCGACGTTGCGGAGGGTGTGGCGTCGCACGAAGGCCTCGATCTGGCCGAGATCGGCCGGCAGGCGGGTGAAACGCTCGGGACGCTCATATAGGTCGGCGAGGCGCGAAGGCAGGGGGGCCTCGATGCCGGTGGCCTGGCGCACCGCATCCGGGAATTTCGCCGGATGCGCGGTGGCGGCCACGACGATCGGGATGGCGGGGTCGGATGGCGGGCTGGCCATGGCGGCGGCGGTGCCGATGGCGGTGTGCGGATCGGCCAGATAGCCCTGGCCATGCAGACGGCCGATCTCGGCCAGCGTGCCGGCATCGTCCAGCGCGAATCCCCGGAACACCTGGGTGGCGCTGCGCCACGCGGCGTCCGGCACCGGCATGCGGCCCTCGGCACGGAAGCGCCGCATCGTGTCCGCCGTCGCCACCGGGTCGCGGCCCAGCAGCTCGAACAGCAGGCGCTCGAAATTGGAGGAGACCTGGATGTCCATGGAGGGGGAGAAGGAAGGCTCCACGCTCCGCATGGTCATGTCGTTGGAGGACAGGAAGCGGGTCAGGATGTCGTTGCGATTGGAAGCGATCAGCAGCTGCGCGATCGGCAGCCCCATGCGCCGCGCCGCCCAGGCCGCCAGCACATTGCCGAAATTGCCGGTGGGCACTGCGAAGGCCACTTCCCGGTCCGGCGCACCGAGCGCCAGAGCGGAGGCGACGTAGTACGGGATCTGCAGCGCGATCCGCGCCCAGTTGATCGAATTCACCGCCGAAAGATGCATCTCCGCCCGGAAGGGCAGGTCCGAAAACATCTCCTTCACCAGGTCCTGGCAATCGTCGAAGGAGCCCTGGATGGCGAGGTTGGCGACGTTGGGCGACAGCACCGTGGTCATCTGCCGGCGCTGCACCACGCTGGTGCGGCCTTCCGGATGCAGGATCACCACATCCACCGCCGCGCGGTCGCGCAGCGCCTCGATGGCGGCGGAGCCGGTGTCGCCGGAGGTGGCGCCGACCACCGTCACCCTCTCCCCACGCCGGGTCAGCACATGGTCGAAGAGCGGGCCCAGGGCCTGCATCGCCATGTCCTTGAAGGCCAGCGTCGGGCCGTGGAACAGCTCCAGCGCGAAGACCCGCGTATCCAGCTGCACCAGCGGCGCCACGGCGGGATGGCCGAAGCTGGCATAGGCCTGCCGCAGCATGGGCCGCAACGTCGCCTCATCCGGCTGGCCGCCGGTGAACAGCGACAGGATGCGGGCGGCGAGGTCCGGATAGGACAGGCCGCGCAGCGCGCGCCATTCGGCGCTGGTCAGCACCGGCCAGCTTTCCGGCACGAACAGCCCGCCATCCTCGGCCAGGCCGGCCAGCAGGACGCCTTCGAAATCGCGCGACGGGGCATCGCCGCGGGTTGAGATGTAGCGCATGCGCCCAGACTAGCCCGGCGGCACGCCGTCTGCGAGAGGGCGCCATGCGCCGGCCGCGAGAGGGCGCCGCGCGCCTGGCGCCGCTGCGCGGCTTGCCGCTTGCGGCGCCCGGAGGGCAGCGCCATCTTGGAGGGCATCATGGCAAGCCGAGACACCTCCCCCCCCACCGAAGACGATCCCGGCGCGGATGGCTACCTGGCCGGCCAGTTGCTGGTCGCCATGCCCGGCATGTCCGATCCGCGCTTCGCCCGCAGCGTCATCTGCCTCTGTGCCCATTCGGCGGAGGGCGCGATGGGGCTGGTGCTGAACCAGCCGCTCGACAACCTCACCTTCGACCAGTTGCTGGGCCAGCTGGGGCTGGACCCGGTGCCACCGGCGCGGCGCATCCGCCTGACGCAGGGCGGCCCGGTGGAAGGCAGCCGCGGCTTCGTGCTGCATACCGCGGATTGGGAGACGGAAGGCAGCCTGGAGGTGATGCCCGGCCTCGCCCTCACCGCCAATGTCGAGATCCTGAAGGCGATCGCGGAGGGCGGCGGGCCGCGGGAGGGGCTGCTGGCGCTGGGCTATGCCGGCTGGGGGCCGGGACAGCTCGACAGCGAATTGCAGCAGAATGCCTGGCTGAGCGTGCCGGCGGATGAGGCATTGCTGTTCGAGGGTGCGCCGGACCAGCTCTGGCGCCGCGCACTGGCCAAGCTGCGGGTGGACCCGAGCGCGCTGTCCGGCGCGGCGGGCCACGCCTGACGGCCCATGGCTGATGGGCACCGGCGGCGCCGTGCCTCTCAGCTCTTGACGTCCACCCCGGCATCGGCGGCCTTGTCCGGGGACGGCAGCGGCGGGTTGCGATAGGCATCGATCTCCCGCGGCGTCGGGATGCTCTGCCGCACCTCCCCGTCCGGCGTGCGGAATTCGGTCACCACCAGTTGCAGCGCGGGCTCGATGCGCAGCTGCTTCGCCGGCGCCAGGGGCGGTTTCGGAGGCTCGGCGGTGGGCGCGGCACGTGGCGGCTCGGGCGCGGGACGCACGGCGCCGACGGGTGAGGTGGCACGCAGCATCTCGGGATTCCTCTCAAGAAATGTATCAACGTCGCATCTAATGCGGCGAAGCTTGAGAAAGCATGAATTGCGCGAAGGCTTCCGTCGCGCTTGCGCGAAACCGCCGGCTAGGGGTTGCCGAGGCCCATCCGGGGGTCGATGGTGTGGTGCAGCAAGACGGCGCCCAGTGACCATCAGCACCCCCTCCGCCTCCACCATCTACAAACACCTCCTCACCGCCGCCGTGGCCTCGGGGGGTGGGGCCATTGCCTGGCTTCTGCACATTCCGCTGCCCTGGATGCTGGGCGCCATGGCCGCGACCGGCGCACTGGCCTGGCATGAACGGGCGGTGGTCGCCGCCCCGGTGCGGCCGGTGGCGCTGCTGTTCCTCGGCCTCGGACTCGGCCAGACCTTCACCACGCCGGTGCTGGCGGCGCTGGCCGCGGCCCTGCCCTGGCTGATCCTGGCGGCGCTGGTCAGCATCATCGTCGGCGCGCTGGTGGCGCGTATTTTCGCCCGCATGGCGGGGACGGATGCGCGGACCGGCTATTTCTCCGCCGTGCCCGGTGGCGTCATCGTCATGGCGGTGCTGGCGCAGCGGGCCGGCGTCTCGGTGCCCTCGGTGACGCTGGCGCAGACCATCCGGGTCATGGTGGTGGTGGTGATCTTCCCGCCGCTGATCACCTGGCTGGCGCCGCGTGGCGGGGCCGGGGCCTTCTTCGCGGAACGGCCCCCGGTGGAACTGGCCGGGCTGGCCGTGCTGATGGCGGCGGGCCTCGGCGTGGCCCTACTGATCCGCATGCTGAAGCTGGCCAATCCCTGGATGCTCGGCCCCTGCGCCCTGGTGATCCTGCTCTCGGCCTTCGAGATGCTGCCCTCCGGCGTGCCGCTCTGGATGATCGACGTGGCGCAGATCGGCATGGGCGCCGGGCTGGGCGCGCGGATGAGCAAGCGTTTCCTGCTCAGCTCCCGCCGGCTGGCGCTGGCCTCGGTGGGGTCCACCTTCCTGCTGTCGGCGCTGATGGCGGTGCTGGCGATCGGGCTCGGGCTGATTTCCGGCCTGCCGCCGGCGGCCGTCGTGCTGGGCATGGCGCCGGGCGGCATGCCGGAGATGACGATCACGGCCAAGGCGCTGGACCTTGGCGTGCCGCTGGTGCTCGGGTTCCACCTGGTGCGGACGGTGGCCTGCAACCTGCTGGTCGGCCCGGTCTGGGCGGTGGCGGAACGGGTCGGGCTGGGCGGTCCCCGCAAGGAGGAGTGAAGCGCTTGCTTCAGCCCGCCTGGAAATTCAGGCGGCGCAGCAGCCAGAGCCGGTAGGCCAGCGCCGCCTCCGGCCCCGGGCAGAGTGTGCTGAGCAGGACGGTCGCCTCGCCAGGGCCGATGCGCCGCGTGCCGGCCTCCGGCGCGTCCGGCGCTTCCTCCGGCCAGGTCTGGGCCGCGCCGCGCCACAGGGCGACGACATTGGCCGAGGTCAGCGCCGGCAGCACCAGCAGCGCCCGGCAGCGCAAGGCGGCGCCGGCGCCGCGAGCGGCCTCCAGCAGCTCCGGCCGCGAGGGATCGGCGAGCAACTCCCCCAGGGCCGGCACCCCCGGGAGGGCCGCGTCGCGGGCATGGCCCGGGGCGTCGAAGGCGAAAAGCGGCACCAGCCCGAGCGCGGCGGCCTGCCGGGCGGCGTCGCTGCCGCACAGCACCACCGCATCCGCCGAACCTTCCCGCAGCGCGGCCTCGGCCAGTGCCGGGCGCGGGCCGCCCTCCACGGCCAGGCCAAAGACCGGCGTGGCGGGGCGGCGCAGCAGGTCCAGCGCCAGCAGCGCCCCGGCCTCCGGCGCCGCCGGCCCCGGCAGCGCCAGGCGCAGCGGGGTGCCGGGCGCCAGGCCGCCGCGAATGGCCAGCAAGGCGGGCTGCACATTGCCGCAGATTGCCGGCCAGTGGCGGGGCTCGAAGCGGGCGCGGGCATCGCCGATCAGTTGCGCCTGGGCGGCGAGCCCCGGCAGCAGCAGCAGCATCGGCCCGTCGACGGAGGTGGAGGAGGCAAAGCGATTGGCGGCGGTGATGCCATCCGGCCCGCCGAGCACCGAAACCCGCAGCGCCGCGGCCTGCACCAGGCCGCGCGCCAGCGCCGCGGCGGCGCGCGCCGCGAGGCGGGCGGCGGTTCCCTGTTCGGGCCCCGGCGCCAGCAGCGTGGCGGCTTCGGGCACGTTGGTGGCGGCGATCGCCGCACCTCCAGCGTTCGGACATGCGAAGGCCGCGAGCGCCGCCGCGATCCCGCGGCCGACTGCCCGCCGGGTCGGGTCCCTGTCTCCCATCCCACCGGCCTTCATGCCTGCCACCTAGCGGCCCGAATGGGGCAGAAACGTGGCAGGCCTGTGGAACGCTCCCCGCTCAACTGTCGCCGGGTCAGCTGTCGCCGGATCAACTGTCGTAGGTCATCAGCGACTCGAAGGGCACGTCGAGACGCGCACGGCCGTTCAGGAAGCTGAGTTCGATCAGCGTCGCCGCGCAGGGCACCTCGGCGCCCGCCTGGCGCAGCAGGGAGATGCCGGCGGCCAGGGTGCCGCCGGTGGCGAGCAGATCGTCCAGCACCACCACCCGGTCGCCCTTCTTCACCGCATCGGCCTGCATCTCGATGCGGTCGGTGCCGTATTCCAGCGCGTAGTTCAGGCCGATGGTCAGCCCCGGCAGCTTGCGCGGCTTGCGCAGCATGACGAAGCCGAGGCCGAGTTCCAGCGCCAGCGGCGCCGCCACCAGGAAGCCGCGGCTTTCGATGCCGGCCAGCATGTCCGGCTTGTAGGGGCGGATGATGTCGGCCAGCCGGGCCATGGCACTGCGCCAGGCCGCGCCGTGCCGCAGAAGGGTGGAGATATCCAGGAACATGATGCCGGGCTTCGGGAAGTCCGGAATGCCGCGGATATGGTCCTTCAGGTCGATGCTGGGATCGACGGCGAGGCGGGTGGAGGAGGTATCGGCCATGCTGCGGTTCGGGTGCTCCCTGCCGCGGCGCCGCGGCCGGTCGGGGCCGTGCTGCCGCGCGACGGGCAAACTAGGCGGGGCGGGCGAGGGCGGCAACCTCCGCTGACGGTCGCGGGGGCTTGGCGGGGGCGCCCGGCTGGGCCACATCCTCGCCATGTCCCGCATCACCCTCGCCCTGCTGGGCGGTCTTCTCGGCTTCGCCCTGTATGTGATGGCCGTGGTGGCGCTGGCCGACCATGTGCTGGGGCGGCACTGGCTGCTGCAATTCGCCTATTTCGTCGTCGTCGGCATGGCCTGGGCCTGGCCGGCCAAATGGCTGATGTTCTGGGCGGCGCGCGGCCGGGGCTGATCGGCGAGCACCCCTTCCAGGGCGCCGGGGCTGATCGGCGGGCGCCCCTTCCAGGGCGCCCGGCCTGATCCCGGCTTCGATCAGCCAGCCTCGATCAGCCAGCGTCGATCAGCCCGCCCCGATCAGAAGGTGCGGCTGAGGGTGAAGATCACCCGGTTGTCGCAGACCTTGGAGCCGCCGAAGCAATCCTGGCGTTCGTCGAGCGAGGTGAACACGCCCGACAGCGTGCCGATCACGCCGCCGACGATCTCCCGCGACACGAAGAGGGAGACATTGGCGTAGTCATCGGCACCGAAGGCGCCCTCGTTGCGGCCGGCGACGGCGAAGTTGCGCTCGACCCACTGGTAGCCGTAGCGGCCGCCGATGGTGAAGCCGTAGTCGAGCGTGACGTCCACGCCGCCTTCGAGATAGACGCCGAGGCCGGATTCCCCGGTGAAATCCGGGGAGACGGCGGCGAGGCCGACGAACTTCAGCGGCGCGATCTCATAGGAGGCGCGCAGGGCGAATTCGTAGAAGTTCAGTTCGTAGCCGCCGGTCGGCGCGTCATAGCCCGGATAGGCATAGTAGGTCGCACCGAGGTCCAGCTTCACACCGGCCAGGGCGAAGCGGTAGCCGGCGTTGAGGTCCACTTCCTGCCGCGCATTGGTGCCGGCGAAGGCGACGTTGCTGACGAAGGCGCCGACATAGAGGCCGGAGCTGTGCTCGACATCCAGGGTGAGCTGGGCGGCGGGGCGGTTCCGCGTCTGGCTCATGCCGCGGAAGGAATAGTCCGAGGCGATCGTCGGGGTCGTGGTGATGGTCAGCCCGGCGCCCTCGATGGTCTGCTGGGCATAACTTGCACTAGATGCAAGCAAAATGCCTCCGAAAAGGGCAGTCGAAGCCAGGGTCATGGAGCGAATCATGGGCAATCCTCGCGTCTCGCGTTCGGCTGCGTGTTTTGTAAGCAGTCATGCAACACGTAGCAGGGCGCGCGCCGGACGGAAGCGATTTCCGCGATGCCGCGAAAATTCGAGGGCCTCTGTTGCAGTTTTGCATCGCACAAAGGCGGCAGCGCCCCGAGGGCATGAAAAAACCCCGCCAGGACCGGGTCCTGACGGGGTTTCCCTCGCCGCCGCGCGTTTGGTCGGAGTGAGAGGATTCGAACCTCCGGCCCCTGCGTCCCGAACACAGTGCTCTACCAGGCTGAGCTACACTCCGGCGGCTGGCGGCGAGGCCTGCGCTATAGCGAAGCGCCCGGCAGCCGGCAAGCGGGCTCCGGGAAGTTCCCGGGCAGATGCTGTACCGACGGTGACGAATCCGCCGCCCCGGCCCTTCCCACCCTGGCAGGCCGCGGCGAGACTGGCCCATGCGCCTCGACCTGCTGTTCAACCACGAGCCGATCTCCCTCGCCCCCAATACCCATGAGGGTGATTCCAGCTCCGCCACCGTCATCCTGAAGCTCGCCTGCCCCAGCCTGCTGCGGCTGGACCATGCGATGCGGCCGCAGCCGGACCTGGCCGAATCCTGGCAGGTCTCGGCCGAGCATCGCATCTTCGACTTCAAGCTGCGGCCGGGCCTGACCTTCCACAACGGGCGGGTGCTGGAGGCGGAGGCCGCCGTTGCCTGCTTCCGCCGCATCTTCGACCCCCGGGTGCAAAGCCCGCTGCAGGGCGATTTCGCGGGGCTGGAGTCGGTGGAGGCGACCGGCCGGCTGACGCTGCGCTTCCGCTTCGCCGAACCCCACCTGGCCTTCCTGCCGGCGCTGGCCTGGCGCTGCTTCGTCGCCGATGATGCCGCCGTGCAGCCGGTCGGTGCCGGCCCCTATGAGGTGCTGGAATGGCGGCGCGGCAGCCATCTGCGACTGCGCAAATTCCCCGGCCACTACGCCGCCCACCGCTTCGCGGCGGAGGAGCTGGTGATCCGCTTCGCGCCGCGCGCCGCCGACCGCATCGCCGCCATCGAGGCCGGCGCCGCCGACATCATCGAGACGCTGCCCGCCGGCGCCGCCCCCGATCTTGTCGCGCGCGGCCTGGTGCAGGCCCTGGTGGCGAATTCCCCGCGCAAGACCGTCATCGCCTTCCGCACCACCGTGCCGCCCTTCGACGACCCCCGCATGCGCGAGGCCGTGGCGCATGCGCTCGACCTGGAGGCGATCCGCGCCCGCCACCTGGGCGATCGCGGCAGGCTGGTGGTGGGCGTGCTGCCGGAGGACGATCCCTTGGCGGAGAAACTCGCCCCGAGGCCCTTCGACCCGGACCGCGCCAGGGCACTGGTGCGGGAAGCCGGCCATGGCGACGGGGTCCGGGTGCAGGTCTCCACCACCGCCATGCCGCCGGTGCCCGGCGTGGCGGCGCAGGTGGCGGCCGGGCTCGCGGCCATCGGCATCGAGCTCGACCTGCGGCACTACTGGGACCCGCCCTGGTGGCCGGCGGTCTATCTCCAGGGCGGCTGGCAGATGGCGATCCAGGGCGCCTCCGCCCGGCCGCATCCGCATATCCTGTTCCAGCGCGACCTTTGTACCGGCGGCGCCTTCAATGCCGGCGGCTATTCCAGCCCCCGCCTGGACGCGCTGGTGGCCGAGGCCCGGGGCAGCGCCGATCCGGCGCGGCAGCGCGCCATCTATGCCGAGGCGCAGCGCCTGGTGCATGCCGAACTGCCGGTCCTGCCGCTCTATGCCGCCGACGTCCTGGCCGGCGTGCGGCCCGCCCTGCGCGGCTTCCGGGCGCATCCGCTCGGCTATGTCGAGCTGGAGGATGTGCGGCGCCACGGGACGGGGGTGGACGCCGCCGCTGCTCCGCGAGGCCGGCGCAAGACGGGCGACGAGATGTCTCAGGACGACATGACTCCATAATATGGAATAGTGTTGATTACATCCTGATTTCAGCCTTAACTGCGGATTGCGGTAAGGTCATGGGATTTGGAGGGGCCCCTTGGGGCAGGGTGAATTTGCCCCGTTGCGTCATTCGCGAATGCGTCGCATTTTGCGTTGGCATGCCGGTGAACCTCCCTGCGCCAGCCGCGACGGGAATCCCCCGGGATGGTTCGTGTTGTCGGGGGCCCGTCTTGCCGCGCAGTGGATGGCAACGAAGCCGGGACATGAGCAGGGACGCCGAAGATGACCGAGCCTAGCCGGACGCCTAGGCCGCGGCGCCTGCCATGATGCTGCGACCGCGGGCCCGCGCGCCGCGACCGGCCATGACGCCCCCGAAGGCGATGCAGTCCCCACAGGCACGGCGTCGCCGCCAGCCATGATGGCGGCCATGTTGACCGTGCTGATGGTGGCCCTGCTCGGCCTGGCCGGGATGGCTTGGGAAAGCTGGGCCGCCGCCCGCGAGCGAGGGCGCATCGCCACCACCGGAGAGATCGTGGCGCTGGGCGAGACCGTGCTGCATGCCGACCTCCAGGGCCGTCGCCGCAGCATCGACCAACCCGTGGTGGTGATGGATGGCGGGCTGACCAATGGCAGCCTGACCTGGCCCGGCGTGGTGCGCGAATTGGGGCCGGACTGGCTGGTGCTGACCTATGACCGCGCCGGCCATCTGTGGAGCAGCCTGGGGCCGGGCAACCCGTCGAGGGGGGTGGAGGCGCTGCTGGCCGAACAGCGGGCCTTGCTGGCCGCAATGCACCTGGCGCCGCCCTGGCTGCTGGTGGCGCATTCCTGCTCGGGCCACACCGCCCGGCTGCATGCAGCGCGCTACCCCGAGGATGTCGCCGCCCTGCTGCTGGTGGAGACCGTTTCGGCCAGCCAGGCCGCGTCGATCACACGCTCCAGCTTCGCGCGGTCGCTGTGGTGGAAGGTGCCGGCAGCGCGCTTTGGCCTCTGGCGGTTGTGGCGCTGGCGCAAGGGGCTGCCGCCGCGCCCGGCCAGGGTGACGCCGGAGAGCATGGTGGCGGCCTGGACCCGGCTTTCCCAATCGGGGCGTGGCCTGCGGGCCACCCGCGACGAGCTGGCGCAGCTCGCCACCGACACCGCCGCCATCGACGCCGCGCCGCCGCCCCGGCAACCCTGCATCATCCTCGCCTCCACCCATGGCGCGGTGGTGGTCCCGAAGGGCATGGCGGCGCCGGAGGCGCATGCCAGGGCGTTGGCGGCACAGCGGGAACTGTCGGCCCGGCTGCCAGGAGCGGAATTGCGGGTGACCGACCAGTCCGACCATGACATTCCCTGGCAGGCGCCAGGGCTGGTGGCGCTGGCCATCCGTGACCTGGCCGCGCGCCTGCCCGCTGCCCCGGCCCGGCGCGGCTGAACCGGCAACCAGCCCGTCCGCTCCTCGTCGGCACGGCACGCGCCGGCGGGGGCGCAATCGGCGCCGGGCATGCTATATCCCCGGCATGCTGCGCCGCACCGCCCTCCTGCTCGGGCTTCTGCTCACCACCCCGGCCTTGGCGGTGGAGAGCGAGGCCGTCCGATCCCCCCGCGCCACGGCGACATTGGTGACGGATGTGGCGGCGGTGGCTCCCGGCCAGGAATTCCAGGCCGGGCTGCGACTGCGCCTCGCCCCGGGCTGGCACAGCTACTGGCGCAATGCCGGCGATGCCGGTGCCGCGCCGGAAATCGCCTGGACCCTGCCGGAAGGCGCCAGCGCCGGCCCCTTCGCCTGGCCGGCGCCGGAGCGCATCCCCTACGGCCCCCTGGTGAATTTCGGCTACAAGGACGAGGTGCTGCTGCCGCTGCGGATCGCCGTGCCGGCCGGGCTGGCGCCGGGCGAGGCCTTCACCCTCACCGCCGAGGCTAGCTGGCTGGTCTGCGCCGATGTCTGCATCCCGGAGGAAGGCAGCTTCCGCCTGACCCTGCCGGTGGCGGAGTCGCCCATCCCCTCCCCCCTCACCACCGAGCTGTTCGAGGCGGCCGCCGCGCGCCTGCCGCGCGCCTTGCCCTGGACCGCCCAGGCCGGGGTGAGCGCCGCGGCCGAGGCGCCGGGCCGTGCCAGCCTGACCCTGGCCGCGACCGGGCTGACGTCGGAGATGGTGCGGGACGCCTTCTTCTTCCCGAACGCGCCGGGGCTGATCGACAACACGGCGCCGCAGCCCCTGGCGCTGCGGGACGGCACCCTGACCCTCGGCCTGGCGCTGCTGCCCGGCGTCGCCCCGGCGGTGCTGGAGGGCACGCTGCTGCTGCACGATGCCGGTGGCCAGCGCGCGGCTTTCGAGATCGCCGCCGCCGCCACCGGCCCCGCTTCCTCCCCCGGCGGGATGGGGCTGTGGCAGGCGATGCTGCTGGCGCTGGCCGGCGGGCTGGTGCTGAACCTGATGCCCTGCGTCTTCCCGGTGCTGGCGATGAAGGCCATGGCGCTGGCGCGGCTGGGCGGCGCGGCGCGCGGCACCATCCGGCTGCATGCCGCCGCCTATACCGCTGGCGTGCTGGTGAGCTTCGCCGCCATTGGCGGGCTGCTGGTGGCGCTGCGCGCGGCGGGCATGGCCGCCGGATGGGGTTTCCAGTTCACCGAACCCGCCTTCGTCGCCGCCATGGCCTGGCTCATGCTGGCGGTAGGGCTCAACCTCTCCGGCGTCTTCGCCTTCGGCGGCACGGTGGGTGCCGGCCAGGCGGTGGCGGGGCGCGGCGGGTTGCTCGGGGCCTTTGCCACGGGCGGGCTCGCGGTGCTGCTGGCCACGCCCTGCACCGCCCCCTTCATGGCCGCCGCCCTCGGCGCCGCGATGGTGATGCCGCCGGCCGCGACCATGGCGGTGTTCCTGGCTCTCGGCCTGGGGCTGGCGCTGCCCTATGCGCTGCTCGGCCTGTTTCCGGGGCTGGCGCGCGCCCTGCCCCGGCCGGGCGCCTGGATGGAGCGGCTGCGCCAGGCGCTGGCCTTCCCGATCTATGGCACCGCCGCCTGGCTGGTCTGGGTGCTGGCGCTCCAGGTCGGACCGGATGGGGTGCTGTTCGGCCTCGCCGGCGCCGTGGTGCTGGCGGCCGGCCTCTGGGGCCTCGGGCTGGCGCAGCGGGCCGGCGCAGGCCGCTGGCGGATCGCCGGGGTGACGGCGGCGGGGGTCGCCGTGCTGGTGGCGCTGGCGCTGCTGCCGCGGCTGTCCGCCTCGCCCGCCATCGCCGCCGCGGCCGACGCCACCGCGGAGCCCTGGTCCGCGGCGCGGGTCGAGGCGCTGCGGGCGGCGGGGCGGCCGGTTTTCGTCAATGCCACCGCCGCCTGGTGCATCACCTGCCAGGTGAATGACCGGGTGGCGCTGCGCGCCGCCGCCGTGCGGGATGCCTTCGCGGCGCGGGACGTCGCCTATCTCAAGGCCGACTGGACCCGCGGCGACCCGGCCATCGGCGCCCTGCTGCGGGAACATGGGCGGGAAGGCGTGCCGCTGTATCTCTATTGGGCGCCGGGCGCTGCGGCGCCGCAGGTGCTGCCGCAGATCCTGACCGAGGGGCTGGTGATCGGCGCGCTCAACGGCGGCTGACGGGCCGCCACGTCAAGCCCTGCTTCATGAATGGTGGCGCAGGATGGCGCCATGTGGCGCATCCTGGCTCTTCTGCTGTTGACCCTGGCTGTCCCGCCCGCGCGGGCGGAATCGCCGCCGCCCGCCTGCACGGCCGCGCGGGAGGGGACGGTGGCCTGCGTCGCCGGCAAGCTCTGTGCCTGCCGCTTCATCCGCGGCGGCAGCATGACGGGCAGGCCGGATCGCTTCAACTGGGACTGCGGCGTGTTGCGCCCGGCCTGCGGCAGCGGTCTGGTGCCACCTTCCGCCACGCCGCAGCCGATGCCCATGCCGGACCTGCTGCTTCAGCCGGGCTGGGGGAACGAGCGGCGGCTTCGCTGAGACCCGGCCCGGCCTTCAGCGGCGACCGCGGGCCGGCGGCGTCGGGGCGGTCTCGGGCGGCAGATCCTCCTCCAGCACCGTCAGCATCACGGCGTAGGAGACCTCGCCTTCCTCGTCATCGCGATGCACCGTGCCGATGACCTCGTCCTGCACCGCGACCTCGACCGACAGGCCTGGGCGGGCGGGGGCCAGAAGGGTGATGCGGTCCGTGGCCAGCAGGCGGCGCAGATAGGCTTGCACGCGGGCGATCTCGGCTGGCTTCATCCGTAGTGCTCTCCGGTCGGATTAAGGGCGCCCCCTATGCACCCGGCAGCGGCGCAGGTCGAGGCTTGGGACGGGCCTGCCCGGGTTTTCAGAGCGTGCCGCCGGTCATCCGGGCGAAGACCTGACGGTCCTTGTTGTCCTGCATGAGCATGGTGAAGCCGGTGATGGTGTCCAGCCCGAGGCCGATCGGCAGGCCGGTATCGGGATCCGGCTGGATGTCGCCATAGGCGGCGCCGGTCATCTTTTCCCATTTTCCGGCGGGCTTCTTCACCTCGACATGCACCACGGTGGTCTTCAACACCAGGCGCACGATCGCCTCCTTCGGTGCGCGGGGCTTGGTGAGGCTGGGGTGGCCGGCGAGCATCTGCCAGCCGCTGGCCAGCGCCCAGCGCGTCAGTTCATCCTTGTCCACGCCGAATCTCCTTCGCCGCCATGTGCCTTGGCTATGGGCCGACGGCGGGGCGGCTGGCAACGGCGCATGTCCCACCGGACGCAAAATGTGCTGTATCGCCGGGGGCGGGGTTGCGGCGAGCGGGACGTCTGGTAGATAGCCGGCCTTGCGCGGGACGGGTGGCCGAGTGGTCGATGGCGCACGCCTGGAAAGTGTGTATACGTGAAAGCGTATCGTGGGTTCGAATCCCACCCCGTCCGCCAGACCTTATTCCTAGATACCGATATCTAGCCTGCCGCTGAGCCAGAATCCTTGCCTATAGGGCATTCCTGGTCCTAGTTTGCCCTCCGGGGTTTCCTGTTCGTTCCTGTCCAAGCCCGCGAATTTTCGGGCCACTGACCGGGCCTCGGATGTGCGAAACCGGGCCACGGGAGGATGGCATGCTGACAGACCGGGAAATCCGCGCTCTCACGCCGCGCGAGAAGCCCTATAAGGTTCGGGATGGACAGGGCTTGGTGCTGGTCGTCATGCCCAGTGGAAGCCGGCTCTGGAACTACAGGTACGAGATCGCCGGCAAGGAGAAGAAGCTGTCCATCGGGCAGTATCCGGAGATCTCCCTGGCGGAGGCGCGCCGGGCGCGCGAAGTGGCGAGAGAGCAGCTTCGCGCCGGCCGGGACCCCAGTGTGGAAAAGCGGGTCCAACGCCTGGCAGCCCAGGCCTCGCTTGGCACCACCTTTGAGGTCATCGCTCGTACCTGGCACGAGGAACAAAAGGGACGCTGGACGGCAACGCATGCCGCCGATGTGCTGGGCAGCCTCGAGGCTTCCGTGTTCCCTTCCCTCGGCCGCCTGCCGCTCAGTGAAATCACGCCGCCGCTCGTGCTGGTGGTGCTGCGCGAAGTGGAGCGGCGCGGCGCGATCGAGACGGCCCATCGGATTCGGCAGCGGATCAGCGCCGTCTTTCAGCATGCCATTGCCCACGGCTGGGTCAGCACCGATCCCGCGGCACAGGTCCAACGCCTGCTGAAGCCGGTTCAGCGCGGCCGCCAGCCCGCGATCACCGATGTGGACCGCCTGCGGCAGATGCTGCGCGATGCGGAGAAGATGCCGGCGCAGCCGGTGACCAAGCTGGCGCTACGCTTCCTCGCGCTGACCGTTGTCCGACCGGGTGACGAGCTGCTGGGGGCCTATTTGCAGGAGATCGAGGACCTCGAAGGTCCCGAGCCCATGTGGCACGTGCCGGCGGCGCGCATGAAGGTGAAAGGTGCCGGCGATCATCTGGTTCCGCTCGCGCCGCAGGCGATCGACGTGGTGCGCAGCCTTCGGCGCTTCATCGGGCCGAGCGGCCTGATGTTCCCGACGGCGCGGACAACGCGCACCGCCACCGTCGAGGTGGCCCGCGGGCCGATGCTCGCCGTCACCGAGCCCGGCGTGCACACGATCAGCGCCATGGTCTGCACCCAGCTGATGAAGACCGCGCTGCTGGAGAACGTCTTCGGCTACTTCGCCCATCTCGACCCCTGCCCGATCCTCCTCCTCCAGCCAAAGGAGGCCGCGGCCGAGCAATTCTCGAAGGAGCGCATCACGCCCATGGTGCGCGCCACGCCGGTGCTGCGCGACCAGGTCGACGCCTACCTGCTGCAACGCTTCCACCGCGACGATGGCCGGCCCTTCGCGGTCGAGGCCGCCTGCATCGACACCGGTGGCCATCACACCCAGAAGGTCTACGCCTTCTGCAAGGCGCGGCTGGGCCGGAAGATCTGGGGCATCAAGGGCGAGAGCGCGCAGAAGGGCGCGCGCAACCCAGTCTGGCCGACCAAGCGCCCGACGCCGGCGCATAAGGCGAGCTACCGGCCGATCATCCTGGGCGTGAACAGCGCGAAGGACGTGATCCGCAACCGCCTGGCGCTGGAGGAGCCCGGGCCGGGCTTCATGCATGTGCCGGCGACGCGGGATCTTGGCTGGTACCAGCAGCTGACAGCGGAGCGGCTGATCACGGTGAAGTCCGGCGTGAGCCGATACCGGGTGTGGGAGCCGATTCCGGGGCGGCGGAACGAGGCGCTGGACTGCCGGGTGTATGCCTATGGCGCGCTGCGCGGGCTGCTGCACTTTGGGCTGCAGCTGAACCGGCGGGCGGATTTGGCAGCTGTGGATTATGCGAGGCCGAGGGAGGAGCAGCAGCTAGCGCGAGGTCAAGCTTCCGTATCTCAACCGCCAGCCGAAAACACCTCTGTGCCCGCGGACCCTACGCGGAGGCGAGCAGCTTTTCAGGGGCGATGGCTCAGCTAAACTTCTTTCAGGTATCAGATGCGGGCTGTCAGCAGTGGTTTCAGGGCAAACTACTCCGAAGTCTGGAGGGCATCCTCGTGCTTCAGCAGAGCAGTCCGAGGAGCCTCCGCACGACGCGACACTGCAAACTTCGCTTGCATGGCAAATGAGAACCCTGTTCTCTGGCATTGGTTCGATTGGCGAACAGAGCAGGCGCCGTGGAGTGCTTGCCCTCGTGAACTATTTGTTCTAGCCGGGGTGGGCACTGCAATGCTGAAGATATTTATCGAATGGATTATAAAAAAAGTCCCTAGATTTGCTGCGGATTCAATAATATTGATTATTGCACTAACCGCATTTTATTATTTTAATTTAGTCACTTTTTATGCCGTCGAGGAGAGGCGAGCAAAAGTGCTCGAGCATCTTCAGGGGATTTATAGTTGGTTCTCGCCGCTTGTGTTGGTTCCAGAATTCCCCGTACAAACGAACCAACTGCCGTCTAATTCGCTGCCAGGATCAGCTGGCGTGAGTTCTACACCCTCGACCGAGCAATCAGATTTGAGGTCGGGTTCTCCCACACGACAAGCGCGTTTGCCGGGCGATGGACAATTTCGAGTCTATGTCCAGTATCTTGCTAGCCGACCTGATCTAAGGACAAAAGCTCAGGCAGTCTATTCGGTTATATTGAGATTGCGTTTCGAAAATGCTCGCATATTTGCGCCCGATCCGCTTAATTCTCCGCGCGGCAACCTTGTAGTATTTTATCATCAGGAAGACAGAGCAGCCGCAGAGGCGCTTGCCGCCGGCATTAATACGAACATCGGTGCGTCTGGTCCGACAGTCGAGACACTTCTCGGAAGCGGTGCTGCGCCGCCGCCACGCGGCGCCTTAAGTGTATGGATCGCGAATTGATTTCACGGCAATCAGACCCTAACTGATTCCAAGTCACTCAGATCCAGCGGATGTGGCGGTCTTACTCGAGACACGGCACATACCATCGGACCCAGACCGTGAGGCGAATGGCGCAAGAACGCTGAAGCAGCAACTGATGGCTGGTCCCTCGGCCTTTTACGACTGCGGCCTTTGAGCGCCTCAACCAAGGAACCCCATGTCCGCGACGATCACCAAAGGCGTCTTCGCGGGCATGACGCGCGAGGCGCTCACGACCACCCGCGCCAAGCTCCAGCAGGCCCTCCTCGACCTCGCCATGGGTGAAAAGACCGTCTCGGTCGGCTACGCCGCCGGCGGCCTCTCCTCCCGCACCGCCACCTTCACCGCCGCCGATGAGGCCCGCATGAGCGCGCGCGAGACCGCTATCGCGGTGCTGCACAGCCGGCTGGTCGCGTCGCTGGCCGTCAGGAACCCGGCACCGGTCGTGCTGCGCGGCGAAGCCATCCCGCAGCGTATCCCGGCCGGCGGGCTGGTCGTTATCCGTGATGGGGAGACGCTCGAGGAAACGCCCATCCTCTCCCCGCTGGCCTGGCAGATCGAGCATCGCGCCGAGGTCGAGATCACTGTCGCCGGTGCCACACCGGCTGCGCGCAACACCCTGCTCGACGCGCTGCTGATGGATGTCGCCGCCGCCATCACCGCCAACCGCACGCTCGGTGGCGCGGTCGAATGGGCGCAGCCCGGCAGCGCGTCCTTTGAGGATGTCGAGTTCGAAGGCGCGGCCGCAGCCCGCGCAGCCGCCATCCCCGTCACCCTCTGGTTCACCGTCGCCGGCTCGCCGCTGGCCTGATCCCCCTCCAGGAGAAAGCCCATGCCCCGTGCCATCGGCGCGAATTGCCGCCTGCTCATGCTGCCCGAAACCATCTACGGCACCGCCCCCGGCAGCAACTGGCGGCGCATGCCGTTCCTCTCCTGCGACCTCGGCGCCGAGCAGCCGCTGCTGGATGCCGACGTCATCGGCGTCGGCAGCAATCGTGATCCGGCCGCGCCCTTCCTCGACACGGTGACGGTCGCTGGCCAGGCAGTGGTGCCGGTCGACCTGATCAACATTGGCCACTGGCTGCGGCTGCTGCTCGGCGCGCCCACCACCGCCGGCACGACGAACTTCATCCACACCTTTGCCTCTGGCGCGGCCTCGCTGCCGAGCAACGCGATGGAGATCGGGTATCCGGACGTGCCGTCCTTCGACGTCTGCACCGGCGTGCGCGCCGACACGCTGGAGATGGATTTCACACCCACCGGCGCGGCGACCGCCACCTTCGGGCTGCTCGGCCAGGGCTCGGTCCGCACGGGTGCCACGTCAGGCGGCACGCCAATCAGCGCCGCTTACACCGCCTTCAACAAGGCGCAGGGGAGCATAACGCGGAGTGGTTCGGCGCTGGCGCAGGTCACCGGCGCGCGGCTCACCTACGCCAACGGTATAGAGGCGGTGCGCACCATTCGTGCCGATCGCCGCGTCGAGGGTGTGGATCCCGGCATCGCGCGCTGCACTGGCCAGATCACGGTGCGGTTCGAGAACACGACGCTGCTGGCCCAAGCGCAGGCTGGCACCTCGGCGGAGTTCGCCCTGGCCTTCACCATCGATGCCAACCGAAGCCTGACGATCACACTGCACGAGGTCTATCTGGCTCTGGCCAAGACCCCGATCGAGGGGCCGGCCGGGGTGGAAGCCAGCTTCGATTTCCGCGCCGCCTTCAACGCGACGGCGACCCGGATGATGACAGCGGTGCTACGGAACCAGCAGGCGGCAAGCGAGTATGCATGAACCGTCAGTGCTGCAACCCGTTTCCTCCATGAAGGCATCAATGATCCTCAACGTGCCGCAGCAGTGCCTGCCGCACGGTGGAGGAAAGAATCTGCTCAGCCCAAGCAGCAGTGTCAGTGACCGCCGAACGCACCAATATGCGCAGTGCAATGTCTAACCGAGCTGTCAAATAGATACTGTCCAGTTCCAGAGCAGTCGCGATAAACGCTTCGCGGTCTTCGCGAGGCTCTGTATTCAGGTAGCGTAAAATCGACTGTGTCACTGACTCCACGACGCCTGCCCTGTGGCACACGAATTGACCGCCGTCGCCAGTGTCGTGCAGAGGCAGGCTGTCCAAGAAGATGTCATTCCGCGGCTGTCGAAGCACGAAGTCGGCCGTGCCGACCAGCAGGAGGACCTCCGGATCAAGCCGGTGCTGTCGGCTATCGTGCTCTGCGACGATCCGACGGCATGCTAATTGCGCGAGTATAAGCCAGCCATGGACGTTGGCGTATGTGCCTCCGCCCTCTTCGACAATATGGTCCTCACCATCTATGGTCATGATCGCAGACCCGTCTTCCTGCGGGCGAATCTCTACAGAACCGAATCCTTCAACCCATCCGATTAAATGCTGACCGACAGATGCCGCCTCACGGACGGGCGTCATTTGGGCGAGCGCCTCGTAAAGCGCCAGCGGGATCCGTCCGTTGCCTGACGCGAGGTCGAGAACCGGCTGTGCCGCCACGATGTCGCCGAAAAGGAAATTGCTGGCGCCGCCAGCAAGCCATTCGGCGGCCAACTTCGGGTTCTTGTGCACCTTCACTCGCAGCTCGGCGGCAAGGCAGCCCGCCAGTTCGCTCGCCAAAAGTTCTGGAATCGAGATAGTCACGATGTGGGTGTTTCCGTCGGCGATGGTCGGCGTGAGATAGCCTTGTCGCAACAGCCAACCAGCGTCGGCTTCCTGCAACGTCGCGTCCAATGTCGCTCGACGAACAAAGTAGCGGCTCGTCAGCTGGAGCGAGATGGCGTGGGGTTTGGATTGGTCTTGTGCGTCCACCAGCACGGCTTGCGCCAAGGCTCTGTATCGCCGGCGGAGTTCCGGATTGGTGAAGTTGGCGCGAGCCTGCGCTAGGATCTCAAGCCCCGGCACAGCGGGGAAAACGCCAATTCCCTCCCTCTTGATGCCGGACAGGCGGGTCGCCATTGCTTGAAGAAGCCACGGCTGGCGCAGGTCCGGGCTGTGCTGGCCGCCTTCCATAATGCCCATGTCGAGCACAGCCAGCGCATCGAGGGCCCAGCGAAACTCGGGTTCGGCTAGGTCAGTGACCTCCACGACTTCGGCGCGCCGGCCGATGGGCGATTCACGACGGCCATCGGCGCTCTGCAGAGCCCGGCGGGTCGCGTGCTCGTCCAACCCGATCACCACCCGCAAGGCCGGCCCGAAGGCGCCAGACGTAAGATCCTCAACCATCCGCACGGCATCGCGGTCGTCCGGATCGAGGTGGTCAATTGCGAGAAGCAGGAGAGGGCCACCAGCCCGGGAGACTTGGCGCACCCAGCCTCGCGCACTTTCCATGTCCACTGGCCAGTCGAGCGTATCGGCAAGCAAATCGGCGATCTTCTGGAAAACCTCGCTGGCGCTGCACTCGAGGAACAGCCCTCCGGCCACTCGGGGATCGATCATACGGACCAGTTCTTCAAGAACATTGGTCTTGCCGCTCAAAGGCGGGCCTGACACCAGCACGAGCCTGGTGCCGGCCTTGAGCTTCCTTGCGACCTCGCGCGTCGCGAGACGCGGCACCTTTAGCGGTCCGAAGGGGCGCAATGGATGATCTGCGGTGACGGTGAGTTCGGCTACGCTCGCGCGTGACGCCGCAGCGACGGCGCTGATCCAAACTTGCGGATCCGATCCCATGAGTGTCGCGATCGCAGCGTGACGATCGCCCGCCGCTACCTTCGCCGCGGACACCATCAAGGCTTCGAACGCTGTAGCGTCGCGTGTGTCGGCTGCCCATGGTTGGCCGCTAAACGTTTCTACGATGCGGCTGCTCTCGCCGTTGGTCACGACGACGAAGGGCGCCATGACAGGCAGCAATCGCGCGTAGGATAAGCCCTGCTTCCCGTCATCCGCCTCCAGCACAATCCCCGGCTTCTTGAGTTCCAGGATGGCGAGCGGCTTACCTAGATAGGTAAGCAAGATGTCGGCCCGGCCGCGCCTGATCCAGCTTTCACGGCCATTAGGTTGCGTGGACAAACCTGCTGAGCGGGGATTCCCAGCCGGACGCAGTCGTGATTCCAAGCTGATTTCTGGCATGGAGATCGGCGTTGATTCGCGGGCTGCTGACGGACGAGGAGTGGTCCTTC